>Ga0183095_10005_pt2 | contig 1390038 bp, 1203 predicted proteins | sample BioMet4_FD_130346 | JGI IMG/M metagenome (GOLD analysis project Ga0183095, IMG submission 130346) | Microbial communities from bioreactor (seeded with sewage sludge) at LBNL, California, USA - Biofuel metagenome 4 (v2) (version 3) | ecosystem: Engineered > Bioreactor > Anaerobic > Unclassified... | reverse complement strand
AAATTCCCCACTGCTGCCTCCCGTAGGAGTAGGGCCCGTATCTCAGTGCCCTTGTGGCCGTTCATCCTTTTAGATCGGCTACCCGTCATCGCCTTGGTGGTCCGTTACATCACCAACTAGCTGATAGACCGCGAATACCTCCTAAAGCGACCCTTGCGGGCCTTTGACAGCAAATCGATGCCGATTCGCTGTGTTATGGGGCATTAGCTTACCTTTCGGTAGGTTATTCCCCACTCCAGGGCAGTTTATTCACGTGTTACTCACCCGTTTGCCGCTAGACTTATAGTTGATGTAATCTCAATAAGTCCCGCTCGACTTGCATGTGTTATGCACGCTGCCAGCGTTAACTCTGAGCCAGGATCAAACTCTCCATATAAATCCGTATATAGTATATAACAAATAACTTCGGTTACCCGAGGCTAAAGGCTATTAGCAATATACAGTACGGAGTGTCTGCTTGATAGCTCATCATCACATTATTCATTCACTTCTTGTCTTCCCTTATATAAGGGAAGGAGTACCTTCATGCCGTCCAAGTTCTTACGAACTTAAACTCTGCGTTCAGGTTGCCCATTCGCACATTGCGACAACAATTTTCAGAGAACGAAACTCCCTCGTTTGTCTTTGCCTTTCGGCAGACAAGCAGGAAGTTTTACTTCCACCTTCTTTATCGGTGTTAAACAGATCTTAGCAAGTTTCACTTCCGTTTGCCAAGAGCTCTTCACCAGCGATAAAGAAATCTTATCAAGTAACTTCTCGGGTTGTCAAGTCTTTTTTGCGACTGCCTTTACATCGTAGCGTTTTTGCTGCGGTTTGTCAAGGACTTTCTTTTCGTCGCTTATTCAGTCTATCAAAAACACTTTCGTGTTTGTCAAGGGCTTTTTTGCGTCCTGATCAGTTTATCAAACTTTCGTTTGGTTTGTCAAGGACTATTTTCAAGGTTCTTAAAGTCTATCAAAACACGTTTGTGTTTGTCAAGGGCTTTTTCAGCGTCCTGAACAGTCTATCAAACTTTCGTTTGCGGTGTCAAGGATTTTTTCAAGGCTTGTTCAGTTTATCAATCTAAGTTGATGTCTGTTAAGCACTTTCAGCTTCCTGACTATCCTATCAAACTGCCGTTTGCTTTGTCAAGGACTTTTTTCAAACCGGCCTGACTTACTGTTTGTCGCCGGTTTAGAAATCTTATCAAACCGCCGTTTTAGTGTCAAGCACTTTTTTCAGAGAACCGAGCAGCTATCATCGCTGCGACACTGAAACTATAACAAATAGTCCGCGACGGGGCAAGCATTTTTTCATTTCTCCGTCGGGAAAATAATCCTTCGGCCTGCGGACACGATGTTATATAATTGTGTTTGCAGCAACTACATTTTGCGGGGAAAAACATGACTACGAACAGAATCCTTTTAATAGATTCCCATGAAAATGCCGGAAGACTTACCGCGCTTTTGACCGCCAACGGCTACCATATACAGCTGGCCGAGAGCAAAACCGACGCGGAAACCGCCATTACAACATGGAAGCCCGACCTTATAATAGCTAACATATTCCACCCTCATTTCTCGTCGGAAGACTTTGTCAGGGACCTCAAAAAAACGGCCGGAGCGGAAAACCAGAAGGTGCTTTTTCTTTCACAGCAGGGCCTTACGGACACGATATGCGGGGAAAAGCCCGTCGTGGCGGCATATCTTACAAAACCCATAGACCTGGAAAAACTGGCGGAAACCGTGGAACATGCGGCGCCGACGGACAAAGACACAAAAAAGACCATTCTGCTGGTGGAGCCCGACGCGGAGGACGCGGAAATAACGAGACTGTTTCTTGAGTCGAAGAACTACCATCCCGCCGCAGTGACCACGGCGGAGGCGGCAAAACAGTTTCTGAGCGGACAGACACCGGCGGCAATAATAACCGAACTGCTGCTGCCCGACGCAAACGGACTGGAATTTGTAAACGCCATTATAAAGGATAACCAGACAAAAAATATTCCCGTAATAGCGGTAAGCGGACTGCGCCTCAATGAATTTGTAAACCGCGGGCAGTCGACGGGATATCCCGAACTGGTGGCGGCGGCAATTTCCGACGAGACCATACTGCAGGCCGTATATTCCCTTATAAAGGAAGCTGAAAACGCCGCCGGCGCGCAGAAAACCGACAGGCCGAAGGTGCTTGTCGCCGAGGACCAGCCGATTTTGCTGGAACTGATGAAGACCATACTGGAACAGTCGGGTTTTACGACGATAACCGCCTGCGACGGACGGGAAGCAATAGAAAAGTGCCATCAGGAAAACCCGGACATAGCGGTGCTCGACTACGACATGCCCTATAAAAACGCGTTCACGATATCAGAGGAGCTGAAGGCCGACGCACTCTATGCCAGCACGCCCATAATGATACTGACAGCATTTTCGGACAAACAGCTTAAACTTAAGGGGCTGAGTCTGGGCATAGACGATTTCATGCAAAAGCCCGTGGACATGGACGAGCTGGTGGCAAGAATAAGAATGATTCTCCGTCGGACAAAACAGGTTTTGGACTCAAATCCGCTGACAAGACTGCCGGGCAACCCTTCAATTCAGGCAAGGATAGAGCGCGAGATAGCAAAAGGCACGAAATTTGCCGTGCTTTATGTGGACCTCAACCAGTTCAAGGCATATAACGACATTTACGGCTTTGCCGCGGGAGACAAAATTATCAAGTCCACGGCGACGATTCTCGTCGGAGCGTGCAGGAAAACGGCGCCGTTTGAAAGTTTCATAGGCCATATAGGCGGAGATGATTTCATAGTCGTGACGCCGTTTGAAAGGGCCGAGCCGCTGGCGAAGCAGATAATTTCCGACTTCGACAGGATTGCCCCCTCCTTTTATACGGAGGAAGACAGAAAGCGCGGCTATATTGTGACGACGGACAGACGCGGGAATCTTCAGGAATTCGGGTTGCTCTCGGTGGCAATTGCCGTCGTGCACAACGGACACAAGGAACTTTCGTCGCTGGCGCAGATAAGCCACATAGGCACGGACTTAAAACACCATGCAAAAAGCCAGCCCGGCAGTGCGTATGCAATGGACAGAAGAAGCACGATGCCATAAGCGCGGCAGAATATAAGGAAAACAAAATCCCCCGACTGAAAGCGGGGGATTTTTTTGGTCTTATGCAGATGAATACGGGCAGAGCGGGTTCTGTTTTTCTGACGGGGAAAGATGTTTATGACGGCGGACACATGGCAGGAAGTTTTGCGAAAGCGAGGCAATATCCGCCGTCGGAGTACACAGCCGCTGCCTGCGGCAATTATAAGGCGGACACGGACTGCCCCGACGACAAATTTGAGCATATCCGGTGTGCGACGTACCGACGGTAAATTATAGGGCCGCTTAATTTGCGCAGGGATTTAGCGCACAAATCCGACATCAAAAATTTCGTTAACACAGACAGGCCGCACGGATTGCGCCATATGTTAAATTAACCCCATTTCAGACGGGAGGCAGAAGCCTGATTAACAAGCACGGCAAGGCTGGAGGCACGACGGAAAGACTTCACGACAGTTTTCCCAGCTATGCATGGCAAAAAGAGAGTTAGGTAAACTTTCCTGCCCGCAAACTGTAGTGCACCCGACGGGAAACCGCCGTATTATGTGTAAAGCCATGGATATTTCAGGATGTAATCTGCCAAAAGTATAAACGAAAGGTTTTTCCCGTCGGGAAAGCCCACTAAAAGCCAACATCAAGGTTTACTTAACTTACAAATTACCGCGCCACTCAGACAACGTTTGCTCCCCTTGTTTGCCCGACACGGATTGGTTTAATCAAAGACAAGCACAGGGACAAGGTGAAGTCGTTGTTTTAGTGAGGGCAAGTATGCACAAGACATCATATAAACAGCACATCAGGGCATTGCAATTACACACTATACCGCGTTAGTGCAATAAAAAAGGCCGCGCTGTTAAGCGCGGCCTTTTTTGTTATGCAAATACTAGACGGTTTTCTTGACTGCCGGTTTGGCGGCTGCGGCATGCGCGGCCGGTTTTACGGCGGTATGGGCGACAACCGTGCGTTCCACGGCCTTTACTTCGCCGCCCTTGGTCTTGAATACGGAAACAAGTCTCTTGAGCGCATCGGCCTGAGAGGCAAGCTCTTCGGCGGAAGCGGCCAGTTCCTCGGAAGCGGAGGCGTTGGACTCGGTTATGGACGTATTTTCTTCCATAGCGGCGGCCTGTTCCTGCGTCGAGGTGGAGATGACCTGTATCTGCTCGGAGATAGAGTCTATGTCATGGACAATCTTCTTGATGTTCTCTCCGGCGGTATTGGCAAGCGAAACACCGCTTTCAACCTGCTGGATGCTGTCCTTTATAAGGGTGGTGATTTCCTTGGCGGAAATGGCGCTCTTTTCGGCCAGCTTGCGGACTTCATCGGCCACGACCGCGAAACCCTTGCCGTGTTCGCCGGCGCGGGCCGCTTCGATTGCGGCGTTGAGGGCCAGAAGGTTGGTCTGGTCGGCAATGTCGGTAATGATGGCCACGGCTTCGGCTATCTGCTTGGAGCTCTTTTCAATGGAACCTACGGCGTCAACGGTGGAAACCATATTCTCGCCCACCTGTTCGGCGCTGCCCGCAGTACCCTTGCTGAGTTCGCTGGATTTCTGCGCGTTCATGGCATTGGACTGCACGGAGCTGGAGAGTTCCTCGAAAGCGGAGGACTGCTGCTGCGCACCGTCGGATATCTGCTGGGAGGCGGAAGCTATCTGGTCGGTTGCGGCAACAAGCTGATCGGCCGCGCCGCGCACTTCCAGAACCAGATTGCCGACGTTCTTGTTAATCTGTTCTATGGACTTGGCAAGGTCGCCTATTTCGTCCCTTCGGGCCATGATTTCGGCGCTGGTATCAATGGAGAAATCGCCCTTGGCAAGTTCGTTAAGATGATTGACCGCCCTGATGAGCGGCATGGTGATGCTTTCGGAAAGCATGAAACCGAACACGACGGCGGCTATGAAACCGATGATGATAACGATGGCCATGACCGTCTTGAGGTAGGTTTCCATTTTGGAAGCGGTCTCGGCTTCCAGTTTGGCATAGGCGGTAAGATCTTCGTTAATGGTATCGGCCATTTCGTTCATCTTGTTGGCTATATCGCGCACTTCAACGAGCGTAGCCGCGGCTTTGTCGTCCGCGTTTTCCTTGGCGGCGGAGAGAATGCGGTTCATGTAAGGCGTGTACTGGTCGTACTCGGCCTTGAACTGCTTCATGTGATCCTTGGAAGCATCCGTGGGCAGCATGGACATGAGCTTTTCGCTTTCATCTTCGATAGAGCGGCTGAGTTCGTTAATCTTGCTGATATTGTTATCGATTTCGGAGGCATTGCTGAGGCGTATTGAATCAACAATGTAATAACGCCGCATCATAAACGCGGAATACATTTTGCTGTACTGCTGTGTCGGGGCAACGACTTTGTCTTTCAGGTCATTGGAAACGTTGCCAAGCTTTCCCATGCTGATGAAGCCGATGATACCGACGATAAGCGCTATTGCGGCCACGCCCAGAAAACTGCCTATGAGTTTATCTTTGATTTTTACATTCTCCAGCATATTCATCCCCTTTTGATGATTGTTCGGTGCGGTATTATTAACGAAAGGTACCCTACCCTATGAGAGAGCCTATTAAAATAATGCCCTCAAAGCAACACTATTTTTACATTAGAGCAGACGGGCGGTCGCGATGTCTGGCGGGAAGTCGAACTGGTAACGCTTTTCACGAAAGTCCGAGCGCGCGGCCTCAAGTTTTTCCAGCGAGCCGATATCCTTCCAGTAATAAGAGGCCGTATCGAAGGCGCGGATTGTTTCGCCGGCAAGCGCAAGACGCAGATATACGTTGGTAATCGAGAAGACCCCGCTTTCGGTCATAAGCGGGAAAATGGCCGGTGAAATAACGTGGATTCCGCCAAAGCCCATTTTCACGGTTGAGGGACCGCAGTCGCCGGTAAGCGTAGTTTTGCCGCCGGAGACGGCCTGTCTGCCGCAGAGATTGCCGTCGGCATTGAAAGCCAGAAGGCGGCTGGACTCGCGCGTTTTTACGGCAAGCGTGGCAAGCGCGCCGCTTTTAAGATGAGCGCGGTACATGGCAAGCAGGTCCACCGTGCTCAGGGTGTCGGCGTTATGCAGGAAAAAAGGCGTTTCATCGTCGAAAAAATACGAGGCTTTTTTAAGTCCGCCGCCGGTATCTAGGAGGGTGGATTCCTCGGATATCTCCATTCTGATATCGAAATAGTTTTTCTTTTTAAGAAAGTCCTTTATCTGCTGCGCGTGATGATGCGCGTTTACGATAATTTCGGCAACGCCGCTCATTTTAAGACGGCGGATGGTTATTTCCAGCATCGTCATGCCGCCGACTTCAACAAGCGCCTTGGGCGTGGTGTCGGTAAGAGGACGAAGGCGGCTGCCTACTCCGGCGGCAAGAATCATGGCCTTCATCAGATTGCTCCCTGTTCGCGGTGCGATATTTCAACCTGCACCTTGTATTTTTCCTGCAGGTGACGGGCAAGCTGTTCGGCACAGTAGACGGAGCGGTGCTGACCGCCGGTGCAGCCGAAGGAAACCATAAGGTCGGTAAAGTTGCGGCTCTGATAATTTTCCACGGCCTGATCGATAAGGCCGAAGACATTATTAAGATAAAGCGCGACGGACGGTTCCTTTTGCAGGAATTCTATGACCTGCACGTCCTTGCCGTTTAGCTTTGAGTACTGCACGTAGCGGCCCGGATTTGGCAGGGCGCGGCAGTCGAAAATAAAACCTCCGCCGTGACCTTTCTCATCGACAGGCAGACCCTTGCGGAAGGAAAAGCTCTGCACGCGCACGGTAAGTTTTAGGTCGGCATCGCCGAACTGCCGCAGATAGGAGGAACCGACAAGCCGTTTGAAAGCCGCCATAAGCGCGGGCAGTTCAACGGGCAGTTTGGCCACGCCAAGCAGGTGCTCGATATTTTGTATGGCGTAGGGAATACTTTTGAGAAAATGCTGTTTGCGCTCGTAAAAACCGCGCAGGCCGTAACAGCCCATGGCCTGCATGATGCGGATGAAAACGTAGCCGTGGAAATATTTAACGAACTCGTCCTTATCGATTTTCGTGTATTTGGCGGCGGATTCCATGTAATGGGCGAGCAGTTCGTCGCGCATTTCAAAAGGCAGGTCGGCCTTGGCGTCGTAAAGCAGGGACGCGATATCGTACTGAAGCGCGCCGCGGCGGCCGCCCTGATAGTCTATAAACCAGGGTTTGCCGTCGCGCACCATGATGTTGCGGGACTGGAAATCGCGGTACAGGAAAAAATCGCGTTCGGCGGAAAGAAGAAAGTCGCAGAACTTTACGAAATCATCCTCCAAATCCTGCTCGCTGAACGGAATTTTGCTCAGACGGAGAAAATAGTATTTGAAGTAGTTCAGGTCCCACATCATCGACTGCCGGTCAAAGCTGTGACGCGGGTAGCAGAAGGAATAATCCAGGGTGCGGCCGGCCTCTATCTGAAGACGGGGAAGGTCCTCCACAGTGCGGCGGTACATGGTAACAACTTCCGCAGGAAAGGAATCCGGACGGCGCAGTTTGGTCATAAGCTGGAAGAGATTGGTATCGCCGAGGTCTTCCTCGATATAAATGCCGTTTTCGATATCCTCGGAGTATATTTCCGGCACGCGTACGCCGCAGTTGCGGAAATGACGGGAAAATTTCAGGAAAGCTTCGTTTTCGCGGCGGTCTGAATTAATCGCGCCGATTACGCTGCGCCCGCCGCCCGTAAGACGAAACAGTCTGCGGTCCGAGCCGTCGCCCTTAAGCGACACTACCGAAGAGGGTGCTGCGCTGAAAGTGCGCTGGTAAAGCTGAGTGAGCAATTCTTCCATCATACGCTCCGTACATCAAAAGGTTGACCGTGTATAGATTGTATCAAACCTTACGCCACGGCCGGAGGCTTTTGGCCTTTACAAAACCCGCAGGTCCACGGCTATGGACGGGTGCAGACTGCGGTGCACGGGGCAGGCATCAACGCAGGCAAGACAGATCTTGCGCGTGTTTTCGCTGAGGCCCGGCGGCAGACTAAGAACGATTGCAAACTTTGCCACGCGGCGCGGATTTTCGGCCATCGTTTTTTCAATTTCGATAGTCGCGCCGGCCAGACTTTCGCCGCGCTTTTCGGACGCCTTGCCCATGATTGTAAGGATGCAGGAAGCAAGAGAAGAGGCCAGTAAATCGGTGGCGGAAAAGCCGCGGCCCTTGCCGCCGTTATCGGGCGGGAGGTCGGTCGTTATTTCGCTGCCGGTGGGACCGTGCCGCAAAACGGCAAGGCCGCCGCCTTTGTAAGTGCATTGGATTTTGGTCATATAGTACACTTAAGATATAAAATTTGGCGGGAGATAATTCATGCTTAAAATTTTTACTGCGCTTGCGGCGGCACTTATGCTTGCCGCACCTGCGCACGCGCAAAGCCCGCTGAGTGATAAAATGCAGGCGCAGGTAAAAGCCGGAAACCTTATAGAAAGGATAACGGAGCCGGAGGAATTCCGCGCAATGTTTGGCAAGCCGCTGCAAGAAGAAGAGGACGGAGAAGTGCTGCGGCTTATATATCCCGACACCATAGGCGCGGTTTTTGTGCGCAGGGAAACCGGCGCGCCCGCGACTTTGGCGGGACTTTTTTTGGACAGGCCGGTGGAACTTGGTATGCCGGTACTAAGAAACATCGACGACATAAACCGGCTCGACAGCATAACCGGACTGGCCGGAGTATCGCTTGAAAAACTGGACCTGCGCGGACACGCGGATTTGCTTGAAGGAAAGCATTTTGACACGCGTACCAAATGGCCGCCGCAAAAAATGATGCCGGCCAACTACAATCCGGCAGAGATTATGGAAAACGGGAAAAACCCCGGTCTCGGAGTGAGAGCACTTCATAAGGAAGGAGCGGACGGACGCGGCGTACGCGTGGCCATAATAGACCAGCCGCTTTTGCCGGAACACGGGGAATACGCGCAGGCGCTTGTATATTACAGCACGGCCGCGACCGGCAAAACAGAGGCGCAGATGCACGGTCCGGCGGTGGCGGGTTTTCTGGCAGGACGCACGACGGGAATTGCGCCCAAAGCCGAACTTTATTATTTTGCAGTGCCGTCGTGGAAAGCCGACAATGCCAGTTACACCGCCGCGCTTAAGGAAGTAATGGCGCGCAATAAAAACATGCCGATGGAAAAACAGATACGCATAGTCAGCATGTCGGCCGGAAGTTTCAAAAACTGGGACCACTTTGAGGAATGGAAGAAAACCACGGAACAGGCGAAAAAAGAGGGTATAATTATCATCGACTGCGCGGAAAGTTTTATGTCTTTTGGAAATCTTGCGCGGACAGGAAAAAATCCCGATAACCCGAAGGATTACAGTCCAGAAAAATGGGACGAGGGGCAGCGCTACGAGCTTTGGGTTCCCGGCGGAAACCGCACCCGCGCCGGCAGTGACGGCAATGACGTTTACGTTTTCGACGCCGTGGGCGGAAGGAGCTGGTCCACGCCTTATCTGGCCGGAGTGGTGGCGCTGGGCCTTCAGATAAATCCCGCGCTTACCGCCGGACAGGCAAAAACTTTGCTGTTGCGGAGCGCAAGCAAAACCGCCGTCGGGCCGGTTATAAATCCGCGCGGCTTTATTAATCTTGTAAAAGGAACGGTCAAAAAATAATGAGCAAAAGACTTCTTCTCGCGCTTTGCTGCGCACTGTGCGCAGGAGGCGATTTATACGCCGCGATGGTAAATCCCGCGTCGGCATTCAACGGCACATGGGCGGCCGTCGACTATCTGACGCCGGTAAAGAAAACTAAAAACGTTTTCGACAAATACACCGGCGAGGCCATGTTTTCCGTCTACGACACGAAAAAGGGACCGATGTTTTTTCAGGCCTACAATTTTCACGAAGGCGCGATTTACGCAATAAAAACCGCCAAGCTGGGCGAGGACGGACTTTATACGATAACTTTCAGTTCCGCGCCGAAAGACGGGTTCGGAAGAGCGCCGGTAATGCTGTCGGTGCTGGAATATGAAAACGGCGAACCGCAGATTTTACTGCGGAACAATCCCGACGGGCAGGACCTGCCGTGGCGGGTTTATGTGCGCGTGGAAAAAAAGGGCGGCCCCGACGCGGGCGAGCATTTTGACAACATGATGTCCGACATTGTGCTGGGCGGCGCATACACCGATGACAAGAATAACCGCGTGGAATTTGGCGCGGACGGCAAAGGCCGTTGGGGAACGAAAACTTTCACCTACACCGTCATAACCGATTATGTGCTTGGTCCGGCCTGCAACCTTATGGTTTTTAAGGACAATAACGCTCCGCTTAAGGGTGTGCGGGCTTTTGCGCGGCAGGGCGGGAATCTGGTGTTTTTGGAAACGCCCGACGAGCCGAATTCCGCCGCCGGCATAAGCTGCGGAACCAAAGTGCTTGCCGAACTTAAACCGCTGGCGGCGGAGACCGACCTGATACCCGCGCCATAAATTTGCGGACAATTTGTTTATGGGCGGATAGCGGCGGAGTTTATAAAAAGCAGTTTGCCATGTGGTATTTTAAGGGCTTCCCCGACGGGGAAGCCCTTTTTTAAGAGTCAGGTAAAGTTTCGTGTTTCGGCCTTCGACAGACATCGTGCGCTTTTCCGTAAACATTCCCGACCAAAACATAATAAGGTAACACTTGTTAAGCCAGACACAGACTGATAACAGAGTAATTTAAAAAACTGTTATGTCGGGGCGACTATTAAAGCAGCAGCGCAAAATGTTGTTGACCTCTTTCCTAAACAAAGCGTGCACTGGCAACGCCCCAGCGTTAGGAAGCATCCGTAGGGTTAAACCGCGAGTAAAGGGGCATTAAAGTTTCGTATTTGGTTTTTGTCTTGTCAGGGCATGTTTCGACGGGCGGACATAAATGCCATTTTGCCGCACTGCTATTTTTGATTAGGGAAAGGCCGGCAAAAGAACTTACCGGCTGAACAAACTATTAAATTGCACACAGCAAAACGTACGCCTCTGCCACTGCGGAAGGAACTGCGGATGAAGGGGCGAAAGCAGGGGGTGAGTCTTTTTTATTGCTGGGAGCGCAGCCGCATGGGAGGGACGGTATTTACAGAAAACTAAACTGACGCGGGGATAAACAAAAACGGGCATCCGAAAGGATGCCCGTTTTATTGGGAAAGCGCGGCTTAAAAGACGCGGCACCACAACGCTTTAAGATATTCGCCCTCGGGATAATCAGAAGCGACCGGATGGTCGGGACCCGCGCCGGTCTTGCGGAATATCTGCACGCGGCGGCCCGCACTGCCGGCCGAGGAACGCAGTATCTGCTGGAAATCCGGCATAGACACAAGGCCGCTGCACGAGCAGGTGACAAACACTCCGCCTTCCTCTACTATGCTCATGGCAAGGCGGTTAAAGTCCTTATACTTGTTTATGCCTTTTTCCCACCCGTCGCGCGAGGCGATGAGCTTATAGGGGTCAAGCACGACCATGCCGAATTTTTTGTTATTGTCCTGCATCTGGCGGATATAGGCGAAAGCATCCACGCAGGCGATATCGATGCGGACATTGTTTATGTTGGCGTTCTTGTGCATGATGTCGCAGGCTTCGGCATCGAGTTCGACGCAGGTTACATCCTTTGCGCCGCCGAGCTTTTTGGCGTAAATGCCAAAGCCGCCGGTGTAGCTGCACAAATCAAGCACGCTGCGTCCGCCAGCGAGGGTGGAGGCCATGAGGCGGTTATCGCGCTGGTCGCAGAAAAAACCGGTCTTGTAGCCGCCTTCCATGTTTACTTCAAAAAGCACACCATTTTCATTGACGCGGCTTTTGAGCGCGCGGTCGGCGCGGTGGTGCTTTATGGTGAAGCCTTCCATGGTCTGCGTGTAGCCGCTGGCGCGGTGAACGAAAATCGCTTCAGGATAATAATGCCGGAAGGCACGCTCGAGATGTTCGGCGATGCGGTACATGCCGAAGGAATAGAACTCGAGCACTATGTAATTGCCGTACACGTCGGCGGTAAGGCCGGGAAGACCGTCGCCGTGGTCGTGAATGATGCGGTAGGCGTTGGTCGTCTTATCAAGATGCAGGATATCGCGGCGCAGGGCGACGGCGCGGCCTATCTGCTTTTTAAGAAAATCGTCGAGATTGAACGAGTCGGAATGTTCGCGCGAAATAAGGCGCAGGGCTATCTGACTTTTCTGGTTAAATACCGCGATGCCGTAAGGAGCGTCGTTTTTATCGTATACGGCGACGATATCGCCGGTGCGGGCAGTGCCGCCTTCAATCATGCGTTTATAGACGTTGGGGCCGGAGCCCGGATAGCGCAGTCTTATCCACGGCATGTCGCCTTTATGGTTTGCCGGAGGAGTAAGTTTAGGATGTTCCTGACTTTCGTGATGACTATCGTTCATTTTCGTTTACCTGTCTTGGATTTCTTATATGTTATCAATTTCCATGCGGGCGCGCCGCACTCGCTGAAAAACCGGCGGAGGAAATCCTCCATATAGCGATGCCGCGCCGCAGCGAGACGACGGCCCGTGCGCGTGTTCATGCGGTCGCGCAGCAAAAGCAGTTTTTCGTAAAAGTGATTGATGGTGCACGACTGAGATTTCATGTAGGCCGCTTTGGTCTTATGAAGGACCGGCGCGGAAGCGGGGTCGTAGAGTTCGCGGCCCTTTGCCCCGCCGTATGCAAAGGTGCGGGCTATGCCGATTGCGCCCATGGCGTCTAGGCGGTCGGCGTCCTGCACGATTTTACCCTCAATTGAAGTCGGCTTTGTGGCGACACCGGCTCCTTTATAGGAGACTTCGCCGATAATGCGGCAGACATGTTCTATAACGGGTTCGACAGCTCCGGCTTCAAGCAGAAGTTTGCGGGCAAGAAGCGGACCGGCCGAAAAATCGCCGCCGTTAAATTTCCAGTCGGCTATATCGTGCAGAAGGGCGGCAAGGCAGACCACGCAGGCGTCGCACTTTTCGCGCGCGGCAATTTCCAGCGCGTTTTTTTCAACGCGCAGGGCGTGCTGCCAGTCGTGACCCGTATGTTCGCCGGACAAAATGGCCGCGGCCGATTTTTTTACGGCGTCAATAAGCTGGCGGGAAGGGACCGTATTTTCGGTAAGAAGCTGAAGTTTTCCGGCGACAAGACGCTCTTTCTGCACGCGGCTTAACTGCTTTACGCGGTATTCAAGTTTAAGCGCCTCGGTGCGGGAAACGCACGGAATGTGCCACACAAGCTGAACAGGCCCGAACGTGCGCGTATAGGCCGCGCCGCGGCCAGTGTTATGGGCGGCGACGCGTTTTTCCACGTCGTTTGTCATACCCGTGTAGAAGGTGTTATTTGCGCACTGCACTATGTAAACGAACCAGTTATCGGCCATATTGCCCCGTCAATAAAAAAGGGACCGCCGCAAGGCAGTCCCTTTTCAGAATTAAATAAGCTTACCAGCGGTTTCTGGAAAAACCACCGCGCTTGTCGCGTCCGCCGCCGAAAGGTCTGCGGTCGCGGTTGCCGCCGCCGAACCCGCCGGGGGCGCGTTTTTCCATGGGACGGGCTTCGTTGACCGTAAGGGAGCGGCCTTCGACGTCCATGCCGTTGCACTTGGCAATGGCGGCTTCCATCTGATCGTCCGCGAGTTCGACAAAGCCGAAACCCTTGGAGCGGCCGGTGAATTTGTCCTTGATGATAATGGCGCTGGCCAGTTCAAAACCCTGGAAGATGTTGCGGAGTTCGTCGTCGTTATAAGCAAACGGCAGTCCACCTACGAATAATTTTTTCATTTGTTTTCCTTTTATTTTTATCTCGATACGCAGGTGGAAACATAAGGCTAATCAGTCCATTGAACGGAAAAACCGCCACCTTCAATACCCACAGACAGTATGCCATTTTTGGGGCCGCTTAAGAAGCTATTTCGCTTTCAGCCGACGTACTATTATTGGATAATATAACCATGCTTCCCATTCTCCAGAACAGGGCCGCCCTTGAAGATGCGGCGCGTAACTGCCGCAGGCTTATTATTTCCTCGCCGCCGGGGTCAGGCAAATCCACGCAGGTACCGCAGATTCTGCTGGACGCCGGACTGTGCGCCGGGAAAATAGCCGTGCTTCAGCCGCGCCGCCTTGCCGCAAGAATGCTGGCCCGCCGCGTGGCAAGGGAACGAAAAGGCGCGGCAGGCGGGGAAGTGGGCTACCGAGTGCGGTTTGAAGACCGCACCTCGAAAACCACGCGCATAATTTTCGAGACCGAGGGGATTTTACTGCGCGAAATGGCCGACGACCCGACGCTTGCGCAGTACTCGGCGATAATACTTGATGAATTTCACGAACGCCACCTGCACGGCGATTTGACGCTGGCCGCCTGTCTGGCCCTGCAAAAAACGAGCAGACCGGATTTGCTGGTGGCCGTAATGTCGGCCACGCTGGATGAACAGACGCTGGCGGCATATATGTCACCGTGCCGCACGGTAAACGCGCAGGGACGATGCTTTCCCGTGGACATGGTGTACGCGTCGGAAGAACTGGCCCGTCTGCCCGTATGGGAGGCGGCGGCTAAAACCTGCGCCGCGCTTTTGCCGCGCGTGCCGGAAGGCGACATGCTGGTGTTCATGGCCGGAGCCTATGAAATAACGAAAACCGCCGCCGAAATAGCGAAAATACCCGCGCTGTCTGGTTTCGGCGTTTTCCCCCTGCATGGCGAACTTTCGCCCGAAAAGCAGGACGCGGCAGTGGAACCGTCTTCGCGGCGCAAAATAATAATAGCCACGAATATCGCCGAGACCTCGCTGACCATTGAAGGCGTGACCGCCGTAATAGACAGCGGGCTGGCGCGCATTGCCCGCTTTGACGGGCAGCGCGGAATAAACACTCTTTTTACCGAAAAAATAGCCGCCCCTTCGGCAGAACAGCGCGCTGGCCGCGCCGGAAGAACGCGCCCCGGCGTATGCGCAAGGCTGTGGACGCAGAGGGAAAATCCGCTGCGGCCGCTTGTGCTGGAGCCCGAAATACTCCGGCTTGATTTGAGCGAGGCACTGCTTACGCTTAAAGCCTGCGGCATTAAAAATTTCTCCGCCCTTAGCTGGCCCACGCCCCCAAAGCCCGAAGACGCGCAGCGCGCGGAAACGCTTTTGCTGGAACTGGGCGCGGCGGGTAAGGACGGTACGCTTACCGCCACGGGAAAACGCATGGCCAAATATCCGCTTCACCCGCGTTACGCCAGAATGATGACGCAGGCCGAGGATTTGCACTGCGCCAGAGAATGCGCGCTTGCCGCCGCGGCCGCGCAGGGAAGGGGTATTTGGCAGGACGAAAACGCGGCGGCAAACTTCGCGGGCGAAAAGGCGTGTTCCGATTTGGCCGCGGCGGCCGGTGCGCTGGCATACTGCGCGGCGGCAAATTTCGATTTCCGCGCATGCCAGCGCGCCGGTCTTAAAGCGGGACCGGCCGCCGAAGCGTGGAAGATTGCGGGAAGGCTCTGCCCCGAAAGCAGAGTATCCGGCAGAAATTCGGCCGAGCTGGCGGCGCAGTGTTTCATGCGGGCTTTTCCGGACCGCATAGCCGCGCTCGTCTCCGGCGAAAAAGGACGCTACGCCCTAAGCGGCGGGCGCAGGGGCACGCTTGCAAAGCACAGCGCGGCGGCGGGAGCGGCGATAATCTGCGCCGGTGAAGCGCTTGAAAGCCGCAGAGGCGCGGGTACGGAAATAAAACTTTCCTTTGCCGCGAAAATAGAAGCCGACTGGCTAAAGACCGCTTTTGCTGAAGACGTCAAAACCGTTTCCGTACCGGCCTTGGACAAAAACACCCTTACCCCAGTAACGGAAATTACCACCTATTACCGCGACATACCCATAGCAACCCGCATAACGTCGGCGGCAAAAGGGAAACCGTCGGCCGACCTTATAGCCGAGGAGTTCATTTCCGGCAGGCAGAAATTCCGCCAGTGGGACGAGGAAGTAGAGGAGTGGTTCGCGCGGGTGGAATTTTTAGCGAAAGCCTGTCCCGACTTCGGCATAAAGCCGCTTACGCGGGAAGACATCGCGCTTGTAATATCAGATATCTGCGGGGACGCAAAAAGCGTGGCCGAGGCCGCCGGACTGCCCGTTCTGCCCGCACTGCGCAACTGGTTTGACTGGCGGCAAAATGACCTTATAGAAAAACACGCGCCGACGCGTCTTGCCCTAGGACACAGAAAAGCGCGCATACGCTACGTCAAAGGGCAGGAGCCGTATCTTGAGGCGAAAATTCAGGACCTTTTCCCGCTTACCCAAACGCCGCGCATTGCCGCCGGACGCATACCGCTGGTTATTCACATACTCGCGCCGTCAATGCGGCCCGTGCAGGTGACAAAGGACCTGCAAAGTTTCTGGGCGGAAAGCTACCCGAAACTGCGGCCCCAGCTGGCGCGCCGCTACCCCAGGCACAAGTGGCTGTGATTTCATGGACGGGAGAAGGCCGTTGACCTTGTCCCGCCGCAAGCTATACAATCAACAAATAGCCGTAATATATCAAGGAGCGCTGAATGAAAAAACATCTGTTCTATTGTCTGCTGCCCATGCTCGCGGTAAACACCATCGCGGCCGGCGCGGCATACGCAACGGAAAGAGCCGATATTCCCGAGCAGTACAAGTGGAATACCGCCGACCTCTACCCCAACGACGCGGCCTGGTTTGCTCAGGCAGACGACATAGCCGCACGCATACCCAAGGTTGCCGCACTGCAGGGCAAGCTGGGAAAATCGGCCAAGGATTTTTATAAAGCGGTGGACGCTATTGCCTCCATCGACAAGGACCTGACACGCCTTGCCACCTACGCCAGCATGAAAAGCGACGAGGACACCCGCGCGGGCAAACCCCGCGAAATGGACCAGACCGCGCAGGACCTGGCGATAAAGTTTTCGGCCGCCGTCTCCTATGTGCGCCCCGAAATACTCTCGCTCGGTGAAAAAAAGGTACGCGGTTTTCTGGCGCAGGATAAACGCCTGCTGCCGTATAAACCCGTCATCGACAACATTCTGCGCTACATTCCCCACACCCTTACGGCCGCCGAGGAAAAGGTAGCCGCGCAGGCTGACATAATGTCCCCCGCGCCGGCCAACACCTACACCACCTTCACAAACGCCGACATGCCTTATCCGGAAATCGAGATAAACGGCCGGAAGGTGCGGCTTGACGCGTCAGCCTACACCAAATACCGCGCCGACGCAAACCGCGAAACCCGCGATATGGTGTTCAAAAGTTTCTGGACCAAATACAAGGAATTCGAGCGCACCCTCGGCACGACGCTGAGCGCAAACGTAAAGACCCACGTCTTCAACAAGGACGTGCATAAGTACAACAGCTCGCTGGAAGCCGCGCTGTTCGAGTCCAACATTCCCGTAAAGGTGTACACGCAGCTTATAGACGACGTGCACGCCAATCTGCCCACGCTGCACCGCTACCTTAAACTGCGCCAGCGCATGATGGGCGTGGACCAGCTGCGCTATGAAGACCTTTACGCGCCGATTGTAAAAAAAGTCGACCTCCACTACACGCCCGAGCAGGCCAAGGAACTGGTGCTTGAGGCGGTAGCGCCCCTCGGTCCGCAGTATGTGGCCGACCTCAAGGCAGGCTACGCAAACCGCTGGGTGGATTTTCTGCCCTCGACCGGCAAAAAATCCGGCGCGTACAGCACGGGAGCCTATGGCGTGCACCCGTACCAGCTTCAGAACTTCACCGGCACTTACGAGGAAGTTTCAACGCTGGCGCACGAGTCCGGCCATTCGATGCACACTTTCCTGTCCGACAAAAACCAGCCTTATGCCACCCACGATTACAAGATTTTCGTGGCGGAAGTGGCCTCGACACTCAATGAAAACCTGCTGATGCGCCACATGCTGGCGCAGGCAAAAGACAGGGACACGAAGCTGTTCCTGCTGGGCTCGGCGCTTGAGACACTGCGCACGACGCTGTTTCGGCAGACGATGTTCGCGGAATTCGAGTGGCGCATTCACGAACTTATAGAAAAAGGCGAACCCCTTACCGGCGAACGCATGACCGAAATATATCTGGGCATGCTCAAGCAGTATTACGGCGACAAGGAAAACGTCTGCAAGATAAACGACCTCTACGGCGTGGAATGGGCGTATATTCCCCACTTCTATTACGATTTCTACGTTTACCAGTATGCGACAAGCATAATGGCGTCGTCGGAAATCGCCTCCAAGATACGGGCCGAGGCCGCGCAGGCAAAACCGGTTACGACCGAACGCGACGCTTATCTGAACATGCTTAAATCGGGTTCGTCCAAGTATCCGATAGACCTGTTAAAGGGCGCGGGCGTGGACATGACCACCGCCGCGCCGTTTGACGCGGCAATGAAGGAAATGAACTCGATAATGGACGAGATGGACAAACTGCTGGCTGAAAAATAAACCGCCACGCACAAAATATAAAGGCCCCCGAAAGGGGGCCTTTTTTATTGGCTGAAACCGGCGGGACGCCGTGTCAGGACGCGGAGTGTTTTGCGGCCAGCTGACCGCAGGCGGCCGCGATATCGGAGCCTTTTTCACGCCGCAGATAGGTGCGCAGACCCGCCGCGACAAGAAGTTTCTGAAACGCTTTTGCGGCATCGGGCGGAACTCCGGCAAAGCGGCTTTTCGGCGACGGGTTAAAGGGAATGAGATTTATTTTGCAGTCCATGCCGCGCACAAGCGCGGCAAGTTTTGCGGCGTGGGCCGGAGAATCGTTTAGTCCGCCGAAAAGAATATATTCGAAAAACACCTGTCTTTTTGTCGCAGCGCAGTAGGCGCGGGCAGCTTCGATAACGTCCGGCAGAGGGTACTTTGCGTTCATCGGGACAAGTTCGGCGCGCTGAACTTCATCGGCGGTAATAAGCGAAACGGCAAGACGTATTTTAAGGTCCGACGAAGCAAGCTCGTTTATGACGGGGATAACGCCGACCGTGGAGACCGTCATTTTGCTTTGCGGGAAATTACAGCCTTTGCCGTCGGAAAGAATAAGTATGGCGCGGCGGACTGATTGCCAGTTGAGAAAAGGCTCGCCCATGCCCATGAACACTAGGCTGTCGAGCTTACCGCCCGCGGCGGAAGCGGCCGCGAAAAACTGCTCCGCTATTTCATGCGGAGAAAGACTGCGGCGCAGGCCAAGCGCGCCCGTTGCGCAGAACACGCAGCCGCAGGCGCAGCCCGACTGCGAGGACAGGCAGGCGGAAGCGCGGCCCTTGTTAAAAAGCACCACGCTTTCAGCCAGCGCTCCGTCGGAAAAATGAAACAGCAGTTTTACCGTGCCGTCGATTTTGGAAACAAGTTTTTCAACCGAAGGAGCGGGCGCAATGGTGTAGTGTTCGGCAAGCGGACGCTTTATGTTTTCGGGAATATCCAAAGCGGATACCGCGCAAAGACCCTCGCGGTAAAGACCCGTGAAGACGCGGGCGGCGTGAATTTTTTTACCGCCCAGGCGGCAAAAAATTTCCTCGAGTTCGGCTCTGGTAAAATCACGTAAATCGGACGGCATTAAATCTCCGCAGACGGTGGCGCGGGGAAGATATCAGGGAAACGGCCGCGCGGCCGTAATTTTTCAAAATTATACAAAACGGACAATTTTATTTTGCCAGCGACATGAACTGCGCAAGCGTGCAAAAATCTTCCGCACAGCCTTTTACATGCACGGGCGTTCCATTAAACTTTACTTTGACTACTTTGCCGGAGGACGTTTCAAAGAGTTCAAAATTTACACGCGAGGCAAAGGGCGGGGCCTTTGTAAGCGGCGCGCCAAGTGCGCTCATCTGGGCAAGCACCGTAGTGTCATGCGCCGAGAAAAGCACATACTTCGGACCGGTTTTACCGTCGGCCGCCGCGCTTATGTATGCGGCCACTGCGCGCAAAAGGGCAAGGCCGCCCTCGCCGGTTTCAGCAGGACGGAAACGCTCGGCAAAGGTCCAGCTTCCGGCATCAATTATAGTTTTTATTTCGTCCTCGCTAAGACCCGCCGGCGGAGGAATTTTGTAGAGACTGCGAATATAAAGCGCGTCCTCAAGGCCGATGAGCGCGTCCAGTCCGTCAACGGGACGGCCCGTGATTTTGGCCCAGCGCGCGAAATTGGGGCGCAGGGCGGCATCCTTTTCCTGCCAGCGGGCGGAGTGACGGGCGTATTTGGTAATTAGCGTATCAAGGTCATGGCGTACAGTATCGGGAAACAGAATCGGTTCCGCCTTTTCACTTACCGTATGTATTGGCACGGGCTGAACCAACGCGGGAATGGCGGGCGCGCCGTCGGCGACGGGCCCCGTGCCCGGAGGGTACAGGCCCAGCATGACGCACTGCGCGCTTTGCAGGGTGCGGTCGATATCGCTTGAACGGACGTAAAGCGTACCGGCGGTATAGGTTTTTGGAAGAAGGGAGTAACGCTCAATATATTCCGCGCGCATGGAAGCGCCAAGGTCGTATTCCTGATGCATGCCGCGCGGCGTAAGCTGGCCGGGACCGACGGGCCATGTGCCGGGGGCGGTTGCGATATCGTTTATGGGCGTGCGTTCGCCGTGACGTATCAAGTCGAGCGCAAAAAGCAGTTTATCCTGCGAAAACGACGCAGCGGGCGCAAAAAGAAGGGCAATGACAAGCAGTATTCTTAACATTTTTTAATCTCCGGTAAGTATGCCGACGCAGGTATGTTATCAATTAATTAAGCGGCCAGACAGCGCGCGGCATGCTATAATAATCGGGGAGTACCATTCCAACTTAGGAGGCTTACAAGATGCCGGAGATTGTTACGCATGGCGGGCAGTGCGCCTCCTTTCCTTTATAAACCTTTTTTCATACTGAAAGAAAACGGGGCGTGAAAATTATTCCGGTCAGGGATGCGTATGCGTCCTGGGCCGCGCATGGAAACGCCATGCCGTTTTTTTGAGGTATGACAAATGTCAGACAACTTAACAGCGCTGGTGACCGAAGAGCACCGGCAGACCTACCGTATATACTTAGACGGCCGCGACCTGCCCGCGCAGATTACGGGCAAACTTATGGGACAGGCGGTGACGCGGCTGGATTTTCCCGTCGTGGGAGATTACGTTGAAGTGTCCCTGCATGACAACGGGCAAAAAGCCGTTATTCACGGAGTGCGGCCAAGAAAATCGATACTGCTTAGAAAAGAGGCCTCCGGCCATGACGCACAGCCGATAGCCGTAAACATTGACCGGGTGTTCATAGTAATGGGACTAGACGGAAATTACAACATCGCCCGTCTGGAACGGCTGCTGGTGGCGGCGTGGGACAGCAACGCACTGCCGGCCGTAATCTTTACAAAAAAAGACCTGTGCGGCGAGGCGGAAACCGAAGAGAAACTCGCCGCCGCGCAGGAGGCCGCGCCCGGTGTGGAAATAATGAGCGTATGCGGACTTTCAGGCGAAGGCGTGGAACAGGTGCGCGCTTTGCTTACAGACGGACTTACCTGCTGTTTTCTGGGTTCATCCGGCGCGGGCAAAAGCACCCTGCTAAACAGACTGTGCGGCCGCGAAGCGGCCGCAACGCAGGCCGTACGCGAAGATGACAGCCGCGGCCGTCACACCACGACGGCAAGGCAGTTGTACTTTCTGCCAAACGGCGCGAGAATAATAGACACGCCGGGCGTGCGGGAGTTCTGCCTTGAATACGCGGAAAACGGACTCGGCACGTCCTTTGCCGACATCGAGGAACTGGCAGAAAAATGCCGGTTTGCGGACTGCGCGCACGAGGCCGAGCCTGGCTGCGCGGTAAAAGAGGCCATCGGACGCGGCAGTCTGGCGCCGGAGCGCCTTAAAAATTACCGGAAGATGCGCAGGGAAATGCTGCACAGCGAGGCAAAGCACGACGAGGCTAAAAGCCTTATCCTGAAACGCAAGTTCAAGGCCTTCGCCAAACAATGCAGAAACATTACGGAGACGAAACGTAAAATGCGGGAAGGATAATTCCGCCCAAATGACAATGCGCGCGCCGCGAAACTAACCGCGGCGCGCGCATTTTTATGTATAGTTATCTTGCGGACGGATTAAAGCGTCCGCAGGTCAGAAACGGAGGATACGGCATATGACGAAAACTTTCATGGAAGCGGTAAAGGACAGAAGGACTTTTTACACAATCGGAAACGAGAAAATCGTTGCCGAAGATAAAATACAGGAACTTATTACGGCGGCGGTAAAACACGCGCCGTCGGCCTTCAACTCGCAGAGCGCGCGCGTGGCGGTGCTTTTCGGCGCACAGCATGAAAAACTCTGGGACATGACAAAAACCGAACTTAAAAAAATCGTCCCGCCGGACGCCTTCAAAAATACCGAGGCAAAAATAGACGGAGCCTTCCGCGCCGGCTACGGCACGGTGCTGTACTTCGAGGACATGAACGTGGTGGCGGAGCTGCAGAAGGCTTTTCCGTCCTACAAGGACAATTTCCCGATATGGTCGCACCAGTCATCGGGCATGCTGCAGTTCATAATATGGACGGCGCTTGAGGAAGCCGGACTGGGCGCGTCGCTTCAGCATTACAATCCGATTATCGATGAGGCGGTGAAGAAGGAATGGCACATTCCCGCGAACTGGAAACTGATTTCCGAAATGCCTTTCGGAAAGCCTACGGCAAAAGCGGGCGAGAAGGAATTTGCACCGCTTGAAACCAGAGTTCTGGTATACAAATAAAGTTTATTGACGCAAAAAAGCCGGAGCGGATTTTTCCCGCTCCGGCTTTTTTTATCTGACGATCTTATTTGGCGATAACCTTGAAGAAGTAGGAATACGTAGTGGCGGTCTGCAAACCGTTATAGTCAAAAATATTCGTGCGCATGACTATGTACTTGCCGTTGCGGCGAAGGGAATGTTCCCACCGGCCGAGAGGGTTCTTCTCGACGAACGTCACAACGCCTTTATCGGACGTGACACCGCCGCCGTTTTCGGCGCGGGCAAGTTCCTCGAGCGTATCGGGATAGGTTGAATCGTATACATCCGGCTGACGGAACTGTTCGCCAACCATGGCAATAATGTAATTACTGCCGCCGAGAGGACCGGCAACGCCGGAGCCTTTGCGCACATAAAGAATGTCGCCGGCAATTCTGCCGTCGGCATACATTGTGCGGCCGGCCATGGCGTGCGGCACGGTGGACATGACAAGCGGCTTGCCCGCATTATAGAGAGCGCGCACCTGCGCGTAATAACCGCCTTCGGAAGACAGATTCGGCGCGGGCAGGGCAAATGACACGACCGCGCAGAAAAGAACAGCAAACGAAGCAAGAATTTTTTTCATTATGTTTTTCTCCTAGAGCCAGAAATAGGCGTAGAACCGCTCGCCGTTAAGCGTGCCTTCCATAATAAGAAAGCCCGCATACTGCCTGACCGACGCCTTTAAACCACCGCCGGAAATTTTAAGATACTGTCCGCGCACTACACGACCCTTCAGTTCAAAGGCAACTTTGGGTTTATCACCCGAACCGCAAATAATACCGGTAAAACCGGAAGACTGCGCAGGCGAAGAAATATAACTGCAGTTATCAAATGCCGCGGGCTTCGCCGCAAAGGCGATGCCGTAATCGAAAACCGGGGTAAGACCAAGATTATCGGCGGAAGCGGAGTGACTGTAAACAGAGGTCTTTTTAAAAGAAAGAATCACTCCGGTCCGACGGCCGTTTGCAAAATACGCGCGGCCGCTTTCACCGTTGGGTTCTTCGGTAAACTGACCGAAATCCTTGGAATTTGCGTAAAGCGAGCGCAGATGAGCGGCGCAGTGATCACTGACCGCATCGAAAGAAAGCTCCTTGGGAAAGGCGCAGTCCTGCGCATAAGCGGAAAGAGGGAACAGCAACGCAGCAGCAAGGATGAGTTTTTTCATATATGTTCCTATATCTTATAGTACCACATTGGGACCGGTTTTGCTGGGTCCAATGGCCCACGCCCGCCATGCGCGCGCATTGACGGCCAAACGCCCCAGAAAGTACAATCAGCTATGGCCGCCGCGACGCAAAAGGCGGCAGCGCGGCGCGACATAAGCCCCGCACGGACAAATCCATTTCACGGAGAAAATAAATGCAGAAAAAGAAAGTCGTCATAGCCGGAGCCGGCATAATGGGCGCATCAATGGGCCAGATTTTCGCATCGAAGGGTTACACGGTTGTAATTTACGATTTATTTCCAAACACGCTGGCCCCCGCAAAAAAGCAGGTTGAGCAGGCGCTTGATGCCCTGGCGGCAAGCAAGGATATAACGGCGGAAGGCAAGGCCGAGACGCTGGCAAACATTTCATTTACCTCCGACATAAACGCTTTTGGCGACTGCGATTTGGTGGTTGAGTGCATTATTGAAGACCTCGCGATAAAGCACAAGTTTTACGCCCAGATATCGAAAATCGTGCCCGACAGCGCGATAGTGGCAAGCAACACGTCGGGACTGTCGATTACAAAAATAGCCGAGGCAGTTAAAAACCCCGAACGCTTCGCGGGCATGCATTGGTTTAACCCGCCGCACATAATACCGCTCATCGAAATAATAAAAGGCGACAAGACAGCGCAGGAAACGGCGGACAAGCTATATAAAATATCAGAGGAAATCGGCAAAAAACCCGTGATGGTGCACAAGGACGCGCCGGGGTTTATCGCCAACCGGATACAGCTTGCGATACTGCGCGAATGCCTGTACATACTGGAAAATAATATCGGCACAGCCGAGGACATAGACAAGTGCATGAAGTACGCGCTGGGTTTCCGCTACGCCTGCATGGGGCCGTTTGAGGTGTGCGATTTCGGCGGGCTAGACACTTTTCACCATGTGGCAAGCTATTTGTGGAAAGACCTTTCCGACGCGAAGGCGCCGTATGGTCTGATACAGCAGAAAATAGACGCGAAGGAATACGGCATAAAGACCAAGAAAGGTTTTTACGACTATTCCGGCGACAAGGCAGAAAAAGCCACGGCGCGCAGAGACCGGCTGTTTTTGAAACTGAAGGCCGCGAATCTGGAGTAGGGTGCAGGCATTGGCCGCACGAGTGGTGCAGTGAGTGAATGGCGATACTTTGGCAGTGGAATTTAAGGAGACCAGATCAATCAAAATCCCCGCGTGCGATATGCACGCGGGGATTTTTAACATACAACGTATAGAGATTTATGATAAGCAACTGATATTTATCAAAGATACCGTATAAGCATTATACTGTTTCCTTTGGAATTTTAACCATAGACACATGGTATCCAAAAGTCTCTAAACGCTTACGAACGTGACGTAAATTTACTTTGCTGAAAAATGGGATTTGCAATTTGTTAGGAGACTCACTAATCACACCAAAAATAATTTTATAATCACTCGGGTTTGGTCGCTTAGAACAATCCTCTAATTTGAACCCATCCATCAACTTTTCATTTACCTTTTCCCTAAATTTAGCATCACTAAGGAATAATTCACCAGCAACTGCCCCTTGAGCAAACAAATGGCTAAGCACGGATGAACCAGCATATTTTTTAATATGGATCATTTGGTTATCGTGTGTAAATATATCACAAAACTCAACTTTAGAATATCCTCCGCCATGCGTGATAAGTTGCTTATCCATTAAGCAATAATTCGCACATTGCGCCACCGTATTACTATTATATGTAGCCTCATCTTCGTTCTTCCCACACTTTGGTAACGAGACTTCACTACCTTGCTCTCGGAAGTGTTCAAAATCTAGATTTATATCTTTTGCAAAGTTGTCAGATATTTCATACCACTTGCCACTACTTAGTAAAAAGGTTTTATTTGTCGAAGGATCCTTCTGTTCAGAATAAATGCAAGAATAGACAGACCAACTACGTATAACATCATCCTGAGCTGTGCCAACTACATAAACGGATTTTTCTTTCAAATTTGAAATAGTCAGTTGTTCCCTTTCAGATTCAGATAGCGTAGAAAGAAATTTCTGAATATGTATATCATCATACAAATCGCCTTTTGTCACGGTATATCTGAACCCACTAACATTCTCCCAAACTAAAATTTCTGGGACAGCCATCCATGTAACATGAGTAGTAGTTTTCAATTCGTCTATAAGTTGCCCATCCAATCTATCTATAATGATAGGATCTTTGATTTCAGATATTTGGTCTACCCATGAAAAATTTTTTTGATACGATTTACTCTGATATTTTTCATAACACAATTTCAAAAACTCGTTAATTGTATGCACATCAATTTTAACTGATACATGGAATGCAGCTGCACCAGTTACAGTTTTGCCGAATGTTTTGCTATCAAGACATTTTCCCGTGACGGAACATATCAAATCTTGTTCTACATCAATACCAAAATCTGAAATGATCCCTGCTTTACTTAATTGCTCGCTGGTGTCTTTAGGTGAAACGGACATATTCTTTTTACTTATTTTACGCAGACATTCTGGATCAACCACATTTAGAACAGTTTTGAGCCCAAATCGTTCTTCATAAACCCCCTCCTTTAAGTATTGCCAACCATATCCAAACGTTAAAGCAAAGAGTCTTTGTCTATTTATTTCTACATTTACAGGAATGACTAAAATCCCCCTTGAGCTCGCATTAAACAATTCAATATTCCCAAGAGATGATTCAAAGAACTTCTTGATCCAAGAAGGCTCCTTCTTATATGAGTCCCCGTAATAAAAGACTCCAATATCGTTGACTCGTTTTGATTTCAATTCAGCTTTTAATATCTGTTTTGGATCAATATATCCTTGCTTAATAAGGTAAATAGCTATATTGTTTGATACTTGCATTGGCCCCCCGTAGACCGGCAAATCAAAAAGCCTCGCGGACCATGGGGTCGCGCGAGGCTGTATAAGTTAGTTTAAACGTTACGGCTCTGGCTCTTTTTAAAGCTGGCTCCGGGACTAGGATTCGAACCTAGAAAGGCAGATTCAGAGTCTGCTGTGATACCGTTTCACCATCCCGGAATAAATCTTTCCACTAGTTTACCAAATTTATCGCGTTTGGAAAATACCCCTGCCCTACATCTGGAATATGAAGCCGCCGCCCCAGTGCGTTTCCGTCTCGGTCATCAGGCCGAGGTACGGCAGGTGGCCGGAGAAAAATTCAGCATAGGCCGATACGGCCGAGGTCTTGCCGCTCTTTTTAACGCCCAAGCGCGTAGTAAACGACGGCTGCCAGCCCATCCGCTGATAGGACTGGAAATCGCCCGCCGCGAAGTACGTTTTATCGCCGCGCACAAGGCTTGCTTCCGCACCGGTATGCACGCGGTAGAATTTGGTCGTGTGCGGTATCATGTTAAACGAGTAGGACGCGCCGCCGTACACGCGCAGATGTTCGCAGAGGGCGTAATCGGCGTAAACGCGCACGTCGTCGGTGACGTGTTTGCTAAGCTGGTCCGGCGTAAGGTTATGGCTGATTATATAATCATCGCCGATATGCGAGCTGGTGTGCCAGTACATGGCGCGCAGGGTAAGTTTGTCCATTTTGTAATCAAGCGGGAAGGCCACGGAGAAATCGGCCACCTGAAAATCGTTGGTGACTTTTGAGATATCAAACCGCGCCGCCACGCCGCCCATGATGCCAAATTGCAGTTTGCCGGAATTGAAATCCTGAGCGTATATGCCGAACTCGTCGCCCATATTAACTTCCGCCAGATTGCCGGAGCCCACCACACCAGTGTAGCGCGCGCCAAACGACGGCTGCGTAGGGTCGGCGATAAATGGTGCGAAAAGATGTTTTTGCGGCAGTGCCTCACCCGCGAACGCGGCCGAGGCAAAGGCGGAAAATACGGCACAGCAAAGCAGTCTTTTAATCATACGGCGTCTCCCCATGTGTCATTAGTATTTGCGGCGCGGTCCGCGAGCAGATGTTCAAGTTCGCGGGCAAGGCCGAACGGTCCCTTCGCCCAGCCGAAAGCGTGGCGGAGCGAAAAATCAACGTCAAATTCTGAAAGCAGTGATTCGGCCGCCAGCAGGCGGGCCTCGGAAATTACGGGGCCGAGAGTACCGGCAAGCACTTCGTCACGGTTTACGGCCGATATGCCAAGGTAGGGCACGAAGTCGCTTAAAAACGGATTTTCACCGACGATGACGCCGTTTTCATAAAGATAAAAACCCGCATCCGTGCGCCGGCCGCAGTAGCCGTACTGCACGAGGCGGTCCTCGACCGGAGAGGGTTTAAGCCGCTCGGGCGAGCCAAGGCGCTGGTATATCATAAGACTGCGGCGCAAATCGTTATCAAGGCCTACAATATCGGCCATGGCGAAAGGTCCCGCCGCTTTGACGTAATCGCCCACTATGGCGTCGATTTCGTGCGGGCGGCCCTTGCCCTTTTCCATAAGGTGCAGAGCACCCGCTATAAACGGCCTGCGCAGGCGTTCGACGATAAGGCCAGGAACGTCATGCGCGACCACTGGATTTTTACCCAGACCTTTGAAAAAGGAAACGAGGGTATCGGCGGTGGCATCGGAGGTTTTGTCCGTGCGGGCAAGTTCAAGCAAATCGGTGTCAAAGCCGGAAAGGCCAAGGCCCGCGAAGCGTTCGGGGGCGTCGAGCCGGTCCGCTATATCGCTTACGGGCGCGTCGGCGCAGGAAAGCAGTATTATGGTCTGGGCGGAGGCGGCGGCAAGATGCTTTTTAAGCATGAGCAGGCGTTCTTCCTCGCCCGCCGGCTGGCACTCGACTATAAGGTCGGCGCCGGAGAGTTTTTCGCAGGACTGCACGAACTCAATATTGCCGAAAGTGTCAGCCTTGCCCGCGCGGGTAAGCGCCCATGAAATTTTTGCCGAGGCCATGCGCAGGCCCGAACGGAAACCGTCGCACACGCGCACCTGAAGGCCGGATGACGCAAAAAGCCGCGCGGCCGAGCAGGCCGCCGCGTTACTGCCTATTATGCCTATGGCTTCGATTTTCATAAATCAGCCCGCCACCTTTTCAAGACGAAGAATGCCGTCGCGCGTAACTACTATACGCACGCGCTCAAGCGCGATTTTTTCCGCGCCGTTTATGTCCGTGTACACATACTTGGTAATGACGTTTAGATGATAGACGCGCAGGCAGGGAATAGTCTCCAGCACGTTGACGCCGGGCGCAAGATGCAGGTAGTCGATATTAGGGTCGTCGGCCTGCGAAAGAAGCGGAATTACGTTAAAGCGCAGAATATCGTTAAGGGCGTGCCGCCGCTCGTGAAAGCGCGAAATGCTGGCGGGGTATAGGGTGACTTCCTTTTCATACTTCATCACGCGTTCGGGTTTGCCTTCACCGTCGATAGAGGAGATATTGTCGATATTGCGGCGGCGCATTATCTCCTGCGGAATCTTGCCGGGGGAAACAAAGCTGAAAGCCTCTTTAAACATGCCGAGAGTCTGGCCGTTGGAGTAATCCTTTATTTCCGTCTGGCGGTCGGCAATCCAGCTGGTCCACCTTCGGGTAAACCAGATTTTAAGCCAGTCCTTCATGCGGTCCTTGAAAATATAGCTGATGACGGCCAGCGCGATAAAAGGCACGCTGTTTGCCGAATACCTGCGCTGGGCAAAAAGCATGACCACGGCGGTAAACAGCATGGCGACGCCGGCCGAAATGCCGAAGAAAAACTGTATGGCGCCTTCCCATTCCGAGGTTTCGATATGCAGGTAAAGCACGCTGGACATGAACTTTTTAAGCACGCCGCGGCGGTAAACAAGCGTTTCGTTTAACGTGCCGCGTTTTACAAGCGAAGGGTAATGCATGGACTGGCGGTAGGAATTCTGCGCGTGCACTATGGTGCAGATATCGGCGTCGGCAGCTGAAAGACCAGTGCGGGCGTATTCGTTATCGCGCAGGGCCTGAAGAAGTCCGGTTAGATATTCGACTAAAATGAGGCTGATATATTCATCGAAAAAAGCAAAGGTGTCCTTTATGCGCGCGGGCACGAGCGGGCTGGAAGTTTCAATGCGCAGCTGGCGCAGGCGCGAGACGAAAACCCTGATATCGGCCAGAAAAGTTTCACAGCGCTGGGCAAGAGAAGAAAGGGCTACCGCGTCGCCCGAGCCTAGGGCTGAAATGTCGGTTTTGAGTCCGCGCACGTTATCGCGCAGGTATGAGCGCACTATGCAGCCGAGCAGTTTTATTTCGCTCTGCAAAGTATCCAAAATTTCCTTGTCCTTGCTGCCGGCAAGCAGGGCGGAAAGACTTTTTTCCGCGCGGTTTAAAGGCGAGGACTCGACCGATTTATCGCAGATTTTTTCCAGACTCATCTGCGGGGTTTTGAAGCGGATGTATTTCTGCGAGCTGTTATAGAAAACGGTTTTATCGTAGGTGTGCGGGGTGATGTTCAGCGCGCGGGGAATGAAAATATAGGTTTCCACCCGGTAGACGTTTTTGCGTCCCGGTGCGAGGTCAATGTCCATTTTAAGCTCGAAGCGGTGCCGGTCGTGGGCGGACATTTTCGGGTCGAGCAGATCGTAAAATTCTTCCCTCATAAAACCTTTCAGCCTCTAGGATGATGCTTGGAGTGTATATCCTTAATGTCGCTTCTGTCCAGATGCGTGTAAATCTGCGTATTGGCCAGACTGGCGTGGCCCAGCATTTCCTGCAGAGAACGCAAATCCGCCCCCCCGCGCAGAAGATGCGACGCAAACGTATGACGAAACAGATGCGGATGCAGCGGCTTGTGCACATTGGCCGCGATACCCAGTTTGCGGATATCCTTCCACACCTGCACGCGGCTTAATTTGCCGCCGGTACGGTTTACAAAAAGCTGTTCGGCAGTGTCTTTCCCGGCGAAGACCTCAAAGCGCAGGCGCAGATAGGAAAGCACCGTTTGGCACGCCTGTTTATGAACAGGCACTACGCGTTCCTTGCCGCCCTTGCCCTGAACAAGCACCCAGCCCTGTTCGGTATTAAGCGACTCCATGCGCAGGGCAAGGAGTTCCGAAATACGCAGGCCCGAGGCGTAAAAAAGCGTCACTATCGCCACCGTCCGGCTTTCGGCGAAAGTTCTGGCCGGAAAGGTCAGCAGTTTGTCCATGTCGGCAGTGGAAAGAGCCTCGGGAAAACGCTGGGGCATGTGCGGCGCGTGCAGATGCCGGACCGGATTTTCAGCAAGCATTCCTTCAATGGCAAGGAAGCGGTAAAACGATTTGAGCGACTCCATTTTACGAAACAGACTGCGCGCGCACAAACCGTCGTCCTGCAGAAGGGTGAGGAAATCGTCGATGAAACGCCGGTCGGCCGTCTGCGGGGTTTTGCCCTTTTCACGGCAGTAATCAAGGAAGCGCGCGCCGTCCCGTTTGTATGCGGCACATGTGTTGGGACTGAGCGCGCGCTCCAGCTTCAAAAACAGCGTGTACTGCTCAAGCAGGTCGCCGAGAGCGTCCCGCTTAACTTCCTCCGCCATTTATTTTTCGGCTTCCTCTTCTTCCTTCTCTTTCTGTTCCGGCTCGCCGACTGCTATGCCGCCCAGGTATTTGGCGCGGAGGGATGCTTCCAGTTCCGCGGCGATTTCCTTATGTTCCTTCAGGAAGGACTTGGCGTTTATGGCGCCCTGTCCGAGTTTTTCGCCCTTGTACACGAACCAGCTGCCGCTCTTTTCGACAAAACCGGCCGTTACGCCCATATCGATAAGACAGCCTTCGCGGGAAATTCCTTCGCCGTGAAGCATGTCAAATTCCGCCACTCTGTAAGGGGGCGCGACTTTGTTTTTGACCACGCGGGCGCGCACTCTGGTTCCGATGACTTCATCGGCCTTTTTAAGGTTTTCGATTTTGCGGATGTCGATGCGGACCGAGGAGTAGAATTTAAGAGCCAGACCGCCGGGCGTGGTTTCGGGATTGCCGAACATGACGCCGATTTTCTGGCGGAGCTGGTTGATGAAAATAATGCAGGTCTTGGACTTGCTGACTATGCTGGTCAGTTTGCGCAGAGCCTGGGACATGAGACGGGCCTGAAGGCCGACGTGAGCGTCGCCCATTTCGCCTTCGATTTCGGCCTTCGGAACGAGGGCCGCGACGGAGTCAATAACAATGATATCGACCGCGCCGGAGCGTACCAGCTTTTCGGTGATTTCAAGAGCCTGTTCGCCAGAGTCCGGCTGGGAGATGAGCAGGTTGTCGATGTCCACGCCGATTTTTTTGGCGTAAATGGGGTCGAGCGCGTGTTCGGCGTCTATGAAAGCCACCGTGCCGCCGTCCTTCTGCGCCTGAGAGATTACGTGCAGGCTCAGCGTGGTCTTGCCGCCGGCTTCGGGGCCGTAAATCTCCACAATCCTGCCGCGCGGAAGTCCGCCCACGCCAAGAGCAAGGTCCAGCGACAGCGCGCCGGTGGAAATAACGTCAATCGGGGTAACGCCCCTGCTGCCAAGCTTTACTATGGCTTCCTTGCCGAAGGCCTTTTCTATCTGCGCCATGGCAAGTTCCAGAGCACGGCTCTTATCGCTTTTTTCGTCTTTGGACATCGCGTCCTCCTAGTTTTGCACCTATTGAAATTCATGCACTGCGGCGGTGATGCCGGCGGCGCGTAACGCGCTGCACCAGTTTGACCTGCGGTTTGTCACCGTAGTAACCAAAAGTAATCTGCGCCATTCTGCCTATATAGTTTGCGGCATAATGGTAATCGGGCGACTTCCACGTAAGCACGGTCAGAACGTAATCGCCCTTGGGTGAAAAGAATATACCCGCGTCATGGCAGGAGTAGCGCAGCATTCCGGTCTTGTGCGCCAGTTCCCAGTTTTTCGGCAGAACCTTTACAAAGCGCGTGCGGTGACGGGTACGCTTGAGGATATCAAGCATAAGGTCGCTGTATTCCTTGTCAATCATCTCGCCGCGGTAAATCTTCTCAAGCATCATGGCCATTTCGCGCGGCGTGGTATAGTTTTCCTTTTTAACGCCGGTGGTGGCAAGGCTCATGCCTTCCTCGGAAATGTTCGTCTTTTCAAGACCGATGGCGGTGAACTGGCTTTGCAGATAATCAAACCCCAAGTCGTCTATCAGCATGCGGGTGGCCGTATTGTCGCTGTCGATTATCATCTTTTCCATGAGCTGACGCACCGTCAGTTTAGTGCCGTTGCGCAGCCAGCGCAGACGACCGGAGCCGCCGCGTTTTTTGTTGCGGGAAAGGACAAGTTCTTCATCAAGTTTGATTTCGCCGTCGCTGATTTTCTTGCACAGCGAAATCATAATCGGAAGTTTTACAAGGCTTGCCGAAGGATATATTTCATCGGCGTGATAGGTCCATTCAAGACCGGAGTTGAGGTCCTTGAGGTAGATGCCCATGCGGCCGGGGAATTTGGCGGCGGCCTTGCCAAGCTGGTCGGTCATTTTGTCCCAGCGGGTGCGGGCGTCGTCTTCAATTTCCACCACGGAAACGGAACCGCCGGCGGATGCGGAGCTGATGAAAATGGCGTCACCGATATCTTCGGCGGCGAACGCCTCCTGAAAATGCATGCCGCGGCCAACGCGGTATGCAATAAGCCCCGTAAGTATGATGACAGCCAGCAGCAGCCTGCGCACAAACATGGTTCCGGCCTCCGTCAGTTCTTGGTCTGCTGAGGTTCGCCGGGCGCAAAGACCAGTTTCTGCGCCGCCTCGTCAAGGTCTACCTTTATTTCGGAGCCCTGACCGTAATTGTGGTTGAGCAGTTCCTCGGAAAGAGGATCTTCCAGTGAACGCTGTATGGTGCGCAGCAGCGGACGCGCGCCGTAGTTGGGGTCAAAGCCCAGCTTGACCAGATGCTTCTGCGCGGCTTCGCTGACGACCAGTTTTATGTCCTGCGCCTTTAGCTTGTCGCTGACGCGCTTTAGCATAAGACCCAGAATCTGGAGCATGTGCCGCTCGGCAAGCGGGTGGAATACCGTTATCTCGTCGATACGGTTGATGAATTCGGGATTGAACACGCGCCGCACTTCCTCCATGACGGTGTCCTTCATCTGCGAGTAGTCGCGGTTTTCGTCGGCATGGGCGACAAAGCCCAGCGACTTGCCCTTGGAAATAAGGCGCGCGCCCACGTTGGAGGTCATTATGATGATGGCGTTTTTGAAGCTGACCTTGTGGCCCAGATTGTCAGTAAGCTGACCGTCATCAAGCACCTGCAGAAGGATGTTGAAAATGTCGGGATGGGCCTTTTCGATTTCGTCGAGAACGACGACCGAGTAGGGCCGGCGGCGCACCACTTCGGTGAGCTGGCCGCCTTCCTCATAACCCACATAGCCCGGAGGCGCGCCTATAAGGCGCGACACGGCGAATTTTTCCATGTATTCGGACATGTCTATGCGGACCATGGCCTCTTCGTTGCCGAAAAGCAGGGCGGCGATTGCGCGGGCAAGTTCCGTCTTGCCGACGCCCGTGGGACCCAGAAACAGGAAACCGCCGATGGGGCGTTTTGGGTCTTTAAGGCCGGTGCGGCTGCGGCGTATGGCCTGAGCGATGGCGCGTACCGCCTCTTCCTGACCGATGATGCGCTTGTGCAGTTCGTCCTCGATATGCATGAGGCGGTCGCTTTCGGTCTCGGTCATGCGGGTGACGGGAATGCCGGTCCATTTTGAGGCGACTATGGCTATATCCTCGGCGGTGACGCTCGGGATAATCTGCTGTTTTGACTCGCGCCACTGTCTGCGCTCCTGCTCAAGCTCGCGGCGGAGTTCCTTTTCCTTGTCGCGGGCGCGGGCGGCCTTTTCATATTCCTGCGCGGAGATGGCGGCGTTCTTTTCCTTAACGGCCGCGTCTATGGCAGTTTCCTTGTCCTTGAAAATGGGCGGGACGGAGGAGGTCTGAAGGCGCGAGCGGGAACCGGCCTCGTCAAGCAGGTCGATGGCCTTGTCCGGCAGGGCGCGGTCGGTGATGTAGCGGTCGGAAATCGTTACGGCCGCGAAAATGGATTCCGGCGTGAACGACACCTTGTGGTGCTGTTCGTACTTTTCCTTGAGGCCGCTTAGAATTTCAACGGTTTCCTCGACCGACGGAGGGTCGACAAGGATAGGCTGGAAGCGTCTTTCAAGCGCGGGGTCGTGCTCGATATGCTTGCGGTATTCGTCGAACGTGGTCGCGCCGATGCACTGGAGTTCGCCGCGCGCAAGGGCGGGCTTTAGCATGTTGGCGGCGTCGATTGCGCCTTCGGCCGCGCCGGCGCCGATGATGGTGTGCAGTTCGTCGATGAAAAGAATTATCTGGTTCTTTGCCTTGCGGATTTCCTCTATTATGCTTTTGAGGCGCTGCTCGAATTCGCCGCGGTATTTCGTTCCCGCGACTACGCTTGCAAGGTCAACGGAAAGCAGACGCTTGCCGGCCAGAATGTCGGACACGTCGCCGGAGGCGATTTTCTGCGCGAGCCCTTCCACTATGGCTGTCTTGCCGACGCCGGGTTCGCCGATTAATACGGGATTGTTTTTTGTGCGGCGCGCCAGAATCTGCACCAGCCGCTCGATTTCGCTTTCGCGGCCGATTACGGGGTCCATTTTGCCAGCGCGGGCAAGCTGGGTAAGGTCGCGCGCGAATTCATCAAGCGTCGGGGTTTTTGTCTTTCCCTTGGGCGCGGGGGCGTCCTTCTGGGCCTGAGCTTCTTCTCCCTCGCCTATAAATTCAAGGACGGACTCGCGCACGGACTCAAGCTTGAGGCCGAGATTTTCCAGCACGCGGGCGGCCACGCCCTCTTCCTCGCGGATAAGACCGAGCAGGATATGTTCCGTACCAATATAGGAATGGCCCATGTGCTGGGCTTCCTCGACCGCGAATTCAAGAACTTTCTTGGCGCGCGGAGTAAAAGGGATTTCGCCCAGCAGCATCATATTGTCGCCGGTGCCGACGATTTTTTCGATTTCCATGCGCACGCGCTTGAAATCCACGCCGATGTTTATAAGCACCTGCGCCGCGACGCCTTCGCCGAGAGCAACCAGACCAAGAAGGATATGCTCGGTCCCGACATAGTCGTGATTGAGCCGCTTGGCTTCTTCCTGCGCTATCAGTATTACTTTTTGTGCCCTGTCCGTGAAACGAGTGCTCATGACCCACCTTTCCAGTGATATATATAGTTAAATCTTTTATTTCCGAAACATCGGGAATATTTATTATGCCACAACTGAAGGGTGTTTGCAAACCGCCGGAAACCGGCGTTGACAGGGTGCCGCAAAGATGATATATTCTTGAGGATTCCTCCGTTTAGCGGGGGATTAATTTCATTACAGGTTATAAACTAAATTGCTGCAACATAAGCCATTCATAAGAAAGAACCATCAGATAAACGTTTCTCCCGTAAGGCTGATAGACGCCGACGGGACCATGCTGGGCATTAAACCGACGTCGGAGGCCATGGATCTGGCCCGTTCAAGGGGTCTGGATCTGGTGGAAATCTCCCCGCAGGCAAAACCGCCCGTCTGCAAGGTTCTGGACTTTTCCAAGTATCTTTACGAACTGGAAAAGAAGCAGCGCGACGCCCGCAAAAAACAGAAAGCGGGCATGCTTAAGGAAATCCGCGTAAAACCCCGCATAGGGCAGCACGATCTGGACACGAAACTTAAGCATATAGAGGAATTTATAAGCCACAAGGACAAAGTGCGCCTGACCGTGGTCTTCCACGGACGGGAAAACAAGCACAAGGAACTTGGGCAGAAACTTCTGGAATCCTTCCAGCAGAGACTGGCCGACGTGGCCATGACGGAAGGAGGGGCGCAGCTGTTAGGCAACAGGTTGTCGATAACCTTCGCGCCCAAAACCGTAAAGGCAGGATAAAAGAACTATGCCAAAAATGAAAAGCCACAGTGGCGCAAAAAAGAGATTCTCCAAAACCGCCACTGGGAAGTGGAAGCACAGAAAGACGGGACGCCGCCATCTTCTGACGCCTATGTCGTCAAAGACCGGACGGAATCTCAGACGCTCCAATATTCTGGAAACAGAATCATCCGAGAGCAAGCTGCTCAAAAAATATCTCCCTTACGAGTAATAAGAGGAGAAGCCCGGCGGCTAACGTGTCGGCCGGTGCAGGTGAGTTATGAGAATAAAGTACAGTGTACCCAGAAATCACAGAAAGAAAAAAATATTCAAGCTGGTAAAAGGCGCATACGGCGACAGGCGTTCCCGCCTTCGCATGGCGCAGCAGCAGTTGTCCAAGGCCCTCGTCCATTCCTACGTGGACAGAAAAGACCGCAAACGCGAATTCAGACAGCTCTGGATCATAAGAATCAACGCGGCGGTGCGCGAGGCCGGACTCTCCTATTCAAGGTTCATGAACGCCCTCAAGACCGCAGGCATCACCCTTAACCGGAAGATGCTGTCGGAAATGGCGATCAAGGATCCTGCTTCCTTCCAGAAAATCATCGAAATAGCGAAGAAGGCGAAGTAACCTTCCTCCTTACGGCAATGACCCGTCAGGAATGGGAAACTTCCTGCGCCGCGATTAAGGCGCAATTCGCTGAAATCGTTTCAAAAGCCTCTTCTCCCGCCGAGCTCGAGACCGCAAAGGTCCAGTGCCTCGGCAGGAAAGGGGCTTTGACCGATTTGCTGAAGCCGCTTAAGGACTTTCCGCTCGAAGAACGGAAAGTCCTTGGCACAATGGGCAACACGCTTAAGAACGAACTGACCGACCTTTTCGAAGCGAAGGAACGTCAGCTTAAAGCGGGAGCCCTGCAGGCGGAACTTTCAGCAGTCAGCACCGACACAACCCTGCCGCGCTATCCTTTTGCCTGCGGCAGACTGCACCCGCTTACCCTCGCAACCCGCAGAATGACCGATATTCTGGCACGCATGGGTTTTGCCTGGGCCGACGGCCCCAACGCCGAGACTCCTTATTACAATTTCGACGCACTTAACTTTCCGCCGAACCATCCGGCGAAAGAATCGCACGACACTCTTTTTATAAAGCATCCCGGCCAGCAGCAGCTGCTGAGGACGCATACCTCGTCCGTGCAGATACGCTACATGAGCAAATGCAAGCCCCCCATACGCATAATGGCGCCGGGAAGGGTGTTCCGCAACGACGCTATGGACGCGTCCCACTCCCCCGTGTTTAACCAGATCGAGGGCTTTTACGTCGACAAACACGTAAGTCTGGCGGACCTCAAGGCCACTCTTACCGCTTTCATGCGCGGGCTTTACGGCCCGTCGGCAAAGGTGCGCTTCCGCCCCTCCTTCTTTCCGTTCGTGGAACCCGGAGTCGAGGTGGACGTGTTCTGCGTGTTCTGCGGCGGAAAGGGTTACTGCCCCGTCTGCAAATCCACCGGCTGGGTGGAAATGCTCGGAGCCGGAATCATCCACCCCAACGTGCTGCGCGCCGTCCATATAGACCCCGAGGTCTGGACCGGCTTTGCCTTCGGCATGGGCGTGGAACGCCTTGCCATGCAGATGTTCGGCATAAACGACATCCGCACTTTCTACGAAAACGACCTTAGAATACTCAAGCAGTTCTAGATAATACAATGCGCATACTTTACAGCTGGCTGAACGACTTTATAGATACTGGCCTGACGCCCGAACAACTGGCGGGCAGGCTTACGGCGCTGGGCATAGAAGTGGCCGAAATAAAAAAGACCGGCGCGCAGTTTACCGGCGTAAAAACGGCGCAGATTCTGGCCATAGGCCAGCACCCGAACGCGGACAAGCTCTCGCTCGTCGATATCGATGACGGCGCGGGAAAGACAACCGTTGTCTGCGGCGCGAAAAATATAGCCGTGGGCCAGATTGTACCGCTTGCGCGCGTTGGCGCGAAACTGCCGGAAGGCGAGCTAAAAAAAGCGAAAATACGCGGAGTGGAGTCGGAAGGCATGATATGCTCGTCCGGCGAACTCGGCTTCGGCGACGACGGAACGCACGGCATTCTGGTGTTTCCCGCCGGAACGCCGATTGGCAAAAATGCCGCCGAAATGTTCGGCGACCCAGACTGCGTGTTCGAGCTTGAGATAACGGCAAACAGGCCGGATTTGATGTCGCATCTCGGCATAGCGCGCGAACTGGGCATACTGCTTAACCTGCCGGTCAAAATGCCGCAGGCAAAGCCTTCGTCCGGCAAAGAATGTTCCGTAAAGATTTCCATAGACGCGCCCGACGCCTGCCCCCGCTACACGGGCAGGGTGATAAAGAACGTCAGCACGGCGCAGTCGCCCGACTGGATGAAAAAACGCCTTGAGGCCATGGGCACGAATCCCAAGAACATCCTCGTGGACGTTACAAACTACATACTTTATGAAGTGGGCCAGCCCCTGCACGCCTTCGACCTGAACTATATAGACGGCGGAGAGATACGGGTGCGCCGCGCCGCCGAAGGCGAAAAGTTCACCGCGCTCGATGAAAAAGCGCTGGAGCTTAACACGGAAGCCCTCGTAATAGCGGGCACAAATAACGCGCTTGCGCTGGCGGGCATAATTGGCGGACTGGGTTCCGGCATCAAGGACGACACGAAGGACGTGTTCCTTGAATCGGCCTGCTTCGAGCCGCAGTCCGTGCATAAGACTTCCAGAAAATTCGGCTACAAGACCGAGGCGGCGCAGCGTTTTGAACGCGGCGCGGACGTCGGCATAACCGATTACGCCATACGAAGGGCAACCGACCTTATAACCGAAATATGCGGAGCGCAGGCCGAACCTTCGGCCGTGTGCGACGTGTACCCGACGGTTTACGAACCCAAGCGGGTTGCGGTCGAGCCGGAAAAGATAAACGCCCTGCTCGGAACCGACATAGCGCCGGAAAAGATGCGCGATATTTTCGCGGCCATGGGCCCGTCATCCGATTTTTCAGTAACGCCGTGGCAGTTCGTGGCTCCCAGTCACAGACGCGACCTCGCGCACCGCTGGGACCTTGCGGAAGAAGTGGCCCGCTTTGTCGGCTATGACGCGATTCCCGACGACCCGCGTCCCGCCCTTGTGGCTTTTTCAGAAGACCCGAAAGGCATAGCGTTTGCGCGCAAACTGCGCGACAGTTTCAGCGTAGGCGGCTTTTACGAGGTTGAGAACTACGATTTCGTTTCAGCCAAGGAACTGGGCGCCATTTCGGTTCCCGTAAAGGGACTGGTGGAAGTGGCAAATCCGCTTTCAGCCGACTGGCAGTATCTGCGCCCGACGCTTTTGAACGGCCTGCTTAAAACCCTTTCCTATAACGAAAACCGCGGCACGTCATCGGCGTGGCTGTTTGAAGTGGGCAAGGTGTACGCCGCCACTCCGGGCCAGCCGAAGGAAACGCTGCACTGCGCTGGTCTTGTATGCGGAACAGTGCCCAACGAACTTTGCTGGCAGGGCGCGAAACCGGTTGATTTCTTTCACCTTAAAGGCCTTGTGGCAAACGCTTTAAGAAACGTGCAGGGTCTTGCAATGCGCCCCGCGCAAAAGCCCGCCGCCTATATGCACCCGAAACTGTGCATGGAGCTTCTGGTAGGAAACAAGGAAGTGGGTTACTTCGGCAAACTGCATCCGCTTGCGGCGGAACAGTCCGGCGTGCGCAGCAAGGACCTGTGGTATTTTGAATTTTCAGTCGACGACATTGCCAAGCACAGCGGCGACGCGCTAAAGCGCGAAATAAAGCCCGTCTCGGCCTTTCCCGCGGCATGGCGCGACATATCGGTACTCATCGACAAGACGGCGGCCTATGAACAGGTCGAAGCGGCCATACGCAAGGCAAGCGGCGAGGAACTTACCGCCGTGGCCCTTGCCGACCGCTACGACGGCAAAGGCATACCGGAAGGAAAGCACAGCCTGTCGCTGAGGCTTACCTATTCGCTTAAAGACAGGACTCTCACCGACCCCGAAATAGACGCGGCTGTTAAGAAGGCGCTCGACGCCCTCTCCTCCGCTTTCGGCGCCGCGCTGAGAAGCTAAACGTCATGCAGGCCAAGATAAAGGCTCTTGAAAAGCTGATAGCCGAGGCCTGCGTAAAAATACAGAAACTCGAAAAGGAAAACTCCGCCCTCAAAAGCGGAGCCGCAGTGCTGGAAAAAGACTCGCAGGCGCTGTCGCTTCTGCGGGCGGAAAACCGCGAGCTTAAAGCCTTCAGGGAAAGCGTGCTGAGGCGGGTCAGAAAACTTTCGGCGCGGGTTGAAAAAGAACTGCAGGACCGCGCGGGCTGATTATGTCCAAAGAAAAAGTAAGCGTGGAAATTAACCGCATACCGCTGGACAAGCTGAGTCTGGAAAACGTCAGCGCGCTGGAAGCCGGTCTTATTGCAAAAGACGTGGAAAACCGGATGCGCGAACTGGAAACGGAAACGGAAGTTATCGACACGCTCAAGCTCGCGCTTATGGCGGCGATGTCCTTCGCGGCCGAACTGCAGAACGCCAAACAGGAAAACGAACAGACCCGCCTGACAGCCGAAAACCAGTTAAACGCCATGATAGCCCAGCTGGAAAGTTCGCTCGGCAAAAGGGGAGGCGCGAAATGACGGAATTATTCGACAAAAACCCCGAACGCGAAACACCGCTGGCGGCAAAACTGGCCCCGCAAAATATCGAGGATTTCGCCGGACAGCACCACATTCTTTCCGAAGGAAAACTGCTGCGCCGCTTAATTGCGGCCGATAAAATACGCTCGGCACTTTTCTTCGGCCCGCCGGGCTGCGGCAAGACCGCGCTTGCCCGCTTTATAGCCGCGCGCACAAAAGCAAAAGTGCACGAAATAAACGCCGCCGTCGCCGGCATTGCCGACCTTAAACAGGTGCTTGCCGAGGCGAAGGATTCCTACAACGGGCAGAGAATACTAGTAATCCTAGACGAAATTCACCACTTTAACAGAACCCAGCAGGACGTACTGCTGCCGTCGGTGGAAAAGGGCGATATAATACTAATCGGCCTGACGACGGAAAATCCGTTTTTCTACATAAACAGCGCGCTCATATCGCGCTTCTCGGTTTTCGAGTTCAAGCCGCTGGCCGAAAACGATTTGAAAAAAATCATTCTGCGCGCGGCGGAAAAATCCTCCGAAAACGGCGTGACCGTTGAAGTTACACCCGACGCTATAAACTATTTCGCTACAAACTGCGGCGGCGACGCGCGCAAGCTGCTGAACGCTTTTGAACTGGCCCTGCTGACCACAAAACCCGCCGACGGAAAACTTTTTATAGACATAGACACCGCGCAGGAAACCATGCAGCGGCGCGCCGTGCGCTACGACAAAAGTTCCGACGAGCATTACGACCATATATCGGCTTTCATAAAATCCATGCGCGGCAGCGACCCCGACGCGGCGGTATACTGGATGGCGAAAATGATTGCCGCCGGAGAGGACCCCCGCTTTATAGCGCGGCGCGTGCTTATCTGCGCGGCGGAAGATGTCGGAAACGCCGACCCCGTTGCGCTGATGCTGGCCGAAACGGCTTTCCGCTGCGTTGAAATGCTCGGTATGCCCGAAGCGCGCATACCGCTTGCCGAAGCCGTGACCTATGTGGCCTGCGCGCCCAAGTCAAACGCCGCGTATCTGGCGATAGACGCCGCGCTCGCCGAAGTGCAGAACGGCCCGGTGCGCGAAGTGCCGCTTCATCTGCGCGACGCAAGCCGCGACGGCGACGCCTTCGGCCACGGAAAGGGCTATCAGTATCCGCACGATTTTCCGCACCATTATGTGAAGCAGGTTTACATGCCTAATCCCAAAACCTTTTATAACCCCACGCGGCAGGGCCGCGAGGCCGCGCAGTACGAACGCCTGCAGAACCTGCGCGCCCTATACGAGAAAAAATGAGCATACCCATTCCTCCCGACAAGATTTTTTCCGTCTCCGAAATAAGCCGCATCGTCAAGGAAATGCTCGAGGGCACTTTTCCGCCGATTTCCGTTAAGGGCGAAGTGTCGAACCTGAAAATCGCCTCATCGGGCCATATATACTTTGACCTGAAAGATGAAAACGCACTGATACCGGCCGTGTTTTTCAAGGGCTACGCGCGCAATTTCAACAAGGAAATAAGAAACGGTCTGATGGTGACCGTGCGGGCCACTTTGTCCTGCTACATAAAGCAGGGGCGTTACCAGCTTATAGTAGTTGACGTGTCGCCGGACACGGCGGGCGACCTGTTTCTGGCCTTTGAACGCCTGAAGCAAAAACTGACGGTGGAAGGACTTTTTGACGCGGAGCGAAAAAAGCCCATACCGGAATATCCGGCGAAAATAGGTATTGTAACCTCGCCCACCGGCGCGGCGATACGCGATATACTTTCCATTTTGAAACGGCGCGGAAGCGGCCTGCACATAGTAGTGGCCCCCGTCGCCGTGCAGGGTGAAAGCGCAAAGCATGAAATAGCGCAGGCGATAGAGGATTTGAACGCCCTGCCCAAACCGCCCGATTTGCTTTTGGTGGGACGCGGCGGCGGGTCCATTGAGGACCTGTGGGCCTTTAACGAGGAGATTGTGGCGCGCGCGATTGCGGCCTCCAAAATACCCGTAATTTCCTGCGTGGGCCACGAAACCGATTTCACCATCGCCGACTTTGTTGCCGACCTGCGCGCGCCCACGCCTTCGGCCGCTGCCGAACTGGCGGTAAAAAACCGCGCCGATACTCTGTCGCGCGTTGAAAACGTAATGCGCCGTCTGGTACACGCCATAAGCCTTGCCTTTGAACGCGCCAGCTACCGCCTTACCCGCGCGGCGCAGAGCGCCGCGCTTGCAAGACCCGAAACCCTGTGGCAGCAAAAGAGTCTTGCGCTCGACGATTTATCAGCGCGCGCGGAGCGCGCCGCGCAGGAACGCCTTACGCGGGCGGAACACAGACTGAGCGTCTGCACGGGCAGGCTTACCGCGTTAAACCCGTCGGCCGTGCTTAGCCGCGGCTACTCGATAGTGCGCGATATTTATACCGGAAAGGTTATAGCCTCGGCGGCGCAGTGCGCGGCCGGAGAGGACGTGGAAATAAAATTTAAGGACGGCAGGGCCCTTGGCCGGCTGACCGAAACGCATACGGAGAAGCAATGACGAAAAAAAACGAGACCTTCGAGGCGAAACTCCAGAAACTTGAAACTCTGGTGACTGAACTGGAATCGGAATCAAAGGGACTGGAAGCATCAATGACGCTTTACGAGGAAGGCATGGGCCTTTCAAAAGAACTGGCCGCCGAGCTTGAGCAGGCCAAAATACGCATAGACAAACTTAAAAAGAACGCCGCGGGCGAGCTCAGCGAAGAACCCTTCGAGGAATGAAAAAAACCCGTCTGGACGCGGAACTTGCAAGGCGCGGACTTTTTACCGACGCGCGCGCCGCGCAGGCCGCCATAATGGAAGGGAAAATCTCCGTAAACGGCAGGACGGAAAGCACCGCCGGTTTTCCCGTAACGGAAGCCGACCGGCTTGAGATAGCCGGAGAGAAATGCCCGTTTGTGTCGCGCGGCGGCATAAAACTGCGCGCAGCATTGGACGCCTTCGGCGTAAACCCAGCAGGCAAAATCTGCCTTGACGTGGGCGTGTCCACCGGCGGATTTGCGGACTGTTTTTTACAGGCGGGCGCAGACAAAGTATACGGCGTGGACGTGGGCAAAGGCACGCTGGCCTCTGAAGTCGCGGCAAACCCGCGCTTTGTTTTTTTCCCTAATACAAACGCAAAAAACCTGCCGCCGGACATGTTCGACCCCAAACCCGAACTGGCCGCGATTGACGTATCCTTTATATCCCTTCAAAAAATCCTCGTTCCGGTAATAAACGCCATGGGCGACAGGGCCGACATAATAGCTCTTATAAAACCGCAGTTTGAACTGGAGCCAAAATTCGTGCCGGGCGGCATTGTGGCGGACGAAGCCAAAAGGCAGGAAGCCGCCGCCATTTTGCGCGCGTGGCTGGCCGCGCGGGCCATGCCCGTAAAAGACGCGGGCATTATAGACTGTCCGCTGAAGGGCACAAAGGGAAACACCGAGTTTCTCTGGCTCATCAAAAAAGGCTGAGGAAAACCCCGTTTTTTGTTTACCGACCGGTAAATTACCTGTTGCAACAGGCCCTTCGTTTTGTCATAATTAAGTGTGAGAGAAAATGACAGGCAGTGGCTCGGCCACCTGCAGATAGGGTTACAGCTGACCGTCATTGTTCTGGCAGGTTTCGCAGCAGGTTATTACGCCGACAGGAAGTTCGGCACTAGCCCGTGGCTGATGCTGGCGGGTTCGGCACTGGCCATAGCGCTTGGTTTTTATTTCGTTTACCGCGATTTGCAAGGACAGGACAAATGATTCTTTCCTGCTTTCTGGGCGCCGGTGTGGGAATGATAAGCGGACTTGTTTCACGCAGGTCCATAAAGAAAAGTCTGTTTACCGACAACACCTCGTTTTTCAGGGTCATGGCGGCGGGAGCCGCGATAAGGCTGCTGTTTGCCGCAGGCCTGCTCATAGGCCTGACAATGACGCACTGGCCTCACGCAATCGCTCTTGTGCTTTCACTGATAGCCGTGCAGACGGCCGTGCAGGCTATACCCATAAGGACTGGCCGGTAACTTTATGTCACTAGCGGAAATATTCAGCCACCATATAATTGACCACACCTACGCGACCATTAACTTTTTCGGTCTGGCGCTGCCAATAACCCGTCATCTGCTGATGATGTGGATTTCGGCCCTTTTACTGATAGTCGGCATTCCCCTTATACTGCGCGGCAAAAGCCACGGCATGCGCCTTGCGCAGGGCGCGCTGGAATCCGTCGTCGGCTACATACGCGATGAAATAGTGGTAGACAACATGGGCGAGGACGCCGCGCATTTTACGCCCTATTTCTGCACGCTGTTTTTCTTTATCCTCGTCTGCAACCTCATGGGTCTGGTGCCCTACGGCGCGACCGCGACCGGCAATATCGCCGTGACCGGCGGTCTGGCCCTTACCACTTTTGCCCTGATTAACTTCATGGGCATACGCCGCCTCGGCCTAGGGCACTACATAAGCTCTTTCATACCCTCCGGCGTGCCGAAGTGGCTGTACCCGATGATGTTTCCCATAGAGGTCATCAGCCTTTTCAGCAAAACCTTCGCACTCTGCATCCGTCTTTTCGCCAACATGATAGCGGGACATTTCGTAATACTCTCGCTTATCGGACTCATTTTCATTTTCGGCGGCATAAACGTGTACGCGGCCTACTTCATCACCATTCCGGCCGACATACCCATGCTGCTGTTCGTGTCCCTGCTGGAAGTGTTTACCGCCTTCCTGCAGGCTTATATATTCACTTTTCTGACGGCCATCTTCACCGGGGCCGCAATGCATCCGCATTAAACAAAGGAGAACTGAAATGAACGAAACAATGTACATCGGCTTGGGCTATCTCGGCGCGGCAATAGGCGCGGGACTCGTCATCGTCGGCGCGGGCATCGGCATTGGCCGCATAGGTCAGGGCTCGGTGGAAGGCATAGCCCGCCAGCCGGAAGCCGTCGGACCGATAAGAACAACCATGATCATCGCCGCGGCGCTCATCGAAGGTCTCGCGTTTTTCGCGCTCATCATCTGTCTGCTCGGCCTGATGAACTTCTCCAAGCCCGCAGTCACCCAGCAGGCCGCGCAGCCCGTTGCCGCCGCGACCGCCGAAGCCGCCCACTAACAGCAGGCCATCATGGATAAGCTGATTACGCCGGATTTCGGACTGATGTTCTGGACGATAATAAACTTCGTCCTGCTGGTCCTCGTGCTGGCGAAGTTCGCGTGGAAGCCCGTGGTAAAGGCGCTGGAAGAGCGGGAAAACCGCCTGCGCGCCGACCGCGAGGCCGCCGAAGCGGCGCGCATCTCGGCCCAGCAGATTCAGAAAGAGCTGGAAGCCAAGATGACCGCCATGGCCAATATGCAGCAGGCCGCCATGCACAAGGCCGTGCTTCTGGGAGAGGAACAGAAGGAAGACATAATATCCTCGGCCAGAAACGAAGCCTCCCTTATAGTGGAAAAGGCCAAGCGCGACATGCAGGCCGAGAAGAACCAGATAATACAGGACATAAGGCGGGAAGTCGTGGGCCTTTCAATGCAGGCGACGGAGAAAATCCTCGCGCAGCAGGCCGACGAAAACACGCACCGCCGCATAGTCGACGAAATGTTCGCCGAAATAGAAAAAGGCAAGAATAAATGAAAAGTTCCGACCGCATACTGGCGCAGCGCTACGCCGCGGCTTACATGAGCGCCGCAAAAAACGCCGCAGACGCGGCGGCGCTGGCCGCCGGCCTTGAAGACCTGGCCGGCAGGCTTGCATACGCCGAAACCGCGCTGGCAAGCCCGCTTGCCGGAGTGCAGGAAAAGAAGGAACTGATGAAGGACATAGCGGGCAGGGAAAGCCGCGCCCTGCGCCTCGCGGGCTTCATGGCGGAGGCAAAACGCTTTTACCTGCTGGGCACGGTGACGCAGGAAGCCCGGGCCCTTGCCGACGTTATTTCCGGCACGGTTCGCGCTCAGGCAAAAACGGCGCGCGCCCTGGACGAAAAACAGCGCATGCGGCTTACCGAGAAACTGGCCGCGCTTACAGGCAAAAATCCCGTAATAGCTTTTCAGACCGCTCCGGAACTTCTGGGCGGCATGCAGGTGCGCGTTGGCGATTTGCTCATTGACGCCAGCGTAAGCGGCCGGCTAGACAGGCTGGAGACCATTCTTAACACGGACTAGTTATGATAAGACCCGAAGAAATCACCGACGTTATAAGACAGCGCATTGACAATTTCATACCGCAGACCGACATGCAGGAAACCGGCACGGTACTGCAGGTGGGCGACGGCATAGCCCGCGTTTACGGCCTGCGCAACGCAATGGCCGGCGAACTGCTCGATTTTCCGGGCGGCGTGCCCGGCATGGCGCTAAACCTTGAACACGACAACGTCGGCTGCGTGCTTCTGGGCTCGGATACCCTTGTAAAGGAAGGCTCGACCGTAAAGCGCACGGGCCGCGTCATGGACATTCCCGTAAGCGACGAAATGATCGGCCGCGTGGTAAACGTCCTCGGCCAGCCGCTCGACGGCAAAGGCCCCATCAGCGCCACCGAGAGAAGACCGCTTGAAGTGGTCGCGCCCGGCATCGTGGAAAGACAGCCCGTAAAACAGCCCCTTCAGACCGGCATTAAGGCCATCGACGCGATGATTCCCGTCGGCAAGGGCCAGCGCGAACTTATCATCGGCGACCGCCAGACAGGAAAAACCGCAATCGCCATAGACGCAATCATCAACCAGAAAGCCACCCCAAAAGACAAGCGCACGATCTGCATTTACGTGGCAGTCGGACAGAAACAGTCCACCGTCGCTCAGGTCATTAAAAAACTGGAAGATTACGGCGCCATGGAATACACCATAGTTTTATCGGCCTGCGCAGCAGAACCGGCCGCCATGCTTTACATGGCTCCTTACGCCGGCTGCGCAATCGGCGAATATTTCATGTGGAAGGGCCGCGACGTGCTCATTATTTACGACGACCTTTCAAAACACGCGCAGGCTTACCGCCAGATGTCGCTTCTTCTTCGCCGCCCGCCCGGCCGCGAAGCATACCCCGGCGACGTGTTTTACCTCCACTCGCGTCTTCTTGAACGCGCCTGCAAATTAAGCGATAAAAACGGCGGCGGCTCGATTACCGCCCTGCCTATCATCGAAACGCAGGCAAACGACGTGTCGGCCTATATTCCGACGAACGTCATATCGATTACAGACGGTCAGATTTATCTGGAAAGCAACCTGTTCCACTCCGGCGTGCGGCCTGCCGTAAACATCGGTCTGTCCGTGTCCCGCGTGGGCGGTTCCGCCCAGATGCGCGCCATGCGGCAGGTGGCGGGAAGCCTGCGCATCGACCTCGCGCAGTATAACGCCATGGCGGCCTTTGCGCAGTTCGGTTCCGAACTCGACAAGGAAAGCCAGCGCCAGATTGCGCGCGGCGAAAGAATGATTGAACTGTTAAAACAGGACCAGTACACGCCAATGCCCGTGGAAGAACAGGTGCTGGCGCTGTTTGCCGGCGTAAACGGCTATCTCGACGATATACCGCGCGAGAAAGTGCGCGCCTTTGAAACCGGCCTTATAGCCCACGCAAAACAGCAGGGCCGCGAAGTTATGGCCACGCTTTCGGAACGCAAGATTCTCGACGACGAACTGCGCGGCAAGCTGGCGAATCTCGTGACGGAATACAAACAGGTGTTCGGCAAATAAGCCAATGAGACAGGAAGAATTAAACGGAATCTTCGGCAAATTCAAAACCGCGGTCACTAAGGAAACCGCCGCGGAACTTGAACGCGCGCTGAAAATACAGTCGGCGGAAGCTGAAGCGCGGCTTTGCGCCAAGACCCTTCCGCAGATGCGGGAGATAGCCGACAAAATACACCGTGAAATTCCCCTGCTGCCCGACGAAAACGAACTGATACGGCTGTGGGTGATAGGCGAGCAGGAAACCTATGTGCGCACGGAAAACGACTTTCAGAACTGGCAGACCGAACTGGAACGACTGCGCCTTAACATAACGGTGTTAAAGGCAAAGCCCGAACCGAATTTCTACGACCTGATTAAACTGCGCGGCAGCGCACAGGACGCGCTGTACCTGCTGGGCAATATCGCCCGCTACGTCCAGCAGCAGAACAATGTGAAGGAATTTGAACGCGGGCTGCGCGCCATGGACAATACCGGCCGCGCCTACATACTTAAACTGATTGAGGACAAAATCGCCCTCGTCGGCAATATGGAGCCATGATGAAAAAATATCTCGTAACCGGCGGAGCAGGTTTTATCGGAAGCAACATCGCTTTTACGCTGGAAAATGCCGGCAATAAGGTAAGCATACTAGACAATTTCTCCTCCGGCCATTTCAAGAACCTCCTCGGGTTCAAAGGCGATATCGTGGCCGCCGACCTTAACGACATAACCTGGTTCGACACCCTCGACGGCGAGTACGAGGCAATTTTCCATGAGGCCGCCATAACCGACACTACCGTAGTCGACCAGAAAAAGATGATGGAAGTAAACGTGGAAGGCTTCCGCAACGTGCTGTTTTTCGCGCTGGAAAATAACATCAAGCACATTGTGTACGCCTCCTCGGCCGGAGTGTACGGCAACGGCGTCTGCCCCATGAGCGAGGAAAACACGCCGAAGCCCGAGAACGTCTACGGTTTTTCAAAAGCCATAATGGACAATGTGGCACGCGATTTCGTGAAGGCCCATCCGGAAGTGACCGTGGTCGGCCTGCGCTATTTTAACGTTTTCGGCCCCCGCGAATACTACAAGGGCCATGCCGCCAGCATGATGTTCCAGCTTTACAACCAGATGAAGGCCGGCAAACGCCCCCGCATTTTCCGCGCGGGCGAGCAGATGCGCGATTTCGTTTATGTAAAAGACGTGGTGCGGGCAAACCTGCTTGCGGCACAGTCAAAGGTAAGCGGCGTGTTTAACGTAGCCACAGGCAAGCCGGAAAACTTCAACCGCGTGGTGGAATGCCTCAACAAGGCGATGCACCTGAAACTCGAGCCGGAATATTTTGAAAATCCGTACCCTTTCTTCCAGAACAAGACGCAGGCACAGCCGGACGCCGCGTTAAAAAACATCGGCTACAAGGCCGAGTACACACTGGACAAGGGCATAGAGGATTACGTAGCGATATTGGAAGGCGGGATAAAATAAATGCAGTCACTGCGTGATATTAGGCGCAACATAACATCGGTTAAAGCCACGCGCCAGATAATGTACACGATGAAGATGGTGGCATCCGCGCGAATGAAAAGAGCGCAGAACGCCATTGTCGCGTCGCGCCCGTTCGCGGCGAAAATGGAGAATATGGTCGGCAGTCTGCACAGCGAGCTGGCAAAGCGCGACGACCTGTTCTGCCAGTCATGGGTGTACGACTTCTGCACCACGCACAAGAAATCCGGCACGATAGGCCTTGTGGTTATAACCGGCGACAAGGGCCTGTGCGGAGCCTTTAATACCGCGCTTCTGCGCCGCTGCGTTGCCTTTATTTCGGCGCACGCCGACAAGAAGATAAAGATTTTCGCCGTGGGCCGCAAGGCGCGCGATTTCATGGCAAGGCTGAAGACGGAAAACCTGGAGCTTACTTACGAGCTTACCGGCATTTTCCCGAAAGCCTCCTATGCGCACGCCGAACTGCTGGGCGACAAACTGATAGAGCAGCACAAACTGCACAATTTCGAATCCGTAACCATTATCGGCAACGAATTCAAATCAATGCTGGCGCAGGAGCCGCGCGAGACGGAGATTATCCCTCTCATGCACGTGCAGCCGCAGGCAAAAGCGCTCAGCGACGATTTTCTGTACGAGCCCGGCAAGGCGGCGCTTATGGAAGCGCTGGTGCCGCGCTACATAAAGGCGCAGGTTTACAGAAGGCTGCTGGAGTCGCAGGCGGCCGAGCTGGCCGCCCGCATGAACGCCATGGAATCGGCAACGAAGAACGCGTCGGAACTTATTGACACCCTGACGCTGAAGCTAAACCGCAGCCGCCAGTCCATAATCACCAACGAGATTACCGAAATAGTCGGCGGGGCAGAGGCCCTCAACAGCTAAGCGAGGTTATGATGAGCGAAGGCAAAATTGTTCAGGTCATAGGCGCAGTAGTGGACGTGGAATTTCCCGCGGGCAAACTGCCCGCCATTTATAACGCCGTAAAAGTGCCGCTTGAAAAAGACGAACTGGTGCTGGAAGTGGCGCAGCATCTGGGCGACAACATAGTGCGCACCATTTCGCTGGGTCCCACAGACGGTCTGCGCCGCGGACTGGCCGCGCAGGACACCGGCTCGCCCATACGCGTGCCCGTGGGCGACGCCTGTCTGGGCCGCCTTATGAACGTGCTGGGCCAGCCGCAGGACCATCTGGGCGAAATCGCCGCCAAGGAAACCCTGCCCATTCACCGCGAGCCCCCCTCGCTGGAAGAGCAGAAGACCACGCCCGAGATTTTTGAAACCGGCATCAAGGTCATCGACCTGCTGGCCCCTTACATGAAGGGCGGCAAGGTGGGTCTGTTCGGCGGAGCCGGCGTGGGCAAGACCGTCGTCATCATGGAGCTCATCAACAACGTCGCCCGCCAGCACCACGGCTGTTCAGTGTTCGGCGGCGTGGGCGAACGCTCCCGCGAAGGTAACGATTTGTGGCGCGATATGCAGGGCTCGAAACTTTCCGACGGAAGCTCTGTCCTTTCCAAGACCGTGCTGGTTTACGGCCAGATGAACGAACCCCCCGGCGCAAGAGCCCGCGTGGGTCTTAGCGCGCTTACGCAGGCGGAATATTTCCGCGACCAGAAAAATCAGGACGTGCTGCTGTTTCTGGACAACATTTTCAGATACGTGCTGGCGAATTCCGAAGTGTCGGCCCTGCTGGGCCGCATGCCTTCCGCCGTCGGCTACCAGCCGACGCTGACAACGGAAGTCGGCGCGCTGCAGGAACGCATCACCTCGACAAACAAGGGTTCAATCACTTCGATTCAGGCCATTTACGTTCCGGCCGACGATCTTACCGACCCCGGCGTGGCGACGACGTTTACACACTTAGACGCCACAACCGTGCTGTCGCGCTCGATATCGGAACTGGGTATTTATCCGGCCGTGGACCCGCTGGAATCGACCTCCCGCATTCTGGACCCGAAGGTTGTGGGCGAGGAACACTACGCGGTTGCCCGCGACGTGCAGAAGATTCTTCAGCGTTATAAGGAACTGCAGGACATCATCGCCATTCTGGGCATAGACGAACTGGGTGAAAACGATAAGCTGCTTGTGTCGCGCGCCAGAAAGGTGCAGAGATTCATGTCCCAGCCGTTCTTCGTGGCAGAGCAGTTTACGGGCCGCGCGGGAAAATATGTAACGCTTAAAGACACCATCCGCTCGTTCAAGGGCATAGTGGAAGGCAAATACGACGACGTGCCCGAACAGGCTTTCTTCATGATAGGACCCGTTGAGGAAGCCGTTGAAAACGCCAAGCAGATGAAAGAGTCAGCCAATGCCTAAGTTAAACCTCAGCATCATTACGCCGGAACGGCAGGTGCTGCAGCAGGAAGTGGACTTTGTGGCCATGCCCGCCTACGAAGGCGAAATAGGCGTGCTGCCGGGCCACACGGCCTGCATGCTCCAGCTTAAAACCGGCATACTGCGCTATACAAGCGGTAAGGATAAGAACGCGTTCGCCATAATGGGCGGCTTTGCGGAAATACTCAACAACGATGTTTCCGTATTTGCCGAGGACGCGGCGCTGGCCGAGGAAATAGACCTTGAGGACGCGCGCCAGCAGGTGCAGAAAACCAAGCATGCCATAAGCGCGCACCATAAGGACCTTGACCTTGCGCAGGCTGACCAGACGCTTAAATGGGAAACGGCCAGAATAAAACTGGCCATGCAGAAAAACAAAATCCCAGCGCAAAAGCAAAAACCTATGCAATAACAAAAAGCCCCGCCAAAAGGCGGGGCTTTTTTATGCACAGAGATACCCATTATTAAAATAAGTTTAGCCACAACTCAGTTTGCCGCTTGTTCCTCAAAAACTAACTGATTGTAAATTGTTTCAAGGCGGGCATCCGTATTGCCAAGCAGTCTTGCCGCATTACAATCTGCCATATCCAGCTCTTTCAGTACTGTCATGCGCTCTGACGCTAATATATTGAATTTGAAACCGAATCCCCAATCATTGTGGACGCCTGAGCAATTCCAGATTTCATCATGCGACTCGAATCTACCTGCTCTTTCATTTGTATCTTGCTCTCTAAAAAAGAATGTATAAACTGATTCTTGTTCACGATGACGCCGTAACCACACAGGAGAATTAATATCACCACTATCCCTATCATCAAATAATATAAGATTTGCCCCCGATGAACTTACAGCACCCTGCATAAACACATACATGGAAACGTATTCCTTGGCAGATTGTTCTCGAAATGCAAAAAATGCCGCAACCAATGGATTCTTGCTCCAGTCGAGAAATGGAGAAGGAAAACCATAATGCCGTAAAAATAACCAAAACCGTAAACACTCAGGAATTTTAAGAAACTGATTTTCCTTGGATAACTCTTCCGCAAGCGATGACAGTGTACTGTCATCATATGGATAGGCATCTATTTCTTTTACATCTAGCTCCTGGCCTTTTATTAAATCCGTATACTTTTTCTGTGTTTTAAGAACAATTTTATGATACTCCGGCAGTTCGTTGGGAAACTTTGCACGTTCCAATGTGGACTGCAGGCCCCAAGAAGAATCTCTATGCCCTCTATAAATTGGAAACCATTCATGGTGTGGGCATAATGAATTTTTCTTTTGGCATTCACCCAGATACGCAGAGGCTCGCTTTGCATCTTGCACAAATTCTTTAAACCCAAGCCAGGTTACAGTCCTTTCTTTTGGTTGTTGTATAAATTTTTCAAATTCTAATTTTGTCATTATGCCCATATTAATTTATGCTCACTTGAAATAATTCCTATCATAGCCCGTACATAATAACGGTCCAACTTTGTTTATTAACACAGCTTACCAGCAGGTGTAAATCGGCGGGTCGGAGGGGCGGCCGTCGCCGTGAAACAGATAACCTGAGTCGTTATCCATATAGTTAAGGCCGGAGATTTTTCCGTTTGTGAATTTGAAGGTCATGGTGGCCCCGCCGGTAGTCGTGGTTTCAAGACGGAATTTGGTGGAAACGATTCTGGCCTTCAAATCCAGCATGCGGGTAAAAACAAGACCGCCGAATTTGCCGTCGGGGTCGTACAGCGAAATTTCCGTATAGCCGCGTTCATGGCCTATGGTAAGTTTGGCCGGACGGATATACCTGCGTCGGCCGTAGGAATCGACCACGCAGACCCGAAACGAAACCTCGTCGTTCTTATCCAGCACTATCGACGCCTTGTCGGCCGCAACGGCACGGGGCGCGGAAAGAGCAATAAAAAGCATAGCGGCAAAAAATCTCATTCTCACCCCTCCTTTTTTGGCCCGTCGCGGGCCGGATAAATGTTACAGCCAACGCCGCTACTTCGCGTGCTGGCGGTTAAAAGCCTCAATCTTGTCTATCATACTGCGCGCGGTTCCGTTTTTAGGGTCGATTGAAAGAGCCTTGCGGAAATACGTTTCCGCGCCAGCCAAATCACCCGTCCAGGTAAGCACCACGCCGAGGTTTACATAAGCCTCGACATATCTGGGGTCGGCGGCTATGGCCTTGAGATAATGCGTTTTGGCCTCGGGATAACGTTTTAATTTTGCCAGAGCGTTGGCTATGTTGTTGTTTGCCGAAATATTGTTTGGCGCGGCCGCAAGTACGCGGCCGTATTCGGCCACGGCCTGCTCGTAGCGGCCCGCCTGATTCAGCATTGAGCCGTAGGTTATGCGCGCGTCAAGATTGTTGGGATTTTTTTGCAGAAAATCGCGGTAATAATCCATGGACTGCGCGCCGCCGCCCGCGCTCTTTTCAAGCAGGCGCTGAAGTTCGGCAAGTACGCCGTTATCGGATTCCAGCTCCAGCGATTTCTTGAACATCGCCACTGCCTCGTCGGTCTTGTTTTCCTTTATCAGCACGCGCGCCAGATTGGCGTATATGCCCGCTATGCCCGGATTGTATTTTATGGCCTCGCGGTAATGCGTTTCGGCGTCGGCAAGTTTGCCCTGTTCGTCATAAATACTGGCCAGATTGTTATGCGCCTTAACATGCCTGGGGTTCAGCTTAATCGTTTCCAGATAGTATTTAATGGCTTCTTCCTGATTTCCGTACTGCGCCATGCGCACGGCCATGTTATAACGCGCCGTAACGTTGTTTGGCGCGACTTTTACCACATGGTTCCATAAACTGCCCGTGTCATACCAAACACCCGCCTGACGCCATGTCAGGACCGAAAGAAACAAAAGCACGGTTCCGCATACCACACCGGCTTTTATTATAAAACCGCCCGATTTTCTGCGCAGTAAATCATCCTGCCGCGCGGCAAGCACGCCGCCCGCCGCCAGTATCGGCCACGGTATGCAGGAAATGTATGTGTAGCGGTCGGCCGCAATCTGCGCGCCGGCCTGCACAAAACCCAGCACGGGCGCGACTATTATGAAATAGGTAAACCACGTCACCGCGCCCGCCGGCCAAGACATGCGGCGGCGGATAAAGTAATACATGCCGCCGACGGCAAGAAGCGAGGTGGCTATAAAGCGCGGCTCGAAAATATTAAACGGGTCGGGCAGTTCGTAAAGCGGAATAAGGCCGAAGGGCCAGACCGTCTTCCACAGGTAAAATATAAGGCCGTAGGCGGACTGGGTAAGACGCTTGGCCGGACCGTAGCCCGTAAGCGAGGCCGTCGCCGCCGCCTGATGCTGGGCAAATGGCGCGACAAGTATAAGCGGCAGGGCAACAAGCAAAAACACCGCTTTTTCCTTTAGCACGGCGCGGGCCTGCGGGGTAAACCAGCCGGTTTCCTTTGTGCCTATGCGGCGCAGGGGATAAAAGTCAAGCAGGAGAAGGACGAACGGAACAGACATGGCCCACGCCTTCGCAAGCTGGGAAACGAACATGAACACAACGGCAGCAGCCACAAATTTTTTACTGCCCTTTTCAGCATTTTCGCCGGTATGGGCTTTGAGATACGAAAGTATGGCAAGCAGGTAAAAGAAAGTGGAGAGCACGTCGCGCCGCTCGGTGGCCCATGTTACCGATTCCACGCGAAGGGGGTGGACGGAAAAGAGCAAAGCCGCAAGAGCCGAGCACCAGTAAAAATGCGGACCGAAGGCATGTTTTTTGGAGACCAGCGCGGTCTTGAAAAGCAGCAGCGCGATAAAATAAACGAGCACCGCGTTTGCGCCATGCAGAATAAGATTATGAAGGTGGTAGCCGAGCGGGTTCGAGCCCCAGACTTTATAATCCACCGCCCAGCTAAGCAGGGACAGCGGGGCGTAGTTGCCTTCGATAAAACCAAAGAACATCTGTTTAAGGTGGGAAGGACCGAAGCCGCGTATAATCTCGTTGGTCATTATGAAGGCGGGGTCGTCCCAGACCACGAAACCGTCGAAAAGCGACGGGATGAAGGCAATGAAAGTCCACAAAAACACCGCCGCGGAAAGCGCGTAAGGCAGGAATTTTTTATTGTCGGATTGCATAGATTAATTGAAGCGCACGCCGCGCGTGCGGGAGCGTTTGAGACCGCTTTCGCCGGTCGCGGAAATGCGGCGTATGAGGGTTATCCAGTGAGTCATGCCATAGGAGCCGAACGGCACAACGGCGTAATCAAGCTGCCACTGGGGCCGCTTGAGGCCGAAGCCCAGCGAAATATTGGCCATGCCGCCGATATCGGCCGGTGACACGGACTTAAAACCGCCGCGTATGAAATACTGTTTGCCCGCGTTTTCGGTGCTGGCATATTCCATGCCGGCGCGCATGCTCATCTGGCTGTCGGGCATGACCATTTCGGCGGCCATGCTGAAATTTTTAAAAAGGTTGAACCACGCGCCCGCCCTTATGGTGCGCGGCAGGGGCGATGAAACGGTACGGAAGGTCATGCCCGTGCCGAGGTTCATAACGTCGAGGCCGAGCCGCCATTTATTGAACTCGTGCATGTAGCCAAGGTCGAGGCCGAAGGCCGACGCGCTTTCGTATTCAATATGTTCTGTAAGGCGCTTTAACGTGGCGCCGAAAATATTTTTTTCGCCGAAGCGGCGGGAATAGGTGAAAGTACCCATTGCGGTGTAGGCCTGATAGTCGCCGCCCGTGGTATAACCGGTCTTGGTGACTTTTTCTATCTGGCCCATGTTGAGGTACAAAAGCGACCCGCCAACGCTGGCCTTTCCGTCGGAAAGCATTTGGGTGAAACCTACGAAATCGAAGGTCGTGCCGTCTATCCAGATATCGTGCATGAAGCCGACCTGACTTTCCTTCATCGCGCCGATTGTGCCGGGGTTTGCCAGCAGGGAGGTTACGTCCGGTTCGGCCGCCACGAACGCGCCGCCCAAAGCCGCCGCGCGCGCGCCGATATCCATTTTAAGGAAAGCCGCCGAGCTTGCGCCCGCCGAGCCCGCGTAAGCCCGTCCGCCCGCTAAAACCAGCGCGGCGGCACACAGCGTCCGCGCAAGCGGACGCAGGGCAAAAGCGGATATCGGTTTAAGGGCTGGCATAAAGTTACCTTATGACCCCCAGCTTTCCTTTTTTCAAATCCGTCCCTCCGGCATCCTTCACGATATAAAAGTAAATACCGCTGGCAAGCGGCTGGCCGCCCTGATTTTTGGCGTCCCACAGCCATTTATTGTCGGTGGAAGTCTGCGCGCCGGTATAAACCGTTTCGCCGGAAACATCCAGCACCAGCAGCTTAAACGATGCAGGCACGTTTGCAAAAACAATGCCCTCGCCCATGGTCGGGTCGCCGTAATTGCCGCTGGAACCCGGCTTGTACGGATTTGGATAGACGAAAATATCGGTGCGGTCCGTCGTCGGCGGCACATAGCCCGACTGCGCCATGACGGTGAAAATACCCAGCTTTGTCGTGGTCACGGTCAGCAGTTTATTGGTCTTGTCGATTGTGGTTGTAAGTATGGACCACGCAGACTCCGTGGTATCGTAAAAAGCGATGGTTAATTTATCCTCGGTAAGACCTACTATGTCCTCCGCGCGATAGGGAAATGTAAGCGTATAAGCCGCGGACGGGGCAATGCTTGGATTTACGGATATCTGCGCCGAAATGCCCGTGCCCGAGTAGCCCGACGGCATGGCCGGAATGCTGGCCGGTATGGAAACCGTCATGGCCACGCTGGAGGAAAAAGTGAAGGCCGGTATGCCGAAACTGAGCGTGCCCTGCGTTATTATGGTTGAGAAACTGGCATCGCCCGTATAGACGACGGGCTGCATGCGCACCACGTTAAGGCCGCCCGTAAGCGAGCCGGAATTGCCGTCGGTGTTTATGACGGTCAGCGTCTTTCGTCCAAGCGGGACGGTTGCATCCACCGTCATGCTGGCGGTGAGCTGGCTTGGACTTGCCACGACAACGCTGTTTACCGTAATGCCGCTGTCTCCGCTGGCCACGCTGATGCCGGAGGCGAAATTGGTGCCGTTTACTATGACGTTTGCAGTTGCCGTCTGCCTTGCGTCGGTGGCAGTCAGTACCGTGGGCGGGCCGAAGTAGAGCATGGTGTAGGCATTTGCGCTGGAGCCGTCATAGCGTTCGCCGGTGACTATCACGTTGGAGTTGCCGTCCACGGCTATGCCGTAGGAACGGTCCTGCCCGCCGCCGTCGTATACTCCGGTCGATATAAGCACCAGAGCGGGCGAATAATGCAGGGTAAGGTAATTGTTATCGGAATAGCCGGTCACGAATATCTCGCCGCCGCTGTTTAGCGCCACGGAAAACGGAACGTTGGTCGTACCGGGCGCGTAGGTGGTGGAGGAAATAAAATTGAGGTTCGTGTCGATTATGGCGGTTATATAACCGGCGGAAGAATCGCCCTGTCCGGTAAGTACCAGATTGCCGGTGGACGAATCATACACAATACTGCGGGCGATAGTGCCGATATCGAAAGTCTGGTGGCTGATAAGCGTAAGCGAGGAATTGTACTTCAGCACTATGAACTTTGAACTGCCCTCCACGCTCTGACCGGCTATATAAATATTGTTTAACGCGTCGGTGGTTATGGAATAACCGATATCGGTGCTGCCGCCGTCATAGGCGACGGAATTTATAACGGTCAGCGCGGTGGAGTACTTTATGGTGTAAATGTCCTGCGACGTGGCGGACTGTCTGTTGCCGGTGACAAGAATATTGCCGTCGGTATCCACGGTTACGCTGCGGGCCTGATCGACATAGCCGCCGTCATAAGTGGCCGAGGATATGAAGTTCAGGTTGCTGTCATAGCGCAGGGTAATATAATTCTGCGTGGTTCCGTCGTTATAATAACCGACGGCATAAATATAATTGCCGTCAGGACTGATTGACAGGTCACTGGCGGTTATGGCGTTTTCGGAAAAAGTCGCGCTGTTAATCTGGGTAAGCGTGGAATCAAGCTGAAGAAGAAAGAGCTTTTTGGGAGTGGAGTTCGTGTCGCCGACCACATAGGACACGCCCTGCGAGTTTACGCGCACGGCGCGGCCGTAATCATTATTGGACCCGTCGTCATAACTGTGGGTGTAGCCCGTTATAAGACTTGTGACCGCGGCAAAAGACGGCGCGGGCAGGCACGCCACAGCGGCGGCCAGTAACGCCCGCACAAGCAACCCGCTTACGCCGCTGGCTGTCTTCATAGGACCCTCTCCGGGCTACTGTCCCGAGGAACCGGTAGTCTCGCCCTTCTTGATGTCGGATATGGACGGAATTATGGCGTCGGCGCCAAGCTTGGTCACGGTATCGGCTATGCGCAGCTTTTCGTCGTTGACCACGGTGTTGTCCACGTCGCCAAGCAGCTGTATCTGCTCGTTAAGCAGACGGGCGACAGACGGATGCAGCTTGGAAAGCAGCTCTTCGCGGAACGATTCGTCGGCGTCTTTTAGCACGCGGGCAAAGGTCATTACGCCGGCGTCGCGGAAGATGCGGGAAATAGCCTTGGAATCGTAAAGAAGCAGGTCTTCCAGTTCAAAGACGTTATAGCGCAGCTGGCGCGCAAACTGCACGTCCTGTTTGTCGAGCTGGGCCAGTATGCCGTCGCGGGTATCTTTCGGCAGGGTCTGCACAAGACGCACGGCCTCGGCCTCGCCGCCGCACTGGAAACCCATCTGACAGCGGATTTTCTTTTCGATTTCCTTGACGTATTCCGGATTGCCGTATCTGACCATTTTGGAATTAAGCAGAAAATCTATCTGCACTTTCGGCGGCATCATAAGCAGCAGTTTTGCCGCAGAACGGCGGGGCAGAACCTGCAGAATAATCGACATGGTGCTCATGGGTTCCTTAAGCAGAACGCCGGAGAGCGCCTCGAGATTTTCGGGATGAATGAAATTAAACAGCGTTGAGTCCGTGGCGGCCTGAATAATACGCATGTCGCCGACATCCAGATCGAACATCGGACCGGCCGCGGCCGCTCCGCCGCCTGCAGCTCCGCCGCCCCCGCCGCCGGCTCCGCCGCCTGCTTCGGGTCCGCCGCCCATTTCAAAACCGCCGCCCGCCGCCGCTATGGCCGGCATGGACGCGCTTGCCGCCGCGCCCAGCGCGGAAGAAGCGACCGTGGCGTTTTTAAGAAAACGCCGCAGAGGAAGAACGATGAACATGAATATAAGCAGACCGAAGACAAGAGCCGCCGCGCCGAGTACCGTGTTCCAGGTGATTGTATCAAGCGGCAGGTTCTTTATATTGAACGGCTTGGGCGTAAGCGATTCGATTTTAAGCGAATCGCCCTTGGCCGTGTCCAGATCCAGAATGGCGGAACAGAGCTTGTTTATAAGCTCCTGTTTTTCCGCCGTAAGCTTTTCAGCCACGAAAACGCTGGCCGTAAGCCGGCGTTCGTAATAGGTGCTTTTCTTTTCCGTGACCGAGGCTTTCTTTGTAAGGTCGCGGTTTACCGGCACGCCCGGCAGGGCCAGATCGCCGGAACTCTGCTGGCTGTTGGTAACGGAAGAGGAAGTTTCGCGCGGTATCCAGTCGGTCTTTACCACGGCGGCCACGCCTATTTTCTGGTCGTTCAGCGCGGTATGGACGGCGTTTATTATACGCTCCTCCATTTGCCGCTCAACCATGGCCTTGCGCACCGTGACGGCCATGTCCTCCATGGGGTCGCCCTGCGCCGCCGTCGCGCAGTAAGCCGCTCCGGCAAGCAGGACGGACAGGCACAGACCCGCCAGATATTTGAAATTTCCTTTTCTCATGTACCCTTATCCTGTTAAATTCGCGTTACTGTCCCTTGCCGGACTTGCCTTTGCCTTCCCGGCTGAGGAACTGCTTAAGATCGGTGTTGCTGGGGTCCAGAGCGAGAGCGCGGCGCCAGGTCTTGCGGGCGGCGTCCTCATAGCCCATGGCCCAGTAAGCCGAGCCGATTCTTGTAAGCGCCATGACGTTGTTGGGTTCCAGTTCAAGCACGTCCTGACACAGCGAGATGGCCGCCACGTATCTGCCCACGTAGATGAGTTCCAGGGCTTCCTGCAGACGCTGGTCGACCAGACTGAGGTTCGGAACCAGGGCTTCCTGCGAGGCTATCTGCGGGAATTCGCGGTCCACGACCTTTTTAAGCTGCTGGATGTCGCGGTCCTCGGGCCAGAGCTGCTGGGCATAAGTAACCGCGTCAAACGCCGATTTGCCGTCGTCGGCTATATACTTATCCACGGCGCGTCTGAGTATGCGCGTGCGCTTGTCCGAGCCGGTGAGGTTTCTGAAAATCTTGGCGACGGGCTCCATTTTGAGCTTGAGGGTTTCCATTTCCTTGAGCTCGCGGCTGCCCAGAAGCTGCGCATCGGCCTTGTTGATTTCCTGCATTCCCTGAGCGTAATTACCCCGGTTAAGTATAGCATTTTTGGCCTTCTGCAAAGCCTCGGCCGCGGCACGCTTTTCCTCTTCGGTGGGAGGCTTGGGAGTGGCCGTAACTTCACCCAGCGAACCGCCCGCTGTCATGCTGCTTGCGGCAACACCGCCGCCCGCGCCGCTTCCGGCTCCGCTGCCGCCGGCGCCGGCCGCGCCTGCGCCCATGCCGAAACCGCCCGGCATACCGGGACCGCCGGCCGTCTGCGGACCGGTTTTTTCCGCCTCGGCGGCTTCCTCGGCCTCGGATGCCGCCAGCGGGAAGCGTTCCCTGCCCCAGCGATAGGTAAGACCGAACTGATGGTTGCCCATGGTACCGGAAATGCCGCTGAGCGGCAGTTCGAAAGCGTAATCGATGCGGAAACTGCCCGTATTGTAACCCGCGCCCATGGTGAGATTGCGGTAACTGTTGCTGCCCATGTTAAAACCCGCGCGCAGGGCGTACGGGGATTTTTCGGGCCGGTATTCCATGCCGGTTTTGAGACGCATGCCGGAAGTCATGTACAGAAAAGAGTTGTTCCACGTCACCAGTCTGCGTTTGAGGCTGACGCCCAGATGAATGATGCGGTCAACGGGATTGGGATACTTTATGGCGACGCTGGGCTGGTTGGCGTTTATTATGGCAACGCCCCAGTTCATGCGTTTGCCAACGCTTATCATACCGAAGTCAAAACCCATGCCGCTTGCGCCAGCAGCGGATGACAGGGTGGGGTTTTCCTTGGTGTATTCATCCGAACCGTAGGTGATGCCGAGCATCCTTACGGCAAAGCCGATGCGCTTGTTCTGCCCTATCGGACGGGCATAGGCAAGCATATTGGTGGATTCGGTATAGAGAGAATCCAGCGAAAGGGAAATGCGGCCCACGCCGATGACGCTTTTGCTGAAGGGATAGCCAAAGCCCAGCACCTGCGAGCCGATGGAACTGCCGTCGGTAAGGCCGACGAACATCTTTTCGTACGAGGCGAACAGCTCCGGCCGGTTAACGCCCGCAAGCGAGGCGGGGTTATAGAACATGCCGTTTACGTCGTCACCCTGCGCGACGTAGGCGCCGCCCATGGCGGCCGCACGGGGGCCCGTGCCGATTTCCTCGAACGAGGCGCGTGCAATACCCGCCGTCAGAAGCAGCGCAAATGACACAGACAGAATGCGTTTCATCATAAGAGTGTTCATTTAGCCACCACCACGGTTCCGGTAGTTACGGTGCCGGCAACCTCGATTTGATATATATATATACCCGCCTTCACGTACGAACCTCCAGAATCCTTGCCGTCCCAGTACTGCGAAGTCAAACTGTCCGTTATAAGATTGTCACGCACAACACAGCCATTTACGTTGAAAATGCGTATTGTAACAACTTCATAATCCGGATTATCGAAAATAAACGTGCAGCGGTTGGCCTTATTACTGCTTTCCTCCGGCGTGAAGACGCGTGGCTTTACCTCCGTGAACTTAAACGCGGTGGTTCCGGCCTGCGGCGCGAATGCCGCATCGGCTGACATCGCCGCCCCGACCGCAGGTCCCACTATAAGCATAATAGCCATTATCCCAAAAAACAATACACCGTTAAGCACACGCTTCATCATTTAGCCACCACCACAGTTCCGGTAATCGTATTGCCGGAAGCCTCAATCTGATAGATATAGATGCCGGCCTTTGCATAAGTTCCGGCCGCATCCTTGCCGTCCCAGTACTGCGCGTTCGTGCCCAGCGAGGCAAGATTGGTGCGCACCACCGCTCCGGTAATGTCGAAAATCCGTATGGTGACCTCGGTGTATTCAGGGTTTTCATATGTGAATACGCAGCGGTTGGCCACCGTGCTGGATTCCTCGGGAGTAAAGATTCTGGGCTTTACTTCCGTAAATTTGAACGAACCGGCCAGCGAGTCATATTTCAGCGCAAACTTGCCCGCGCCGCGGAAATAGATATAGCTGGTTCCGTCGGCCGCGCTCTGCACGCCGCCCAGTTTGCGCCAGGTTACGCCGTCGTTCCAGAATACGGCCACCGTGCCGCCCGTACTGGACTGCTGGCTGCTGTTGAGCGTAGAAAGCGACAGCACGATCTTCATGGCGGGCAGATCCTTCATAACGGAATCGGGTATCAGATCGCCGCCAACACGACCCGTCACCTCATAAGCCGCGGCAAAGCCAGACACGGTTATGCGGTCCACGCTGAAGGTAACGGACGAGGTTCCCAGCTTTGTCAGAACGTCTTTATTGACCTCAACCCAAGCCGTCAAATCACTGCTGAGGAAGACAGCCTTGGGCTGGGTATCAAGCGTGACGCCCTTGGTATCGGAAGTAATCGCGGGCACGACACGCACCGCAGTAAGACCGTTACTGAGGTATCCGTCCACGGTAAGAGCCCTTATGCGGTAATTGGTGGCCGCGGTTATAGTCACCTGATACAGCCGCATGGTGGAGGTGGACACGAAGCCGTCATAGGCCCAGCTGGCGTCCTTGACCACGGCGTGTTCTATACGGTAGCCGGTAAGTCTGTTGCCGAGCGCAACGCCCGCCGTCGAAACGGTCACGGCGTCCCACGTTATCGTATAGACATAGGTCGACACTGCCGTGGCGACAATATTTACAGTGTCCGCCGGCGTTATGCCAAGGCCGACGGTAACCGTTGACTGCACGTCCGACTGCTGACGGTACACGCTGTTGCCCGCGTAGGACACGGTGTAAGGCATTGTGCCTTCCACGCTGGGAGCGACAAAAGTGGTCGTGGCAATGCCGGCGTCGTCAGTATAGGCCAGACGCGTGGAAGTGAGGAACGTAAATTTAATCAGCTCGCCGGTAAGCGGTTCAAGCGTGGTGGCGTTGCGCAGTGTGGCCGACGTAATAAAGAGCTGCGACACCACGGCCGTGGCCGAGGACGGCACAAGGCTAACCGCGCTGGTTCCGCTGCCTCCGCCGCCGCCTCCGCCGCCGTTTTCGCTGACGACTATATCGGCTATGGAAGACGTGGGCAGATTAAGCTCGTTGCCGCCGAAACTCACCTGATAATGATAGATACCGGTTGAAGTCGGCGCGGTAAACTGCGGATACGACATGCCGGAAGCGCTCGTCATCGCGGTCTGCGTGACGGCGTTAAACGTAACGGAAACCGTGGCGTTTTCTATGCCGGTAAGCATGCCGCTGTCAAGCAGCGTGGTGGTGGCGACAAAGAGTTTGCCGGACGCGACCTCAAAGCTGTTTGCCAGTATCAGCGAAGGCCTGCGGTAAACCGTAATGGTGGCCGATGCCGTGGCGGAGTTAAACTGCGCCGTGCCCGCGTAGAGCGCGTCCATGCGGTAAGTGCCGGTCGAAGACGGCGCGCGGTACTGCCCATAGGCGTTGCCGTAAACGTCGGTCGTGGCATTGGTCGAGGAAGTCTGGAACGTATAGCCGATTGTCGCGCCGACTATGGGCGCGTCATAGCCCACGGAGTAGAGGTTGGCGCGCGTAAGGAACATCTCGCCCGCAGTCGCCGTGGAATCGTACAGGGTAAAGAGCACCTTGTTGTCGTTATCTCCGCCGCCGCCCTGCTGGGCGACATACACTATTGCCGTGGCGGAGCTGGCAAGATATGTCTGCGATTCGTCGTAGTTTACGTAAATCGGGTAATTGGCAACCGACGAAGGCGCCTGTATGGACACAGTGGAAATACCAAGGGCGTTTGTAAGAGCCGTATAGGTAGAGCCCTGGAATGTAAACAGCAGCGACTGCTCGGGCACGGGCTGGCCGGTGATTACGTTAGTAAGCGTAGCCGTGGCAACGAAGACCTGATTGGTTCTGGCCGTAACGCTTGGCAGAACAATGCCCGTCGTATAGCGGCTGACGGAAACGTCGGCCGAGTCCGCGCTTGAAGCGTAGCGTGAGTTGGCCACGTATACAACGTTGAAAGTGTAAGTGCCGCTTGAGGCAGGCGACGTAAACGGCGCAGTGGCAACGCCCACGCCGTTAGTATACGCGACAGCCGTCGCGCCGTTAAATGTAAACTGCACGGGCTCGCCGCTGATAAACGAGGAGACTCCGACCTTATCCTCCAGCGTGGCGGAAAGTGTTATGCCGGTAGACACATAGACCGATGAGGCGGCCGCCGTCAGTTCGGTCAGGCGAGAGGCTATACTGGCCGTGGCCGATGAAACCGCCGTGTCATACATTGAGGAGCCCGCATATGTCGCGTCCATGCGGTAAGTGCCGCTGGAAGCGGGCGCGTTAAATGTCATTACCGCAAGACCGTTGGTATCGGTGTTGGCGGTGCGTGAAACGCCCTCGAAAATGAAGCTTATCATCTCGTTCGGCACGTTGGCGACGGCCACGGTATCGGTCAGCGTGGCGCTTGCATATACCACGGCGGAACCGAAGGAGGCGGCGTCGGACAGAACCAGCAGCACTGGCCGCAGCGAAGCCGTTATGGTGGCCGTGCTGACCGCCGGCAGATAGGTGGAGCTGCCCGCAAAGGACGCGTTAAGGTACAGCGTGCCGGAGGAGGCGCTTGCCGTATAGGTCATGGTGGCAAGGCCCAGCGTGTTGGACATGGCGGTGCGCGTTATCTCGTTATAGATAAACGTCACGGTCGAGCCGACGACAGGCAGACCGGTAACCGCGTCCGCGCAGGTGGCGGTGGCGACGAAGACTCTGTTTACATACGTCGCTATGCTCTGCGGGCCGAGGGCGAAGGCCCTGCGGTTAACAGTCACGCCCAGCATGGTGTAGGAAGTCGTATAGGCGCTGTTGCCCGCAAAGTATACGCCGACGCTGTATGCGCCGGACGATATGGGCGCGGCAAACGCGGCCGAGGCCACGCCTACGCCGTCGGTAACCGCCGTTATGGTGGAACCGGAGAAATTGAAGCTTATAAGCTGGCCGGTAACGGGCTGGCTGTTGAAATGGTCAGTAAGCGCTATCTGCGCGGTAAACGTGTCCATCGCAACAACGGTAATAGCCTGTCCCGTTATATCGGCCAGACGGTAGGCGATATTTACAGCGGCCGTGGTGACGGCTGCCGTATAAGTCGGCGTCGGGGCATACAGCGCGGTCAGCGACATTGTGCCGATGTATACCGGTGCGGTAAACGACGCCACCGCCGTACCGCTGCTGTTTGTGACCGCAGTTACGGTGGAACCGTTAAATACAAAGCTTATCGGCGCGGAAGAAAGCGGCGACACAAGCGAGCGGTCCTGCAGGGTAGCCGTGGCGATGAATACGCCGCCGGCGCCTATGGTTATGTCCGGCACTTCCAGATTGACCGTGCGCGGGCTTATGTTTATATTGGCCGTGGCATTAGCCGGTGTATATATAGCCGTGCTGGGATAGGCCGCGTAGAACGCGTAGGTTCCGCTTGAGGGCAGGGCCGTAAACGCCGCCGAGGCTATACCGACCGAGTCGGTGACCGCCGTCTTTGTCGAACCGTTGAACACAAATTGCAGAGTCTGGCTTTCTATGGGCAGGGCTGTGGTTAAATTAAACAGTTTTGCCCTGGCCTGGAATACATCGTTCGCCGTTATATCAGAGTCGTAAGCCACGAGGCTGGTGGGCCGCAGGCTGACTACCAGCTGTTCGGACGAAACGGCCGGTTTGTAGGTCGTGTTTCCGTCGTAGGAAGCGTTGAAGACGTAAGAGCCCGACGACACCGGGGCCGTAACCGTGGCAGAGGACATGCCCGCGCCGTCGGTAGTGGCCGTGTAGGTCGAACCCTCGAAGAAGAAACTTATGGGCTGGTTCGGTATGCCGGACGAAGTTATGGCGTCGAGCAGTTTGGCCGATATCACGCCCGACAGGCCTGCCTGCGCCTGCGAATTGAACGCGACTATCACCGAGCCGCGCAGTTTGACCGTAACCTGGCCGTCGTCGTTGCTGGGACTGTACATGCTGTCGCCCGCAAAGACCGAGCTGTATGTTACCACGCCCGTGGAGGCCGGCGCGACAAAGGTGGTCTTGGCGTAACCCGAGGAATCCGTGGTGGCCGTTACCGTACTGCCGCCAAAAGAGAACGTTATAAGCTTGTCGGCCAGCGGCTGTGTATATACGTCGAGCAGGCGGGCCTGCGCGCTGAAGGGTTCGCCGACTTCTATCTGCACGTCGGAGGCGACCAGCGTGGTCAGAATACCGACCTGCACCCAGCCGGTGTCGAGAGCGACATCGTAAACGCTGTCACCCGTATATGTGGCCCAGTAGTTGAACAGACCGGTCTGGTTGGGCGCGACAAAGGTGGCCACGGCTACGCCGTAGGCGTTTGTAAGGGTAGCGGAAGTCTGGTCGACCTCGGTTCCGTCATGGTAAACGAAGGTCATGGTCTTTTCCGGCAGACGCGTACCGGAAAGTTTATCCTTCATCGTGGCCCGCGCCATGAAACTGGCGCCCGAGTTGGCGTTTACGCTGTCGGCCGTGATGGTGAGCGGGCGCAAAGTTATGGCAATATCGGCCGTGGAAGATTTCGTTTCGTATATCGCGTCGCCGGCGTAAGCCGCGGTGTAGGTCATGGTGGCGGCTATCGGATAGGCGTCAAACGCGGCGATGGCCTGACCGTTTATGTCGGTAAAGGCCGCGCGGCTGGAAGTTTCGAACGAGAAATCGATTGTCTTGCCCGTTATCGGCGTACCAAGTTCAACGTCCGTCATAACGGCCGTGCCGCTCCACGGAGACAGGGCGGGCGCGGTGACCGAGCTGACGGCAAGGGAAATCTCTCTCGGCAAAACGGTAACGTTGGCCACATTGCTTACCCCGACATAGGCGGGGTCGGACAGGAATTCCGCGCCGAGCGTGTAAACACCGGAGGATGTGCCCGTGTTATACTGCGCCTGCGCAAGGCCGTCGGCATCTGTAAGCGCGGTGCGTGTTTCGCCGCGATATGTAAATATTACGCGGCGGCCGGACACACCCGTCTGCGTGGCAACATCGGTAAGCGTGGCTGCGGCGCTGAACGTATCCAGCGCGTGTTCGGTGGCATCGGGCACGGCCAGCGCGGTTTCGCGCGGATATACCGTGGTATGGGCAGACGCGCTGTTGGCGGAATAAGTCGGGTTGCCGGCAAACACGGCGTTGTAAGTATACGTGCCGGAAGACACGCCCGAGTTGAGACTTGCATAGGCCGCGCCCTCGCCGTCGGTAACGGATGCGGCGGTCTGGCCGCGGTAGGCAAAGGAAACCGTAAGGTCGGCGACAGCCTGCGTTGTCAGGTTATCGGTAACAGTGGCCGTGGCGGTGAACACATCCAGTGCCTTGAGCGTGGGGATATCCGCCGCGGAAACAGTAACCGGCCGGGGATTAACCAGCACGGATGCCGTCTTTTGCAGACCTTCGTAAGTGTCGTTGCCGTCGTAGCCTATGTTGTATACATAAGAGCCGGAAGACAAGCCTGCGTTAAATTCCGCAGAGGCAAAGCCGTTGGAATCCGTGTCGGATACGATTGTCGTGCCCTTATATGAGAACACGAGTTGCTGCGTCGCTATAGGCTGCAGAGAGCGCACATCGGTAATAGTGCCGGAGGCGGTAAATATGTTGTTTGCGTAAGCCGTCGCGGCCTGACCCGCTATGGCCACAAGACGTTTATGCACGGTTACCACGTTGTCGGTATCGGCCGATGCGGCATAGGTGGTTCCGGCCTGATAGGCAACGGTGTAATTGTAGGTTCCGTAGGCCGAGGGGCTGGTAAACGTCGCCGTTGCAACACCGAGCGAATTAGTGAGCGCGGTCCGGGTGGAATCCTGGAATATAAATATCAAGGGCTCCGCCGCTATGGGTGCGTTACCGTTACGCACATCTACCAGCGTGGCCGTGGAAACGAACGCTTCGCCCGCGTACACGCTGACAGTCTCGCCGGAAACGGCGGTGGGCCGCAGTTCAACCGTAACAGACACGTCGCCCGTCGCGGATGCCTGATAGGTGGCATCGGCCGCAAAGGCAGCCGTGTATACGTAGGAACCAGCGCTGTCACCGGCATTAAACGCAACCTGTGACGCGCCGGAGGCATCGGAAACCGCCGTTTTGGTGGCTCCCGCGTATGTATACAGTATGGTCTTGCCGCTTATGGGCTGGCCAAGGTTGGAGTCCGTCAAAACGGAGGCCGCGGGGAAATTCTCCTTTGCATATGCCGTTACAGCCGTGCCGCCAAGCAGTGTGGGACGGGGTGTAACCGTGACCGCATGAGTTGTGTCGCTCGACGAGGAGTAGGACGCGTCGCCGGGGAACGCGGCTGTATAAACGTAGGTTCCCGATGACGAGCCGACGTTAATCGTTGCGTTGGCCACGCCGGAAGCGCCTGTAAGGGCGGTTTTCGTGGTGGACTTGTAAATGAACGTGAGCGCTTTGCCTTCGACGGCCACGGAGTCAAGCGTATCAGTCAGACCGGCCTGCATGTTGACCGATTCGTTGGCCAGAACTGTGTAATCGTTGGAAACGACCGAGGTGGGCCTCGGCGTTACCACGACGGGATTATCGTTGTCGGTGGCCGCGGCGTAAGTGGCGTCGCCGGCGAAAGTTGCCGTGTAATTATAAGTGCCAGACGAAGGACCCGCGTCAAAGAGCAGGTTGGCTACGCCGGAATCCTCGGTCAGCGTGGTCTGGGTAGTGCCGCGATAGACAAACGCTATGGTCTTGTTGGCGACTGGAGTACCGGAAAGCTGGTCAGTAAGCGTGCCGGATGCCACAAACGTTTTGTTTACATAAGCAGACGCTCCCGCCGATACCATGGTGACGGCGCGCGGCTGCACACCGACCTGCGCGCTGCCGGAAGCGGCGGAATATGCCGTATCGCCGTCAAACTGCGCGGTGTATGTGTAAGTGCCGGAGGAATCGCCGGCATTATATTCGTACGTCGCCACGCCGGAAAGGCTGGTGACGGCTGTTTGCACGTCGCCTTTATATGTAAACGTTATGGTGCGGCCGGCAACCGGCGCGCTGGAGGCCACAAGATCGGCCAGAGTGGCCGAGGCCACAAAGACGTTTAACGTACGGACCGAATCCACGGACGAAACGGTAAGGGAAGTGCCTCTCTTCTGCACGGTGACGGGCGTGGTCTCGTTAGAGGAGGCCGCGTAGGAGGCATTGCCGTCGTAAATCAGGGAATAGGTATACGAACCAGCCGTATTGCCGGCGTCAAACTGCACGGTGGCTATGCCGGAGGTGTTGGTGGCCGCGGTCTTGGTGGTGCCCTGATAGATGAAGGACATCGTCATGCCGGAAAGCGGCGCGGAAGAGCGCACATCGGTCAGCGTGCCGACGGCGTTAAAGTTTGCGTTTGAATACACGGTAACGCTCTGGCCCGCTATTACCGTGGGCCTGAGCAGTACGGTTACGGTGTTAATCAGGTCGCTGCTGCCCACGTAAGTGGGATCGGCGAAATACTCGGCCGTATAGTTAAACGATCCGGCCGAGGAGCCTGTGTTAAACGACACGGAGGCCGCGCCGGAGGCATTTGTCTGGGCGGTAAGCGTGGACGAGCCATAGGTAAACACCACGGTCTTGCCCATGACCGCCGTGGTATTTTCAGTGTCGGTCAGCACGGCGGAGGCGGTAAACGCCTCGTCCACGTAGCCGGTCACGGCGGAGGAAACAAGCGCGGTCACGCGCGGCGTAACATTGACGGAGTTGGCGTTGTCGCTTGCGGCGTTATAGGTGCTGTCCTGCGCAAACTGGGCCGTGTAATTATATGTGCCGGATGACGAGCCGGCATCAAAGGGTATGCTGACCGCGCCGGAAACATTCGTGGCTGCGGTCTTGGTCGTGCCTTTATATGTAAACAGTATGGTCTTGCCGGTAATGCCGCCGCCCGTGCGGTCATCGGTAAGCACGGCGCTGGCGGTAAACTGGTTGAGCGTCTTGACCTCGGACACGTCCTCGGCAACCAGAGTGACGGGCCGCCGCACTACCGTGACGGGGTTTACCATATCCGAGGAAACGGCGTAGGTCGGCGTGCCGAGGAACTCGGCCGTATAGTTATAGTCGCCTGCCGTGCTGCTGGATGTAAACGTATGAGTGGCCTTGCCGTTGAGGTCGGTCGATTCCGCGGCGGTCTGGCCGTTATATGTGAATTTTACTGAAACGCCCGGCACGGCCGCGGAAAGGCGGGTATCGGTCAGAGTGGCATAAGCGTCGAAATTTTCCGTGGCATAGACATTGGCTATGGCCGCGCCGTCAAGCGCGGTGGGCCGCGGGCTTACGGAGACGGATGCCGTGGTGGTCCTGACATCGTAAGTATCCGTGCCGTCAAATGCCGCGGACAGCATATATGTGCCCGATGAAATGCCCGAATTGAAGTTATGGTAAACCTTGCCGGCGGCGTCGGTCGTGCCGGAGCCGGAGTCGGACAGATATGTAAACGTAAGCGACAGATCCTGCACGGGCAGGCCGTTAAGATTGTCTGTCACCGTAGCGGTGTCGTAGACGACTTCGCTTGCATAGCCGGAAACCGCAGGCAGGGCAATGGATACGGGCCGTTTCTGCACGGTCACGAGATTGTCGGTATCCTGACTGGCCACGTAAGTGGCGGTGGCGTCGAAATAAGCCTCGTAATTCTGCGCGCCGCCGGTCGCGTTTGCGGTAAACGAAACCGACGCGAGGCCGTTTACATCGGTCTGGGCGGTCTTGGACGTGCCGTCATAGACAAAGCGGATGGTTCCGCCCGATATTGCGACGGGCGTATCGAGAATGTCGGTCAGCGTGGCGCGGGCGGTGAAGGACTGTAAAGCGTAAACCGTCACGCTGGAACCGGCCACTGCCGTCGGGCGGGGATTGACGTTTACCGCCGTGGACGGCTGGTCCGAACCCACGTAGGACGGGTCGGCTATAAAAGCCGCCGCATAGTAATTCGTGCCCTGCGACGCGCCCGAGTTAAACGTGGCCACGGCCATGCCGCTTCCGTCCGTAAGGGCCGTCTTGGTCGTGCCGCCGTAGCTGAAAACGACGGGCTTGTTAGAGATAGCTACAGGCGAGGCAAGGGTATCGGTCAGCGTGGCGGAAGCCACGAACACGCGGTTTGCGTAAGTCGTAACCGTGTAGGTGGCAAGAGCCGTCGGCCTCGGTGTAACCACGACGGTCTTTGACGAGTTGGAACTGGCGGAATACATTGCCGTCTGCGCAAACGACGCGCTGTAGGTATAAGTGCCGGACGAACTGCCTACGTCATAAGTAACCGTGGCGGAGCCGTTGGCATCGGTTGTCGCGGTCTTGACCGAGCCCTTGTAGGCAAAGCTGAGCATCTGGCCCGATACCGGCGCGGTGGACAGCGTGTCGGTCAGAGTGGCGGAGGCCAGGAAAGTCTGGAATGTATATATACCGGCCACATCGTCCATGGCCACTGCCGTGGGCCGCCGCTGTACCGTAAGCGAGACATTTGAATGTGTCGCGTCGGAATACGTGGTATCGCCCGTAAATTCGGCGGAATAGGTATAGCTGCCGGCGGCGGAACCTGCCGCCATATCAACAGAGGCGTCGCCGCTGGCATCGGTCGTGGCCGTGAGCGTCTGGGCGCTGTATTTGAATATTATCGTCTTGCCCGTGATGCCCGTAGTGGTGCGCGTGTCCGTAAGCCGCGCCTTGGCCGTGAAGTTTTCACCGGCGTATGCCGTGGCGGCCGTACCGGCCACCGTAACTGGCCTATGCACCACGTCAAGGCTTGCGCTGGTAGAACCCGGGCCGTAGGTTCCGTTCGGGACGAAATAAGTGCCGAAGGAATATGTCCCGGCCGATGAACCGGCGCTGAAAGTAACGGCCGCCTTGCCGTCGGAAAGGGTCTGCGCGGTCTTTGTGGCGGACTGATAAGTGAAATACAGCGTCGCGCCGACAATCGGCGTAGTGCCTCTGGAATCGGTCAGGGTGGCGGATGCCACGAAAGTTTCAAGCGCGTATACGGAACCGGGCGAGAAAGCCTCCAGCGTCACGGGACGGGAACTGATGGTTATAGTATTTGTCAGGTCGCTGCTGGCCGCGTAGGTCACGTCAGAATTAAACGCGGACGTGTAATTATATGTGCCCGACGAAGTGCCCGCCGTAAAGGCGGCCGAGGCTATACCGGAAGCGTCGGTTACCGCGGTAGCCGTCTGGGCGGCGTAGGCAAAACGTATTGTGCGTCCGGCCACGACGGAGGAAGCGCGCGTGTCGCCCAGCGTGGCGGAGACGGTGAAGGACTCGCCCGCAAACACGCTTACCGCGCCGCTGGTCGTTGTGGTGGGACGCTGGTTGACCACTACGTTATTGGCAAGGTCGGAACTGCCGATATACGTATCGTCGGCGGCATATTCCGCCGTGTAATTGTAAGTGCCGGAGGAACTGCCCGCGTCAAAAGCGGCCGTGGCGGAACCGCCGGCATTTGTGGTGGCGGTAAGAGTCTGGCCCGCATAAGTGAATTTGACGGTCTTGGAGCCTATCTGTCCGCCGGTAAGCGTATCCGTGAGAGTTGCCTGCGCGGTAAACTGCTCGTTTGCATAGACCGACACATTGGCCGCCGTAAGCGTGGTCGCGCGGGGATTGACGGCGACGGTCTTGCTGTCGCTGCTGCCGGCATAGGTGGCATCGGCCGTAAAGAGCGCGCTGTAGGAATATGTGCCCGCCGTGGAACCGGCGGCAAACGTGACGGTGGCTTTGCCGTCGGCGGCGGTGGCCGCGGTGGCGGTCACGCTTCCAAATGTAAACAGTATGGTGCGGCCCGAAATGCCGGTATTGGAATTGAGGTTATCGGTAAGGGTCGCTACAGCAGGGAAATTTGTCAGCGTCAGCGTGGAAACGGCAACCGCAGTCAGCGTAGTGGGACGGGCGGTGACGGTAACGGCGTTGGCATTATCGCTTGAGGCGCTGTAAGTCGGGTCGCCGAGGAAAGCGGCCGTGTAATTATATGTGCCGGCGGTGTTTCCGGCCGCAAAGGATACGGTCGCTATGCCGCTGGCGTCGGTTGAGGCGGTCTTGGTCGTGCCCAGGTAAACGAAGCGCACGGTTTTTCCGGCTATGGCCGAGCTGCCGTCGCGCGTGTCGACCAGCGTGGCAGTGGCCGAGAAATCGGCCGTGGCGTAAACGTTAACCGCCGTGCCGGTCGTATTGGTCGGGCGGGGCGAGACCGTCACGTTGTTGTTGAGGTCGGCGTTTCCGGCGTAGACGGAATCCGTGGGCGTAAACGTGGTGGTATAGGCGTAAGTGCCCGAGGAAGACGGCGCGGTAAATGTCACCGAGGCATTGCCCGAACTGTCGGTGGTGGCGGTCTTTGTTTCGCTCTGGAAGGCAAACAGCAGTATCTTGCCGTTTATGCCGGAGGACAGGCGCGCGTCAATCAGCTGGCCGGAGGCGGTAAATGATTCATTGGCGTATGTAACCGTCAAATCCGGCGAAGTAAGCGTGGTGGGTCTGCGCTGAAGGGTGACGGAATTTGAATTTGCCGACGCGGCTTCGTACTGGGTGTCTCCCGCGTAAGACACGCCGTAGGAATAGACACCCTCGGCATTGCCGCCGTCAAAGGTCACGGTCGCGAGACCGCTGCTGTTTGTATTGGCGGTCTTGGTGGTGGAACCATAGGTGAAAGTCAGCATCTTGGAATTGATGCCGGTACCGGCGCGCACATCGGTAAGAGTACCGGACGCGACAAACGTTTCGTTAACGTAAGTGGTGGCCGCGTAGCCGGTCATGGAGGTGGTGCGCTTCATTACCGTTACGGTATTGGAGGCATCGCTGCTGGCGGCATAGTAAGCGTCAGCCGGGAAATTGGCCGTGTAGTTATACGTTCCGGCATCCGTGGGCGCGGTAAACTGCACGGTGGCAAGGCCGCTGGCGTTTGTGGTGCCGGTCTTTGTCGTGCTCTGGAATGTATATATTACATTCTTGCCGTTGATTGCGGCGGTGTCCACCGTGTCGGTCAGCGTTGTGGAGGCGACAAACACCTCCGCCGCATATACCGATGCAGTTGCGCCGGAAAGCGACGTGGTGCGCGGTATTATAGGCACGGACGCGGTGGACGAGCTGAAAGCCAGCATGGAAGTACCGGCAAAAGTCGCCGAGAAGGAATAAGTGCCGGAGCTGTTGCTTACAAAAGCCGACACGCTGGCGGAACCGCCGGCATCGGTAACGGAAGTAAGGGTTGTGCCTTTGAAAACAAACACCATCGTCTGGCCGGAAAGTATGGTCGCGGGACTGCGCGTGTCGGTCAGGCTTGCGGTGGCCGTAAACGATTTACCGGTGTAAGTATTGGCAACGGCCGTTGCCGTGACATAAGTCGGGCGGGAAAGCACGGTCACATTGCGCGTATCGGTCGACGCGGCGTAGGCCGGATCGCCCAGGAAAGAAGCCGTGTAGCTGTATGAACCTGACGCGTTGCCGGACGGCATTGCAACCGTGGCCACGCCGCTGGCGTTTGTGGTCGCCGTAAGCGTGGTGCTCTGGTAAACAAAGCGCACCGTCTTGCCGGATATCGCCGCATTGGCATTGCGCGTATCAACAAGCGTGGCGGTGGCGTTAAAGCTTTCCGTTGCGTAGACGCTTGCCACCGCGCCAGTTATGCCCGTGGGTCTGGGCAGGACGGTAACGCTGTTGGCGTTATCGGAACTGCTGGCGTAGACCGTGTCCGATGTGGTAAACGTCGCGGTGTAATTATATGTGCCTGATGAGGCCGGCGCGGTAAAGCTTGCGGTGGCGTTTCCGGAAGCGTCGGTTGCAACGGTTTTCGTGGTTCCGTTAAAAACGAATACCATGGTCTTGCCTTCAAGACCGCTTACAAGCCGCGTATCAAGCAGCTGAGCCGAGGCTGTGAATGTTTCCGTACCGTAAACAGACGCGATATCCGCGCCGGTCGTGGAAGTCGGGCGGCGCAGAACGGTTACGGCGGGAGCGGATGCCCCTGACTCGAACTCCGTGCTTCCGGCATAAGACACGTTATATGTATAACTTCCCGCGACCGAGCCGCCGCTAAACGACGCATAAGCTATACCGCTGGCGTTTGTGGCCGCCGTAAGCGTGGTGGAGCCATAAACAAACGTAAGTGTCTGCGAACCCATGGCGGTTCCGGCGCGGGTATCGGTCAGGGTTGCGGTGGCGGTGAAAACCTCATTGGCATAAACTGAAACCGTCTGACCGGAGAGGGTGACGGGCCGCTTGAGAATGGTAACGGCATTGTCCGTATCCTGACTGGTTATATATACAGGGTCGCTTGGGAAGGTGGCAGTGTAATTGTAGCTTCCGGCCGCAGTCGGCGCGGTAAACGTTGAAATATACTGCTGACTTGCGTTTATATCCGAAGTCTTTGTCGTGCCCTGGAACACGAAGGACATCGGATTGGAAGCGCCGGTTATGAGCGTACTGGTAACATTATCGGTCACCGTAGCCGTGGTCTTAAATATTTCAGCGGCGTAGGCGGACACCGGCAGCGCGCTGGTAGCTGTCGGACGGGCCTGCGCGGTTACAGTGGCGGCGTTATTGCTGGTGGCGTATGTGGTGTCGCCTGCAAATGTTACCGTCATGTTCCAGGTGCCGGAAGAATAGGTCACAAGCGTGGTGGCCGTGGCTTTGCCGGAAGCGTCGGTAACGGCGTTTACCGTTTCGATGTAAGTCGTATTCACGTGCGGCTGGAAGACGAAGGTGACCGTCTTGCCGGAGAGGATATTAGTGCCGTTTCTGGTATCGGTCAGCGTGGCCGAGGCGCTGAAGGTTTCGCCGTGGCGGAAACCGCCGGCGTATATGCCGGTAACGTTGGCTGCCGTTATGGCGGTAGGCCGTACAATTACGGTTACGGGATTTGTTATATCACTGCCGGAGGCATACATTCCGTCACCGGCGAAACTCACCGTGAAATTATATGAGCCTGCGGGATTTCCGGCGTTAAACGACGCAGTGGCCTGTCCGTTTGCATCCGTAGTTCCCGTAGCCGTTGTGCCGCGGTATACAAACACAAGCGTTCTGCCGGAAACCTTGGTCGAAAGTCTGGTATCGGTAAGAGTGGCGGAAGCGACCATTACCTCGTTTGCGTAAACCGATGTGACGGCCAGGCCCGCCACCGTAACGGGACGCTGTACCGCGGTAACCGTGGCGGTAATGTCGGAGGAAGCGTCATAAGTGGCGTTTCCGGCAAAAATTGCTGTATATGAATATACGCCCGAAGACGAGCCCACGGCAAAGGACTTGGTGGCATAGCCGGAAGCGTCGGTAACGGCTGTGGCCGTCTGGCTGCCATAGGTGAACTTTATCGTCTGGCCGGAAAGGTAGTTGGACGAGCGCGTATCCTGCAGTCTGGCCTGGGCGGTGAAATTCTCGCCCACATAAGCGGTCGCGTCGGTCGCGACAAGCGCAGTAGGCAGAACGGTAACCGTCACCGATATGCCGCTTGCCGAGGAGCCGTTTATACCTGTTGTCTGCGGGAAGGCCAGCGAATAAAAATATGTGCCGGACGACGACGGCGCGGTAAAGCTGGCGGTGGCCGTGCCCGATGTATTTGTGTTGGCCGTCTTTGTAGTGGCGTTAAACACGAAGGTGATATTTTTGCTGCCCAGCATGGAAGTGCCGCTGGTCCACACGCAGGGCGCGGTGTTGGACAAATCGGAATAATGCGCGGTCGCGGTAAACGTGTCGTTGGCGTACACGCTTACTGCGGAACCGGACAGGCCGGAATCACGCGGGCTGACGTTAACACTGGCGTTTACGTCAGAGCCCAGATATGTGCTGTTGGCCGTATAAGTGCCAGCGCGGGTATAAGTGCCGGAGGACGCGCCGGAATCGAAAGTAAACGTGGCTATGCCGGTTGAGCCGGTGGTGGCTGTATTTGTAACGCCGCGGTAGACCGCGCTGACCGTCTGACCGGCAATGCCGGATGCGCTTACCGTATCGCGCAGGAGCGGCAGGAATGCGATTGTCGAATAAGTGCAGGTATCGGTGGAATCCACGGTATCAAACGCGGTGGGCCGCGCCGACAGGTCCACGGAGCCGGAGTTGCCGGAAGCCGCGTAAGTAGGCGTGGCGCTGAAATCGGCTGAATAGCTGTAGGTTCCGGCTGCCGTCTTTGAAAATTGCGCCGAAGCCGCGCCTGTACCGTCAGTAAGCGCGGTGGCGGTAGTTCCGCCGAATGTAAACAGTATTTTCTGGCCGGACACGGGCACGCTGCCGTAAGTGTCGGTAAGCGTTGCCGTAAGCGTGTTGGCGGAAAGCGTGTATGTTGCGCCGGAGCGCGACAGGGCAAGCGCCGTTGGCCGCGCCGCTACCGTGACGGCGTTGGTGTCATCGGTGGAGGCCTCGTAAGTTGTAGTCTGGGGCGCGGTCACAGTGTAGTTATATGTGCCGGAAGACGTGCCGACGCTTGAGAATGCCGCCTGCGCAAGACCGGACGAATCCGTAGTGCCGGTTTTTGTAGTGCCGGCATAGACGAAGGTGAGCACGCGGCCGGTGATTCCGGCGGCAAGTCTGGTATCGGTCAGCGTGGCCGAGGCCGTAAAGCCGTCATTTGTATATATAGGGCCGACATCGTTACCCGCAAGCGCGGTCGGGCGGCGGTTCGTGGTCAGCGTACCCGTTGATGTGGTTACAACGTTATATGCTATAGCTGAAGACGGCATATATTTAATATAGAACGAGCTGGTCCCCGCCGACGAGCCGGCCGTAAAATCGGCGCCATGCGGCGTGCTGGGCGAATCCTGCGAGTATCCCGTCTTGGTGGTGGCGCCATAGGTAAATGTCAGCGTCACGGGGATATGCGTATCGGTAAGCTGGTCGACCAGACTGCCGTTGGCGGTAAATACCTCATTGGCAAACACAGAGGTGTCGACCGCCGTGGTGACAAGGGGTCTGGGCAGTTGTGTGATAAGCGTAACACTGCTTGCGGCCAGATAGGTGTCGGTCTGCGCAAAAGAGCCTGACATGACGACGGTTCCAGAACCTGTCTGCGCATCAAACGTAAGAGTGGCCTGACCGCTGGAATCCGTGGTGGCGGTCTTGGTGACGGGGCTGTTTAATGTATTAAGAGCAGGGAAAGTCAGCGAAACCGTGGCCGAGGGTATGCCCGCGGAAGTACGGGTATCACGCAGTGTCAGCGTGGTATCGAAAGTCGGCGATATCGTGCTGAATTTGGAATATACCGTTGCGCCGGTCATAACAATGGATGCGCCGCTGCGCACTACCGTTACGCCCGCGGAATTGGACGATGCCTGATAACCGGAGTCCTGCGCGAAGGCGACATTGTAAGTATAGCTGCCGTAAGTTGACGGCGCGGTCAGCGACACCGTTGCAAGACCGTTGGAGTCCGTAGTCGCGGTACGCGTCTGGCTTTGGAATGTAAATGTTAATATCTTGCCGGATACGCCGCCCGTCTTGTCGGTCAGCGTGGACGAGGCTATGAACACCTGATTTGTCTGGGCCGTCGCGGCCAGCGAGGTTATGGCCGAGCTGCGGCGCGTAACCGTCATGTCTCCTGAAGCCGTGGAGGCGGAAAGCACGGTATCGCCCGCGAAAGTTACATTGAACGGATAAGTGCCATAAATAGTCGGCGCGGGCATGGCGCGCGTGGCAACGCCGCTGCCGTTTGTGGTCGCCGTATAAGACGAGCTGTTAAAGAAGAAAGTCACCAGCTTGCCTGTGCCGGGCGAGGAGAAGGAATCAGTCAGCGTTACCGTGGCCACATATGTATCATAGGCCTCGACCGTCCCGCCGGATACGGGCGTAAGCGTGGTGGGTATGGTGTTTATAGTCAGCGCGGCCGATGAGGATGCGGCCAGATAGAGCGAGTCTCCCGCAAAGGACACCGTATACTGATAGTTTCCGGCCGTGGCGGGCGAGGTAATAGTAGCATAGGCCTTGCCGCTTGCGTTTGTAACCGCAGTAGCCGTGTTCGCGCCATAGGCAAAGGTCAGAGTCTTGCCTGAAATAAGCGTGCCCTGCGAAACTTCCGTCAGCGTGGCCGTGGCGTAGAAAACGTGTGGCGACGGATAGGCAGTGGCGGGCAAGACCGTCAGCGCAGCCTGATACTGCGTGACGTTTACGCTGCCCCAGCTGTCATATGCCGTATATACGCTGTCACCGGCAAAGGTGGCGTGATACGGCGCAAGACCCTGCGAAACCGGCGCGGTAAACGGCGCTGACGATATGCCGTTGCCGTCCGTGGTTATGGTCTTGGAACTGCCGCTGAAATAGAATGTCACGACCTTGCCGGATATGGGCGTACCGGTGCCGGCCTCCTTGAGGTCGGCGCGGGCGTAGAAAGTGGCGTTGGCCGGCGAGTCCATGGAATATATAGTCATGGATGAAATACGCTGACTCACGATAACGTTGGCGGTCAGCGTGGTGGAGGAATAGGTGGTATCGCCGAAATAGGTGGCCGTTATCGGGTAAGTGCCGGAAGACGACGGCGCGGTATAGCCCTGCGACGCCACGCCGGAGGCATTGGTCGTCACGGTTGAAGACGAGCTCTGGAAGTAATAGATAACGTCCTTGCCGGTCATCAGACTGTCATCGCTGGAATCCTTCAGCGTCGAAGTCATGGTAAAGCTTGCCGCCGCCTTCACGTTCTGGTCGCTCATCGCCAGATTGGTGGGATGCTTTATGACCGTAATAGTGGCGTTTGCGCTGGAACCGGAATAGCTTGTGGTTGAGGCAAAATACAGCGCGCAGGTATAAGTGCCCGTGGCAGACGGCGCGGTAAAGGACGCGGAAGCCGAGCCCGCCGCGTTGGTGGCGGAGGTCAGGGTAGTGCCGTTAAATATAAATCTTAGCGTCTGGCCCGAAACCTTGGCGGCGTTGTAATTGTCCGACAGCACGCCGGTACAGGTAAACGCCGATGAGGTATAAGCCGATTTATCGGTGGTGTTCAACGTTGTCGGATGCGCATAGATTACCAGCGCGCCGTTATTGTAAGTATAGGGCGCGTAAGTCGCGTCGCCGGCAAAGATAATCGAGTAATAGTAAGTGCCGGGCGGCTGCGTGTAGCCCGTGGGCCAGGTGGCGTAGCTCATGCCGTCGCCGCCGGAAGTCGTGGTGACGGACGAACCGTAGAATGTGTAGGTCAGGGTACGGCCGCTAAGCACGGCGGAGGTCTGGGAATCGGTTATGGAACCGCCGCCGGAAATGCCCGCGCCCCAATAGAAACCGCGCGGCACTACGCCCATGGTGACTGTGCGGCGGCCTATGGTTATGACGGACGTTGAATAAACGGCATCGTAAGTGGTGTTGGCGGCGGAATAAGCGTAGTAATTGATGGTGCCGGACGAAGCGACGGAGCCAAACTGCGCGCTGGCAAAGCCGCTGGCATCCGTAACCGAGGTCAGGGTGGAACCGTTGAAAATAAAGCGCACGGTGGCCCCGCTTATGGGCGAGCCTGAATAATCGTCAGTCAGCGTGGCCGAGGTGATGACAACCTCGGCTATCGGGTAAGAGCCGGAAACTGTCTGCAGCGTGACGCCGCGGCGGTAAACACCTATAGCCGAGACGGAGTTGGAATTATAGTAAGTCGTGTCGCCCGCGAAGGTGGCCGTGTAATTATATGTGCCGGAAGATGAAGGCGCGGTAAACACGACGGATGCGTAGCCCGAAACATTCGTCGTCGCGGTTATCGTTGAACCGTTGAAAAGAAACGCGACCGTCTTGCCGTTTATGCCGGTTGATGTGCCCACGTCGCGCAGGGTAGCGCCAAGCGTGAGGCCCTGATTAACATAGACCGACTGACCGGTGGTTATGGTAATTGTTTCGCGTCTGTCCGCCGTCAGGGTACGGGTGGACACGGCGGGGGAATAAGTCGAGTCTCCGGCGAAGTAGTGATAGATGTTATAAGTGCCCGAAGACGAGGGTACGGTAAATGTTGTTATAGCGACGCCACTTGCGTTGGTAACGGACGTAAGGGTGGAGGACTGGAACACGAAGCTCACCGTACGGCCGGCAACCGGCTGTGCGGATACGGCATCCGTCATGGTGGCGCGGGCATTGAACAAATCGGTAAGCGCACCGGTCACGTTTTCACCGGAGAATGTCACATCGCGGCGGTCGACGGAAACGGTTGCAGTGGAACTGGCCGCGTAATAAAGCGTTTCGCCGGCGTAGTAAGCGTTATATGTATATACACCGGATGAAGCGGGCAGGGTAAAGTCCGCCGTGGCTATGCCGGAGGCGTTTGTTGCGGCCGTTTTGGTAGCCGACTGGAAAGTAAACCGCAGGGTCTTGGACGGCATGGCTATGCCGTAGTCCGTATCGTATAACGACGCGGACATGGTTATAGTATTAAGCACGTTGCCGGTGACCGCGTTGGCCGAGACCGAGGTATCGCGCGGCAGCAGTGTAACGACCGCGCTTCCGTAGGAACCCAGATACACGCCGCTGGCGGTAAACGACGATACGAATGTAAGAGTGCCGGTAGCTATAGGCGCCTGGAATGAGGTCGAGGCAAGGCCCGATGCGTTTGTGGCGGCCGTTTTGGTCGCGCCCTGGAATGTAAACAGCAGTGTCTGGCCGGACAGCGGATTGGACGTAAGCGTATCAAGCAGGTTAGCGGAGGCGGTAAACCAGTTGCCGCCGTTTTCGGTCACGTTCACGCCCACTACCGTGGTCTGGCGGGAATTTGCGTTTATGTTGCCAGTGCCGGAAGAGGGCAGATATGTGCCGTCGCCCGCGTAAGATGCCGTCAGCGTATAAGTGCCGACCGTTCCGGGAACCGTAAACGGCGCGGAGGCAAGGCCCACGGAATTGGTTATTGCGGTCTTGGTCGTACCATTAAACGAGAATGAAACCGTGGCGGTGGAAACGCCCACGCTGCCGACCAGATCGGTCAGAGTAGCCTGCATGTATACAGTGGCTCCGGCCGAGGTCTGCACATCTGGCACGCTCATCATGGTATCGCGGCGGTCAAGATACAGCGTCGCGGTCGAAACTACCGGCATATAAGACGAATCGCCGGCAAAAGCCGCGTAAGTGTCATACGTGCCGGACGAAGGATAGCCGGTATAGCTGGCGGTGGCGTAGCCTGATGCGTCGGTAAGCGCGGTTTTAGTGCCGCCGAGGAAAGTAAATTTGACGTTCTTGCCGGATATGGGCTGACTGGTTTCAAGGTCGCGCAGTACGGCAGTGAAGGAATAAGGTTCCAGCACGTGCACTGACACGCCGGACATGGACATGGTAACGTCGCGCCGGCCGTTTACAACCTGCGAAACGTCGCTGCTGGCGTTATAGAGCGCCTCACCCGCATACGCCACGGTATAGTTGAACGTTCCCGAGGAAGAAGGCGACGCGTAAGTCGATATGGCCACGCCGGAAGCATCCGTCAGTACGGTGGCGGTAATATTCTGAAATGTAAACATTACCGGCCGGCCGGTCAGAAGAGCGCCGGACGTCCTGTCGGACAGGGCAGCCTTGAGACTGGCTGAACTGCCTACTACGGTCTGTATTGTATCGGCATCAAGGCCCGAATCGCGCGGTATCAGGCTTATATAGCCCGTGGCGGACGCGTCCAGATAGGCATTTCCGCCGCGGAAAGTGGCACTGCACGGATAACTGCCGGTGGAGTTTATCGATGAGAAAGCCGCGGACACCGCGCCGCCGGAATCGGTGGTGGTGGCAGTGTATATATCAAAGCAGCGCAGGGATATGGTCTGACCGGAGACAGGCGAGGATGTTTCGGTATCGTATAACGACGCGCCGAAAGTAACGGGCTCGCCCCAGCGCACGGAATCGCCGCCCGCGGCCACAAGATTTACATTGCGCCGCGCAACAACAACGGTGGCCGTGCTGGATGACCCGTCGTAGAGGTCATCCTTGTCGAAAATAACGCTGTAAGTGAACGTGCCGGAAGCCGTGGCCACAAACGGCGCGCTGGCTATGCCGATATCGCTTGAAAGCGCGGTTACGGTATTGCCCTGAAAATTGAACTTGAGCGGCTTGTTTGCCAGCGCCGAACCGGTCTGGCCGTCCACAAGCCGGCCTACGGCATAGAAGGTGCTGTTTACATAAGTGTCTATATTAGAGGCAACCAGCGCGGTGGGACGCACCAAAATTGTAATGACGCCAAAAGTACTGTTGCCGCTGTAAGTCTTGTCCTGCACAAAAGCCGCGGTAAAGACCGCCGTGCCCGTGGAGGAAGGTGCGGTAAACGTAGACTCGGCCACGCCGCTGGCGTTGGTAATGCCTGTAAGCGTCGAGCCGTTAAATGTAAATGTAATCAGTTTATTACTTACATTGCCGCCGGAGTCCACATCACGCAAAACGGCGGACACAAGCAGCGGGTCGCCTGCCTTGACGGTACGGTCGGCGGCGACAACAACGGTCGGTCTGTGCAGTACACTTTCAGTTCTGCCGTTTGTGCTGAGGGCATAAGTCGGCGTACCGTTAAACTGCACATTATATTGATAACTGCCCGATGTATCCGTCGAAGGGAATATTGCTGTGGCCGAGCCGCTGTCGTTTGTAACGGCCGTAAGCGTCTGGTCCAGAAATGTAAAGGTCATCGTACTGCCGCTGATTGTGGTATTTAGCAAACCGTCTTTGAGCTGGGCGGTAAGATACACTGGATTCAGCGCGTAAACGTCATATGAAATAGGCACTATTGACGTGGGACGCGGATTGGCCAGCAGGGATGACGGATTGGACGTACCGCCATAAGTCGGCGTTTCGTTAAACCATGAGGCAATACTGTAAGTTCCTGACGATGCCGGCGCGGTGAACGTGGCTGATGAGTCACCCACCGAATTTGTCAGCGCGGTCAGCGTCACGCCCTGAAAGCTGTAATTCATCGTCTTCCCGGCCATGGGAACAGCAGAATTAAAGAGCATTTTCAGGTTGCTTGTGACGGTAAATGTCGACAAGGCAAACGATTCCACTGCCGACGGTGTGATTATAGTCGGTTGTGCATAGACAGTCATGGAAATCGACGAAACGGCCGCCGCATATTTATCTGTTCCGTCGAAATATGTATAACCCGTAGCCGTCTGAGACGAAACAGGCGTTTGCTCTGTACTTGTAGCCACGCCTGAAGCATTTGTTATTGCTGTATGGGTACTGCCAAATATAACTTGGCGTATGCTAAGACCCGAAACCGCGTCGCCGGTAAGACCATCTTTAACCGTTGCGGTAAGCGACGTGGAACTTATGGTCAGAATTGAGTTAGGCACGGTCGAAAAAATATTGACAGGGCGGGGCCGTACCGTAACCGTGCCGGTACTGCTGGTGGCCGTATAAACACCGCCGCCGTCAAATGAAACCGTCATGGTATAGGAGCCGGAAGATTCGGGCGCGGTAAAATCGAAAGTAGCCACGCCGGAGTCGTTTGTCGCGGCCGTACCGGACGAGGACAAGAACGTAAACGTCATGGAACTGCTTGTTATGGGCACGCCGGAGGACAGGTCAAGCAGTTTGGCGCTGGCCGTAAAGCTGGTGTTGCCGTAAGGCGAGCTGGGGCTGACCGTAATGGTAGTATAGCGCAGGCCCGAAGCTACTTTACCGCGTGCCGATGAGGCAAGATAAAGATTATCGCCAGCGTAGGTAAGCTGATAATAATATGTGTCGGAAGACGCAGGCGCGGTGAATGTAACCGTGGCAATGCCAAGGGAATTGGTGCTGGCGGTCTGCGTGCTGCCCTCGAATGTAAATGTTATAAGAGCGTTGGCTATGGGCGAGTTATCCACGAACGACGTAAGTGTGGCCTGCGCCGTAAACGGCTGGGACACGGAAGGCATTACGTCATTGCCGGCCATGATGGTAGCGCGTTTTGACACCACGACATCGCCCGTACCGGACAGAGCAAGGAAGGTATTGTCGCCGGCAAAGGACATGGAAGCCGTGTAGGTGGCAGTATCAACCGGCGCGGTAAACGCCGCTATGGCAAGACCGGCAGCGTCGGTCAGGGAAGTTTTGGTCGTCCCGTTAAACGTAAATTGTATATTAGCGCCGGAAACAGGCAGCAGGGTATCGGACGCGACCAATGTGGCGGAGGACACGAAATTCTCGCCTGTATATACGGTGACTGACGGTATCTGAAACAGTGCGGTGCGGCGGCCTACGACAATATTAGCCGAGGCGGAGGCCGCAAGATAATCCGGGTCGCCGGCAAAAGCGGCGTTGTATGAATATGTGCCGGATGACGCGGGCGAATTGAAATTAGCCACGGCCTGACCTATGCCGTTTGTGGTGGCTGTAGCCGTAGCGTCCTGAAACGTAAATGTAACCATTTTACCGGAGACCGGCGCACCGGTCTGGGCAACGGTAAGCGTTGCCGTAACGTTAAAAGTTGAACCCAGCACCACGGACGCCACATCGGCCGACATTGAGGTGATGAGTGTCTGAACGGTAACGACGGCGGATGAAGTCTTTTCGGCGTAGGCGGCATCGCCGACATGTTCAACCGTTATGGGATACTCGCCAACGCTTCCGGGCGCGTTGAACGTCGTTGTGGCAAGACCGACAGCGTTAGTAACGGCGGATTTTGTCGCCGCCTGAAATGAAAACTTCATTTTGCGGCCGGACACGGGATTGCCGCTAAGCTGGTCGGTTACGGTGGCGCTTGTAATGAAAGCCGATATGGCCGGGGCCTGCATATCGTAAAACGCTATGGTGACGGGGCGCAGTACTATGGTCGCGGCGGCGTTGTAGCTGGCACTCAGATAATCCACATCGCCGTCAAAAGAGCTGGTGACGGTATAAGTGCCGGTGTCCGACGGGGCAGTGAACTCGGTGTTGACAATACCCGAAGCGTCGGTAAGGGCGGTTTTTGTCGTCCCGTTAAACGTTGTTGTTACAAGCGCGTTTGCAATAGGCGTCGCGCTGACCTGATCGGTCAGGGTCTGCGCAACCGTGAAATTTTCGAGTCTGTAAGCCGTCGGCGGAGCAAAAGTAAGCGCCGACACGCGCCTGTTAACCTGCACGGTATTCTGGGCGGAAGCCTCATAGTAAACGTTGCTGCCGTCATAGGACACGGCCTGCGCATATGTGCCGGTGGCGGAAGGAGCGTCGAAGTAAGCCTGCGCCACACCGGAATCGTTTGTCTGCGCCGTAGCGGTAGAGCCGGCAAAAGTAAATGTCAGCGTGGCGCTGGACATGGGTACATACGCGAAAGTATCGGTCAGCGTCGCTTCCAGAGCAAAATGTTCCCATTTGACGGCGGTCTTGGCCGGCATGACAAGATAAGTGGTTTTTCTGTCAACCGAAATTGCGCCGTCGCTTGTTCCGCGCGCGTAAATGGTATTACCCGCGAATGAAGTTGAAAAAGTATAAGTGCCGGAAGACGCGGGCGCGGCAAACTGCACCTGCGCCAGACCGTTGCTGCCTGTGTTTATAGTCTTGGTGCTTCCCTCGAAAACGAAAGTTACGCGCTTGTAGGCAAGATTTTTAAGCGTGTTCAAATCGACCAGTTTTGCCGTGGCCGTGAAATTTTCGCCTACCGTGCCGTTGTTATCATAGGCAAGCAGGAAGACGGGACGCTGGGTAAGCGTGATTACCGCGCCCGATGAGGAAGCAACATAAGTATTGTCACCCTCGAAGTTCGCGGTATAAGAATAAGTGCCGGAAGATTTCGGCGCGGTAAAGCCAGCGGTCGCGTAACCGGTATCGTCGGTTATACCCGTGAGAGTAGTGCCGCTAAATGTAAATATTACCGGTTTGCCGGCAATGGATGACATCAGCGGCGTCCATATAAGGCGGGCCGAAGTGGTAATGGTTTCAGCTTCGGTTGACGAATCACCGCTTGCCCGCGTTGTCACATTGGACGCTGTAAGTATGGTGGAATTGTTATAGACGATGGTATCCTGCGCCGTGGTTATGTTGCCGGCCACGTCGCGCACCTGATAAAGAACGGTCTTGGTGCCGGTACCAACGGACAGCGTCCACTCGCGGGTGGTTGCGCTGGATTCCCAGTCGCTCCAGCTGCCGTCGGAATTACTGTAGCGCACATCCTGCACGCCGGAATAGGAATCGTCGGCGGTGAGGGTAAGCGTGACGTTCTGCGTGGAAACGTATATATCGCCGTCGTTGATGACTATGCTGGCGGTAGGCGATGAACTGTCCAGCTGATAAATACCCGCGTAATCCGTGGTGGAGTTTCCGGCCAGATCGCGGGCCTGAATATGCAGATACCACTGACCGTCCTGATTGCTGGTGACAATGGTCTGGGTGCTTGTGTAGCCGGATATCGAGGAATTCCAGTCCGACCACATATCCGGCGCAGAGGTCGCCGACCATGAATAACGATACTGACCCAAGGCGGAGCCGCCGGAATCCGACATGCCCACGCTTACAGGCATGCCGCCGGAACGCCATGAAGAGGAGGACGGGGAGAAACCGGTCACTACCGGCTTGATATCATCGTAGCGGTAAGGGCCGAAATCAACCGTGCCGCCGGAAACGCCGTCGGCGTTATAAGACTGGAGATGCAGATAGTACATACCCGAAACGGACGGGTACATGGTTATGGAACCGGCGTTCCATATTGTTTCCGCGCCTGTCCATGTATGCGTGGGCGAATTGTCGAAAATGTAACGATAGTACTGCGCCGAGCCCGCGCCGAAAGTATACGCATTGTTAAACGTGACGCTGCTGCCGGCGGGATACCAGCTTGAGGTCGATTTATCCACATTAACCGCCGGAAGCAGCGGCAGTGTATAAAGAGTCATTGTCTGGGTATTGCTGCTGCCCACGAAGTTGTAGGCCGAAACGTAGCGCGCGTATCCCGTGTTCGCATACAGCGCGGTTTCGATATAGCCGGTTGTGCCTGGGGCAAGGTCGGCCACTATGTCGCCGACCGATGAATAGAGCCTTATGCCGTCTTCGGCATACTGGTCGGAGGATGTATCCGTCCAGTTCCAGTTTATCTGTGCGGTCGAAACGGCCACGCCTGTAAAACCGCCGACCATTTTGGACGGCGAGGTAATTGTCAGCGTCGCGCTGCTAAGAAGCGGCGTGGAGATGAGGTCGGTATTGGCAAATTCGCCTTTGTACTGAATGTAGCGTCCGGTCACCGCCGCAGGCACTGTCGTGGATTTTTCAACGGGAACCCAGTCCGTGCTGGCAATGCCGGAGTCTGCCGCGCGCATGTACATTGCAAACGAAGTCGGCGTGGAAACGGTGGTGTCCCAGTCGGCAAAATGCACGCGGGTCCCGTTGGCCGATGAATCTATTACGCGGGAAGTGAAAGTACCGGAAGAATAGTAAGCGCCCTGCTCGGTCGCGGTCGAGGAAATCACCGGTTCAGGCGAGTTGTAGGAAGACACGAAGAAGTTATCGAAATACTGGGTGCGCAGAGTATTTGTGGTCGAACCGGCCTCAAGGTATGCATAGGGGTCGGAAAAGCCGAGGTCGAAGGTATCGGAGTAAATCTGGGTGCCGTCATACTTTATGGTCACCGTGGTTCCGCGTAAATATATATCTATAATGTGCTGGCCGACCGTGGTATTGGTGGCGGACACAAGAGTGGAAGGCAGATAGGACACCTGAGCGTCCACCTTGTACTGCGGGGTAGCGCCGTGGATTATCTGAAACCGCAGCCATGATTCCTGCGAAGTGGAGGCCGCGCCGGCCGCGCTGGCAAGCACGAACTGGGTAACGACATCCGAGGCCATGGAGTTGGCCGTCATGTAAATGCGGTAGCGGCGGCCGTTTGTAAACGAAAGAGTTGAGTTGCCGCGCAGGCCGTAAGTGCGCGTACCGGCGGGACTGCCCTGAATCACCTGCAGCATGTTGTTTTGTATGGTGATGGCAGAGCCGGTAGTGACCGAGGCCGACTGCACCTGAGTCCATTTTACGACGTTAAAAGATGAACCGTTGGTACCGTTGAACTCGTCGGAAAACACGAATGTTCCTGCCGCGCTCGACACGGCTGAAGCCGCCGTATTGCCGTAATACATGTGCAGCAGCAGCGAGCCGGAAGCGGGCATGGAGGGTATTTTCACCCAGATTTTCGTGGTGGGCGTACCCATGCCGGACTCGATGTAGTAAGAAAGCGTGTCCGAGCTTGAGACGTTTACAAAGCGTATGTCCTTGCCGCTTGAAAGCATGCGGCCGGAGGACACGAGGTTCTGCGTATCAAGCGTAAGCTGCACCTGATAGTTGGTCAGGGTCGCGGTGTTTGTCGAGGTAATAGTGATGGGGATACGGTACTGCCAGTCGGTAAGCTGCCAGGCTATGTTGTCAGGAGAAGACAGCGAAGACGCGCGCCCGCGATAATCTAACTGTTCATATGCGGCGTCACCCGTGCCCGCGCGATATGTCTGATTCTGCGTGCCGGCGTCAAAATCCGCCGCGCCGGTATCGGTTATATTTGCCGACGAAAACGCCGGCTGGGCAAACAGCAAGGAACACCCCAGTGCAAATACTGCTGCACGGAGTGTGGAAAGAGTTCTCTTGACGAGCTCTCTTATCGCCATTTTATCCCCGAAGACAACATTTCCGCCGACTGCGGCAAAGCCGTTTGTCTTGTGGTGTTTGCTGTTACTATAAGTATAACCGTATTTCCCTATTTGGCAACCCATCGTGACCGAAATGACGGATGCCTGTTTTTGTCCCGATTTTTACTTTCTTGCTATCGTTATCTGGATACGCCGGTTCTGCGCCTTGTTTTCCTTCGTGGTATTGGGCACAAGCGGCTGAAATTCACCGTAGCCCACGCCCGACAGCTTGGTGGGGTCCATATGCTCGGTATCCACCAGATACTTGATGATGCTGTAGGCGCGCGCCATCGACAGTTCCCAGTTCGACTTGAACGAACAGTTCGACCCGGGCGGTACGTTGTCGGTATGGCCTTCGACTATAACCTTGTTGGCCATGTCCTTGGCAACACCCGCAAATTCATGCAGCACCTTTTCCGCGCCGGGGTTGAGCCGCGCGCTGCACGACGGGAACATGATCATGTCCTTCATCGTGATTTTAACCGAGTCGGCGTTTGTTTCAACCGTAAGTCCCTGCACCGTGGTGCTGCCCATCAGCTTGGACTTTATATCCTCGTCGGCCTTCTTTTCCTGCGCGCGCTGCTTGACCGACTGCGACTCCTCGCCGCCGAAGGCCTTCTGTATTTCCGAAAGAGTTTCCTGCGCCTGCTGTGCGCCCGCGGCGCTTTGCTGACTCTGCAGGGCGAAGGCGTACATGAACAGGAAAAACAGCATGAGGTAACTCATCAGGTCACCGTATGTGATGGCCCAGACGCCCTCGCCTTCGTTATGTTCCTCTTCCTGTTCCGGTATCATGGCTAAATCGCCGCTCCCTCGGATTTCTTCAGCACCTTGGCAATGGAACGCGACTGCAGATACACCACAAGCCGCCGTTCCAGTTCGGTCGGCGTAAGTCTTGAAAACTGTATGGCCAGCAGGCCTTCGAGAATGATTTCCTTCGTGAGCATTTCCATGCCGCTTCTCACGCGCAGTTTACCAGCCATGGGGTTGAAAAACAGACCGGCCAGCAGAATGCCGTAGAAAACCGTGGACATGGCCACGCCCATCGAGCTTCCGACCTTGGACGGGTCGGAAATGTTTTTCAGAACCGACACGATGCCGATAACCGTACCCATCAGACCCATCATGGGTGCCACCATGCCCAGCACCTTGTAAACGGCGATTACTTCCTTGTGGCGGCTGGCAAGCTGGATTACCTCGCGCTCGATGGCGTTGCGCGCGCTCATCTCGTCGGGGCTGGTCAGGCAGGTATGATAGGCGCGCAGAAAAAATCCGTCGTCCTTAATGCTCGAAATGTCTTTATCCAGAGCGTCGAAGCCCTGCATTCTGGCCTTTTTGGCCAATTCGCAAATCTTGTCTATAAGCTTTTCGGTCTTCATCAGCTTGGTGGGGAAAAAAAGCTTCATGGATGCCTGCAGAACGCCCACGAACATATGCGCGGGGCAGTAAATCAGGGTGACGGCTATTGTGCCGCCGCAGACCAGCAGGATACCGTGGGCGTTGAGGAAGGCTTTGACCGAATCGCCCTCAATGATACCGTAGCTGTAGAGGCCCAGACCGCCAAAGAGCCCGATAAATGTCATGAAATCCATAAATTCTCCTGGGGTAAATTATATACGTTTCATTCACATGGTGTCAAACGAAAACTGCCGCGGGACCCGTCTTTACGGCATGGCGCCCGATTTGGTAAGATAGCGCACATGGAAAAAGCACACTGGCATCTGTTGCGCTTTGCGGAGATATTTTCGCGCACACTGCACAGACTTGTCCGGAAACCGTACCGCGAGGATTTGCCGGTACTGGAAAACCTGACCCAGCACCTGATGAGCCGCAAAGGCTTTCTCAGCGTGGCAATTCTGTTTGCCATTTTTCTGGCGGTGTTCCGCGTTTCCATGTGGTTTTACACCAAGCACCGTCTGGCGGTGATGGTTTCCGAGGCCTATAAAGCGCCCGCCGCACAGGCACAGGCCCTGCCGCAAAGCACCACGGATTCGATTTCGGTTTTCATGCAGTCGCCGGACATAAACAGCGTCCGGGACGTTTCCGACCCCGAAAACATGCCCTGCAACGGCACCTGCGGTATTGGGGAACAGATGTCCAGACAGCTGGCCAAGCAGCGCGAGGATTCGGCCGCGCGGGCCGACGCGGAAATGACGGCCGTACCGCTTTTTCGTGACGCGGCGCCGACTGATGATGTCACTTTGTCCACAGCCTCGGTAGCCGACACTGGCAACGCGCCCCCCTCCCGCGAGGATTCCACGGATTTGCTGGCCGCCTCCGTGGACTCAACGACCGCACAGGGTATAGTTTTCTCAACCGAAACATTCAGTTTCTTCCTTATCGGTTCCGCCGAACCGGCAGTATCAACGGAAACGGCGGCAGTTCCGGCGGCTCCGGCCGTGGTCGAATTATCCACACCGACGGCGGTTTCAACCGAGGCGCTTTCATCGGCAGCGGCAGGCGCGCCCATTGAACAGCCCGCCCAGCCCGAATTTGCCCAGCCGACCCTTGCCCCGCTTGCCGTACCGGCGCATTTCTGGAATCCGCAGCCTGAAATGGTCAAGCAGGAAACACCGGCCCCGCCGCCACCGCCAAATAACAGCTACCTTTTTCTCATACTCATCCGCTTTCTCTCAGCCTGCGTAGGGCCGACCGCGTTTATCCTGCTGGCCATAAAAATGGAAAAACGCCGCTCGGCCTACTGCGAGGTGTTTACAAGGCTGGCCTTCATAACCTCCATAGCCGTAATTGCCACGGGCATAAAGCGGTGTCTGCATCTGGACTTTGCCGAAGGCGCGGCCTTTCTCGTGCCGGGCGCGATATACTTACACTGCATACGCCGCTACATGAACGCGCGCTTTCCGTTCGTGCCGGGACGCTTTCTTAAATATCTGCGCTACCTGCTGACACGTCCGGAAAAACCGCATATACATCCGTAAAAACCACAAAATTTCCGCACCGCCGCCGCATGGCACCGTGACTGAAACGGTGTTGCTTTTTTGCGTTTATTATGAGTAGACTATAACGATAAGTTTCAATATAGGGGGAAGTTCATAATGAAGTTATGCTACCTTTTGCTGCTTGGACTGCTGGCGGCACCGCAGCTCAATGCCTATGATAACGTATCGATGGGCAGGGAACTGATATCCCTGTCCTTCAAAAATCCGGCGGGCGTCGCGGCAAGCGGCGACCGGGTTTTTGTCGCCGACTCGAAAAACAACTCTCTCGTTATTTTTTCAGGCGCGGCGACCCTGCCCGAGGTAATCGGCGCGACGGAAACGGGACTTTTCAACAAGCCCGAGGCCGTGGCCGTCGGACCGGACGGACGGATTTACGTGGCCGACACGGGCGCGTCGCGCGTGCAGGTTCTGGACGCGAAAGGCAAACTGCTTTTCACCATAGGAAGCAAAGGCTCGCAGGACGGGCAGTTTTCACAGCCCAAGGCGCTGGCGGTGTCGGCGTCGGGCAGGCTGTTCGTGGCCGATACGGGCAATTCCCGCATACAGGTGTTTTCACCGGACGGTATTCTGCTGTACGCCATAAAGGGCGCAGTAAGCTCGCCCGTGGCCGTTGCGGTGGACCGCTCGGAACGCCTTTACGTGCAGAACAAGGGTGACAACCTGATAATGAAACTTGACGCAAAAGGCGGCGTGGCCTCGACCATAGCCGTTGAAGGCAGCGGTTTTTGCGTGGACGACTACGGTTTCATTTACACCTTCGACGCCAAGAAAGGCAAAATACGCGAGTACGCGCCGGACGGGAAATTTCTAGGCGCGTTCGGCACTTCGGGAAAGGGACCTGGCCAGCTCGCCGCCCCCTCGGCGATTACGGCAAACGGCCATGACAATCTGCTGGTGGCCGACCCCGGCAACCGTCGGGTAATCGAATACATCGTGCAGAACGACCTCAAGCAGAGAAAACTCCCCCTCAATTCCGAAACGAGAATCAATCTGTACGGACCCGAAAAAACCTATAAGACCGATTCCGCCCCCTTCGCTATTTTAGACGACGGCACGCTTGCCGTTTATAATCAGACCGCCAAACATATTGAACTGCTAAACGACAAAGGCGCGTTGGCCGGAACGTTCGCCCCCGCCGGAAAGGAACCGGGCCAGTCCAATGAACCGGAAGGTCTTGCCTACGCAAAAAAGACCGGCATCATAGTGGCCGACACCGGCAATTCCCGCGTGGAAATTTTCACGGCCACCGGCGCGTATAAAACCCTGCTCGGCGAAAAAGGAACCTTTTTCGGCGGCGACAAGGAAGGCCGCATGGATGAGCCGGAAGACGCGGCGATATGCGAAAACGGCAACATCTTCGTGGCCGACACCGGCAACGCGCGCATACAGCAGTTTTCGCCGCGCGGCATGTTCATAAACGCCATAGGCCCCGACCTCGGAAACGGCATCAGACTGGAAAATCCCGTATCCGTAAAATGCACAAGGCACGGCGTTATAGTGCTTGATGCCGACCTCAAAAAAGTTTTCCGTCTGCAGCCCTCGGGCCAGCTTATAAACGCATGGGGAGAAGCGGGCGAAGACTACTCAAAACTCTGCAAGCCGGCGGCGCTGGCTTACGACGGCCGCAAATATGTCTATCTGCTCGACAGCTGTGACAGCAAGGTCAAGGTTTTCGACGCGGAAGGCAAATGGATAACCAGCTTTTTTGCAAAAGGAAGCGGCGCGGCCAGTCTGCTTAAACCGGCAAGACTGGAATTTTACGGCGACACTCTTTATATCTCCGACCCCGGCAACAGCCGCATAGCGGCCTACCGCATGGAAATAAAAGTCGCGCCGCCGCTTGTCGCGGCAACGACAAAAGACGACAAGGTAACGCTTAAATGGACAGGCATGCAGGAAGACTGGACGGATAAATATATCGTTTACCGCTCCACGTCCGAAAAGGAAGGTTTTCAGAAAATCGGCGATACGGAAAAACTATCATACACCGACACGCTCGACGACACCTTCGCCACGTATTACTACCAGATAACCGCCCTGTCGCGCACCGGCGCGGAAGGAAACGCCTCGTCCGCGCAGGGGATTTTCGTGCAGGGCAGCATGGATCTGGCAAGACTGGACTTTGAGAAAATCGACCTCGAACACATTTTCTCGGCCAACTACAAATACTACCTTACGCACCCAGTCGGCACGCTCGTGGTGGCAAACAACACCGATGTTAACTTCCGCAATGTAAAGCTGTCGTTCGCGCTTAAGGACTTCATGGATTTCCCGTACGATACGGTGATTAAATCCATAGCGCCGCACAGCAAGGCGGAAGTGCCGCTCATGGCCACGCTCAACAACAAGATTCTCGACGTAAACGAGGACACTCCGATTCAGAGCCAGCTTACGCTTACCTATTACGAAAAGCGCCAGCAGCAGGTGCAGACGATAAACAAGCCGCTTAAAGTGCTCTCGCGCTACGCCATAATCTGGGACAGGCCGGACAGGCTTGCAAACTTCGTCACGCCAAAAGACCCGCCGGCCTTCAAGTTCGGCCGCGCGGCCCTGCTGATGAAGCCGAAAACGGATTATTCGCTCGTAAACCCCAACATCGCCTCCGCACTCATCATCTGGAGCGCGTTAAGCGAGATGGGCGTAAGCTATCTGCCCGACCCGGCAAATCCTTACGAGAAAATAAAATCCAATTCCGCCTATCCGCTCGACACCGTGCAGCTGCCGCGCGACACGCTCAAACTAAAGAGCGGCGAATGCGACGACCTGACCGCCCTGCTTGCCACGCTGTTTGAAGGCGCGGGCCTGCAGACCGCCCTGCTTGACTATCCAAGCCACATCGCCCTGATGTTCGACACGCGCGAAACGGACGCCGAAAAACTCGGCATACCCGAAAACATGCTAGTGCGCTATAATGACACGCTGTGGGTTCCCGTCGAGGCCACCATGATAGGCAAAAACTTCACCGACTCCTCGCGGCAGGCGCTCAGCACCTACACGCGCGGCGTGCAGGAAAAGAACGTCCGCGTGGTGGAACTTGCCGAAGCGTGGAAGGAGTTTGAACCCGTCACCATGCCCGAAACCCAGTGGGAAGCCCCCATGCCCGATGCGGCGGGCGTGCTGAAACGCTACTCCGGCGAGGCAAAGCAGATATCGGATTACAGCTTTGACTATCTCAAGGGGATTTATGAAACCGCCCTTAAAGCCGACCCCGCCGACAAGGACGCCACCGAAAGCCTTGGCATACTTTACGCGCAGACCGGCGACACGGCAAAAGCGGCCGAGTATTTTAACGGCCTTCTGACAGCCAATCCCGCCGATTCCGAGGCGCTGAGCAATATGGGAAATCTCTCCTATATGAAAGGCGACTACGCAAAGGCCGAGGAGTTTTATTCCAAGGCCGTGACGGCCGCCCCCGGCGACGACGAAATATGGCTTAACCGCGCGCGCGCCGCAAAAAAAGCCGGCAACGATCAGGCGGCAAAAGACTACGCGGCAAAGGCTCTTGAGCTCAATCCCGAAACCAAGGACATGGGCCAAGCCATTGTAAACATGAAGTAGCCGCCGGTAAAAATCCGGTACGGTTTGCAGAAAAATAAAAGGTGAGGTGGGTACAAAATGAAAAAGCTGTTTATAGCACTTATGGCAGTAACGCTGGCCGCGCCGGCCTTTTCGGCCGACGACAAAAAGGCCGACACCGGCAAGGACAAAACATGGTTTGAAACGACGCTTCAGACTCTGAAATCAAAGACCGCGCGCCGCTTCAAATCGTCATCGGTAAAACTGTCCAACGCCGCCGCCGTGCGCGGAGCCGACATGAACGCCAATCCCGAAAAGCCCGCGTGGAAAGGCGGCAAAAGCGCCAAGGCAAACAAAAAGACCGAAGCCGAACTGACGCAGATTACAGCCGCGCTGGAACTGGCCGTCGCCGGTAAAAACGACGAGGCATCAGCGGCGCTTGGCAAGTTCATCAAGGACAACCCGTCGAGCTGCTACCTGCCCGAGGCAAAGGAAGCCCTTGGCAAACTGCCCGCCGCGGCAGTTAAGGAAGAAACTCCGGCCGCGAAAAGCGCCGACGAAAAACCCGCGGATACTCCGTCCAAATAAAATCCCTGCAAACAAAAAGCGCGGACCTTTCCGGTCCGCGCTTTTTTTATTCCGCAATCTCCGGTATTTTTGAAAACGCCACCTGCCCCATTTACGTTTTGCGCCGCGCGCGTTTTGATGCGATTGCACAAAAATCCGACAGCAAACATTGCCGGCTCAACGACGGAAAAGACCGAAGCTAAATGCAGGCTGATACTTTTTTACCGGCGAAAAATACCGTCTGTGCGGCAGCGTTTTGCTGACCGGAAACCACGCGGGGCAATCGGCACGCCAGCGGATAAATTACTGTTTAGGCATGCCGCGAAAAGTTCAACGGGAATCGCTTACCGCAAAACCCACGCACGCCGACACGGTATTTTATCTAACTTTATTTTGGCCTGACTTTCCGACGGGGAAAAGCAATCTTCCGGCACGGAATAAACCCCGCGCATACAATTAACACCATTTAATAGTTACGGGTACTTTTTAGCTTTCCATATAAAGGAACAGCCGAGCTCAACCGACAGGGGAAAAATAACCCGGCGGATTTTGCCCGCGCCCCCGCGCGGTATAAGCGCAAAAGTTTTTGATGAATTTTGGCAAAGACTTTTACTGCCGCCGAAGGCGAAAATACCGCCGGTGCGCGCGGTAATTAAATGCGGGGCGGTACGCAGACCAACTACCATTTTGCAAAAAGTTTTCATCGGCTAAGCGCGTACGACAGTATGCGAACGATAATTTTAAGACCGCCGTTTAGCCGTCGGGGGAAATGAAATGGAACATTTTTTAATGACGCGTAAACCAACTTTGCTTACTGTATCCACGGCGGGGAAACAACTTAATCGCGGGGAAATTTTAGCGGCAGCAGCGCGATATTTTGCGGAAGCGCCGAAATAGCAAGCACTAAGACCGCGACGAACGGAATTGGCGTTACAAATAAATTTCCATCGGTATAAACCAGCGGAAAGCCGAGAAAAAAATATTTTCAGTCATCCGCTTTCCCGTCGAAGATGTCCCGCGGCAGCGCGGCACGAAAAATATCGGCAGTATCGTCTTTACGTCGAAAAGCAAAGCCGCGCGGCGCGGCTTGTCCGACGAAAAAAAGGCCGCCCGCGCAAATAAAGCGCGGGCGGCCGCATTAATTAAACCTATCTTGCGCAAAGGGGATTGCGGCTCATAAGCAGCAGTTGTTTTGCCGACGCGTTCAGCAGATAATCCAGCGTTCCGCTTTCTTTAAGCGTCGGCGTGCAGAACGGGTAAAGCGGCGCAAGTATAAGGTGAAAGTAAGTGCGCACAGTGCCGGTCTTGTCAAAACTTCCGCGGCCGTTTGCGCCAGAGTATTCCACCTTAAGACTGTGACTTGTGTAAAGCGCCGATGGCATGATAAAAACATACGGCGTGTCCGTAAGAAATCCGCGCATAAGCTGGGAATATGTCCAGCGGTCAAGCGAATCAAGCGTCAGCGTAAGCGTGCCCGCGCCTTTTGTCGGGCTGTAGAGTCCGCAGGAGGAAAATATTTTTTCCGCGCGTTTCCGGAAATCGGCGAGGTCTCGCGGATTTACCTCACGAAACACGCGCTTTACCTCGAAGCTGTCGGTATTGAGCTCGTCGGAGGATGAAACCGGCGGCGACTCCCGCCATACCACGTTAAGGCGCGCATAAGGCGCGGCGGTGGAACATAAAAAAGCTTTTTTCACGTCGGAAGATGACACCTTCTGCCCCGGACGGAACGAGGCGCACCCGCACAAAAACACGGCCATAAGCACGCAGGAAATATAACGCATGGACTCCATTATACCTAAAACGCCGCAGCGGACCATTTGGCTTTTTCGGCAACCTTTGCTATAATCTTCTGGTTGACAAAATGCCTGACGGCGCGGTGGCCAAGTGGAAAGGCGGCAGTCTGCAAAACTGCTATTGCGTGGGTTCGATTCCCACCCGCGCCTTATATATCCTGCCTGACGCCTGCAAATTTCCCTATATAAAAAAAAATTTTTTTTTGCTATACTAGGCAGATATAAGGTAGTTTGCGGGCGTAGTTCAATGGTAGAACACAAGCCCTCCAAGCTTGTTACGTGGGTTCGATTCCCATCGCCCGCTGGTTTCGAACACCGCCGAGAAAACGGCATATGCTGGGGTAGCTCAGCTGGTAGAGCATCTCCATGGTAAGGAGAAGGTCGTGGGTTCAATCCCCATCCCCAGCTTTTAATTTCGCAAGAAGAAATAAACACCGGAGGATGTAAAATGGCAAAAGCAAAGTTCGACAGGACAAAACCGCACGTCAACGTCGGCACCATCGGTCACGTCGACCACGGTAAGACCTCGCTGACGGCGGCTATCACGAAGGTACTCGCCAAGCAGGGCAAATCAACCGAGATGGCTTACGCCGATATCGCCAAGGGCGGTGTCGTTCGTGATGCCTCCAAAATTCTGACCGTCGCCGTTTCGCACGTTGAGTACGAAACCGATAAGCGCCACTACGCGCACATCGACTGCCCGGGCCACGCCGACTACATCAAGAACATGATCACCGGCGCCGCGCAGATGGACGGTGCAATCCTGGTCGTCAGCGCCGCTGACGGTACCATGCCGCAGACACGCGAACACGTGCTGCTCGCTCACCAGGTTAACGTTCCTAACCTCGTTGTTTTCCTTAATAAGGTCGACCTCAACCCGGATCCGGAAATGCTCGACCTTATCGAAATGGAAGTCCGCGAACTGCTCACCAAGAACGGCTTTAAAGGCGACGAAACGCCCATCATCCGCGGAAGCGCGATGAAAGCCCTTGAAGGCGACACCAGCGAAATCGGCGAACCCTCCATAATGAAGCTGCTGGCCGCCCTTGACTCTTACATTCCCGAGCCGAAACGCGAAGTCGACAAGCCCTTCCTTATGGCTGTCGAAGACGTTTTCAGCATCACCGGCCGCGGCACCGTCGCAACCGGCAGAATCGAAAGAGGTAAGGTCCACGTTGGCGACAACCTCGAAATCATCGGTCTGCGCGACACCAAGACGACCGTCGCAACCGGTATCGAAATGTTCCGCAAACTCCTCGACGAAGGCATGGCCGGCGATAACGTCGGTATCCTGCTCAGAGGTATTGAAAAGGACCAGATTGAGCGCGGACAGGTTCTGGCCGCTCCCAAATCGATCACCCCGCACAAGAAATTCAAGTGCCACGTCTACATTCTGAAGAAAGATGAAGGCGGCCGCCACACGCCGTTCCTCAAGGGCTACAAACCCCAGTTCTACTTCAGAACGACCGACGTTACGGGCAACATCTATCTCAATGAAGGCGTCGAGATGATCATGCCCGGAGACAACACGGACTTCACGGTGGAACTCATCACCCCGATCGCCATGGAAAAGGAACTGCGCTTCGCAATCCGCGAAGGCGGCCATACCGTAGGCGCCGGCGTTGTCACTGAGATTCTGGCATAACCCAACAGGGGTCTGAAATGGCATCATCAGAAAGAATCACAATCGCAATGTCCTGTCAGACCTGCAAGAACAAGAATTACTACTACTCCAAAGGCAAGAAAAAAGAAGGAAAACTGGAGTTGAACAAGTTCTGCAGGAACTGCGGCAAAAGCACGAAACACAAAGAAGTTAAAGCCTAAGCTTCTTCCGGTAACGCAAACCTCTGCCCGAAAGGGCGGAGGTTTGCAACACTAAGGGAAGCAAAAAAGCATGGAAAGAACGGGAGCGTCGGTTAACTGGTAAACCACCGGTCTCCAAAACCGGGACTGAAGGTTCAAGTCCTTCCGCTCCCGCCATTTTAACGCCGCGCCGTACCGGCAAAGGCTGTCCAGACATGAATAAAGCCATACAATTTGCAAAAGAAGCCTATACGGAACTGACAAAATCCACCTGGCTGACAAGACAGCAGGTGGTTCAGTCCACAATTTTTGTTTTTATCATCGTCATTCTCGTCGCCATATATGTGAGCGCATTGGATTTCGGCCTGTCCCGCCTCGTCGGCGCGCTGCTCGGAGGACGCTAATTATGGAAGAAAAAGCCTGGTATATAGTACACACCCAAACCGGCTACGAAGACAAAGTGCAGCGCATGATAATGCAGCATGCGCAGCTGCAGGGCTTTACTGAAAAAATAACCAAAATCCTCGTGCCCACCGAAGAAGTGGTCGAGGTAAAGCAGAACAAGAAATCGCTTAGAAAGCGTAAATTTTTCCCGGGCTACGTGCTGGTCGAAATGGTAATGAGCAGCGAAACCTACTGGTTCGTGCGCAATACGACCGGCGTTACGGGTTTCCTCGGAGACCCCAAACCGACCCCGCTTCCCGAAGAGGAAATCGCGGCCATACTGGAACTCACCACGACCACGGCTGAAAACCGGCCGAAACCGGCGGTGCAGTTCGACAAGGGCGAGAACGTCCGCATCATAGAAGGACCGTTCAAGCATTTCCTCGGCGTCGTCGAAGAAGTCCACGACGCGAAGGCCAAACTCAAGATTATGGTCACTGTTTTCGACCGGCCCACTCCGGTGGAACTGGATTATCTGCAGGTCGAAAAAATATAGGAGCAACACACTATGGCAAAAGTTAAGCAAATCAAGACCCAGATCAAGCTGCAGATTCCCGCCGGCAGCGCGAATCCCGCGCCCCCCGTCGGTCCCGCGCTTGGTCAGCACGGCGTCAACATAATGGACTTCTGCAAGCAGTTCAACGCGAAGACCGCGAAGATGGAGCATGGCATGACCATCCCCGTCGTCATAACGGTTTTCGACGACAGAAGCTTCACCTTCATTACGAAGATGCCCCCCGTCTCCGCTCTCATCAAGAAAGCGGCAGGCCTCAAGGCCGGTTCCGGCGCGCCCAACAAAACGAAAGTGGGCAAGCTCAACCTCACGCAGGTTGAAGCAATCGCCAAGGAAAAAATGCCGGACCTCAACACCAAGGACGTAAAACAGGCCATGGAAATGGTCAAGGGCACGGCCCGCAGCATGGGCGTCGACATAAAATAAGGCCCTTTAACTTAGAGGAAGGGGCCTTTGCCCCGCAAGCACCTCAGGGAGCATAAATGAGCAAAAGACTTACCGCAGCAGTAAAGAACTACGACAGCGCAAAACTCTATCAGATACCCGAAGCCGCAGCCCTCGTAAAGAAGAACGCGACCGCCAAGTTCGACGAAACCGTTGAACTGCACGTCCGTCTCGGCATCGACACCAAACAGGCCGATCAGCAGGTTCGCGCCACCGTCGTGCTGCCCAACGGCACCGGCAAGACCAAAAGAATCGCCGTTGTCACCAAGGGCGAAAAGGTTGCCGAAGCCAAGGAAGCGGGCGCCGACATCGTCGGCGGAGCCGAACTCATCGAGGAAATTTCCAAGGGCAAGCTGGATTTCGACGTCCTCGTAGCCACCCCCGATATCATGAGAGACCTGGCCAAGCTGGCAAAACTTCTTGGTCCCCGCGGTCTCATGCCGAATCCCAAGAGCGGCACCGTGACTTTCGAACTCGCCACCGTCGTTAAGGAACTCAAGGCAGGCAGAATCGAATTCAAGGCCGACGCGTTCGGCATCGTGCACGTGCCGGTAGGCAAGGCTTCCTTCGCCGCCGACAAGCTCGCGGGCAACATCTCGGCCGTAATGGACACCATTACCAGAGTGAAGCCGTCCACTTCCAAGGGCTCCTATCTCCGCTCTGCATTCCTTACTTCCACAATGGGTCCCAGCGTTCAGCTGGCCGTCACGAACGCTTCCGCTAACTAAGCAGGAGGGTTATGTTCTCAGTTTCTTCATTTGGAAGGGCTCTTTCCGGTTTATCCGGAAGAGCCCTTTTTGCTTCTAAAATCAGCAAAGTTCTTCTCGCCGCGGCCGCCTTTGGCGCAACGGCGACTGCCGCGCACGCAAGCGAAGCCAGCCTCGTCATTCCCGACCTGTGCTCGGTAAGCTTCCTCGGCGGTTTTTCCGGTCACGCGCTTCTTTCCGTGGGCCTTATCGTCTGTCTGCTGGGCATGGGCTTCGGCCTGTGGCAGTTCATGCAGATAAAGAAACTGCCCGCCCATAAGTCGATGCTCGACATCTCGGAACTCATTTACGAGACCTGCAAGACTTATCTGGCCACGCAGGGCAAGTTCATTGCCATGCTGTGGGCGTTCATCGCCACCATCATGGTGGTTTATTTCGGCTTCCTGCTCCACTACAGCGTGCTGCAGGTTTCCATTATAGTCCTGTTCAGCATCATCGGTATTCTGGGCAGCTACATGGTCGCGTGGTTCGGCATCCGCATCAACACGCTGGCCAATTCGCGCGCGGCCTTCGCCGGCCTCTGCGGCAAGCCCTACCCGACGATGGACATTCCGCTTAAATCCGGCATGAGCATCGGCATGCTGCTTATCAGCGTCGAGCTGGTAATCATGCTCTTCATCCTGCTGGTCGTGCCCGGCAACTACGCCGGCCCCTGCTTCATCGGTTTCGCCATCGGCGAATCCCTCGGCGCGGCGGCTCTGCGTATCGCAGGCGGCATCTTCACAAAGATCGCCGACATCGGTTCCGACCTCATGAAAATCGTCTTCAAGATTAAGGAAGACGACGCCAGAAACCCCGGCGTAATAGCTGACTGCACCGGCGACAACGCCGGCGACTCGGTCGGCCCCACCGCCGACGGTTTTGAAACCTACGGCGTGACGGGCGTGGCCCTTGTGACCTTCATCCTGCTGGCCGTAAGCGACCCCATAATGCAGGTTCAGCTGCTGGTCTGGATTTTCGTAATGCGCATCGGCATGATCATCACCAGCGCAATCTCCTACGAAATCAACAAGGTCGTTTCCTTCTCGATGTTCAGCAACGCCAAGCGCTTCAACTTCGAAATACCGCTGACCTCGCTGGTCTGGATTACCTCCGGCATTTCCATTCTGATGACCTACCTGCTGTCGTGGCTCCTTATTCCGGAACTCGGCGACGGTACGCTCTGGTGGAAGCTGGCGACAATCATTACCTGCGGAACGCTTGCGGGCGCAATCATACCGGAACTGGTAAAGGTGTTTACGTCCACGAACTCCGGCCATGTGCGCGAAGTGCTTAACGCCTCGAAAGAAGGCGGCGCATCGCTTAACATCCTCTCCGGTCTGGTCGCCGGCAACTTCAGCGCCTACTGGATGGGTCTCGTCATCATCCTGCTCATGGCCATCGGCTATCTGGTCAGCCTTACCGGCCTTGGCATGATAATGAGCGCACCCGCGATATTCGCCTTCGGCCTTGTGGCCTTCGGCTTCCTGGGCATGGGCCCCGTCACCATAGCGGTGGACTCCTACGGCCCGGTTACAGACAACGCGCAGTCAGTCTACGAACTCTCAACCATCGAAACCCTCCCCAACATCAAGGAGGACATAAAGAAGGAATTCGGCTTCGAACCGCAGTTTGAAGACGCCAAGGCCTTCCTGGAAGAGAACGACGGCGCGGGCAACACCTTCAAAGCCACGGCAAAGCCTGTGCTTATCGGCACGGCCGTCGTGGGCGCGACAACCCTCATCTTCTCCATCATCAAGATGCTGGGCGAAAAGTTTGGTGAATCGGCCGTGGAAAGCGGTCTGTCCATCATTAACCCGCTGTTCCTGCTGGGCCTCATAACCGGCGGCGCCGTGATATTCTGGTTCTCCGGCGCGTCGATTCAGGCCGTGGTCACCGGCGCATACCGCGCCGTGGAATTCATCAAGAAGAACATCAAACTTGAGGATTCGACCAAGGCTTCCGTGACGGACAGCAAGAAAGTCGTCGAAATCTGCACGCATTACGCGCAGGCCGGCATGTTCAACATATTCATGGTGATATTCTTCAGCACCCTGGCCTTCGCCTGCCTCAACCACTACTTCTTCATCGGCTACCTGATATCGATAGCGATATTCGGTCTGTATCAGGCCATATTCATGGCAAACGCCGGCGGCGCGTGGGATAACGCCAAGAAGCTGGTTGAAACTGAACTCAAGATGAAGGGCACCCCGCTGCACGACGCCAGCGTAGTAGGCGACACGGTGGGCGACCCGTTCAAGGACACGTCGTCCGTGGCCATGAACCCCATCATCAAGTTCACCACGCTGTTCGGCCTTCTGGCCGTGGAACTGGCCGTGACGCTGGACCCGCTTGTAAACGGAATCCTGTCGGCCATATTCTTCGCAATAGCGCTGGTGTTCGTGTGGCGGTCTTTCTACGCCATGCGCATTGTGTCGGTAGAAAACAAATAAACGCCTTACTAAAAAAAGAAAGCCCCGCCAACCGGCGGGGCTTTTTTTTGCGCCCGAAAACGCTGACCAAGGCGGCGTTTTTTTGCCGCGCAAAAAGCAAATAAATCACTAGCGGCATATTTACTGAACATGCCACATAGCAACACGAAATGTTACTTAACTCAAATATTACTCAACTCAGGTTATTTGCTTCGGCATAAGAAAACCCGCAGAAAAAAATAGCAATAACCTTACGAATACAGCTCCCTTAAATGCGAAATCCCCCGCCGTAATGGCGGGGGATTTCGCGCTTTTCAAAAGCAAAACCTATTTGCGCATTATACGTTTAACAACAAAGTCCACCAGCGACGGGCAGAAGAAATTCAGCCAGTGAAACAGCCGCGCTGGCAGGGACAACACACATTCGCGGCGGTTGCTTACCAGCGAGCGGTACACCTGCTCGGCAACCGCTTCGGCCGTCATCACCACCGGTCCGCGCAGCTGGCGGGAAGCCTTGCCGTCCCAGCCCGCGTTGTCGAAAAAGCCGGTATCTGTCGCCGTGGGGCAGACAAGAAGAACCTTTATGCCGTACTCGGCCAGTTCAAGGCGCAGGGCCTCAGACAGTCCGGCCACGGCAAATTTCGACGCGGAATACACGCCGTAGGACGGCATTGCGCGCTTGCCCAGAATCGAGGACACAAGCACGATAAGCCCGCCCGCATTGCCTTTCATGTGCGGAATGGCGGCCTGCGTGCAGTTTATCACGCCGAAAAAATTCACGTCCATGACGCGGCGCATGTCAGCCTCGCTCATGGTCTCGACCGGCCCTATGTAGCCTATGCCCGCGTTGTTTATGACAACATCCATGCCGCCGCAGTCGCGTTTAATATGGCTGAAAACTTTCTGCACGGCGCTGCGGTCGGAAACGTCAAGAACGTACTTAAACGGCTTTCCGCCGGCTTCTTTAACAAGGGCGGCCACTTTATCCAGCCGTTCCTCGTTTCGTGCGCAAAGGGCAATTTTGGCCCCTTCGCGGGCCATGCGCACGGCTGTCGCCGCGCCAATACCGGACGATGCTCCGGTTATTACTATTGTTTTATCTGAAAATTCCGTCATGGAAGCCCCTGAATTACAGGCATGTCTCCGCCTGTTGAAGAAGGTAAAACAACAGGACGGGACGAATTGTCGCCGGATATGACAGACAGTATGGAGGACGACTCCTGCCCGCCCTTAGATGCCGTCCCCGATACCGGCATTACAAGGGAATCCGTGGTCGTTTTGGCCGCGCTTTCGGCAGTCTTGTCAGCCGGTTTTACTGCGGCCGACGAAGACGCTGTGTTTGCCGCGGAGGACTGTTGCGGCGTTATGGCGGCCGCCCCTGCGGCGGAGGTCGCGGCCGCGTCATTTACGGCGGAGGAAGCGGCGGGACTCTCGGCGGATGAGACCGGCAGTGAAGATTGCGGCGCGGTTTCGGCCGACGGGGCCGCAGACTGCTTTGCCGGTTCTTCCTCGGACGGAGCAGGCTCGCTGTCCTTTAATTCGGCAGGCGGCTGCTGGCTGTCATCGGCAGTATCCACGTCGGACAGCTCTTCCGAGCCGGATGATTCGGCCTCGTCCAAATCGCCAAGGTCGGAATCCTCGTCCATATCAAGTTCGTCCTCTCCGCGCGCCTTGCCGAAGCGAAACGCCAGACTGAACCTGTGGGTATTGCCTAAATCGCCATACGGCACGAAAGCGTAATCGATGTTCATATTATCGTGATAAACAGTGCCGAGACCGCCGGATATACCCGCACCGGTGTTTTTGCTGCGGCCGGAGGTGTAGCCAAGGCGGAAATAAACGGGCGTGCGGTCGCGCTTGCTGGCGCCTGTAAGATACAGATACTCCGCGCCGCCGCACAGAACGGGCGATTCCTCATCGGTGCGAACGGCATCGGCGGTAATGGTAAGCCTGTCGGCGAAGGTTACAGCCGCGCCGCCGCGGTAAATCTGCGGAATTTTGAAAGAAGACTGATAAAGGGTTGCGTTTGCGCCGCCCTGATTTTTCACGGCCGCGCCAAGGGTAAAGCGTTTGGTGCGGAACATGACGCCGAAATCCTTAAGCATTACCTGCGTTGAGTAAGAGCCCAGCGCCTCGCGCGCCTGCTTCATCGACGCGCCAACGCTCAGTTTCCATATTTTTATAGCCGCCGTGCCCTGCGCGGTTATGCCGGTTGAATCGAACCCAGAGCCGGTGAAATTGCCGTTTTCGTCGGTCTCGCCAATCTGGCCCGAGGAGAAATAGTTGCCGCTTACGCCCAGCGCCAGCCAGCCCCAGAGAGGCATTATCGCGCCAATATATTCGTTATGCATTCCTTCCAGCCACATGGTGTGCGAAACGCCGACTTCCGGCTGAACGGTCTGCGCGATACCCGCCGGGTTATAGTACATGCCGAAGTTGTCGGCAGCAAGCGCGGTATAGGCCCCGCCTAAAGCGGCGGCGCGGGCGCTTACGTCAAGCTGAAGGAAAGTGTCGGCATACGTGGTCCCCTTGCCCGATGCAAACGCGGACAGGGGAGAGCAAACCAGCGCAAGCGCGGCAATCAGCCTATAAAATTTCACCACAGCACCCCGAGTTTTCCCGTTTTAGTATAGCCCTGCGAACGCGCCATATAAATGTAAACGCCGCTGGCGACTTTTTCGCCGTCCTCGTTCTTTCCGTCCCATGTGGCGACGCGGTATGCGCCGCTTATTACTATATTATTGGTTGTGTCTAGCGTGCGCAGAAGTTTTCCGTGCATGTCATAAAAAAGCACCTGAGTGTCGTCGTTATAATACGGCAGTCTGGCGATTGTTATATGGTTGGACCTGTCGGCCCGCCAGGGGTTTGGATAGGCGTACACTTCCTTTAGCGGGTCAACGCCGGGCTGAGGTTTTGGCGCGGGTGTGGACAAGTTGTCCGTAAAGGCCTTTATATTGACTACCGGCAACTTGGCCCCGAAGGAGGCATCCAGCATATCAAGCCAGGTGGAACCATCCTCACTAAAATAGCTCCGCCCGCGAACAGTGGTGGCATTGCTTGTATAACCGTTCTGGCGTTCCTGTATGGGAACAGGGTAAATATAAGAAGAATTGGAAAACTCCACCACTACTGAAAATTTCTGCTCCCTATTAATCCGGACAGGTGGCGAAATCTTCACAGTATGATAACCAGGCAGGGCGAAAGTGCCAGAGAACGTTGTCGAAGACGTTCCTGTGGTCGGCGAGGTTGTGGGTGCTATATAGACCGTACCGGAGTAAGCGGTGTTCACATCATTTGTATAGAAGGAAACCGCCTTGAGAGCCTCGTCCCAATAGGTAGTGAATATATTGGCGCCCCAGGCAGTGGTTTTAAAAAAACCGCAGTCAGCAACTTTGCCGAAAGGGTCATACTGATAGATGTTGTCATAAATAGTCGTGGCAGTCGCGGACGCATAGACCACATTGTGCTGGCCGAAGGTGTTATCGTAGTAGGAAACGTAAAAATAACCCTCATCGCCCCAGGAAGTACCCCAGCTGTTTTTTACGATGAACGCACCATTTGCCGGAGCCGTGGACACGAAATTTCCGGCTGGATAATTGTCATTCCAGCCTACAATGGCCACTTCATGGTTTGAACCGGCGCAGTTGCCGCAATAATAGGAATCGTTGGCGCTGCTATAGGCCGAATCCTTCCAGTAGATGTCGCTGGCAACCGCGCCATAAGTCATTAAGGCGGATTTTATTGCATCATTGTCCGTATAACTGCCGCGTGCCGGTATGCGCAGTGCTTCCTGCAGATATTTGCTTGGCGTAAGACCTGAAGGAGAAACGTTGGAGGTTTCGCTGTACGGGTCCTGCGCTTCAGTCACGGGACCACCGCGTCTGGCAAGATAAGCTATTGCCATGTCTTCATTGCCGCCATAGCAGTGGGTCCAGTCAAAGCCGTGGGTATTTTTGAGGTTGTTTTCGGAAAAATTCCATATTTCCGACGGCTTTAGAAAGGACTCAAGCGCACCCATATTGGCGAAGGCCCAACAGGAGCCACAGCTCCCCTGGTCTTTTACTTCCGTCACCTTGTCATAAGCCCGCAAATCATAATAGGTAGGCAGGCCGTTTCTGGCCTTCGACAAATGTGATTCCGAACCACGGCCTTTCAGGTAGGAATAGTCCAACGGCGGAGGGATATAACCCAGCGGATGCCCGTCCTTTGTAAACGACATAGTGCGGGTGCCGGAAACAGCACTCTTAAAAAACGGATTTATATTTTCCGCAATCGCACCATTGCCGGCAAACAGCGGCGCGGCCGCAAAAAGCAGACATACAGTCAATATGGTTTTAACACGAGTGAACATAGTAAACCCCTCAAAGCCGTGTTCGGTACTGCGCTTTTTTTGCGTTTTGCCGCGCCGCGCAAGTTCCCGGGCGGCGCGGCGGAACGTTACTGCTGAATCTTTAGCATGGCGACAAACGCTTCCTGCGGTATCTCCACGCTGCCTATCTGCTTAAGCCGGCGCTTGCCTTCCTTCTGTTTTTCAAGCAGTTTGCGCTTGCGCGATATATCGCCGCCGTAGCATTTGGCTATAACATCCTTGCGCATGGCCGGTACGGTCTCGCGGGCGATAATCTTGCCGTGCACGCGGGCCTGTATGGCTATTTCAAACTGCTGGCGCGGTATAAGTTCCTTTAATTTTTCGCACAGCAGGCGGCCCTGCGCCTGAGCCTTGCTCTTGTGTGTTACCACGGAGAGCGCGTCCACGGCCTCGCCGTGTATCAGAATGTCCATTACCACCATGTCGGCGGCGCGGTACTCGCCTATCTCGTAATCAAAAGACGCGTAACCCTTGGACACCGATTTGAGCTTGTCGTAAAAATCTATGACCATTTCACCCAGCGGCATTTCGTACTTTATGATGACGCGGTGATTGCTCATGTGCTCAAGGCCTATGTAGGCCCCGCGCTTTTCCTTGAGCAGGTTCATAACCGCTTCCATATAAGTTACGGGCGTGACTATGGTAATGCCGACCGTCGGTTCCTGTATTTCCAGTATATCGCCGTAATGCGGGAAATTGGCGGGGTTATCGAGAATGAAATAGTCTTCCTCTTTCGTGCCTATTGCGCCGTCCACGTTCGTCTTTTTGCTTTTTGCCTTTACGCGGTAAACGACGTTGGGACTTGTGGCTATAAGCGAAAGGTTAAACTCGCGCTCAAGCCTTTCCTTGACGATTTCCATGTGCAGCAGGCCCATGAAACCCAGACGGAAGCCAAAGCCCAGAGCCTTGGAGGTTTCCGACTGGTAGTGGAAAGCGGAATCGGAAAGATTCAGCTTTTCTATTGCGCCGCGCAATGCGGTGTAGTCTGATGCGTTAATCGGGAAAATGCTGGCAAACACGACGGGCTTTGCCTCGCGGTAGCCGGGCAGCGGCTTGTCGGCTGGACGGTCCTTGTCCATTATCGTGTCGCCGATTTTAAGCTGGTGAATGTCCTTGATGCCGGCCACCACATAGCCAACTTCTCCGGCGCACAGCACGTCGGTCTTTATGTGCTTGGGCTCCATGTAGCCGATTTCCTCGACCTTGGCCTCGAAGCCGGAGGAGAAAAACTTAATCATCATGCCGGGCTTCAATGTTCCCTCAACGACGCGGATATAGGCGATAACGCCGCGGAAAGCGTCGTAATAGGAATCGAAAATAAGGGCGGACAGCGGGTTTGTGTCCTTGCCGGCGGGCGCGGGAATATCGTGCACTATGCGCTCAAGAAGGTGATGTATGCCAAGACCCGTCTTTGCGCTTACGCGCTCGGCGCTGCTGGTGTCGTGCAGAATTTCCCAGAGCTGTTCTTCCGACGAATCGGCGTCGGCCTGTGACAAATCCACTTTATTGATTACGGGAATTATTTTAAGACCCAGCGACTGCGCAAGATGGTTGTGCGCTACGGTCTGCGCTTCCACGCCCTGCGAAGCGTCCACAAGCAAAAGCACGCCCTCGCAGGCGCGAAGACTGCGGGAAACCTCGTAGGAAAAATCGACGTGTCCCGGAGTGTCTATAAGGTTAAGCTGGTATTTTTCGCCGTCGTCGGCCGTGTAGGACATGCGCACGGCCTTGGCCTTTATGGTAATGCCGCGCTCGCGCTCAAGCTCCATGCCGTCGAGAATCTGGGCGCGCATCATCCGCAGGGGAATAGTGCCGGTTTCCTCCAGCAGTCTGTCGGCCAGTGTGGACTTGCCGTGGTCAATATGCGCTACTATGGAAAAATTACGGATTTTCATCGTTAGTTGATGACACCAGTTCACGCACCTGCGCGCTGGTTCCCATGCCCATGGCGGACTGGGCCATTTGCGAGGCCTGCTCGAAACGCATTGAACGTATGGTGTGTTTTATCTTGAGGAACATTCTGGGTGTCACGGACAGAATGTCCACGCCCATGCCGACCAGAAGATACGTGGCTTTCGGGTCGGAGGCCATCTCGCCGCAGATACTGACGGGCTTGCCTTTTTTATGGGCGGTCTGAATTATAAGGTTGAGAATGCGCAGCACCGCCGGATGATACGGGTCGTAAAGATGCGCGACATGCTGGTTTACGCGGTCCACGGCCAGTATGTACTGGATGAGGTCGTTGGTTCCGACGGACACGAAGTCTATTTCGCTCAGTATTGTATCAAGCGTAAGTGCGGCGGAGGGAACCTCCACCATGATGCCCAGCTGGCAGGAGGGAACCTGCTTGCCCTCTTTAAGAAGCTCGTCGGAAATTTCGGTTATGACCGATTTTACCTCGCAGACTTCCTCGAGCGTGGAAACCATCGGGATCATTACTTTCACGTTGGTCTTTCCGGCGGCCGCGCGCATTATGGCGCGCACCTGACATTTCATTATGGCAGGATACTGCATGAGCAAACGTATGCCGCGCAGACCCATGAAGGGGTTCTGCTCTTTATCGAGGTTCACGCCCAGATTGGCCAGCTTGTCGCCGCCAATATCGGCCAGACGCAAAGTGACCGGCACGGAGTTGTAGGCTTCCGCTATCTTGCGGTAGATTGCAAGCTGTTCATCTTCCGACGGAATGGCGGTGCGGTTCATGTAGACCGATTCCGTGCGCACAAGACCCACGCCGTCGGGGTTGAGCGACACGAAATTGGCTATGTCCTCGCTGGCGTCCAGATTGATATACAGGTTCGTCTTTCTGCCGTCGCGCGTTACGGTGGAAAGGTTGCGCACGGAGTCTAAAAAGCGTTCCTCTTTTATCTGCTTGCGGCGCAGTTTCTGGTATTTTTCCAGCGCCTCGGCGCCGGGGTTTACTATTACAAGTCCCTGCTCGCCGTCGATGATTAAAATGTCGTCGTTCTTGACCTGCCGCGTTATGTCGGACAGGCCGACCACGGCGGGTATTTCCATGCTCTGCGCAAGCAGGGCGGTGTGGCTGGTCTTGCCGCCGATGTCGGTGCAAAATCCCAGCACCTTGCTTTCGCGCAGCTTGAAAGTGTCGGACGGATAAAGGTTATGCGCGGCCAGAATTACAGGCTCGCTCAGTTCGGCTATGGTGCGGCGTTCCTGCTTTTCGGTAAGGTGGCGGATAAGCCGCTTGCCGACGTCAAAAAGGTCGTGACGGCGTTCGCGGAAAAATTCGTCGTCGATTTTCTCGAAACTGCGGTTGACGTGTTCCAGTGTCTGCGAAAGGGCGTATTCGGCGTTTACATACTGCTCGTTGATAATGCGCGCGACTTCCTGCGTAATAAGCGGGTCGCGCAGGATGAGCTTGTGCGCCTCGATTAGCTTGGCGTGCTGCTTACCCAGCATCATCAGGACTTTTGCCTCGGTCGCGTCCAGATCGTCGTTGGTCTGCTTTACCGCGTCCTTGAAGCGTTTTATTTCAAGTTTGAGCTTATCCTTGTCGAGAATCTTTTTTTCGACGACAAGGTCCTCGTCCTCGTGGACGTAAGCTTTACCGATGGCAATTCCGGGGCTGGCCGGTACGCCTTTAATTATTATCATGCTATTCTTCTTCAAACTTCCTTTCAAAAAGCTGGCGCAGGGCGGCAAGAGCCTCGCCTTCGTCGGGGCCGTCCGCCGTTATCACGACCGAACTGCCGTGCTCGGCCGCCAGCATCATCATGCCCATAACGCTTTTTCCGTTTACGTCGTTTCCGTCCTTGGAGACAGTTATCTCGGCCGCAAAACGCGCCGCCGTCTGCACAAACATTGCCGCGGGGCGGGCATGCATGCCCAGCTTGTTTTTAATCACTAGCGTATCGCTTATCACAAGTAACCTCGTCAGTTGAACGCAGATACTGCCGTTGCAATTATAAGAAAACCGATATAAAGATACACGTTAAGCCACCCGAACCGCCGCATGGCAAACGCGCACAGAAAAACCAGCGCCGCAACCATGGCCGTAATGGCGTGGCCCGGCGTTACTATAATCTTGCTCGTGTAATACACTGCCGCGAAAACCGTAAGCAGCACGGCCGCGATAAAACCGAAAAGGCGCAGCAGTCTTATAAACTTCTGCCAGTTGAGAAAATCTATGCCGCAGCTTTTGCTGCCTTCGCAGTCATGACCGAAGCCTATGCCCTTCCACCGCACAATAAGCGGCAGCAGGTTGTACAGCACAAGCGCGAACACCAGCCCCGCAATCGCCACGCCGCAGCCGCAGTACTGCAAAGAGCGGAACGGGGCCACCCAGTCGCGGAAACCGGCAATCCACCAGAAAGCAAGCGCCGCTACAAGGGTAAGCGGGCGTATGGTTCCCCAGAAAAGCCTGTCGCCTATGGCCGCCGTGGCCATGCTGACCGCCTGTTTTGTAAGGCGTATGCGCTCATGCGCGGCTTCCTTTTCGGCCTCGGGCAGTTTGGCGGCGTCCTCTTCCATTTTCCCGACAAGGCCGAACGCGAAACTGGCCATGAAAGGCTGGGTATTGAAAGTTTCCAGATGACGCTTTATTGCTTTCTTAAGCTCCGGCCCGCTGTAAATCCGTTCAAGAAGCGGCATCATCACAAAGGCGAAGCCGATGTTTTGCAGACGCTTGAAATTCCACCCCGCCTGTAAAAGAAAAGAGCGCAGGAAAATGCGTATTTTTATAAGCGGCGTCATTTGGCCCTCGCCCTGCTGTAAAGATTTACCATCAGCATCGCCAGTCCTATCCACGGTATGGACAGATAGGCCACCGTCATGCCGCTTTGCAGTGCGCGGGGCATGTACTGCCACAAAAACGCCCCAGTGTAGCCCGCCGCGAACGACGCGGCAAGAGCCAGCGCGAAACCGCAAAAATACTGCATGGCCAAAGCTTTAAGCACCCACTTCCACAAATTGCATCCGCCGTTGTCGAGTTCGCTTTCTATGCGCTCGCTCCAGTTGTAGCGCAGACTGCGCAGCCATATTTCCAGCTTGGAATAAAGCAGGCCGGCCAGCATGCCCAGAAAGAAGGCAAGCGGCAGGGGCACGGAAAAAATACTGGCCGCGACCAGCGCCGATACCGTCCAGAACACGCCGCTCGGCGGCACGTTGCCGCCCACGGGCACATGGTCCAGAAACAGCAGTTCGGCAAACAGGCCAAGCTGCAGGCCAGTCATAAAATCACCCGCCGCGTAGCCTAAAATAGCGCCCGCCATGGTCGGCCGCGACAGCATGAACTGGCCCACATACGCCGTATCCAGTTCAAGCAGAGCGGCCAGAGCGCACAGACCGACAATCATCATTTAGAAGCCTTTACCGTAAAGCCGAAAGTAAAACTCTCCCCGTGGCTGAGGCTCTGCTTATAGTGGCAGAGGATTACGCTGCCCTGATAAGTAAGCTCGAACCCACCCTCGGACTGCGACACCGTTTTAAGCGGGAACGCCCACAGGCCGCAGGGTTTTGTAAATTCCAGCGAGAGTCTGCCGTAATAATCGTCATTGAAAACTTTTTTACTGACATGCTCCTGCGCGAAAGTACCGCAGACCGCTTCCTTTGAAAACAGGAAAGACAATTCCGTGCCGAAGCGAAATTCGCGGGTGGTGTTGTCGTCGTTGCGTATTTCGTAGGCCACACGCCACGAACCGTTATGGCACAGCTGTACTTTCTTGGAAACGGAAACCTTTGCCTTCGTATCGAACCACACGCCGCCTTCGCGGCGCATTTCAACAAGCACGCCGTCGGAGTTCTTTTTGACGGACGCATCGTATGCGCCGGTAACGAAATCGCCCTGCTCGCCGTAAGCGGCGGAGGCGAAATTTTCCGGCGTCACGGACTCGTGCAGAAAATGGTCCACCAGACAGGCGCGGTCATGCCAGTCGTAAACAATCTTTTTTTCAAGACCGCTTTCCTTCGCCATCAGCGCGCCGGGGGCTATGCCCGAACCTTTATCGACGACCGCGGAGGCCACTTTTTCATGGTAGGCCTCTTTGCGCCGCGTAAGGACGTTCAGCCAGTTGGTAAGACCGGGACGCCAGTCCCACTGTCTTAATGCGCCGCCGCGGAAGGGAGAGAAAGTCCAGTTTCCGGCGCGCGATTCGACCATTATTTCAGGCCGCTCGTCGCCGTCCCAGTCCTCGGAAAAATGCGTAAACCCGCTGTCCGGCAGCATGTTTTCGGCCGCCATCATGTTGGCATAGTTTGCCGAGCGGATATGCGGCAGGTAAAGCCCGCCGAAAACGCCGTGCCAGTAACCGCAGTTGCACTGGCTCATCCACAGCCGGTCGAGCATTTCCACCTTTACGCCGTCGCGCAGGGCATGCACCTTTTTGCTGACGTGCAGCATTTTGCGGTACATGCGGTTTGACTCGGGATATCTGGAAATGAAATTGCGGAAATAGGCCCCGCGCAAAAAGCGGTGCTGGTTTTCCGGCAGACTGTTTTTGAGCGCGGCAAGCGCGTTGGCGGCCTCGGGCGGAAGCGCCCACTGGCTGAGTTCGTAATAGGAAGTGGTGGGCAGGTACACAAGCCCTTTCGACGGCTGGTCCGCGCGGTAGCGGCTGAATGTTTCCGTTTCCAGCCAGGAGGAATTTTCCTCCAGCAGATGAAAGAATCTGTCCAGCCAGCCCTTGCGGTAAATAAGCTCGTAGGTTTCGGGCCAGAGGCCGAATTTTTCGCCGTCGTCGGCCATGACAAGCGCGCAGTCGCCGCGGTCCTTAAAGCCGCGCAGATATTCAATGGTCTTTTCCGGGTCGGCAAAGGGAATCAAATAACGCAGCTGCTGGTTTATGGGGAAAACGCTTAACTGGCGGCCATCGTACTCGGTGGTAAAATAGCCGTCGAGCTGGTCGCGGTTTAAGCCGGAGGAGAAAAAGTGCACGTCGTCTAATACGGTAAAGTTTAGTCCCGCCCCCTGCATGACGCCCGCCATGGAAGGTTCCCAAACGCGCTCGGCAAGCCATGCGCCCTGCGGCGCGGCGCCGAAACGGGCCTTTACATAGTCCTGCATTTTTTTAAGCTGGCCGCGCTGGTCGGCCTCGGGCAGAAGGGCAAGCACCGGCTCGTAATAGCCGCCGCCCAGAATTTCAACCTGTCCGGTAAGAACCATGTTCTTTAGCATCTCAAGATAATAAGGATGCTTTTCTTCAAAAAAATCGTAAAGTATGCCGGAAAAATGCAAAGACGCCTTTATGCGGGGGTGCTTCTGCAGCACCTCTATAAAAGGAAGGTAAGCCTTTTCGTAGGCCTCTTCCATTACGAAACCGAAGTTGCCCACGGGCTGATGATTGTGTATGCCCAGAATCAGTTTTACCATGTTATTTTCCAAGCGCGGACATTACGTCCAGCGGAGAGTCGGTCGGAACGCCGCGGCCCTCTATTTTAACGCCCTTTCCGCTTATGGCGCGAAAGTACGATATGTCGCTGTCATCGACAAAAATAGCGCGGCCTATCTGCGTCTTGCCGGCGACATAGTGCATGCCGCCCACATTTATCGATTCAAGCGCGAGACCGTTTTGCAAAAGTTCAAGCATTTCCTTCGGCCCCGCCGTAAGCAGCAGGGTGCGGTTTGACTTGCCCTCGCCAGCCAGATACTGCGCGGCGCGCGCGCTGTCCATGGCCTCGAAACCGGTGTCCTCCGGCAGGGAAAGGCGCATGAGCGTCTTGCGCATCTCGTCGCCAGCTATAGCGGCGGACACGACCAGCACTTCGTTGACGTCAAGAAGCGGCATCCAGCCTTCCACCACCTGGCCGTGCACAAGTCTGTCGTCTATTCTCGCTAAAATTACCGCCATTTTTACCTCTTTCCGGCGCCGGCAAAAAGCGCCTTTATGTCGCAAACCGATTTTTTGCCGTCTTCCAGTATTTTGGTCTTCAGCCTGTCCAGCGGCAGTTTGCCGCGGTAGCTGAGGGCCGAAAGCAGCATGTTCATGTTGACCCCGCTTATGACGGCCGACTGCGGCGCGTCCTTAACAAGCGGGAAAGACACGTTGGTCGGCGTACCGCCCAGCATGTCGGTTAAAATTATAAGCCCCTCGCCGCCCTGCGCGCGCCCCACCGCGCCCTGCACGGCCGCGCGTATTTCCTCTACCGAGGCCTTGGCGGAGACCGACACGAACTCCACTCCGCTGTGCGCGCCTATAATGTTTTCCGCCGCCTCTATGAGAGACTGGCCGAAAACGCCGTGCGTAACGACGATAACGTTTATCATCAGCGTTTCATGTCCCTGTGATACTCGTCAACGCTCAGGTTCATTGACCGGAGCGCTTCGGCTATCGTATGCGCGATGTAGACGCTGCGGTGTCTGCCGCCCGTGCAGCCGATGGCGATTGTGAGGTAGGATTTGCCTTCCCTCATATAAAGGGGTACCAGATGCTTGACCAGCATGCTGTATTTTTTAAGAAACTCCGCGGTGTTTCTGTCCCTTTCGATATACTCGGCCACGTCGCGGTCCAGGCCGGTTTTTTTCTTCAGCTCGGTTATGTAGTTTGGATTTGCAAGAAAGCGCACATCCATGACCAGATCGGCGTCAAGCGGAATGCCGTACTTGAAGCCGAAGGACATAACGGAAATCATCATTTCGCCGGAGCGGGTTATATCCAGCAGACGGGAGAGATTTTCTTTCAGTTCGCCCAGCGTCATGTCCGAGGTGTCTAGGTCCTTGTCGGCCAGAACCTTAAGGCCGGAAAGCAGCGCCCGCTCCTGCCGGATGGCGGTCTGCAGGTTTTTTCCCAGGGGATGACGGTGACGGGTTTCCGAAAAACGGTGGATTAGCGTGGAGTCGGAAGCGTCCAGAAAAACTATGCTCACCTTTACGCCGGTCTTGCGTATGGCCTCGATTACCATGAGGGCGTTTTTTATGGCCTTGCCCTCGCGCACGTCTATGCCCAGCGCTATGCCGCCCGGGTCCCTGCGGCTCTTCATCAGTTCCGCGAAGGCCGGCAGCAGCGCCAGCGGCAGATTGTCAACGCAATAAAAGCCGAAATCCTCGAAGGATTTCAGCGCCTGACTTTTTCCCGCGCCGGACATGCCGGTTATTATGAAAAGTTTCTTTTCCTGTCCGCTCATTTTCTTTTCTTGGAAGAAACAGTCTTCATCCGCTCTATAAGTTTGTTGTTGAATTCGGTCGCGGCGCATATGCCCTGCGACTTGAGGCGCTGGTTGAGAGCCGCCACTTCTATAAGCACGGCCAGATTGCGTCCCGGCGTGACCGGTATGCAGAGGGAAGGCACGTCCACGCCAAGAATGTCGGTGGTGTGCCGCTCAAGACCGGTGCGGTCGCAGAAAGTCTGGCTGTCGGCGGAGGTCAGCATTACCTCCATCTCGATTTTGGAATGGTCCAGTATCGAACCCACGCCGAAAAGCAGTTCCACGTCGATAATGCCAAGGCCGCGCACTTCCATGTAATGCTTCAAAACGGTAGGGCAGCTGCCGTTTAAAATATCGCCGCGCTTGCGCTCTATTTCCACAATATCGTCGGCGACGAGAATATGTCCGCGCTTTACAAGTTCAAGCGCGCACTCCGATTTGCCTATGCCGGCCCCGCCGCGTATGAGCACGCCGAGACCGTAAACGTTTACCAGCACGCCGTGCACGCGGGTAACGGGCGCGAGCTGGTCTTCCAGAAAAGCACCCAGCTCGCTTACAAAGCTCGTAGTGTCGAGGCTCGTGTGCAGCAGCGGTATTTTGGCTTTTTCGCAGGCCTTCATCAACACGTCCAGCGGCCTGAGGTCGGCCGTTATGATGAGGCAGGGCGTATCGGTCTTCGAAAACATTTTCGCCAGATTGTCCAGCAGAGTGCGCACGTCTTCCTTTTCACAGAAAGCGTGCTCGCCGCGGCCGATAATCTGGATACGCTCGGAACGGAAATTCTCAAGATGCCCGCCGAGCGCGAGCCCAGGGCGGTTCACGTCGCTGACGCGAACCACCCTGTTGAGATATTTCTGTCCCGTCACGGCCCGCAGTTTAAGGGTTTTGCCCCTGGCCTCAAGAATGTCCTGAATCTTGACGGCCTTGCCGGGTTTTCCCGCCAGTTCGCCCATCAGTTTTTCTTGGACGGCTGCAGCAGACCGAAGGAATTGTCCTGCCGCTTGAAAATGACGTTGATTTTGTTGGTTTCTTCGTCAAGGAACAGCCAGAACGCGTAACCGAGCCTGTCCATTTCCACGGCGGCGCGGTCTGCGGTCATGGGTTCCACGGGAACCTGCTTTACTACGGAGAAGCGCACTTCGGCGGCCGGCATGGCTATGTCGGCGGAAATGTCATCGCTTTCAATGGCGCGGTGGTCTTTCTTTCTCTCTTTGTACTTCTTTATCTGCGCTTCCATCTTGACGGCCGAGGCTTCTATCGCGCCGTACATGTCTTCGCCGGCCGCGCTGGATTTGAAGGTCTGCTTGGCGGCGTGCACGACTATTTCGACTGAATTGGTTTTCTTTTCAACCCCCAGAATCACCTGCGCCCAGACTATATGGTCGAAGTAGTGCTGGAACTTGTCGACGCGCTTTTGTATGAAATCCTTAAGCGCCTTGGTAAGTTTAACGTGGCGTGCAACTATGTGAACTGTCATGGGTATTCCTCCGTTTGGATACTTCTATGTATATATGCGGTTTCCGGCTATCGTATTATTAAAACACTAAAAGCCATTTCTGTCAAACCCCTTTTTTACGGGCACGGCCCTGCCGATTTGACCGCAAATGGCCAAAGTGGTAGAATCAGACACAATGGTGTATTGCAGGCGGCCGCCTTTTCCGCAGTTTTTTTTACGGACTGGCTTTTCGGCCGCCCTAAATTCATCGTTCCGCGCGGAGAAAAAGTTTTCTTTTCGGCAGTGCTTTTCCGCAGCGGAAAACAACTTGCTTTCAGGTCGATTTTTGATGTTATCAACAACTGTGGATAACTTGTGGAAAACCGCGATATAGAGACTATCTGGCAGGAAGTGGTGAAGCGTCTGCAGAGCGAAATTGGACAGGACGCCGCAGAAATGTGGCTGCTGCCCATAAAGCCCCTGCTTTACAAAAACAAGGCGCTTACGCTGGAAATACCCAATCAGGTATGGTTCCAAACCCTGCGCGAACGCTACGAAACCCGCATAATAGCCATTTTAAGCGAACTCGTGCTCGAACCCGCCACGATAGAATACACAATCCCCATGGGCGGCGCGGCCCCCAAACCCGTACTGCCACCGGAACCAGTGTGCATTCCGCCCCATCATGAAATTGTGGACAAAACGGCCCCATTTCCAAACAGACTGAACCAGCTTTACACTTTCGAGTCGTTCATAGAAGGACCGTCAAACCGCTTTGCCTACAAGGCATCGCAGGCCGTAGTGCAGAAAATGGGCGAGAGGTCCAACAATCCTTTTGTAATACACAGCACGCCGGGACTGGGCAAGACGCATCTTCTGCATGCAATCGGAAACGAGATAATGCGCACGAAAAAGGGCGCCAAAGTCCTTTATATGTCCGGCGAGGAATTTGTCAGCGAATACATAGAGTCGCTAAAAAACAAGGTTTCCGAATCGTTCCGCCGCAAGTACCGCACGCTGGACTGCTTCCTGATGGACGATATTCAGTTCGTCGTCGGAAAGGATGCCAGCGAAAAGGAATTTTTCTACACGTTCAACGCGCTGTTCGATTCTAAGAAGCAGATTGTTCTGACTTCCGACCGCACGCCCAGCGAGCTTGATATAGACAAGCGTCTTGCCTCGCGTCTGCTTTCGGGCATAGTGGCCGAAATAAAACAGCCGGATATTGAAACGCGCATAGCCATTCTGCGCAAGAAGCGCGAAACGCACAAATTCAATATTCCCGACGACGTTATCACTTTCATCGGCACTAAATTAAAGACCAGCATCAGGGAAATGGAAGGTTCGCTCATCCGCCTTGACAGCTACTGCGGCATACACGGCACGGTGCCGACCGTGGAGATAGCAAAGGAAATTCTGGCCGACATGATACCGCCGGACGACCGGCTGGTTCCCGTTGGCATAGATATTATAAAGAAGGTAGTGGCGGAGCATTTCCACGTAAACGTGGAGGACCTCTGCTCGCAAAAGCGCGCCCAGACCATAGCCTGGCCGCGGCAGGTGGCCATGTATCTGGCCACGCAGCTTACGGACATGTCGTTTCCCGAGATAGGCCGCGCCTTCGAGCGCGACCATTCGACGGCGGTTTACGCCCGCGACAGGGTTAAAAAGGAAATAGATGAAAACCCGTTTTTTTCGCCGGAGATAAACCTGATAATAAACGAGGTAAAAGCTGTTGATAAGAAGTAAGCGGCTGTGGAAAAAATTTTTTCTGTTAGTTCTGTCAGCAGTTTGTGGATGAATCGGCCAGCCTGTTAACGGATTTTCCAGAGGACAATCCACAAAATAAACAGGACTAACAGGCCATAAAGAATAGGGAGAATAATAAATGAAAATTAACAGTTCTAAAGAGAACTTGATGGAAGGAATTCAGGTCATTCAGGCTTCGGTTTCCCCGCGCACCACTCTGCCTATTCTGCACAATTTCCTTATGGAAGCGGCGGAATCGAAAATCAAGCTCGTGCGCACGGATCTGGAACTGGCCACGACCCACTACGTCAACGCCGAAGTGGTGGAACCGGGCAGCATAACCGTTCCGGCCAAGGAATTTTCCGACATCCTGCACACCCTTTCAAACGATCAGGAAATAACAATCACCACGGACGAATCCAATAAGGTACATATAAAGAGCGGCAAGTCGAAATTCTGGATTATGGGCGCGCCGAAAGACGAGTACCCGATAATTCCCGACATGGAAAAGGAAAACGTCGTCGCCGTTCCCGCCGAGAGCGTGCAGCGCATGATACAAAAGACGATTTTCGCCGCCTCCGCCCAGGAAACCCGCTACGTCCTTAACGGCGTGCAGTGGGTCTGCGGTCCCAAGGGCTTCGAGCTTGTGGCCACGGACGGCCGCCGTCTGGCCGTTGCCTCGCAGGAAGCCATTGCCGGCGCGAAGGATTTCAAGATTATCGTCCCTTCTAAAATCCTGAACGAGCTTACGCGCTTTCTTAATTCCGAAAAGCCCGCCGAGGGCGCGACTATCGACGTCGGCGTTTCCACTAACCAGATAGGTTTCCGCATTAACCAGACCACGTTCATTTCGCGGCTTATCGAAGGCAATTTCCCCAATTACGAACAGGTCATTCCCGCAAAAGTCGACATCACTTTTGAAGCAGACACCAAGGAACTTTTGGCGGTTACGCGCCGCGCGGCCCTTTGTACCAGCGACCGCGGCGGAGCCGTAAAATATCAGATGACCGCCGGCACGCTCATGGTCAGCGCCTCCTCGCAGAAAATGGAGTTTAACGACGAGATTCACACCGAATATTCCGGCAACGATTTTCACGTGGCGTTCAACCCGCAGTATGTCATCGACGTGTTAAAAAACATCTCCACGGACCGCGTGTCCTTCGGTCTTACAAACGCGGTAAATCCCGTGCTGGTGGAACCCGTCGGCGAAAAAGGCTGCCGCTACGTCGTCATGCCCGTGAGGTCCTGATGCGCACGCGCAGAAGCGGCGGTATGACGCCGGCCGCGAATGTTTTTCGCAGTTACGGAAATTCCCTTTCCGCCAAACTTGGCAGACTGCAGATTCTGGCCTCGGTGTGGGAACAGGAGGCCGGCCGCATGGCCGCCTACTGGCAGATAGATTTCGTGCGCAACGGCGAGATTTTCGTCAAGGTAAAATCGCCGGCGGCCGCGCAGGAGCTTCAGCTTAGAAAAAATTCAATCATCCGCTGCATCAACAGGTATTTCGACAGGCCGTGGATTATTTCGGTCAAGGCAATTTAAGGAGTAATTACCCATGGAAAAAGAAGCGACAACAGAAAGCAAGAGCGAACTCAGAAAGTCTTACGATTCTTCCAAGATTCAGGTTCTGGAAGGTCTCGAGGCCGTACGCAAACGTCCGGCCATGTACATCGGCTCCACCGGCCCGCAGGGCGTGCACCATCTGGTGTACGAGGTGGTAGACAACTCCGTCGACGAAATTCTTGCCGGCGGCGCGACCACCATCGAGGTGACGCTCAAGGAAGGCAACGTCTGCTCCGTTTCCGACGACGGCCGCGGTATTCCCGTTGACCCGATGAATGATTTGAAGGACCCCAAACTGCGCGGCAAATCCGCGCTGGAAGTGGTGCTGACCGTACTGCACGCCGGCGGAAAGTTCGAGTCCGGCGCATACAAAATTTCCGGCGGTCTGCACGGCGTCGGCGTGTCCGTTGTAAACGCCCTTTCCGAATGGCTGGAAGTCGAAGTCTATAAAAACGGCAAAAAATACCACCAGCGCTACGAACGCGGCAAGCCGGTGACCCCCGTAGAACAGGTCGGCAACACCAACGAACACGGAACCACCGTGACATTCAAGGCCGACACTCTCATTTTCGGCGACAACCAGCTCTCCTTCGACGTGCTTTCCAACCGTCTGCGCGAACTGGCTTTCCTTAACGCCGGCGTTAAAATCTCCATATCCGACGAGCGCGGCGAAAACAAACAGCATACCTTCATGTTCGAGGGCGGCATATCGCAGTTTGTTAAATACATAAACACCAACAAGCGCGTTCTGCATCCCGACCCGATTCACATCACCAAGCAGACCGACGACGTGTACACGGATTTCGCAATCCAGTACAACGAATCCTACTCGGAAAGCACCTTCTCCTTTGTAAACAACATCAACACCGTTGAAGGCGGCACGCATTTGAGCGGTTTCCGCTCCGCGCTTACCCGCGTAATCAACGACTACATAAAGAAATACGAGCTTTCCAAGGACAAGGACGCCGCCATTTCCGGCGACGATGTGCGCGAGGGTCTCGCGCTGGTCCTGTCCGTAAAAATACCGCGCCCGCAGTTTGAAGGCCAGACCAAAACCAAACTCGGCAACGGCGAAGTGGAAGGCATAGTGCGTTCCATAGCAGGCGACGCGCTGACGACTTTCTTCGAGGAAAATCCCAACACCGCGCGCATGATTTGCTCAAAGTGCGTGCAGGCCTCGCAGGCGCGCGACGCCGCGCGCAAGGCCCGCGAACTGACCCGCAGAAAGGGCGCCCTGTCCGAATCGGGTCTGCCAGGCAAACTGGCCGACTGTCAGGAACGCGACCCGCAGCGCTCGGAACTCTACATAGTGGAAGGAGACTCGGCAGGCGGCTCGGCCAAACAGGGCCGCGACCGCGTGTTTCAGGCAATTCTTCCCCTGCGCGGTAAAATTCTTAACGTTGAAAAAGCGCAGATGATTAAAATCCTCTCCAACGAGGAAATCCGCACGCTGTTTGCCGCTATCGGCGTTGGCGTGGGTCAGGAAAATTTCGATATTTCCCGCCTGCGCTACAACAAAATCATCATCATGGCCGATGCCGATGTCGACGGACAGCACATCCGCACCCTGCTGCTTACCTTCTTCTACCGCCAGATGCGTCCGCTGCTTGAAAACGGTCACATCTACATAGCACTGCCGCCTCTTTACAAGGTGAAAAAGGGCAAAAAAGAAATTTACATGGACACGGAAGACAATCTCCAGAACTGGCTGCTCAAGGAAGGTCTGGAATCCGTAAAGGTGGAGCGTTTCGGCGGCGAGGCCCTTGAAGGAAAGGACCTGCACGCCATACTGATGCTGCTGCTTGAAATGGAAGATCTCGTCCACAGAATGGAGACTAAGGGCCTGACCATGGCCGACTATTTCGGCTTCCTTAAAAAGGGCCAGATGCCCGTTTACCGCGTGCCCGAGGAAGGCAACAATGGCGGTTTCCGCTACTTCTATAGCGAAAAGGAATACCGCGCTTTCGAGCTGGAATACATCCGCCAGCGCAAGGAAAAGTTCATAGCCGACAAGACGGCCGAGCTCAAGGAAGGCGAAACGTTCAGCGAAATTCTCGACGACGACGATTTCAGCCCCGAGCATCAGAGCCTGTGGGAGTTCGGCAAGCTCATGGCCATTGACGCCAAGCTGAAAAATTCCGGTCTGTCGCTGGACCAGTACTCGACAGTTTCCGGCGGCGACACGCTCAAGCCCCTGTTTAAGGTGACCAGCGAAAAGAGCCGCTGCGACGTGTTCGACCTCACCGGCCTGCTGACCGCCATACGCGATGCCGGCAATAACGGCGCCAGCGTTCAGCGCTACAAAGGTCTGGGTGAAATGAATCCCGAACAGCTTTGGGAAACCACCATGGACCCCTCGCGCCGCAAAATGATGCGCGTGGCCATAGAGGACGTGGCCGGAGTGGAAAAGATTTTCACAACCCTGATGGGCGACAAAGTGGAACCCCGTCGGCAGTTTATCGAAACGCACGCCCTTGAAGTGCGCAATCTCGACATCTAGTTCTGATTATTTACCGGAGGATTGATGACTAAGGAAAATCCCGCGAATCCCGCGGACAACAACAAGCCGGTTGACCTTTTCGGCAACATCATACAGCGCGATATCGGCGAGGAGATGAAAAGCTCCTACATCGATTATTCGATGAGCGTTATCGTGGGCCGCGCCCTGCCAGACGTGCGCGACGGCCTCAAGCCCGTGCACCGCAGAATCCTTTACACCATGCAGGAAATGGGTCTGCGCCACAACAAGGCTTTCAAGAAATCGGCCCGCGTGGTCGGCGACGTGCTCGGTAAATACCACCCGCACGGCGACTCGTCGGTATACGACGCACTCGTCCGCTTGGTGCAGGATTTCAGCCTTCGCTACCCGCTGGTGCAAGGTCAGGGTAACTTCGGTTCCGTCGACGGTGACAGCGCGGCCGCCATGCGTTACACGGAGTCGCGTCTTTCCGCGATAGCCGATGAAATGCTGCAGGACATCGACAAGAACACCGTCCGCTTTATTCCCAACTACGACGGTTCCTTGAACGAACCTTCCGTCCTGCCCGCCAAACTGCCGAACCTGCTAGTTAACGGCAGCAGCGGCATCGCGGTCGGCATGGCCACCAATATTCCGACCCACAATATCACCGAAGTCTGCAACGCCACCATAGCCTGCATAAAGGACCCGAAAATCGAGATAAAGGACCTGATGAAAATCATCAAGGGTCCCGATTTCCCGACGGGCGGCATTATCGCCGGCCGCTCCGGCATACGCGACTATTTCGAAACTGGCCGCGGTTCCGTCCGCATAAAGGCCCGCAGTGAAATAGAGGAGATGAAGGGCGGCCGCGAGGCCATCATCATCACCGAGATTCCGTATCAGGTCAACAAGACCACCCTCATTCAGAACATCGCCCAGCTGGTGCGCGACAAGAAAGTGCCGGACATCTCCGACATCCGCGATGAGTCCGACCGCCGCGGCATGCGCATCGTCATCGAGGTAAAACGCGACGGTAACGCCCAGGTCGTGCTTAACCAGCTCTTCAAGCATACACAGCTGGAGACCACCTTCGGCGTAATCATGCTGGCGATTGTAGACGGAAAGCCCCGCGTCCTGCCGCTCAAGGAAGTGTTCGGCCATTACGTCCTGCACCGCAAGAACATTATTGTAAACCGCACCAAATTCGACCTTGATAAGGCGATGGCCCGCGAGCACATACTCGCAGGTCTGCTTATCGCGCTTAAAAATCTCGACGAAGTGGTCAAGATAATCCGCAAGTCCTCCGACGCAGTTGAAGCCAAGACCAAACTGGTCACCAACTTCAAGCTGACCGAGGTTCAGGCACAGGCCATTCTGGATATGCGCCTGCACCAGCTTACCCAGCTGGAAGCCGGAGCCATCGAGGCCGAGCGCGCCGAACTGCTCAAACTTATCGGCGAACTGCGCGCCATTCTGGCAGACCCGCAGAAAGTGCTGGCCATCATCGTAAAGGAACTCGAGGAAATGCGCGACAAGTACGGCGACAAGCGCCGCACCGAAATCACCAGCGAAGCCGCGGAGCTCAGCATGGAAGACCTTATTCCTCTCGAGGAAGTGGTAATCACCATGTCGCACAGCGGCTACATCAAACGCATTCCCCTCGGCACCTACCGCACGCAAAACCGCGGCGGCAAGGGCATTATCGGCGGCGAGACGAAAGAGGAGGATTTCATAGAACATCTCTATGTGACCTCCAGCCACGCCACCATACTGTTCTTCACGACCAGAGGCAAGGTCTACTCGCTGCGCGCCTACGAAGTGCCGGAAGGCACGCGCACCTCGCGCGGCAAGGCCGTGGTAAACCTCGTGCAGATTACGCCGGAGGAAAAGATATCCTCGGCCATAGCAATCCGCACCTTTGAAGACAAGAAGGAATCCGAAACGTTCCTGTCGATGTGCACGAAGAGCGGCATCATAAAGCGCACGCCGCTCGGCGATTTCCAGCACATCCGCCGCACCGGCATAGCCGCCATCACGCTGGAAGACGGCGATCTGCTCGTGCAGGTGCAGCAGACTACCGGCAAGTCGCACTTTGTAATAGCGACCCGCGAAGGTATGTCCATACGCTTCCCCGAGGATGAAGTCCGCAGCGTCGGCCGTCAGGCCATGGGCGTGCGGGCCATCAAGCTCGGCGAGGACGATTACGTGGTCGGCATGGAAAGCGTCGACCCCGAAAATCCCGGCGCCATGCTGACCGTGTGCGAACGCGGCTACGGCAAGCGCACCGAACTGGCCGAATACCGCGAGCAGCACCGCGGCGGCAGCGGCATAATCACGATAAAGACCTCCGACCGCAACGGCAAGGTTATCGCCATAAAGAGCGTTTCCAGCGAGGAAGACCTTATGGTGATGACGGAACAGGGCATGGCAGTCCGCCTTCGCTGCGGCCAGATACGCGAAGTGGGCCGCAACACGCAGGGCGTAAAGCTCGTCCGGCTCGATGAAGGCGACAAGATAGCCAGTGTTGCCCCCGTCGTCAGCGAGGAGCAGGAAGAAGCGCCCGAATCGTCCGAGGAAGGCAAGCAGTAAGGTTTATTGCGCGGGGGGCGGCGTTATGCCGCCCCCCGCAATTTAGAGTTCATCTGAAATTTAGGTCCGGCCCCCGCGATAAGGCGGGACACTGCCGGGAGATTTTTGGTGTGCTTTATGAGGAAACAAATGCAGAACAGGATTTGCCCCTATTGCGGCTACGGCCGCAATTATTCTAACAGCTCCCGCTGTCAGAAATGCGGCCGCTCGCTCAAATCCAGCGCGAAGGTTTTGCGCGGACTGGGCTACGGCTTTTCCATGACAGTAGTACTGCTCATGGCCATTTATGTTTACGACTCCGGCTTTTTAAGCGGAGATTACCAGAAGGAAACGCCCAAGCCGGTTGCGGTGTCTTCCGCGACGGTTGCTGCCCCCGCGGCCGCGCCCGCGCCAGTGCCGGACGCAAAACCAGTGCCGGTTGCGGTCCCTAAGGCCGAACCTTTGCCGCCCGTGCATGACGCCAGCCAGCCGCCTAAAAAGTCTTTCATGGAAAACCTGAAAGCCTTTTTCGCTCCCTATAACGGCGACAAGCCTGCCGTGGCTTCTTCAAGCGCGCCGGTTGTGGCCGCCGTGCCTGTAAAGGCGCAACCGCCTAAGCCAGCCGCCAAGCCTCAGCCCAAACCCGCGCCCGCAAAGGCCGTTAAACCCGTTTCCGCGCCCGTTCCCGTGGCCGAGACCGCACAGGCTCCTAAAAAGTCCTTTATGGACAGCCTGCGGGCTTTCTTTACTCCCGCAAAAACAGAAAAACCCGCCCCTGCTGCTTCTAGTGTGGTCAAAGTGTCCACACAGACGGTAAAGACGGCCAAAGTTACTGAACCGGTTGAAAAGACTGAAAAGCCCCTGCCTGTCAAAGAGCCAAAGACTGCCGTGAAAACCGTGGAAGTGCCGGAGGTTCCGGCCAAAGTTCAGCCCAAGGCCGAAGCGCCGGTTGTTGATGCCGGTATGGCCAGAGTTGCGGGCGGAGACTTTGTAATAGGCTCTGCTTACGGTGACAGTGACGAAAAGCCGCTTAAAAAAGTTTACGTTGACGACTTTTCCATGGACCGCACCGAAGTTACCGTTTCGGCATACGCGGCCTGCGTAAAGGCGGGCAAATGCTCAAAGCCCTCCGGCGGTTCCCGCTGCAACTGGGGAAACGACAAGGCGGGTTATCCCATTAACTGCGTAAGCTGGAAGCAGGCAAAAAGCTACTGCTCCTACGCCGGCAAGAAACTGCCTACCGAAGCGCAGTGGGAGAAAGCGGCACGCGGCGGCGCGCATTTTACTTATTCATTCGGCAACGCTCCGGCCGCGCTGGAATATAACGCGTGGTACGGCAGCAATGCCTCCGGCGTAACCCACAAGGTCGCGGGCAAACGCGCCAACGGCTACGGTCTTTACGACATGCACGGCAACGTGCGCGAGTGGACCGAGGATGCCTACACGACAGATTATGCCTCGCTTAGCGAGAAGAACCCCGTGTCCAAAGGCGGCGGCGCGCGCGTGGTGCGCGGCTGTTCGGCCGTGGACAACCAGTTCAGCTGCCGCACGGCAAAGCGTTTCATGCTTTCTCCGTCCGACGGCAGCGAGCCCATGGTTGGTTTCCGCTGCGCCAGATAGTCCTGTCCGGTTGGCTGGCGGCGCGGTGAGCGGCGGACATTAACACTTGCTTTGGTGTCGGTATGGTACGGGACCGATGCACAATCACAAACTTATAGGACATACGGCGGATATACGGGCCGGCCTTTGCTCGGAGAGCATGGCCGGCCTGCTTGTTTCCGCGTACGATGCCGTGCTGGAGATTTACGGTCTTTCGCCAGCCGGTGAAGGCTCTGCCGTGCGTGAAATTTCGGTAAACGCGCAGGATAACGAAGAATTACTGGTCGAATTTATCAACAGTCTGCTTTATCTTGTGCAGACTGAAAAGTTCTGGCCCCGCGCTGTTGATAAAACCGAGGTTTCCGGCTTTAACGCGCGTGTGGTTTTGAGCGGGAAAAACCGTGAAAACGGCGTGCCGATTTCACGTGAAATCAAGGCGGCGACTTTTCACGGTCTCGTCGTGAAAAATGACGGTAAAAATTTTACGGCCGAGGTTTTTTTCGACTTGTGAACCTGACGCGCAATAAACCGCGCTTAAAAATTTTTCGCCGACCCCTTTCGGGGTCTTAAAAGGGCACAAAAGCGGGTTAATGAACAGGGCGGCCATTATGCGGAAAGATTGTGCGGCGGCATTGCCGCCGCGCTGCTGAAAGCGCAACAACGCATGGCGCATTATGCGCAGGCCGGCGCGTGTTAAATGCGGTGAGCGGGATATTTTACTGTGTTCCCTAAAGACGGGGACAGCCAATTAAAAAATTTTTTCGTCGCTTCGCGGTGCTTTGGTGATAAAGCTGTCGGCTTGATATTACCCGCGCCATAAGTAAAAAAGTCTGAGGGAATATAGTCGGGGAATTTATGAAATTTGAAAAACTGGATAACTGCCGCTGGGTACTGCCCAAATCGGGCGACATGCGCGTGCCCGGTCTTGTATACGCGACCGAGGAAATGCTTTCCCAGCTTGAGCGCGACAAGGTCGCCGCGCAGGTGCTTAATGTCGCCTGTCTGCCGGGTATAACGGGCTACTCCTTCGCCATGCCCGACGCTCACTGGGGCTACGGTTTCCCCATAGGCGGCGTGGCCGCCATGCGCGAGGACGACGGCGTTATATCGCCGGGCGGCGTGGGCTACGATATTTCCTGCGGCGTGCGTCTGCTGATTTCCGATATTCCCGCAAAGGACATACGGAAAAAACTGCCAAATCTGCTGGATGCGCTCTTTAACGCCATTCCCTCCGGCGTGGGCAGCGAGGGTGATATACGCCTTGACCGCCGCGAACTGACGCGCGTGCTTACCCACGGCGCGCGCTGGGCCGTGGAGCGCGGGCGGGGCGGCGAGGAGGATTTGCTTTTCTGCGAGGAAAACGGCTGTTGTTTAGGCGCCGACCCCGACAAGGCATCCGACCGCGCTTTCGAGCGCGGGTTATCCCAGCTTGGCACGCTGGGAAGCGGTAATCACTTTATCGAGGTGCAGGCGGTCGATACCATTTATGACCAAAACGCCGCGCGAGCCTTCGGCCTTGCAGAAGGGCTTGCCGCCGTTCTAATTCATACAGGTTCGCGCGGTTTCGGCTATCAGGTGTGCGAGGATTATGTGCGCCTCATGCAGCAGGCCGTTAAAAAATACGGCATTGTTCTGCAGGACCGCCAGCTTGTGTGCGCGCCGGTAAAATCGCCCGAGGGGAGGGACTATTTTTCCGCCATGACCTGCGCCGCCAATTACGCGCGCGCAAACCGCCAGCTTATCGGCGACGCGGCGGGGCAGGTGTTTAATAAAATTTTCGGCCGCCGCCTGCGGCTTGTCTACGACTTGTCGCACAACATCGCGCGGCTTGAGCAGCATAAAGGCGCGCGTTACTGCGTGCACCGAAAAGGCGCGACTTTATCCCTTCCGCCGGACAGCCCCGAAGTGCCGCTTAAATACCGCCCTTTCGGCCAGCCGGTTCTGGTCCCCGGTTCCATGGGCACGCATTCCTATGTGCTGGCCGGAACAAAAAAGGCCGCCGACGAAACTTTTTCAAGCGTCTGCCACGGGGCGGGACGGGTGATGAGCCGCACTCAGGCGCAAAAAACCGTGGCAGGCCGCCAGCTCATCAACGATCTTGCCGCAAACGGTATAGCGGTGCGCACCGATTATCTTAATTCGCTTGCCGAGGAAGCGCCGCACGCCTATAAAGACGTGGACTGCGTAGTGGCGGTTTGTGAAAACGCGGGCATAGCGCGCAGGGTTGCGCGGCTAAAACCGCTTGGCGTTATCAAGGGCTGACGCTTCAGCCCGTGCCGTATTTGCTAGAATCATTTTATAGATACAATAATACCGCCGCTTTTGAGGATTACATGAAAAAAATTCTGTTTGGCTTTGGCACTGTTTTATTTGCCGCTTCCGCGGCTTTCGCGGGCGTAAGCATTTCAAGCATAACATGGCAGAAATCCCTGCGCGACAAGACGGGCCCCAAGGTCAAATTTGAAAACAGCTCCAGCATAATCCTGCACAAAAACAGCAAGGGCGGAACCAATGCCCTGCGCATTGTGGCGCGTCTTGTAAACAACGGTCCCCTGCCAGTCGATGCAATTGTGCTTCGCAGCGCGTTTTCCATGCGCCTTACCCGCCCCGACAAGCCTGGTTATCAGGGAGTGTGGGTCGTTCCGTTCTGGACAGACGAGCGGCGCGTGGCCAAAATAGCGGCCAACAGTTTTTCCGACGTGGTTATTACCAATATCGACATCATGCCCGTGCTCAAACGTCTCAAGGACACCAATTTCTGGCCCGACGCCATAAAGGTGCAGCTTATGTCCGAGCCCCGTCAGGAAGATGAAAATCCTATTGTGCTGGAAGCCGAAATAAAGGTGGCTGACTAATTATGATAGACATCAAACAGCTCCGTGAAAACCCCGAAAAAGTAAAAAAAGCCATATGCAGCAGAAACCAGAAGTATGCCGCACTCATTGACGATTTGCTCGCCAAGGACAAAGCCTACCGCGCCGCGTTAAACGAAGTGGAAGCCATGCGCGCCGAAAGCAAAAAGATTTCAGGCTCGATAGGCAAACTGCGCGCCGAAAAGAAAATAGACGAGGCCAACGCCGTCATGGCGCAGGCCAATGCCATAAAGGGCAAAATGCAGGAAAAGGAAGCCGGCCTGCCGCCGCTTAAAGCGGCCATGGAAGCCGTGCTTATGATTATTCCCAACCTGCCGCGCGAGGAAGTCGTGGTGGGACCGGACGAAACGGCCAACAAGGTCGTCGCCATGCACGCCGACAACATACGCAAGTTTACCTTTAAGCCTCTGGACCATCATTCGGTGGGCGAAAAACTGGGCATTCTGGATTTTGAGACGGCGGCCAATCTCGCCGGCGCGCGCTTTTCCCTGCTAAAGGGCGCGGGCGCACGGCTTGAGCGCGCGATAATAAGCTTCATGCTTGACCGCCACACCCGCAAGGGCTACACCGAAATAATGCCGCCCCTTCTTGTAAACGCCGCCACCATGACCGGCACGGGCCAGCTGCCAAAGTTCGAGGAAGACCTCTACAAGGTTAACGGCGAACATCCGCTTTATCTTATTCCCACGGCCGAAGTGCCGCTTACAAACATGTATCGCGGCGCAATGATTGCCGAGGCCAGCCTGCCCATTCAGATGACCGCCTACACCCCCTGCTTCCGGCAGGAGTCGGGCTCCTACGGCAAGGACACGCGCGGCCTTATCCGCAACCACCAGTTTAATAAGGTCGAGCTTGTGTGGATTACAAAGCCGGAAGATTCCATGAAGGCTTTTGAACAGCTTGTGGCCGACGCCTCCGCCATTTTGGCCGAGCTGGAAATTCCTTTCCGCACGGTCGAACTCTGCACCGGCGACATGGGCTTTTCCTCCGCCAAAACCTACGACCTTGAAGTGTGGATGCCGTCGGAAAACAAGTTCCGCGAAATATCCTCCTGCTCAAACTGCATGGACTTTCAGGCCCGCCGCATGGGCACGCGCATGAAGCGCACCGCCGGCGCAACCGACCTGGTCCATACCCTTAACGGCAGCGGCGTTGCCGTGGGCCGCACCTTCGCGGCCATTCTGGAAAACTTCCAGAACGAGGACGGCAGCGTAAGCATACCCAAGGCGCTGGTTCCTTTCTTCGGAGCCGATAAAATCGGACCCGTAAAATGAAACTGACGCTTAAAAAAAGTCTTTTGTTTGCCGCCGCATTTTTTGCGGCGGCAAATCTTTTCTGCGCCGAACTGCCTGCCGAGCTTGACGGACTCATACGCGGCGGCGTTACGGCCGTGCACTCCCTGCGCTTTGAGGATGCCGAAAAGGATTTTTCCGCCATTCTGCAAAAATATCCTGGCCAGCCTTACGGCTACTTCGGCATGGCGGTTACTGCATGGGCGCGGCACGAATATATAAGCGAGCAGGGCGACGCTGGCCTTGAAAAGCTTTTCGAGTCCCGCACCACCGAAGCCCTTAAAAAGGGCGAGCAATGGCTTGAGGCCCACCCGACCGACGCGCACGCCTACATGTGCGTGGGCGGCATGTACGGGCTCAAGGCGCGGCTGTCTATGATGAAGCACCGCTGGCTCAAAGCCTATTTCGACGGCAGAAAGGGCATCAATTACATGGACAAGGCCATAAAGCTTGACCCTAAACTTTATGACGCCTACCTCGGCCCCGGCATGTTCCAGTATTACGCCGGCACTTTGCCCGGCATTGTGCAGTGGCTTGCCAAGTTCATAGTAAAGGGCGACGCCAAAAAAGGCATAGAGGATTTGAAGCTCGTCAAGGAACACGGGCGCATAAACGCCACCATAGCCGAACTGCTGCTTATTGAAATCTACACGCAGACCGGCAGCAAATACGCAAACCCCGCGCTGGCCGTTGAGTGGTCGGGGCAGCTTAAAAAGCAGTATCCGGCCCACCCGATGATGCAGTTTGTCTACATCGTTTCGCTCTACGAGGACAAGCAGTGGGACAAAGTCATCGGCGAAACCAACGACTATATAAAGCGCATAAACGAAAAGGCCCCGTACTATCTCGAGGAGTACCGCGGCCGCGCCCTTGTGGCGCAGGCAAGCGCGTATTTCGCGCAGAAGAAATGGTCCGAGGCCCTGCGTCTTTTTACCGAGGCCGCCGCCACGATGAACGGCTCGAAAGAGCCCAAGCGCTGGGCCGTATGGGCGCTGGTGCGGCTGGGACAGATTTACGATTTGCAGGGACACCGCGACATGGCGCTCGGCGAGTATAAAAAAGCGCTTAAATACGACGACCTCTGGGGATTTAAGAAAGACATTAAGGCCTATCTTTCCAAACCCTACGCGCTCAAGGAGTTTCCCGGCCAGCTGCCGCCGCCGTGACGGCGCGGCTTACTTGGTTTATGTCTTAACGGGCACCCGCCGCTTTCGGGGGAAAAGGCGGGTGCTTCTGTTTATAAACCACTGTATGCGCTGGCGCTTTCAGTAAAACCGCTTTAAGCCCTCCTGGTATGAATAAAAAAATATTTTTCCTGTTTGTATGCACCGGTATTTTACTGCCCGTTTTCGTTTTCAGGCAGTTTATTTTCGGCGCGTCCTATTTCGCGCATGACAGTATTACGTTCATGGCGAGTCATCACCTTTTTCTGTCTTCTCTTTTCAGCGGCGTGATTGCCCTGTGGGCGCCGCAGCTTAACTGCGGCCAGCCGCTGTGGGCTCTTACTGAAGTGTTCAATGTTTTCGACCCTGCGGCAGTGGGCGTATGGTGCGTAAACACGCTTTTGGGCGGCGACGGCATGGTTGCTTATCAGATAGTAAACCTGCTGTGGCTGATGCTTTTTGGTCTTGGCGCGGCGTTGTGCTCACGTTTTATTACCAGGGACAAGTGGCTGAATATGGCGGTATTTTTACTTGCGGCCATAGGCCCGCTGGCCGAGGAAGCCGCCGCGCAGAGCAATTTCCTTTACGGCTTTCGTTATCTGCCGCTGCTGCTGTGGCTGTTTGTTGTTGCATACAAAGAGCCGTCATGGCGAAAAAGTGTTCTGCTTGGCATAACCGCGTTTTGCGCGTCGGGCGGATACCAGACGGCGTATCTTGCCGTCTATATGGGCGTGTTTGTCTGCGCTTTTATTGCGGCGGAATATCTGCGCGGCATAAGACCGCCGCGTGGAATACTTCGGTATTTTGCCGCAGCTCTGGGCGTACTGTTTATCGGTATTCTGCCGGAGGCGGTCGCGGGTTTCAAGGCGCTTGGCATGGTGCCGGCCACGCGTAAATACTTTAACTTCGGCTGGAGCGCCGACCCGTCGTTTTTTGCCCTTACGCTGGCCGACCCGCTTAAAACCCTGCTTAGCTGGCACGGCAGTTTTTACCTAGGCGCGGCATGCGCCTGTTTTGCCGTGGTCGGTCTGGTGCGTTTCGCGCGGAACATTTTTTCGGACACTCGGCGCGCCGGTTCGTTTGAAACGGCCCTGCTGGTATCCTCGCTTATACTGGCCGTTCCGGCCTTTGGCCTCTTAGGTCTTGGCGCGTACTTTAGGCAGGCTCATACTTTTCTGACCATACGCAACTGGGGATTTTTCGTCACGCCGATAATGTTTTCAATAATAATTTTTTCCGTGTACGGCATGCGTGAATGGCTGCGCGATATGCGGCCGCGCGAATTTTTTATTGCGCAGGCTGTTTTCGCGGTCCTCGTGTTTGTTCTGCTGTGGCCGCTTGATGTCGGAACGCTTAATTTCGCGCCGTCGGGATTTATCGGGTTTTACGCTCGGAGCCGGATTTTTTATAAAGCGTTTATCGTCACCGCCTATCTGGCCTCGGCCTGCATATTGTTTCTGCTGCTTAAATGGCTTAACGGGAAAAACATGGCGTCCGCCGGTTATTTATGCGCCGCGGCTGCGGCGCTTTTAATTTTTTCCGGCAGGTATTTTACCGACCTTAATACCTACGACCGTCGCGCGGTTAAATTTACTGCCGAAAACCCGCGTGCTTCTGCCCTGCCGCAGACGCGCTTATGGCAGCCGGACTTGCATCCATATCTTCCTTTCACGCCTTATGTGCAGGTGCTGCGCAATATGTTCACGGCCGCGTCGCGCCCTATAGTCACCGCATACGGCGAGCCAGAACATGTGGAGGGGTTTGGCTATCTGCTTTCTCAGGCGCGGCAGGATTTTCTTGTTCATTCGGCAATGCCGGAAAACTATCTTAAAAACATCATGGGCGTGACCGCGCCCATTGTCCGGCTTGTGCCGGCGGTGCATTTTACGGCGTCGGAAAAACAGACTCTTGAGTTTATGGAAACCGTGCCGTCCGAGGAATTTTTTAACAGGTGCGTAATTGCCGAGACGGAGGATTCGCGGCCGCTTGCCGGCGTGCCAAACCTTTCACTGGCTGAGGATTACGCCAAAGTCCGGCCTGCCGCTCAGAATGTGCGTGTTCTTTCATACTCGGGCAGCAGGGCGTTATTTGAAGTGGGCGCAGCTTCAGGCGCGTTTCTTGTTTTTGCCGATAACTGGGACGGCGGCTGGCGGGCAAAGCTGGATGGCGCGCCGTGCACGCTTTACCGCGCGAATTATTTTGCCAAGGCCGTGTATGTTCCGGCCGGCGCGCATGTCGTGGAATTTGTTTACAGGCCAGTGGCCTATCTTTTTGCTTTCTGGCTGCGGATGGTATTTTGCGCGGCTTGTCTTTTGTGGCTGTGCCGCGAAATTGTCAGGCTGATTTCACGTTCGCATTAAGTAAAACAAGTAATTAAAATGACATGCCAGCGGCTGATGCTCGGCCGTAAGGGCGGTCGCGGTCCGATGCGTGTCGGAAAATAAAAAATATATTTCCGGCGCGCGGCAGATACGCACAGCGTTTTACCGCTATAAAAAAAGCCCCGCCGGAAGGCGGGGCTCTTTTGTCGCGTCGTGAAAACTACAGTTCCAGATCCAGCACATGCGCGCCGTAGGGCGGCAGTTCGACAAACAGCCCCTGCTCTTTCACCTCGTCGGCGGGACGGGTGAAGAAAAGGCCGGCCGTGTCGTCGTAGAATGTGTAGGTTGCTCCGTGCGGTTTTGCCGATATCGGTATGCGCGCCTTCGATATGGTGTCGGCGTAATTTACCGCCACCAGCTTGTAGGTCTTTCTCTGTACCCAGCACCATGTAAGAATGTTTTTATAGGTGCTGTCATCGGCCGCCACGGCCCGGGGCTCGATAAGCGTCCACTCTCCGCCGTGAAACGCGGGGTGGTCGGCTATTTTGAGGAGTTCCGAATAACGACGGTACACGTCGGGGTCGATGGGCAGGTTGTGGCCCAGATACTGTATGGGCCGCTTTATGCTTACGCCCATAAGCTGGGCAAGGTCGAAAAGCCTCATGCCGCGCAGTGTGGCAATAATGAGCGATGCTGCAAAAGCCTTTTCCCGTCCGAAGGCCGCTATGGCCGGCGCTTCGTCGTGGTTTTCCACGAAGCGCAGCGAGCGTTTCTGATACATTTTTTCCGCGCGCAGGTGGCCGCGCACATCCTCGGGCCCGTGCAGGCGCAGACGGTCGTAAAGCACCTTGTCGTAGGTATAATCGAAACCCATCTGCTGCACTCGCCATTCAAGGCCCCAGTAAACCTCGCCCAGAAAGGTGAACTCGGGATGTTCCTGCCGGACGGCGTTTATGGCTTCGGTCCAGAATTCATCGGAGGGTTTGGAAAAGCCTTTCTTTCTGGTCAGCCAGCCCCATGTTTCATCGTGTATGTCCATGAGGGTGAGCATGACCATGTCGCAGCGCACGCCGTCGCAGTATTTCGCTATGCCGAGCAGCGTATCAATCAGGAACTTGCGCGTTTCGGGATTAAAAAGATTAAGCTGGGCGGTGTCGGTCCACGGCTCGAAGTTAGGGTCGCGGCCGAAGGCTATGAATGAATCCGGCGCGGACGGGTTTTTGAAAAACCAGTTTGGGTGATACTGCACGTCCTCGGTCTCCGCCTGCACAAAGCAGGAGGGGCAGGTTTTCACCATGGGGTGGTCTATGGCCAGATGATTGTTCACGAAATCGAGAATCAGCGACAGGCCCATCGAGTTCAGCTTTTCGTGTGTCCACGCCAGTTCTTCCGGCTTGCCAAGTTCGGAGTCCAGCGTATAGTCTAAAATGGCCTGCGGCGAGGCGGCTATGTCGGCCTTGTCGTAATCGGGATGAACGGCGGCAATCTGCTTGTTGAGCGTTTCGGAGTTAAGGGCTATTTCCCGCGAGGCGGGACTGGCCTGCCACACGCCCATAAGCCAGACCGCGTCGAAACCAAGGCGTTTGAATTCCAGCCACTCCCTGTCGGGTATGGTCGAAAGAGTTACGGGTATGCCGTATTTTCTGCGCAGTTCGGTTATCCATCTGCGCGCGTGTATTTCTATTACATGAGGATTCGAACGCATGTTTTCCCCCCTTTGAAAAGTTATCGGGCCTTCTATTCTTATAGCAAATGCCTAGTAAAATTGCATTAGGGTTCGGCAAGTTTGGGCGCTGCCCAGACAAGCAAAGACAGGACGGCCGAGGCCGCTCCGTTAAAGAGTATTACGGCGGAAAGAGGGAATATGTCGGCGGCCGCGCCGTTAATGGCGAAGGTAAGCGGAATGACCGCGTAGGCGGCTGTGGTGAGCACGGCAAAAAAGCGGCCCTTCATTTCATCGGGCACTGTGTGCTGGAACAAAATCATTGCGGCGGCGTTTCCCGCGGCAAGGGCCGCGCCGGCGGCAAATAACAGCGCCGCGCAGACAAAGCGGTTTTGCGTAAGGGCCAGCGCGGCAAAGCACAGACCGAAGGCCAGTATGGAGGCAAACAGCGTTTTGTAAAAACCGCTGAAGCGGCTTTTAAGGCTCAGTACAGTCAGCATGGCCGCCGAGCCCAGTGCCAGCGCGGTTTCAAACCACGCAAGCCACGACGGGCCTAGGCCGAGCCGGAATTTTACGATGAGCGGAATAAGAAGCAGAAGCGGCGCGCTGAAAAAATTTACGCCCGCGAAAATCGCCATAAGCCAGAGGATTTTCTTTTCCGAGAATATGTAGGCGAACCCCGCCCGCAGGTCGGCAAGGTAATGGGGTGTCTGCGCGTCGGCCGGAGGCAGGGCTCTGGTCTTCATTCCGGCCACGAAAATAAAGGAGGCCAGAAAGGACAGTGCGTTAAAAATAAACGCGCCCAGCACGCCGGTTGCCGCCAGCATTACGCCGCCGAGAAGTCCGCCGAGCACGGCGGAAAACTGCGTTATGGAACCGTCGGCCGCCGTGGCGCGGGAAAGGTTCTTTTCGTCTGTAAGCGCCAGCAGGCTGCTGCTTGCCGCCGCCTCGAAAAGCGGCACGAAGGAAAACGCCGCAAAGCACAGACAGTACAAAACCGGCATGCTTAATTTGCCGGCCCACACAAGCACGCACAGCGCGCTTATTACCGCAAAGCGCGCCAGGTCGGCCGTCATCATGCAGTGTTTGCGGCTGAAGCGGTCTGCCGCCGTGCCCCACAGCGGGCCGAAAAGCACCACTGGCAGCATGCTGGCCGCCATGAGAAGGCCGAGTTCCGTCTTGCTTCCGGGCCTGCCCGACGACACCACCCACCACGCCAGCGCGAGGGTGAAAAACTTGTCGCCCGTTGCCGATACCAGCTTGGCAAAGAAAAGGCGTCTGAAATCCGCAAAGCGGGCCAGCGGATGATTTGCTATATTTTCCGTTAGGCGGGACATTGGTACATGATATATAATATTTCTGGTTCGTAAGAAGGCGGTGTTTTCGCGCCGCGATTTACAGATACGAATCTGCTGCGGCAGGGGGCCTTTGCCCCCGCGGAGGTTTAACATGTCGGTCATTATGGTAAGACAGTACAGCGTTTTTCTGCCGAACACGCCGGGCGCGCTCAGCGCCTTCATAAAACTTTTCATCGATCAGGGCATCAACATAATGGGCATAGCCTCCGACATCCGTGACGATTCCGGCGTCGTGCGCATTGCCGTCGACAGCGACAAACGCGTGGGCTACATCCTTACGCAGGCGGGTTTTACCAGCATCGAAACGCCGGTGCTCTCGGTCGAAATGCCCGACCGCCCCGGTTCCATTTTCACTTTAAGCAAACTGCTTGGCGATGCCGGCATAAATATCACCACGGTTTACGGAACCAGCCTTGGCGGCAACCGTTCCCGCATACTGGTTGCGACCAGCAATCCGCAGAAGGCGCTTGAGGTGCTTATCGCCAGCGCGGAAATGCGGTGAAGCCGTAAAGTTTTTTTGAAGGCGGGGCCTAACTGGCCCCGCTCGTTTTATGTCCGCGCGCCGGACAAATGGTGTTCAGTTTTGGCGTCCATGGGTCTTTTGGCACTTGCGGCTGCCATGGCGGGACATTATAATAAGGTAAGGTATAATCCATAAAGGGGATGAATAAATGAAAAAGCTATTATTAATTGCCGTGGCAGTGGCAGGTCTGGCTGGTGTGTCTTATGCTCAGCAGGCCACTGTTATGAATACGGAACAGTTTGACAGATATATGCACACCAGACAGAGTCCGGATGCCCGCCGCGGAGCCTTGGTTCTGTATGAATGCAATGCCTCCTGCGTGGCCACCTGGTGGGCGGCTCTGAAGGAGCGCAATATAAGAGTCGTTGACGAGTCTGAGATGTCTTACGATTCTACCGTTCTCACTCTTGCTCTGCATCCCGGTGACGAGGTGTTTCGTCAGCACATCGTCCTCAACGGAACCGATGTAAGGGCAGCCATGGCGGTAGCCGATAGGTACATGCAGGCAGTAGTAAGACTGCACGGCATTGTCATCAAGCGGCTTATCGATACTAATTCCGATAAAACCATATTGGACATATACTTTGTCGCTAACAATAGGGTCAATCCGCAGGCAATATATGCAGGCATGGCAAACAAAAACTAAACACATTTGCCTGTAAGATATAAAAAACCCCGCCTTCCGGCGGGGTTTTTTTAGTGCTGAATGCTTAGTCGAGGTCGAAGGGGTTTATGGGTTTTTCCACCTTGCCGCCTTCTTTTTTTATCTTGTCGGTTTCCTCTTTGAATTTGCTTTCCAGTTCCTTCTGGTGCTGTTTGAGCGAGTCGGGCGCGGCCTTGAAATAGCTGTCGAGCTTGGCCTTATCCTCGCGGATTTTTTTTAGCGCGTCGGCCATCGGGTCGCCGCCCGCTTTCTTTTCCACCTTATCCCACGTCTTTATAACTTTGCCCGTGGCTTTTTCCACTTCCATTTTAATGCCGCAGTGCGGACAGTCCACGAATATCGTTTCGGCCATGGCGTTTTCTCCGTAACAAAGTTTCCGCTATTTTACTTTATTCCCCACAGCGGATGCTGCTGGGGCAGCACGCGCACGTCGCGCAGGCTTTCGGCGGCAAGACAGCGCAGGCGTTCCACGGTGTCTTCATCCGGCGGTTCTGCGGCGGGATTTCCCTCGCGCCGCGTGGCGGGCTGTAAAAACAGTTTTATATCGGGCGAAACGGAGCGCAGAAGCTGCACGGCTTTTTCAAATTCCTCAAGCCTAAGATTTTTCGTAAGCACGATTTTTACAAAGGCCTTGTCCGCGCAGATATTCAGGAAATTTTCATGCGCCTGCCAGAAATCGCGGCCGCAGTCTGACGGCAGTTTTATGTCGGCCGCTACTACGTCCACGCTGTCAGCCAGCAGCCGCATGGGACCGGCGAGAGTGCCGTTCGTTTCAAGGTGAATTTTCAGGCCGAGTTTTTTTATTTCCGGCGCGAGCGCGGCTATAAAATGCGCCTGCAGCAGCGGCTCTCCGCCCGTAAAAGACACGGCCTCGCAGGAATTCTGCGCGGCCAGTTCTTTTATCGCGGCAAGGGTGTCGTCGGCAGTAAAGGCGCGGCCGCAGACGCGGGCGGCGGGTTCGTCGCAGTAGCCGCAGGCCATGTTGCACCCGCAAAAACGCACGAACACCTGCTTCTGCCCGCAGTAAAGCCCCTCTCCCTGCACGGAGGCGAATATTTCGTATATTTCGGCGGTAATGCCCTGCATAGGTTAAAGCGCGGGGTCAGTTACGCCGGCTTCGGCAAAGCCTTTGGCGCGCAGTTTGCACGAGTCGCAGTGGCCGCATGGTTTTTTGCCGCCGGCGTAGCACGACCAGGTAAACTGAAGCGGCACTTTAAGCTTTACGGCCAGGCGCACGATGTCGGCCTTGCTCAGTTTTATTATCGGCGTGATTATCTCGATAGGCTTTCCTGTCGCGCCCAGTCTGGTTCCGAATTTCGCGGTCTCGGCAAAGGAGTTGTAGAAATCGGGCCGGCAGTCGGGATAGCCGGAATAGTCGAGAATGTTGGGGCCCGCTATGATTGCCTGCGCGTTTACCGAATCGGCCCACGAGGCCGCAAGCGACAGGAACATAAGGTTTCTTCCCGGCACGTAAGTGGAGGGAATGGAGGAACCGATATTTTCAAATTTTTCGTCGGGCAGAACGGCGTCGCCGTCAACCAGCGAACTGGTTTTGAGCCACGGCAGGGCAAGGCTTACCGTTTCAAGGCGGATGCCGTAATGGGCGGCTATTTTTTTAGCGCCCTCTATTTCGCGGCGGTGACGCTGGCCGTAATCGGCCGTAAGGGCCATGCAGTCGTAGCCTTCGTTTAATGCCCAGCCAAGGCAGGTCGTGGAATCGAGCCCGCCGGAAAACAGTATTATCGCTTTTTTCATTTTTAGTCTCCGCGCCGGAGCACGCGCACTTCGCCCCGGTCTTTTTTCACGGCTATGCCGGCCACGGCTTTAAGCCCGCCGATGTTGAAGGCTATGGCTAGGTCCTGTCTGCCGTTTTCAGGCCGGATGTGCAGAAATTTTTCCACGCGGCCGCTGTGGCGTATGGCGGCAATGGCGTTTTCCGCGGCGTGTTTTTCGCCCAGCACTGCCTCGCGGATTGCCTGCGAGCAGGCGAAGTCCTCGAAATGGTTAAGGTAAAAAAGTCCGGCCGGAATAACAAGCACGTCGGAAAGGTTTTGCCGGATGTAATCTATAAGATACGGAAAGTTCGCGAAACAGCCCACAGTAACCGTGCGCGCTTTTTTTGCGCCTATCATCGCTTTCGTGCCCGCGCCGGTAACGATTATGGCCGGAGTGTTTTTGTCTGAAAGCGTAAGCGCCTGATGCGGCGAGTTGTCGAAATGTCTGAAATCCGACGGGTAGGCCAGTTCTGAAAAAAAGTCGGCCTCAGGTTTTTCGGCTTTCAGCGCAAGGGCTTTTTCCTTGTGCGCGAAAACGGTTATATCACTTTTTCCGGCGGCGGCAAGGGACGTTATTGTTGTGGAGCAGCGCAGCACGTCGACGACCACCGCGTCGCCGGTCCATGACGTGCACTCGCGGCGGGTCTTACCAACCCTGATTTGTCTTGCGCCAGTATTCGATGTCACCCTTTTGCTCTCCCTGCGTTTTGCGGATATAGCGTATGGCCACGCCGGACAGGTAAACCCTGCGCGGCCGTGCGACGGCTTCGGGGTCGTTTTCGTTTATTATTTCCGGCAGTTTCCTTATAATGACGGCATCCGCGCCTTTTTCGGCGGCTATCTGGCGGATGCGGTCCGCCTGACGCTTGCGCGTGTCCGAGTCGTTCATCGCGGTTTTTTCAGATGTAAGAAGACCTATCGCGCTCCACTCGTGCGGAACCTGTTCCTTTGAGTAGAAGACCTGCACCTGCTCGGGAAACTTGCCCGGAAAGGAGGGGGCGGCGGGCAGCCATTCGATGTTGTAGGCCGCGCAGCCGCTTAAGGCGGCGGCGCAGGCAAGGACCGCAAAAAAACGCAGTGCGGGAAGGCGGCTCATTTAGGCGGCTCTATCTCAAGCTCGCGGCAGATTTTGCGTACGGCGAAATCGGCCACTTCGGGGTGGCGGGTCACCGGTACTTCCTTGCCGTTCGCGGGATTTTGAAAAACGGAATATTTTCCGCCCTCGCGCGACAGGGTGCACCCCTGTTCGGTGAGATACTTTATGAATTCCCTTCTTTTCATATTGCAGCCTCCGGCGGGTTGCGCACCCGCCAAGACGATTTTACAAAATCGTTATTTGCCGTGCTGTGCGGCAAGCTGGCCGCAGGCCGCCGCAATGTCGCGGCCCAGACTGCGGCGCGTGGTCACGTTTATGGTGCGGGCCAGCAGGTCGGCCGACAGTTTTTTTACGAGCTGTTCGCCTTTCCCGTCGTCGTCCGTGCCCGTGTTGCAGGCTATAAGATTTACGTGCACCAGATAATTTTTGTGTATGCCGCGTATCCAGTCGGTCAGTTTGGTGACGTGGCGGGCCGAGGTGTTTACCCCGTCGATGACGGTATATTCGATGAAAACCTGTCTGCCCGTGCGTTCGATATATTCGGAAAGCGCGGCCTGCAGTTTGTCGAGATTATAACGCTGGTTTATCGGAACAAGATTGTCGCGTTCCTCGTTGTCCGCCGTGTGAATCGACACCGCCAGATTTACCTGCGGCAGGTCGGTGGCAAGCTTTAATATGCCGTCGGCGTGACCCGAGGTGGAAACGGAAATGTGGCGGTGGCCTATGCCCAGATAATCGGGATTTGAAAGGGTGGCTATCGAATCGACGACGGCGGGGTAGTTGAAAAACGGCTCGCCCATGCCCATGTAGACGACGCTTGATATGCGGTCGGCGATGTTGTTGGCGCGCACGTGCTCAAACCAGAAAAGCACCTGATCGGAAATTTCCTCCGCCGTCAGATTGCGCTTGAGGCCGAACTTTCCCGTGGCGCAGAACGGACAGCCCACGGGACAGCCCGCCTGTGAGGACACGCACACGCTCCAGTGGTTTGAAAAGGAGTTCATCAGCACGGTTTCAACGCGCACTCCGTCGTGCATTTCGATGAGCGCTTTTTTTACGGGGTCTTTTTTCGACTCCTGCAGTTTAATCACCCTGAAGCTCAGCAGGGGAAATTCCCCGTTGAGTTTCTGCCGCATGTCGGCCGGCAGGGTGGTGGCTTTGTCCCACGAGTCTATGCCCTTTCTGAAAATGGCCTCCTGCAGCTGCTTGATGCGGTATCCGGGAAGGTTCAGGGGTTTGAGATATTTTTTTAGCGCCTCGAATTTCATAAAACGTTTCCTTTTGCTTTGTCTGGTATAACAGCATTCTACCTTTTTGGCGGGCCGCCTGTCTGTTGCTGGCGGCCGGAAAATGGTTAAATCTTTCCATGCTAAAGATGCGCTACTGCGACAGTCACTGCCACGTTGCCGACGCTTCCTTCGACAAGGACCGCGACGATGTTGTGTCCCGCGCGCTGGAAGCGGGGGTGGATTTGCTCGTCGAAATAGGCTGCGAGCCCGCGCGCTGGGATAACGCCCTGCGCCTTACGGCGGACTGCCCCGAACACTTTTACTGCGCCTTCGGCGTTCATCCCGAAAACTGCGCCGATGCCGTGCCGGAAAACTTTGAAAAACTGGCCCGTCTGATGACGGAAAAAAAGACGGTCGCCCTCGGTGAAATAGGCCTCGACTACGCCTACGGAACCGAAACCGCCGCCGCCCAGCAGGAGCTTTTTTCCCGGCAGCTTGTCATGGCCCGCGACTGCGCAAAACCCGTAATACTGCACTGCCGCAGCACGCGCCCCGGCGAGAATTTCACCGACGCCTACGACGCCATGCTAAATATAATGAAGCGCGACTGGACACCCTCCGGCAGCGGCGCGTTCAGCGGCATACTGCACTGCTTTTCCGGCAGTTATCAGGACGCCGTGACCGCCTGCGACATGGGGCTTCTTCTCGGCGTAAACGGCACGGTGTCCTATCCTAAAAACAGCGGCCTGCGCGAAACGCTGGCAAAAATCGGCCTGGGCCGGCTTACGCTGGAAACCGACTGTCCTTATCTGCCGCCGCAATCCTGCCGCGGAAAGCGCAACGAGCCGTCAAAAATTCCCGAAATAGCGTGCGCGCTAGCGGGCACGCTTGGCGTGTCCTGCGCGGAAGTCGCCGAAAGCGCTTATATGCACGTGCGGGAAGCGTTTCTTTCCTAGAACGTGCGCGCGGAAAAAACCTATTGCGCGCGTACGGGCTTTTTAGTAAATTTATTTTATATGACAGAAGCCTTCGTCCCAAAAGAAGTATTCCTCACCAGAGGTATCGGACGGCACCGCGAAAAACTCGCGAGCTTTGAGGAAGCCCTCAGAGATGCCAAAATCGCGAGATTCAATATCGTGCCTGTCTCAAGCATATTCCCGCCCAACTGCAAAGTCGTGCCCGTGTCCAAGGGACTCGAACGTCTTAGCAGCGGCCAGATACTGCACTGTGTCATAAGCCGCAACGCCACCGATGAAAACCGCCGGCTCATTTCCGCTTCAGTGGGTCTTGCCATTCCCAAGAACCGGAATATCCACGGTTACATCTCCGAACACCACAGCTTCGGCGAACCGGATGAACAGTCCGGCGAGTACGCCGAGGATTTGGCTGCACTCATGCTTTCCACCATCCAGGGCGTTCAGTTCGACGGCGACACAACCTGGGACGACAAGAAGGAAATCTGGAAGATGAGCGGCAAAATCGTCAAGACCACGAACGTCACCCAGTCCGCCATAGGGCAGACCGGCATGTGGACGACTGTTGTTGCGGCGGCTGTCTTTGTAAGATAGTCCGCTTAAGGAACTTTTAAACCCGAAAGCCGTACGGCGGACCGGTTCCGCCGTGCGGCTTTCATGTGTGAGGCAGCAGATGAAGCTCAGCGTGCTTATTCCCGCCTACAACGAAAGCGCCACCCTGCGCCGGTGCGTGGACGCCGTTTACGAAAAAAACGGCGGCATGGAACTGGAGGTCATCGTAGCCGACGACGGCTCCTCCGACGCCACGCCGCGGGTATGCGCGGAAATAAGCAGACTGGGTTTCAAATATCTGCGGCTTGAAAAAAACTCCGGCAAGGGCGCGGCCCTGCGCGCCGCGCTTGCAAAGGCCACGGGCGACATTGTAATAGTGCAGGATGCCGACCTTGAATACGACCCCGCCGAGTACGCCTCCCTTGTAAGGCCCATAACCGAGGGACGCGCGCGCGTGGTCTACGGCTCGCGCATATTAAACCGCAAAAACCCCATGTCCGCGCTGTCGTTTTATCTGGGCGGGCGGCTGGTGTCGTGGTGGACGAATCTGCTTTACGGCGCGCATATCACCGACGAGCCCACCTGCTATAAGGTCTTCTCCGCCGATTTGCTTAAATCCCTGCCGCTTAAATCGACGGGCTTTGAATTTTGTCCCGAAGTGACCGGCCTGCTTCTCAGGGCCGGAGTGAAGATAGAGGAAGTGCCGATTTCGTATCATCCGCGCGGAGTGGAGGAAGGCAAGAAAATCCGTTTCCGCGACGGTTTTATCGCGCTGTGGACTCTGCTGAAAATCAGGTTTTCGGGCGGTGGCAAATGAAAGTATCCATACTGATTCCGGCCTATAACGAAATACGCACGATAGGGCAGGTGCTCGACAGACTGCAAAGCCTGCCGCTTGAGTTCGAGGTCGTGGTCGTCGACGACGGTTCCGCCGACGGCACTTACGATTTCGTGGCCTCCGCGATAAAAGAAAAACGTTACTGGTTTCCTGTAAAACTGGAAAAGCACGCCTTAAATTCAGGCAAGGGCGCGGCCATAATAACGGCCATAGGCGCGGCCTCCGGCGACATACTTGTCGTGCAGGATGCCGACCTTGAATACGACCCGATTCACATACCGCTTGTCGTCGCGCCGATAGCGCAGGGACGGGCGGAAGTATGCTTCGGCTCGCGCATGCTGGGCGGCAAGGCCGGAACATACAGCGTCATCTACCTGTGGGGAAATCTTTTTCTTACCTGGCTGACCAATGCTCTTTGCGGCAGTCATTACACCGATTCCTACACCTGCTACAAGGCGTTCAAAAAAGAAGTCATACAGGGCCTTGCCCTTACAAGCCGCGGTTTTGAAATAGAGGGCGAGCTGTCCGTAAAGCTTGCGCTTGGCGGCTACAAATACGAGGAAGTGCCCATAGCCTACATCCCGCGTTCGCGCAAGGACGGCAAGAAAATAAACGGGCGCGACGCCGTAAAGGGAATCCTCACCATTATCCGCACCTGGTGGCGCGCAAAACACGCCTGATGTCCGCTGGGCCCTTGTGCCCTTGACAGAGTTTAGTATCCCCATAACCATATATATATGCGTACACTCATCGCTTCCCTGCTGCTTTTATACGGCGCTTTCACTGCGCCGCTTTTTGCCGTCAGCACGCCGGACGCGATAGAGTACTGCACTAAATCCTTTGTCCGTGAAGTTATCCGCCAGTCCCACAATTTCAGGGCGGACATGTACCGCCCCGCAAGCAATCAGGCGGTGGCCCTGCTGCGCTTGGCCGAGGACAACAGAAAATACGGTTGTCTGCGCCAGTTCGACGCGCAGGAAATTCCCATTCTGGCAGGAGCCTGCGTAAGCGAGGCCCTGCGCACGGAGCAGGGCACAAAAGACCTGCTGACCTTTCTGGGCCGCTACTCCGCCGCCGATGAACAGCGGCATATAATTCAGGTTTTTTACGACCTGCGCCGGCTTGGCAAGGTAACGGATTCGTCCGCTTCCTTCGTGCCGGATGCCGCCGCCGCAGCAAGACTCGGACAGGCGGCCGGCATGAACGCCGCAACCCTTTTTGACAACAGCCAGAATGTTTCCGGCGGAGTATCCGCCCCCGCGCCTTCCGGTTTATATGTCGCGCCCGTCTGGTCTGCCTATACCGGCAGTACCGGCGGGCAGACTTCCGCTTTCGGCACGGCCACGACCGGTCCTCTCAATGTTTCCGCGCCGTCGGGCATAATGACACCGGCCACGCCGGAACAGATTGCCGCTGCTTCCGCCGCGCGCACCGATTTCGACACCGACGTTCTGCCTGACCCCGCCGCCGCTTACTATGCCGCCGCACCGTGGACGCTGGACGCGGTTTCGCCCTCGGACAGTTCTTTAAGCGACGAGTCAGGCAGCGATGAATACCTTGCCGTGGCGACCACGGAACAGGCCCATGCGCTTATAGAGCGGCGCGATGAAACCGCCATAAGGTCCGAAAAGACAAGCAAAAATCTGACCGCTTTCCGCGCCGCGTTTCAGGCTTTGCAGATAGGCTTTCAGCGGCTTGCCGGCATGACCAGCGAACTGATAACAAAAAAACTGACCGCTACCTCCAAGCAGAAACAGGAATGGGACAGCAGGCTTGGCATTACAGACAATCTGGTTGGCGCGGGCATTTTCAATTTCAAACTGCTGGACGCGCGCGAGATTCATAAAGACCTTGTCAAAGCCGCCGTTTACAAGGCCGGAAAATTCGACGACAAACTGCGCGCCCAAACGCATTTCGTGCGCATAAGCGCGCGGGTGCAGCTTATAAATTCCCTCGGCCTGCCGGTTGATATTATCTCCGCCGCAACGCCGGTAACGGCGAAGGCGTGGATAAACGGCTATGCCGAAGTAACCGAAACGCGGCTTACCGAAGGCAGACAGTTCAAGGCGGCAACGCGCGGGCTTACCAAAATGGCGTGGCCGCTGTCTTCAAAGTTTATCCGCAGGATGAAAATAGGCGAGGACGTTTCACTTGTCGCCCGTATTGACCGCGGTCTTGAAGCGGGCATTTACGCCACTCAGGCCATACCCTTTAACGCCGCTACCATGGGGCTAAAGGCCGGAAGCACGAACTGGAAATCAAATGAAAACTGGCTGCATGTGTTTATCGAGAAAATCGACCCGTCGCACGTTACCATTCTGGTGGAAACCGGCAAAGGCTCGAGCATCGGCACGCGCGTATCAATCTTTTCGGGACTGGATTTCATCGACGACCTGTTCAAATCGAAGAAGGAAACCGCCTATACCGATAAGCAGTCCAAGGCTTCCTTCTGGGACACGCTGCTCGGCATGGGCATAAACAAAGGCCGAGTGGAAACGATAAGCAACCTTGAAAACATGAGCAAGGTGGAGCTGGGCGTTGAGTTCGCGCGCACCTTTACCGACGTTCGCACGCGCGGCTGGTCGGCCGTGGACATAACCGACAGCCTGACTGAAAAAGCCGTAAAGGAAGCCCTTGCCAAACTTGGCCGGACGGATGGTCTTGAACAGCTGAAGGCCGGTTCCGCCGGTCTGTCTTTTGAAAGCAGACTTACCGACGTTACCAAACGCCGTTCCGCTTTCCTGCGCTGTTTCGGAAAAATAGCCGAGAACGAACGGAAACTTTCCCTGCGTCAGCTGGACTATGTTGACGAGCAGGGCAATCATCGCCAGCTTGAAATAGCCGAATACGATTACCACGGCATCAACAAGCCGCTCAATGCCAGCCGCGAGCGCGAGCTGACCGTATGGTACGACAAGGCGCGCAATAAATATTCCATGACCATGGCACTGGGGCCGCAAAAGCGCACCTGGTCGACGACCCGCGCGCGCGTCGAAGACGTGGCCGTGTTTCAGAAGGAACTGGGCCTGCCGGTGGCAAATCCAAAAATAAGCGACGGGCGGCTGGGGCGTACAACTGAAACGGCCAACGTGACCATTTCCCCCGCCGGTTTCAAAAATATCGCCTCCGCGCCGTTTGACACGGTGATGCGGGAATATCTTGCCGCGGACTGGTCGTTTGAGCGCAACCGTACCGACTATTCATCGGCCGTGCCCCCGTGGGCGGCGCGGGACGGCGCGAACTACGCGGCGGCAAAGAAGTTTTTTACTGACAACTATTCCCTGCTTTCCTATATATATCAGGACCATCCCGATATGGAAAAGCTGACTGCGGAATATGAGGCCATAGCGCCGGGCCGCGATATGATAACCGACTGGAGTTCCTACGCCGACGCCCTTAAATTTACCCAGCGCGTGCTTGAAATGCAGCGCGCCTACAAGACCGGCGACCGGCCGGAGGATGTGCTTGAGGCCGTGCTGGAACTTAAAAAGGATTTCTCCAAAGACCCCAAAAAGATGATGCTTGCCATGGCGCGGCTTTCAAGCTACAGCGACCCGTCCGTTGAAAACTATACGGCCTATGCCGCCATGTCGGGCAAGCATGTAAGCCTTACGCCCGATATTCCGCAGGACCCGCCGCTTGCGCCTGATGAAGTGCTTGCAAACCGCATTGAGCAGTGGAAGAGCGGTGGCGCGATAACCGATTACGAATACCGCTATCTGCCGGAGTTTATAAAGGCTAATCCGCAGTTGTTCAATATGACTTCTTCAGACGACATGACGCAGCGGCAATTGCGCGAAACCGCCCTGCAAAATAACGCCGATACCGGCAGGAAGAAAGCCAAGAAAAAGTAATTTTAAAGCCCCGCTTAGGCGGGGCTTTTTTTATGAGTTATCCGCGCTGACAGCTGCTGCGCCGCGCGGAAGTTCCAATTTGCCGTGGCAAAATATTCATGCCGCTGTTTAGCTATAATCCCAGCCTGAGGAAAGTGCCCTTTGCTTGGCAAGTGCTGCCGCAAGACGATAATTTTTATTGCGCTAATGAGGCTGGCGCGGGGGTGTGCCTTACAGGAAGACCGCGCCGGTTTTTGCCGCGCCTGAATGGGGTCGCGCTGGCGTATTGTTTGCGGCACAGCATATCCCGCCTGATAATGATGTGCGCAGTTAACAGCCGTAATGTACCCGTTAGTATCTGCATTGTTTTATTGGCCTTGCGGTGTGTCCGGTTCATGGGAATATTATGCCGTTTATTGCCGCAGCTCTGCGGTTTTTGCAGGCACTCTGCCTGTACAACACACTGTCATAAATAACCGTGCCTGATTGTTCTTGCGTATATGGAAGGTTTAGATTTTTCTGCCTTGTGGCAGTCACGGCCATTTATGGCAGAGATGTTGTCTGGCATCACTGTATGGCGCGGGTAGTGCCATAAAAAGACGTGCAAAATATCTGATATCAGCGGTGCTGAGTAATTTGTGTGACATGTTTGCCGAAGGTTTGAGCGCTTATGCTGATATGATGAAGTTCTCTTCGTGTATGTGCCTGCGGAGTCAGCTATCATGCGCCTTCAATGCTGCTTTGCTGTATGCCTGCTTGTATGGCACAGGGTAAACCGGCACTATGTAGGCTTCCCCTGTGGCGATATTATGCACAAGCATTACGGCTCTAGTTTAGCGCACGTCACTTAAATGGCGCGGGTATCCGCTAATGTATTATTACAGCTTTTGGGTAAGCGGCATTGCTGGTTGAGTAATGGCGGGAGGCATTTTTTTGAGTTCTTGCGCGGCGCATGGCAGATAGGCTATGGCGGAGTGCGCCTTATCGGCGTATAAAAGGCGGATAGCTGATGTCTGCGGCTAAAGCGGTATCTTCCGGCATTGCGGCGGGAATTTCGCGGGGCAATAAAAAAGGCCGCCGGCTTCTTGCCGGCGGCCTTTCGGTGCAAAGACTGTTATTTACCGTGCATCCAGCGTTTGATGGGCTCAACCATAAGGTAAACCACTATGGCCGCGCCGAAGGCAAACAGCGTCGGGTAGAGGAAGAACTGGGTGGGCGACATCTTGTCAAAGTTGCTGGCATAGAGTCCGGCGGTAAAATCACCCAGCGCGCTGGCGGCAAACCAGGTTCCCATCAGCAGCGATGCAAACTGCGCGGGGGCAAGTTTGGTCACCATCGACAGACCGACAGGCGACAGGCACAGCTCGCCCATGGTGTGGAAGAAGTATGCGCCGATGAGCCAGAACATGCTGACCGGTCCGAACTGAAGGGCGTGCACGCCGGCAAGCAGCAGAATGTAGCCGCAGCCCAGTGCAAGCAGACCCCACGCGAACTTAAACGGCGTGGACGGTTCCATGTTCTTTTTTGAAAGCCCTATCCAGAGTTTCGAAAAGAGCGGGGCGAATATCATGATAAACAGCGGGTTGACGGCCTGGAAGAAGCTGGCCGGCATTTCCCAGCCGAAAATCCTGCGGTTTACGTTGCGGTCCGCAAACAGGGTAAGCGAGCTGCCCGCCTGTTCGAAACATGCCCAGAAGAAGATGGTGAAAAACGCCATTATGAAAATAACGGCTATACGCTGTTTTTCTTCGGTTGTAAGCGGCGCTTTTTCAACCACCTTGTTGTCTGCGGTTTTCACTTCCCGTCCCGCAGGCAGTATGCCGATTGTTCCGAGGTAGCGGTCCTTGCCCCATATAAACAGCGCAAGTCCGCAGAGCATACCCACGCCCGCCGCGCTGAAACCGTAGGACCAGCCTACTTTTTCGCCGAGGTAGCCGCAGATAAACGGCGCCATGAGCGCGCCGAGGTTGATGCCCATGTAGAAAATGGTGAAACCGCCGTCGCGGCGGGGGTCGTTATCCCCGTAAAGGCCGCCCACTATGGTGGAGATATTGGGCTTGAAAAAGCCGTTTCCCAGAATGATGAGGGTAAGGGCCGTGTAGAAGAAGGGAAGAGTCTGCACGCTGAGCACGAACTGGCCCATGGCCATCAGCAGTCCGCCGATGATTATGGCCTTTCTCGTGCCGAGGTATTTATCGGATATATATCCGCCGATAAGCGGGGTAAGGTACACAAGCCCCTGATACCAGCCGTAAAGTTTGCCAGCCTGTTCGGTGGTAAACAAAAGCTGCTTGGTCATGTACAGAACCAGCAGCGCGCGCATGCCGTAAAAACTGAACCGTTCCCACATCTCTACACCAAACAGCATGTATAAGCCTTTGGGGTGCTTCTCCTGCATTTATCCTCCCGCGTGATTTTGTGGCGGATATAAATCCGTTAATATATATATTATCACAATTGCACATGGGTTTGACAAAAGCTCGTTTACTGCTATAATAAAAGTGAGGATTATGAAGAAACTCATATCGCTGTTGGTGCTGGCTGTCGTGTCCGCCGCGGGTTACATAATGTATCCCGTGTTCGGTCGCGGGCTTTTCGGCCTGTCTGGTACGGTGTCGATATCGCCGCGCCTGAGCCGCTATGCCGCCCAGCCCAATGAAGTTTGCTATGTAATCCTCAAAAATGCCGGCGGCATGCCGGTGGCGGTAAAGCGCTATGTAAATCCCGATTTCCCGCTGCATTTCAGCGTGAAGCCTTCGGACTTCATCATGGCCGACGCCTGGAAGGACACCCTTTCCGTTGAAGTGCAGATAAACAGCCACGGCAAAATTGGTAAGCTGGAAACCGGCGACATGTTCGGTTCCTACGGCAAACCCATTGCCCTGCGCTCTGACAAAGTGGCCGTTACGGTGGACAAGATGCTTGGTATGCCCACGCTGATAGCTTCCGCGCGGGATGAGAAATTCCGCTACATCTTCCGTTCGTCCGCCCGCTAAAGCCGTTTAACTTTTTATAAACCGCGGATTGCCTCCGCGGTTTTTTTATTATTATGCCGGAAGTGCCAGAAAAATACCGCAAATATATAGCGGCCGCGCTTGGGGCGGCGCTCTGCCTTGTCTTCGCCGGTTACGATTACGGCGTGACATCCAACCAAATGCAGGTGCTGCCTTTTATAGAGAAAGCGGCAAATCCCGCCCTTTTTTCTTCGGATTACTATGTAAATACCCTGCGGTTTTTTCCTAGTTTTTATCCTTATATAATGGCGCTGTGCATGAAGCTGGCCGCCCTGCCGGTACTGCATTTTGTGCTTTACTGCGCGGCAAGGTTTCTGTTTTTGCTGGCCGGTTATGAGCTGGCGGTATTTCTTTTTTCCTCGGCGCGCACGGGCTATGCCGCCATGTTTATGCTGGCGGTTTCACCGCTTGTAAACATAAGCGGGCCGCTGGGCTTTGACCCGCTGATGAAAACCTCGTTTTACCAGACCAGCGCCGCCGCGCCGGCGGCGGTGTTTTGTCTGCTTGCCTTTCTTAAATACCGCTATATAGCCGCCGCCTTTTTGCTCGGCGCGGTGTATTATCTAATGCCGCTTTACGGGAATTTTCTCGCCGCCATGCTGGCGGCCGCGGCATTGTACAGGCTTTACCGCAGCGGCCGTGCGGTATTGCCGGCATTTGGCAAAGCCGCTGTTGTGTTTACTCTTGTGGTATTACCGGGTGTTCTGCTTTTTCTGCGCGCGGCGGGCGGTGACGCGTCCGCCGCTTCGCCGGATTTCATAATCTGGCTGAAAAACTGGTTTGGCGGGCATTATTTCCTGTCGTTATGGAAAATGCGACAATGGCGATGGGTTGTGCTTCTGCTGCTGTCGCTGTTTTGTTTGTTCCGCATGGGATTTAGCCGCTGCCGCGAGGCAAAAACCGTTTTTGCCATGCTTGCCGTTTTGCCTGTTTTGTGGCTTGTTGCTTTTGCGGGCGGTGATATTTTTTCAGTACGCCGCATTATCCTTCTTCAGTTTTACAGAAGCGATGTCTTTCTGGTCCTTTTCGGTCTTATTTTCGCGGCCGACTACATTGTGCGCCGCATGGCTGACGCTTCCTCCGGCGGCGCGGCTGTCGCGGCCATTGTCCTGCTTGCGTTCATGGGCGAGGGACAGGAACTCTATTACGGAACTTTACTGCTTGCGCTTATACTGTCTGTCCGCCTGCCTGCCGGTTTGATTTCCGACAAAGTGCGTGTCGGCGTGAAAAGGGTTTCGGCGGCCTGCATGCTGTTATTCTTTTTAAGGGAATTTGCCTCTTCTCCGACTCCGCTGACTTTTTGTTTTATTCCGCCATTGCTTGTTTTGCTTTTAATGCCGGAGCGCGGAATTTCATTAAAAGCAGGTGTAGGGGCCGTGGCCGTTTTGCTTTTTCTGCCAATAGGCGCGGAGGCTTTGCAGGCTGTTAAGCGGGGCGGACTTGCCCAAATAACCACGCTGGAAACGTCGGTCGAGAATGACTGGCGGGCAGTGCAGTTATGGGCGGGAAACAGCACCGCGCAGGACGCTTCTTTTATAGTGCCGGTAAATATGGGCGGTTTCCGCACTTACTCGCGGCGGAGCGTTTTTGTGGAATGGAATGACGGCGCCGCCATGCACTGGCGGGCCGGTTTTGAGAAAAGCTGGGCTGAACGGCTTGAGCGGCTTGGCTATACACAACGCGAAATGCTGGCTGTTCCCGGAATTTTCGCCGGCATAAACAGGGGCGGATTTCTTATTGATAAACTGTTTTCAGGCAACGCGGAACGGCTGTCCGACCCCTTTATTTTGCAGAGCGGTTATCTTACAACCCTGCGCTACAAACAGCAGGATGAAAATGTGTTCCTTTCAATTAAGAGGGATTACGGCACGGATTATGTGGTGGAGCCGGTAAGCCGGAAACTGAATTTTCCGCTGGTATATGAAAACGGCACTTTCAGGGTGTACCGTATTGGCTGAACGCTTTTACAGGCGGGCAAGACCGAGGTAAAGCAGAAAGATTCCGGTGAGCAGGAAGAAGAACGCCCACTTCTTTTTTTCCAGCACAAGGCGCGACTCGTTAAGCAGGTTTTCGCGCAGTATGCGCGCAAACTGCGTGACGAGATTTATTTTTGCTATGAACAGCCAGCCCGCCAGAAGCAGCAGCAGACCCGCCGTCAGATAGAAAAAAGTACAGTACATTTTAGCCCCCGTTAAAGCGGTTCATGGCCGCCTCAACCCCTGTGTCCGCGCAGACAAGCGCGGCGTCTTTTGCTTTTTCAAGCGCCTCATGCAGAGTTTTCTTTTCCTGGGAGGAAAAGGACGCCAGCACAAAATCCTTCGCTTCAAACTGCGGCGGACGCGGTCCCGTGCCTATGCGCAGACGGGGCACGTCCTGCGTGCCCAGACACTGAAGAATGTCCGCCATGCCCTTCTGCCCGCCGGCGCTTCCGCCGAGTCTAAGACGAATGGCGCCCAGATTGAGCGCCATATCGTCAAAGCACACTAATACGGAATCCGGCTGGAGCTTGTAAAAACCGCAGAACGAAGCCAGCATCCGGCCTGAATCGTTCATGTAGGTAAGCGGTTTTATAAGGTAAAGCGGGCCGGACGGCAGTTCGGCTCTGCAATACTCGCCGATGTTCTGCCAGGTCTTCCAGGGCCCCGCGCCTGCGTGCTCGGTCAGCATGTCCACAAGCATGAAGCCTGCGTTGTGCCGCGTCGCACTGTAGCGGGGGCCTGGATTTCCAAGACCTGCTATTACCTGTATCGGAGTGGCCAAAACTATTTCTTCTCCGGCTTGGCCGCCGTCTTTTCTCCGGGTTTGCCCGCTGATGCTTTCTCGCCGGGCTTGCCTGCGGCTGCAGTGCCTTCCGCGCCTTCCTCTTCCTTCTTGCCCTTGGCTATGACTTCGGGCTGGGCGGCTTCGGTTCCGGCTGCTGCTGCGGTCGTCGGGGCGGCTATCTCTTCTTCCTTCGGGACGATGAGGTGAGCCAGAATCTTGGTCGGTTCTTCCTTGGTGGTCACGCCTTTTGCCAGTTTAAGGTCGGCAACAGTGATGGCGTGCTTGTCATCATGGAGTTCGGCCAGATCGATGACGATTTCGTGCGGAATGTCGGCCGGCAGGGCGTGCAGCGAAAGCTTGCGCGTCGCGTGGTCGACGATGGCGCCCATAATCTTGACCAGGGGCGATTCGCCCTGAAGTCTGACGGGCACGACGACGTCAATGGGTTTCTTCATGTCGATGCGCAGCAGGTCCATATGAATGGGGTCGTTGCTGACGACATGGCGCTGCACGGTTTTCATGATGACTTTGTCCGAACCGCCGGGCAGGTTAAGGTTGATGATGACGTTGCTGCCGGCCTTGAGGGCGGCTTCAATGTCTTTTCCGTCGAGGGTCACGGAAACGGGGTTCTGCTTGTTGCCGTATACCGTGCCGGGAACTTTCTTGCTCTGGCGAATCTTTGAAAGTTCGCCTTTGCAGCCAGTTTTCTCTCTCAGCTCGGCTGAGATGGTGATTTCGTTCATTGTTAGTCCTCCGCTATAGTGCGTACGTCAAAGCTCACATGAACATCTCGCTGATGGAGAGTCCATTGTGGTTTCTTCTGATTGCTTCCGCCAGAGTAGGTGCAACAGAAAGCCTTTTCACCTTCGGGCCCAGGTCCTTTGTCACGGGGATGGTGTCGGCTATGACCAGCTGCTCGAGTACCGAGTCGTTGATCTTGCTTACCGCATCCCTTGACAGCAGACCGTGCGTGCAGGCGGCAAAAACGCGCGTCGCTCCCTTGTCCTTTATTGCTTGTGCCACGCAGGCCAGTGTGCCCGCGGTGTCAACCAGATCGTCGAATATTATGGCCGTCTTGCCTTCCACGTTGCCGATAACGTTGTAGACCGTCGCCACGTTGGGGCGGGGGCGGCGCTTGTCCACAATCACTATGCCTACGTCGAGGCGTCCCGCGAAATAGCGGGCGCGCTCCACTCCGCCCACGTCGGGCGAAATTACGACCATGTTCTCAAATTTGCACTGCTTGAAGTATTCCGCGAACACGTTGAAGCCGAAAAGGTGGTCCACCGGAATATCGAAAAAGCCCTGAATCTGACCGGCATGCAGGTCGACGGCCATTACGCGGTTCGCGCCGGCCGTAACTATAAGGTTGGCGACAAGTTTGGCCGTTATGGGCACGCGGGGCGAAACCTTGCGGTCGCCGCGGGCGTAACCGTAGTACGGCAAAACGGCGGTTATGTGACCGGCGCTTGCGCGGCGCAGGGCGTCGAGCATGACCAGCAGTTCCATGACGTTTTCATTTACAGGCGTGCAGGTGGGCTGCACCACATAGCAGTCGCAGCCGCGCACGTTTTCCTGTATCTGAACGTCGATCTCGCCGTCGGCGAAACGGCCCACGCGCACCTTGCCGAGCTGCACGCCCAGCGTGTTGCACAGTTCCGTTGCCAGGGGCAGATTGGCGTTGCCCGAGAAAATCTTGAGAGTCCCAGCCTTTTTAATGTCCGGCATTCCTATCCTCGCTTGAGAGGTTTTATGATTTGTCTTGAGCGGGCGATTGCAAGCGTCGCGGCCGGTACGTCTTCCGTTATCGTGGAACCCGCGCCGATTTTCGCTCCCGCGCCCACTTTGACCGGCGCCACAAGATTCGTGTTGGAGCCGATAAAGACACCGTCTTCAATTATGGTCTTGTGTTTGTGCACGCCGTCGTAATTACAGGTTATGGTACCCGCGCCGACATTGACGCCCGAACCTATTACCGCGTCGCCCACGTACGTGAGGTGCGGTACCTTGGAGCCAGTGCCGATTTCAGATGCTTTTATCTCAGTGAAATTGCCGACTTTCGCCTTTTCGGCGAGTTTCGTGCCCGGCCGCAGATGGGCGTAGGGCCCTATGGCGCAGTTTGCGCTCACTGCCGACTGAAGCATGTATGACCCCGCCTTTATGTGGCAGTTGTCGCCTATGGTCATGTCCGCTATCCAGCAGTTCGGCTCTATCACGCAGCCGCCGCCTATGACGGTTTTGCCGGAAATGGTCGTATTGGGGTAAATGGTGGTGTCGGGGCCGATGGTCACGTCGGAATCGATATAGGTGCGCTCCGGGTCAATGAAGGTCACGCCCGCCGCCATCAGTTCGTCATTTTTGCGGCGGCGCAGAATGGCTTCGGCCTGCGCAAGCTGCGCGCGCGAGTTCACGCCCAGCAGTTCGCGGCAGTCGGCCGACTTAAAGGGTATAACCTTCAGGCCCTGCTGTCTTAAAATCGCTATGGTGTCGGTAAGATAAAATTCCTGTTTCGGACCGGATTTGCGCAGCAGCGGCAGCGCGGCCAGCAGTGCTTCGGAGGAAAAAACGTACATGCCGGAATTTATTTCCCGTACGGCGGCGGTGGCGGCGTCGGTTTCGGTCTCCTCGACTATTTTGTCGAGCAGGCCGTCTTTCGAGCGCACTATTCTGCCGTAGCCCTTGGGGTCGGGCACGTCGGCCGTAAGGACTGCCGCGGCCGCGCCGGATGCCGTAAAGGTTTCGTGGAAGCCGGCGAGGGTTTCGCCTGTAATCAGCGGCGTGTCGCCGCAGAGAATAAGAATGTTTTTGTGCTTTGCTATGAAATCGGACGCTTCCTGCGCGGCCCTGCCGCTGCCGGAAAGCTGTTTTTGCTGTAGTATTTCAACGGGCGCATTTACCGCCCACGAGGGCAGGCCGTCGGTCACGGTCTGACGGGTAAGGTCGGCCTGATGGCCGACTATTACGGCTATGGCATCGGGCTTCTGTGAAGAGGCCGCTTCCAGTATTCTGCGCAGTATGGGCTTGCCGCATACCGTGTGCAGCACTTTGGGCAGGGACGACTTCATACGCGTGCCCATGCCGGCCGCAAGTATCAGTACACCGAAATTTTTTGTTTGTCCGGACATAACAATTCCTGGATTCTATGTTAAATAATTATAGCAAATTCAGTGACGGCTGAACGCCCCGTTTGGCATGGGGCGTTTATGGCCGTTTTTGCGGATGAAAAAGCGGGGCTCAGTAAGCCGCCAGTTTGTCCGCCAGCAGGTTTAGCTGAACAAAGAACGCATCGGCGGCGGAAGCGGCCGAGGACGACAGTTCCGGCCGTATTTTCGGGCCGGACAGCGGGCCGCTGGCCGTAAACACGTTTATGTGGTCGAGCAGTTTGGCCTGCAGTTTAAGCGAGGTCGTTTTTTCCTTCGCGTCCAGTTCGCCCGTCATGTCGAAGGAGGCGTTGTCGCCGGACACCAGCAAATCCTCAAGGTCCAGCTTGCCGTCGCCTAGTTTGTATTCGGCGCGCGCGGCGTCAAATTCCAGCGTGGCGGGTTTTAGTTTGTTAAGACCGTTTATGTAGCGCAGGTTGTCGATAAACAGGGCGGTGTTGTCCACCCATTTGGCGCAGACGGTCGTTTCCTTGCAGGTGTTGAGCCTTATGCCGCGCATTTCAACCGAGGCTTCCGGCATTTTCAGCGTTCCGCCTTTTGGGGCCAGTATTTTGCCCTGCGCGGAAAAATGCTTTATGCCGAAATAGCCGCCGTCCGTGTCGGTGAGCATGGCCAGATAGGACACTGCCGTGCCGGATGAGGTGTCTATCGAGGCGGTTATTTTTGTCTGCGCGGCTATGCTTAAATCCGGCCTGCCGTAGCGCAGTGAGCCGGCGGCTTCGGCCGTAAAGGTGTATGCCGACAATACTTTTATCGTGGCGTTAAGGTTGCCGATATCGGCAGTCATGCCGGTTTTTCTGTCGTCCACCGTAACGCTTGCGCCGCTTATGGAGTAGGTTTTTGCCTTCCACTCGAAAAACGGCGATTTTTCCGTTTTCTGTTCAATACCCAGATCCCAGAAATTCCACGGGCCTTTTTCTCCGCGCGTAAGTGAAATTACGGGGTCGTCTATCAGCATGCCGGTCACTACAAGCTTGCCGCCGCTGAGGGCTTCGCGGTCCACGCGCAGGGTAAGGCGTTTTGCCGTCAGCAGGTAGCCGGGGCCGAGGCGTTTTGCTATGCGCAGATTGCGCACCACAACGCCCTCGAAGCGGGAATAGTAAATACGGTCGAATGTGACCCTGCGGCGCAGTTTTTGCTGAAGTACGGCCGACAGCCGCGTGGTGACGATTTCCTGATTGAGCTGAAAGGAGCCTGTCGTCGAGGAATAGTACAGGATTGTCGCCGCTATCGCTATTGCGGCGGCTATCGCCGCAAAGATTTTCATGGCCGTTTCGCGCCTTTGGGGTCGGGCAGCGTAAGTTCGGCGCCTACCACGGGCAGACCCTTTGATACTTTGGACGGGTTCGCCTCTTCCACAATCTGCCATTTGGAGCCGCTGCCGTAATACTGCGCGGCTATGGAGCGCAGTGTGTCGTCGTTTTTGACGCGGTGCTTCTTTGGCCATTTTTCGTCGTTTTTGACGGCGGCTTTTTCAGCCTGCGCCTGAGCGCAGTCGCGGTTCTGGCATTTGTCGAGCTGCTGTTCCAGCTTTTCAATTTCGCCGTCCTGCTCGTCAAGTTCCCTGCGCAGCGAGGCGGTGGTGCGGTTCAGCTCGTCGGCGCATTTGTCGTCGTCGGTGCGCGGTGCGGCCGCCACGGCTGTTTTGCCGAAGCGGTAGGAGCCGGAAAGCATGAACGAACCGTAATTGTCGGAGAGTCCGCTCCATGGCACGCTGAAGGCTGTGTCCACGGAGAATTTTTTAAGGTCCACGCCCAGACCGAAGGCCACGCTTGAATGGCTGTCATAGGAAATGCCCTTGCCCGCGCGCAGTTTGAGCAGGCCGGAATAAAAGCCCGCTTCCATGCCGGGGTAGAACTCGGTCAGGCTGTTTCTTATGCGCATGTCGAGACTGAAAAGCAGGTTGTTCCAGCGGTAGGACGCGCCGGTGTTGAAAAAGGGGCGCGGAACCTGATAGTCGCCGACTATGGGTATATCGGCTATCGAAAGACCTGCGCGCAGGCCGGGCATGACTTCGGTTATCGCGCCGATGTCGCCGCCAATGCCGGCTTTCTGCTTGTCAAGCGCGTCTATGGCGTTAAAGCGCAGACCCACGCCGACGTAAACCGGCATTTCAAGGTCCATGTCCGCGAGGTGCTGGGCCTCGTCTCCGAAAGAAAGGGTCACCATGTCGCGGTCTGCTATGTCCTTGCGGTGAAAGCCGTAATAGCCAAGACCCCATGTGCCGGAGCCGTGTTCCCTGTAAGGTACGGTGTACGCGCCGTAAAGTTCGTTGCCGGTGGAATAATCGCCGAAGCGGCGTGAAACGCCCAGACCGGCCGTTTCGTTTTTTATAATGCCAAGGCCGGCGGGATTATAGAAAACCGAAGTCTCGTCGTCCGCCACGGAGGTGAAAGCCGTGCCCATGCCGTTTGCCCGCGCGCCCGGCATTACGTCCCAGAACGTGGCGGCGTTTGCGGGCAGTGCGGCCAGCAGTATTGCAAATGGAATAAATGTCTTCATAAAAAAATTCTATATTATTGCCCGCCTTCAGGCCAAAAATATAAAATCTCCATTCGTACCGGCATGACCGGTGCAACTCGGAGGTACTGTGCGTAAAACAATTTTAGGTCTTGCTTTGGCTGTCTGCGCGGCTCCAGCTTTCGCCGCCGGAAAACTTTCCGTCTCCTACCCTTATGAAGGGCAGAAACTGCCGGAAATTTCAAAAATGTTCATTTTCGGTCAGGCGCCCGACGGCAAAGGCAGACTGACCATAAACGGAACCCGCGTAAAGCTGTTCAAAACGGGAACCTTCATAGCCTATCTGCCGGTCTCGACAGGCACTTTCGTTTTCAGTCTGGATTACAGCGGCAGGACAAGCGCTTCGCTTAAACGGACCGTTTCCGTCGCTTCCCACCCGCCCTTTATCCTGCCCGCCGGACAGATAGGAATCGACGTGGACAGCCTCGCCCCGCAGGACGATGCTCGCCTGCGCGCGGGTGACTGGCTGCCCGTTTCCATGCGCGGCACTCCGGGCGCGCAGGTTACGGTGTCGGTAAACGGCATTAAGGGCGAAACGCCTCTGCGCGAAACCTATGCCGGCCATTACGAGGGCTCGCTTGAAATACCCGACGGCGTTCAGCTTTCAGGCGAAAAACTGCTTTTCAGGCTGCGTAAAAACGGCGGCGTGGCCTCGGCCTACTCCGACGCGACGTTAAGCGTCACCGGCAAAAGCGAGATAGTGCGCATCAACGCCGACGGAACGGGCCTGCGCACCGGCGCAAACGGCGCGGGCTACAGAATGTTTCTGCAGGAGGGCCAGCTTGCCGTCGCCGACGCCAGAATGAACGGCAGGGTGCGCCTGCGTCTGAGCCCCTCCGAAAGCGGCTGGGTTGATGCCGCCCGTGCCGACAGCGCCTCCGGCTATGCCGCGCCCTCGGCCGAAATGGGCAACATTGAAACCATCGCCCGCCCCGACGGCACGCTCGCCACTGTCCTTCTTTCCCAGAACGTGCCCTATGAGGCAACTTCCTCGGAAAACGGGCTGGACGTGAAATTTTATTACTGCCACAACCATACCAACTGGATTGTATACAGTTCGTCGGATACATTCGTCCATGACGTGCGCTGGTCCCAGCCCGACGAGCAGACCTGCGTTGTCCGCATACGCCTGAACCCCGGCATGAAGCTGTGGGGCTACGATATTTCCTACGACGGCGGAACCGCCGGTATCACCCTGCGCCGTCCGCCATTGCCGGAAAAAGGCCGCCGTCCGCTTGCCGGAATAAAGATTGTGCTGGACCCCGGCCATTCGACTAAAAACGGCTATCCCACCGACGGAGCCATAGGCCCTTCCGGTCTTACGGAGGCCGCGTCGAACCTGACCATTGCAAAGGATGTGGGCTACGCGTTTGAAAAGCTGGGCGCGCAGGTTATTTTCACCCGCAAGGGCGACGAGAACGTGCCGCTTAAGTCGCGGCCCAAAATTGCCGCCGCCGCTGGCGGGGACCTGTTCATCAGCATACACAGCAACGCCATAGCTGACGGCGCCGACCCCTACGCAAGGGCGCGCGGTTTTCAGATTTATTATTACCACCCGGCCAGTCTGGGACTTGCCCGCTCGGTCGCGGCGGCTTACCGCCGCCGTCTGCCCCTGCCAGACGAGGGGATGCGCTACGGCGATTACCTTGTCGCGCGCATGACCCAGATGCCAGCCATACTGGTTGAAAACGCGTATCTGATTCTGCCCGAGCATGAATACCTGCTGGCAAGCGCGGCCTACCGCGAAAAAATCGCCTACGCGCTCTCCGAAGGCGTACTGCGGTTTTTCGGTTACGACGCCGGAAAATATCTGAGGAATTTTTCCATAACGCGCAGAAAAACGCGCACGGCAAAATCCGCCGATGCCGCAGTACAGGGCGACGAGACTGAAACCTCCGCCGCCGCAAAGGGCGCGGTAAAATCCCGCGCGAAAAAATCGGCCAAAGCCGTCAGGACGGAGGCAAAACCCGCCGAAGAAAGCGCGGCCGTAAAGCCTGCCGCCGAAAAGAACGAGGCTGCTGCGCCAAGAGCGGCGCGCGCCAAAAAAGCGGTTAAAACCGCCAGGCCCGAAACAAAAACCGCCGGAGAAAAGTAAGCGCGGGGCATAAAAATCTGACAGCAAAAAAGGAGCGGCCAAGGCCGCTCCTTTTTCATGTCCTGAAAACATTCTGCGTCTGTTCGGTACAGTGTTTGCCGTGCCGCCGGGGTAAATCAGCCCGCTTTTTTTACGCCGTTTCTGGGGCAGGCCGCAGCCAGCGGGCAGGCCGAGCACAGCGGCTTTATGGCCTTGCATACCCTGCGGCCGTGCAGCACAAGCTGGTTTGAAAAATCTATCCAGCTTTCCTTGGGCAGTTGGCGCATAAGGTCCAGTTCTACTTTTACGGGGTCCGTGTTTTTTGAAAGGCCCAGCCTTACGGCCAGCCTTTTTACATGGGTGTCCACCACCACGCCGCTTGCCACGCCAAAGGCCGCGCCCATGACAACATTTGCCGTCTTGCGCGCCACGCCGCGCAGGGAAAGCAGGCTGTCCATATCCCTCGGCACTTTCCCGCCAAAGCGTTCAAGTATCATTTTTGACGATTCCATTATGGACTTTGCCTTGCCGTGAAAAAAGCCGGTCGAGCGTATGGCTTCCTCCACATCCTCCGGCCGCGCGTTTGCAAAGGCGGCGGGGTCTGGAAAACGCTTAAACAGCGCGGGGGTTATTTTGTTTACGCGCTCATCGGTGCATTGGGCTGAAAGTATTGTTGCCACGAGAAGCTGAAATGGATTTGCGTGATGCAGCTGGGTCGCCGCGTCGGGATAGGCTTTTCTTAGCGCTTCCAGCATGGCCGGTACGCCGGTCCTGTATTTTTTCATGGTGTCCTCCGCCTGTGTACATATCTTAAAAAATTCCTTAAACTTATACTATGTTCAGCGGCTATATAACCACGGGCGGACTCGCCCTTATAATGATACTTGTGCTGTTCCTGCCCTTTTCCGTGAAACGGGTCGAGGAACAGCTGGAAGCCTTTCTGCTGATGATGGGCCTTTCCGCCGCGACGGTTTCCGGCGTGTGGAGCGGGCATCTGGTGCATGAGGCTTTCCGAGAACCTTTGCTTATTTCGCTGGCTGTGCTGATAATAGGTTTCTTTTTCCGCGCAAGCCGCGACTATATAAGGACATATACCGGCAAATTCGTAAAACTTGTCGGCCTGCCTGTCGCGATTTTTACGATAGTATTCATGCTGGGTATTCTTTCCAGCGTGATTACGGCCATTATCGCCGCGCTGGTTCTTACCGAGGTCGTGAGTGCGTTAAACCTTGACCGCAAGTACGAGGTGCGGCTTGTTATATACGCCTGCTTTGCCATAGGGCTCGGCGCCGCGCTTACCCCGCTGGGTGAACCTTTATCCACCATTGTGGTGTCGAAACTGCGCGCCGCGCCGCATAACGCCGATTTCTTTTATCTGCTTAAAAAGATAGGCGTATGGGTTGTGCCGGGCGTGTTTTTCATGTCCCTGCTGGCCTCTATGAATCATGGCGACGCGGTAAAGCGCAGCGGCCTGCGCACTTCCGAGCGCGAAAGCGTAAAGGATATAATCCTGCGCGCGGGCAAGGTGTACATTTTCGTAATGGCGCTGGTGTTTCTGGGCGCGGGCCTGCGCCCGCTTGCCGAGGCTACCATTGTAAGCCTGCCCGAATGGCAGCTTTTCTGGCTCAACTCGCTTTCCGCCGTACTCGATAACGCCACCCTTGCCGCCGCCGAAATAGTGCCCACCATGAGCGACGGTAAAATCACCTATATCCTTATGGGTCTGCTGATATCGGGCGGCATGCTGATACCGGGCAATATTCCAAATATCATAAGCGCGTCCAAGCTCAATATAAAGAGCCGCGAATGGGCCTCCGTCGCCCTGCCTTTGGGCGCGGTGGTAATGCTTGTCTATTTCGTGTTTATGATGCTGGTAGTGACGGTCTGACGCGCCTTTGCCAATTTGGCAGAGCGGCGCAGATATTATAAATTAGTATATAGGCAGTTTGTGCAGTTCAATCCAGTCCAATGGGAGCCTTATGAGCGCAAATACCAAGGAAGCACCGATACCTTTGTTCAATCTTAAACTTCAGCATCAGGCCATACAGCCGGAAATCAACAAGGCCGTGGTTGGCGTGCTGGAATCCATGAAATGGATTCTCGGCCCTGAAAATGAAGCCTTCGAAAAGGAATTTGCCCAGCTTATCGGCACCAAATACTGCGTTACCTGCGGTTCCGGCGCGGCCGCCCTGCAGATAGCCCTCGGCGCCTGCGGCATCGGCCACGGCGACGAAGTAATCACGACCCCGTTTACCTTTATCGCCACCACCTCATCCATTTCCCTTACCGGCGCGAAGTTCGTTTTCGCCGATGTGGATTACGAGACCGGAAACATCAATCCCGCCGAAATAGAGAAGCGCATAACCAAAAAGACCAAGGCCATCCTGCCCGTGCACATTTACGGCTATCCCGCCAACATGGACGCGATAATGGCCATTGCCCGCAAACACAATCTCAAGGTCATTGAGGACTGCGCCCAGTCGCATCTGGCGCATGTCGGCGACAAGATGACCGGCAGCATCGGCGACGCCGGCGCTTTCAGCTTTTACCCCAGCAAGAACCTCGGCGCCTGCGGCGATGCCGGCGCGGTTACCACCAATAACGAGGAAGTAGCCAAGGCCGCCATGAGCCTGCGCCACTGCGGCCGCAAGCTCGACAAGGCCTACGAATACGGCTTCGAGGGTTCCACCCTCCGCATGGACGACGTGCAGGCCGCTCTGCTGCGCGTAAAACTCCGCCACCTCAAGGACTGGACGGCCAAACGCCGCGCGGTTGCCGCCCTTTATAACGAAGGTCTTAAAGGCCTGCCCGTGACCCCGCACAAACTTACGCCGGAAGGTTCGGGACAGTCCTTCTACGTTTACACCATAAAGGCCCCCCGCCGCGACGAACTGGCCGCTTATCTTAAGGAGCAGGGAATCGGCAATGCCATTTATTACCCCCTCGCCCTTTACCGCCAGCCGGTGTACGCGCATCTGGGCTTCAAGGCCTCCGACTACCCCAACACGGAAAAGCTGACCGCCGAAGTGCTGTCGCTGCCGATGTTTCCCGAACTCTCCCGCGAGCAGGTCGAGCGGGTCTGCTCCGCAATCAAAAAGTTCTACAGCAAATAAAACCATACCGCAGGGGCCCGCTTTTAAGGCGGGCCCCTGTCTGTTTATACCCTCCGCATGAAGATACTGTACCTGATGCCCTCCGTCGAAAGCGGCGCTTATCTGCGCACGCTGCGTATGCTGCTGCAAAACGTTTCGCGTGACAGCTACGCCGTTGCCGGAGTGGCCTGCTCTGACGGCAGCGATACCGGCCTTCTGGGGCGTACGTCGGTATTTCCGCTGGACGGCAGCGCTCAGGCCCTGCGCGCGCTTGTTGACCGCCTGCGGCCCGACATTGTGCACGCTTTCGGTTTCGACTGCGCGGGGCTGGCGTCTTCATCTGGCATTTACAGCCGCTGCCGCGTACTGCTTACTTTAGATGACGCGGCCGATACGGGCTTTCTGCGCTTTTTTACCGAAAAACTGCGCCGCCGCCGCGAGAGTCTTGTCGTGTGCGACGAGCAGTACGAACGGGAATTTCTTGTTGAGAAAATGGGCTTTGCGCCCGAATCCGTCATAGTGATTCCTCACGCCATGGAGGAGCAGGAATACGGTTTTTCTCCGGCTAAAAGACTGCGGGTGCGCTTTCTGGCGGACATGGAAAACAGCTTTCTTGTTTACACCCATTGCCCGGACCGTGCCGTAAGCATTGTGGCAAGAAGCGTGGCCGGAGCATCCGGCCTTTGTGCCGCGCGGCCCGATATTGCCAGTATTATCACCTGCGGGGAATCTTCGGCCGCGCGCCTTTACCGCCTTGTGGATGCCAGCGGTCTGCATGCGCGCGTGCGCGTTATAAGCGGCGACCGCGATTTTCAGGCCTGGTTCAGCGGGGCGGATTTGTACATACACGCCGCCGTGGCCGACGGTGACGGCCTGCTTTTACGGGCCATGTTTGCCGGCCGGCCCTGCCTTGCGCCCGACACCGCTCTGCGCGACTACCAGTTTTTGCGCGACAATGAAAACGTCGTGCTGTTTAACCCCGAAAATCCGGCCGATATGTTTGCGAAAGTCTTTGCTCTGGCGGCCGACGCTTCAGCCTGCGCCGCTTTGGGCGCGGCGGCCCACGCCGCGGCCGTCGCGGCGGGCGGCACGAAGGCTGTCTCAATCCGTTACGAAGCCGCCTACGATACCGTCCTCTCCCAGAAACCCGTTCTCTGATTACAATTTGGAATCTCTTCGGAAAAGTGATAGATTTTCAGTGTTGTTAATTCATTCCGGGGGGAATGTATGGACTGCTACTGCTGCGGCGGGAAGTCCGATGCTGTGTGTCGTGTTCTGCTGTCCGAGGGAAATGAAAAATCCGTTTTGCTGTGCGGTAAATGCGGCAGCGCGTTTGTCGCGCCAATGCCGTCGGGCGAGGAATTATCCGCCTGCTACCCGCCCGCCTATTACGACGATTTCATAAAAAAATACTGGAAGGATTTTTACAAGGGCCGCCGTCTTGGCAAATACCTTAAAACGCTTGCGGGCGACGGGGTGTTTCTCGATATCGGCGGGGCTATCGGCACCATGGCGGCCGGAGTGCGCGAGGAAAGCGGCTGGCGCGTCGGCGGTACCGAGTTTTCCCAAATCTCCTGCTCCGTGGCAAAGGCCGTAAATAACGTCGATTTTTCCGCCGCGCCCGCCGGAGTTCTGCCTTTTGACGATGCCTCGGCCGATTTCATTCACGCAAACAACATTATCGAGCACATGCGTTCTCCGTCCTGCACGTTGCGGGAATTCAGGCGCGTTCTGCGCCCAGGCGGACGCCTGCGCCTTTGCCTGCCTAACGGCCCAGTAGATTTACTGCCCAATATAATTTTGTGGCGCAAACACGGCCGCGCCTTCCGCACCCGCCACGGCGGGCATATATTCTTTTTTTCAAAAGAGGGTATTTCGAGCCTGCTGGGGGAATGTGGTTTTGGCGTGGTATCCTGCCGCAATTTTCATTTTAAGCCCGCGCTTAAATGCCACGGTCTGACGCATAACGCGTTCCGCGCTTTTTTGCGCGCGCCAGCGGCGCAGACCGTGCGGCCCTCGCGCTCTGCCGCCGAACTCAAGGCCGCGATTCCCAAACCCTGCTGCCGCTTTACCGATGATATGCTTGCCCGCTGGCGCGCCCTGTGGCGTTTTGACGGCCCGCAGTGCGGCGCGGATTATGAAATTGAAGCCGTGCGCCTTCCTTAGCGGCGGAAGCAAAAACCGTTTTGTTTAGTGCCGTATCTTTGGGGGCTATATGGCGCCTGTGCCTAATGAAATAGAGATAGAGACCGTGCTGTGCAAAAAAGCCAAGCGCGAGGTAAACCTGTTGAAGGAATATAAGCCGGTGTACGAGGGGAAGGATTCCTTTCCGGTCAGGCGGGTTCTGGTCGGCATGAACTGCGACAACCGCGACAACTGCATAATGAACGCCGACGGCGATTATGACTGGACGCAGTGTCCTTTCCATCAGGACGCCTCCGCCGGATAACCGTACTGCCGCAATTTACCTGCTGTATAGCTTTATCTGTGTGCCTATGGGGCGAATTGCCTTGTCCAAATAAAGAAGCGGCCATGCCCGTTATGGGGGGGCATGGCCGCCTTTTGCATAAGCGAAACTATATTTCCCGTAGTACGGCGCAGACTATGTAATTAAAGTCAGGTGTCTACCATTAATTCATAGTCGGATATTTTATATAACCTATTTTTGATACTTATATATCAACCGAGAATTACCGCTGAATTGAGGAAATACTTTATTAATTTCTGATTCTGATAGATGTATACCAATCGTTTTAGTCAGAACGGCGGCAAAGGCTGAAATTGCAACGTCCTTTAAATCATATTGATAATATCCATCATTCCGTTTGATAATAATGGAATTATTAATAAATTGAAAGATATCTACCCCTGATATTTTTTTTACTTCGTTATAATGTTCACTTCCAATTGGAAGTGAATTTATGACGCGTAGGTTGCAATTATCCATGGCTGCTGTTAGAGAGTTTGCTATGTCCCCATCAAAGTCATTGAATGAAAATACTCCATTAAAAAAATCTCGATAATGCTCCTTAGGGTTGCGTTCTTGTGTCATGTTTACGAGCATTGCGTTGAATGTTGATTTTTGGATAGTCTCAGCAAGTGTATCGGACTTTAGAGTTGTTTTTACTTCAATAATGCCTAAAACAGGTTTTGGAGGGCAAATAATAAAATCTCCCTCTTTAAAGTATAGCTTGCCTGATTTCTGATAGAGAATAATGTCGATTTGATGTGAGCATGTATTATCTGGTGCAATTATAAAACCTGTTCCTATACCAATATCTTCTGGTAGATATTTACGAAGAAAATTTTGTACTAAAATTTCTTTATACCGACCCTCCTCTCCCCAATGGACAGACCCTATCAAATTTCTAACTCTATTCTGAACGACTAAAAGCTCTTCACCTAGAGATTTATGAAATTCCTCGATATTTGGTTCAACCATAGTGTCTCCTAAGAAAGTCGATTCTCTGATTATGCTAATTATTGGGTTGAGTTCGCAAAAACAGCGGCCATGCCCGTTATGGGCATGGCCGCCTCTTGCATAAGCGAACCAATATTTCCCGCCGTGCGCTAAACGCGTTTGCGCTCCTTTAGCTTGCGCACAATAAACGTAGCCACATGGTCGGCGTAACTGCCGGTGCCGAAACCCGCGTCATAGCCCAGCTCAAGCGCCAGCTTGTTGCTGATTCTGGGGCCGCCGGCCACCACCACGAAGCGGTCGCGCAGTTTTTCCGCCTCAAGCAGTTCAATTAGGTTTGTCAGGTTCTGCACGTGTATGTCTTTCTGGGTGACAATCTGTGAAACCAGAATAGCGTCGGCGTTTACCTGTTTTGCGTATTCGATTATTTTCTCGTTGGGAACCTGCGCGCCCAGATTGTGCGCTTCAAGCATCTGGTAGCGTTCAAGGCCGAAGTGGTGATTGTAGCCCTTCATGTTCATAATTGCGTCAATGCCGACGGTATGCGCGTCTGTGCCTGTGCACGCGCCAACCACAACCAGCTTGCGCCCGAAGTTTTCCTTTATGAAGGCGTCGGTCTGGTCCATGGTCATGAAATTTTCCACGGCCTCGGCGTATTCCACCTTGTCATAATCGATGCCGGCGTCGGTCTTAGCGTAGGCAACAAAAAAGGTAAAGCCGTCGGAAAGCGGCGCGGCCTCGACAATTTCGCACTTCTTGAAACCAAGCCCCGCCACAAACAGCCGCGCGGCCTCCTTGGCCTTGCCGGAGCATTTTACCGGCAGGGTGAAAGACAGCTGCATCGCGCCGTCGTTAAGGGTGTCGCCGTAAGGTTTTACTATCATTTTCTCCTCCCGCGGGAAATGCCGAGCGATTCTTTTAAATAGCTTTCAAACGGGTTCCAGTAGCCGGAGCCCTTTTCGTACACTCCGTCCAGTCCCTTGCCGCCGTCCTTGGGACGTTTTATGTCGGCGAACATGCCCTGTTCTATGGAATCGAACAGGCCCTTTTCCGCCACGGCCGTAAGGAAGGTTGAAGTCTCGTCGAGCACCTGTCTTGCGCGCGTCGCCACGATGCCGTCCTTTTTATATTCCACTTCGTCCATGAAATCGCACATGTTGTTCATCACATACGCGGCGTTTTGTATGGCGAGGAAGCGGTCCTGCATGTAGGGCGTGTGTATGGCTTCGGTGAGCATGCCCAGCAGGTGTATGGACTGGCCAGTCGCCTTGGACACGAAATTGAACATGGTGTTCATGGCGTAGCCCTTGAACACGTTGCCCGTCATGAACTTCGTGGGCGGCATGTATTTCAGCGGGTGATTGGGGAATATTTCGCGCGCCATGAGAGCCTGCGAAAGCTCAAGCAGAAAGCCGTTTTTAATGTCGGGGTTCATCTCGAAGGCGTGACCCAGACCCATAAGCCTTTCAGGCATGCCGGCGTTTTTTGCAAACCGTTCGTTGATAAGCTGGGAGGCCAGTACGGTGTGCGCCTTTTCAACGGCGTCGGAGGTGGTAAGGTAATTGTCCTCGCCGGTGTTTATGATGATGTCGGCGCGGGTGTTGATCATGCGCGAGAAATTCTGGTCCACGAAGGTGCGGTACATGTTGATGTCGCGGAACAGTATGCCGTACATGGAATCGTTAAGCATCATGTCCAGCCGCTCGATAGCGCCCATGGCGGCTATTTCGGGCATGCACAGGCCGGAGGCGTAGTTTACAAGGCGTATGTAGCGGCCCTGCCGCTCTCCTTCCTCGTCGAGCGCTTTGCGCATTATGCGGAAATTTTCCTGCGTGGCGTAAGTGCCGCCAAAGCCTTCCGTGGTCGCGCCGAAGGGCACGTAATCAAGCAGGCTCTGCGCGGTTGTGCGGATTACGGCGACGACATCGGCGCCCTGCACGGCGGCGGCCTGCGCCTGTTTTACGTCCTCGTAAATATTGCCCGTCGCCACGATGACGTAGAGCATAGGCGACTTTATGGCCGCCTTGTACTGCTCAAGCTTCGCGTTTCTGTGGGCGACGTTTGCGGAAACTTTTTTGTCGAAAGACTGCACAAGCTCCGCGCCCTTTGCGGCTATGTGCTCCTGCCCGACCAGTTCAAGCGATGAAATATCGAGGCCGTCGGCGATTGCGCGGTTGAGCTCTTCCGGTGTCTTGCCGGTTTTAAGCAGGGCGTTTACGTAATAGCGCGAAAGGCCGGAGGGGATTTTGTCCTTCAGCCGTTCCACTACGAGATTTGGAACGGGCACGCCGTCTTTGTCTGCAAGGTCCGCGCCCATAAGGCGCAGGGTTGCGCGTTCGACGGTTGCCGTGGTATGTTTGTCTATAAATTTCTGTACCGGCGCGACAATCTTATCGGCCAGTTTTCTTGTCCCGGCTATTTTCGTGCGGGACAGGCCTAATTTGCTCTTCATCGGGAGCCTCCATATATTTTTCGGCGGCGGATATTATGGCTTTATCAACGCCCAGAACGGCCGCCACCGCGACGGCATCGTATATTCTAGTTTTATCGTCGGCGGGAATCAATTCATAGCGCATGAAGCGGTTTATCGTGCGCAGACGCTGTTCAAGGCTTTCGCCCGCCTGACCCGCGAAATACTTTTCAAAGGCGGCGCGGTCAAAGCCGCGCATCCTGTAAAAGCCTGTATCGCGCTTTGTCCTTATGCCGCCAAAGTGGGTGGACATAATCGCTCGCGCGCCTTTTTTTGCCGCGAAGGCTTCGGCCACGGCGGAAAGCAGGGCCGCCGCCTCGCGCGAGTTTGTCGTGCGGGCAAATTCATCCAGCACGAAAAGCGTGCGCCCGCGCGCGCCGGAAAAAGCCTGCGTAAACGAAAACATCTCAAGCCCGAAACTGCTGAGCCCCTGCACGGGCGCGTCCGAGCCTTCGCCTATGCAGCACACCTCGCGCACGAGCGGCGCGGAGAACTTTTCCGCCGGAACAAAAAAGCCGTGCTGGGCAGCAAGCTGAAGCAGTGTAATTGTCTGCAAAGCCACGGTCTTGCCGCCCATGTTCGAGCCGTGGATAAGGATTACCTTTTCATTCAGCGCGCAGTTTAGCGGCTGGTATTTGAGCTTGCGCTTTAACGCCGCTTCCTCCACGGCCGGAAGCCGGCCGTTTGCAATTTCAATGGCCGCGTCTTCGTCGCGCATTCGCGGGCGGGAAAGGGCAAGCATCCGCGTCATTTCGGCCTTGGCAAGCAGCACGTCGGCGGCGGTTACGGCATTTATATAGCCGCTTATCTCGTCTGCCGCCTCCGCTATTTTTTTTGAAATGGCGGACAAAACGGCTTTCTCTTCCTTTTTTTCAATTGTTGCCAGTTCGTCGCGTTTTTGCGCCAGAGCAAGAAAATCCTGCCCGTATACGGGCCGCACGGTCATGCTCAGATTGTCATACGGTTCCACAAACAGGCAGGGCAGACCGTAAAGCGGTTTTGCCTGCTCGGCCGGTACAAGAACAAAGGAGCGGAAGCGGAAATCGAGGTTATATTTTTTTTGCAGTTCGGCGTGCAGTGCCTGCTTTATTGCCGCCGAGGCCGCGTCGGTTTCGGTTATTTTCGCCCTTACTGCGGCCAGCGCGGGGGAATATTTTTCGGACAGGTGGAAGCTCTCCGGTCCGTCGCCGCCCTTGCTTAAAAGCGCAAGCAGGGCGTCGCTCTGCCAGTAGGCGTTAATGTGCGCGCGCAGTTTTGCGGGCAGCAGGGCGAAAAGCCGTTTTGAGTTATGCAGAAGGCGCTTAAAAAGGAAAATGTCGGGCGAGTCGAACTTGCCGCGCGCGGGGTCATCCACCGCCGAAATCTGGCGCAGAAAGTATTTTGCCTGCTCTGCCTTCTGCGGCTGTTTTTTAAGAAAATCGGCAAACAGTTCTATGCCGTCATATTCGCGCTCAAGGCGGTTTTTGTCGGTGAAAAATTCCAGCCGGTCGCGCTCCCGCCTTCCCATTGGCGTAAGCGGGCGGTAGAGGGCGTAAAAGTGGTCGAACTGCGCAAAGGCGCGGGCCTGCATCATACGTCGGCTCCGTAGGGATTAAAAAGTATTTTTTCAGGCGCTATGCCGCGCGCCGCCGTGCGGAATTCCTCGGCTGTCAGGTCTTTAAGGTTCACGGTTATAAACTCCAGCCGTAAGGTGTTTTTGAAAAACACTTTTCGCTTGCCGGTCAGTTTGCGCCACTGGCGCAGGTCCAGAAAAACCTTTGTGAAATCCTCAAGCAGTATCGGTCCGTCGCCTTCCGGCAGGGTTTTAAGCTTTTCCTGCGTAAGCGCGCCGTCAAACCGCACTGCGTTCGGCGGGGCGTCCGTGCCGGTATCAGACAGCGAAATAAGCAGGCGGATTTTATCAAGCGCGGCTTCAAGCCGCGCCTTTTCAACCGGCATTACGTATACAAAGCACGCGTCCTTTGCCGCCGCAAGCTGGGTAAGGCGGTTTACCGCGCCGTCGATAAACACCGTGCGGCTCTCCCCCCTTGCCCGTATCTTTTCAAGCGCGGCGGCAAGCTGGGAATTTGTCTCCGGCCCGACAAGTTCAATAAACCCGCCGCGCAGGGCCTTTGCAAGAACAAGGCGGCCAAGCACGGTGGAGCCGGAAAAAAGGTCCTCCATGCAAAAGAGGGCGGGACTTGCCGCGAGCATCGATTCCGTGGTCACCAGCAAATCGCCCGCTTCCGCCGTTATGCGCGGCTTGGGGTGGCCGAAAATCAAATCCCGCTTTTCGCCGTCCACGCCGATTGTAAGGTACGCCGCCTGTCCGCTTTGTCTTGCGCGGGCAAGGGCGTAATTTAGGAAAGTGGTCTTTCCGGCGTTCTTGTCCGAACCCGTAATGAAGACTGTTTTGCCGCGCAGGGCGGACACGGGGTCGGCGCGGGTTATAGCTGTATCCTCTTGTCCAGAACCTTTTTTATCTTGCCCGTGCGCTGTACGCGCGGTATTGCGCCCGGCGGCAGTATGGCTATTTCCGGCGGGTGCATCCACTCGTGGTCGAGAACGTAAACGAGGTCGTCGCAGTTGCGGCGTATGGCCTTCATAAGCTGTTCGCTGAATTTCTTCATCTGCGCGGGGGTGTGGCCGTCGGCGTTTGTCTCCACGCGGATTATAAGCACCTCGCGGTGCTCGCGGGTGGTTATCTCGACCTGAAAATTGAAGCTGAGGCCCGGCACTTCCTCGATTGCGGTCTGCAGGTCGTTTACAAACAGATGCGCGCCGCCCACATGTATGCGGTCGTCGCACCGGCCAAGAATCTCGAAAAGCGGCTGCTGCCGCCCGCAGGGACACGGCGGAAGCCAGCGGCCCAGATCGCCGAGCCTGAAGCGGATTATGGGCATGTGGCGTTTGTTGAGCACCGTGGTGACCAGTTCGCCCACTTCGCCGTCCTCGACGGGTTCCATTGTGTCGGGGTCCAGAATTTCAAGGAACTGGTCTTCTTTCATCAGGTGGTGCACGCCGTTTTTGCAGTGCGGGCACTGAAAACCCAGCACGCCCGCGTCTACCGTGGCATAGCCGGCCGAGTGTATGTGCACGCCCGGAAACACCGATTTGAAATACTTCGCCATCGCCGGTCCCACATATTCCCCGCCGTAGAAAATGTAGCGCAGGGGGAAGGAATATTTGCCCTTGGACTCGTAGACCGCCTCGGCCACTTTAAGCAGAAAGGACGGCAGGCCGATTATGGCGGTTACCTGAAATTCGTGCAGGTAGTGAAGGATTGTCTCCATGGGAAGCGCGCTTCCCAGCGGTATGGAAACGGCCTTCGTGCGGCTTAAAGCCTTTTCGACCGACAGCCAGCTCGACCACAGATTGCCCGACACGAACAGGTTAGCCGCCCTGTCCTCGGGGCCAAGTCCCGCGCTGGCCATTGCAAAGCCCAGCGCGCGGCAGACATTGCCGTATTCCTGCGAGTCGTAAAAAATATATTTCGGACTGCCCGTCGAGCCGCCGCTTGCGAAATATACGCCGCCCGTAAGCGGGCCCGTGAACATTTCGTAGCTTTCCGGCGGGGTGTTGGCCAGAATGTGGTTTTTATCAAGCAGGGGCAGCGTGCGGAAATCTTCTATGGAATAAACCTGCTTCGCGCCGCGATAGTGCTTTTTATAAAAAGGACTTTTGTTGCGCGCGAATTCCACTATCTCCGACAGCTTGTCCGACTGCGACGGCCTGCCCTCGATGCCGATAATGTTGACAAGGCGTGAAAGCGGGAACATGCCGTCGTGCGGGGAACCGGCGGGGGCTTCAAGCATGTCGCCGAGTCTTGTTACGCGCGCTATGCCCGCCTTGGCAAAAAGTCTGCCAAGCCGCTGGCGTTCGCGCAGGGAACCCGCTATGCCGACCGTCTGGATATAGCCCTTGAAAGGCATCATCTGTTTAAGAACTTCCTCGGGCTTTTCCACGCATTTTATGTAGAGCACGCGGTTTAAGGGAGACACGCGGAACGCGGGGTCGTCTTCAAAAATCACCGTCCACGAGGTCGCGGGAAATGACGACGCGCTCTGCGCCGTGCCCGACGCGCGGTCTATTTTTGCCAGCTCGCGGGCTTTGGTTATCTCCACCTGCTCGTCGGGCGAAAGGCGGCCCTGCGGCATTTTTTTGGCGAAGGCGTTAAACGCTTCCGTGATTTTCTGCAGATACTCTTTTTGCAGGGTGGGGCTTTTTTTCATTTCCGGCGAAATTATGTAAAGCGTATGCGGGGAGGCGCAGGCAGCCTGATCCCATGTGCCAACGTCGCGGGCCACGCGTCCGGCCGAATATTCCAGCCCTCGGCCGAGCAGGTTTTTCTCTGTCACCACGCCCATGCTAACCTTGGGGCCAAAGCCCAGAACGGTGACGGAGGCGGGGGCTATTTTCTTGTACGCCTCCTGCGCCGCCGCGCCGCCCCAGACCAGCACTATGTCGGAAAGGGAGGTGGCTTTTTCCTCAATATCCGTCGAGCCGCCCGGCCAGCTAAGTATGGCTACCGAGCCGGAAACTATGCCTTTTTCGTCGGCCTCTTTAAGCGCCTGCGCAAACAGTACGGCGAAGGCCGAGCCGTTTGTCGCCGTCTTTACCACGTTGACGTTTTTAGTAAGCAGGCCCATTACAAGCGAGTCCACTACCCCCAGAAAAACGTTTCCCGCGCCCACGTGCAGCACAACGCCCTTTGGCGCGGCGGTAAGAAAACCGTCGTAGCCGTAGCGCACGGGACAGCGGTCCATCATGCCTTCGAGCCCGAGCTCAAGCCGCAGGCGTTTTTCAAGTTCGGCCTTTGCAAGTATCGTCGGGATTATGGCCAGCGTGGCTTCTATGGCTTCCTTTGAAAAAGGTACGGTCTGGCACAGATGGTCGAACGCTTTTTTATAGTAGCGCCCGCCCTTTGTAAAAAGTTTCCCCGCGGCGTCTAGGACGGCGATGATTTCGGCCGAAGGCAGTTCGCGGATTTTGGAGGAGGCCGCCGCTGCCTGCTTAAAGACGGCGGCAATGTCGGCGGGGGTCCACGGCGTTTTTCTGTTTGATGAAACGCCGAAAAGGTAGGTGTCGTGTATCATAAAAGTGCGGAGGCCGCTATCGCGCAGCCTTTCATTTTGGTAACGCCCGCGCGGCCCAGCACGCGCATGACGGGGCTCTTCATGCCGCAGGAACACTGCGGCAGGACAGTGCCGAAATCGCTTGTAAGAAGCGATATGGACGGATAACTGGTCAGGTACGGCGTTATGAACTGCAAAAGGCCGGTCTGGCCGAATTCAAGCGGTTCAAGCGTGGCCGGATGGCGCACGAGCACGCGCCCGTAGACGGGTATATGGAACTCGCCGTGCGGGCAGTCTATGTAGGGCACGCCGTGTTCGACCATGCCGAACATGTCGCGCACCTTGGCCGTTTCAAGGCCGAGCGATTTTGCTATAAGCGCGCGCATTTGCTGCTTATCCACCGCGCGGTCCTGCTGGTCCTTCCAGCCGCCGCCGGTAATAACCCAGCTTGAGGGATTTAGCCGCGCGTCGCGGCCAAAGCGTTTTTTGTACAGTTCGCACAAAGCCAGCGCGTGGGCGGGAAAGCCGATGATGCGCGTCTGGCGGCCGCGTTTTTCAAAGCGGCTTAAAGCCTCGGCCGCGCCGTCGAGGTCAAAATAGAAGGACTGCTTTTTATCGTCCCAGCGGATGGCGTAAAAAATCTCGCCGCGCTTTGTAAGGCCGGTAAGCAGTTTGTCGGTAAACGCGGTGCCGAGGTTTTTCGCGGCGGCGGGGTCGTAGGTAAAGCACAGGCAGTCGGCCTCCTGCTCGGGGTCGGTCATGCCGAGGCCGTTAAAGCACTGCCACGCTATGCGCCGCACGCGGTCAAGCGACGTGCGGTCGAGCACGATGCGGCTTTTCTGCCCCGTCGTGCCGCTGGAGGTAAGTTCCAGCGCAACGTCCTCATCCTTAGTGCTTGTTATGTGCCGCTGCTTAAAGGCCGCCACAAAGATGAAAGGCATTTTTTCAAGGTCTGCGTGGGTCTTTAACATCTCCGGCGTAAAACCTTCGTTTTCCCACAGATTGCGGAATATGGCGCAGTGCTTTATGTGATGCCGCGCCGCCTCGCGCATGGCCTGCATAAACAGCGCGTCGGTTTCGTTCACTCGCTCGAACGGCGCGGCTTCTATAAGGCGGTTTACCGCGCTGTTTTTCGGCAGAGGGGTCTGCAGGGGATCTGCGAAGTCGGTCATTTCAGCGGCCTCTTGAATGCGGAATTTACGTATATGTCGCGCCATATTTTCATGTACGCTTTCAGAAAACCGCGAAAGCCCGGTATGAGCGTGACATTGCGGAAATCGAGCATCTGGAAGGAGCGCGAAAAAACTATATAGTCCCAGCGCTTGCCGTTATCAAGGTGCATGGCTGGGAAGTATGCGCTCGGCAGGAAACGCGAGTTTATGGCGTTCCACTGCACGTGCGGGGAATAGGCGTCTATGAGCAGTTCTATGTAGCTGGTGTTTGTGTGGGTCAGCGCCATGGAGATGCTCTCAAACAGCAGGGAAACGTCCTCCACGTCCGTCCTGCCGCCCATGATGACGGCGTAGCGGTCGAGGTCTTCGTGATGCACGAAAATTTCGGTTTTCTGGTCGCGCGAAACAAGCAGCATGTTTGCTTCGTGGAAGGGAACGTAGATGTTGGTGAACGGGCCGTTTTTCTTGAGTTTTGTGTAGCGGTTCTGGACGAAGTGGGGAGCCTGGATTATCTCGAACTCGATAGGCGGTTTCTTTAGCGCCTTTGTCTGCGCGGGACTGCCGTAGTCAGACAGCACTTCGGGTTTTCCCAAATCGAGCCCGCGCTTCATCAGTTCCTTCTGCGCAAGCTGGAAAAAGGGCAGTACTTCCTTAAGGATTCTCACCGGCGTCTGGCGTTTGTGCCAGGCCTTGGGATTTAGGTGGCAGGCGAGGGTGTGCGTTTCGCTTTCAAACACGCGGTGGGCGTTCGGGAAAATACCAAGCGGCGTAAAGCCCAGTTTGAGCGTCATGTGCTGGGGCGCGGTGGTTATGGTGCGCGTGGCGGCGTAGACGATATCGGCAAGGTCCGCCTCGGTGATTTTGTCTAGGAGCAGGCGCATCATGGTGTTTGCAAGGTTCAGCTGGCGGTACTCGCGCGAAACGACCGCGCCGAGGGCCTTGCCCATGTGCTGCGGACGGTCAATTTCGTACATGATGCTGCCTATTATCCTGCCGTTATCTTCGCCGACGAGCCAGAAGAAATCGGGACTGGCTATTGTGGCCAGCAGGCGGTCCCTGTCGTAGATAATCGGCATCGGATAATTGGAGCCGTATATTTCGGAATACAGCACCTGAATGCGGCGCGCATCCTCTATGCGCGGCGGGCGGATTTTTATGGTTCTTCCGTCCTTGCCGGGCACGAAAAATTCTTCTTGCTTTTCTTTCATTGAAACCCCCGTATGCTTCTTACTCAATATTATATAAAATCATTATGCGCTTTGTTAAACTATGCAAAAAAAGACAGCTGTTTCCGCGGCCCTTTTGTGCGCGGCGCTTGCCTGCGGCGTTAACGCCCAGCAGCCGCCGGCGCCGGTATCCCCGTCGGGCGAGGCCATAGCCGACCGGCTGGCAACCGACATGATTTTCGCGGGCAAGCTGGCCGATTCCATGATGGACCGAGGCATTCTGCCCGACAGTCTGCCCTACGACCCGTCATCGGACCCGACGGCGCTGCGCGCCTCTCTCATTTTATGGATACGCGCAAACCCGCAGAAAGCCGCCGATTACTATAACGGCGCGGCCGAAAGCAATGTCCATTCCAACTGGAGCATAAGAAGCCATTTCAAGGAACTGGTCGCCGACCTGAAAAAGGCGGCGGGCTCGGCCTCCGACGAGAAGGCGGTTTTTCAGGGCCGCCTTATTTTCGAGGGCAATCAGGCCTTTAACCGCGAGGACCTGCCTCAGCGCGGACAGGGCGGCGTACTTTCCTCCGGCGGCAACAGGGGCGGCGGCAAGGCCGTGGAACTGCCCGCCTTCGACTGGAAACTTGATTCCTCGGCCGTGGCGCGGGAACGCGCCGCGTCGGCAAAATGGCTGGGCTCGCTTGAGCGCGAACTGGAAAACGACAAGGCGCAGGAAGCCTCCCGCCTGACGGGAAACCGCTACTCCGCCGCCGTTTTGCAGAACGATGAAACCGCGCGCGACAAAACGCTTTCCTCCGTCGTGCAGGGCCATACCGTGGCACAGATTCTGCAGGACGTTTTCGCCCCGCGCGAACAGCTTATCGGGCGGGCGCAGAAGGCGGCGGCGTATTTCAGCTCGGCGGCTTCGTCTTTTGCCGGACGGAAGGATTTGTCGGCGCAGGAGGCCTCGGCCCTTGAAGGCGCGCGCAGGCAGTTCCGCGCGGAATTTGCCGCGGCATCGCTCGCGGGCCGTATGCATGACGTGCAGAGGGCGCGCGATGCTATCGCCGACGCTGGAATAAAAAACGGTTTTCTGGAAACGCAGGGCGCAATTATCGCCGGAGATTTTGACGCCGTGCGGAAAATGCTTGCCGACGGCACTGCGCCGGAGCAGGCCTTTGCCGCCATGCGCGCCGCGCAGGAAAAGCTGGACGCGTGGAAAGCAGTCTGCTACGCCGTGTCCCTTCTGCCGCAGTACGGGCGCGAGCCTTTGCGCCTGTGGCGTTTGCCCGCCGCGGGAAAAGTTATTGAGCCGCGCCTTTCGCCCGCCGGAAATTATAAAAAAGCCCTGCACCAGCTTGCCTTGCAGAAAGAGGCCGCCGATGAGCTGTCCGCGTCCGGTGACGCCCTTTCGGCGGCCGAATTTCTTGCCGGTTTTTCCAAAACCGGCAGCGTGTATGATGGCGCGGCCGTATTTTCCTCCGAAATGGAGCGTGCCCGCCAAACCGTAAATATCAGCCGCCTGTCCATGGAATTCGTTCAGGCCGAAATTACGGGACCTTTTTACGCGCTTGCCGAAATTGCCGGACCGCTGGCCAAAAATCTGGCCAAAAGTCTTGGAAAGAAATAACCCGCCGGATTTCCGAAGTTTTCTAAATGTATATATAAATGTATTAATAGCAAATCCGTCACCCTGCCTGATTTGCCTTCAAAAGGCCTGTTTTGGCGGTTTTTGCGCCAGTTTAAGGGGATTTATCGGCTTGTAAATCAAACTGCCGTTTTCGGGCCGTTTGCGGCGGCTTTTTAATTTGCTTTATTGATATAGTAATGTGTATAATCTAACTCGCGCGTAATGTCGCGCCCGACGTTCCGTCTATCCTTTTGGAGGCTTTGTGGAGCAGAAACTGTTTTTTATCGGCATCGGCATGGGAATCTTTACCTGGGTGCTGCGCAAAATTTCAAAAAAGATTCTTAAAAACCGTCTTTACTGCGCTTTCTGGCACGCGCTGTTTTATGCCGGAGCGGCCTTTGTCGTGGTTTTAATGCTCTCCGTCAGCATGGAGGCCCAGCTTTCACAGGCTTCCGCAACGCTTTATGTGGCCTACGCCATAGCCCTGATATTGGGCGCGGCCGTGTGGGCGGTATACAATATAATGCGCGGCGGCGAAAAGAGCCGCGACCTGTCGATAAAAAGCGATATCGAGTGGTCAGAAACCATATTTTCGGCGGTCTGGCTGGCGGCTTTCGTTATGTATTTCTTCATTCAGGCCTTCAAGATACCGTCGGGCTCAATGAGAATGACCCTCGTCGAGGGCGACCACCTTTTTGTAAACAAGTTCATGTACGGTTTCCGCATTCCCATGACGGATAAACGCGTGCTTACCTTCAAAAAAATAGGACGCGGCGATGTGGTCGTGTTCCGCTTCCCCAGTGACGATCCCGAGGAAGTGCAGTGCGGCGGTTTCCAGTACGGACGCGATTTTGTAAAGCGCGTAATCGGTCTGCCGGGCGATAAGGTTGAAACGCGCGGAACCGATGTCTATATCAATGGCAAAAAGCTTGAAAATCAGTCTTTTGCGCAATACGAGGATGTCCGCCGTCTTTTCAAAGGCAAGGTGGATATGAAGCTGTACCAGCAGGACTGGGAGAGTCGCGGCAGTTCCAGAATGTACGGCGATACGGTGCGCGACAGTTTTGGTCCCGTTACCGTGCCCGCCGGCAGCTATATGGTGATGGGCGACAACCGCGATCACTCCTGCGATTCCCGCTACTGGGGTCCCGTGCCGGAAAAGTATCTTAAAGGCAAGGCCTGGTTCGTGTATTGGCCGCCGTCGCGTATAAAAGTGGTGAAATAGGGGGTAAAATGAAAAAACTTCTGCTTGCCGTTATTTTGGCTTTGCCTGTGTCCGCCTTCTGCGCGGAGCAGGCAAAAGTGCTTGTCGGAACCTATTCCGGCATTATAAATCCCGTTTCAGCGGAATACATGGGGCAGGTCATAACCCGCGCAAACGACGGGCATTACACGCTTGCCGTATTGCGGCTCGATACTCCGGGCGGACTCGATTTGGCCATGCGCGACATTACAAAAAGCATACTGGCCTCGAAAGTGCCCGTTGTGGTGTATGTTTCGCCCTCCGGCGCGCGCGCGGCCTCGGCCGGTGTGTTCATAACCATGGCTTCGCAGGTGGCGGCCATGGCTCCGGGAACCAATATAGGCGCGGCACATCCTGTAATGATTGGCGTGTCCAGCATGGGCAAAAAGGACAAGGATGAGGGTAAAGACCCCATGGACGCCAAGGTGCTTAACGACGCTTCCGCCTATATCCACTCCATAGCCCAGCAGCGCGGGCGCAATGTGGACTGGGCAATGAAAGCCGTAAAGGAAAGTTCGTCCATTACTGCCGATGAGGCGGTAAAGATGAAGGTTGTGGATTTAATCGCACCTGATATGGACAGCCTTATGACCCAGCTTGACGGCCGCGAAATAGCGGGTTTTGGCAAGCTGGAGCTCAAAAGCCCCAAAATAGAGTATTACGAGCCAAGTCATAGGCAGAAATTCCTTGCCGCCATATCCGACCCCAATATCGCTATGATACTGATGACGCTGGGCGCGGCCGGTCTGCTTATCGAGCTTTACAGCCCCGGTCTCATACTGCCGGGCGTGGTGGGTGCGATATCGCTTATTCTGGCTTTTTACTCTTTTCAGACCCTGTCCGCCAATTTCGCGGGCCTTGCCCTGATATTGGCAGGTTTGATATTCTTTATAGCGGAAATAAAGGTGGTCAGTTACGGTCTTCTGACCGTTGGAGGCGTTGTGTCAATCGTTATGGGTACTATGATGCTTTTCAATACTCCGGGCAATATGGGCCTGTCGGTTTCCTATTCCGTCCTCGGCTCCACCCTGCTGGGCCTTGTGCTGATAGTGGCTTTTATGACCTTTGTGGTTGTAAAGGCTTTCAAGCATAAAATCGTTACGGGTGTCGAAAGCCTCATCGGGGCTAAAGGATGCGCCAAAACGGCAATAGAGGCCACTGGAACGGTCTTTGTGGAAGGCGAACTGTGGGATGCCGTTTCAGCCTCCGGTCTTATAAATGAAGGGGACGCCGTTGAAATAGTGAAGGTTGACGGCTATAAGCTTACAGTGAAAAAGCTGTAGTTTTCACGTGAAAAGCGGATTTTACGGTTTTCATGTGAAAACCGAACAAGGGAAACCATGGCGGAAATAATATCGATAGCAAATCAAAAGGGCGGCGTTGGCAAAACCACGTCAACAATAAATCTTGCCTATGCGCTGGCTTGTCTGGATCAGGAAGTGCTTGTGGTGGATTTTGACCCGCAGGGCAACGCTTCCTCCGGCCTGGGCGTGCAGCTTGAGCAGGACGACCAGCGGGATATCTACGGAGTGCTCTCCGGCAATATACCCGCCGCCGAGGCCATTCATCAGACCTCCATGGACTGGCTCGATGTTTTGCCCGCCTCCCATAACCTTGCAGGCGCAGAAGTGGAGCTTGTCGGCGTAGAGGGACGCGAGTCCGTGCTCAAAAAAGCCCTTGCCCCAATATCCGGCATGTATAAGTACATTTTCATCGATTGCCCCCCCTCCCTTGGCCTTTTGACTTTGAACGCGCTTGTCGCGTCCAATAAGGTAATCACCCCGATTCAGTGCGAATATTATGCCATGGAAGGTGTTGCCCGTTTTATGGACACCATATCCAAGGTAAAGGCTTTCCTTAACCCTTCGCTGGAATTTGACGGCAGTCTGCTGACCATGTACGACGCCAGAATAAATTTGTCGAATCAGGTTAAGGAAGAAGTGTCAAAATATTTCGGCAAGCGTACCTATAACACGCCGGTTCCGCGAAACGTGCGGCTGGCCGAGGCGCCAAGCTTCGGACAGTCCATTTTCACCTACGACCCCGCCTGCCGCGGCGCGGTGGCCTATTTTGAACTGGGCGTGGAGTTTTTGCAGCGGCGCGGCGCCGATGTTTCCAAATACAAGGGCTATATGCCTTTCGTTACCGACGAAAATAACCCCGATTACGATTTGGGCGGCTAGCAGGCCGACCTATAGGAGAATTTACAATGAGACAGGCTTTAGGCAAAGGACTTGACGCCCTTATCCGGCAGACGCAGGAGAATGCTCCCGCCGCCGGCACGGTAGCGAAGATTGCCATCAGCAAGATCAAACCCAACCGGCATCAGCCCAGAAAGGTTTTTAACGATGAATCCATAAGCGAGCTGGCCCAGTCCATTAAACAGCACGGCCTTGCCCAGCCCATCGTTGTAATGCACGACCCCGCCGCCGACGATTACGAACTTATCGCCGGAGAGCGGCGCTTTCGCGCCTGCCAGCTTGCGGGTCTTGATAAAATCGACGCCATAATCCAGAGTCCGCTTGAGCAGGAAAAGATGTTTGCCCTCTCCCTTATAGAGAACATCCAGCGCGAAGACCTTAACGCCATAGATACCGCGCAGGCCCTGCGCAAGCTCATAGACAATTTTGGCGTGCCGCAGTCCGAACTGGCCCGCTATTGCGGAAAGTCCAAATCCGCCATATCCAATTCCCTGCGCCTGCTGGAACTCGACGAGAACATTCAGCGCGGCGTGCAGGCCGGTTTCATAACCGAGGGTCATGCCCGCGCCCTGCTTACCGTTTCCGATAAAAACGAACGTCTGCGCCTTTATCACCTTGCAATAGACAAGCATATGACGGTGCGCGAACTTGAGGAAGCCGCCCGCGCAACTTACGGCGAGGATAAGCCCCGTCAGGGCCGCCGAGCCGCCGAAAAAGCGCCGGAAGTTGTCGATTTTGAAAAGAACATGTGTCAGTCCCTCGGTACGAAAGTGGAACTGCGCCCCGGAAAACAGCAGTCATCCGGTACGCTGGTCATCCATTATTATTCCTATGAGGAACTGGACCGTATAGCCGGCCGGCTTAAAATCGGCGGGAACAATCAGTAATGAAAAAACTGGCGCTTACCATTTTCCTTCTGGCGGCACTGGGCGCGGGTGCGCGCTGCGCGTCCGTGGAATATGTGTCGCTGGCCGACGATATCAGCCAGTTTTACATGTACGCCGACGGCGGCTGGGACGGCAACTGGTATGTTGGCTACAATAACTGCTGGATTGTAAGACTGCCCGCCGTGCATACCGGCAAGTATAAAAAAGCCTATATCGGCGCAAGGCTTGGCCGCGCCAAAACAATCTCCCTGCCGGACCGCCCGTGGGAAAAGAAACCCATAGACGGCAAAATCTTCATGGGCCTTTCCCCTGTCCCCGCCTTCAATACACAGGAAACTTACTTTCTCGCCGACCTAAAAGACCTGCCGCGCGAAGCCGGACCCAAGGATACAATCGAGGGTGTTTCGGGCGCGCAGTGGTACTGGGCCGAAGTGCCGCTTTCGGCGGTTTCTGCCAACCGGCCGAACTATCTGGCGATATGGTCGGCAAGCGAGGCGCTTGACTCGGCCGAAACCTCACCGATAATCGCGGGCGCGTCTTCTGACGCACAGGACGCAGTGTGGCTTTACACTTCAGGCCGGGGAACTCCGCCAAAAACACGCAACACCGCGCCGGATACGCAGATAAACAGTCTTAGCCCCGCGCTTGTTCTTAAACTTGTGCCGGAAGCCGATACCCGTGTGCAGATAAACGATTTTCGCGCGGAAAACAGCGGTAAAAACGTGGTTTTTTCCTTCAGCGCGGCCGGTTCCGATATTTACGCGGGCTGGCTGGAAATGTCTTTTGACAGGTTCAACTGGCAGCGTGCAAGCGGCTTTTTGTTCCAGCCGCCTTATACTATATCTTTTGAAAAGGCAAAACTGCCTCAGTCCGATGTTTATTTCAGAGCCGCCGCGCAGGACGGTTTCGGCCAGACTGCCAGCAGCGGCGAACTGCTTATTCGCCGGAAATAGGTGATTTATGGGTAGAGAACAGAGACAATTTGTCCGCGGCTGGCGTGCACGCGTAAAAGTGACGGCCTTCCGCCTTTTGTCGCACAAGGTCGCGGCCGTGTGCAAAAACATAAGCGGCGGCGGCCTGCTTATCGAAGCGATGGGCCCCGTGCCCGCGGGTTCGGCAATACGTTTTGAAATAGTAATACCAGGCATAAAGGCTTTTGCACAGACTCACGGTTACGCCGCCGACCGCTACATGGCCGATACTTTTACGGCCTCCGCGCGCATACTGCGCATTACGCCTGTGCAGGGCGGCGGGTTCAATTTGGGTGTCAAGTTCGAGGGTGAATACGAACTTTGCCTCCTGCTGGACGCCTTCGTGCGGGAGCGTTCTGGCCCGCTGACCGAGGTGGTTTCCGGTCCGCGCGTAAACTTTCTGCCTCCGGCGGAAAACGACGAAATTTCAGCGGCACAGGCCGTTTTGGCGGCGGGGAAAGCGCTGTCCGGCGAAAAGGCCGCGGCCTTTGAAAAGGCGTTTTCCTCCTATATTTCAGGCGGCGGCGCGGGCAGGGTTTGTATTGCCGTAAATACCGCCGAATCCGCTTTCCGTCTTGCTCTTGAAGCCGTCGGCGTAAAGGACGGCGACGAGGTAATTTTACCCGCAAACGCCGCCGTGTCGGCGGCCGAGGCTCTTACCGATTTGCGTGCCAGACCCGTGCTTTGCGATATCGACGAGCATACCGGCAACATCGACCCGCTGAAAATTCTTGCGCTTATTACTCCGCGCACAAAAGCCGTCATAGCCGCGCATTTTGGCGGCCATCCCTGCGATATGGAGGAGATAACCGCCATTGCCGCGCATTCCGGCCTGAAGGTAATAGAAGATGCTTCCTCCTGCATGCCCGCCGAGTACAAGGGCCGCCGCGCCGGTACTTTTGGTGATATTTCCTGCTTTGCCTTGGGTTCCTGGCTTGCGCCGCTTGCCGATGTGGCCATTCTGACCACAAACAACGCTAAATATGCCGAATTCATACGCCTTTCAGCCGCGCATGGTACGGAAGCCGGCGGAAATGAGGCCGTAGTGTCCGGACATGACTACCGCCCGTCGGATATTGCCTGCGCTGCCGCGCTTGTAAGGCTTGGCCGCGCCGATGAAATGCGTACCCGCCGCGCCGCTGTCGCCGCGCGGTATGAAAATGCGTTTGCCGCACATCGCGGCGCGCTGGTTTTGGGGCATGTGCGCACTGACAGGCAAAGCGGCTGGCAGGCTTACCGCATAGGCGTTGAAAAGCGCGGTGATTTGGCCGAAATGCTGGCCGATAACGATATTCAGACCGCGTTTCTGCCCGTTCCGATTTACAAACAGCGGTTTTACCGCGAAAAATACGCTTATAAGGATGCCGATTATCCCGCGGCCGGAAAGTTTTATGAACGCGGTTTGCTGCTGCCGATTCATCATGCCGTTACGGAAGAGCAGGCCGATTATGTCTGCCGGCAGGTAGCGCGGCATTTGCAATAGGGAATTTCAGTGAGGGGAAAGTAAGGGGACTGTAATGGAGAATGAAAAGAGGAAGTATCCGCGCTGCTGGCGCGGCCGCATTAAGGTGACGGGGTTTAAACTGCTGTCGCACAAAATGCCTGCCGTGTGCAAGAACATAAGCGCCAGCGGCGTATTGCTGGAAACCATGGTTCCGCTGAAGGCGGGGGAAGTGCTGCATCTTGATATAACACTGCTGGGACTAAAGCGTTTTACTCAGGAGCACGGCGGAGACGCCGCCGTGACTGGCGACCAGTTTTCCGTGTCAGGCATTGTTGTTTGGATGGCCGAACTGCCCAATAAAAACCGCAATGTGGGCGTAAATTTCCAAAATCTGCCGGAGGAGTTTGTAAAGGTTCTGGACTCCTTTATCTGCCACAATATGGGCCTTTCTCCGGTTGCGTTGCCGAAAGCCTGATATGACCGGAGGCCGCCCGCAGGAAGTGTCGTTTTACCGCGTAAGCGGCTACAGCATGCGGCCGTTTCTGCGCTCCGGCGACAGGATTATCGTTGCCGCCGGACCAGTAAAAAAAGGCGATTTGCTTGTTTTCCGGCAGGGCGAAAATATAGTCTGCCACAGACTTATCGCCATTTCGCCCGACGGTAAAACATATTTTTTGCGCGGCGATTGTTCGCCGTCGGCGGCTGAACCCGTCCCGCGGAACGCGGTCACGGGGCGTGTGGTGACGGTGGTAAAAAACGGCGGGGCCTTGCGCGATATGGACAAAAATCCGTGGGCGGCAATAAACCGTGTCATGCCGTTTATAGTTCCGGTTTTCGCTCTCTGGTACAGCCTGTTTTCCCGCGCGGCCGATATGCGCGGCGTTTTTTGCAGGAAAGAGTGATTGAATTTAAAATTTTTCGTTCTGTTTTTGAGGCAATGACATGGATACAAATCTGATTTCTACGCAGTATGATGACAAGTTGAACGGAATCAATGCGCGTAAATGGCTGCCGTGGGTAGGCCGTGATTATCCTGCAAGGCCTGCCGATAAGCGTGTGCTGATAGTCGGAGAATCGCACTATGGTGACGGCGCGGATAACAGAAAGAATGCTGAAGCTGATAGCAACCATACCAGAGATATTTTCGCAGAGATATTCATTTCAAAATTTAAGACCAGAACTTTCCGTACTATCCCACGAGTTCTTTTTAATGCCAATACGTTAAACCGCGAAAACTTCGGTCTCAACATCTGCTACTGCAATATAGTGCAAAAGTTAATGGCCGGTCATAAAGATACAGGTAATGTGCAAAGACGCCCCAGCGGAGATGATTTCAAGACTGGCTGGAAAGTTCTTGGCGAAATTGTAAAGGTGCTAAAACCCCGCTATTGTCTCTTTATTGGCGTGTCGGCCTCGTATACATTTAACCCCGAAATATTTGTTCCTGCGGATGGAAAAACGGGGATAGAAAAGCGTCAGTCAATTGAACGTGCCTGCCCGCGCCGCGCCAAAGTGCTTGTGGACAATGCCCCTGTTGACCTTATTTTCCTGAAGCATTTCTGCCGCGTCCGGTCTGGCGCGAAGTGGCATGATTATCTGCAAGTCGAGCATCCCGGGCTGCTCGCCGCCCTTGCTGACTGTTATTAAATGGCTCGCTGGTTTGCTGCATGGACCATTTGGGTTTATGTACCGGCATTTGCCTAGCCTCGGCCGTCGGCAGGGTAAAAATTCATGCTTTGCGCTCCGGCCTTAATTGGCGGAAAAGTTTCCGCGTATTTTAGCGTCACGCTTTTTGCGTTATATGTCATTTTTGAAAACACTGTCTTTTTCTCTTACCAAACGCCGTATCGCTCTTTTATTTTCCGCGCTAGTCCTGCTTGCCGGTCTGTTCATGGCGGTATTTGAAACCCGCGCGCCGTATTACTTCATGCAGGACGACAACCGCGCCCAGCTGCTTCCCTTCCAGATTCACAACTACACATCCCTTGCGCGCGACGGGGAAATTGCGCAGTTCAATTTTCATCAGTCGCTCGGCATTCCCGCAAACGGCGGAGCGGCAGGAGTGCTGTACCCGCCGGTGCTGGCCTCGCTTTGGCTGTCGCAAAAAATATTCGGTCATTTCTGGGCGGCGGCGGACCTGCTTGCGCCTTTTCATATAGTGCTGGCCGGCGGCGGGGCGTTCTTTCTGGCCTCCGCGCTCGGCATGGAATTATTGCCCGCGTTTTTTGTCGCGTTTTCATGGGCCTTTTGTCCGGTTGTCATTTTTTCAGGCGCGTCGTGGTGGCATTCGCTGTGCACGGCGGCGTGGTTTCCGTGGCTGTTGTACGGGATACTCAGGTTGTATGCCCTGCGCGACGGCATGGCGGTATTTATAATAACGCTGGCTTCCGCCGCGCTTATGTATGAGGGGCATCCGCAGTTTGCGCTTTACGCAAGCGTTTTCGCCGCACTGCTGGGCCTTGGCCTTTTGTTTCTGGACCCCGAACAGGTTAGTTACTCCGCCGGAAAAATGCCGGATAACTCCGGCAAGAAAAACGTTTTGTCATATCTTCGCGGGCGCGGCGCGCGATTTGTTCTGTTTGCCTGTATGGCCGTGGGCGCGGGCTGGCTTCTGGCCATGCCTGTTCTTCAGCCGCTTATTGACGCCATGCACGAAAGCATACTGCGCTCGAAACCGCTTAACTACAGCGAATTTTCCGCCCGCAATCTGCCATGGCTTACGTGGTTTACCGGCCTTGTCTGGCCGTTTTCGGCCGACGGCGAGTTCATGGAAAACGCCTTCCGCCTGGACAAGCAGGCATTTCTCGGCTATGTGCCGCTCGGTTTGTTATTGTTCTCGTTTATAAAAGTCAGGGACATCGGCTGGCGCATGTTTACGCTCATCGCGGGGCTTGCCGCGTTCGGCCTTTTGTGGGCGACGGGCTGTTTCAACCAGCTTGAATATTTCGTGCCGTATTTCAATCATCTGCGCTGGCATTTCAAACTGATTCCATATCTGAATTTATTGCTGCTTCTGCTGGCGGGTTTTGGCGCGTCCTATTTGTGGCGGCGCGGTCTTAAAAAAACCGTATGGACACTGGCCGCCGTGCATCTGGCTTTCCTGTTTTGCTTTTACGCTTTCGGTCCGCGCATGGTGTTTCGGCTTTATGAAGAAAAAATGCCCGCCGCGCCGGAGACGCGCTATACTGAATTTTCCCATGCCCGCGTCGTCGGCGTTGAATGGCCGGACAATGGCTCGGTCTTCATGCCAGGTCTGCTGGCCGATTACGCCACGGTCAGCGGACTGTACGGCTTTGCCGGTTACGACGTGCTCATGCCTTTTGCAAACAGTTCGGCCACGTTCGGCCTCAATTACGGCTCGGCCATAAAACTGCTTGATAAGGACATGCTTTCCGCCATGCGTTCATGGGGCGTGCGCTGGTACATCGCGCCGGTGACCTTAAACAGCAATAAACAGTTTATGGAGAACCATGGCCTGCGTCTTGCTCATAATGACGGCAACCGCCTTGTTTACGAGGACCCGAAAGCCGCGCCGCTTGTGGCCGATGCCTCCGGTGCGGCAGTTCCCGACTGGCACGCCCACGGCAATCATTTTGAGGCGCACGGTCTGACGGGGGGGTGTTACCGCTTAAACTGGCTTTACCGCAGCGGTTTTTTCGCCGTGTCCGACCTGGGGCGCAATATTGCCGTGACTCAGACGCCGGATGAAAGGCTGGGCGTATGTCTTGCGCAGGGCGAAACCGGTTTTGATTTAAGCTGGCACAGCCGGCGTCTGAAAGCCGGATTCATATACTGTTTCGCGGGTGTTTTGATTCTTGCGCTTATGCTGGTTTTTCTGCGCGCCGGAAACCGGCCGCATGGGGATGATTTATGAACGAAGTAAAGAAAGACAAACTGGTTATAGTGATTCCCGCTTACAACGAGGAAGAGAACATAGAATTTGTGATAAAGCAGTGGAACGCCGTGGCCGAGGGCTGCGGCGAGGAAAGCGTACTGCTTGTGCTTAACGACGGCAGCAGGGATTTCACCCTTTCGCGCGCGCTGGCCTGCAAACCGCACAACAGCCGGCTCGAGGTAATCGACAAGCCCAACTCCGGCCATGGTCAGACCTGCATGTATGGCTACAAAAAAGCGCTGGAAATGGGCGCGGACTATATTTTTCAGACGGACAGCGACGGGCAGACCTCGCCGGATGATTTCGGCGTTTTCTGGGCGCGCCGCCACGGCGACGATTTTATTTTCGGCCTGCGCCGCAGACGCGGCGACGGGTGGGCGCGGTTCGTAATCTCCAAAATACTGCGTCTGGTAATCAGGGCGGCGACGGGGGTTTACGTCGAGGATTCAAATGTCCCCTTCCGCCTTATGAAGGCCGAAAAACTGGCAAAATATCTTGCCGAGATTCCGTCCCGTTTCTATTTGGCCAATGCCCTGCTTCCAGTGGTGCTTTTGTCCGGCGGGGAAAAAATAGCCTGGGAACCCATTACCTTTGACGACCGGCGCGGCGGCAGTCCCTCCGTAAGCGCGCTTAAATTTATAAAGGTTGGTTTTATGGTGTGGCGCGAATTTCTGTCTTTCGCCATTAGCCGCAGGGGCGGGCGCAATGCCTGAAAAAGCCGATTACCTTATAGTCGGCGCGGGCCTTTCCGGCGCTATAATGGCGCAGGAACTGGCCAGTGACCCGCGCCGTAAAATCATCGTTATCGACCGGCGGCCGCATATCGCCGGCAACTGCCATGACTATTATGACAAACACGGCATTTTAGTTCACGCCTACGGCCCGCACGCCTTCCATACAAGCGACGCTGAAGTGTGGCAATACCTAAACCGTTTTTCCAAATGGCGCCGCTACCCGCACATGGTCGAGGCCTGCATACGCGGCAAGTATTACCCGTTGCCGATAAATATCGGCACGCTCAGTAAATATTTCGGCGTGAAACTTAACCGCCGCACCGCGCCCGCGTTTGTTGAAAAACTGCGCGTGCCGGATGCCGACACCTCCAATTCCGAAGGCATAATGCTTTCGCTTGTCGGCCGCGAGATATACGAGGCTTTTTTTAAGTATTACACCCGCAAGCAGTGGGGCCGCTGGCCGTCGGAAATGGATGCCTCCGTCTGCGCGCGCATACCCATACGCTTTAATTACGATGCCCGCTACTCGGCCGACACTTATTTGGGTATACCCACGCGCGGGTATGACGTGCTTGTGCAAAACCTTCTCGACCGCCAAAATATCGAGGTCCGTCTTTCGACGGAGTTTGAAACCGCGCGGCGTGAAATTCCGCATAAAAAACTTATATACACCGGCCAGCTGGACGCTTATTACGGTTATCGTTTCGGCCATTTGCCGTACCGCAGTCTGCGCTTTAAGTTTGAAACCCATCGCGGTTTTTACCAGAACACGGCGCAGGTAAATTACCCCGCCGCCCTGCGCCCGGCCTACACGCGCATAATCGAGTTCAAGCGCATGACGGGCCAGAAACATCCGCTTACCACTATTTCAAAAGAGTATCCGTCCGCGACGGGCGAGCCGCTTTATCCCGTGCTTACGCCGGAAACCCGCGCGCTTTATGCGCGCTACCGCAAGCTGGCCGACCGTGAAAAGAACGTATATTTTTTAGGCAGACTGGCGCAGTACCACTATTGCGACATGTGGCTTGCCTGCCGCAACGCGCTGGATCTGGCCAAGAAACTGGCCTGATTTATTTGGAAGACTTGATGTCCCTTCCGACGAGCATCAGAAAGGCTATTATGCAGAGTATCAGCACGCTCTGCATCAAAAGCAGGATGGTGCCGAAGGCGGTCGCGGTGTAATGCATGGTCCACGCGCCGAGACCGAGGATGATGTTTACCAGTATTATGAACGCCGCCGCCGTGGGTACGGTAAGGCCCAGATGAAGCAGACGGTGGTGGAAGTGGTCCTTGCCTACGTATTCAATCCATTCCTTCAGATTGCGCACCTGACCGTTTTTTATCCGTGAAATCGTTATATATATTATGTCGAATATCGGCACGCCGAGAATCAAAAGCGGCGTGCTTATGGCCACGGCCGGATTGTTTGTCGCCCAGCCGCCGTATACGGCAAGCGAGGCCAGCACGAACCCGATGAAGGTCGAGCCGCTGTCGCCCAGAAACATGCGCGCCGGCGACCAGTTGGCAGGCAGAAACCCGCAGCATGCGCCGGCCAGCGCGGCTGCCAGAAGGGACATTTGCAGCTGGTGGGTGTGCCAGCCTATGCCCATGAAAAATATGGCGCACACCGTGCCAAGGCCGGAGGCAAGACCGTCTATGCCGTCTAGAAAATTGAACGCGTTTGTAACGCCCACAAGCCAGACAACGGTAACCATGGCGGAGATGAACTGCCCCGCCGGAAGCCACTGAAAGGAATTGAAGGTAAGCCCGCTGTTTACAATTATGCAGGCCGCCGCAAGCTGTATTACAAGCCGCAGGGTCGCGGAAAGGCCTCGGCAGTCGTCGGCCACGCCCATGAAAAAAATCAGCGATGACGCCGCCACTATGGCAAGAGTCTGACCGGTCATGGCATGGCCGCGCCACAGAGCCAGCATTACCGCCAGATATATTGCCAGCCCGCCCAGTCTCGGCATGGGCACGGTGTGTACCTTGCGGAAATCGGGCATGTCGATTGCGCCGAGTTTTCCGGCCGCCGTTTCCGCCAGCGGAACAAGCGCCGATGCCGCGCAGAAGGCCAGCGCGAAAACGTAAATCCAGTATATGTGTTCCCTGCCGGTGAAAGCCGACAGCGCGCCCGGCGGCATAAGCAGAAGCAGTATGCCGAACGATATGGAGGCGAACCAGCTTATTTTACGTTTTATGGCCAGTGTCATTTTTCGGGCCGCAGATGGCAGTCAAGCGAGAAGCGGTGCGCTACGAAACCCTCCGCGAATTTAACGCGGTACTGATAGCCGCGGAAGATGGCCGTGCTCTTGGCCATTTCCATTATGGACAGATTTGTTACGTGCGTGCGGTTTACCTGCGAGCGGTGACAGCCCAGCAGGCGGAGTTTTTCGGGCAGCAGCCCGTCGATGCCCATGAAAACCGTGGGCAGGAAGTTAAGCGTTGTGGGTCCTTCAAAAAACAGTACGTTGCTGACGTAGCGGCAGGCCGTTACCACGGCCTGTGAAACGGCGCGGTGGTCCTGATGAGTGTCTTCCGGAAAATGGGTAAACACCAGTTCGGGATTTATTTCCGCTATCTTGTTCTCAACGGCTTCAATAAGTTCGCGCGATACGGGAATGCGCGTGTCGTCAAACTGTCCCCAGTGCAGGGTTGCGCCCAGCATGTCGGCCGACTTCTGCTGTTCCTTCCGTCGCACGGCCATTTTGCCGCCCACGCCGCCGGCGGTCATAATAAAAATATGAATCTCATGTCCGGCCTTTGCAAAGCGGCACAGACTGCCGCCGCAGCCAAACTCGATATCGTCGGGGTGCGCGCCTATGAAAAGTATTTTCATTGTGCTGGCCTCGGGCTTTCATTGGTGCCGAAACTTTTGCTGGTCTCTATGATAAGTTCCGGCGTTATTTCATGGCTGTCGCGCAGAAAGGCGTTCATCAGTGTCATGTGGCAGATATTGTTTATCCAGCGGGGAATACTGCCGGAATATTTATGCACTATGGCGCAGTTTTCACGCGAGAAAATCTGCTGTCTGGCCCCGCTTTTTGCCAGCCGGAAATTTATGTAGTCGGCGGTTTCATCGGGCGTAAAGGGCGGCAGGTTGTATTTCAGCGTTATGCGCTGGTTGAGCTGCTTGTTGTTTTCTATTTTGCTGTTTAGCTCGGGCTGTCCGGCCAGTATAAGCGACACCAGATAGCGCGTGTCGGTCTGAAAATTGAGCAGCAGGCGCAGTTCCTCGAAGATATCGGGGTTGTTTATGGCGTGGCCCTCGTCGATGATGACGACTGAGTGCTTGCCGTCGCGCGCCGTTTCGGTAAAAACGTTTTCAAGCGCCATCAGCACGTCGGACTTGCTTTCCGGCACGATGCCGCCGGTAAAACCGTGCAGTATCATGCGCAGCATGTCCAGATCGCTAAGGCGCGGGTTTGTGAGAATGGAAAAGCGGTAGCCCTTGGCTTCAAGTTCCATGCGCAGTCTGCGCAGGATGAGGGTTTTGCCGCAGCCGTAAATGCTTGTCAGCACGCCGCAGGCCTGCTTCTCCTGCACGACGTAAAGCATACGGGAAAGAGCCTCCATGTGCTGTTCGGCTTCAAGAAAATTATTGGGGTCCGGCGTATTTTCAAAGGGGAGACTGGTAAGTCCCCAGAACTGCGCGTACATTTGTTTCAACCTCTCCGGTGATTGTGAAAAAACATTTTTAACGATGTTATCTGGCTTGCCGAGGGATGTTTTTCCGAGGCTTTAGCCGGACATTCCCTTAAGGAATTTTCCGCAATAGCCGATTACTTCAATTCTATTAATTTTAAGGCTTCCTGCATAGCGGAAACCGTCTGCCGTATAGCGGCGGCTGTCATCTGCGGAAAAAGCGGCAGCGATATGGCCCGCAGGTATGCGGCCTCGGTATTGGGAAACCGGCCTTTGCACGGCACGTCCAGATGAAGCGGCCTGAATATCGGCTTGCGCGCCATTATGCCGCGCGCGGCAAGATATTTCAGCACGGTCTCGGCCCGCGGTTTTGCAAGCTGTACCACGTAACGGTGATAAACTCTTCCCTCGTCATCCGGCGGCAGCAGCAGACCTGTTCCGGCAAGCAAACGGTCGTAAAGCCGCGCGGCGGCAAGGCGTTTTTCAAGAAAACCGTCCAGTCTGCCAAGCTGTACACGGCCTATTGCCGACTGCATATCGGTCATTTTCGCGTTTTGTCTGGGATGGTCGGGAATAACGCCGTCATACTCGCGCAGGTCGCGCACGGCGTCGGCGACGGTTTTATTTCCGCACAGCACGACGCCGCCTTCTCCTGCGGTAAAAAGTTTTGTCGCGTAAAGCGAAAGGGTGCAGATGTCGCCGTAAGCTCCCGCGAATTTTCCGTCGATTTCCGCGCCGGAGGCCTGCGCGCAGTCGGAAATTACGGTCACGCCTTTTGGCAGTTTATATTTGCGCGGGTCGCAGGGCAGGCCGAAAAGATTTGGCAGTATTACGGCCCTGGTTTTTTTTGTAAGCGCGGCCCGCACGTTTTCCGGCGACGGGTTAAGGGTTATGGGGTCGCAGTCGGCCAGCACGGGAATTGCGTTCGCGGCTTTTGCCGCGTGCCACAGCGCGGAACAGCAGTAGGTGGGTATTATCACCTCGCCGCCGGCCGTGCCGGAAGCCATAAGGGCCAGTTCAAGCGCTTTTGTACCGCTTGAAACGGCGACGGCGTTTTTTATGCCGAAGCGTTTTGCCAGTTCGCGCTCGAAAAGCGCGGTTTCCTTGCCGCAGGCAAGGTGTCCGCTTGCGGCGACTTTTGCCGCCGCGTTTGCCTCGGCTTTGCCAAGGCAGGGCTTTGTGTGCGGGATTTCAGAATATTTTCGCGGCATTTTCGCCCTCCTGAAAAATAAGGTCGGCGGCCGTAAGGTACGGCGTAAAAGTTTCGCCGAAGTGCCTGTACTGCGGGTGGCGGTACTCCTGAAAAAGCACTTTTATTCCGGCCTTTTCAAACAGGTCCATTTCCATGTAATCCTTTCCGCCCGCTCCGGCAAGATAGGTGTCCGCGCCAAATTTTTTGCAGATGTTTACAAGGCGCAGGGTGGCCGCGCCGTCCACTTCGTTTTCCGACAGTAAAACGGTTTTTGTTTTTACGGCAAGGCGCGCCGCAAGCATTGCCACGGAAGCTATATTTACCTCGGAAAGCGTTTTATATTCCCGCGCGTAAAGTTTTTCAATATCCGGCAGAAAGGCGGAAAAGTACGGCGCCTTGCCGTAGTTTTGTTTTATAGCCTTAAGGTGTTTGTCCTTCCAGCCGACGGTGTTATTTACCGGCAGCGTGTTAATCAGATCGCCGAAATGGTGGATGACGGGCACGGTAAGCCACTGCGGGCCCTGCGGGGTCCATATGCGGTTGCGGTTCTGCCACTCGTTTTTTTTGTACTGCACCGAGTCGAAGATTACAAACAAATCGCAGGAGCGCATTTTGTCGAAATAGCCGAGCCACGGCATGAACTGCGGCTGATGCGCGGCGAGAATCATGGCCTGTCCTTTGTTATGAAAATCGGGTTTGCAAGCATGTAGCCGTTTGCGCTGTGCTTTGCCATGAGCCGGCAAAAGGTATTTTTATCCGGCACTTTTCCCGTGTAGGAAAGACTGAACGGCAGACTGCCCGTCTTTTCGGCGACCGTGCTGCCGCCGCAGATAATGCTTGCCGTCGCGGTCGATACCGTGCCGCGCGCGGCGGCTATTTCGGCGTCCATGCGGTAGACGGATTTCGCGGAAAGAGTCTGTCCGGCGGAAACCATTTTGCCGTCCGCCGACGCGCTCCAGCGCGTAAGGGCAAGCGCGCCAGCGTCCGCTGGGCGAACGCAGTAAAACGCGCCGGTTTTAAGCGCCGCAAGCACCGCGCTCTGCGTGGCCGTCGCGGCGTAGACCATCATGTAGCTTTCGTCAATTTTCGCGCCGTTTTTAGTGTCGCCGCCGTAGTCGGTTTCGGCGTAGGCCCAGGGCGGGGTTTTGCGCATGCCGGTAAGGTAGGCGTTTATCGCCTTGTCCCAGTAGCCGCCGGGTTCGGTCATGTGCCTGTTGCCGGTTGCGTAGGCGGCAAAGCCGTGGGCCTGCGGCAGTTTTTCGAGGCTTTCGGGATACTGCGGCGTTTGTATGCTCACGCGCGAAGTAAGTTTTACGGCGTTGTCCCATGAGCCGGCCTCTGGGTGGTTTATAAACACCAGCGCGTTTTTTTCGCGCGCGTAGGAAACCATTTTTTCATACGGCGCCCAGCCGGAATCGCTGTACTGGTTAAACGCCGGTTTTGTAAACGGATATTTATCCGCCGTAAAAATGAAACCGACCGCGGCAAATATCAAAGCCGCTTTTTTCATGCCGCAGAAAAACAGAAAGGCCGCCAGCCCCAGCAGAAGAACCGGCCAAAGCGCGGCCGGCGCGAAATGGTAGCTGGAGCGGTTACCGGTAAGCGGCATATTATAATAATCCTCCGCGTGGTTCATGCCGATTACGGAAAAGTGTCTGTGCCAGTTGTTTATTTTAAGACCTGTAACGGGATTGCCCGTCCAGAAATAAAACGGCGCGGCTTCCACGCCGGGTATTATAAGCAGGTCGGGAACCTGCTTCTGCACGTGCGCAAGGTGCGCGAGAAAGAGGTCTGGCCCGGCCTTGGTGACGGAGTTTGCCGACACGCGGTATTTAATAAGTCCGCGCAGGGGCCACAGCCCGTATTCAAATTCGGCCGTGTTGTCGTCGCCGGTTATAAGCACATCGGCTCCGGCGGCGCGGGCTTTTTTCGCTATAAACAGCACGTCGCCCGCGGGTTTTATGCTGTAAGCCGTGTGCACATGGCAGACGGTTTTAAGCGGCCGCGTATTTTCGGCGGCGGCCGGCAGGGTGAGAAATAAAAGCAGAGCGGGAAGAAGTTTGCGCATTGTATTCACGGGTAAAAAGACCGGTATAGCCGGCGCAGTTTTTCAAGCATGGCCTGCGTGGTGAAACGCGGCAGGCCGTTTTCATCGGGCGCGGCTATAAGGCGCGCGCTGTTTTGTCCAAGGCGTTGTGCAAGCGGCCTGTCGGCAAGCAGACGGCATATCGCATCTGCCAGCGCCATGTGGTTTTGCGGCTGTACAAGCAGGCCGTTTTCTCCTTCCTTTATTATATCCGGTATTCCGCAGACCGCGCTTGCCGCAACCGGCAGGCCAAGCTGCTGGGCTTCAATAAGCGTGCGGCCGAGCCCCTCGTTTACCGACGGCTGAACGTAAATGTCCATGGCGGCCATCCACGCCTGCGCGTCCCTGCGAAAGCCCGCCATGAAAATCGCGCCTTCATGCCCGCGCAGTATGTTTTCCATTTCGCCGCGCTGCGCGCCGTCGCCAACGATAATAAACCGCGCGGCGGGAAATTTTTTAAGCACTTCCGGTATGGCCCGGGCAAAAACGGTTTCGCCCTTTACCGGTTCAAGCCGCGCAACGCTGCCGACTACGGTGTCGCTTTCACCAAAACCGGCCTGCGCGCGCAGTGGCATGCGTCGGGCTTTAAGTTTTGCAAGTTCAGCCTCATCCGGCAGGTTTACGCCGCTTGGAATTATCATCCACTGGGCTCTGCGGCCTATGCCGCGCGACAGGTTTTCCTCCAGTTCGCCGGAGGAAAGGGCTATGAGCCGGTCGGTTATAGCGGCGGTGATTTTTTCAGCCAGCACGAAAACGGCGGTTTTTGCTTTGCCGAAATAGCCGTAAAAAATATGCCCGTGCGGCGTGTGGATTATTTTTGCCCGCCCGCCGCAAAACGTGTTGTAAAAAAACGCGGCCCAGCGGCCCAGTATGCCCGCTTTGGAAGTGTGCGTGTGCACGATGTCGGGCCGCTCCGCGCGCAGTAAAAGCACAAGGGCGCGCAGGGCGGAAAGGTCGGAAAATAAATCAAGGCTTCTTTTTAGCTGGGGGATATAAACCGTGCGGGCCGTTTTGGGCTCTGCCGCCTGCGCGCCGCCTTCGGTCTGCCCGCAGACAAGCAGTGTGTCAAAGCCAGCCCCGAGTTCCTCCGCGCAGGCTATGGTGTTTGTTGACGAGCCGCCAGCTTCAAGGCGCGTTATTATATGTACTGTCTTAAGCGTTTTCATCGCGCAGAATCTCGCAGGCTTTCGCCACCACAAGTTTGGGCTTTATCGCCAGCATGGCGGGGCAGACGTCTTCATCTCCGCACTCCGGATTTGCGCAGAGAAGTTTTCCGTCAATCATGGCGTAACGCGCGGCGGGCGCGTATGGCGCGTCGCGCACCACGTCGCTTATGCCGCACAGACCTATAAAGGGAATGTCGAAAGCGTTTGCCGCGTGCAGCATACTGCTGTGCGTGGTGATCAGCAGTTTCAGCTTTCGTATGGCGGCAAGGCTTTCCTCCAGCGAAAAATGTCCGGCGGCGATAAGTGCCGGCGTGTCCATTTTCGCGGCAATCGAGCGTGCGAGGGATTCCTCGTTATGCCCGCCGAAAATCACCGTCTTCCAGCCGAATTTTTGGCAGAGGGTGTCGGCCGTAATGACGAAATTTTCCGGCGTCCACAGGCGCGAACGTCGGGCGGAACCGGGATTGATGCCTAAAAGCGGAAGCGTTTCCTCGGCAAAAAAAGCTTCGGCCGCCGCGCGCGCCTTGCCGCTTACCGGCAAAACCTTGTCGCGCGGGTTAACTGCCGCGCCGAAAAGCGCGCATAGTCTTGCGTAGTGCTCGCCGTGGTTAAGCCCGTCGTGAAAAGTGTTTTCCGTGCGCAGATCGTAAAAGGCGCCCATGCCGTTGGTGTCGCGTCCGGCGGAAAGTTTTGGCCTTATAAGTTTCAAAAGCAGCTGCATTTTCAGCGCGCCGGCCTGCGTGCTCAGTTCATAAAGGTTTATGGCAAGGTCGTAGCGTTCGCCGCGCAGTTTGGTAAGCAGTTTAAGCTGTGGCAGAAGTTTGCGGTTTAAGTGGTCGGGCGAGTTAAGCGACAGGTTGTCAAATACATACACGGTGTCCAGCTGCGGCAGAAGGCGCGCGTATTCGGCGGCCTTGCCGGATGTCAGCAGGTCGATTTTCGCTTTCGGAAAACGCCGCCGCAGTGCGGTCATCGCGGGCACGGCGATGAACAAATCTCCTATGCCGGCAGAAAGGATTACCAGTATTTTTCTGTAATCATTTATCATCGACGTATATCCTGTGCCACGTTTCCAGAACCGTCAGCGCCCATATTAAATCCGCCCGCCCCTGCCTGCCGCTGTAATGGTCGTCGAGTATCGCGCGCACGGCCTGCGGTCTGAAATAGCCGCGCCGGCGGAGAGTATCCGGCGAAAGCGCGTCTTCAACCGTATCTTTAAGCTCGTTTTTCAGCCACAGCGGAAGGGGAACCATGAAGCCCTGCTTTCGTTTGCGCATTATCTCCGGCGGAAGAAGCGGCTCCGCCGCCTTGCGCATAAGGGTTTTAAGCGCGGTCGGGCGCACCCGCCGGTCGGCCGGCAGACCGTACATGAATTCCGCCAGCGCGCGGTCGCAAAGCGGCACGCGCAGTTCAAGCGAGTGGGCCATGCTCATTTTATCCGCCATTGTAAGCAGGTCTTCCGGCAGATAGGTTTTTATGTCGAGATACTGCACGCGGTCTAAAATGCCGTCCGCCTGCGCGGCGTAAAAAAAGTCGTGGTGAGCGGAAAAAGGGTCGAAGTCTCCAAGCCGCCGCTTGAACTCCGCGCTGTAGAGACCGGTTTTTAATTTATCGTCCGCCACGGTTATCCAGCTGTTATAGCAGGCAAAATTTCCGGCCGTGCCGCCGCGCGTAAAACGCTTGGCCCAGTTTGCCAGATCGCGGCTTGTGCCGCTTTCATACAGCGCTTCCGCCGCTTTCGCGCCCGCGCGGCGCAGGAAAAGCGGCAGTTTTGTGTAGGCCGGAATAAAGCGCGCGCCCATATAGCGCGGATAGCCGCCGAAAATCTCGTCGCCGCCAATGCCTGTCAGCGCGGCCTTTATCTGTTTGCCGGCGGCCTGCGCTATAAGAAAATTTACCAGCGCGCTTGAGTTTGCGTGCGGCTCGTCCCAATGCCGCACAATCCGCGGCAGGAGGTTTACAATATCTGGCTCGGCCACTATTTCGGTATGCTCCGTGCCAAAGCGGCGCGCGACAAGTTTTGCGTCGGAAAGCTCGTTATAGGACGCTTCGTTTTTCGCGGCGTAGCCTATCGAAAATGTTTTTAGTTTTTTAGTTTCCTGCGCGGCCAGCGCGCATATTACCGACGAGTCCAGTCCCCCGCTTAAAAACAGGCCCACCGGCACGTCGCTTATCATGTTTTTCCGCACGGCCGTTTTAAGCAGGTCGCGCAGGCTTTGTACTTCTTCTTCCCGCGACAGTTTTTGCGCCGGCAGTTTGCGCAGGTCCCAGTATTGCGTTACGCTGAGTTTTCCGCTTGCCGGATAAAAGGACAGGCTGTGCCCTGCCGGCAGTTTGCGCACTCCTTCCAAAACGCTGTAGGGCGCGGGGATATAAAGGTAGGAAAGATACAGGTCCAGCGCGCGCGGGTCGATGCGGCGCGGCATGTGCGGCAGGCGCAGCAGGGCTTTCATCTCGGAAGCAAAGGCCAGCCGCCCGTTGGTTTCGGCGTAATAAAGCGGCTTTACGCCCATGTGGTCGCGCGCGATAAAAAGTTTGTCGGCGCGCTTGTCGGCTATTGCAAAGGCAAACATGCCGTCGAGGTATTTTGGGCAGTTCTCGCCGTATTCCTCGTAAAGATGAAGTATGGTTTCGGTGTCGGAGGCCGTGGCGAAAACGTGTCCTTTTTTTAGCAGTGTCTCGCGGAGTTCGCGGTAATTGTAAATCTCGCCGTTAAAGACTATGGCAAGGGTGCGGTCCTCGTTGAAAATCGGCTGGTCGCCGGTCGACAGGTCGATTATGCTTAAGCGGCGCATGGCCATGCTTATGGCGCGGCCTTCGTAAAAACCCTGCGCGTCGGGGCCTCTGTGTATGATGCTGTCAGCCATCGCGCGCAGCGCGGCCGGATCCTGATTGCCGGTAAAGCCGCATATGCCGCACATCAGTCCGCAATCCTTTCACAGAAAAATTTGCGTTCGCCGAAACTCACGGCCGCGGGCATCAGCGTATCCAGCCGGTCTTTCGCGGCAGATACGGGAATGTTGTTTACGTTTGTGTCGGTGCCGAAGTCCTTTGCGCGCAAAACGGCGCGGTTCGCGCCGACCGGCCGCCAGCGCGCCTCATCGGTTGGACCGAGTGTGGAAAGCGACGGCACGCCCAGCGCGCAGGCAATGTGCAGCGGGCCGGAGTTGTTGCCCGCGAAAATGCTTGAAAGTCCGGTAAAGGCGCAGAGCATGTCGGCTGAAAGGTTTTTCAAAAGCATGTCGGCGAAAGTGTTGTCTTCCTTGAGCAGATATTCCTCGCTCGGGCCTACGGCAAAAAGTATGCGGCAGTGGTGACGGTCGCGCGCGTAGCGCGCAAGTTCGCGGAAATTTTCCGCCGCCCAGCGCTGCTTGGGATAAAAGCCGCCGGGGTGCACCATGCAGATTTTTTCGTCGTCGCGCACGTTCAGAGCGGCGAGTTTCTGCCTTGCTCGTGCCAGACTTTCCGCGCCGAGCCGCAGTTCCGGCTGGTGGGTTCCGGCCGGTATGCCCAGATGTCTTGCCAGTTCCTCCAGTTCGGCTATGAAGTGCATCTTCTCTTTCAGCCGGACCGAGGAATCGAAGAACACGTCGCGCTGCGCAAGCTCAAAGCCCACGCAGTACTGCGCGCCGGACATGCGGCATATGAAGGCGGTCAGCAGGTCGGTGTCGTAATGCAGGTCCACGGCGAGATCGAATTTTTCCGTGCGCAGGCGCGCCAGCAGGGCGGCCATATCGCTTGTGTAGGCAATGCAGCGGTCTATAAGGCGCGAGGGTTTTATGACCGGCCATACGGCGGGTCTGCACAGCAGGCAGATTTCCGCGGCGGGATAGGCCGCGCGGATGTCCGCAAAAAAAGGAATGGACAGAACGGCGTCACCGAGACGGTCCGCCCTGATAAGCAGTATCTTTTGAACCTTTGCCGGATGCTCCCTTTTTGGAAAAAGCAGGGACGCGGGTTTTAGCTGAAGCCTGCGCATGAGCAGGTAAAGGTCTTTTAATTTCTTACGCATGTTATTTCCGCAGAATCGCGGCATAAACGTTCTGCACGTTTTGTGCCGTTGTTGCAGCATCAAAGAAGTCGAGCACTCGCTGTCTTGCGTTGCCTCCAAGTTCGGCCGCGAGGGTTTTATCCCCGGCCAGAAGAATTATTTTTTCCGCGTAGAGCCGCGGGTCGTCGTGTTTTATAACAAAACCGTCTTTCCCGTCGCGTACGGTTTCGGCGTTGCCGCCGGAATCGGACACTACGGCCGGTTTTGCGCAGGCCATGCTTTCCACCACCACGCGCGAAAGGCCTTCGTCGGCGCGGCTTGGAAACACCAGCGCGTCCATGGCTTTCAGCGCGTCGGCGGAGTTTTTGATAAAGCCGGTAAAAACGGTTTTTTGCATACAGCCGTTTTGCTTAAGTATCCCGCGCAATTGCGGTTCAAACTCTCCGCGCCCGATTATAATAAGGCGCAGGTTCGGCACTGTTTTTCCGGCAAGGGCAAATGCCCGGGCCAGAGTATCGAGGCCTTTTTCCTTTATAAGCTGTCCGGCGTAGCCGATTACAAAATCATCCGCCGCGAAGCCGAAGCGTTTTTTTGCCTCCGCCGTGTCGTCCGGTGAAAACAGCCGGGTGTCCGCGCCGTTTTTAACGACCACGGATTTGGGCGAAAGGGCAAAGCGTTTTGCCGCCGCCGCCGAAACGCATATTACCGCGTCCGCAAGTCCGGCTATGGTGCGGTCAAAGCGGTAGCGGTCGGACACGCGCGCGTGAAACACCAGCTTCGCTCCGGCAAGGCGGCAGGCGCAGGCGGCCATAAGGGCCATGTCCGGCGTGTCGCAGTGCACTATGGCGGCGTGCCGAGCCAGAATGATATCGCGCAGACGCAGGACAAAGGAAACGGTTTTCCATATTTTAAGCGAGCGCAGTCGCGGATACCCGGCCGTTATAAACGGCACGGACATTTCTTCCAGCCGCTCCGCCATTTCGCCGCGCGCGGGAAGCAGTACCGCTGGCGAAAAAATTTTCCGGTCCAGATACTTTAGGAGCAGCAAAAAACTTAGCTGGCCTCCGCCTGCAATGTCGGCGAAACCCGAAATATAAAGTATTTGTACCGGAGTCCGTTCAGTCATGCAGATGCTCGTTATAAAGCGTTTCAAGCGATGAAATCATTGTAGGCATTGTAAATTTCTCTGCCCACAGTTCCAGCGAAGCCTCGGCCATGGCCACGGCTTTTTCGCGGTTTGCCAGAATAAGGCATATGGCATGCGCCAGCGCTTCCGCGTCCGACGGCGGAACCAGCAGGCCGTTAATGCGGTCTTCCACCACTTCGGTTATGCCGCCCAGCGCGCTTGCGACAAGCGGTTTTCCGGCCGACATGGCCTCCACAAGCCACAGCGAAAGGCCTTCCCTCTCGGTCGAGGCCAGCACAGCCAGGTCGGCCACTGAAAGCAGTCCCTGAAGGTCGGTGCGCACTCCGGCGAAAATTATGCTGTCTGCAATGCGCAGTTCCTGCGCCTGCTGCCTGCATTTATCAAGCAGGGGGCCAGAACCGGCTATTATAAGGTTTGTTTCGGGCAGGCGGCGCAGCACTTCCGCAAAGGCCGAAATAAGTACGGCGTGCCCCTTGTTTTTTGTAATCGAGGCCGCGCACAGCACCACGCTGTTTCCTTCGGGTATGCCAAGCTCGCGGCGCAGGCCCGGAGCCTCCGGAACCAGCAGGCGCGGCGAGCCGTTATAAATAACGTGCAGTTTTTCGCACGGGATATTTTCCCTTGCCGCCACCGATTCCGCCACCGCTTTCGAGCAGCAGATTATGCCGTCGGTAAAAAGTGAAAGTATCTTTTCTATGAAACGCTGCCGCGCCGTATAGTGGTTGACCGTGGTGTGCGCGTGAGCGAAAATTTCCGGCGTTCCGGCCATGACGGCGGCCGTGCGGCCCACCGTGCAGGCGGTGTAGCCGTGGGTATGCACGATATCTATGCGGTTTTCGCGCAGTTCGCGCGCGAGCCTGCGCAGAAAAGAAAAAGTCGGCTTCGGTCCCATGTCCAGCACCTCTACTGCAATTCCGGTTTTAAGCAGTTCCTGCGCCATTACCCCGCCGCGCGTAAGACACCATACGCGCACGTCGTAACGGTCCGGGTTCAAGGCCGTGGCGATGTTGTATATCGTCTTTTCTATGCCGCCCATGCCCATGTCTTCGACTATATGCACCAGCCTGATGCGTCCCATGGTTTGCTCCGCTTTAATTTGGTCTCTCTGCATAAGTATATATCTTACGGCGTGCCTATGCCTTATGACTGATTGGTCACGGCCGCCAGCAGTGTCTCTATTCGGTGCCGGTAGGAATGTTTCTCCCGCACGGCACTCAGTCCGGCGGCGGCGATTTTACGCCGCTTTTCATCGTGCGCAAGATAGTAAAGCGCTTTCCCGCGCAGGTCCGCGCCGTCTTTGTATATGGCCAGTTCGGCGTTTTCGGAAAAAAGTGTTTTTACGTCGCGCTCGTCGTCGCAGAGCAAAAAAGACTCCGTGGCCAGCGCCTCGTACACGCGCGGACTGGCCTGATGACAGGCAAACTCCGGCGTGCGCAGATGCGCGCATAAAACTATTTTCGACGCGGCGTAGGCGCGCATCCAGAAATCGGGTTTTACCTGCCCGCCCGAGGCCAGTTTTTTAAGCGGCGAGTTATTCGGCAGATTTTCCCAGCCCGGTCCGTAAATGCGGAAATTCTGGTCGGCCAGCGATTCATACACTTTCGCGCGCGACGGATAATAGGAACCGATAAAACAGATATCGCAGCGCAGGTCGGCCAGTTCGCTTTCCGGTCCCTGAAATTTTTTATGGTAGCCTTCGGCGTAACCAAACGGCAGAAGCGTGGACACAAGTCCCAGTTTGTCAAAACGGTCCGTCATTTCGGAACCGCCGCAAAAGCGGTAGTCGTAAAACGGCGCGGCGGCCATGAGCACGGGATGCGGCGGCGGGTCTATGGTCCACAGGGCGGTTTTAAAGCCGCTGGCTTTCAGTTCACGTACGGTGTCCGGCAAAATTCGGTAGCCTCCGGCCACAAGCACGAGGTCCGGTTTTTCACATTTCGCGGTTGTGATGAGGTTTGAATTGATACGCTTCAAATCCCAGTTTTGCAGAAAAGGCGCGCGGTCGCGCAGTCTGCCGGGCAGGAGGAATGCGCGGTCGTCAAAAAATACGGACTTATGCCCGCAGTCGCGTATTGCCCATTCTATGTATTCCGTTATGGTCAGAAAATGAGGATTGCGGCAGGTAACAAACAGTATCTTCATTGCTTGCTCCGTAAGGACAGCACAAAGGCTTTTGCCAGCAGATACAGCGCGTTAAAGGAAAACGGCCGCAGTGCCGCCGCGCTTTTTAGTTCCGGCAGTGCGCGCTTCGGCTGACCGTGTTCCATGAAAAACAGTCCGCGCATGTAGTATACGCTGAAGGAAAAACGCGGCAGTATTTCCGCAACCTTCGGCATGGTGCGCGCAAGGGTGCGCAGATGCTCTATAAGTGTCAGCCGCGTATCCTGAAACCTGCGGCTTTTTGAATAATTCCCGTCGTGCGATGTCCAGCTTCCGTACACGCCGGAAACGTAAATAATCTCTCCGCCGGAGCAGGCAAGGCGTATGAAAAATTCGGTGTCGTCGAGACCGGTCAGTTCTTCTTTAGGTGAAAAACCTCCGGCGGCGTCAAAGGCCGTGCGGCGCAAAAGAAGGGTCTGCATGGCAAGCTGTCCGCGATTTTGCGCAATGGCGCGCAGAAGTTCATCTGGCGTAGCCTGCGTGCAATGGCGGATGTCTATAAGTTTGCCGTCAGCCGTTCTGCGTTCGTAATCCGAATAGGCGGCCGAGGCGCGCGGGTGTGCGCGCATAGCGGCTGTCTGCGCGCGCAGACGCTCGGGCAGCATGGCGTCATCCTGATCGAGCACGCATATAAAATCGCCTTCCGCTTCTTTGGCGGCGGCGTTTATCGCCGCGCCCTTTCCGCCGTGCGGCAGGCGCAGACTTTTTACGTTTTCATGCGCACCGCACATTGTCATATCGAAAGGTTCGGGCGAGCCGTCGTCGGCGATTATTATTTCAAGGCTTACGCCCTTTTGCGCGAGCGCACTTTGCACGGCTCTCGCAATCCACCGTCCGCCGTTATAAAACGGAATTATGACCGATACATCCGCGCGGTATGTCATCTTTTCACCCGCATAAGGTTCAGAAATTTGTCCCGCGCCTTGTCATCCAGTCCCAGCTGCCATGCCGCCGCGCCGTAGGCAAGCGCCGATACTATTACCGCACCCATAAACAGCGGGTTCAGCATTGAGCCGCCGACTGCGCCGGACACATAAAACAAAACGCCGGCGGCCACAACCGCAGGCAGAAAGCGTCCCGCCATTACAAAGTAAAGCGCCGCGTTCGTGCCGGTAAGCCGCGCCGCCGCTATGTGAAGGAGAAGACTGTCGAGCGCCACGCGCAGGGTCCATGCACACGCCGCGCCGTTTATGCCCCATTTTTTTGTAAGCACCCACACCGCCGGCACGTAAAGAATTGTTTCGGACAGGTGAAAATAAAACGGCAGGTCTGGCCGGCCCATGCCCTGCAGGGCGTTTATCGCGGGGCGCGCCGCCGCGTTTACAAGGCCGCCCGCCGCGAGTATGGCCAGCACGGAGGCCGATTTCGCGGCAAAATCCGCGCCCATCCACGCCGTCAGAAACGGTTTACCCAGCGCTATGAAAAACGCGGTGAACAGTCCGTATATAAAAAGGATGTAGAGCGTGCCGCGATAAAACAGCGCGGCTCGGCGGTTTTTATCGTCCTGCAGATAGCTGAAGGACGGAAACAGCACCGATGAAAACGACGAGGGAATCAGGTTCAGCCGGTCGATAAGCGAAAACGGCACCGAGTAAAAAGTAAGTTCCGCCACCGAGGCAAAGCGCGCCAGAAATATTTTTTCGATATTTGAAAGTATAGGCCCCAGCAAACCCGAAAGCGTAAGGTACATGCCGTAGGAAAAAAGATTTTTGAACTCGCCGAAATCCGTCTGCGGATGCCGCAGGGACGGCCGCGCGGCAAGGCACATTTGCCACTGCCACATCACTGAGGCAAACTGTATGCACACGGCGGAAAGCATTATGCCAGGCACGGAAAAACCGAGCTTGAGCATTATCACCGTCGAAGCCAGCGTAGCCGTGCCTATTATAAGGTTGAGGACGTTTAATTTGTTAAACAGACCCAGCGCGCGCATAAGCCCCGTGGTAAGGCCGGAAAGCATTGTAAGAGCAAATCCGCACGAACCTATAAGCAGAGCTGTTTTTGTAACCGCCAAAATGGCGTCGGGCACGGCCAGCAGTTTTGCCAGCCAGCCTGAAAGGATGAACACCGCCGCGACGGAAAAAATACCGGCCGCGAAAAGCAAAGCCGCCGCGGTCCAGACGGTTTTTACTAACCTGCTGTCGTTATCCTGCGCCAGAAACTGCGCCGCGTATTTCGTGGCCGCCGCGCCCGCGCCGAATTCCAGAAAAGCGAAATAGCTTATTACAAAACCGACCAGCGCGTACACGCCGTAAAGCTGGTTTCCTAGCGTGCGCACCACAAAGGGGGTCACAATAAAGGTCAAAAGCGCCAGCACGCACTGGCAGGCAAAACCGCCGGTCACGCCGGCAATCAGGGTTTTTGCCATGTCGTTTCCCTTCATGCAGTTTCCTCCTTTTCGCCCTCGCGGTTTGAAAGATAAATGGTGCAGACAATCGCTGTCAGCAGCCAGAAGGGCTGCATGACCTTTACGATAATAAAAGTATTCGAGGTAAGCGCATGCACTATAAGCCCGCTCAGTCCCGCCACATAGCCCAGCGCTATGCCCTTTTCCCATGGAAGGTAGCCGCTTTCAAAAGCGGCAAAGCCAAGCCGGTAAAGACTCACAAGCAGCCAGATGAAAATTGAAAAGCCCACCAGTCCCATTTCACCCAGTATCAGGCCGAACTGCGTGTCTTCAAAGCCTATGCCGGTAACACCGTGGCCGATGACGGGATGGCGCGGAAATTTTTTAAACAGTATGCGCTCCCATGCCCATACGCGCTGAGCGGCGGAATCCTCCAGCTGGGTGTGATAGCCGAAAAATGTGAAATCGTGCAGGGTGCGGTTCTTGCCTCCGTGGAAGGTGAGGTTCACGCGCTCCACGGTGGTTTCGCGTATCTGCGGGGTGGCAAGCGCTATGGCGCTTATGGCCACGCCGCAAAGCAGAATAAGCATACGGCGCTTGCGCGCAAAGAAAAATATGGTCAGCGCCACCGCCGCCACGCCGAGATAGGAGGCGCGTGAAAGCGTCATCAGAAAAGAGGGGAACATGAAAAGCAAAAGTCCTACCGCCCACGCAAAACCGCGCCCGCCCACTTCGGTGATAAGGCCGGTAAGCAGGCCGAATACAATAAGGTAATACGCGCCAAGCGTGCCGGGTTCGGAATCGGTGCGCAATCCGTAAAGCGGGTCGTCAAACGGCGCGGTTGTGCGGTCTCCGGTGCGGAAGTGGTAGTTGTAGGCGTAAAGGGTGACAAGCACGGCGGTCACAAGGCCGCATTTGAGCAAAAAACCCGCGTCCCTTTTTGTCTCTATTATGTTTACCGCCATGAAAAACAGGAACAGGTATTCGATGTACTTGAGCACATAAAAGAAACTTTTGATAAACACCAGATCTCCGCGCATTATGGCCACGCTTGTGGAGAGTATGGCCGAAAAGGCGTAGAAAAAAACCGGCAGATGTATGGGCGAAAGTTTAAGCAGGTGAACGCTTTTTCGCACCGTGGTGTTTGCAAGCCACGCCAGAAAGACGGTGACCAGCAGCATGTCGTCATAGCGCACGGTGATGGGGCGGTTTCCCGCCTGCCCGACGCGCAGCTCGGGCGAAAGCATCATGGAAAAAACCAGCACCACCAGTCCCGCCTTCGGCTTTGAAAAAGTTATGAAGGCTATGAGCGCGCAGGCAAAACCGCCGAACAGATAGTAGGCCGGCAGGCCGGATACGACCAGCTTGCCCATCAGCAGCGACAGCGCTATAAGCAGGGGAATTTGCCAGAACATTTTTTTACTGGTGGTAATGCGATTCGAAGTAATGGGAACCCATTTCCGCCGTCTGCAGATTGTTGATTACCACGCCCAGCAGTTTGCTGTCGGCGAAACTTTCCAGCTGTTCCTTGGCGCGTTTCAGCGCCATGCGGCTTACCCTGCCCGAGCCGTAAACCAGCACGCCGCAGTCCACCTGCTTTGACAGCAGCAGCGAGTCCACGAACACCAGCACGGGCGGGGTGTCGAAGATAATGAAATCGAAATTCTTTTTCCATTCGGCCAGCATGAGGGGCAGCCGTTCGTTTTCCAGAATATCCATTTTGTTGGGCACGTTAAGACCGCAGGTAAGTATTTTAAGGTTGTCTATGCCGGGGAAGTAAATTATCTTTTCGTGCGGCTCGCCTGCCATAAGAAAGTCGGTCGTTCCGCGCGCGGCGTCGCGCCAGTTGGCCTTGCCGAGTATCACGTCGGCAAAACCGGGCTGCCGCTGAAGGTTCAGCACGCGGTAAAGAGAGGAGCGGCGCATGTCCATGTCTATAAGCAGGGTTTTAAGGCCGGCCTGCGCCGCCGCTATGGCGAAATTCAGCGAGCACAGCGTTTTGCCTTCCGAACTGCCGGAGGACGTGAACATCAGCGACACGCCGCCTTCCGTACGGCCTACTTTTGACAGGATGTTGGCGCGCAGTGTGTGGTAAGGTTCCACCAGCTTTGTGTTTGTGGGGTGGCTCAAAATCATCAGCTGGCGCAGGTGTTCGCGCGGCGAACCGCGGAAAATATTGAGCAGTTTTCTCGGCCAGCGCACCGGGCCGGACACAAAGGACAGGTTTGAAATAACGCCTATTACCGGCAGTTTCAAAAACCGCTCGATTTCCTCGATGTTGCTTATTGAAAGGTCGAGATTTTCAAAGAAAAAGGCCAGCGAAACGCCGAGTATGAGCCCCAGCGTCAGGCCGATTAAATAGTTGCGCGGCTTGTTTGGCGAGACCGGCGAATTCTGCGGCACGGCGTAGCTTACTATCGTTACGGCCGGCATTATGGAACTTACCGTTATGCGGGCTTCCTCGTACTGTTTGTTGAGCGTGGTGTAAAGTTCGTCGTTCGCCTTCACCTCGCGGTCAAGACGGGCCAGTTCGGTTTCCTGCGCCGGTATTTTGTCCAGCTGCGCCTTTACCGATTCTATGCGCTGGTTTATTTCTATAACGTCGGGGTGCTGGTCGGTGTATTTGTTGAGCAGTTCCCGTCTGCTTAACTGGAGTTCCGAAAGCTGGTTTGAAAGAATCTGGCTTGAGGCCGCGCTTGAATTGCGTTCCATGTAACGCTGTTTGGCCTGCTCGGCGGTGTTTAGCACGCCGCGCACCTGTTCCGTGCGCATGGACAGATTTTCCAGCTGTTTTTTTGCCTGTTTGCCGGTTTCCTCGGCCTCGTATTCCTTATATGCTTCCGCCATGGCGTTTGCAATATCGGCCGTGGCGAAACGGTCGGTATGGCGGGCCGTTATGCGGATATATCCCTGTTCGTCGAGGGCGTTTGCGTGCACCGCGCCCTGCACGGCGTTTACGGCGCGGGCGATGTCGCTGGGGTTGGAATCCGTTTTTATCTTGCCAAGCTTTTCGGCGGCTTTCTGCGCCACGTCGGCCGATTCCAGACTTCTCAGCGCGGCCGTTACGGAGGTCATCTGGCTCAGTTCCTCGGCGTTAACTATCTGCTGAACTTTTATGGTGGCGGCGGCTTCGTACTGCACGGGCTGGGTCTGTGTAAAGACCGCGACGGCCATAAATGTCAGCAGCGTTGACGACGCTATGACCAGCTTGCGCCGCTTGAGTATTTTCCAGTAATTGTAAACCGAGCTTTCGGTAATCACTTGCTCACCGCCTGTCCAGCAGCACCAGCGTCACGCCGAAGGTGAAAAGGGATATCCACGGCAGGAAATTGTCGGAAATCCAGCGCGCGGTTTTTGAAAAGGGTTTCATTGGCACGTACACCGTGTCCTGCGGCATTATTTCGACATTGGCCGCCATGTCGCCGCCGTCTATGCACTTTGTCAGGTCGACTACTAGGCGCGTAAGCTGGCCGTCGTCGCTGCGGCGGAAAATTTTTATGGACGAAAGCTGGGCGTTGTCCTTGGGTCCGCCAGCTTTAAAAATAAGGTCGAGCAGGCGCATGCCGTCGCGGTATTCGTAGGCTCCGCCAAAGCTTACCTCGCCCGCCACGGACACAATGTGGCCCGCGAACTTGTTTATGTTCACCGTCACCTGCGGCTTGGACACAAAGCGCGCCAGCTTGTCGGTAAGCAGGTCGGTAAGCTGGGCGGCGGTAAGACCGCCGGTTTTGAGCGAGCCTATCATCATCATTTCAATGGTTCCGTCGGGCTGTACCGTCACTTCCTTTGAAAATTCCTTTGCGGGGAAAACGGTTATGTTTATGGTATCGCCGGGATATATGTGATAGTTGGGGTTTTCGGTCTGCGGCTGTGCCTGCGCCACGGGCAGCGGCGCGGGCATGGTAAGCGGTTCTGCCGCGAAAACGGGAACGGTCTGCCCGAGCAGGGCAAGCGACAGAAAAATACTTGTCAATTTTAGAATAATTCTCATCTTTTCATGCTACCAATTCTTTAATAGAATATGAATGATATAAATGGGTAATATGAAAAGCGAAAAGCGCATATACGTCCGTAATCCCGACATGGTAAGCCGCGCAATAGACGGCAGTACCATATTGCTGCCCGTGTGCCGCACTTCGGACGGTATTGACTGCATATATACGCTTAACCAGCCGGCCGCGTGGGTATGGAACAATATCGACGGCAAAACCGGAGCCGATGCCATAGCCGTCCGCGCAGAAAAGGAATTTTCCTCCAAGCCGGAGGAAATAGCCGCCGAACTGGAAACCCTGTTTGCCGAACTGCTGGAAATAAAGGCCATAACGCTATGCAAAAACCTAAATTCAAACCGGAAATAACGCGCGTAAAGCTCAACCCAGAACAGGCGGTGCTTACCTGCACCTGCTATTCGCGCGGCCGCGCAAGCTACGGTTTTACCCCCAACCGCAACCGGAGCATCTGCTTTTACGGCACAAAAAAAACCGGTTACTGCAACCATTCATCGCCAAGTTCGGCGCAAAGCTGAACGCCCGTAATGAAAACCCGCAACGCCTCTTTGCTTGAAGCCGCTTTTTTAGGCGCGGGCGAAGTATCGCCGCGCGACTGTCATTTCGCGCTTACCTACCGCTGCAATCATAACTGTCCCCATTGCTACTGCGCCGGTTCCGCCGAACCCGAACTGCCGCTTGAAGACGTAATCCGCGTGCTTGATGTCTTGAAGGATAACGGCTGTCTCTGGCTTACGCTTACGGGCGGGGAATGTCTGGTAAGGGCGGATTTTCCGCAAATTTACATGGCGGCAAAAAAGCGCGGTTTTCTCATAAGCGTGCTTACAAACGGCGCGCTGCTCAATTATAAAATCTTCACACTTTTTAAGGAACATACTCCTTATTCGGTCGAAATAACCCTAAACGCCCTGGACCCCGCCGTGTACAATACCGTAACCGGCGCATCCGGCGGGCCGGAACCGATAATTGCCGCCATAAAGCGTCTGCTTGCTGCGGAAATTTCGGTGACGGTAAAAACCAACTGCCTTAAAACAAATATTTCGCAGATAAAGCCGCTGAAGGATTTCGCGCTTTCGCTTTCTTCACCGTCCGGCCGCAAGGCGGGTTTCATGCTGGACCCGAATATTTTTCCGCGTCTCGACGGCAGCACCGCGCCCTGCGCCTTACGGCTTACTCCGGCGGAGCGCGAGGCGGTCTATTCCGCCGACCCGCAGCTGCGCGAGTCCTTCGATACTTTGCGCTGTACGCCGCCAAAGGCCGAGCGGCCGCCGGAATTTCTCTACCGCTGTGATTCGTGGCGCGGACAGGTTTTTATAACGCCGTCTGGCAAAGTGCGGTTTTGCCTGCTTTCCGGCCGGTACTCTTTTGACGCGCTTGCCGGAAATTTTTCCGGCAATATGAAAAATTTTGAACGCCTGACCGCCGAAAAATTTACCGCCGCCGCAAAGTGCATGACCTGCAAATTCCGCGACTGCTGCGGCTGGTGTCCCGCGCGCGCCGAACTGGAAACCGGCGGGCGTGAAAACGCCATTTCGTCCTGCTGTGAACTGATGGACTATCTGGAGCGGCATCCATGAAAACGGTCAGCCAGAGCGAGTTTTTCTGTGCCCTGCAAAGCGCGTCCCGCGCGCACCACTTTCCGCTTAAGGTAATGACCGAACTTACCTACCGCTGTAATTTCCACTGCGCCCACTGCTATGTTTCGCCGGCCCTGCGGGCCGCTTATGCCGGACGTGAAATGCCGCTTGCCTCCGTTTTCTCCTTGCTTGACGGCCTGCGCGGCGCGGGCTGTCTGTACCTCGGTTTTACCGGCGGAGAGCCGCTTTTGCATAAGGATATTTTCGCCATACTTTCCGCCGCCGTGAAAAAAGGTTTTCGTGTTACGCTAAACACTAACGGGTTTTTGCTTAATTCCGCCGCAATAAAGGAACTGGCGCGGCTTACAAATATAAAAGTCGATATTACACTGCATTCAACCGATGAAAGGATTTTCGACCGCGTGTGCGGCGTTTCCGGCGCTGGCAAAAAAGTGCTTGGCGCGGTTGACGGACTTTTGCGCGCGGGCGTGCCGCTGGGTCTTAAAATGTGTCTGCTGGATGAAAACCGCCAGTGTGAAAAGGACGTGCGCGCGTTCGCGAAAAAGCGCGGACTTTTTCTGCGCGTAAGCAACGAACTTTTCCCTGCGCTTACGCCGCTTGCTGTCAGGGCAGTTAGCCTCAAAAGCGTAAAACGCGCGCCTGAAAAATACTGGTCCTGCGGGGCGGGGCTTTCGCAGTGCGCCGTAACTCCGGCGGGCGAAATAAAATTCTGCCAGATGATACAGTATCCTCTTTATCCGGCAGTCGCGGATTTCGGCTCGGCGTGGAATAAAACAGTGAATGCGGCCGCATCGGCGGCCGCGTCCGCGCAATGCCCGTCCTGCAAAAAACAAAACACCTGCGGACTTTGCCCCGCTTACGGCTGGCTTAACGGAAGCGGCGGAGGGTGCGGAGTAAAAGCATGAAAAAACATTCCCGCGATTTGCAGATAGCCGGAGTAAAGATAAGGCTTGCAAGCCGTCAGGCCATGCTGCCGCCTGACCCGACGGATGCGGCGCGTCTGCGCCGCGAACGCTTCGCCGATTTTTTCGTGCCTTTTCGCGGCAGGCCCGATATCGTCATAGATATAACCGTGGCCAAAACAGTCCGCCCGCCGCGCGGCCGGCAATTGTTCTCAACCGTGCACTACCTTCAGCGCGAGGAAAACTGGCGCATGCACTCCGCGCGCGGCGGTTTTGCCTACTACTGCCCTCTGCGGCAAAAGCATCAGACGGCGTTTATAAATAAGGATTTTTCGCGCGTCCGCCTTACTCTTGAAGCAAAGCCGGACGGACAGCTTTTATGGACTCCTGCCGATATTATTTACGATTTTCTTCAGGTGCTTTTAATCGCTTTTCTGGCGCGCAAAAAAACTGGTTTTATCGCCCACGCGGCGGGAATAAGCTATAAGGGTAAAGGCTATCTGCTGGCCGGAAAATCCGGCGACGGCAAAAGCACCATGTCGCGCATCTGGCACAAAGTGCGCGGGGCGCGGGTAATAAACGACGACCGCGTGGCCATCATATTTCGCGGCGGAAGACCGTGGCTTTACACCTGCCCCTGGCACGGGGAAATAGATAATTATCTTGCGGGTCGGGAATTGCCTGTTCCGCTTGAAAAGATAATCATTTTAGGCCGGAGCAAAAAAAACCGCGCCGTGCCTTGTGCCGGAGCTTTGGCGTTTACCGAACTTTACCAGCGCATTTTCCCCTCGTTCTGGGACAGGGAACTTCTTGCGGCGCAAAGTGAAATGCTTGCGCGCGCCGCCGCGTCCGTGCCGGTGTTTTTTGCCTTTCTTGAAAAAAATCCCAAGGCGGCCGCTTTCGTGCGCGGATTATGAAAACGCGCGGATTGGTTTATAGTAGCCCGACGCGGTGCGGGTAAAATTAAATGAAACAGCGCGCCTATTCCTCTTTTAGCCTTGAACGTCACCTTTCGGCGGCGGGGCCGCGCGCCGCGCAGTTCGAGCTTACTTATGCCTGTCCGCAAAAATGCGTTTACTGCCAGACGGCGGGCTGTGCCGCACCCGCGCTTTCCGGCAAGGACGCCATGCGCGTGCTGGACACTTTGGCGCGCGAAAAAATAATCTGGCTCTGCCTTACCGGCGGCGACCCGCTTGCGCACCCCGATTTTCGCGCAATATATGCCCGCGCCAAAGAGCTTGGCTTTATCACCACGGTTTTTACAAATGCGGTGCTTGTTAATAAGGATACGGCGGATTTTTTCCGCCGCCTGCCGCCCTTTTGTGTCGAGGTTACGCTTAACGCCTGCTGTGAACGGATAAATAAAAAAATAACCGGCACGGCCGGCGCTTTTGAAAAGGCCGTGCGCGGCATAAAGCTTTTGCAGTCGGCGGGCGTGAAGGTGAAAGTTAAAACCATGGTCGGACGTTTCAACTATGGCGGGCGCGAAAAAATAGCACGGTTTATAGCGCGTGAGTTTGGTTTGCCTTTCACTCCGCTTGCCGATATAAATCCCACGCTTTGCGGCAGTGCTTCCCCGCTAAAATACCGCCTGCCGCCGGAAGAGTTCGCGGCCATGTGTTACGATGGGCAAGAGCGCGCGGCCTGCGAAAAAACCGCTTTTACCTGTGCCGCCATGGGGCAGGAAACGGTGTTTATAAATCCGTCCGGCGAAGTGCGTTTTTGCGGGTTGTGGAAAGGGGAGTCTTTCAATATTCTCACAACACCTCTTGCCGGGGGGCTGGCGCAGATAAAGCGTGCGGCGCTAAAAACCTTACCCGTAAAAATTAAGTGCGCGGACTGTAAATTGCGTGCATACTGCGGCTGGTGCCCCGCGCGCGCCGCGCTTGAAACCGCTACAATAAAACCGGTGGATTATTACTGTGCTGCGGCAAAGAAACTTTATGCTTTTTACAAAAACGGCGGAAAGATATAAGGACGCTGTAAAACTGTTTAAGCTGTCCGTGCGCGGACGCGGCTACTTTCGCGCGGCGGCATTGCTGGCGCTGGGGGAAATAGCGGTATCGGCCCTTCAGCCTCTTGCCGCCGGAAAAATTATCGACGGCGCGTTAAACGGCGGCAATTTCCGCGCGTTTCTGCTGTACTCGCTTGCCGGAGCGGCGGTCTTTGGCGCGGGCGAGGCGGTCTCTTACTTTTCCACCGTTATCGGCGGGCGCATGCGCGCGGCCTGCGGGCTCAGGCTTCAGTCGCTGTGTCTGCGGCGCGTGTATTCCGATGATATCTCCCGCCTGCGCGGACGCGACGCCGGTGAAAAACTTCTGCTTGTTACCGGCGACTGCGGTGACGCGGCGGGTTTTCTTGTATCCGCGCCGCGCGAGCTGGCGGCCGTGGCGGGCAGGGCCGGGGTGTCGCTTGCCATTGCCCTGTGGCTTGACTGGCAGCTTGCCATTGCGGCCGTGGCGCTTTTTTATTTCGCGGGCACGCTTGTTCGCCGCGCCGCGCTTTCGCATGAAAAAGCCGTCGCGGCGGCCGACGCCGCCGAGCGGCGGCAGTTCTCCGTTTTGGACGAGGGATTTTCCCGACTGCAGGTAACGGCGGCTTTCGGCGCGGGCCGCGCCGAACTGCGCCGCGCGCTTAAAACCGGCGTTTCATTTTTCCGCGCCGTGCAAATGGCCGCGCGGCAGGCGGCGCTTCGTCACGGCGGAGTGTCAGCGGTATATAAAGCCGCCGCCGCATTGCTCGGATTTCTGGGTCTTGTAAAAGTATGGCTCGGCCTTGCCAGTGCCGGAGAAATAGCGGCCGTAATGCTGTACCTTGTGCAGCTTGCCTCGGCGCAGGGCGAGTTTTCCGGCCTGCGCGCCGACGCCGTTTCCGGTCTTGCCGCGTGTGCCCGTCTTGATGACTTTATTGCCTCCGCCGCGCCGTCTGCTCCGCCTGTCGTTTCCGGCGGGGATTTTGCCGGGTTTGAAAAAGTATCTTTTTCCTACGGCGGCCCCGCCGTGCTTGAAAATATTTCCTTCCGCGTAAACTCCGGAGAGTATTGCGTTCTGGCCGGACCTTCGGGCTGCGGCAAGACTACGGCTCTTTACCTTTTGCTGGGACTTTTGCGGCCGTCGGCCGGTCGAACGGTGTGCGCCGCGCCGGAAGATTCCGGCGTATGTTTGCAGGAAGCCTTTTTGTGGAACGACACGGTGCGCGGAAACATTCTGCGTTTTGCGCCTTCCGCGACAGATGATGATTATGCCCTTGCCTGCGCCTGCGCGGGGGCGGCGTTTGAACAGTTTACCGGAGCGCTTGGAAATCCCTGTCTTCTTTCACGCGGCCAGCAGCAGCGCGTGGCGCTTGCCCGCGCGCTTGCAAGACGTCCGCGCTTTCTCTTTTTAGACGAGGCTTTGTCCTCGCTTGAGCCGGAGGCCGAAGCGGGGATAATGAAAAAAATCCGTTCCGCATATCCTGATATGACGGTAGTCGGCGTGTCTCACCGCATATCCGGCATGAAAAACGCCGACAGGATAATATGGCTTAAAAGTCCGCGCGAAGTCGTGGAAGGCTCGCCGGATAAAATCATATCCCTGCCGGAATTTTCGGCGGTATACCGCGCATGAAAAATCCCGCCATACTGGCCCATAATCTTCTGCTTGTAAACGAGGCTGAAAAAATAGCCGCCGCCATGAAGTCGGCGGCCGTCGATTGTCTGTTTTTGAAAGGTATTGCCATGCTGCGCTCGGGCGCGGCGCGGGCGGATGAACGGACAATGTCGGACGTCGATATTCTCGTGCGTCCTGCTGACAAGGCAAAAGCCCGAGTCGTGCTTGAAGGTCTTGGCTATGAGCTTAAAGCCGACGACACTTCCTCGTTTTTCCGCTTTGCAGACAGCACCGTTTTGACCGCCGCCGCCGACTTGCACGACAGTCTTTGGCACTGCGCGGCTGAAACGCTTTTTGCGGAAGCCGTAATTCGCGGCGGGCTTAAAATTCCCTGTCCGGAGGATATGGCCGTGCATATTCTGGCGCACAGCCTTTTGCATCGAGGCTGTCTGTCGGAAAGGGCGAAAAACGATTTTCTGGCCGTCTCGGCCCTGCCTTCCTTTAATGCCGATAAATTCATGGCCCGCGCCCGCTTCTGCGGCGTGGGCGCGCTTGCCGCCGAGGCGGCAAAACAGACCGGCCTCGGCAATTTTCCCTCCGGCGGCTTTATAAAAAATTTTCTTGCGCGCGCCGCCTGCAAGCGGACTGTTCCGTGGCCTTTAATGGAATATCTTCTGCCCGTGGCGTTCGCGCCCAAAACCGCTTTAGGTCGGCTGTGGCCCCCCACCGGAGAACTGCGCGAGGCTTACGGCGGCGCGGGTTTTACCGCCCGCCTGCGCAGGATTTGTCTTGTCCTTTCAAATTGTGCGGGAAGTTTTTTCAGACGGTCGCGTTAAAGTCCTGCCTGTGTATCTGCCGCTTTACATGTATGCCGGGGTTTTCAAGCAGGTTTACGGCCTGTCCTGGTTCTGCCGACGGGCTTTTTAAAATCAATACAATCGGCCGCGTGATTGAGCATTCGTTAAGGCCTATTACCTGCCCTATTTCACCGGTCGAAAGTTCCAGAAAACAGCCCGGCGGAAACACGGTCAGATGCTCGATGAAAAAGCGTACCAGCTTTGGGCGGAAGGCAGTGCCGCTCTGCTGCACCAGATGATGCATGGCCAGATGCGGGAGCATCGGGTCGCGCCACGGGCGGCGGTGGGTCATGGCCTCGTAGACGTCGGACAGGCCGATAATCTGGCCGATGATGTGAATCTGGTCGTCCTTTACGCGGTTCGGATAACCCTGCCCGTCCACGCGTTCGTGCACCAGACTTGCAAAACGGTTTATGGTCTGCGCCATGGTGGCCTCGCTGCCGAAGACTTTTGCCGTTATCTCGAGTCCTATCGGCACATGGCGCTGAATCTCGGTTATCTCGGACGATTCCAGTTTCCTGTCCTTGCTGATGAGTCCTTCAAAACGCGGCATGGCTATGTCGTGAAAAATAGAAACGTAGGCCAGTATCTCCAGCTCGTCCGCGGAAAAACCCAGCCGCAGACCCGTGAAAACGGCCAGCAGGGCAACGTTTACACTGTGCGAATTTATGTTGTCGGCCGGTGTGTCCAGCGACAGCGCAAGCATGCGGTAGGGGTCCTGACCTATGGCGGCGATAAATTTTTTCATCTGCGCGCGCAGCTGGGCAAGCGATACCGGCTGGCCGCTGTTTGCCGTCTGGATAAGGTCTGAGGTAAAACGCACCGTGCTTAGGTATACCTCGTCCGTGGGCGAAAAGACAGCTGTTATTGGCTGGTTTACGTCGGGCCGCACGGTGCGGGTCTGCTCGTCTAAACGGCTGGAACGGTTGTGGTCGGCGGCCGGTTCGGCCTGCGTTTTCGTGAGGAAAATGCTCTCGGGTTTTTTCTCCGGCCCGGGCGCTTTTTCAGGCAGCGGCTGCACCTGCGCGGGTGCGCTTTCTGATATCGGTTCCTGCTTTTGCAGTGCGGAAAAATCCGTAAGCCGCGTTTTGCTTGCAAAGGACACATGCGGTCCTGCGGCCTGTTCCTGAATGGGTTCATTTTCCGGCGGCTGCGCGGCGGGGGCTGGCTCTGCCTGCTGCGGTATGTCTTGCGGCTTGGCGGTTTCGTCAGGCTGTTGTTCGTGCGCGTCGGGCAGATGAGTTTTTGCCGCGAACCCGCCCTTTGCTGCGTGCGGCTTTGGCGCGGGCTGAGATATCTGGGTCTGCGGCGGCTGTGTCTGCGGCGCGGCGGCAGCGCCCGGTTTTATGCGGGCGGAAAATCTGGCCACGACCGGCCGTTTTTCAAGCGGCTGAATATCCGGCTGTTCCTGCTCCGTTTGTTCCTGCGTCCGGGGAGGAAGGGCCGGTTCTGGTTTCTCCTCCCGTGCGGGCGGAGGCGTGGTTTTTTTATACAGCCGCGAAAATTCCATAACCGTATTGTAACCAATTATGCCGCCGAACGCATACTGCTTTTATTTTAAGCGGCACGGATGACAAGAAATCATTTTATTTGCTATAATTTTCTATACGATTGGGCAGTTAGCTCAGCGGAAGAGCGTTCGCCTCACACGCGAAAGGTCATAGGTTCAAATCCTATACTGCCCACCATTTTGAAAGCTCCGGTCAGCCGGGGCTTTTTTTATTGCTGACTTTCCGCATATGTTTTCTCCGCACGTGCTGAAAGCCTAAATGACTGCCGTATTAAAGGAATACTTAAAAAGCGTCCGCAAGCCGGAGACTTCTGTTAATCACGAAAATAGTTGTTCTGGCTAACGCCTTTGCCGTGCGGCGGGGGCAGGTGCGGGGAGCGCGGATTATCGGAGATTTCGTGTTTGGACTGCCTTTTGCGTTCTGAACGCGCGCGTATGCGCGGACTGCTGGCGGCAGTGGGCAATGCCGGGCAAGATATGTTAAATGGTTTTTTGCACAAAATAAAAACCCCGTCCTGAGACGGGGTTTTCATTTTTAGTAAGTCGATGTTACTTAACTTCGGAAGTGGCTTCCGTTTCTTCGGCAGCAACTTTCTCGGCTTTTGCGGCTTTCTTGGCGGCCTTTTTCGCGGCCTTTTTGGCTTTCTTGGCGGCTTTCTTGGCGGCTTTCTTCTCAGATTTTACATCAGCCTTTACATCGGCCTTTACATCGGCCTTCACGGTTTCGGTAACGGCGGCCTTGGGGGCGGTCGTTGCGGCGGGCGTGGTCTGGGCGATGGCGGCGGTGGACAGGCTGGCTGCGAATATGGCGGCGATGAGTACTCTCATTGTATTATTGTCTCCTTTTGTGTGTTATCTGCTGCTGGCGTGACAGGGGCAGCCGCATCTTCCGCGGCCGGAGCCGCAAGATCGGATGTCGCTTCCACTCTGCTCGTCATCAGACTGAACTTTTGCTGCTGTTCTTGGTTCAGAACGGTTTTTATTTCTTCCTTCATGCCTTCGCGCAGTGCGACATAGCGCGGGCGAAATTCATTTTTTAGCGACTGAATGCTCGCTTCGTTCTTGTTGATTATGGCCTTAAGGCTTTCCTTTTGCTGTCTGGAAAGTTTGAGCTTTTTGCCCATTTTGCTCAGTTCGGCCTTGGCCGCCATCTGCGGCGGCTGGGACACTTTTACAAACTTAAGCTGCGTCCGCGCGACGGCGTAACCCGCTATGCCGCCGAAGAGGAAAATAAGCGCGCCGAGAATATATTTCCGTCTCATAACGCATCCTCGTCGTCAACCAGCTTGAGAAAGTGCAGCGCGTCGTTTTGCTGGCTGTCGGACAGGGCGGCGGCCACTTCCGGCGCGTGCGCCATGATAAGCGCGTCGTCGGGGTGAATCTCCGCTGCGGGATAGGCCATTTCAAAAATCAGCCAGGCTGAAAGGGCTGCCGCGGCCGCAAGGCCCGTAGGGGCAAGCAGACGGCGGAAAGCGGTTACCGTTTCGGCTGTTTCGGCTATGCGGGCGTTAAGGCGCGCCTGAAAACGCAGCGGAAGCCGCGCACCGCGCACCGCGGTGAAATACGCCGCCAGCGCCGGATGTTGGCTGCTGCGCGCAAGAGCCTCTTCCGTTACGGAAGAATTGCGCCAGAAACACAGCTTGTCCGCAAAAAGTTTTTTCATAGCCTTACTGATTAGACGCCGCGGAAAGGCTAAAAGTTTCATGCTATTTTCTTGGTGTTTTTTCATATAGTTCCCTGAAGCGGTTTCTTGCACGGAAAAGACGCGATTTAACCGCCTGTTCCGATATGGCGCAGGCCTGCGCTATTTCGTCGTAGGAAAGGCCGCTTAAATCGCGCAGGGTAAGCACCATGCGGTCCTTGGGGTCAAGGGCGTCAAGCGTGTCCTGCACCGCTATGGTTTCGTCAAGACGCAGGAAAGAGGTCGTATCCCGCGCCATCTCCTCGAGCGACTGGTCGTCTTCTTCGCCCTCGTCGGAGGAGGAAAGCTGTATCTGCCTGCGGCGGCTCTGGCCGCGCAGCAGGTCAAGACAATGGTTGTGGGCTATGCGGTACACCCAGGTGGAAAAGGCGCTGTCGCCTTTAAAAGAGGAAAGCGATGTGATTACCTTGAGGAGTATTTCCTGGGCGGCGTCCTCGGCGGTGGCGGTGTTTCTTGTTATGGAGAGGCAAAGCTGGTAAACGGGCTGTGCCGCCATGCCGGCGAGTTCGTTAAGCGCTGCGGCGTCCCCGTCGCGGGCTCGGTCCAAAAGAACTGCGTTTGGTTCCGGCAATAATGGCACGCGTAGATTGTATCAAAATTTGTAGAATGGGGTATCTTTATGGAACAGACACTTGCTGCCAGAATCAGACAGGCGGGCATTGTCGGCGCAGGCGGGGCCGGCTTCCCGTCGTATGTTAAAGCATCATCCAAGGCCGAAGTCGTGGTAATGAACGCGGCCGAATGCGAGCCTTTGCTCGGCAAGGATATCGAGATACTGGAAAATTTCACCGGCGAGGTGCTTCGCGGCATTGAACTGCTTGCGGAAGCCGTCGGCGCGCAGACCGCCGTAATCGGCATAAAGCGCAAACACAAGGAAACCGTAAAAAAACTCGAGGCCGCAGTAAAGGGCCGCAATATACGCATTCATCCGCTGGGCGATTTCTACCCCGCAGGCGACGAATACTGCCTTGTTTACGAGACCACCGGCCGCCTTATTCCAGCCGGCGGCATACCGCTGGATGTAAACGTAATAGTAAACAATGTCGAAACCTTCCTTAATATAGCGCGGCACGAACGTCCCGTAACGCACACCTTTGTAACGGTCTGCGGCGCGGTGAAAAATCCGCTCACTTTCCACCTGCCCATAGGCACGCGTTTTTCCGAGGCAATCGCCATGGCCGGCGGAGCGACCTGCGAGGATTTCGCCATAATAGACGGCGGTCCCATGATGGGCAAGGTGACAACCGATTTGTCCCGCCCCGTTACAAAGACCACTTCCGGCATACTGGTTCTGCCGAAAACCCACCCCCTTATTATAAAGAAGGCGGCGGGCCGGCCCGTGTTTTCGGCGCGCGGCCGCTCGGCCTGCGACCAGTGTTCTTTCTGCACCATGCTGTGCCCGCGCTACCTGCTGGGCTATAACGTGGAGCCGCACCGCGTAATGCGCAGTCTGGTGTTTGCGCAGGGCGACAGAAAAATTTTAAACGAATCCGCACTGCTGTGCTGCGAGTGTTCGCTTTGCAGTCTTTACTCCTGCCCCGAAAATCTCGACCCGCGCAATATGTGCGTAAGCGCCAAGGCCGATTTGCGCGAAGCGGGCGTAACGCTCAAAAATTCGTCGGTCATAAAAAAGCCGTCGCCCGGTATTCATCCCGTGCGGGAATTCCGCAAGGTTCCGGTGCAGAAGCTCGTGCAGAGGCTTGGTCTTGTTCCTTATAAGAAGCCCGCGCCGCTTACGGAAGTGCCTTATCCCGTAAAAAGCGTGCGTCTGCCTTTTTCCCAGCATATAGGCGCGCCGGCAAGCCCCTGCGTAAGCGTGGGCCAGACGGTTTCCGCCGGACAGAAAATAGCCGACGTTCCGTCTGACAAGCTCGGCGTTCCCGTGCACGCAAGCATAAGCGGGCGCGTTACGGCCGTGACTTCGGCCTATATCGATATCGAGGCCTGATAATTTTCGGAGATTATATGCATAACGCAATAGGCGGAGTGGAACTTAACAGTCTGGCAAAAGGTTTTGAAGTGACCGATATCATGCTCAAAACCTCGCAGGTGGAGCTGATACTTTCCCGCACCATCTGCCCCGGCAAATACATAGTGCTGGTGGCCGGTGACGTGGCGGCCGTTACGGCCAGCGTGGAGGCCGGCGCGACGCGTGCGGCCCATGCGCTCGTGGACAGCTTTGCCATACCCAACATTCACCCCGACGTTTTCCCCGCCATTTCCGGTTCCGTGGTCGTGGACTCGCTGGAGGCGCTTGGCATAATAGAGGCGTTTTCCGTTTCCGCCCTCATCGAAGCCGCCGACGCCGCCGTAAAGGCCGCGCCCGTGCGTCTTCTCGAGGTTCGTCTTGCCATGGCGCTTGGCGGCAAGGCTTTTGTAAGTTTTACGGGCAGCGTGGCCGCGGCGGAAACAGCCGCCAAGGTCGGCGCGGCCGCGGCGGGCCGCAAGGGTCTGCTGGTTGATAAAGTCGTAATACCCCAGCCGCGCAAAGAACTCCTTAGGGAAATGATGTGAGGTTGGGCCGCCTGCTTTTTCTGATATGTCTGGCGGCCGGCGGCTACTGGCTGCTGCATACATACGTAGTGGAAACAATCTATATAGCCAGCGGTTCCATGGAACCGACATTGCGGACCGGCTCGTCCTATTTTCTGGACAGGACGGCTTACTGGTTTTCAAAGCCCGCGCACGGCGATGTCATTTCTTTTACTATGCCGGTTGACGGCGGCCGCGGCGCGGTAAAGCGGGTAGTAGCGGTTGGCGGTGACTTGGTTGAACTGAAGCAGAAACGGGTGTTTTTAAACGGCGCGGAGCTTTTTGAACCCTATGCCCGCTATTCGCGGCGCGGGGAAAATCTCAAAGGGGATAATTTCGGCCCCGCCCGCGTGCCTGAAAACGATGTTTTCCTGCTGGGCGATAACCGTGACGAATCTTACGATTCTCTTACCTGGCGCAACGCCGCCGGAGAACACGTATATTTTCTTCCGGCGGACAAAATAGAGGGGAAGGTGCGCGGCGCCTATCCCAAACTTACGGCGAAACAAATGGAGGATGCGGATGCAGGACGCTAATGATTTTTCGGCGCTGGCCGAACAGATTGAACACATGAATTCGGAACTGCTTGCGCTTACCTCCGAGCTGGATGCTTTTGCCGAGCGGGCCATAACCATAACCAAGCAGAAAAAGCGTGGTCTGCCCATAAAGGACACAACGTTTGCGGGTGATTTCAGCCTGCTGTGCACCAAAACCGGCGCGTTCGTAAGCAAGTCCGAGGATTTCTGGCGCAGCCTAAACTCCGTCGTACGCGACGGGAAAGTTCCGCAGGATAACAGCATCGCGGTGCGCGGCGTAGGCGCAAAAGCCCGCCAGATAAATAAGGCCATGGAGGAGTTCGTCTCCGTGTTCCGCTACGTGCAGTCCACGGCAAAAAGCTGTCCCGTTACCCTTAATATGTGGACACTGGAAACACACGCCTCCGATCTGGAGCGCATAAGCGGCAAAATACTGTTTGTCACGCGCGAACTTTCAAAAAGCGTGGAACAGTCCGCCCGCCGTCAGCAGCCATAGCCGTTTTTGAGCCCCGCCCGCTTGCCGTCCGTTTTTGTCTGCGGACATTGAGCGGGCGGGTTTTATTTGTTTTAATGGGCCTATTGCCGTGGATACACGGACTAAACCCCGCCCGTGCCGCATAAAAATTTAAGGGACGGGGCCGATTTTCGGAGGCGTATTTATGAAAATAAGCAGACTTGCCGCCAATCTGGGCGACTCTCCAACACTGAAACTAAACGCCAAAGCCGGTCAACTGCGCGAGCAGGGGCTGGCCGTCATACATCTTGGCGGAGGCGAACCCGAATCGCCCGCGCCCGCAGACGCCGTGCGCGCCGCCATAGCCAAATTAAACACGGGCCGCGTTAAATATACGCCGGTCGGCGGAACCGGCGCGGCCAAAAAAGCCGTGCTTGGCTACACCAAAAAATATTACGGCAAGGATTTCGCCCCCGAAAACGTGCTTGTTTCCGGCGGCGCGAAACAGGCCCTTTATAATTTTCTGCTTGCGGTCGTTGACCCCGGCGATGAGGTTGTGTTTCCCGCGCCTTACTGGGTCAGCTATCCCGAAATGATAAAAATGTGCGGCGGCCTGCCCGTGTCCGTGGCCCCGAAGGCCGGAACGTTCACTCCGGAAATCGCCGACGTGGAAAAGGCCTTCTCGCTAAAAACCCGCGCGCTTATCCTTAACAGCCCCAACAACCCTTCCGGCAACGTGTACACGGCGGAATTTGTTAAGCAGGCCGTGGAACTGTGCGAACGCAGAAACGTCCTGCTCGTGATGGACGATATTTACCACCAGCTAGTATTCGGCGGCAAGAAAGCGGTTTCCGTTTTCGAGTTCGTCAAAAAACCGGAAAACGTCGTTGTCATCAACGGCGTTTCAAAACTTTACGGCATGACGGGTTTCCGCATCGGCTGGGCCGTGGCGGAAAAAACGCTCATCGCCGCCATGAACAAGATTCAGGGCCAGACCACGTCCTGCCCGTCGGACCTTTCGCAGGCGGCCACGGTCGGCGCGCTGGAAGGCGACCAGACCTGCATAGACGACCTGCGCAAAAGTCTGGTCGCAAACCGTGACCTGCTTATTGCCGAACTTTCCAAAATGAAGAAACTGCGTCTTATCGTGCCCGACGGTACTTTTTACTGCCTGCCCGATTTCAGCGCATATAATAAAGACTCCGCCGCCCTTTGCGCCTTCCTGCTTGAAAAGGCGCTGGTAGTCACCGTGCCGGGCAAGTCGTTCGGCATGGAAGGCCACCTGCGCATAAGCTACTGCGGCAGGGGCAGGGACATTGTCGAAGGCGCGCGGCGCATACGCTGGGCGCTGGACCCCGACTCGCCGAAGGAAATAATCATCGGCGGCAAAACATTTGAGAGGACCTGGTAATGACCACTAAAACAAAGGAATCTGTGATGAACAAAAAAACGGAAGATAAAAACATTTTCGGCGCGGCCAAGGTGCACTGGAATCTGTCTACCCCCGCGCTTTACGAGCAGTCCCTTTCGCGCGGCGAAACGCATATAGTGCAGGGCGGCCCGCTGCTGGCCATGACCGGCACGCATACCGGCCGTTCGCCCAAAAGCCGCTTTTTCGTGGAAAACCCCGAAAGCAAGGGCAAGATATGGTGGAGCGCCGGAAACCTCGCCGTGGGCGCGGATAAGTTCGAGCGGCTCTACGCCAAGTTCCAGTCCTATATACAGAACCGCGAAGTGTTCGCCCGCGACTGCTATGTCGGCGCGGATGAAAGCTCCCGCCTGTCCGTGCGCGTCATAACCGAACACGCGTGGCAGAACATGTTCGCCAAAAACATTTTCATCGAACCCTCGGCGGACGAACTGAAGAACTTCGAACCGCAGTTTACCGTAATCGCCCTGCCGGACTTTAAGGCCGACCCGCAGACCGACGGCTCCGGTTCCGAAACGGCGATTTACATTAATTTTGAAAAACGTCTCGTGCTTATATGCGGTTCTGCCTACGGCGGCGAAATAAAGAAATCGATGTTTACCGTAATGAACTACCTTCTGCCGCTTAAAAACGTGCTTACCATGCACTGCTCGGCAAATATCGGAAAGGACGGCGACAGCGCGCTGTTTTTCGGTCTTTCGGGCACGGGCAAAACCACGTTGTCGGCCGACCCCTCGCGCAGTCTTATCGGCGACGACGAGCACGCGTGGAACAATGACGGCATCTTTAATTTCGAGGGCGGCTGCTACGCCAAGGTCATCAATCTTTCGCCCAAGGCCGAACCGCAGATTTACGCCTGCACCCGCCGCTTCGGCACCATGCTTGAAAACGTGGTGTTCGACGAAAAAACCGGCGTGCTCAATCTCGATGACGACAGCATAACCCAGAACACCCGCGCCTGCTACCCGCTTGATTTCATCGATAACGCGGTAATGGACAAGAAGGGCGCGCATCCCAAAAACATCATCATGCTTACCTGCGACGCTTTCGGCGTTCTTCCCCCGATTGCGCGGCTTACGCCCGATCAGGCGCTTTACCATTTCATCTCGGGCTACACGGCAAAAGTGGCCGGAACGGAAATAGGCCTCAAGGAACCGCAGGCCACGTTCAGCGCGTGCTTCGGCGCGCCGTTCATGGTTCACCACCCGTCGTTTTACGCCGAGCTGCTCAAAAAGAAAATCATGGAGCACAAGGTCGACTGCTGGCTGGTAAACACCGGCTGGACGGGCGGTCCTTACGGCGTTGGCAGCAGAATCAGCATACGCTACACGCGCGCTTTGCTCAATGCGGCGTTGACTGGCGGCCTAAAGAATGTAAAATATATCAAGGATCCGGTATTCGGTTTTGACGTGCCGCAAGCCTGCGAAGGCGTGCCCGAGGAGATTCTCAATCCTGCAAACAGCTGGAAAGACAAGGACCAGTACATGAAAAAGTATAATGAGCTGGCCCGCCTTTTTGTCAGGAATTTTGATAATTTCAAGGCCGGATGCTCGGAATCAGTCACCGCAGCGGGACCGGTTTGCCGCTAAACGGCAGTCCCGCAAAAAAGAAGGAAAATATACGGAGGAAACACTCAAATGGCAAAAGCAAACGCGAAATTTATGGCACCCCTGCAGCCCAGCGCTGAACTCAGCGCCGTGGTCGGCAACAAACCTCTTCCCCGCACCGAAGTGGTCAAGAAAATGTGGCAGTACATCAAGAAGGCCGGTCTTCAGGATGCCAAAAACAAGCGCATGATCAACAGCGACGACAAGCTTAAGGCGATCTTCGAAGGCAAAAAGCAGATCAGCATGTTCGAGATGAACAAGTATCTCGCCAACCACCTGAAATAGGTTTCTTCCGACGGAAGAAAAGGTATCATGCTGAAATAGCCGCCGGAAATGCTATAATGATACTTAAGTAGTCTGCGCCCATAGCTCAAAGGATAGAGCGCCAGCCTGCGAAGCTGGAAATCCAGGTTCGATTCCCGGTGGGCGCAAATAAGATTTATTAGGGAGTCTGTATGGCCCCTGAAAAAGATAACGGCTCCAAGGCCGAAAGCAAAGCCACCGGAACCTATGTGTACGACAAGAAGTTAAAAAAGGTCGTAAAGGTTTCGGAGGACATTCCCAAGCACGGCAAGCATAAGCACTTCGACGGCTGCGGCTGTCAGCAGGGCGGCGGTTGCTGCGGCGGGAACTGCGGACTGGAGTAAGCAAGGTAATTTTGAAAAGCCCCTTTAACGAGGGGCTTTTTTATTGCCTCCATTCGACAACCTCCAGCCGCAAGGTGTTGTATGGGCGCAAAAGCCAGAGTCTTATTTTAATATGACGGCTGTTTGGGCTTGTCCTGAAAAAGTAACAGCTGCACCTTATTGCTGCGATTGGCTTTGACGAAAACATAATAAAGCGATACATCGATAAACAGTGGCAAGCAGATTCGGGCCAAATGCTGTTTGAACAGAAACAAACTCCCGCCGTAAGCCGTAAGGGTGAATTTCTTCTTTTACGCGCCGCCGCAAAGCGGCGGCATAAGCTCACAATGCCGCGCCCTTCTCTTTATGCTGCGGCGGCAATCGCGCTGACAGCGTAACTGCTTTGCCCGGTCTGTGATGCCCCGCGCTAAAGTGCTGTCTGACCAGCGTTGAAGTGCCCCGGAATTTTTTAATAAAAGACCTCGCGCCGTATGGCGGCGGTTATTTAAAAGTCCGCTGTTCTGTTTGTCAGTGCGTATATCCCGTGGAGGTTGCCCGGCCTGCCGCGCCGTATTTTGCAGTGGACGGGTTATGGGATGGAACTTTCTTTTTTATATTGCCGCGGTATTTGCCGTACTCTTTTGGAAACATGCCCGTGCGGTTGCGGCGGGTTTGCTTCAGCGGTGTTTTTGCGCAAATGGCGAGCTCCGGTATGTCTTACACTTGTATTCTCATTGCGGCGAGGGTAGGAATGGGTTTAGTTGGCCTTCCGTGTTTGTTGAAAAAACAGCAGCATGCCTGTCCCGATGACCGGCGGTTTGGTCGCGCGCCTTATGTCGGCAGTTTTGAACGTGCTGACTGACAGATATTCATCGTTGTTTGCGGTATGGATTTGCCGCGCTGCTGAAGTCGTCGCGTAATCCGCGAAACCCCTGTGGTTTCCCGGCAGCGTGGATATTCTGTGAAATGGCGGTTAAAACAGTTCCGTTTCTGCTGCTATTTCCTAAAAGCAGGGCTGTAAACCGTATTTGTATTTTGGCAGTATATTACTGGCAGGTTAAAAGTTTGCGTGACCGAAAAGGATACGCTCGTCCATGGATTGGACAATGACGGATTTTATGACAAAAAACTCCGCGCGGGTATTTGCGCAAAGGCGGGTGAATGAATAGTGGTCTGCGTATTTCCGGCCCGGCTTTATGGCGCGGCATCGTGCGCACGCTTGCGCTTTCATGCGCCGGCGCGCTGTCCGTTGCCGTGCTTAACGGCGTTCTCGGCCTGCTGGCGGCAAAGGCCGTCGCTTTGCATTTCGGTCTGCACTATGCGGCAGTTTTTTATGTAAGCGCCGCCGTTGTGTATTTTGGCGGAGGTCTTTTAATAGGCTGTCTGGCGGCAATTGCCGGTATTTTGCGGCGTGTCGTTAAGGCGGCGGCGCGTTTTGCCGCGCTTGCCGAGGCGCGCATAAGGCGGGGGCTGTCGGCACTGCGGCTTCAGCCGGAACTGCTGTTTGCACTTTCTCTGGTGCTTTTTCTGCTTTCAGGCGCGCACGGCGGCCCGCGCCGTTTTCTAAGGCGGATGACCGCTCCGCGCGCCAAAATAGCCTCCGCCGCACTGCTTGCCTTTGCCGACCGCTTTCTGTTTCCCGCCGAGACTATTTTGTTCGCGGTAGAAGTGCTTGCCGCCGGCGCGGCCGTCGCCGCGTCCGTGCTGTTTGGCTGATATTTTCCCAATGTATATATTTGATAGAATCTGGTAACGGTTTTTCGCCGTTTCATTTCTCGCCAAGGGGGAGTAGCGATGAAGGTCGTTGTCGTTTTGCCCGCATATAATGCGGCGTCCACGCTTGAAAAGACCGTACGCGACATCCCGTCCGGTTCGGCCGACGAAATAATTCTCGTCGACGACGCCTCCTCCGACGATACTTTCGCAATAGCCCAGAAACTCGGCCTGCGCGCGGTGCGCCACGAAAAAAACCTCGGCTACGGCGCCAACCAGAAAACCTGCTATAAACTTGCGCTGGAAGCCGGAGCCGATATCGTGGTTATGATTCATCCCGATTATCAGTACGACCCCCGTGTCGCGCCTTTTCTTGCCGGTCTTATCCGGCAGGATATCTGCGACGTCGTGCTTGGAAACCGCATCCGCACCCGCCGTGAGGCGCTGTCCGGCGGTATGCCCATGTACAAATACATAGCAAACCGGGGTCTGACGATTGTTGAAAATTTCATAACCGGCCAGAACCTGGGCGAATGGCACAGCGGCCTGCGCGCCTACAGCCGGAAAGTGCTTGAAACCATCCGCTGGGAAGATAACTCCGACGATTTCGTGTTCGACACCCAGTTTCTCGTGCAGGCGGCAAGCGCGGGTTTCAGGCTTGGCGATATTCCGGTAAGCGCGAAATATTTCGAGGAAGCATCCTCAATAAATTTCCGCCGCAGTACGCAGTATGGTTTATCCTCCGTGGCCCTGCTGGGCCGCTATATCCTGCATCACGCGGGCATGATAAAGTGCGCCCTGCTGGAAAAGAAATGCGCAAAATAATGCCGCTTTTTTCCGGCCTCTGGCTAGGCGCGGCGGTTTTCGCCCTGCTGTATTATTTCGCGCCCGCCGTGCAGTCCGTGCTTTTTAACCTTTCACTGGCCCTTATCGTTTTCTCCGCCTGCTGGGCGGCGGGCCGCCGTCTGCTTGCCCGTACCGACTTGGGCGTTTTTTCCGCGCCCGCCGCGCTTACGCTCGGTCTTGCCGTGCTTACTCTCGGCGTTACCTTTCTGGGTTTTGCGCAGCTCCTTTATCCCGCCGCCGTCGCAATTTTGCTTGGCGTAATGCTGTGGCAGGGGCGCGGAGTCATGGGGTTTTCCTCCGATGATTTGCGCCGTCATTTAAGCGGCAAAATGCTGTATCTGCTGCCGTCCGCGCTTTTTGCCCTTGCCGTTTTTATCGCCTGTTTCGCGCCCGTTCATCAGTACGATTCGCTTGTCTACCACATGGCCCTGCCGCAGATTTACGCGGCCGTGCACCATATAGCTCGCGTACCGTTTAACCTCTACAGCAATTTCCCGCAGTACGGTGAAATGCTTTTTTCCGTGGGCGTGCTTTTTTGTAGCGATACTCTTGCCCAGCTCTTTTCGTGGTTTGCCTACGCGGTCGGCGGACTGTGGGTTTACTGCGCGTGCCTGTCGATAGGCACGGCGGGCTGGCTTGCGCTGTTTCTGACGCTTTCGCACACCGCGCTGATGCTTTTGTCCTGTTCTACATATGTGGAAACGCTTACCGCCTTATGGATAACGGCGGCGGTGCTGTCGTTCGGCCAGTGGATATATTCGGAAAACGAAACCGCCCGCCCGTACTTTGCCGCGCTTGCCGGCATTGCCTGCGGCATGGCCTTCGGCACAAAATATTACGCGGGCGTTACCGCCGCCATTTTGTTTGTCATGGGCGTGCTGCACATTTTTTCGGCGGGTTGGTTTAGCGTGCGCAAGCGGCGCGCGCTGGAACTGCTTATGTTTGCGGGGCTCGCTTTTGTCCTTTATCTGCCTTGGGCCATAAAGAACATGGCTTGGGCGGGAAATCCCGTATACCCGTTTTTTTACGGCTTTTTTAACGCCGGCGGCCCTGCGGCCGAACAGGCAAAAAATTACTTTGCCGTGCTTACCGAATACCGCCTGCAGGGGCATTTTTTCCGCGAACTTATCTCCATGCCGCTGTTTACTTTCCTCACACCCGGCCGCTACGGCGGCGGCATGGACGTACTGGGCAGTCTGGGCTGGGAACTGGTGCTGGTGGGTATTCCCTTTATGATTTATTCCGCCCTGTCGGGCGGTATAAGAAGGTTTGTAGGCGTGTATCTGGCCCTGCACGCCGTTGTGTGGCTTTCCACCGGCTGCGTGCTGCGCTTTCTTACCGTAACCGTGGGCCTTGCCGCAATATTGGCGGCCGACGGCATAATAAAATACTGGCGGGAGGCCCCGCGCTACGCGCGCATAATGCTGGCCTCCGGCCTTGTGCTTTTTGCGGGTGCGCGGCTGCTGTCCTACGCCTATGTGCAGAATGTTTTTGAAATACCCTCCGTGCTGACTTCGGTGCGCACGCCCAGGCAGTATTTGTCCTCGCGCCTTTCGTATTATCCGTGCGCCGAAGCGGCGGGAAAACTTACCCCGCCCGATTCGCGCATTCTGCTGGCGGGGGAAATGCGGTCCTATTATTTCGGCCGCATCGTCTGGCCCACCAGTATTTTCCGGCCCAATGAATTCGTGGCTATGGCAAACGCAAGTTCCGGTTATGAAGACTACCGCCAGAAACTGCTCGCGTTTGGCTATACCCATGTGATAACCGTTCCGCAGGAACTGCGCCGACTGCAAAGCTACCGCACGCTTGAGTTCGACCGCAACGGTTATTCCAACTGGAACGCGCTGCAGCAAAACGCAAAAAAAGAGTTTGAATCCTCCGGCTGCGCGCTTTATTCACTGCAATGACACAGCATATTCCGCTGTACCTTATAACGATACTCACCGCCTTCGGCGTCTCTTTCGTGCTGACGCCGATTGTGCGCGCCATAGCCATTAAAAAAGCCGTGCTTGACGCGCCGTCCTCCGCCATAAAAACGCACAAGGTTCCCACACCCTCGCTGGGCGGCGTGGCCATAGCGGCGGGTTTTTTCGCCGCGCTTGCGGCCGTGCGTCTTTTTACCAATTTTCCCACCGGCACGCTGCGCAACCTGCGCGGTATTTTCATAGCGGGCTTTATCATGGCCGCGCTCGGCTTTGTAGACGATATAACCAAGCCGCGCGGCGTGTCGGTCGGCGTAAAGTTCATATTCCAGTTTCTTGCCGCCGCCGTGCTTATTTTCTACGGCATAAAACTGCATTTTATACAGCCGCATTACATAGCAATAATACTTAGCCTTGTCTGGACCGTAGGCGTGGCAAACGCGCTTAACATTATCGATATCATGGATGGTTTTGCCTCCTCGCAGGTAGTAATTGCCGCGCTGATGTTTCTGCTTATCTCCCTGCCTTCGGAAGCTCTGTATGTAAATTTCGCGGCGGCGGCGCTCATGGGCGCGGCGGCGGGTTTCATACCGTTTAACCTGTCTTCAAAACGCAAGATTTTCATGGGTGATTCGGGCAGTCTTTTCATGGGTCTGGTGCTTGCCGCCCTTGCCATGGGCACGCAGTACGACAGGCATAATCCGCTGGGCGTTTACGCCCCGCTGTTTATTTTGGCCATACCCATTTACGACACTTTTTTCGTGGCCATTATGCGCATGCTGCACGGCCATTCGCCATTTATGGGCAGCAAGGACCATTACGCTTTAAGGCTTGAGAAACTCGGCATGTCGCGCACAAAAATTGTCATACTAAGCGCGCTTGCCGCGCTGTTTCTTGGCGGCTGTGCCGTGCTGGTTACCATGATGCCGCTTGAATGGGCGCTGTGGGTTTACCTGATTGTGGGCGGCGAGTTTCTGCTTTTAAGCATCAGAATCGCCAAGATAAGGATGGACTGATGAAAACCGATGTGCTTATAGCAGGAGCCGGTATAGCTGGCCTTTCCTGCGCGTGGCATTTACAGCGCGCTGGCGGCGATTATCTGCTTGTTGAAAAGGCCGCTGTTTCTGGCGGGCTTTGCGGCTCGGTGGAAAAAGACGGCTATACCTTCGACTGGTCGGGCCATCTTCTTCATCTGCACAGCGATTACGGCGCGAAATTTGTAAAAGACCTGCTCGGTTCAAACCTTTCCCTGCTAAAGCGCGACGCGCGCATTTTCTCGCACGGCGTTTACACAAGCTATCCTTTTCAGGCCAGTCTTTACGGTCTGCCTGAGTCGGTTGTAAGCGACTGCGTTTCCGGCTTTATCGACGCTTGCGAAAAGGACGGAACACCCGACCACAACGGTCCCTTCGACCTCTGGGCCCAAACCGTTTTCGGCACCGGTATCTGCCGTCATTTCATGTGGCCGTATAATGAAAAACTCTGGCGCGTGCCGCTGGACCGGCTGACCGCCCGCTGGTGCGGGCCCTTCGTCCCGCGTCCTAAGCTCGACGAGGTTTTGCGCGGCGCTTACTGGCCGCTAAAAAAGAAATTCGGCTACAACACGGCTTTTTATTACCCTAAGCGCGGCGGCATAAACGCGCTTTGCTCGGCTATTGGCAAAACCGTTCGCCCGCCGCTTTTGGGCAGTGCGCTAAAACGCGTGGACCTTAAAAAGAAAATCGCTTTCGTGGAAGGAATCGGCGAGGTGCATTATAAAACGCTGGTCAGCACCCTGCCGCTTAAGGAACTTGCGGGCATGCTGGTAAATCCGCCCGCTTCCGTTATAAAGGCGGCGGAGGCCTTGTCGGCCACATCCGTGCATGTGCTTAATATCGGCGCAAGGGACAGGGGCAACAAATTTCACTGGGCCTACTTCCCCGATAAAAAACTGCCCTTTTACCGCGCGGGCATAGCGAGCAATTTTTCAAAGAAGGTCGCGCCCGAGGGCCACGCCTCTTTTTATGTGGAAACCGCCACCGCGCCGACGGAGAAGTTTAATCGCGCGAAAACTGAAACGGCGATAATTGACGGTCTGGTGAAAAGCGGGTTTATAAAAAGCGAAGCCGACATCCGCACCACGCTGTGGCTGGACATTGGCTGCGCTTATGTAATTTATGACGCGGCGCGGGAAAAATCCGTCGGCACTATAGCTGCGTACCTTGAAAAAAATTCCTGCCGCAGCATAGGCCGCTACGGCGGCTGGAAGTATTCCTTTATGGAAGAAGCGGTGCTTGAAGGCCGCGCCGCCGCAGAGGTCGCGCTACAGGCCTAATTCTCCCGCAATCTGGCGCATTGCGCCTACTGCGATTTCCGCGAACTCCGCAAGCGGTATGCCTATCTGTTCGCACTCCATTATTATGCCGCGGTTTACGGACGCGGCAAAGTTCTTCTCATTCATTCTTTTGACGACGGATTTCGTCTTTACGCTGGCAAGTTTCTTGTCGGGGTAGACGAGTGTCGTCGCCGTTATAAGTCCGGCTATTGTTTCTGCGGCGGCAAGGGCCTTGTGAAAGGTGTCGGCGCGTTTTGCCCCGGCGGCCTGCTCATTGTGCATTTTAACGGCCAGAGCAAGTTCGGCGGGGTAGCCTGCGGCCTCAAGCATTGTCTGCGCTTTCGCGCCGTGCACGGAAAGATCGCCGTTTATAACTTCAATGTCTATATCGTGCAGAAGGCCTGCAAGGCCCCAAAGTTCGGCGTCGGCGTTAAAGCGCGGCGCAAGGGCGCGCATTACTGCCTCGGACGCAAGGCAGTGGCGCAGCATATTTTCGTTCTTTACATGGGTTTTGAGCAGTTCCAGCGCCTGTTGGCGCGCGGGCAGGGCGTTTGTCATAAATCCTCCATAGCCCGATTCTATAAAATTGCCCCGCTTCATGCGGCGGGCGCGGCGGCATAATTTAGTAGAATCTCAGTATGAACAAGAGGCCGGAAGCGGGCTCCAGTTTTCGCCCCGCTTTCTTTTTTTTACCGAAGACTAAATACCGCGCCCTGTCGGCCGTGTACGCCTTTTGCCGTGCCGTCGACGACGCCGTGGACGAACCCGGTCCCGTGCCGCCGCGCGAGGCGATGACTCAGTGGCGCGAAAGACTGGACCGCCTTTACGCCGGTGCGCCCGACTGCGATATTACGCGCGCGCTTGCCGCGCCGATTGCGGAATTCGGTCTTAAAAAAGAGCATTTCCTGCTGGTTATTGAAGGCATGGAAATGGACATTGCCACTACGCGCTACGCAACTTTGCCGGAACTTGACCGGTATATGTATCGCGTGGCGGGGGCCGTGGGCCTTTTGTGTGTTTCGATTTTTGCCAAGGCTCCTGCGCAAAAGTATGAAGCCTATGCCGAGCTTACCGGCAATGCCGTGCAGCTTACAAACATTCTGCGCGACATAGCCGAGGATTCCGCCCGCGGGCGTATTTACCTTCCGCTTGAGGACTTGCGGCACTTTGGCGTTGCCGAGGGCGACGTGCTTTCGCTTAAGGAAAGCGCCGCCATGCGCCGTCTGCTCACTTTTGAGTGCGGCCGCGCGCGCACCTATTACGCTTCCGCGCTTGCTTCACTGTACGGCCACTGCCGCAGGGGCCTTTTACCCGCGCAGATAATGGCCTGTGTTTATGCCGCACTGCTTGCTAAAATGGAAAAGGACCCGCAGGTGGTTTTGCGCGGTCGCCTGCGCCTTGGCGCGGCCGAAAAGATTTGCTGTATATTCAAAGCCTGGAGACAGTTATGATTAAACCCGATATCTGGATACGCAAGATGGCCAAGGAACACAAGATGATAGACCCGTTCTGCGACGGGCTTGTCTGCGAGGGCAAGGTGTCCTACGGCCTCTCCTCCTACGGCTACGACATCCGCATAGCCGACGAGTTCAAGATTTTCACCAACGTTTATACCGCCGTCGTGGACCCTAAAAATTTCGACACCAAATCCTTCGTCGATTACAAAGGCGAATTCTGCATAGTGCCGCCGAATTCCTTTGCGCTGGCGCGCTCGGTGGAATATTTCAAAATTCCGCGCAACACTCTTGGCCTGTGCATCGGCAAAAGCACCTACGCGCGCTGCGGCATCGTCGTAAACATAACGCCGCTCGAGGCCGGCTGGGAAGGTCATCTGACCATAGAAATTTCCAACACCACCCCGCTGCCCGCCAAGGTTTATTCCAACGAGGGCATAGCCCAGCTTCTGTTTTTCGAATCTGACCAGCAGTGCGAAACCACTTACGCCGACCGCAAGGGAAAGTACCAGTCCCAGACCGGCGTGGTGCTGCCCCGCATACTGAAGTGCAAATAAACTTATGACAAACGCGGCCAGGGGACTCCTGTTTATTGCGGCTATATCCTGCTGCGCGCCCGCGCGCGCGGCAAGCGACGCGCTGGGCCTGCGCCTTAGCGCCGAGTACGCTAAAAAACAGGCGGCGCAGCAGGCAAAGCAGCATCGCGCCGCGCCTAAAAAAGTTTCGTCCGAAAAGGTGGAGTCCTGCATTGCCGAGGCCGGCGACTACTATAATCAGTTTTCCTATCCGGCGGCGGAGGCAAAATTCCGCGAGTGTCTGAAAATGGACCCCTCAAACGCCAATGCGCAGATAAGTCTTGCCGGCGTCTTGCTCGTGCAGGAAAAAACGGATGCCGCAAAGGCCGCCTTTGAAAAAAGCGTGGTGCTGCTGCCAAAAAACTCGCCGCTTCTTGCTTACTGTCATTCGCGGCTTGGCGATATCGGCATGAAGGCCTTCCGGCTTGAAGAAGCCCGCCGCAATTACGAGAAAGCCCTTGCCTCCGACCCGCGCGATATTAACGCCGTCGTCGGGCTGGGCCGCTATTACGAAATAAAAAAAGACTGGCACAAGGCATACGCTCTTTACCGCCGCGGTCTGGACCTTGAGCCCTATAACATAGTCGCGCGCGAGGGCACGAAAAACGCCGAGGTGCACACCATGACCGACGGGCAGATTCTGACCGAAATGAAACAGCGGCAGGCCGTGCCGCAGGACGCGAAAACGCTGGAGGAAAAGGACCGCAGGCTTTTCGTGGAACTGCGCGAGGCCGAGTCCATGCGCGCCATAGATTACATGAAGGACCGTATGCGCCTTCTGCCCGCGTCCTATGTGGTGGAATATACGCCCAAGGACAGTTTTTTCCGCCTGCTTCTTACGGCGGAGGGCTATCGCGCCTACAAGGAAATGCTGACGCGCGACGCGCTGGCTTTTTTTGAAAAGAAATCGATTCCCGTAAAAAATATTTTCGGCTTGAACGACCAGAGCGGCATGCCCGTGTTCGCGCACGACGGCAAACTGACTTACGAAGGTTTGCAGGTTTATTATTACGCGCTTATCGGCGACAAGAAATATCTGCTGCCGGGCGAGGCCGCGCCCAAAGGCGCGGCGTCTTCCATAGCGCCGGAGGAAAAGGCCGTGGCCGAGGTTTTGCGCGACCAGTTCGTGGAAATATCGCCGCAGGAACTTGAATGGCTTGAAAAAGCCACCGCCTGCTCGGAAAAGACTTTCGAGACGGAACTTGACCTGCGCACCCTGCCCTACAAGGGCGGCACGCGCTATTTCATCGACGGCAGCGGCAGCCGCAAGGACCGCGGCATGTTAAATTCCTATATTACCCGTTACCGCTCGGGCGAAGCCACCGCAAAGGACGGCTCGCTTGTGGGCATAGGCTCAATTCCGCTGGCAAAACTGTGCAATCCCGGCGGCTCACTGTGGAACAGCGACTGACACCGGCTCGAACAGTTTGTCCCTTAGCTGTTTCGGCAGCATTACTGGCCGGATGTTTTTGTCCACGCTTATCATTACCGTTTTCGCTTTCGTGGTAAGTTTGCCGTTTTGGTTGTGTATCTCGTACTCAAACTCCGTGCGCAGTTCCGACGAAGCCGATATTTTGGTGGTTATTTCGAGCGTGTCGTCGTAGAAGGCGGGGTACTTGTAATCGATTTCCTGATGGTACACCACGAAGTAAATCCCTTCGTTCATCAGCTGTTTTACCGAAAGGCCGCGCTGCTCCAGATACTCGCTGCGCGCCTCCTCCAGAAATTTCATGTAGTTGCCGTAGTAGACTACGCCGCCGCAGTCCGTGTCGTGATAATAAATGCGTTTTTTCATGGTCACTCTCCGATAATCTTGATAAGTACGCGTTTGGGGCGCTGTCCGTCGAACTCGCCGTAAAAAATCCTTTCCCACGGGCCGAAATCAAGCCGGCCCTTCGTTATGGCCACCACCACTTCCCGTCCCAGCAGGGTGCGCTTTAAGTGCGCGTCGCCGTTATCCTCGCCGGTCAGGTTGTGGCGGTATTTGTCCACGCCGTACGGGGCAAGTCTTTCCGCCCACTCTATAAAATCCGCGTGCAGGCCGCGTTCGTTGTCGTTTATGAAAACGCTGGATGTTATGTGCATTGAATTTACAAGGCACAGCCCTTCCTGCACGCCGCTTTTTTCAACGGCGCTTTCCACGCGGCTTGTGATGTTTACTATTTCGTAGCGGTTCTGCGTCTGGAGCTGAATATATTCGGTGCGGGATTTCACCTTATTGCCTCCATTATTTTTACCGGAACGGGACAGCGCTGTCTGAAAAGCTCCGCGTCCTTTTCCGAGCCTACCACCGTTGCGTAATGCATTGGTACGGCCATTTTTGCCTGCACCCTGCGCGCGGCCTCGGCGGCTTCCTCGGCGTTCATCGTATAGACTCCGCCGACGGGAAGAAGCGCGATGTCCGCGCGTATTTCCGACATTTCGGGTATCAAATCCGTGTCGCCCGCGAAGTAGAGCCGCTCGCCGTCAATCTCGGCTATGAAACCTAGATTGCCCGCGGCCTGCGGGTGAAAATGCTTGTTTATGTTATAGGCCGCGACGGCTTCAATGCCTATGCCTTTTATGTAGAGCCTGTCGCCCGTGCGTACGGCGCGCGCGGGAAAAGTGATTTTTGCAAACAGCGCGTCCGGCCCTATTATTATCGTGCCCTGCCTGTAAATGCGCGCAATGTCGTTTTCCGAACAGTGGTCGGCGTGCGCGTGCGAAATGCATATTATGTCGGCCGCTATGCTGTTTACCGGCAGGCGGAACGGGTCGAAATAAATTGTGGTTCCGCTTTTTGACTCCACCCTAAACGACGAATGGCCCAGCCAGAAAATCCGTTCAATGAGCATGCTTCCCCCCTTGGCCGCAGGCGCGGCTTCTTATGGAAGACGTGCGCCTTCCCCCCGTGACGGCGGCGCGCTTGCGTAGTGCGCTCCGGCGTCTTTTGAAATTCTAGCAATTTAGGGCGGCCTGTCCAGCGGCCGCGCCCGGGGCCATTTTTTAGCGCGGCGCGAAATGCTAGACTGGAATTTCGGACACCGCATTTTATGTTTTACCCGCGGCGGTCCGTGCCGGAACAGGGAGATTAAAATGAACGAAAAAAGAGCTTTCTCCGCTATCGTGCCCGTGGCAGGCGCGGGAACGCGCCTCAAGCCGCACACCTACACCTATCCCAAGGTTCTGCTGACGGTGGGCCACAAGCCAATTATCGGTCATATTCTGGACCAGCTTATAAGCATAGGCCGGCCCACGGTGTATATGGTAATCGGCTATCTGGGCGACAAGATAAAGGAATATGTCGGTAAAAATTATCCCGACCTCGACGTGGTTTACGTCGAACAGCCGGAGCCGAAAGGTCTCGGTCACGCCATAGCGCTTACTGACGGCCTTGTGAAGGGGCCCGTGTTCGTGCTGCTTGGCGATACCATATTAGACGGAGACATGGCACGCTTTGTCCGTTTCGAGGAAGACTGCATAGGCGTAAAGACCGTGGCCGACCCGCGCCGCTTTGGCGTGGTGGAGACCGGCCCCGACGGCTATGTGCGCACCATGGTGGAAAAGCCCGCAAACCCGACTTCCAATCTGGCCATAGTAGGCGCGTATTCCTTTGTGGACGCCGCCGAAATGTACACCGCCCTGCGCGAACTCGTCGCCTCCGGTCAGACGACGAAAGGCGAAATACAGTTTACAGACGCACTGGTGAAAATGGTCGAAAAGGGCGCAAAAATACGTCCTCTGCAAATTGACGGCTGGTACGACTGCGGCAAACCCGAAACCCTGCTTTCCACAAACCGCTACCTGCTTGAGCACCACGCCGAAAAGCTGGCCTGCTCGGTGGAAGGTTCCCTGCTCGTGCCGCCCGTGTTCATCGACAAGACCGCGATTATAGAAAACTCCATAGTCGGGCCTTACGCCTCGGTCGGCGCGGGCGTGCATATTTCATCCGCTATTGTGCGCGATTCCATTATCAACGAGGACGCCCAGCTTTCGCGCGTAATTTTAAGCGCGTCGCTCATCGGTCCCGGCGCGACAATGTCCGGCCATGTGCAGCACATAAACATAGGCGAGAATTCGGAAATTATTCTGGACTCATCGCAGGATGCCTGAGCCTTTCAGCCCAATGAAAGCCCCGCCTGACGGCGGGGCTTTTTTATTGCTTCCTTTCGGCTGCAAAGCACGAATCTTCCTGTAATACGAGGATGCCGCTGACAAGGCAGGCGTTTGTTACCCGTGATTGGCTGTCAGGAAAACATAATAAAGCGGGGGCTGGCCAAACAGAAATACTCCAACCCGCCATAATAGGCCATTGTAAATGGTATGTCTGTGCGGGGGCAGCTAAATATTTTGCTGCGGCTTGTCTTTTGCTCTTTACACTTAAAAGTTTTACGGCCGGACGTACATTGGTTTGTGTCGGTCCGAGATATGCACCGTTGCCTCTGGTGCAATATGACGCCTTCGGCGCATGGACGTTATTGTGCATAAACGCCGACACTGATGTGTTGTGCACACGCAAGCATACTGCTTTGTCCCTTATGCGGCGCTCTGCGGTTGCGCAAAACAGGTTCTTCAGTCTAAGGGAGGGAAAGACCGCTCGCGGCCCCGCCTATGCTGAGCGCGGGCATATAGGTAACTATAAGCAGGGAAGCCAGAAGCAACAGCCAGAATTTCCATACCGCGCCGTAGAGCTTTGCAAGCGGCGTGCCGAAACGCCCCGACGCCAGAAAAAGATTAAGGCCCAGCGGCGGCGTCATGTAGCCTATTTCGAGGTTGAGCAGAAAAATCACGCCCAGATGCACTGGGTCTATGCCGTACTGTGCAGCGACGGGCGCTATCACCGGAACCACTATTATGATGGCCGAGAAAATCTCAATCATGTTCACGACCAGCAGGAAGGCGTTTAGTATCAGCAGGAACATTACCTTGCCAGTCACGAAAGTGTGCAGCCAGTCGAAAATGCGGGCGGGCACGTCCGCGTCTATAAAGTAATTTGTAAGGCCCAGCGCGGTTCCGAGCACAAGAATAATCGCGCCGACAAGTGTCATGCTTTCGGCCGTTATGCGCGGCAGGTCGGTCGATATTTTAAGGTCGCGGTAAATAAACACTTCGGTGACAAGCACATAAACCGCCATTATGCTGGCGGCTTCCGTGGCGGTGAAAAGCCCGCCGTAAATGCCGCCGATTATAAGAAACGGAAGCGGTATTTCCCACAGCGCGGCGCGTGCCGCCGCGCCCAGTTCCTTCCATGAAAATTTAGTCACGGCCGCTTTTTCGCGTACGCCCGTAAACACGCAGTAGGCGGCCAGCACGGCCATAATAAGCAGGCCCGGTATTGCCGCCGCCGCAAATAGGCGGTCAATGCTTATCTTGGCCACGAGGCCGTAAAGGATTATCGGCAGACTGGGCGGGAACAAAAGGCCGAGGCTTCCTGTGGTCGTCATCAGACCAAGCGAGAAATTTTCGGAATAGCCTTGCTGTCTGAGCATCGGGTACAGCAGGCCGCCCAGCGCGATTATGGTAACGCCGGATGCACCTGTAAACGCGGTAAACACCGCCGTGGTGACAAGGGCCACCGTTGCAATGCCGCCGGGCAGCCAGCCAAAGGCCGCCTTCATAAGGTCGAGCATGCGGCGCGGCGCGCCGCTTTCAGCCAGCACGAAGCCTGAGAAGGTAAAAAGCGGAATTGCTATAAGGGCGGGCAGGCTTGCAAGGCGGAGCATCTCCACTATCACCGCCGACATGTCTATGCCCGCGGCGTGGAAAGCGTAGAGCGCGCCCGCGCCGATTATGGCGTAAATGGGCGCGGCGCAAAGCGCCAGCAAAAGTATTATCGCGGTTATGAGAAACGCCATTTTATTCGTCCCTCAGAAAAGCCGTAAGCGTGTGCAGGCCGACAAGTATAAAGCCGAGCGGCAGTATGCTTTCAAGCCAGACGGCTTTCATTTCAAGACTGCCCATGGTAAACAAAATGGTTCCGGCCTGCGCTTCGTCGCGCAGGAATTTAACGGATGCGGCGGCAAGTATCGCGCATACCGCACAGGCAAAAAGACGGGACAGGATAATGGCTGTTTTATAGGCCGGACGGGGCAGTTTTTTTATAAAAACATCGAGGGCAAAATGCTTTTGAGATGCGGCGGCAAGCGCCGCGCCGAAAAAGCCCGCCCACAAAAGCATGTGGCGCAGAAGCGGGTCGGCCCACAGAAGGGAATTCGCGTGAAAAAGCCTCAGCACCACCTGCATGAAGGACAGCGCTATCATCCCGCCGACAAGCAGTACCAGCAGGGCGCGTTCAACGCTTAGCAGGCCGCGTTCGGCCTTCAAAATCCACTCTTTCATTTTTTATGCTTGGCGGATTTTCTGTAATCGGCCAGGGCCTTTTCAACCTGCGACAGCAGCTCCTTCGAGTAAAGTTTTCCCGTCAGTGACTGGCGCGCAGTTCTGCCCGCATTTTCAAAATATTCCCGCACGGCTTGGTTGGCGGGGTCGGTAACGGTGATATGTTCTTTTTTGAGCGCGGTTATGGAATCGGTGTTGTCCTGTCTGCTCTGTTTTGTCAGACGGGTGAAATATTGTTCGCCGGAATCGGTCAGCACTTTTTTCTGCTGGGGCGTAAGTCTGTCATACGCGGTTTTGGAAACCAGCACCGCGCCCATGGCGTTTGCAAGCGGTATGGAGAACATGTATTTGGTGCGCGTGAACCACTGCATGGCCACCACGGAAAGGGGCGAGCCGTAAACGCCGCTTACAAGGCCGGTCTGCAGCGAGGTCATAACGTCGGTGATGGACAGCGGGACGGCGGTTATCTTTATGGTTTTAAAAGCCGCTTCGGCAGTCGGGTCGCCTTCCCACAGCCACATCTTTACGCCGGCAAGGTCTTCGGGTTTTGTGACAGGTTTGTTGGTGTAGAAATACACAAACCCGACTTCCGCCCAGCCGAGCAACACATAGCCTTTCTTTTCGAGCGCGGAGCGAAACTGCTTGTCGAAGGTTTTATAAATGTAGTCGGCTTCGTCGGAGGATTTGAACAGGAGCGGCGCGTCCATTATGCGCAGTTCCGGCGCTATTTCGCCTATGCCCACGCCGGTGAATCCGCCCGCCTGCAATTGGCCCAGACGGATTTTGCGCAGCACGTCTTTTTCGTCGCCCTGCACGCCGCCCGGATAGATTTTGAACTGCACCGCGCCGCCGGTCTTGGCCGACACGTCGGCGGAAAACTCCTTCATCACCTTCATCCACGTCGAGCCGGCGGGCGCGAGCGTGGCAAATTTTATTGTCGTTGCCGCGTTAAGCGGCGCGGCCGCAAGAAGCAGGACCGCCGAGAAAATTTTAAAAAAGTTCATTTTTCTTCTCCAGTAATTTTTTTGCCTTCAGCTTTGTGGCTTCATTTACAAGCCGCATCTGCGGCAGGGCGGCGGGGTCGGCGTCGAGAATGGATTCGAGCGTCTTTTCAAACAGTTCCTCGTCCTGCACCGCCACGGCGTAAGTCTTGGCCATGACGTAGCGGTTTGGCAGGAAATCGTAACCTTCACCGGCAAGGGCCTTGTCGAAATACGCTTTTGCCTTGTCGGGGTCGCCGCCCAGCATTTTGGGACGGGCCGACAGCAGCGCGCCCTTGATTGTGTAAGCGCTGTTGTAATAAAAGGAAGGGTCGTGGGCCAGCACATAGTCGGCGGCTTCGTCCACTTTTGGAAGCTCGGCTATGGCGGCGGGTTTATCGAGGTTTAGCTGAATGTAGCCCGCGCGGCAAAAGGCGTTCCAGAAGCGCAGGGAAACGTCGCCGTTTTTTGCGGTAAACTCCACTCCGCGATTGTAAAAATCGCTTGCGCGGGCGGGGTCGTCGTCTTCCAGAAACATGAGGGCGTAGCCGCAGTAGCCCTGCGCAAGCATGGCGCTCATGGCGCGGTTTTCCTTGTCGTTCTGGTAAAGCGTTTCGGTGATTTTGATAAGCGGGATGAGGGCTTCCTTCGCGGTCTGCACGTCGTGTTCCTGATAGAGTGCCGGCAGTCCGGTCTCGGCCATGGAGGCCGAGTACCGGACCGCGGTTTTTCTAAGGGAACAGCCGCTCAGCGCAAGCGCCGCGGCGGCAAACAGTAGGGCGCGGCGGGCGGGCATGTTAAGCCACGCTCCTTCCCGCTTCCCGCACAAGGTCCTTATACTGCTTCATGCGTTTTGTGAAGTCGGGAATCTGCTTGCAGTTTTCCAGCGGGAAAGGCAGGCGGTATGTCCAGTTGTGGTCGCCCACGGTTCCCGGCGTGTTTATGCGGTCGGCAAGACCAAGAATGTCCTGCACGGGAAATAGCGCCATCGAAGACGAAGAGTTCATTATGCGCCGCAGCACGGCCAGCCGCTCGCGCTCGCCATACTGCGCGGGTGCGGCGTTTTCGCCGGTGAGCATGCGCCAGAAGTCGTTGCGTTCCTGCTCGGGCACTGCGCCCCACCACTCGGCCATCATCTCGGTGTCGTGCGTGGATGTCGTGGCCAGCGATATGTGCGGATACTTGTCGGGGTCGCGGTACTTGTCGAGGTCCTTTTCCCAGCGGGTTACCTTGTAGCCGGGAATGTGCAGTTTTTTAAGCGTTTCGCGCACGAAGTCCGGTATAACTCCGAGGTCTTCGGCAACGGGCATTGCGGGATAGGCTTCGTCGATTACCGCGCGCAGAAAGGCTTCGCCCCGCTGCTGCTGGAGGGTTTCGTCCTTCTGGTCGAAATCTGCCTTGGCGCTTTTGTCGTGCGGAATCACCCAGGTGCGGAAAAAGCCCACGAGGTGGTCTAGCCGGAAAAGGTCGTAAAGCTGACGGCCGCGCACAACGCGCTGCCGCCACCAGCGAAAGTCCGACTGCTGCATCTGCGGCCAGTTGTAGGCCGGCAGACCCCAGCGCTGACCCTCGGTGCTGAACTGGTCGGGGGGCGCGCCTATTTCGCGGGTCACGTCAAATGTGTCGCGGTTGGCCCACACGTCGGCGCTTTCCTGATTTATCATGAACGGCAGGTCGCCGAACAGCATGATTTTTTTCTGCGCGGCGGTCTTGCGCGCCGCGTCCCACTGCTGCTGGGCAATCCACTGAAGATACTCAAAAAACAGAATCTGCTTTTCGTGTTCCGCGCGCAGTTTTGAAAGTTCCGCGCCTTCGCGGTTTTTTACCGCTTCGGGCCAGTGCATCCAGGACTTCCATTCGTACGCGTCCTTTAAGTAGCGAAACAGCGCGTAATCGTCGAGCCACCAGGCGTTTTCCTCTCGGAATGCGGCGAATTTTTTCGCGCGCTTGCCGCCGGTCTTCCACTGGTTCTCGTAAAAATAGTGAAAGCCCATCCACAGCGTCTGGAACTTGAGCTCGCGCACTGCGGCGTAGTCCACTTTTTCGGCGTTCCGCAGACCGGAAATCACGCCGCGTATCTCTTCCGTTTCCAGATACTGCGCGGCGGCGGGAGTTGCCGTTATCTCCTCCACCTCGGGCACTGCAATGTATATGGGGTCGAGGGCGAAGGCGCTCAGCGCGGTGTAGGGACAGTCCTGACCGGCGGGCATTTCGTTTATGGGCAGAATCTGAAAAATGCCGCTGCCAGTAGTTGCGGCGTATTTAAGCCATTTTTCGAGGCCGGAGAAATCGCCTATGCCCCAGTCGTTTTCCGTGCGTATGGAAAACAGCGGCAGCAGTATGCCGGCCCTGCGGCCGGTGTTTGCCGGATGAGATACAAGGCTGTGATGTGTCGTCATTTTTTTCTTGCTATGGCTTCGATTTCCACCATGACGCCGCGCGGCAGTGCCACTACCTGCACCGTGGTGCGGGCGGGAGGATTTTCAGTGAAATATTTGGCGTAAACATCGTTCATGTCGGCAAAATCCACGAGGTTGGTCATGTAGACCGTGGTCTTTACCAGATGCTTGAAATCGAGGCCCGCTTCCTTTAATATGACCGACATGTTCTCCATGATTTTTACGGTCTGGAGTTTCACGTCCCCGCCGTCCACCTGACCGGTTACGGGGTCCAGCGGCAATACGCCGGACAGGAAGAGGAATCCGCCCACTTCGACGGCCTGTGAGTACGGTCCCACTGCTTTGGGTGCATCTTCTGCGGTTATTATTTTTATTGGCATATCTTCTCCATGTTTTAGCGGGTTGTCCTGACGAAAAATCCGATTGAGCGGTCGTAAGTGCGTTCATCTTTCGCGCTGAAATAGCAAGCCGGCAGTTCGCCGTTTGCGCGGTGATAGGCGATGCATTCACAGCACTTGCCCTTGCGCGGACAGCCGCCGTATGTGCAGCTGCATGATGCGGCGTTGGCTTGTTTTTTGCAGTCCATGGCTCCCTTCCTAATGCTATAAATGGCTTGCGTCATCGTCAAGGACGGTGCGCCGGCCCTGCCCGGACAAATCGAGCATTTTCTGCGCGCTGCGCGCTATAAAATGGTTGTCCCTGTCCTGCGCAAGCGCGGCGTAAATTCCCTTTGCCCCGGCATTGTCGCCCATGCCGGTAAGAATAAGGGCTTTCAGCCACAGGGCGACGGGTTCCTTGGGCTCGGACGCAAGCACCTTGTCGGCGGCTTCCATGGCTTTGCCGTAGCGCTTGGCGGAACATTCCCACATGGCGCGGGCAAGCAGAAATTCCTTTTTATCCGGCTTCAGTTCAAGTGCGCGGCGCAGTTCTTCAAAAGCTTTTTGATCGGTACGGTGCTCGTAATAGATGTTTGCAAGCAAAAAGGCTATGTCGGAGTCGCGCGGGGCTATTTCGGCGGCTTTCAGCGCCGTTTCCGTGGCTTCCGTGTAGCGCCGCTGAATATACAGGCTGTGCGCATAATCCGCCAGCAGGCCCGCCGGAACCGGCGAGCTTATATGTACGGCCTGTTCGTAAAGTTTGGCCGATTTTTCCAGATAGCCTATTTTTTCATAAGTGCGGGCAAGGCCTAAAACCGCGTCGAGGTTCGTGTCGTCCTGCTCCAGCGCTTTTTCAAAGGTCACCTGCGCGCGTTTTTGCAGGTCTGTTATATAGTAGAGGCGGCCGAGGGCAAGCAGCAGGGTCATATCGTCCTGATAAAGACCCAGACCTATTTGATAGGTGGAAAGCGCGAGGTCCAGTCTGCCCGTCGCTTCCTGCGTGCGGCCCAGAAGGACGTAGGCTTTCTTCATTACCTTGGCGGGATAGCGCTGGTCGATGATTTTATTGAGCGCGGAGGAAGCCGCGCCGTAGTCTCCGGCCATGAGCTGCTGTTCGGCGTTTTTTACCAGCTCAAGACCTTTTGCCGTGCGGAAAAACGGCAGATACCACGCCTGCGCCGGAGCGCAGAACGTAAGGGCCAGCAGGGCCGCGAGACTAATTCTTTTTATATTTGCCGTAAACATTTTTCAGTGAAAAAAGTATCAGCGATTCCTTCGCCGGATTAAGTTTGCGGTAGGATTCCTCCAGTCCGCGGTCCGCCGCCTCTATGGTGCGGTTCATTTCGATAAAACTTATGTCGCCCAGCTTCGGGCGGATTACAAAATCGGCTTCGCTGGCGGCCTCGTCAACGAGCATTGCGCCGCGAATGTCGGAAACCTGCATGAGATAGGAAAGTATGTTGTCGAGCGAGGAGGAGGAATAATCGCCGAGGGTTATGCTTGCAAGCAGCCACTGCGCGCACATGTTGCGGGCGGAACGCACGGGCAGATAATCCACCACGCCGCCGTCAACGAGCATGCGCTGGCGATACTGCACCGGCTGGAACAGTCCCGGAATGTTCATGCTGGCGCGCACGGCTATGGCTATGGGGCCGGAATTGAAAACTATTTTCTCTCCGGTCTTTACGTCGGCGGCCGAGCAGGAGAACGGGATTTTTGTCTGCTCGAATGTCTTGTCGCTTATTATCTGGTTTAAGAAGTCCTCCATTTTGCGGGAGGACAAAAGCTTGTCGTGCACAATCAGGTTGAGCACGCCTATGGAACCGAAATTTGAGACGTTTGAAAAGGAGACCTTCGAGCCTATCTGCCGCAGTTTGGAAAGCGGCGTGCCTGAGGCGTAAATCGAGCCGACCACCGAGCCCATGGACGTGCCCGCTATGCAGTCGATGGGAAAACCCGCCGCCGTAAGCGTTTCCAGTACGCCCACGTGGGCAAAGCCCCTCGCTCCTCCGGCAGACAGCGCAACGCCAACTTTTGGCTTGTCGGGCAGGCGCTGAAACTCCTCCCACAAAAGGCCGCGCAGTTCGTTATCGGGCGTGTAATCCTGTGCCGCCGCGCCGAGCGCGGTACAGAAAATAAGGCAGCACGCCGTCAGTAGTTTTTTCATTCCGCGGGTATGTCCCGTCCCACCGCCCATTCAAGCCGCGAACGGGCAAGCAGCTGTTCCTTCACCGCTTCAAGATAGGCAAGGTCGCTCTGGTACACCGCAAAGGCGGCGCGCAGGGCGGAGGCGTTTGGGCGGGCCGCTTTCGCGGCCGCGTTGAATTTCGCGCTGATGTTTTCAAAGGTGCGGTTTCTGTTTATCGCCGCGTCCTGCCAGTAGGTAAGATTGTCATAAGCCTGCCGCACTTCAAGGCGTATCCGGTCCTGCAGGGAGGCGCGTTTCAGGTCGCCCTGCCGCTGTTCGGCTTTCTTTTGTGTAAGCTGTGTCCAGAAATCGTAGGTCAGCGGAAACTGTATGGAAAGGGTCGTTTCCCAGCTGTTGTTATCAAGCGGCATTTTATCGCCTACAAGGTCGTAGCTTGCGCCAAGAAGTATGGTCGGATAACTGCGCGAAAGAGCCAGATTGACGCCGATGGCGTCCATTTCGGCCTTGTATATTTCGCCCTTTAGTTCGGGCCGCAGTTCCATGGCCCAAAGGCTCATTTTGGCGGGGTCGACGGTAGCGGGCTGGGGTTTAAAATCGCCGCTTATGTCTATCTGCGACAGAAGCTCGCGGTTTATCGCCCGTAAAAGCGCGAGGTTCGCGCTCTTTTTATACTGCTGGCGTTTTGCCGATTCGGAATCCATCTGCGCCATGGCCGCTTCGGCTTCCACAAGGTCCCACTCGCCGTTTTTTATAGTGCCCGACATGCTCTGCATTTTCTGCTGCCAGTAGGCGGCGGTCTTTTCGGCGGTCTTGGCAAAAAGCATGCCGTAAAAAGCGGTCTTCAATTCGTAGGTGGCGTCGCGTTTTACAGACTCGTATTTCGTGCGGGCCTGCTTTAGCGCGGTCTGCGCGAGCTTTAGCGTGCTTGTAGTTTTGCCGCCGCTGTAAAGCGGCTGCACCATGGACACGCGCGCCGTGTAAAAATTTTCACTGTCGGTGGGGTAAATGATGTGCGAGCCGAAATCGGGTGTTTCGACAATGGGGTATTTAAGGTTTGATTTGGTGGCCGTGCCGCTTAACAGCGCCTGCGGGAAAAAACGGTAGCGTGCTTCCTTTTCCTGCTGTTCGGCGATGATTACGTCCTGCTCCGCCGAAAGGAGGGCCGAATTGTTTTGCAGGGCCAGCCGCAGTGCGCGGTCAAGGCTTAGTACTTCGGGCTGTTCGGCCGGATTGTGTCTTTCCTGCGCGATGGCCGGAATTGCCAGCCCGACTATGAGCGCAGCCGTCAGGATCTTATTGAGCATTGAGCTTGAACCTCTCGGTCAGTTTTGCGGCCTGCGCGGCCAGCTCGCCCAGTTTTGCCTTCAGTTCGGGGTCCTGCTCCTTTGCCGCGGCGGTTTCCAGTTCATGCGCTATGGCACGGGCGTTTTTTCTGTCCTCGGCTACGGTGTCATGCAGACTCTTAAACAGTTTGTTAAGCTCGGCCTGCAGTTCCACCAGCTGGTCGCCCTTGCGCAGGAAAATACGGTGCGTAAGGTCGCCGCCGGCAACCTGCGCGGCGCTTTTTTCAAACTTGAATATCGGTCCCGCCATGCGGTGCGATATTACGCTTGAAACTATCAGCACTATGCCCAGATACACCGCCAGCTTTATGGCAAAGCCGGGCAGCATGGGGGCGGCTTCCTCGAGAAGCGGCGCGACCAGCGCCGGATGCAGCGAGTACAGGCGCGAGAGGTTCCACGCGATTTCCAGCCCGAATATCAGAATGCCGATTACGACACTGAGCACAATCAGCGCCATGTAGCGGTACTGCAGCCCCTTTTTGATGATGATGGTGCTGCGCTTGAAACCGCCCTGCGGCCTTGCCTGATTTTCGTTATCCATGAAACCTCCCGCCCTGTTATGCAGTGTTTAGAACATTAAGTCCGCGAAGTCCAGCCATTCCTTGCTGACCGTCTTAAGCGTACCGACGGCCACGGAGAGGGGAACCGGGACAACCTTGTCGCCCGCAAGGGCGGCCATTACGCCGAACTGTCCGGCGTGCACGAACTTTGCCGCTCCTACGCCCACGCGGGTGCCGAGCATGCGGTCGTAAATGGTAGGCGAGCCGCCGCGCTGTATGTGTCCGATTACGGCGTGACGGGTCTCGATGCCGGTCTTTTCCTCGATAAGCGCGCTGAGCTTTTCGCCCACGCCGCGGCCCTTGAGGACCACATGACCGAAATCGTCTTTTGCCTGCACTTCGCCTGAGTCGGTGGAGGGCAGGTCGATTGCTTCGCTGGCCACGACGAGCGCGTATTTGTTGGCGGCGTGTGCGGCCTTTATTTTCTTAATCATGTCGTCCACGTCCACTCTGCGTTCGGGCAGGCAGAAGTAGTCGGCGTTTCCGGCAATGGCTGTAAACAGCGAAACCCAGCCGGCGTGACGGCCCATCACTTCCAGCACGATGACGCGGCGGTGGCTTCTTGCCGTGTCGCGCAGACGGGCGAGGGCGTCGACCGCGACGGAGGTCGCGCTGTCGAAACCGAAGGTGTAGTCGGTGCCGGAGAGGTCGTTATCCATTGTCTTAGGCACGCCGACGACGGGGAACTTGAAATCGTTATAAAGGCGGTTTGCCACGCCGAGCGTGTCTTCACCGCCCATCGCCACGAGGGCGTGCAGGCCGAGTTTGTCGAAAGTCCTGCGGACGCCGTCCACTCCGCCTTCCTTCTTGTAGGGATTGGTGCGCGAGGTGCCGAGCATGGTTCCGCCGACGGAGATTATGTCCTTTGTTATGGCGCGGTCAAGGGGAGTCGTGTTGCCTTCGACAATGCCCTTCCAGCCTTCGAGAAAGCCTACGCATTCGTAACCCATTCTTTCCGCCGCGTACACGCAGCCGCGGATTGCGGGGTTAAGTCCGGGGCAGTCGCCGCCGCCGGTGAGGATGCCTATTTTCTTGCTCATTTCAATCTCCTTTTGGGGTTTGGTGCTAAAAACTGCTTATGTAGCGCAGCTGGACTATGCGTTCGGGACTGCGCTTTGTGCCGTTTTCAAATGTGCTGTTCGCGCCGATTTCGCGCACGGCAAGGTCAAGGTGGAAAAACGGCGATATGTAAAAGCGTACGCCGGTGTTGAATCGCGATTCGTCTATGCGCTGGATATTGTCCCATTCCACCATAAGCGAAAAAGCGTCTTCAACCGTGAAGTTCGCGCCAATAAAACCAAAAACGCCGTGGCCGTTAAAGTCGGACACGTTGATTCCGGGATGCACCATGACGTGCGGCGTAAACACTTCCTGCGAGCCTACCATGTAAAGTCCGCGGCCTTTTTCGTAATACTTGCCCGCGCCGTGGTCGTAATAATAACCCTGTCCGTCGTAGCCGACCGCGAGGGCGGGAATATATTCACTGCCGTCGTAAAAGCGGTATTTTGCCTGAATTTCCGGCTTTACAAGGCGCATGGGGTCGGCCGTGCCGATGAACTTTTCGCCGGTTATCGACGCGCCCAGATTAAGTCTCGGCAATACGCCGAAACCCAGCCCGCCGATTACGCCGCCGTCGGAAAAAAAGCGGCTCTTTACTTCCAGCCCGTAGTATTCCAATATGCCGGCGGTCGGGATGTCTATAAGTTCGGTGTCCGGCATTATGTCGGTGTCTTCGGATGTCGTGTGCTTCTGCGGCTTTTTTATTTTAGCGTCGGCCGCAAGCGGCAGCGCCGCCGCGAAGGCAAGCAGCATGAAGACGCACAAAAGTTTTCTGTACATGGAAAAATCTCCACGGGCAACGGGTTTCTGCATATAAGGGATATTATATAAATTAAAGCCGTTTTGTATCAGCTTTTGGCGGTTTCCACCATCCAGGACTGCGGACCCAGAATTTTTTCGACGGAGTCCAGAAAATCCTGCGAGGTCTCGACACAGCGGCCGGTCTCCACGAGAGCGGTGCGCTTGTCCGGCGCGGTGAGTTTCAGATAAAGCGGCGTGGAACCCTTGCTGGCGTCCAAAAGGCCGCTTAATGCGCGGAGCTTTTTTTCCTCCAGCGCGGTGGAAAACAGCAGGGTTACGTTGCGCGCGTAGCGCGACAGCGCGGAGGAAAGAGGCGTTACGTCGTCGGCGAAAATTTCGGGCTCGGAGCCTTCCTCCTCGCAGTTTATCTTGCCGGAGATGATGACTATGGTGTTTGGCTGAATGTTTCCGCCAAGCCGCGCGAAATTTTTCGGAAACACGTTTACGCTTATGCTGTCGGTCATGTCTTCAAGCGTAAACTGCGCCCAGGTTTCCTTCTTTTTTGTCTGGCGTTTTTTCAGCTGCACTATAAGTCCGGCGGTGCGCACCGTGCCGGTCATTTTTCCGCAGGCTATGTCTTCTATCGGCACGGAATCGGTCATTTTAAGATGCGTCTGATAGCGGGCCAGCGGATGCCCGCTCAAATAAAAGCCCAGCACCTCTTTTTCGGCGTTGAGCATGTCGCGTTCCGTAAGAGGTTTTATTTCCTCTCCGTTTACAGTCTGCGGCGCGGCTGTAATCTGCTCGTCCATGCCGAAAAGACTGCCCTGCCCCGATTCCCTCTGGTCCTTTAGTTCCGCCGCGGCCGACATTGCGGTTTCCAGTTCCGCAAGCAGCTGGGAGCGCGCTTCCTCGGGGCTGTCGGCGTCAGGCTTAAAGCAGTCCAGCGCGCCGGCCTTTACAAGCGATTCCAGCGTTTTTTTGTTTGCCTGCCGCTGGTCTATGCGTGAGCACAGGTCGGCCAGCGACTTGAACGGCCCGCCGTCAACCCTTGCCTGCACTATCGAGCGCGCGGCTTCCGTGCCGACGTTTTTTACGGCCGTAAGGCCAAAGCGTATGCTGCCCATGCCCTTATCAAGGTCTTCAACGCTAAACGGCGATTCTGAATGCTGTATGTCAGGTCCCCGTACCTCGATGCCCATGTCGCGCGACTCGTTAAGGTAGGTGACTATTTTATTTTCCTTGTCGTCGGAGCCTATGGCGTTGTGGCCGATTTCGCTTGTAAGGGCGGCGGTCATGAACTCGGTCGGATAATTCGCTTTAAGGTAAGCGGTCTGATAAGCCACCAGCGCGTAGGCCACGGAGTGCGATTTGTTGAATCCGTAACCCGCGAATTCGGCCATCTGGTCGAAAATCTTTTTTGCCAGCTTTTCGCTTATGTTCTTTTTTTTGCACCCGTTCATGAAGTCTTCGCGGGCCTTCTGCATGGCTTCGACGTTCTTTTTACCCATGGCCTTGCGCAGACTGTCGGCCTTGCCGGGCGTGAAACCGGCCAGACTCTTCGACGCTTCCATGACCTGTTCCTGATAAATCATGGTGCCGTAGGTTTCCTTTAATATCGGTTCCAGAAGCGGGTGGTCGTAAGTGATTTTCTGCCTGCCGTGCTTGCGGTCTACAAACATCGTGTGCATGCCGCTCTGCATGGGGCCGGGGCGGTAAAGGGCCACGAGGGCCGATATATCGCTGAACTGGTTGGGCTTTAAGGCGCGCACCAGTTCCTTCATGCCGCGGCTTTCCAGCTGAAACACGCCGGTCGTGCGGCCAGCCACAAGCAGTTCGTAGCTTTTGGGGTCGTCGAGCGGAATTTTTTGTATGTCCAGGTCTACACCGCGCAGTTTCTTTATAAGCTCCACTGCCGTGTCAATTACGGTTAAGGTGCGCAGACCAAGAAAGTCGATTTTAAGAAGGCCGAGCTTAACCAGCGTGTTGCCTTCGTACTGGGTCGTAAGCACGTCGCGCGAGCCTTTTGCCAGCGGCGTGTATTTGCTTACGCGTTCGCGCGTAACCAGTATGCCGGCGGCGTGCACGCCCGTGTGGCGTTTTAGTCCTTCCAGTTTCTCCGCGTAATCAAAAAGACGTTTTATGGCGGGGTCTTTTATGGCTTCCTGCAGTTCTGGCACGGTGGCCAGTGAATTGGGAATGGTGGCGTCGAGCGAGTTGGGAATAAGTTTCGTGAGACGGTTTGATTCCGACGGCGGAAAACCCAGCACGCGGGCTACGTCTTTTACCGCCAGCTTGGCCTTGATTGTTCCGAAAGTGATGATTTGCGCGACGTTTGCCGCGCCGTATTTATTGCGGACGTATTCAATGGCGCGGGCGCGTCCTTCGTCCGAGAAATCGATGTCCAGGTCGGGCATGGACACGCGGTCGGGGTTCAGGAATCTTTCAAACAGCAGACCGTTTTTTAGCGGGTCCACGCGCGTGATGTCGAGCGAGTAGGCAACCAGCGAACCCGCGCCGCTTCCGCGGCCGGGGCCGACGGGAATGCCGTGCGTGCGGGAATAGTTTATGAAGTCCCTGACGATTAAAAAGTAGCTAGGAAAACCCATCTGGTTTATGACGGAGAGTTCAAAATCCAGCCGGTCCATGTACTGGCGGGGAATCTGCTCGCCCATCTTCTTTTTTATGCCTTCCAGACAGAGCATCCGCAGATAATCCTCGGTTGAAATGGGGCCGAATTCCTTGGGAATGTCGAAGTGTGGCAGAATGCTTTTTCCGTAAGGCACTTCAACGTGACAGCGTTCCGCTATGCGCACGGTGTTTGAAATGGCTTCCGGCGTGTGCGAAAAAAGCTGTTTCATTTCCTCGGGCGATTTGAAGTACAGCTCGTGCGTGGACATCTTGAAGCGTTTCGGGTCATCCAGCGTGGAGCCGGTGGAAATGCAAAGGTGAACCTCGTGTACCTGCCAGTCGTCCTTTTTATAGTAGTGGCAGTCGTTTGTGGCCACCACGGGAATGCCGGTCAGATGCGACACTTCAAGCAGGCCCTTCATCGCGGCGGTTTCCTCGGGTATCTGGTGGTCCATCAGTTCAAGATAGAAATTTTCCGCGCCGAACATGTCGCGGTACTGGGTGGCAAGTTCGGTGGCGCGCTTGATATTTCCGGCCGCGGCGGCTTTTGCGGTGTGCGACTGTATGCAGCCCGAAAGCGCTATTATGCCCTTGGCGTATTTTGCCAGCATTTCCGAATCGGTGCGGGGTTTTGCGTCGAAGCCGTCAGTGTAGGCGTCGGAGACTATCGACATCAGGTTCTGGTAACCCTCGAAATCGCTTGCCAGCAGGGTCATGTGGCCGTTTTCCTTGCGGTCGTTGTGTTCTTTGCGCGAGCCTTTAGCCACATACACTTCACAGCCGATTATGGGCAGTATGTCCACGGCCTTGGCCGAAAAATAGAAATCCAGCGCGCCGTACATGTTGCCGTGGTCGGTAATGGCCATGGCGCCGCCGCCCTGCGCGGCGAGGTTTTTAAGGAATTCCGACGGGCGGCCCTTGTCGTCCGAAATCTTTATCATGCCGTCCAGCAGCGAGTACTCGGTATGGTTGTGCAGGTGGACGAAATCAGTGGGTTTCATAAATGCTATCCTGTAGGAAGGGCTTCGGCCCGGGAAAATTATGCCTAAGAATATTAAACTATTAGAAGAAGGAATTTGCAAAAACGTCGTCTACAGCGGCAACGCGGTCAACTTCAATGTGGACGGCGTGCGCCTGCCAAACGGCAAGGAAGCCGTGCGCGAATATATCGACCACCCGGGAGCCGTGGCCGTACTGCCGATACTTGAAGACGGCAGCATAGTGTTTGTCCGTCAGTTCCGCTATCCCATAGGCGAGGTGACGCTTGAACTGCCCGCCGGCAAGATGCACAGCAAAAAGGACAGTCCCTTAAAGCGCGCCAAATGCGAACTGGCCGAGGAAACCGGCTATAGCTACGGCAGGATTTCCAAACTTTTAACCTTCTGGCCCTGCTGCGCTTTCTCAAACGAAACGCTGCATATTTTCGTGGCCCGCGACCTGCGTCCCGGAAAGGCCATGCCCGACGAGGACGAATTCCTGCGCGTTTCCACCATGTCGCTTGACGCGGCAATGAAGCTGGTAAAAAACGGCAAGATAAAGGATTCCAAGACCATTATAGCCCTTCAGGCCTATGCGCTTGAAAAAGCCTGCGCCGCCTGCAAAAAGAGGAAATGACCCGATGAAGAGATCCCCGCTTATAGACCGCGCCAAACAGATAAAAATGGTCATTATGGACGTCGACGGCGTGCTCACCGACGGCAAAATGTATTTTGTGCCGAGCGGTCACGACACTCTCGAGGTTAAATGTTTTAACGCGCAGGACGGCATAGGTCTTAAACTCCTGCGCAAGTTCGGCATTTCAACCGGCATCATAACGGGCCGGCAGTCGCAGTCGGCGCAGTACCGCGCCCGCACCATGTGCATGAAGTACGCCTATCAGGGGTTTCTCTCAAAGACCGAACCGCTTGAAAAAATAATCGCCCACGCCGGAATCACGCTTGAGGAAGTGGCTTATATCGGCGATGACCTGACCGATATTCCCGTAATGAAAAAAGTCGGCCTTGCCTTCGCGCCCGCCAACTCCTGCGCCGAAACAAAACGCGCCGCCCATTACGTTACAAAACTGGCCGGCGGAAACGGCGCCGTGCGCGAGGTCTGCGACCTTATTCTTAAGCGCAAAGGGCTTTGGAAAGATGTTATGAAAATAGTGGAGACCGGCAACTGGGAAGCCGAGCCGCCAGAGGAAATAATAATAGTTAACGCCAGATGACCGACCTGTTATCCGCCTTCGCCGGAGGGCTGCTTTCGTTCCTGTCGCCCTGCATACTGCCGATTCTGCCGGGGTTCCTTTCGCTGATAAGCGAGGAAACCTTTTACGAGGTGGAGCATACCGGCGGCCGGCAGGCGCGCGTGCGCAAACGCCGCGCGGGACTTTCGGCTCTGTGTTTCGTGGCGGGGTTTTCGCTGGCCTTCGTGCTTTTGGGCGCGTCGGCCTCCGCCGTGGGGCAGATATTTGCGCGGTACGCGCAATACATAGTACGCGCGGCAGGCATACTTATAATACTTCTGGGTCTGCATGCCTTCGGCGTGGTCAGGGTGCATTTCCTCAATTTCCACAAGCGCATACCGTTTGAAAAATTCAATCCCGGTCTTGCCGGAGCTTTTTTCATGGGCCTTGCCTTTGCCGTAGGCTGGACGCCCTGCATCGGCCCCCTGCTTGCCGGTTTTCTGGCGCTTGCCGCAACTTATGACGGCGCGCTAAAGGGCATGTTTCTGCTGTTTGCCTATTCGCTGGGGCTGGGACTGCCGTTTATTATTGCGGGTTTCGGGGCCGACCGTTCGGTCCACTACTTCCGGCGCTACCGCAAGTTCGTGCGCTATACCGAAAAAATCGCCGGTGCTCTGCTGGTCATAATCGGCATTGCGCTTTTACTGCGCAGCAATATCTACGTGCTCAGGAAACTTATACCGCTTTGATTTCCAGATTTCCAAAATAAAATGCCCGCGCCTTTACGGCGCGGGCTTTTTTTATGCCGCAAAAGTCCGTCCAGAAACTTTTCGCGCGGTATGCTAATCAAAATCGGTCGCGGTTTATATTACGGCAGTATGCAGACGTATGTGCCTTGGCGCGGCGGCATTGCGCCGCAGCAATGATATTTTTCCACCGCCATCGTTATGGGGGGCGTGCCATTCAAATAAAGTCTTAGTCCTATTCTCTTGTCCTTGTGCTTTCCTGTATCGCTTATGTGCTCATCAAAGCCGATGGCGGATACAAGCTGAAACAGTTGTTGCCCCACCCATGCGGTGTGATTGCCGCCGACCGAAAGATGCAATAAAAAAGGCCCGCCACAAGCGGGCCTTTTTTATTTTTCAGTCGGTTACCAAAGCCACGGATAGCGGCGGTTGCTGTTTGTCACGCGCACATAAAGCAGTGCCGCCAGTATCTGCGAGGGTTTTGCGATTCTGGAAAAATTATAGTCCAGCAGAATCTGATAATTTCTTGGCGACTGCGGATTTTCCAGCACAAATCCCGCCCGCTGGTTTCCCACCATAAGACTGTAGCGCGGGCACAGCAGGCCGCCCTGATTGCCGAATATTCTTGCCGAGGACGCCAGATTGGGATGGTCGTTTACTATCGTAAAAGCGGGGTGGTCGTCCTGATCCATGAAGGTCCACACAAGCGCGCCCGTTTTCCTTTTCACGCGGCCCACTTCCTTGCCTTTGCCGTCTTTTAATATAGTGTCGCGGCCAAAAGGCATGGCTTCCACAAGCAGGTCCTGTTTGTCGTCGTAAATCGACAGGTGCTTTTTCACTTTCATTCTGGCCAGTATGCCAAGGACGAAGAGCAGCACAAACGGCAGTTCGGGCGCCATTTCCATGACCGAGCCTAACGGTATCAGCGATGCGATTATGTGCGGAACCGATATCTTTACCAGCGCAAGCAGACTCCACAGGACATGCATGGCGATAAGTCCGTAAAACCCCGCCACCATAAGCCATTCGCCAAAACGGTCATAACGGCCGGTAAGTTTGATGCCCTGCCTGCTTATCATGGTGTAGGTGATGACGGCAGGAGTTTCCTTGTGCTTGATCGAAAAGGGAAAGAAGAAATCCGGCGGCAGTTCCTTTGGCGGAGGGGGCAGAACGGGGTTGGTTATCGCCTTGCCCTTTTGTTTGGCTATGCGTCCGCCCGCAAACCAGAGCACGGCAAGCACCACCCATAACAGAAGAGGCATGGGCTGCCGTTTGAATGCCTGCTGGGTTGCCTGCGTCTGCTGCTGTACCGCCGTTTCCGTTGAAATCTGCTGTTGCTGCTGGACGGCTTCCGTATAAAGTGCGGCCGTGTCGGTGGCGCTTGCGCCAAGGGCCAGTATGGGTTCGGTTTCGGTGGGCGAAGAGGCCATCGGCTGGCCCGCCGGAGCCTGCTCCTGCGAGGGCATCGCGTCGCCATCAAGGCTTAGCACGGGCGCGTTTGCATCCGGCGGTGGCGGCGCTCTGCGCAATGGCCTTGCCCTTACGGGAAATGCCACCACGGGCGTACCGTCTTTTCTTATGGAATTTACCGCCGTGAAAAACTCTTCCGCAGTCAGGCCGACGGCCGTGAGATTATAGGTGTTGCCTGCGAAGGTAAGCAGAGCCTGCCGCGCGGTAACGCCCTTTCCCGAGTAGGTGAAAAAATAGCAGCTGCGGCCCGGCGCGGTCAGCTCGTTTATGCCGCCGCCCATGCTGTAGCCGTGGCCGCGCAGGGCGTCCATTGCGTCCATAAGCCGTGCGCGGCTGTACTTTTCCGACAATTCCTGCTCTAGCGTTGAAACGGCGATGTCCCTGCCGCCGCGCTCGGCCTTGAAAAGCAGGCCGTTTTCACCGGCGGTGTTTTGCGTCTGCCAGCCGGCAGGCAGGTCTATTATGAAAGAGGAGTCCTGCGCCCTGAAGGTTTCGGCGTAAGCCGCCGGTGACATGAATGAAAGAAGCGCACAACAAAAAAACAGCCTGATATGCAGAAGCATTAATCTTCTCACCTTAGCCGTGGATATGGGTACATATGCTTTATACTGATAAATATAGTATCTATTAATGGCGCGCTATTGTCAAGGAATGCGCAAGGTCATTGCCTTTAATACAATTAGTGTTATAATCTTATATTCAAATATACCCGCGAGGGTGTATGTACCTGTCGTCAGGCACTGCCTTCCCCGCTTATACCGTACGGATGCCGTCCTGCGGAGACCGTCGGGGAACCTGCGCCGGACCTGCGGCCGCTGCCGGACACCGGCCCGTCTTTAAGGAGCTTACATGAGCAAAATGATAATCACCTGCGCCGTCTGCGGCGCGGAAACCACAAGGGAAAACAATCCCAAACTGCCGCTTACGCCGGAGGAAATTGCCGATTCCACCGCCGAGGCCTACAAAGCCGGAGCCTCCATACTGCACCTGCACGTGCGCGACGAAAACGGCAAGGCCACCCAGCGGCTGGACGTTTTCAAAAAAACCATCGACCTCGTGCGCAAAAAATGCGATATCGTAATCGAGGTTTCCACCGGCGGAGCCGTAGGCGACACCCCCGAGGAACGTCTTCAGCCCGTAACGCTGGAACCCGACATGGCCTCCCTTGACTGCGGAACCGTCAATTTCGGAAACGACTATATCGTAAACACCCTCCCCATTCTGCGCGAGTTCGCAAGCGCCATGAAAAAGCACAAAGTGCGCCCCACGCTTGAATGTCTGGACCTGTCGCACGTCTACAATTCCCACATGCTCATCAAGGAAGGGCTGGTTGAACCGCCGTTTTATTACGGCTTCGGGCTCAACATTCCCGGCGCGCTTAAATACGAAGCCGACGTGCTGGATATGCTCGTTAACAAACTGCCGGCCGGCAGCTACTGGACAGCGGTCGGCATTGGCGGACGCGCTTCCCTGCTTACCCATTACGCCGCCATAGCGAAAGGCGGTTTCATACGGGTCGGTTTCGAGGACAACGTATATTACGGAAAAGGCGTTTTGGCGGACAGCAACGCGCAGCTTGTGGAGCGCGCCGTCCGTCTGAGCCGCGAAGCGGGACTGGAAATCGCCAAGCCCGCGGATGTCAGAAAATTACTTAAACTGAGAGAGGACTAAGACCAATGGCAAAAATCGCAACCGTTAAAGGAAATCCCTTCGGCACGCACCGCGTCATCGAACCCAAGGGCGTGCTGCCGCAGCCCGCGCAGAAAATCAATAACGACATGTCGACCATTTACGACAACGAAATTCTTGTAAACGTCGATACGCTCAACGTCGATTCAGCCAGCTTCACCCAGATTAAAAAGGAAGCCGGCGGCGACGTGGAAAAAATAAAGCAGATAATCCTGCGCACCGTTTCCGAGCGCGGCAAGCAGCACAACCCCGTTACCGGTTCGGGCGGCATGTTCATCGGCACCGTGGCCCAGATTGGCCCCGCACTCAAGGGCAAGACCCCTCTCAAGGAAGGCGACAAAATCGCCAGCCTCGTTTCCCTGTCGCTGACGCCGCTTCACATCGACGAAATCATCGAAGTGAAAAAGGACGTGGAACAGGTTCGCATTAAAGGTCAGGCCGTTCTGTTTGAAAGCGGCATTTACGCAAAACTGCCGTCCGACCTGCCCGCCGCCCTCGCGCTGGCAGTGCTCGACGTAGCGGGCGCGCCCGCCCAGACCGCCAAGCTCGTAAAGCCCGGCGATACCGTGGTTATCATCGGCGCGGCCGGAAAGTCCGGCGTGCTGTGCTCCTATGAAGCCCGCCGCCGCACCGGCGTTACCGGAAAGATTATCGGTCTTACCAGCTCCGATTCCGGCTACAAGAAAATGCAGGAATACGGCTACTGCGACGTCTGCCTCAAGCTCGACGCCACCAACGCCGTTGACTGCTACGAGGCCATCAGCAAGGCCACCGACGGCAAACTGGCCGACGTCGTCATCAACTGCGTCAACATCCCCAACACGGAAATGGCCTCCATTCTGATGACCCGCGATAACGGCACAGTCTATTTCTTCACCATGGCGACATCCTTTACTAAAGCCGCGCTCGGAGCCGAGGGCGTGGGCAAGGACGTCAATATGATAATCGGCAACGGCTACACCAAGGGCCATGCCGAAGTTACGCTCAACATCCTGCGCGAGTCTCCCGAGATCAGAAAGATCTACGAGAAGCTTTACGCATAAGCGGAGATATTATGCGGGAGTATAAGACAGTCGATTACAAGCGCATTCCCCACTTCGCCTCGGTCACCGAGGCGGAGTGGACGGACTGGCGCTGGCAGATGCGCAATAACATAAAAGACATCGCCACCCTCTCTAAAATCATCGACCTTGATGAGACCGAGAAAGCGGACCTTGAGAAATGCCTTAAAAAGTTCCGCATGGCGATTACGCCGTACTATGCCGCCCTCATGGACCCGAAGGACCGCCGCTGTCCCGTGCGCCTTCAGGCCGTGCCGCGCATAGCCGAACTTAAAGACGATATTTCCGACCTCGACGACCCTTTGCACGAGGATGTGGATTCGCCGGTGCCCGGTCTTACGCACCGCTATCCCGACCGCGTGCTTCTGCTGGTCACCAATATCTGCTCCATGAACTGCCGCCACTGCACGCGGCGGCGTCTGGTTGGGTTTGAAGACTGCCACATGTCGATGGAAAACATCGACAAGGCTGTCGAGTACATAAAGAGCAACAAGAACGTGCGCGACGTCGTGGTGTCCGGCGGCGACCCGCTGACGCTTTCCGATGAAATGCTTGAGACCGTGCTTTCCAAACTGCGCGCCATACCGCATGTTGAAATAATCCGCATCGGCACGCGTACGCCGGTGGTCATGCCCATGCGCATAACCGACGCGCTGGTAAACATGATAAAGAAGTACCACCCCATATACGTCAACACGCATTTCAATCACCCCAAGGAACTTACCGCCGAAGCCAGACAGGCCTGCGCCCGCCTTGCCGACGCCGGTATTTCCATAGGTAACCAGAGCGTGCTGCTGCGCGGCGTAAACGACAACGCGCCGGTAATGAAAAAGCTGGTGCACGAACTGCTGTTTGCCCGCGTGCGCCCGTACTACATTTACCAGTGCGACCTGTCCAAAGGCATATCGCATTTCCGCACGACGGTTGCAAAGGGAATCGAGATTATCGAAAACCTGCGCGGCCACACCAGCGGCCTTGCCGTGCCCACCTTCGTGGTGGACGCGCCGGGCGGCGGCGGAAAAATCCCCGTGATGCCGCAATACCTGCTTTCCATGTCCGACCGGAAAGTGGTGCTGCGCAACTACGAGGGCGTTATAACCACCTACACCCAGCCGGCCGACCTTACGCCTGACAACAACAACGTAAGCGAGTACGACAGCGACGAACGCTACCGCACCAAGGAAGGCATAGCGGGCCTGCTTAACGGCGCGCATACGGTGCTGGAACCGCAGGTGTTAAGACGCCACACCCGCAACAAGCATCACTAGCAAACGTTTACAAAAACAAAAAAACGCGGGGCCCATAAACGGGCCCCGCATTTTGTTTGTAATTTTTTTCTTAATATCTGACAGGTTGTTCCATAGGGCACAAAGCTTTGCCCCTTTGTATAATTGAGGGGGTGCTATACCCAGGGGATATTCAGGCCAAGAAGTATCTGAGAAAGTTGTGACCGCTACAGATGCGTCGTTCAGGCAAAATGTTGGATGTATATGCCAAGATTGTCGTACATTAGACTAGTTCCGTACGTGCCAATTGGCGGGAGTTCGCGATGATATTTTTTCTTCTGATTCTTTTTATAATTTTTGTCATGGCCAAAGTGCTGGTGCGGTTTGCTCTTAAAAGCCAATCAACCATCAAGTATCCGTTGCCTCAGCCGGTGTTTGAGAGCATTGCCCTTGCCTCTTTAGCTACTTCAGCCATTGCCCTGTTTGTGCATTTTTATTACGCCAGTAATGCCGCATATAGTTATGCTGGTTCCGACTTGTTTCTTGTCAGATTGGTCTTTGTGTTTTTTCCGTGGTTATTCGTTTCTATCTGGGTCGTTAATAATATGCTTTTAAATATTGCACAGCCGGATAAGAGCAAAAGGAAAATCCGTCAGGATTTTCTTATTGTTTCGCTGGTAAGTTGTGTCTTGGCTGGTGACTATATTCTGCTTGGTATATTTAAGCCATTTTCAGACAATAGCGGTCTTTCGCTGTCATGGCGGACAAAATCCGTCGAACCTGAAATTAACGCAGGCAATATGAATACCAGTACGGAAGAATTGGATGGGATATATAAAAAATTCGGCTCAAAAAATCCAAGGATATTGCGACTGCTTTCACTAAACCCCCATACTTCATCCGCAACCCTTACCGCGCTTGCTTTCACTGACGGGATGAAACTTGCCGTAGCTTCGAACATAAATACGCCTGATTCCGCATTGGCAAGACTTTCGGACGATGCCGATGCAAAGATACGCCAAGCCGTTGCCTTAAATCCCCTTGTGTCATGTGGGGTACTTGAAAAACTTGTATCCGACAAAGACGGCGTGGTCCGCAAAACGGCGCGTGCCGTATACAATCTCAGAAGTGAACCGCGCGGTGAAGATGGTTATTTCAAAAATATTCCAGAAGGACTTGCTGTGAGAGGCAAACCCTCTTTTGAACACTGCGGCGGAGGCCTTTTATGATTATTTTGGGGATTCTTTTTTTCATTGCTGCCATTGCAATTCTCGGAATAGAGTATGCGCGCCGCGAGACTGAACCGGTGCAGGAACGTCCTGTTATTATGATAAGCGCATTTTCACTGACCTTGCTGTCCGCCATTCCTATAGCCGGCGAATTGTTCCGCGGGTTTTCCAGCAGTGATGCGCAATCTGGTCTGCAAATAGCGGCGGTTGTTTTGCTGGGTATCCCGTTTGCAATAAGCCTGCTTGTCGTTTCGGTATTCCTGAGTTTTTCTTTCGTATTCCTATATGCGTTGTTTACCAAACAAAATTTTTGTGGGAAATGGGCACCTCTAATTATTATTCTGCTGGTGATTGTGCCGGTTTGTATATTCAAATTTGTACTTCCATCGGATTTCAAGGAGAGTGTGCATATACATAAATTCCTGTCTCTACGGCAGGAAGCACTCTCTTTGGAAACCGAAGGAGAACGGTTGTCTGTTATCTACAGTAACGAAGGCGATGGCATGGCTGCGGAGCTGGCTGTAAATCTTAACACGCCGGCTGATGTCTTATCTCAAATTGGACAGCGGAAACAAAGCGATAGTTCTGAAAAGCTGATGCTTGTAGCCAGCAATAGAAATACGCCAGCGCCTGTGCTGGAAATACTTTCACATACTGACGATGAATCTGTTTTGCTGGGTATTGTGTCAAACCCAGGCGTGCCATGCTCGGTACTAGACTCGGTTAAAAAGAGGGACGGATTATCTAAACCTATACAACTTCATCTGTCAGAAGTTTCCAAACCGCGCGCGGATGATGATTATGTTGTACTGAACGGCTTTTCAATGAAACGCGACAAGCATATTTGTTCCTAAGTTGCAGGAACTTTGGACAGCTACAGATGTAACAGTTTCATGAACAAAACCTGTTAAACTGTTTTAGCGGAGCTTTCTGCATGGACGCCATCTTGGGCTTGTCGTCTGAGCGTCTGTATGCCAGTACGAGTTAAGTCATACAGAATTATCCTTATAAACCAATAATCAGGCGCGGGTATTCAGGGCCATCTGGTGCGGTCATGGCCTGTTGTTATCGTTTTGTAATACAAAGAATATAAGTAGTTTATACAGACCTATTTGCCAATAATGCTAAAATGACAAAGTTGTTTTTCAAACCGGCCGGGCGGACCGAGGGGGATGCGCGGCGTTACAGGAGCCTATGATTCGGAAACTCTTTGCAAGAAAAAGCATTACTGAACTGCTTTCCACGGCACACGACAAGCAGCATGAATTAAAACCCGTTCTCAGCGCGACCGACCTTGTCATGCTCGGCGTGGGCGGCATAGTCGGCGCGGGCATTTTCGTCCTTACCGGACAGGCCGCCGCGCAGTATGCCGGTCCAGCAATTACTCTGTCGTTTCTTCTTTCTGCCATAGCCTGCGCATTCGCGGGTCTGTGTTATGCGGAGTTCGCCTCCATGATTCCCATTTCAGGCAGCGCGTACACCTACGCCTACGCAACCATGGGCGAATTCATCGCGTGGATTATCGGCTGGAATCTGGTTCTTGAATATCTCTTTGGAGCATCTGCCGTGGCAATCGGCTGGTCCGGCTATGTTGTCAGTTTTCTAAAGGATATCGGCCTTGCCCTTCCGCCCCAGCTTACCGCCGCGACAGGCGCAAAGCTGATAAATCTTCCCGGTCAGGGCTGGGTGGAATGTTCCTCCGAACTTATGCGTTCGCTCAACAGTTCGGGCATCGAGGCCTGCTCGCTTCAGTACACAAGCGGCATAATAAATCTGCCCGCCGTGCTTATTATTCTGGGCATCACGGCCCTGCTTATACGCGGCATCCGCGAATCGGCAAAGTTCAACGATATCATCGTGGTCATAAAGGTCTGCGTTATTCTGCTGTTCATCGGTTTTGGCATAAAATATATCCGCGCCGAGAACCTCACCCCGTTCATACCCGTCAACACCGGTCATTGGGGCGAGTTCGGCGTCAGCGGCATAATACGCGGCGCGGGCGTGGTATTTTTCGCCTATCTGGGGTTTGACGCGGTGTCTACTGCCGCGCAGGAGGCCAAAAATCCGCAGAAGGACATGCCAATAGGCATTCTTGTATCGCTGGCTATATGCTCCGTTCTTTATATTCTGGTCGCGCTGGTGCTTACCGGCATCGTGCGCTATGACCGCCTGCTTGTGGCCGACCCGATAGCCGTGGGCGTAAATGCCGCCGGACAGGGGCTTTACTGGCTGAGACCGTTTATTAAAATCGGTGCGATAGCGGGTCTTAGCTCGGTCGTGCTTGTTCTGCTTCTGGGCCAGCCCAGAATATTTTTTGCCATGGCAAACGACGGTCTTCTGCCCGGTTTTTTCCGCCGCGTGCACCCGCGCTTTCACACGCCGCACACAACTACCATAGTCTGCGGCGCGGCCGCCGCCATTCTGGGCGGAATGCTGCCTATAGGTATTGTCAGCCGCATGGTGTCCATAGGCACATTGCTCGCTTTCGGTATGGTATGCATAGGAATTCTTGTGCTGCGCAAATCAAATCCCGAATTGCCCAGACCGTTCAAAACGCCGTGGGTCCCGTTCGTGCCTATAATGGGGGCGGTGGCTTCGTTCGGTCAGATGCTTGCCCTGCCGCTGGATACATGGATACGGCTTGTCGTATGGCTTGCCATAGGTCTTGTCATCTATTTCCTGTACGGCATCAAGCACAGCGTGCATAATTCAAAGGAACCTGCGCGGTAAATTTGAACCGGCAATAAAAAAACGCCTTCCCCAAAAGGGAAGGCGTTTTCTTTTTTAGTGTAAAACTTTACAGGTCCTGCGCCGCGCTAAGCGATGATGAAATGATGTTGTAGCTTTTTATCAGCATCATTATAAGCATTGCCGAGTAGGCGCAAATCCACGCGGTATGCACCCAGCGCATTGTGCGCGATACAAACGGCGACTTCCACACATAAGGCAGTGTAAGCGGGCCCAGCGCGAAAAGCGTCAGCAGGGTAAACACCCACGGCCGGTACTGAAGCGGCACATGCCGTCCCTGCCCCTTACCGCAGAAGCGGCAGTAACTGTCCGCCGGATCTATTTCCTTTTTGCAGTTCCAGCAGGCGGTAACGGGCATTATGGACTCGCGTATCACAGGTCGCCTCCGCCGTGCTCGGCGAGGTATTTTCTTACCTTCGAGCGTGCGCGCGCGGTTTTAACGAAGTTCAGCCAGTGGCGTTTTGGCGTGGCGCTTTTGCGGGTTAATATGTCGCAGAAATCGCCGCTTTTAAGGTTGTAATCCAGCGTGACAATCTTGCCGTTAACTTTCGCGCCGGTGCAGCTGTCGCCGATGTCGGTATGCACGGCGTAGGCAAAATCAATCGGGGTCGCGCCAAGCGGCAGGGCCTTCACCTCGCCTTTGGGCGTAAACACGAACACCTGCTGCAGGTCCATGTCGGTGCGGAAACTTTCCAGAAATTCGCGCGGGCTTGTAAGGTCCTGCAGCCACTCAATCCACTGCCGGAGCCAGTTTAGCTTTTCATCGAAATGCGGGTCGGCGTTTACGCCCAGTTTGTAACGCCAGTGCGCCGCAATGCCGTATTCCGACGTGCGGTGCATTTCCTCCGTGCGTATCTGTATTTCTATAAGGTTGCCTTCGGAGTCCACCACCGTCGTGTGCAGGCTCTGGTACAGGTTCATTTTCGGTATGGCTATGTAATCGGTAAACGAACCCGCCACCGGTTTGTAAGTGGAATGCACAATGCCCAGCAGTGCGTAGCAGTTGGCCACGGTGTCGGTGATGATGCGCACGCCGAGGGAATCCTGTATTTCCTCGAACGGGCGGTTTTGCGAGGTCATCTTGCGGTAAATGGAATAGATGTTTTTCGCGCGCGAAAGCACGCGGTGCGTTATACCGGTCTTTTCCAGATGTACTTCAATGTCCTTTTTGAACTTCTCAAGAATCTTGTCGCGTTCCTTGGACACTTTTTCTATTTTTGCCACCAGGTCGTTAAATTCATCCGGATGCAGCGCCTTGAACGACATGTCTTCCAGATCGGACTTTACGTGGAACATGCCAAGCCGCTGGGCAAGCGGCGCGTAAAGGTTCATGGTTTCGTTCGCAATTTTAAGCTGGCGTTCCGGCGACAGGTAGTGCAGCGTGTGCATGTTGTGCAGACGGTCGGCCAGTTTTATCAGAATCACGCGTATGTCCTGCGCGGTGGCAAGCAGCATCTTGCGCCAGTTTTCGGCGGTGGCTTCGTCGATAGACGAAAAAAGCAGGCTGTCGATTTTAGTTACGCCCAGCACCATGTTCGTTATTTCGTCGCCGAAGTCCTTGCGCATCTGTTCGACGGGCACGGTGGTGTCTTCGATTACGTCGTGCAGAAGCGCGGCGCAGATGGTCGGCATGTCCAGCTTGTAATCAAGCAGGGTGTCGGCCACGGTGTAGCAGTGCAGAAAATAAGGCTCGCCCGAGGCGCGCGTCTGGTCCTTGTGCGCCGTGAAGGCCGTGTCGTAGGCTTTTTCCAGCAGCGCCGTGTCGGTGTTGGGGGAGTAAGCCTTGAATTTCGCTATCAGTGCTGTCTTATCCATGATGTTTTTTAAGCGTTGCCGCCCGCCTGCTGTATCTCGTAGAGTTTCCGGTATACTCCCGGTCTGGCTACCAGCTCGGCGTGGGTTCCGCTTTCCACAAGATTTCCCTGATTAAGAACGTGGATTACGTCGGCGTTCTGTATGGTGGACAGACGGTGCGCCACCATTATTACGGTGCGGCCCGTAAGCAGTTTCTCTATTGAGGACTGCACGGCCTTTTCGCTTTCCGTGTCCAGATTGCTCGTCGCCTCGTCAAGAAGCAGGACGGCGGGCTTTTTCAAAATAGCGCGGGCTATGGCAAGCCGCTGACGCTGGCCGCCGGAGAGTTTCACTCCGCGTTCGCCCAGCATGGTGTTATAGCCTTCCGACATTTGCAGAATGAAGTCGTGCGCGTCGGCCGCCTTGCATGCCTCCTGCACTTCCTCAAGTGTAGCGTCCGGGCGGCCGAGGGCGATGTTTGCAAACACCGTATCGTCAAAAAGAATCGTGGTCTGGCTTACAAGGCCTATGTGGTTGCGCAGACTGCCAAGCTCAAGCACGCGCAGGTCGTCGCCATCATATGTTATGCGTCCCGCCACGGGGTCGAAAAGCCGCAGCAGAAGATTTATTATCGTGGTTTTTCCCGAGCCGCTCGCGCCTACAAAGGCCACGGCCTGTCCCGGTTCTATGGTGAGGTTCAGTCCGTTTAGGGCATTGAGCGCGCCGGTGGGATATTTATAGGTAAGGTCTTCAAAAACAATTTTGCCCGCCAGCTTCTGTATCTTTTTTGGGTTTTGTATTTCCACCACAGTGGGTTTTTCGTCCAGAAGCTGAAGTATGCGGTCCCAGCAGACGAGGCCAAGCTGCAAAGTCGGGTTTGCGTTTGCTATGTTTTTTAGCGGGCCGTATATGGCAAAGAACGCGCCCAGAAACACAACGAAATCGCCGGCCGACATGTGCTGCGCGATAATTTCCCGCCCGCCGTAGTAAATAAGCAGGGCGATTATTATGCTTCCCAGAAACTCCATGAGCGGGCCGTTTAAGGCGGTGGCGCGCAGGTACTTCATCATCTCCGAAAACAGATTGTCGTTTTCTGCGGTAAAGCGGTCTATCGCGCCCTGTTCGTAGTTGAAGGCTTTTATGATTGCCATGCCTTCAAGACTTTCCTGAAAGCGGTGGTATATCTGGCCGACTATCTGCTGGCTCTTTCCCGCCGATTTGCGCATTTTCTTGCCCAGTATGCCGAGCATTCCGCCCGCGACGGGCCCTATGAGCAGTACGATAAGCGTGAATTTCCAGTTTATGTAGAACAGCACAAACAGCAGTATGAATATGGTGAAGCTGTCGCGTATAAGATACAGCGGCACGAACTGAAGCATGGACTGAAGGCTTGTAAGGTCGTTAGTTACGCGCGACATTATTTCGCCAGAGCGTCTGCGCCAGTAAAACTCCACCGACAGGGTGTGCAGGTGGCGAAACAGGTCCTCGCGTATCTGCTGGACTGTCTTCTGGCCTATGTAGCTCATCAGGTACGACTGGGTGTACTGCACGACGAGTTTGAACAGGAACAGCGTCGGCAGCAGAAGCACGACAAACAGCAGGTGCTTTTCGTCTTTTAACGAGGAGGCGTTGTCCACAATCGGTTTTAACAGGTAGACCGAGCCGCCGTTAAAAAGAGCCACGAACATCATGGCCACTATGGCCTGCATAAGCCGCGTTTTGTGCGGCGCGAGGTAGGGCAGAAGCCGTTTTAATGAATGCTTCATCTTATTTGGGGAACACTTCCGTGGTGATTATTTCCGCCGCGCGGTTTGCCACGCCCGGTTCGCCAAGCGTTTTGCGCAGGGCAATAAGGCTCTGCCGCATGGCCGTCATGGTGGATGGGTTGTTAATAAGCGCCATCATCTGTCCGGAGAGAGCGTCGGCCGTGGCCTTTTCCTGTATAAGCTCCTTAACAAGCGGCTTTCCGGCCAGAATGTTTACGAGCGATATATAAGGAACGGTCACCACGCGCTTTGCTATCTGGTAGGTAAACCACGGCATTTTGTAAACGACCACCATGGGTATTCCAAGCATGGCGTTTTCAAGCGTGGCCGTGCCGGATGAGGTGACCACAATGTCCATGGTCTTTCGCATGGCGTAGTCGCTTTCGCGTACTATGGAAACTTCGGACGAAACGTCCCGTCCCGCCTGCTTGCGGCAAAGCGCCAGCAGGGTGGCGTCGCTTACTTCGCGCGCCGCGAATATGTAGGGCTTTGCCTGCGGGAAGGTGGCCTTTACCTTTGTAAACGCTTCCCAGAAAAGCGGCATGTGGCGGGAAATTTCCTGCGCTCTGCTGCCGGGCAGTATGCCGACCTTCCAGGCGTAATCGCGGCCGCGGTTTTCAGGCGGGGTAATTGGTTCCGGCACAATATCCAGAAGCGGGTGGCCAACGAAAGTGCAGGCCGCGCCGGCTTTTTCGTAGACGGCTTTTTCAAACGGGAAAATTACGAGCATTCTGCGCACAAGGCGCGCCAGACGCAGGGCGCGTGTAGGGCGCGACGCCCATACCTGCGGGCTTACGTAGTAGAAAGCGGGGATTTTTCTGTGCGCGGCAAGGCCCAGCACCTGATGATTGAAACCGTAGAAATCTATGGTTACCACGCAGGCGGGGCGTTTCTCGTCCATGTACTTGCGGATGAGGCCGATAAGTCTTATCCACAAAAAAAAGCGCAGCAGGGGTTCAGCAAAACCTGCCGCGCCTATACCGGCCAGATTGTAAATAAAGCGGTCGCTTACCTCGCGCATCCGCTCGCCGCCCAGTACTGCCACGTTAATATCGGGGTCCTGTTTTTTTAGGGCCCTTATAAGTGCCGCGCCGTGCAAATCGCCCGACGGGTCGCCCGCTACTACAAGAATGTTTTTAGTGGAAGGTATTATTTCTGCCATCAGTTTTTATCCAGACCAATGTTATGGAGAGCTTCGTTAATCGCCACTTTCGTGGCCTTGCCGATATCGGAAACTATCTGTATGGGACCCGAGGGCTCGGGGCTCGCCGCTCGGCTGGCGTCGTAGCGCTGAAGCTCGTCCGTCACGCGCAGGGCCAGATTGAGCGCCTGACTGCCGCGCTCGCCGTTTGGCCACGGCAGTTTCATGTGCTTTATGCAGTCGATGAAATGCAGTATCTCGGCCGTAATCGGCAGCTGTTTTTCAAGCTTCGGGTAAATGACGTCGATATCCTTGAGGCTTGTCACAACCGGCGTTTTGCGCTTGTAAAGCTTTACGCGCGCATTCATGAAATCCACTGAAATGTAAGCGTTTTCCTGATATACGCGCATATAGCGCGCGCGTTCCATGGAAACGCGGCTGGCGGTAAGGTCGGCAATACAGCCGTTCTTAAAGCGCAGGCGCACGTTGGCTATATCCTCGTGCTGGGAAAGCATTTTCGCGCCGACGGCCTCGAAGCTGACCACGGGGGAATCAATCATGGTGAGCATCAGGTCGAGGTCGTGAATCATCAGGTCCAGAATGACGCCTATGGACGACACGCGCGGGTCATACGTGCCAAGACGCTGAACAACAACAAAGCGGGGGTCTTTAATATGCTTGAACGCTTCCACGACGGCGGGGTTAAAGCGCTCCACATGGCCTACCTGAAGCACCACGTCCTTTTTCTGGGAAAGTTCCAGCAGTTCGCGGGCCTCGTCCATGGTGGCGGCGATGGGCTTTTCCACCAGACAGTGCACGCCGTGGTTCATTGCGGCCACACCAACTTTTCTGTGCAGTTCGGTGGGTACGGCTATTACTATGGCATCGACCTGCGGGAGCAGGTCTTCGTAATTTGTATAGGGGATGCAGTTATATTTCCAGGCCAGTTCCTGCGCGCGCATGGAATTGGCGTCGCAGACGCCGACCAGCTCGACGCCCTGCATGGAAGCCAGGGTGCGCACATGGAAGTTGCCGATTTTACCGGCTCCGACCACGCCAAATCTGAGTTTTCCGTTATTATTGCCCATCAGAAATCTCCAATATAAATATAGGGACTGCTAATATATATATCCTACTAAATTTGCAGAGGGTCTTCGCAGGCCGCCACCACAATACCGGCTTCGTCGGCCATGGCGGTAAGTTCGGCCTGATCTATCACGAGGGTCTTTTTAGCTTCCACTGCCAGCACTTTCGCGCCGGCGGCTTTCATGGATTCTATGGTCCCTTTGCCTATGACAGGCAGGTCGAAGCGGAAGTCCTGCTTCTGGCGGGCCACTTTGACCACGACAATGCCAGACTTCGTTTGCCCTTTTCCCGACTGGCGCAGCAGTTCGCCCGAGCGGCGAATGCAGGCGTCGGTTCCTTCCAGCGCTTCAAGGGCCACCACGGCCATGTCGCAGACCACGGCGGTAAGGCCGGTGTCTGCCGAGGCGAGTGTTTTTGCCACTTTCCAGCCGAGGCGGATGTTGCGCTTTTGCAGATCGTTTGGTTTTGCTTTTGTGAACACGCCCGCCGGCGCCATCATGGAGCCGAGGAATTTTGACGAGCTTACAAGGGCTATGCCGTCCTTTGCAAACTCTTTTTCGAGCGCGCGGAATATGGTTTCGGCGCGCATGTCTTCAAGCGTGGCCAGAATTTTGGCGGCGCGCAGGTCGGGCAGCACGCCGCCGAATATGGACGAATGTTTTATCAGACCCGCCAGCGCGGCTTCCGTCACGCCGGCGGTTCTGAAGAATTTGAGCGGCGCCGAAACCTGCCCTAGGGGGAAATATTCCACCTTCGCGGCCACGGTTTCCAGCTCCGGCTGTGGGATGCCTTTTATGCCGGCGACATAAACCTCATGGCCGTTTTTTACGGCCTCTTTCGCCAGCAGAACGGGAAACTTCCCCGCTCCGGCCACCAGTCCCACCTTATTCATCATCGCCTGCATCGGCGGTTTTCCCGCGTCTGAGACGGGGGCGCGCCACGCCGCGTTTTGTCTGGGCGCAGAACTCCGCCATCTTTATCGCTTCCGGCGAGAAATTGCCGCTTTTAATGCGGTTTATGGCTTCCTGCATGGGCAGGCCGCTTGCAAAAAGCACCTTGTAGGCGGCTTTGACCGACATTATGCTTTCCTTTGAAATGCCGTTTCTGCGCATGCCGATTATGTTAAGACCCACGAGCTTCGCGCGGTCGCCCTGCGCGCGGCAGTAGGGCGGAATGTCCATGGTGGCCATGGCGCCGCCGCTGAGCATTGCCATGGTGCCAATGCGGCCGAACTGGTGCACGCCGCACAGACCGGAAATAATAACCTTGTCTTCCACGTGAACGTGACCGGCAAGGCCAGTGCCGTTAACCATTACAACGCCGTTGCCAACGCGGCCGTCGTGGCCGATATGGGAGTTCGCCATAAGCATGCAGTTGCTGCCTACGGAAGTAAGCATGGTGGCTTTCGTGCCGCGGTGAATGGAAACGCCTTCGCGCAGATAGTTGTTGTCGCCGATGACGACTTTGGTCTTTTCGTTTTTATAGGAAAAGTCCTGCGGGGGCGTGCCGAGGTATACCCCGCCGGAGAAATAGTTGTTCTTGCCGATTTCGGCAAACTCGAAGAAGCAGTGCGGGCCGACATGCGTGCCCTCTCCGATTTTTACGTCTTCGCCTATGACGACGTACGGCCCTATGTCCACGCCGTCCGCAATCTGCGCGGAAGGATGGACAATTGCTGTGGGATGGATTTTGGGTGCCATTTGTTGTCTCCTTTATTTTTCAGCGAATGCAAAACTCATTGTTGCTTCAACCGCCACTTTGCCGTCCACAAAAGCGCAGGCGCGCACCTTTCCGGCGCGGCCGCTGAGGCGCATTACGTGCACGGCGTTTTTAAGCACGTCGCCCGGTGTTACGGGCTGGCGGAACTTGGCTTCCTCAACGCTCATGAAAAAAGCCAGCTTGCTTGAATACTCGGGCAGGCTCATGGCCATGGCGGCGGCGGTCTGGGCCAGCGATTCCAGTATCAGCATGCCGGGCATGACCGAGCGCGAGGGAAAGTGCCCCTGAAAATAGTTTTCCGTGGCGGTCACGCATTTCGTGCCGACGCCGTATTTCTTTTCCTCTATAATGTCCACGCGGTCCACAAGCAGAAAAGGATAGCGGTGCGGAATGGCGGCCTTTACGGCCTCCGTGTCCATATGGCGGATGACCGGCGCGGTAAGCAGGCTTTCCAGTTTTATTTCCGGTGTGTTTTCTTCCATGTTATTTCTCCTCCGCCGCGGCTTCGGCAAACTGTCTGGCAAAAAGCACGTTGTGCTTGTGTCCGCCGCAGATGGCGCTTATGCGTATGCGGCCAAGACGGGCGTCTAAAAGGGACAGGTCGCCGATGGTGTCTAGTATTTTATGCCGCACCATTTCGTCTTTAAAGCGCAGGCCGCCTTCGGCGTTTAAAAATCTGTCCTTGGCTATTACCACGCAGTTTTCAAGCGAGCCGCCGCGCGCCAGTCCCGCCTTGCGCAGGGCTTCGACCTCTTCCTCGAAACCGAAGGTGCGCGCTGGCGCTATCTGGGTGGCGTAATCAACCGTGCCGGAGTCGTACAAAAACTCCTGTCTTGCCACCAGCGGGTGCGTGTGCAGAAACAAAAAGGCCACCGCCAGCCGGTCGGCCGGCTTGGCCGAATAGAAAACGTTGCCGTCCGTATAGGAAATCTCTCTGGCGGTAGTAAGATATCTGGCCTCGGCGGCGTTTTGCCGGAGGCCGGCGCTTTTTAACGTGTCAAAAAATATTTTGGCCGAGCCGTCCATTATCGGCGGTTCGGGGCCGTCGAGCACAATGTCGAGGTCGTCGATATTGAGCGCCGCGCAGGCGGAAAGTACGTGTTCGACGGTGAAAACCTCGGTGCCGTTTTCCGCCAGATTCGTGCCGCGCACGGTGGAATGGACGTTTGCCAGTATGGCGCGCACGGGACCGCCTTTAATATCCGCGCGGAAAAAGCGTCTGCCGCCGGATGCCGACGGCGCGAAAGTTATGGTGCTGCGCGCGCCGGTGTGCAGGCCTATGCCCGACAGGGACGCCTCACGGCCTATGGTCTGTCTGAAAGCCATGTTCTAGTCCTCCAGCTTGAGTTTTTTCTTTATCAGCTTTATCGTGGAATAAATCTGCGGCAGCTTGCCTATTATGGCCTGAATTTTGAGCGCCTCGCGGTGCGGGCGCGCCGGCACGCCGAACATTATCGCGCCGGGTTCCACGTCGGACATTATGCCGGTTCCGGCCGTTATCACGGCGCGGCTTCCGATATTTACGTGGTCGACTATGCCTACCTGACCGGCCACCACCACGCCGTCGCCAAGCGACGACGAACCCGCTATGCCCGCCTGCGAAACCACTATGCAGGCCTTGCCTATTTTAACGTTATGGGCAATCTGCACGAGATTGTCTATTTTCGTGCCCGCGCCTATGCGCGTTTCCTCAAGGGCGGCGCGGTCAATGGCGGTAAGCGCGCCTATTTCCACGTCGTCTTCAATAATTACCCGTCCGAGCTGCGGTATTTTTTCGTGGCGGTTTTCCATGTGCATGTAGCCGAAACCGTCCGCGCCTATTACGGCGTTTGGGTGAATTATAACGCGGTCGCGCACCACGCAGTCGTCGCGCAGCACAACGCCCGGGTAAAGCAGACAGTTCTTGCCTACCTGCGCCCTTTCGCCGATAAAGCAGTTGGGGTAAATGGTCGAGAAATCGCCCACGACGGCGTCTTTTTCAATAACGCAGTGCGGGCCGATGTGTACGTATTTTCCAAGCCGCGCCGTAGGATCCACGACGGCGGTGGGGTGCACGCCCCAGCCTTTTTTCGGTCTGCGCTCAAGCTGTATCTGGCGCAGTATAAGCACAAAAGACCAGTGCGGATTATCGGAGTAAATTATGTTTCCCTTGTATTCCAGGTCCTTGCCTTTCGCGGCCTTTGGCATAAGCACGCAGCCGGCCTTGCAGCCAGTCAGCATCGAGGCCTTGTTTATGTCGGCCAGAAAAGTAAGCTGCGTGGGCGAACTGTTGTCTATGCCGCTTACCCCGTCAAGCACGAAATTGGGGTCGCCAAAGACTTCCCCGCCCGTAAGGGCCGCTACGCTTTCAACTGTAAGACGCATAAAATCTCCCGATACAAAAAAGTTTTCCGTCCCCAAACGGTCCGCCCGTCCCGGTTTTACATGCCGCCGAGCTTGGCTATCAGTTTGTCGGTCAGATCCACGGCCTGCTGGCCGTATAAAATACTGCGCTTGTCTATTACTACGCTTATCTGTTCCTGCGCGGCCAGTTCCTTGACCGCCACGTAAATCTTGCCGAGGATTATTTCGGAACGCTTCGACTCCATGTCCAGCATTTCCTTTTCCGCCTTCTTGCGGTACTGCTCCACCTCGTTTTCCTTATCGAGCAGCTGCTTCTCCCTGTCCACTATCTTGTCTTCCAGCTCCGATATGGCAGTGCCGGTGCTGTCGTCTTCCGAAACCGCCGGAACCGGTGACTGCGCCGCGGCCGCCGTGCCCGTTGAAACCGGCGCGGTCATGGCCGCGCTTGATATTGCCGTGCCTGTGGATACCGGCAAAACCGCCGTCCCGTTTTTCTGCGGCGGCGTTACCACGGCTGGCAGACAGCGCAGGAATTCGCGCTCCTGCCGGAGTTTGTTTATTTCCGCCTTAATGGCGTAAATCTCCTCTTTTTTGCGGGCCAGCAGTTCCTCGCGCATACGCAGTTCCTTTGAAAACTCGTCGCGCGCCTTAAGCGTTCCCGGATGCTGGCTGAACACACGTTCTATGTCAACGTAGCCGATGCTGCCGGACTCGCCGCGGTTTTCCTCCAGCGATATTTCAAGCCCCGCCGCCGGCCGCGCCAGCCACATAAAGCATGCCGCCAGAACAACAAGAAAACGTGCCCTCACCGCTCCTCCTAAAAGAGATTGCCGATGGTAAAGTAAAATTCCGTCAGCGTTTCGCCGGACTTGTGGTTGAAGCCGTAGCCCCAGTCAAGCCGTATCGGGAAAGCGGGCGTGGTAAAGCGTATGCCTATGCCAGCGCCGGACTTGAGCATGTCTTGCCCCGAACCTATCTGCGGCGTTATGTCGCTGAATTTGTTCCAGCTGCTTCCCAGATCGTAGAAAAACGCGCCCTGAATAATGGTGCGGCGTTTTTCGCGCGCCAGCGGGAAACGTATTTCGGTGTTCATCACATAGTAAATCTGACCGCCGTCGGGGTCGCCCACCTGACCGGAGGAACTGTAGCCGCGCACGGTGTCGGCTCCGCCGATAAAGTATTTTTCATAAACGGGCACCGCGTCGGTGTCGCCGTAGCGGCCCACGAGGCCGAAGCGGTTTGACATGCCCCAGACTATCGGGTATTCGTCTATGGAAAACAGCGTGTGGCTGTAGCTGGAACTAAGGCCGGTCTTGTAGTAATCGAGGTCGCCCATAAGCGGCCCGCCGGCGATTTCCAGCGAAACCGAGTTGCGCCATCCGCGCGTGGGGTCCCATATATAGTCGCGGGTATCGACGGCAAATTCCGCCGATATCGAGGACGTCGCGCTTGTGCCTTCCATAATCTGCCCGATGTAAGCGGTCTGCACGTCGCTTATGTTGACGTCTTCGTATGTGTAGGCAAGATTGAGCTGGTATTTGTCCTCTTCAAAGCGGGGACCGAGGCGTAATCTTCCGCCGGTACGCTTTTCGGTGTAGGCCTGACTGTCGGAACCGTATGCGCGGTAGCGGCGGGTGTTAAACAGGTCCGTGCCGAAGGTGATTGGCCGGTCGTAAATCCACGGCGTGCTCCAGCTCAGGGTATAGTCCATTACCTTCGCGCCGAAACTCCAGTTAAGCGACAGTTTCTGCGCTCTTCCAAACAGGTTCATGTGGGTTATGCCCAGCTGGCCGTACAGCCCGTCGGTCGAGGACACCGCCGCGCCCATTGTAAGCATTCCGGGCTTTCCTTCCGCCACGTCGAAAGCCACGTCGACCTTGTCAGGGTCGGGGGTGGGCTGAATGTCAATCTGCACGTCGTCGAGAAAACCGAGGTTCATCAGTTTTTCCTGACTCTTTCTTATACGCGAGGAGCGGAACACATCGCCTTCCTTTACAACCACTTCGCGCTTTAGGACGTAGGGCTTCGTTGCCTTGTAGCCGGAAACGTCCACATGGTCCACATAGACTATGGTGTTTTCCGCTATATCGAAGGTGATATCTATGGTGCTGGTGGCGGAACTGACTATTGCGTTGGGCCTTACCTGCGCTTTCAGATAGCCCTTGTCTGCATAAAGTTCCTGCAGGGCGCGCACGGCGTCGGTCAGTTTTTCCTGCTGGAAGGTTTTGCCCTTCCTGTAATAAATGGATTTGGCCAGTTCCTCGGATGAAAACACCGTGTTGCCGGTAAACGTAGTGGAGCCGAATTTGGATTTGGGCCCTTCGCTTATGGTGTATTTTATGTAGACTTCGCTGGAATCTGCGTTGAAGGTTATGGAGGAGTCGGCTATTCTGAACTGACTGAAACCGCCGTTTAAGTAGAGGTTTTCAATGTTCTTTCTGTCTTCCGGCAGGTCCTTTTCGCTGAAGACCTTGCCTTCCTTGTTCTTGGTCTCGCCCATTACTTTCTTCTTTTTGAAGGAGGCCAGTCCGTCGAAAGTTACGGTTTTTACGCGCGCCTGCGCGCCTTCCGTCACTTTTACCGTCAGGGAAACCTTGTTGGCCGCGTCGGGCTGGGTGACGGAGTAATCGACGCTTGCGTTTATATAGCCCTTGGATTTGTACTTGTCGGTGATTTTAATTACGTCGTCGGACATTTTGCTGCGGTCGTAAGGGTCTTTTTCCTTTAGTGACATTTCGTCGATGATTGTGGAACGGGAAAGTTTTTTCCGTCCCTCCACCAGCACTTCGCGGATGACGGGGCGTTCGGTAAGAATGTAGGTTATGCGGTGGCAGGGGTAAAGACCGGTTTTGGTGGAAACGGGTTTTTCATCGGGCATTACGCTGATGTCTACGGAGGCTATTTCATAATTGCCGAGGCCGATGAGCGCCTGAATGTCCTGACTTACAAAGGACTGCTCGTAAAGCTGGCCTTTTTTTGCCTTGACGTTTTTTGTCACCAGACTCTTTTTTGTATTGAGCAGACCTGTGGCTGCAATGTCGCAGACCATCCACGGGCCTTCGCCAAGAACCGGGGCCGAGGACACGGCCACGGCCGGCACGGGGGAAGTCCGCGCGGCGGAAGATATTGCGGGTTCGGCCGCCGCCGCGGATGAAACGGCGGTTTCCGATGAAACTGACAGGGTGTCCGACTGGGCAAAAACCGAAACGGCAAAAAGTGAGCAAAGCAGGGCCGCAAGATAAAATCTCATAAGCTCCGTTACTGCTAATAGGATAATTTAATTATTATATTAAATATAGCGGCAGGATTATTTAAGAATTTCAAGGAAAGGCGCGGCGGACTCCGGCGCGGGCCGTCCCGCAAAAAAAGCGGCGTGTCTGCGCAGTTCGGCGGCAAGCCGGTATTTCCGGTCGGGAACGTCGTCCGTAAACACTTTGGCGGCGCGGCTGTCGCCGGGACGCAGTATTATGAACTCGTGTTCCGCCAGCCACTTTTGCTCCAGCGCGCCGCGCCGGCCGAAAACGTAGCAGTAATCGTCCCAGTAAAGCAGGGCCCAGTCCTGCTGCGGCAGGTAATAAACGTAAAAGGGCCTCGGGAGCGTTTCCTCGGTCCCGTCCTTTCTTTGCACGGGCGAGGGAAAGAGTGTTTTCGATGCAGGCAGCACCATTATGTCAAAGCCGTACCTGTCCATGAAGGCTTTCCATTTCGCCACCGAGGACATGGCGGCCGCCACTTCTCCCAGATGCCGGTGAAAAATATACCTTCCGTCCACGAAAATCTTGTAATCGGGATTCAGGTTAAAGCCCAAGTACCCGCCCCAGCCCCAGGAATTGTAAAGCCGCTTTCCGGCCAGCGCGTCTTTGTTGTCCTTCAGATACCGCGCCGCGCCTCGGACCCCGTGTACGGAGGAAAATGAATCGGCCATGTGCTGTGAAAACGATGCGCCCAGACAGAATAAAAATGCCGTCGTAAAAAATACGCCGCGCAATACGCCGCGTATTTTGCCTCCGCCGCAGGTTTTCAGCGCGTCGGCCGCGACGGGCAGGGCAAGCAATACGCAAAAGGGCAGATTCCGCACATGCGCTATTGCCGCGTAGGAAAAATATGCCAGCGCCAGTTCCCGTCCGCTAACGGCGCGCTCCCTAAATATCCGCCATGCCGCCAGCGCGGCCGCCGGAAAAAACAGAACCCAGAAAGCCAGCAGGCGCACGTCCGAAAGTCTGGACGGCATCCATTCGATTATTTTGGCGGTCAGGGCGTTCATCTCGCCCGCGTGGATAAAGAGCACCGAGTACATCTTCCAGCCGTATGGGTTGCAGAGCGTGCCCAAAAGCGCGGCAATAAGGCAGGCGGACAAAAGCTTTATCCTGCCGGAGTTTTGGCGTGCTTTAAGTAAAAAACCTATACCGTAAAAGCCCATGAGGGCCAGACCGTAGGCAAAACCCGCGTGCAGATTGACCCACAGCGCGAACATGCAAAAGGCCGCCAGCGCGCGGCGCGGTATTTTTTGCGGAGGATTCTGCGCAAGGCGCAGTTTTTCAAGCAGATAAATCAGGACAGCGAAAAACAGTACTGTGGAATTGTCCGCCCGCCAGTCGGCCAGCACGGAAACGGCGGCGGCAAAAAGCGGCAGTGCCCAGATAAATTCATATTTCGCGTTATAAAGTGAAAGGGTTTTCCAGAGGAAATAACTTACCGCGGCAAAAACGAGGGTTTTGAACGCCCACAGGGCGGTAAGTCCGCCCGCGCAGTACAGGGCATAGGCAAGCAGCTGGGTCAGCCATTCAAAATCGGTCCACGGCTGGCCCGCGTGTGTCCAGGACAAAAAATCAACGGCGGGCAGGGTCATGTGCTGTGCCATGAACCGGCCCGCCGATAAGTGCCAAAATAAATCCGGGTTGTTTAGTCCGGTCGTGAAAACGAAACCGGCCACCGCCGCGGATAACACAAATAAGCCGCGTATGAACACGGCTTTATTGCGTTGGAAAAGACCCCTCACTATCCCTTGCGCTGAACCAGACCGCTCTTGATGCAGGATGTGCAGACGTAAGCGGTTTCAACTTTTCCTTCGAGCAGAACTCTCTGCTTCTGAAGATTGGGCTTAAAGAGTCTCTTGGTTGCTTTGTTCGAGTGACTGTAGGAATTGCCGGAAACCGGACCCTTCCCGCAGATTTTACATTTGTATGCCATGGGTTTATTGTAGTAAATTCCCGAAATAATCTCAAATATGTAAAATTATATCGTGGGTGAAACAGAACTGGCCATACAATATATAAAAGGTGTGGGCCCCGCGCGGGCCGCGCTTTTCCTCAGCCTCGGGGTAACCAGCCCGCAGGAACTTCTGCGCTATTATCCGCGCGACTGGCAGGACCGCCGCACGGGCAGTCTGCTGTCGATGTTTAGACAGAACGAGACTTCAGTCGTGCTCGGCCGTGTTATCGCCGTGCGCTCCGTGCCCGCCAGACGAGTCAGCATTCTCAAGGCTTTTTTTAAGGCTCAGGACGGCGGCGAGTTCGAGGCCGTGTGGTTTAAGCATGTGGCCGGTATGCGCTACGACCCTTTTTCCTCCCTGAAAAAGGAACTGCGCGAAGGACGGCTTTTCTGGCTTGTGGGCCGTCCCGGCGATAACGGCGCGTTCCGCGCCGAGGAGTGCTACGCCGACGATGACGCCATGGCGCATCTCGCCCATATCGGGCGCATTGTGCCCGTGTACCCGCTTACGGCCGGGCTTACCGCAAAGTTCATGCGCGAGACCGTGCGCCGCGCCCTTGACGACAACAGCCGCCGCGAGCCCGACCCTCTTCCTTCCTTTTTAGTGCGGAAGCGCGGCCTTCTTACTCTGTCCCAGTCGTTAAAGGGTATACATTTTCCGGACACCATGCAGGAAAAGCAGGCGGCTAAAAAGCGTCTTGCCTACGAGGAGTTTTTATTTCTAACAACCGCGTGGAGCATAAAGCGCCTTCAGACAAAGGCCGATGAAAAAAACCGCCGGTACGAAATCAAAAAAAATCTGCTCACGCCGTTTCGTCAAAAGCTGGGTTTTGAATTTACGGCCGATCAGGCGCGGGTGATAAACGAAATTTTCCGCGACATGCTTTCCACCCGTCCCATGACCCGCCTTCTTCAGGGCGACGTGGGCTCCGGCAAGACCGTTGTCGCGCTGTCGGCCCTGCTGCTTGCGGTGGAAAACGGTTTTCAGGGCGCGTTCATGGCGCCGACGGAAATTCTTGCCGCGCAGCATTTCATGACCTTTCAGAAATTTCTGGACGGCCTGTCCGTGCGCTTCAAACTTATCACGTCCAAGACCACGGCAAAGGAAAAAGCCAAAATAGCGCAGGCGGCAGCGGACGGCGAGCTTGATATAGTAATCGGCACGCACTCGCTTATAGAGGATAAAATAAAATTCAAAAATCTCGCGCTTGCGGTTATCGACGAACAGCACCGCTTCGGCGTGCGCCAGCGCGCGGCCCTGCGCCAGAAAGCCGACCATACCGACCTGCTTATAATGACGGCCACTCCAATTCCGCGAACGCTGGCCATGGCGCTTTACGGCGACCTGGATGTTTCCACAATCACAACCCTGCCGCCGGGGCGCAAGCCGATAAAAACGGAAATAGCCGACGAACATTCCGCTTTTGCCGCCGCCCGCGCCGAAGCGGCAAAAGGCCGGCAGGTGTATATCGTTCACCCCCTTATAGAGGAAAGCGAAAAGCAGGAACTTAAATCCGTAAAGCAGGAATTCGAGCGGCTTTCAAAGGACGTTTTCCCCGACCTGCGGCTTGATATTCTGCACGGGCAGATGAGCGCAAAAGACAAGAGCGCGGTTATGGAACGCTTTGCTTCCGGCAAGACAGATATTTTAGTGGCCACGCCGGTAATTGAAGTCGGCATAGACGTTAAAAACGCCACGCTTATGATAGTGCGCAACGCCGAGCGTTTCGGCCTTGCTAGCCTGCATCAGCTGCGCGGGCGCATAGGCCGCGGGGAGCATGAGTCGCGCTGCCTGCTTGTAACGGAAAGCGACAGCCGCGCCGCGCTTGAGCGTCTTGACACCATGTGCGCCACGTCCGACGGTTTCAAAATAGGCGAAAAGGACATGCAGATGCGCGGCCCCGGCGAGGTGCTTGGCACCATGCAGCACGGCGACCTTGAATTTCGCATAGCCGATATTTTGGACGACCGCGACATGCTTACCTGGGCGCTTGAAGACAAGGACGCGATTTTGGCGCGGGACCCGCTGCTTAACAGTCCCGCCAATATGGTATTTCGCCGGAAACTTGCTGAACTTTACAGCAGAAAATGGCATCTTATAGACTTGGCCTGATATTTAAGGAGACAGTGTGAAAAAACTAGTGCTTGCCGTCTTATGCGTTATTACGTTTATTGCCGGACCCTCGCGCGCGGAAGAGCCGGACATCCGCCGCTCCGTGGTTAAGATTTTCACGTTCGCGCAAAGTTCCAATTACTACCAGCCTTGGCAGATGAACGCCCAGCAGGCAATGACCGGCTCAGGCGCGATTATAGCCGGCGGCAGGATACTTACAAACGCCCACGTTGTCAGCGATCAGGTGTACATACAGGTGCGCAAGGCGGGCGACCCTAAGAAATATACCGCGCATGTGGAGTTCGTCGCGCACGACGGCGAACTTGCCACCCTCAGGGTGGACGACCCCGCGTTTTTCAAAAACACCGCCCCGCTTAAACTCGGCGGCCTGCCCAGACAGGGCGACAAGGTTACTGCTTTCGGCTTTCCCGAAGGCGGCGACGAACTCTCCGTAACGCAGGGCATAGTCTCACGCATCGAGGTTACCACCTACGCCCATTCGTGGATGAACCTGCTCACCATCCAGACCGATGCCGCCATAAATCCCGGCAACAGCGGCGGCCCAGCCATAAAAGACGGCAAAATAATCGGCGTTACATTTCAAAGCCTTACCGGCGGACAGAACATCGGCTACATAGTGCCGGTCATGCTTGTCGAGCGGTTCCTGACCGATATTAAAGACGGCCATTACGACGGTATCCCCGTGCTCGGCGTGGACTGGCAGGCCATGGAAAACGACGCTTTCCGCAAATACTACGGCATGACCGCCGACCAGTCCGGCGTGCTTGTAAAGGATGTTATTTACGGCGCTTCCGCCTGGGGCGTAATCAAGCCCGGTGACGTGCTTACCTCCATTAACGGTACGGCCATAGCAAACGACGGCACGGTGGAACTGCGCAAAGGCGAGCGCGTCATGTGCGTGCATACCGTGTCTTTGTACCAGAGCGGCGCGCTGGCAAACCTCGGCATAATCCGCGACGGAAAGCCCATGCGCGTGACAGTGCGCATGAAACCGCCCGTCCAGCTTGTGCCCGGCCCGCTGTATGAAAAGCGTCCGTCTTACTTTATTTTCGGCGGCCTTGTCTTTACCGTGCTTACAAACAACTATCTGTCCATGTGGAAATGGGAAAACGTTCCCACCGCGCTCAAATATCAGTGGGAGTTCGGTCAGCCGTCGGAGCACCAGCATGAGGTCGTGGTGCTGTCTTCCGTGCTCGCGCACGATATAAACGCGGGCTATCACTCGTTTAACGGCCTTATAATAAACCGCATAAACGGCAGAAAGATATCGTCTCTTGCCGACGCGCTTGACGCTTTCAAAACGCCGCAGGGCGGCTATCACGTAATAGAGACCGATACCGACACCGACGCTTCCGGCCGCATAGTGCTGGACGCCGCCGGGGTCGAGCGTGCCAATAAGGAAATAATGGAACGCTTCAAAATACCGGCCGACCGCTCGCCGGACCTTGCCGCCCCGGAGGCGAAATGAATTTACGCGAACTGCTTAAAAGGAAAATACTGATTATAGACGGCGCCATGGGCACTCAGCTTCAGAAGCGCAATCTTTCCGCCGCCGATTACGGCGGCGAGGAACTGGAAGGCTGCAACGAAAATCTTGTGCTTACCTGCCCGCAGGCCGTGGTGCAGGTGCACGAGGATTATCTTTCAGCGGGCGCAGACATAATCGAGACCAATACTTTCGGCGCAAACGATATCGTGCTGGCCGAGTACGGCCTGCAGGACAAGGTGGAGGAAATAAACATCGCCGCGGTGCGCCTTGCCCGCGCGGCCGCAACGCCCTTTGCCGCGCTTAAACAGCGTTATGTGGCGGCCTCAATCGGCCCCACCACGAAGTCGGTTTTTGTCACGGAAAGCATTTCCTTTGAACAGCTTAAAAAATCCTACGCCCGCCAGATTCGCGCCCTTATCGGCGAGAGCGTGGACCTCCTTCTTATTGAAACCGCGCAGGACCTTATGAACGTGAAAGCCGCCCTTGATGCCGCTTTCGAGGTGCGCGCCGAACTTAAAGCCACCACGCCGGTTATAGTTTCCGCAAGCGTGGGGCTTTCGGGCACAATGCTGAGCGGTCACACGGTTGAGGCCTATTACACCGCTCTCGCGCATTACGACCTTGCCGCCATGGGCTTTAACTGCGCAAGCGGTCCGGCGGAAATGACCGACAAACTGCGCACCCTTTCCGCCCTGTCGCGCTTTCCCGTGCTGTGCATGCCAAACGCCGGTCTGCCCGACGAAAACGGTCTTTATAACCAGACTCCCGAGGACTTTGCCGCGCGCATAGCCTCTTTTGCAAATTCCGGCTGGGTAAATATCGCCGGCGGCTGCTGCGGCACCACGCCCGACCATATAGCGCACCTTGCGCTGGCCATGATGGACAAGACCCCGCGCAAACCCGTCACCGGCAGGCGCAAGTCCTGCTGCGGAACGGACGCTCTTTTTATCGACGAGGTTCAGCCGCCTGTGCTGGTCGGCGAACGCGCCAATTCTATCGGCAGTAAAATCTTCCGCGAAATGATAGCCGCCTCCCGCTGGAACGAGGCTCTTGAAGTGGCCAAGCGGCAGGTTAAAAACGGCGCGCAGGTAATAGACGTGTGTCTGGCAAATCCCGAGCGCGACGAACTGGCCGACGCAAATACCTTTTTCCGCCTTGTCGCGCGCGGCATTAAAGCGCCGGTGATGATAGACACCTCCAATGCCGACGTGGCTTTCGCCGCCGCCGCGCTTTGCTCCGGCAAGAGCATATGGAATTCGGTAAACCTTGAAACCGGCGAACAGAAACTTATGCGCGCGGCCGAACTTAACCGCCGCTATGGCACGGCGCTTGTAATCGGCTGCATAGACGAGGACCGCGAGGCCATGGCCGTTACCATGGCGCGCAAACTGGATATCGCAAAACGCGCCCACGATTTTCTGGCCTATCTCGGCGTGCCGGAAGAGGACATGATTTTCGACGCTCTCGTTTTCCCCGCCGCCACCGCGCAGGGCAAATATGCCGGAAGCGCCGCCGCGACAGTTGCCGCCGTAGCCGAAATCAAAAAACAGTTTCCCGCCTGCTCCACCATTCTCGGCGTAAGCAATGTTTCCTACGGTCTGCCGACCGCGGCGCGCGAGGCATTAAACGCAATTTTCCTTCAGCACTGCGTAAAGGCCGGTCTTGAAATGGCGATAGTAAACACCGAAAAACTGCGCCGCTATTCCTCGCTTACCGCCGAGGAAATTTCGCTTGGTGAAAAACTTCTTTTCTCGCCCGAGGCGGAAAGCGCTGCGGCTTTCGCAAATCTCTTCCGCGCCGAAAAAAAACCGGTCGTTCATGCGGAAGCTCTTCCGCCGGAAAAACTGCTGGCCCAAAAAGTGTTCGAGGGCTCGCGCACCGGCGTGGCGGAACTTGTCGGCAAACTGCTTGAAACAAACGCCCCGCTGGACATCATCAAGGGTCCTCTTTCCGAAGGCATGGCGCGGGTCGGCGAACTGTTTGCAAAAGGCGAACTGATTGTCACCGAGGTGCTGCAGAGCGCCGAGGTAATGCAGGAGGCCGTCAACACCCTGCGGCCGAAGCTTGCGCAGGGCGCGTCACTGCGCGGCAAAATGGTGCTTGCCACCGTAAAGGGCGACGTGCACGATATCGGCAAAAATCTCGTTAAAATGATTTTTGAAAGCAACGGCTTCGAGGTTGTCGATCTTGGCGTGAAAGTTCCCAACATGACGATAGTGGAAGAAGCCCTGCGCGTTAAGCCCGACTTTATAGGCCTGTCCGGCCTGCTTACCCGCTCGGCCGAAAACATGGTCAGCGTGCTGGAAGACCTTAAATCTTCAGGCATAGCGGTTCCCGTCGTGGTGGGCGGCGCGGCCTTAAGCGAAAAATTCGTTCAGCTTAAACTTGTGCCGGTTTACGGCGGACAGGTAATTTACGCGGCCGACGCGCTCGACGGATTAAATAAAATTCTTGCGGCGGTCCCGTCCAAATGATTCTGCCCGCGCCTGATTTGCTGCGGCACGTTCTGCCCCTTGAAAGGGAGCGGGTCGTGCCGCTTATAAATCCGGCCATGCTCTATAACAAGCATCTGGGTTTCCGGCGCGGCGTGGCCGCGCTGGAGGCGGAGGGCAACGCATCTTATATTAAGGTGCGCGAAAAAGTCGCACATTTTCTCTCGCCCGAAGTTTTTTCCGCTCTTTACCGCCCCGCTGGCGTGTACCGTTTTCTTCCGGCGGAGTCCGACGGTAATTCTCTTTATTTATACACGCAGGGGCCGGTTGAGCGGCTTAATTTTCCCCGTCAGAAAGACGGTGAAAAACTCTGCCTTGCCGATTTTGCCGGCAAGCCGGAAAACGGCGTGCGCGATACCATTGCGCTTTTTGCCGTGACTGCCGGAGCGGAGTTTTTGGCCGCGTCGGCAAAACTGGCTGAAAACGGCAGTCTGGCGGACTCTCATCTGGTAAATATTCTCGGTATGTGCGTGGCCGAGGCCTCCGCCGAATATATGCACGCGCGGCTGCGCGAACTGTGGGGCATTGGCGATAATCTGCCGCCAATTGATTTGTTCGGAACCAAATATCGCGGACGACGCTTTAGTTTCGGCTACCCCGCATGTCCCGACCTCAGCGGACAGGACACGCTTTTTTCGCTTTTGCGTCCGGCCGATATCGGCGTTACGCTTACTCAGGACTATATGATGGAACCCGAGGCCAGTGTTTCGGCCATTGTCTTTCATAATCCGGCGGCAAAATATTTCGCCGCGGGCTGAAAGCTCTTGCGCGTTTTCGGCGCGGCGTATAGAATTTAGGTAATCGGAGATTAACGTGAAAAGAATAGCTCTCTATCCCGGCAGTTTCGACCCAGTGACCAACGGCCATATAGACATCATCCGCCGCGCCTGCGGCATTTTCGACGAAGTCGTGGTCGGTCTGCTTGTAAACCGCAATAAAAAACCCACCTTTACCGCCGACGAGCGCATGGCCCTTCTGCGCGAGGCCATAAAGGACATTCCCAACGCCCGCGTGGACAGTTTTACCGGTCTGCTCGTCGAGTACATGAAAAACAACGACCTGCACGTGGCCATAAGAGGTCTGCGCGCCGTCTCCGACCTCGAATACGAATTTCAGCTTGCGCACACTAACCGCACCCTGTCGCCCGGAATGGAAACGGTGTTTCTTATGCCGTCGTCAAATTATGTGTACCTTAACTCCAGCACGGTGCGCGAAGTAGCCTCGCTGGGCGGCGATCTGAAAGGCTTTGTCCCGCCGCATGTGGAAAAAGCGCTGCGGGAAAAATATTCCGCGCGCTAAGTCCGGCGGCGACGGCATTTTTTTGAGTTAAGTAACATTTCGTGTTGCTGTTTTTAAGGTTTTGTCGACGGTAGATGTATATCAATCAAACATTTGATAGTTTAACAGAATGAAAACAGCATTGTTTGCGTTGTCATGGGCGGATGAGGAAATCTGGTAAAACTGCAGCAGGAACCCAGCGTTGGTTTTGCAATAAATGTAAGCGTAGCCAAATTAGTAGGTGTAAGGATAAGCAAAGATTTTGGCACAAGCGGTTATTTGCGTGCTGGCTTACCGAAGCGGCATCGCGGCATGAGTTTGGACCACAAGAAAATGCTTGTGGCATACTTCCTAAACAGCAGAAATATGCCACAAATAGCAACACGAAATGTTACTTAACTCATTTTTTTCGCAATAAACGAATTGATTCTGCGTCGGCGATGCTGCTCTGTTTAAGTCCTGTCTGCCGTTGCCGGTCAACTGCAAAGCCGCGCCTGTTCTGTTTTGAAGTTCGCGGTTTATGGGTCAGTCGGGGACGGGCATAAATAGCTGGCCGATGTTTTTATTACTGCATAAAAAAGGCGGCCCTTTCGGGCCGCCTTTTTCTGTTTGAAAACTTACACTTTACCGCCGCTAGAAGGTGGAGGCGGAGGCGAACACGCGGAAATCGATGTTCGGGAAAATATTATGCTCGGTTTCCAGTTCCTTTATGCGCTGTTCGTCGAGCTGGGCCGACTGCATCATGCGGGCCAGCTGGTAGAAATTATGGCAGTGCTCCACAATGCGCTTTTCGGCGTACTCGGCGTGCGAGCCGACGTAGAGCAAAAACGCCCAGTCCGAAGACTGCGCCAGCAGCAGTTCCCTCGCCGCCTGATTGAGCAGCCGTTTCTGCAAAAGCGTAAGGTCGCTGTACTGGTAGCGGTTTGCCAGCTCTATCATCTTTTCGGCGCAGGCGTTTATCTTAGGATAAATCCAGTCGTTTGCGGCGTTTATCCACGGCTCAAAGTAGCCGCCCTCGCCCCATGACGAGGCATCCGGCTCAACCTCGGTCTGGTCGGTGGAAAGTTCCATGGCCTCGGACGCGGTGACCATCTGTATGGGCATACGCTCCTGCCTTATGGTGCGTATCATGTGCTCAAGAAACTGCGGACCCTCAAACCACCAGTGACCGAAAAGTTCCGCGTCGTAAGTGCCGGTTATAAGCGGGCGGATGTTCTTTTCCGCCGCTATTTTATCGGCCTGAGCCATTCTCTTTTTAAGGAAATCGGCCGCGTGCATTTTCGCGGTAAGCGACGCCACATCGGGGTCGTAGGGCTGTTTGTCTGCAAGCTCAACCTTTCCCGTCACACGGTGATATTTTATGCCCAGACCGCGCCGCACGCCGTCGGCATGCAGATACGGCTGGATATATTCATAGTCCGCGTCAAAGCCCAGGTCGCGGTAAAATTCCCTGTACGCGCCGTCGCCGGGGTAGCCGAACTGCGAACTCCAAACTTCCTTGGCCGACTCCCCGTCACGCGCAAAAGCTATAAGCCCGCCGCGCACCTTTATGGGCGCGAACACGCCGTTTACCGGCACGGGGCTGGCGTTTGCGGCGGCGTGATTTTCCATGAAAAAGTATTTAAGGCCGGAAAGCTGCAGGTACTGCCCCGCTTTCGGGTCGTAGGCGCATTCCGGCAGCCAGAGGCCTTTTGTCTTTTTTGAAAAGCGCTCCTGATAGTCCTCCGCCGCAACGGCAATCTGCGCGCGCACGGTTTCGGCGTGCGGCTGAATAGGCAGAACGGCGTGCGTGGCCGAGGATGTTATTATCTCCACCAGCCCGCTTTGCTGAAACTGCTTAAAGGGGGTTATCATGTCGCCGCTGTAGCGGTCCATGAGACGCAGGGACTGCTCGAACATGTTCTGGTACATCAGCGCGGTTTTGCGGAACGGACTGCCTTCCGGCTGGCGGCCAAGTTCTTCCTCTATAAGCGTCAGCCGTGCCTCGATATAGGCGCGGCAGCGTTTTTCAAGAAACTCGTCTTCCAGCATGGCGCACAGCGTCGGCGAAAGCGATATGGTAAGCGCGGGCCGGATGTTTTCCTTTGCCAGCCGCTCAATCATCAGTATTAAAGGAATATAGGTTTCTGTTATGGCCTCGAAAAACCAGTCCTCTTCCAGATACCAGTCTTTTTCGGGATGCCGCACGAAAGGCAGATGCGCGTGCAGTACTACGGCCAGATAGCTTTTTGTGCTCATAGCGAGTAGCCTCCGCCGAATGACGAACTGGTGGGAAGGGGCGCAGTTCCGTCGCCGGGACGGCCGCGCGGGACCAGCACGGTGTTTGATTCCAGCACCGTCTGTAGGTCGCCTGAAATGTTGAAAATGTGCAGGGCGGCATAATAGTATTTGCCTGAGTCCTGCGGCTCTATGTATAGCTTGAGGCCGTTCCACTGCGCCCGAAACTGCGCCACCGGCAGGCGGTGCTCTGCCGACATAAGCTTTATGGTTATTTCCGGCGCGAGTATGCCCTTTTCAAACAGCACGCGCCGCTTCTCCGTCCACTCCCAGTAAAGCAGACAGGAGTGCGGATTCCGGGGCAGAATCATTATTTTGTCGCGCGAGGCGGCAAACGACGTGGCCCAGTGCGGATCGCCCGCCGGCCAGTCCTGCGAGACATGCTGTTTGTTTTCTGCTTCCATATTGATATACCTTATATCAATTGTCCTAAAAGTATATTAACATTGTCAAATAATAGATGTAGAATTTCAAGGAAAGCTCTTGTCCGCCGCCGGCGGACCAAAACCTTAAATCTATAGCGGAGCTAACATGGAAACCCAGTCGGAAAGACTTTCTTTCCTCAATGAAGAAATAAAGAATCTCACGGCGGAAAACCGCCTTATGAAACTGCACATCCTGCAGAGTGCGCAGCAGCCCGTCTCCATAATCGACGGCAAAAAGGTAATCAATCTTACCTCCAACAACTATCTGTGCCTGACCACGCATCCCAAGGTCAAGGCAGCGGCCATAGCCGCCACGCGCAAGTGGGGCGTAGGCTCGGCGGCAGTGCGCAGCATCATCGGCACGATGTCCATTCACGACGAGCTTGAAAAACGTCTCGCCGAGTTCAAGGGCACCGCGGCTTCCGTTCTGCTGCAGTCGGGTTTTTCGACAAACACCGCGGTCTGCCAGACGCTGATGAACTCGCCCGAGGACCTGCTTATTTCGGACGAACTCAACCACGCCTCCATTATTGACGGCGCGCGTCTTGCCAAGGCCGCCCGCAAAATTTACGCCCATTCCGACATGCGCTCGCTTCAGGCCATTCTGGAATCGCCGGAAGCCCGCAAGGCGCGGCGCAAACTGGTCGTGACCGACGGAGTGTTCAGCATGGACGGCGATATCGCCCGCCTGCCGGAAATAGTCGAACTGTGCGAAAGATACAACGCCGTTGTTATGGTTGATGACGCGCACGCAAGCGGCGTGCTCGGTCATCAGGGCCGCGGAACCGTGGACCATTTTAACCTGCACGGCCGCGTGGATATTCAGATAGGCACTCTTTCCAAGGCTTTCGCCACAATAGGCGGCTATGCCGCCTCCACCGAGGCCATGCGCGAGTATATGATTTCCAACGCCCGCCCCTTCCTGTTCTCAAGCTCTCATCCGCCTTCGGTCATTGCCACCGTCATGGCCGGTCTGGACGTGCTTTACAGCGAACCCGAACGGCTTAAGGCTCTGTGGGACAACACCAAGATGTTCAAGGAAGAACTTACAAAGGCGGGATTCAACACCGGTTCCAGCCAGACGCCCATTACGCCCGTAATGATTGGCGACACCTACAAGGCCAAGACCTTCAGCGAACGGCTGTTCGAGGAAGGCGTGTTTGCCCTGTCTATTGGTTTCCCGACGGTCGCCAAGGGCAAGGAACGCCTGCGCACAATAGTAACGGCCGGTCACAAACAGAAGGATCTGGAAAAAGCCGTAGCCAAGTTCAAGAAAGTAGGTAAGGAACTCGGCATAATCTGAGAATAACCATGAGGGGGCGCGGCATTGCCGCGCCCCCGTTTTTTATGAAAAAAGCCCTGGTCGTATTTCTGCTGTCAGCCTGCATAGTCCCTGCCCGCGCCGCCAAGCTGGAAGTGGTATCCACGATTTTTCCGGTCTATGAATTCGCCCGCGAAGTGGGCGGGTCAAAGACCGATGTAAAAATGCTTATAATCCCCGGATGCGAACCTCATTCCTTCGACCCAAAGCCCAAGGATATGGTGGCCCTTTCAAAAGCGGCCGTTTTTGTTTATGTCGGTGACGCCATGGAACCCTGGGCGGCCGATTTGGCGCGCGGCAGCGGCAACAAAAAACTGCGCGTAGTTAACGCCGGCACGGGCGCGCGCTTTTTTGATTCCGCCGGTCACGAGGACCACGACGCCGACGAGCACGGCCATAACCACGGCACAAAGGACCCGCACATCTGGCTTGATTTCGATAATGCCAGAATCATGGTGGACAACATAACCGCGGCCTTCTCCTCCGCGGACGCGTCCAACGCCAAATATTACGCCGCAAACGCGGCGACTTTCAAAAAACAGCTTACGAAGCTGGATGCCGATTTCAAAAAACGTCTTGCCTCCTGCAAGACGCGCACCATGTTAAATCTCGGCCATTTTTCTTTCGGCTACATGGCGCGCCGTTATAATTTTGAATATCTGTCCGCGCAGGGCATAAGACCGGACAGCGAACCATCGCCAAAAAAAGTCGCGGAACTGGTGACCGACGTGCGCTCTAAAAAACTGAAATTCGTTTTTACCGAGGAGCTGCTAAACCCCCGCTTTGCCGATGTCGTCGCCGGAGAAACCGGCGCCAAGGTGCTTAAACTAAATCCCCTTGGCGGCATAACGAAAAAAGATTTTACCGGCGGGGCAGGCTTCATCGCTCTCATGCGCCGCAACCTTGATATCATGGCAAAAGGTCTGCAATGCGGGAAATAGTGCGCGTTGAAAACCTGAATATCTCCTATCGCGGGCAGGAAGCCCTGCGCAATATATCGTTTTCCGTGCGCGAGGGCGATTATGTCGGCATAGTCGGCCCTAACGGTTCAGGTAAAACCACGCTGCTTAAATCAATGCTCGGCCTTGTGCATGCCGACAGCGGAACGGTCAGCCTGTTCGGCGAGCCTTCGGGCAAATTTTCCTCCTGGCATAAAATCGGTTATGTGCCGCAAAAGACCGCGCTGAAATCTGTAATTTTTCCGGTTACGTCCGAGGAAGTCGTGGGCATGGGTCTGCTGTCGCTTAAAACATTTCCGCGCAGACTTGAAAAAGGCGACCGCGAGGCGGTCGAAAACGCCATGGCTCTTGCCGGCGCGCTTGAACTTAAAGGCCGCCATATAAACGAGATGTCCGGCGGCCAGCAGCAGCGCGTGCTTTTGGCGCGCGCGCTTGTAAGCAAGCCTAAACTGCTGTTTCTTGACGAACCTACTTCCGCGCTGGACCATGACTCGCGCGAAAAACTTTTCGACACTCTCGCTTCGCTCAGTAAAAACGGCATAACGATAATGATGGTTACGCACGATATGTCCGAAGTGGGCAAACACGCCGGCCACATGCTTTTTATCGACCGTGAAGTGATGTTTTTCGGCACCATGGATGATTTCTGCCATTCCGCCAGCATGGAAAAATTCTTCGGCGGTTTTGCCCAGCATATAATCTGCCACAGACATGACGGAGCCCAGCATGCAGGCGATTGAATTTCTGTCCTACGGCTTTGTTCAGCGCGCCCTTATAGCTGGCGTGATGATTGCCGTCATCGCGTCGGTATTGGGCGTGTTTCTTGTTCTGCGCCGCCTGTCGCTTATCGGCGACGGGCTTAGTCATGTAAGTTTTTCCGGCATCGCGCTGGGCCTGCTGCTGGGTGCAAATCCGCTTTATGTGTCTGTTCCGGTGGTGGTGATAAGTTCGCTGGCTATTTTCAAACTCTCAAGCCGCGCCGGCGTTTACAGCGACGCCGCCATAGGCATGGTTAGCGCGCTGGGTATTGCGGGCGGCGTGATTTTGTCCAGCTTTGCCGGTGGGTTTAATGTCGATTTATTCAGCTATCTTTTCGGCAGTATTTTGTCCATAACGACGGGGGAACTGTGGTTTTCCGTCGCGCTCTGCGTGCTTATACTGATATGTCTGCGGCTGTTTTACCATGAACTTGTCTGCGTTACTTTCGACAGCGAATACGCCCGCGTGCTCGGCATAAACACCAAAGCGGTGGATTTGGCTTTTGTGATATTTTCAAGCGTGGCCGTTGTGCTTTTACTGCGCGTGGCGGGCATAATGCTTGTGTCCGCGCTTTTGATAATTCCGGCGGCGGGCGCATTGCAGGTGGGGAGAGGCTTTCGCTCGGTCGTTATAGTGTCCTGCGTGTCTTCCATAATTGCGGTTCTTACGGGAATTTATGTGTCCTTTGCCCTTAATCTTCCGTCGGGCGCGACCATAGTGCTTATAAATCTGTTCATCTTTCTTGCGTTATATCTGTGCGGCCGTCTGGGTCTGCTTTTCAAAAAGCGCTCCTAAACAAAATCCTTAGCTAAAACAGCCGGACCAGCCAACGCTGGTCCGGCTTAGTTGTAATATTTCATGCCGGTTTGTCTATATGGTGGCTTTTAGCCATAATAAATAGACTAATAGCAATTACTCTGTTCGGTACACATGCCATAGGGGGTGTATGAATCTTTGCAGTATTTTATGAACAAGAACACTATATGTTTTCATATATCGGTAAACTACTAAAGGGCAATTTTATAAATTGGATGGCCTATGCCACATATTAAAAAACATGAGGTATTTCATTGTTTCCGAGAGCTATCAAGAAAAGGTGTTCTTGGAAATTATAATGGGTGTGAGATATATACAATTTTTTATCAAAGGAAAATGGAAGCACAAAAAATTTATAACCTTTACACACTTGTAAACTTTGGAGTTTTTTCTGCCAATGATTTTATAAAAGAACCCGACTACCTTTCAGACCGCATCCGTATTAAAACCGATCATGACCAATATGTAGTTGGTATTATCCGCTATTGTCGTTCCCTTGAATTTTTTACCTCATTTTATGTGCATTTCTTAAAAAATGGAATTTGGAATTGCGAGGGAAATACGTTAACGCATAATGCTACATATGTAATACCAGGAGTATATGTACCTGGGGAAGCAACTATGCCACCAGTATTTAACAAGATTCTGAAAAACAATTTTTTTTCTGGGTCATATTTAATTGAACATTTCGATTGTGATAAATCGTATACAAAGTTTTTGCGGCAAAACCATGAGCTCTTGGCAAAATTATCAACGCAAATTGGCAACATAATACCTTTGCAAATATCCAGTGTATCTGATCGCTTAGGCAATATTGTCTTACAATTTCCACAAATGCTAGTACGCTGTGATTTTAATCGTGGTGATGATTTCCAGACATTAATCCCAGATATAAAAATAGCGCCAGGCACGACATGCTCTGGTAAGTATAAACTTATTGCTATGAGTGAATGTGATGATGGCAAATATTTATGCGATTTCAATATGGCAGATATCACTCTGCCTGGTGGAGCGCTAAAACTTAACCACTCATCAGGTGCGCAGGGTTACTATTTAGTTGATGCTGTCTCAGGTCTTATAATGAGTTCTTTTAAAGGTAATTATATTAAGCAGATATGTGGTGAAATAAAGCTACATGCCCCAGAACCAAGAATTGTTAATACGTCGAATGGCAATCAGCGTATAAAACTGCAAACGGTCCAAGATATAAAAATTCAAAGTGCTGCTGCGCAGGATTTAGACTATTGGGAGACTGAACGGATTTTTGATGCAGAGCAAAACGAATTAGAACAAACGAGATCTCTAAAACAGTATGGAAAATTGTCTGGGCATAATCGGCTAGAGGCCTTGAGTGATATTAGGTATTTGATTTCCAGGCATGGCCGCTATGGCGTATGGTTATGGGATCCATTTTTATCCGCGCAAGACGTTGTGGATACTTTATTTACGTGTCCATTTCGAAATGCGGATTTGCGGGCATTGGGTTCAAGTAAGGTTGTCAAGATAACTGATGCTGGCCATGATTTCGAAATTTGGCGCGATAACTCAACTAAATTTTTAACATCGTTACCTGCTCAGGCCAAAATTGGTCTGCATTTGGAATTTCGTGTACAACATGGTAATTTCGGGGATAAATTTCATGATAGGTTTTTGCTTTTCCCTAGGAACGAATCCCGCCCAAAGGTGTGGGCGCTTGGAACCTCTGTTAACAGTTTAGGGAATGAACACCATATTATTAATGAGATTCAGCACCCTGCAAATCTGATATTGGCATTTCAAAAACATTGGGATGCCCTGACGGATAAAAGTTGTTTGGTGTGGAAATCATGACTATGATTGCAAATAATATTTTCTGCCAGATTTTAGACCAGGCAAAAAATGCCAAGCCAACAAAAGCTATTACTGATTTAATTGATAACCAAGTTTTAATTATAGGTGACATATTAAATGAAAACGTGCGTACACTTGTGCCACTAGTGCAAGTTGCTGTATCTCCAGCATGGAGAAGCCGCGCAATTAGTCAGCAATTGCCAATAGGTCCCATGTCGGAAGATATTGCTGCAATTATACAGGGATTGCATAGTGTATCACCAGAGAAAGCTCTTCGTTCGTTACTGGTCCTTTGGTTTGTCGATCATAACAATTTTTTACTTGATCATATATTAGCTACGGATAATATCGGCAGGGAACTGCAAATTGCCACGGTGAAATGGGCTAGTAGCCTCAGTTGTAAACTGAATGCCCGGCCTGGAATTCCTGTGTATGAACAAGAAGCTATAATGGATTTTCAACATGCTATTGCCTCTTGTGATTATAAAGGAATTGATCAATTCTTAACCATGCTATTGCGTGGAAGTCGGCGTGTAGAATGTCCTGTCCCTCAATGTTTGTTCAGAATTTGGGCCCATTACGATTTACATAGCTTGGTTGTGTTTCTGGAGAAAAAGGTTAGTACTGATTTTATCACCTTGCATATAGCCGTTACCGCGTTATCCTTGCCCTCTTGTATGAAGATTGGATTGCAAACGGATAATTGTTTGCTTTGCCTGCACGTGCTTAATCTGCACTTTAAAACTAGCGCCATTTCGTCTTGTCCTGACACTGCAAAAATAATTTCTAAATTGACCAAATGTTCGCAAACTTGGACAAGCTTTTGTGCATATTTTGGCGAATTCCCTAGTCGTTACCCCGCTTTATGGATAGAGGTGGGGCGTGGATTGAAGGACGCAGATTCTGTAGCAATGAAAACCCTGATATGGCATTTTGCATTTGGCCGCTTTACTCCTGAACACCAAGAGTTTTTTGATATTTTTAATGGCCTTACTGATGTAACCAATTCCGATGAAGACTTTGAGTGGCTGTTTATCTTTACGGAAACTCGATGGCGGTGCTATTTTCGTAATAGGCGTAGAATGTTGGATGAAATGGCAGCGCACTTAGAGTTATCAAGCTACTATGATGTAATGATTGCATCTATAAACAATCGGAGAGACATGGCATGGGTAAAAAAGCATATTAAAGTATTACTGAACTATTTAGATGTTTCAATGAATAGGTGGTTTGTTTCAAGGGTGGAATTCCAGACACATATGATTTTATTCGCATCACAGTTGTTGCCCTATTTGGAAGCTTATCGAAACTTTAAGTGTGTAAATAATTTTGACATTACCTTTGAAGAGGAAAGTATTTCCATTTTGGAGTATAACTATAACTTTAGGTGCCATGGCGTATGGTCTGAAAATACCAAGTTTGTGGAACAAGCCAGGACAATTATAGGTGCACCTCCAACTATTATTCCTGCTTCTTTGAAAATCTTACCTTTACTTGAATATGGCAACATATAGGTTGAATCTAGTAGAACAGTGCCATGTGAAAGTGCTGTAAGTGGTTGCGGTTTATTCATCGGGTGCGACAACATCAAGCAGATCATAGGTTGGAGTTTTATATATCTTGATGTTCTGGTTTGTTTCTCCTAAAGATGTATCCAGTTTGTGCCAAACAAAAAAAGCGCCCGCTGGTGCGGGCGCTTTTTTTGTTTAAGTCGTTAGCCTTACAGCAGTTCCGAAACCAGCGCCGCGAGCGGGCTTCTTTCGGTCTTGGTGAAGGTTATGTGGCCGTAAATGCTCTGGCCCTTGAACCGGTCCACTATGTAGGTAAGACCGTTGGATTCCATGTCCAGATACGGCGTATCAATCTGGTGCGGGTCGCCGGTCACAACCACTTTAGTGCCCTGTCCGGCGCGGCTCAGAATAGTTTTGATTTCGTGCGGGGTAAGGTTCTGCGCGTCGTCGACAATCATGTACTGGTTGGGCAGCGAGCGTCCGCGTATATGTGTAACGGAGGCAATCTCCACCTTGCCGCTTTCAAACAGGTAAGCGGCCTGATCGCCGTCCTCGTCACCATGCTTTTTGCTGGCCAGAAATTCCAGATTGTCGTTGATTGCGCCCATCCACACGCCCAGCTTTTCTTCCTTGCTGCCGGGCAGGAAACCTATATCGCGGCCCACGGGAACGATTGAGCGGCAGATGATGAGGCGGCGGTAGGTGTTTTCATCCAGCGCCTTGTGCAGGCCGGCCGCCAGCGAAATAAGGGTCTTGCCGGTTCCGGCGTTGCCGATGAGGGTGATAAGGTTTATGTTGTCATCGAGCAGCAGTTCCAGCGCGAAACGCTGTTCCTTGTTAAGCGGCTTGATGCCCCAGCAGACGGGTTCATTGGGGCTGAGCGGGCGAATAATCGCCTTGTCGCCCATCATGTACACGCGGCCCATGGCCGATTTCTTGGGGTTGTCGGAAGCCTTGAGAATTACAAATTCATTGGGGTAGAACTTGCCGGTAAGCTCAAGTTCCTTGCTCTTGTAAAAGGCGTCAATCTGGGCGGAGGTAACGTCCATTTCCTGATAGCCGGCGTAAAGTTCGCTAAGGTTTACCTTGCCTGTTTCGTAGTCCTGCGCCTCAATATCCACGGCCTCGGCTTTCAGGCGGAGGTTCGTGTCCTTTGAAACGATGATGACGTGCTTTTTAAGGGTTTCCTTATAATAGTAGGCGGTGTTGAGAATGCGGTTATCGGATTCTCTGAGCCTGAAGTGGCTGGGCAGTACCTGTTCCTGATCCAGCTCTATTTTAATCGTGCCGTTCTTTTCGGTCTTTACGCCTTCGCTCAGGCGGCCTTTCTTGCGCAGGTCGTCGAGCTGGCGGGAAACCATGCGGGCGTTCTTGCCCAGTTCGTCGCCGTGCGTCTTGAAATTGTCCAGTTCCTCAATAACGGCTATGGGGACTATTACGGTATTGTCGTCAAAGCTGTTTAACGCGCGCGCATCATGCAGCAGCACGTTGGTATCGAGAATAAATATTTTAGTCATTGGTCCGCTCCCGCGTTGCAAAGTTAACTAATGGATTCATTGTAGCATTTACTCGCGCAAATGCTACCGCCTGGTAATAAAGCCGGAGCCGCGCTTTTTGGCGCGGCTCCGTACTGTATTTGTCAGGCCTGTGCTTCGAACTCATCCTTGCCCACTCCGCAGACGGGACAGGTCCAGTCCGCCGGAAGTTTTTCAAAAGGCGTTCCGGCCGGAATTCCGTGCTCGGTATCGCCTTCGGCTGGGTCATAGGTGTAACCGCATACTTTGCAGACGTACTTTTTCATTTTCCCTCCGTTTGTGTTTGCACCGGCTTGTAAGTCGTGGCATTGCGCGGGGTCTTGCCGCGCATCACATGGTAATAATAATCATAGGTAAGGGGCTTGCCGTCGGCGATGATGCGGCCGTTGGTAATCTCGCCTATGAAAATGGTGTGCGTTCCCACGTCCACGGTCTGGGTGACTTTCACTTCAAAAAACGAAAGAGTGTTGTCCAGCACCACCGGCGTGCCCGACCGCGTTTTTTCGTGGCGCACTTTTGCAAACTTGTCTTCATTGCGGCCCGTCTTGAAGCCGAAGGTTCCGATAAAAGTCATCGGCGCGCCTTCCGCCACAACCGACACGGTGTAGACTCCGCTTTTGGTTATATATTCGTGCGTAAGATTGCTTTTGTGTATGACGACGGCCATTTTAGCGGGCTCGGCCGTAACCTGCATGACGGAGTTTGCCAGCTGGCCGTTCAGTTTTTCGCCGTCGCAGGACGAAACGATGTAAAGGCCGTAGGACATGTCAAACAGCGCGTTTATGGTATCCTGACTCAGCATACTTTCTTTATCTCCTCGCCCAGATTTTTGCCGCTTTCAAGCGCGGCGGCAAGCGCGGCTTCATCCGGCACGTACTGACATTGCACGGGTGCGCCAATCGTTTTTACTTTCATGGCGGCAAGCGTTTCATTTACGGCCTTTACGCCGTCCGGCGTCCAGCCGTAGGAGCCGAAAGCAAGGCCAAGCAGGTTTTTCTTTTTAAGGCCTTTTAAATAGGTAAGGCAGTCCGCCACCGTCGGAAACATCTGCTGGTTGAGCGTGGGGCTTCCGACAGCAAGGGCGGCGGAATCCATAAGCTCGGTAATCACGTCGCTGCGGTGGCTTACGCCCAGCGGCATGACCTTGGTCTCGATGCCGGTTTCAATAAGACCTTCGCTTATCGCGCCGGCAAGTTTTGCCGTGCTCTGCCACATGGTGTCATAAGTAACCACGGCTTTGCGGCGCGGTTTCTGCGCGGCCCAGTCGGCGTAAAGGTTTACTATCTGCTGGGGACTATCGCGCCATATGGGGCCGTGGTCCGGAGCTATTATTTTTGGGGCGAGGCCCTTTGCCGCGACTTTTTTAAGAAAGGCCGCCACGATGTCTGAATAGGGCAGGATGATATTTGCGTAATACTTTTTTGCTTCGTAATGCCAGTCGGGCACTTCGTCGTTAAAGCGCGCAGAGGTGGCCAGATGCATGCCGAAAATATCGTTTGAAAAAAGCAGGTTTTCGTCTTCCAGCAGGGAAATCATGCTGTCGGGCCAGTGAAGCATCCGCGTTTCAAGAAAGGTAAGTTCGCGGCCGTCGAGGGCAATCGATTCCCCGTCTTTTACCGTCTGATACTTAAAGCCCCGGTGGAAGTGCGCTTCCAGCGCTTTCGCGCCCATGGCCGAGCACAGGAGCCGCTGCGGTTTTATTATGTCCATTACCGCCGGCAGCGCACCGCTGTGGTCCATTTCGGCGTGATTGGAAATTATGGTTTTCACCGATGACGGCGGCAGAACCGAGGCGATGCGCGAAAGCATCTCGTCCATGAACGGCGCCTTTACCGTGTCCACCAAAACGGGCTCGGGACCGGTAATAAGATAAGCGTTGTAAGTCGTGCCGCGGTTGGTGGAATAGCCGTGGAAATCGCGTATGTTCCAGTCAATCGCGCCGACCCAGTACACGGTATCGGTAACTTTTACGGCTTTATATGTGTTCATGGTCAGCCCTGTTTTCCTGTGGTCTCATCCGCCGCGTTTGCGCGCGGTGCATGGCACAATAGGATATCAACGATAGGCAATGCGGCGCAATGGCCGTATTGCTGAGCGCGGCGCGGGCCAAAGCCCGCGCCGCGCTTTGCAAATTAAGCCTTGCGGTGGCCCAGTTCCTTATCGGCGAAGACTACTCCGCCCTTGGACTCGCCCACCTTTTCAAGCAGCTGCACTATGCGTGCCGTGTTGTCTTCCTCCTCCACCTGTTCCTTTACAAACCACTGGAGGAATTCCAGCGACGCATAGTCGCCCTCGTCGTGCGCCATTTTTACCAGCGCGTGAATATTGCCGGTAATAAAGCGCTCGTGCTCGTAAGCGGCGCGGAACACCTCAAGCGGGGAGTTCCACTTGTGCGCCGGTTCTGTTATCGCCGGAACCAGCGCGTAGCCGCCGCGCAGCATTATGTGGCCCATGAACTTTTCGGCGTGCGCCAGCTCTTCCTTATGCTGTATGGCCATCCATGAGGCCATACCCGGAAAGCCGCCCGCGTTAAAGTAGGCCGACATCTGCAGATACAGGTAGCCCGAGTCCAGCTCGTGCTTTATCTGCTCGTTGAAGGCTTTTTCAATTTTCTGGCTGAGCATGCGTTACTCTCCTTTCCAGAGACCGTGGAGGTTGCAGTACGCGCGCACGGACAGTTTGCCGTCGCAGCCGCAGCTTCCGTTGCAGCAGAACACGGCTTCGGGCTTGTCGCCGGGCTTTAAGTAAGCGCGCTGAATGCGTCCGCCCGCGTTTATCTCAATCCATTCAATGAAGTGCTTCTCTTCCATGGGGTGAGCCACGGAACCGACCTTAACTTTTATGCCGCCCTCGACTTTCTCTACGACGGGGATGTGCTTTTCCTTTGAAGCCTCGACCGTGTTTTCCTTAAGCTGGGTCATCGGCTGGCCGCAGCAAACCAGCGTTCCGCCGCCGACATGGGTCACTTCAACAATGTTTCCGCACAGCGCGCATTTGAAATAAGTTCCTCTTTCCATTTTGTAATCCCCCTAAACTAATTTCTTGGCCGCATCGAGCACGGCGGCATAATCCGGTTCCTTGCTTACTTCGGGCACGAACTGGACGTATTGTATCACGCCGGCGCGGTCAAGCACGAAAATGGCCCGCGTCAGCAGATGCAGTTCCTTTATAAGCACGCCGTAGGCCTGCGCGAAGTCCGCGCCGCGGTAGTCCGACAGCGTGCGCACGCGCTCCGCTCCGGCCTGACCGCACCAGCGCTTCTGCGCAAAGGGCAGGTCCATGCTTACGGTGAGAATTTCAATGTCTTTCGACAGCGTCGCCGCTTCCTTGTTGAAACGGCGCGTCTCTATGTCGCAGGTGGGCGTGTCTAGCGACGGCACGCAGGAAATTATCGCCACCTTGCCCTTCACTCCGTCGAGAGTAAAGGGGTGCAGGTCGTTGTCGGCCAGCGTGAAAGCGGGCGCTTTGTCGCCGGCTTTAAGGGCGGGGCCGACAAGCGTCATCGGGGTGCCCAGAAATTTTATTATTCCGGTTCTTTCCATGATATGCCTCTACCAGTTCTCGGCGAGCACTTCAAAATATTCTTTTTTGTGCGCGCAGGCGGGGCAGGCGGCGGGGGCTTCGGGACCCTCGTGAATATAGCCGCAGTTTATGCAGCGCCATTTTACGGTCTTGGCTTTTTTAAACACCGTGCCGGCTTCAATATTCGCCAGCAGGTCGGCGTAGCGTTTCTCGTGCTGTTTTTCGGCGACGGAGACGCTTTCAAATACCGCGGCCACCGCGGCAAAGCCTTCTTTTTTTGCGGTTTCGGCAAAGGAAGGATACATATGGCTCCATTCCTCATGTTCTCCGCCTGCGGCGGCTTTAAGGTTTTCCGCCGTGGTTCCTATTTTGCCCGCGGGAAACATGGCCGCTACCTGGGCTTCTCCGCCTTCAAGAAACTTGAAGAAGCGTTTTGCATGCTCTTTTTCCTGATTGGCCGTTTCCTCGAATATCTGCGCTATCTGCACATAACCGTCTTTTTTCGCCTGACTGGCGAAGTAGGTGTAGCGGTTGCGGGCCTGCGATTCTCCCGCGAACGCCGTTATTAGGTTCTTCTCGGTCTGGGTTCCTTTCAAGCTTGCCATTGTTTCCCTCCATGTTTTTTTGTGCGGAATAAAGCCCGCACTCATTTTACTAATAAATAGTCCGTTTTTTGCCGCTATTTAACCTTTGCTAAAAATGACGGCAAATCGTTCTCGTCCATCTCTTCGCGTATGCCGAAACGCGTAAGGCAAAAATCGTATTTCACGGGGTCGGCGGGACTCATGCGCCTGAAGCCCGTGGTTATTTCAAGCGCGGTTTTCATGTCGGCCTGCGCGCGGACCGTAAGCTTTAACATGCGCGCCACGCGGTGCATGTGCACGTCGAGCGGAACGATAAGCAGGGCGGGGTCGGTCTTTTTCCATATGCCGGTATCGACGGCGTCCTTGCGCACCAGCCAGCGCAGGCAAAGCTGGAGCCTCTTAAACGAACTGCCAGCCTCCGGCGAGGGAATAAGCGTGCCTATATCGCCGCCCGCCGCGCCGCGCAGTTTGGCTGCGAAGGCGCGTACTCCGCCGCAGTTTGTTTCGCCTGCCTGCGCGTGCGCCAGATAAACTTTTTCAAGTCCGCCGTATTCCGCGCGCAGTTTTTTTACCGCGCCCAGCAGGCGGGCTATCTGCACGCCTTCGGTAAAGCGGTATTTGAGCCCGCAAAAGGTTTCCTTCAGTTCCCGCTCATTTGCGCGGCAGAGATATTCGGCGGGATGCTCTCCGGTCTTTCCCAGCACCGCGCCGACTATTTTAAGTATCTGCTTAACCTGCCCGTAGGCAAGCGAGGACGCGACCACGGCGGCCACTTCAATGTCCTCGGGGCGGCTATAGTTATAAAGGAATTCAAGCGGGTCGGGAGATACGAACTCCCGCCTGTTGTACCTTTTATACAGTATGTCCAGTCCGCCTTTTAAGTCGCTCATTTAACGTCCCTGTCCATTGAAATTTTGGCGGCGCGCTCAAGCGTCATGGCCATGGTGCGCAGGAAAATATCGTTTATGTCGCTTAGCATGTCGCCGACGATGCAGCGGTTTATCGAGCATTTTTTAAGGCCCAGCAGGCAGTCTTCCGGATTGTGCCGTCCTTCCATGGCCTCGTAAACGTCGAGCATGGTAAGCTTTGCCGGAGCCTTTGCAAGCACGAATCCGCCGCCGGGGCCGCGCTGGGCGCTTGCTATGCCGTTTTCCGTCAGCCGGTGCATCACCTTGGCGAGGTGGTCGGCCGACGCGTGCATGGTCTGCGCGAGCTGCTGGGTGGTGAGCGGTCTGTCCGTATGTTTTGCCAGCAGTACCGCGGCGTGCAGAGCGAGCACGGTTGCGTCGGCTATATTAAGGAAGTTTTTCATCTTGACCTCGCCTCTTAAATATCGTATTCTGGTACAAGAATACTACAATTATTCCGGCAATGCAAGAGTTTTTTTGAAGCTTGCCTCTGCACGGTATAATTCTTAGAATTGTAGTAGTTTAAAGGACGGAGGCTAACATGTGGGATTATACGGATAAGGTAAAGGACCATTTCAAGAACCCGCGCAACGTGGGCACGATTGCCGATGCCGACGGCATTGGCGAAGTGGGAAATATCGTCTGCGGCGACGCGCTCAAACTCTGGATAAAAGTTGATAAAGCCACCGGCAAGATTGTCGACGCCAAATTCCAGACCTTCGGCTGCGGCAGCGCCATAGCCTCCTCCTCCGCGCTGACCGAGATTATAAAAGGAATGACGCTTGAGGAAGCCTCCAAGATAACCAACAAGGAAATAGCGGCCTATTTAGGCGGCCTGCCCGAGGAGAAAATGCATTGCTCCGTAATGGGCATGGAAGCGCTAGACGCGGCAATTAAAAGTTTCAAGACCGCCGGCGGCAAGCTCGTCACCCACGACGCGCCCGAAGGCAAACTGGTCTGCAAATGCTTCGGCGTGACCGAGGAAAAAATCATAAAGGCCATTAAGGACAACTCCTTAAAGACCGTCGAGGAAGTAACCAATTTCACCAAGGCCGGCGGCGCCTGCGGAAAATGCCGCGATGACATACAAAAACTTATCAACGCCTTCTACTCCGTCGATTGCAAGCCCGAGGCTGCCAGCAAGTTCAGCAAAATGACGCTGGTGCAGAAAATCCACGCGGTCGAGGATGTTATAAAGAGCGAAATACAGCCGCGCCTTAACGCCGACGGCGGTTCAATAGAACTCGTCGACGTAAGCGGCGAACTCGTCAAAGTCCGCCTGCTCGGCATGTGCCACGGCTGCCCCAGCTCCTCGCTTACGATAAAGACCTTTGTCGAAAAGAAGCTGCGCGAAACGCTCGACGAATCGATAATCGTCGAGGGAGTGGAGGCATAATATGAAAACAGTTTATCTCGACAATAACGCCACCACAAAAACGGCCGAGGAAGTAGTGCGGGAGATGCTGCCCTATTTTTCACAGTATTACGGCAACGCCTCCAGCATGCACGATTTTGGCGGCAACGTGAAAAAGCCGCTTGACCACGCAAGACAGCAGGTCGCCAATCTTCTGGGCGCGGCAAGTCCCGAGGAAATAATCTTTACCGCCTGCGGAACCGAAAGCGACAACACCGCCATTTTTTCGGCCATCCGCTCCTATCCCGAAAAGCGGCATATAATTACCACGCGCGTCGAACATCCCGCCGTGCTAAACACCTGCCGCTATCTGCAGTCGCAGGGCTACGCCGTAACTTATCTCGGTGTCGACGAGCGCGGGCAGATAAATCTAGACGAACTGCGCGAGGCCGTTACCCCGCAGACCGCGCTGGTCTCCATAATGTACGCCAACAACGAAACCGGCGTTATCTACCCCGTGCTGGAAGCCGCCAAAATAGCCAAGGCAAAGGGCGCGCTTTTTCATACGGACGCGGTGCAGGCCGTCGGCAAGGCCGCGATTGACCTTAAAAATTCGCAGATAGACATGCTCTCCCTCTCCGGCCACAAACTCCACGCGCCCAAGGGCATAGGCGTGCTGTACCTTAAAAAAGGCACGCGCTTCGTGCCGTTTATGATGGGCGGACATCAGGAAAAGGGCCGCCGCGCCGGCACGGAAAACGTGCCGTATATCATCGGCATGGGCAAGGCCGCCGAACTTGCAATGAAACATATGGGCGAGGAAAACGAACGCGTTAAAAATCTGCGCGACCGCCTTGAACGCGAACTGGTGCGTATGGTTCCGAACGTGAAAGTAAACGGCGCGGGGACGGACCGTCTGCCCAACACGCTCAACATCAGCTTCGGTTATATCGAGGGCGAGGCCATACTGCTGCACCTCAGCGACAAGGGCATAGCGGCATCCTCCGGCTCGGCCTGCACATCGGGTTCGCTGGAGCCTTCGCACGTTCTGCGCGCCATGGGCGTGCCGTATAATTTCGCCCACGGTTCAATCCGCTTCTCATTCAGCGTTTACAATACGGATGAGGACGTGGATTTGGTTTTGTCCGCAATTCCTGCTATAATAGAAAAACTGAGGGCGATATCGCCCTATGGCAGGGACAATCAGGCGGACAAGCCTGCCTGCACGTGTTAATTTCCGCGCCCGTAGCTCAGTTGGTCAGAGCAATCCGCTCATAACGGATGGGTCGTAGGTTCAAGTCCTACCGGGCGCACAGTTTTTCAGACGGAGCCGTGTCCGCAGTTCGGGCAGGCTCCGTCTTCATTTTTTTGGAGGGGACATGGCGGAACGCGACGAAATTATAAGCTGGCTTAACGAACTTCTCGACAGTGAAAATATCCGCGACGATTCACGCAACGGTCTTCAGGTGGAAGGAAAAGAGGAAGTGCGCAAAATAGCGTTTGGCGTATCGGCCTGCGCGGAACTTTTTGAAAAAGCCGCCGAACAAAAATGCGATATGGTTGTTGTTCACCACGGGCTTATATGGAACGAGCCGAACCGCATCACCGGTATTTTCAGAAAGCGCATAAAGATTCTGCTTGATAACGATATCAGCCTTGCCGCCTATCACCTGCCGCTGGATATGAACGCCAAAATAGGCCACAACGCCGTTTTGCTGGATTATATCGGCGCGGAAAAACGCCGCCCCTTTGGCCGCTATCACGGTCAGAGCATAGGTTTCAGTGGTCGGCTTAAACAGGCCGCCACCGTCGGACAGCTTGCCTCCGTATTGCAGGACCGGCTGCACTGCGAGCCCAACATTCTCGCCTTCGGCCCCGAAAAAATAAAGACCGTTTCCGTGGTAAGCGGCGGCGGAGCAAAAATGCTTGAGGACGCTATCGAGCAGAAGCACGACCTGTATATAACCGGCGAGCTGAGCGAACCTGTGTGGCAGCAGTGCCGCGAGGCCAAAATAAACTTAATCGGTCTTGGCCATTATAATTCCGAGAAGGCCGGAATATTTGAACTGGAAAAAGCGACCGCGAAAAAATTCCGCGTCAAAACGGAATTTATCGACGCGCCGAATCCGCTGTAAACTCCAGTCTTGTAAATAAAAATCCCCCCGCCAAAAACGGGGGATTTTTTATGCCGTGCACGAATTCTTGCAAGGGCGGTATTTGCGCTGGTATATCTGCCTTCCATAAAAAATTGTGCGTGGACAGTAACCGGCAAGGCGGGCGCAATATTTGGCTGGAGGGGCAGTTCCCGAAGGGGATTTTTTCCGTCGGGAAACTGATATCTGATAAAAATATTTTTCCAGTCTGCCCGCTGTATTTGGCGCGGCCGTGCCGGTTAAGGCCTGAAAGCCCAGTGACAAACGCTGCAAATGTGTATAGACTTTACGCATCGTTATATTTAGCCGCTTCAAATTAAAGGGGATAATATGAACAGCAAGTTAATAAGTATTGTTTTGCAGTTTGCTCTTATCGGCACACTGTCGGCAACCACTCCCGCTGATTCCGCCAGAAAACCGGACATAAACGCTTACATAACCAAACTGGATAGTCCCGCCGCACCCGAGCGTGAGGCGGCCGCAAGGCAGCTCGGCAATATGGGCACGGCCGCAAAACCCGCGCAGGAAAAGCTTGTGGCCGCGTTAAACGACAAGGACGATTCCGTACGCGTTATGGCGGCCTATGCATTAAAGCGTCTGGGCTATGAACCCGCAAAAGTTTTGCCGGTTTTTATGGATTGTCTGAAAGCCCAGACTCCGGCGGTGCGCAATACCGCCGCAATGGAACTGGGCGGTTATGCCGACCAGCTAAGCGCCCAGCAGAAGAAAAGAGCCATCACAGCTTTACTGCCCGTCGTCGGCAAGGATACGGATGTTACGACCCGTGCAAATGCAATACTGTCGCTTGCGCATCTTGGCGCGCATGAAAAGTATATGCTCGATGCGCTTCTCAAAGGTTTGAAGGACGAAGCCGAGCCCGTGCGCGCGGCGTCGGCTTATACTATAAGCGTAACATGCGCAAAGGCAAAAAAGACGGTCCCCGCGCTTGAAGCCCTGCTCTCCGATAAAAGCGTCGAGGTGCGCGAAACCGCCGCCGTGTCGCTTGGACGTTTAGGTAAAAAAGCGAAGTCCGCTCTTAAAGCCTTAAACGCGCTGGCTTCCGACTCCGAAGCGCGTGTGCGCGAAGCGGCAAAAGCCGCGGCGGATAAAATAACAAACGCCAAATCCTAGACCTTCCGCATACTGAAATTTTACGGGGTGACGCATGTGCGTCACCCCGTATTTTTTTAGTTAAGTAACATTTCGTGTTGGTAATTAAATGTTTTTCCCGACGGGAAATTGAGTCGGATTACACTTTTTATAGGCTAATCGGGTCCAAACATACCGCTAAGCAGCTCATTTCTGCCCGTCTAAACTATCTCCGGCAAAGCATTGCGAAATTGTCACAACACCAACACGGAATTTACTTAACTCAGTAAACTGAGCTGGCGGGCTTTTGCCTTTTATTTTGCGCGGTATCCGGCGGTCAGTGTTTCATTTCTGGACCCTGCAATTTGGCGGCTCACTTGTTAATCGCGCCGAATTTTTTAGCGTGTGACCATGGACGCAACTTTGCAGGGTCGCGGAATATTAAACAGCGTTTGGTGTTCCATTGTTCTCGGATATCGTTTGATTGCTGCGCGTTACCGAAAGTGAAACAGGCGGATGTCCGTATTATGCCTGTACTAAATAGCCGCGTGCCAAGGCGCGCGGCCTGTAAGGCAGGCCATGCCGCAGTTTGTTCGTGCGCAATTTTGGCAGGTGCTCTAACAAAAATGTTTGGTAAATTTACAGGCGGCCCAGCTGTGGGTATCTTCGCAAATTTTGTGTGCGGGCTTCGTGTCAATTCAGGACACTGAGTAATTCGTGCGGCGGTTATCCGGACTTGTTTTGAACGTACCAAGCTGCTCAGGGCAAGGCCGGAGGCAAATTGGCGAAAGCCTATTTTCAAAAATCTGTCTTAAAAAGTTTTTCCGTCGGTAAACTGCCGCAGCGGCCAGCGCGGATTATTTAGCAGACCAATAAAAAAACCCCGCCCGAAAACGGGCGGGGTTTTTGCTGTGTAAAACTTATCTTCTGCGGGCGGCTTTGATTTTGGCCGCGTCAATCATGCCGAAACCCTGCTCGTCGGCGTCGAGACCGGGCAGCGGGGTTGCCGCGCCTTTAAGCATGGCAAGCACCATATCGGGATTTGCCGCGCCTGCGCCAACGGCGAGAGCTGCAAGACCCGCCACGTGCGGCGAGGCCATGGACGTGCCGTCCATTTTCTCGTAGCCGTTGGGAATGGTGGAGTAAATATCAACGCCGGGGGCGATGAACTTTATCTGGGGACCGCGGCTTGAAAAGTAAGCTATCTTGTCGGAAATGTTGCTGGCCGAAATCGCCAGCGCGCCCTTTCCGGCGGCGGGATAGTTGACGGCTCCGCTGTCGTTGCCGGCGGCGCAGACCACGGTGACGCCGTTATTGTATGCGGCGAGCACTGCCTGTGCTATGGCTTCGCTTTCCTGCGGCGAACCGAGGCTCATGTTTACAACCTGCATGTGGTTCTGCACTGCCCAGTCGATTGCCGCGACGATGTCGGAAACGTTTCCGCTGCCGTTTCTGTCGAGCGCCTTGACCGCGTAAAGGCTTGCCTTGGGAGCGACGCCGACCACGCCCTTTGAATCGTAAACCGCGGCTATGGTTCCGGCGACGTGCGTGCCGTGACCGTGGTCATCGGCGGGTGAAAGCTTGGGGTTGGTGGCGTTGTAGCCTCCGGCGATATTGGCCGCGAGGTCGGGATGCGTAAGGTCAATGCCCGTGTCGATGATGCCGACCTTAACGCCGTGCCCGTCGGTAACGGGCCAAGCCGCCGGCGCGTTAACGCGCACAATGCCCCACGGCATTTCGGAATTATCGCTTGCGCGGTAATATCTTGTGGCTTTGGCGGCGGCAACGGGGGCCGTGTAGACGGGTCTTTCCGCCGTCTTAAGATTTTCCAGCACTGCTTTTGCCGACGGAACCGTGGCATAGGTGCTGTCATTTAACCAGTGGCGGTAAGTATCCTTTTCAACACGCCACACGCGGGTGTTGGGGTTGGAGCGCGTTCTGGTATAAATCGCGCGGGCGGCTTCCTGGGGGAAATTGGCCAGTGTTATGTCCACGGCCGCGAAATTCCTGAGTATCCGTCCGCCGTAGCTTTGTATTTCGGCGGCGCGGTCAGCGGAGCGTGTGCCCCTCTTAAAAAGCACCAGCGTCCTTACGTCTTCGGCATAAGCGCCGACAGCCGCGGCCATTGCAACCAGTGCCGCCAGCAGTATTCGAGTTTTACGCATACCCCTCCCTTAATAGGAAATGTAACAATATAAGGGATTCTAGAACTTAATTGGTTTTTCGCGCAAGGTATTTTTGGCCGCGGTTGCGCACTAAAATAACTCTGGTGGCGCAAAAGGGGTAAACTTTGCTATACTTTTCATATCCGGATGGGCCGGAGGACATTTTTGTGTGCCGCCAGTTTATGGCGGCGCGTGCGGCCTTCTTGATAAATCGCTGGAGATAATGTATCATCAACCATTATGCGCATATACGAAACCATAATCATACTCAGACCTCAGCTCTCAGACAATGAAGTGGCTGAGTTTGTTGAAAAGACCAAGCAGGCCATAGCACAGGCCGGCGGAGAAGTTGTATCCGAGGAAAAAATGGGCCGCAGACGCCTTTCGCATCCCATCAATCACAGCCGGGACGGCTTCTATACCTATATCAAGTTCAAGGGCGAACCCGCTTACGTCGCAAAGATTTCGCAGCAGCTCAAGCTTAACGAAGCCGTGCTGCGCGCCGCCGTCATGCACGGTGTGATGAAAGAGCCCGTTAAGCCGGCCGCCGTCAAGGCAGCGGCATAACAGGGCGAGGGCAAATGAACAACACACTGCGACTGCCCGAACAGAATCTGGTAATGCTGGTGGGTCGCCTCACCAGAGATCCCGACGTGCGTTTTACGCAGAAGGGCCAGGCCTGGTGCAAGTTCGACATGGCCGTGAACCGCAGGTTCAAGGACACGTCGTCGGGCGAATGGAAGGACGACACGACTTTCGTGCCGGTCGTGGTGTGGGGTCCCGCGGCGGAACGCTGCAAGGACAGACTCTTTAAGGGAAGCCCGGTTCACGTCGAGGGCAGACTCGCGCAGAACGACTGGGTTGATAAAAACGGACAGAAGCACCGGACCCTGCAGGTAATTTCAAGAAGACTGCAGTTTCTGGCATCGGCCGGCGCGGGTGAAGCATCATCAGCCTCAGCCGACGCAGGCTCCAGGGCTCAGGCGCCGGAAGCGGATTTTCCCGCCGCCGATGACATGAGCGATGTGCCGTTCTAAAAAAGCCAGGCGGCGAGCAAAGCTGCCGGACGTAAACTAAAAGGACAGGAATATAATATGGAAGAAAAGTTTGAGGCAAAAAAACCAGCAGCTCCCGCCACTACCGCCCCGTCGGGCGCGCCTTCTCGGCCCATGGGCCGGCGCAAGCCGGAGTTCCGGCGCAAGGTCTGCAGACTCTGCGTTGACCATACCGATCACATCGATTACAAGAACGTCCAGTTCCTGCGGACTTTCACGATGGACAGCGGCAAAATTCTTTCCCGCAGAATCACCGGCACCTGCGCCAAGCACCAGCGCCAGATAGCGGCGGCCATTAAGCGCAACCGCAATCTCGCCGCTCTGCCGTACTGCGCCAACTAAACGCCGATTATTCGGAGGAATTCAATGAAGGTTATACTTAGAAAGGATGTCAAACATCTGGGTCTTACCGGCAGCGTGAAGGAAGTAAAGCCCGGTTACGCCCGCAATTACCTTTTGCCCAACGGCATGGCCGAACTGGCGACGGAAGGCTCGATAAAGAACTGGAAGCTCGGCGAAGAGCGCAGACAGGTACGCATCAACAAGGAACTCGATGCCGCCCGCAAGCAGGCCGAAAAGATGGCCGGCACCGTGCTCAGCTTCTCCCGCAAAGTCGGCGAGAACAGCCAGCTGTTCGGCTCGGTTACCAAGCTCGATATCGTAAAGAGTCTGGCGGCCGCAGGCTTCAAGATTGAAAAGGAAGCCGTCGAACTGCTCAACCCCATCAAGACGCTCGGCGAAAGCGAAGTCGTCATATTCTTCATGCCCGGCGTTACAGCCAAAATCAAGGCGAACGTTACTCCCCAGCAGGCCGAGTAAGGTTACAAGGTTTCATAAGCGCGGCGAAACCCCGTGAAAACGGGGTTTCGCTGTTTCTATTTATTTAATAGAATTTAAGGGTGGCCGCCGCGCAGGAAAAACGGCGGCGCCGTTGGTCTTCTGCCGTCGGGCCGCGGGCAGTTTTATCCGCGCGCAGCAGTCCGCGCCGGACCCGCGCACGCTAAACATTTTTTTAAGGTATTTTTTATGTCCAGAACATCCAGAGAAAACAGGCTTCCCCCGCAGGCGCTTGACGCCGAAATGGCCGTGCTCGGTTCCATGCTCATCGAGCGGGAAGCCATAGAGCGCGCCTTTGAAATTTTGGAAGAGCAGCATTTTTATAATCCCGCTCACCAGACAATTTTCAAGGCCATAAAGGAACTTTACGACAAGGGCTGCGCCGTCGATATGATTACGCTTACGGAACAGCTGCGTAAAACGGATTCTCTGGAAAACATAGGCGGCGAGGCATATCTTTCCGACCTTATCGGCAAGGTCTCCACGGCCGCGCACGTCGTGCATTACGCCGAAATAGTCAAACACAAGGCCACTCTGCGCGACCTTATAAACACCGCCACTTCAATTGTCGAAAACTGCTACAAGGAAGAAGACGATCCCGACCGGCTGCTCGATGTGGCGCAGGAAAAAATTCTTTTCGTCAGCCAGAAACAGCAGGTCAAGGGCTTTGTGCACGCCAAGGAACTTTCGCATATAGTGATGGAGCGTATCGAAGCCGCCCATCTGCGCAAGGCCACCGTGACCGGCGTGCCGACGGGCTTTACCAAGTTCGACGACATGTCCGGCGGTCTGCAGAAATCCGATTTCATAATTCTGGCGGCCCGTCCCAGTCAGGGAAAGACCGCCCTTGCCCTCAACATCGCCCAGTACGCCGCAGTGGAAAAGAAAATTCCCGTCGCGGTGTTTTCGCTGGAAATGGCAAAGGAAAGCATTTTTGAAAGAATGGTCTGCGGTGCGGCCATGGCCGACCTGCATCAGGTCAGAAGCGGCATGTTCAAGCGCGAAAAGTGGACCGACCTTACGCGCGAACTGGCCCGCCTTGCCGAAAGCCCCATGTGGATTGACGACACCCCCGGCCTCAACATTACTGAAATTCGTATGCGCACGCGCCGTCTTGCGTCGGAACTTCAGCGCAAGGGCCAGACACTCGGCCTTGTGGTCATCGACTATATCCAGCTTATTCAGGGCAGCGCTAAAAAGGCGGAAAACCGCCAGCAGGAAGTGTCGGATATTTCCCGCCGCTTAAAGGAACTTGCCAGAACGCTTAACGTGCCCGTGCTTGCGCTGTCCCAGCTTAACCGCCGCGCAGAGGATAAATCGCGCGAAGGCAACAAGCCCCAGCTTTCAGACCTGCGCGAATCTGGCTCCCTTGAACAGGACGCCGACGTGGTTGCGCTCATTCACCGCGAGGAATATTACAAGCGCGACGACCCTTCGCTCAAAGGTCTTGCCACGCTTATCATCGCCAAGCAGAGAAACGGTCCCGTCGGCGATGTGGACCTCAATTTTATACACGAGTACACGCGGTTTACAAATCCCGCGCCCCGAGCCATGGAGTTTGCGGAGGAGTCCGCTATATTGCCGTCATGATGCCGCACAGCGTAGCCTCTCTTAAATTGCGTCCGACCTGGGCCGAAGTAAGCCTTGCGACGGTGCGCGAAAATCTCAAAAAGCTGGCCGCCCTTGCGGGCGGCGCAAGCCATGTGCTTTTCGTGGTCAAGGCAAATGCCTACGGTCACGGAGCGGTGCGGCTTGCGCGCATGGCGCAGGACGAAAAGCTCTGCGGATTTTTCGGCGTTTCCAGCATAGAGGAAGGCATTACCCTGCGGCACAACGGCATAACCCTGCCTATACTGGTGCTGGGCAGTCTGTACCCGTTTACGGTTTTCCGCGAGGCTCTGGCTAACGACCTTTCCATAACGGTGGCCAGTCTTGACGCGGCCCGCAAATTAAGCGAAATCGCCAAAGAGGCCGGTGTCGTCGCCAAGTGTCATGTGAAGGTTGATACGGGCATGGGGCGCATAGGCTCGCGCCGTCCCGGCGCGGTGGCCATTGCCGAATATCTTGATAAGTCGCCGCACACCAGCATCGAAGGCATTTACACCCACCTTTCCAGTGTCGAAACCGACACGCAGTATACCCACATGCAGCTGCGCTATTTCGCCGACACCATAAAAGACTGCACCGAACGCGGCATTGAACTCGGCATAAAACACGCCGCCAGTTCGGCCGCGGCCGTTCTGCATCCCGAAAGCCGGTTTGACATGATACGCCCCGGCATTGCCGCTTACGGCAATATGGACGAATTTTCTCCCGCGCTTCAGCTTAAATCCCGCATCGTTTTTCTAAAGGATATGCGCGCGGGTTCAAGCGTCAGCTACGGCCGCTCATTCCGCTGCCGCCGCCAGACGCGTCTTGCAACCATACCCATAGGCTACGCTGACGGCTATATGCGCTGCCTCTCAAACACCGCGGACCTTCTTATCGGCGGCAAACGCTGCCGCATAGTAGGCAACATCACCATGGACATGCTCATGGCCGATGTAACCCATGTGCCCGAAGCGGCAGTCGGCGACGAAGTCGTCCTTATCGGCAGACAAGGCGACGACGAAATAACCGCCGGAGACCTTGCCCTTCTCGCTGGCACTATCCCCTATGAAACGCTGACTGCTGTTTCCACACGCGTGCCGAGGATTTACACCTGATGAAAAAGCTGCTGTCTTTAATGGGCAGGGGGGTGCTTGGCTCGGCCGATTCGCTGGGCGGCGCGGCCCTTATGGTGCGCTCGTCCTTTTTCTGGCTGTTCCGCTCGAAACTTGAAGTAAAGCAGACGGTAATCCAGTCGGTCAAAATCGGCGTGGAGTCCGTCGGCGTCATTCTGCTTACCAATTTTTTCACGGGCATGGTGCTGGCCCTTCAGGTAGGCACGGTCACGCAGAATCTTTTTAATGAACCCATTTACATAGGCACGGTGGTGGGTTTTGCGCTTGTAAAGGAACTTGCGCCCGTGCTTACGGCGGTAGTGGTATCGGGCCGCGCCGGCGCGGCCATAGCGGCCGAACTTGGCACCATGCGGGTGACCGAGCAGATAGACGCTCTTTATACCCTTGGCACCAGCCCCGCGCGCTATCTGGTGATTCCGCGCTATCTGGCCATGATGCTGATGCTTCCCATCCTTACCGTTTTTGCCTGCTTTGCGGGCGTATGGGGCGGTTTTTTTGTCAGCGTAATCAAGCTGCATGTCGCTTCCACCGTTTACTGGGACGACATACTTACCCTGATGCGCATTTCCGATTTCATGCACGGTTTTCTTAAATCGTTCGCCTTCGCTTTTACCATAGCAACAGTAAGCTGCTACAAGGGCCTTTCCACAAAGGGCGGGGCCGAGGGCGTGGGCCGTGCGACGACGGATGCCGTCGTCATAAGCATGGTGCTTATTCTGGTGCTGGACTATTTTGCTACCGCGGCGCTGGTGGCGGTGGGACTCTGACATGATAGAGATAACGGATCTGCATAAACACTTTGGTGAAAAAAAGGTGCTTAACGGCGTCAGCCTTACCATAAACGACGGCGAGGTCGTAAGCATCATCGGCGGTTCTGGCACGGGCAAAAGCACGTTCATAAAATGCGTGGTGCGCCTGATTAAGCCCGACGGCGGCAAAATCGTCGTGGACGGGCGCGACATCACTTTTATTCAGGACGAGTTTGAACTCGACGGCATTCGCAAGAAATTCGGCTACCTGTTTCAGGAAGGCGCGCTGTTCGACTCCATGACCGTTGCCGAAAACGTGTCTTTCGGCCTGAAATACCTGACCGATATTCCGCAGAGCAAATACCGCGCCGTCGCAACGGAAAAACTGGCCCTTGTTGGTCTTTCGGATGTAGAGGACCTTAAACCGTCCGAGCTTTCCGGCGGCATGAAAAAGCGCGTGGCGCTTGCGCGCGCGCTGGCCGTCACCCCCAAGTACATGATGTATGACGAACCGACCAGCGGCCTTGACCCCATAATGTCCGATATCATCAACGACCTTATTCTGGACTTAAAGGCCAAGGCTGGACTTACCTCGCTGGTCATAACGCACGACATGAAGTCGGCCATGAAGATTTCCGACAAAATAGTGTTTCTGCACAACGGCAGTTTTCTTATGGTGGGCAAACCGGCGGATTTCCGTTCAACGGACAATCCCTACGTCCGGCAGTTCGTGGATGGCAGCAGTCACGGACCTATAAAAATGAAGCTTAAACAATTCGACTGATACTCTATATATAAATATAATAATAAGACTATGCAAAATGAAACCCGCGTCGGCATCTTTGTCGCAATTGGCATCTTCCTTCTGGGTCTGGCCATTTTCATGCTGGGCGATTTGTCCCTGCGCAGCGAATATCCTATTTACGTGCAGTTTGCCGATGTGGCCGGCCTGCCCAGAAAATCCACTGTAAAACTTTCGGGCGTTGAAATAGGCAAGGTGACCGACGTCTACATAGAAGGCGGCAAGGTCATGGTCGCCATCCGCGTGCGTCACGGCGTGGAAATTTACAAAAACGCGGTTTTCAAAATAGGCGCGACAAGCCTTATCGGCAGCAAGTATTTGCAGATAAGTCAGGGCACGCCCGATTCCGGTGTAATCGAGGCCGGCGCGCATGTGCAGGGCTATAACGAGGAAGCGATAGAAAAGGTCATAACCCGCACGCTTTCAAGCGCGCAGAAACTGATAGACGACGTAAACCAGAACGGCAAACTTGGGCGCGAACTAAACGCCACCGTAACAAACGTGCGCGAACTTACCGCCCGTCTTAACGACCTTGTGGCCAATCTCCAGCCGTCCATGAACAGCGCCATGCATAACGTGGACAATATGACGGCCAAACTTGATAACCTCATCGCCAAGGCCGACGAAATAGTGACCAAGATAAACACCGGTCAGGGCACGGTCGGCGCGCTGGTGTCGGACCCCAAGATGAAGGAAGACCTTACGCAGACGGTCGAAAACATCAAGCAGGTTTCGCACGACGCCAAAAAGATTGTCGGCAACATAAACAATTTCAAGGTGGAGTGGCTCTACTCCTCGCAGTACGAGCCGCAGGCCCGCACCTCGCGCGGCGACATCGGCATAAAGATTTCCCCGCGTCCCGGCCATTACTACAAACTGGGGCTTTCCAATCTGGGCAATTCGGACGACCAGCCGAAAGGACCGGATTACGCCGAGCGCAACAAGCTTGACGCCCAGCTGGGCTGGGAGTCCAAACGCTACGATTTCTACGCCGGCATAATAAAGGGTTCGGGCGGCGTGGGCCTTAAATTCACGCCGTTGCCTGACCGGCCTGTGCTGGGCCGTTTCGCCCTTACGGGTCAGGCCTACGATTTCCTGAGAAACCGCGTGGTCAAAGGACGGCTGTTTGATAAGCCGCAGTTTGACCTCGGCGGCGAAATACGCCTGCACCGCATAGTGTCTGTCGGCGCGCGCGTGGTGGATATTCAGGGTACGGGCGACTCGCAGTATTACGCCAACATAAAGTTCGAGGATAAGGATATAGCTTATCTGCTGGGCCTTGTTACGCTGGGCACGATGAAGACAAGCGGCAATTAAGATGAAGCTGAAAACGGTATTTCGCTGTCAGAACTGCGGTTACGGCACACCCAAATGGATGGGCCAGTGTCCGGACTGCGGCCAGTGGAATACTCTTGTCGAGGAAGTGGAGGCTGCCGCGACCGGCAAGGCAAAGCAGAAGACGCTTACGGAATTTTCCTCCGAAGCCGTGAAAATAGGCGAAGCGGCGGAGCTCAGCCACGAGCGTATGCCCACCGGCATATCAGAACTGGACCGCCTGCTTGGCGGCGGTGTAATCGGCGGGCAGATAATTCTGCTTGCGGGTGCGCCGGGAATCGGCAAGTCCACGCTGATGCTTCAGATAGCGGCAAGCCTCGGAAAAACAAGGAAAGTGCTTTATGTGTCGGGCGAGGAATCCGCCGCGCAGGTCGGTTCGCGCGCAAAAAGACTCGGCGTGAAATCCGACGGCATCTACCTGATGTCGGAAACCGCCCTCGACAAAATAAAAGACACCTTCGACAAACTCTCGCCCGAAGTTCTCATAATAGATTCCGTACAGACCATAGCCCATCCCGATTTTACGGCAAGCGCCGGCACGGTGGGGCAGGTGCGCGAATGCGCGGCCGAACTGCTGCGCATCTGCAAACCTAAAAATACCGTGCTGTTTCTGCTGGGTCATGTGACAAAGGACGGCACGCTTGCCGGCCCGAAAGTGCTGGAGCATATCGTCGATACCGTGCTGTATTTCGACTCGGAAAAATACAATATGCTGCGCATACTGCGGGCGTACAAAAACCGCTTCGGTCCCACTTCCGAAATAGGCCTTTTCAGCATGGACGAAAACGGCCTTTCGCCGGTGGACGACGCGGGCGCGTATCTGGAATCCGAAACCAAGGGCGGGCCTCTGGCTGGCAGGGCGTTTTCCATAGCCATGGAAGGTTCCCGTCCGCTGATAGCGGAGATTCAGGCGCTTGTGGCACACACACGCTATCCTTTCCCCAGGCGCATGGTGACGGGGCTGGACCTCAACCGCTGCCAGATTCTGCTGGCCGCGCTGGAAAAGCATGTGGGCATCAATCTGGAAAACAAGGATGTGTTCATCAGTCTGGCCGGCGGCATAAGACTCAACGATTCCGCCACCGACCTCGCGGTCTGCGCGGCGGTAATCAGCTCGGCCAGGGATATACCGTTAAGCGACGGCGCGGTATTTATAGGCGAAGTAGGTATTCTCGGACAGACGGCGCGCATAAGTTCCGCGGCGCGGCGGCTGGCCGAAGCGCGGCGGCTCGGTTTTACCGAGGCGTTCGTGCCGCAGTCATCAAAAGACGTGAAAGACACGGTCCGTTTGCGGCCGTTACATAATATACAGGAACTTGCCGCCGCCGTTTCGGCGGCAAAATAAAGGAGTTATTTAATTATGCTTATCTGGATACTAAGGCTTATAGCGGTTGCCGGTTCGCCGCTCATCACGTATTACATAGTCTCGCCCGACATGAAGGGTATTGTCATCGGTCTGCTGTGCGGCATTGCGCTGGTCATCATGGAATTCATGATGGAAAGCGTCAGCCTCATGGCCATCATCATCGCCATCGCCGGCGCCATAATGGGTTTTACCGTTTCCAAGTTCGCCGACCTTACCATAGCGCAGGTCGATAACGACACACTCATCACCATCTGGAAGCAGTATCACGTGCTGGTGCAGTTCTTCTTCATCCTGCTGGGCACGATACTGGCGGTAAAGAAAGTGCCGGACCTCGACGAACTCGACAAGGACCTGTCCAAAATCTCCAAGCGCCGCAGCGGCCTTTACAAGATTCTGGACTCCAGCGTGGTCATCGACGGACGCATTCTCGATATCTGCGATTCGCATTTCCTCTCCGGCACGCTTATAGCGCCGCGGTTCATGCTTAACGAACTGCACACGCTGGCCGACTCGCAGGACCAGATGAAGCGCGCGCGCGGCCGCCGCGGTCTCGACATTCTGGCCCGCCTGCAGGAGTCCAAGGAAATTCCCTTCAAGATTATCGACCGCGATATTCCCGACGCCGAAGGCGTGGACAACAAGATAATCCGTCTTGCCAAGGACATGGGAGCCAACGTCATCACCACCGACTTTAACATGAACAAAATGGCCGTGCTGGAAGGCATAACCGTTCTTAACATAAACGACCTTTCCACCGCGCTCAAACCCGTTGTTCTGCCCGGCGAGGGTATGCCGCTGTTTATTATGAAGGAAGGCAAGGAAAAGGAACAGGGCGTGGGTTATTTGGACGACGGAACCATGGTTGTCGTGGAAGAAGGCCGCCGCTGGATAGGCAAGCGCATTGAAGTTACGGTTTATTCCATACTGCAGACCTCGGCCGGCCGCATGATTTTTGCCAAGGCCAAGTTTGACCATAAACAGCAGCAGGAGCACCGCGACCCGGAGGCGTAATGAAAGAACCGGCAAACTGCGCCGTAGTGATAGTTGCCGGCGGCTCCGGCACGCGCATGGGACGGCCCAAGCAGAACCTTCCGGTCTGCGGCGCGCCGATGATTTACCATGTGCTGAGGACCTTTTCCAAAATTACCGCCGTCACGGAAATCGTGGTGGTAAGCGGCGCGGAAAATCTCGCCCTGTGGAAGGACGAGCTTGTAAAATATAACGTGAAAACCGCCTGCGGCGGCGCTACCCGCCTTGAATCAGTGCGCAACGGCATAGCGGCCGTTTCGCCTAAGGCGGACGTAATAGCGGTACACGATGCCGCCCGCCCGCTTGTCCGCGCGGAAACGGCGTGGAAGTGCATGACCGAGGCTTTTGAACACGGCGCGTCCGTCGCCGCCATTCCTGTAAAGGACACGGTAAAGCTGGCCGATGAAAACGGCGAAACCGTGGCCGAAACGCTGGACCGCCCGCGCCTTTGGGCCGCCCAGACGCCGCAGTGCTACCGCGCCGACATAATCCGTGCCGCGCTTAAAAATCACGCGGACATAAAAGACGCCACCGACGAATCGCAGCTTGTGGAAAAAGACGGCGTGGCCGTCCGTCTGGTGCGTTCGGATTACCGCAATATAAAGGTGACCACGCCGGAAGATATCACGATTGCCGAGGCTCTGATGACCGGAAACTCAAACAACAAAACCATCTGCACGGGACTTGGTTTCGATACCCACCGCATGGTGGAAGGCAAACCGCTTATAATAGGCGGCGCGACCATTCCGCACAACAAGGGCCTGCTCGGCCATTCCGACGGCGACATAGTGCTGCACGCCGTCTGCGATGCCGCGCTGGGCGCGATTGCCGCCGGCGAAATCGGTCTTTATTTTCCGCCCACCGACCTTACGATAATGGGTATTTCGAGCCGCGTCATAGCGGAAAAGACCATAGCGATTCTTAAGGAAAAGGGCGCGGCCGTCATCCGCATGGACGTTACGCTTGTGGCGGAAGAGCCCAAAATAGTCCCGCACTATCTTAAAGTGCGCAAATCCCTTGCCGAGATTTTCGGGCTGGACATAAACTGTGTCAGCTTCAAGGCAAAGAGCGCCGAGGGAATCGGCGCGGTTGGCAAGGGCGGAGCAATGGCATGTTACGCATTAGTGACCGTTTCGCAACAGTAATTTTGGCGGCGTTTGCCTTTGCGCTGGCGGGCTGTTCCTCGCCCGCGCCGCGCACCGCGCCGCAGCATACGGGCAGGCCCGCGCATCACGGCGCGCGAGGCGCTGCACGTTCCGAGCCTGACATAGTGCGCGAAACCGGTCCGCGCGCCACCGTTACCGATAAACTTACCGTGCGGCTAGGCCGTTCGGCAGGAACTTCCACTATTGACCGCTTTCAGCGCACTCTGGACCGCGCCTACGACCAGACCATCGGCGCGGGCGAACAGAACTTTATTTATTCCATAGCGCCGTCCGGCGCGGTCAATCCGTTTTCGGAAGTCGAGGTGACCTGCCTTACCGAGGCCGCTCCCGCCCACGGAGCCGACAGGGTGTGCAAAAAGTTTTTTGACGCCGTAAAGGCAAAATATCCTGCAAAATAATATGAAACTCCATAACACGCTAAGCAGACAGAAAGAGGAATTCAAACCAATCGCGGCAGGCGAGGTACGGATGTACGCCTGCGGCCCCACGGTTTACAATTATGCGCATATAGGCAATTTCCGCACCTATATTTTCGAGGACGTTCTGCGCCGCGCGCTGGCGCTGGAAGGCTACAACGTGCGCCACGTAATGAATGTGACCGACGTGGGGCATCTGGTGTCCGACGCCGACGAGGGCGAGGATAAAATGGAAGTGGGCGCAAGCCGCGAGGGAAAGACCGCGTGGGACATAGCGGCCTTTTACACCGAGGCGTTTTTTCGCGATTTTGCCGCGCTTAACTGTCTGCCGCCTACCGTAAAGTGCAAGGCGACCGAGCACATAAAGGAAATGATTGAGCTGGTGCGGACTCTTGAAAAGAAAGGGTTTACCTACCGCACCTCCGACGGCATTTATTTCGATACCTCTAAATTTCCGACCTATGACAGGCTCGCCGGCGAAAGCCATATTTCAGGTCTCAAGACCGGCGCTCGCGTGACATTCAGCGACGAAAAGCGCAACCCAGCCGATTTTGCGCTCTGGAAATTTTCCCCGACCGACAAAAAACGCCAGATGGAATGGCCCTCCCCTTGGGGCGTGGGTTTTCCCGGCTGGCATATAGAGTGCTCGGCCATGGCCATGAAGCATCTGGGCCAGACTTTGGACATTCACTGCGGCGGCGTGGACCATATAGCGGTGCATCACTCTAACGAAATCGCCCAGTCCGAGGCGGCGACCGGCAAGCCCTTTGTAAATTATTGGGTGCACGGCGAATTCCTTGTTACCAAGAACTCGGAAAAAATGGCCAAGTCCTCCGGCGAGTTCCTGACGGTTGAGTATCTTAAAAAGAAAAACTACGACCCGCTCGATTACCGCTACCTGTGCTTTGGCGCGCATTACCGCACCCAGCTGGAATTTTCGTGGGAGGCCATGGATTTTGCGCACAAGAGCCTTGCAACCCTGCGCTCTACGCTTGCCGCCCTGCGCAAGAATAATCCTGCGGTTCCGGCGGATGTTTCGCGGTCTGCCGCGCTTAAAACTTATGTCGAACAGTTCCGGCAGGCCGTGTCAGATGACATGAATATGCCAAAGGCTCTTTCCGTTTTGTGGGAAGTGCTGCGCGGACATGATATCGCGGACGGCGAAAAAATCGCCTTTGCGGCATATGCCGACAAAGTGCTTGCCCTGAACCTGCTGGAAGAAAAAAAGCAGGCGGCGCTTGCGCCCGAACTTATGGCGCTTATCGAGGAACGCGTGCAGGCAAGAAAGGCCAAAAACTTTGCCCGTTCCGACGAACTGCGCAAGGAACTGGAAGCCAAAGGCGTGCTTGTAAAAGACACGCCCAAAGGCACGGTGTGGGAACTTAAAGCCGGCGTTTGAAAGTTTGAACAATAAAAAAGCCCCCGCAAAACGCGGGGGCTTTTTTTATGAGGTAAATTTTCTTACTGAAAGTGACTTGCCGACGGAAAAGTCCGATAGGTCCGACTGTTTTACAGACCGATACATCCCCCATAGTCACACCTAACGCGGAGTTTTCCGTCGTGTGCAGTACAGTTCAATCATCGCGGATAAGCACGAAGACAAACACGCAAGTTTGCCTAACTCGTTTGAAGCACACTCTTTTGATAATCTCCAATCGCAGGGTGGTGAGTTCTTTGGCTTTTTCCATAACCAAGACCATGGTAAGGAAAAATTTCAGTTGGCTCTTTCCCCGACGCGGATTCTTGGAAAATATTGTGCTGTTAAGTGCCATACAGCAAAGCTCGCAGAGTCCGCATTAAATAGCGTAAAAACATGACGGTTGGAACAGCTTGCCTCAGTGGTGTATGGCTGTCTGAAATACTGGTAAGAGTTATGAAAAACTCTTTTAAACTTGCGTCAGTCCGCAGCATTGCCGCAGGTCCTAAAGTCGCCACTGTTAACGTGCGCGGGCATTGCCGGAACTGTAGGTAATTCGTCACGGATGCGGTTCTGCGTGCCGTGGCCATAAACAATCGTGCGGACTATTTTGCAGTTTGCACCTTGTTTGACGGACCAAATGCAGGCCGTTCATTAAATCGCAGATTTGTACGCCTGTTTTTATGGTTAGGACTGATTTATCCGGTGCGACAAGAAGCGTTTAACCAGAAGGCGAACTATCTTCAGTTGCTGTGTTTGGCACGAATTTTGAAAGGGCTTATATAAAGTCTGGTGTGTGTATTCATGCGGCAATTTATAGGGCAATAAGGACAACCGACTGCATTGTCCTGCAGTAAATCCTGACGGAGAATAGGTATTGGTTTACGCCTGATGGCGGATGACGGAATTATTTTCGCGAATATATTTTTACATCGCTGCCGCTTATTCCAAAATATAAAATCCCTCCGCTGAAAGCGGAGGGATTTGCTGAAATTGCCGTCTGCAAAACTAGTCGCCTAAGATAGGTCGGCAGTTATCCAGATTTTCCAGTTCGCCGCCGGTAAGCGGCTTATATTCGGCTTTCGTTATTTTTGCCATTTCAGCCGTTATTTTTTTGCGCGAGGCCTTGCTGATGCCGTTTTCCTTCATAAGTCTGTCGATGTTTTTCTTTCCGGCAAGTTTCTCTCCCGCCCAGTAACGCGCGGCAAGGGGAACGCAGTCCTTGGCGGAAAATTCTGCCGTCGCTTCGGCTTCTGGCGCAGGCGAGCCTTGCGATAAAATAGCGCGTATCCGGGTAAGGCCGTCTTCGTATTTCTTGTTTTCCTCTTCGGTCAGCTCGCGGCTTTTGCCGCTGTCTAATATTTCCTTTATTTTATCGAACAGTATATCCCGCGTTTCGGGTTTCATAATCCAGTTGTCGCTTTTGTCCCTGAGGTCTTCGTAGGTCGCATCCTTGTTTGTGTCCACGCGCCAGGCCCAGTACATGGCTTCAACGTCCATGTCCTCCATCTGGATTTTATCAACGGCGGTCATTTCTTCCGCAGTCAGCGGACTTGCGCCTGCCGGCATTTCCTCCGCGCGTAAGCCCGTGGCGGCGCAGGCCAGCATAAGCATAAGTGCCGTAAACAGTATTTTTGCCTTCTTCATATATTCTCCTGTTTGCTGAATAAAAAACTCCGGTCATTTAATGACCGGAGTTTTTTTAGATTTTGTTACGGATAGGCGACGGCCTGTGTTTCGGGGACCGCCTTCTTTACCGGCTCGGGAGCTTTCGTCTCCTCGGTTTTCTTTTTGCGGAAGATTACCTTTTCCGTCACCTTCTTGCCATTTTCATTCGTTGTCACTTCGCGTACTTCGTCTATATCGCCCATGTCCTTTGTCTGGTAGCCCTTTTCGGCATAGGGAGCGAAGTAGCCCGAGTAAATCATCTCGTCGAGTTTCTCCAGCTGCAGATCGTCAAGCTGGGCGCGTATGTCGTCGAAAACATTGTTCTTCATCTGGAACATCTGGTAGCGGGTCAGGTTCTGGTCGAAGCGGTACGAGCGCGCCTTTGCGCGGCGTTTTTCATACTGCTCGACATAACGCTGTATCTTCTGGTCGATGTCCTTTTTTAGCGACGCGGCAATGCGCTCCTGCTGGCTGTCGCTCAGGCGCAGCGGCACGCTGAGCTGGTTGGTAAGCAGAATCTCGAACGGGAAAATAGGCGGCAGGCCCACTTCTTCTACAGGCGGCTTCGGCGTCTGTGCCGGCGCGTCGGCGGCGGCTGCAAAAACCGGCATTAAAACTGCGGTCGCGGCTAATATTAAGGTTGTTTTTTTCATTTAAAATCCCCACTAGGTTATAATCGACTTTACAAAATTTACCCGTCTAAATCCATCGGGCCTATTTAGTATCATTTATATATGGGAAAGATTAAAGTGGCTGTCGGCATGAGCGGCGGAGTGGACTCCACCGTTGCGGCCTGTCTGCTAAAGCAGCAGGGCTATGATGTGCTGGGTATCACCATGTCGGTCTGGGACGGGGGCCCGCGCGACGTTAAAAACTTCCGCGGCGCCTGTTACGGACCCGACGAAATAGAGGAACTGCAAAACGTAAAAAAACTCTGCCGGCAAATAGGCATACCGCACCTTACCGTCGACCTTAAAAAGGAATACCGCAGCCGCGTTCTAGACTATTTTTGCGGGGAATATCTTGAAGGCAAGACCCCTAACCCCTGCGTCATGTGCAACCGCAAGCTGAAATTCGGCCTGCTGGTGGACAAGGCGCGGGAGCATATCGCTTTCGATTTTTTCGCCACCGGCCATTATGCCCGCGTGTTTAAAAACGAACAGGGCCGCTTTCTCCTGCGCCGTGCCGTTGATTTGAAAAAGGACCAGTCCTATTTTCTGTGGGGCCTCAGCCAGACCCAGCTTTCCACTTTAATGCTGCCGCTTGGCGAACTTACCAAACCGCAGGTACGCGATATTGCGCGCGCGCACGGTCTTGGCGAGGTCGCGGAACAGGCGGAAAGTCAGGATTTTGTCGATTGCAGCGAATATAAAGCCCTGTTTGAAGGCCGGCCCGTTGTGCCGGGCGACATTGTGGACATGCAGGGCAACAAGCTTGGCACGCACGAGGGAATTGTCTATTACACCGTCGGACAGCGCAAGGGAATCGGCGTTGGCGGGCTCAAGGATCCGCTTTATGTGGTTAAAATCGACGCGACACTAAACAGGGTGGTGGTGGGTCCAAAGGAAGAGCTGATGGGCACGGCACTGCTTGCCGGCGACCTTAACTGGATTGCCGATATTGGCGGTGCCAAAAGCGTAAAGGCGCTGGCCCGCATACGCCAGCAGAATAAGGAAAACGCCTGCACGGCCGAACTGCTTGACGACGGTACGGCGCGAGTGGTCTTTGAAAATCCGCAGTTGTCTATAACGGCCGGTCAGAGCATAGTTTTTTATGACGGCGATGTCGTTCTTGGCGGAGGCATAATCAAAAAGCGCCTATGAAACGTGATGAACTTATAGACCTTCTTAGCCTTACCGAGGAGCGCGACATTAAGGAACTCTTTGACCGCGCTTACGCAGTCAAGCTGGCTAACGTCGGCAATAAAGTATATTTCCGCGGTCTGATTGAGCTCAGCAACATCTGCACCAAGAACTGTTATTACTGCGGCATACGCCGCGATAACAAGGATGTCGAGCGCTTTGTCATGGACGAGGAAGAAGCCGTTGCCGCCGGACTGTGGGCGTGGAAAGCCGGTTATGGTTCCGTGGTGCTTCAGGCGGGCGAGCGCAGCGACCCCGATTTCTGCGACCTTATAAGCCGCATACTGCGCGCCTGGCGCGAAAAGACCAACGGCGAACTGGGCGTTACTCTTTCCCTTGGCGAACAGGACGAGGAAGTGTACCGCGAATGGTTCAGCCTCGGCGCAAGCCGCTATTTGCTTAGGATTGAAACCTCTAACCGCGAACTCTACGCCAGTCTGCATCCCGGCGACCACAGTTTTGACAGGCGGCTTGAATGTCTTCAGCGGCTAAAGGTACTGGGCTATCAGGTGGGAACGGGCGTGATGAGCGCTCTGCCCCGCCAGACGGCCAGGCATCTTGCCGACGACATCATGTTCTTTCGCGATATCGACGCGGACATGATAGGCATGGGCCCGTATATTCCAAGCACCGGCACGCCGCTTGCCGAACACGCCGCTTTCAGCGCGGAAGACGCGCTGCGGCTGGGGCTTAAGATGATTGCCGTGACAAGACTTGAACTGCTGGACGTAAATATCGCCGCATCAACGGCCCTGCAGGCTTTGCATCCTCTCGGCCGCGAAAAAGGTTTGCAGGCCGGCGCCAACGTGATAATGCCCAATATCAGCGACCCGAAGTACAAGACGCGCTACCGTCTTTACGACGGAAAGCCGTGCCTCGATGAAAACGCGGAAAAATGCGCTACCTGTCTTGAGGCGCGCATCCGCTCCATCGGCGAGGAAATAGCTTATAACGAGCCGGGTACGCCGAGGCACTTTATCAAACGGACTCAGGAGAACAAAAAATGAAAAAACTTATACTGGCAGTCGCGGCCGTTTCAGTGGCGGCGGTGCTGTTTGCCCAGGGCATGGGCGGCGGACCGGGAAAGGGCGGCCCCGGTAAAGACAGTTGTTTGTTTTCATTAAGCGGCGCAAAAGTCGCGGTTGAAAACACCGAAACCGGCGTGATTATAAAGGTTACGGCTACGGATTCAGCGGTGGTGGCGAAGATTCAGAAACTTGCCGCCGCCAACGTAAAGTCCGGCAAGTGGTGCGGCGGCCCCATGGGCAAGCGCATGGCCCCGCCGTCCGATTCCGGCTCTGGTGACGGCGACAGGCCGACTCCTCCGCAGGAAGACGGAAACAACCAGTAATTTACCAAAGCCCGTCCGAAAGGACGGGCTTTTTTATGCCCCCCTACGTCATACCCCGCACCGACGACCTTAAACCATTGTTTATTTGGTGTGTCGGGCATGTTTTTGATAGCGCAGGGAAAATGCGGACTTGGGTGTGGGGGGACCAGCAATAATTGACTCCCCGAATTATCCGGAAAAGCGGGCAGACTGGTTCCTGTCATAAAATTTCAGCTTGCCGTATTTAATTGCTTCAATTAGCAGTTTGAATTGGTAGTGCGGGTGGTTTGGCGGGCAGGCGGTTTGGTTGCGCTCTGTCATTCGGATTCATATGTATGCGCTGGCAATACTTTATCCGCTGTGCCAATAAAAAAGCCCCCGCTTTCGCGGGGGCTTTCTGGTTTAGCAAACTGTTATTTGCCCAGCGCGTCGTGCACCATTTCAGAAACCGTCGGGTGCGCAAACACAACATGCCGCAATTGCTTCACCGTCATTTGGGCAGTAATTGCAACGGCCAGCGAATGGATTATTTCCGTCGCGTAAGCTCCGGCAAGCTGTGCGCCGAGTATGCGGCCTGTCGCGCTGTCGGAGACAATCTGCACAAAACCTTCCGTTTCGTCCTGCGCGAGCGCGCGTCCGCAGGCAAGCAGGAAACTGCGCTGTGTCTTTACCGCTATTCCGGCGGCCTCGGCCTGTTTTTTGCTCATGCCGACACAGGCAACTTCCGGCCATGAATAGATGCAGCGCGGAATAAGAGTGTTGTCGTATTTGCAGTCTTCACCGGCGATATGCGCCGCCGCCGCTTCGCCCTGTGCGGTTGCCGCATGGGCCAGAAGGGATAAACCGTTTACGTCGCCAATCGCGTAAATGTGTTTCTTTTCAGTGCGCAGAAATTCGTCCACTTTAATGCCTTTGCGGTTCCACGCTATGCCGGCGTTTTCTGGCTTTAGTTCATCAAGCGCGGCCACGCGTCCGGCGGCTACAAGCACGGCTTCAGCCTCAACGGAAGTGCCGTCCTGAAAAATCACTTTTTTTATGCTGCCTTCCACCGATACGGACGCCACTCCTTTTCCAAGATGCAGGTGCACGCCGCGTTTCTGAAAAGAACCCTGTAACAGACGGCATACCGCCTCGTCCTCTCCCGGCAGAACGGTCGGCTGCATTTCAATAAGTTCCACGCGGCTTCCCAGCGCGTTAAACACGCAGGAAAATTCCACGCCTATCGCGCCCGCGCCGATTACCGCTATGCTGGCGGGCATGTGCTCGAGACCGAACACGCTTTCGTTATCAAGCAGACTGTCCTTTACCGCCGCGAAAGCGGGGGGCAGGAATGCTTTCGTGCCAACGGCTATTATGGCGTTGTCGAACTTTTCACGCACTTCGCCGGTTGCAGTGGCTATGGAAATTTCGGTGTCGGACACAAAGGAGGCCGTGCCTTCTATGTAGCGTATGCCTTTGGCTTCGAAAGTTTTTTTAAGGGAGGTACGGAATTTTTCAAGCACACCCGCGCGGCGGGTCTGTATTTTGGCCCAGTCGAAGGATGCGGCCAGTTTGTCGCAGTCTGACGCCGCGGAATCCGCAACCAGTTTTTTAAGTTCCTTTACGATACTGAAACGGTGTGCAGCGTCTAAATAGGATTTGGACGGTATGCAGCCGCAGTTAAGGCATACTCCGCCCGCGTATTTTTTTTCGACAAGCACAACTTCCGCGCCGCTTTCGCGCGCTTTCAGGGCCGCCGGATATCCGCCGGGGCCGGCCCCGATGATAACGATTTTCTTCATCAGTCCTCCGGAAAATCAGTGCTGCTGGGATTGTTTAAGGAATTGTATCAAACCGCCGGGGTTGTCGGTAATGATGCCGTCCACGCCCAGCTTTACCATGCGCGCCCACGCGTGCTCCGAGTTGACGGTCCACGGCAGCACGGCTATGCCTTTTTTGTGATAGCTGTTTACCATGTGGCCTGTGACAAGCTGGTAGGGCGGGCTTACGATGTCGACGGCGCAGGGCAGTTTCAGGAAGGCCATAAGGTTGCCCTTGCCGATTAGCAGGGAAAGTTTTATCCGCGGCGAAAGCCGCTTCATTTCCGGCAGCGTGCGCCAGTCAAAGGACTGTATGGTTATCCTTTCCGCGAAGCCGGAGGCGTTCAGAACGGGCGCTACTATGGCCGCGAACTCCTGCGGCGTGGGGGAGTCGGCCGGATGGGCCTCGTCCATTTTTGTTTCTATGTTGAATCTTATGGAATTTATAAGGTCGGGCCGCTCCGTGCGCACCATGTTAAAAACTTCCTCTAGCGTGGGGATTTTTTCTCCGGCCACGGGGACCTGTTCCGCAAATTTGGGGTTTTTAAGCGTGCCGCAGTCGTAGCGGCGCAGTTCGGCAAGCGTAAGGGAACGTATGGGTATGGATTTTGTGATTTTCCGGCCTTCCGGGTCCAGACATATATCGGGATTCAGCGTCGTGTTATGTGTTACCACGGCCACGTTGTCGCTGGTTACATTAAGGTCCATTTCCAGCGTATCCACGCCGAGGTTCATTGCCTCGCGAAAGGCGGCCAGAGTGTTTTCGGGCCGTGTCCAGCGCGTGCCGCGATGACCCTGCACGTCCAGCGCGTGCGCGGCCGAAACACATAACAAAGCAATAATAAGAGTCAGCGATTTTTTAATCATAGCACTTACGGACACTCATCCCGTACTGTAAGTATAGGATATCGCCCCGGATTATGCATGGCCCAAAAGGCCTATAAACCCGCCGGCCATGTACTGCGTATTTCCTGCCATGAAACGCGGACCAGAATCAGCGTCTTGGTCATTATGTTGGAGGCGACAGCCTCATCATAATAGACTTTGCAGTTTGAATTGCTTCCCATGGTTGAGGCTCCGCCCACAAACATGGCTCCGACAACGGAACCGTTTCCGCCGCCCGCGTCCGAGGAAAGATTTCCGCTGACATATAAAAAACCGTGCACCAGCACCTTGCCCGCCGCGTAGGTTTTGCCGGCGGCCGAAAGATACGTGGAATTAAGCCCCGGAAAGGCGGCCGGCGCGGAGGAATCGTAAGTCGAGCGGTAATAGGACCAGTTTCCGCCGTATTGCTTCCATGCCGTGCGCGGCAGACTGTTGGTTTCATCTGTCCCGCTCCATGCGCCGCTGCGCGTGGTAAGCGTGCCTATTACCAGCAGGTCGCCGGTTATGTGTGTCTGGTTTTTCAGGGTCAGCGACTGGTCTACGTAATAGGTTTTGCCGCCCGAAAGCTCGCCCGAAAAATAATTTTTCAGGTCAGTGGCCGAATAAGACGGTGAAAAGTAAGTGCCCGATGCTATGGCGCGGTTTTTATAGTAGTCCAGATCAATATCCGGCGAGGGCGGTATGCTGGTCTGGTAGGAATGCCACTGTATGCAGTTCGGCGAGTCGCAGTTAGGGGGAGTCGCGCCGTTTGTGTCCGCGTCTATGCTTGACGCACTCCAGAACTGCGGATAGGTGCGCCCGTTTGTAATTACCGCGTTGGGCGAAATTACGGCCCCCAGTTCCACCTGTACGTTGCTGCCTGTTATATCCACATTGCCTTTTGAATATATCGCCGTGCTGCCCATGCCTACCTTTGCATATTCGGCTTTTATCGTGCGCACTTCCTTGCTGGTGCTGTCCATGCCGACTGATATAACAACGGCGGTGTCGGCGCTGGTTCCGCTTGTCATAAGCACGGAGTAGCGTCCGCCGGACAGGTCGTCATAGGCGCGGTCGTAGTGATAGCCCGTTATGGGCGTGCCGTCCTGCAGGGCTTTCCAGGTGGCGGAGTCCGAAATAATCTGCAGATAGGCTTTTTCAATGCCCGCCTCGGCCAGATGAAATGCCGTGGTGGACTTGGCGTGCTTTTGTGAAAGCGTCTGGTCGTGCTGGCTGAAAAAAAGAATAAGCGGCACTATTATGGCTATCAGGGCCAGTAAAAGAATCGCCAGCACAAGGGCTTGTCCCTTATTGTTTTTCATAACAGTCCCCCGTCAGTTCATAATCCTGACTTTTTCGATTGAAAGCTGAAGAGCCTTGGTCTGCGACTCGTAAGTGGATTTTTCCATTGTTATGGAAACGCTCACAATGGTCGGGTCGTCGGAGCGCGGAAAAGTGAAGGAAAGGTAGCGCAGATTGTCGCTTAGTTTTTTTGCGCCGCCGTTTTCCGATATGTAGAGTTCCTTGTTCCGCTGATAAAAGGAATAGTCCGTGCCGTTTACTGAGGTAAACGAAATTCTCGAATATGGCGGCTGTCCGCTTAAGGAGTCTATGACCACGGTAGCGGCCTGCGCCTCGCGCAGGCGGCGCGTCATCATATCTATGCCCGCGCGCACGTCCTGCTGCACGCCGCTTTTTGCCGTGAACAACAGGTTTATGCGCTGTATCTGCAGAAATATGGCCGGCGCAATGAGCACCACCGCGCCCAGTATGGCCACGGCAATCATCATTTCAACCAATGTCACGCCTCTGCGGTTTACCATGAGAAATTCCTCGTTACCGTCGCGCCCGGCGCTACCGTCACCCCGCTGGCCGTTACGCTGGTCACGGTGGTTCCGCCGGCGGTCACGGTCGGATAAAACACCCTTATATAATAGGGCGAGGACGAACCGCGCACCGCTACGCTGTAAGTGCCGTCTGCTATGCTTGACGCGGCGTAAATAACCGTTCCGCCGGACGAGTTGGACGCGTCAATTGCCGGCGGCGTGACGCTTATGGACGAAGTGCTTACAAGAATAAGCGCGCCCGTAGTGACGGGCTGTCCGCCCGCTTTTACAGTGCCTTTGATTGTGCCCATGGCGTTTGCCACGGTAAACGAACCGACGAAAACAGTATTGCCCGACACCACGCTTACCGTGGCAGTTGACGGAATGGCCGCGCTTGCGGGGTCAAGCACGGGCTGTATGACGTGCATGCCGACGATGAGGTTTGGCATGTAGAAATGGCCGGAACTGTCCGACACGGACGAGCCGGTCTGGAAGCCGCCCATGCGCGCTATTACGGTGATGTTTGGAAGCGGAGCCGTGCCGGAAGTAATGTAGCCGCGCACCGCGCCGCTTTCACTAAGCGTAAAATTCTGTGTGACCGACAGGCCGGTTTCAAGCGCGGCGGCTTCGCTTTCGGAAGTGTAGGAAAAAAGATTGTCGGGATTTGCCGTCACCTGCAAGGAGCCAGTCGATACTATAAGCGAGTAATAGCCGCCCGCGCCCGTAAGCGTGGATTCCGCTCCGGCCTTTACCGTAATGTTTGAAAGCGGCGTCATGGCGGAATTGTATACCCTGCCCTTAATTAGTCCCTTCCCGTCGGCGGCGTGAAGCATTGCTGTGGCGACGCCGCTTGCCTGCCATGCGGGCGATGTCGCTGACGAGGGTATTTGCACCGTCTCGCCCGAGGCTGATACCGTTACGTTTGCCACTGACGCGGCGTAACCGGGGGTGAAAATCTGCGTGTTCCATGTGCCGGTCGCGACGTTTGGTATTGCAAAGTCCGCGTACATGCAGTTCTTAGTGGTTGCGGGTGCGGACGTCGCCAGCGTTATCCATTTTGCAGTGGAGCCCGTGTAGGCGGAAGACAGACTGTCGTCTGTAACGGCCGAAAAGTCGCATGCGCCGTTTCCGTCACAGGGCGGCGTGGCCGCCGTTACCGGTTCCGCCGCGGCGGAATTTTTCGGTCGGAAACTGAAATACGAGGCCGTACCCGGATACGGCGCGGCAAAAAAATTGCTGGAATTGCAGTTGAAATCGTAAGCGCGGCCGTAGCCTTCGGTGACGGAACAGGGGCCCGACATGCGCACCAGCTGGCTTCCCTGCGCAAGGCCGTTCGTCTGCTTTATATAGGCAGTCTGACCGCCGTAGCACTGGTTGCCGACGGACGCTTCGTAGTCGGGGGCCGCTACTCCGCCGCTTTCCTCGCTCCAGCCCACCATATCGATAATGCCGCCGGTTGCGGCGTCTTCTATCTGCACGGCTCCGGCCTGTCCTTCTCGTATGCAGCTTTCCAGCGTGCCAATAAGCGTGCAGGGCGGGTGATTGGTTCCCTTGTAATAAGCGTCCGCCGATATCGTAACCCCGCCGACCGTAAATGACGGGGCGTTGGCTATCAGGTAATAATGTCCGGCCGGCACATAGGTGGAAACGTAGACAAGGTCTATGTTGTCCTTGTCGTGCCCCTCGCCGTTAGGTCCGCGATAATTAAGCCGTACGGACGGTGAGTAGGACACGCCGATATTTACTGGATTTGGCGTGGGGTTGAAAAGCTCGACATATTCTATGTCCTGTCCGTTTGTGTAGGTGGAGGCGACCACCTGACTTATCACAATGTGCGTGGATATGTACACGCCGGCCGACGCTACCGTGCCGGAGGCCATTTTTATCATGGTGATATCAAGGTTCAGATTCTGACCCGAGCCTACAGTAACTTCCTTTGCCGCGCTGAAATAGCCTATGGACGAGACCAGCACGGTGTATGTGCCGCTGGATACGCCGAAGGAGTATTGGCCGGAATAGTCGGCCGAATCGTTCCAGTCGGGCCGGTCGAGTATCCTTACATAGGCGCCGCGCAGGTAGGTGCCGGATGAATTGATGACGGTGCCGCTTAGCGAGGCGTTGAGGCGGGTGAGACTGGGGTTTTCCACCAGATTGTTAAGTTCCACCGTGCGCGTTCTTGCGCCTTCCTGCCAGGCGACGTAGACCGTGATTTTTTTAAGGCCGGTGTCGCCCGCCGAATAGCTGGACGTGGACACGGTGCCGCCCGACCACAGGGCGTTGTCGATGCGCGCGGCGCGCTCAAAGGTCACGCCGCCTATGGCCAGGGTTTCCTTCGGATAATGCAGGTCGTCATAGACGGCGGGGGGATTAAAGCGGGTGTCCTCGTAAACGCTGGTCGACACCATGAGGCGGTAGTAGGAGATGTTCTTGAAATACTCCACCTTCTCCTGCGCCAGATTCATGGCCACGGTCTTGTTGCGGGAGGACTGCATGGCTTTTCCTATATAGCTGAACGCGCCGATAAAGCTCAGCGCGCCCACGCTAAGAATGATGAGCGCGACCAGTATCTCGGTAAGAGTAATGCCCCTGTTTCCCGCAAATAACCCTTTCATAAATTATCCCCGCTAATAAGTCTAACAGGTAATGGATATATATACCATAGGAATTTGGTTACGTTTTTTGGCCTGCGGCGCAAGTCTGGATATTAACAAAATTTAATATCATTAACACATGGAATTTATAAAAAGGAAGTTTGAAACCAGGGCTTTTCTGCCCTGGCTGGCGGCCGGAGTCGCGGCGTTTTTTCTGACCGTTATTGAACTGGTGCATCCGCTCTTTTTTCTTCAGGACGACAATCTTGGCCATTACCTGCCGGCCGCGGCGCATAACCTGCGCGCGCTGGGCGAAGGCGGGCTGGCGCTTTTCAACTTCCACCAGTTCTGCGGCATACCGGCGCTTTCCTCCGGTCTGGATGCGGTGCTTTATCCTCCTCTTTATATCTGCGCGGCCATAAGCTGGGTGTTTTCCGGCGGCATTTACTGGACCATAGATTTGCTGGTGATATTGCACCTCTGCTTTGCGGCGGCGGGTACGGTTTTGTTTCTTAAGGAGCTGGGGGCGGAAGATGCCGGCGCCTTTTTTGGCGGCGTCACCTGGCCTTTGTGCGGCTTTGCCGCGGGACTTAGCGCCGTGTGGTGGTTTACGGCCGCGGCGGCGGCGTTTCTGCCATGGCTTATGTATTTGTCGCTAAAACTTGCCGCCGCGCCGGAGCGGAAACTTTTCTGGGCAGCCACTCTTTTGCGCACCATGTTCTGCCTGTGCGGACAGTTCCAGTACTTCGTCTATGTCTGTATTATCGAACTGGCGGTTGTTTGCGGTCTTGGCTTTTTGCGCGGCAAATTATCCGGTCTGCGGTTTTACTTTGCCAGCGTTGCCCTTACAGCGCTGTTTGCCATGCCGCTTATACTGCCGGTCTGGCACCAGTCGCTTTTATCCGACACAAGGCACGGCCGTATTTCTTATCACGCCTTCACGGCGGCCGGAAACCGCATTGTGCCCTGGCTTATAGGGCTGTTTGCGCCGCTTGCCGATATATCGCGCATGCGCGTTACCGTGGTAAGCACGTGGGTGGACGACTGTCTTCCCTATCTTGCCCATGCAGGCTATCTGGTGCCGCTTCTTGCCGGCGCGGCGGTATTGCGCTTACGGAAAAGTTCCCTTGAGGAGCGGTTTGCCGTGCTGTGTCTTGCGGTTTGCGCGGTGTGGGGGTTCGGCTTTCTGGATTTCGCCCTTTATAACGTGCCGGTGCTCAATAAATTCCGCTATCCTTTGCGCACCAGCGTGGGGCTTAATTTCTTTTTTATCGCCTCGGCCGCGCTGGCTGTTTCGTGGTTGGCCCGCCGCTTCGGCGCAAGGCTTGCACGCGCCGTCGTCGTTTTGAATCTGCTTGGTCTGCTGGCGTTTCATATGGCGGCGGGGTCCAGATCGTTTTTCATGTTTGACGGCCGTGTGCTTCCTCCGGCCGAGCCGCGCGGCGCTTTTACCGACGGCCGTATATTGTCGCTCGGCGATTTCCCGTCGCACGGACGGGCCGCGCTCATGCACATGGCCGGTTATAATTTCGCCACGCTGACCGGCCGCTATCATCTGGCCGGTGAAAATCCCATGACGCCGCAGGCAAACAGCGACGTTGCGGGCGGGCTGAACTGGAGTTCTATAATACATCCCTCGCCCGCGCAGCTGGCCGGTGTCCTGCCGCATTTCCGCGACTGGTCGGTGCGCTATTATGTGGCTGACGCGAAAGTGCGCGGGGATTACGCGGCACTGTTTGCTAAGGAAAATATAGTGCCGGTCGAGGAGACCGCCCGTTATACGGTTTACCGTGACTCCGCCGCTCTGCCTTTTGCCTATGTTGACGGCGGCGGTGAAAATGCCGTGACCACGGTGTTCCGCGTAAACTCCGCCCGTCTTGACGCGGTCGTGCCCGCGCCTTCGGAAGCGGTGCTTAACTGCGTGTACAGTCCGTTTTTCTCCGCCACAGATAACGGCGTAAGGACCGGCGTGTATAAAACCTCGGAACATAAAACAGCCGTCCGGCTTTCCGCCGGACGGCATGTGGTTGTAATACGTTATTTCGACCCGTGGTTCGCGGCCGGTCTGGCCGCCGCGCTTATTGCGCTTTTAGCGGCGTGGCCGCTTCTTCGCTGGCTCAGTATTTAGTTTCGTACTGGAGCTTGCCGTTTTTACGGTAGGATTTGCGGCTCAGTTTCTTGTCATTTTTGTAGCTGTCCTCGTACATAAGCTGGCCGTCGGAATAAAAGGTCTTTACCGTGCCGTCGAGCCTGTCCGCGCTGAAGTGCGCCTCGAACTGTAATTTGCCGTTGTCGCCGTACATGCGGCCCACGCCGTCCTTCAGCGAATTCTTGTAATTGAAATCCTGCCGCAGCTGGCCTTTTTCGTCATACGTTTTGGACGCGCCGTTTATCTTGCCGCCTACATAATTTTCCTCGGCCGCCGTTTTGCCGCTCGGAAAATACACTTTATATAAACCTTCCCACTGGCCGTTTTTGCAGGTATATTCCTCGCGGAGTTTGCCGTTGTCGTAAAAGGACTTGTTGGAACCGTCGCACTTATCGTTTTTTATAGCGCCTTCGGTAACAAGTTTGCCGTCGGCGGAATATTCCTTTACGGGGCCGTTGAGCTTGCCGTTTTTATAGGTCAGCTCGCGCTTTATTTTGCCGTCCTGGTATTTTTCCTTTACAAGACCGGTGGGTATATGACCTTTGAGGGCGGTCTGCTTGCCGTTTTTGTCCAGAGTCTGCCGGCCTGTTTCCTTGCCGTTTGTGTAAAAAATTATTTCCGCGGCCGGCCCGTTGGGGTAGGTTTTGGAAATTTCCCTTGTATAGTCCGCTGCCGCGGCGCAGACGGCAAAATTAAACAGCAGTACCGTTAAAAGATAACGCATGGTTCTCCTCCTTTAGGTTTATCAGTCGTAAATTTCGGTTATGTCCGGAAACGCAATCTTGAACGCCTCTACCACTTTCGGGTCAAAGGCCTTGCCGGACTCGGCGATAATGTAATCGTAGGCTTTTTTAGTTCCCCACGCCGGTTTATATACGCGGGGCATGCACAGCGCGTCGAAGACGTCGGCGACGGAGACTATGCGGGCCTCAAGCGGTATTTCCTCGCCGCGCAGTTTTTGCGGGTAGCCGGTTCCGTCGAACTTTTCGTGGTGGGACGCCGTAACCTTGTAGGCTATTTTGAGCAAATCGCTTTCGGCATTGGCCAGAATCTTCGCGCCGTAAAGAGTGTGCTTTTTCATTTCCGCGAATTCTTCCTCGGTCAGTTTGCCGGGTTTCAGCAGAATTGCGTCGGCCAGTCCCACCTTGCCGATGTCGTGCAGCGGGCTTGCGTGCCGCAGATTGTCGGCTTCGGCGTCGGAAAAGCCCATGGCTTTTGCTATAAGGTAGGAGGATTTGCTGATGTTTCGCAGGTGGCGGGCGGTGTCCTGCTGGTCGCGGTATTCGGCCGTGATGGCCAGTCTGTAAATGGTTTCCAGCTGGGACTTGCGCACGCTTTCGTAAAGCTTGGCCGTTTCTATCGCGCCGGAGGCCATGGAGCCCAGAAGCATGAGCAGGCCTTCGTCGTTTTCGTCGAAACTGCCGGAATATTTATTCAGCACCTGAAAAACGCCCAGCAGTTCGCCGCGTTTGTTTTTCATGGGCACGGCAAGCACATTGCGCGTTTTGTAGCCGGACACGCGGTCAATGTCCGCGCTAAAGCGCGGGTCGGCGTAGGCGTCGGGCAGATTTATTGCCTGACCCGTCTTGGCGACAAGTCCGGCCACTCCCTTTCCTATGGGCGCGCGTATTTCGTGATGCTCCATGCCCTGCGCCACTTTCGACCACAGTTCCCGCGTTTCAGGGTCGTAGAGAAACACGGTGCAGCGGTCGCCGTTAAGCACGCGGCGCACATGTTCGGCGATAAGTTCAAGCAGCCGGTCCAGCCGCGGTTCATCCGCGACCAGCCCGCCGAACTGCACCAGCATCTGCAATTTTCTTTCCGCGTCCATTGCCGTCATACAGGTTCCATTATAGCGGAATTAACAAAAACACTAAAGTGTAAAACTTTTGCCTGCCGGTAATTTTTTTTAAGTCCGGCGGAAAGCACGGCGCAGTCCGCGGGCGACAGCGTGACCACGGTGTCTGACTGGTTGCGCGCTATGGCGCGCACGCATTCGACCATCATCAGCTCGGCCTCTTTTGGCCGGCGCGCGAAATAACCCGCGAATTCCCCGCTGAACAGATACGGGTTTTCAAGCGGGGCCCACTGCTCCGCGCACAGGCGTTTTATGCATTCCTGCGTGTCGCGTCCGGGCTTTTGCCAGTTGGCAAAACCGGCGGGATAGTGCAGGCTCACCCTGCCAAAGTCCGCGCGGCGCGCGGAGGGCGACAGGCGTTCGGGCATTATCATTTCGGATATGTTTTTTACGGAGGCGGCGAAAGTTCTTGCGCGTTCGCGCCATTCGGGCTCGCCTATGAAAAGCTGTTCGTAGCGTTTCAGAAAGGCCGCGCATTCGGGACAATCGGTCACCAGCGGAAGCGGCTGGCCCGCGCAGAGTTCCTCGTAACGCTCTATTATTCCGCGCGCGGCCGCGCGGGAATCGGCAATGTCGCCGTAAATATAGGAAAGGAATCCGCAGCAGCCGTTTTCCATAAGCCGCACCGGACCCGTGAATTTCTGCAGCAGGTTTATAGTGGCGTGGCCTATTTCTGGATAGGCATACTGCACGCTGCACGGCGTAAAGTACAGGCATGCAGGCCGTTCCGGCGAATCCTTTTCAAGCGGATGCGCGTGACTTCTTACTGTTTCTGAAAAAGAAAGCAGTTTCGGCTTTGCCATGCGGGCTACGGGCGCAAACCACTGAAGACCGGCCGCGCGCAGAAGGCCGGTTTTTTCGGCCAGCGTCAGCAGGCCGAAGCGCTGCGCGGCCGCCACTATTTTAATCCACAGACCGAAAGCGCTTCGGCCGTGGGTGAGGGCTTTAATTGCAATGTCTGAAAAAGTTATTTTGCCGCCGCGTCTTAGACTGCGCAGTGTTTCCAGCACGTGTTCCGGCGTGGCCACCCGCGAATAACAGACGCTCATGCATGCTCCGCAGAGCGTGCATGTGTCCATTGTCTGCTTTATCTGTTCGGCGTCGTTTTTGAAGCTGAGGCGTTCTTCCAGCGTCATGCGCACGGTCTGGTTTCGGCCGCGCGGCGAGCGGTTTTCGTTTCGTCTCAGCGCAAAGGTCGGGCAGGCTATGCCGCAGCGGCCGCAGCGGTTGCACTGGGCAACGGAATCGTAAAAACGCTTTTCGCCCAAATCGGTAAGCAGCACGGTCTGGTGAAGGCCGGCCTCGTCTTCGGGGTACATGTCCCGCGGGGCGGGAAAATTTTCCATTTCGCTGTATCTCATTTCTGTTTCACCACGGTGTCGTTAAAAAGGCCGGAAGGGTCTATAAAACGCTTTAGCCTCATGTGCGTTTCGTCCGGTTCAAAAGGCCGCTCTGCTCGCAGTTTCTCGTCGAACACAAGCTGCTTTGCGCTCAGACGGAACGTGGCGCTTAAAATTATGCCGTACCAGCCGTAGCTGCCGCAGAAAAGCCGCCACAAATTGTAACCCGCCGTCTGCTTTAGCGTGCGCCCGCCAAACGTGAGTACTTCGCCCGAAGGCAGCAGTACCTGCATGCCCAGCACAAGCCTGCGCAGTTCCGGCCACGGGTTAGTGGCCAGCAGTCCGCCAACGGTTCCGCGGTAGTCCGGCATGTTAAGAAATAGGTTTGAGGACTCCACGGTTTTTTTAAGCTCGCGCACTGGTAATCCCGCTTCGGCGCATACCGTCATGTTTGCAAGGTCGAATTCCGGAACCGAGGCAAGCTCCGCGGTTTCCAGCCGGTTTTCCTTTGCCGAGCGCGGTATTATGCCCGAGGAGCCGCTTCCGGTTATTACGCTTTTTTCTCCGGCCGAGGCGCGCCTTCGCGTTTCAAGGGCAAGGTCTCTGGCGGCGTCCGTAAGACCGTCGAAGTAATTGCATCCCTCGTCATCTTTATAGGATACGGGCAGGATTTTGTCTGGGTTTGCCAGACCGTAGGGGTCAAAGGCGTTTTTAAGGCCCTTCATGAATTCTATCGTGGCGCGGTCGTAAATAAGGTTCATGGCGGCGCGCTTGTCCACGCCAACGCCGTGTTCGGCGGCTATGCTGCCTCCGTTAGCGGCGCAGACCTTTATCATTTCCGAGGCTGCCTTTTTTATTTTCGCCGTTTCGAAACGGTTGCGGTCGTCGAAAACTATATGCGGATGCATGTTGCCTTCGCCCGCGTGAAATGTCAGGCCGACACGAAGGTCGTACTTGGCGGAAATATCCTGAATGTTTTTAAGCGTTGCCGGAAGTTTGGCGCGCGGCACGATGGTGTCTTCAATGAGTATGCTCGGGGCAAGGCGCGAAAGCGCGGCGTACGCGCCTCTGCGTCCTTCCCATAAAACTACCTGCGCGTCGCGGTCCTCTATCACCGACCACTTTAGCGCGCCATAGGCCATGCATACGGCCTGCGCGGTTTTCAGCTCTTCTTCCACGACTGATTTTTCGCCTTCGAATTCAAGCAGCAGCGCGGCTTCCGAATCGGTCGCAAAGCCCGTGTGCGCGTACGCTTCCACCGCCGAAGTGGTCATGCGGTCCATGGCCTCGGCGGCGCGAGGCGTTATGCCGCATCGCAGAATTTCGGCAACCGCGTCCATGGCGGAGTTTATCGAACGAAAAGCCGCCAGCGCGCTTGATGCTGCGGGCGGCACCGGCCGTATTTTAAGTTTTATGCGCGTGATTATGCCGATAGTGCCTTCCGTTCCGCACAGGAAACCGCACAGGTCGGGACCGGGGGCTCCGGCCGTGGAGCGGCAGGGCGTGCCGTCGGGCATAAGCCAGTCCAGTTCAAGCACGTTATCAATGGTCGAGCCGTATTTAAGGGCACTGGGGCCAGCGGCGTTTTCCGCCACCGTGCCGCCTATGGTGCAGACGGAGGAACTTGAGGGGTCCGGCGCGTAAAAAAAGCCGAGCGGCCGCAGTTCGCGTTTAAGCGCGTCGACGGTAACGCCGGGTTCCACCAGCGCGTAGCCGGCGGCGGTGTCTATTTCAAGAATTTTATTTAGCGGCGCGAGGTTTAGTATAACGCCGCCTTTAAGCGGTATGCATCCGCCCGAAAAATTAGTGCCCGCGCCGCGCGCCACGTGCGGCACGCCGGCTTCGTCTAAAAGCTGCAAAAGCGGCTCCAGCATGGCGGTGTCGGTAATTGTGACAACAGCCTCTGGTCTTGCCCGGCCGAGCCCCGCGTCGTATGAATAAAGCGCAAGTTCGGTGTCATCGGTGCGGAGGTTGTCCGCACCGACTATTGCTTCCAGACTTTTTAGAATTTTCGGCAGGCGGTCTTTTACCAGCATGATATTATGCCAGCGGTTCCAGTTCGGCCGTGAAATGCGCCAGCACTTCCGGCGCTTTTGTCACTTTAAGGCCCTTTATCGAATTTTTGCGCGCGGCTATGTCGGCGCCGACCTCTATTACCAGGTCAATGTGGCTCTGCGTATAAACCCTGCGCGGTATGGCTATGCGTACCAGTTCCATCGGCGCGGGCAGGAAACTGCCGTCTTTCGCGCGGCGGCCGAACATTAGGGTTCCTATTTCCACCGTGCGTATGCCCGCCGTGGTATAGAACTCGCAGGCCAGCGCCTGCGCGGGAAATTTGGACGGCTCGACATTAGGCAGAAAGCGTTTTGCGTCAATGTAGACCGCGTGGCCGCCGGGGGGCTCGACTATGGGTATGCCCGCGCCCTTTAGGCCGTTGCCTAAATAAGCGGTGGAACGTATGCGGTAATCGAGGTAGCGTTCGTCGAGGACTTCCTTAAGGCCTATGGCCAGCGCCTCAAGGTCGCGGCCCGCGAGACCGCCGTAGGTCAGAAAGCCTTCGCCCAGAATGAGGTTTTCGCGCGCCTTGTCGGCCCACTCGCGGTTATTGAGCGCGAAGAATCCGCCGATGTTAACGAGCGCGTCTTTTTTCGAGCTCATCATGCAGCCGTCTGCGTAGGAGAACATCTCCTGCGCGATTTCCTCTACTGATTTGTTTTCGTAGCCCTTTTCGCCGAGCTTTATGAAATAGGCGTTTTCGGCAAAGCGCGCCACGTCGAGAAATACTGGCACGCCTTCCTTTTTGCATATGTCGCGCACCGCGCGCAGGTTGGCCATTGAAACGGGCTGTCCGCCCAGCGAGTTGTTGGTGACCGTCATAATGCACAGGTCAACCTTGCCTCTGCGTTCGGCGAGAAGTTTTTTAAGCGCGTCCAGGTCCATGTTGCCCTTAAACGGCGAGGGCGTCGCGAAATCGAGCGCTTCCTTTACGGGAAGGTCTATGGCTTCCGCGCCGGAATGTTCGACGTTGGCGCGGGTCGTGTCGAAATGCGAATTGGAAACCACCGTGCGGCCTTTGCCGCCGAGAAAGGAGAACAGCACGCGTTCTGCCGCGCGGCCCTGATGCACGGGGATTATATAGGTGTAGCCGGTAAGTTTTTTTACCGCGGCCTCGAAATTGTAAAAGCTTTTTGCTCCGGCGTAGGACTCGTCGCCGCGCATTATGCCGGCCCACTGCTCGGCCGACATCGCGCCCGTTCCGCTGTCGGTCAGAAAATCCAGCAGAACATATTCGGCCGGTATGTTGAAAAGGTTGTACTTGGCCTTTTTGATTACTTCCAGTCTTTGTGCCTGCGTGGTGAAGCCCATGGGCTCCACGGCTTTTATTCTGTGCGGCTCGATGATGGTTTTCCAGTGCCAGTCTTTCATTAAAAGTATCCCCCGTGCCTTCGGATTATAAAGTTATATGTAATTATAGAAAATACTGGGCCATATGGCACATTAATCTCTGCCGGACGTACGGAAGGTCCGCATTTGTTATAATGGCAAAATATCCGCACTAAAAAGAGGGCATATGGACAATAAAATTGAATCTTTAATCCGCCTGCGCATTTCCGAACACGACGTGCATTACGCCGGCGGTCTTGTCGACGGCGCGAAAATGCTTCAGCTTTTCGGCGACGTTGCCACCGAACTGCTCATCAAAACCGACGGTGACGAAGGTCTTTTCGTCGCTTACGACAAAGTCGAATTTCTCGCTCCCGTTCACGCCGGCGATTATATCGAGGCCAGGGGCGAAGTGGAAAAAATGGGCAATTCCTCCCGCACCATGAAGTTCGAGGCGTGGAAGGTAATCACCAGCGCGGGCATGGCGAACCAGCCTTCCGCCTGCGACGTGCTTAAGGAGCCGGTGCTTGTCTGCCGCGCGCACGGAACCTGCGTGGTGAAAAAAGACCAGCAGAGAAGAGCCAAATAAATGAAAGAAATTTTTATTGTAAACGGCTGCCGCACCGCCATAGGAAGTTTTTGCGGCGGTCTGGGTAAAAAAAGCGCGGTCGAACTCGGCAAGGTGGTAATAGCCGAGACGGCCAAAAGAAGCGGCGTGTCCCTTGCCGACGCCGACGAGGTGATTTTCGGAAACGTCCTGCAGGCCGGTCTGGGGCAGAACGTGGCCCGTCAGGCCGCCGTTCACGCTGGAATGCCCGTCGACAAAACCGCCATGACCGTCAACATGGTCTGCGGCTCGGGCCTGCGCGCGGTCGCGCTTGCCGCCCAGTCGATAAAAAGCGGTGACGCCGAAATGATTTTTGCCGGCGGAACCGAGAGCATGTCCAACGCTCCCTATCTGCTTAAAAAAGCCCGCGAGGGCTACCGCATGGGCAACGGCGAACTCATCGACGAGATGATAACCGACGGCCTCTGGGATATTTTCAATAACTATCACATGGGTATGACGGCCGAAAATCTCGCCGCCAAATACGGCCTTACCCGCGAGGATCAGGACAAATTCGCGGCCGAGTCACAGAACAAGACCGAAAAGGCCATGGCCGACGGAAAGTTCAGGGAAGAAATCGTTCCCGTTTTTGTCGAACAGAAAAAAGGCGACCCCATCCGCTTTGATACCGACGAGTTTCCCCGCAAGGGCGTAACTCCCGCAAGTCTCGCCAAACTGCGTCCGGCCTTTAAAAAGGACGGCACGGTTACGGCGGGCAACGCCTCAGGCATAAACGACGCCGCGGCCTGCGTTCTGGTCGCCTCCGGCGAAGCCGTTAAAAAACACGGCCTCAAGCCCATGGCGAAAATAGTTTCCTACGCTTGGCACGGCACCGACCCTTCAATAATGGGCATCGGTCCCGTCGAAGCCGTGCGCAAGGCGCTTGCAAAGGCAAACTGGAAGCTGGAAGACCTCGACCTTATCGAGGCCAACGAGGCTTTCGCCGCGCAGGCCCTTTCCGTTGCAAAGGAACTGGGGCTTAAAATGGACATCGTAAACGTAAACGGCGGCGCGCTGGCCCTTGGTCATCCCATCGGCGCAAGCGGCGCGAGAATACTTGTCACCCTGCTGCACGAAATGAAGCGGCGCGGGGCAAAAAAAGGCCTTGCCACGCTGTGCATTGGCGGCGGCATGGGTATAGCGATGTGCGTTGAGCTTGTGTAGCTTTTCGGGACGGGCCCGGACCGGAATCCGGGCCCTTTTTTAAGAGGGAGGGAAAAAATGGAATTCGGTAAAATCGGTGTAATCGGCATGGGTACAATGGGCGGAGGAATTGTAGTGACCGCCCTGTCGAAGGGTTTTAAAGTAAAGGCGATGGAAGTAAACGACGCGCTTATTAAAAAAGGTCTTGCCACGGCGGAAACCAATCTCGGCCGCATGATAAAGAAAGGCACGCTTACAGGCGCGCCGGCCGATTATCTTAAAAATCTCGAGACCACGACAAAGACCGAAGAACTTTCCGACTGCTGCATAGTAATCGAAGCGGCGACGGAAAACAAGCCTGTCAAACTCGACATTTTCAGAAAGCTCGACGCCGCCATGCCTGCCGCCGCCGTGCTTGCCACCAACACCTCCTCCATTTCGATAACGGAAATCGCCGCCGTCACAAAGCGCGCCGATAAGGTTATCGGCATGCATTTCATGAACCCCGTCCCTCTTATGAAGCTGGTGGAAATCATACGCGGCATAGCGACTTCCGACGAGACTTACGCCTTTGTTAAGGAACTCTCCGAAAAACTCGACAAGACGCCCGTGCCGGTAAACGATTCTCCCGCCTTCGCGGTAAACCGCCTGCTTATTCCCATGATAAACGAAGCCTGCTTCGCCGTCATGGAAAACGTGGCCGAACCCGCCAGCATAGACGCCGTTATGAAGCTGGGCGCAAATCACCCGCTCGGCCCTCTGGCACTCGGCGACCTTATCGGGCTCGACGTGTGCCTTGCCATCATGGAAGTGCTCTACGACGGTTTCAAGGACCCCAAATACCGCCCCTGCCCGCTGCTTGTAAAAATGGTGCGCGCCGGTTATCTGGGCAAAAAATCGGGCCGCGGTTTTTACACTTACGCCAAGTAGGGGGAGACCATGCAGAGCCAATATAAATATTTTATTTACGAGCCGCAGGGCAGGACCGCCGTTCTTACCATAAACAGGCCGAAGGTGTTTAATTCGCTGAGCCGCGAAGTGCTCATGGAACTGGAAACAATTCTGGACGCCATAGCAAAGGAAAAGACCCTGCGCGCGCTGATAATTACTGGCGCGGAAAAAGCCTTTATCGCGGGCGCCGACATAGCTGAAATGAGCGCGATGAACACCGACGAGGCGGCGGAGTTCGCGCGCCTTGGCCACCGCGTTTTTACGAAACTTGAAAAACTTCCCTGCGCCACCATAGCCGCCATAAACGGTTACGCGCTCGGCGGCGGGCTTGAACTTGCGCTTAGCTGCGATATCCGCATAGCTTCCGAAAAAGCCCAGCTCGGCCAGCCCGAGGTGGGGCTCGGCATAATTCCGGGTTTCGGCGGCACGCAGCGTCTTGCCAGAATATGCGGCGTTGGCACGGCAAAATATCTCATCATGTCCGGTCGCCGCGTGCGCGCGGGTCACGCCGCCGCGCTAAACATCGTTTCGGCCGTGGTCCCCGCCGAAAATCTGCTTAACGAAGCGACCGCGCTTGCCGCCGAAATATCCGAGAAAAGCCACCACGCCGTCATGCTTGCCAAGGAAACGGTACAGCGCGGCATTGGTCTTGCCCAGGAGGAAGGATTACAGCTTGAAATAGATATGTTCAGCCGCTGTTTCAGCCATAACGACCAGAAGGAAGGCATGAAGGCTTTTATCGACCAGCGCAAAGCCGAGTTCCAGTAAGCCTTACGGTTTCAATAAAAAAGGCCCCCGCTTTTTGCGGGGGCCTTTTTGTTTGCGGCAAAGATATTACGCCGTCGTTATGGCTATGATGATGCCGAGCACGGATTCGCCCGCTATAATGCCCGCGCCGGCGGGAACTATATACTCCTCTATGCTCTTGAATTCCCTGCTTATTACAAGCGCAATCAGCGCGCCGATAAACATGGACAGGGAATTGAAAAACGGTATCACCATTGCAAGACCAAGGCCCATGGCCGAGGGAATGAAGCGGCTGTATTTCGGAAACCGCCATTCCATAAGCGGCAGTATTATGCCGAGCAGTCCGCCAATGCACAGGGCCATAAACGCCATGGGGTGCAGGGACGACAGACCGTTTGAAAGCAGTCTTGCCACGGCCGCCCATACCTGCGCCGACGGCGCGGGCCACTTGTCGCTGCCAAGCACCGTGGCATCCGGAACCAGCATGTAAAAGGCGGGAACCACTATGGCCGTTCCGGCGAAGATTCCGGCAAACTGCGCCCAGAACTGCTTGCGCGGATTGGCTCCCAAAAGATAGCCGCTTTTAAGGTCGGTAAGCAGGTCGGCCGAGGAACTGGCCGCGCCCGCCGTCATGCTTGCCGTCATCAGGTTGGTGATGATGTTTGAAGGGGCCAGCACGCCGAAGGTAAGCTGGGTGATTTTTCCCATCGCGCCTGTGGGTGTTATGTCGGACTCTCCCGTTGCGCGGCAGGCAACCACCGCTAGGAAAAACGACATCAGCACAGCTATAATACCCATGAACACGGAAGTGCCGAAGGCAAAGTGCATTACCAGCACGGCGGCCAGACCGGATAATGCCGTGCCCGTCAGAAACCACGATGGTGGAATTTCAATTTTGGACACGCGGTCTTGCGCGTCGGCCTTTTTCTTTGTCCCGCCGAACAGGCCGGATAGTCCGCCGAAAGCGCGCGCTATCGTGCGCCACTGCATGGCAAATGCCAGCAGGCCCGACGTGACCATCATGGACGCGCCGCCCCAGGTGCTCCAGCGCACTATTTCGCGGTAGCCGAGATTTGCCGTGTTTATTCCGCCGAGGTTTGCCACGGCTGGCGCAAGCAAAACGTAGTTTACAAACGCGCCCAGCATAAGCGACCACGCTATTTTCCAGCCCATTATCGCGCCGGCCGCTATCATAATGCCGCTCATGTCAAAGGAGATTGTCCACTTGTGCAGGGGAAAGCCCGCCAGCGTGCCGGGAAATTTCAGGCTTGCGGGAATTGCCAGCCATTTGGGTATGGCCGGAATGTCGCGCAGACAGGTCGTGACCGCGCCGAAAAGTCCGCCGTAACCGAGCACCTTCGCTTTTTTAATTGCTTCGCCGCCTGTTGAGTGCAGACTTTTTAACGTTTCCGCCGCCGCTATGCCGCTTGGAAAACGCAGCTGTTCGGCGTTTATCATCTGGCGTTTCATCGGTATGGCTATGAACACGCCAAGCGAGGCCAGCGATATCGTCCACAGCGTAAGCGTAATCCAGCCGACGTGGTGTCCCGTTATAAGCAGATAGGCGCATATTGCCGAGGTCATGGTTCCGCCGGTCGAATAACCCGCCGACGAAGCCGTGGACTGCATGCAGTTGTTTTCCAGAATGCTCATTTCTGTTTTGAACAGTTTTGGAAACAGCGTAATGAGCACCTTATATATTGCAAAGGACAGTATGCAGGATGTTATTGCCACGCCAAGCGCCCAGCCGGTCTTGAGGCCGACATAGAGGTTTGAAAGCGACATGAAGCCGCCCAGCACCGCGCCCATTACAATGGCGCGGGTGGTAAGCTGCGGCATGGTATCGCCGCGGTATACGTCGCGATACCATGCCTGTTCTATATCCTTGCGGTCTTCGTCCGTCTCTTTTTCGCCGTGCATGATTTAGCGTTTTTTGCCGAGGTATTCATCGGCCATGTTTTCGTAATTGCGGATGACGGTTTTTACCAGCGCGCGCTTTGTGTTGTAGCTTCCGGGGAAGAAACTGCCCTTGAAACCGGCCACGACGAGGTTGCGCAGCTGTCTGCGGTCGAGCTTGCAGTGCTTCACGACCATTTCAAGTTCGCGCGTCACCGTGGTGTCGGACACAAGGCGGTTGTCCGTGCAGATGTTTATGGAAAGACCGGCGTCAATCATCTTGCTGACCGGGTGGTCGGCGACGGATTTGAATGCCGGTATGGTCTGCAGGTTGCTGGTGACGCAGACTTCGATGCCGATTCTCTGGGTGGCTATGTAGTTGGCCAGATTTTCCACGTAGCGGGCCTTGTCTTTTATGGAGGGGTCCTTAATCATGTCTGCCGAGAACAGGAAAGTGCCGTGGCCTATGCGGTTTGCGTGACATTCGGTAATTGCCTGAAAAATAGATTCGGGACCGTAGGCCTCTCCGGCGTGAACGGTCTTTTTTATGAAAGCGCTGTGCACGGTCTGGTATGCGCGGCGGTGGTCGATTGCGGGGTAGCCAGCCTCTTCGCCCGCGAGGTCGAATCCGACTATGGGCATGTTGTTTTCCTGCACCAGCGTAACCGCCGTGCGCGCCAGTTCAAGCGAGGCCGCCGCGTAGATTTCCTTTTTGTTGGCGTGACCCATTATGCGCAGAAAATCGGCGAAGTAGGGCGACATGCCCTTGCTGAATTTGCGCATGGCGCAGACTATTATGCCGGAATTAAACGGTATGTCCTTGCCGGATTTAACCGCCTCGGACTGGTTGTGCGCTTTCGCGCCTTCGGCAAGGCCGTCGGCTACGGCCTTGATGATATCGGGTATGCTCATCGAGCGGAAAGTGTGCAGATGCGGCGCGAAGCGCACTTCTATATAGCGCACGCCCTCGGCGATGTTGTCTTCCACCAGTTCCTTTGCGACGCGGCGTATATTGTCGGGGTTTTGCAGGACGGCGCAGGTAAATTCAAAGCCCTTGAGGTATTCGGGCAGGTTTGCGTAATGGCTTTTGAAAACGAGTTTTCTGAGTCCTTCTTCCTCGAACGAGGGCAGTTTCACGCCTTCCTGTTTCGCCAGTTCTATAAGTGTTGGCAGGCGCAGCGAGCCGTCCAGATGCAGGTGCAGGTCGGTCTTGGGTATGCGTTTAAGAAATTCCGTTGTAATTCCGTCTTTCATAATTCTCCTCTGTTGTCTCAATAAGTATATTTAGAGAATTCTAGCAATTAATTACGCAATTACAACAAGTTTACGGCTGACAGGTAATGACGGCCGTAAGCGGAAATCCGCGCCTGCCGTTTATGCAATAAAAAACCGCCGGTCGGAAACCGGCGGTTTATTAAGAAAAGCGCGGCTATTTCTTTTTGCAGAAAAGTTCTGTAAACGAACGCTGTTCTGTAATGCTCTGCAGGGCAAAGTGCAGCTGGGATGCCGCGAATATTCCGGCCACGCTGGAGCGGCCCTTATCCGAGTATATCGTCATGGTGACCTGTATGTAATTGCCGCGGCCCTGCGGCACTATTTTAACCGAGCCGAAATCCTCTCCGGCGGACCTGCCGTCGTCATTTACCGTAATATTGTAACGGTCAACGGTGAGCGGGTCGGACATTTTTTTCTGCGAGGTTACCTGACAGTCGTAAGTAGCGGCCGATGCCGCGCCTGCCATAAGAAGTGCGACTGCTGAAAGAAAAAATTTTTTCATTACGCGGCCTCCGCAGCTTGCTGGTATCACTATAAATATTCTAGCAGAAGATTGATTAAAATCAACAGGGCCTTAAAGGGCAAAGCCGGGTTGATTAGAAACGGTGAAAAAATCCCTTTGTTTTTATATACTGTGGAAACACCCGGTGCAAAGCCGGGGTTTGGTCGTTTTATAAATTTATGGAGGTTATTGTGCATTCAGACACTCCCCGAAAAACCCCTCTGCACGACACAATGGTCGCGCAGGGCGGAAAAATTGTCGATTTTCACGGCTGGGCCCTGCCGGTGCAGTTTTCCGGCATTTTGCAGGAACATAAGGCCGTAAGAACGGCCTGCGGCATTTTCGACGTGTCGCACATGGGTCAGGTCTTCGTGACGGGCAAGGACGCGTTCCGCTTCCTTCAGCACGTCAACGCCAACAACATAAAGGATATCCCCGGAAAGGGCGTGTATTCGCACGTTCTTAACGAGCGCGCCGGCCTTGTGGACGATATCATCGCCTTCTGCCTTGCGCCGGAAAAATTTTATGTGGTCGTAAACGCCGCCACGACGCAGAAAGACGCCGACTGGTTTGTTTCGCACTCCAAGGGGTTCGACGTCAAAATCGAAAACGCCAGCGACCGCTACGGCATGATTGCCCTGCAGGGGCCAAAATCTCTGGGCCTTATGGAAAAGCTCTGCCCGAAGGCTCTTGAACTGGGTCGTTTCTGCATACTGGAAACAAAAATATTCGGCGTCGACGCTTTCATCACCCGCACCGGCTACACCGGCGAGGACGGTTTCGAGGTCGCCACTTCCAACGAAAACATTATAAAGGTATGGAATTACTTTATTGAAAACGGCAAGGATGCCGGCATCGTGCCGTGCGGTCTTGGCGCGCGCGACACCCTGCGCCTTGAGGCGGGCTACCTGCTTTACGGTCAGGACGTCGACGACGATCACACCACCTACGAAGCCAATTACGGCTGGGTCGTGAAACTTAAAAAAGAAGAATTTATAGGCAAGGAAATACTGGTAAAACAGAAAGCCGAGGGTATCAAACGCAAGCTGACCGGTTTTGTAATGGTTCAGCCCGGCGTGCCCCGAAACGGCTGCGCGATATATCGCGGCGGCGTCAAAATCGGCGAACTTGTAAGCGCCACCTTCTCACCCAACATGGGTAAGGGAATAGGCGTGGGCTACGTCACTCCGGCGGATTTGCCGGTGGGCGAGCCCGTTGAAATAGAGATTCACTCGCGCCGCGTCGGCGCCAAAGTAGCGAAAGTGCCTTTTTACGAAAATAAAGTTTAGCCAAAGGAGAATTAACATGCCCAAAGCAGAAAATTGCAAGTTTACCAAGACTCACGAGTGGGTGTACGCTGAAAACGGCGTTGCCACGGTAGGAATTTCCGACCATGCCCAGCACGAAATCAGCGATATCGTTTTCGTCGAACTGCCCAAGGTGGGCGCGACCGTGACGCAGGGCAAGAACTGCGCCGTCATCGAATCCGTAAAGGCCGCCTCCGATTTCTTCGCGCCCGTTTCCGGCGAAGTCGTGGCCGCCAACGAGGCTGTTTCGGCCGAACCGTCCATCGTCAACCGCTCCGCGCAGGAAGAGGGCTGGCTGGCTAAAATCAAAATGTCCAACACCGCCGAACTCGACGGTCTTATGGATTACGCGGCTTACACGGAGTTTATAAAAACCGCTTCCCACTAACTTTATGTTCATCTCCAATACCGATAAAGAACGCAAGGAAATGCTTGCGGCGGCTGGCGTTTCCTCTTTCGAGGAACTGGTGCGCCAGATTCCCGCCGAAGTACTGCATCCGAAATTCGACCTTCCGCCCGCGCTTACCGAGCCCGAACTGTCCGACCATGTGCACGAACTGGCCGCAAAAAACCTTCCGCTGGTGACTTTCGCCGGCGGCGGCGCTTACGACCATTTCATCCCGTCGGCCGTGAAACAGCTTGTCTCGCGCGGCGAGTTCGTGACCGCCTACACGCCCTATCAGGCCGAAGCCAGCCAGGGCATGCTGCAGGCCATTTACGAATACCAGAGCGCGATGTGCGCCCTGCTTGAAATGGAAGTGTCAAACGCCTCTCTCTACGACGGGGCGACCGCGCTTGCCGAGGCCGTGAACGCCTCCATGCGCATCACCTCCAAAAACAGGGTGCTGGTTCCGCAGGCGTTAAATCCCGCCTATAAAAAAGTGCTGGAAACCTATTTCCGCCCGCGCCCCGAAATCAAAATCGAGGAAGTGCCCTGTACCGGCGGCACGCTTGACCTGAAGGCTCTTGAGTCCATGCTTGCCGGTTCCGCCTGCTTCGTGCTCGCCTCGCCAAACTATTTTGGCTGTCTGGAAGACGTAGACGCAGTAAGCGCGCTTGTAAAAGCCTCCGGCGCGCTGCTGGTCGCTCTCGTCTATCCGTCTAGCCTCGGGCTTCTGCGCACGCCCGGCAGCTACGGCGCGGATTTTGCCGTGGCCGAAGGCCAGTGCCTCGGCAACACGATGTCGTACGGCGGGCCGCATCTCGGCGTGTTCACCTGCAAGAAACAGTATATGCGCCAGATGCCAGGCCGTCTCTGCGGCATGACAAAGGACCTCGACGGAAAACGCGCTTTCGTGCTTACGCTTCAGGCGCGCGAACAGCATATCCGCCGCGAAAAGGCCTCTTCAAATATCTGCTCCAACGAGGCGCTCTGCGCCCTTACGGCCGCAGTCTACACGTCCCTGCTCGGACCCGAAGGCATGCGCGAAATGGCCCAGCTCTGCGCCGACCGCGCCGCCTATGCCGCCGAAAAAATAGCGGCCCTGCCCGGCTTTAAGCTGCGCTTTGCCGCGCCTTTTTTTAACGAGTTTGCCGTGGACTGCCCCATACCGGCTAAAAAACTTGTGGCCAAACTTGCCAAGAGAGAAGGCATCCTCGCCGGTATTTCGCTGGCGGCTTTCGGCAAGGGTTTTGAAAACACCCTGCTTGTGTGCGTGACCGAAAAACGCACCGAAGCGGAAATAGAGCGGCTTGCCGCCGCCCTCGGGAGGCTCGCCAAATGACCGACAATCTTCATACGAACACCGGCGTTCTGAGCATTGAGCGCTCCGTCGAAGGACGGCGCGGCGCGCGGTTTCCGATTGCTTCAAAGGCAAAGGCGAAACTTCCGCAGAACCTTCTGCGCAAAACTCCGGCCAAACTGCCGCAGTTAAGCGAGTTCGACGTGGTGCGCCATTACACCAATCTGTCGCGCCTCAACTATTCGCTGGACACGCATTTCTATCCTCTGGGTTCCTGCACGATGAAGTACAACCCGAAATTCTACGACGAGGCCTGCGCCCTTGCAGGCTTTACGGCGGCGCATCCCGCCGCGCCGGATTGCGCTGTGCAGGGAACGCTGGAACTGCTTTACAAAACCCAGCAGCTGCTTTGCTCAATAACCGGCCTTGACGCGTTCACGCTTCAGCCGGCGGCCGGCGCGCACGGCGAGTTCACGGGCATACTTATCGCCCGCGCCTATCACCGCAAACGCCGCGACGCCCAGCGCACCGAGATTATAGTTTCCGATTCATCGCACGGAACCAATCCCGCTTCGGCGGCCATGGGCGGCTTTACCGTGCAGACCGTGCAGTCCGGCCCCGACGGTCGGGTCAGCGTGGAGGAACTTAAAAAACACCTCGGCCCCAAAACGGCCATGGTCATGCTTACCGTGCCAAACACGGTGGGACTGTTTGAATCCTCCATACGCGAAATCGCGGCGGCCGTGCATGAATGCGGCGCTCTCCTTTATATGGACGGCGCGAACTTTAACGCCCTCATCGGCATAGTAAAACCCGCCGACCTCGGCGTCGATTTAATGCACATAAACCTGCACAAGACTTTCGCCACGCCGCACGGCGGCGGCGGTCCCGGTTCGGGCCCCGTCGGCGTTAGAAAAGAGCTGGAGGAATTCCTTCCCGTTCCGCGCGTCGTGGAAAAGAATGGCCGCTACGGCATAAAGACCAACTATCCCCGCTCTCTCGGTCAGGTAAAGGCCTACATCGGCAACGTGGGCGTAATCATAAGGGCGTACTGCTACATCCGCCAGCACTCATCCGAGACGCTGGGCGATATAGCCAAAAACGCCATTATAAACGCCAACTACCTGCTGGCGCGGCTTAAAAAATTCTTCCCCGCCAAGTATGACGAGCACTGCATGCATGAGTGCGTGCTTTCCACCGACGGCGAACTGCTGCCCGGCATAAAGACGCTCGACATTGCAAAACGCCTGCTCGATTACGGCTTCTACGCGCCTACTATATACTTCCCGCTTATCGTGCCCGAGGCTCTGATGATAGAGCCGACCGAAACGGAAAGCAAGCAGACGCTGGACAGCTTTGCCGACGCGATGGAAAAAATATTTGCCGAGGCTAAGGCCAATCCCGAACTGCTGCACGGCGCGCCGCATAATCTGCCGGTGCGGCGGCTTGATGAGGTTGGCGCGGCGCGCCAGCCCAACATCTGCTGGCTGTGATATGCGCGGCGTAATTCTGGAAACGCGGCCCATGGATGTGTTCTGCCAGATGGCCGCCGATGAAATTCTGGCTGTGGAACCGCGGGACGCTTTCGTCCTGCGGTTCTTCAACTGGAACCAGAAGGCCGTGACTTTCGGGTACGCGCAGTTTTTTTCGGAAGTAAAAAAACAGCTTCCCGACTGGGCGGCGGCAAGCGGCGTCACGCGGCGGCCCACGGGCGGCGGCATAGTTCTGCACGACAGCGACATTACTTTTTCCTGCTCGTTTCCGTGTGAAACCTCCGTCGCGCCGATGACTATTTATTCCCGTCTGCACACGGCAGTGTGCGCGGAACTTTCGGCCCGCGGCATAGGCGTTGACCTTGCCAAGGGCTCGAAAGACGACCCCGGTTACCGCCCGTCAAACGGCGGGCACGCGGGCGAGTGTTTCAAAAATCCGGTCGCGCTCGACATTGTGCGGACCGGCGGGGAGAAAGTGCTTGGCGGGGCCATACGCAAATTCAGCGGCTCGGCGCTTTATCAGGGGTCGCTTCAGCTTGCGCAGGCCCGCAAAAGGGAAGCCGAACTGCGGCTGTGCGTAATGCGCGGCGCGGCAAAAGCGTGGGACCTTAAGTGGACCACGGAAAAAGCCGACGGCGAGTTTGAAGCCAGAGTCGTTGAGCTTGCCCGCACAAAATACCGTCGGCCGGACTGGGTTGGAAAGTTCTGATAATTTAGTCACGTTTCACGCCCGCCGTCCTTTAGCGGGTGTATGCTTATTATGTGCCGCGAATTCGCGGCGCCGTGACAAAATTCCGCGCGCAGCGGCCTTAACCGGCAGTGCGGCGCGGAGCAGGCTGTAAAAAATGGTTTTGCCGCGGAAGCCGGTACTTTTTACGGCGGCGGCGGTCTAAAGGTGATAAAGTTTCTGCTTGCGGCGGCCGTGTTTCCTACTGCCCTGCTCCTTTGCTGGGAGGGGGGCAAGGGCGTTTATCTGCTGGCTATGCAGTGGCGGATAAGTTTCAGCTTTCTTGGCGGCGCGGCGCTTTATGCCGCGTTTCATTATCTTATCGCCGCTCCCGTCCGCCTGTATGTGGCCGCGCATGAGTTTACGCACGCTCTGGCCGGCATGCTGTGCGGCTACAGAATAAAGGATATGAGCATAGGCCGCGACGGAGGCTATGTGGTGGTGGAAGGAAGCAATGCCTTTGTTGCTCTTGCGCCCTACTGCTTTCCGTTTTACGCGGTGGCGGCGGCCGTTATATATGCGGGGCTTTCGTGGAAATATGACATGGCGCCTTACGGCGCGTATTTTACGGCGGTGACCGGATTTTTGATGGCGTTTCATTTCATAAACACCTTTGAAACGCTTTACCGCCAAAAGCAGAGCGATTTGCGCCACGCGGGCGGCGTGTTTTTTTCCACTACGGTCATTCTGCTGTGCAACGGGCTTTTGCTGCTTGGCTCGGCCAAGGTGTTTTATCCGCGGCTTGTCGATGTGCGCGGCGCGGCGCTTGATGTGTGCGAAAATACGGTTTCCTTCTGGCGTTTTGCCGGTCAAAAGACGGCGGCCGGAGCGGTTTATTTATACGATGCGGTGAAAAAGTGATATGTCGAAACTGAGAATATTTTCTTTCTCCATAAAACTGGTGGCGCGCATAACAGGGGTTGTCGTTCTGGCCCTTGTTCTGGGCGTTATTGTTTTTTCCACAATCATAACCCGCATGTTCACGCCGGAACAGCTTACGGCGGTGCTGGCTTCCCAGCTGCAGGACCGGTTCAATAAACCTGTCGTGGTTGATTCCGCGCGGCTGGTGGTTTTTCGCGGCATCCGTGTTCAGGGCCTGCGCGTTATAGACCCCAAGTCGCCTGGCGAGGATATGATATCCTCCGGACCGTTTACCGTCGATTACCAGTTCTGGCCGCTTCTCATGGGCAGGCTGGTGCTGACCGATCTTAAAATTGAATCGCCGCGCATACGCTTTACCCGCTACGAGGACGGCCGCTGGAACATTGAAGGCTTTAATATGAAGATGTCCAAGGACGCAATGTTCGACCTTGCCGTGGATGCCGCCGAGGTGCAGAACGCCACCATCGAAATAAAAGACCTTAAGCTGAAAACCCGCTACTCGCTTTACGACGTGGATTTCCGGTTCTGGCGTTTCAAAACGGATCAGGAATTTCCCTTCCGTCTGGCCTTCCGCTCCAAGCTGAAAGTGGGCAACCGGGTCCTTGACGCCGATGTGTATTCCGAGGGAAGCGCAAATCTTGCGGGCATGCACATGGAAAACGCCAAGTTAATCGGCACGGATATTGAAATAGATATGCTGCGCAAACCGCTTTACGCCACGGTGGATGTGGAAAGTTTCACCGCGCCGCGCCTGCATGTCTCCGCCGACCTGCCGGCCATGGAATATGCCGATCTCGCGATGTTTTTTAAGGACCCCAAGGGCTTCCGCACCCCGCCCGTTCACTGCGACGTGAAAGCCGAATACCGCCAGCAGGGACGTTTTGACGTTACCTCCGCGGTGGCCGATTTCGGCGGCGTGCGGCTTAACGCAAACGGCTGGTACGATTTTATAGCAAGCAAATATCATTTCTATGCCGGCGCCTCGCCGTTTCACTTGCAGGATCTGTCCCAGTGGTGGGAAGGGCTTATTCCGCGCATGCCGGGCGGTACGGCAAGCCTGCGCGCGGAATTTTCCGACGCGCCTAAAGGCGTAAGAATGGACAATCTCGCCCTCCGGCTTTCCGGCGCAAGGGCCGTTGCGGGAAACTTCAATTTCTCCGGCGTGGACCTGACGGCGCAGGCCCTCAATAACATGACCGGCATCTCCGGCGCCGTAACAAGGGGTACGGTGAAAATCGGCAAGGACACAATCACCAAAATGCGCGGCGATTTTTCCTACGGCGGCGGCAATCTTGATATTCCGCTGCTGCGCGCAACCTTAAACAACAAACCCATGCGCGCGCGGCTGTCGGTGCAGAAAATCTCGTCGCCGTTTCGCAAAATCAATTTCGATATCGCGCTGGCCGAACTGCGCATACCGACATTTTTCAATATGGTAGGCGATATCTCGCTTAGCTTCGGCCCCCACCGGCCCGACCGCTGGAAGACCCATACCCTTGGCTGGCTGCGCAACTTCCGCGAAAAAATTCCGTCCTTCATGCCGAATTTCTCCGGTACTATTCATGCCGATAAGCTGGTAACTCCGTTTGTAAGCGGCAGCAACCTAAATATCGAGTATTCGCTTACCGGTCTTCTGCCCGGTATGAGCAGGCTTTACGGCAAGGTGGACGCGGAACTCAACAACGGCATTTTCTACCAGCTTGAAAAGATGGCCGCGCAGGAAAAGGCGCTCGACGTGGCCTTCAAGCCCTTTATCGCCATGCACAAAATGGAAAAGAGCGGAGCCTTCAGCGTGGGTTCGGTCCTGCGCGACGTGACTTTCAAAAAAATGGCCCTGTCATTTAACATGTCGAAAGGTGCGTCCTATATCAACAATTTCTATATTTCCGGCTCCAGCATTTCCGCCACGCTTTCCGGCGTGGCCGACTGGTACGGCGAGGGCCTGAACCTGAACATGGACACGCTGTTTAACAGCGTTTCCAAATATGGCGGGCTGTCTGAAAATCTTACGGACGCGAGCGGAAAACCCGCGCTATCTTTCTCCGTAAAAGGTAAAATGTATGCGCCGCTGACAGAAATGAAGGTGCCCACCGGCGCGGGCAAATCGATTGACCGCAGCATTAAAAAAGGCGTGCGGACGGATTTCAAACGTATACAACGGTTCCTACGGGAGGGAAACTAGATGTCCAAGTTCAATAATCTTGATGTGATTGGTCTGCTGCAGGAGCACGGCGCTTTGCTCGACGGACATTTCAAACTGCCCAGCGGCTTTCACAGCCAGAGCTATGTGCAGACCTCGCTGGTGATGCAGTACCCTCATATCGCGCAGCGCGTGGCCAAGGCCATGCTGGCGAAATTCCCGCAGGATGTGGATGTCATACTCGCGCCCACGCCAAAGACCGCCGTCATCGGTCAGGAAATAGCCCGCATCAAGAAAGCCCGTTCAATATTCGCCGAAAAATCCAACGGCGTGCTGGTGCTTAAAAGCAATTTCAAAATAGCTCCGGGCGAAAAGGTGCTCGTTGTCGACGACGTAATCACAACCGGCAATCTGTCTGCCGGCGCGGTGTCGCTCGCGCAGATTTACGGCGCAAGGGTAGTCGGCGTGGCCGCGCTTGTCGACCGCTCCACCGGCGCGCTTGCCCTTACCGTGCCGATGCGCGCGCTGCTGTCTTACCCCCTGCAGGTCTATCCGCCGGAGTCCTGCCCCCTCTGCCGCGAAGGCATTCCCCTGACCGCTCCCGGTTCGTCAACGGCCATATAGAAACGGAGTATTTTCAGGCAGGGCGCGCCGATACGGCTGTGTGCGCCCAATAAAATTTTAGTCCGGCCGCAAGGCAAACGGAGATAATGTAATGGAAGAAAACGGAATGATTGATATAGTTTTAAAGCCGAAAGAGGAAGGACGTCTTGCCAGCGGACATCTGTGGGTGTTTTCAAACGAAATCAGCAACATAGACACCAGCATAAAAGCCGGCACTCTCTGCAATGTAAAATCCAGCCGAGGCCAGCAGCTTGGCATAGGTTTTTTTAATCCGCACAGCCTTATCTCCGTCCGGCTGCTAAAAACCGGCGAAGGCGGGGTGGAAAAAAGTTTTATCAAGCGCCGCATAAAAGCCGCGCACATTTACCGCAAAAAACTGGGTCTCGATAAATTCTGCCGTCTCGTGTTCGGCGAATCCGACATGCTGCCCGGTCTTGTAATCGACCGCTACGGCGACTATTTTTCCGTCGACGTTCTTTCCGCCGGAATGGAAGCCTATGTCGAGGACGTAATCGCCGCCCTGCAGGAGCTTTTCGAGGCCAAGGGCATACTGATGCGCAACGACAGCGAGTTCCGCAAACTGGAAGGTCTTACCAACGACCCTCGCGTGGTTGGCGATGTGCCGGAAGTAGCGGAAATCGAGGAAAACGGCGTGCGCTATAAAGTTCCCATCCGCCTCGGCCAGAAGACCGGTTATTATTACGACCAGCGCGAAAACCGCGAGATGCTCAAACCCTTTTTCAAGGGAAGCGAAGTGCTGGACCTTTATACTTACGTCGGCAGCTTCGCTATTACCGCCGCGCTTGCCGGCGCTGACAAGGTGTGGGGAATTGATTCCTCGCCGCTGGCCGTTGAACATGCCCGCATGAATGCCGAACTTAACGGCGTGGCCGACAAGGTCGCTTTTCATAAGGACGACGCCGAACGCGCGCTGTCCGCTCTTCGTTCCGGCGAACTGCCCAGCGTGCCCGATATCATTCTGCTGGACCCGCCCAACTACGTCAGGAACAAAAAGAACCTGCCGCAGGCGGCGCACCATTATGTGAAGCTTAACGAAATGGCGCTGGGCGGTCTGGAAAGCGGCGGACTGCTTGCCACTTCCACCTGCGCGCACCACATATCTCGCGAGATATTCACCGACATTCTGCGCGAGGCCGCAAAAGCCTCCGGCAAGCGCGTTCAGCTGCTTGAACTGCGCGGTCAGGCGAAGGACCATCCGGTGCTCGTCGGTATGCCGGAAACGGAATATCTGCACTTCGCGCTTCTGCGCGTGCTGTAGTTTTTATACCGAAGTAAAACGAGCCGCCCGCAAAAAAATGCGGGCGGCTTTTTTTGAGTTGACTTGTGACCACTGTGCTCTTGGGATATGTGGTGCGCGGGCATAAAAAAACCGGACCTTTCGGTCCGGTTTTTCAAAAATCTTTTATTTGCAGAATGCCGTGGTTTCGCGTTTTAACTTACCCCAGCCAACCTGTTTGCTGCGGCAAATGGCGGCTTCAACGGCATCGGTAATTTCGCGCGCTCCGCAGGGTTTGGTCACATAGGAGCAGGCGCCGTTGCACATCGCTTTCTGAATTTCGCTAAGAGTGTTGTTGCCGCTTAGCATGACTATGGGAATATGTTTGGTGGCGGGTTCGTTCTTTATCGCTTTGCATACATCCGTGCCGCTTTTGTCCGGCATGGAGATATCAAGAATTGCCACGGAAGGAAGTTCAGCCTTTGCTATTTCCAGAGCCTGCTGGCCGTTTTCGGCCTCACAGACACGGTAGCCCTGCTGGCGGAATACTTCGGCTAAAAGGGAGAGAATCTGCTGGTCGTCATCGGCGATTAATATCGTCTTATCCATACACACCTCAGCGGGCTTTCAGACAGGCAGTTGCCGCGGGTTGGGATCGAACCAACGACACCTGGTTTTTCAGACCAGTGCTCTACCACTGAGCTACCGCGGCTTCTGCCTATTGTGTAGTAATTAAACTATTTTTCGCCCGATAAAGCAAGCGCCCGACGGTGATTTTGACAGAAAGGGCGGGTTTTTATCTAATAATCAGATATGACGCGCATTTACCTTACCGTCGTTTCCGTGCTTTTGGCCGCGCCCTTTTTTCAGCCGCCGGCTTATGCCGCCGCGCCGGATTCGTCCGCCTGCGATGCTTCTTCCTCCGCCGCGCCCTGTCTTACTGAGGGTTCCATACTGCTTAAAAGCGGCTATTATGACGAGGCCGTTTCGGCTTTCAGCCGCGCCGTAAACCGCGAGCCGTCCGAGGACCGGCCCTACTATCTGCGCGCACAGGCTTATGCCGGCGCGGGCCTTTACCATTTTGCCGCCGAGGATATGGCTGTTTTAATCGAGCGGCATCCTCGCTCGGCAGTGTACCGTCACCGCAGGGGAATAATGTACGCCGGCGCCGGGCAGTATGAAAAGGCTTTGAAGGATTATGACAAGGCCGCCCTTATGGACCCGTCGGACCCAATAGTGCGCAACGACCGCGCTTACGCTCTCATGCGGCTGGGGCGGTTTGAAAGCGCCAAGGCTGACATTGACCGCGCGCTTGCGCTGGAACCGAAATTTCCGGCCGCCTACCTTAATTACGCGGCCTACTATCTGTATGAAAGACATAATTCCGCGCAGGCGCTCAAAAGCATCGAGCTTGCCGTGCGCAACGGCCTGCGCGGCACACAGCAGCTTGAGGATGAAAACGGCGCGGGTTACTTTCTTAAAAAATTCGCGGGACGCGCTTCCGTCCGTCGTGTCCTGCGCGGAGGCAGAAGATAATGTTTGTCCGCAATATAAAGGATTGCATGGAAATAACGGCGCTTGATAACTGCCGTCTGCGCGAACTTTTTAATCCGCTCAAGGATGTGCTTGAGCTCAATTACAGTCTTGCCTGGGCGCGCGTGGAAAAAGGCAAAGCCACCGCGCCGCACCGGCTGTCGTCGTCGGAAGTCTACTACATAATACAGGGCGGCGGCACAATGCACATAAGTTCGGAAGTGCGCGACGTCGCGGCCGGAGAGGCCGTCTATATTCCGCCCATGGCCGTGCAGTACATTGAAAACACTGGCGACTGCGAACTGGTGTTCGTGTGCATGGTGGAACCTGCCTGGCGCAAGGAAGAGGACGAGCGGGTAAAGGAGAGCAAATGAACTGGCAGAAAAAAGTAAATTTCGCCGTTACCGTGTGCGACGCGCAGGGAAAGATTCTTGAAATGAACGAAAAATCCTGCGCCACCTTTGCAAAGGACGGCGGGGAAAAACTTATCGGCACAAACCTGCTTGACTGCCACCCCGAACCCGCGCGCAGCAAGGTGGCCGCCCTGCTGGCCTCGCCGCAGACAAACGCCTACACCATTTCCAAAAACGGCCAGAAAAAACTCATCTACCAGACAGCGTGGTACGACGACAGCGGCAAGTTCTCCGGCTACGTTGAACTGTCGCTGGTCCTGCCCGAAAACATGCCGCACAAAATCCGTTCCTGAGGCCAATGTGAAAAAGACGTACGAAAAACTTAAAACCCGCATGGGTGAAATTTGCGCGCTTTCAAGCGCGTCGGGCCTGCTTAGCTGGGACCAGCATACCTACATGCCGGCATCCGGCGCGGCCGTGCGCGCGCAGGTGCAGGGCGCGCTGAGTGCCGTGGCGCACGAAAAACTTATCGCGCCCGATACCGGCGCCATGATTGACGAACTTTACGGCTGGGCGCGCGAACAGGGGCCCGACTCCGACGAGTTTTGCGTTCTGCGCCGTCTGAAAATGGAGTACGACAGGAAAATCCGTCTGCCCCAGTCTTTCGTGCGCGAGTTTGCGACCGAGGCCAGCGTTTCCATGGCTGTATGGCAGGAGGCGCGCCTTCAGGCGGACTATAAAATGTTCCTGCCGCACTTTGAAAAGCTGGTGCGCATGTGCCGCGACAAGGCCGATATGATAGGTTTCTCCGGCTCGCCCTACGACGCTTTGGCCGACGAATTCGAACCCGGCATAACCACGGCTTCGCTGGAAAAATCGCTGGGCCATATAAAAAGAGAACTGGTCCCGTTTTTTCATAACCTGCGCCAGAACGGCCGTCCCGTTGACGACAGCATACTGCATAAGCGTTACGACGAGGAACAGCAGATGCGCCTTGCCGGAGCGGTCGTCGGCGAACTTGGTTTTGATTTTACGCGCGGCAGACAGGATAAATCCGCCCATCCGTTCACCTCGTCTTTTTCCTGCGATGACGTGCGCATAACCACGCGCACCGCGCCGGACTATCTGCCCGTTTCGCTTTACGCCGCCATACACGAATGCGGCCACGCGTTTTACGAGCAGGGCGTGCCGGAAAAATACGCCATGAACTTTCTGCGCGGCGGCTCCTCGCTTGCCATGCACGAGTCGCAGTCCCGCATATGGGAAAATCTCGTTGCGCGCACACGGCCCGCAAGCGGCTGGCTGCTTGGCAAACTGCGCGAGTTTTTCCCCGTGCAGGCCGCCCATACGGGCCCCGAGGAATTTTACCGCGCCGTCAATAAAAGTTCGCCCACTTTGATACGCACCGAAGCCGATGAAATAACATATAATTTTCACATCCTTCTGCGGTTTGAAATAGAAAAGGGGCTGATTGAGGGCGGCCTCTCCGCGGCCGATGTGCCTGCCGTATGGAACGCGAAAATGAAGGAGTATATAGGCATTACGCCCGCAAATGACGCCGAAGGCGCTTTGCAGGACGTGCACTGGTCGCTTGGTCTTCTGGGCTATTTTCCAGCCTACATGCTTGGCGACGTGATGGCCGCGCAGTTTATGAGCGCGGCGCGCAGGCAGCTGCCGCAACTGGATACGCAGTTTGCGCACGGCGAGTTTTCGGCTTTCCATAAATGGCTGCATGAAAACATTCACCGTCACGGCGCGAAATATACTTCGGACGAACTGCTTAAAAAAGTAACCGGCCGGGGACTGGACGCCGACGCGCTTGTGCGGCACATCAGGGCAAAGTACAGCGAAATATACGGATTATCGGAGGTATGCAGATGAACGGAAGATTTAATATTCCCGCGCCGGTCAACGAACCGGTTTCGAATTTTTATCCCAGAAGCGAAGAGCGCATGAAGCTGAAGGCCAAACTGTCCGACCTTAGCGCACAGGAAGAGGAAATACCGCTTTTTATCGGGGGAGAGCAGGTGCGTACCGGCGTGCTTGCCGACTGCCGCATGCCGCATCAGCACCGGCATCTGCTGGGCAGATACCACAGGGGCGGACGTGCCGAGGCCGAGCGCGCCATAGCCGCCGCGCTGGCGGCTAAAAAAGACTGGGCCGCCATGCCCTTTGAAGCCCGCGCGGCGATTTTTCTAAAGGCCGCCGAAATGCTTTCCGGCCCGTGGCGCAACACGCTTAACGCCGCAACCATGCTGGGCCAGTCTAAAAACGCCATGCAGGCCGAAATAGACTCCGCCTGCGAGCTGACGGATTTTCTCCGCTTCAACTGCCATTTCGCGCAGGAAATTTATTCCCAGCAGCCGCTTTCTTCAAAGGGCGTGTGGAATTATGTGGAACAGCGTCCGCTGGAAGGTTTCGTGCTGGCGGTTACGCCGTTTAATTTTACGTCGATAGCCGGCAATCTGCCCACGGCTCCGGCCATTATGGGCAATACGGTTGTGTGGAAACCGGCCTCTTCGGCGGTATACAGCGCATATTATGTGATGAAGCTTCTGCGCGCGGCTGGCCTGCCCGACGGCGTAATAAACATGGTGCCCGGCTCCGGCGAGGATATAGCCGGTCCGTGCATTGCAAGCGACCAGCTGGCCGGCATACACTTTACCGGCAGCACGGCGGTGTTTAAGTCCATGTGGTCGGCTGTCGGCGCGAACATTAACCGCTACCGCAGCTATCCGCGTCTTGTCGGCGAAACCGGCGGAAAGGATTTTATTTTCGTTCACCCGTCGGCCGATATTAAGGCCGTGGCTGTAGCGATGATTCGCGGTGCGTTTGAGTATCAGGGCCAGAAGTGTTCCGCCGCAGGCCGCGCCTATGTGCCGCAGTCCATGTGGCCCGCGCTTAAAAATATGCTTATTGAGGAACTGCGCACGGTAAAAATGGGCGGAGTGGATGATTTCCGCAATTTCATAAACGCGGTAATTGACGCAAATGCCTACAAGACCATAAAGGGCTATATAGATTTTGCCGCCGCGTCTTCCGACGCTGAAATAATAGCGGGCGGAAAATGCGACGACACGGAAGGTTACTTCATCGAGCCGACTGTTATCGAAACCGGCAACCCGCAGTTTAAAACCATGACCGAGGAGATTTTCGGCCCCGTGCTTACGGTGTTTGTTTATCCCGACGGCGAACTTGATAAGGCGCTGGACCTGTGCGATTCCTCCTCGCCTTACGGTCTTACTGGCGCGGTGTTTGCGCAGGACCGTCAGGCCATTGTTTACATGGACCGCAAACTGGTAAACGCCTCCGGCAATTTTTACATCAACGACAAGCCTACGGGCGCGGTCGTCGGTCAGCAGCCTTTTGGTGGTGCGCGCGCTTCCGGCACTAACGACAAGGCGGGCAGTATGCTTAACCTGCTGCGCTGGGTGTCGCCGCGCGCGGTCAAGGAGACCTTTGTTCCGGCGGCGGATTACCGTTATCCGTTCCTGTTTACGGAATAAGGCGGAAGTTTTTTGAAAAGGCGGCGGGCCATAAGCGGCCCGCCGCTTTTTTTATGAAATGTCGCTATGAAGTCTGCGGCTTTCTATGCTCTGCATTGCCGCATGGCTCTTGTCTGGCTTGCAAAATCGCACCTCCGTGACACACTGCGGTACACTGGCGATATTTTGAAAAGGACGCGGAAACCCAAGTTGTTTAATTACTAATACGGAATTTGGAAATCCTTTGTAGTCTTCTCTCGTGTTCCAAAACTTATGGGCGGATATGCTGGGGTAGTTGAGTGTCATTTATGCGCCTGTCTGTGCTGGTCCTATCTGCCAGCGTACCGACGGCGATAAATGCGCGGGTCTGCGGATTGTCAAGACGGATAAAATCCAACTGTAAGTATTTTCCCGTTGGTAAAATGCTGAAAGACTCCGCGTAACTGTTGTTTAACTTTTGGCCTTTTGTTGCCTGCGCTGTTTGCGCGTGCGGGCAATTGCCAATAATGGCAGATTCATGGCGTGCATTGGGCTTGTGCACGGTTTTATATTAAGGCGTTCAAATCGGTGGCAAAGGTAAAGTCAACGTCAGCCAGCAAGTATCGAATATCCGGCGGGCTGAACTGTCCGCTTGTCCGTGATTTTAATGCGGCGGTGAACCGGCAGCGGAGGCGGGGTCTTCATGTGCTTTCATGCGCGGTGTGCAAATTTTGACAATAAAAAAGCGGGGCTAAAAAGCCCCGCTTTTTTTTATTTGCAGATTCTGTTTATTTCAGCATGAAGCTGTTGGAGGCCAGCCAGTTTCTCTCGAAGTTTTTGAAGGAGGCGAAGTCCGCCGCTATCGAGGCCAGTTTCTTGCTTATGGCCTGAAGCTGTTTTGCTTTTTCAGCCGATGGCTTACCCGCCATTTCCTTGGTAAGCTGGGCCTGCAGGTCGGTTACGCTCTTGTAACCCTGTTCGCGCAGTACGCCAATGCCCTGTTCCGCGCCGTTTTCCGTCCAGAGTCTGATATAACCGGCCAGTTTCTTGTCGGTAAAACCGCCGCAGTCTGGCAGAAGTGCGCGTTCGCCGTGCATTTCAAAATAGGTCTCGGCAACCATGGCCGCGTGCATGTAGACCGTTTCGGCGGTGACAAGTTCGCCGCTCGTGGGATACATAAGTTCGGCCGCGCCCTGCGCCACCAGTACCGCCATGCCGCGCATGGAGGCTTTTGCCGCTGCTTTATCGTTTAATACGATTGCGGCCGCACCGGCGGAACGTACCGCCGTCACACTGGCCGTATCGCCGGTCTGCGTGCGGATTGCCACATTATTTGCTTTAAGATATTCAGCGATTTTGGGACCAACGCTTGCGTCGCCCTGGTCGTTCATTGCGATGATTGCGGCTTTTGCGTCCGATTCGTAATTGCGGCTCTGCGCGTAACCTGCAACGGCAGTAAACATGACAACGGCAACAAGAATATTTATCGCTTTCATGAATTCCCCTTTCTGGGTTTGATTTGGTCCGGCATCCTTATTATAGCTAAGCTCGGTTGGGCCTGCCATGGGTCTTTGGGGCACAAAAAAAATAGGCCCTCCTAAAGGGGATGGCCTATTTTTTGTAAGCGGTAAAATTATCTGGTCCAGATTATATAGCCATTGCCTGTCAAAGCGGTGTGCCAGCCCTGCGCCGCCTGCCAGTTTCCGCCGCCGAGTTTAAGTATAACTTTCCCGTCGATGGCGGCCACATACTGGGTGTTGTCCGCGGCCAGTATTTCAACCTTGCTTACGGGATTTATGCCCATGCTGCGGCGAAGCTGAATAAGGGCGGCGATTTCGTTGTGCAGCTGAGTGCCCCAGTCATAAAAATGTGTCCAGTAAACCGACGGTATGCCGGGGTGCGTCATAATGTAGGCATAGCCCATGGCAACCTTGTCTGAAGGGAAAGCCCAGAGATTCTGTCCGCTCTTGTTGGTGCTTCTGGTCGGTATCTTGGTCTTGTCGCCTATGCTGGGGCCCGTGTCGTGATTATCAAGGAAAGTCACGGCGTTCTGCGGCCACCAGCCGATAAGACCTGCGGGTTTGCCGTTTCTGTCGCGCAGCCGCCAGTATTCCGAATGGGCAACCGCCTGCTGTAAAATTCCCTTAGTGGTAAAATCGAATACGGCCGATTTGCCTTTTATCGCGTCCATCCAGTCGCAAAGCTGCTGGCGGTGCGCGTCGGTGTTATTAAGGTCGAGATCCGGCCACAGTTCGCTGACCGAGAAATAGGGCGAGGTCGCGTCTATGTACATGCCTGTGTAAACCGGCGCGTAGCCCTTTACATAGTCAAAGCGCCAGCCGTCGTAGCCAATATCATGGCGCAGCCAGTTCATCCAGTCTATTATGCTTTTGCGGACATAGGCTTTAGTATGGTCTATATCGCGTCCCGCGTTAAAACCGGCTCCGGTATCGGGTGCGCCTTTCGCGCCGGGCCATTCGTCGTCGGACACCACGGCGTCGGGGCCCCATACGGGATTGGTGAAATCAGCCCAGTCCTTAGTGCCAACGCGGTGATTTATGACTATATCGCCAAGTACCTTTATGCCGGAATTATGAAGGGAGGCTATGGCCTGTTTAAGCTGGTCCTGTGTGCCGTAATTGGAATCGAGGGTGTAAAGCATGTTGGGCAGATAGCCCTCGCAGCTTGCCGAATGGCTTGACGGCGGAAGCCACACCATGGAGATGCCAGAGCTGGCCATATTGGGGGCCAGACGGTTTATTATAGTCCACCACGGCGTATTGGAACGGCAGGAATTCCAGTGAAAGCCCTGCAGCAGCACATCGCCGCTGGCGCGGCTGTTTACCGGTCTTGCTATGGGAACGCCGGCCTGCAGCGGGGTAAAAAGACCCGCTGTAAACAATATCGCTGACAATAAAAGTGTTATTACGCGCGTTCTCATGGGATTAATATAGGACTTAAACGGTTGCTCGGCAAGGACCAAAGGTCCTATATTTTGAAAAGCGCATCCGATTGCCCTTGCGCGCCAATATAATAGGAATAGCCCGACCGCGCGGTTTTTGTGTAAGCTGTCATAAAGTCAATCATGGCGGGAACTGACAATGGACAAAACAATACCTATATCACCTTTGCACCTGTCCTGGCTGAGCGGCGTGCTTAAGCTGGACGATTCTCCCGAACTGCGGCCGGATTTCGAGGCCCTGCTTGGCAGTCTGCCCTGCGGACTCTGCGTTTTTCCCGCCGGAACCACGGTAATAACGGAAGGGGAGATAGGCAGCGACCTTTATATAGTCTACAAAGGCGAACTGGTCGTTTCGCGCCGCAGCATGGGCGGACCGGAAACGGAAGTAGGCAGGCTTAAATCCGGCGATTTCTGCGGGGAAATGGCTTTTCTTCTGCGCACTCCGCGTTTTGCCACTGTAAGGACAGTGAGCGAGTGCGAACTTTTCAAGTTTCGTTCCGGCGATTTCGAGCGTCTGCTGCAAAAGTCTCCGCATCTGGCGGGTATGCTGCGGCAGACGGTAAGCAGACGTTTTGGCGAAATTTTTTCGGCTGACAAATAAATTTTGCGCAATAAAAAACCGCCCCCTTTCAGCGGGGGCGGTTTTTTTATGGATTAATTATTTAGAGGTTTCGGGCGTTTCCTCCGCCGGCTTATCCGTTTTATCAGCGGCGGTTTTTTCGGCTTTGGCCTTATTTCTCTTCACGGCTTTTTTGCCTTTTTTCGCCTTGCGGTTTTTTTTGACGGAGGCTTTTTCCTTCTCGGCGTTTTTCTGCGCAATCTGTTCTATTATGTTGGGCTTTGCCGGCATGCAGGAGTCGGAATGATCGCCGCATGTTTCGGCGGGAGTCTGCGTTTCCGCCGGAGCCGAGGTCTCGGCCGCAAGCGGCATGGCCAGCGGAAGAACGAGTAATGCTGTCAGGAAAAATTTCATGTTAAATCTCCTTACCGATAAAAGTTGTGCTTCCTGTTATTTTAGAAGATTCGAGGGCAAAATAGAATATCCGCACCGTTTGCCTGACGGGAAAGCCTGTGCGGAAAATGACCAAAAAGAGTCTTGATTACTGAGGGAAGATTTATTAGACTCTAGTCAGAAACAGCTAAACCTAGGAGGGAACTCTAATGGCAGAAAAGGTTCATAAGGCTGCAATTAAACGCGAGGACGGCTTTCTTTATTACATCGATAAAGACGGCGATATCGCCCGCGCTAAGATGGCAAGAGGGGGCAAAAAGGGCGGCAAACCCAGCAAGGTGCTGAAGGTCGGCCTGAAGAAGGAAAAGGGTTACCTTTACTTCGTCGACAAAAAGGGCGACGTCTCCCGCGCAAAAATGGTGAATGCATAGTTTTTCATCGCTTGCTCAAAAGCCGGCCTTATAAAAGAGGCCGGCTTTTTTTATAATATTTCCTATGGCTTACATTATCGAAGGGAAAACTCTGGCCGCAGAAATACAGTCCGCCGCGGCCGCCGCGCTGGCCGCGGTGACGGCCCGCCGCGGGCGTCCGCCGCATGTCGCGGCCGTTGCCTGCTATGACGATTATGCCTCGCGCGTCTATATCGAAAAGGAACTTGCCGCCTGCGCGCGCAGAGGCATCACATCCGAACTGCATAAAATTTCAAACGGCGAAACGCCGGAGGATTTCCGCCGTCTGCTCAAACATCTTTCCTCCGATGACGCCGTGGACGCCGTTTTGGTCGCGCGGCCGCTTCCGCAGCAGCTTTCCTCGCAGGATATATGGAAACACCTTTCGCCCGCCAAGGACATCGACGGCATAACCGCCGAAAACATGGGCAGGCTTTTTCTGTGCAAGAATTTTTCCGAGATAAAAAACGCCGGAGCTTTTTTCCCGTGCACGGCCATGGCCGTCGCCCGCCTGCTTGAGCGGCACGAAATAAATCCTGCCGGCCGCAGGGTCTGCGTAATAGGGCGTTCCGCCACGGTGGGCCGGCCGCTTGCGCATATTCTAACCTGTCTGGACGCGACGGTTACGGTCTGCCATTCCAAAACTCCGGCCATAGCTTCCGTTATAAAGGAAGCGGAAATAGTTGTATGCGCCATAGGCAAGGCGCGCTGGCTTAAGGCCGATATGCTTGCCCCGGAGTGTATTGTAATCGACGTCGGCACCAATTCCGACGAACACGGCAAATTCTGCGGCGACGCCGATTTTGAAAATATAGAAAAGACCGCCCGCATGATAACGCCCGTGCCCGGCGGCGTAGGACCTGTGACGCTGGCCTGTCTTATTGAAAACATAGTGCGTTCGGCGGAGAACAATGCAAACTGAAAAACTTCTGCGTTACGCGTTCTGTATTGCCTGCGCTTTAACACTGGCAGGCCCTGCCGCCGCGCAGGATGAAAGCGACCCGTACAATAACCCCGCTTACAATGACGCGTCACAAAATTCCGGTTACGAACAGCCCGATGAACAGCCTCAGCAGCCGCAGCAGCCTGCCGCGCCGCCCTCGGTTCAGCCGCCAGCTCCGGTTTCGTCCGCGCCAGCTGCCGCGCAGAAACCAAAAAAAGTACGCAGGTCGCGCAAGTACCTGAACCAGAAACCGTCCATTATAAAGCAAAAGCCTTTATCCGAATATGTTTTTGAGGCCGATGATACCAATCTGCTCGGCTCGGTATGCTTTGACGCTGCGGGAAACGAGAAAAAATGCGGACCGAAGACCGACGCTAAAAAGCCAGTTTCCGATAAAAAGAAAGCCTCGCCTAAAAATAAAAAGTCCGCCAAGGCGCAGGTTAAAAAAAGCACCGAACCGTTTACTATCCCGCAGTCGGAGTATTTCGAGCGGCCCATAGTGCCCGACCAGAATGACTATTATTTCGACGATGACGGCAATCCGCTTATAGAGGTGGAGGAAAAGCCCGCGCCCGCAAAAGCCGCGGCTAAAAAATCCGCCAAAAAGGCGCACGCCAAAAAAGCGGCAAAGAAGGCCGCCGTAAAGAAAGCCGCCCCCGCAAAAACGCAGGAACCGGCCGCCAATACCCAGCCGCAGGAAAATGAACCGGGCCCGTCGGAAGGAATTCCCGGCGACAATACTAATCCCGCCTCCGGTGCGGAAGCCCTGGACTGAAAGACAAAAGTTTTAGCGGATATTCGGGTCGTTTGTGAAAACGCCGTCCACGCCAATGGCCGCGAGGGCCTGAAGGGTTTGCCTGTCGTTTACGGTGTAGATGAGGACGATAAGTCCGGCGGCGTGAGCTTTGTTTACAATGTCGGACGTGACTGTGCGTTTGCTGAGGTTTAGGGACACGGCATCAAGTTTTTTTGCCGTGGCTATTGCGGTATCGGGCGGCACTTCGCCCATAAGAACGCCAATGCGGCAGGCGGCGTCCAAAGCGCGCAGGCGGGCAAGGGTTTCGTGGTCGAAACTTGAGTACAAAACGCTGTCTTTTACTCCCGCTTTTTCAACTTCCTTTATAATAAGCGGTTCTATTCCTTTGTAAACTCCGCCTTCGTTTTTTACTTCTATATTTATTATTTCCTGCCCTTTGAGTATGTGGAGGACTTCCGCCAGCGTCGGCATGACCGCCGTTTTGCCCGCGCCGAAATGCGCGGCCACGTTGGCCTGTTTAAGCACCGCATAGTCAGTGTCTTTTATGACGAGCGGCACGCCGGCCGTTCTTTGTAAATTGAAATCGTGGTGTACGGCAAGCACGCCGTCTTTTGTAAGGTGTGCGTCCAGCTCGAACATGGTCATGCCAAGCTTTATTGCAAGGGCAAAGGACTCGGCCGTGTTTTCCGGCGCGAGCGCGCTGGCTCCGCGGTGTGCAAAGTATTTCACAGGCCAAGCCCCTTTTGAATTCTTAAAAAATTTTCGTGGGAAACGGACATGCCGATGTTTTTTTCACGTCCGCTGCGCGGACCGTGATAGTCGGACCCTGCCGTTATGATTAATTTGTACTTGTCGGCCATATCAAGGAGTATGCGGGTCATGGATTCGCTGTGCGACGAGTAGAAAGCCTCCACCCCGCAAAGTCCCGACTGCGTCCAGGCCGGAAAATTCCATTTCGAGCTTATAACTCCCGGATGGGCAAGCACCGGACGCCCGCCCGCTTCCTTTATTATGTCCATGGCTTCGGTTATCGAGGGCCCCTGATGCTCGGCATAGCCGGGCCGTCCGGGTATAAGGTATTTGCGGAAAGCGTCCTGTCTCGTGTCGGCGTAGCCTTTGGCTTTGAGAAGGTCAGCCAGGTGCGCTCTGCCTACCGAGCCGCCTTTCGTGACCGGCAGTTCCTCGAAGGAAACCTCCAGTCCGAAGGCCTGCAGCTTGGCGACCATTTTCTTTATTCTTGTCGTGCGGTTTGCGCGGTAGTGGGCCAGAAAATCGGCCAGCTTTTTATTCGTATGGTCTATGCCCAGACCCAGCATGTGCATGTGCTCGTCGGCGTTGGTGCTTATTTCCACGCCGGCTATAAAGCGTATGCCGACGGCGGCGCAGGCCGCGGCGGCTTCGGGCACTCCGGCAACGGTATCGTGGTCGGTGAGGGCCAGCAGTTCGACTTTTTTGGCCGCGGCGTCACCCACCAGTTCGGACGGCGAATTCGTGCCGTCTGAACTGGTCGAGTGCGTGTGCAAATCTATGGTGTGCCGCGGTCCGGCGTTCATCCCTGCACTACCTGCGTTACCTGCGGTACTTCTTCCTTAAGTTTCTTTTCAACCACCATCTTAAGGGTCATCAGTCCGGCGGGGCAGCAGCCGCAGGCGCCGCGCAGCGCGACCTTGACTACGCCGGTGGCTTCGTCAACGCCGAGAAGTTCAATGTCTCCGCCGTCGGCCTGCAGTACGGGCCGTATTTTGGCGAGTGCCGCTTCAACTTTTGCTTTCATGGTAATGCTCCTTGCCGTCAAAATGGTCAGGCTGTTTTATGGCCTCTTAAAAAGTTATTATATCTTTAATTTAGCACACGCGCTTTTTTTGAGACGGAGAACCGCATGGAAGAAAACAAATGGAAGAAAAACGGCGATGCCGGAATGACCGACCTGCCCCTTGGCCGGCGTGTCCGCAAGGACGACGCGCGCATACGCGCTTTCGCCGCCATTGACGAGGCTTCCTGTTCCCTCGGTCTTGCCCGCGCTTTTTTAAACGAAACGGACGACGGCAAAAAAAACGCCGCCACCGCCCGCCAGCTTTACTGCATACAGGACTATCTGCGCTACGCCGCCGCGCACGCGGGCGGCATAGCATCCGACGCGAAACTTAAAGAGGGTATTCTTTTTCTGGAATCGGCCATAGACGAGCTCGACAGTCACTTAAAGCCCGCCGGCGGTTTCGTTACGCCCGGCTCTAACCGCGCCGAGGCCCTGCTTCACTGCGCCCGCGCCCGCTGCCGTACGGCCGAAACCGTGGCCGTTTCACTCGACAACAGGCTGCTTACGCGCTTTCTCAACCGTCTTTCAAAATACCTGTTTTCCGCCGCCAGATACCATGAGTGAACGTGCCCAGAAACAGGTTGAATATTCAGGCTTTATGTACTAGAGTATGTAGCGCACAATAAGGGGATGGGTTATGGGGAATTTCGCAGAGATTAAAAACAAATTGAAATCCCTGATGTCCGGCTCGACTGAATTCGTGGGTCTGGACATAGGAAGCCACTCGGTCAAGGCCGTGTGCGTTTCGGGTTACGAAAAACATTTCCGCCTCAAATCCTGGGGGATTTCCCCGCTTGCCATAAAACCGGAAGCCGACCCCGAGGAAAAGAAATTCCTCACCTCGGTGGCCATAAAGGAAATGCTGTCCAAAAGCGGCATAAACAACAAATATGTGGCCCTGTCCGTGTCCGGCAACTCCGTTATCGTCCGTTACGTCACCCTGCCAAAAACCGACAAGGCCAATCTGCGCCTTGTGCTTGCCAGCGAGGCCGAACCGTTCATCCCTTTCGATATCAAGGACGTAAATCTCAGCGCCCACATAATCGGCGACAAGAACGAGGAAGGTCAGAAGAAAATGGAAATCGTCCTCGTCGCGGCGAAAAAAGACCTGCTCAGAAACCGCATGGATATCCTTACGGCGGCAGGCCTTACCCCGCTTATTATCGACGTGGACGCCTTCACCCTTGAAACGGTCTACGAGCATCTGCCGTCATTTTCTCCCGCCGACACTCACGGCGTTCTTATCCTTAATATAGGCCACCGCGTCACCAACCTGACCATTCTGGAAAAAGGCGTGACACGCGTGGCGCGCGATATTTTCATCGCGGGCAACGCTTTCAACCGCGCGCTTATAAAGAACATGGAAATTGAAAACGAGAAGGCCGATGCCCTTAAACGCCAGTACGGCGTGCGGGCGGAAGGCGCGCCGCTTGATTTTCTTGCCGCGGCAACGGAGGAAGACAAGGTCCACGCGGTTACGGAAGAAGTGCTCAGGGACCTTGTAAGCGAAGTGAAGCGTTCGGTCGATTTTTATTTTTCACAGGGCGCGGACCGTACTATCGGCAAGGTGTGTCTGGCGGGCGGCGGGGCCAATATGAAGAACCTGCCGGCCTTCCTTTCCGCCGAACTTAAAGTGCCGGTCGAAATATTAAATCCGCTTGCCGTATGCTCGGCCTCGTCGGCCGAGCCGGTTCCGCCGGAGCTTGCCTCGTCGCTTTCGGTGGCCGTGGGCCTTGCCCTGCGCAAAATGTGGGACTGGGAATAAAAGATGATAAAGGTTAATCTTGTTCCTAACGAGTATCTGCTTAAACAGCGGCAGCGCAACCAGATGACACGCGCTTTCGGCGTGGTCGCGCTGGTTGCCGTGGGTTTTGCCGTCCTGTCGGTCCTGCATGTGCGCCGCGCGCTCGAGTCCGAAAGCCTTCTGCAGGAAAAGCAGACCAAACTGCGCCAGCTGCAAACCACCGTGGACAAGGTCAAGGAGCTGGAGAACATAAAATCTTCCGTGCAGGCTCATCTTGACGCGCTTGAAGGCTTAATCGTCACGCGTTACCGCTACCCCCTGCTCATGCAGGATATAGCCAGACGTCTGCCTCCGACGGTATGGCTTTCCAATATAAGCACCACCCTGCGGCCCGACGGGGCTATCGATGTCCGCCTCATGTCGGGCGCGCGCGTCGGCGAGGATGTGGCGGGTTTCGTAGCCAATCTGGAAAACAGCGAAAAGTTCGCCGACCCGGTGCTGGGACCTGTAAACGTAACGGAATCCCAGAACGTGAAGCTGTACAATTTTCCTGTGAATTTCACATATAAGGCCGCGGTGAAATAATATGGCTGAAAAAGTCCAGTTAAGCAATGAACAGATAAAAACCATCGTCGCCGTGCTGATGTTTAGCGGCGTCGTCGGCTTTTTTTACTGGAAATATCTGTGGGCCCCTTATTCAAAACGCGCCGAAGCCGCGGAGACAAAAATAGAGTCCATAAACAAGGACATAGCAAAGGCCATGGCCATGTCCAAGCGGCTGGATAATCTTAATAAGGATCTGGAAGTTCTGCGCCGGCGCGAAAAGGACGCGGAAATCCGCCTGCCGACCGGCACGAAAGTGCCAGACATGATAACGACCCTTGTCAGACAGGCGCGCGAATATCAGGTTTCGATAGTAAGCATAAATCCGCAGGGAAAGACCGAGTCGCAGTACTATTCCGAAAACGCCTACGGTATTGTGCTAAACGGGAAATATAACGACGTGGGCCGCTTTCTTTCCGTGCTCTCCACGCTGCGCCGCATAATGGATATACGCGGTCTTAATATAAATAACGGCAGCGGCGGTTCGGTCAACGCAACGTTTACGCTCGTGACCTATCAGTATAAAGGATAGATATGAGGATATTTTTTCTTTTAACTTTTCTGGCGATGCCTGCCGGCCTTTCGGCACAGACGGCGGGAAGCGACGTGGTGCTTTCCGGCGGTCTGGACCGGCATCCGCGCGATATCTTCAATCTGGACGGACTGCGCGACCCGTTTGCGCCGGTGTCGGCCTCGGCATCCGCGCAGGTGCGCCCGCGCATATATGCCAAAAGCAGGCCGCATCTGTCCTTGCTTAAACTGCGCGGCATGCTTAACGCGTGGAACGGCCGCATGGCGGTTCTTTATGATTCAGGAAACGGCGGAACATATTTTTTCAGCGGCGGAAGACTGCTCGATTTGCGCTTTAAGCCCGTGTCGGGTTTCAGCGGCGAGGCGTCTGGCAATGCCGTAACAATAAGAGAGGCCGGCAGGGGCGTTACGCTCAGACTGGCCGTAAAAAATAAAAAGGCTGTGCGCCCGTAAGCCGGGGATAAGACGGAGAATATATGAAAAAGACCATTTCGTTAATAATCTCGCTGCTGCTTCTGAACCTGCAGTCGCCGCTGCTTTTCGCGGCCGAGTCCACAACGGTTCAGGGCATAGACGTGGCGCCCGACTCCGTGCAGGTAAAGCTGGACAAACCTGCCCAGTACGATACTTTCGTCACGGCCGATCCTCCGCGCATCGTGCTTGAACTGTTTAACACCAAACTGAAAGCCGCCGACGCGAAAAAGACTGAAAGCACGGGAAAATTTCTCAAAAGCATTACGGCCGAGCAGTATCAGAGTTCGCCGCTTCAGGTCGCGCGCGTTGTGCTGCAGCTTGCCGAAAAAGCCGCCTATGACGTGATTTCCGTCGGAAATACCGTCTCGGTCATGTTAAAGCCCTCGTCCGATTCAGCCCAGACCGCCGCAAAGCCCGCGGCCGAAAAGCCTGCCGCAGTTCCGGCAAAAACGCCGGCAGCTGCGGATATGCGTTCCGCCCGCGCCATCAGGCAGACCGGACAGTATGTGGACATACTGGAAAATCTGCCCCGCGATCCGATAACGCTTGATTACGACTCCACCGATATTAAAGACGTGCTGGACATGATGGCCTCCAAAATCGGCATCAACATGGTTTACTCCGACGACGTTTCCGGCGATGTGTCCCTTCACCTTACCAAGGTGCCGTTTGCCGAGGCTTTCTCCACGGTTTTAAGCATACGCGGCCTCATAGCCCAGCAGCTTGGCAACAGCGTTCTGCGCATCGCCTCGGCCCAGACAATAAAGGCCGAGCGTACGGATTCGCCGCTTGTCACAAGGGTGTTCCAGCTTAAATATCTAAAAGCCTCCGAGGCCCTGGCCATAGTCGAAAGCATAATGAAATCCGAGGGGCGCACCGGCGGCGGCGTTGTGGCCGACACCGTAAACAACGTCCTTGTTATAACGGATATTTCAAGCGGGCAGGACGGCATTGCCCGCGTGCTTAATATGCTGGACAAAAAACCAGTGCAGGTACTTATCGAGACCAAGATAGTGGAGGTCAACCTTAAAAACGCCTTCAGCTTCGGCATCAACTGGGCGGCTTACGGAAGCGGCGCTTCCGGCGGCGGCACGAACTTCTTCGGCACTGGCAATATTGAAAACCAGAGCACGTCCGGCCTCGGTACGACCTCCGGCGTTGTGCCTGCTTATGACGGTTCAAAAACTATTTACACTCCCATGCCAACGTCAGGTTCCGGCGGGTTTGGCGTGTCCTTTCCCGAAATCGACGGTGACGTTACGGTCGGTTCGTTCCGTTTCGGCCGCATAACTGACAATCTGTTTCTGGATATGACAATCTCGGCGGCCGAGCAGAAGGGCAAGGCGAAAGTCCTTTCCGACCCGAAGGTGGCTACGCTTAATAACAAGGAAGCCAAAATAAACATCACCACCCAGATTCCTTACGTGACGACGGAGACCACCAACTCCACGCCGCCTATCATCAACACGATTGTAAAGTATATCGAAACCGGTATTACCCTGCAGGTTACGCCGCAGGTAAATGACGACGGCAGAATCACGCTGAAAATAAAGCCCACCGTCAGCCAGAAATCCACGACAATCACGCCCGCCACCGGCGGCGCGCCCGGCGTGGATACGCGCGGCGTTGAAACCAACGTAATGACCATGGACGGCGAGACCATAGTAATCGGCGGACTAATTTACGATTCCGTGTCCGATACCGTTTACAAGGTTCCGCTTCTTGGCGATATTCCCATACTGGGCTGGCTGTTTAAGAAAAAAGCCAACAGCCGTCAGAGAATTGAACTGCTCATCTTCGTTACTCCGCGCATAGTAAACGGATAACAGCTTCGGCAAAAAGGCGGCGTCCCGTAAAAGGGACGCCGCTTTTTTTATGCGCACTGGTTAGGTAAAGTGCCCGCTAGCGTCGTCGTCGGATATCCCTGTGTCATGCTGCTGGTCTAAAGATATTGGCAAAGCGCGGTTTTCACTGCGGCTGTTGCAAGGACAAGACCCGTGCATACAAAAGCTTGCCGCAACGCTGCCTGTTTGTACATACATGGCGGTATGGGTGTTTCGGACTTTCAGCGCAAGGTTTGTCTGACCGCAATATAGCCGCACCAGAAACATTGCCTAACATGTGCCAGCCTCTTATGAGCAATGTAAATTTTTATACTGGTGCGTTGCCGATATATAAATCGGTGCGGACAGCCGGTATGCTGGCATGACACAAAGCGGTCATGGAAAAACTCTGCCTTGCCTTTACTATTTTGCACGGGCATTATGGCTGGCTCTGGCACATGGCTAAGCATTTGCGGTCACTTATGTCCGAATTATAATCGATAATAAAAAGTACTGCTTGGCTCGTTAGGCATACGGCTCTTATGCTCAAGGCAATTTTTTGTATTGGTGCATTGGATATGCAAGTTGGTGCGGACAACTGGTCGGCTGACATTAAAAAATCCGTGCATCCAAAAGCCTGCCTCGCTTTTGCCGCGCGGTATGAGTTCGGAGCATAATTAAGTATTTTAGGGGTACTTCTTGCGCGGCCGCACTTATCCGCAACCACCAACATAACATGTGTACGAAGACTATAATTAGTTGGGTAATACCGTGTGCCGTTGCGCCGCTGGTATTATCGTAGGCTGCTTGTCTGCGGACATGAAGCACTTACATGCGCCAGATTTTGCCCACATCACGGAATATGTTCGGCACAGGGGCTGCTGTGCATGGTCTGCTGGACCGAATTATCCGCAGGCACAATGACGAAATGGCACTCTGCGTGTCTGACAGCCATTATTAGTTTTTGCTGCCGCACTATTGGGCTGGTTTGCCAACATGAACAAGGCCATGCATAAAAGAGCCTGCGTCTGGCATTGAGCCTTGCATCTGCATCGCGGCAATTGTTCTGAACAAGCGCTTGCGGTGCACTTTTTAACCTGCGGCAATCCGGCACAAACAGGAGTATCTTGCTGGACTCGCTTATCAAGTCAAAGGCATGACTGCTCAAACCCTCTGCCATAAAGCCATGGGTGCTTCATAAATCGCGTGGGTATTCGGCTAATCGTAAAACTCTCTGTGCCTTCAATGATTGATATAATCTGACCCTCTGTATTTGAAATAATCAAATTGCCTGCCTGAACCGGCGCGGGCTAACTTGCCCGTATGACGGTAAAAATAAGTGAAAGGTTCTTATATTATTTGCGATAATTGAATTTCACGGGCGTGTATTTTTAACCGGCCCCAAAAGGACATGACTTCAATCTATTACTGGCTTATTGTCGCCGTCGTTTTTGTGTTTTGCGCCCTGCGCGGTTTGTGGGATATGTGGGCGCAGACGGCATTTGTCCTGTTTATAAGCGCGTGTTCCATACTGATGTTTGCAGGAAGACTGCGTGCCGCTGCGGCCGAAATTTCGGTATCGGGCATTGTCGGGTTTATCCTTGCCGCGCTGGCCGGTGTATCGTGTCTGCTTAGCCCCATGGGCGGGGTAAGCGCGCCTTTTGCAATTGTGTGGCTGGCGGCTTTCGCGGCCGGAATTCTGGCGCGCGGCGAAGCTGAAACAGCGGTGCGCGACGGCGTGTTTTACTCCGCGCTTTTTGCCTCCGCTCTGGCGGTGTATCAGTTTTTTGCAGGTTACGGCGTAACGGGATTTATGTTTAATCCCAATGTCTTTGCCGGTTTCATGGCGGCGGTCTGCGTATGGGCGTACATGTCGGGCAAAAGACTTTACGCGGCGATATTTTTTGCGGCCGTAATCCTGTCGGCATCAAAAGGCGCGGCGGCAGTGCTGGTTCTGCTTGCCTTGCCGCTTGTCCGGCGTTTTCGCTTTCGCTGGTATATTGCGGGCGGGGCCGCCGCGTTTTTAACTGCGCTTTTATGGGTGGGCCGCCACTCGCTTGCCGAGCGTTTTGTGTGGTGGACCGACGCTCTGCGCATGGCCTTGCATGGCGGGCTTTGGGGCTTTGGCCCCGGCACGTTCGGCTATGTCTTCCCTGCTTTTCACAAACCGGCCGGAGTGCTTGCCACCATATACGCCCACAGCTTTCCGCTTGAACTGTGGTGCGAGTTCGGCCCCCTTTTCCTTCTCCTTTTAGCGGGGTGGATTGGCTATCGTCTTATTAACTGCGCAAAACCCCAGCGCTATGCCGCGCTTGCCCTGCTTCTTATTTCCCTTCAGGATTTTACGCTCAGCGTGCCGCTTAATCTTGCGCTTTTGTTTGTTCTGCTTTGCTCGGGCGATGAGAAGACATTTACACTGCCTGACCGCGGCCGTGCGTTTTCCGCCGCGCTTCTTTTTATTGCCGCTTCCGCGCTTATAGGCGTGTGCGGAACCGAAGTCTCGCACTGGCGGTTTCAGAAGGAACTTTTGCGTGCGCAGGCAAATGGCGATGCCTGTATGCTGGCTGAACATTATGGCGGATACTATCAGCCGGCGCTTATGTGCGCTGAACAAAAATGCGCTTACGCCTTCAGCAAAAAAAGTACCGAAGCGCTGGCTTCCGCCGCGCTGTATTACGAGCGCGCTTTGAGACTTAATCCCTATCGTCCGCCCACTTATGACAGTCTGGCGGAAATTTACCGCCTGCGCGGCGATAATGCTTTAGCAGATGCCGCGCTTGCCCAAAAAAAGGCGGTGCTTAAATGGAAAGAATGACATCCGGATTTTGCGCCGTTTTTGTTCTGGTCCTGTGGGCGGCGCTTCTGCTTTTGGGCGGCGGGCGCAATCCGTATATTCTTGCGGCGGCCTGCGTGCCGCTTGCCGCCGTGGCTGGTTTCGGCGGAGTGTCGCTTTCAAATATCGCCCTGCTGTGGCTTTTATGGCTTGGCGTTACGGTTTTATTTGCCGCAGAACCGCTTGCCGCGCTGGGCGTGTTCGCCGTATGGCTTGCGGGTTTTATGCTTTACGGCATTGCCGCAAAAAGCTCTTCAGCCGTCGGGGAAAAGAATGTTTTGCGGGTTGTGACCATTGCGGGCTACGCGCTGGCCCTTGGCGTAATTTTACTGCGTCTGCTTGGCATAGAACCTTCTTTATATATTCTGCCGCCGAACCAAAATTATGCGGCTGCGCTTATTGCCAGCGGGTTTGCGGCGGGACTGTCGTTCCTTTTCAGGGCGGATTATCCGGCGGCAAATAAAAAGAAAATGGCGCTGTTTTTACTGCTGCCTGCTGCCTCCGTTTTTGTGCTGCACAGCCGCAGCGGTTTTTTTGCCATGGTATTTGCGGCGGCTGTTATACTGTGGCTTAACGGACTAAAAAAAACCGCGATTGCCGGGCTTGCCCTGCCCGCTATTGTTCTGATGCTTGCGCCGGATTTTATCCTGAAAAGCCATGACGCTTTTTCTTTCAGCCGGCCAGTCATCTGGACTACCGCGCTTTCCGCCGCGTTTCATAATCCGGTCTTCGGCGTAGGCCCCGGCGGTTTTGAAAATGCCTATATGCAATACTCCGCGCCAGTGTTTAACGGCATTTCCTATTACTGGCATTATACGCCGCACGCGCATAACCAGCTTTTGCAGTTCGCGGCCGAAACGGGAGTAGTCGGACTGGCGTTATATCTGGCGTTTTTTGTCGCCGTGTTTCGCCGCGCCGCGCTCGGCGCGAAATACGGTTACGCGGCGGTGTTAACCGCTCTGTTCGCGGCTTCGTTTTTCGAGGGCGTGTTCATGCTGCCGGCCGTGCTTTTTCTGATGTTTATCATCGCTGGTTTTGCCGATGAAGGGCGGGACACGCGGGGCGGTTGTGTGCTTGCCTTTGTCATGCTTGCAGGTCTTTCCGTATTTAGTTTTGGCCGTGCCAGTATAAAAGTGCATCCCAAAACGGCCGAGTTATATGCCATGCGCGGCGAGGCAGAACTGCTGCGGCCGCAGGCCGAGCCGTACCGCGCACTGGAACTTTTTAGCCGCGCGGCTTTTTTAAGTCCGCATAACGCGGTTTATAAATATCAGGTCGGCGAAATATTTTTGCGGCTTGGCGCGCCCGCTTCCGCGCGTTTGTGGCTGAACGATGCCGTGCGGCTGGAACCGAATTTCCTGCGCGCGAAAGCGTCGCTTGCCGTATGCCTGCTGGCGCAAAACAATAAACCCGCCGCTGCCGCCATGCTTGATGATATCGACCGCCGCGCCGCCGCACTTTCCGCTTTGCCCGCGCGCGGCTATGACGCGCTGATTGCGCGGCGCGATACCGAGAAAGAAAACTTTCTGAGAAAATCCCTCATTGTCACGTCAGCAAAATAATAGAAATTTCTTATGCGTATACCGCGCTTTTTTAGCGGGTTAGCGCGGCATGCCTCATTTGCTTTTAAGTTGTATGCCGCCGCATGTCTTTGAATGTTTAGCTTGTGCCGCAATAACCTGATGTGACGCGCCTGCCCCTAACGCTATTGTTTTAAAAGTCGGTGCAGTCTTGCTGAGGCAAAGTCAGCCAGTTCGTTTATTTAAGGCCCATACTGCCGTATGTCTTCATAAATTATTTAACCTGCGCCAAAATACCCGCGCCATGAAATGATGTTTGGGGAATATAATGTTTTCCTGCCTGGTTAAATGGCCAGCATGAAGTATTAATGAACTGCAATTTAGGGCGAGGGGAGTTACTGGAGAATTACTGCCGGATGACTAATCTCGGAGAGTGGGAAAAGTTGAGTTAAGTAAACTTGCGTTTTGGTTTTTTGTGACGGTTTCGCATTGCTTTGTTTGAGCTGTTTTCTGCGGGCAGAACTCAGGGGCGTACTTAGCGATATGGCTATTTTTTGACTTTATTAGACTATTAAAAGTCTGATCTAACTGAATTTCCCGTTGTGGAAACACTTAATTGCCAACATGCAAGTTTACTTAACGCGGGAAATGGGTATATAGGTAAAATAGCTGACTTGTATGCGCGGGTAATTTGATCTGATGCTTTGGCGTTGTCTTGTCTGGAAAAGCGAGACCGGATTATTGCCGTGCGGGTATTTGATTTCCTCCGCCGGAAATCAGCTGAACAGGTGCGAGAAAAACCAGCGCAGGGCGGCGCGGTAGGGAGCTGAACCTTTTTTATTTCGGCCGCGCAGTTTGGCGATGCGGCTTCTGACCGAGAGGCAGAAAAGCGCGGTTAAATTTGCAAAATTACGACGGTGCCACAGACCGCACGTAGTGCCTATAAGGTTTTTGTCCGCGTGCTTTGAAAACAGTTTTTGCAGGGTATTAAAATAGTCGGCGTTTAATGTGCCTTCCGAGTCGTGCTCGGCGGCAAGGGGCAGAATATACGCCTTCAGCCCGTCGCGCGCGGCGGACAATGCGTAATCCGCGCCGTATAAGTGCCAGCCGCCGCAAACATTTTCATCAAAGTGCCGCATTGCAAATTCCGCTGCCGGAATTATAAGCAGTTGTTCGTCCAGCGTTTCGGCCTGCACGGGTTTTTCATTTTCTGCAATTTTTGGTTCCGGCTCATCCGGCGCGAAGGAGTATGAAATTTTTACGGGATTCGGGTCCGTGGTAAAGAGCAGGCGCGGAGAATTTTTCGCGGCGGTCGTGCCCGCTATTCCGGCTATGGCCAGCGCTGGCAGATTTGCCAGCAGTTGTTCGGCATCGGCCAGCCATTTTTTTGACGGAAGTTTTACATCCTGATGAATGAAAAGCAGGTACTGTCCCGTCGCTTTTTTTGCCAGTGTGGTAAGCCCCTGCGCGGCGGATTTGAATTTTCCGCCGCTGTTATCCTCGGCGATAAGTTCAAAGGACGCGGTCTGGCCTTCCAGTCCCGCAAGCAGGCAGCGGCGGAATTTTTCAGCGTTATTGTAAACGCAGATTACGGAAAATACCGGTGTCATTTTACCGCTCCCAAAGCGTTCAGCACGGTCAGATATTTTTGCGTGAAGGGCTTTTCCGAAAATTCGTTTATCACTTTTTCACGCGCGGCGGTGCCTATGCGTTTTCTTAAATCCGCGTCGGCGCGCAGACTCTCGACTGTCTCAACCCATTCTTCCGGCGAGTGCGCGATAAAGCCCGCATTGCCAATGTCACGCGTGTAGGAATCCAGCGCGCTGGTTACCACAGGCAGTCCCATGCCCATCATCAGCAGGGCGCGGCCCGAAGGCTTCGCCGCCATGAAAGGGTCGCTCATTTTCACGGGTACTATTCCGATATCGCACGTTGCGGCTGCGGTAAGCAGGTTGTCATATCTCCACAACACCTGACGGCAGGGAATTTTCTGCACAGATATAAATTCAAGCACGGTGCGCGGCCATGTGCCCAGATGCCGCCCCTGAACATAGTTGGATGTAATAAGCACAAGCTCGTAATTGCCGCGCTCTGCCAGAATGTCCAAGGCGTTACCCATGTCTTCAAAGCCGTGCAGGCTTACAACGTTGCCGAACCAGATAAGGCGGCAGGGGGCGGGATTATCATAGCGCGCGGCAAAGCTCAAAATATCGTCGGTAACGGCGTCGGTTATAACGGCGCGGTTTTTGTTGTGCTCGGCAAAAGCTTTTTCCTGTGCCTGACTGCCGCAAACTACAAAGCGTGACTTACTGAGCATATCCGCTATGTGGCGGAACTGCCCATTGCAGAGATATGTAAGTCGGTAATATGCCAGCCCCGCCGTCGTGTAATTTGAAAAAGGAAATTCAAGCAGGTTATCGGTAACGTCGCCTATTATGGCCGCGCCGGTTTTGCGGGCGAGCAGAAATTTTTCATAATTGTCATCGCAGAGCGAAACGATGATGACATCGTAATTCTTGCCTTCCTCAAAGTATTCCGCGCTGTGGCCGCAATTTGGCAGGTGCTTTATAAGCACGTCGTAGCGCCAGCGGTTCATTACATGGCCGAGGTCTTTTGAGTAAGGTATTATGCCGATGTTCATAAAACTTAAATTGAAAATTCCCCGTGCCAGATTTCCAGCATGAGCAAAGTCCACAGGCGGAAGCCGTGATTCATTCTGCCGCTCTGGTGCTCGTCCCACAGCTGCCGCAGGGCTTTTTCGTCAAAGTAGCCGCGCGTCAGCGCGCGTCCGCAAAGCACCGCTTCCTGCCACGGTTTTTTTAGCTGGCCGCGAAACCAGGCATCCAGCGGAATACCGAAGCCCATTTTTTTTCTGCCTAAAATATTCGGCGTAAGAAGCGGCGCGGACGCATCCTTTAAAAGTTGTTTGCCGCGCTTCCACGCGCCAGGCATGGGAAACACCAGCTCAAGCAGTTCGTGGTCCAAAAGCGGGGAGCGGCACTCAAGCGAATTTGCCATCGAGGCAATGTCCACCTTGGCCATAAGGCAGTGCGGCAGATAGGAATTTATGTCGGCAAACATCATTTGGTTTTCAGGCGACAGGGCACGCGCCGATTCAAAGAAATCCGTTATGTGGTTTTCCGCCTGCGCGGCGTTTACGCGGCGCAGAAAATCCCTGTTGTAAAGCCGCGCTTTCGCGGCCGTGCCGAAAATGCAGACGGTGTTAAAGTAACGCTGCGGCATGGTTTTTGCAAAATAGTTCTGCATGAAGCGCGCGGCTTTTGAGGCATTGCCGGTTCCCGCTGCCGGTGCGTTTCCAAAAAGTTCTGCCGCCGTTTTGCGCAGGGGCATGGGAATACTGTCCAGCCAGAGGGTTTTCCTCAGCAGTGAGTAGCGGCTGTAGCCGCCAAAGCACTCGTCGCCGCCGTCGCCGTTTAACACTACGGTGGCGTGCTGGCGGGCCGCTTTTGAAATGTAATAGGTCGGCAGGGCGCTTGCGTCGGCGTAAGGTTCACCGTAGTGGCGCGCCAGAAGGGGGATAACCTCCGTCATGTCCGCGCGCACGATAAGTTCGGTATGGTCGGTTGAATATTTTTTTGCGATTTCGCGTGCGTACGGCAGTTCGGAAAATTCCTTTTCGTCAAAGCCGACGGAAAATGTTTTCACCGGTTTTGCCGATTGTCTGGCCATGAGCGCGGTTATTACCGAGGAGTCAATGCCGCCGGAGAGAAACGCGCCCAGCGGTACGTCTGCAATCATGCGCAGTTTTACGGACTCCGACAGTTTGGCTATGACTGCGGTTTTTGCTTCTTCGTAAGACATCGGCGCGGCGTTTTCCTTCGGCTCAAGCCGCCAGTAGGGAAATACGGAAAGACCGCCGTTTTCAAGAATAAGCGAGTGCGCCGGAGGCAGTTTTTTTACAGCCCTGAAAATGGTTTGCGGGGCGGGAATGTACTGAAGACCCATATAAAGGTCCAGCGCGTTTTCATCAATTTCGCGCGAAATGCTTCCCGCCGCGAGAAGCGACTGCATTTCGGACGAAAACACGAAGTGTCCGTTATTAAACGAATATAAAAGCGGTTTTTTGCCTATGCGGTCGCGCGAAATAAAAAGGCGTTTTTTCGGCGCGTCGTAAATGGCGAAGGCAAACATTCCGCGCAGTTTTTCCGACACCGCCGTGCCGTACTGGCGGTAGCCGCGCAGTATGACTTCGGTGTCGCTTGCCGTCTGGAAAACGTGGCCCAGACTTTCCAGCTCGCGGCGAAGGTGCTGGAAGTTGTAAATCTCGCCGTTGAAAACTATGGTCGTGCCGTCTTCGGCGGTCATGGGCTGGCGGCCGGTCGAAAGGTCGATAATTGAAAGGCGGCGCATGGCAAGACCGGCGTTTTCCTTTATAAAAACGCCGCCGTCATCGGGCCCCCGGTGCAGCAGCAGGGCGTTCATTTTTTCGAGCGCGGCGCGGTTTGCCGCCGTGCCTTCGCGTTCTATTATGCCGCAGATTCCGCACATAGTGTTGAGTATACTATTTTCCCGCCGGAACCCGCTGTTTCCGCGCGGGCAATAATATGTGATAATAACTCAATTATGCGCAAACATTTATCTTTTACCATAGGCGTGGCGCTGAGCGTGGTCTTTATATGGCTGGCGTTCCGCAACGTCCATTTCGCCCAGCTGGTGCAGGCTTATTCGCGCGCACATCTGTGGCAGGTCGGCGTGCTGGTGCTGGCGGAGTGTTTCGGTCTTGCCGTGCGCGGTCTGCGGTGGTATCTGCTTATAGCGCCGGGTAAAAAAGGCACGCCGTGGACGGTGATAAAACTGGAGACCATAGGCCTTGCGCTAAATAACGTTCTGCCGTTTAGGCTTGGCGAACTTGCGCGCGCGACGGTCGGCTCAAGCGTGCTTAAAACGCCGATTATCACTTTACTCGCCACCATTTTGGTGGAGCGCATACTCGACATGTTTTCACTGGGAGTGATTTTCATGCTGGCCGTTCTGGTAAACGGCGGCGAAAAATGGACCGGCGCGTATTCCGGCATTGTCGCGGCCATGATTGTGGTGCTTATAATAGGACTTGCCGCGCTGATTTTTCTTGACGTGCTTGTGGAGCGCAACGCTCGGCTGCGCGCGTTTTTTGCAAGAATGCCGAAAACCGGCAAGTTCGTGCGGCAGATTGCCGTGGGCGCCGAGTCCTTGCGCAAACTGCGCTTTGCCGTTCCTATAATACTGCTTGGTTTTCTGCTGTGGTTTTGCGATGCCTTCGGCTATTTCTGGTCGGCGCACACGCTGGGCTTGAACGTGGTCGGTTTCGGGCGCGGTCTGCTGCTTTTGTGCGCGGGCGCTTTCGCCGTGGCGCTTCCTGCCGTGCCGGGCTATTTCGGCACTTACGAGCTGGCGCTTCAGCAGGTTATGGTGGCGTGGGGGGTGGACCAATCCTCGGCACTTGCCTTTGCCACTTTCCTGCATATAAACGTGTATCTGGTTATGACGACGCTGGGCATTATTTTCCTTTATCAGATGGGTCATTCGCTGGGCGGTATGTGGCGCTCGCTCAAAAATGCCCATGCGGAGGCTGGCAATGTGGGCCAAAACTCTTGAATTTATAAGCTGTCCCAAATGCGGCGGCGGTCTGACTTTGGTGGCCGAACCGCTTGAGGACGGTTATATTGAAAAAGGCTTTCTGCGCTGCGAGCATTGCGACAGCGTTTACCCGATAACCGACGGCGTGGCCCGTCTTCTGCCCACTGCCGAGGATACGGAATGGACGGCCGAAACGCGCCGTCTTCAGCCGCCTGTTTTTACCGATATAAACGAGGACGACGCAAACGATTTGGTTGAATCCACCTCGGTCGATTATAAAATCTGGAAGGGCAAGCACGCCCTCTCCGTCGGTATTTTTACCGGACGCATGGCGCTGTGCGCCCTGCACCTTGGCTCGGAAGTGGTGGTGCTTGAGGAAAGCGACAGGATTTTGGCGCTTGCGGACACGGCGCGCAAAAATAAAAAACTGCATCTTGTGCAGGGGCATTACCGCCGCCCGCCCATCCGCAGGGAGACAATGGATATAGTTTATTCGGCGGGCACGCTGTCGGCCAGTCCGCACCTTTACGAGGACGTGGCCTCGCTTTCCGCCTGTGTGCGGTGCGGGGGCCGGCTGTCGGTGTGGCTGTACCGGCACATGAGCCGCGCCGATTATAACGTATTTGCCGCCGCGCACGGCGGCTTTGCGCGGTTTATTTACCGCTTTTTTATAGGACTGCGCGCCGGAGCCGTTTCTTTTGCGCAAAAACTTGGCCGCTGGGCAGTGGACGCGCTGGCATGGCAGTTTTCCATTTTCGGCGGACTTGGCTGCTGCTGTCTTTTGTCCTTTTCGCATCACCGCGATTTCGAGGTGCGGCTTGCTGAAAATCTGGTCTGGATGGATAAGCTGCTGGGCCGCAGTCCCGAGGCTCCCGAGCTTGGCCGCTGGGCCGGAAAACTTGGCTTTGCCGCCGAAAAAACAATAGCCGACGCGCGCTACGCGCGTTCCGGCATAGTGGTGCGCAGGGACTAAAACAATGTGCGGAATATACGGCGTCTATAATTTCGGTACGGGCGAGCTGGCGTCGCGCGAACTGCTTTCTGAAATGGACCGCCTTATTTTCCACCGCGGGCCCGACGACAGCGGCATGTATGTCGACGGCTGTCTTGGTATCGGCATGCGGCGGCTTTCAATTATAGACCTTTCGACCGGCCACCAGCCGATAGCAAATGAAGACGGCACTGTCCGGATAGTTTTTAACGGCGAGATTTACAACTTTCAGGAACTGCGCGACGACCTGCTTGCGCGCGGCCATGTTTTTACCACCAAATGCGACACCGAGACAATAGTTCATCTTTATGAGGAATACGGCCGCGACTGCGTAAAAAAACTGCGCGGCATGTTTGCTTTCGCCATTTGGGACGCGCGCGATAAAAGCCTTTTTCTGGCGCGTGACCGCATGGGCAAAAAGCCGCTTAACTACTGCCTTAAAGACGGACGTTTTATATTCTGCTCGGAACTGCGCGGTCTCCTTTCCGCCGACTGGGTAAGCCGTGACATCGACTGCACTTCCGTCGATATGTACCTTTCGCTTCAGTATATTCCAAGCCCGCGCACCATTTATCGCGGCGTAAATAAACTGGAACCTGGGCATACTCTTGTGCTGAAGGACGGCAATATCAGCATAGCACGTTACTGGGATTTGCCGCTTTCTCCCGCGCCAAAAATGGACCGTGGGGAAGCCAAAGCGGAACTTGTGCGCCTGTTAAAGGAATCGACGAAGATAAGGCTTATTTCCGACGTGCCGCTTGGCGCTTTTCTTTCGGGCGGCATAGATTCCTCGATAGTAGTCGCGCTGATGAGCGAGCTTTCGTCCGCGCCGGTAAAAACTTTTTCCGTTGGCTTTGACGAACAGGAATTCTGCGAGCTTTCCTACGCCCGCGCCGTGGCCGAGCGCTACGGCTGCGAGCACCATGAATTCATAGTCCGGCCGGAGATGTCGGACGTTCTTCCTAAACTTGCCTGGCACTACAGCGAACCTTACGCCGACCCCAGCGCCCTGCCAACTTATTATGTGGCGTGGGAAACGAGAAAATTCGTGACCGTCGCGCTTAACGGCGACGGCGGCGATGAAAATTTCGCCGGCTACAAACGCTATGCCGCCATGCGGCTTGCTCAGTATCTTTCGGCTTTGCCTCTGTCGGCCAGAAAAGGCCTTGCGGCGGCGGCCCGCGTACTGCCTGAATTTAAGCCCGCGCCCTACGACCGTTTCTGGCAGGCAAAGCGTTTTCTGCGCTCCGCCGCAGGGGCCGACGTGCCGCACCGGCATGTAAACATGATTTCCTTTGTTGACGCGCAGACCAAGGCCGGTCTTTATTCCTCCGCCTTCAAAAACGCCGTTTCATTTCCTTCTTCCGCCGTGGTGGATTACATGGCCGGTTACTACGGCAAAAGCGAGGGGGCGGATTTTATAAACCGTCTGCTTTATCTCGACATGCACACCTATCTGCCCGAAGGGCTGATGACGAAGGTGGACATAGCCGCCATGGCAAATTCGCTGGAAGGCCGCTCTCCGCTTTTGGACCACAAGTTCATGGAATTCGCCTTTTCCCTGCCGGGGGACTGGAAACTTTCTGGGCTTAGCGGCAGCAAGCGGCTTTTGAAGGAAGCCTTCCGCGACCGCCTGCCAGAAGCAATAGCGTCGCGCGGCAAAATGGGATTCGGCATACCGCTGGGCCCGTGGTTTCGCGGCAGGCTCAAAACCTACTGGCAGGATCATTGCCTTAACCCGAAGGCGCTTTCGCGCGGCTACTTCGACCCCGCCGCCCTGCGGGCCCTGTGGCAAGAGCACCAGAGCGGACGGCAGGACCACGGCTACAAACTGTGGGCCGTCCTCATGCTTGAGCTGTGGCACGAAACCTACGCTGACGGCGCACGCCTCTAGGCCCTTGGCTCTATTGTGGAACCGGCGCATAAAATGTTTAATATTTATAGACGGCAAACTATCTTAAAAGGAATACCCTATGCTTAAGCGATTCGCGGAAGCGATTTTCGGTACCAAGAGCGAGCGTGACCTGAAGTCCATGCAGCCCGTGCTTGACGCCATTAATTCATACGAGGAAGACTATAAAAAACTTACCGACGAGCAGCTGCGCGGCAAGACGGCGGAATTCCGCGCCCGTCTTGAAAAAGGTGAAACGCTCGACGATATCCTGCCCGAGGCTTTCGCCGCGGTGCGCGAGGCTTCGTCCCGCACCATAGGCCTGCGCCACTATAACGTGCAGATGCTGGGCGGCATGGTGCTGCACAGGGGCAAAATAGCCGAAATGCGCACGGGCGAAGGTAAAACCCTCGTCGCAACCCTGCCCACTTACCTTAACGCCATTTCCGGCAAGGGCGCGCACATCGTAACCGTCAACGACTATCTGGCCCGCCGCGACCGCAACTGGATGGGTCCAGTTTTTGAATTTCTGGGTCTTAGCGTCGGCTTTATCGGCCACGACATGAGAAACGAAGACCGCCGCGAAATGTACATGCGCGACGTTACCTACGTTACCAATAACGAAATCGGCTTTGATTATTTGCGCGACAACATGGTCGTTCACCGCGACGAACGCGTGCTGCGGCCGCTCAACTTCGCCGTCATCGATGAAGTCGACTCCATTTTAATCGACGAGGCCCGCACCCCGCTCATCATTTCCGGTCCCGCCGAGGAATCGACCGACAAGTATTACATAATAAACCGCATCACCCCTAACCTGAAGGTGCGGTTTGTAACGGAAAAAGAGGAAGTCGACGCAAAGTACACAGGCGAGGACCTCGGCAAGGGCTATGACGCAATCATCGATGAAAAAGCGCACAGCGTCACCCTGACGGACGAAGGCGTGTCCAAGACCGAAAAGTTTCTCGGCGTGTCGAATCTTTACGACGACGTGCAGTCCGAGTGGGTGCATCACCTCACTCAGTCCCTGCGCGCCTACCACCTTTTTGAAAAGGATGTGGACTATGTGGTGAAGGACGGCGAAATCATCATCGTCGATGAATTCACCGGCCGTCTCATGCCGGGCCGCCGCTGGTCCGACGGTCTGCATCAGGCCGTGGAAGCCAAGGAAGGTCTGGTAATCAAGGAAGAAAACCAGACTCTGGCCACCATCACCTTCCAGAATTTCTTCAAACTTTACAAGCGCATATCGGGCATGACCGGTACTGCCATGACGGAAGCCCCCGAGTTCTGGGAAATCTACCAGCTCGACGTAATCGAGGTTCCGCCCAACCGCACCTGCCTGAGAATCGACTACCCCGACGTTGTTTACCGCACGGAACGCGAAAAATACAATGCCGCCATAGACGAAGTAGAGGCCTGCTGGAAAAAGGGCCAGCCCGTGCTGGTCGGTACGCGCTCGATTGAAAAGTCGGAAAAGCTCAGCGCGCTTCTGCGCGCCAAGGGCATACCGCATCAGGTGCTTAACGCCAAGTATCACGAAATGGAAGCCCAGATTATCGCGCAGGCCGGACGGCGCGGCGCGGTCACCATCGCCACCAACATGGCGGGCCGCGGAACGGATATTCTGCTGGGCGGAAGCCCTCAGGACCCCGAGGAATTCAAGTTTGTGGTCGCGGCGGGCGGTCTGCACGTCATGGGCACGGAACGCCATGAGGCGCGCCGTATCGACAATCAGCTGCGCGGCCGCTGCGCCCGTCAGGGCGACCCCGGCAGTTCGCGTTTCTACCTTGGTCTGGACGACGAGCTTATGCGTCTTTTCGGCTCCGACCGCATTTCCGCAATCATGGGCAAACTCGGCATGGAGGACGGCGAGGCTATTGAATCCCGCCTTATCTCCAGACAGATTGAAAGCGCCCAGAAACGCGTTGAAGCCCGCAACTTCGACATAAGAAAGAACCTGCTTGATTATGACAAGGTTATGAACAAGCAGCGCACCGCAATTTACAGTCTGAGAAACGCCATTCTGGACGGTGAAAACGTTTCCGACCGCGTACAGCAGATGATAGAGGAAGTGGTCGAGGAAAGTTTCGAGCACTGGACGCCGGAAAACGGTTCATCGGAAAACTGGGATGTGGACAGCCTCAAGGCGTTTTTCAGCCGCACTTTCCTTATTGACTTCGGCTACACCCGCGACGAACTGCTCAAGGTAAACCGCGAGGAACTGCAAAAGGAACTGCTGGCCCAGATACGCCATATTTACGACGACCGCGTTGCCTATTTCGCCCAGCAGCTTGTGGATTTCAAGGAAATAGAGCGGATGCTGATGCTGCAGCTTATCGACCAGATGTGGAAGACGCATCTTTACGAACTCGACCACCTGCAGAAGAGCGTGGGCCTGCGCGCCTACGGCCAGAAGGACCCGCTCATCGAATATCAGAAAGAATCCTTCTCCATGTACCAGAACATGCTCAACCGCGTGCGCGATACCATGGTGGATTATATTTTCAAGATTCAGCTGCCGCCCCGCCGGCAGGCTCCCGCGCCGTCGGCCAACACCCTGCCCGAGGACAACACGCTGCCCCGTTCCATGAAGCAGCAGGAAGAGCCGCGCGGCCTTTCAAAGATCGGCCGCAACGACCCCTGTCCCTGCGGCAGCGGCAAGAAATACAAGAAGTGCTGCGGCATGGGAAAGTAGTTTTCCCGAGACGGCTTCCTGTCCGGTCTGAACTGCCGCGCAAGCGGCGCTGTGCAGGTTATTTCTCCGGCTTACGGCAAGAGGCTTTGCAGTGAAAAAACCCCTGTCGGTCATAATGGCGGTTGTCGGACATCCCGCGTTTTTGTGCGGGCTGTCCGCGCTTCTGGGCGTGCTCGGCTACCCCAAGTTTTCGCTGGGTGTACTGGGCTGGTTCTTCCTTGCCCCGTTTACCGCCGCCGTGGTGCGCCTGCCCGAAAAGCGTCACGCTTTTTTATACGGCTGGCTGACCGGCTTCCTCCTTTATTCCGGCATACTTTACTGGATATACTACACCTGCCGCGCCGGTGAAATGGCACCGCCCGCCGCGGCCGCCGCATGGCTTGCTCTCTCCCTTTTTCTGGGCATGGAGTACGGGCTTTTTGCCGTGTTTCTGCGCGCGATAAGGGGCTACGGGCCTTTCTCCGCGTTTATTGGCGCGGCCGGTTTCGCGGGCTTTGAGTGGTTTAAGACCGTGCTGGGCGCGCAGGGGCTTTTCCTTCCGTGGTTCATGGCGGGCTACACGCAGTGGACCAACCTTACAATTTTGCAGACCGCTTCCATAACCGGCGTTTTCGGCATCAGTTTCCTGCTTGCCTATGCAGGTATTTCGCTTGCCATGCTGCTGCTTGAAAAACGCGGCTTCTGGCATCGCATGGGCTATTTGCCCGCGCCGGTTGCCGCCGTGGCGGCAGCGCTTATTTTTGGTCAGCAGACGCTTTCTGTAGAAAATGTTTATTACACGGAAAACATCCGCGTGGCCGTAATTCAGCCGAACATCGACCAATACCGCAAATGGGATGAGCATTTTGAAGACTGGATTAAAGACCGTCTGTCCGCCCAGCTTGCCGAGGCCGCAAAACAGCAGCCGCATATCGTGGTGTGGCCGGAGTCCGCCCTGCCCGGCTGGATTGAGGACCCTAAATATTCAGTCTGGGTAAGCAGCCTTGCCGTCAACATGTCGTGCTACCACGTAGTAGGTTCCGTGTCGCGCAGAAAAAATAAAAACTACGTTTCCGCCTTTTTGTTTTCGCCGGACGGCCGAGTGCGCGGCGTTTATGACAAACGCCAGCTTGTGCCCTTCGGAGAATATGTGCCGTTTCGCGGATTCCTTTCAAAATATATCGGCGTGCTGGGAAAGCTGGGAGAGTTCGAGCCGGGGTCGGATTATCAATTGCCCCTGCGCGCGGGCGCTGCCGATTTGGGCGTGAATATATGCTACGAGGCAATCTTTCCTTATATAGCTCGTGACGCCGTCCATAACGGCGCGCAGATGCTTGTAAACATAACAAACGACGGCTGGTATCTTGATACCGCCGGTCCTTACCAGCATTTCATAACCAACGTTTTCCGCGCGGTGGAAAACGGCCGTCCGCTTATCCGCGCCGCAAATACCGGCATTTCGGGTTATATCGATCCGCGCGGCCGCGTGGTGCGCGCCCTGCCCGTAAGTTCCGACGGCGTAATGGTCGTCGATGTTCCTTTCTATTCCGGTCCCGATACCTTCTATAGCCGCGCCGGTGATGTATTCGGCATGGCAATGTTTGCCGTCGCCATGCTGAGTCTTCTGGTTATCGTGATATGACCGGCTTTCCGGCGGTCTGCTCCATTCTTTATTCCGTGCCAATGCCGGGGCATAAACTTGTCACCTCAAAATTTGTCGATGCGGCACGCCGCGCCGTGATGGGCGGATTTATAAACGCAAGCGATATCGCGGAACCCTCAATGCCCGAGTTTGCCGACCTTGCGCTTGCCCACACTCCGCAGTGGGTGCGGGCCGTGCAAAATCTCACGCTTTCAAAAGAGCAGATTGCCGCCGCCGAACTGCCGTTTAACCGTGCGGTGTCCGTCGCGCACCAGCTGCATTGCTCGGGCACTATAATGGCCTGCGATTTCGCGCTCTCGCGCGGACTTGGCCTGCATTTTGGCGGCGGCAGTCATCACGCTTTTTCAGACCACGGCGAGGGCTTTTGCCTGCTTAACGACATGGCCGTGGCCATAAATAAACTGCGCGCGGAAAAACGCATAAGCCGCGCCGTGCTGATTGATTTGGATGCGCATCAGGGAAACGGCACGGCCGAAATTTTCGCGGGCGATAAAGACGTTTTCACCTTTTCCCTGCACGGCAAAAAGTATCCCGAAAAAAAGGGGAAGAGTTCGCTTGATATAGAACTGCCGGAAGGCATAAGCGGCAAGGATTATCTGCGCGCGCTGGAAGGGGGACTTAAAAAAGTTTCCGCTTTTTCCTCGCCGGACATAGCGGTATATATTGCCGGTGCCGACCCTTACGAACATGACCGCATAGGCGGTATGAAACTTACCTTCGCCGACATGCGCCGCCGCGACGAAACGGTGTTTGCGTACTGCCTTGCGCGAAGGCTTCCGCTCGCCGTTGTTTTAGGCGGAGGCTACGCCGAAAATCCGTCCGACACCGCCGCCCTGCACGCGCAGACAATGATAAGCGCGGTAAAAATGTATTGCGGGAAATGCTAAAATCACATTATGGAACTTATCGAATTTAAAGACGCCGCCAATCTGCTTGACGCTCTTACCGCGAAACTGCGGGAACTGGGCGGCCTTATGGACGTGGACAAAAAGCGCGCCGCAATAGCGGCGGGCGACGCCAACGCCTCTTCTTCCGAATTCTGGAATAACGCGCAGAACGCGCAGGATATGCTTAAGCAGTTGAGCGGGCTTAAAAACGACGTGGCCGCCTACGACAAGGCCGCCGGCGGTCTTGAGGACGCCCGCGCCCTTTACGACCTTGCAAAGGAAGGCGGTCAGGCTTCGGAACTGGGCGAAATAATGGCCCAGCTTTCAGCCATTGAATCTTCACTGCGCGGCATGGATTTCAAGGTAAAACTTTCCGGCAAGAACGACAAGCTAAGCGCCATCATAAGCATTCACGCCGGAGCCGGCGGAACCGAGTCCTGTGACTGGGCCGAAATGCTTTTGCGCATGTATACCCGCTGGGCCGAACAGCACGGCATGAAATTCAGCGTAACCGATTTACTCCCCGGCGAGGAAGCCGGTGTTAAAAGCGTCACCGCCTTTGTGGAAGGCGAGTACGCCTACGGCTATCTCAAAAGCGAAAGCGGCGTGCATCGCCTCGTGCGCATTTCGCCGTTTGACTCCAACAAACGCCGCCATACCTCCTTTGCCTCAATCGATGTCCTGCCCGATATCGAGCAGGAAATCGATATCGTCATCGAGGATAAGGACCTTGAGCTTGATACCTACCGCTCCGGCGGAGCCGGCGGCCAGAACGTCAACAAGGTTGAAACGGCAGTGCGCATAACCCACAAGCCCTCCGGCATTGTGGTGCAGTGCCAGAACGAACGCTCTCAGTACCAGAACCGCGTAAATGCCATGAAGATGTTAAAGGCAAAGCTTTACGAAGTGGAAATGGATAAAAAGCGTTCCGAACTGGAAAAGCACTACGGTGAAAAAGGCGACATCGCCTGGGGCCACCAGATACGCTCCTACGTTTTCATGCCCTACCAGCTTGTAAAGGACCTGCGCACGGACTGCGAAACCTCCGATATAAGCGGCGTAATGGACGGCAATCTCGACCAGTTCATGCAGGCCTATCTGGGCTGGCTGCTTGGCGAAAAAAAGGAAGGCAAATGAAGTCCACTATAATAAAAAAAGCTTCGGCCCGCGCGCTTAACGCCGCGCTGAACCGCCCCTTTACGATAGCAAGCGGCAGTCATCAGAGCCTTGAAAACGCCCTGATAAAACTTGAACTGGCTGACGGTACAATCGGCTACGGCGAAGCCGCGCCCGCAAAGCACATCACCGGCGAAGGTCCCGAAGAGGTGCTTAAAGACCTGCGCATGGCCTGCGAGGAACTCGTCGGCTGCGACGCGGCGAACTATCACGAAATTTCGTGCGTCATGCGGGAAATGTTTCCTTCCGCGCGCTGTGCCGTAACCGCCATTGAAATGGCTCTTGTCGACGCTCTGTGCCGTTACGTCAAAATGCCCGCGTGGAAATTTTTCGGCACGAAAGCCAATAAACTGCACACCGACATGACGGTGGTTATCGGCACGCCGGAAGACGCCCTTTTGCAGGCAAAGCAGATTTACGCCAGGGGCATACGCGCCTTCAAAATTAAAGTGGGCGCGGATGAAAAGACCGATTTTGAAAGAGTCCTTGCCGTGGGCCGCGCCGTAAAGGCCTGCCCCGTGTATCTTGACGCTAACGAAGGTTTTACCGCCGCCGAGATGCTGCGCTTTATAAAAGAAATAAAGAAAGCCGGAGTAAACCTCGCTTTCGTCGAACAGCCCGTGCCGCGCGGCGACTGGGACGGCCTTAAAAAAGTCTCCCGTCTCGCCGGCGTGTGCGTAGGCGCGGACGAAAGCGTCTATGACATTTCCGATTTGTACCGCCTGATAAAGGAAAAAGCCGCGCCCGCCGTAAATATCAAAATAATGAAATTCGGCGTGCTGGGCGGCTTTGAAATGGCCCGTCTTGCTTCCGCAAACGGCCTGCGCCTTATGATAGGCGGCATGATGGAATCGGCCCTTGCCATGCACTGTTCTGCGCATATGGCATCGGCTCTCGGGTGTTTCGATTTTATCGATCTGGACACCTCGTTTTTTGTCAAAGACCGTATAATGAAAGGCGGCTGTCTGTCGCCAAAAGGGGTTTACGACCCGGCGCTTGTAAAAGCGGGCATCGGCGTGGTTCCCTCGGAAAAATAGACGGATATTTGCAAAAAGCGCAATAAAGTGTTATATTGGAATGAATGTAAATTTCTCTGTAAAGAGTAGGAATATGCAACAGAAGACATGGCTACCAGCAAAAAATGAAGTTGAAATGTCCCGGAAGTGGCATCATATTGACGCTTCTTCACTGACCCTCGGACGGCTCGCGACGAAAGTCGCCACCCTGCTTCGCGGCAAGCACAAGAGGACTTATACCTCTTTCATCGACTGCGGAGATTTTGTGGTCGTCACCAATGCCGACCAGCTGAAGATCACCGGCAACAAGCTTGAAGCTAAATTTTACTTTCGCCACTCGGGCTACAACGACGGTGCAAAAGTAATCCCCTTCAAGAGACAGCTTGAAAACGACTCGACCAAGATCATTCGCCTTGCCGTGCGCAGAATGCTTGGCGACAACAAGCTCCGCGACCGCAGAATGCGCAGACTTAAGGTGTTTAAGAACGCCGAAAATCCGTATGCCGCCCGCACCACCGAAAAGACCGCGGAAAAGGCTGCCGCCTAACTCATTTCAAGAGGAACAGGTAAGATGAAAGAAACCAATACACTGCAGAAAACCGGCCGGCGCAAGACTTCCATCGCGCAGGTCCGCGTTACTCCGGGACAGGGCAATGTCGTCGTGAACGCCAAGCCCGTCGACGAGTATTTCCGCGGCTGCGAAAGATTCGCCGCCACGGCGAAATCTCCCGTTAAGGCCGTCGAAGCCGCCGCCAAGTACGACTACGAAGTAACCGTCGTCGGCGGAGGCGTTTCCAGCCAGTCCGGTGCGGTGCGCCACGCAATAGCGCGCGCCGTTTCCACGTTCAGCGATGCCTGCAAGAAGACCATGAAGCAGGCCGGTTTCCTCACCAGAGACCCCAGAATGGTGGAACGCAAAAAACCCGGTCAGCCCAAAGCGAGAAAGCACTACCAGTTCTCCAAGCGTTAATCCAACGCTCAGTCAGTTTGTATCGGACAGGGGATCGGTGTTTACCGGTCCCCTGTTTGTTTTTTGTCCAGGTCCCGCCTGACGGCGCGGGTTTTGCGAGGTCATTATGTGCGGCATAAGCGGTATGTTGTCTCTGGGCAGCGCCCAGTGCAGTCAGGACGTATTGCGCGCGATGCGCGACTCCATGATTCACCGCGGGCCCGACGATTCCGGCGAATATTTCAGCTGGCCGGTGGCCTTCGGTTTTCGCAGGCTTTCCATTCTGGACCTTGAACACGGGCATCAGCCCATGCTTTCCGAGGACGGCCGCTACGCCGTCGTGTTTAACGGGGAAATTTACAATCATCTGGACCTGCGCGCCGAGCTGGAAGCCGACGGCATTAAATTCCACACCACCTGCGACACCGAAACCCTCCTTTACGCTTATGCGAAATACGGCCGCGACTGCGCCGCGAAATTAAAGGGAATGTTTGCTTTTGCAATCTGGGACAGTCAGCAAAAGGAACTTTCAATTTACCGCGATCAGGTCGGCATAAAACCAATTTACTACGCCGAAAAAGACGGCATTGTCTACTTCGCCTCCGAACTGCGCTCGCTTTTAAAAGCCCCTATTCCGCCCGACCTCGACCCCGAGGGAACGGACGAATATCTGCGCTTTGGCTTTGTCCATTCTCCCAACACTATAATAAGGAATGTTCATAAACTTCCGCCTGCGCATTTTGTAAGTTTCAAATGCGGCGCTCCTGCCGATATGACGCCGAAGCGTTACTACGCGCTGAAAGTTTTTGACGGCAGTCCCTCCGCCATGAGCGAGGACGAGGCCGTGGAACGCCTCGACGATATTCTGAACCGTTCCATAAAGGAACATCTTTTGAGCGATGTGCCGCTCGGCGCATTTTTAAGCGGCGGCGTGGATTCCAGTCTTATCACCGCCATAATGCGCAAACACATTACCGGCGAACTTAAAACTTTTTCCATAGGGTTTTCCGGCGGGCGCAGCGGGCTTGATGAGTCAGGCTACGCGCTTGAAGTGGCGCGGCATCTGGGTACGACGCATTACCCGCTGGTGCTTGAGGGCCGCACGCTCGAAAAAATGGGCGAGATGCTGAAAGCCATGGACGAGCCTGTCGCGGACTCGGCCATACTGCCTACTTACCTTCTTTCCAAACACGCGGCGGAGCAGGTGACCGTCACCCTTTCGGGCGAAGGCGCCGACGAGCTTTTTGGCGGCTACGGCCGTTACAAGGCCGGTATACTTTCCAAAAAAGTGAACGCCCTGCCGGGCTTTTTGCGCGGCGCCGGCGCGGGACTTGTGCATCTGCTAAAAAAGGGGAGGGAGTATCAGGCCGTGCCCTTTGCAGGTATGCGCGGCTGGGTTTACGCCAATGCGCACTCTGGCGATGAAGCTGTTTCCAAGGTTATGAAACCCTCGCCAAGACAGGGTGCGGACTGGCTTTCCTACGTCGAGAAGGCCGAGGGGTTCAATTCCTATCTGCTGGCCGATTACCGCAGCGTGCTGGCCGACTGTCTGCTTATGAAGGCCGACAAGGCCACCATGGCGGCGTCGCTGGAACTGCGCGTGCCGTTTCTCTATCCCGAGGTAACGGAGTTCGCGTTTACTTTGCCGTCGGAATATAAAATCCGCAATTTCAAGAGCAAGTGGCTTCTGCGCAAACTGGCGATGAAATATCTGCCGGAAGATATCGTCATGCGGCGCAAGCACGGCTTCTGGGCTCCGTGGGAAGAATGGGTTCTGTCCAATCCGCCGGAAGTATCGGCGGCGGTGGAACGCGCCTTCGGGCATTCCGAAATTTTTGACGCGGACTTTATTAAAACCGCTTTCGCGGGGCACTCGCAGGGTGAAGCTCGGCCCGATAACGGCATGCTTTTCAGGCTTGCCGTTCTGGCCTTATGGTACGCTGAAATTATTTGATAATATGGAGTTTGCGCTGCCCCGCGCGGGCGCGCTTTAAGGAGAATATATGAAGAAGAATTTGGCCGTATTTTTGTCTCTTATGCTGGCGTCGGTTCTTGCCGAAGCCAAGACCATAGTAATTTACCACACCAGCGATATTCACGGCTGGTATTTCGCCCGCCCCGCCGCGTCGGAAGGCGAGCTTGCTAAAAAATACATCGGCGGTTTCCCCGCGCTTTCGGCGCTGGTAAAAAAAGAAAAACTTCCGCACATTCTGCTTGATTCAGGCGATACTTTTGTCGGTACGCCCGTCGGAAACTATACGCGCGGCCGCGCGACCGTGGCCCTGTTTAACAAACTTGGCTATTCGGCCGCGACACTGGGAAACCATGAATTTGATTATGGCGCGGTCGTGCCAAAAGCCATGGCGGCCACCGCGAAATATCCGTATCTGGCCAGCAATCTTTACCTTAAAAAAACCGGAAAGGTCGCGCCCTTTGTAAAGCCGTACACCATAATAAAAAAGGACGGTGTGCGCATAGGCGTAATCGGCGCGATAACCGAGGAAACCGCAACGGCCACACTGCCGCGCAACGTAATTGATTTTACTTTCCGCGACAAAAACGAAACCGTGCGCGGCGCGGTTGAAGCCCTTAAAAAAGAAAAGGTAAACGCCATTGTTGTCATCACGCACAGCGGTCTTTGCGCGGACTGCTCGGGTAAGACCCTCAAGCAGTCCGAAATAAAACTTACGGACGCCGATTATAAGGACGGCAATATTTCCATGGCGCGCGCCGCAAAAGGCGATATCGCCGTAATCATGGGCGGGCATAACCACACCGCGCTTGCCGACGGCTACCGCGACGCCGAAAGCGGCACGCTGCTTGTTGAAAGCGGCGCCCAGCTTACCGCCGCCAGCCGCGTTGAACTTAACTTCGACGACAGGACCGGTAAATTTACCGGCGCGAAAGACGAGCTTGTCGACCTGTGGACGGACAAGGACGGCGGGGATAAAAAAGTTGCCGCCGTTTTGGCGAAGTATCAGAAGGAAGTTGCCGGAAGAATGGCCCGCAAGGTCGCCCATACCAGCTTTGATCTTACGCGCGGCGATGAAAAATTCAGCCCCGCGTTCTGCAATCTCGTGTCCGATTATATGATGAAAATCGCCAGCGGCTCCGTCGCGGCGTTTCAAAACCTGCACGGCGTGCGTTCCGATATCCCGAAGGGCGACATAACCTACGGCGAAATTTATCAGGCCCTTCCTTTTGAAAACAGTCTTTATGAACTGGATATGACCGGCGCGCAGATTGCCGACGTAATATCACAGACCGTTACGGGCGAAACCTCCGCAAACTGCGTGGGCGGACTCAAGGCCGTTTATACGCTGACGGCGGATAACAAAATAGGCAGTCTTACCGTTACTGTCGGCGGACAGCCGCTTGATATGAACAAGACCTACCGCGTGGTCACCAACAACTTCCTGGCCGAAGGCGGAAGCGGCGGCAAGGTGATTTCCAAAGGCACGAACAAGACCGACCTTGATATAAACATACGCGATGCCATAGCCGCCGAAATGGAAAAGACCGGCGAGATAACCCTGCCTGAAGGCGGCAGAATCGTCAAAAGCGACAAATAACGCGGGCCCAAGGGCCCATGCCGCAGTCCTGCGGCCGTTTTATAATATGAAAGGAAGTTCTGGAGGTTTATGAAAAAACGTTTTTATCTGCTGCTTGCCTGCGTGCTGTGCGCCTCATCGTGGCTGGACGCAAAAACCGTGGTTTTGTACCACACCAGCGACGTGCACGGCCATTATATGCCCACCGACGTTAAAACCCACGCCGGAGATATGGTCCAGATAGGCGGCTCGGCCGCGCTGGCAAACGCCGTTAAAAGGGAAGGCGGTCCGGTAATCCTGCTGGATTCAGGCGACTGGTTTCAGGGCTCTCCCGAGGGCAATCTTACCAAGGGCGGCGCGTCCATTGCGCTTATGAATAAACTGGGCTACGCCGCTTCCGCAGTCGGCAACCATGATTTCGATTACGGTTTTCAGAATCTTCTCGGCCTTTGCTCGCAGGCCCGTTTCCCGATTCTTGCCGCGAATATGTACGACCGTTCGCGCAGACGTTTTCCCTGCATAAAGGCTTACACGGTTGTTAACGCCGACGGTTATAAAATCGCCGTCGTCGGTATGATTCCTCCCGACGCCGCAAAGGCCACCATGGCATCGAACATCGCCATGCTCAATTTCACCGACGCGCGCGACGAAATAAAACGCGCCGTCGCCGCTATCGCCCGTGAAAATGTCGACGCCATAGTGGTTCTGTCGCATCAGGGCATTTGCCTTTCCGGCTGCACCTCCTTTCAGATACCGGCCGGCTGGCAGCCCACGCAGGCGGACATCGTCGGCGGAAACATCGGCATAGCCCGCGCGGTTCCGGGCAAACTCGCGGTCATCATGGGCGGTCACGCTCACAAGACCCTGCCCACCGGCTATTTCGATAAGGAAAGCGGAACCATGATTGCGGAAAGCGGCTCCAACCTTTCCAATGTCTCCCGCATCGTTCTCGATTTCGACGATTCCACCCGCAAACTGCGCGGCGTAAGCGTGAAGGTGCTGGATCTGTGGCTCAATTATTACGGACAGGATCAGGAAGTTACGGCCCTTCTTAACAGCATAACCCAGCAGGTCGCGCCGGAAATGGACAAGGTTATAGGCCGCACCAATCAGCCGCTGGACCGTTTCGTGCCCGGCCGCATTGACGGCCCCATGCCAAACTGGGTTTCCGACGCAATGGCCTCGGCCGCAAAAACCCAGATTGCCATAATGAACACCGCCGGCATACGCTCGTCAATTCCCGCAGGTCCCATAACAATGCGGCAGGTGTTTAACGTAATGCCTTTTGATAATCAGATGGTGCGCATGCGCATGAAAGGCAGTCAGTTTATCGCCGCCGTGCAGCATGCCGTCAAGCCGGATTTCACCAGCTCCATGCAGTATTCCTCCGCCGTGAAGGTCATCATCTCCGCTTCCGGCACGCAGGTGCTTATAAACGGTCAGCCCGCAGACCCCAACGCGGTTTACACCGTTGCGCTGAGCGACTTCCTTGCGGGCGCGCCCATTTACGGCGAAGGTACCGACAAGCAGAATATGGGCATTACCATACGCGATGTTCTGGTCCGCGCGGTCAAATCCGTGCCCGTCATACAGGTTCCGCAGGATATCAGAATAGTCCGCCAGTAGACTTTCGAAAACCAGAAAACCCGCCCCCTGCAAAGGGCGGGTTTTCTATTGCCAAAACCGTCATTGCCGGTATATATTCTTTTGCTATAATAAAGGGTATGAGCGAAGAGCGAAATCAAATTATTCTAGACAGCCTGCGGCATCCGCCCGTATGGCTGAATATCATCATGTTCTTCGTTCTCGCTTTTATAATGAATACGGTGCGCGACCAGCTGCACCCCATAGCGGTAACAATTCCGGACGATGCCCAGGCCCAGCAGACTTCAACCACGACCGCAACCCAGCAGCAGGTAAGCCAGCAGGCTTCGCAGACCTTCATACTGCGCGTTGTCGGCGGCAAGGATCTGGAACGGCGTCTCTGGAAGGCGCTGGAACTTATCTGGGCGGCCGACCGTCCGCTGTTTAACGAGTTCAAACAGTTCATTTTCGTGGTGCGTCTGGGCGACCGCACGGCGTTTCAGATGGAAAACGGCATACCCACCATTTCGGTTACGCGCGCCGCGGCTTCCCGCTCGGCCACCTGGTGTTCCGGTGAAATAATCCACCAGTATTTTCACGCCCGCCAGTATTATCTGGCGCAGAAAAGTACCGCGCAGGAACTTTCGGCCCTCGGTCAGCCACAGCAGCTGCGCATGCCCGAAGGCACTTATATCCCCGTCGATCCCGCCGATGCGGCTTCCGTCGAAAATCTTGAAAAGCAGGCCGACGCTTTCCAGATCGATTTGCTTAAAAAGATAAACGCTCCCCAGTCCGAAATCGACGCGGTTGCAAACCGCCCCGCGCGGGATTATTCCATTACCCACGACGGTATCTAGCCGTGTCTTCGCCCATACGGCCGCTTAAAATAGGTTCCTTTACCTGCCCCAACAATCTTGTGCTCGCGCCGCTTGCGGGCATTACCGATTCGCCTTTCCGGCGCATGTGCCTTGAAAACGGCGCGGGTCTTGTGGTGGCCGAAATGGTGTCGGCTCAGGCGCTTTTTTACGGCAACCAGCGCACGCGGAGAATGCTTAAAATCTACCGGCTTGAACACCCCGTTTCGGTGCAGATTTTCGGCGGGGAACCCTCCGCCATGGCCACCGCCGTAAAAATGGCGCAGGACTGCGGCGCCGATATCGTGGATATAAATTCCGGCTGTCCCGTTAAAAAAATAATCAGGTCGGGCTCCGGCTCCGCGCTTATGCGCGACGAGACAAAATTCGCCGCGATTGTTTCCTCCGCCGTAAAGGCCGCCTCCGTGCCGGTCACGGTCAAAATGCGAATAGGCCTTAAAAAGGATTCCGTGCTGTCGCCGCGCTTTGCAAAAATCGCCGAGGATTGCGGCGCCCGCGCGGTGACCGTTCACGGCCGTTTTGCCGAGGCCGTGCACAGCGGACCGGTAAATTACGATGCCATAGCCGAAACCTGCGCGGCTGTTAAAATTCCCGTGCTGGGTAACGGCGGGGTGGCCTGCGCCGCTGACGCGCTTAAAATGTTTTCCGCCGGCTGCGCCGGAGTTATGGTCGGCCGCGCGGCGGTGGGAAACCCGTATGTTTTTACGTCGATAATAAACGAGCTCTCAGGCGAATCGGCCTATAAAATAGACCCGCTTCGCAGACTCTCCGATTTTCGCCGCCTTATTGAACTCAACGCCGAGTTTTACGGCGAGAAAGAGGCGGCCGTGCGCATCCGCAAAGTAGTCGGTTTCTGGGTGCGCGATTTTGCCGGAAGCGCGGCCGTGCGCTCGCGTTTCATGGCCTGTACCGACATGGCGCAGATATACGAAGTTTTGCGGCAGGCGCAGTCTTCTATTTGATAGAATTTACCTATGGAAACAGCAATGGACACCCCCTTAATGAAGCAGTATATGGCCATAAAGGCCTCTTATCCCCATGCCATGCTTTTTTTCCGCCTGGGCGATTTTTATGAAATGTTCGGCGACGACGCCAAAACCGCCAGCGGCGTGCTGGGCCTTGTGCTTACCGCGCGTCACGGCATACCCATGTGCGGAGTTCCGTTCCATTCCTCGTCCACTTATGTTTCCAAACTCCTGAAGGCCGGTTATAAAGTCGCCATCTGCGAACAGCTTACGCCCGATAACGGCGGCAAGGGCCTTGTAAAACGGCAGGTGGTGCGCGTGGTCACGCCCGGAACCGTTACCGAGGATTCCCTTTTGGAAGCGCGCATTTCAAATTACCTCGTCTGCGTCGAGCGCGATATTGTGGGCTGGGGCCTTGCCTGCGTTGAGGTTTCCACCGGCGATTTCTGGGCCACGCAGAAAATAGGCGACAAGGATTTGCGCCTTCTTTCCGGCATACTTACCCGCCTTAATCCCGCCGAACTGCTGACGGATGCCAAGTCCGGACCCGAGCTTAAAAGCCGCGCGGGTCTTGAACGCACCGCACTTACTTTTTTTAACGGCAAACCTGTTTCCGCCGACGTGCCGGCCAACTGGCCGTCGCGCGAAATATGGCAGAACCACCAGCTGGCAGTAAAGGCCGCCCTGCGCGCCGCCGCCTATGTGGCGGATAACGAGCCGCACCTTAAAGACAGCCTTGTTCCCGCCTACCGCGAACCGTCGGGCTACATGCAGCTCGATGAAAGCGCCGTGCGCACGCTGGAACTTGTGGAGTCCGATTTCGGCGGACGCAAAAACACTTTGTGGGGCGTGCTGGACCGCTCGGTTACGGCCATGGGCTCGCGCCTTCTGCGCCAGTGGATTTTACAGCCGCTTGTCGAGCTTACCGATATAAGAAACCGCCAGACAGCGGTCTCCGAACTTGTCGACGGGCTTAACTGCCGCGAACAGCTTTCCGGCGTGCTGTGCGAAATAGGCGATATCGAGCGCGTAATGGGCCGTGTCGCAACCTTCAGCGCAACGCCGCGCGACCTTGCACTGCTTGGCCGCTCGCTTAAAGCCGCCGACGGGCTTGATAACTGGCTGGCGGCAAACGGCGCGCCGTTTGTGGACGTCGCCCGCGATTTTGCCTCCGTGCGCGACACCGTGCGCAAAAGCCGCGACCTTGTAAACCGCGCGATAGCCGAAAATCCGCCCGCCCGTGTTTCCGACGGCGGGGTTATCCGCGAAGGTTTCAACGCCGAACTTGACGAACTGCGCGGTCTGCGCGGCAACAGCCGCCAGAAGCTGCAGGAGTTCGCTGAAAAGGAAAAAGCCGCCACGCAGATTTCCACCCTCAAGGTTGGCTATAATTCCGTTTTCGGTTATTACATTGAAGTCACCAAGGCAAACGCCGCCAAGGTTCCGCCGCATTATATCCGCAAGCAGACGCTTGTAAACAACGAGCGTTACATTACCGAGGAACTAAAGGAAATGGAGTCTAAAATACTCGGCGCGGAAGAGCGGATGCTGCACCTTGAAACGCATCTTTTCGACGAGATAAAGACGGCCCTCAACGCCGATGCCGCCGCCCTGCGCAAATTCGCGCGGTGCGTGGCTAAACTCGACGCGCTTTATTCCCTGGCCCAGGCCGCGGTGGACGGCGGCTACATCCGCCCCGAAGTGGATTTGAGTTTTGACCTGCGCATTGAAAACGGCCGTCACCCCGTGGTTGAAAAACTGCTTGCCGCCGGAGCCTTTGTGCCAAACAGCACAATGATGAGCGACTCCGACCCGCAGATAATGATAATCACCGGCCCCAACATGAGCGGCAAGAGCGTCTATCTGCGCCAGAACGCCATACTGACAATCATGGCCCAGATAGGCAGTTATATCCCCGCTGAAAAAGCGCGCATTGGTGTTATCGACCGTATTATGACGCGTATAGGCGCGCACGACGCGCTTGGCCGGGGCGAGTCAACTTTCATGGTTGAAATGAAGGAAACGGCCGCTATTCTTTCCTCCGTTACGCCGCGCAGCCTTGTCCTTCTTGATGAAATCGGTCGCGGCACTTCCACTTTCGACGGTATTTCAATAGCGTGGTCCGTCGTTGAATTTCTCCAGCGTCCGCAGGGCGGGCCAAAGGTGATTTTCGCCACGCATTATTTCGAACTTACCGAACTGGCCGACAAGCACAAAGGCATAAGAAACTATAATGTCGAGGTGCGCGAGTGGGTAAATAACGCCGGTAAAAACGAAATCGTTTTCCTGCATAAAATAGCCGACGGTCCCGCCGACAAGTCCTACGGCATACATGTGGCCGGTCTGGCGGGTCTGCCGCCTTCGTGCATAATGCGCGCCCAGCAGATTCTGCAGAGCCTTGAAAACAAGGCCTCCACCACGGTCGAACAGCCGCTTCCGCGCCTGCCGATTTTCGGCGAAGCCAGCGTTATTGAGCAGCTGCGCGACTGCGCGCCCGAAAAACTTACACCGCTCGAAGCCCTTGAACTGGTAAACGAGTGGAAGAAGCGTCTTAATTAAAATGTCCGACATACGCCTGCTGCCCGATGATGTTATAAGCAAAATAGCCGCCGGAGAAGTTATCGAGCGGCCGGCCGGCGTGCTCAAGGAACTGCTGGAAAACGCGGCCGACGCCGGAGCAAAAAACATTTCCGTCGATATCGAGGGCGCGGGCCGCCTTCTTCTGCGCGTGCACGACGACGGAAACGGCATGGACCCCAAGGACCTGCCGCTTGCGCTTGTGCGCCACGCAACCAGCAAGATAAAAAATTTTTCCGACATGGAAAGCCTGCGCACTTTCGGTTTTCGCGGCGAGGCGCTTTACTCCATAGGCGCGGTGTCGCGTCTTTCAATAACCACCTGCCGGAAAGAGGACCATGACGGTTCCAGAATTTCCGCCGAGGGCGGCAAGCCCGAAGGCGTAGCCCCCGCCGCGCCGGTAAAGGGAACGACCGTGGAAGTGCGCGATTTGTTTTTCAACGTGCCCGCCCGCCTTAAATTTTTAAAAAGCGACAATACCGAAAAATCCCAGCTTATAAAAACCTTCGAGGAAGCCGCGCTGGCAAATCCGCATATAGGTTTTAACATGAACGCGGACGGCCGTAAAATTTATCAGCTTGCGCCCTTCGGCCTTTATGATAACGCCGCCGCCATAAACCGCGTTTCCGCCGTTTTCGGAAACGCCGCAAAGGGCCTGCTTTATTCATCGTCGGGTTTTTTGTCCGCCTACTTCAGCTCGCCGGATAATTTGCAGTCCTCGCGCGGTATGCAGTTTGTTTTTGTAAACCGCCGGCCGGTGTTTTCCAAAATCGTTCAGCAGGCCGTGATGAAGGCCTATGAAGGCTATCGCCGTCCCGACCGTCACCCCGCTTACTCTATTTTTATTACCCTGCCTCCGGCTGATTTCGACGTAAACATACACCCGCAAAAGCGCGAGGTGCGTTTTCAGGACGACGGCGCAATATTCCGCGCCGTATATAAAGCCGTGGGCGAAGGACTGCTCGGCGCAAAAACAATTCCAGCTTCTTCCGCTTTGCGGGAAGATGCCTTTGCCGATTTTGCAAAGGCCGTCCGCCCCGAAGCATCGAAGCCCGATACCATCCAGACCACCGCCATGCCGGTACGGCCTGCCGCTGAAATTTTCCCGCAGCCTGCCGCCGCTGCGCCGTCATCCGAGGTCTTGCCGCCGCAGGCCGCACCCGTGCAGGAACAGATTTCCGCGCCCGAACTGCCTCTTGCCGACAGGCATGAGTGGACCGAAAAAAAGTACCGCTACATCGGTCAGCTTGACCGCAGTTTTCTGCTATTTGAAAGCGAGGGCGGACTGCTTGTAATGGACCAGCACGCCGCGCAGGAAAAAATCCTGTTTGAAAAATACATGGACCTTCTTGAGCGCAACGCGGCCGTTACGGAACAGTTTGTCGTTCCCGTCGAAGCAGAACTTTCGCCCAGCGCGGCCGAAGCCGTGCTGAGCTGGAAGGACTGGCTTGCAAAGGCCGGTTTTGAAATCGAGGCTTTCGGCCCGCGCACCGTGCAGGTGCACAGCGCACCGGCGGTGTTCAGGTTTTCTCCGGAGCAGACCAGGGATTTCGTCGCGCGCCTTGCCGACGTTCTTGGCGACCCGCAAAACTGCGCCGAGGATGTTAAGCGCCGCATAGTTGCCATGGCGGCCTGCAAGAAAGCCGTAAAGGCGCATGACAGCCTTACCGCGCAGGAAGCCGAACACCTGCTTGCCGACCTTACAAAATGCCGCGACGGGCTCTCCTGCCCGCACGGCCGCCCTACCATGATAAACATTAACGGCTACGAACTCGCCAAGCGTTTCAAGCGCACAAGCGCCGTGTAATTTCCGCCGGATAATCTACTTATATAATTTGCATTGCCATTTAAGTTTGCCGTGCCTGTTTAAGGCATGCTGGTCTTAACGCAAGGTGTTAAATTTAACGAAGCGTTGTGGACCGTTCTTAAATATGAGGGCATGCGCTTGATATATGTCTATGCGGAATTTGTCCGTGGGTATTCTGTTGTATAAGGCAATATGAAATCCAGGTCGGTTTAGTTTTAAAAATAAGGGCCGCCGCGTTATGTGGCGGCCCGCATCTTTTTGTGCGGTTGGCGGACAGTCGTCTCTTGTAAATACCAGTTCATGGCAGCTTCTGCCTGCCCGCAATATTATGGGGATTTTATCCGGCCTGCGTGTGTAAGTGGGGAAAAATATCAGCATGAATTGTGCGCGGCTGCCGCTTCGCGCACTAAAAAAGCCCCGCACGTTTTCGTGCGGGGCTTTTGTCTGCTTCGGTCTAGAAACGGACTATTGAAACCTTGTCTATTTTTACCGGCGTTACGGCCATGCCTTCGTTGGAGGGGTCGTCTGCTATGTCGGACACCACGTCCATGCCGCTTATAACCTGACCGAATATGGTGTGCTTGCCGTTAAGGTGCTCGGGCATGCCGTAGCCATAGGGGGTGGGATTGTCGGTGATGAAGAACTGGCTTCCGTTTGTGTTGGGACCGGCGTTTGCCATGGCCAGCACGCCGGGCTTGTCGAATTTTAACTCGGGCGAAAATTCGTCTTCAAAGGTATAACCGGGGCCGCCGGTGGTGTTATTTAACGGGTCGCCGCCCTGAATCATGAAGCCGGGAATGGTGCGCATGAAGGTAAGCCCGTCATAAAAACGGTCAGTTTTCTTCTGACCGGTACGCGGGTCGGTCCATTCTTTTTTGCCTTCGGCAAGTTCGGTGAAATTCTTGACCGTCTTGGGGGCTTTATCCTCGTAAAGTTTCGCGGTTATGTCTCCTTTTGCCGTGTGGAAAACGGCGTACAGGCCGGGAGGAAGATTAGCCTGCGCCTGAGTCTGTGTCGCGGGCTGGGGCTGTGCTGCGGGGGCCGCCTCCTGCTTGCCGGCGCAGGCCGCAAGCGAGGTAAGGGCCGATAAAATTACGGCTATTTTTTTCATGGCTGTCTCCTTGTGTGTGTTGCTTTTATGATACCAAACCGCGTATTGACATAAAAGGAAGATTCGCGCTAATGTATAGATTAACAAACAGTAAAAAAGGGTATCTTACATGGATAACAAAACAGCCAACAAACTTCCAAATCCCTATTTGCCGAGGAAAAGCGGCAATCCGCAGGACCCTAAAGTCCGCGCGACAAATTTCAACGAGGTCGTATCGGGCCTCACCTTTGAACAGGCCGTGGAGGAGGCGTCCCGCTGTCTGACCTGCAAAAACGCCAAATGCTCCGCCGCCTGTCCCGTAAATATCGACATTCCCGGTTTCATCAGCTTTATCAAGACCGGCGATATAATGGGCGCGCACGCGCGCCTGCTGGAATCAAATTTCCTCTCCGCAATCTGCGGCCGCGTCTGCGATCAGTCCCACTATTGCGAGGGCGCCTGCGCCATAAAGGCGAAATTCGGCGCCGTAGCCGTCGGCCTGCTTGAGCGTTTTGTGGCCGACTGGGCGATTAAGCACAAAGGCAATCTGCCCTCCGCCGCGAAAGACAGCGGCTTTAAGGTGGCCTGCATCGGCTCGGGTCCCGCGTCGCTTACTGTCGCGGCCGAACTGCGCAGACAGGGCCACGCCGTCACCATTTTCGAGGCCCTGCACGAACCGGGCGGCGTGCTTATTTATGGCATTCCGCCTTTCCGCCTGCCGCGCGAAGTCGTGCGCGCGCAGATTGACATAGTGCGCGCCATGGGCGTGCGGATTGAAACCGATGTCGTTATCGGCAAGACGATAACTGTTGACGAACTGCTTGAGAAATTCGACGCGGTGTTTATCGGCAGCGGCGTAGGCTCACCCGTAATGATGAATATTCCCGGCGAGGATTTGGTCGGCGTCTACAGCGCAAATGAATTTCTTACCCGCATGAACCTGATGGAAGGTTACCGCTTTATGCAGGACGGCAAGGACACGCCCGTTCCGCTGGGCCGCAATGTCTTGGTCGTTGGCGGCGGCAATTCCGCCATGGACGCCGCGCGCTGCGCGCTTAGACTGCACCCTGAAAAAGTCACTGTAATGTACCGCCGCACGCGCGAGGAAATGCCCGCCCGCAGCGACGAGGTCGAGCATGCAAAGGAAGAAGGAATAAACTTCGAGTTCCTGACCGCGCCAGTTTCTTTTGAAGGCGACGCAAACGGTAAACTTCTGCGCGCCCGCTGCATACGCATGAAGCTTGGCGAGCCCGACGCAAAAGGCCGCCGCCGTCCCGTGCCGGTTGCCGGTTCGGAATTCGTGGTCGAGACCGACTGCGTTATCGAGGCTATCGGTCAGGGTCCCAATCCCATAATCCAGAAAACAACGCCCGGTCTTGAAACGGCCGCCCGCGGCGTGCTGAAGGTTTTGCCCGGCCTTAAAACCACCCGCCCCGGCGTTTTTGCCGGCGGCGATATCAGAAACGGCGGCTCCACCGTGCTGGAAGCCATGAAGGACGGCAAGACCGCCGCCTCGTCGATAAATGAATACCTCTCCTCCGTAAAGGCGGCAAAATGAACAAGGGTTATATAGTCAGCAGAAAAGATTATTCGTCCGTGGTGGTCCGCCATGAAATTTATGCCCCGCTTATAGCGGCTAAGGCAAAGGCCGGAAATTTTGTAATCCTGCGCGCAAAAGAAGGCGCGGAACGTATTCCCGTAACCCTTGTCGACTGGAACGCCAAGGCCGGAACGGTGACGGTTATCGTGCAGACGATAGGTAAATCCACCTCGCTGGTAAACGCCCTTAAACAGGGCGACAGCGTGCAGAACATCGTCGGCCCGCTGGGTGTGCCGGTTGAAATTAAAAAATACGGCACCGTGGTCTGCGTGGGCGGCGGCGTCGGCATTGCCGAAATGTACCCTATAGCCCGCGCCTTTCGCGAGGCGGGCAATAAAATAATTTCCGTTTTGGGCGCGCGCACCAAAGACCTTGTTATTCTGGAACCGGAAATGCGCTCCGTCTCAGACGAAGTGCTTATTACGACCGATGACGGTACGCTTGGTGAAAAAGGCCTTGTTACAAATGCCATACAAAAACTTCACGACCGAGGCGAAAACATCGGCGCGCTTTTTGTAATCGGTCCCGTCATAATGATGAAGGTCGTGGGCGAACTTACAAAGCCGTGGAATACCCCGACATTTGCCAGCTTAAACCCTATAATGCTCGACGGTACAGGCATGTGCGGCTGCTGCCGCGTTGAAGTGGGGGGCAAAACCTATCTGGCCTGCGTAGACGGCCCGATGTTTGACGCTCATCAGGTAAATTTCCCTCTGCTTCTGTCCCGCACCCGCGCTTACCGCGAGGCGGAACAAAAGTGCATGGACGGCTATAAGCACGAGTGCAATCTCGACAGGGCCGAGCGCGAGTCAAAGTAAGGAACCATAATGTTTACATCCGCCGAACTGGAAAAATACGCCGCCGTAATGTACTGGGGACTGTGCACGGCGCGCAAAAAGAAATTCGCGAAGTATGAAAATGTTCTTCTGCGTTACGACGCTCCGGCCCGCCCTCTTGCCGAGGCGGTGTACCGTCTTATGCTAAAGGAACGGCTGAATGTTATAGCGCGCTGCGGCGCGGGCATGAGTATTGAACGCGATTTCTACGAGTTCGGCGATAACCGGCAGGTTTCCTTTATTAATGCCGGAGAAAAAGAACTGATGGGCAGTCTTAACGGCTATATGGTGCTGCTCGCGCCGGAATCGCTTACACATCTTAAAGGCGTGGACAGCCGCAAAATAGGCGCGGCCGCGGTCGCGCGCAAGCCGATACGCGACATTATGGACAAGCGCGAGGCCGCCGGAAAATTCAGCTGGACGCTTTGCTCTTACCCCACACAGGCCTGCGCGGAAAGCGCGGGGCTGTCACTTAACGCTTATGCCGGACAGATACGCAAAGCCTGTTTTTTGGGCGAGAAAAACCCAGTTGCGAAGTGGAATGAAATCGCGCGCCGGAGCGCCGAAATTAAAAAATGGCTCAACGCCCTTAAAGCCGAGCGGATTCATCTTGAGTCCGACGGCTGCGACCTTGAAATAGTCATGGGCGAAAAGCGGCAGTTTCTTGGCGGAAGCGGACATAACATTCCGTCGTTTGAAATTTTCACCTCGCCGGACTGGCGCGGCGCGCGCGGCACTTATTTTTGCGACCTGCCGTCCTACCGCAGCGGAAACCGCGTAAGCGGGATAAAACTGGAATTTCAAAACGGAAAAGTCGTTAAAGCGTCTGCTAAAGAGGGACAGGATTTTCTGCGTTCAATACTTGCCATCGACTTGGGGGCACGCGGCATAGGCGAGTTTTCGCTTACCGACCGGCGTTTTTCGCGCATCGATAAATTCATGGCCAACACGCTCTTTGACGAAAATTTCGGCGGACGCTACGGCAACAGTCATATAGCCGTGGGTGCGGCCTATCTTGATGCCTTCGCCGGGAAAGTCTCGTCGGTGACTCCGGCAAAGCGCAAGGCGCTGGGCTTTAATGAATCGTCCGTCCACTGGGATTTGGTCAACACACAAAACAAGCGCGTAACCTTTGCGCTTAAAGGCGGTAAAACCGTAACGGTTTACGAAGGCGGAGAGTTTAAGTATTAATGCCTGACCAATCGCAAATAAAAGCCCCGGCTGAGGCCGGGACTTTTTGTTTTATATGGGCGGCATTGTCCGACCTGCGGCAAAAGTATAGACTTTTAGTGGTACTATCGTCCGGCGAATAACGGGGAACCGGCGGGCGAAATATTTTCCGGATGACCGATATATATAGGAGAAAAAATGCTTAAAAAGTTAAGCGTATGTGCCATGCTTCTGGCGCTGGTACTGCCGGTATTTCCTGCCGCGTCGCGCGCGGCCGATGCTCCCGCCGCTAAACATTACGACACCGAGACCGCCCAGCAGACGAGCATGAACGATGTCAGGGCTTTTGTATGTTCATGGTTTGCCATGTCCGACAGACTGGCCGCGCCGGAGGAGTATCTGCCCATGCTTGCCGACGACGTGGTGATGTCTTTTCCGGGCGTTAAAATAAATTCGAAAGAGGATTTTATTTCGTGGCGCAAAAGCATGTCCGGCGATATTACACTGAATATGCATCGCCTTGGAATGATTGAGGTCGTGCGGATGAATTCCGCCCAGTGGCTTGCCCAGACCGATATCGACTGGCTGGCCACCGCAGCCGACGGAAAACCCGTCCGGCAGGCTATTCATCAAAGGTGGATTGTGGAGGAGCGCGGCGGAAAGCTGGTGCTTGTCCGGCGCGAGGCAACCGTTGCCAAGGCCGAACCCGAAACGGACTGGAACAAAAATCTGCCAGACTTAAAATACGGCACTGCTAACGATGTCCGCACCATGGTATACAGCTGGTTCGCGGGTTTTGACAGGCAAAAGCCCGAGGACTATTTTACCGCCTATCTGCCGGACGACGTGCGTATGCATTTTCCGGATTTTCCCGTGCAGGGCAAATCGGACTTTCTGCGCTGGTACAAAGGCGTGCGCGACACCATATCGTGGAACACGCATGAACTGGAATATCTTGACGTGACTCCGGCAGAGAACGGCCGCTGGAAAGTTTCGCTCAGCGTGCGCTGGCTAGCCCGCGCTTACGACGGCACGATTTACGATACCACCGTGCACCAGAACTGGCTTGTCGGGCGTTCGGCGCAGGGCGCGTGGCAGCTGCTTGAGCATGATGCCTCGGCAATCTGAACGGGACAAATAAAAAAGGCGGCCTTTTTATAGGCCGCCTTTTTTTATTTATGGTAGATTTGGAGCGGGCGAAGGGAATCGAACCCTCGTCTCAACCTTGGCAAGGTCGTGTTCTACCATTGAACCACGCCCGCATCTGACTTCCCTTTTAGTATAGCACAAATATTTTTTTTTGTACAGCAGTTTGACTTGAAACATTCAACTGGCTATTATATATCTAAGATACCTTTTAAGGCGGAGGATGATAATGAAAAATAAATCTTTGCGGATTTTCACGGCCCTGGTTGCCGTCTCCTTTATTTTCGCGGGCTGCGCCCCGAAAAAGCTGGTTAAAACAGAAGTCAGGCCCGAGTCGCCCGCTCCCGTAAAAGTGGAAGCGCCGGTCACGCCCGCCGAAACCGTAATGCCTCCGGAAGACGGCACGCTTATTGAAAGTTCTTCCGAAGCCGATATACGCGGCGGAGAGTTTGAATCCTCCTCGGAACTTGAAAATATCGAGTTCGAGTTCGACGCTTTCAGCCTCAACGACAAGGCCATGGCCACCATGCAGAAAAACGCGGCCATCCTCAAAAACAAGCATGATTCCGATATCTTGGTTGAAGGCCACTGCGACGAGCGCGGAACTATAGAGTACAATATCGCCCTCGGTCAGAAACGCGCCAATCAGGTTCGCGACTATTACATCAGCCTCGGCGTGCCCGCGGCCTCCATATCCACCATTTCCTACGGCAAGGAAAAGCCGCTGTGCCTCCAGTCCACCGAGGATTGCTGGAACACCAACCGCCGCGCGGAAACCAAACTCCGCCAGCATGCCGCAAAAAAATAATTTAGCTTATGCGTAAACCTATAGCCTTTGCCGCGCTCTGCGCCTGTATGGCGCTGATGAGCGGTTGTCTTGCCACGGAACAGCATATAGACAATATGCAGGACCAGCTCAACGAGCTGAGCGCATCCTTAAGCGCTATGAACAAAAAGCAGGCCGAGCTTAACGCCAAGCTCGACACCGTTTCCAACAGCCTTTCGGCCCACGCCGAGACTTTGCGCGATTTTGACGACCAGATGTCAAAACTCTCCGCCAAAATGGACGACGTGCAGAGCGGCATTACCGAAGCCACCGGCGACATGAACCGCCTTTCCTCGCAGGTGCAGGCCGCGCAGCAGCAGTCGGCCGCAACGCAGGCGGCGCTTATAGCGGCGCAGAATCAGCAGGCCGCCGCGCCGCAGAACGTTCCCGCCGCGGCCGTGCCGGAAAAGAAAACCGGCGAGCCTGTTGCCCTTACGCCCAGCAAACTGTATGCCGAGGCGTATTCGCAGATGATGCGCAAAAATTTCGACCGCGCCGTCGACGGCTTTCAGGTTTATATCGACAAATATCCAAAAGGCGAACTTGCCGAAAGTGCCTATTATCACCTTGGCGATTCATATGCCGGTCTTGGCAAATGGCAGGATGCCGCCGTCGCTTACGCGCAATTGCTGGACAAATACAAGAACAGCCAGTACACCGCGCCATGCCGCATAAAGTATGCGCAGAGCATATTAAAGCTCAACGAGAAAAAGCATTTTGACGAAGCCCGCCGCTATCTGAAATCCGTCATGCAGGATTTCCCTAATACCGAGTCGGCAAAAATGGCCGCGAAATATCTTAAGGAAGCCGAACAGGCCAGAAAGTCCTCCAAGAGACGGAAATGAGAAAGCTACTTTTTGCCGTACTTTGCTCCTTGTGCGCCCCGCTGTGCATGGCGCAGGCCGATGTTTATATCGGCGTGTCGGGCGATAAAAACCAAAATAACGGCGTCGCCCTCGGCATAGCCAAGTTCGCGGGCGAACGCGAGGGCAATGCGGAAGATGCCGCCATGGGTGATAAAATACACGACATCGTCCGTGCCGATCTGCTGTTTTCCCGCTATTTTGACGTAAGGGAAGAAGGTCCGGTTCTGCCAACCATGAAGCCCGGCAAGGATTTGGACGAATGGAAAAAAAGCGGCGCGCAGTATGTTATAGCCGCCCGTGCCTCCAACCCCGGCAAGATGTGGACGCTTTCCGCCACCGTCTACGAAGCCACCAGCGGACAGCCCGTGCTTGAAAAATATTATCGCGGCGATATTTCCACCGTGCGCAAGGCCGCGCATATGTTTTCCGACGAGGTTGTAAACCGTCTTACCGGCAAGGCAGGCATAGCCACCACCCGCATAGTTTTTGCAAACGACAACACCGGCAATAAGGAAATTTATACGGTGGATTACGACGGCGAAAATCTTATCCGTCTTACAAACGACAAAAGCATTGCCCTTCTGCCGAAATGGTCGCCGGACGGAACAAAGATTTATTACACCACCTACCGCTACCGCAATCCCGACATGTTTGAAATAGACCTTAAAGCGCGCAAGATTCGGCCCGTTTCAACACAGCAGGGACTGAATCTGCCGGGCGGCGTTTCGCCTGACGGCGACAGTATTGCCATGACGCTTTCGCGCGGCAAAAACCCTAACATCTATATTCTCGGTCTTGCAAACAAGGACCTGCGGCAGATAACCTCGCGCCGCACGGTGGACAGTTCCGCCTCATACTCGCCGGACGGCAAATATCTTGTTTTCGTATCAAACCGCACCGGCAATCCGCAGGTGCATACGGTGGAATTGGCCACGGGCAAAATGGACAGGCTGACGAACATGAACTGGACTGACTCGCCCCGCTGGTCGCCAACCGGCGAATGGATTGTTTTTGCCGGCCGCAAAAGACGCGGCGAACCGATTAATATTTTCCTTATAGACATTACCGGCAATCAGCTGCGCCAGCTTACCAAGGACGCGGGCATGAATGAAGACCCCACCTGGTCGCCCGACGGTCGCTTTATAGCGTTTACCTCCACTCGCAATTCCATGCGGCAGATTTACGTTATGGACGTGGACGGCAGCGCGCCGCACCTTGTGGCGAAACTGCCCGGCAAGGCCTACACGCCCAGCTGGAGCCGCTAGACATTTTAGCTTACGCAAACAACCGCCGCCCGCATAAACGCGGGCGGCTTTTTTTATATTAAGCCGGACATTGCTGACACGGGAATTTTACGCGGCTGATTTTCCAAGGCAGCACAACATATCAGTGCGGTCCGGCCATTCGATGCGACAGATACCTGTTAAGATTTTCCACGGTTTATCTGGCAACCTTATAAATAAAAAATACCCGCCGATTCCGGCGGGTATTTTTTATTGATTGAACGTATATTGCTTAAGCTTTTTCGCTTACATGCTGAGGGCGATGTCCGCTGATTCCGTAATAGGCTATGTAGAGGTAGCACAGCAGCGGCAGTATGAAGGCGTGGTGCAGGCCTATCTTGTCGGCTATTACGCCCTGTATAAGCGGGATAATCGCGCCGCCTACTATGGCCATGCACAGTACGCCGGAACCCTTGCTGGTGTGCGAACCGAGACCTGCAAGAGCCAGCGAAAATATCGTCGGGAACATTATGGAGTTGAACAGACCGATTGCCAGAATCGTCCACATTGCAACCGAGCCGCTGCAAAGCATTGTGGCAGCAACCAGCGCCGCTGCGGTAAACGCGAAACCTGTAAGCAGTTTGGCTGGATTTATGCGGGTCTGCAGGGCCGAACCTATAAAACGGCCTATCATGGCTCCGCCCCAGTAAAAGGAAACAAGTTTCGCGGCCGATGTTTCCGACAGCCCGCCGATATCCGGCATACCGAGATAAATTACCAGAAAACTGCCTATGGACACTTCCGCGCCGACGTAAAGGAATATGCCCAGCGCGCCCAGCTTCAGGTGCTTGTAACCCCAGACCGAGCCGGAATCGTACTCAACCTCGCCGGTTTCGGGGTCCACATTGCCGGCCTCGATTTCGGGCAGTTTCATTACCGCGAATATCGCCGCCATTAAAAACAGCAGCAGGGAAAGACCAAGGTAGGGAAGCTGTACTGATGACGCTTCGGCCACTTTCTGCGCCATTTGTTCTGCCTGACTGAGCTTTGCCAGATCGGCCGCCGATTTAGTTGCCACGCCCAGTATGAAAACCGAACCGAGGTACGGGGCCAGCGTTGTGCCCAGCGCATTAAGAGCCTGCGTAAGCGTAAGGCGGCTGGAGGCTTTTTCCGGCGTGCCAAGTATCGTCACATAAGGATTGGCCGCAACCTGCAGTACCGTTATGCCGGAAGCGAGTACGAAAAACGCCGCCAGAAAAAGCGGGTACGAAATATGTCCCGCCGCAGGATAAAACATTGCACAGCCTACGCCTGCAATGGTCAGGCCTAGGACGACGCCTCTGCGGTAACCGATTTTTTCAATTATGGTTCCCGCCGGAAGCGACATTATAAAGTATGCCGCAAAAAAACAAAACTGTATCAGCATCGACTGGGTGTAGTTGAGGGTAAAGACTGCTTTGAGGTGCGGAATAAGTATGTCATTGAGACAGGTAATAAAGCCCCACATGAAAAACAGCGATGTCAGCGCTGTAAGAGCGAACGTATAATTGTTGGCGGACTGGGCGTGGCCGCCGTTGCCTGCTGGTGCGGGTGATGCCATGGTTTCCCTCCTTGTGATGATTCCTCAGTATATCTCTTTTCGTGCGGGAGGTTCTATATTGCGCATGATGATGTTTCAATTAATGAAACTGCCGGAGAATTCTGTCGGATATGGGTTAGAACAATGGGGACGGTTAATTCTAATGGACACTTTGCTATTACAGACGGAGTTGCTTTTCGGAAATGCCGAAGGGTAGGCACATACTTTGAAACATTTATTCTACGGCTGTTAAACGAGGCGCTTCGGCGGCGGGTGTGAAAAATTCCAGAGATAGGTTCGCGGATGAAGGTGCCTGCAGTTGCGTCAAATCCATCCAGTGCGTCCATTTGGCAATAGTGACCGATGATACATGCGTCTGCGTGAATTCTTGGTTCCCGTTCTGGGAAACCTATGTGTACATAGCATTATCCGGTGCGCAGTATTATTATGCACTTATCATCGAATATGCGAGGTATGAACCGGGGCAGTATATGATCAAGTCTTGCAAGTGTTCTCATTTTCCAGGGCATGGCCGCAAAGTCAGCTGGAGTCATCACATGTTCTTTCCAGGAATGGAAAGCTGCAATGCGGTATCCGGCATTGCGGCATATGATTTTTAATGAACTGGGCGTGAAGAAAATCAAATGGTCCGGTCTTGCTTTTGTGTCGATAGGCTTAAATTTCTGGTACAGCCTGATTATTTTTGATGAAAAACGGTTGGTTTCGAAAAGCGGCACATCCATTGCCAGCACTCCGTCCTGTTCCAATAGAAAACGGAGGTTTTCCAGTAATGCTCTGGGTTCGTTTATATGCTCAAGCACATCGGACATATAGATCAATCCGAATTTCCCCTGCGTTTTTTTAAAATCGGGAGAGGTTATATCCTCGGCGATTATGTTAAGTGATAAATTCTTTCTGCCCCACTCCGCCATTTTTGCATTGAGTTCAACACCCAATGTATCGTAACCTGCGTCGGCAAAGGCTTTGAGTGTTGCTCCGCCCGCGCAACCGACTTCCATCATCCTGCAACCCTTCTTAAAGGGCATGATTATTTTTAGCTGGTGTGCCTCGAAGTCTTTTTTTCTGTCTTGCCATGCCTCGGCATATGGCTGACGATACCAGCACCAGTCGCTGTTGAAATAGCCATCATCATAGATTGATGTAATCTCATCTTGCGGCAGTATGCTGTCATAAAATCTGAGTCCGCAGACATTGCAGCTGGCATAGTGCATAACATGACCGGATTTACTCCAGGAACAAGTGTTGGCGCTGACTGCAATTCTTTCAGAGCGGCAGGAAGGACATACTTTTCGCAGATTCATATGAATGTAGTATACAAAACTAATTATTCAGCTTTGGCATTTGCAATATAAAACAGCCGCCCGCGTTATGCGGGCGGCTGTCTGCTGAAAAGACTGAAGTTTATTTTCCGGCTTTTGCCGTCGGCTTCACTGCCGGTTTATCCAGCTCGGCGGCATGGTCGTGGTGCACGTACGGCGGCACGGGCTCCGGGCGGAAGCACTTGCGGCAGCGGGCTTCGTACTTGTCGGCCGCGCCAACGTCAATGCGGTCCTTGCCCGTTGTCGTAAGACGCTGACTGCGGTTTGCGGGATTTCCGCACACAACGCATATAGCCAGATTCTTTGTCACGTATTCCGCAACGGCCATGAGTTTCGCGGTGGTTTCAAACGGCTGGCCGCGGTAATCCTGATCAAGTCCGGCCGCGATAACGCGCTTTCCCTGCGAGGCCAGCTTTTCACATACGTCCACTATATCGGGGCTGAAAAAGTGAATTTCATCTATGCCCACCACCTGCGTGGACGGCTTTACAAGGCGCAGTATTTCGCCCGCGTTTGAAACCGCCGTGCAGGGGATTTTGTTCTGGTCGTGCGATATTATGTGATCCTCGCCGTAGCGTTTATCGAGAGTGGAATTAAATATCTGCACGTTCTGGCGCGCTATTTTTGCCAGTCTCAGCCGGCGGATGAGTTCCTGCGTCTTGCCGGAAAACATGCTTCCGCAGACGACCTCAATCCAGCCCGACGAGGCCGACACTATAGGCATCATCATTGTTTTGCTCCGCGTTCGGCGTACTGCTTCTGCTGGTATTTGCGGAACTCGGCGGTGCGCTTGGCTTTCTGCCACCACTTGCGGTTTTTTGTGTACCATTCGACGGTTTCGCGTATTCCGGCTTCAAAATCGTGCTCCGGCTTCCAGCCAAGTTCCTTCATAAGTTTTTCGCAGGACAGGGCGTAGCGGCGGTCGTGACCGGCGCGGTCCGGCACGCGCTGGATAAGCGAAAGCGGCTTGCCCATTACTTTAAGAACGCGTTCAATAAGGTCCACATTGGCCAGCGAGGTCCCGCCGCCGATGTTGTAAATTTCACCCGGGCGGCCTTTAAGAAGCACGGCCTCGATTGCCTTGGCGTGGTCCAGAACATACAGCCAGTCCCTGACGTTTTTCCCGTCGCCGTAAAGCGGAAAGGGCTTGTCTTCAAGAGCGTTTGTAATGAGCAGGGGAATGGCTTTTTCGGGGTGCTGGTTCGGCCCGTAGTTATTTGAACAGCGGGTTATGCAAACCGGCAGACCGAACGTGATAAAGTAGGCGCGGGCCAGCATGTCGGACGCCGCCTTGGATACGGAGTAGGGGCTGTTCGGCTCAAGAGGGTCGGTTTCCACCGATTCGCCTTCCGGCACGGAACCGTACACCTCGTCGGTGCTGACGTGCACGAACTTCGGCACTTTATGCGCCTTGGCCGCGTCGAGCAAAGACTGCGTGCCCAGCACGTTGGTGCGCATGAACACTTCGGGGGCCAGAATCGAGCGGTCCACATGGGTTTCCGCCGCGAAATGCACCACGGCATCCGCGCCCGCAATTGCCTCGTGCATCTTTTTGCGGTTTGTAATGTCGGCTTTCAGCCAGTGGTAGCGCGGGCTGTTCTTTATGGACGCAACATTGTCGGGATTGCCGGCATAGGTGCGCTTGTCGATATTGGTAATGTCCCAGTCAGTATGGGTGTCGTGGATGTGACGGACGAAATTGGAGCCTATAAAGCCCAGTCCGCCTGTTACGATTACTTTCATTTCAAATCTCCGTTTAAAACTTGTCGACGAAATACTGCCAGGTCTGCTCGAGGCCTTCCTGCAGCTGGAACTCGGGCTTATACTTAAGCTCGCGCTTCGCAAGCGAGATGTCGGCAAAGGTCTTGCGCACGTCGCCAGCGCGTTTGGGCAGGAATTCCTTTTCAAGCTTGTGGCCTATTATCTTCTCGATGCCTTTTATAAGGTCGAGCATGGAGTGGGACGTGCCGCAGCCGATGTTGTATACATGGCCGGAAACGCCTTCCGTAAGTGCGCCCTTTATGTTGGCCTGTACGATGTTTGAAACGAAAGTGAAATCGCGCGACTGCTTGCCGTCCCAGTGCACGGGAAGGGGCTTGCCTTTCTTGGCCAGTTCCATGAACTTCGGGATGACGGCGGAGTATTTGGACTCGGGGTCCTGACGCGGGCCGAAAACGTTGAAGTAACGCAGCGACACGGTTTCAAGACCGAAATTTTTAGCCCACACCACGCAGTAGTATTCTGCGGTGAGCTTGCTTACTGCATAAGGGGAGACCGGCGACGGGGTGAAGTTTTCTTTTTCGGGGAAAACCTTGCATTCGCCGTAGGCCGAGCTTGAGGACGCGTACACCAGACGTTTTACGCCGGCTTTTTTGGCTTCCACCAGCAGGTTAAGCGTGCCGGTGACGTTGTTTTCGTTTGTTTCCTGAGGTTCGTCCATGGAGCGCGGAACGGAACGTATCGCCGCCTGATGACAGACGTAGGTAACGCCCTTTAAGGCCTTTTTGAGGTCGGAGGGATTGCGCAGGTCGCCTTTTACGACTTCTATATCCTTAACAAAGCCTTCAATGTGTTCTTTTTTACCGGCGGAGAAATTATCGAAAATGCGGACTTTTTCGCCGCGTTTTACCAGTTCTTCCGCTATGTTTGAACCTATAAAACCTGCTCCGCCTGTAATGAGCCAAATTGGCTTTGCCATGATGCCTCCGGTAGTGAAAATGTCTGTATTTATTCTAGCATTTTGCGGCTGTATGCCGCTTAGTCGCGCAGTTCGCCGGCGGGCCGCCACGGATGCCAGAATCTCTCGTCCTCGCGCTGCGAAATATTTCTTGCCGTTATCGCGTTGAAGCGCATGTTTACGTTGGCCGATACCGCCTTTACGCCCGGTCTCATGTTCAGGCGCACTTCCATATGAAAATCGTGAAAATTCTTAAAAAGGCCTATGTTTTTTGAATACAGCGATGCCGTACGTATTCTTGAACCGGATTCCATCATCAGCTCATAGCCCAGCCCCGCGTGTATGTACCAGCTTTTGCCCGCCGGATACCAGCGTATGGTCTGGCTCAGGTAATAGTTAAGCGGTTCGGAGCTGTAATGCGAAAAACCGAAGCCCATGCCGTTTTCCGTGGGTTTGCCGAAATCGCTCTGCAGCAGTATTCCCTGATTGCTCCGGTCTATTGCGTAGCTTTCCTGCAGGAAGAAATTCATGTCCTGCTTCGGCGTATAGCCTATGCCTGCGGTAAGGGGCTGTATGCGGTTTTCAATCGTGCGCGGCTGGTCGGCCAGCATACGGTAGTCGTAGCCGGTTGAAAAGCGCATGTAGGTGGCAATCGAGGGGCGGTAAAGCGCCTGCAGCATGGTAAGGTTTACTTCGCGGCCCTCGTCGTTTGAGTTGCTGTCGATCGACATGGTGTTTGTTGCAAGGCGCACCGCGTAGGACTGGGTCAGGTCAAGCGTGCCCTGTGAAAAGGTTTTGCGCAGTGTCGCGCCCAGACCGTAGCGGCCCACGGCCTGCGTGTCCTGCACCTTGCCGGTAAGGTCCTTGGGTGAGAAGAAAACGGTCTGGTCGTAATAGACCGACGGCTTTATACTTACCGAATGCATAAGCGGCAGGGAATGGCTTATGCTCCAGCGCGCGTTGGCGGAGGGCTGATAATAAATAGTCGATGTTGACTGGCTGTTTTCAAAGTATGCCGTCACGTTGTTTGCAAACGGCGTTTTGGCGATAAAAAACGGCGCGGTCTGGAAATCCAGACGCGGGCGGGATTCCAGCGTTTTCACGAAAACGTCCCCGTCGCGCTGTTCCGTGCGTATGTAGCTTAGGCGGGTGGTGGTGCGTTTTGTCTGGCGCACTATGGCGGCGTTAGCCTGCCGGTCCGTGCTGATTGTATAAGGATTGGAACGGAAAAAATCGTTGTTAAACGACGGGTCTGACACCAGCCGCAGCTGCGACTGGGTATAGTACATCGCGTCGTTGCAGGTGGGGCATTCGCTGTAGCCTTTGTTGAACTGATACCAGTAGCCGCCGGCTACGCCCCAGCGGTCGGAATCCGCACCCGGTTCCCTTATGCGGTAAGCGGTAAGCGAGCCGCGAAACTTGCTTGGGTCGTTGTAAGTCATTTCAAAGCCGGTTCCGAAAGTGCGCTTTGAAAAATAGTCCAGATAGAGCTTGCCCAGCAGGTTGCGGTTGAACTGGTAGACGGTGGAAGTCTTTATGGTAGCGCCGTTGCTTTCGTCGTAGCCGAGCGAGACGTATGTTATGTAGGCGTTTTCCGTGCCCAGCGGCTTATAAAGGACGGGCAGGTAAAACACCGGCCATCTGCCGAGATAAAACACCGCGTTGGTGGCAAACAGCCGGCGGTTTGGAATAATGCTCATCTTGCCTATGCTGAAGTGGTAATGCGGCGTTGGGAGGTTGCAGCTTGTCAGGTCCAGATGACTGTAAGTGTGCTTGTCGTTATCGAAGACTGCCGACTGCGCTTCCGTCACGCGCCAGTTGCCGTATTGCGCGTTTACATGGCTCATGCGGCCGGTGCGCTGTTCCCAGTCGAAATAGCCGTCCTCGCCGTAAATGGCGTTGAACCCTTCCTCCACCAGCACAGCGCCGGAGGATACTATTACCCTGCTGGAAAGAAAAATGGAAAAATTCTCTCCGCGCAGATTTCTGGGGTCGAGTCCGTCCGTCCTGTCTTTTTCGAATATTTTTACGTTGCCGTCCAATTGCAGGTTGTTGTCATCCCTGTGGTAGTTGGCCTTGTCTGCCTCGAAATAGATATGGGGCGTGCCGGAAGACGACGGCAGTTCATAACCGCCGGCTGACGGACACAGGAAAAAAAGCGCGGGCAGCAGCCCCGTCAGGAGTTTCGGAAGTTTCATCGTTTATTTTTCTTTGTAATGCTCCAGCGCATAAAGCGCGGCGCCTATGCCGCCGAGGTTCGGCGTTGATGCCGCCGCCACTTTAAGGTGCTTAAACGGCGTGGTTATGCTCGTCTGGGCAAATACTTCCTGCATCGCGGGAAAGAAATGCTTTGCCGCGCCGGAAACGCCGCCGGTAAAGAGCAGGGCGTCGGGGTTTAAAACCAGAATGATGTCGGCTATGCCGCGGCCAAGATAGGTTCCCGACTCTTTCCATATACTGAGGGCAATGGGGTCGCCTTCGTCTGCGGCCTGCGAAAGAGCCAGCGTGGTGACGCGGCCGTCGGAGCACATTTTTTTGAGAATGGATTTATCCGGCGCTTTCAAAAGGGCCTGTTCGGCGCGGCGGGTAATGGCGGCGTTGCTTATGTAGGCTTCAAGACAGCCGCGGTTACCGCAGGCGCAGAGTTCGCCGTCAATGGTGATTTTTATGTGGCCCACTTCTCCGGCCGAGCCGGTCGCGCCGTGGTAAAGCTTGCGGTCCAGTACAATGCCGCCGCCCACGCCGGTTCCGAGCGTGATTGTAAGTACGCTCGGGTATTTGCCCTTAAGCTCAAAATCGTAAGCGCCCCAGGCGGCCATGTTTGCGTCGTTTTCGGCCACGCAGGGCAGGCCTGTCATTTTTTCGAGCGGTTCGGTAATATGCACGTTGCGGCATTTGTTTAGGTTGGGCGAAAAACGCAGCATGCCCTTTACGGGGTCGACGTCGCCCGCTATGCCTATGCCGACAACCAGTTTCTTTCCCTTGAAAAGTGTCGTCCAGTCGTTGAGTACGCCGCCTATGCGGTCGAGGAAAGCCTTCGGCCCTTCCTGCGGCATGGTGGGGATTTTATCCTCTTTTATTATGCCGCCTTCCGGCGTTACCGCCATGAATTTTATAAAGGTCCCGCCGATGTCTACTCCTACGCCTATCATTTTGTCACTCCTTTGACTTTGGATGAGCTTTGTCATATACCTCCTTGAGTCTTTCAAGTGATACATGAGTGTAAATCTGGGTCGTGGACAGGTTCTTGTGCCCGAGCATTTCCTGCACGGTGCGCAGGTCCGCGTCGTGATTCAGCATATGCGTGGCAAACGAGTGTCTGAGCATATGCGGGGTCACGCGGCGCGATATGTTTGTGCGGTGCGCCACCTTATTAAGGATGAACGCAAGTCCGTGACCGGTAAGTCTGCCGCCCGCGCTGTTTAAAAAAAGCGGCTTCAGCGGGTCGGTGTCTTTTCTTGTCGCCAGATAGGCGCGCACGGCGTTAACCGCCATGCCGGTTATGGGCACAATGCGCTCTTTGGAGCCTTTGCCGAAAACCCGCATGAAGCCGCCCTGCAAATCCACGTCGCCTATATTCGCGCCGCATACTTCGGCGCGGCGCAGACCGCTGGAATAAATAAGTTCCGTCAGCGCGGCGTCGCGCGGAGCCGATTTTTCGTCGGCATCCGCCGCGTTTAAAAGCTGTTCCATTTCCGGTTCGGTCAGAAAGCGGGGCAGGGTTTTGTTCCTGCGCGGAACCGGCACTAAAAGAAACGGATTGTTTTTGAGCTCGCCCGTGTCGGCCAGATAGGACGCAAACGCCCGCAGCGAGGCGATTTTTCTAAGCAGCGTATTACGCGCCGGCTTTGCGTTATCTATGAAGGCCAGATACGCCCGTACTATTTCAGGCGACAATGCGGTGTTCGGTTCCTGCGCGGTTTTGCGGTCCTTTAAAAACAGCATAAACTCCCGCAGGTCGGTTTCATACGCCCTGCGGGTGTGCCGTGAATAATTTTGCCGCTGCAAATCGCCCAGAAAACGGGCCACCAGACTTTCCATGCCTTTTATTTGCCTTCGCTTTCCTTTTGCTGTTTTGCGTGCTTTTCCTGAATTTCCTTAACTTCCTCGTCGGTCACCTTGATGATGTTGCGGCATTTGGGGTAGGCCGAGCAGGCCAGAAAATAACCGCGCGGACCGCGGCGCAGGGCCAAGGGGCTCGAGCATTTCTCGCACTTTCTTTCCGTCATTATCGGACCGGAACCGGCGATTTTGTTTCCCTGCGCGTCTATTGAAATGGTGTTTTTGCAGGCGGGGAAACCCGAGCAGGCCAGAAACTTTCCGCGCCGGCCCATGCGTATTACCATGGGTTTGCCGCAGAGTTTGCAGATTTCGTTGGTCTTTTCAGGCTCCACTTTGTGGCCCTCGCTGTCTAAACGCATCTTGCCCTTGCACTTGGGAAATTTGGAGCAGGACAGATATTTTCCGAAGCGGCTTTCCCTTATAAGCATGGGGCTTCCGCAGAGCGGACATTTTTCGTCGGACTGCTTTGGCTGGGCGGCCTGCATTGTGGAGTAGGCCGAGTCGAGGTCCTTTGTAAAAGGCGTGTAGAATTCGCGCACGACCTTGACCCAGTCCTGCTGGCCTTCGGCCACGCCGTCGAGTTTTTCTTCCACTTCGGCCGTGTAGGACAGGTCCATTATTTCCGAGAAGAAATCCTTCAGCTTGTCCGTTACCGTTATGCCAAGCTGTGTCGGCGCCAGCTTGCCGGACTTGGCCTGCTGGGCGATATATTTGCGGTCGATGATTGTTTTAATAATCGGCGCGTAGGTGGAAGGACGGCCTATGCCGTGTTTTTCCATGGTCTTGATGAGGCTGGCTTCGTTATAAGCCGGGGGAGGGGAAGTCTTGTGCGGCTTCTGCTCGATGTCGAGCAGTTTTACCGTGTCGCCTTCCGCCAGCTGCGGCAGAAGACCTTCTTCCTCCACGTCGGTTTCCTCGGCCTCTTCCTGATAAACCTTAAGGTAACCGGCGAATTTGAGCGTGCGTCCGCCGGCGCGCAGCATGGCTTCGGGCGCGGCGGGGTCGCCTGCGGCTATTTCGGCCGAGACGCTCTGGTAGAGTGCGCTTTCCATCTGGCTGGCCATGAAGCGGCGCCAGATAAGTTCATAAAGTTTTGCCTGATCGGCCGAAAGGTACTGCTTTATGTCTTCCGGCTTGCGGCCCACGCTGGTGGGGTGGATAGCCTCATGGGCTTCCTGCGCACCCTTGACCTTGGTGGTGTAGAGCGGGGCGGATTCGGGCAGGAATTCCTTACCGTATTCCTTTACTATGAACTCGCGGCTTTCGGCCTGAATTTCTTTTGAAACGTTGAACGAGTCGGTTCTCATGTAGGTGATGAGACCGATTTCCTGCTCGCCTATGGCGACGCCTTCGTAAAGCGACTGCGCCACCTTCATGGTTCTCTGCGAGGTAAAGCCCAGTTTGTTGTACGCGTCCTGCTGAAGCGAGCTGGTTATAAACGGCGGCTTGGGCTTCTGGCGCACTTCCTTTGACTCAAGTTTCGCGACGGTGAGCTTGCTCTTTCTGAGCAGTTCGGCCGCTGCCGTCACGTCCTCGGGCTTTATAAAAATCGTTGTCTTTACGCGGTAATCTTCCGCGAAAAGTTTGTAGGTCGTGGTCTTTTCGACCGGCTGGCCCTGCCACGCCACAAGGCGGGCGTTAAACTGCGGCTGGGCTCCGGCTTTTTCAAGCAGGGCGGAAAGGGACCAGAACTCCTCCTGTTTGAAGTTCTCTATTTCCTTGCCTCTTTCGACGATAATGCGCACGGCCGCCGACTGCACGCGGCCCGCCGAAAGGCCCTTGCCTACTTTTTTCCAGAGAAGAGGGGAAAGTTTGTAGCCTACCAGACGGTCGAGCACGCGGCGCGCCTGCTGGGCCTCGACGAGGCTGGTGTCTATCTGGCGGGCGTTTTCGAGCGATCCGCGCACGGCCGCCGCCGTAATTTCATGGAAAGAAATGCGGTGTACCTGCTCCGGCTTGGGATTTAGAATCTGCACCAGATGCCAGGCGATGGATTCTCCTTCCCGGTCAGGGTCGGTCGCAAGATATATTTCCGACGCCTTCGCCGCCGCCTGCTTTAGTTCGGTCACGTTCTTTTTAGCCTTTTCGATTACGGCGTAAACCGGCTTGAAATCGTGTTCTTCGTCGACGCCCAGTTCCTTTTCCGGCAGATCGCGCACATGGCCGAAAGAGCTTTTTACCGTAAAGCCGTCACCAAGAATTTTGCTTATGGTTTTCTGCTTGGTCGGCGACTCGACTATTACGAGTGCCTTGGAACCGCCCGTGGTCTTTGTTTTTACAGCCGTTTTTTTGGTAGCCATAATCCTTCCTGTCAGTGTTTTCTGGCGTATAAACCTTCTACGCATTCCAGTACAGCCTGTGTCTCCAGTCCGAAAAGTGCGCCCGCAACGCGGGGTATGCCCCAGCCGAGCCTTTCAGCTATTGTATCAAGTGGAAGGGCATCTCTGCCCAGACAGCTTACAACCGCGGCCTCGTCTTCCGTCAGCGGCTGGGTTATTTCGGCCGCCTCCGTTTTTTGCGGAAGATGCCCGAAAAGCAGGTTCGCCGGCAGCAGTTCCGCCGCGTCCTGCGCGTTTCTGATGAGGCTGGCCCCGTCCTTTATAAGCTGGTTCGGGCCCTCGCTTTCGGGCGCGTCGGCCGGTCCGGGCACTGCCCCCACCTCGCGGCCCTGCTCAAGGGCGATTTTCGCCGTTATGAGCGAACCGGATTTTATTGTTCCTTCCGTAACTATCACCGCGTCGGAAAGTCCCGCTATTATGCGGTTCCTCCGTGGAAAATTGTAGGCAAAGGGGGCGCGGTCGTACGGATATTCCGTAATGAGCGCGCCGCCGTTGTCCAAAATCTTCTGCGCGATGCGGGCGTTTTCCGGCGGATAGCATCTGCCCAGCCCCGTGCCCAGCACCGCCCATGTCGGCTTGCCCGCCGTGGCGGCTTCGTCCTGCGCGGTGGTATCGACGCCGCGGGCAAGGCCGCTTGTTATGACTATGCCCGCCGCGCTAAGGTCGTGCGCCAGACGCGTTGTCATCTTCCTGCCGTAATGGGTGGGGCGTCTTGTGCCGACGATTGCAAGCGCGGGCAAATCGAAATTGGCCTCGCCGCGCACGTAAATAAGCAAAGGGGCGTTTGGAATATCGCGCAGGCGGCGCGGAAAAGTTTCGTCTTCGCGGAAAATTATTTTTGCGCCCAGCTTCGCCGCTTTCTCCAGTTCCTGTTCGGGGTTAAGCGCGGAGGCCTCGCGCAGAAAATTCTGAGCCGCCTCGGAGGAAATGCCCGCCTCGCGCGCTATCTCGCGCGGGTCCTGCAGCAGTATTTCCGCCGTTTTGCCGTATACCTCCAGCAGGCGGTCAAACCAGTCCGAACGCAGAAAGGCAAAGGCATTGGCTTTGATGCGCGCCAGCCGTTCTTCCTGCGCCAGTTCCGTTGTCATCAGAGCAGTTCCTCGGGCATTTTTTTCTGCGCCGTGGCGGGTACATATGCCGCCGGCCTGTGCTGTTCCGGCATGACCGGCCGGTCGGTAATAAGGCGGCTTACCTGATTTAAAAGTGCCGCGTCCCGCGTCAGTTTCTCCCATGCCTGCGGCAGACGGCCAACGGCGATGAAAACCACTTCCTGCGGGCAGTCCAGCGCGGCGGAAAGCGCGGTCAGCGCCGGCGTGTCCGTAGGCGGATTGCGTTTTCCGGCCAGCACCTTCGACATGAAGGACGGGTCCAGCCGCGCCAGTCTGCACAGCGCGCGCAGGGAAATGTTCTTTCTTTTGAGTCCGTCATTAATAAGGATGCGGAAGCGTTCGTTGTTTTCCATATCACTTTAACAGGTCAATGTTTGTCTGCGCCAGTTTCGCGTTCGGGTGGTTCGGGTACATTTTAACGAACTGGCTTAATGTCTGCATCGCCATTTCACGGTTATTTAACTGGCGGTAAGACATGGCCATCAGAAAATAGGCGTCCGGTTTGTAGGGGCTGGCGTCATGGTTTTTCATAAGCTGGCGCGCGGCCTCTATGGCCTTTTCGTAATGGCTGGTCTGGTAATTGTACCAGACTATATAATACTCGGCTTTGGGACTTGCTGACGACGTCTGATGGGCCTGCGCCCAGTTTAGTACGGTGTCAGAATTATAGTTGTTCCACAGGTATGAGCCGCCGAAAATTATGGCCGCGACAATAATGATGAAGGCTTTCATTCGCCTCCCTCCAGCCGCTTTACCACTTCGCCGGAAGATACCGGCGTGATGAGGCGCACTATGTCTGCCTGTATTTTGCGGCCTTTTACCTTGACCACCTTAAGCAGGGCCGAGCGCTGTATGGCCATGCCGGTCTTGCGGCCGTTTACGTCGGTGGTGTAATTGATGCGGCGGTAGGAGGCCAGCACGTCGCCGGCGGCCACTTTCACGCCCGAGGTGATTTTTATGGCTATGCGGTCGCCTTCGGCCGCGAGGTCGTCGTCTTCATCGTTAATATTTGCGGCCGTTATTACGCCGTCTTCGGTCCAGTCCGGCGATACCACCTGCGAATCGGTCGAGGGCATGCCCCACGCCATATCGACGGGCATTTCCTCCGGCACGTCGGACGGAGTGTCCGGCATGTCCAGACTGTCAACGGTGGGTTTTGGACCGGCGGTTTTTCTGTTCTTTTTCTTTTTTGCCTTTTTATCTTTTGCGGTCGGCGCGGCGGATGTGACCGCCTGCATATTGGCGGGCTTTTCCTCGGTAAAAGGACCGGTGCGGTCCGCCTTTACTTCCTCGGCTTCGGGTCTTTGCGGCTGTATGGACTGGCAGTCCCCTTTCGGCAGCTCAATAGTGCGGCCGATATATATCCAGTCGGGGTCTTTTACCAGCGGTTTGTTGGCCTCGTAAATTTCCTTCCATTTGGACGGGTCGCCGTAACAGCGGTCCGCTATGCCCCACAGAGTATCGCCCTTTTCAATGATGTACGGTTCCTGCTGTGCCGCCGCAGGAATAAGCAGTGACGGCAGCATGAGCGCCGCCCATATCATCCGTTTCATATACCCTCCCATTCTCATATACCCCCCGTTTTGTCCGCAGAACGGTACTGGATGACTTCCATAAGATGCTCTTTGCGTATTTCCTCGCAGCCTTCCAAATCGGCTATCGTTCTTGCCACCTTCAGTATTTTATCAAGGCTGCGGGCCGAAAGTCCCAGTTTTTTCATCGCTGTTTCCAGAATTGCCCCGCCTTCGGGCGGTAAAACGCAGTATTTGCGCAGCTGGCTTACGCTCATAAAAGCGTTGGCTTTCGTGGATGTGCCGGCAAAACGGCGCAGCTGGCGGGCGCGCGCGGCAATTACCCGCTTGCGTATGTCGGCCGAGGTTTCCGCCGGACGCGAGGACTGCCACTCGCCGTATTTTATGGGACTCAGCTTCACGGTAAGGTCTATGCGGTCCAGAAGCGGGCCGGAAATTCTCGAGCGGTAGCGGCTTATCTGCACAGGCGTACAGGTGCAGGGCTTTTCCGTGTGTCCGCTGTAGCCGCAGGGGCACGGGTTCATGGCCGCGATAAGCGTAAAGCGCGCGGGAAATACCAGCGTTTCCTTGGCCCGCGCTATGGTGACGGAGGCGTTTTCAAGCGGCTCGCGCAGAACTTCAAGACTGCTGCGCGAAAACTCCGGCAGTTCGTCGAGAAACAGCACCCCGTTATGCGCCAGCGAAACTTCGCCCGGACGCGGCGTGGAGCCGCCGCCTATAAGCGCGATGTCGGAAATTGTGTGGTGCGGGTCGCGGAACGGCCGGTGCGTGATGAAAGTTTTTTCCCTCAGCAGACCGCAGACTGAATAAACGCGCGTTACTTCCAGCGCCTCCTCGTCGGTCATGGGCGGCAGTATGCCGGGAAAGCGTTTTGCAAGCATCGATTTGCCGGAACCGGGCGTGCCTGTCATAAGCACATTATGCCCGCCCGCCGCCGCTATTTCAAGCGCGCGTTTTGCCAGAAACTGTCCCTTTACCTCCGAAAAATCTCCGGCGGTTTCCTGCGGCGTTTGCGCCGACGGCGCGGCTGCGCAGGTACGCAGTTTCTGTGCGCCGTCAATGTGGCGCATTACGCCGGTAAGAGTGTCTGCCGCGAAAACCGCAAGGCCGGTAACGGATGCTTCCGGCTCGTTCGCGGCGGGTGCGATTATGTTTTCAAAAGGGGAATTTTTAAGCGCCATCAGCATGGGCAGAACTCCGCTTGAGGGACGCACAGTGCCGTCGAGCGAAAGCTCGCCTATAAGCACGCTGCGCTCAAGCGCGCCCGCCGCGTCCCGCGAAAGCTGGCCCGCCGCTGAAAGTATGGCCGCTGCTATGGGCAGGTCCAGATGCGTGCCGGATTTTTTAAGTTCGGCCGGACCCAGATTGACGGTTACTTTTTTAAGGGGAAAATCGAAGCCGGAATTTTTAATAGCGGCGGCGACCCGCTCGCGCGATTCCCGCACCTCGGCGTCGGGCAGACCGACTATCGAAAATGTCGGCAGACCGGGCGATACGTCCGCCTCCACCGAAACCAGGTAGCCGTTTACGCCTCTGATACCCGTACCCCAGGCCTTGGCCAGCATAAATTATTCCAGCGGCCTTAATTCAAGCGAGCGGGGCGAAATGGAGAGAATGTCTATTTGCGAGGGGCTCTTTTTTATAAGCCGCGCCGCCAGTTCCTGCGGGCTTAGCCTGACGGCGTAAACGTCGACGAGCGCGTCGCCGCCGGTATAGGTTTTAAGGCTGATGTCCTCCACCCCGTCGGTCGAGCGCAGGACTTCCTGCAGACTGTTAAGCTGGGTGATGCTTGCGCCGAGTATGGAGACTTCTATATTTGCCTCGCCGGTTACCGCGCCGTCTATGGCGGGCGTTATGTCTTTCGCGGCGTCGCCGGCCGTGGAGGCTATCGCCTTCTGGCAGGCGGCGTCCTGCGTGGCGTCAATACTTGTGGCGGTCTTTGCCGACTGGGCCAGCACGCGGCCGTCCGCCGAAATAAGTTTAAGTGTCGTCGCGGTGCGGCAGGATTCCATGCCCGGCGCAAACTGCGTTATGCCCTGAACCTTTTCGGCCGATACCGCCGCCGCAAGGACCAGAGAACCGCCAAGACGTTTTGCGTAATCGGCCACCTGATAGGAATTTTTAAGGTCGCCTTCATCGGCCGGACCTTCGTAGAGATTGTAGTTTTTGGGGCCCAGCACGCTTATGACGGCGGAGTTTACCGCCGTGCCCTGCGCCGCCGCCTGCGCGTCGGCCGGGGCGAGTATAAGTTTTCTCGCCCGTTTAAGGTGCGACAGGTGCACGTCTTCCAGCGCGGCGCTTATGGCCGGCAGCTGGACGTAGGCTCTTATTGTTACGGATATGGTTGCGCCGCGCACCGCTTCCTGCGTGACCTTGTAGCGCGTTATATAGGAGGGGGCTTTGTCTGTAATGCGTTTTACTGCGGCCGGGTTTTCGGTCATGTCGGAATAGGACATGAACAGCGAAACCGCCTGTTCAACCGCTTTTTGCTGGGCGGCCATAAGAGCCTTGCCACGTCCGATATCGGGGTTGTCGTCATCGTATGAGGCCGAGGCCTGCGCCGTTACCGGCTCGCCCTGCCACGGACCGGGTTTTGAACCGGCGCAGCCGGCGGAAAAAACCGCGAGGGCCGCTATAAGAAAATAAAGTTTTTTCATGGTTCTCCTTTTCAGCGCATAATGTCGGCCAGCAGTTTTACATAAGCCGCCGGCGAACGCATTTTCGAATGAAGGATAAATCCCGTCTGCAGGCGGCGGCTGGTCATAAGATGACGCAGCACGTCGATAAAATCCGCCTGTGTCTTCGCGTCAACGATAAGGGGCGACGGGCCGAGTATTACGGCCGAGCTGTAGGCCTCCTTGTCGCAGATTTCCGCGATTTTGTAGGCGCTGCCCAGCAGGTTGTCCGGTTCGTATTCGCCTACGGGTATCATATCAAAACCGCCCTTGAGCCCCAGCTCTCCGGCGCGCAGTTTCATTCCGTTGGCGACCCAGGGTATGAAGTCCAGGTCGTTGAGCGGGCAGAAAAACGCCGCCTTTCCCCATGAGGCGTCGGGCAGATTTTCAAAAGCTCCTATCTTGTCCAGTTCCTCGTCGGTCGGTATGTCCTGCGTTATAACTTCCTTTATGCCGACGACGGTTTCCAGCATGACGCTGTAATCGGTTTTGTAGCCTTCCGGTTTGAATTTTTCCAGAATCTTTACGCGGCGCAGTGCGCGCTGGGCGTCGCCAAACGAGGCTTTAGGCTCGGTAAAATAGGTGTTTATGAGACTGTAATCGAGCTCAATTCCGGCAAGCTGGAACATTTTAGCCACGACGGCGGAATGTGTTTCGCCCGACGCCGTTTTGAGTTCCACCGAACCGCCGCTTGTAAGGTCAAAGCCCAGCACGCGCGAAAGTTTTGCAAGATTCTGCGCCTGAAAGGCCGAGGTGATGACGACCTGCCTGTCCGACTGGAGGAACTGGTGCAGCCATTTTGCCAGCCGTTTGGTGTTTCCCTTGTTGGCGGCAAGCAGGTGGATATCGTCTATAAACAGCGCCTGCGCCTGATCGAGCAGTTTTTCAAATTCGCCTATGGTGTTTTCATGAATCATCCTGTCGATTTCCTGCGACAGGCGGTAACCGTCGGTGATAACGACTTTTTCCTGACCGAACTTTTTGCCGAGTTCCGCGGCCATGGCGTGCAGGAAATGCGACTTGCCCGTGCCCGGCATTCCGTGGATGAAAAACGGGTTGTACATGGAGGCAGGATTGTCGATTACCGAAGACACCGACGCGTGCGCGAAGCGGTTTGCCCGCGTGACCAGATTTTCCATGGTGAAGACGGGGTTGCGCGGAATTTCTATGCCCAGCTTGTGCAGGCGTTTGGAGGGGATGTAAATTTCTCCGGCCTCCTCGGCCTTCTTCTGCCGGCGTTCCTCCTCTTCAAGAATATCTCCGATAAGCTTGCCGTGCGTTTTGGTGACGGCGGGCCGGCGGCGTATCTCGTCGGCCGAGGCGAAGGTCGCTTCCACCATATTTTCACCGGCGGCAAAAAAGGTTCCGGTCTTTTGCTTGGTATCCTGCGCAAGTTCGCTGTCTTCTTCGAGTTTTGAAAAACTGTCGGCCGCGCGTTTTAATTTCTGGTCTCCGCCAGTAAATGATTCCAGCGTTTGCGACTGGTCGGAAAGCCCGCCGTAAGATTTAACGTTTTTTGCCGCTTCTTTTTTTGAACGGCCCACCGGCCCCAGATTAAACATATTATCGAGCAGGGGCAGGCCAAGGTTCAGGTCGCCATCGTTTAATTCGTCCTGTTTCCCGGCTTCGGATGGTGTATCCGTTTCGTTTGTCTCCGGCTGGGGGCCTTGCGCGGTATTGCCCGCCGCCGGTTTTGTTTCTTTTGGCTCTTCGGCTTTTTGCGCCGGAGGCACTGGCTCGGGTTTATATGCGGCCGTGTCCTGTTTAGGCGGTATGGGCGAGGGTGTGTAACCGCTTGCCTCCGTCGTGTCTGTCGCGGGTGCGGCTGTTTCAGGTTGCTTTTCCACAGGCGACGGTGTGTAACCGCTCGCCTCCGTCTTGTCCGTTGCGGGTGCGGCAGTTTCTTCCGGCAGGGGTTCCGGCGTATATTGCGGCATTTGAGCGGCTTCCTGCGGTGGTTCAAAATCGGTTATTGCCGGAGCGGGCTTATCCTCAAACGGAGAGGCCGATTCCGGCTGCTGCTCAGGTACTTGCGCTTCCGGCTGTTCTGCCACAGGCGAAGGGGTGTAACCACTCGCCTCCGTATTGTCCGTTGCGGGTGCGGCAGTTTCTTCCGGCAGGGGTTCCGGCGTATATTGCGGGATTGCCGGTTCCTGAGCGGCTTCCTGCGGTGGTTCAAAATCGGTTATTGCCGGAGCGGGCTTATCCTCAAACGGCGAAGCCGATTCCGGCTGCTGTTCAGTTACTTGCGCTTCCGGCTGTTCTGCCAAAGGCGAAGGAGTGTAACCACTCGCCTCCGTATTGTCCGTTGCGGGCGCGGCGGTTTCCGGCAGGGGTTCCGGCGTATATTGCGGCATTGCCGGTTTCCGTGCGGTTTCCTGCGGTGGTTCAAAATCGGTTATTGCCGGAGCGGGCTTATCCTCAAACGGAGAGGCCGATTCCGGCTGCTGTTCAGTTACTTGAGGCTGCTCTACAGGCGACGGCGTATAACCGCTTGCTTCCGTTATATCCGTAGCCGCTTTCGTTACGGGCAATGATTGCTTCGGTGGTTTTGGCGGCCTTGGCGGGGCAGGCTTATGTATTTCAACCGGATGACTTTCGTCGGCCTGCATGGCGGGTTCAGGCTTATCTTCAAACGGCGAGTCCGTTTCCGCCTGCCGCATGGACGGCTGCGGCGTATATTCCCGTGCGTCTTGCCCGGAAGAGTAATCCGGCATGGCGGGCTCGGGCTTATCTTCAAAAGGTGATGAAAAATCGTTTACTGACGGCTCGGGTTTGTCCTCAAACGGGGAGGCCGGTTCCTGCCGTGCCTGCTCACCTGAGGTCTGGTCCAACGGAGAGGCCTCCTCAAAAGGCGAGGGGGACAAAGCCGGTTCTGTAAAAGGGGGTTCCTGCCGCGCCTGAGAAGGTATTTCAAAATGTGCCTGCGCGGAGGGTGTCTGTACTTGCGGCTGATTTTCGTCAGCCGCCTGAGGGGGGATTTCGCTTGAGCGGGATTTTCTGTCCGGCGGTATAAGGCCGTCCAGCAGATGTTCCGGCTCCTGCTCGGGTTTTGAACATGCGCAGGGCGCTGTGGGCGCAACAAAGCCGGGGGCCGGATTGTGTTTTATTCTTGGCAGTCTGGCTTCAGGCTGTTCCTGCCGCCTGCGCGGCGCGGCGGTCATGGCTTCAAAGACCGCGTTTTCAGCGGCGGCAAGCGTGTCGTCGTCGGCATCCGGCATGGGCAGGGAAAAATGGTAAGGTTCGGGCGCGTCCTCGGGTCTGCCGCAGGCTCCCGCTATGCGTACCAGTATGCGCGCAACGTCGCCCATGTCCCCGTCAAGATACAGGCGGTGCCTTTTGGGGTCCGCCTGCGTAGGTTCGGGACGTATTTCCCAGTAGCGAATCATTATTCGTACACGATTTCGATGCCGTCGAAATCTATCCAGTCCCGTGCCAGCGGGCTTACTATAGCCCCTTTCTGAAGCACAATCTTTTTCTGGCCGGGTACGCGCATGCGGCGAAGCTGCCAGTCTTCAAAAAATACGCGCCGCGCCGGTTTTTTTGGCGCGGCGGCCGGCAGGACCGCTGGATTTTCGGGCAGAGAACGGGCCGCCGCCGGCGCCTGCGCGCCCTGCAGCTCTTCAAATATGATGTCCAGAATATCGTTTCTGGTCAGCATGGCCCGTTACCCTGTCCTTTAAGTGGTTTATGAAACCTTTATGCTTATTCTTTCAATGTACTTTTCGAGGTCGGCGTGCGGCCGCGGTATGACGTGCGTTCCGCGCAGTTCGCCTACCTTCTGGGCGGCTGCCGCGCCCGCTTCAACGGCGGCGCGCACCGCGCCCACTTCACCCACGCACAGCGTGGTGACGAGGCCGGAGCCGATTTTTTCGTAGCCTATCATGTGCACTTTGGCGGCTTTCGCCATAGCATCCGTCGCTTCAATCATTCCTATGAAACCTTTGGTTTCCACCATTCCGAGAGCTTCTTTAAGTTCAGCCATTGCTGTTCTCCTTGTGTAAAGTCAGTTTGAAATCAATATTTCGAGCTGGGGCCTTTGCCCGTTACAATAAGTATGCTTGCGCTGGTTCCGAGGCGGCTTGCGCCGGCTTTTATCATCTGCTCGGCTGCCGCGCCGTCCTTGATGCCGCCGGAGGCTTTTACGCCCATGTCCGCGCCGACGGTCTCTCTCATAAGCTTAACGTCCTCGGCGGTCGCGCCGCCGGGGCCGAAGCCCGTGGAGGTTTTTACGAAGTCGGCGTTTGCCTGCTTGGAAAGCTTGCAGGCGCGGATTTTTTCGTCCCGCGTAAGATACGCGGTTTCGATGATTACCTTTAGCACCTTGCCGCGGGTTGCTTCGCGCACGGCGCTGATGTCGTCGAAAACGAGCGTTTCGTTGCCGGATTTGAGCGCGCCAACGTTGATTACCATGTCGATTTCGTCCGCGCCGTTTGCTATGGCGTCGCGCGCTTCAAGCGCCTTGACCGTAGGCGTGGTCGAGCCCAGCGGGAAACCGATTACCGTGCAGACCTTTACGCCCGAACCTCTCAGCAGGTCGGCGGCCAGATGCACGTAACTGGGGTTTACGCAGACGGAAGCGAAGCAGTATTTGCGCGCTTCGGAGCAGAGCTTGCCTATTTCCTCCTGCGTGGCGGTGGCCTTGAGCAGGGTGTGGTCTATCATGCGGGCCACCTCGGAGCATTTCTCCGTGGGGTGGCAGATGCTTACGCGGTCAACGCCTGTGTCGCGCAGCTGCTGGGGCGTCATGGTGCGCAGAGGGTTGCAGTTCTGACAGCCGGGTTTGCAGGTACATTCGCCCGAGCAGGATGACGTCGTGCCGGGTTTCTGCCAGTTTACGAGCGGGTGGGCAAACACCTTGCCCGCCGTGCCTGTGGAAACGCCGTCGCCCGGCATTTTGAACGTCTGGGCGGGCTGCTTGCCCGGCAGGCCGTTTATCATGCCGCGGTCGGCGAGAGATTTCACTACGGCTTCGGTTATTTTTTTTATTTCGTCTTCACGCATATTTTTTCACCTGTTTGGAATTTGAAGCTGCGTCCACTACCCCGCAAATCAGAGCACGCACCGGGGCTTCGTCGTCTTTCAAAACCTTTCTTGCTGAACCGCCCTCGTCGAGCATGAGCACGGTGTCGCCGGGACCGGCGTCAACGCCGCCGTCCACGGCCATCATGGTCGCGCCTATAAACGCGCCCGTAAGAGGTTCAATCTGCTTTACCAAAAGCAGTTTGTGCCCCGTCAGGGAGGTGTGCTTTCTTGTAGCCCACACATTGCCTACTACCTTGGCTACTATCATGCCTGCCCCCCGAAATCGTGAATTTTTCCGTTTTCGTCGGTCACGCGGTAGCCGTCAACTATGCCTACCACGGCCGCGTCGACGGGTGGCGCATAACTTGCGTCCTGTGCCGGCGGCTCATAGGCCGCGAAGGACACCAGCGCCTCGCGCGACTGCACGAAAAACACCAGTTCTCCCGCGCCGCAGTCCAGTCCGCAGTCGGCGGTGACGAGTTCGTCGCCTTCCGGCTGTGCCGTGTCCCAGTTAAGCGGCTGTAAAAGCAAAAGCCTTCTGCCGTCAACGTTGGGCGTCTGGCGCGAGCAAAAAACCCTGCCTGTTATTCTGCCGAGTTTCATAAGCCGTATTTCTTCTCTATGGCCTGCACTTTCTCAAGGCGTTTCTGATGCCGCCCGCCTTCAAAAGGCGTGCTGAGCCATACCTTCAAAATTTTCTGCAGGGCAAGCTCGCCGTGCGTTTTTCCGCCGAGGCAGAGCACGTTGCAGTCTTCGTGCGCGGCGGCAAATTCCGCCGATATGAGGTCGTAGGCCGATACGGCCCGCACCCCGCGCACCTTGTTGGCCGCCATGGCCACGGCTCCGCCGAAGCCGTCGAGCAGTATGCCGCGGTCGAATTCTTTGCGAACCACTGCTTCCGACACCAGCAGTGCGGGGTCGGCGTAATCCGCCGTTTCGTTGGCGTAACAGCCGAAATCGGTAACTTCTATGCCCTGCGCCTGCAGGAATTTCTTAACTTTTTCCTTCGCTTCAAAACCGCCGTGGTCGGAACCGATTACTATTTTCATGTTCACGCTCCAGAAATCATTTGCCCGCGGCTTTCGCCGTCTGCGCCGCCGGCCGGCGCTCATCCTTGGCCTTTGCGGGGGGTATGCGTTTGGGCGCGGCGTAATAGTCCGCGTCCGGGTCCAGATACTCAAGCGCCGCCGCCCGTGTTTCGGCGTCGGGGTCTTTTGCCTTCTGCAAAAGATAGCGTCTGCCAGCCGGAACTTCAAGGTCCATAAGCGAGGCCGCCGCCGCTATTTTCACCAGCTCGTCACGCTCTCCGGTCAGCATGTTTTCAAGCGGTTTCTGCCAGTATAAATCCTTTGTGGCTCCCGCAAGAAAGGCCGCCGCCTGCCGCGCCTGTTCAAAAGGCTGGGCGAGCATGTCCGAGATAAGCGGGCGCAGCCGTATGCCTAGCTTTGCCGCGCCTGCGTCGCTTAATACCCCGCTGTCTCGTTCGGCGTCAATCGCGGTCGAAACGCGCATTGCGGCCTGTGCGCGCACTCCGGAATTTTCATCGCGGAGAGCGTCTATAAGTGTGTCCAGCGCGCCCGGCACGTCGGCTCCGCCTTCAAGCCATACGCCCAGAACGCTTACGGCCTCAAGTCTTACGTCCGAGTCCTCATCCTTCAGCGCGGACTTTATGGTTCCGACCTCGTCTTTAGACGGGGCCTTTAGTCCGGCAAGCGATTTTAACATCGCAATCTGCGGCGAGGTATCGTCGTCTTCCTCGGTATACTGCACCTTTTCGGGCGTTTTATGCTTTGGCCAGGCCTTGTAAGTCACAATGCCCGCCGCCGCAAAAACAAGTACCGCGCCGATGACCCAGTAAAGTCTTTTGCCGCTCTTTGCTTCCTGCTTTGCCTGCCCCGTTTTGCGTACCGTCACCGCGACGGATGTAACATCCCTGCCGCATATTTCGCAGCGGGTCCAGCCGTCGGGATTTGAATAGCCGCAGTCGGGGCAGACTTTCATTTACAGAGCCTTTGCAAGCTGCTGGTTTGCCTGCGGCAGGAATATCCTGCTTACAAGCCGCTGCTCGCCTATCGCCGCCGTGGCGGCGGAAAGAGCCGTGCGCACCGCGCCGGGTTCTCCGCAGATTGAGAAGAAACCCTTGCCGCCTATGCCTATGCCGGTTCTGACTTCGATAAGCCGCACCGAAGCGGCTTTGCAGGCGGCGTCGGCCGCGAAAATCGCGGGCATGGCGTCTTTCGTTTCCACCACGCCGACTGATTCAAAGGCGTCGGCGGGATTTTTTCTTGTAAGGGCGGCGTACACGTCCTTATGGATATTCCTTATGATGAAATGCTCCAGCAGTGCCGCCCCGGCCATTTCGCGGCCGGCAAGCAGAGCCGATTCCACTTCACCCACGGGACCCGTCACGACGATAATGTACTTGCCGCGGGGAATGCCCGCTGAAATGAACAGCTCCACTCCGGCGGCCTTGCACATGGCGTCGGCCGTTTCGATGCCCTTTGCTATGGAGGAAGTTTCTATAAGTCCTACTGCGATATTTGCCTGCATCGGGTTTTACCTCTTATGCGATTCTGAAATAGCCCACGAGGGCGCAGTGCAGCGGGCGCACGAAGTGCGTCGGCTTGGTAATGCCGTCGCCCGTCGGCGTGCCTATGGACATGCCGGCGTAGCCTTCGCCCATGCCGAGGCCGTAAAGCGTCGGCGCGTTCTTGACGTAAATGGAACAGGCCATTTTGCGGCCCATTTTTGTCAGGTTGCCCACGTTTGTCGAGTACATGCCAGAGCTGTGATGATTGTTTCCCTCGGCGCGGTGCGCCATTTCGATGGCGGTGTCCACGTCGGGAGCAACGGTAATGGGCAGAACGGGCATAAGCTGCTCGGCGAAAATCAGCGGGTGGTCGTTGGGAACTTCGGCCCACAGTACGCGGATGTCGTCTGACAGATTCAGTCCTATCGCCTTGGCGATGACGGACGGATTTTTGCCGATGAACGCGCGGTTTATGCGGGGCTCATGGCCCTTTTCGTGCGACTCGATGATTTTGGTGGTCAGTTCGTTTATCTGCGCGGTGCTGAGTTCGTAAGCGCGCGGATCCTGACGCATGCTTTCAAAGAACCGGTCTTTTGCAGCGCGGGTGACAAACACCTCTTTTTCGGCTATGCAGAGGACGTTGTTGTCGAAGCCGCAGCCGGTGATGATGCTCTTTGCGCAGTCGGGGAAAATAGCGGTTTCGTCGACGACGACCGGAGGATTTCCGGGGCCGGCGGCTATGACCTTGCATATTTTGCCGGCGGTAAGCGCCACTCTTACAATGGCGGGGCCGCCGGTCACGAGCGTCATGTTCGTGTCCGGGTGGGACAAAAGTTCCTTCGTCGCTTCCTGCGTCGGTTTTGCAATGGTGGTGAGCAGGTTTTCGGGACCGCCCGCCGCTATTATGGCGCGGTTAAAGTCGGACACCGCGGTCTGAACGGATTTTTTTGCGGCGGGATGCGGGGAGAATACCACGGAATTTCCGCCCGCAAGTATTATTATGGAATTGTTTATTATGGTCGCAACGGCGTTTGTCGACGGCGTAACCGCCGCCACTACGCCGAAGGGCGCGTACTCGACGAGAGTAAGACCCTCGTCGCCCGTGTATGCGCGGGCGGACAGGTCTTCCACGCCGGGGCTTTTCGTGGCGCAGATAAGGTTTTTCTGCAGCTTGTCCTGCCAGCGGCCCATGCCCGTTTCCTGCACGGCCATTTTGGCGTAGCGCTCGGCGTTATCTACGGCGGTCTTGCGGATTGCGCGTATTATGTCCTTGCGCTTTACAAGGCCGAGGTTCTGAAAAACCACCTGTGCCTTTTTTGCCGCTGATACCGCTTCCGACACGGTCTCGAACACGCCGGCGGGCAGGTCGCTCGGCCGCGAGGCCGGCGCCGATACGGCGGTCTGGAATTCGGGGTTGGACTCCAGCTTTTTAAGCACTTCCCCGACAATACGTGAGATATCTTCCTGGTTCATGGCTTAACGGCGCGTCCGCTATTTAGCGGATTTGGCGCCGTCCTCACTTTTTTTAAAAAGCGTTTTTCCGCCTCTTTCAATGGTGTCTACTATGGCGAAAATCGTGCAGTCCACGGGATTGTTCTCCGTGCGCGTTGTCTGTCTTGCCGACGAGCCGGACACGATGAGGACCAGTTCGCCCTCGCCCGCGCCTACCGCGTCGACCGCCACAAGGGGATGGCCCTTGGGTTTGTTTTCCGTATCGACAGGCTGTACCATGAGCAGCTTCACGCCGACGAGTTTTTCGTCCTTGCGCGTGCAGACCACGTTGCCCGTCACTCTGGCAAATTGCATGTGCCCTCCGTTGGGCCGTGCCGGCGCGCATTGCGCGCGCCGGCAATCAGCCCGCTAAAAGACTTATTTCTTGCGGCCTTCGGCAAGGGAGATGGGGAGTTTGCCTTCGAGGTCGCCGTGCGGCTGCGGTATTACGTGCACGGCCACCACTTCGCCTACGCGCTGGGCGGCGGCTGCACCGGCATCACAGCTGGCGCGGCAGGCGGCCACGTCGCCGCGGAAAAGAATCGTAACAAGGCCGGAGCCGATTTTCTCGTAACCGACAATCTGTACGTTGGCGGCTTTCACGGCCGCATCGGCGGCTTCAACGCAGGCCACCATTCCTCTGGTTTCAATCATTCCAAGAGCTTCCATTGTGCTTCCTCCTTTATATTGGTGAAACTATACTATGTAAACTTTGTCGCCGTTCTTGAGCATGGCGGCGTTTGCTTCTTCTATGTCGACATGCATTTCCAGCGCGTAGCTGTCGCTTACGCGGCAGAGAACTTTTTCAAACACCAGTTCCCGCGCACCGCCTATGCCGCAGCGCACGCGCACGTCCTGTCCGTCGGTGACCTTGAACTCCTTGGCGTCGGCCGGCGTGAAGTGGATGTGGCGTTTTGCAAGAATTACGCCGTCTTTTACCGTGATGCTTCCCTTGGGACCGGAAATTTTTATGCCCGGGGTATTTTCCAGCTTGCCCGAGTCGCGCACCGGCGGAACCAGTCCGAGCTTTACGGAATCCGAAACGGAAAGCTCAATCTGCGTGTGTTTGCGGTAGGGACCGATGATGCGGACTTTCTTTATGGTGTTCTTTTCCGTCTCGATGTCCACGCACTCGGCGCAGGCGAACTGCCCCGGCTGCACCAGTTTGCGGTAGACGGTCATTTCGGCGTCGGCGCCGAAAATGGCCTTGAAGTCTTCCTTTGTAAGGTGCACGTGCTTGTTTGATATGCCGATGGTGACGGGCTTTGAAGCGCGTTCCATGCGGTCTGCTATTTTACCTGCTATGTCTTTAGCGAGTTCGGCTGTCATGAATTGTATACCTCAGGCTTGTTTGATTACTTCCTGAAAATGGATGATGCGCAGAAAATCGGGGGCCTTGAGGCTGGCTCCGCCTACGAGCGCTCCGTCCACGTCCGGTTCCGCCATTATGGCGTCCACGTTGTCGGCCTTGACCGAGCCGCCGTAAAGGATGCGCACTCTGTCTGAAAAGCCCTGGCCGTAACGGTTTTCAATCTGCTTTCTTATATAGGTATGGGCGTCCTGCGCCTGTTCGGGCGTGGCGGTCTTGCCGGTGCCGATGGCCCAGACGGGTTCATAGGCTACCACGAGGCTGGCCAGCTCGTCGTGCTTGAGGCCTTCCAGTCCGCCGGAAATCTGTGTTTCCAGCACGCGGTAGGTGCGGTTTCCTTCGCGTTCCTCAAGGGTTTCGCCGACGCACAGCACGGGCTTGAGACCGTGGCGCAGCGCGGCGCGGATTTTCTTGTTTATAATTTTGTCGGTGTCGCCGAAAACGGAGCGTCTTTCGGAATGGCCGATGATGACGTAGGTCGCGCCAGCGTCGGTAATCTGGCCGGGGGCCACCGCGCTTGTGAACGCGCCTTTGTCTTCCCAGTGGGTGTCCTGCGCCGATACCGCTATGGCGGAACCCGCGGCGGCCTGCGCCACGGAGGCGAGCGCCGTGTAGGAAGGAGCTATCATTATCTCGGCTTTTTCCTCGGGCTGAAGACCTTTTTTAATGGCTTCGGTCAGGGCAACGGATTCCTTGATTGTGTTGTGCATTTTCCAGTTGCCGGCAATGAATGGCTTTCTTTTTGACGGGTTCATCTTTACCTTCTGTTGACAGAGTGTCCACGAACTGCCGTGGCAACTTCAATATTATCAACAAAAAGCCGTCAATGGCAAGAGGCGCTGTCATGGGCTTATAAATGCTATAATGTTATTATCCAATTATAAGGAACACTCAGTCACATGAATCCAACCACAGGCAGCAAGTTAAGAAATATCGCCATTATCGCGCATGTCGACCACGGCAAGACAACTCTCGTTGACGCCATGCTCAAGTACACCGGCCAGTTCGCCGTAAAGGAAGACGAAGCTCAGGAGACCGTGCTGGACTCCAACCCCATAGAGCGGGAACGCGGCATCACCATTCTGGCGAAATGCACCTCGGTTCCTTATAAGGACCACACAATAAATATCGTCGACACTCCGGGACACGCCGACTTCGGCAGCGAAGTCGAGCGCGTGCTGCAGATGGTCGACGGCGTGCTGCTTCTTGTGGACGCGGTCGACGGCCCCATGCCGCAGACCCGTTTCGTGCTCAGAAAAGCGCTTCAGTGCGGTCTTCAGCCTATAGTGGTGGTCAACAAAATGGACCGCCCGCACAGCCGCCCGCTTGGCGTGCTAGACGAGGTTTTCAGCCTTTTCGTCGACCTCGGCGCAAACGACAAGCAGAGCGACTTTCCCGTTTTATACGCCTGCGCCCGCGAAGGCTGGGTAAGTGAAAAGCCCGACGTAAAGGGCACGGACATGCTGCCGCTTTTCGAGGCCATACTTAAGCATGTGCCCGCACCCAAAGCCGACGCCGATGCCCCGCTTAAAATGCTGGTCACCATGCTCGACTACAATAATTTCGTCGGCCAGATAGGCATTGGCCGTCTGCTTACCGGTTCGGTGCAGAAGGGCCAGTCGGTGTTTCTTACCCGCCCCGACGGTAAAAAGACCTCCTGCAAGGTGATGAAAATTGAAAAATTCGTAGGCCTGGGCCGCGTGGAATCGGACAAGGCCACCGCAGGCGATATTGCCGCCATAGCCGGTCTTACCGGCGTTGAAGTTGGCGATACCCTGTGCACCGCGCAGGATCTTACGCCGCTTCATCAGGTGTCTGTCGACGCCCCGACCATTTCAATGGAATTTCTGGTAAACGACAGTCCGTTTGCCGGAAAGGAAGGAAAATTTATAATGAGCCGTCATCTCAAGGCCCGTCTTGAGAAAGAGGCCCAGACCAACGTCGGTCTTAAAATCGTTGAACTGCCCGGCGAAGGACGCTTCAAGGTGTCGGGCCGCGGCGAACTGCACCTTACCGTGCTTATCGAGACGATGCGGCGCGAAGGCTTTGAACTTGCGGTGTCCAGACCCGAAGTTATCTGCAAGGAAGAAAACGGCGTTACCATGGAACCGGCCGAGTATCTTGTGCTGGACCTGCCCGCCGAATCGCAGGGCGCGGTGTTTGAACTTGCCGGAGCCCGCGGCGGCGCATTAAAGAACATGGTGGCAGAAGGCGCGGACCGTCTGCGTCTTGAATACCTCATTTCCTCGCGCGCACTCATCGGATTCAAGTCCGAATATCTGACCTCGACGCGCGGAAACGGCATCATGCACCACAGTTTCTGGGGCTATATACCGCAGGTCGGCGAAGCCTCGCGTCAGCGCAAGAACGGCGTGTTCATAGTAAAGGAAGACGGCCTTACCACCGCCTACGCGCTTTACAATCTGCAGGAAGGCGGCGAAATGTTCGTCGGTCACGGCGTGCCCGTTTACGAGGGCATGATAGTGGGCGCCAACGCCCGCGAAAACGACCTTGTCGTCAACCCCTGCAAGGAAAAACACCTTACCAACATGCGCTCGAAGGCTTCCGACGAAGCGCTGGTAATCATCCCGCCGAAAATCATGTCGCTTGAACAGTGCATCGAGTTTATTGCCGAGGATGAACTGGTGGAAGTTACGCCGAAATCCGTGCGCCTGAGAAAGAAAGTGCTGAAATATTCCATGCGCAAGCGCGGCGACAGACCCATAGACTTCTAAACAAAAAGCCCCCGTTAAAACGGGGGCTTTTTTTATGCCTGAATATTTTTAGTGCAGGGGCACATGACAGGAGTTATGTGAGTTGTTTGAAAGTTCGTGCGGGGCTTTCGCGTCTGCCTGCAATGCTTTAACTGGCCAGCCTTACGAAGAAACTCCGCGTCCGATATTTAAGGATTGCCCTGCTAACAACCTAAAATAAAGATATTTTCACGTCGGGAAAATTATTAATTACCGACACGGTTTATTAACTTTTTTTATTACTTAATTCATTACGTGCGGCGTGGCTGTCTTGCCATTGGGCTGTTTGCCGAAGGACTGGAGGGTTAACGTGGCGCGAATCAAAAAGTGCGTTCGTTCCTGTTTAAGTGCTGCCCTATGTCCGCGCACTCTGTTGTGCCATGACCATGGCATCGTGGATATTTAGTGCTGGCCGATATCTTGAAAATTGCACAAAACTATTTTAGTAGCGGGAGAAGACTTGATACCCGTGCGGAATCTGCCGGTCCAAAATCAAACAAATAAGCGCGGGCGCGGATATGCAGGGGGGAAAACAGGCCTCAGGCCTGTTTTCCCAGCACGGTGATTTTCTGTACGCGGTATACCATTACAACACCTGCGGCAAGGCAGAGCAGCAGTATGGTTTCAATCGCGCGTATGCCGATGATGTTGAGAAACTGCCCCTCGAACCAGGAAATTACCGTAAGGCCAATCCACGCAGTAAGCGTCATCAGGTTGCCCATGACCGCCTTGTTCGTGCAGGCGGGAAACATTTTAGGCACGGTGATAATAACTGCCATGGAATACACGCGGTCCAGAATCACGAACAGCGCCAGAAAAAACACCGACCAGTGCAGCGGCAATACCGCATATACCGCCGCCGCAAATACCGTGACCGCGCCTGCAAGGCTGGCAATAAGCACTTTCTTGTGCCCGAGTTTGAGTATCGGCGGAATGACGAAATTTACAAATGTTTCCGCAAGGCCTATATACATAAGCTGGCGGGTAATTGCCTCCACGCCAAGGCCGTAATGCTCAATCATCCAAATGCCGAGCGCGGAATAAATTCCGAAATAGCACATCTTGCCTATCATCAGTCCGGCGTAAAGTTCCTTGGCGTGCGGCTGGGCCAGCGCCTCTCCGTAATTATGAAAAATGTTTTTAAATGACAGCGGCTGTTTTTCCGCTGTATCTTTTGTCGTTGTAAGCGCAAGCACTATGCCGCTTACAATTATCATGCCCAGAAACAGGCCGAACGCGCCCTGCCAGCCGGTGTGCATCTGCATGTAACCGGCAAGCGGCACGCCTACCGCGACGGCCATGGGTCTTGCCGCCATTAAAACGGTAATCATGGCCTCGTAATATTTTTTGGCCACGCCTTCATATGCCAGCCACCACATGGAGGTGCTTAAAATGCCTGAGCCCACGCCAAAGACAAAACGCAGCGCAAGGGAAAGCGCGAAATTGTGCGAAAACAGAAAAAGCCCCAGCGCGGAGGAAAGCAGTATTATGCTTGCTATGGTCAGGGTTTCGGTTTTATAGGAACGTGTAAGCGCGGGACCTATTATTATGCCCGCCACAATGCCGGAGGTGCAGTAGGAAATAAGCCACAGCACGCTGCCGAGCGGCACGGCAAAAAAAGAGTGGAACACCTCGACCATGGGTGATATGGCGTGGTCCACGGCGGAAAAGGCGAAAATGACGGCAAAGGACGCCGCCACTATAAGGCGGTTGCGCCATATTTCGCTGTGCGAAAGTTCCGTATTTGCCGCTATGCTGTCAGACACGGTTAAGTACCTGCGCGGCTAAAATGTTTAGGTTGCTCGAGAGATTTTCCGTTTCGGCCGCCAGAAAAAGCGGCACGTGGCCTTCGTGCGGCACGCCGGCAAGCACCACTCCGCCCTTGTTGTTTGTCTGGGCGAAACCTTCGTTGAGTGCGGTAAGCAGCGGCTCTATTTTTTTAACGGAATCGTACTTTTCGTTGATGTCGAAAGCGTAGTAATAGATAATGCTGGCGCGTTCTTTTTTGAGACCGAAAATGCCCTGCGCGCCTTCCACTATGAAGCTGAAGCCGTTATGGCGGAAGTTGCATTCCAGTGCGCAAAGGCGGGGTGCGCCGTCGGGGTTTTCAATTATCGCCCAGTCGAGATTGACATACCCGCGCACGCCTTTTGCCCGCAGATATTCCGAAAAAGCCATGGTGTGCTTTTGCACCTGCGCGGCATAGGCCTTGCTGGAATTGGGAAACACGCAGCCGCGCCACGCGTTATTTTCCACAAACTGCAAATCCGCGCCTATAAAATCGGTGCGGTCGTCTTCAAGCAGGGCCAGCGAACCGGCGGTTTCAAGCAGGGTTTTGTGATGCTCTATTATAAGGTCGCCGCCGTCGTACCACTGCGGCAGCCGCGCAAGCAGTTCCGCTTCCGTGCCCGCAAGATTTCCGTAGCCTCCGGCATTGCACGGCTTTTTGAGTATCACGCGGTCTTTGTTTTCGGCCGATACCTTGTGTATGGCGGCTTTTACGCCGCTTGCATCGTTTGCCGTGCAATATTCTATTACCGGAATATCCAGCTCGCGCGCCACGTCCTTGAAATAGATTTTATCGTTTAGTTTGCCGCCAAGCCCGCCAGCCAGTACGCCGTATTTGCTGCCGCTGAAAGGCATGCCAAGCCGCGCGGCCGTGTCGGCGGCTTCCTTGTTTTGTATGAACGGCTCCAGCCGACAGCCCTGCGCGCCCGCCCTGCGCAGTTTTTCAACGGCGTCGGGATTAAGAAAAACCGATTCGGCCAGCGAGTACGGCTCCGAAACTTTTTTAAGTTCTATAAGGAATTCCTCTGCCGGAGGAAGACCCCGCATTTTCCGCGCGTACTCAAGAAAATCGGGGTCCAGCTTTACGGGCGTTATTATGTAATCGCCTTTTTCCATCAGCAGCAGATACCGCCCCACGTGGCCATGCATGGCCTTCTGGGCGGACACGGGGTCCACGACGTGTTCTATATTTAGAAACCAAACCCTAGGCATAAAACTTGCCGTCGCAGAGGTTGCAGACTTTCGTGTTTACCTGCACTTCGCCTTTGCCGCATTTAAGCGAGCAGAGCACGAAATCGAAACCCTGCTCGGTAAGCAGGCTGGCTATCATTTCGGCGCTTTTAACTTTCAAGTCGGACTTCATGGATAGGTAAAAAGTCTCGTCGTTTTTCGGCAGGACTTTTACGGAACGCTGGTCGTAATGCTCAAGCAGTTTCGCGGTAAATTCCTCGCCGAGCAGTTTTTTCATGCGTTCAATCATCGGGCCGTTTACCAGCAGATAGGAAAACATCACGCGGTTTATGCCGTGGCTTTTAAGCGTTTTAAGAAGTTTAAGAACGGCTTCCCTGTCGTCTTCGTAACCGGGGATGAGCGGGTCCATGTGTATGGTGGTAAGCACTCCGGCCTTGTTTAACTGTTCGGCCGCGGCGAGACGCTGTGCGACGGTGGCTATTTCGCCTTCCATTTTTATTTTTGCCGCTGGCTTTACCACAACGTTATAGGAAAACTTGGCCTTGTTGGCTATCATCAGGTCGATGATTTTCTGGTCCGGCGCGCCCTTCGTGGTGATGATGATGCGATTTACTTTTGATTCGGCAAGCACCTTCAGTATTTCATAGGAAAGACCGTTTTTGACGAACTCGGGATTGAAGATATCCGTGTAGCGGGAAAGTTTCAAAATGGAAATTTCGCCGGAGTTGGCGGCTTTTTTTATTTCCTTTAAAAGTTTTTCCGGCTCCATTATCGGCACGGGTTTGGAAAAATTTGCCTTGAGTTCATTCAGTTTGTCCGTTACCGGCGAGCGGAATTTGGCGTAGCAGTAAATGCAGTCGTGCGCGCAGCCTACGAACGGTTCCATGTAGTGATACTTTCCGTACCAGCAGGTGCCGAGTGCGCCGGGCGCCACTAGAGTAAGTTTTTCCTCGCTCATTTTCTTTTCTCCTTGACTGCGGTTATCTTGCCGTAGAAACAGTTCGGCTGCCAGCATTCCGTCACCTTGAATCCGCCCGCGTTAAGCGCCTGCTCCCAGGTGTCGAACCCCGTGGGTTCTTCCTGATGCACAGTATGCAGAAAAGCTTCCTTAATATCTGCCCAGCGCGCGCCGTAAAGTTTCTGCGCGTCGGCCAGAATGCGGGGCATGTTCTGCTCAAGTTCGCGGCGGGGAAAATCGAACACCATGTCCTCGATTACAAAAATCGCGCCGGGGTCGAAACTGGGACCGATGTGCTTGAAAAAAAGCGGTTTTTCCGCGTCGGTGAGGTGGTGCAGCGACTTGCGGGCCGAGCCGCGCGTGAAGATGTTCCCGCCCAGATTGCATTCCTGCAGTCTGCACTGCGTGAAAACGATGTTTTTATTCGCGGCGTTTTTAGCCCTTGCCTGTTCAAGCTGGGGGGCCGACTCGTCAACGCCCATGGCGAAGTTTACCATGGCGGCCACGTGAAAAAGCATGTCGCCGTTGCCGCAGCCAAAATCGGCCAGACTTTCGTCGGGTCCGAGCCTGAGGGATTTCACGTATTCCTTAATATCCTCCGGCGCAAACTGCAGGTGGGTGTTGTACCAGTTGACCAGTTCCTTGTCGTTCCAGTTGGATTTCATAAATCGGCGGCTCCGTTATTTCGGCGGGCATTCTGACGGCGGGTGCGCCGTCCGATAAATTCTAGACAATTGATTCCGCAGCGTCAATTGCCGCGGCGCACCGCCGTATTGTATATTGTCTGTTATGCATACGCACAATCACGGGCGGGGTTCGGCCCCGCGGCAGCTCAAAATGGTTTTTTTTATAACGGTGACTTTCATGGTCGTCGAATTTGTCGGCGGCGTGGCAAGCGGCAGTCTTGCCCTCGTCTCCGACGCGGTGCACATGCTCACCGATTCGGCCGCGCTGGGCCTGGGTTATTTTGCCGCCGCAATGGGCCGGCGCAGAGGCTCGGCCGAAAAGTCCTACGGTTTTCGCCGCGCCGAGGTGCTGGCCGCCCTTATAAACGGTCTGGCCCTGTGGGTGCTTTCCGGCTTTATTATAAGCGAGGCCTTTTCGCGCTTTAACGCCCCCGCGCAGATAAATACCGGCCTTATGCTGTGGGTAGGCGTGGCCGGACTGCTTGTAAATATTGCCGGTGCAATGCTTCTGCACCGCTCGAGCACGGAAAGCATAAACGCGCGCGCGGCCTTTCTGCATGTGCTGGCCGATTTGCTGGGCTCGGTCGGCGTTGTGGTTGCGGGTATAGTTATCCGGTTTACGGGCTGGCGGATTATAGACCCGCTCATATCACTTTTCATCGTCGCGCTTATACTCTACAGTTCGTGGCATCTGCTGTCCGATGCCGTGCATATTTTAATGGAGGGTACGCCCGAGCGCATTAACCATGAAGCAGTGCGCTCCGCCTTGCTTGCCGTGGAGGGAGTTAAAAACGTGCATGAACTGCATATCTGGACGCTGACCGAGGGGTTCGAGGCCGTAAGCGTGCATATTATAGCGGCGGACGATGCCGCGCGCGGCGCGGTTTTGGAAAAAGCCTCGGCGCTTCTGCATGAACGTTTCGGCCTTACCCATTCCACCGTGCAGGTGGAGACCGCAGGCGAATGTCAAGCCCATAACGGCAGTTGCTATAACGGCTGATTTATCCGGCTGTAAAAAAGGGCTTCCCTTTGCGGGGAAGCCCTTTTTTTAATTGATTCATGCGCTGCTAAATATTGCTTATAAGCATTATGCCGAGAGCCAGAAAAACGCCCGCCAGCAGAAGCTTTGCCAGACCCATGTGCTTTTTTAACAGGCTGTTGAACGTGTCGGAATTATAGCCCGCCATCGACAGCGCGAACACGCCCACCAGCGGCGCAATAAACATTGCGTTATAAAGCAGCAGGTAGGAAAACGCCTTGGTGCGCATGTCGGGGTCTTTCATAATAAAGGCTATCGTCGGCACATACACCTGACCGGTGCAGACGGCCTCTATAAGCGACACCACGAAACCCACCGCAAGCGACGCAAAAAGCAGGCGTATGGGCGTGCGGTTTTCCTGACTGCGCAGATTGTCGCCAATCACCTTGTGCATGCGCAGTTTAAGGTATTTGGGAAGCTGCAGGATAAGCCCTTCGCTCTGACCGGTTTTACGGTAAATTATGAAATCGTAAATGCTCAGGCCAAAGAGCACGAAACAGCCGGTGGCGATGAGGTAATAGAAAATCTTCATTACCAGATAGAAACTGCTCAGCGCATAAAGCACCTTGAAAAGACCCAGACCTATAAGCAGATAGGTGATAAACACCGCAGCGCAGTAGGCGCTGCCTACCCAGATTATATCGCGCCTGCGGTAGCCGTATACCGCCAGAAAGGACACGAAAAATACTATGACCGCGAAGGCGCAGGGGTTAATGCCGTCGACGAGGCCGCTGCCTATTACGGTCATTACGGACATTTTTTTGAAGGTTTCGGTTATCAGCGATGTCGTGGCCTGTACGGGCTGGCTTTCGGCCGTCTGTCCTTTGTCCGAAGCAAGCAGTTTGTCTATGGCGGGTTCAAGGCCCTGTGTTATTTCGATGCGGCCGCTCATAAAGGTCTTTCCGGCCAGTATCGAAGGCACAACCGCCCTGCGGCCGTGCTGGTCGGCCAGTGCGTAAAGGCGCGCAAGCGCTATCTGGTCCTCGTCGGTGTTTAGTTCGACCCACTGAATTTTTTCCGCGTATTTTTCTTTCACCGCGGGCAGGTAGCCCTGTTTCACGCCAAGGCATACCTTGCAGTGCGGCGAGTAGAAAAGCGTTACTTCCGGCTGGTTTTGTGCCGCCATGAGACACGGCACGGCAAAGAGAAAGGAAAACAGCAGGGCTTTGAGTCTTGTCATAGTTTGTCCTTTTATTTTGAAGCCATGAACTGCGCAATCCCCGACAGGGCCATCTGTACGGCTATGGCCGTAAGCAGCATGCCCATCAGACGGGTTATTGCAATCATTACTTTCTGTCCGAGAAAATGGCTTATTGGATAGGAGGCCAGCAGTATGGCGGAGTTAAGCACCCACGCTATGGCTATGGCGGCTATCCATTCGGGAATTCTTGTGGGTTCCTTGGCGGCCATGAGCATTACTATGCTCAGCGAGGACGGGCCCACTATAAACGGTACAGCCAGCGGCACGATGAACGGTTCCCCGTCGGGCGTTTCACCGAAGGCGGAGGAGTCTTTTATCGGAAAAATCATGCGCAGGGCGATGATGAACAGTATTATGCCGCCCGTTATGTTTAGCGCGGCCTGTTTTATGCCCAGATGCTGCATTACGTAATTGCCGAAAAGCAGGCCGCTTAAAAGGATAAAAAGGGATATGAGTATTTCGCGCCACAATACTTTCATGCGGCGGTGTTCGGGCACGTTATCAAGCACCGCTATGAACATCGGCACGTTGCCGAGGGGGTCCATTACGAAAAAAAGCGTGAAGACTGCCGACATCAATGTCATTTGGGTTCCTCCGGCGATTCAAATATATCAGTGTTTCCGTTTTGCCGGTCCGGCACAAGGGCCGAAAGGACCGGTCCAGGATTAGAGTCCAGCATATTAATTTTAGCCAAACCGGATACGGTAAACAATAGCCTGCGCGCGGCGCGCAATACCGGCAGGGTGAGCGTTATGCGGCGGCGCACGGCATAGCCTTCGGGCGCGACGCTTTCGGTTACCGGCCTGTCTGCCGCGAAAAGTTCGGGGCCGTCGGGAAACAGCGAGGCCGTGTGCCCGTCGCCGCCTATGCCGGCCAGTATAAAATCAAATACCGGAAAACCGTCACGGGAAAGCGGCATGTTTTCGAAAAAATCCGCCTGCGGCGGTTCGCCGTCCGTAAAAGGGTGAATGTTTCCCGCCGGTATGGCCAGCCGGTCAAGAAACAGACTCTTTGCCCGTCCATAGTTGCTTTCCGGCGAAGTCGGCGGCACGCGCCGCTCGTCGGTCCAGTAAAATTGGGTGGTTTGCCAGCTGCTCCGCGCTCCGGCGGCAAGAAGCCGCCAGAAGATTCCGTCCGGCGTTTTGCCGCCCGCTATGGCTATGTAAAACACGCCGCGCGCTGAAACGGCGGTTTTTTGCGCGGCCAGTATTTCATTCGCCGCCGCGGTGCAAAGCGCGTCATAGGTTTTATAGCGCGTTCTAGGAATCATAACCTGTCCAGCCGTCGTGCGGCAGTTCCTGCGCGTCGCGCGGTCCCCATGTTCCGGCGGGGTAAGGCTGCACTCGCAGTCCGCCCTTTGCCTTGGCTTCAAGAAGAGGGTCTGTTAGCGCCCATGCCGTGTCCATATTATCGGAACGAACGAAAAGCGACTGGTCGCCTATTACGGCGTCAAGCAAAAGACGCTCGTAAGCCGACGGCATGTTTCCGGCTTCCGCGTAGCGCAGGGTCATGGGCACTATTTCGGTGCAGAGTTTCGGCCCCGGCAGTTTTACATTAAGCGTAATGGACGCGCCTTCCTCCGGCTCTATATTAAGCGTAACCGTGTTTTGAAAACAGCGGTTTCCGCCCGGAAAAACTGTAAATACGGAAGGCTTTAGCGTGAGTATGATTTTTGTCGATTTTTCCGGCAGGCGTTTTCCCGTGCGCAGATAAAACGGCACGCCGCGCCAGCGCGGATTATCAATAAAAAGTTTCGCCGCGACAAAAGTTTCCGACTGGGAGTTTTTGGCCACGCCGCGTTCCTGTCTGTAGGCTATAAGCGGCTTTCCGTTTAACGCGCCTTCGTCGTACTGGCCGAGCACAACATTTTTCGGCTCTGGCGGCAACACGGTTTTCAGCGCGCGAACGGTTTCGTCCCGCAGGCTTTCGGCCTGAAAATCCTTCGGCGGTTCCATGGCCACCACGGCCATAAGGCGCAGCATATGGCTCTGGAACATATCAAGCAGAGTGCCGTTTTTTTCAAAATAGCCCGCGCGGTTTTCCACGCCGAGGGTTTCGGCGGCTGTAATCTGCACGCTTTCGACGCTGGCGGCATTCCACAGCGGTTCGAAAACGCTGTTTGCGAAACGCAGCATCATTATGTTCTGCACCGTTTCCTTGCCAAGGTAATGGTCTATGCGGTAAATACGGTCCTCGCCGAATTTTTCCGCCAGCAGTTTTGCCAGCGCGCGCGAATTTTCCCTGTTCCTGCCGAAAGGTTTTTCCAGCACGAAGCGGCAGAATCCTTCCGCCTCGCAGGCAAGATTTGCCTCGGCAAGGCCGTTTGCTATATCGGTGAAAATTTCCGGCGGCGTGGCAAAATGTATTATGCGGTTTGACGGCGCGGCAAATGTGCGGCGTATCTGCTGCTCGCGGGCAAAAAGCCGTTCATAAAATGCCTTGTCGTCGTAGCGGCCCTGCTCGTAGAAAACGCGGGAAAGAAAATCCTCCGTCTGCTTGCCGTCTGCGGCCAGCGGCGCGGCAAGGGCGCGGACTTTTTCGCGGAACTGCTCGTTTGAAAGCGGCGAGCGGGCCGCGCCGAGAAGCCAGAAATTGCGCAGAAGGCCCCGCCGGTAAAGACCGAAGAGCGACGGAATTATTTTTCTCGCCGCCAGATCTCCCGACGCGCCGAACAGGATAAAGCCGCAGGGCTGGGGTTTTGCCTCAAGGCAGAAACCGCCCTGCATAAACCGCGAATTGTACTGCATGAGTTAGCGCTTCTCCTTCACCTCGTGCCCGCCGAACTGGTGGCGCAGGGCGGATAAAATTCTTTCCGAGTATGAATTGTCCTGCCGCGAGCGGAAACGTTTGAAAAGCGAAACCGCTATGGCCGGAACCGGCACGCCAAGTTCCACCGCCTGCTGTACCGTCCATCGGCCTTCGCCGGAATCGGGCACATAGGCTTCGATGTTTTCAAGGGAGCTGTTTTCCTTAAACGCGCTTTGCAGAAGTTCCAAAAGCCACGAGCGCACCACGCTGCCCCGGTTCCACAAACCGGCCACTTCGTCCATTTTAAGGGTGGCGGCGTATTCGGATGCCTGAAGCATTTCAAAACCCTCGCCGTAGGCTTCCATCATGGCGTACTCAATGCCGTTGTGCACCATTTTCACGAAATGGCCCGCGCCGTGCACGCCGCAGTACAGGTGTCCCTGCGGCTGACAGAGCGTTTCGAAAATAGGCTCGGCGGCCTTGACCGCCTCGGGTTGTCCGCCGGTCATTATGCAGTAGCCTTTTTCAAGGCCCCAGATGCCGCCTGAAACTCCGGCGTCAATGTAATTTACTCCGGCCTCGGCAAAAGCGGCGGCGCGTTTTATATCGTCCTTATAAAAGCTGTTGCCGCCCTCGATTATGGTGTCGCCGGAGGCAACGTGCTTTTTAAGTTCGGCCAGCATGTTGTCTGTCGGGTCGCCGGCCGGAAGCATTACTATAATGGTGCGCGGCGCTGGCAGACTGTTTACAAGTTCTTCCACCGTGGCGGCTGTTTTTGCGCCTTCCTGCGCAAGCTGGAGGGCTTTTTCCGCCGTGCGGTTATACGCCGTAACCTGATGGCCGCCGCGCAGAAGGCGGCGGGCCATGTTCATGCCCATTTTTCCGAGTCCGATTATTCCTATATTCATTTTATTTACCCGCTCCGCGCTTTACGGCGGCCGCGATGTTTGCGGGCGTAAAGCCGTATTTTTCGAAGTTTACCTTGTCCGGCGCGGATGCGCCGAAGCGTCCGTCAATGCAGACCGTGCTGCCTTTTCCGCCAAGCCATTTGTGCCAGCACATGGAACTGCCGGCTTCCACGGCAACGCGGTTTGTTATGTTTTCAGGCAGAAGCGAACTGATGTATTCCGCGCCCTGTTTTTCAAAAAGCTCCATGGAAGGGATTGAAAGCACGCGGGCGGAAATTCCGTCGGCGGCAAGCAGTTTGGCCGCCTCAAGCGAAATATGCACTTCCGAGCCGGTTGCCAGAATTACGGCCTCGGGCTTTTTCGCGGGCTCATAGGCTATGTATGCGCCGCGGTTTACGCCCTCGCGCATGGCGGCGCGGTCAACGGGAAGAATCGGCAGGCTCTGTCTTGTAAGCACGAGGCAGGACGGACCTTTGTGCTTTATGGCAAGCATCCAGCAGTCGGCCGTTTCGTTGGCGTCGGCGGGGCGCAGAACAAGCAGGTTGGGTATAAGGCGCATCGCGGCCAGATGTTCGACCGGCTGGTGCGTGGGGCCGTCTTCGCCAACGCCTATGCTGTCGTGTGTAAGGACGAAGATGGACTGCGTGCTCATTAACGCGGCAAGGCGCGCCGACGGGCGCAGATAATCGGAGAACACGAAGAACGTCGCGCCGAAGGGTATAAGTCCGCCGTGCAGGGCCAGACCGTTTACTATGCCGGCCATGCCGTGTTCGCGTATGCCGAAATGGAGCATTTTGTCCTTGCGGTTTGCAAAGGCCGTTTTGTTGGACGGCGCAAGGTCGGCCGAGCCGCCCACGAAGGCGGGGATATTGTCGGCAAAATAATTTATGACCGTGCCGGAGGCCTGTCTTGTCGCGACGGGTTTTGCGGGGTCGAAGGACGGCAGCTTCTCTTCAATGCCGTGCGGCAGTTTGCCGGACATCTGGTCTTCAAAGGCCTGCGCAAGCGCGGGCGCGGCTTTCTTTATGCCGTCGAATTCCTTGTTCCACTGCGCTTCGTACGCGGCAAGTTCCGTCTGGATTTTTGCAAAGTGCTCGCGCACCTGCGCGGGAATTTCAAAGGGCTGGGCCGTCCAGTTGTAGAATTTTCTCGTCGCGGCCATGCCTTCCGTGCCCAGCGGTTCGCCGTGCACTTTTTCGGTGTCCTGTTTTGGACTGCCGTAGCCGATATGGTTTTTTATGGCTATGAGCGTGGGGGCGTTTGTGAAGGTTTTTGCCTGCGCAATCGCGGCGGCCAGCATGGCGGGATTGTTGCCGTCGGCCACGGCCAGCGTGTTCCAGCCGCAGGCGCGGAAGCGGGCGGGCACGTCTTCGCTGAATGCCAGCGAGGTTTTGCCTTCTATGGTGATGCTGTTGTCGTCGTAAAGGCAGATGAGCTTGTGCAGTTTGTTCTGTCCCGCGAAAGACACGGCCTCATGCGCCACGCCTTCCATCATGTCGCCGTCTCCGGCGAGAACGTAGGTGTAATGGTCCACTATGTTCTGGCCGTTAAGGTTAAACTGGGCGGCGAGCATTTTTTCGGCCAGCGCCATGCCGACGGCGTTTGCCACGCCCTGACCGAGCGGGCCCGTCGTCGTTTCTACGCCGACGGTGTGGCCGTATTCGGGGTGGCCGGGCGTCTTGCTGCCCCACTGGCGGAACTGTTTCAGGTCTTCAATCGGCAGACCGTAGCCGAAATGGTGCAGCAGGCTGTAAAGCAGGGCGGAACCGTGTCCGGCTGAAAGAACAAAGCGGTCGCGGTTATACCAAAGGGGATTTTTTGGACTGTGTTTAAGAAAGCGGCTCCATAAAACGTAAAGGGTCGGCGCCACTCCAAGCGGCAGACCGGGATGGCCGGACTTGGCTTTTTCCACCATGTCCACGGCAAGTATCCTAAGGGAAGTTATGCAGAGTTCGTCATTATGGTCAAAAGATATGTTGTTTTTCATGTATCCTCCGGTGCTCTAGTCTAGCACATGCGCGCGCCCGCTGAAAAGACGGGCGCGCTATATGATAAAATTTCCTATATGCAGAAAACGCGTTCATTGCTTTTGGCAGTTGCGGCACTTTGTCTGGGTACGGCGGTTTTTGCCGCCGGAACCAAAACCGAAATACAGACCGATGACGGCTGGATGCTCTCAGCCGATTACGTCCCGGCCGCGCACGGCAAACTTACAGCCGTGCTGCTGCACGGTCTGGGTTCGGACCGCGGCGAATGGAGGATTTTTGAAAGCTCGCTTACGGCCGCGGGCATCGGCTATCTGGCTTTCGACATGCGCGGCCACGGCGAAAGCACCGTGTCCATCACCCGCATAAGCAAGTACACCGACAAGGGCTGGCAGCCGTCGGACAAGGACCTTAAGGCCGTCATGCGGTTTCTAAAGGAAAAACATATAAAGCCAGCCGATATCTATTTGGTCGGGGCCAGCATAGGCGCAAACATGGTGCTTGACTATGCGGCCGATTCGCCCAAAAAATTCCGCGCCGTGGTGCTGCTGTCTCCGGGGCTCGACTACATGGGCGTGCAGACCGAAAAAGCCGTAAAGAAACTGCGCGAAACGCCGCTTTTAATAGCGGCCGCCAAAAGCGACGCTTATTCCCTTGCCAGTTCGCGCGTTCTGGCAGACAAGGCTTTTTTGTCGAGCAAGGTGGCCAAGCCGGTTCTGCTTGAGCCCGCCAAGGGCCACGGCGTAAACATTTTTACCGAAAACGGCGAGCAGTCGGCCGATTTTCTTGAAAAGATTATAAACTGGATGTCGCGCCTTTAGGCGGAGGATAACATGAACAAAAAACTCGCAGTGCTTATCATCAGGGACGGCTGGGGCCAGTGCAAGCCCGGCAAATATAACGCCGTGTGCAACGCAAAAACGCCAAACATGGACGCCTACCGCTCCAAATATTCCCATTGCCTGCTAGACGCCTCCGGCGAAGCCGTCGGCCTGCCCGCCGGTTTTCAGGGCTCGTCGGAAGTCGGTCATCTTAACCTTGGCGCGGGCCGCATTGTCATACAGGAATTAAAGCGCATTGAAATGCTCATTTCCGACGGCTCGCTTTTTAACGCCGCACCGTTTAAGGCCGCAATCGATAACTGCGTGGCCAAAGGCTCGGCCCTGCATCTCATGGGTCTCGTGCAGGATGAGGGCGTGCACGCTCATCAGGAACATCTTTTCGCAATTCTTGCCCATGCCGCGAAAAAAGGAATAAAGACGGTCTATGTCCATTTCTTCGCCGACGGCCGCGACACGCCCCCGCGCAGTTCCATGGGCTTTATTAAAACTCTCGAAGCCAAAATGGCCGAGGTCGGAACCGGCCGCATAGCAACCGTAATCGGCCGCTACTATGCCATGGACCGCAGTGAAAAATGGTCGCTTACCGACAAGGCTTTTAACGCCATTGTAAACGCACGGGGCATTGCCGCTAAATCCGCGCAGGAAGCGGTCGAGCGGGCCTATAAAGAGGACAAAAACCCCGACGGCACGCCTATGACCGACGAATACGTTCCGCCCACAATCATCGGCGGCTACAAGGGCGTTAAGGACGGCGATTCCGTCATTCATTTCAACTTCCGGCAGGACCGCGCGATTCAGCTTACCAAGGCTTTTGTCGAGGACACCTACGCCGGCAACCGCAGCCGCAAACCGGCCGTGGCCTACTGCGGTCTTACGCGCTATTACGACACTTTCAAGTTCAGCGCCCTGCCGCCAATGGACGAGGATGACAGCATGGGAAATCTGCTTGGCGAAGTGCTAAGCAAAAACTCCATGACCCAGCTGCGCATTGCCGAAACGCAGAAATTCAAGCACGTCACATCCTTCTTTAACGGCAAGATGCTCAAGCCCTATCCCGGCGAGGACCGCGTTGAAATAAAGGGCACTTTCGACCCCGCCGTTTACGCCGAGCATCCCGAAATGAACGCGCCGGAAGTTACCGAGGAAGTTGTAAAGCGCATTCTTTCCGGCAAGTACAATTTCGTGCTTGTTAATTTCGCCAACTGCGACATGGTCGGTCACACCGGCAGTTATCCGGCGGCCGTAAAGGCCGTTGAAATCGTCGATACCTGCGTGGGCAAGGTTATAGCCGCCGTCGAGAAAATGGGCGGCAAGGCAATAATTACCTCCGACCATGGAAACGCCGAGGAAATGTGGGACGAGCGCATAAACATGCCAAAGACCGCCCACACCTGCAATCTGGTGGACTGCATACTGGTAAGCCCAGACGGCGAAAAAATGCGCGAGTCCGGCATACTTGCCGACGTGGCTCCCACCATGCTGGACCTGCTCGGCGTGGCAAAGCCCGTCGAGATGACGGCGAAAAGTCTTATAGCCGCGAAATAGCATGGCCGTGTATGTTAAGCTTAAAGTGCACGCCGACGCGCGCGAAAGCCGCATAGTGCGCAAATCTCCCGACGCTTTCGAGGCGTGGGTAAAAGCCCCCGCCGAACGCGGGCTGGCAAACTTCGAGGCTCTGGGCCTCGTGGCGGGAGAACTCGGCGTGCAGCAGAAGCGTCTGCGCCTTATAAAAGGCGCGACGTGTCCGGCCAAAATAATAGAGGTGTTATGACGAAAACCAAAAAAATTCTTATCGCCATAGCCGTCCTGCTTCTCGTGATTTTGCTTTCGGCGATGATGTTTGCCTGCAAAAGAAAACAGTTTGCCGCAGTGCCGGATTACCGCACGCTTGGACCGGCAAAGGCTCCAATAACCATAGTGGAGTTTACGGACATGCAGTGTCCCGCCTGCGCGCGCGGCCATGGCGCACTGGGTGAAATTCTGAGAATTTACGGCGGCAACGTGCGCGTGGAACTTAAGCATTACCCGCTTGAAATGCACCGCTGGTCCGTGCAGTCGGCCGTGGCGGCCGAGTGCGCCGGCAGACAGGGAAAATTCTGGCAATATGCCGACCAGCTGTTTGTAAATCAGCAGCAGTGGGGGGAACAGGAGCAGGAACCCGAAGCGTATTTTGAGGCTTATGCCATGAATTCCGGCGGAATCAATATGCCGGTATTTGCCGCCTGCCGCAAGGACCCCGGCCTGCGCGGAGCCGTTTTGTCCGACCGCACGGAAGGCGAGAAACACGGTGTTGATTCCACTCCCACGTTTTTTGTAAACGGTAAGATGTTAAAAGGCGGCCGCGCCCTGCTGGAGGAAACGGCCGGATTTGACTCGATTATTAAAAGGAGGAAATGATGATGAAGCGCATAGCTCTTGCCGTGCTGGCTCTGTGTTTTGCCGGCGCGGGTTTTGCCATAGACCGCAATGCGGAGGCCGAGGCCGTATGGCTTAAATATTATTCCGGCGACAAGGCCAAGTATTCCTACCTTGAGGCCGACACCGAAGGCAACGTCCTTTATTATACCGACAACGGCAGGAAAGCCGTGACCAGAACCGGACAGGTTAAAAAGACTCTGGCCCGCGACCTGTTTCAGGAAATAGAGAATCTCGACCACAAGGGACTGCTCAAGACCGGCGACATGTACACAAAAAGCGAGATTTACGAAATTACCGCAAACAGCGACGGTGAACTTATCACGCGCGGTATAGGCGGACAGAACCTTACGCGCGGTTTCCGCATGGCCTTTGGCGATATCGAGGCGGCGGCTAAAAAACTGCCGGTAAACAGTAAGGTTTCACGGCTGCTCATTGCCGAGTCTGTGGAGCGGCAGGCCTCCGAAAGTATTATGGCCGCGAAAAGCTTTACGGGAACCACGGTGGAGACCTCGGACATGGAAGGCGTGCCCCAGCTTATGCGCGCCGTGCAGTACCCTAACCGCCATGTGACGCTTACCTCCGACGAGAAAATGGCGCTCGACAGTTTTTTCCTTGAAAAGCGCGTCCGGCAGGAACACGGGATCTATTATATTTCCGCCTCTCGCGGCGATTTCAAGCTCCGGACCGTTTACGCCAACCGCTGACGTCTTTGCCGTCCGGCAAATATACTGCATTATGTAAAAAGCCCCGCATTTGGCGGGGCTTTTTTTATTGCCGTGCTGGGGGATTTTCCGCATTATCACCGGAGTGAATACTTATCATGCGGAATTAATCGTAATATTAAAAAGCCGGGGGTACTGCATCTATGAAAAAATGTCCTTTTGTGCCGAGGAAATACAGGATACTGCCATTAAATGCAAGCATTGCGGTGAATATCTGGACGTATCGGCACAGCCGGTACAGACCGGATATGTGCCGCGAAAAAGTTCAGGCGTAGCCACGATTTTAAGCTTTGTCTGGACAGGCCTCAGACAGATTTATAACGGGCAAATCTTCAAAGGCCTTATCCGGTGCTGTGGCTGTGGACAATACTGGTATGCTGCGGCAGTTTGCTGGCAGGCGGCCAAAACGCCAGTAAAACCCATTGGACCGGTTCTTTGCTGCTGGCTGCAGGCTTAACAGCCTTTCTTCTTGGCGCGGTTCCGCTGCTGTCTCTATGGCTTTACGGCATGATTGACTCGCATAAGACCGCTGAAAAAATAAACAGCAGGCGCTGAGCGCTTCGCTGTCGGTCCCCTGCTTCTTCAAAGCGGACAGCGCAACGATTCTGTGTTTCCATAAAAAAGGCCCCCGTTTTGGCGGGGGCCTTTTTATTTCCGTTCAATCTATTTCTTTACCTGAGTCTTGGCTATCACGTCGTAGATTATAACCGAGGCCGCGCAGGCGGCGTTAAGGCTTTCTCCGCCCTTCTGCGGAATGCTGATTACTTCGTCGCAGTGCTCCAGCGTTTTCTGGCGCAGGCCTGAGCCTTCGGAACCGATTACGATGAGGGCCGGTGTCTGGTAAGTCATCTTGGTTATGGACCTGCCGGACATGTCTGCGCCGTAAATCCAGAAGCCGTATTCCTTTAACTGGAGTATGGCGTTGTTGAGATTTGCGACGGACACTATCTGGATGTTTTCCAGCGCGCCGCAGGCGGCCTTGTGCACGGCGGGTGTTATGCCGACGGTGCGGCGGCCCGGAAGCAGCATGGTCGATGCGCCCAGAAACGCCGCGCTTCTTATCATGGAGCCGAGGTTTTGGGGGTCGGTTATTTCGTCCACGGCAAGCCAGACGGCGGTCTTGTCGTGTTCGGCCGCTTCGGCGGCGTCGTCGAGCGACATTACGCGCAGCGGCGCGGCAAACACCACCACGCCCTGATGATTTCCCTTGCGGGCTAAAGTGTCCATGTCGCGCGGATTGCGCCGGTCTATTTTAACGTTGTTGCGGCGCGCCAGCTGCACTATTTCGGAAATGTGCTGGCCGGTTCTGCCTATTTCTATGAACAGGCTTATTACTTTTCTTTTGCGCGAGCGCAGCAGCTCCGCCACCGGATGAATTCCGTAAATGAGATCGCCTTTCTGTTGCATAATATAAATCCTTTCTATTTGATTGTGCGGCTGGCAAAACTTGTGCCTAGCCTGAGGGCCGAACGCACTTCCGGTCCCTGGGGGTCTACAAGGCGCAGATGCTTTACCGCGTCGGCCAGCGGGGCCGAACTTATGCTCATGCCGACGAGGCAGGCCATGTGTCCGCGCTTGCCCTGTTCAATAAGCTCAACCGCCTGCTCGCCGAAACGCGTGGCCAGCCAGCGGTCGAAAGCCGTCGGTGTACCGCCGCGCTGCAAATGGCCCAGCACGACCACTCTCGTGCGCATGCCGCAGCGGTCCTCTATTATTTTACCTATTCTGTAGCCCGCGCCGCCAAACTTTATCGAATCGTAATAGCTTTTTACCTTGCGCGCGGCCGTGCCTTCGGCTCCTTCCGGCGCGGCGCCTTCGGCCACCACCACTATGCTGAAGTGCTTGCCGCACTGCATGCGCGCGGCAATGGCGGCGGAAATTTCGTCGGCGTTATAGGGTATTTCGGGAATCAGTATTATGTCCCCGCCTCCGGCCACTCCGGCGCGCAGGGCTATCCAGCCCGCGTAGCGGCCCATGGTCTCGACTATCATCACGCGGTGATGCGCCTCGGCGGTGGAGTGCAGTCTGTCCACGGCGTCGGTTGCAAGCGACAGGGCGGAATCGAAGCCCACGGTCACGTCGGTTCCTGTAAGGTCGTTATCAATGGTTTTGGGCGCGGCGGTTATGAAAAGTCCTTTTTCGGCCAGACGGTCTGCTATGGAAAGCGTGCCGTTTCCGCCTATTACCACCAGCGCGTCTAGGTTATGTTTTTTATATGTTGCCACAACCTTGTCCGATACGTCCTGCGGCGTGTCGGCCGTGCCGAATGGCGGCACGCTGTAGCTAAAGGGGTTTGCTTCGTTGGTGGTTCCTAATATCGTGCCGCCGCGGCAGGCTATGCCGGAAACGGCCGCGTCTGTAAGCGTTACGGAGTTATCCTCGACTAGGCCGGAGTAGCCGTCTATAAAACCGGTGACCTCCCAGCCTCTGCGCAGGGCGGCTTTCGTGGCGGCGCGCACTGCGGCGTTAAGTCCCGGGCAGTCGCTTCCGCCCGTCAGCAGTCCGATTTTTTTTCTTGGCATTTTGACCCTCCGGCAACGTGTGGCAGTTCCTTTTATATAGCAAATTATTAAACCCGCTTTTACGACCTTGGACCGCTTTTCCCACGGCGGAAGTGCATAATCGGAGTGTTGGGACCTATCTACGCGGGGCAGTGCGGATTTGTATTTTGACCGGCGGATTTAGACAGTGTTTGCTTGTGCTATGTAATGTATTGCTATATTATTCCGCCGCCGATGTATCGTACTTCTTTATGAAATTGGCGGGGTATGCTGTTGTACCGCTTACAGGATTGTCATGTCCATTTCATGGGTCTCTTTACATGCAAAAGCCCCGCTTTGAGTGCGGGGCTTTTATGTTTAAGCCGGGATGATTTATTTAGCGGGGATGAGGTCGTCTGCCGATATTTCCACGTCATCGCCGGTTGCAGGCATAGCCGCGTTTTTTGGAGCGATGGCGGGTTCTGGATTAGCCGGAACCGCAGTTGCCTGAGTATCCAGTGCTTTCGTTGCGGGAACAGGGGTTTCAGCGGCAACAGCCGGAACGTGCTGTGCGGCGGGAGCTGCCGGCTGAATGGCCTCTGCGGGCCTGGCGGTTACCGCTTCGCCGGACTCAGCAGCGGGTGTGTCAGCCGCAGGCTGAACGGGTGCTGGCGAAGTCGCGGGCTTAGCCGTGTCGGGTTTAGCCTGCTCAAGCGGTTTTGCCTCAGCGGCTTTTGTCTGGCCGGCCGGTTTGGCATCTTCCTGTTTTGCCTCGGGTCCGGCGTTTTTGCCGCCGAAGTGGTAAGCCACGCTGAAGCGGTGTGTCGTGCCAAGGCTCTTGTAAGGCACGAGGGCGTAGTCAAACGATATGGCCTTCATGGCCAGGCCGCAGCCAAAGCGTATGGTGTTATCGTCCGCAAGGGAGTTCTTGAACTCGTAGCCCGCGCGCAGCGCAAGGAGTTTGTTATAGAGGAACTCCGCGCCCAGACGGACGTAAGCGGGTTCGCCTTCGCGTTTGACAACATCGGCCGCGCCCGTTATGTCGGAGGAAGGGAGTGCGAAGACGCGGCTTGCGCCCATGCGCCAGGTTGAAGGCAGATGCTCGGCTTCCGAACCCAGCTTTATGTCGCCCCAGAGGTTCTGCACGGCCGCGCCCAGCTGAACATAGCCGAGGTCGGCGAGCGCGCCGAAGTCAAATACCATGGTGGTGTCGTTTGTCTGGTCAAACAGTGCGGAGTGCAGCAGTTTCGCGTTTGCGCCCACGCTCACCAGACCGATTTTGCGCGACAGATTTACCGTACCAACATAATCTTTTTCCGAAGTGACGGTTTTGGTTATGCCGCCGTTGGTTACCAGGTCCATGTCGCCTGCCGTGTAGTACAGAAGCGACGCGCCCAGATTGAACCCGCCCCAGCCTTTGGGCAGGGATATGGCCGCCATGCCGGTCGAATCCTCCGCGTAGCCGCGCTGGAACATCAGTCCGGCGGTATTGGTCCTGGCCGAGGTCGCGGGATTATAGTATGAGCCGAACACGTCGCCGTCAACGGCCGTGTATGCGTCGCCCATGCCGTTGGCGCGGACCGAGGGTTCGGTCCCCAGAATCTCGCCCAGCGAACTGGCTCCCGCCAGCGCCAGACTCGGCGTGAATAGTAAGGCTGCAAGCAGTGCGTTTAGGTATCTCATCTGAGCACTCCTATTTTTATCTTGACGTTGTCATAGCCCGCACCGTCTACCACGGCGATGTATACGCCCGAACCGACCGTCTGGCTGTCGGTGTTCAAGCAGTCCCAGATAAGCTCCGAGGGAGTGCCCGCTATGACGTCAGTCTCATAAGAGCGCACAAGGCGCGCGCCTCTAAGTGTGTATATCTTGACCGTCACATGCCCGCTGGCCGGAGGACTGGCCAGCTTTATCCGCGCGGGATAGCCGCGTCCGGGTTCGGCGTAGCCGCCCGGGCCGCCTACCGCGACTATGTCCTTGCCGCCCGTCGAGGCCGCCGCAAAGTCGTTGCCCGACGCGTTGCCCGTAACCGTTATGGCCTGCGCTATGGGCGTCATCACGTAACTGGTCAGGGTCGGCGTAAGAACGTAGTTTCCGGCCGTAAGAGCCAGCGTGTAGTTGCCAAGCGCGTCCGTGGTCGTGGACGTCGTGGTACTGCCGCTTACCGTAACCGTAACGCCCGCCACGCCGCTTGCGCCGGACGCTATGCGCCCGCTTATGGTGAACGCCACAAGCACGCCGGTAAAGTCACCGTTGGCGTTGCCCGACATGTTGGTTATCGTCAGGCTTGACGGAGTGAATTCGTAATTGGCCTTGGTCGGCGTAATACCGTAATTGCCGCCCGCGTACAGGGTCACGCGGTATGTGCCGGTCGAACCCGTTACCACCGTGGTCGTAACGTCGCCCGTTATGCTTACGCTCACGCCGGCAAGCGCGGAACCGTTTTCAGTTACCGTGCCGCTTAATGTGAACGTGTCGGGTATAGCCGTAAAGTCCGCCGTGGTCCAGTTCGTGTTAAGCGATGCCGTGGACAGACTGACGGGGCTGAACGTGTAGTTCGTCTTTGCCGGCGTTATCGTGTAGGCGCCGCTGCCGCCCATGACAAACGAGTAATAGCCGTGCGAGTCGGTGACCGTGCTGCTTGATGCGTCACCCGTAATCGATATCGTCGCACCCGAAAGGTATCCGCCGCCAACGCTTACCGTGCCTCTTATAGTGTAGGTGCTAAGCGTTGCGGTGAAGTCGTTGCTCCACGCGCCGCTAAGCGTCGTGGTGGATACCGCACCGGGCGCGAACCAGTAATTGGTCTTGCTCGGCGTGACCGTGTAATCGCCGTCGCCGTCCAGGGTGAACGAGTAATTGCCGGAAGCGTCGGTTACCGTGCTGGCTGTTGAATCGCCGCTCAGCGTTACCGTAACGCCCGCAAGGGCATGCGCGCCCTGCGTAATCGTGCCGCTTGCCGTATATGTGCTCAGCGTGGCCGAGAAGTTATTGCCCGTCCAGCTGCCGCTAAGCGTCGTGGTGGATACGGAGCCGGGCGCGAACCAGTAATTGCGCTTGCTTGGCGTAAGCGTGTAATTGCCGTCGCCAGCAAGGATGAATGAATAATTGCCCGATGCGTCCGTTACCGTGCTTGACGATACACTGCCCGTCACGGATACCGTAACGCCGGACATCGCGTTGCCGCCAAGCGTTACCGTGCCGCTTACCGTATATGTGCTGGCCGTCGCCGCGAAGTCGTTGCCCGTCCATGCGCCGCTAAGTGTTGTCGTCGATACCGCTGACGGAGCGAACCAGTAATTGGCTTTGCTGGGCGTAAGCGTATAATCGCCGTTGCCTGCAAGGATGAACGAGTAATTGCCGGAAGCGTCAGTTACCGCAGTGCCTGTCGAATCACCGCTTACCGACACCGTAACGCCCGCAAGAGGACTGCCGCCCGCGCTTACCGTGCCGCTTACCGTGTACGTGCTGAGCGTCGCGTCGAAGTTATTGCTCCATGCGCCGCTAAGCGTTGCAGTAGACACTGCCGCGGGGGTGAACCAGTAATTGGCGTAGCTCGGCGTAATCGTGTAATCACCGTTGCCGTCTAGGATGAACGAATAATTGCCTAACGCGTCCGTTGTCGTGCTTGTTGTCGAACTGCCAGTCACCGACACCGTAACGCCGGCAAAGGCATGTGCACCCTGCGTAATCGTGCCGTTTACCGTATAGGTGCTTAATGCGGCGGCAAAGTTATTGGCGCTCCATGTGCCCTGCAGTGAGGCCGTTGTCACCGATACCGGCGCAAACCAGTAGTTGGCTTTGTATGGCGTAAGCGTGTAACTGCCGCCCTGCTCAAGGTCAACCGTGTAGTTGCCGGATGCGTCCGTCGTAAGAACCGTGCTGGCACTGCCGGTAACGTTTACCTGTACGCCGGCCATGGGACTGCCGCCCAATGTCACCGTGCCGCTTACCGTATATGTTGTCATGTGCGCGGTGAAGTTGGTCACCCACGTCATGTTCAGTGAAGCCGTCGAGGCAGATACCGGCGTGAAGTGGTAGTTCGTCTTATCCGGCGTTACCGTGTAACTGCCTTCAGCCGATACCATAAAGCTGTAGTAGCCCGTGTCGTCGGTTGTCGTGTTCAGCGTTCTGTCGCCGGTCAGACTGACCGTAGCGCCCAGCAGCGGAGCACCGGCGTAGTATACATAACCCGCCACCGTGTAGCTCGAAAGCACCGCCGTGAAGTTCTGCGTGCTGTCGGCTGTCAGCGAGGATATGGTCGCATTGGTCGGCGTGAACCCGTAGTGCGTCTTCGCCGGCGTTAATGTGTACGCGCCAAGCGCGTCAAGCGTGAAGCTGTAATTGCCCGAAGCGTCCGTTACCGTGCTCGTTGTCGAACTGCCTGTTACAGACACCGTAACGCCCGCAAGAGCATTGCCGCCGGATGTTATCGTCCCGCTTACCGTATACGTGTCCACCGTGGCCGTGAAGTTGTTGCCGCTCCACGGACCGATAAGCGCCGCCGTCGATACGCTTACAGGTGCAAAGCTGTAATATGCCTTGCTCGGCGTAAGCGTGTAATTGCCGCCCACCGGCAGATTGATTGTGTAATTGCCGCTCGCGTCCGATGTCGTCGAGGTCGTGCTGCTGCCTGTTATCGCTATCGTTACGCCCGCAAGCGTACCGGTGCCGATGTTGATAGTGCCGCTTACCGTGTAAGTCGTAAACGCCGCAGTAAAGTCGTTCGTCCAGTTGGCTGTCAGCGTCGTCGTGCTCGCCGTCGCCGGCGTGAACCAGTAGTTGGTGGCCGAGGGTGTCAGTGTGTAACTTCCGCCGCCGTCCAATGTAAAGGAATAATGACCAGATGCGTCTGTCAGCGTGCTCGTTGTAGCGCTGCCCGATACCGCCACCGTCGCGTTTGCAAGCGGTGAACCGTAGGCCTGCAGTGTGCCGCTGACAGTAAACGTGGCAACCGTACCGGTGTAATTGCTGGTTACATTGCCAGCCAGCGCAACAGTGGTCGAGCTTACGGGATTAAACGTGTAGAAAGCCTTGGTTGGCGTTATCTGATAAGTTCCGTCGGAGTAAAGCGGCACAATGTAATTGCCGCTTGCGTCGGTAGTGGTCGTTGTGGTCGAACTGCCCGTTACCGACATGGTAACGCCCGAAATGGCCGAGCCGCTGCCTGTAGCCGTAACCGTGCCGCCGATGGAGTAAAGCGCGTAACCGTAAAGTGACGTCGTGGTATAAAGTGTGCCTGTTCCATTATAGCCGCCGACCGCCATTATTCTTCCGTTAGGAAGATATGCGGAGGACAGGCCCAGTTTCGCGCTCGGCATTGATAATGCTGCCGACCATGTGCCGTCTGAAGGGTCGTATATTTCGGAGGAGGCCAGGGCTGTCGTTGCCGCTGACGCGCCGCCCGTAACCATGACCGTGCCGTCCGGCAGAAGCTGCGCCGTGTGCTTGGCGCGCGCCGTGCTCATGCTGCCTGTAGCCGTCCATAAACCCGTGGACGGGTCATAAATTTCAGCCGAGGACAGATAGGTGCCGTTGCTTATGCCGCCGGCAACAAGCACCTTGCCGTTTAACAGCAGGGTGGCTGTGTGTTCGCCGCGCGCAGCGTTCATTGTACCAGTCGTGTCGGACCAGCTTGAGCCGTTAAATATTTCCGCCGTCTGTATGGATGTTGCCCCGGCAGTGTCGCTGTAGCCGCCCGCCGCCAGTACCGTGCCGTCCGGCAGAAGGGTTGCGGTGTGCATATGTCTTGCGTGTGCAAGCGAGCCTGTTGCTGTCCATGTGCCTGCGCTGGGGTCGTAAAGGTCGGCATTGGCTATTACGGAGCTGTTTTTTCCGGCCGCCGCCAATATTTTACCGCTGGGCAGAAGCAGAAGGGGGAAATTCTGCCGGATTTTGTTCATGTTGCCCGTCGCGGCCCACTGGCCCGTTGATGTATTATAAACTTCCGCCGTGTTCGTGCCGACCGCGCCGATATAACCGCCCGCCGCCAGCACATTGCCGTCGGCCATTACTGCCGCCGCGTGGTTCTTGCGTGAATTTACCATGCTGCCCGTATATGTCCAGCTGTCGGATGTAAGCGAGTAAAGTTCCGTAATCGCCGTGCCTGCCGTGCTGGTTACAAAACCGCCGGGCGCTAAAAGGCTGCCGTTTTGCAGACGCAGCAGCGGGAACATGTACCGCGCCTGATTCATAGGGGTAAAAGGTTTCCAGCGCGTGCCCTGCAGGGCGTTCGCCACAACAAGTCCGCCGGCAAGCGTGTTTGTGCCGGTGTCGGAGTTTGTGACAACCACATTCCACAGTCCCGCCGCCGCGCCTGTAAGCGGCAGCGTGAATGTGATTTTAGAGGAGGATGCAACCGTGGCGGCCGCGGCGGTTATGTCGCTGTAGCCGGTGCGGGTTAGTTTTACGGCCGCGCCGCTTGCGAAGTTCGCGCCTATTATCATGCCGCTGAGACTTTCGTAGTTGTAGCCAACCTGCGGCAGTACCTGCGTAATCACGGGAACCGCCAACGCCGTGCCGGAAAAATTATTTACTATGTTTTGAAATGAACCTCTTGCCGGGGAAAAGTTATAGGTGGGGGTAAAGCTATAACCTGTTTTCTCGGCGGTCATCGTATAGCTGTCATTTCCGGCAAGTGAATAGCTTTCGGTAAGACAGTTGTAATCGTAGTTTCCCGAACTGTCGGTGGGTATATAAAACTCTATGGTTGTGCCATAAACCTGCACTATGTGGATTTTTATTACGGCATTGGCTTGTCCCGTGCTGCCGCTGAGCTCTATGCCATAGCCCGTAGAGGTGCCGTAAAAATCGTTGCCGCTGGATGTGCCGCTCACATAGTGAAACGGGGTGCCGCTCATGTCGCTGATAACGAAGGATTCCATTGTGGAGTAAGATCCGACGGTAACATAAAAGTTATGGCTTTGCGATGCGGCAGGTATGGTTATAGTATAAGTGCCGCCGGCATCTGCTGTAGCTGAATAAATGGCGTGGTCCGTCGCATCCACGGCATTGACTACCGCGCCTACCGCAGGCACTCCTAGATCCGCGTCATTTACCACTCCGGTAATATCGGCAAAAGCGGGCATGGCGGCACACAGCGCCAACCCCGCGCCAACAATCAGGCGTACTAATTTTTGCATAAACTCCCCAAACTAATTTAGATTTGTAGATTATCCCATGTGGCTGATTGTCTGTCAAACGGTTTTTGAGATGCTATTCCTTATATTATGCTTGTTTCGCGCGGCGCATCTTTTGATACAATGAAGCACTGACCCACTTGGAGAATGTCTTATGAAAAAATACGTTTTATCAGCATTTATTTTATGCGCCCTGCAGTCGGCGGCCCTTGCCTGCAGCGCGGCGGTAATATCCGGCGCGGCATCTGTGGGCGGCAATCCCGTTTTGTGGAAGAACCGCGATACCAGCCATTTTAATAACGGCGCGGTGTTTGTAAAGGAACAGCCGTATTCCTATATAGGTATAACCAATGAGGACGACATGTCCGGCCGCCGCGTGTGGAGCGGTCTAAACAGCGCGGGTTTTGCCGTCATAAATACGGTGGCCTATAACCTGCCCCTGCCTTCGGATCAGGAAAAGGACCTTGAAGGCTGGGTGATGGGCGATGTTCTGCGCTCCTGCAAAAACATCGCGGATTTCGAGGCTTATCTGCGCCGCAACATGGGGCCGGCATTTGGCTGTCAGACCAACTTTGGCGTTATCGACGCCGAAGGCGGAGCCGCCCTGTTCGAGGTTTACAACACCAGCTTCACCCGCTTTGACGCAAACGACGCGGGCGGCTATCTTACCGTTACAAATTTTTCGCGCAGCGGCACCATGAACAAGGGCAAAGGCTACATACGCTTTGACCGTCTGGGCCAGCTGTTTTCCGGCGTAAAGGGCGCAAAATATTCGCCAGAGATGATACTGCAAAACTTTTCGCGCGACATAGCAAACCCCATGCTTGGCGGAAAGAGTTTTGAAAAGCTCTATTCATCCGGCCAGCCTTACGCCCACACCGTGCATACAATAAACCGCGCCACAACGGCATCGGCCGTCGTTTTCGAGGGTGCAAAGAAAGACCAGTCGCCAAAAGACGCCATAATGTGGGTAACGCTTGGCGAGCCGCTGTGCTCCGTTGCCGTGCCGCTTTGGGTGGAAACGGAAACAACGCCCGCCGAAATGCAGGGCGGGGTGAAAGCGCCGATAAATGTGGCCTCCATGCGCCTGCGCTCGCTTCTGCGCCATTTTGCCGACGATGAGCATAACGAGTACGCCGACCTGCGCGTCCTGCATAAATGGCTTGAACCCCTTCGCGCGAAAGAGCGGAAAATATTCGACGAAACCGCCGCTTTTGTAAAAACCTCGCCTAACCGCGAGCAGAAAGCGGCTTTCCAAAACAAAATGGCCGCAAGAGCTGTCGCCATACTCGAGGAGATGGCCAAAAAGGCCGCCAGATAAATTCATGAAAAAACTTCTTATTCCAGTCATTTTATTTTGTGCCGCGCCTTTGTGCGCGCAGGTAGCGGTGTCCACTCCGGTGGTCACGTCGAGCATTACCATAGCGGCCATAGGCGACCTTCTCATTCACGAGAATGTTAAAAAATCCGCCGCCGCTGCCGCCGAGGGTGTAAAGGATAACCCCGAGGCCTTCGGCTATGCCGCCCTGCTTGAGGACTTAAAGCCGGAACTTTCCTCCGCCGATATTACCTTTGCAAATCTTGAAACGCCCATAGCCCCCAAGGCAAACAAGGGCGTGCGCTCCTGCGTGTTCAACACTCCGCCCTCTTTTCTGGACGCGGTAAAAGCGACCGGCATTGATTTGGTGTCGGTTGCCAACAACCATATTTACGATCAGGGCCGCGACGGCGCGCTGGAAACAATTGAAAATCTTGAAAAAGCCGGACTGCCCTACATCGGCGCGGGCAAAACCCGCGCGGCGGCGCTTACCCCGCGCGTGCTGGAAAAAAACGGCATACGCGTTGCGTTCATGGCCTTTACCCAGCTTTTTGAACAGCCGCTAAATACCGACAATCCGAATGAGTTTTACGCCAACTTTGCCGATACGCAGACGATAATTCCCTCAATCCGCAAGGGCCGGAACATGGCCGATTTCGTGGCCGTTTCAATGCACTGGGGAACCGAGTACGAGGAAGAACCCGCCCCCGAAACCAGACAGCTTGCCCATGCACTTTGCGACGCCGGGGCCGATATAATCATCGGTCATCATCCTCACGTCCTTCAGCCGCTGGAGCTTTACCACGCCGCCGACGGCCGCTACTGCGGCATAATTTACAGCCTCGGAAATTTCATATCAAACCAGAGCCGTTTTTACGTCTACAATATTTCACCGGATAAAATGGGTGACACCCGCGACGGAGCGGTGCTGTTTTTTAACGTCGAGCGGCGCGATTACGGGCGCGGCGTAGTCCGTACCGAACTTGCCAAACTGCGCTTTGCGCCGATATGGACTTATAACGACACCATGGACGCCGCAGGTAAGGCTCCGCGCATAAGGGCTTTGTCTCTTGACCGCGCGATTGAGCAGGCAAAGGCCGCCGTGGCCGCCCTGCCCGATGCGCCAAAACCCGACCAGCAGGCCGATTACATTGCCAAGGTGCGCGCGCTTGAAACTCTTGTAAACCGCCGTGCACAGATTCTTGAACGCGTCGGCGAAGATTATGTTATACCGCCGGACACTGTAATAAAGAACGCGCCGAAGACGATTGTTTTTTCTCCGGTGAAATAGCAGGTTTTGACGGAATGAGAGGCTGACTTAAATGAAAAAATTAAATGCGCTTGTTGCCGCATCCGCATTACTTATTATATTTTCATCGCTGGCGTTTGCCGTGCCTGCGCAGATAATACTTATACGCCACGGCGAAAAGCCCGAACAGGGCAATCAGCTTAACGAGCAGGGGTTTATGCGCGCCCGCGCGCTCGTGCCCTACTTTATGACAAATCCGGCAGTTACCCGCTTTGGCCGGCCTGTCGCCATATACGCCATGAAGCCGAAAGGGCCCGACGGTTCAGTCCGCCCCATACAGACAGTTACGCCGCTTGCGCAAGTCCTGCACTTGACCGTGATAGCGGATTATCTGAAAGAGGATTATTCCGGCCTTGTGCGTGCCGTGCTCGGCAACAGGTCTTACGACGGAAAAATGGTGCTTATATGCTGGGAGCATAAGGCCATTCCAGTAATTGTGCATAATTTTGCCGTGGCTACGGCAACGCCGCCTGAAGTGGCGCGCACTCTGCCGTATGAATGGGATGGCAAGGCTTATGACCGCACATGGATTCTTAACCTTGCCCCGAACGGGCAGATTACATCCTTTCAGGATTTGCGGCAGGACCTGCCAGCAAGACGGTAAAAGGAATTTGAAAGACAAAAACCGGCCATGTTCTGGCCGGTTTTTTTATACTCTGGAAGGCGTTTTCTTCTGATTTGTATCCTAACCCGCCGGCCGAAAAACTTTGGCGTGAAATTTGACGCTGCGTTTTTGCTGCCATGCGTATTAAACGGAAGTATCGTCGGTAAAACAGTTGTAAAGCGTATGGCCATGGCTCTTGCTGGGCTTGCGCAGTAACCCGCATATTTGCGGCGGTTAATACCTGAAAACGCGGCTTTGCCGCCGCAAAAAAGCCCCGCCGAAAAAACGGCGGGGCCTTCTCATTGATAGATTGGACTGTCAGCTTTTCTTTTCTTCCAGATATTCCTGCTCGGCGTTTACGCCCCAGACATGTTCATCCATAGCTCTGCCCGCTTTTATATTTTCGGCCGCCGCCATGCCGCTTAACATGGAGTGGTCCATATTGTTGTAGCGGTGGGTGCCGTTTCGTCCGATGAGGTATAGATTGCCGATGCCTGACAGAAAATCCTTAATTTTCGGGAACGATTCGTACGCGCCGAAATAGGCGGGATAGGCTTTTTTTACGCGGATTACCGTCGAGTCCAGCACCCCGTCCCTTGCTATAAAACCGATTTTAACGAGCTCGTCGGCGGCAAGGGCCGCCAGCTCCCCGTCAGTCTTGGACCAGATGTCGTCGCCTGTGTTACAGAAGTATTCCATGCCAAGGGAAACCTTTGTTTTGTCCTTCAGCATTGCCGCGCTGAAATTGTTGTATATTTCCATGCGTCCGGCTTTCATGTCCGGTTCCTGCAGATAAATCCAGTGGTCGGGAATCCACGGCCCGCCGGTCTTTACGCCGGTGTCATTTTTTACGAGCATTTTATCGGCCAGCAGACCGACTATTATCAAATCGCGGTACTGAAGGTCGGCGGCAGTTTCACGCACGTCGGCTGGCACGTTCCCATTTAATCCGCTTACGAGGTCTTTTATGGGCATTGAGGAAATGAAGCAGTCGGCTGTTGTATCGAACTGCTGTCTGGTGCTTAGTTCCTTTATGGTCGCTGAAACTATCTTGCCTCCGTCCAGCTTCAGTGAAACGACTTCGCATCCCGTGTGTATTTCTCCGCCGAGGGAGGTTATTTTTTTAGCGGCGGCTTCCCACATCTGCCCAGCTCCGAATTTGGGGTAAAGGAAGGTTTCTATAAGGCTGGTTTCGACGTTTTTCTGGCGCAGGTCACGGCGTGAAAAAAGCTTGCCGAGTGCGTCTTTTATTATGCTTGCTATGGAAAGATTTTTTATGCGCTGCGCTCCCCAGTCGGCCTTGATATCCTTGCAGGAAACGCCCCAGACCTTTTCGGTGTAATCCTTGTAAAACGTGTGGTAGAGTTCCGCGCCGAAGCGGTTTATGAAAAAATCCTCCAGCGATTTTTCCTCGCGCTTGGGCGTCAGCTTGGCCTTTAAGTAACTTGTCAGAATTTTTATTATCCGCACCGGTCCAAGGCCGAGCGCCAGTTTTATACCGGGCGAAACAGGATAGTCGAAAAATCTGCGCAGAAAATAAATGCGGGTATACCGGTCTTTTACAAGCAGGCGGTCGTCGTTATCCTCGCGGGCTTTCCGCACGGGCAGGAGATTTTGCCACCAGCGCATTACCCTGTCTGATTTGGAAAAAAAACGGTGCGGCCCTATATCAATGCGGTTTCCTTTATATGAGTGCGTGCGCGAAATGCCGCCGACCGCGTTTTCTGCCTCGTAAATAACGGGCAGAACATCGGTCGTTTCCAGCAGTTCAAGCGCGGCGGCCAGTCCGGCGGGGCCCGCGCCGATTATGACGGCTTTTTTTGTTCGCATTGCAAGTCCGCGGGAAAATAAGGATATTTTTATTCTAGCGGGACGGCGTTTTACTGTCAATGCGGAGCGGTCGGCTTTGCCCGTTGACTTTTTTATTATACTGGTGTATACTTTTACAGACGTATAGTAATGGAGGATTTATGACACGCCCCGCATCCGGTACCGATTTGAAACTGCTTGCCGCAGGCAGAAAACTGGCGGCGCAAAACGGCCTTTCCGGCCTGAGTATCAGGGAAGTCTGCGCCATGGCCGGAGTAAATCTCGGCATGTTCCACTATCATTTCAAGAGCAAGAAAAATTTCGAGCAGGCAATATTAAAGGATATATATTCCGCTTTCATGGAAACCCTGCATCTGGAAGTGGCGACGGGCAAAACCCCGCGGGAGCGCCTTAAAAATGTTCTTCGCGCCTTTGGCCGCATGGCGCGCGATAACCGCGCGCTCGTTGCCGTTATTTTCAAGGACGTAGCCAACGGAAACAAAGAAACCATGGCTTTTGTCCGCGGCAATTTTATCGAGCATGTGCGGCTGGTCCATAAAGTGCTAGTGGAATGCCGCCGCGCCGGAATAATGACGGGCATGTCCCTGCCAAATATGCTTGTCTGTCTTGTGCTGCCGGTGGTAATACCCTGCGCTGGCGTGGGGCTTGTTGAAAAAAGCGGGGCGGGCGATTTCTTTCCCGTGCCGATGGTTTTTGTTCGCAGGTCACTGCTTACCGACAAGGCCATAGACGAACGCGTGGAAGCCGTTCTGCGCATGACCGAAAGGGGGGGATATGACGCGTAATTTTTACCTGCCGCTGTGCCTTGCCGCGCTTTTTGGCGCGGCGGCTAATGCAAGTGCCGCCGACATGGTGGCTTTCTCCCTTGCCGATACCGAAAAACAGGCGCTGGCGTTTTCACCCTCCCTTAAAAGCGCTGAAGCGGAACTGGCTGCGGCTCAGGCCGCGGTAAAGGCCCAGCGTTCAGCCACCCTGCCGCGCGTAATGCTTGAAGGCAATGCAAAATACTCAACGCGCGTCGCCAAGATAAACAACATGCAGCTTGGCGATAACTGGAACTACTCGCTTGGCCCTTCTGTCTACTGGACGGCTTTTGACAAAGGCTCCCTGCGCTTTGCGCTTGAGTCGGCCGAACATACCGCCGCCGCCCGCGCCGAGGACGCCGAAAACGTGCGCCGTCAGGTGCTTTTTGCCGCGCGCAGTGCGTATTTTCAGCTTCAGCTTTCGCTTGCGCAGGTACAGCTTATTGGCGACCAGCTTAAACTTTCCTCCGACCAGTACCGCGATATCGCCTTAAATGTCAGGGCCGGAACCAAAAGCAGACTCGACGAGCTTATGGCGCATCAGGATGTGCTTGCCCGTCTGCGCGAACTGCGCTCCGCGCGCAACAGTCTATCCGCCGCAGTGCGCGATTTGGCCTCGCTTACCGGTCAGGAACTGCGCTTTGACCCGTCGCTTGGCCTTGATGCCCGCATGACCGACAGTACCTATACGGGAGCCGAGCCCGCGTCCGTCTATATCGCCGCAGATTCCTCGTCCGACCTGTTTTCCCGCATGGGCGGCTACGCGGCTTCAGCGCCCGATCTGTCGGCCCCCAGCCTGCGTGCGCTTGAGCAGCTTGCCGCTTCCTATAAAAGCATGTCCGCCGTCTATAATTCGGACAAATGGCCCAAACTTCAGCTTTCGGCGCGCACCTCGCTCGATTATCCCAACGGCCCGTCGCTTTACAGCTTTAACCAGAACTCGGCGGGCATAACGCTGTCCGTTCCGCTTTTTGAAGGCGGTAAAAACGATGCCCGCTCGCTTGAGGCGCAAAACAAGGCCCAGTCGGCCGATGAAAAACGCGCCGACCTTGCCCGCTCCATAACCCGCGATTTTCTTAAGGCGCGCGACCATTATAACGCGCTTGCGGCCCAGCAGGGAATCAACACACGCTTTGCCGCCGAGGCTCAGGAGGCCGCGTCGCTTACCTACGCCTCATACAAGGCGGGCCGCTCGACCTATCTGGAAGTGCAGAGCGCAAACCTGCGCGTGCTTTCCGCGCGCACCATTCTGGCAAATACCGACGCCCAAATGCTTATCGATCTGGCCCTGCTGGCCAGTCTGGGAAAATAGGAGAACAGTATGAAAAAAGTTTTGATTATTCTGGTCGTTGCCGCTCTTGCTGGCGGCGTGTGGTGGAAGACGCGCGGCGGCGGTGATTTCCTTTACGCCGGAACCGTCGAGGCCACGGAAGTAGATTTGTCCGCCCGCATAAGCGGCGTCATATCCTCCTATAAGGTTCGCGAGGGCGATGCGGTAAAAAAGAACGCCCTGCTGGTTTCTCTTGACTGCGACGACGTGCGCCTTGCCGCCGACATTGCCCGCAAGGATTTCAAGCGCGCCGAGGAACTTTACCATGCCGGTTCGCTTTCCAAGGAAAATTACGACCGGCTTAAATACCGCAGCGACGATTCCTCCCTCCGGCAGGACTGGTGCCGCGTGAAATCGCCCGTAAACGGCACGGTGCTTTACAAGTATCACGAGGACGGCGAACTTGTCGCTCCCGGCACTAAACTGGTTACCGTGGCCGATTTAAGCGAGGTGTACGCCTACGTCTATGTGCCGCACGACATGGTTGTAAAACTCGCCCTCGATATGCCGGTTACCGGCGTTTTGCCGGAAGCTCCGGGCAAAACCTTCGCCGGAAAGATTACCGTCATAAATCAGGAAGCGGAATTTACGCCAAAAAACGTGCAGACGCGCTCCGCCCGCACAAGCCTCGTCTTCGGCGTGAAGGTGGTGTTTCCAAACGCCGAAAACGTGCTCAAGCCCGGCATGACGGTCGAAGTTAATCTGCCCAAGTGAGAATTTTATGGAACCGGTAAGCATAGCGGTCGAAAGCCTTTCAAAACGTCTTGCCGGCACACAGGCGCTTTCCGGCGTGCGCGCACATTTTGAGGGCGGCGCGTTAAACGGTCTTATCGGTCCCAACGGGGCGGGCAAGACAACGCTTATCCGCCTGCTTGCCGGACTGCTGCACCCCGACGAGGGAAGCATAACTTTTACCAGCGCGGGAGCCGTTGTCCCCTTTGAGGAAATACGCCCCAAAATCGCCTATTTTCCGCAGGAGCCGTGTCTGTATCCCGACCTGTCCTGTTTCGAGCATCTTCAGTTTTTCGCCGACCTTTATAAACTGCCGCAAAAGGAATTTGAAACCAAAAGCGCGGAGCTTCTTCACCTTGCGCGGCTTGAAAAATTCCGCACCCGCCGCGCGGGACAGCTTTCCGGCGGCATGTATAAAAAACTTGGCCTTATCTGCGTACTCCTGCACGACCCCGCCGTACTGCTTTTGGACGAGCCTACTATCGGCGTTGACCCCGTAAGCCGCCGCGAGCTCTGGCAGCTTATGTACCGCCTTAGCGCGGGCCGCATGACCATAATACTTTCAACTTCCTACATGGACGAGGCGGAACGCTGCGCGCGGGTGAATTTGCTGGACTCCGGACGAGTGCTTGGCGCGGGCCGCCCGACTCAGCTTCTTGAGGAACTGGGCGCGAAAAGTTTCGAGGAAGTATTTCTGCGCGGAGGCGTAAAATGAACGGCCAGCCTGCGGTGTCGGTTGAAAAACTTGTAATCGCCTTCGGCGCGTTTCACGCCGTGGACGGTATTTCCTTCCGCGTGGAGCGCGGCGAAATTTTCGGCTTTCTGGGTGCAAACGGCGCGGGCAAAACAACCACCATACGCGCGCTCTGCGGTCTGCTGCTTCCGACGGCAGGCAAAATCAGCGTGGCGGGGCAGGACATAAACGCGGGGCTTAAAAACATAAAGGCGCGGGTGGGTTATATGTCACAGAAATTCACGCTTTACCCCACGCTTACCGTGCGCGAAAATATCGCTTTCGCGGGTGCGCTCAGAAAGATGACCCCAGCCGATATTTCCAAACGCTCGTCCGAGCTTTTCCGCTTTACGGGCTTTGACCGCGACATGGATGAAAAGGTCAAAAATCTGCCCGGCGGCGTTAAGCAGATTGTGGCGCTGTGCGCCTGCCTGCTGCACGACCCCGAAATTATATTTTTAGACGAGCCCACCGCAGGCGTCGCGCCGTCATCGCGCGCGCTTTTCTGGAGCCTTATAGGCACGCTCGCCAAAGCGGGCAAGACCGTGTTTGTAACAACACATTACATGGATGAAGCCGAGCAGTGCGGCCGCATTGCGCTTATGCAGGCGGGAAAGATTATCGCCTTAGATACTCCTGCCATGCTAAAGAAAAACAATTTTCCCTCGCCTTTTTATGAAATTACTCCGCCGGAGGGTGACAACGCGGCTTTTGAGACTTTGCTTACCGCAAGCGGCGCGGGGCCCGTACAGCCCTGCGGTCTGCACTTTCATCTTGAGGCGCAAAATGCCGCCGCGTGGAAGAATTTTTGCGCCGCGCAGGAAGGAAAATTCACCTTCCGGCCAGTCGCGCCGACGCTTGAGGACGTGTTTCTTAAACTGGTCGGAGGGGGGGACAAATGATAAGCCTTTCCCGCGTGCGCTCCATACTGCGCAAGGAGCTCCGCCACATTTTCCGCGACCCGTTTACTCTGGGCATGGCGCTGGGGCTGCCGGTGATTTTGCTGGTTGCCTTCGGCTATATCATTGACCTTAATTACGGCGACATACGCCTTGTCCTTCAGGACCGCGACAATACCCGTATTTCGCGCGAGTTCGCGCGCTCCTTCTCCTCATCCGGCTATTTTACGCTTCTGCCGCATAATCCGGCGGAGTCCGCCTCCGCCCTTTTGGCGCGCGGCGCGGCGGCGGGGTCGCTGGAAATTAAAAAAGATTTCGGCCGCAATATAAAATCCGGCCGCACGGGAGAGGCTCAGCTGCTTATCGACGGCACGGACAATTCCAAGGCCGGTGTCGCGCTAAGCTATGTAAGCGGCATACTGGCCGCCGACCAGACAAAATTCGCGGCCGCGCCACTGCCGCCGTCGCCGCAATTGCGCACGCGCTTTCTCTTTAACCCGGAACTTAGCAGCCGGTGGTTTATAGTGCCGGGGCTAACCTGCATAATCATCGGCCTTCTGTGCGTGCTTATGACCGCGCTTACCGTGGCGCGCGAATGGGAAAACGGCTCAATGGAAATGCTTTTGTCCACGCCTGTTCACCCGCTTGAAATAGTGCTCGGCAAACTGACGCCATACCTGTTTCTGGGTCTTTTGGCCGCTTTGCTTGTGTACATTACCGCAAGGCTTGTTTTCGGCGTGCCGTTTGAGGGCAGTCATCTTTTGTACTGGCCGTCGTGCATGTTATTTATAACGGCCGCGCTGTCGCAGGGCCTGCTTATTTCGGTTATTACGCGCCAGCAGCAGATAGCCATGCAGCTTTCGATGATTTCCGGCCTGCTGCCGGCCATGCTTCTTTCGGGCTTTATATTTCCCGTGGAGAGCATGCCCGCGTTTTTCCGTTACTTCACCATGATTCTGCCCCCGCGCTGGTTCATGGAAATCAACCGCGGCATTTTCCTTAAAGGCTCGTCGCTTACGGAACTGGCCGTGCCGCTTTGCGCGCTTGCCGCGCTTGACTTGCTGCTTATAACGGCGGCCGTAAAAAAATTCAAGACGGACGTGGAGCCCTGATATGAATCCGACCATAAAGGGTTTTATAAAAAAAGAACTTTCCCAGACTCTGGGCGACGTGCGCATGAAGGCGATGATTTTTGTCGCGCCGCTTCTTGAGCTGGCTATTTTCGGCCTGGCGCTTTCAAGCGAGGTGCGAAACATAAAGCTCGGCGTTGTGTGCAGTCCGTCCGACATGCTGGGCCGCCGCATAGAAGAACGCGCCGCGGCAAGCGGCTGGTTTAATCCCGTCATACTGCCGGCCGACGCACAGCGCGACTACGCGAGCCTGCTGAAGTCTTCGCGCGCCGAGGCAGTGCTTGTCCTTCCCTCCCGCACCCTTGCCCGCGATGCCGCGCGGCAGGACGCGGATGTTCAGCTTATAATAGACGCGTCCAACGCCTCCCGCGCCAGACAGGTGGAACAGTATGTAAAAAACATTCTCTCTGAGGTGCAGGGCGGCGCGCAGTCCGCTTCCGTACCACTGCCGGTAAGCCTGTCCGTGCGGGTGCTTTTTAATCCCGCAATGGAGTCGTCCTACTTCATGGTTCCCGGCGTGCTGGGGCTTATTTTGTGCCTTACAACGATTATAGTCACGGCCATGTCGATAGCGCAGGAACGCGAAACCGGAACCATTGAAACCCTCATATCCGCGCCGGTGGAAAACTGGGAGATTCTGGCCGGCAAGACCATTCCCTACATGCTTATCGCCGCAATTGAAATGCCTATTGTGATTACGGCCGCCGTGCTCATCTTCGGCGTTCCCGTGCGCGGCCCGCTGTGGCAGCTTGCGCTTTTGGGACTGGCCTTTATTTTCGCCATGGTAAACGTGGGCGTACTGATATCCACTTTCGTTAAAAACCAACAGCAGGCCATGATGGGCAGTTTCATGTTCATGTTTCCGGCCATACTAATATCGGGCGTAATGTTTCCGGTGGAAAACATTCCCGCGCCCGCCCGCGTGCTTGCGTATCTTAACCCGCTTACCTATTTCATACGCTGCCTGCGAAACATCATGCTCGTCGGCGGGGACTGGACGGTGTTCTGGCAGTGCTTCGGCGCGCTGTTTATTATCGGCGGGATAGTTTCAGCCGCCAGCTCTGCGCGGTTTACCCAGCGGCTTAACTGAATTTGCCGCCTTCTGCGTCGTGTGCTAAACTTTTTACATGAGATATCTAGCCGCCCTTATTCTTTTGCTTCCGTCTTTGTGCCTTGCACAGAACAAACAGCTTGAGTCCGCGTACCGCAGTCTGTCGCAGAGCGCGGCCGCAAAAAACGCCTCGTGGGGCGTGTATGTGGCCGACGTTAAAACCGGCAAGGCCCTGCTTGCCCGCAACGAGGATATGCGGCTGATGCCGGCCTCTACCCTTAAACTTTTCGTTACCGCCGCCGCCCTGCACGAGCTGGGACCGGACTACCGCTTTTCAACCGACATTACGTCCGGCGGCAATATTGCGGGCGACACGCTGCGCGGCGATTTGGTTATAACGGGCGCGGGTGACCCGTCGCTGGGTTCCACCGTCATAGCGGGCGCGCCGGATTATAAGACCGTCGCGGCCACGTGGGCCGAGGCAATTTACAGAAGCGGCCTGCGCAAAGTCAAAGGCGACATTGTGGCCGATGTTTCGCTTTTTGACGGGCTTTCCGTGCCTTCCTCCTGGCCTTATGAGGACCTCGGAAACTACTACGCCGCCGAGGCTTCCGCCCTTTCCATAAACGACAACCAGTTCAAAATATGGTTCAAGACCCCGAAGAAAGCGGGTGAACCCGCGCCCTATCTGCGCACGGAGCCGGAACAAAAGCGCATGACCTTTACGGACTTCATGCGCGGCGGCCCGGTATCCGAAGGCGATAACGGTTTTGTGTTTCGCGCGCCGCGTCAGCTTGCGGCCGAACTGCGCGGAACCATACCGGCGCGCGGCGGGGAATTCGCCATAAAGGCGTCCATGCCGGAGCCCGCGCTTTTTACGGCGGAACTGCTGCGTTCCGCGCTTGAGGCACGCGGCATAAAAGTATCGGGCAAGGCGGTTGTGTCTGCTGAAAAGATAAAGCGCGGCGTGCTTTTGGCCCGCACGCTTTCAAGCCCCGTAAAGGACATCGTTTATATAACCAACAAGCGCAGTTATAATTTTTACGCCGAAATGCTTTTGCGCGCCCTTGCCGTGCATGCCGGTAAAAGCGGGTCGGAGGAAAACGGCCTTGCCGTAGAAAAAAACTTTCTGGACCGTGCCGGTCTGGACGTGAACGCGCTTAAACTGCACGACGCCTGCGGGCTGTCGAAAAACAATCTGGTGTCGGCGCGTTCCATGGCCCGTCTTCTTGCCTACATGAACGGTACTAAAGAGGCCGCGGAATATAAAAAATCCCTGCCCTTTCCGGGTGACGGCGATACCACGGGCCACATCCGCAATTTCGGCAAAGGCACGTCCGTAACCGGCCATATATGGCTGAAGTCGGGCTCGCTTTACGGCGTGCGCAGTTACGCGGGCTACATTCGCACCAAATCGGGCAAAACGCTTGTGTTTGCCTTCATCATAAACGGCTACGGCGTTTCCGGCGATGATATCGACGCTCTGCACGCAAAACTTGCGCTGGCCTGCCAGAAACTGTAAAGGTTTGAGCCAGTAAAAAAAGTGAAGTAAACTTTCGTGTTGGTCTTGCATGCCAACCCGCAGTGTTTTGGGCTGTAGTGCGGCCGACAGGAAAAACTCCGCGTTATCTGTACCGCCATGGGTATTTCAGTATGTTCTAGTCTGCCGAAAGCCCATTAAAAAACCGACACAAGAGTTTATTTAACTCTAAAAAAGCCCTCCGCGAGACATTATCGCGGAGGGCTTTTTTGTTTGCGTAAATTACTCGTCAAATCCAGCTTCCATAAGCGCGGCTTCCGGCGTGCCGCCTTTTACCACCGCAAGAAATATGGGGCCGTATTTCGCCAGTTTCTTTTCGCCTATGCCTTTGATGTTGAGCAGTTCGTGCGGCATGGTGGGCTTTAGCGCGGCAAGGTCGGCAAGCACGGTATCGGCAAAGACCATGTAGGGCGGAATCTGCATTTTTTCGGCGATAAGTTTGCGCAGACGGCGCAGGTCGCCAAAGAGTTTTTCATCGGGGCTTAATCCCTGCGCCGAGGCTTTAAGCAGGGCTTTGGATTTCTTTTTGCCCGTCGGCCTTGCAGGAAGACTGAGGCGCACCGTGCCTTCGTCCTTGCACAGGGCGCGGCCCTGCGGAGTTATAGCCAGAAGGGGGTAGCCGTTTCGCTCCGCCACCTCGGCGAAATTCTGCACTATAAGCTGGTCTATCCATGAGCGTATTGCCGCTTCGCCGGAATCCTTCATAAGACCGAAAACGCTTAGCTGGTCATGGCCCGCGCGCTTTATGGATTCGTCCTTTCGCCCAAGCAGTACGCCGGTAATGTGCCCAGCGCCAAAATGCCCCTGCGTGCGCCATATCGCGCTTAGTATTTTCTTTGCGGTCAGTATGGTCTCTTCCGGTTCAAGACTGCGGGTTTCGCCCAGACATACGTCGCACGCGCCGCAGCCGTGTTCCTTTTCCGTATACTGCGCGCCGAAATGTTCGGCAAGCAGGCGGTGTCGGCAGACGGGCGAAACGGCGTAGCGGCCAATGTCGCGCAGCTGGCGTTCAAGGGCAAGGCGGCGTTCGGGCGGCATATCCGTGTCTTTAAGGGCAAGCTGGCGGTGCATGAAAAGGTCGGCGTTGGAAAATAAAAGTACGCATTCGGCCGGCAGGCCGTCGCGGCCCGCGCGGCCGGATTCCTGCTGATAATGCTCCACGGATTTTGGCGTGTTTGCGTGCACCACGTAGCGGACGTTTGAGCGGTCTATGCCCATGCCGAAAGCGATTGTCGCCACAATAACGTCTATGCGCTCGTTTACAAAGCCTTCCTGCGCGGCGCGGCGTTCCTCCGGCGAAAGACCGGCGTGGTATGCGGCACAGGAAATTCCGGTTTTATCAAGGCCTGCGGCAATGCGCTCAACCTCGCGGCGGGTCTGGGCGTATACTATGCCGCCCTCTCCGCGATGACGGTTAATCACTTCCAGCACCTGCGCAAGCTGGTCGCGGCGGGCAAAGGCGCGGTAAATAAGGTTAGGCCTGTCGGGATGACCCACAAGCTTGACGGGATTTCGCAGGCCGAGCTGCTGCATTATATCGTTTTGCACGGCCGGCGTGGCCGTTGCGGTAAGCGCCATTCTGGCGGCTTTGGGAAAGCGGTCCAGCACTGTTTTTAACTGGCGGTATTCGGGCCGGAATTCGTGCCCCCAGTGGGAAACACAGTGCGCCTCGTCCACGGCAAAAAGCGCGGGCGTGGTGTTTGCGTAGGCAAAAATATCGTCGGAGACAAGACGTTCGGGACTGGCGTATAAAAGCTGAAGTTTACCGCCCGAAAGGGCGGCGTAGGCCGCGCGGCGTTCTTCAGGACCGAGGTTTGAGTGCAGGGCCGCCGCCGCAAGGCCCGCTTCCTTTGCGGCCGCCACCTGATCGTCCATAAGGGCGATAAGCGGGGATATTACCACCACAAGCCCTATATTTGCCGCCGCCGGAAGCTGGTAGCAAAGGCTTTTTCCTCCGCCGGTTGGCATTATTACGAGCGCGTCCCGTCCTGCCATGGCGGCGGAGACTGCCTCTTTCTGAAGCGGTCGGAACGAGTCGAAGCCCCAATGCCTGCGGAGAATTTCTTCCATTACTATATTATGGCACAGTTGGCCGGTTATGCGTCAGAGCTGTATATATTTTAGGTGTTTTTAAGGTACCGGACGCGCGGATGGGTTATTGGGGGGTAGTTGGTCCGCGCGTCCGGCTTGTAACCACAGCTTTTCGGCAGAAACGCTGTGGGGGGATATCAAATCAGTGCAAATGGTTCTTACTTACCTAACGGTAAGTATATACAATCGCCTTAAGCATGTCAACAGGTTTTAAGCGGTGTTTTGTACCGGGAGGCGGCAGGCGGAATGTAGTGATGTTTTAGAGCGGGGAAAATCTCGTCGTGTTCTTGGCGCGTGGCATATGGCTTGGAAAATTTCAGGAGGCAATAGCGGAACTTTTGTTTTAACGTGTGCAGGCTATATGTATTTGCCTAAGTAAATACAGGGTATTTGTCCCCTTTGCGGTCATGGGTATACCGTAAAGCGCGGCAACTGAAGCCAAGCTGATTCATTAACTTAATGCCGACGCGTAAATCCACATAGGCATATGACCTGTGCGCGGTTTATAAGGGGCAATTTCTTTGTATACGTTACAGCGGGGAGTGGGCGGAATGGGACAATAAAAAACGCAGACTTTCGTCTGCGTTTTTTTGTGGTTTCAAAGTTTATTTTTTATGTTTTCCGGCTTTGGCTTTTTTTGCTTTCTTTGCTTTCGCCGGAGCTTTCGAGGCACTTTTCACCGTTTTCTTTTTTACGGCCGTTTTGTTTTTTGCCTTCTTTCCTGCGTCCGCTCGTACTGCCTTGTTCTTATTCTTTTTCCCGCTGGCCTTCAGTGCGGTCTTTTTTGTTCCGGATTTCTTTAGCGCGGCTGCGGATTGTTTGCCTTTCTTTGCGGCAACCGCGGCCTTTGCGCCCTTTTTGCCTTTAACGGAGGAATGATGCTTTGTCTTTGCGTGCCGCACGGGCGTGCTTATCTTATAACGGCGGTAAATCACACGGTATCTGCCATGACGGCCGCGCACTTTTATGGCGCACATGCGGTAGCGTTTGCGCATGGGGTATTTTACCCAGTAGCGCGCCGGTCCGACATCGACATGGGTAAAACCGCGTCCCCAATAAAATCCCACACCGCCGAGCGCCAGTTTATGCGCGTAGTCCGACACCAGCTTGTTGCTGTAGCCTGGCACGCGGATATCGGCCGCCCAGCCCAGCATGTGCAGACTGTGCTTTGCCGCGCCCGGCGTGCGGCAGTTCAGCGCGGGGCTGCGGTAGCCGCTTAAAATTATAAGGCCCCTGCCGCCGAATTCGTCTTCCAGATTATCAAGCAGTTCAACCAGCTTTATGGCGATGGGCTTTTCCTCTTCGTCATAGCTGGAGCGCATGAGGTGTTTTATCTGGTCCAGCGCTTGCTGATTGTAGGTGCCGTCTTCATTGCGGTAGGAAACGTCCAGCTTCTCGCCGGTCCGCTGTAAAACCAGCTTGAGTTTTCCGTCGCCGCCAAGGTTTACCGGTGTCGGCGGGGCGGGTTCTTTTTCGGTAAAAAGTGCCGAGGGCGCTTCGTCCGCGTCGTCCTGCTCGTTTTCGGCTTCGTCAACTATTTCCGTGGCGTCCACGGGGGCGGTTCCAACGTTTACGGCTTCGTTCATTATGCCGGAATCGTCCTGCGGTTCAAAAGCCGGTATATCAATGCCTGCGGCTGCGGCGGGGGGAACCGGTGAGGGGGTCGCAGCGGCCGGTGCGGCGGCACGAAGCGGCGAGGTAAGAAAAAATACTGATAAAACGGCTGAAAACAGAGTGGCTGTAATAGTGGAAAGTTTAATCATCAGTGGTTGCGGTGCGTCGTTTTAAAATAAGCGGGCAACGGCCCGACAAACCTTATTATAGCAACTGCCGGACATTTGGGACCAAAAAATTTTAACCGCTTTACTGACCTCGTCGGCAAACCGCGTAGGCCGAAAGTCCGGGCAGGCTAAGGCCGCAGGCGGAAAGCGTCCGTGAAAGCGTCCAGTCCGCAAGCAGAACCCTCTCGGCCGCTATTGCCGCAAGTTTTCCGTATTGCCAGTTTGCCACGGGCGCGGGCTTTTTGCGGACGGTCCCAAAAACCTTTTCGACCAGCACGCCAAGTGCGCGAAGCGCAAGCGGACAGGTGAAAAAATAACCGCTTTCAAGAACGTGCAGGCCCGCGCCACCCGCCGCAGCGCGCAGTGATTTCGCAGTATATCTGCGCAGGTGGCCAAGTCGGCGGTCGTGTTCGGAAAACAGGCAGGCAAAAGCGGGAACAGTTATTATGAACACGGTTTTTTCGTCTGCAAGGCCGCAGGCAAAGGCTTCCTTAATAAGGGCGCGGTCATCGGGCACGTGTTCAAGCACATCCATATAAAGCGCGGCGGCGGCGGGTCCGGCAAGATGTTTTGCCGCATCCGCCATATCCTTAAAAACCGGAGGGCGGGCATCGGTCAGCGCTGGGTCTGTTCCGGCTATTGCGCAGTCGGGAAAACGGCTTTTTACGGATGAAAGCACATAGCAGTCCCCGCAGCCGATATCGGCGACCGCGCGGGGATTTGGCACATGCTTTTTTAGCAGGTCAAAAAGGATTTTCAGCCGCGCGGTTTCCCACGGGTGGCGAATAAAATCGGGCGCGGCCTGTTTTATTTCCCTTAAATCCATATGGCAATTTTACCTTATTGCGCGCAAAGCCGGTATTTTTATGCTTTATATATATTTCACTTATAACGTTCATTGCCAGCGGGTGGGGCAAGTGCTATAATTTTTCGTCGGAAAGTTCGTCTGCGTGAGGGGATAATGCGGGAAAAAATCTGTCTTGTCATTCCGTGCTACAACGAGGCCAAACGGCTTGATTTCGGTAAAATAGCGGCCGCGCCGGAAAACATCCGCTTCGTTTTCGTGGACGACGGCTCGTCCGATAATACCGCCTCGCTTTTAGCCGCGCACGCCGGTCCCCGCGTTACGTTTTGCCGCCTGCCCGCGAATGTCGGCAAGGCCGAGGCCGTGCGGCAGGGCATGCTTTTTGCCCGAAACCATGATTTCGGCAGGGACGCGGACTGGCTGGGTTACTGGGACGCCGACGGCTCGCCCGCTTTCTCCGAGGCGCCCTGCGCCGCCGCCTATGCCGAGTTATTTTATCCGCGCGCGAAGGCGGTGTTTGCCAGCCGCATATGGCGGTTGGGAAGCGACATAGTGCGTTCTCCCATGCGGCATCTGGCCTCGCGTGTTTTCATAACGGCCGTTTCCCTTCTTCTTAATTGCCGGATTTACGATACGCAGTGCGGCGCAAAACTTTTCCGCCGCGACGTGCTTTCCGTTTTTGACGAACCTTTCATCTCCCGCTGGATTTTCGACCTTGAGGTTTATTTCCGCCTGAAAAATCTCGGCGCGCAGGCCGTGGAATATCCCGTAATGGCCTGGAGCGAGGAAGCGGGCAGCAAGCTGGGCGTATGTTCCCAGTGCGTGCCCGTATTGCGCGACCTGTTTAAAATACGCCGCCGCTACCTGCGCGGAGCGGCAAAATGAGAAAACACTGGCGCGCCCTGCTTGCCGCTTTGGCCGTTCTGCTTGCCTTTTTTGCCATTTTCCAGCTGCGCGCCCCTTATTATTTTTTGCAGGATGACAACCGCACCTTTTCCCTTCCGGCTTTTTCCTACGCCTATGAAACGCTTGCCGGACACGGACGCTTTGCCCTTTATAATTTTCATCAGCTTCTTGGCGTGCCCGTGTTTCAGGAAACGCCCGTTTTCTATCCGTTTGTCTATGTGTCGGTATTTTTGAGCAAACTTTTTTTCGGCCATGCGTTTGCATCGCTTGATATAATCGTTCTGTTTCATTTGTGCCTTGCTCTGTGCGGCTTTTTCATGCTTATGCGCAGGTTCGGCGCGGAGGAGGGAACGGCGGCGCTTGGCGCGCTTTTCTGGTCGCTTAACGGCTATGTGGTGTTTACCGCAACATCGTCGTGGCTTATCTCGGCGTCGGCGGCATATTTTCCGTGGGTCATATATTTTGCCGAAGGGCTTTTGCGCGGGCCCGCAATTAAAACAGTTGTGCTTTCCGGCGTGGCGCGAGCATTGCTTTTTAGCGTGGCCCACCATCAGTTTTTTGCCTACGCCATGATAATGGAAGCGGCGCATATAGGCGCGTCGCTGTGTTTTAGGCGCGAGGGCATGGCTCCTAGTCGGCGCGTTATAAAAAGCTATTTTCTAAGCCTGCTCGTTTTCTTTATATTGTGCCTGCCGCTTTTGTGGGCGGTGCTTTCCTCGCTTGCCGGTTCGGCGGGACGCGGCGTGCCGCAAAAATGGGCGGATTTCTCTTTTCTGGATTTCAGTTTTCTTTCGTGGCTGCTGGGTCTTGTGTGGCCATTTAGCGGAAAACTGCTTGCCCGCTACTCAAACTGGCCGCATATGGTGCAGCTTTCGCACATAGGCTATGTCGCGCTCGCGTTTCTGGGCGCGGTGCTGTGGCGGCTTTATAAAAAGCAGGACCTCGGTCCGCGCCGCAGGGATTTACAGGTTTTTTGCGGTCTTTCACTTTTTGCGTGGCTGTGGACCATGGGCGTTTTTAATCCCGTGGAATATTATCTGCCGGTGTTAAACCGTTTCCGCTGGCATTTCAAGATAGGGCTGTTCATGAATTTCTATCTGGTGCTGGCTGCCGCGCTTGGCATGGACTATTTTCTTTCGACGGTGCGGAGCGAAAAGCGCAAGATAGTCTTTTGGGGCCTTGCCGTTGCCGCCGGACTTAATTTCACGGCGCTTTACACTCTTGGCCCACGCGCGACTTTCCGTACTTTTTCAGACCCCGTGCCGCTTACTGAACCTCTGCTGGGCCGCTTTGCCGGCGGACGTATGTTCACCGAGGGCTTCCCCATAGGTTATGCGCACAGTCTTTCAACCGACGGATACAATTATGCCACTTTGTTTGGTCTGTCCCATTTTGGCGGCTACGGCCAGCTTGTGCCCGCGCTAAACGCCGCAAAGACAATGGGCGTAAAAGATAGCTGCGCCTATAATTCCGTGCCCACGCCTGAAATGATTGCCGCGCTGAGAAAATGGGGCGTAAAATGGCATATCGTCGGCAGGAAGATGCTGCGCTATTACGTGAAGCCCCTTTATGATGCCGGTCTTGTTACCGTAGACGGTGACGCATACCGCGTCGTTTTTGCGGATTCCGCCGCCGAGCCAATGGCCTTTACGCCCTCTGGGCCGCTTGCTTTTGCCTTTAAGGGGGACCGCGTTTCGGTTGAAACTGCTGGACAGCGCGTCTTGACCGTGAACGTGCTTTATAATCCGTATCTGCGCGCCCGCACTTCGGCTGGCGAGACGGCGAGAGTTTCACAGGATGACTGGGGCCGTGCGGCGATAAGTTTTGCAAACGCCGCGCAGTCTGTTGAGCTTTATTATGAAAATCCGATTTTCCGGCGCGGCCTTGCCCTTTCCGTTTTGCTTGCCGCGGCCTTTGCCCTGCTTTACATTTTCCGGCGGGAGTGGTTTATATGAAAAACGCTGAGCTGGTGCTTGTTCATGCTGAAAACCGGTCCATGCCGGTGTTTAAGAAACTGGGGGCCACGCATCACCCCATAGGACTGCTTTGCCTTGCCACCTACATGCGTGAGCACGGGCACAGTGTAAGAATTTTCGATCTGGACGTTTCGCCCGCTGACGGTCTGCTCCGTTTTCTGAAGGAAACTCCGCCGCGCCTTGTGGGTATTACTGTGATGACGGCCGAACTGCCGGCGGTAAAGCGCATATGCGCGTTCTGCGCGCAGCTTGGCATAAAAACCGTGACGGGCGGGCCGCATCCGTCGGCGCTTCCTGAGGACACACTGCGCTATACGGGCTGCGATTTTGCCATAGTGGGCGAGGGTGAAATAGCGCTCAGGGAACTTTTTTCCGCGCTTACCGCCGGTCATCCGGCCTTTGATTCCATTGCCGGCCTTGCGTGGCGCGACGGCGAAAATATCCGCGTAAACGGCAGGGCCATTCCGCCCGAAACGGACAAACTGCCCGTGCCCGACCGCACCCTGCTTGATTTGCCCTTGTATCGCGGCCATTCCACGCTGGGCGTGCCGGATAACGGAACGCTTGTGTTTACATCGCGCGGCTGTCCGTTCGTGTGCACTTTCTGCGCCTCCCGCAACGTATTCGGCCGTGGTGCGCGCCTGCTTCCGATGGAGTCCATTTTCCGCGAAATCGACGCGTGCGCCGCTTTGGGTCTTACCCATATCACCATAGGCGACGACACCTTCACCTTAAACAAGCAACGCGTAATCGCCTTCTGCCGCTACCTGCAGGAAAGGTATCCGCGCATGACGTGGAACTGCAATTCCCGCGTCGATACCATCGACGAGGAAATGCTCGGCTGGATGAAAAAGACCAACTGCGTTAAAATCGCCTTCGGGGTGGAAAGCGGCTCGCCGCGCATACTCCAGTCGATATGCAAGCGCATAACTATCGAGCAGGTAAAAAAGGCTTTTGCCCTTACCCGCAAATATAAAATTCACACGCAGGCTTTTTTCATGATAGGCCACCCCGGCGAGACCGCCGAGGATATCGCCATGACCGAAAAACTTATTTACGACATCCGGCCCGACTATCTGTTCCTTTCCGTTTTCGTGCCGCTGCCCGGCACCAAGGACTTTGCCGCGCTTGAGGCCGCCGGAAAATTGAAAGGCGTTTCGTGGGACGATTTTATATTCTTCGGCGAGCAGGCCGGCTGGGGCAACGAGCATTTTACCGGCGAGGAGCTTGTAAAACTGCGCCGCAAGATAAGCCTGCGTTTTTATTTTACGCCGCGCTATATTTTTGACAGAATTGCCGAACTGCGCAGCTGGGAGCAGTTAAAATACATGGCCGAAGGCGCCGTGGCCGTGGTGAAAGCCTTTCTTTTAGGGAAAAAGTAAATGGCCGACAACGCCGGAAATACCGTTAAACTGCCTTCGTTTATTCCCGAATTCGACGGGCTGCGCGGCCTTGCCATAAGCGCGGTTTTCCTGTTTCATACGCGCCTGTTCATTCCGGGGTTTCTGGGCGTGAATCTGTTTTTCATGCTGTCGGGGTTTCTTATCACCGGCATTTTGCTCGACACAAAAGGCCGGCCGGATTATTTCGTCCGTTTTTATAACCGCCGCATACTGCGCATTTTCCCGATTTATTTCGCCGTGATTTTCGCCACCATAATAATAGGACGCTTCCTTGAATGGCACATGGAAGATATCATCTGGTACGTTGTATACCTGTAAAACATTCCCATTTATTTCAGCCACTGGAAGCAGGTCGCGCCAGATTTTCTGAACCACACATGGTCGCTTGCAGTCGAGGAACAGTTTTACATGCTTTGGCCACTGCTGGTTTTATGCGTAAGCCGCCGCACGCTTGGAGGGCTTGCGGTGTTCTTTGCCGGTTTCGCGCTTTTCAGGCGCTATATGCTGCACTTGGGCGTTGCTTTTGTGATGCCGGAATATCTGCTTACCGCAAATCTCGATACCCTGAGCATGGGCGCTCTGCTGGCAATTTTCGCGCGCTCGCGCTATGCCACTGAGGCCACGCAGAAACTAGCGATGCGCCTGCTTCCTTTTGCCGTAATCATATGTGTTGCATGGTACTGGTTTAACGGCGGCTTCGGCGTGTTCTTCCCGTCGGTCTTTGCGCTGTCTGGCGTGGTGCTTTTATGGGCAGCCATGTCGGGCAAGGGCTGGCTGTGCTCGGCTCTGCGCTTTCGCCCGCTGACATATCTGGGAAAAATCAGCTACGGTATTTACCTTTACCATTTCATCATCATCGTTTTTCTTCAGCATTACCTTAACGCCTTCTGGCTTGCTGTTGTAACAGTGGGCGTGGCCTCGCTGTCGTGGTATTTTATAGAGGCTCCTATTCTCAGACTTAAAAAGAAGTACGCACCGTAACCGCGGCTTCAGTCTTCCTCCCTCAGCATTGCAAATATTCTTTGCGACAGCGCGACCACCAGCGGGCCCGCCAGAAATAACTGCAAACACAGCGCGAAAAAGAAATTCCTGCCAAGACTTGTCAGCCATAGCGCGGGCAGGTGTACCGTTGCGCCGTGGTGCATAAGGCTTACCAGCAGGGTCATGCACGGCGCCATTACAATTACGGTGGCAACCCTGCGTGCCGTGACCGGAAAAAGTGCCGCCATGCGCGGCGCAAGTTTTAAGGAAAGCGGCCCGCCTATATAGCGCTGTACTATAAAGGCCAGCGCCGCCTCGGGCCACATGGTTAAAAGAGCGTTAGGAAACGCGGTAAAAAGCCGTCCGTTTTCCAGTACGGCGTTATAGACAGTGATGAAATATACCATTACTCCGACCATAAGGCAGGAAAATATAAGTTCTTCCGTTTTGCTTTTTGGCATGAATCCTCCAAATAAAAAAACGAGCGGCGTAAATCAACTGGACTTATGTGATTTACACCGCTCGTTTGTCTTATTATAACAATTTTTGATGGAGCGCAGGTCTGTGTCAGCCCATAAAAAGCCCCGCCTTTTGGCGGGGCTTTGTGTTTTTGAACTCAGTATTTGTAATGCTCGGCCTTATAGGGGCCTTCAATCTTTACGCCGATGTAGTCGGCCTGAGCCTTGGTAAGCTTGGTAAGTTTTACGCCGATTTTTTCGAGATGCAGACGGGCAACTTCCTCGTCCAGAAGTTTCGGCAGGCGGTACACGCCGACGGCCATTTTCTTGGTCCAAAGCTCTATCTGGGCCAGCGTCTGGTTTGAGAAGGAGTTGCTCATCACAAACGACGGATGACCTGTCGCGCAACCGAGGTTGACAAGGCGGCCTTCGGCCAGCAGGTAAAGTTCGCGCTTGCTGGGCATTACGAACTTGTCTACCTGCGGCTTTATGTTGACGCGCTTCGCGCCCTTGAGGTTCATCAGGCGGCTGACCTGAATTTCGTTGTCGAAATGACCGATGTTGCAGACTATGGCCTGATCCTTCATCTTGAGCATGTGCTCGAGGGTGATGATGTCGCGGTTGCCGGTGGTGGTGACGTAAATGTCGCCTGTGCCGAGTGTATCTTCAACCGTGGTGACCTGATAGCCTTCCATGGCGGCCTGCAGTGCGCAGATGGGGTCTACTTCGGTTACCAGCACGCGTGCGCCCATGCCGCGCATTGCCTTGGCGCAGCCCTTGCCCACGTCGCCGTAGCCGCAGACAACGCAGGTCTTTCCGGCGACCATAACGCCGGTGGCTCGCTTGATGCCGTCTACGAGAGATTCGCGGCAGCCGTAGAGATTGTCGAACTTGGACTTGGTGACGGAGTCGTTTACATTGATTGCGGGAACGAGCAGTTCGCCGCGCTCGAACATCTGGTAAAGACGGTGAACGCCGGTGGTCGTTTCCTCGGAAACGCCTTTCCATTCCTTAACGACATTGGTCCAGCGCTTGGGATTGGCCTTCAGTTCGGCCTTGAGGTAACTGAGCAGTTCGGCTTCGTCCTCTCCGCCGGGCTTTACGTTAAGCACCTTGGGGTTTTTCTCCGCGGCATAGCCCTTGTGAATCATAAGGGTGGCATCGCCGCCGTCGTCTACTATAAGGTGCGGGCCCTTGCCGCCCTTAAACTCCAGCGCCTTGGCCGTGCACCACCAGTATTCGGCGAGACTCTCGCCCTTCCACGCAAACACGGGTATGCCCGCTTTGGCTATTGCGGCCGCCGCGTGGTCCTGCGTCGAGAAAATGTTGCAGCTTGCCCAGCGCACTTCGGCGCCCAGCGCGTGCAGGGTTTCTATAAGCACGGCAGTCTGCATTGTCATGTGCAGGGAGCCCATTACCCGCGCGCCCTTAAGCGGCTTTTTCGCGGCGTATTTTTTGCGGATTGCCATAAGGCCGGGCATTTCCTTTTCGGCTATTTCGATTTCCCTGCGGCCCCAGTCCGCCAGGGAAATATCCTTTACCTTATAATCGTCCATTGAAGGCTCCTTTGCTGCGGATTTTAAAATCTTCATGCCTATATTCTACCGCGCGTCTTTACATTAGTAAAATTAAAATATTTAATCATTCATATTAGGATAACTTATGATAACCGACCTTAACCGCCTTAAAGCCTTTTACTATGCCTGCCGTTTCGGCGGCATAAGCGCGGCGGCGCGCGAACTTTACGTTACGCAATCGGCCGTCAGCCAGAGCATTGCAAACCTCGAGCGCGAAACGGCCACCGCGCTTTTTAACCGCGCCGGACGAAAGCTCGTGCTTACGGCGGCGGGGCGCAGACTCTTTGAAACGGTCAGTCCGCTTTTTTCCGCGCTGGAAGACGGGCTATCCCGCCTGCAGGCGCAGGGGACCGAACCTTCCGGCATACTGCGCGTGGGCGCGCCGGTGGAATTTGGCTCGCGCACGCTGGCGGCGGCCTGCGCTGGGTTTCAGAAAAAGTATCCGGCCGTGGAATTTGCGCTTACCCTTGCCCACCCCAGTCTTTTGCTCGCGCGGCTTATGGAGGGTGAACTGGACTTTGCCTTCGCCGATATTTTCTCATCTGGCAAAAAGTTCGTGCGCGAGTATGCCGTGTACTCCATGCGGCACGCGGCAAGTGAAAAACTGATTTTGGCTGGCGGGGCGGAATATGTGCGGCGCAATCTGTCCGGCGGTACTGGCGCGCAGAAACTGCTTGCCTGCCGCTTTCTCGATTACAACGCCCACGCGCCCGCCGTAAAGGGATGGCTCGCCCACCACTACGGCATGACGGGCGCGAAACCGCGTCTTGCCCTGTGCGTGGAAAGCGTGCAGGCGATAATTACCGCCGTAAAAAGCGGAATGGGTCTTGGCGTTGTGCCGGAATATCTGCTTGAAAAGGAACTGAAATCCGGCGAGGTTGTTAAAATAAAAACGCGCCGTGCCGATCTGGTAAACAACATTTCACTCGTGCGGCTTAAAGGCGGTCAGCCGTCACCGGCGGAAAAAGCTTTTTCAGACTATATTTTCGCGGCCCTTGCCTCCGGCCGCGCGGGACATTGCTGACCTGCTCCGGCTTATTTGTCTGGCCGCTTGCCATGTCCTGACCGACATTCATAAACGGCGAACCGCTTGATGCCGCTTACTTTTTTAAGGGCGGGGGAGGCGGCGGCGCGGGCTTGCTTGGCACCGTCGCGCGTTCCGCCGCCGAGGGATTTGCGCGCACCATTGACACCACATCCAGCGAAACGCGCAGAAACTCTTCCAGACTGTCATAGTCGGCAGTTTCTCCGGCGGCATACACAAGCATCCAGCCACCGCCAGTTTCCGCCATGCGAAAGTGCAGATTTTCGATTCTGAGGCGGTCTTCCTCGGTAAACGGCGGATGCGCGTCGGGGTGTTTAAGGCTCTCCGCGAAAAAACTGAAAACGGCGCGGGAATCCATTTTGAAGCGTCCCGCAAGTTCCGGCGTATGCACGGCAACAACGGTCTGTTCCCTTTTTACAATCTGCGCCGCTGGTTTGATGTCTCTGCGCCGGATATCGGCTTCGGTTGCCACGGGCTGTATGCCTTCCTGTCTGTAGGAAAAATTGAAAACCAGCAGTTCTCCGCCGTCGGGCATTTTGCCGGTGAACAGATTTGAAAAACGTTTGTCCGTGCCGTGTGAAAACAGCGCAAACTGCGTCAGCATGGCAAAGCGTTCCGGTTTTGGTGATCTGACAAAGGGCATATCCAGCCTGTTTTTTGCCGCGTGAAGACTGCGCGTTCCGGTTGCAAATCTGATGATATATATAATCGCGTAGATGACGGCCGCCGCGCAGGCGATTATTATGTAGTGTTCCGTCGTCAGTCCCCGAAAGTGCGCATTTTGCGGCAGCAGAAGGTCAATGTTCATGTTTTATATCCCCCTGATAAAGGCTGTTTTTACGCGGTCCGCCTGCCCTGCCGTAATGCCGGGGCGCGGCGTCAGGCGGGACAGCCCTACTAATATCCCCGCCAATATGAGATAATATAATATGTTCAAACACAATCAAACCGCCCCGGGCTTTCGCGAGCTGGGTGCAATCGACGCAGTTCTAGACTCCCTCGAATCCGTCAGCATAGTTACGCCGACTCCCGTACAAAAAGAAACAATACCCGCCGCCTGCGCGGGAAAGGATATTATAGCCATTGCCCAGACCGGCACTGGCAAGACCATAGCTTTCGCCGTACCGATGCTTCAGCATCTTGCAAAAGCCAAAGGCATGGGCCTCGTGCTTGTGCCGACGCGCGAGCTTGCCATTCAGGTAAACGATGTTTTCCGCATTTTTACCGGCGCCCTTAAAATGGAAACGGCCGTGCTTATCGGCGGGGAATCCATATCCCGTCAGGCCAAGGCAGTAACAAGCCGCACCCGCGTGCTTATCTGCACCCCCGGCAGACTTAACGACCACATAGAGCGCGGAAACGTGCATCTTAACAACGTAAATTTCTTCGTGCTGGACGAAGCCGACCGTATGCTGGACATGGGCTTTTTCCCGCAGGTAATGCGCATACTGGCGCATGTGCCCAAGGCGCGGCAGACAATGCTTTTGTCGGCCACCATGCCGGATGAAATAATAAAACTTTCGCAGGAGCAGATGTCCTCTCCCGTGAAAATACAAATAGCCCGTTCCGGCACAGCGGCCGAAAAAATCACGCAGGAACTTTACGTGGTCAGCAAACCGGCGAAAAAGGACCTGCTGGCGAAAATGCTGGAGGAATATCCGGGCGGCGTGCTTGTGTTCGTGCGCACCCGCTACGAAGCCGCCAACATCGCGCGGTATGTAAAAAAGCTCGGGCACAACGCGGCGGAACTGCATTCCGACCGCTCGCTTAATCAGCGGCGCGTTGCCATGGATGGTTTCAAATCCGGCAAGTACCGCGTGCTGGTAGCAACCGACATAGCCGCCCGCGGCATTGATGTTACCGACATCGGCCTTGTCATCAATTTCGACCTGCCCGACGAACCGGACAATTACGTTCACCGCATAGGCCGCACGGGCCGCGCGGGAGAATCGGGCCGCGCCGTAACTTTCGCCCGTCCCGACCAGCTTTTTGAAGTGCGCGCCATTGAACGGATGCTGCATTCCGATATACCCATAAAGACCCACCCCGGCGTACCTGAGGAGAAATTCGACGGCACGCAGGCCGGCCCCCTGCCAAAACGGCCGGTGGAACGCGACCAGCGCCGTTCGTTCGGCGGCTTTCGCGGCGGCGGCAGAAAGAGTCACGACAGAAACAAGCGCGGCGGGCGCAGAGAGGAAATGGCCCCGCGCCACGACGATTTCAGCCACATGCACGGCTTCATGGGTTCAAGGGCGGATTCTTCCTCCCGCCGCCGTGACCGTGACGAGCGTCCGGCACAGCATGCGCCGCAGGGCAATTACCGGCAGAAGCCGTCGGCTCCCGCACCACGCAGGGAAGCAGCCGCGCAAAAGCCGGTCCGCCATGCGGAAAATGAACAGCCGCGCGATAATCGCGGCGGACATTTTTCCCATTTCGGCAAAAAGGCCGATTTCAGCAGCCAGCAGCACAAGCACGACAGCAGGGATGAAAACGGCGGCGAAAAGAAACCCAGCCGCCATAACAAACCGACAAGACACGGGCGTATGGAAATACTGAAATCCCCGTATTTTTCGGACCGCGGCGGATTCAAAAAGAAGTTCGGCAAACGCCGCTGGGGACGCTGAGCATATATTAAAAAAAGGCCGCCTTTTAAGGGCGGCCTTTTTTATGTCGTTGTAATCTTCACATTGGTGACTGCGCGCCCCGGCAGTCAAGCCCCGCGCCGTAGGCGTACTGACCTGTGAAGTACACGCGGTCAATGCCGGCTTTCGCGAGCACGGACTTCCAGTAGGCTTCAAGACTGGTAAGCCCTTCGGCTTCGTTTGTTATCGCAAATAGTTTGCCATCCTGTCCCCGCGCCGGGAAACCGTTGAAGAAATTGATATATTCGCCAACGTATTTCATATCGCTGTTGGCGTAGTTCCGCACTTCGCGGAATATACCGGCAACGCGGACTATGCGGAAATGGTCCTTTAACTGCGCGGCCAGCTCGTCGATATTTTCCTGCTCTCTGGGTGCAATGGCCTTTTCGCCGTTAAAACCTTTAAGATACAGCGTGAGCATTTTTTTAAGCCGCGCCTTTTCCTTGGCGGGAGGGTTTGACGCCAGCACGCAGCGCAGTGTATCGACAGCCTTTGACGGGTCGTGCATTAGCAGTCTTCCGTCGGGCAGGGGAAAAATCACAAGGTCCAGATGCTTGTAGTAGGCAACTGGAAAAACATTGGCCGGAGAAATACCCAGGTCTTCCGCCACAAGGGCTTTTGCCTGCTCATCGGAAATAGTCTTTCCGGTTTGATAGCGGTAATATTCGGCCGCCGTGTCCACAACGCTTTTGCTGATTATGGCGTAAGTCGCCCCGTTTAAAAAACGGCCGGTTATAAGCGCTCCGCCTTCAGTTACGGTCCAGCGCAATGGCCGGATGTTGCGGTCTATTCCGGCGGCATTCTCCGGCATATATGCGGTAAGAACGTAATGGCCGTCCTCGTTATTAAATACCCCGCGTGTAAGGCTTGCGGTCTTTTCAAGCAGGCCCGTAGGAATATCCGTGGCCTGAATTAGCACCTTGCCGTCCTGCGCAAAAAACAGAATGTCCTGTATCCATTCGTAATCAAAACCGGCGTCCTTTACCGCTATGCCTTCCTTTGCAAGGGCCGCTTCGGTCTTTGCCGGATTGCTGCCGGGACCTTTATAGGTGTACCAGCATTTAAGGGGCATGCTGCCGTCTTCGGGAAATATTGGCGATACCTGTTCCTGACCGGCCGGACGCGCCTGCGCAACCGCGACGGGCGCGGCAAAAGCCGCAGCCTGGCAGCAGGCGGCGAAAGCTAAAATAACAAAAGGCTTTATTTGCATGCCTATATTGTAGCTGTAAATAGTTGTTTTGTCCCGTCCTGTCTGGCGTCATGGCGCTGGTTATAAAAAACAGATAAACTGCCTTGTTCAATGAAACGCCTGTTTTTGCTCTTCATGTTTTTGCCTGCGTTTTCCGCCTTTGCAGCGGATGACGCACGCTCAAATTTTGAACTGGAACTGGACCCTTACTATTCCAGTCTGGGCTATTATCTCACGCTTTCAAGCGCGCCTATGGAAAACCTAGGGGAAACAACCGAGTGGAAAACCTATCTTGCCCTTCTGCGAAAAATGCATAAACCCCGCACCTTAGTGCTTGAAGCCAGCATAAACCCTTTGCCTATTCTTGGTACGGAACTGCGGCGCAACGCCGGCAATTTCTATAACAGCATGAAAGTGACTGGCAACTTAAATCTGGTGGAAGCCGCTACGGCCGGCTTTGAGGAACCGTGGGCCCTGTCAATGTTTCTGGGAAACGTGCTGGAATTTGAGTCGGTAAAAAAATCCTATATGGGCAAACGGCACGGCTATGCCGGTCTGCTTTTAAGCGGGGGGAATTTCAATATAAAGGAAAGCACCTTAATACGCGACCAGTGGTTTGAAGCGGAAATAAAGCTTAAAGGCGACCAGCAGCTGGAAAACCGCGACCTGCACTGGAGTTTTCTGGCCGGCATGAAATTTCACGATAACCCATATATCGCCGACGCTTTCTATTTTGGCATAAGGCGCAGCCGCGCCGACTTTAACGATACCGGCAACTTTTTTATAAACAACAGCGGCTACGAGTATACGCTGGACATCGACCAGTCAACTCTGGAGCCCCTGCGGCACTATTTCATGCTCGATAAAAAATACCCGCTCAAGGGCAAACGCTTTGCCCTGAGCATGGGCGTGGGTTTTATGTGGACGTCCAATAAAAAATACTCAGGTCCGCTCTCAACCGTGGCCTACACTGGTTCCAATTTCACCATCCTTTTCCGGCCCAATCTTGCCTTCTAACTTTATGTGGACGCTATGGCGGGAAATTAATAGACTGTCTGAAATCTTCAGGGGGATATTCAATGAAAATAACCGTTTTTGCGGCTTTACTGGCCTTATGTCCGTCGGCATTTGCCGCCGTGCCGTGTAATGTGCCGGACAGTCCCGCATGCGGCGACCTGAAAACCGAAATAGCCGGTCTTCAAAATACCGATGTCTGCGCCCGCGTGACTGCCGCCAAATGTCTTTCCTCCGTTGCAAGACATAAAGCCGTGGCCCCGCTTTTGCGCGCCTTGCGCGACAATGAACCGCAGGTGCGCGCGCAGGCCGCGCTGTCGCTCGGCGCGACTGGCCATGAAACGGCCGAAAAAGTGCTTGTGAAAATGCTTTCTTCCGATGCCGACGCCTCCGTCCGCGCCGCATGCGCCGACGCGCTTGGCGATTTGGAAAATCCCGGGGCGGGAGCCGCTCTTGCCTCGGCGCTTGCTTCCGACAAATCAGACGACGTTAAAATAAACGCGGCAGAAGGCCTCGGCAAACTAAATTATGACGACGGAGTTGAAGACCTCGCACTGGCCCTTAAAAATAAAAATCCGCAGGTGCGCATTGCCGCTGCCGACGGACTTGGCGGCTTTTATGGCCTGCCCGCCGCGCGCACGCTTGCCGGTATTATGCTTTTGGACCCCGACCCGAAAGTGCGCGCCAGTGCCGCGCTCAATCTCGGCCGGTGCTGTGCTTACAATCCCGACAAGGAGCAGGTGACTTCCGGCATAGCCGACGGTTTCGGCGACCCGTTTTTCGACCCGACTTTCGACGATTACTGGGACCCTTATCCGTATACGGAAGTTACCGTGATGTTAGGCAAGCAAAAAGGCGGTCTGCAGGATTCGGTGGAGGCCGCGCTTACATACACCATTACACATGACACCAACGCCGAAATCCGCGCCGAGGCGGCGACCGCCCTTGGCCGCGCGGATGACGCCGATGTCCAGCCCCAGCTTGTCGCCGCGCTCACAGACCCGTCGGCGGCAGTGCGCGCGCGTGCCTGTGCCGCGCTTGGCAACATGCGCGCCTATAATGCGCTTGACGCCATTACTGCCATGCTGCAGGACAGCGACGAAGATGTGCGCACGGAAGCTGAAATAGCCATCGAGCTTCTGCAGAACCGCCCCGACAATAAATAACTTTTTGCGCAAAAGGAACCCCCGCGGACAATATGTCCGCGGGGGTATTATTATTAAAGCCAACCCGCTTGCCTGACTCATTGGCGCGAATACATTGCTTTCCTTATAAGCGGTTGCGGCAACTAGGAAATTCGTGTACTTTCGCGCTTGGTTCTGGCAAAAGCACTATAAGCTGATGCCCCTGTCAGTGACACCAAATTAGTCGAACAGAAAAAGCACATTACGCTGCGGGTATTTGTGGCTATGGAAGATTGTTCAACTGCGGCAAGTTATAAACGGTTGTTGCAAAACTACTTGTTCTGCGAGAAGATGAAATCCCAGTGGCCTTTTTTTGCGCCGGAGTTTGGAAGGGCAAGCAGTTTTACGGCGTTAAAAACCGCGATGGCGGCAAAGCCTGCCTGCTCGGCGGTGGAATTGCTTTGAAATGCTCCGGCGGCGGCTATTGCACTGCCGCCCACGCGGGCAAGCGCCTGAATCTCTATAGGCTCCGCCGCTATGGCCTTTTCACTTTTTAAGTAAACGCCAATGTTATCCTGTCTGCGCAGATAGGCCGGTATGGCGGGATAGTCTAAATCCAGTCTTGAAAGCGGCATTCTTGGCAGGCGGGTGTTTGTCCACAATCCGCTAAAGTCCGCCGCCGAAGCCTGCGCGGCGCAGCACAAAAGCAGTAAAAGCATCAGCCGTTTCATACCAAAAGCATAGCAAAACGCGCATTGTAAGGGCTATGCTTGCTTTGTATACTTTCCAATATGACTGCCGCCGCGCCTTACTTTTCGCGGACGGCAAAGGGGTGAGGATTTAATGCCGGAGAAGAAAAAACTTAGTCTGCATGTAAAAATATTCATAGGTCTGCTGTCCGGTCTGCTGCTTGGTCTGGCCGGAAAGTTTCTGCTGCCGCCTGTCGTGCTTGGCTGGATTGTCGCCAATGTCGCGCGGCTTATAGGACAGGCTTTCCTTAAAATGATTTTCTGCGCCGTCGTGCCGCTTGCCGTGGCCGCAGTGGCGCTTGGCGTGTCGAACATGGGCGCAACCACGCGCGTTGGCCGCATTACGGTCAAGGCGCTGGCTTTTACCGTACTCTTTTCCGGCACGGCCGTAATAATAGGTATAGCGGGCGTAAACATTGCAGGTCCCGGCCGGGGCGTTTCCGTACAGCAGCGCGAAGCCATGATGGTAAATCTGCAATCCTCGTCCATAATGGGCGAGGTGAAGGCTGTCTCGCCGCATCGCGAATCGTTTGCCGATACGCTGGTCGGTCTTCTGCCTAAAAATCCGTTTAACGAAGCCACCAACGCTTTTACGGGCGGCCTTATTCCACTGCTCGTGTTTTCCATAATAATGGGCCTTGCCATGAATGCCGTGGGACCGGAAAAGAGCGCGCCGCTGAAGGCTTTGCTGGAATCGGTCTTTGCGGTGATGCTCAAGATAATCGGCTTTGCCATGAAATTCGCGCCCTACGGCATAGCCGGTCTTTTGTTTGCCGCCACGGCGGGGGCGGGGTTCGACGCAATTTCGATGCTTATAAAGTATTTCCTGCTTGTGGTGGCCTGTCTGGCAATTCACATGTTCGGGTTTTATTCTCTTGCGCTTAAAGTGTTTACGCGGCGCAGTCCGCTGGTGTTTTTCCGCGCGTGCACCGAGGTTATAGTTACCGCTTTCGCCACCAGTTCAAGCAGCGCAACGCTTCCCGTGGCGCTTAAAACCGCGACCGACAAACTGCGCGTACCGCCGCAGATTGCCCAGTTCATTGTCACGCTGGGGGCGACCACGAATCATAACGGCACGGCGCTTTATGAAGGCGTAACCGTGCTGTTTCTTGCCCAGCTTTTCGGGGTTGCCCTGTCGCTTGGCCAGCAGTTTTTCGTGGTCGGCATGTGCATAATGGCGAGCATAGGAACTGCCGGAGTGCCGGGCGGTTCCCTGCCGTTTCTCGTGGTGGTTTTGCAGTACATCGGCGTGCCGCTTGAAGGCATAGGCCTGATAATGGGTCTGGACCGCGTGCTGGACATGTGCCGCACCGTAATAAACGTGGTCGGCGATCTTGCCGTGGCGGTCTGTCTGACCGATACGGAAAAGGACTTGCCAGCGCCGGTCTCCGTCTCCGGCGGAGCCTGAGCTTTTTGCTATACTAGCCAAATGGAAAACACAAACTTTTTGCTGGAGCAGCTGCGCGAAATCGTCGGAGAACGCAATGTAATAACGGCCGAGGATTCGCTTGAGCCGTACAGCCACGATGAAACCGCCGGTCTTAAACATCTGCCGCTTGCGGCCGTAAAACCCGCCGACACCGCCGAGGTCAGCGCGGTGATGAAATTTGCCTATGCAAACAATCTGTCCGTTACCCCGCGCGGGGCGGGCACGGGTCTTTCCGGCGGAGCGGTGGCCACGCAGGGCGGCATAGTCCTTTCCCTTGAGCGGCTTAATAAAATTCTCGAAATAGACACCGAAAACCTCATGGTCGTCACCCAGCCGGGCGTTATTACTGACGCCCTGCAGAAGGCCGTCGAGGAAAAGGGCCTGTTTTATCCGCCGGACCCCGGCAGTCTTGAATCCTGCCACATAGGCGGCAACGTCGCCGAAAACGCGGGCGGTCCGCGCGCCTTCAAATACGGCGTAACCAAAAAATACCTTTGCGGCATGGAAGTGGTCTGGCCGGACGGACGGGTGTCGCGTCTGGGCGGAAAACTTATAAAAAATGTCGCCGGTTACGATATGGGCGCGCTTATCTGCGGCAGCGAAGGCACGCTTGCCATAGTAACCGAAGTGACGCTCAACCTTATTCCCAAACCCGCCGCGCAGGCCGATTTGCTGATACCGTTTCCGTCAATCGGGCAGGCGGTTACCGCCGTTACGGAAATCATTCAGCGTCAGCGCATAATGCCCGCCGCCATGGAATTCATGGAAAAGCGCACCGTGCAGATGGGCGAGAAATTTTTGCAGAAGGACGCAAATTTCCGCGAGGCCGCCGCACAGCTTATAATTCAGCTCGACGGCGACACGATGGAACACCTGCAGGAGCAGTACGAGAAAATAGGTGAAATCGTCATGGAGCACGGCGCGGAGGATGTGCTGGTGGCCGAGGATAAAACCTCGCGCGACAGGCTGTGGGAACTGCGCCGCTGTCTTTCCGAGGCGCTGACGGCTTACAGTCCCATGCTAAAAAAAGATGATATTGTCGTGCCGCGCGCCAAAATTCCGCAGATGTTTGCCGAACTTGCGGATTTGCAGAAAAAGTACGGTCTTGAAATTGTCTGCTACGGACATATCGGCGACGGCAATATTCACGCCACCGTGCTCAAATGCGATTCGCCAGACGAACTGTGGACAAAAAACTATCATCCTCTTCTGGCCGACATGTACGCCCGCGTTGCCGCGCTTGGCGGTTCCGTTACGGGCGAACACGGAGTGGGCTCTGAAAAGCGCTGTTATCTTTCCACGTGCATAGACCCCGCCGCCATGGAGATGATGAAGGCCGTAAAGAAAGCGGTAGACCCGAAAGGTCTCCTTAATCCCGCAAAGATATTTCCTGACTAGCGGTTTACAAACTGCAATAAAAACCCGCCTTAACCGGCGGGTTTTTTTTATGCCGCGAAGCGAACTGTCCGCACAACCTTTTATGCTTGGCTTGTTTGTGGCGTTTGTTTTGACGGGCAGCAGTGACGCTCTGTTTATTCGTGTGCATAAAGTGCGGGCCACTAAGGAAATACCGGATACCATGCTATTTGGGACCGTACCGACGGGGAAAACATTTGGCCTGATTACCTCCATCTGGCAGAAGGATGATTTGGATGTATTCGTCTTTGTGGGATATACTGGGTGTTTGCTGGTCAGGACAAAACTGCCGTACTGGAGAACCAAACATAGGCATGAAATATCCGTTAGCCCGCGCGCCCCTCATGCAAAGCAATGTCGGGCTATGGGGATGGACCGTATGAAAAGTGTGGGGCAAATGACCCGCGACCAAGTATGTATGACGATAAAAAGTGAATCAGCTGTCGACGCATGATAAAAAATCAGCGCGTACCTTACTGCGGCTTTTTTGTGGATAGCGGGGGGGAATATTTCCGGCTAAACCGCGCAGGCGTTACTTAAACCTCAAAGCAACATCTGAACACAAAAGGAGTTAAGTAAACTTTCGTGTCGGTCATTTGTATCTGCCCGTAATGCTTTGGCTGTACTGCGCCCTACGGGAAAAACTCCGCGCTGTGCGTAATGCCGTGGGCATTTTCAGGTTATATTGGCCCTTCCGGAGTCTGACAGAAAGGTTTTTTCCCTTCGGAAAAAACATTAAATTACCGACGTGTTGCTTAACTCTAAAAAAAGCCCCGCCTTGCGGGCGGGGCTTTTTTAAGTTCGTTTATTTGTAAGCTTTCTTGTAGATTGCCACGGTGTCTTCGTGCGTCAGGTCGTAGCAGTCAAGGTCGAAAAGCGCGCCCATTGTTTCCTTTGCGTTTTTTGCAAACTTATCAAGGTCGGCTTCCTTTATGCCGAAGTCGGACATTTTGAGCGTGTCCACGCCGCAGTCCTTTTGCAGTTTTTTCAGCGCGTGAATAAACGCCAGCGATTTGTCGGCCAGACCTTCGGTGCTTTCGCCCATCGCTTCCGCCATGGCTATGTAGCGTTCCGCCGGAACTTTTTCGGCGAAGAAGGTAAAGTACGATTCAGACAGCATGATAAGTCCCGCGCCATGCGTAAGTTCGGGATAGTACGCGCTCATGGCGTGTTCCATGGAATGTTCGGAAGTGCAGCTCGACGTAAATTCCACCATGCCGGCCAGCGTGTTTGCCAGCGCAACCTGCGAGCGGGCCTCAAGGTCGTGGCCGTGCTTTACCGCGCGCGGCAGATATTTTGCCAGCAGTGAAATGGCCTTTAGCGCATAAATGTCGCTCATCGGCGTGGCGATGTTTGCTATATAGCCTTCCGCCGCGTGAAAGAACGCGTCAAAACCCTGATAGGCCGTAAGTTTCGCGGGGACGGACAGCATCAGTTCGGGGTCCACAATGGAAAGCACGGGGAAAGTTTCGGGAATGCCGAAACCGATTTTTTCGTTGCGCTCCTCGTGTGTGATGACGCTCCACGGGTCGGCTTCCGTGCCGGTTCCAGCGGTCGTGGTTATGGCTATTACGGGCAGTGCGCCGTTTTTAACTGGCTGGCCCTTGCCGGTTCCGCCGTGAATATAGTCCCAGTAGTCACCGGGATTTTTTGCCATTATGGCAATGCTTTTTGCGGAGTCTATGCTGCTTCCTCCGCCGAGGCCGACCACGAAATCGCACTTTTGGGTTTTGGCGATTTCCGCCGCTTCCATGACGTGCTTATGTATAGGATTTGGCATTATCTTGTCAAACACCACGCTGTCCGCGCCGTTTTGTTTAAGCAGTCCCTGCACCTTGGCCAGATAGCCGAATTTTTTCATGGACGTGCCGCAGGAAATCACGATAAGCGCCTTTTTACCTGGGAGGGGCAGTTTGCCCAGTTCGGCCAGTTTGCCCGGGCCGAAAACTACTCTTGTGGGGAAATGAAAATCAAAATCAGTCATTTTTGCCTCCTTTGGATTGGCTTATTAAAACAAATTTAACCTTGTTTAGCTACGGGTTTTAATCTACTTGCCGGAAGGTACGGCCGGTGCGGTCTGTTCTGCGGTTTGTGGGGGAGTTTGCGGCTGTGTCGGCGCGGGGACTGCCGTGGTTTGCTGCGGCGCGGCCTGCATGGGCGATGACTCGGGTTTGGCGCGCAGTGCTTCGAGCATGGCAAGCACTTCGCGTACTATTATATCGGGCTGCTGAAGTTCTATATCGTGCGCGCTTTTTTCGGCCACCACCAGTTTTCCCGAAGGTGAAAGCTGGGCCAGTTCCTTTTGCAGCTGACGGTGGGTCTCCTCTGCTTTTTTGATAAGCGGAGCGGGACCAAAGACGGGGAAAAGGCCCGCTGAAATAACGGTAAGTTTTATGTTTCCCAGTCCCGCGCCCTTTACTTCGGAAAGCTGATTAAAGCTCAGCTGCTGTTCTTCGGCTTCGTCGCCCGCGGTCTCCCAGAAAAGCGGATTTGCAAGCATTGCCCGTATGGCGGTCTGGGTGTTATCGTCCATGCCCGCGAATTTATTGGGGTAGATTTGCGAGGTGTCCTTTACTATTTCACCGGTCAGGATTTTTTTATAGGCCTCGTCGAGCTGCTTATCTTCCTGCGCGGTGGTAGGCGAAAGCTGGGCAGCGTCGGGGCCGTAACGCTCGTTCTGCATTTCGTGGGAGGAGTCAACCAGCACAAGGCCCGCGACGGCGCGCGGACGGGTGTAGGCAAAGTAACGGGCGTAAACGCCGCCCATGTCATGCCCGACGATAATATAAGGAGGGGTAAGTTTTGCTTCCTGCAAAAGGGCTTCAAGTTCTTCGGCGATATTTTCGGCCGTTCTCAGCCTCTTTGACGGCTGGCTCCAGCCAAGACCGGCGCGGTCGTAGAGGCAGACCGTTGTATGCGATGAAATTTGCGGCGCGGACAGCTCCCACCACAGGGAGAATTCGCTTTGACCGGCCTCGAATATTACGGCGGGCGTGCCGGTTCCCCGGCAGTACATGTGCATGTTTGCGCCCAATACCGTATACAATTTGCCGGGCGGCGGGAATTTTTCGCGAAAATACAGGTAGTCCTGCGGTATTTTAACCGCCGGACGGCTGAAAAACCAGGCGTGAGCCTGCGTCTGGCAGACGGCGCATAGCAAAAGTGCGCATAACGCTTTTGCCGCGTATTTCATCGGTTATTCTTCCTGAGTGGCGGGTTTCTTATTGATGATGAAAATTGCCTTGTAGTTTCTTCCGGCGGCTTCGCGCCAGACAAGGTCGTCGCTTTTCAGTTCCTCGGGGTCCGTTACGGTCACTACGCGTATTTTGCAGGAGACCGCCAGTACGGGATAATAGGTGCTGGCGTTTTCATCGCTGCCGCTGCGCACGATATCGTCGATATTGCATTCGCACTGATACTTGCCGAGGGCGGCGCACATCTCAAGGCCTTTTTCATTGGCCGTTGTGTCGTCGGGATAGCCGAACGGTATGCGCACACTGCTGAGGGCCTGCGCCTGTGAGGCCAGAAGAAGAACAAAGGCAAAAGCTGAAAGTTTTTTCATAGCTGTTATTCTACAATAAAAAGCGCCCGAGAAAGCCCCATTTCGGCGGCGGGATTGCCGCCCCGCCTGACAATAAAAAACCCCGCCCGAAGGCGGGGTTTCGTGCCGCGATTAAAGTTATTTAGCGGGTGCGGCGGCGGGAGAGGTTTCTTCCGCCTTGGCTGCGGGTGCATCGCCTGTCACGGCGAATGCTGTCGAGGATATGACGGAACCTTCCGCGTCAACAGCCTCAACCTTCCAGCTGCCCTTGGACACGCCGGCCGAACTCCATACTCTCCAGCCCTCTCCGGCCTTGAGTTCCACTTCGGCGGTTTTCGTGCCGTCTTTGTACCAGACATGCTTGATTACGCTGCCTTCAGCCGCTTTGCCGAGTTTGCTCCAGCAAAACACTCTGGCGGCGGAAGCGTCGAAAGTCTCGCTTTCGCCCGTAAGTTCGCGCTTTTCAACGCCGGTGCCGCAAACGAATTTTTCAATGGTCGTTTCCGACGCCTTGACCGCTGCCGCGGCTTCCGTCTTCGCGGCCGGTGTCGTGTCTTTGGCTGCGGGTGCGGTCTGTGCAAACGCCGCCGCCGAAGTCAGAATAAGCGCTGCTGCTATTGCCTTTTTCATATGCCTCCGTAAGTTCGCGGACCGTCAGGCCCGCGCGCGCGGGTGTTGGTCCCGCTAACTGATTTTACAAAATAGTTCCGCCGGCGCAAGGCGCGGACGGTTAAAAATGACTATAATCAAAACAGCCGCACACCTGCGGCCATTATTGTCAGAGGGGAAGATAATGAGATTCGCTTACCTTATATATGCAGTATTGTTTCAGACAGCCATGCTGTGCGCGCAGGAACCGCTTTCAATTCTTTCAAAAACTCCGGTAGGCCCTGCGGGCGATGACGAACCGTCGGGCATTTCCGTCACTTTCAGCCAGCCCGTGGTTCCGCTTTCATCCGCGCCGGAAAAAAAGGCCTGTCCTTTTTCCGTTACGCCCGACATTAAGGGCAAGTGCCGCTGGCTTGGCACCCAGACCGCGCTTTTTGAACCGGAAAAAGGTTTTGCCGATGCCACCCTCTACACGGTAAAAATCAAAAAGGATTTTGCGTCCGCCTTGTCGGGCGCGGCCCTGCAAAACGATGAAATATGGACTTTCTCCACAAAGCGTCCTCAACGCGATTACACAAGTTTCGGCGACTCGCCAAAATGGATAGGCCTTCAGCCTGTTCTGCCGGTACGCTTTAACATGCCGATGTATGCCTCCCGCGCGGAAAAATTCATGCGCTTTTGCGAGGTCACGTCATCGGACTGCCAGTTTGCCGCTTCTGCCAGAGCGCGCATTGCAGACGAGCGCTGGGCCAAAAAGCACGGCGACGACCCCGAACATGTTCTTATGGTAATGCCGGACAGAAAACTTTTGCCGGACCGCACATACCGCCTTGTGTTTCTGGCCGGTCTGCCCGCCCGCGACGGAAATCTCGGCTCCGAAGACGAAGCCTACGACCAGTTCCAGACCTTCCGTACATTCCGTCCTGTAACCATTCCCGCATCCTCCTGCGAACCGGGACGCTTTCACCTTGTGTTTTCCAATCCCGTAGAGGCGGCCGAATTCCGAAAGAACGCCGTCTTCACCCCGTCGGTCTCGCTGCCTTCGGACAAAGTAACCATGTCGGTTTCCGATTCGGCGAATATATATTTTCCGGCCGACGCACTGCGGCGCGGTCAGTCCTACCGTCTGCACCTTCCGTCGGACATGAAGGATATGTTCGGCAATAAACTGGGCCGCGACTACGATTTTCAGCTTACAAACGCGGGCAACTGCCCTTCCCTTAAAATGCCGGGTAATTTTTCGCTGGTGGAAAGTTATCTGCCCCAGCGGCATCAGTTTGAAAGCGTAAACGTATCATCCACCGTAATATTTACGGCGCGTATTCCCGATGAAAATCTGCCGGCTTTTTACCGCAGCGGCATAATGTCGGCTCAGACGCCGGAAATAAACGGCATGACGCTTCCCGCGCCAAAAGGGCTCGGGCTTACGTCCCTTTCGGCGGGGCCTCAGCGCATAAGCGGCAAACAAGACAGGGGCACGGTGTCGTTTATAAACCTCATGCGGCCGCTTGCCGGCGAGAGGGGCGGCCTTGTTTACGCCGCAATCCGCAAACCGGACGGCCACTGGTTAAAGACCGTGGATAATGTTACCGCCATTGGTCTGAACGTTAAAATTTCGCGCGAAAATTCCCTGCTCTGGGCAACCTATCTGCGAACCTCTCGCCCAGTTAAGGACGCACCGGTGGAAGTACTTAACGCCGACGGGAAAATGGTCTGGCGCGGTCAGACCGGAGCAGACGGCATAGCCGAACTGCCGCCGCTTGGTCAGCTTGCGCGCGATTACCGCTACTACGGCGTGCCTGAGCTGTATTTCCTTGTAAAGGAAAGAGGCGGGACAGCGGTGTTCATAACATCAAAACACTCGCTGGATTTGTGGCGGTTTAACGTATCGCCGGACCTTTCGTCCGTGCGCAGTCAGGACCGTTTCGGCGTGCTTTTTAGCGAGCGCGGCGTGTACCGCCCCGGTGAAACAGTTGAACTTAAAGGCATTGTACGCAAGACCTCGCCCGACGGTCTGGCTTTTGCCGCGGGTGAGAACGTCTACCTGTCCTTTACTGACGCACGAGGCGCGGAGGTGCTTAAAACCACGGTCACTTTATCGGGCTGGTCGTCGTTTACCTATTCCTTTGCCGTGCCGCCGACAGCCGCCACCGGCGACTGGAATGTGACGGCCTCCTTTGCCGGAGAGCCAAAGGAAAATTCCGCCATGACGCATATTTACAGACCGCCGTTCATGGGGTCGGACAATATGTCGTTTTCACGCGGTTTCCGTGTGGAGGCGTTCAAACCCGCCGCCTATGAAGTAAAAGCCGTACCAGCGCAAAACACCTTTATGGCGGGCGACAAATTCGCCGCGCTTATAAGCGGCGCGTATCTTTCGGGCGGAGCCATGAGCGGCGCGCAGGCCGACTGGAAACTGCGTATTGAACAGGCCGATTTCATGCCCGAAGGCTACAGCGGCTTTTCCTTTAATAACCCCGCCGCTTCAGACGAGGAGCGCGGTTCCGGCAAACTTGTGGCTTCCGATTCCGGCGAACTCGACGCGCAGGGCACACTTGCGGTAAAAACCAGACTGCCCGAGCTTAAAACGCCCGCCTATGCTGTGCTTGAGGCCGGACTTATCAGTCCCGACAGGCAGCGGCTTTTTGCCCGCAGCCGTTCTTTTGTAAATCCCGCGAAGGTCTATGCCGGAGTGAAGGCCTCGGATTTTCAGGTGCAGGCCGGAAGCGACGTGGTAATAAGCGCGGTTATAGTGGACCCCGAAGGCCATATAGCCTCCGGCGTGTCCGCCAGCGGCCGCATTATAAGGAAAGACTTTCTAAGCGCCCTTAAAGCCGGACGGGAAGGCAGACTTGAATGGGTGAGCGACGAGCATACCGTAGTTGTGGACACCTTCGCGTTTGTTTCACAGTTGTCCACGTTTACATACGTTTTTACTCCAGCCCGGCCAGGGCAGTATTACGCGGAAGTAACTCCCGAAGGCGGCTTTGCCTCCGCCGCGCAGTTTGACGCAAGCGGACGCGGCGATGCCTTCTGGCAGCGGCAGGATACCGACGTGGTTGAACTTACCGCCGACAAGCCCTCCTACCGCGAAGGCGATACGGCCGTCATAATGGTGCATTCGCCGTTTGCTCAGGCTCAGGCGCTTGTCACTGTCGAGCGCGAAGGAATACTCGAGCACCGCACCGTCACCCTTAACGGCGGCGCCGACACCATACAAATACCCGTAACCGCAAAGCTGGCGCCAAACTTTTTTGTCGCCGTAACGCTTTTAAGCGGACGCGCCCCAACCCAGCAGTATGACGCAAAGGGCGAGGATATTTCAAAGCCGCAGGCCAAGTTCGGCTATCTGAATATTACTGTGGACAGCAAGGTCAACACCCTAAACGTTGCGGTAAAAACCGACAAGACAAATTACCGTCCGCGCGGACGAGTGCGCGTTATGCTTGCAACCACTGACACCGACGCTCAGCCCGTGCCCGCCGAGGTTACGCTTTTTGCCGTGGACGAAGGCGTGCTGGCGCTTACCGGTTACAGTCTGCCGGACCTGCTGCCGGAGTTTTATCCCATGCGCTCGCTGCGCGTGTGGAGCGGCGATACCCGCCCATTTATTTTAGGCCAGCGCAGTTTTGGCGAGAAAGGTGAAAATCGCGGCGGAGGCGGCGGCATGACGCTCAAACTTGACGGCGCGGACCTGCGCACGCGCTTTGTGCCGACGGCGTATTTTAACGCCTCGGTAATTACCGACGCAAACGGTAATGCCTCGGCGGAATTTACCCTGCCGGACAATCTGTCGCGCTTCCGCGTAATGGCGGTGGCTGCCGATATGCGCCGCTTCGGCTCTGGCTCTGCTGAGATAAGCGTTTCAAAGCCGCTTATGCTGCGGCCGGCACTGCCGCGCTTTGCCCGCGTCGGCGATACCTTTAAGTGCGGCGTGTCCGCCTATAACTATTCCGCCTCCTCGGCGACGGTGGTTATTGCCGCCCAAACTGACGGCAATTCCGTGACCCTTTCCGGCGGCGGCAGCCGCACTCTTGAACTGGAACCCCAGCAGGCCGCGCTTGCGCAGTGGGACTGCACCGCCACCGCGGAGGGCGCAACCCGTATGCGCTTTGGCGCGCTTGCGGGCACTGAAAAGGACTCTGTTGAACAGACCCTGCCCGTGCTTGGCGCGGAACGCACCGAAACCGTTGCCCTTTCCGGCGTAACCGACGGAAAGGCCACCGAACCCGTGCAGGTTGAAGACAACGCCGTGCCCGGTTCCGCGACATTCGACATACAGCTTTCCGCCACCGCATTAAGCGAGCTTTCCGGCGGAGCGCGGTTCCTGTTTGAATATCCGTACGGCTGTCTTGAACAGCAGCTTTCGCGCATCTATCCCGTGCTTGCGGGCAAACAGTTTCTCGATGCTTTTGCCTTGGGCAATACCTCATCGCTTAAAAAAGCAGTGCGGGACGTGCTTGACGGTCTTGCCTCTTATCAGACGGCGGACGGCGGTTTTTCCTACTGGCCTTCCGGCGAACGCCCCGACCCGTACATGACGGCCTATGCCGCCGATATGATGACGCTTGCCATTGCGCAGGGCTACACGGTAAAGTACGCGGCGCTTGATGCCGCGCTCAACTGGCTGGCCGACAAATATCTGCCTTCCGAAAAACGCTGGGCCCTGCCTTACGGCGGCGCGGAAAATTACACGGCGCGGGCCTATGCCTGCTACGTGCTTGCGGCAAACAGACGCAATGTGTCAGTGCCTTTTGCCGCTTTGTACGCGCACAGAACGGAACTGCCGCTTGAGGCAAAGGCTTATTTGCTGAAGACTGCCGCGCGCATCGGTTCCGGCCCCGAGGTTATGGGACGGCTGAAGCAGGATATTCTTAATTACTCCCGTCCCGCCGAGACCACCCTGCATTTTGAAGGCGAGAAAATGCCGTGGCTGCATTCTTCCGACGTGACCAGCACCGCCCTTGCCACGGAGGCGCTTATAACCGCCAACGGCGGCTTCCCCGGCGACGAACGCGCCCTGCGCTGGCTTTCGCAGGAAAGAAAGGACAAAAACCGCTGGCGCACGACCTACGAAAACGCGCTTGCGCTGCGCGCTTTTACGGCCTACTATAAACACTATGAAAGCGCGCCCGCGCAGTTTGACGCGTTCGTGCAGTCGGCCTCGTCGGTTCTCTGGAGCGAGCATTTCAAAGGCCGCGCGCTTGCTTCCGTCCGCCGCGCTTTTGCCGGTTCCCTGCTGCTTGGACCCGACGGAAAAGGCAGTGTAACATTCCGCAGGGAAGGCAAAGGCAGACTGTATTATGTCATGCGCATGAGCTACCGCCCCGTGCTTATGCGGGAGCCGGTGTCACGCGGATTTAGCGTGTCGCGCAAGGTTAAGCCGCTGCGCGGCAACAAGCTGACCGCAGGCACGCGCGCCGTCGTAACCCTTACCGTGCGCACCGCGCAGGACCGCACCTTCGTGTTGCTGGAAGACCTGCTGCCCGCCGGTTTTGAAATAGCAAATCCCGCCTTCCGCACTGAAAGCGAGGAGGACCAGCGCGAGCTGGCCGCTCTTTCCTCCAAGGACGGGGATGACAGCGGGGATTTCTATGAACCGTACTGGGGAGAATTCTCCCGCGCCGAAAATTACGACGACCGCATAGCGGTTTTCGCCGATTACCTTACCGCCGGCGAACATAAGTATTCCTATCTTATACAGGCCACCACGCCGGGAACCTATTCGGCGCCGTCGGCGCGGGCCGAGGGTATGTATGAACCTGAAACATACGGCGCAACGGCGGGTGAAATCATCACCGTTAAGTAACGGCATTTTGTGCGCGGCGGCGGGACTGCTTTTAATTTTAAGCGGTTCCGCCGCAGGCGCGCCCGTGCCGCCGTCTGTAACCGTTACGGACCGTTATGGCGAGCCGCTGCGAGTGTATCTTGCCGGCGACGGAAACGACTGCCGTCCCGTTGCGCTTGCAGACATTTCCCGCTGGCTGCCGCTTGCCACCATCGCCATTGAAGACAAACGCTTTTACGAGCACGGCGGCGTGGATTTTCAGGCCATAGCGCGCGCCGCGTGGCAAAACATCTCAAGCGGAAGGCGCGTGTCCGGCGCGTCCACTCTTACCCAGCAGCTTGCGAAAGCCATGGACCCGCAGCCGCGCACCATGCTTGGCAAAATGCGCGAAGCCTACGACGCCATGCGCCTTGAGCACCGTCTTACAAAAGACCAGATTTTAGAGCAATACTTAAACGCCGCCCCTTACGGAAATCTTACAAAGGGCGCGGAAGCGGCCGCGCGGTTTTACTTTGGCGTTCCCGCCAAAAGCCTTACGGCGGGGCAGGCCGCAATGCTTGCCGCGATACCAAAATCGCCCGTGCGGTTTGACCCGCTGCGTCATCCCGCCGCCGTTATGACCAGACGCCGGCAGGTGCTTGATAAAATGCTTGCGCTTAAATTTATAAAAGCGGCGGATTACCGCCTTGCCCTGAAGGAAAAATACCGCTTTGCCGCCGACTCGCGCCCCTTTCTGGCCCCGCATTTTTCCGACTTTGCCGTATCGCGTATGCCCGCGCCCCTGCGGCAAATCCGCACCACCATAGACGCCGACATTCAGCGTTATGCCGAAGCCGCCATAGCCGGACATATAGCGCGGCTTGGCTATGCCCACGTCACGAACGCCGCCGCGATAGTTATTGATAACCGCACCGGCGGAATTTTGGCCTGGGTGGGCTCGGCTGATTATTTTAACGACGCTGACTCCGGCAAGGTTGACGGCGTTACCATGCTGCGCCAGCCCGGTTCGGCGCTAAAGCCTTTTGCTTATGCCATGGCTTTTGCGCACGGGGCATCGCCCGCCGACATAATAAAGGATGAACCTTATTATTTTCAGGACGGTTTTGCGCCGCGCAATTATGACGAGTCCTACCACGGTTCAATTTCCCTGCGGCAGGCGCTGGCCTGTTCCTATAATATTCCGGCCGTGCGGGTTACCGAGCGTTACGGCGGGGCAGAGGGGTTGCTTTCGGTTCTGCATAAATTTGGGTTTGAGTCGCTTGATCTGGACGCAAAAACTTACGGGCTCGGCCTTGTGCTTGGTAACGGCGAGGTGCGCCTTGTAGAGCTTGCTTCCGCCTATGCCGCGCTTGCGCGCGGCGGACTTTACGCCCCGCTTCGCTTTGCCTACGGCGGATCGTATTTATACGGAGAGGGCAAACCGCGCCGCGTGCTTGGCAGGCAGAGCGCTTACCTTGTGACCGACATTCTTTCCGACAACGCCGCCCGCGCGCCGGCCTTTGGCCTTAATTCGCCCTTTCATCTGCCTTTTGCCTTTGCCGCGAAGACCGGAACCAGCAAGGATTACCGCGACAACTGGGCGGCGGGCTATACGCCGCGCTGGACAGTCGCCGTCTGGGCCGGAAACTTTGACGGCAGTTCCATGCGCAAGGTTTCCGGCATAACTGGTGCTGGGCCGATTCTGCGCGATATCGCTTCCTATATGTACACGCGCTATCCGTCAGGCGAATTTACCGTGCCGGACGGCATAACGGCGGCGGTAATTTGTCCCGAAAGCGGAAAACTGGCCACGCCGGACTGCCCGTCGGCGGTAAGGGAAGTTTACGCTTCGGGCCGTGCGCCGCTTGCCTATTGCACACTGCACGGGGCGGAGACTGCGGCCAAACCCGAAAGCGCGCGGCTAAAAATAGCGTTTCCGAAAACCGGCGATGTGTTTAAGGTTGATTCCGAAACCCCGCCCGCCGCGCAGGCGCTTAATCTGCGCAGTGAAAGCGGCTCATGCCGCTGGTTAATGGACGGAACGGAAATCGGCGAAGGGGAAAAAGCGTGGTGGCAGTTGACGGCGGGCGGGCACAGGCTTGAATGTCTGCCGCCGGAAGGCAGTGCCCGTCAAAGCGCAAATCCCGTACGCTTTACCGTGCTGAAGTAACCGGCTGTGTCAAAAGTAATTTGAGAGTTTTTTTCCGCCATGCGGGTTCTGTGAATTTACGAGACGGCGCGTCCCGTGCCGGCAATTTTATTGCAGGAAATAAAAGATTTATGGTAAATCTTCCGGCCTGAATGTCGACAGTAAGTCTTGCGGATTTGTGCCCTCTCTTATGTCCTGAAGACAATATATGACTATTTCCAAAAGTTCCAGCCCTGAGTAAGAAGGATACATATGTGCGGCTTGAAGATTGTGTTTTATGCCCATGTTTTCGAACTTGTGTATTCCAACTGTGCCAATGGCGTACATGACTCCTTTTCCAACTTTCTTTTCATACCATCTGCTTACCTCGGCATTTGAAGCCGATACACGCAGTTGTTCGCCATATATTAGTTGCTTATCTATCCATAGCTTAAATGACTGAAGCGGTGTTTTAGATGAGGTTGTGGTATTTACCAGTCGAAATGGCGATGGTGACTGCTCGACCTGAGGCATTACCCACGTTGCTATTTTGTCATGGAAGAATAAATCTAATAATCCAATAACAATCAAGCCTATTCCTGACCAGAACACTATCCGAGTCCAATGGACCGGAAAATTTGGATACGCAAACTGGAAAGGTATGGAGGCTAAGCCGAAACCAACTGCGACATAATTGATTATTGTTCCTTTTGCTTTCATTGCATCATTATAACAGCCATTATTTAAATATTCTATAAGCTGAAAATATATTTTATGGGCAAAAAACAGGCCCGCGCTTCTTGCGCGGGCCTGTCGGCTGAAAAAGCTGAACGGTTCAGTCCTTCCTTTCCCAGACCGTGCGGCCGCAGACAATCGTACGGCACACATTAAGTCCGGCATCAAGCACGGCAAAGTCCGCGCGCAGACCGGCGCGTATCTCGCCCCTGTCTTTAAGTTTCAGGGCTTTCGCGGGAACGGCGGAAATTTGGCGCAGGGCGGCGGCGGTTGAAAAGCCTAGCTTTCCCTTAAGCAGTTTAAGCATTCCGTCCATGCCTGCCACACTGCCCGCTATAGTTCCGTTTTCAAGACGGGCATATCCGTCTTTTACCGTTACCTTGCGCCCTCCGAAATCAAAGGAGTCATGGCCGGGGGCACAGCCTCTAAGCGCGTCTGTAACCGGCACGGCGTGCAGGCTTTTGGTTTTGAAAACCGTCGCCAGCACGGCGGGATGAACATGCAGACCGTCGCAGATGATTTCGGTAAAAACTTTTTTGCTTTCCAGCACCGCGCCGACAAGTCCGGGATTACGGTGATGAAGCGGCGGCATGGCGTTAAAAAGATGGGTGGCGTGGGTGGCGCCCGCCCTGATTCCGGACACGGCCTCGTCGTAATTCGCGGCGGAGTGTCCGAGCGAAGATATTATGCCGAGCTTTTTTAGCCAGCTTATAAGTTCCGGCACACCGGCAACTTCCGGCGCGACGGTTATTATTTTAACCGTATCCCTGAACTCGGCTATTATCTTTTTTGTTTCCTCGCCCTGCGCGCTCAGCGGAGTAAAAATATTGTCCTCCGGCTGTGCGCCCTTGAAGGCGGGGCTTATGAAATTGCTTTCCAGATGCGCGCCAACAATATTCGCCCCGTCGGCAAATCCGCGCGCGATCCTGACGGTTTCAAGCGCGCGGCGCAGTGTCTGCGGCGGGCAGGCCAGCGTGGTGGGGAGAAACGACGTTACGCCTCGTGATGCCAGCGTTCGCGCTATGGTGCGGAAGCCGTCGGCGGTCGCTTCATTCGTATCCTGTCCAGACGCGCCGTGAATGTGTATGTCTATAAAACCGGCCGAGAGAATTTTGCCGGTCAAATCGACCGTCTGTCCGCCTTCAAGCGGTGCGGCGCTTACTTTGGCAATAAGGCCGTTTTCAACGGCCACGAAAGCGTTTTTTAGAATTTTTCCGCGCAGACAAACATCCGCGCCTTTGAATATTATGGTTTCGTTTGCGTTCATAGCCGGTCTTCCCTCCGTGGTATTCCTTATTATACACTTTACACGCGGGGCTTTTTGGGCGGGCATAACCGCGCAATATTCAGGGGATTTAATGGATTTGAGTACCGGACGCGACACTTCTTTTATAAGGTATTTCCTTACCGCGCTGCTTACCGTATGCGCCGAAACCGCGCTTGCGTGGGCGCTGGCCGTTTTCTATCACCCGTCGGCGGTTGCGCCGGATTACGCGGCCTTGTTTGTGGTCCCAGCCTACATGTTCCGGCCGGAACCGCTTGAGCGTCTGCAATATCTGTCCTGTCTGTTTGCCCTGCCCTTTTTCCTTTATGGTTTTTACCTTCTTATAAGCCGTGTTATGCGGAATGTCGTAATTACGGATGAAACACAAAAGCGTGCCGTATACGCCGCATCCGCTTTGGGCGCTCTGCTTTTTATCGGCGCGGGCACGGCCGACTTTTACTTTTTGCGTCATAGCCTGTTTTATACTTTCGGCGGCGTTATTTTATTTGCCGCTTTCTGGTTCTGGCTTTTTAAGGCGGGGGAAAAAGCGCTTGAAAACAAGTCGCTTAAACTGGCCTCCGCCGCAGTATTCATTGTCTCTCTTGCCCTTGCCTGCACGGGCTTTATTTTCGGCGCGGGCATTCTGGACGGCGGTTCGCAGTACGGTATGCATTTCGGCGCGGTTTTTAACTCCGTGGCCGAGGTGTTTTCAGGCAAATTCCTGCTTGTGGACATCATAAACCAGTACGGGCTCTATCCGTTTTTTCTCAATCCTCTTTTTAAGCTGACGGGACTAAGCGTAATCTCATTTACCCTACTCATGGCCGCGCTTGCTGGCGCGGTTTACATTCTTTTTTACGCGTTTGCCCGCGGGCTTTGCAGGCATAAGACCACCGCCCTGCTTGCCGTCGGCGTTCTGCTGTTTTTGCAGGTGTGGCATCAGCGGCTGGTGATAGACGAAATATATTTTCAGACGGTTCCCCTTCGTCTTATAATGCCCGCCGCCGGACTTTTTGCCGCGTGGCTGGCCTTTGCAAAAGGCGGACGGGCATGGCGCATAGCCGCCGCGCTTATATGCGCCGGCGCGGCGTTTTGGAATTTCGACACCGGCGCGCCGCTTTTTATTGCCTATATGGCCGCGCTTGTTTATGCCGACTGGTGCGGCGGCTTTGCAAATGCACTAAAAAAACTGCCGCTGCGGCTTGGTCTTGGCCTTGGCGCGCTTTTAGTCGTGTACGGAATTTTTGCGCTGGGCACTTTTGCCGCGTCCGGCGCGTGGCCGTCTTTCGGCAAATCCTTTGCCTACGCTGGCTATTTTTACGGTTACGGTTTTAATATGCTGCCGATGAGCGCGGTGCACGGCTGGAACATCGTGGCCGGAATTTATCTGCTGGCCCTGTGTCTTGGCATTGCCGGAGCTGTGGACGGAAAACGCTCGCCCCGCCGCAATATGTGCGTGATGCTGGCCCTTTTCGGCCTTGGCATTTTTGCCTATTTTCAGGGACGCAGCGCGGATGCCAATCTGCTTTTTGTATGCTATCCCGCCGTACTGCTTACGGCGTTTTTTGCCGAACGTCTGCTTGAACTGCCGTCGGCAATTTCACGCGCATGGGGCGGTTTTGCGCTTTCGGTCATCGGCATATATTCCTTTTCATTCGTGCCCGCTGCGCCGCTTGCGGCGGTGTTTGCAACCGAGAGGCTGCCCTCCGCGCGCGAAACGCAGGGGACTTTCCCCGCGCGGGCGGCGTTTATCCGCGACCATGCAGACAAGGGTGAACAGCCGCTTATCCTTTCATATAACGGCGCGGTTTACCACCTTTACAGCGGGACAAAAAATCCGCTGAACGTGCCGGGCTTTGCCGAACTTTATCTGACGGCGGATGTCGATAAAATAACGGACTATATAGCCGGCGGAAAAAGCGAAAAGGTTTTTGTCGAGGAAGGCGTGCTTTCAATGCATACTGCCTACTGCCGCAAAATCATACAGGCAGTAAATTCGGGTTACAAGCCTGCCGCGAAATCGGCGGACGGCGGCATGACGCTTTATCTGCGCAGAATGCCGTGATTTTAGGTACAATCAGGAATCGGAGGATTTAATGAATACAAAAACTTTATTGGTTCTGCCTCTTCTGCTTACGGCATCGCTGTCTTATGCCGTCGAGATTCACGGCCACCGCGGCGCACGCGCCGCAATGCCTGAAAACACGCTGGCCGCTTTTTCCTACGCGCTGGATGCCGGTGTGGACGTGCTGGAAATGGACATGCAGGTGACGAAGGACAACAAAATCGTCATCAGCCACGAGCCGCGCATCGCACCGGAAATATGTCTGGGGCCTAACGGCGAAACGATAAAGGAACCGCCGGTAATTCATGAACTTACGCTTGAACAGGTAAAAAAATACGACTGCGGAACCCTGCAGAATCCCAAATTCAAAACCCAGACGCCGGTAAAGGGCGAAAAAATTCCCACGCTCGACGAGGTTTTTGAACTGGTCGAGAAATCCACCGCGCCCGCCGCAAAAAACGTGCGCTTTAATATTGAAACCAAAATATATCCTTTTTATCCCCAGCTTTCGCCCGCGCCGGAAGACTTTGTGAAACTGGCCGCCGAGGTGATTAACCGTCACAATATGTCGGGCCGCGTAATCATCCAGTCTTTTGACGACAGAACCCTCCAGTTCGTGCGCAAGTACATGCCGCTGGCGCGCACGGCCATGCTGGTGTCGGACAATCATCTGCCGCTTGTGTCTATCGCCAAAGCCCTTATGGTTGATATCATCAGTCCGGACTACATGTGGATTTTGCCGGAGGATGTGGAAGCCCTTCACGATATAGGCGTGCAGGTTGTGCCTTGGACCGTCGATACGCCGGCAGACTGGGACAGAATGCTCGCGCTTGGCGTGGACGGAATAATATCCGATGACCCGCAGGGACTTATAAAATATTTAAGTGACAAGAAATAAAGTTTTAATACAAATTAAAAGCCCCGGACTTATGGTCCGGGGCTTTTTTTATGTATGGAAGTGTCGGCCCCGCTATAACAAGGCCGTGCTATTTAGCCTGTCCGCCGCAGTCCGCAATGAAAGAGGCGGCAGCGCAGCAATCGGCCAGTCGGTTTGCAAAGCTGTATGGCGCGGCGGTCAGCGTTCGGTGAAGGCTATATCTATAGTGGCGGGAAAATTCGCGCCAGTAAGCGGGGCGGGATAGGGCGCGGCGCGGTAAACGGTTTGCACGGCCTCGTTATCCAAAACGGCGGAACCTGATGTCTTTACCAGACGCACGCCGGAAAGGCGGCCTTTGGGACTTATGGTAAAGCGAACCTGCGCTACGCCCTCAATACCCGCGCGGCGCGCGGAAAGGGGATAACGCTTGGCCCTGTCTATGCGCAGGCGCAGGGCATCTAAATAGGAAAGGGTTGTTGTATCGGCGTCGCCGCCGTCTCCGCTGCCGACGGCCGCGCCATTATTTGCGCCGGTGCGCGCGGGGCCAAATGTCATTGTTTCAACATCCGCTGAAGGGCTTATAGCCGGCACAGCCGCCGCAGGCGCGGAAAGCAGTTCAGTCGTTTTGGTTTGCGCGGGTACGATTTGCTGTTTTACCGGCAGGGGCAAGGTTTTGGGGGAGGGGACGGTACGTCCCGCTGTCTGCTTTTTTTGCGGAGCGCCGCGCTTGAGGCGCGTTTGTTCGCCTATTGTGTATTTTGTTACGGCGGAAATATCTATAAGGTCAACGGGTATGAACTCAGGCGGACGCTGAAAAGAAAAAAGCCCTGCACGCAGAAGGCAGAAAAGCACAGCCGCGTGCAGGAGCATGGAGGCAGTCAAAGCCTTTGCGGACTTGCCGCTTTCGTTCTCATCGGAGGCGAAGGGCGACGTTGCCGCGCAGGACGCGCATACGTCCCGCGAGTCCGCACAGGTTTGCTGTATTTTTTTTAATCTTTCATTACGCCGCATTTACTGCCGTATGGCTTTGGCCGCGCGGCGTAAATAACGCCGCGCGGCACACGAAGCTCTTTTAGAACTTGACCGATACCGTGCCGGTGAAGGTGCGTCCGGGGGCCATATCGGTTTCGCTTTCCTGATAGCGCTGGTCGGCGATGTTGTCGACCGCGAGGGAAGCGGTTATGCCTTTCGGGAAGCTCTTCCACACTTTCGCGCCGAAGGTCGAATACGCGCCAACGGAGGTGGTATTGAGGTCGTCGGTGTAGAAATTGCTCTTGTACTGCCAGCTGCCGCTTATATTAGCAATAGCATTTTCCCACGCCAGCACGAAAGACGCGGCGGTCTCGGGGCTGTTGATGAGATGCTTGCCGTCGAGCGCCGGATACAGCGACGCGCTGATGATTTTCGAGTGCGTGTAAGCGTAGTTTGCATTGGCGGTCACGCCCTCGAGCAGTGTGGCGGTGGCGGAAAGTTCCGCGCCGTAAAGTTCCACTTCGCTGAGGTTGATTTTCTTGTATATCGCGCCCATGCCAGGGATAGTCTCACCCGTGGCGGCTTCGGAGATGAAGTCCTTGCCCTTGGTGTAATAGACGGCCGGTTCAATCGAGAATCCGGAGGCGGGATTAACCTTGAAACCAGTTTCCCAAGTCGTCACGACTTCGGGCGACAGGTCGGGATTGCCAACCAGTACTTTATTGCTGCCGCGCTGAAGGGACAGGCACATATCCTCGAGGTTTGGGGCGCGGAAGCCCTGACCGTATGAAACGTACTGCTCAAGCTTGTCGGTGTAGTTCCAGCCAACGGAGGCCTTGGGCGTGAAGCGGGACCAGTAGTGGTCGCTCAAATCGCCGGTCGGGGTATTCCATGCCGGTTTAAGCGGGTTGTAGTAGTAACCGTCGGTGAAGGAGTCGTTGTCGTAACGCACGCCGACAAGGGCTTTGAGCTTGTTGTCGAAAGCCTTGCCTTCGGCCTGCAGATACGGGGCAACCTGAAGCAGCTTGCCGCGGTTATTTATTGTCACGTCGCCGTTTCTGTGGTCGGTGTCCGTGGTATCGACGGAGCCTTTGGTCACGTCAAGACCGGGGGTAAGGGTGAGGTTTTCATGCAGTTTGTATGAAAGACCGCCCTGCACGCCGGAGTCAATGCGGTTTCCGTCGGTGTTTATGTACTTTGTCGCGCTTGCGTCCTGCACGCGGCCGTAGTTTTCATTCTGGTAGTAGCCGTTGACCTGCCATTGGGCCTGCTCGCTCTTGTTCTGCCAGTTGGCGCGGGCAAAATGCGTTTTGTGCAGGCGCTGGCTGCCGTCCTGCGTGTTGTTTCTGGTTCCTTCACCGCGTACGCCGTCATAATAGGAATAGGCGGTTTCGAGGGTGTTTTCGGGCGAGAACCTCCAGCCGGCTTTCACGCCCGCGTCGGTATCGGCGGCGTTGCGCTCGGTTGTGTAGGCTGTTTTCTGGCTGTCCGGCGTGGAAATGTAGCCGTTGCTGTGCATGCGGTAAAGCGCGCCGGAAACGTAGAACTTGCCGTTGTCCATGCCGCCGAGGCCGCGCATGGTATAGGTGTCATAAGTTCCGTAGCTGGCATCCACTTTTGCGTTAGCGGGGGCGGGGGTCTTTTTGGTGATGATGTTTATTACGCCGCCGATTGCGTTTGAGCCGTACAGCGACGAGGCTGGACCTTTGTAGATTTCCACGCGGTCGATGTCTTCAAGGCTTAGGCGGTTCCAGTTTACGGAGCCGGTGGCCGAGGTATTTACGGGCACGCCGTCTAACAGCACCAGGGTGCGGCCCTGTTCGGCCGTGCCGAAGCCGCGCAGCATGACGGTGGCGGAAAAGGAGTAAATGCCGTTTGACCGGCTTGTAACCGCGCCGGTAAGCGCGCCGAGTTTCTGGTCGAGCGTGTCGCCGGGGGTCTGTGCCAGCTGGGCCGATTCTATGACCGTGACCGAGCCGGGAATATCGTCGATATCATAGTCGGAGCGGGTGGCAGTGACCACCACTTTGCCCGCGTGCAGGGCGGGCTGCTCGGCCGCCTGCGCGGAAACCGCCGCGGCCAGTATTGCTATGGGAAGATAACACTTTTTCATGTAAAAGTAACACCAAGGCGCAAAAAAAATCAGACCCCGCCGGTGATGGAAAAATGGCCGGACTCCACGCCTTTGAGTCCGCGCAATAAATCCGCCAGATGCTGCAGACGGGCCGGTTTGCCCTTTACCGCTATTACGGAAAAAATCTTTCCGCCGGAAAGGGGAAAGTTCTGCTGGGAAAGCACGCAGTCGCTTTCGCGCGCAAGCAGAACGGTGATTTCCTGAAGGGAGTTTTTCTCTTCGGGACGGAAAATAAGCGATACGACACCGGCACATGCGTGGTTCAGGTCCCAGTCTTTCTTTACAATTGCACGGCGCGTGAAATCGGCTATGGCCTGCGAGCGGCTAGCGTAGCCGCGCTCGGTGACGATGTCATCAAGGCGGGTAAGCAGTTCGCCGTCAAGCGATACTCCGAATTTTGTCGCTTTTTTCATTGACACCATTCTACACATAAGTGCCACCCTGCGCAATGATTTGCCGCCGCGCGGCGTTTGCGGCAGTGGCTCGGGCGGAAGGTTTTGGAGTATAATTGATATATCCTATATAAGGAAAATCTTATGGAAAACCTCCTGATTAAACAACTTCTCAAGGCCGACGCGCCGCGTCAGAACGTTACGGTGAACGGCTGGGTAAAGACCCGCCGCGACTCCAAAGCCTGCACCTTTATTGAACTTAACGACGGCAGCTGCCGCGCCAATATACAGATTATCGCCGATAACAGCTCGCCCTGTCACGCCATGGCCGCGACCCTTACGCCGGGCTCATCCGTGCGCGTGGAAGGCAATCTGGTCGAGTGCCCTCCGGGCAAGGAACAGCGGTTTGAAGTGCAGGCCCACGCCATAACGCTTTACGGTGACTGCGATCAGGAAGCCTATCCCATTCAGAAGAAAAAGACTTCCGACGAGTTTCTGCGCACTGTCGCTCACCTGCGCCCGCGCACGAACAAATACGCCGCCATGCTGCGCATACGCGCGGAACTCTCGCACGCCATTCATAAATATTTCCGCGATAACGGTTTCTGCTACGTGCATACGCCGATTATCACCACTTCCGACTGCGAAGGCGCAGGCCAGATGTTTCAGGTAACGACGCTTGACCTTAACAAGGTGCCGAAAACGCCGGAAGCCGCCGTCGATTATTTGCAGGATTTCTTCGGCAAAAAAACCTCGCTTACCGTGTCGGGCCAGCTGGAGGGCGAGGCTCTGGCCACCGCGCTGGGCCGCATTTACACATTCGGACCGGCGTTTCGCGCAGAGAACTCGAACACTTATCGGCATTGCTCGGAATTGTGGATGATTGAGCCGGAAGCCTCTTTCTTTACCATGCAGGAAGACATGGAACTGGCGGAAGGTTTTCTGAAATCGATAATCACCGACGTGCTGAAAAACTGCCCGCAGGATGTTGAACTGTTCGCCAAATTCGTTGATAAGGAACTGATGGCGAACCTTTCAAACATCACGGAAAACACTTTCGAGCGGCTGGCCTACACCGACGCGGTGAAAATTTTGGAACCCAACAACGACAAGTTCGAATTCAAGGTAAGCTGGGGCGTGGACCTGAGCTCGGAGCACGAGCGGTTTCTGGTGGAAAAATATTTCAAGAAACCCGTCATCATGCACAGCAAGCCCAGAAGCGTGGGCGCGTTCTACATGAAGCTTAACGATGATGAAAAGACCGTGCGGGGCATGGACGTGCTTGTGCCGCGCATAGGCGAAATCATCGGCGGCAGCGAGCGTGAAAACCGCCTTGACGTGATTACCCAGCGCATGAAGGAAACCGGCATGCCGATGGAGCCGTACTCGTGGTATCTGGACCTGCGGCGTTTTGGCAGCGTGCCGCACGCGGGTTTCGGCCTCGGTTTTGAACGGGCCATGATGCTTATAACGGGCATAGCCAACATCCGTGACGTATCGGCTTTCCCGCGCGTTCCCGGCTGGGCCGAGTTCTAAACCAAACCGGCAATTTACAGCAACAGGGCCCCCGCAAAAACGCGGGGGCCTTTTGCTTTGCCCAAGTTTTTATTGCCACGTCGTGCCCGCAACTATTAAACTCTAAATAAGGCTTCTTTGGGGAGGAGCAGAGTGATTAATAAAAAGACGGTTTTTCTTTTTTGTGGTTTGCTGATTTGGGCGGGCTTTACAGACGGCTACGCAAAGTGCGGTAAGCCGGGGTGTATTTATTTCCCGACTTATTCAAAAGTGTATGAGACATGTTCCGACGGTAAGGTTACGCAGATTGACCTGCCGGTGGATCCAAATGACATGGGATGTTTTATCCCTATACTTGTTTCGCCTGACGAATGTTATATTTCATACCGTTTCAATCATAATTTATGGCTGTATGATACGCGAACAAAACAATCCGCGCAGATTACCAAAGACGGCATTCCCGCAGATGACAAGTATTTTGATGTGGGTGTCTGCCACTCTGTGTGGTCGGAAGACAGTTCAAAAGTGATGTATGCTGTGTACGCCAATGACGGCCGTGGATGTGAGGATGGGCCCTGTCCGGACATGCGCGATGCCGACGAGGGTACGCATATATATGATTTGAAATCGGGCACGGCCACGAGTTGGCCGCCAGCATACGATGGGAAAAGGCCTCTGCCCGACAGTATTCCCAATGGCTATAACCAAATCCCTCTGCATATGATACCTAATAGGCAGCTGTACTTTAGTGCGAGGGACGCGAAGGCTATTGTGTGGGATTATTATGAAAAAAGGATAGTATCCGAAACGGACGTCCCGTCCGTCTGGATAAAGGGATTCCAGGAGATAAAGGTAATGCCCTTTAGCGAGAATACACGAACTATTTTCGATATGGCCGCAAAAAAATCTATAACCTTGGATTATGATGTGTCGGATGTCGCCTATTCACCGTCGGGAAAGAAAATCGCGTGGATAAACGCCAGCACAATCGAGGTAAACACCCAGGCCGTTGCCCTATTTGGACAAGAACCCAGCGGCTTTGCATGGATTGATGAGGATACGCTGGCCGTAAACTTTAGAAATGAAGTCCTTGTGGTAAAAATCGGGAAGGAACCCAAGGATTATTCGCCGCTGGGGCATACGCAGGGCAAATGATTTTGGGGACAGCCAAAAGAGTTAATTTGCTTTTTGTCCGGTTTTTCAAAAGGCTTACCAAACGCAGAACGCTAATTGAATTAGGCTTTTAATAATTTAATTCAGTCCCCAATAGCCATAACGCTAAATATGCCATTGAGTCCTGCCCGTCGAAACAGCTCTAAAAAGCAATGCGCAACAAATTCAGCAAAATAAAAGCATGTTAATTAGCGCGTAAAAAAGCGGGCCGGTTTTAACCGGCCCGCTTTTTTTATGTTTGCTTAAACTGTCTATTTCACTTTGGCCTGTTTGGCCAGCTTGGCGTTTACCGTTTTAAGTATCGCGGCCGAGGCGTTCTCAGCCGCCGCCGACAGACTGTCGCCCGAGCCGGAGGCCGACGCGCTCCACAGCACCTCGCCGGTTTCAACGTCCACAAGCCGCACCGACATGCCGACCACCGCCGGAACAAGCTGGGTCTCCGGCACGTACTGGCTGGTCTGACGCATGGTATAGCTGGTCACAACATTCTGTGTTGTCTTTACCATGCCGCCGTCGCCGTCGCGGTGGAAACTTTCCACCTTGCCGTAAACGGGGTCGCTCTGCACCTGCACTACGGGTGTCATCACGGTCTGCTGGCGCACGTCGGAAAACGACGTAACTCCGCCGAACACCAGCGCATCCACGCCCAGCAGTTTGCCTACGCTGCGTATGGTCGTCTGGTCAACCGCGCCGGAAAGGTTCAGCACATGGTCTTTAAGAATCTGGTTTACCTGTCTGCGCTCGACAAGGCTGTAATTAAAGCCCATCAGGTACTTTTCAAAAGTCGCGGCGGCAACCTCACCCGAGCCTTGCAGGTTGGGATAATCCGAGAAATTTATAAGGGCAACGCGCTTTACCGCCGAGGCGTTATAGCTGTTGCTGATAAACACCACGGCCGGTGTGGCGCAGCCGGAAAGGGCCAGCAGGCCCGCGATTAAAATAAGTTTAAGTTTTCTATTCATGGGTCGGTGCGGGTGCGGTGGTATCGGGTAAAAGCGCTCTGGGCCGAGGGGCGGCGTTAGGCGTGCCGGCCTGCGGCGGAGGGGGAGGATCCATACGCTTTGCGGCCTCCTCAATCTGCTGGGACGAAAGCGTGGTCTTTAGTCTTTCCACTGCATCTTTTGCGGGACGGAAATTCTTTTCCGCCGCAGTAAGATACCAGCGGTAGGCCTCAACAAGGTCCTTGTCCACGCCTCTGCCCGTCTCGTAAGCCTTGCCAAGTCTGTACTGCGCAAAGGCCTGACCTTTGGCGGCGCGGCCATGCAGACGCTCAACGGTCTGTTTGGGGTCGCGCATGATTCCCTGACCAAGCGGCTCGCGCATTACGGCCAGATTTTCTTCCGCCGCGGAAAAGCCTTTGTCCGCCGCTTTGGCGTAATACTGCGCGGCCGTGGTGGTATCCACGTCAACGCCTATGCCGTGCTCGTAAAAATAGCCGATGTTGTTCATCGCGAAAACGTCGCCGAGGTCTGCGGCTTTTTTGTAGCAGTCGGCGGCTTTTTCAGTGTCCTTGCGCACGCCCTTGCCCCAGTAATAAAGGTTGCCCAGATTGTTCCACGCCATTGCCTGCGCGGGGGCGAAGTCCTTGGAGTCGGCGGCTTTTTTGTAATAGTCGAAAGCCTTTTTGTAGTCCTGTTTTACGCCGCGTCCCTCATAATAAAGGTAGGCAAGGCTGTTTAACGCCATGCTGTTACCCTTGGAGGCGCTTTTTTTGTACCACTCAATAGCCTTGGCGTAATCCTGCTTGACGCCTCTGCCGTTTTCATACATTACGCCCGCGCCGTGCTGGGCGCGGTGGTCGCCCTGTTCGGCGGCCTGAAGAAGGAGCTGCTGCGCCTTCTCGTAGTTGCCCGCCTCGTAAGCCTGCCGCGAATCTTCCATTAAATCGGCAAAGCAGAGGCCGGGCATCAAAAACAAAAATGCTGCTGCCAGTAGTTTCCGCATGTTTATATGGTAAGAAATACGCCCCGCGCGGTCAACGGCGGAGCAAAAAAAGGCGGGGCCGTTAAGCCCCGCCTTCTGTTTCAGAACCTGTTATTTCCACTGCCACTCGGTTATTTCCTCGGGGTCGTGGCCGTTTTCGCGGATGAACACCTCATGCTCGCGGATTTTCCGCTCGTACTTGCGGATAATCTCCTCGGCAAGGGCGGACACGGCGGGATTTCTCTTTGCCATGCGGAACGCCGCCTCGATTACCAGATGCCAGCGCGATGTGCGGTTTCTTATATGCATGTCAAACGGCGTCGTTGTCGTGCCTTCCTCGCGGTAGCCGTTTATGTGGAACCGCGCCGAGCCCGGGCGTTCCCACAGCAGCTGTTTTACCGCGGCGGTGTAGCCGTGGAAGTTGAAGATTACGGGCACTTCGTAGGGGAAAATACGGCGGAATTCCTCTTCCTCCATCCCCGACGGATATTTGTGCGGTATGCCCATGGTCATAAGGCGCACCACGTTGACCACGCGGATGTTCCAGTCCGGCGCGTCCTCTTTAAGCAGACGGGAGGCCGCCAGCACTTCGGTGGTCAGGTTGTCGCCGCAGCCGGCAAGCACGAGGTCCGGATTTTCTCCGCCGTTGGTGCCAGCCCAGCGCCATATCGACATGCCTATGCGGCAGTGCTGTATGGCTTCGTCCATGCTAAGCCACTGCGGCGCGGGCTGTTTGCCTGCCACCACGAGGTTTATGCAGTTGGTCTTGCCGAAGCAGTGCGCCATCGTCGAAATAAGGCAGTTGCCGTCCGGCGGGAAATACAGCCTGTAGGTATGGCCTTTTTTTGTAAGCAGGTTGTTTATGAAGCCGGGGCCCTGATGCGAGTAGCCGTTATGGTCCTGCCGCCACGCTTCCGACGTAAGCAGGTAGTTAAGCGAGGACACGGGCGGTCTCCACGGGGTTTCCATGGAGGTTTTAAGGAACTTGGCGTACTGGTTAATCATGCCGTCGATAATGGATATGAAGGCCTCGTAGCACGGGAAAAGTCCGTGGCGGCCTGTAAGCAGATAGCCCTGCAGCCAGCCCTGACAGTTATGCTCGGAGAGCACTTCCATTATGCGGCCGTACTGGGCGATGTGCTCGGCGTTTTTCGGCACGGGCCAGTAGAACTGGCGGGAGGTCTTTTCAAGCACCGCGCCTATGCGGTTGCTTTCCAGTTCGTCGGGGCAGAAAATGCGGAAGTTGCGGTTCTTTTCGTTGAGCGCGATAAGTTCCGCAAGCCACTGACCGAATTTTTCCATGCCGCTTTCAACCGAGCCGCGTCTGCCGGTAAGGGCGTACTGCTCAAGCGACGGCATTATAAGCGGAATACGCATATTTCCGCCTATGGCGTGCGGGTTTTCGGCCACCGTCTTTCCTGCGGCGGGAATACCGGCCAGCACGGCGGGGGAGGGGAAACCTTCCGGCGTAAACAGCTCTTCGGGCTTGTAGCTTTTGAGCCAGTTTTCAAGGATTTTGAGATGTCTGGGATTTGTGCGCGCTTCCTTTGCCGGAACCTGATGCGAGCGGAAACTTCCCGCAGCGGGTTTGCCGTCGACTTCCTCGGGACCGGTTACGCCCTTTGGCGTGCGCAGCACGATTACGGGATATATTGTCCGCTCCGGCGGATTCTTTTTAAGCGCCGCTATCTCGTCGAAGCTCTGGTCCATTGCCTTGGCCAGATCGGCGTTTATGGCGTCGGAGTAATTGACAATATACGCATTCCAGCCCAGACCGGAGAAAAAGTCCTTTATCTCCTGATCGGTCATGGAGGCCATCAGCGTGGGGTTTGAAATCTTGAAGCCGTTAAGGTGAACGACGGGCAGAACCGCGCCGTCGGTCTTGGGATTAAGGAACTTCGCGCTGTGCCATGCGCCTGCGGTGGGTCCGGTTTCGGCCTCGCCGTCGCCGACTATGCAGACAGTGGTAAGCGAGGGATTATCCATTACCGAGCCGAAGGCCGTGGCGAGCGCGTAGCCGAGTTCGCCGCCTTCATGTATTACGCCGGGAAGGCCCGGGAAAAGGTGACTCGGAAAACCGCCGGGCCATGAAAAGGCTTTTACGAAGGCTTCAAGCCCGTCCTTGCCGTGGCGGTACTGCGGGTAGAATTTGGCGAGCGAACCGTCCAGATACATGTTCGCCAGATTGGCCGCCGACCCGTGGCCGGGACCGGTAACCAGCAGAATGGAAAGGTCCCGTTCCTTTATAATGCGGTTTATGTGGGAGTAGACCAGATTGATGCCGGGGCAAGTGCCCCAGTGACCAAGCAGGCGGTCTTTTATGTCGCTGTGCTTGAGCGGATGTTCCAGCAGGGCGTCCGATTTAAGATAAACCTGCGCGGCCGCCAGATAGTTTACCGCGCGCTGATAGGGCGTAAACCCCGCGGCGGACATGTCCTGAACCGTGTTTTTTCCCGACATTAACAGCCTCCTTTTGCGCCCCCCCATAGCCGTTGTTTGCGTCGCAGACCTTTACGGTAAAAGGCGCGTTTTTGCCTTCGTCTCATACTAGCATTGCTTGAAAAAAGGGTCAACAGGGTAAATTTTCCCTTAAAAATAGGTCCTTTGGCCCATACATTTGTTTGCACAAAACCTTATAATGTTGATAAGCCGTGTTACAGGTGCGGCATGTTTATTTGACGGGAGGCCCTAACGGGTTATGAGCAAAAAAATAATAGCAGGTCTTTTCGCCCTTGCAGTTATGGCGACTGGAGCCAGTGCCGCAGAGGTCAATTTCGACCAGCTTAGCGGCAGTGTAGTGAAAAATGTTTTGTCGACGGATAAATACGTTTCATCCGTCCCCATGGCGCGCCAGGGCCGTTACTACGGCCGCAGCCGCGGCGCAAACGGCACGTGGACCATCATGGTCTACATCAACGGCAAGAACAACCTCGAAGAGTTCGCCCTTAAGGACCTTAACGAGATGGAAATGGTCGGTTCCAACGACCGCGTTAAAGTCGTTGCCGAACTGGGCCGCATAGCCGGCGAAAGCGACGCGGAAGGCGACTGGACCACGACCCGCCGCTACCTCGTCCAGAAAGACGATAACCCGAACCAGATTACCTCCCCCGTGGTGCAGGAATTACAGCGCACCGACATGGGCGATTATCGTCACCTTATCGACTTCGCGAAGTGGGCCAAGGCCAACTATCCCGCCGATAACTACATGCTCGTCGTCTGGAACCATGGCGCGGGCTGGGTGCGCGGCCGCGGTATGACGACCCTCACCAAAGGCATTTCCTACGATGACGAGACCGGCAACCACATCAACACGCCGCAGCTCGGTCAGGCTCTTAAGGAAATCGGCGGAGTGAACGTTTACGGCTCCGACGCCTGCCTTATGCAGATGGCCGAAGTTGATTTCGAAATCGCTCCGTACGTTCAGTACATCGTCGGTTCAGAAGAGACCGAACCCGGCGACGGCTGGACCTACAACACCTTCCTGGGCAAGCTTGCGCAGGAACCGAACCTTACAGCCAGAAACGTTGCAATGCATGCCGTTGACGCTTATGGCGAACACTACGCTTCCATTCAGGAACCCGCGACGCAGTCCGCAGTTGACACCGCCGCCCTGCCTGAATTCGGCCGCCTGCTTGACGCCTGGACCGACGCGGTTTATGCCGCCAACATACCGGCCATCATAAAGAGCGCCCGTCAGCAGACGCAGAAATACGCCTACGCCGACAACAAGTCGCTGGCGCACTTCGTTTATCTCGTCGGCAAAGCTACCTCCAATGCCGATGTGAAAGCGAAAGGCAACGCCCTTATTTCCTTCATACAGAACACCCTTGTTATCGACAACAAGACGTTCCGCTATGACAATTCAAGAGGCATTGCCGTATATCTGCCGAACTGGAAGTTCTCACCTGATTATGCCACGCTGCAGTTCTCCAAAATCAGCAAGTGGGGCCAGTTTGCAAAGTGGACCTCCACAATCAAATAAACATCTGTCATCCGCTAAAAACCCCGCCTTCGGGCGGGGTTTTTTTATGCCTTAGGGGGGGATTCCCATCATAGCCAGCAGAGGATAAGTTGTGCCGCATTTCCATTTATGGGCCTTTTGGCCCATGCGCCGCTTCGCGCGTACCGCAATACTAAGCGATACCGCAGGCCGTCCGGCGGTTAAGCATATCAGGGAGGAAGAAAACACAAATGAATAAACGTACTTTTGCATTCCTTTTCGCGTCGGTGCTTTTGTCTTCGGGACTCAGCGCCGCCGAGTTTAATTTCGACCAGAAAACCAATGCCGGTGCCGTCCTCTCTTCCGGCAGATACATATCGTCGGTTCCCACGGCAAGACAGGGCCGCTCCTACGGCCGCCGCCGCGGCGCAAACGGTACATGGACAGTAATGATTTTCGCCAACGGCAAGAACAGCCTTGAAGATGACATTCACAAGGACGTCAACGAAATGGAACGCGCCGGTTCCACCGACCGCGTAAAGGTTGTGGCGGAATTCGGCGGCATGAACACCGGCGGCGTACGCCGCTATTTCATACAGAAAGACGCCGACATGAATACCATCAACTCGCCCGTGGTTAAGGAAGTCGGCAACGCCGATATGGGCGATTACCGCCAGCTCGTCGATTTCGCGAAATGGGCCAAGGCCACCTATCCCGCCGACAATTACATGCTCGTTATTGAAAACCACGGTTCCGGCTGGAACCGCCGTATGCCGACCATTCTTTCGCGCGGCATTTCTTACGACGACGCAACCGGCAATCATATAACCACGCCGCAGCTCGGAATGGCGCTGAAAGAGATGGGCGGAGTCAACGTATACGGCTCCGATGCCTGCCTTATGCAGATGGCCGAGGTCGATTATGAAATTGCCCCGTATGTGCAGTACATTGTCGGCTCCGAGGAAACCGAACCGGGCGCGGGCTGGGATTATACTTCCTTTATAACGAAACTGCAGAACGAGCCCGAACTCAACGCCAGAAACGTCGCAATTCACGCAGTTAACGCCTACGGCGACCAGTACATGGCGCTCAGACAGTCCTCGACGATGTCGGCAATCGACACCGCCGCCCTGCCCGACTTTGCCAAACTGCTAGACGCGTGGACCGATGCCGTGGTTGCCGCCAATGAGTCAGCGGTCGTGAAATCCGCCCGCTCGCAGGCCCAGTCCTACGCGGTGCGCGACAACAAGTCGCTGGCGCATTTCGTTTACCTAGTCGGCAAAGCAACCGCCAATGCCGATGTTAAGGCAAAAGGCAACGCGCTTATCGATTTCCTGCAGAAGGCGCTGGTAATCGATAACAGGACAGTCGGCTATGATAATTCCAGAGGTCTGGCCGTGTATCTGCCTAACTACAGATTCTCGCCCGATTACGCCGCCCTGCAGTTTTCCAAAATCAGCAAATGGGGGCAGTTTGCGAAGTGGGCCTCGACACTGTAAGGATGCTGCTTTTTCAAAAAAACCCCGCTTTCGGGCGGGGTTTTTTATTGCAGTGGAGCGGCGGCAGTCATATTTTCCGAAAAAATGCCTGTCATCTGGGCCCAATGGCCCATGTCATTGGGCGCGCGAATATATATACTCAAGTAAGACCGTTCCAAAGGGGACTTGTCAACAATGAAAAAACTTATTTATGCAGTGCTTGCGCTTTCCGTGCTTTCCTCTGCCGCTTTCGCGCAGGGGACACGCCGCGTTTATCCGCGCGCCCGCGCCGTGGATGGCACGTGGACAATCATGGTTTTTGCCAACGGCAAAAACAACCTTGAGGATTTCATCGCCAAAGACGTCAACGAAATGGAAATGATAGGCTCCACCGACAAGGTTAAAGTCGTGGCGGAGTTCGGCGGCATGAACACCGGCGGTGTGCGCCGCTATCAGATACAGAAAGACAGCGATTTATCCAAAATCACGTCCCCCGTCGTGCAGGATCTGGGCAATGTCGATATGGGCGACTGGAACACAGTAGCCGATTTCGGCAAATGGGCCAAGACCAATTATCCCGCACAGCACTACATGCTCATCATTGAAAACCATGGTTCCGGCTGGGTTAAATCCCGCGGCCTGAACATGCGCACGAAAGGCATTTCCTACGACGATGCCACCGGCAACCACATCAATACCCCGCAGCTTGCCATGGCGCTTAAGGCCATGGGCGGCGTTGATATTTTCGGCGCGGATGCCTGCCTTATGCAGATGGCCGAAGTCGATTACGAACTGCTCGGCATTACCGATTTCGTGGTTGCTTCGGAAGAAGCCGAACCCGGCGACGGCTGGACCTACGATATGTTCCTTGGCAGTCTTAACAGCGACGCTAACCTGACTCCCCGCAATGTGGCAATGCACGCAGTGGACGCCTATGCCGCCCATTACGCGAAGATAAAGGAAGCCGCCACCATCTCGGCCGTTTCCGTGCCGGATCTGCAGGGTTTCATAACCGTGCTTGACGCGTGGACAGATGCCGTAGTGGCAGCCAACCAAAAAGACCTTGTTATAAAGGCCAGAAATCAGGCCCAGAAATATGCCTATGCAGATAACAAGTCGCTGGCGCACTTTGTTTATCTGGTCGGAAAATATTCCACCAATGCCGCGGTCAAGGCCAAAGGCAACGACCTTATAAACTACATTCAGAAAACGCTTGTCATCGACAACAAAACCGTGCTTATGAACAATTCACGCGGTCTGGCTATTTATCTGCCCAACTGGACATTCGATACCAATTACGAGATGCTGCGCTTCTCGCACGATTCCAAATGGATGAAGTTCGTGCAGTGGCTCACCGCCGGCCAGCTTAATCCCCAGCCGGATGCATCGTCCGCAAACCAGTTCCAGATTCAGCCGCAGTAAACTAAATCTCAATAAAAAAGCCCCGCCAAAAGCGGGGCTTTTTTATTGCTTAATTTATTCTGCTGTCATACGGCGCGAAAGGACTTTTTATTGTACGCGCGACGGGCTGAAATACCAGCGGCTAGCACATTTCTAACGGGCCATCATTACACGCTTGCGCCATACGGCGCGGCAAAATACATTTAGCGCTGCTGCTGCGCCATGATTTGCCGGAAACCGGCACAGCTAGGCTATGCGTATTTTAACCGGCATTATTCACGATACGGCAGGGGCGCGGCTTTATAGGTCTGTCCCTTGTAATTAAATACGGTACGCAGGGCTTTTGTCGGGCAAAAGGACACACAGCGCAGGCAATACTGACAGTTCAGCCCAACCTTTGGCAGTCCGCCCTCCATGCTTATATTGCCGACTGGACATATTTTTGCACACAGCCCGCATTTAGTGCATGCAGACGGCGTAAGCCTGTGAATGAACAGCTTTTGCAAAAAGTGTATTTTCCATGTAAATACAGAGGGACGGTAGAGAAAATTGTAAAGGATTTTACCTGTAAGATTCTGCTTTGGCCATACAGCGGTTCCGTCTGCCAGCGCCGTGCCGTAAGCCGCCGCCTTTGCAAGAGCCTTTTTCACCATTTCGGCCGCTTTTTCCTGCGGTAAAAGCACAAAAATATTGGTGGGCATAACAAGCTGTGCCGCGCCTACGGTAATGTAGCCTTTTGCGCGCAGCTGCGCGCCCATGGGGCCGGTAAGCGCGCCGTCACGTCCGCCCATGGTGGCCAGCATGAACACTTCGGTTCCGTTTGCTTTAGGCAGGGCGCGTATAAAATCCCACACAAAAGGATATGTTCCAAGGCAGGCAACGGGGAAGGCAAGGCCGATGGCCTGGCCGGTTTCGACAGCGGCGGCCTTGGCCGTTTCCATGCGCATAAGGCGCACATTAAAGCCTTTTGCCTCAAGCACGCCAGCGGCGGCCAGTGCGGCCAGAAAGGTGTTGCCCGTTCCGGAAAAATAGTAAAAATCTATGTTTTCATTTTTCATAGTGTTTCGTCCTAGCCCAATGCGCGCGATGCAAAGGCAAAAAGTCTGGTTCTGTCACCGGGCAGATTGCCGGCGTTAAGAAGCATGACGGGAAGGCTGGCCGTTTCCCTCATGCCCAGGCGCTCAAGAGCGTTAATAAATTCCTGCTGAGGGGAAGGTACGTCAATGAAAATTCCGCTGCCCTGTGCCTGTCGTGCCGCCGCGAAAAAAAGCGCAAGCGCGGTGTCCGTGTCCGTCGCGGCAAGCGGCCCGACAGCCGCCCCGCGCACACAGCTAAAGCCGCAAAGCTTTCCTTCATGTTCGGCGATAAAACAATTTCTAAGAAAAGGACCAAGTACTGCGCGGCGGTCCGCGCCAAAAGCCACTGCGTCGAAAGAGAAGACCGCGTTTTTGTCCGCGCTTTCCGCCCTGCGTATAGTGCGGGCGGAGGCAATATCGTTTATATTTGGCCGCCCGCTTAACCGCCGGAGGGAGGAAACCGTTTTGAAACCGAATTTTTTATAGACCGGATAACCGTACTCCGTTGCCGCAAGCATGACCGGCATACCGGCCGCGAAACGCGCAAGACAGGCCTTTATGGCCTCGGATGCAAAGCCCCGTCCCCGATACTCCGGCCGCACCAGCACCATTGCCAGCGAGGCGATTGCGCCGTAGCTGAACATTCCCGTACTGGATACCGCTCGTCCGTCTTGTTTGCGGCCGTAAAAAACGGCGTTTTCGGAGGAAAGCATTTCCCGCCACTGCGCTTCGGCGTGCGGCCAGCCGATACTGCCGGAAAGGTCAGTCAGAAGCGGCGCGTCGCTTACGGAAAACCGCATAAAACCGGTTGTTTCATTCATAAATTATCCGTGCTTTTAAGGCAAAGCGCTTTTATACGTTCTAAAGCGGCATACCTTATATTGCTAGATTTCCCGTGCTTCGTCAAAGATGCCGCGCAATATATGCCCGCCTGCACGGTTGCCATTGCGGAGAAAGAGGAAATAACCCAATAAAAAAGCCCCGCCTTTCGGCGGGGCCTTTTTCAAAACATTAGTGCTTGTTATCTGTAACCGGCATTTCACCGGAGTTGTAAATGCTCATTACGCTTGCAATATAGTTGCGTATGGTCGAGGACATTTTCTCCGTGGGCCGCAGCAGCACGCTGGCTCCGCCGTTATAGGAACCTATTACGCGTTCAATAACCCAGTTCGGAAACTCCATTGGGTTAAGCGGGGCATCGGCAAGCAGTTTGTGACGGGCCTGCTCGAACAGATAAGCTATATACGCCACGCCGAAGCGCAGGTTATATTCAGGTTTGCCGAGCATGGAACGCTTGAAGGGTTCTTTCATCACATGGGTAACAAACCACTGCGCGTCTTTCGGCATGAACTGCAGAAGGCCGGTCGCGCCCACGCTGGATTTTGCATTGGGGTCGAACTGCGATTCCGTCGCCACCCAGGCCTTTATCAGGTTCGGGTCCATGTTGAATTCCTGCGAGTACCTTACGATATAGTTATCATAGCGGTTTGCCACTTTGGGAGGGGAAACACGCCTTGCTATGGCCTCGTCGCTCATCGGTTTCGGAACCATGCGTTTGCCGACATCCTTGGAATTGAGCTTGCATACTCCGCCCGCGCAGGAGGTAAGTTCCTCGCGCGAAGCGGAGCCGTCAAACAGATTATCGACATTCTGCGGCTGGGCCTTGTCCGTGTACGGCGACATATTGTAAACCGGCGCTTTTACAGCCGCGACCGGACCAGCGGAACGCGGGGCCACGGCGGAGGAATCCGATGCCTCGGTCTGGGGAAACGGATTGCGGCACACGCCGTTTTCACAGGCCATATCCGGACGGGCTTTCAGTCTGGCATATTCATCCAGCACGGCGCTGACAAACGCAATATTGCGGGGGTCATCGGCTGAAACCAGCGTCTGCGGCGTACGGGCAAAAGCCGCCAGCACTTTTGCATCATGCACCGTTGCGGAAACCGGGGTAGGATTTACCTTTCTGACAAAAATATAGAGTCTGCGCAGGCATTCCACGCCGGCCCGCACGTTGATTTCGGGGTTTTCAAGTTCCACGGTGCTAAGTTTCAGCGTACGGCCGTAGTAATCGTTGATGTTCATAAGCCCGCGGCCCTTAAACAAAGGTACTTTTGCCTGCCGCGTAACGGTCATTATGGAGAGCACCAGTCTGGGATCGACACCGGAATCCGTCGAGGCATACTTATAAGCCAGCGACGCCATTCCGCCTAAATTCGCGGGGGGAAAGGAACTTCCCGCCACGAAGGAAAGGGAAAAAAGAACGGCGAATAAAATGGATGCTGTTCGTTTCATATGAATATAATACATTTTAGACCTATATACTTCCAAGGCCAAAAGACCTATATAACAGGCTATTTTCAGCGGACAAATTGCCAAGAAAAGGCAAAACAGCTATACTGGGTTCGGGTTCGGGGGGTACTCCGAAGGATTTGAGATGGTCGGGCCGCCATCCGGTGTCTGCGCCGGGTGGTTTTTTGTTGCCCCGGAGGGGAGGGAAAACTATGTGGACCAATGAAAGTCTGCAGGAACTTATCAGGGAAAAACTGCAGGATTATATGTTCGTGGTGGTTTCCAACCGCCAGCCGTACGTGCACAGCTGGAAACAGAGCCGGATTGTAGTCAACAGGGGTGCGGGCGGTGTCGTTACCGCGCTGGACCCAATTTTGCAGACCTGCAGCGGTCTCTGGGTGGCGTGGGGAAACGGAGATGCCGACAAAAAAGCCTCACCGTCGGCCACGCTGGCCGTTCCGCCGGAAAATCCCTCCTATACATTGCGCCGCATATGGCTCACCAAGCAGGAAGAAATAGGTTATTATTACGGTTTTTCAAACGAAGCACTCTGGCCGCTTTGCCACACGGCCTTCAACCGCCCCATTTTCAGGCGGGAGGACTGGGAAACATACGTACGGGTAAACGAAAAATTCGCGGATGCCGTGGCCGAGGAGCTGCACGGCCGCCGCGCCTTCGTGTGGATTCAGGACTATCACCTGTGCCTGCTTGCGAAAATGCTCAAGGAACGCCTCCCCGAGCAGGTGATAACGGCACATTTCTGGCACATACCGTGGCCTGGGCACGACACCTTCCGCATATGTCCCAACCGCAGGGAACTGCTCGACGGCCTGCTGGCAAACGACCTGCTGGGCTTTCACATACAGCATCACTGCAACAATTTCATAGACACGGTTGACCGCGAACTGGAAAGCAAAATCGACCGCGAGCGTCATTCCATAGTGCGCGGCGGGCATGAAACGCTAATCCGGCCGTTTCCGATAAGCGTGGATTATCAGGATATAGAAAAGCGCTGCAAAACGCCGGAACTGTCCGAGATGTCTAAACAGCTTTCCGACGAATTCGGCCTCGAGGGTAAAAAGGTCCTGCTGGGTCTTGACCGCATAGATTACACAAAAGGCATACCCGAACGCCTGCTTGCCGTGGACCGTCTGCTGGACAAGCATCCCGAACTGTCGGAAAAATTCATTTTTCTGCAGATGGGCGAAATAAGCCGTCTGCACATTCCAAAATACAAACAGCTAAACGACGAGATAAACGCCCTTGTCGAGCAGATTAACTGGAAACATTCCACCGATTCATGGAAACCAATAACACTGATTCGGCGGCATCTCAACTATCCCCAGCCGCTGGCCTTTTACGTTCTGGGCGATGTGTGCGTGGTGAGCTCCCTGCACGACGGAATGAATCTGGTTGCCAAGGAATATGTCTCCAGCGTCGACGAGAGTAAGGGAACCCTTGTGCTTAGCCAGTTTACGGGCGCGGCGAGGGAACTCTCCGACGCACTGCTTGTAAATCCTTACGACAGGGAAGAATTCGCCGACAGTCTTTACACCGCCATAACCATGCCCGAGGAGGAGCGGCGGCACCGTATGCAGAAAATGAAGGCGGCGGTGTCCCACCAGAACATTTACCGCTGGGCGGGAAAAGTGATTTCCGAACTGCTTAAACTGGAGTTCGTGGAGAAATAAATGTCAGCGCGCAAACCTTTGGCCGAACTGCTTCTTCTGCTTGATTTCGACGGCACTCTGGCCCGCCTGCGAAGGCGGCCGGAGGACGCCGGACTTTCCGCGAAAATGGCCGCGCTGCTTGGCAGACTGGCGGACAGTCCTAAAATACTGCTTGCCATAGTAAGCGGACGCGACTACGCGGACCTGCGCGCGAAAGTGGGCATAGACGGCATTGTGTATGCCTCAAACCACGGGTATGCCATACGCGGCCCCGGCATGTCATCCGGCAGGGCGGCAAATGCCCGCGACGCGGCAAAACTTGCCCGCGCGGCTAAACTGCTTAAAGAACTCGCCTCCGGCGTACGCGGGGTTTTCATAGAAAAAAAGGATTTCTCCGTATCATTTCACTACCGCAAAGTGCGGGACGGCGACCATGTTTTGCGCGCCGTACTTGATAAACTGCCGGACATCGCCGAAAAACTCGGACTGAAAATTTTATACGGCAAAAAAGTGGCCGAGTTTCTGCTTCCCCGTCCTCAGGACAAGGGTCTTGCGGTAAAAACCATATGCAGGCTTGCTGGCGCGGCAAAAAAAGGCGGGCCCGCCGCCGTATATATCGGCGATGACACCACCGACGAGGCGGCTTTTGCCGCCCTGCGCGGACGGGGCTTTACGGTAAAAGTCGGGCGCGGCAAAACCTCCGCGCGCTACAGACTTAATAACACGGAGGAAGTGTTCCGCTTTCTCTCCGCGCTGGCCAAAGCCTAGGCCGCCCGCCGCGATAAAACGTAAGAGACTGCGCGCCGTGTGTTAGAATATCTGTATGGACTGGCGCAACACATTCCGCTCGCTTTATCACCGCAATTTCCGGCTTTTCATAATCGGACAGGGCGTGTCCCTTACCGGCACATGGATGCAGAACGTGGCCATGGGCTGGCTGGTCTATAAACTGACGGGCTCGGCCATGCTGCTGGGCACGGTAGGATTCCTTTCACAGCTTCCGTCATTTCTCTTTTCGCCCCTCGCGGGCGTGCTGGCCGACCGCTACGACAAACGCAAAATGCTTATAGCCGTGCAGGCGCTGGCCATGGTGCAGGCGTTTATTCTCGCGGCGCTGGTGCTGACAGGAAACGTGCACATATGGCACATAGTGGTGCTGGGGCTGCTGCTCGGGTTTGCAAACGCCTTCGACATGCCTATACGCCAGTCCTTCTTTGTCGAAATGCTCGGCGGACGGGAAGACCTGCCAAACGCAATAGTGCTTAATTCCTCCGTTGTAAACGCCGCGCGCGTTCTGGGGCCCACCATAGCGGGTTTTGTAGTGGCGCAGCTTGGCGAGGGACTGTGCTTTCTTATTAACGCCATAAGTTTTCTGGGCGTGCTGGCCGCACTCTATGCCATTAAAACCGACGGCGCGGTTCCGGCGCAAAAGCCGGAACCTATGCTTGCCGGCCTTAAAGCCGGTCATAAATATATGCTGGAAACGCCGCCCCTTCTGCCGCTCGTTCTTTTGATTGCGGTGGTAAGCATGTTCGGCATGTCGTTTCAGGTGCTGACGCCGGTGCTTGTAAAGGACATTCTGCACGCAGGACCGCAGACACTCGGCCTTCTTATGAGCGCAATGGGCGTGGGCGCGCTTGCGGCGGGGCTTGCATCGGCATCTGTTCACCGCACGAACGACCAGCGGCTTACCCGCATTCCCGTTTACTGTTTTGCCTTCGGCATTTGTCTGGCCGTATCGGCCTTCGTGCCCAACACAGGCGCGATGCTGGTGCTGATGTTTGCCATAGGCTCGGCCATGATACTTTTTCTTACAAGCGCGAATTCCGTTTTGCAGTTTACCTCGAAGGATTCCATGCGCGGACGGGTACTGTCTTATTACACAATGGCCTTTCTGGGCGTGGCGCCGTTCGGCAGTCTATATGCGGGCACGACGGCCCAGCACCTTGGCGTGCGCGGGGCATTTGGGCTCGGCGGTTTTTTCTGCATGGCCGGAGCCTATATATTTGCCCGCAGGCTTGCCATACTGCGCCGAGGCGGCTTCATATCGGCGGACGGTGACCCTAAACCGCGCGCGGAGCTGTTGCGCGGTCAGCGGGAAAATGTCTAGCATAAACTAATGATTTTTATCGATCTCCTGCTTGTTGCCATTGGCGTGGCGCTGGTTATTCCGGCTTTTTTGGCGGCCGGCAAACGACGGCTGGCGGGAAACCTTGTCACGTCAAAGGTGCGGTCCGTAGCCATGGGCATGGCAGAACTTAAAGGCGTGGCAAAACCGGACAAACCGCTGGAAAGCCCCTTTTCAAAAACCCCCTGCGTATATTACCGCTACTCGATAACCAACATAACCCGCACCCGCAATCAGGAATTTCACACGCCGGGCGCGGGCGGGGAATCGTCGTCGGCATTTTATCTTGAGGATGAAACCGGCAGTATTTTGGTTTACCCCAAGGGTGCGAAAACGGAACTTTCAAACTGCCAGATAGTGCGCGAGGAAAACCGCGAGGTGAAGGAATACTGCCTGCTGGAAAATTCGCCGCTTTACGTGGCCGGTACGGTGGGCAAGAAAAAAGATTTCGCGGCGGGCGACCTTGACGTGCTCAAGCATTTCCAGCGCGAGGCCGCGCAGTGCCGCGCCAATATCGAACACGTGGAAACCAATCCGCGCGAATGGACTTCCGACGAGGCGCGCGAAAACGCCAAAAAAACGTTCCTTGGCGATTTGGCCAGACTTACCATTAAAATACGCGAGCTGGAACATAAACTGGAACTCGACATGACGGAGGAACTCGCCATAGGAAAGAGCTCCGAAGACGGGCAAATGCTCATAGCGGACTGTTCCGAGGAAGTGCTGGACAGCAAGCTGTCTTCTTCGGTAACGATTGGCCTGATGGCCGCCGGATTCTTTCTGCTGCTGGGCCTTATCTCCTTCGGCGCGCACACGGGCGTTCTGCCGCATGGTCTGGGCATTGCATGGGATAAAATCGCGAAATTTTTTATCCGCATTACGCTTGCCAGAAACAGCATGAGGCAGTATGGCCTGTAGGAACGCCGTCCTGTTATCATTTGCGGAGAGGGCGTGAAATTAGTAGCATCCACATTATGAATTCATTTATTCTGTTTACGGGCGACATCCTGTGCCTTGCCTTTGGCGGCCTGCTTATTGCGCTGTTCTTTATTGAGCGCAAGGCGCGCGCTAAAAACACAGGCATGCCCGCCGATACACAGCAGCAGATGTACGCGCAGGCAAAGCCGGTCCGCAAGGACGGCGCAATAATGCTTGTGGCGATAGCAGTCGCAAGCGTGGGCCTGGTTTCGTTTATAGGCCACCTGGGCTTTATGTCGGGACAATATTGCGTGCCGTGGGATCAGTTTATGTCTTCCATACCGCACAGAAGATTTCATAGCTATCACTGACGGCGGCCTGCGGGCCTAAACAACGGAGGGTCAAACAAATGGGAACAGTTGTAATGGTGGTTGCCGCAATCCTGCTGGGCGTGGCGGTTGTCTACACCGGCAAGATATACAACGAACTGGTGCAGATGGGCGTGAACGTTACAAAGTCTTGGGCGAACATCGAACTGCTTGAAAAACAGCGTTACGACGAACTGCCCAAACTGGTGCAGATATGCAACACCTATATGAAGTATGAAAAAGAGACGCTGGAAAGCGTCATAGGCGCGCGCACCCGCTATATGGACGCCAAAACGCCATCGCAGTTTGCCAAGGCCGATTCCGAACTTTCCGCGACGCTGGGCAAACTGTTTGCCGTAGCGGAAAATTATCCCGACCTGAAAGCCGAGGAAAACTTTTCAAAACTCCAGACCCGTATTACGGGCCTTGAGTGCGAGATAGCCGACCGCCGCGAGTTTTACAATAACTCCGTAGGTCTTTACAACGCGCGCATAAAACAGCTGCCCTATGTTTTCGTGGCAGGTTTCATGGGCTGCGCGGAAAAGGACATGTACGAGGTTCCGCCCGAGCAGACAAAACCGCCCGAGCTAAACTTCGCCGTGCCGAAATAAGTTTTGCAAGACAAAAAGCCCCCGCCGAAAGCGGGGGCTTTTTTATTGCTGCGTTACAGGATGTTTACAACTTTACCCTATGAATAATTAGACTTACTTCATCTCTGGTTTACCCGCAGATTTCAATTTTTCATTTAATGCCGCTCGTTTCTTCTTGATTATTTCTGGTTGCACAAAATAGTAATCAAATAAAGACTCAAGGACATCAAGGTTCCACTCGGCTTCGCCTGCCTCAACTTCAATTATTTCATTCGATAATTTGCTCTTGGTCGGGTGCGCCGCGAAGTTGCCTATATTGCGTATGCCATCAAGGGACTCGGCAATATGGGATGGCAGTTTTTGTCTATCTAGGACTTCCTGAATTTCTGCGGATAACGTGGATGGTTTTACTTTTTCGACATCCCGTAAAATACCTTGAAGGCACCGTCGGCTAAGTGCGGCACTAGCCTTTGGACTAAGTGCAAGTGTTACACAGGCTTCTTTATAATCATTTGCATATTGGGCAGGGACCTCGGCGGGGAGAGGAATGCGGCTGACGCTGGCGGGATAACATGGGATTTCCTCTTCGGCGCTGTACTGTGGCCTAGTCATTGGCCCAACTCTAGCATAACGTCTTCTCAGTGAAAAAATATATTTCTGACAGGCTGGACAATGTTGCCATATAAGGCACCATTCCCCATCTACATCATGACCGAGAGGTATTTGTGACGGAGCATCATGAAAATTATTAAGACAATGTGGACACTTCATAAAACTCCTTGTTTAGTTTTAGCGCATAACTTACGAGTTATAATCAGCATTAATTACTAAATAATAAGTAACTTATTATTTACATTAGTTGCAACCAGATTACTTACAATTCAATGCTTATATCTGCCCCTATGTTTTCAAGAAACTGCGCGTCGTGGGAAACCACCACCAGCGCGCCCATGAAGTTTTGCAGGGCACTTTCAAGGCGTTCCACACTGTCTATGTCCAGATTGTTGGTCGGCTCGTCGAGAAAAAGCAGGAGAGGCGGTTTTTCCGCGCACAGCACGCAGGCAAGCGCGGCGCGCAGTTTTTCGCCTCCGCTAAAGGATTGCGCGGGGCGGGCGGCTTCGTCGGCGCGAAAGAGAAACCGCGCAAGTCTAAGCCGTCTTTCCTCCTCCTTAAGATGCGGGGCGTGACGCGTGATGTTTTCAAGCAGGGTGCGATGCATATCAAGCAGGGCGGCGCGCTGGTCTAAAAAAGCTATGCGCGGGGTGTGGGCGCGCAGACTGCCCGTGTTTTCGCCTTCAATTTCTTGGCCCGAGGCAAGACGCAGGATGGTACTTTTCCCAGCGCCGTTTCTGCCGCGCAGGGCGACGCGCATGGGCCCGTTTATGCGGAATGACAGCGTAGTTTTAAGTAAAAAATCCGCCGCGCCGGCATAGCGGAAATTGAAATTTTCCGCCTCCAAAAGCAGTTTTCCGGCGGGCACTTCGGTGTCCGGCAGGTCTATGTTTATGGCGTTTGATTCTCGCGTGAGGGCGCGCGCGCTTTGCAGTTTTTCCTCGGCGCCGCGCATTATTCCTTCATGTCTGTTTTTTAGTTTTCCGGCGGTGTTTTCGGCGTTGCGCGCCCTTTTGCCCGCAATTATTTTAGGCATGCCGCCGCTTTTGGCACTGCGCCGGCCGCTGGCCTGACGGTGGGCCTGCCGCTCCATGCTTTCTATCAGCTCGCGCTTTTCGCGTTTTACATCCTCGCGGGCCGACGTTATGCGCCTCTCAAGCGCAAAATCCTCGGCCTGCCGCGCGGCCTTGTAAAAATCATAATTGCCGCCATAGACCGCAAGCCCGCGGTTTGTAAGTTCCAGTATACGGCCCGCGATATTTAGCAGTTCGCGGTCATGGCTTACAATCAGCGCGCACTTTTGCCAGCGGCGCAGAAAATCCGCCAGCAGGGCGCGGCCTTCGCCGTCGAGATTGTTGGTCGGTTCGTCAAGAAGCAGAATGTCGGCGTCCGAAAGGAGCAGACCCGCAAGCCGCGCTTTTACGGCCTCGCCGCCGCTTAAAGTATCAAACATCCGCTCCGGCGTTATATGCGGCGCGCCGACGGCGGCGAAAGCGTCTTTTACGCGGTCGGCAAAGTCCCAGCGGCCGTCGGCCAGCGTAAGCAGGTCGGCAGACGCCTCACCCCGCTCTATGCGCGAAAGCGCGGACAAAATATCCGCAATGCCGATTACTTCACCCACGCTTTTTGCACGCAGGCAAAACGCGTCCTGCGGCAAAACGGCAACGCGTCCCCTGCGTGTGACCGAGCCGGAGGAGGGGGCAAGCTCGCCGGAGAGCATTTTAAGCATGGTGCTTTTGCCGCAGCCGTTTGGACCTACAAGGCCGGTGATGCCGCGCTCCAATGAAAAACTTATATCCGAAAAAAGTGCTTCGCCGTCCGCGAAAGTGCAGCCGAGAGATACTGCGGAAAGATAGATTTGTCCCGTTTGTGAGGCCATAAATACTCCTATGAAAAACTATGGAAACGCCGCCATGGGGGCGGAGATGGAATTGGTTAGGTGAGTTTTGCGGGCCGTTTATTTCATAGGTGCGCGCCTTCGCGGTGCGCTGTACTGATTATAGCAGAAACCTGCGCATGTAAAAAGCCGTGCCTTCTGGGTCTTTTGACCCTGTCGGCAACATGGGGAAATATCTATAATAAATCTATGAAAGTCTTAAGATTATGCGCCCTTCTGCTGCTTACGGCCGCCTCCGCGCCGCTTTATGCCGCGCAGACCGCGCCGTCGGCCCTGCACATATATGATTTCAAAAAACTCTACGCCAAGCTCGGTTATACTCCTACGTACTTCAATGCCAGCCGTGACGCCATGATGGCGCTGGAATCTTATACCGATGAGTATGAAGAATTTTATACCGAAATAAACAACTATCTGCGCTACTACCCCGCACAGTATGACTGGACAGGCACATCACCGGCGGACGCAAAAGTATATGTAAAGCAAATAGACGGCATTATACAAAAGGCCCCCGCACTCCCCGCCGATATGGTGCTGTTCCGCGGCATGGATTTCAGCTATAGGCAAAACCGCCCATTCGCCGCCGGAGAGGAGTTCTCGGACAAAGCGTATGTTTCCACGTCGGCATCTTTCAAGGTCGCGCATGACTTCGCCACGCAGGACACAAAAAATCCGCAGGCCAAGCGCACTATTCTGGTAATCTACCAGTCGGGAACGCACAGAAAGGGTCTGCTTTACAATCAGGGAGAGGACGAAGTGATTTTGCCGCACGGTTCTAAATTCAAGGCCATGGCGGCAGCCCAGAAAAACGGCTACATACTTTATCTGGTGCAGTGGTGCGAGGCGACCTGCGAAAATGCCGCGCCCCTGTCTGCAAGAGTCTTCTGGCAAAGTTTTTCATCGGCAATACATTAGCGGACTTTACAAAAAAAGCGCGGTCAATAATGACCGCGCTTTTTTTATGTCCTTAAAAGCTAACCAAAAAGCGGATACACGGCTACCGCGATGCAGGCCAGCGAAAGATACAAAACATTTGAAATAAAAAAAGGCAGGGCCATAAGCAGTATGCCGCAGATAAGGGTGGAATAGCGGTGGTTTATCTTGCCGTAGCGGAAATATATCAGGCCAAGACCGGAAAATATAATACCGGCTATAAGCGAACCCATGCTGAAATCAAACAATCCGCCCGAGCCGGATGACACCTGCGCGGCGGCTTTTTGCATTTCAGGGGAAAGCTGTGAAAGGTCCATTCCTTATAATACTCCTAACAGCATACTGTCTGTCAATCATGCGGGACGATACGCGGTAAATATATTAATGATATCACCGGACAATTCCGTGCGGTGGCAAGCAGGCGAAATACCCACGCAGAATTATTAAGGCGGGGCAAGAATACGGCAAGCCAGTCCGCCACATGCGGCATACATACCGAAGCGCAGACCCCAAGTCGGGTGAAGGCTATGAAAGAAAACTCTCTGCTGAAAGAAGATTTTGCCGTTTTACGAAATTAGTGGAACAGCAAGTAGTTAAGACGGGTGTCAGCATTCAGACTCAAAACCTATTTGCTAAGGGGGGGTGATATACCGCTTTATCATAATGCGGCAACAGCGAGTAGGGAAGGAAAGGGTGCTCTGCACCCAAACACCCAAAAGCTGATTTGCTAAAAGGAGGTTATGCCGCTTCACCGCAATGCGGCGGCAGCGAGTAGGGAAGGAAAGGGTGCTCTGCACCCAAACACCCAAAAGCTGATTTGCTAAAAGGAGGTTATGCCGCTTTACTGCAATGCGGCGGCAGCGAGTAGGGAAGGAAAGGGTGCTCTGCACCCAAACACCCAAAAGCTGATTCGCTAAAAGGAGGTTATGCCGCTTCACCGCAATGCGGCGGCAGCGAGTAGGGAAGGAAAGGGTGCTCAGCACCCAACCACCCAGCAATTGATTATGGATATTGCAAAAGTAAGATTTAATAGTTTTAATGTTGGCACGCTGTGTTTCACACTAATGGAGAAAAAACATGCAAAAACCGACAGTCAAGACCAAGTGTCCCAATTTTTCATCCGGTCCCTGCGCCAAGCGCCCGGGCTGGACGGTAGAAGCCCTTAAAAACGCCCTTGTAGGGCGTTCACACCGCTCCAAGGAAGGCAAAGCCCGCCTTAACGAAGTTTCCGAAAGAATGAAACGCGTCCTCGGCCTGCCCGCGGATTACAGAATCGGCGTTGTGGCTGGTTCCGACACCGGCGCGGTTGAAGCCGCCATGTGGACCATGCTGGGCCCCCGCCCCGTCGATATTTTCGGCTGGGAATCCTTCGGCAAAGGCTGGATGACCGACGCCGTAAAACAGCTTAAACTTGCGCAGGTCAACGAATACAAAGCCGACTACGGCAAGATTCCCGACCTTTCCAAGGCCGACATGAAGCACGACATCATCTTCACCTGGAACGGCACGACCTCCGGCGTGAAGGTCCCGAACCTCGACTGGATTTCCAAGGACCACGAAGGCCTCACCATCTGCGACGCGACCTCCGGCGTGTTCGCCATGGAAATGGATTACAGCAAACTAGACGTCATTACCTTCTCCTGGCAGAAGGTGCTGGGCGGCGAAGCCGCGCACGGCGTCATCATCCTTTCCCCGCGCGCAGTAAAGCGCATGGAGGAAAACGAACCCAAGGTTTCATGGCCTCTTCCGAAGATTTTCCGCCTCGCCACCGAAGGCAAGCTCAAGCCGGGCGAACTGGAATACTCGACAGTAAACACGCCGTCCATGCTTTGCGTGGAAGACGCAATTGACGCGCTTAAATGGGCAGAATCAATCGGCAGCGTAAAGGGCCTCGTCGCCCGCTCAAACGCCAATCTGGCCGCACTCGAAAAATGGGTCGAGAAGACCGACTGGGTCGATTTCCTCGCCGAGACCAAGGCTATCCGCTCCAACACCTCGGTCTGCCTGAAAATCACGGCGCAGTGGTTTACCGCCCTGCCGGATGAAGAGCGCGCCAAGGCCGCCAAGAAAATCACCGCCATGCTCGATAAAGAAGGCGTGGCCCATGACATCAATTCCTACGGCAAGGCTCCCGCCGGCATCAGAATATGGTGCGGCGCAACCGTTGAAGCCTCCGACGTTGAAATCCTCACCAAGTGGCTGGACTGGGCTTACGCCGAAGTGTCCGCCACCTACAAGGAGACCAAATAAATGAAAGTTCTTATAGCTGATAAAGCCGACTCGCTGTGCGAGAAGGTATTAAAGGACCGCGGTCTTGAACCCGTCGTAAAAACCGGCATGAAGCCGGAAGAGCTCAAAGCCTGCATAGCGCAGTACGACGCCATAATAGTGCGCTCCGCCACCACCCTGACGGCCGACCTTGTCAACGCGGCCGCCAAACTTAAAGCCGTGGCGCGCGCGGGAAGCGGCGTCGATAACATCGACGTGGCAGCCTGCACGGCAAAAAAAGTTCTCGTAATGAACACGCCGTTCGGCAACACCGTTTCCACCGGCGAACACGCCGTGGCGATGATGATGTCCATGGCCCGCATGATTCCGCAGGCAAACGCCTCAACCCACGCAGGCAAGTGGGAGAAAAAGAAATTCGAGGGCGTGGAAATAACCGGCAAGACCCTCGGCGTAGTGGGCTGCGGCAAAATCGGTTCCGTCGTGGCGGACCGCGCAAAGGGCCTGCACATGAACGTGCTGGCTTACGACCCGTTCCTTACGCCCGAAAGAGCAAAAGACCTCGGCGTGACCAAGGTCGCCACCCTTGACGAACTTTACAGCAAGGCCGACTTCATAACCTATCACGTGGCCCTCACCGCCGACAACAAGGGCATGATAAACAAGGAAGCCATCGCCAAGATGAAAAAGGGCGTACGCATTATTAACTGCGCCCGCGGCGCCATAATGAACGAAGCCGACATCAAGACCGGCCTTGAAAGCGGACAGATTGCCGCCCTTGCCGTGGACGTATACGCCAAGGAACCCGCGACCGAGCATATCTTTTTCGGTATGCCCAACGTCGTGGCCACGCCGCACATAGCGGCCTCCACCAAGGACGCGCAGGTTACAGTGGCCCGTCAGGCCGCCGAGCAGATTGCGGACTTTCTGCTTAAAGGCATAAAGACCAACGCCATAAACGGCGACAAAATATAACAGCAAAAAACCGGGCCCGGCCGCTCCGTCATGGGGCGGCCGGGCCGGTTATTTAACCGAGGCAAAACCAAATGGCAAAACTTCCCTTATTCAGCCCCATCTACGGCATACGGCCCGCAAAGGGCCGCGCGCAGGAAATCATAGCGCCCCCTTACGACGTGCTAAACTCCGCCGAGGCCCGTGAAATGGCCAAAGGAAAACCGCACAGTTTCCTGCACGTTTCCAAGGCCGAAATCGACCTGCCGGAAGGCACGGACATTTATTCCGAACCCGTCTACAAAAAAGCCGCCGAGAATTTTGAAAAAATGCTCGCCGCGGGTCTTTTAGTGCGCGAGGCAAAACCCTGCTTCTATATTTATCGCATGCAGATGGGCAGCCATGTACAGACCGGCCTTGTGGTCGGCGCGTGCATTGAGGACTACGACGCGAACCGCATCCGCAAACACGAGTTTACTCGCCCCGTAAAGGAAAACGACCGCGTTCAGCAGATTCTGCACGTAAAGGCGCAGACAGGCCCCGGCCTTATCGCCTACAAACAGATTCCCGAAGTGGACGCAATCATAAAGCGCACGGTTAAAAAGGAACCCGAATTCTCGGCAAAGGGCATAAGCGACGTTACCCACACGCTGTGGCTTCTCGACGATGAAAAGGACATAAAGGCCATTGTGGACGCTTTTGAAAAACAGAAAGCGGTCTATATCGCCGACGGTCACCACCGTTCCGCCGCCGCCTCGCGCGTCTGCAAAATGATGAAGGAACAGCGCGGCGCACAGCACACCGGCAAGGAACCGTACAACTATTATCTGGCCACCGCATATCCCGTCGAGGAAATGAAGATATGGGATTACAACCGCGTGGTGCGCGACCTTAACGGCCTTACGCCCGAACAGCTGCTTAAAAAAATAGGCGAAAGCTTTGAGGTAAAGGAAGTTAAAGGTCAGGCAAAACCCGCCGCCAAACGCGAGTTCGGCATGTATCTGTCGGGCAAGTGGTATATGCTGCGCCCGACGGTGAAAACACCGCAGGCATCGGAAGACCCCGTAAAGTCGCTGGATGTCAGCGTGCTTTCAGACCTCGTGCTCGATAAGATTCTCGGCATAGGCGACCTGCGCAAATCCGACCGCATTGATTTCGTGGGCGGCATACGCGGACTGGGCGAACTGGAAAAACGCGTGAATTCCGGCGAAATGAAAGTGGCCTTCGCGCTGTTTCCGACCTCGCTTGACGAACTTATAGCCGTTGCCGACGACAATCAGGTAATGCCGCCGAAATCGACATGGTTCGAACCGAAGCTGGCCGACGGAGTGATTTCAAATCCTCTCCTGTAGCGAATGAAGCTGTCGCGTAAAAAAGCTCCGCTTAAAAGGCGGGGCTTTTTTATGAGTTAAGCAACATTTCGCGTTGGTAATTAAATATTTTTTCCTAAGGGAAATTGAATCAGGTTATACTTGTAATAGTTTAAGCAGGTCCCCAAACAGGCATACCGCTAAGTAAGTCATATAGTTCTTACCATCTAAAACATCTCCGGCAAGACAACGCGAACTGTCACAAAAAATCAACACGAATATTTACTTAACTCTTTTTATGCCCCGCCGCAGACATCAAGCGATGTCAGCTAAATGGCAAATCCGAAATGGCAGGCAGAGTACCGCTTCCCGCTCGAGGGTTGCGGACAAGCTAAATTTTTTCGTCAGTCCATGCCTTTTGTGCGCGGGCCATTATTGTCCGCGGGGGGGTCTGCGGCAAAATCATTAAGGCAAATCTTTCCGTTGGGGCATTTAAGCCTTAAATATTTTCAAGACGGCGGCTGGCGTTAATAAAAGGCACAAGAATAAATGGAACTTAATTTCGACTGCCGCCCCTACAGCATAAATGCCGTCGTCCAAATGCTTTGGCATGTCTTGGCGAGCAAGACACAGCCCGTCCGCACTAAAGCCCAGCCCGGAATTATGCGGAATCAGCATGGTCTGGGCCTTTTGGCCCTTTTTCGCCGCCTCCGCTAATGGCATAATTTATAAAGACGAATAAAAGGAGTTTTTCAATGAAAACCGCACTTTCTATTTTTCTTCTTATGGCCGCTCCGGCTTTTGCCCTGCCGGACGCACAGCCCGCGCAGGCAGTTACCGCGCAATCGCTTTCCGCCGAAATGGACGGATATCTGGCGTTTCTGGGACGGTTTTCCGCCCTGCCGCAGACACCGTTTGCCGACGTGGCCCGCGATGTCGTGTCCGGTCTTAAGGGCGGCAGATACGACGCTCTCGTAATGGGTGAAACCCACACAAATCCCAACGAACTCGCGGCAGGCGTCGCGCTTGTAAAAGATGTCAAAGCGGCCGGTATCCCCATAGGCATGCTTTTAAGGGAAAGCAATCTTTTTCCCGACACGTCGTTTCTCGCGCCCGAAACCTTGGTGCGGACTTTTGCAAACCAGTTCGAGCCGGATGCCCCGATAGCCAAGGTAATTCCCATGCTTAACGGCGGCATACTTATAACCTATACCGGCCATTCGCACACGTCCAGAACCATACGCGACAACGCGCTGGCCATAAAATCCTTTTTCGGCAGCTACGGCCCGGGTAAAAAACTTATGACGACCATTCAGGATTCTCTGGAGAAAAACGGCCGCAAGCCCGTCATAGTCGCCATGATAACGGAAGACAGCATATTAGACAGAATATCCTTTATGACCCTGGCCGAAGTAACTAAAAATGTCACCCTGCCGCAGGCCGCAAGACAGCTTGACTATCTTATCCGCATTTGGGAGAGCAAACTTCCCCAGCGCATGAAGACCGGTCAGCTTTATTTCGTACGCGATCCGCGGCATCCTGAATTTTACGCCGGTATTACCTCCGGTCAGCGCATGCCGCTTAAACTGCTTGCCGTAAAAAAGACGCTTGTCCTGCCGGAACTGGCACAGTGGGCCGGCAATACCGTACTGCGCGGGGTGGAATGCCTGCCCCAGATGGACGAGACTGGCACATATTTCCGCGTGGTCGTGCACAAGACCGGCAGTGATGAAACTTTTGACCGTTACATTTCAGCCGCCACGGGACAGTTTGTTAACATGCCTTCCTGAGCGTTTTCAGACAAATAAAAAGCGGAGTCCGTTTTTCGGGCTCCGCTTTTTTATGTGTTAAATAAGTTTTTATATCAGCTTTTGTGCCGGCCTTAACGGCGTAAAAAATATTGGGGCAGACCTTTGACAGGCCAGGACAGCCTGAAATATTCATAGTCATACACATACCGCGCAGGTTTCCCCGTAGTGCGCAGTACAAGCCAAAGCATTGCGGGTGGGCACGCAAGTTTACTGAACTTTTTCAGTGCTTTGATAAGCGCGTAAATCCTGTCTTGTTTTTTCGGCCTCGACTATTTACAACAAGAAAATTTCCTCAGCATTTATTATATCCCCGCGCATATGTGGGGGGAGAAATCTGCGGACCAGAAGAGTCATGTCATGATTTCCGATAGACATGGGTGCGCAAGACAAGGAAAACTTCTGAACAAATTGTCGGTTATTGCTGCGTCGTTTGTACTTACCCGCACGTGAGATGTCCTGCCGTCATTGGCACGGCAAATACTTACATGCCGAGCAACGAGGCGGGGGAAAAATAGTACTGACCGCATTGCTGCGGCAGGCAAATACCATGTGCCGATACAAGGTAGGAGACACACTGTCCACCTGCGCCAATGAGGGGAGAATGCAGGAGAGGATATCTGCGATCAAGCCACACGAGCCGGTCTGGCGGCGCGGGCAAGTACGTCAGTTGCGCTCAGGCAGTGCGGCCAGCACTTCCAGCAGCTGAGCGCGGGAAAAGGGTTTTGTTATATAGCCGTCAAATTCCCGTGAACTTACATTTTCCTTCATGTCAGCAAGGGCAAACGCGGTAAAGGCAAATACCGGCGTGCGCGGCAGGCCGGCGGCCTGCTCATTTAGCCGTATCGCTTTTACAGCCTCGTAACCGTCCATTCTGGGCATTTGCAGGTCCATGAAAACGGCGTCGTAGCGGTTGTCCCTGCACAGCGCGACGGCTTCGGTTCCGTCGGAAGCCGTGGAAATTATATGCCCGCCCTTGCTTAAAAACGCCACGGCCAGCGCGACAATATCAGGCGAGTCGTCCACCACCAGCAGATTAAGGGCGCGCGAAGACTCGTGCTCGTTTTTGAGCGAAACCGGCGTCATATCCTTGCGCGGCAGGACAAACGGAATTTCAGTGATAAATTTGCTTCCTTTACCTTCCTCGCTTTCAAGGCGCACCGTTCCGCCCATAAGGTTTACCAGACGCAGGACTATAGAAAGGCCCAGTCCCGTGCCGCCATACTTGCGCGACATGGACGGGTCGGTCTGGGAAAAAGCCTTAAAAAGGAGGGGCTGCCTTTCCGCCGGAATTCCTATGCCCGTGTCTTCCACCGTAAACGTAACAATGGCGGAATCGGGTTTGCTGACCGTTTCGGTTTTAATGCGGACATAGCCTTTGTCCGTGAATTTCAGGGCGTTGCCGACGAGGTTTACCAGTATCTGCCGCAGTTTTCCGGGATCGCCGCAAACAAATTCCGGCAGTGCGGGGTCCTCGTCAAGCAGAAGGCGCAGTTTCTTCTGCGTGGCTTTTACGCTTAAAAGACTGTGGGTTTCAGTAAGCAGTTCGCGCAGGGAAAAGGGCACGGCCTCAAGGGTCATGCGGCCGGCCTCGATTTTGGAAAAATCCAGAATGTCGGTTATTACGGAAAGCAGATTGTTGGCCGCGTGGCCGAGATTGCGCACATGCGCCGTCTGCTCGGCGTTAAGCGGAGTGTCGCGCATAAGTTCGGTCAGGCCGGTTACGGCGGTAAGCGGGGTGCGGAGGTCGTGGCTCATGCGGGCCAGAAAATCGCTCTTTGCGCGGTTGGCGCGCTCGGCCTGCTTTTTCGCGGTTTTAAGCTGTTGCTCAAGATGTTTGCGCGACGTTATGTCCAGATGCGTGCCGAACATTATAAGCGGCTCGCCGCTTTCAGTGCGGCTTACCACCGAACCGCGCGCCCATACCCATACCCAGCGGCCGTTTTTGTGCCGCATGCGAAATTCATTGTCGTAAACCTCGGTCTCGCCGAGAAAATGCCGTTTCAGCGCCTCGTCGGTTTTCCTGAGGTCGGACGGGTGAGTGAGATTGCGCCATGTGTCCACGCTTATCGGTTCCAGTTCCCACAAGGTGTAGCCGACTATTTCAGCCCAGCGCGCGTTAAGCGTAGTGCCGCCGGTCTTTACGTTCCACTCCCATGTGCCCAGGCGCGTTCCGTCGATTATATTCGCAAGCCGCCCGCGCTGGCGGTCCAGTTCGTGCTGAAGTTCTATCTGCGGCGTTATGTCGACCAGAACGGAAAGCAGTGTACGCTCGCCCTGCATTTCCAGCACTTCGCCGGAAATAAGGCCGTAGAGCAGACTGCCGTCCTTGCGGCGGACGTTAAGTTCCATGTTCGATATTTTTCTGTCGCGGGTAAGCCGTTCAACAAGTTCCTGCTGCTGGTGCTCGTCGGGAAGAAGGTTTATTTCAAGGGCGCTTTTGCCTATTACCTCCTCCCTTGAGTAGCCCAGCTTTGCAATGAACGTATCGTTGATTCGGGTCATCTTCCTGTCAGGCAGGCTTGTAAGCGTCATCAGGGCGGGATTGCTGTCAAAGAGTTTGGTAAAGCGTTCCAGCTTTGCCTGTTCCCTGCTGATATCCTTTGATATGGCAAAAAGGCAGGGCCGGCCGTTCCAGTGGCCGAACCAGGTGCGGGTTTCAAGATTGAGAATTGTTCCGTCGGCGGTCTGAAGGCTTAGGGGGAAACGGCTGTGTCTTTCAGCGGCCACTTCGGTCATTAGTTTTCGCGCCGCGCCTCTGCTTTCGGCCGGATGCAGTTCCAGAACATTCATATGCTGAAGCTGTGCAAGGCTGTAGCCAAGCCGCCGCGTGGCCGCGTGATTTGCGTATAAAAGGTTTCCTTCGCTGTCGCCGATGAGCACTATATCGTCGACGGCGTTGAAAAATTCCCTGAAATTGCCTTCCTGCTGGCTGTTGCGCAGGGACAGAAAACGCCGCTCGCACGCGGCCGATATTATGCCCGAAACCGTACGCAGCAGTTCCAGTTCAGCGTCTGACCACTGACGGGCCGCGCCGCACTGGTCAAAGCCGATGAACCCGCGCGCGGCGTCCTGCACGGCCAGCGGGTAGGCGACAATGGCCCGTATGTCCTGCGGTTCCAGCATAACCCGCAGGTCCTCGGGAAGCAAGGAAATGTCGCAGGAGGCTATAAGGCCGTTTTCAGCCAGAAGTTTTTTCCACGAAGGGAAGGTTGAGTAATCGACATTCTGAAGACTGGCAAGCTGGGGGGTAATACCCTGAGCGCACCATTCATGGGTGTTGCTGGTGGTTCCGTCGGTGTTATCGAAGAAAATATAGGCGCGGCTTACGGCGGCGCATTCGCCTATGGCTTTAAGAACGGCGTTTATCTGCTCGTCGAAATCTTTCAGACGGGCCAGTTCCAGCGCTATATCGGCCAGCAGGCGCTGATATTTAAGCTGTTGTTCGCTGTCTCCCATGACAGGCACATCCCCCCGAAGAAAAGCTACCTTCCTATTATAATCAATTAGCGCGGCCGTTTGCCGGTGATTTTGCGGCGGCTTCCGCGCTCGTTTTTTTCGGCAAAAGAAGCAGCAGCGTTTTGAAAAGCCGCACACGGTCACAGCGCAGGAAATGGCTGGGGCGCACCGTACAGCTGTGGTCGAAGCCGGAAGCCTCGGCATGAAACGAGCCGGGCAGGCGGGTGCTTTCAAGCGGCACAAGCCCGTCGCTGCGCGGCGAGCCGCGCTCCGCTATGACACTGCGCCACACAATATAAGGAGTATCGACAAAGGGGCCTTCGTTTTCCTTCCAGCTGCCGAACGTCACAAACGGCACGGCGCGCAGCAGTGCGTTGATTTCCTTTTCCCGCTGGCGGTAGTAGGAAATGCGCAGGGAAGTGGTAAGTTCCAGCGCGGTCTTTTCGGTCCCGTTCATGGCGCGCAAAAGGCGGCCGGCGGCGGTATAAAGATATTTGCCCGTCGTAATATAGTCCGCCGCCTGACTGCCGAAAAAAGGCGTCTGTATGCAGATTACGCCGCGCACTTTGGGCCACAGGTCGGGATTATCAAGCAGAGCGGCCAGCGTGTCTATGCCGCCTTTGCTGTGCGTTACGATTATTACGGGTCGGGAAAAATTGCGCAGTATTGCGGCCACGCGCGGAGCGTTGTAGGAGGGAATCTGTTCGGACTCAATATCGGCTATGGCGGCCGGGGCGTGCAGGTCGTTTTCAACAAGCTGTATATATGCGTCGAAATATCCCTTGTCGCTTTCGGTGCGGCCAAGTCTTACCGGCGAAACCACGGTGTTTGAAAAAAGCCCCGGCACGAACAGATAATCATAGCGGCGCAGGTCAGCTATCTTATAAGAATCAAACAGGCCGTTTGCTATGGTGAAATACTGTGAAAACCGAAGGGAAAGGTCGGTGTACTGCCCGTGCGGGAAAAGCGGCAGTGCCTCGCCCGACGGCGCGGGGCGCGGCGTCGGTTTGCCCATGCCGAAAATAGTGCGTACCTGCCCCTTATCCTTTTTTGCCGGCTGAAGGTGAAGCATGGAAAACAGCGGTTTATACCGCGAAGGCCGTTTGGCGGATGTATCAACCGGTTTATCACTCATGCCGAAAGACGCGCCGCATAGCGCCAGCAAAAGGAAAGAAAGAACCGCAGCCGGTAATTTACGCATCAGCGATATTTTACCCGTTTTGCGCGGCGTGTAAAACGCCTTTCGGCGGATACAATAAAAAAAGCCCCGCCTGAAAAAAGGCGGGGCTTTCAAAAAAAGACTTTCTATTTATACATCGAGCTTACCCAGCGGATGAAGTTGTCCCAGTTGGTGTCGCGCGACATTTTAAGTCCCAGATAACCCTGCGGCAGCTGCTTGGTAACGGGGAAGAAAATCGCAAGGCCGTTGGCGTTGGGATACTGCGCGCGGGTTGCGCCGTTAGCAAGCACGATGTCGTTTTTTATGAGGGTCAGTATCTGCGCGCCTATGCTGCGTACCGCGGGGTCCTTGGAATAGTAACCAACACCCTGCACGAAATGGTACAGGTCTATGGAATCCTGATAGGAAAACCGCTGCACGCGCTGAAGCGCCTGCGCAAGAGCGTTGATGTCGTTGCTCTTAACAACGGCGTCAGTCCACTGCGAAAGAAGCTGGCCGAGTCTGCCAAGCGGCGCGGTGCGTATTGCCGACTGGGTAACCGGTTCTCTGGTCTGCGTGTAATGCTTCATAAACGCGGCGACCATCATGCGGCCGACGTCTTCGTTGGAAGCGTCGGGATTGCGGTTTAACCCGTCAAGCAGATAGGTGTAGTTGTAGCCGTCGCCCGGTTCTGACTCCTCGGAGCCGACGATTACGGGCACTTTGTCCTTGAGCTCGTATCCGATTTCGGCCATCTGCATAAGGCAGGCGTCGGAACCGTAAACGTCAATCTTGCCCATCTGGTTGAAAGCAAGGCCAAGCTGATAAGGAGCTATGTTGTTGCCGGTAACGTCGTCGAAGGAAATGCCGCGCACTCCGCCGCCGTGGTTCCAGACGATGAGCATGTAGCGCTTTGCGGGAAACTGCAGGCGCGCCCAGACCACGAAATCGGAAAGCCGCTTCCAGTCGCCCATATCCTCGTTGGAAACGTCAAAAAGCATGGACTTTATGGCGCTGCGGTTGGTGTCCTTCATTATGTAAAAGCGGTGCGTGCCGTTCCAGCGCTCATCATCGGGCAGGATAAGCTCTCCGCTCGGAATAATAAGACCCGACTGCGTGGTAACCTGCCGAGGCGAATTGATGTGGCCCACTTCCGCCACAACGTTTACGCGGCTGGTGGAGCCTATCATCTCCATTTCGTTTACGTCCTGCAGGGCGGCGGGGGCCAGATTGTTCTTGCCGTTTATAAAGACCATTACCGTCCAGTCTTTTACGACGGCGGCCTGCGCCGGAATGTAAAACACGAAAAACGCGAAAAGTGCTATAAGAATTCTGCGCATAAGTATCTCCTGAGTAAAAACTTATAATAAATTATATAAGAAACGCGTGCCCGGCGCATGGGTACAAGGACCTATAAAGGAAAGGCTTTTGCACCACGCGGCGCGCAAATGGGCGCGGCCTCAAAAAAACACGCTCAACACGGGGCGGCTTTTTTTGTACACTTTTGACATGGATTCCTTTAAAAAACTTTTCGGCGTAAGCAAAGACACTATAAAAAGTCACTGCATCATCAGTCCTCTCGACGAGGTGCAGCTTTTAAGCGGTCAGGCAAAACCGTCCCGCGCGCACGGCGATTATTTCCGCGTAACCGACCTCGGCTACGCCACGCTCATCGGCACGCATTACAGTCTGCTCGTCGGCGACTGCGTCCTTTCCCTTGCAGACACACCCTGCCGCAACATTTATCTGTTTGGCTGCGCGGGCGGCATAGGCCTTGAAATAGGCACGCCGGTCGTGGTGCGCAAGGCGCTCAATTTTGAAAGCTTCAGCGAAATGCTCGACAAAACCTCTCCGGCCCGCACGGCCCTGCCGGACCCCGGTCTGACAAACGAAATGCTGACCGCCGCCGGAAAGCGCGCCGCCGAAGGCGTGTGCGCGAGCGTTTCCTCTCTTATGATGGAGGAAAACTATCTCGGCACTTTCAGCGGGTTGGGCGTAAACTGCCTTGAAATGGAAGCCTCCGCCGTGTTTAACGCCGCGCGCCACGCCGGTAAAAAGGCCTGCGCCGCGCTTTATATTTCAGACAGGATTCCCGACAAGCCCTGGCACGAACAGCTGTCCTCGCAGGACATAGCCCGCCTGTCGGATTCCCGCAAGAACATCGCCGCCGCTCTTACGGAGTTTGTGCGGGTCAAGGCAATCGGACAGCCTTAATTTATATATAATGTAGTTATGCGGTTGTAAAACGCGTAAATTCAGGGGGACATCTTATGGCCAATGAGGCTACAATTTCAGGCGATCCAAATCTGCTGAACGTGCTGTCACCGGTAATACAGAACGGCATGGGCAAGATGGACCCCAACGAGCTTGCGGCACGCATTGCCGCGCTGGTGCTCAGCTACGCCGTGCGGGAAGGCGCAAGCGACATCCATTTCGACCCGCAGGAAAGCACCATCACCCTGCGCTTCCGCATAGACGGACAGTTAAAGGACGTACTGATTTATCCAAAACGCGAATTTCCCATAACGGCGCGTATCCGCGTCATGGCCGATTTTCCCGCGCAGGCCGCAACCACTTACACGCCCGAGGACGGACGCTTTCAGGTAAATGTCGGCGGGCATATGGTGCAGTTTCGCGTGTCGGCCTTTCCGACAATTTACGGCGACAAACTCGTTCTGCGTCTGCTCGACATGGGCCAGAACACCTTGAACGTCAACGCGCTGGGCTTTTCGCCGCAGGCGTTTGCGCAGGTAAAGGCTTTCGGCTACGCGCCAAGCGGCATGGTGGTCATAAGCGGTCTTACCGGCTGCGGCAAGACGACAACTCTTTGCAGCATCCTCAACATGCGCCGCAACGAGGAAATAAACATAATGACGCTGGAAGACCCCGTGGAATACGTTCTGCCGCGCGTTACGCACGCGCAGGTAAACGTAAAAACGGGCTTTACCTTTGCCGAGGGTCTGCGCTCCATTCTGCGGCAGGACCCCAACATCGTCATGGTAGGTGAAATGCGCGATAACGAAACGGCCGAAATAGCCATGCGCGCGGCACTTACCGGCCACCTTATTTTTTCGACGGTGCACGCCGCCACCACGACGGGCGCGATACAGCGTCTGCTCGGCATGGGCATTGAACCATACGTCGTGTCGTCATCGCTTATCGGCGTAATTTCACAGAGGCTCGTGCGCAGGCTCTGCCCGCAGTGCGCCCAGCCGACAATGCCCAATCCGGCCATAATACAGTCCATGATAAAGCGCTCGGACCCCGAATATCTGCGCCGCATAATGGACATTGTAAACCGCCCCGGCGCCCGCTTTTTAAAGCCCAAGGGCTGCCCCGCGTGCAAAAACACCGGCTACCACGGCAGAATAGGCGTGTTTGAAATACTTGTGATAAACGACACCATGCGGCAGTTCATCCTTAATACCGGCAAGGCCGATATCGGTGAAATGCGCCGCACGGCAATCAGCACGGGCATGACTTCCCTGCTTATGGACGCGGTGGAAAAATGCCGTGCAGGCCTTACCTCGCAGGAAGAGATAGCCAGAGTTGTCGACGAAAGTTTTTAACCTCACCGCGCTATGATTAACGACTGGAAACTGGAACCCGCCCCATCGCCCGCCGACCCCGGCAGGCATTTGCTGCACATTGGCTGCGACCGCGACGGTTTTGCGCTGGTCCAGAAAAAGCTGGCCAAGATTTTCGACGGTTTTGCCGTGGCAAATCCGCCGTATTCGTATGTCGTTACATTAAAGGGCCTTTCCCCGCGCGACGCAATGCAGGTTTCAATGCTGATGGGCGCGCTGGCGAAACCGGCCGCGCCGCATATGCCGCATGCATCTCATGCGCAGCATGCGCCGCATGAAGCGGGACAGCAGCATCGTCCGCCGCAAAATCCAGTTCCGCCGCAGCAGGGCTATCTGCCGCCCACGCCGAAAATAAACATACCGACGGCATCCACTTCCTATGAAGGCTTCATGCCCCCGCCGGAAGAATCGGCAAAGCCGGAGGATTTTTTTAACGAACTCCAAAACACCCTGCTCGGTCTGGACAAACGAAACGCCGCATCCATGCCCGCGCAGGAAGATGAAACGCCGTCATCGCGCGCATATTCGGCGGCCGAAAGCGGCACTTTCAAGCCTGAGGAAACCGGCGACCTTATGGCCGATCTGGAAAAGCAGTTTCTCCAGATTGTCCACGACAAGGCCGGCACAGAGGAACCAGACGAACGCCCCGCGCCGAAGAAAGAAAGCCGTCCGAAGCAGGCATCGATGACGTTCAGCACCGACGCGCAGGCCGACCCCCAGCCCGAGCCCGAACAGCAACAGCAGTGCTATGATGCCACGCCCGAAACCGAAGCGCCGAAAGTCGAAAAGGTTTATTCCTCCGACCTCGGTCTTAAAGCCGTGCGCGCTTACACGCGCAGGCTGGCATCAGGCATGTCGCCGCTTGCACCGCTGAACCCGCTTTTCACCATAAAAACTCTTGTAATAGGTTCGTTCAACCGCACGGCGCACGCCAAGTCCACGCTCGTGGTGGAAACGCCGGGGGAATTTTATAATCCGTTTCTCATAATCGGCGCGCCATCGTCGGGAAAAACGCATCTTGTAACCGCCATAGCCCGCGGCATAGGCGAAAAGAACGGCTGGCAGAAAGTGCTTTTCACAAACGGTCTGCGCCTGTCGCGCTGGGCGCGGGAACAGGCCATGGCCGGCGGCTCGGACAGGATTTCGGCCTACATACGCCAGTTCCAGCACATTCTGATAGACGACATTCATCTGATGGCCGTGGACGACGCAAACCGCGCAGCCCTTTCCGGCATACTGGAATATTTCAACACGCAGGGCAGACAGTCGGTCTATTCCTCGGCTTTTAATTCCGACGCGCTGGCGCAGTTCGAGGCCGCGTGGAAGATAAACCTGCCCAAGGGCGTGGACGTGGAAATACGTCCCGCGTCAAAAGAGGCGGCAGCCGCGATTGTCGAAAATCTGGCGCAGCAGTACGATTTTACTTTTACGTCGGAGGAAATGGGTCCAATAACCACCGCCGACAAACCGCTTGAATACGCCAATACCGCCTTTACGCGGCTGGCCTGCCTGCGGAGATTCGTGCATCCGGATAAATTTCCCATGCTGCCGGCCGAACGCGTGGCCCTTGTGACCGGTGCGGGGGAAACGGTCGAGGATATTTCAGCCAAGCTGGCGACCGGCGGAGATATTACGCCGCCAAAGTATAACTCATGGGGCCGCTGGGGCGTGTTCTATCCCAAGGGCGGGGAAAATGCCGTGCGCTTTGCCCTGTCCGCCCTGCAAAGCAGGGCGCAGGAACTTGGTATTGAGGGCGGCTGGCAGCAGGTGTTTGCGCAGTCATACCACAATCCTAACGTAAGTTTCTTTCCCGCGCAAATGGCGCTTTTCGGCTGTGACAAAAAAGTGCGCGCCATTATGGTGCTTGGAGACGGAGGACAGCAGGAAAAGCTGTTTTTCCAGGCCTGTCATCAGGCTTTTGCCGCCGCCGGAATGCGCTGCGGGTGCATACCGCAAAAGGCACTGGGCTCGCCGTCCGCTTTGGCGTGCCTGCTGGCCGACCTGCTCATATAGGTTTGTCCTTAGAACTTATCCGCAAATAATCCTTCGGCTGCAAACGCCGCTTTTGGTCTGCGCCTTTGCGACGCTCCGTTTGCATTCTGCAGCGAAGATACGTATTTCGAGGCGCTGCGGTTCGCTTCAAAATCCGCATTTTGCCGAATGGCCTAGTTGCGGATAAACTCTTCATAAAAAAAGCCCCGCCTTCCGGCGGGGTTTTTTATGCCGCATATACCTCAATGACATTACTGAAGGCAGAAAAAAATGTGACAATCTCAAACATTTTCGGCGGTGACAGGAGGCGGGGAAAAAGCTAAAATAACAAATCACACAAATTTCCGGGGGGAATATTAATGGAAGCAGTCCTGAGCAGCATCAGTTCCTTTATATGGGGAATCCCGCTTATAGTCCTGCTGTTTGGCACGCATATTTACCTCACATTCAGGCTGGGCTTTATACAGAAACATCTTTTTTCCGCGCTTAAAATTTCCTTCTCGGTAAAAAAAGAGGGCGAGGGCGACATTTCGCAGTTCGGCGCGCTTATGACCGCGCTTGCCGCCACCATAGGCACTGGCAACATAGTCGGCGTGGCCACGGCGGTCGCGGCCGGCGGCCCCGGCGCGGTGCTGTGGATGTGGCTTACGGGAGTATTCGGCATGGCGACCAAATATGCCGAAGCCCTGCTTGCCGTAAAATACCGCGTTACCGCCGAAGACGGAACAATGGCCGGCGGTCCCATGTATGTGATTGAACGCGGACTCGGCCAAAAATGGCTGGCCGTGCTGTTTGCCGTTTTTACTTCCATCGCCGCCTTCGGCATAGGCAATATGGTGCAGTCAAACTCCATAGCCCATCTGGCGCAGGAAACATTTTCCTTTAATGCATACGTTACCGGCGGCGCGCTTACCCTGCTTACGGCGCTTGTCATTCTGGGCGGCATCAAATCCATAGCCAAAAGCTGCGAGGCGCTTGTCCCCTTCATGGCGATTTTCTATATTGCGGGTTGCATATACATTCTGTGCGTAAAATGGGCCGCCCTGCCCGATACCGTAATGCTTATACTGCACGACGCTTTTACCGGCCATGCCGCGATAGGCGGCTTTGTCGGAGCGGGCGCGAAAGAGGCAATGCGCTACGGCATAGCGAGAGGACTTTTTTCCAATGAATCCGGCCTTGGAAGCGCGCCCATAGTCGCGGCGGCGGCTCAGACAAAACATCCAGTGCGGCAGGCGCTCGTTTCGCTTACCGGCACGTTCTGGGACACGGTGGTAATATGTCTGCTGACGGGTCTTGTGGTAGTAAGCACAGGTCTGTGGCAGGATGGCCTTAAGGGCGCGGCCCTTACAAAATCCGCGTTTGAAACCGTTCCCACCATAGGCCCGCTGGTTCTTACCGTCGGCCTGCTTACCTTCGTCTATTCCACCATACTTGGCTGGGAATACTATGGTGAAAAAGCCATCTGCTATCTTTTCGGCGGCAAAGCCGCCGCGCCGTACCGCTTTGCATGGGTGCTGGCCGTAATGGCCGGAGCAACCATGTCCATGCCGTCAGTCTGGGCATTCGCCGACATTGCAAACGCCTGCATGGCCCTGCCAAATATCATCTCGCTTCTGCTTCTTTCAAAGGTACTGGCCGACGACACGAAAAAATACTTTTCAGGTCAGAAAAACGGTCTTTAATAAATTTTGCTTCGGAACCCCCGCGCCGTGTGTCTTATAAATTCGCGGCACGCAAAGCATGGGGACGAACTCCGAAAGCGCGGCATTGCCGCGCTGTTGACCGGCTGGGTTTATTAAAGTTATATTTTATCGTCTGATTAACGAAGGCCAATTTATGAAAAAAATCGACATTGCATCCTGGAACCGCAGCGGACTTTATACTCTTTTTCGCGGGGTGGAATTTCCTCATTTTTCCGCTACCACCGAAGTGGACGTGACCGCCCTGCAGGCATTTGCAAAAGCCAACCACCTTTCCTTTTACAGACTTTGCCTGTATCTGGTATGCCGCGCGGCCAACGAATGCCGTGCCTTCCGCCTGCGCCTTGTGCCAGACGGCGTTGTCGAGCACGAACGCGTGGGCATAGCGCCCACAGTGACAATCTGCGGCGTTGTGAATTTTCTTGTGGTGGACTATTACGAAAATCCGGCGGAATTCATACTCCGCTATAACGAGCAGGAAGAACGCGTACGCGAAATGGGTACTAAACTAAACCTTGAAGACGACGGTATGCCCAGCGTCTATTCCTCCTGCGTGCCGTGGTATCATCTTACCGGCGCGGTTAACCCGATGTGTTCGAAAGAGGATTCCATACCGCGCTTTACCTGGGGCAAGTACGTGCCGCGCGAAGGCCGGCTTATAATGGGCATGGCCGTGCAGTGCCACCATGCGCTTGTAGACGGAGCAGACGTGGCGGCGTTTCTTTCCTGCTTTCAGCGGCTGGCCGATACGCCCGAACAGACTTTCGCCGCCCTGCTTGCGGAGGAACTGCTGTAACACGCAGACAAATTTGCCGGCTTGGCGCAAAAGCGCCGGCCGGAGTAGTGTAATAACTTATTGTGGGGGATTAACTTATGAAAAAACTGTTTATCATAGCCGCCGCCGTTTTGCTGTCGGCGGGCGCGGCCTTTGCGCAAGCTGAAAACGCGTCCGCGCCCGCCGCGCAGGACGGTATGTTGGATGCCTCATCGAATAACAACCTGCGGGATTTTTTTAATCCTAACGGCCAGTACCCCAATCTGGTGCGCTTTTACGCCGCCGGAGCGGCCCGCATGAAAGGAGACAACGCCAAGGCCGGAACAGGAGGAGAAGTCGGCGTGTCGGCCGCGTTTGACGAAAACGACCCGACGCTCGGTCTGTTCGTGGGCTACTATAAATTCGACGACCGCTTTACCGACGGCCGCAGCTACAAAATTGTTCCCGTGGAACTGCGCGTCGGCTACGATGTGCCGATAAACGAAAAAACCGCCCGTTTCTGCATGGCGGTGTCCGGCGGCTATTCAATAAACAATTATGACGGTCACGATACCATGCAGGATATAGACAATTCCTATATTCTGGAAGGCCAGGTCGGTCTTAAATTCATGATTTACAAGCGTTTTGCCGCCAGCCTTTGGGGCGGCTACCAGTACCTTAACCCGCAGATAACGACACTGCTTCCCGGCGGCTCCAGCCAGAGCTATCTGGACCTTAGCGGCCCGTTTGTAAAATTCGGACTGGAATTTTAAGGATGATCTAACTGCATGAAAAGCAGAAAGCCCCGCCGGAAGGCGGGGCTTTTTCATACCTGAAATACGGACAGTTTATATGGCGCGGCAATCTTTCAGCCGTGTTTTTTTGCGGCAAAACGCGTCATCATTTCAAGAAACGCGCCCTTGAACACTGGCTTTGACAGATACTCGTCACACCCCGCTTCCAGCGCGCGGCTGCAGTCTTCCTTCATGGCGTAAGCCGTCATGGCGACTATGGGTATATGGCTTTTAAGGGATAGCCGCTTTTCCTCCTGCCGTATGCGTCGGGCGGCCTCATAGCCGTCCATTTCCGGCATCAGCATGTCCATTAGTATAAGGTCGTAGCGGCCGGTCATAAACTGTTCCACGGCCTGCGCGCCTGTATCTACCGGCGTAATATGATGAGGCGTATGGCGAAGATAGGCGGCAATGAGAAACTGATTGTCGCGGGAGTCGTCAGCCAGCAGAATGGACAGCGCGTTTGCCGCTTGTACAGGTTCCGGCGCGGTTTCATTTTTATACTGCTGGGCTGTAAGGGTAAACGGCACGCGGAAAGTAAAAATACTGCCTTTGCCGACAACGCTTCGCACAGTTATTTCGCCTTTCATAAGATGAGCAAGCTCGCGGGAAATAAACAGTCCAAGCCCCGTACCGCCGTGCTTGCGTGAAAGGGTGACATTTGCCGTGCTGAAGCGGTCGAAAAGGCAGGACAGTTTATCCTGCGCTATACCGGGGCCGGTGTCGGTTACGCGGAAGAAAAATTCCGCCGCCTGACCGGAAGTTACCGACGAGACCTCAAGCGTGACGCGCCCGGTGTCAGTAAATTTCACGGCATTGGAAAGAAGGTTTAACAGTATCTGACGAACGCGGGCGGTGTCGCACAAAACCCAGTCTTCGGTGCCTTCGCCGATATCCAGCGCAACGGGCAGTTTTTTCGCGGCCGCACCGGCGCGCGCGATATCGGTAACACTTTCAGCCAGCGAGCGCAGACTGGAAGGCGTTGGTTCAAGGTCTATGCGTCCGGCCTCGATTTTGGACAGGTCAAGTATGTCGCTTGTCAGCTCCAGCATGGTCCTGCCCGCGTGGCGCAGAATATTTAGGTAGCGTTCCTGCTCCGTGGTAAGCCGTGTTTCCGAAAACAGTTCGGTCATGCCAAGCACGGCGTTAAGCGGCGTGCGCAGTTCGTGGCTTACCGTGGCGATGAAACGGCTTTTCGCGAGGTTCGCCTCCTCGGTCTGGGCAAGAGCGTTTTTTAACGCCGCCTCATGGCTGCGCCGTTCGGTTATATCGCGCGCAAGAGCCAGCACATAGCGCGCGCTCTCCATTTCAAACACGCGCGTCATAACTTCGACAGGCACTTGCCGCCCGTCCTTGGCAAGATGAATCATTTCCGATATCTCGCCGCCGTTTTGCAGCGTGCGCGCGCATATGTCATCCGCGCCAAGTTCGCCCAAGGCCGCAGGCGATATATCGTGCGGACGCATGTTCAGCAGTTCATCGCGGGTATAGCCCGTCATGCGGCAGGAGGCGTCATTTACCTCGATAAACGTCGAACAGGCATTGCCGTCGCCCACGCTGAAAAGATACACGGCCTCGCTTATATTGTTAAACAGCAGGCGGAATTTGGCCTCGCTTTTTGTAAGCTCGCCCGAAAGCCTGCGCTGGACGGTGATATCGGTTCCTATGATTAGGATGAAGTCGGACGAGCCGTCAATCGCGCGGGAAAATGAGGTGCTCCATTGGATAAGCCGCCGTTCGCCGGTTCTTGTGAGCAGTTCGTTATCGTGCTGGGCGGACATCTCTTCCGGCCTGCTTATATGCGACCGGAACATGCCGCGCATGGGGGCCCGCCGCTCCTGCGGGACGCAGGTGTCGAACCATTCCCGTCCGAGCAGTTCCGCCTCAGTCCAGCCCGTAAGGGTGCAGAGCGCCTTGTTTGCGTAAATGACACGGGCCTGACGGTCGAGACAGGCGACCAGCAGTGAAAGATTGTCGAAAATCTGCGCCATATCGGCGGCAGGAAACTGGTTATCAGATGACATGGTCCCCCCGGGCCAAAAACATCCCTTTAAGTGTGGCTCATTTAGCGGCAAAACGCAATATACATTTTATTAAAGGACTAGAACGTGTAAGCGGTTATAAGCCGGTAATCCTGATAATTCTGGAAGGCCATGCTGGCCGAGCTGGAAACAAACGCGGTCTTAAGCTCCATGCTGAGCCCTTTAAGCCTGCCGGAGAAAGCGTAATCGGCAATGAAATCGGTCTCGCGCTGGTCGGGCGTGGACCAGCTGCTCATGGGCGGGACTTCGGCCTCGGAATGGAAAAGACGCAGCAGCAATCCGTCCGCGCCGATTTGCCCCATATCGTAGGAAAGCATAAGCACCCAGGCCCGTTCGCCAGCCAGATCGCAGTCCTCCTCCACAATGGAGGTGTACCCAGGATAACTGCCCCACGGATTTACAACATTTGTCATGTTGTTTGCCTTTGTCGCGCCAAGCGATACCTTGCCGCCGTTTGCGCTTAAGGTGCCCAGTATGCCAATCTGGTCGGCCTTTATGCGGCCGCCGATTGCCGAGCCGGTGTCTCGCTGGTCAAGCCCCTGCACGGACACTGAAAAATCGGTTATATCGTCGAGATGCCAAAGCCTGCGGTACTCGGCGTAGACCGAGTTCATGAAATCGTAGGCGTAGTAATCATAGACGGACAGACTGTGTCCGCCGCCGAAGTCGAACACTCCGCCGCCGAGGGTGACGGATTTTTTTGAACCGCCTATCCCCGCCGCCTCCGACATGTAGGCGAAATCCGTTGCGGTCCATTTTTTTACCTTGTTTACCTGCGAAAGTATCAGAGAGGCATTGTTCGTTTTATGGGACACGGTGTAAGCCTCGTAGGTGTAGGGCACTATGCGGCTGTCGAAAGTGTTTATAAGCGGGGTGTTTATGTTCTGACGGAAAACGGTCACGGAGGAAGTATCGTTCTCCCATTCGGCGTTAAGCAGGCCGATTACGCCGAAATTCTTCTGACCGGGGGCAAGCACGTTGCCGCCGTCGCGTTCGGGGTTTTTGAAAAAAGCGCCCATTACGCCGTAGGCCATTACGTTGAGGCCTGTTCCCGCCACGCGCGGCGAGGAGTAGCCTATACCGCCGCCAAGGCCCATGCTTTCCTGAATATTGTCGCGGAATTCGCGGTGCAAATAGTAATCGCGCGTGTAGCCGTAAATACTGCCGGATGGAAAAATAGTTCCAGCGTCAAAGGCGCGCGCTCCGGCGGCACAGCAAAGAAGGAGGATGGCTAATAAAAGTTTTTTCATAAATTCTCCGGCGGCATCAGGGCCGCAGTTTTTCAAATAAAAGAGCGTCCGGCTCGTACCCCGCGCCGGCGGGGGAAAAACCGCACTTTTCCAGCACGCGCAGGGACGCGGGATTGGCCGCGAAGGTCTGCGCCACAAGCCGCCGCGCCCAGCCCGGACGCATGGCCCAGCGGCAAAGTTTGCGGGCGGCTTCGGTGGCAAGACCCTGTTTTTCAAAACGCGGCAGTATGCCGTAGCCAAGCTCGGCCTCGCCGTTTTCATCGGGCACGCCCTTAAAACCCAGACTGCCGCAAAGAATGTTTTCCTTTTTAAGCACCGCATACCAAAGCCACCAGCCGGCGGCGGCGCGGTCCGAAGCTATACACTCGGCAATAAAAGGCATGACCTCGGCCAAATCCTTTTGAGGCCAGTCCGGCGGAATTTCCGCGCCGAGAGCTTCGGCAAGACGGGCGCTGCCGTCAAGGTCGGCCGAAATAAGCGCGGAGTCCGCGGCTATAAGGCGCAGCCGCGCGGTTTCAAGCGCAATCACGCTCCGCCTCCGAAAAACAGTTCAAGCTGCACGCCCGCGCGCGGGGAGAAAATGTAATGGTTGTCCCGCGAATAGTCGCCCGCCACGGTAAAGGAACCGAACAGCCAGCTGCGGTATAAACGCCGGCGCAGGGTAAGCGAAACCGTGTAATTGGTAAACTGCGGTTCGGGAATTGTTTCGGCGGCGGCCTGCAATGACGGCGTAAGACTGTTGCGCGAGTTAAGCGCGATAGGGAACGACAGCGACTGGAACACCTGCGTTACCGGTTTGGCGGCTATGCGGCGGGCGTTGCCCGCGTAGGAAAGGTTCATGCTGTCGGTCAGACTGCGGTCAATGTAAAGACCGGCGGTGGCGGTGGCGTTGTCGCGGCTGTTCCAGTAAAGCTGAAGGAAACTCTGCAAGTTCCACGGCCCGCTTTTGTGGGAGTAGGCAAGACTGGTGCGGCCGAACACGTCGGGCGGACGCAGGGGGTCTTTCATGTTGGGACTGTAATTTATGCCGACGTCCACATGTTCCTCGAAAAAGCGCGACAGCCGCCATATGTAGCGCGCGCCTATGGATGTGCCGGAGGCGTTGTCGCCGCGCGCTATACGCGACTGCTGTTCCGAAATGCTCTGCCGCGCAAACGGCCCTTCCGTAATCTGCTGGTCCACATGCGAGATGAACAGCTTCAGTCTGCGCGACGTGCGCGGCAAATCAAGCTGTACGCCTATGTCCTTGTTCAGGCTGCGCTCGCCGCCCTCGAACATGGTAAAGGACAGAGCCACGTTGACGCGGGTTTTGTTGTCCTCATCGGTGTCGCGGCGGGATATGGAGGAATCGAGATTGTCGGCCGTATTCATAAACCGCTGGGACAGGTTTTCGTGCAGTTCGTCGGCATAGAGCATGGCGTTCGGCGTAAAGGCCGCCAGCTTTCGCACGGCGGTCATGGGCGCGGTAAGAATTGTCATGGTAATGCTTTGCGTGGCCACGTGGACGGTATCGGAAGCCGTCACCGTCTGAAACTGCGGGCATGGCAAAGGGTCGCCGTTTGCGTTGGTTCCGCAGTCGTACATAAACTGCGGACAGTCCGGCGGAGCGGAACTTACGGCTACTTCCTCAATCGGACAGGTTGACGGGTGAACAGCGGGCGAATTTTCTTCGGCGTGCAAAATACCGCCGCAAAAAAAGACGGCGCAAAAGCACAAAAGCATCCCCGCATGTGACCAAAGCATAGTAGGATTTTATCTTTTTATTGCCTATAATTGGACTATGAAAATAATGACATTCGCAGCTCTGCTTTGCATTGCCTGCCCGCTTATGGCGCAGGAGACGGTGAAATCCTCCGTCCGGACACAGTCCAAATACACGGTTTCCGGCGGCATCACCATGGTGCCGTCAGTACACTGGTCAAGTTCATTCATTTCAAATGATACGTATCTTGACGAAGACTTCAACCCCACGGCCCTCACTTCCTACGAAGGCGCGCTGGCGCATAACCAGCTGGGGCTAAAGCTGGGCATAAACGCGTTGGTGGATAATAACCTAGTCGGCAGACTGGACAGGTTCATGGGCTGGATAGGCAAGAACGATTATGTTCTGCGCGTGCAGAAAGGCAAGCTGCGCGGACACGCCACATGGAATACCACGCTGGCAAGCAACGAAGTGCGGGATTTTGATTTTTCAAACGATTACAACGCCGTCGACCTGATAAAGGAATTCGACGAAGGCGCGGGCTATTTTGGCATAGGCTACGTTTCGCTGGAAATGCCAGTGCAGGTGAACACGCTGTGGACTGATTCCGACCGCGCCAACCAGCATAACGGCGTTTCGGTATACGACCCCGATTACAAAATGAAGATTTACGCTTTCCTTTTCGGCTTCGATACCATGTCCGCCGATGTAAAGCACAAAACGGCTGACACAAAGGGGAAATTCGGTTTCTTCATGTCCACGCAGGACAAGTTCGGCGCGGGTACCGGCAAGATAAGCGATGCCGCCGTTAAATCCGCCGTGGAACTTAACACCGGCCGTACGCCGGTGGACCCGTCGCTGACGGTGCTTTACGTCGATTACGACGCCTCCATGGGCGTGCAGTGGACAAAGACCGGAGAGCGCGCCTCCGTGGGTCTCGGCCTTGGTTATAATATAGGCGGTTCGCTGTTTGCATCCATAGGCGGCGCGGCCGATAACAGCACCGAGCTGGGCTACGATTCCTCGTTCATGCTCTACCGCCACGGCCCAATGATAAAAGCCTACGTCGCATTCTAAAGTATATATATGTCAGAAAACTTAAAGAAGAAGCTCTCAGCCCCCGTTTGCAACAACATGACAATAGCCGTGGCTTGGTTAGTTGTCATGCTTATTATGCTTGGGGGTGTGTTTTATGCAGGATACAAAGCAGCATCGTGTCACAATGCACGCATTGAAGTAGTCACCCTGCCGCCCAATGACCCTGTCTGGAAAAATCAAAACAAAGGACTGGATGCCTTTACACTGCTCAACCATGTGGAAACCTTTTATAACGATGCATGGGAACGGGCGATATGGCTTTTGGGTGCCATCATAGCGATATTCGGCGTAATTGTGCCTCTGTTTTTACAGGCACGCTATTTGGAAGATACAAAAGCCGATATTACTGAAAAGATAAATGATATACAAAATGGACTAAAAGACTCAGAAGAACAGAAAATCGAAATTGAAAATAAGGTGAGAGCAGCAAAAGATGATTTAGAAACAAAAGTTGCAAAACAAGAAGAATTACTCAAACAATATACTGATGATCAGAAAAACCAGATTAATGAATACTTGGTACGTACCGAAAAAACAATAAATGAAAAAACTGACAATTTATATCTAACAACTGGGACCGCATATATTGGTTTACTGCTGGCACAAGATGATTTAGGTAATAAACTGACATCCCTGAACAATGCCATAGACGCGTTTTTATCAGGCAAACACTATGACCGAATTCAAAACTGTGCCCAAATATTTATGGATTATAAGAACGAACTTGCATCTGCACAGAAACCCTGTATATATCCTTTACAATGGCAAGAATTAAGAGAGGGAATAGAACAGTTAAAAGAGCGTAAAGATTCAAGATTTGATCTGATCATAAAACTTCTAGAAGAAATAGAAAGTATGCGCGAAAGACTGGAAATAAAAGACACACCGAAAGAATAAGCGCGTGGTATTGTCAGATAACAAAAAAACCGCCGTCATGGCGGTTTTTTTGTCGGCTGAAAAAGCCAAAGCTACTTGCAGTCGTGGGTGAAGTACGCAGAAAGCGCACAGCTCCTGCCGTCAGCAATACAATTGCCGCCGTCAACCTTCCCGCCGGTAGTCGCGCAAAATATTTCTTCCTGCGTTTTATAGCCGGACACATCAACCCCGCCCTTTGGACATTCTCCGCGAAACAGCGCCCATTCCTCGCACTGTCTGTTGTCTGCAAACACGCACATGCCATATTCGCCCAGCGGGCTTGTTTTCATTTCAAGCTGTCCGCCCAGTTTTGTGCAGTTTACCGATGCCGGATTGGCAAGCTGTGACTTTGCCTCCGTCACGTTCCGCGCGGACGCGGCGGTTTGTGGAGGCATCTGCGCGGGCACGGCTTTTTCCGGCGCGCGGCAGGCCGAACAGGCAATAACAAAAATAACGGCGGCTAGTTTTTTCATCGTTATTATCCTTAGCAGTAAAGGTGCTCGTTAACCAGTTTCTTGATATCTTCCTCTTTGCTGTAGAGACGGCGGCTGAGGTTGTTATCGTCGAAAGCTTTAAGGTGGCGGACGGTTGCGTCAATTACGCCTGCGGGGAAAATGCCGTCCTTTTCGTACACGGCGCGGTCGGCAATCAGACGGTCGGCCGACTCAAAGCACGAGGTAGGAAGCTGCGGAAGTTTTTCCTGCAGGTGTTTGTATTCGTCGCGAAAAATGTTTACGTCCACATACAGTTTCTTGGCCAGTTCAAGAGCGTTGTTCATGTGCAGGCCATGACGGGCCGCCGTGGCAAGACCGGCCAGCAGCATGTGCGCGTTGGCCGAACCGTCGGCGCACCTAAATTCCACGGTCTGATTGTCCGCTCCGCCCATGCGTACCGTCTTATCCTGCGGATTTGCGTCGTGTATCATGTTGCCAACTCCGCGCCAGCCAAGAGGAACACGCACTAAAACCGAGCGGTTGCGGTCGCCCCAGCAAATGTTTGTCGGCGCTTCCTGATGCGGCACAAGACGGAAATAGGAGGTAGGCACGGTGTTTCCGAACGCCGTCAGCGAACCCGCCAGCGACAGGTAACCTGCTATGGCTTTTTTCGCGGTGTCGCTGAGACCGTGCGCGTCCACCATCATGTTCTTTCCGTTTTTGACGAGCTTGGTGTGTATGTGCATGCCGCTTCCGGCGTGGCCTACGGAAATTTTAGGTGCGAAACTTACCCGCACACCGTAGCGGTAGCCAATCATTGAAAGCATCCATTTGGCTATGGCAAGCTGGTCGGCCGCATCGCAGGCGTCAACGGGCAGAAACTCTATTTCGTGCTGGCTCATCTCTTCGTCGTCGGTACGGATGTGCCCCACTTCGGCGTGGCCGTACTTTATCTTTCCTCCGGCCTGCGCTATGGCCTGCATGGCGTCACAGCGGAGCTTCTCCCATTTCGAAAACGGCATGGACTCGTGGTAGCCGCGCTGGGAAGGCACGGGGTAAATATCGGCCTTGGGGGCGAGAACGTAATACTCCAGTTCGCCCATGGCGTGAAGGGTCATGCCGAAATCTTTTTTAAGCGCGTCCTGCGCGTTGCGCAGAATATTTTCTGGCGAGGCCGCCAGCCTCTCGCCGTTTTTCGTGTAGTAGGAACAAAGGATATCAAGCGTAGGCACTTCGGAAAAAGGATTGAGGAAGGCCGTCTTGTAGCGCGGAATCACATACAGGTCAGAAGAACCGGAATCAATATAGGAAAACAGGCTCGAACCGTCCACCCGCTCGCCGGTGGAAAGCAGACGGTCGAGATGATTTTCGTCGGAAATTACAAAATCGAGAGTCTTTAAGCGGCCGTCCCCGCCGACATAGCGGAAGTTTACCAGCTTTACGCCGTTTGCGCGCGCGAAAGCGATGATATCTTTTTTGGTGAAATTTTCAGGGTCTTTGTTAAGGAAAGCAGACAGCCGGTGAGCGTTAAGCGAATCATTCTTTTTCATAGTCTCCGCCATAAGGGAAATTGGTAGCGGCGGCATAACAGCCGCGTCAGCGCTATTTTACAATTTTAACGCCTTAAGGCAAGAGGACGGCGGTTACACCTCAGCTGAAGAGGTAAAACGCCGCAGGGTGGCTATTAGAACGTCTTTCTTTATGGGTTTTTCAAGATAACCGGCACAGCCCGGACTCATTTTCTGCTGTTCGGCCGCAGAGTAGCCGCTCAGCGCAACGACGGGGATTTTAATTCTGTCGGAAGCGGTGCGCTTGCGCAGGGCTTCAATGGCCTCGCGGCCGTTCATGCCGGGCATTTCAAGGTCCATGAAAACCAGCCCGACGGAATGACCTGCAATATAGTCGAGCGCTTCCCTGCCGTCGGCGGCGAAAATTATTTCAACGCCGGTCTCGCCTTTAAGGTAAACGCGCATAAGGTTACGGTTATCCTCGGCATCGTCGGCGATAAGCACACGCGGGCGTATAAGGTCGGAAAGCGCCTTGCCAAGTACGGCTTTTTTAAGAGGTTTCGTTATGTAATCGTCCGCCCCCGCGGCAAGACTTTTCTGCCGGTCCTCGGTAAAGGCATGGGCGGTCAGGGCAATGACGGGAATGCGCGGCAAATCGGCCGCGCGCTCGGCCTCGCGCAGCAGGGAGGTGGCGGTGTTGCCGTCGAGCTCAGGCATCTGCACGTCCATTAAAATGGCGTCGTATTTATATTTCTGCCACATTTCGAGGGCGACGCGGCCGTTTTCAGCCAAATCGTAGTTATAGCCCATTTCGGAAAGCATCATGCCTATTACCGCCTGATTGGAGGGATTGTCCTCAGCAAGCAGAACACGCAGCGCAACCGCCGGTTTTTCCTGTTTGGGCGCGGAGGAGTGCGCCGATGGCACGGGTACGCCGGTTACAGCGCTTATAAGCTCGGCCTGACGCAGGGGCTTTGTAAGCACCGTACTGACCGCCGGTTCAAAATTTTCTTTTAGCATACGCGCGGAGGTAACCGGTACGGCAAGCACTATGCGCGCTTCCGGAGCAAGCAGACTTCTGGCGGCGCGGGCAAGTTCAATACCGGAGCCGTCGGGCAGGGCATAATCGGTCAGCACGGCCGAGAATTTGCCGGGCGATGTGGTAAGACAGCCGAGGGCTTCCCTTTCGCTGGCGGTTTCCTCGCACTGTATGCCCCGGCAGGAAAGTATGTTTACGCAGGCACTGCGCATTTGCGGACTGGCCGCCGCCACAAGCACGCAGGCCGAGGACATTGCACCGGCATAAACGCAGGCGCGCGGCAAATCGGGCACGGGGTCAAAAGGGATGTCAACGGCAAATACCGAACCGTGCCCTTCCGCCGTTTCAAGCGTAATGGCCCCGCCCATAAGTTCGGCAAGCGAGCGGGAAATGCTGAGGCCCAGGCCCGTACCGCCGTAACGGCGTGTCACCGACGAGTCAACCTGCGTGAATTTGTGAAACAGCCGCGCCCTGTCCTTTTCAGGTATGCCTATGCCGGTGTCGGCCACGGTAAAGCGCAGACGCACTTTTGCATCCGCCGACGAGCGGACTGAAAGACTCAGAATTATATGCCCCTCGTGCGTGAACTTGAGCGCGTTGCCAAGAAGGTTAATAAGTATCTGGCGCACGCGGTTTGCGTCGCCCACCACGGACATGTCAACGTCGGGGGCGATATCGCAAATAAGTTCGATATTTTTTTCGGCCGCGCGGAAGGCAAACATTTCGCAGACGCCCTCGGCCAGCTGGCGCGGGTCAAAGCTCATGGTTTCCAGCTCCAGCTTTTTGGCCTCGATTTTGGACAGGTCCAGAATATCGTTGATTATATAAAGGAGAGAGTCCGAAGCCCCTTCGATGGTTTTTAACAGACGCTGCTGTTCCGACGGCAGATGCATACCCAGCAGAATGTCGGTAAAGCCGATTATGGAATTCAAGGGCGTGCGTATTTCATGACTCATGCTGGCAAGAAATTCGCTTTTCGCGCGGCTGGCCTCGTCGGCCATTTCCTTGGCGCGCACAAGCTGCTGCTGCACTTCAAGTTCGGCGGAGATATCGTACATTACCGTCAGCATGCCGATTACCCGTCCGCTATTGTCGCGCATGGGAGAGACAACCGCCCTCGACGTGAACTCAGTGCCGTCCTTGCGCACCACGCGCATGTCGCGGCGGTCAACGGCGCCGCGCGCTATGAAACTGTCGCATATGTCCTGCGCGTTATAGGTATTGGCGCCCAAATCCTCCGCCAGCCTCTCCTGCTCGGCGCGAGTAAAAATAAGGCCCGGCGTGTAGCGCGCCACGACTTCGCTTTCCTTGTAGCCAAGCATAATTTCCGCGCCCTTGCTGAAAGTGGTGAAAAGGCCTTTTCTGTCCACGGCGAAAATACCCACTTCGGTGGCGGAATCAAGCACGGATTTCAGTTTCATAAGCGTATCGGCGGCGGCGTTTTGGGCGGCTACAATCTGCTCTCGTCTGCCAAGATACAACCACACCACCGCGCCGCCCCATAAAAGCAGTATCAGCGAAAGTACGGCCAGACCGTAAATCAGTTCGCGCGCGCTGTAGTAAAGCGAGGAGCGGGAAATCTGGTAGACGACATGCCACGGATACGAATCGTCGGTCACTATGCGCGTAATATTGGGCACGACAGGGCGCAGGGTGATGGTCGAGTAAATGAAATTGCTTGTATCCTTATGAAACACCCCTCTGGGTGAGGAAATGACGTGTGTCCATAACTCCGGATTCTGCAGCGAAAGTTTCTGTCTGGCCCGCTCCTTTAACACCGAGCCCCACAACTGGGTAGTATCGTGATTGTAAAGCCACTGGCCGTGGTTATCCACTATCATCTTGTTGATGGGAATGCGGTCATCGGACAGCAGCCGGGAAAACACCTCGGCGGCCGGCGCGTTCAAAATAAGCAGTCCGGCTTTTTTACCGTCGCGGAAAAAGGGCATGGCCACGCGCAGGGCAGGAATATAGGGGGTTTTAAGTCTGCCGTTATCAGCGTCCAAATCAAGGGGGGAAAGGTAAACCTCGCCGGGATTCAGCTTCATTGCATCGATGACAAAATAGCGGCTGTCCTTGGGCTGAAGCTGATCCTCCGGCACTATTTCGACCTGCCCGCGGTGATAATTAAGGCGTATAAGCTCCCGTCCGTTTAAGTCAAGTACGCGCAGTTTGGCATACTGGCGGGTGGTGGAGGCAAGGTCCTTCATTTCATCTATAAGCTGAAGGCGGTTTGCAGCGGAAGGATTGCGGGCGAAATTTTCAAAAGCCGTAATGCGCGACAGGAGTACGAGATCGCCGATGATTTTTTGCAGGTCGCGAGTGGTAAGCGAGGCGACCAGATTTACGTTTGAGGTTTCAAAGCGGAGAATATCCTTTGAAATGGCCGTAACCCATATTTCTATTGCCAGCGCGACAAACACGACCATGACGGTAAGGCTTACCGCCATGATGCGCAGAAAAAGCTTAACGCGGCTCTGCGGAGTGCCGCCGTTATCGGTCAGTTTATCTAACCCCCAAGGCATAGAACTAATTATACATATTACGGGCTGATTTCAAGCGGAAAAATGCGGCATTGAAAAGGCGGGATTTTCAGATACGTCGCGCGGCAGGCTTTTTTGCCGGATAACCGGAAAAAATAATTGCAAGACTTACACCCGCGCAGACCGCCATGGAGGGTATAAGCTGTTTGAACTGATGGGCAAAATAGTCGCCGGAAGCTATCGAGCCGGCAAAATCGCAGAGCAGCCACGCGACAAAGGGCCACAGCTGCCTGCGCCGAAGGCACACAAAAACGAACAGGCCAAGCGGAGCCAGCCATTCACCGAACATGGAAACATCTAAAGACATCGGTTTTGCTCCGGCAGAAAAGCGGCCTATTGAAAACAGCGAAAGCCAGGCCGTATCAAAATACTGCATAAAAGCAGTACCGCTTAAAAAAAGAGGGACCAGCAGAATAAAATTGACCGCGACCGCCGCCCCCAGCATGGATACGGACTCAAAAATGCCGCGCCGAGGGCCTTTTTCCAGAAGGGGCCAGCACATAAGCGCAAAAAGACTTGGCAGGGCTATCTGCTTAAACCCTATGGCCATGCCAAGCGCCGCGCCGGCAAAAACGGAGGAGCGCAGTCTGGCGCGGTCACCGGCAAAAGTAAAGCCAGAAACCCAAAGCGGTAAACGACAGCATAAACGATTCCGTCGCGCCAACGTTGTAAGGCTCGGTGCTCGGCGCGGCCACAAGGATTATGAACGCGGCAAGGCCGTAAAGTCCGGCCTTTGTTCCGGCAAGCCGACCTGCCATAAGGAAGACGAGAAACGCCGCGCCTGTCTGCATAAGCGCGGCCAGAATACGCCCGAAAAACGGGCTGTCGCCGAAAACAAGCGAAAGCAGATGCACATAAAAGATGCCGGGACTTTTATTTTCCAGCAGGCCGGTATAAGGCGGTATGCCTGACAGCCACTGCCGGGCGACCGTGCGCCATATGCGCTCATCGCACATAAAGCCATGCTCGTGCGGAATATAGAAGCAGAACACGGCAGCCAGAAGCAGAAAAAGGCCGATGATTTTATTTCTGTCAGAAAAAAACTTTCCGGCGGGGCTGTTCATTGAAGTCATAAAAACCGATAGTTTGGCGTTGGTCGTTCTGAAAAATTGTAGCCTTTAGCGCCGACGGCCGTCAATCGGTACGGACAGCTGTACCACCAAGAAACCGCCTTCGGCGCGTGCGGCTGGCCCACAGGGGGGGGAAAACCGTGCCGGATAAAAACACTGGCGAGATATATTCAGCTTCAAGCACTAAAGCCAAGTAAATTGGCAATAAGTTAAAAGTTTTCTGCGCATGGCGCAAAGCCCCCGTAAACCAAGGTCAAGTCATGCGGAGCACACGATGCAATACTATTGCGCCGAATGCCGCGATGATTTACCGACTGCCAGTGCCGTCGGAATTATAAAGGACCGTGCGCCATAACACAGAATCTTATCCGCCGGTCTTGTCATTTTCGCCGGAAATTCTTTGCCGCAGAAAAACGCTTACAGCACACAGCGGTACAGCCTGCAAATAATGCACGTGCAAACCTTAAAATATTATGGCGTGGGCAAACAACTGGTTCTGGCTTGAAGTGCGGTTAAGGCATAAAAAAACGCGCGGGGCAAAAAGCCCCGCGCGTTTGCGCGTAATACGCTTACTTTGAGTATACTTTGCGTGCCTTGTACTTGGTATGGAACAGCCTTTCGGACTTTTCGCCGAGCGGCTCTCCCAGATATTCCTTGTACAGTTTCTGCACGGTCGGATTCTGATGCGACAGACGCAGCTTGCGGTCGCGGTCGTCGGCATAAAGCGCCGCCGCGCGTTTTTTGCGGATTTCATCGGTCACGCCGTAAGGCTGACCGCCGCCGCCAATGCAGCCGCCGTCGCAGGCCATCACTTCAATGAAGTGGTAGGGCATTTCCTTTCCGGCTTTTTTGGCCTCGCGGATTTTCTCCATGATGTGCGCCACCTTGCGCAGACCGTGGGCAACGGCCACGCGGACCGTTTTGCCGCCGATGTTAATGGAACCTTCCTTGATGCCGTCGAGACCGCGGACTTCCTTTATTTCGACGTTCTCAAGTTCCTTGCCGGTTATGAGGAAGTTTGCCGTGCGCAGGGCCGCTTCCATTACGCCGCCGGTGTTTCCGAATATGACGCCCGCGCCGGTGTACTCGCCCAGCAGGTCGGTCATCGTGTCGGAAGGCAGGGAGCGGAAGTCTATACCGGCCTGCTTAATCATGCGCGCCAGCTCTCTGGTAGTCAGCGAGATGTCGATATCCTGATGGCCGGAAGCGTACATTTCCTCGGTGCGCTTTATTTCGTATTTCTTGGCCGTGCAGGGCATGATTGACACCACGACGATATCGTCGGGATTTATATTGTTTTTCGCGGCGTAGTAGGTCTTTGCAAGCACGCCGATTATTTCGTGCGGGGATTTGCAGGAGGAGAAATGGTCTATCATGTCGGGATAGAATTTTTCCATGAAATCGACCCACGCGGGGCAGCAGCTTGTAATAAGGGGCATGGCGCCGCCTCCGCCGGTAAAGCGGCGGATGAACTCGGAGCCTTCCTCCATTATCGTAATATCCGCGCCGAGACTGGTGTCGAACACGGACTTAAAGCCCAGCCGCCGCAGGGCGGTCACCAGTTCGCCGGTCAGGTTAGTGCCGACGGGATAGCCGAAAGCCTCGCCGATAGCCACGCGGACGGCGGGGGCAATCTGCACGATGCAGTGCTTTTTGGGGTCGCCGAGGGCATCCCACGTCTTCTGCGTTTCGTCGTATTCCGTTATCGCGCCGGTGGGACAGTGGTTGGAGCACTGGCCGCAGCGCACGCAGGGGGAATCGGCAAGCTTAATGTCGCCTGCGGGGGCAATGCGGGTTTCAATGCCGCGCTTTATAAAGGACAGCGCCCACACGTCCTGCCGCTTCTGGCAGACTTCCACGCAGCGTCCGCAGAGAATGCATTTTTCCGGGTCGAGCGAGATGGTGTTTGTGGAACAGTCGGCCGGCACGTCGCGCAGATGCTTGGGAAACATGCTTTCGCGTATGCCGAATTCCGCCGCCAGCCGCTGAAGTTCGCAGTCGTTATTGCGGCCGCAGGTAAGGCAGTTGTTCGGGTGGTTGGAAAGGATGAGTTCCAGCACGGTGCGGCGCACTTTGACGATTTCGGGGTCATGGGTCGTTATGTCCATGCCGTTCTGAATATCGGTGCAGCAGGCGCGCAGCATTTTTGCCGAGCCTTTTACCTTGACTATGCATATGCCGCAGGCGGCAGTGGCGCAGAGGTCGGCGTGCTTGCACAGCACGGGAATTTTAACCTGCACGAGCTTTGCCGCGTCGAGGATGCTGGTGCCTTCGGGCACTTCCACCGGTTTTCCGTTGATAATAGCTTTAACCATAGTGTTTACCTCGTAGTAACCGCGTTGAATTTGCAGGCTGCGTGACAGCGTCCGCACTTTATGCACTTGGACTGGTCGATAATGAAGCCCTTGTCCCTGTCGCCGGCGATGGCGCCCGCGGGGCAGTTTATCTGGCACATACGGCAGCGTTTGCATTTTGCCTGGTCGATTTCATAGCGCACCAGAGAACGGCACTTGCCGGTATGGCAGCGCTTGCCATCGATGTGCTCGCGGTACTCGTCCTCAAAATACCTGAGCGTGGACACGACGGGGTTTGACGCCGTCTGGCCAAGGCCGCACAGCGAGGCCTTGCTCATGGCAAGGGAGAGGTCGCGCAGTTTCTGCATGTCCTCGGGCTTGCCGTCGCCTTTGCTGATGCGCTCCAGAATGCCGAGCATCTGGTAGCCGCCGATTCTGCACGGCGCGCATTTGCCGCAGGATTCGTCCACGCAGAAGCGGAGGTAGAATTTGGCAATGTCTATCATGCAGTCGTCGGCGTCCATTACGATAAGTCCGCCGGAGCCCATGATAGAGCCGAGCTTTTGAAGATTTTCGTAGGAAATGGGCGTGTCGAGATACTGCACGGGAATTACGCCGCCCGACGGGCCGCCGGTCTGCACGGCCTTTACCGGCTTGCCGGAAAAAGTTCCGCCGCCGATATCGTAAACCACCTGCCGCAGGGTCGTGCCCATGGGCACTTCCACAAGGCCGGAGTTCTTGACCTTGCCGGTAAGCGCGAACACTTTTGTGCCCTTGCTCTTTTCATGCCCGATGCCGGCCAGCCACTCGCCGCCCTTATCGATAATCTGGGCGATTGTGGCAAGCGTTTCAACGTTGTTTATCGCCGTCGGCATGCCCCACAGACCGGACTGCGCCGGAAAGGGGGGACGGGGGCGGGGATAGCCGCGCTTGCCTTCAATGGAGGCCATGAGGGCCGTTTCCTCGCCGCAGACGAAAGCGCCCGCGCCGAGACGGATTTCCATGTCGCAGTTAAAGCCAGTGCCGAGAATGTTTTTACCCAGCAGACCGTATTCGTAGCAGGCCTTTATGGCTTTTTCTATGCGTTCGATTGCAAGCGGGTATTCCGCGCGAACGTAAAAATATCCGGTGTCCGCGCCTATGGCGTAGCAGGCCAGCAGCATGCCTTCCACCACGGCGTGCGGGTCGCCTTCCAGCACGGAACGGTCCATGTAGGCTCCGGGGTCGCCCTCGTCGCCGTTGCAGACCATATACCGCCGTTCGGCCTTGTTCTTGCGCGTAAGCTCCCATTTAAGTCCGGTCGGAAAGCCGCCGCCTCCGCGTCCGCGCAGGCCGCTGGTTTTAACTTCGGCTATAACCTGCTCCGGCGTCATGGAGGTAAGAGCTTTTTTAAGCGCGCGGTAACCGCCGGCGCGTATGTAATCTTCAATGCTGTCGGGATTTATGCGTCCGCAGTTGCGCAGAACAACGCGCAGTTCCTTCGCCGTTTCAGGCGCGGCGATACGGTCAACGCGGCCGTTGCCCTTTACGGACTTTTCGATGATTTCGGGAATATCTGCTTCCGCGACGTTTGAATAGATTATTCCGGCGGGCAGGATTTTCACCACAATGCCCTGCGCGTAGCGGCCGATATCAAACGCGCGCACGGCCTGCGCCTGAGCGGTAAGCCCAGAGGAAGACAGCGCGTTTATGAAGGCGGAGTGAAACTGCGCCGTCCTGTCGGAACCGGCGGCGGTGTCTTTAATAAGTATGATTTTCTTTGTCATATCAGCCGTGCTCCACGATATGGTCGTCCAGCACCACTTTTTTCATAACGTGCAGCTGGAGAATTTTTGCCGCGGCATCGGGCGTAACGCGCCCGTACACGACGGAGGGCATACCCTCGACGATGACTTCCACAAGCGGTTCGGCGTGGCACATGCCAAGACAGCCGCACTTGCTTACCTCAACGCTGATGCCGAGTTTTTTTGCTTCGGCCAGCAGCGTATCGTAAACCTTTCCGGCTCCGGCGGCAAGGCCGCAGGTGCTCATGCCAACGCGGATGAGCGCGGAGGGCGCGCTTTTTTCAAGCGCGAGTTTTTCAAGAGTTTCAGGCGTAAGTTTAGGCATCGGCCGGTTCTCCTTTTTTTATTGCCGCGCTGATAAGCTCCGGCATCTGGTCCTTGGTGACCTTCGCGAAAACCTCGTTGTCAATTACCACGACGGGCGCCAGACCGCAGCAGCCCACGCAGCGGACGTTGTCGAGATAGAACAGGCCGTCCTTGGTGGTTTCGCCCACTTTAATCTGGAGGATGCGCTCGGCCTCCGCTATAAGCGCGGGCGAGCCTTTCAGGTAGCACGCCGTGCCCAGGCAAATTGAAATGTGGTGCTTGCCCGGAGGGGTGGTCTTGAAGAAGTTGTAAAACGTAAGCACTTCGTATATGCGGGCAAGCGGCGTGCCCGTAAGACGGGAAAGTTCCAGCGAAATTTCCCGCGGCACATAGCCCAGCTGGTCCTGCACGTCGTGCAGCATCATTATCAGGTTGCCCTGTTTGCCCTCCCATTTCTTTATGAGGGCCGCAAGGTCTATCTTGAACCTTATTTTGTGTTCTGCCGGTTTTTCAGCCATAGAAGTTCCTTGTTTACGGCATTATTTTAGGCGCGGGACCGCGCGCGAAAAAAAGCGCGTCACCGTACCTTCGCTAATTCTATAAATATCGGAGGGGATTTGAAACAGCAATCAGAGGGGCCGGCGCATGGCGTAATCATCCATGACGTAACCGCCGCCGATGTCGCTTAAAAGCGGGCCCGTAACGGCAAAGCCGAGCTTTTTATAAGCCGCTATGGAAGCGGCGTTTTTTTTGTTGACGGTAAGGGTAATGCCCGTGCAGCTGAAACCCAGCGCGAGCGCGGCGATAAAGTCGATTGTCTGGGCGCCGATGCCTTTTCCGCGCATGGCGGCAAGCAGATAGATTTTACTCAGAAAAAGATTCGTCCCGTCCTGCTTTACGCAGAAATAGCCCGCAGCTTCGCCGTCGGCCTGCACCAGGTAGTACAGCGCCCCTTCGCCGAGCTGTTCGCGCATGGCCTCGGCGGACTGGAATTTTTCCAGCATGTAGTCGACCTGCTTTTCGCCTATTATCGGCGTATAGTATTCGTGCCAGATAATGCGGGCAAGACGTTCTATTTCCCGCAGGTCGGCGGGGGTGGCTTTGTCAAAGGAGACTTTTATCATAATACGATTCTAGCAAAAGACCGCGTATGCTTGTTTGCGCGATATCAATAAAGAAGGATTTTGCAAAAAAGCCGGCCGGAAATTTCCGGCCGGCCATGTTATAAAAGCGCGGAGGGCTTTATCTGGTCAGACGGTCTTCCAGCAAAACGGCTTTTTCCCGCACGACGATTGCGGACGATTTTTTTGCCGCAGTCAGCACGGAAAGGGCGGAGGTCCTGTCGCGTCCGGCGTTTTCGGCGGCGACGGAAAGGGCCATCATGGCCGGATAGGAAAGAGTCACCTCTATACCCATGTCCTCATGTCCGCCGGTAAGTTCCTGCGGCTTTGAGCAATCCGCAAGGCTCAGGCACGGTTTTTCGGCGGCAACGGTCCGCATGAACTGCCAGTCCTTTTGCGCGCGCAGGTTGCGGCCCAGAACATAGACAATAGTCCCGCGCTCATTAAGATGCTCCGGCTTTTCGGCAAAGTAGCGTTTGCGGAAAAGCGCTTTTTCATCGGCGGTAAGGTCATTAAAAGCGGTATCGAGACGGGGGTCGTTATCATCGAGATGTTTAAGCACGTTTTCAAGGAGGGGCAGCCTGCCCGCCGGACGGGCTGAAACCCTGCGCGCTTCCGCTTTCGGGGCGGGCGGCATTGCCGCGGCGGGCGCGGAGGAAACTGAAATGCCTGTCTTTGCGCTCTGGCGCAGACCGGAGGCCACATAGGAAAAGGGGCAGAAATTTCTGGCCGAGTGTACTGCAAAAAACGCACCCAGCAAAACCGCGGCAACTATTATATAGGCTTTCATTATCGGGATATAAAAAACCGCCGGAGAAAAGGGCGCTGGCCCGTATTTCCGGCGGTTCAGTAATTTAGCTGTTAGTACAGGTCGGCCTTGATTGCGGCTATGGCCTTGGGGCTTATGATGCGCTTGAACTGGTCGTCGGCGTAAATACCGGCGTCCATGCGCACCTTGCCAGTGCAGGTGGTGCAGAACTTCTGGATGTTCTTAAGCAGAATCATCGAGGAACCGTAGCTGCCGAAAGGCGTGCTGTCGCAGGCGGGTTCTCCGGCGAGGGAGGAACCGGTCCAGATGCTCTTTATCTCGTTGCCCTGCGCGTCGACAAACGGCGTGGGGCAGGTGGCGTGATGCCAGTTGCCGTTCTGGGTTTCGGTATGGCGCGACTCGTGGAAAACGACCATGAGGCGTGCAATCTGCGGATGGCTGAATTTAATGTAGTTCTGGGTAAGCCACATTTTAGAAGGGTCGGCGTAGGGCTGAACGCAGGCGACGGCGTTGCCGCTGCCGCAGCCGTTGATGCCGATTGATTTCACGCGGGACTCGAAAAACTTGACGTAGTTTACGCCGTTTACGGGTCCGAAAATCTTTTTGTGCAGGGCGGAGGCTTCCGCGCCGTTGACGGTTTCCATAAAGCTCATGTCCTGAGCAAGCTGGGCCTGAATGTCCTGAGGCACGTCGGCGTCGATAGCGCAGGCCAGACGGTGACCCATGCGGGTAACCACATGCGACGGGGCAAGGCGCAGCGGGGCTTTATTATGGAAATTTCTTGCCTGCGAAACGAAATCGTAATCCTGCGCGACGGCGGCGGAACACACGGCGCACAGCACGGCAAAAGCCAGCAACCCTGTCTTTTTCATCTGTTTTTTCTCCCTGTAATACGGCTATAGAAACAGTCTAAAGACGGCAGGGCCGCTTGTCAAGTGTCCTAAGGCTGGTCAGGCCGCAAGCGCGGCAAGGTCGCGGCCCGAGGCAAGCGTTTTTACCCACGCGGAATCGTCCACCGCCGACTGGGCAAAACCCACGCGGCGCATGTATTCGGCGTGGCGAGGGGAGGGGGAACGCAGAACAAATTCCCGAAAGCCCGCTTTAAGAAAAGCGGCGCACCCTTTATTATAAAGGAAGCGCGCGTTTGCCAGATCGCGATAGGGCGGAGTGGCGTAATCAAGCAGAATACGCGCAGTGCCCCTGCCTTCGTCCTCGTAGATAAACAGCCCGACGGGCGTCAGGTTGCGCATGATGAAAACGCACTGGGGGTCAGCGCTTTTTTCAAGCGCGAAACCGGGAAAGAATTTCTGTATATCGTCGCCGTACATGGTCAGAAAACCCTTTAGAAAGGTCGTGTCCTGGGCAGACACTTCCATGAGGCCGAACAGGTCCCTGCGAGAGCGCAGTTCCCATATGTAATAGGCGTCAACGCCGACGATAAACACGTTTACGGCCGCCACGGGCCACGCGTGCACGAGCACGGCGTAAAACGCCAGCAGGCCCGAGCCCGCGAGATTAAACCAGCGCAGTTTCCATATATTGCCCATCATCAGGGAAACCGCCGTAAGGACGGATGCGGCATAACCTAAGAGTTCCAGCATATAAGCTCCATAACCGCGCGGAAAAAACGCCGTAAGTGGCGGCGTAAATAACAGCGCTTTTTAAGTTATGAATCTTTTGCACGGAAGAAGTTCCGCGCGCCCGGGTTAGCGGTTATCCCGGGGCATCGCCCGAAAAGGCTCGGGCTTGCCGGATTCAACGGACAGCATAATTATTTTACCTTTTAGCGCGCGGGACCGTCAAATGACTGAAGGGCCTTTTATCCTGTGGGTAACGCGCACGGGCGGGCCAATGCCAGCCGAAAAAAATGCTGGCAGCGCACGCCGGCGCGATTTTGTGTTATTTAAGTCGTCACCGTCCGGCTGGTAAAGCGTCTTTCCCGACAGCTATCCGCCGCCATTGCGGAAACGCATAAGCGGAGTTATGATATATGTATGAAATTATTACTCACCTCGCTTCTGCTTGCAGTGTCGGCGCAGTTTGCCTCGGCCGAGCAGTATTGTCCGCTCTGTCAGTTTACACGGGAAATGAGCGCGGCCGCCGCCGTTTACGGCGATAACGATATTTCCACGCAGGTGCACGCCATAATGCGCAAAGCCTGTGCCTGTCAGCTTGATACGCGCAATTCAGTATATTATCCAAACGGTGAAATGCTGGCCCTTACCCCTTCGGGCGGGGCGGGGTTCGCGCTTTACTGGCCCAACGGGACTGAATTCACCTCGTCGTCGGGCAGCATCAGTTTTGAATGGTCCTGGCCCAACGGTCAGCGGATGACAAACCGTCCTTACGAACTTGAAGTCGGCTGGTACTGGCCAAACGGCAACGAGATAACCACATTCGCCGGGAAGAAGGGACATATTTACCTTCGCAGCAACGGTACGCGCATGAGAACCGGCGGGCCCGACTGCACCAACCAGTACGGCAAGCTGGACACGCTGAAATTCCTGCATTACGTGTTCACCATCAGATAGCCGGAAAATTTGCCAAAGAAAACGCCGCGCGAAAGCGCGGCGTTTTTTATTGCTTACGTTCTAACAAATATCTAGCGACAGAATCGCAAAAGCCCCCGGCTTTCCGCAATATCGCCTGCCCTATTATTCCGCATCCGGCCTATAAAGCGGTTCGGACCAGACTTTATACAACCCGCCGCGCAGCAAGACGATAACGCCTTTTTACCCGCTCAGGCCTACCGTAAACCATACTCGCATTGCATAGCCGCACATTACCGTCGCAAAACACGCCACGCTCCGGCGGATGATTATAGCCTGAACCTATTTTTCAAAGGTTTTGAATTCCAGCAGTTCGCGGTAAATATTATAGCCCTGATGCGGCAGGAACATATTCATGCGGTGCGTGCCTTTATTAAACTTTACGTTATAGGTCGGCAGTTCGCGGGCAAAACCGGCATATTTTGCAATGTCGGCGCAAAACAGCGAACAGGCGATGTTTTTTGCTATTGCGCCGCCGTTTTTGAAATCTTTCGCAATCATAGCGGCAAGCTCTTTTTCATCGCCGAAAGTCTTCAGATACGCCGCCATGCCCGCTGTTTCGCTTATATCTCCGTCGGTGCGGATAAGAACGGGAACCTGACCGCCGGTATGAAGAGCGGCTCCGGCTTCGTCGGTTATAACGGCCTTAAATCCGCCCGAAACCTGCCGCATGTACTTGTCCAGTACGGCCTGATGCACATATATAACGGAAGTGGAAATACACTCCACCCCGCCATGAAAACAGACCGCGCCCATGCTTTCGCGCGCGGCCGTATTGATATCGGCATCGGGCATTACCACGGCGGAGGCAAGACCAGTGCCAAGACCAATGACAGCCGAAGCGTTTCTGACTTTGCCCTTAATTGCATTGATGGTTTTCTGCGAGCCGAAAAGTATGTAGCTTGCCCTGTCCATATAAAGCGCGTCGATTATCTTTTCGCGCTCCGTATCAAACATGTTCACCACGCTTACAGACTCAAAAACGGCGCTGAGTTCCGGCTCGTTCATGCCAGCGACAACCTTTTTTAACACGCGTATCAGCTCCACCGCGCTCAGGGAAGACGGCCCCCACTGGCTGGCCCGCAAAATGACCGGCGTTCTGGCAAGCAGGCACTGCACGACGACATAAAGCGATTCCTCGTCCGAGTTTTTCGGAAGCACCGCGATTGCCGGACCGCGCGAAACAAGCGCGGACACGGCGTCAGAGGAGTCACTGAAAAACTTTTCCTCCGCCTCCTCGCGCTGCAGCAGGTCGCGGGCGAAAACGTCAATGTTTCCGCACCACTTCGCCCTGCCTGCGACGGAATCGGACAGAAAAGCGTCGTCGCAGACAATCATCGTCTTCAGCAAGTCCAGAAACGCCGCATCCTTGAAATAATATTCAGGAATGCGCTTAATGACCTCGCAAATCTTTTTTACAGGTATTTTGGCCAGACGGACGGCGGCTTTTTCCATGCCGCGCTTTATCCTGCGCAGGTCGGCATCGGGAACCGAATAAATCTCCGCAAGCGGCGTGCCGTCCGGCGCGGTGCGCACCATCGGCTTGCCGCCGTAAACTTCCGTCCCTAAAATCACATTGGGTATTTTAAGCATCGGCTTTACCAGGTCTGACAGCCGTTTTCAGCCTTGGATTCGGTATCCGATTCACGACGGACATCCGTTATGGTTTTAAGATTTTCGCCGCAGGAACAGCCGCTCTCCACCACAAGGGCCGTGTCGCCGGTTATGAAATTAAGTATGCCGGTGGAATCGGAAACGCCGCCGTTGGCGTCATAAGCGTTTATCCTGCCCGCGATTATCATGCCGCGCTCGCCCGTTTTCACGGGCTTGAAGGAACTGTTTACCACGTCGGCATAGGCGTGTCCGCCGCAAATATGCAGATGCCTCGGGTTGTAGGGGCAGGATACGGCCACGGGCATAACCTCGGTCATGCCGTAAAAATCGAGTATAAACTTTATGCCCAGTTCCTGAAGTTCCTCCACAAGTTCCTTGCGCAGGGGCAGGCTGGAGACCAGAACGACGTCTATATTATCGCCGTTTATATAATTCGTGCCCGATGCCGCGTCGGCTTCAAGCAGTGATTCAAGCGTATAGCCTTTGCGTGTGGCGCTTGGAGGAGCCACGAGCATATTGCATTTGTACCTGCTTATTTCGTCGATGGCGCGTTCGTCGTCCGCGTTGAAACTGCGGTTTATGCACAAAGCGCCGGCCGCCGTAACGGACTGGCCGAACACAGGGCCGCCTATATGGCCGTGGTTATAATTGTTGTAAGCAATGACGGGCTTATGAAGGGAGGCAAATATCGGGCGCAGAATAAGGGCATGAGCTTCCAGCGCGGTGGCCCAGTCGTTGGCCGTATAAAACACATTGGCGGGGCGGCCCGTAGTTCCGCCGGTCGTTTTGTGCATTACGGGAAGCTTTGCGGGAACGGACAAGAAATTATCGGGGAGAAGTGAAAACGGGTCCTGCGCCTTGAATACGCTTTTATTGATTTTAGGCAGTTTTACGATAAGCTCTTCAAAAGAATCATCGGGGTTTAAGGCAATGTCCTTATAGAAACTTTTATAAAATCCAAACTGTTCCTTCAGATGCAATGCCTGCCGGATTAAACCTTTCCTGTCGGCCTCTTTTCCCGCAGGCCGATATTCCGGCTTTACACACTCTGTTACCGCAGACATAAGCCTCCCTGACCCTTTAAAAATTTTCCTTCGTATTTTAATTATATGCCACTGCCGCAAAGCCCCACAAGGGGCAAATAGCCTATAAAAAAGGCGCATGTAAAAAATATTCGGCCCTTTTAAACACAAAAGCCGCGTAACCGCACTCTGCCAAAATTTTTGCAAAGCCCGACAGCGTCCGCCTGATTTTTATGCGGGCAGGATATGGCTTGGCAGCAATGCGGGAGTATTTTTTCATGTATATGAAAAAGCCCCGTACGGCGTTATGCCGTACGGGGCCGCGTACAAAGAACAAACCTATTTTTCAGCGGCGGGAACAACCGCCGGAGCCGTCTCGCCCGCCTGCGTTTTAACACGCGGAGGGGCATTTTTTACATACTTATCGAACCAGTCCATCATTTCGGCCAGCACGTGCTCGGTGCTTTCCATTGAAATGTAATGGTGCGACTCATACGGCAGCATTATAAGTTTCGCCGTGCCGCCGTTGCCGCGCAAAGCCTCGTAAAGAAGCTGCGACTGGTAAGGCGTTGTGCCGGGGTTTGCGTCCTCCATGCCGTGAATAATCATTATGGGCAGTTTAAGCTTGTCTGCATGGAAGTAGGAGGACACTTTATAATACACGTCGGGCGCCTGCCACAGGGTGCGGCGTTCGCTCTGAAAACCAAAAGCCGTCAGCGAGCGGTTGTAGGCTCCGCTTCTGGCAATACCGGCGCGGAACAGGTCGGTATTCAAAAGCAGATTCGCCGTCATCAGCCCGCCGTGACTGTGACCGGTTACGCCGATGCGGTCAGTATCAATCATGCCGAGCGTGGCGGCCTTTTCGACAGCGGCTTTCGCGCCCGCCACAAGCTGGTCCGTATAGGTGTCGTAGATTTTATTTAAGTCGCCGATGACGGGCATAAGAGGACTGTCTATAAGCGCGTAGCCGTTAAGCAGAAAGAACTCCTGCAGCGGCCAGCCGATTGTTATAAACCGCTTTGTTGAGCCGACCACCTGTCCGGCCATTTTCGGGTCGGGATAATCAAGCGGATAGGCCCACAATACGGCGGGCAGTTTCTGCCCTTCCTTATAATCCGGCGGAAGATACAGGGTAAAGGACAAGTCCACCCCGTCGGCGCGCTTGTAGGTGACAAGCTGGCGTTTGATGCTCCGCAGTTGCGGCGTCGGGTCGGCGACGTTTGTAATCTTTACCGCAGAGGATTCCCGCACAGCCTCTCCTTCCGGTGCGGGCACAGCCGCGCCAAGACTGCGCAGATAAAGGTTCGGAGGGTCATTGGGACTTTCACGGCAGGTCAGGAATTTTCCGCCTTTAAGGTCAGTAAAAGTTACAAAGGTTTCATAGGAATTCCTGTCGCACCTAAACAGCCGCTCCGTTTTGAAATCCTTCATATTAAAGCGGTCCAGAAACGGCCTTTCACCGTCGGGCGAAGCGCCAGTGCCGCTCAGATATATGTAATCGCCGTCCTCCTCGATAACCGAGGTTCCGTCACTGCGCGGGCGGGTAACCGGCCTGCCGGGATTTTCGTAACGCTCGTCGCTGCTGCGGTCCCAGATGACGCGGGGGGCAAAGTCAGGCCTGTCAAAATCAGTCTGCGTAACGTGGTATCGGCGTTTAATGGGGTCGGTTTCACTTACAAGCGCAAAGCCGCGCTCGCTCCACTGAATACCGGAAAAACGTGTTTGAAGCCGCATTATTTCACGCGGCGCGGCGGTAAAGGGCGCTTTAACAAGCATAAGCCGGTCGCGCATCTCGGCGGGACGGTCCCAGTCGCCGCCGTCAAGCGCTTCCGCCCACAAAAGCGTGGCGGGCTCCGCGGCGCGCCAGTTAAAAGAGCGCGGGCCCTCGGGCACGCCGCTTATGGGCACGTCGTCTTCAAGCGGCAAATCGGCGATTTTATATTCCGCCTTGCCGGAGGGAAGGGCCAGTATCTTGACCAAATGAGGAAACCGGCCGTATGTAGTCAGATGCGAATACGGGCGGTGCACTATGGTTACAAGCAGATGTTTCCCGTCGGGCGAACGGCTTACTCCGTCAAAAAGCGCGGGGCCCGCCACGCGTGACACATGGCCGGTGCGGGTATTTACAAGCGTGAGGTCGGATTCGGCGTAATAGTCGAAAAGTTTTTCATCCTGCGGAGTCTGCAAAACGTCGCGCACCTCGTAGGTGCTGCTGGGACCTCGTCCGCCGTCAGTTTCCTGCATGACTGGTTCGGCGGAGGCAACGGACGAAGGAGCGGGCCCCTGCTTATGGGGCACGGTTTTAAGTAAAAGGGTTTCGCCGTCAGGCATCCATTGCATACCTGAACCGAGCATAAGATTTACGTTTACGCCCGATACTCGGCGCGGGGCGGTCCCGTCCTTTCGTCCGGTCCAGAGTTCGACGGATTTTTTGCCGTAATTAAAAAAAGCGTAGGCCTCTCCGTCGGGACTCCACGACGGTGCGCTTGCCCGCGCATCGGAGGGCAAAGGAAGTACCGTTTCCTTTCCCGAGGGTACGGCCACCAGCTTATAGGAATTCCAGTACCAGCTGTCGCGGTTGCGGCGATTCTGGGTGACAAGCCGTACGCCGGCAAGACGCAGGTACGGTTCGGCTAAATCGCTTATCGGCGGATATTCGACCAGTGCGGCTAAAATCACGGCATCGCGCGACTGATTTAGAAAAAAATTCGGCACGGCGGGCGCGTGCAAAACGTCAAGTATAGGCTGCGAGGGTTTTCGGTATCCCTCGGCAAAAAGGGGGGAATAAAGAAAAAGAGCGGCAAGGCCTAAAAGCGGCAAATTTTTAATACGCATGCATCCTCCGTACGGCAAAGTGGCTACGGAAATTCTAAACTTTCCGCCCGCCGTCGTCAATAAAACGATATGTTATACTTAAAACTGGTCATTTAACAGGGGGGGAATCATGCCAGCAACCTATGCGCATATAATGATTGTCAAATCATTAGCGCACTCAAGTATTCTTGATTCAAAGAACTTTCCGGAAAGCGCAATAACAGCAATTCTGGACAATATCGCGTTTGCGGAACTGGGCGCGATAAGTCCGGACTATCCGTATCTTGGCGGAGGAAAACTCTGGGCGGATAACATGCATTACCGTGAAACAGGGGAAATAATAAAAAATGGTATCAGTCGATTGAAAGCTGTTAAAGATGACACCCTTTTTACATGGCTCCTCGGTTATGCGGCACATGTTATAACGGATATCACTATCCACCCGATAGTTGAAAAAAAGGTCGGAGACTATGATTCACATCCGAAAGAGCACAGAATCTGCGAGATGAATCAGGACGTGTATATTCATCAGCAAATTATGGGATGCGCACTTCAGAACTCCGAAGTATTGAAAAATTTGCTGAGTTATTGCAGTGAGGGGGACCGGTTAAATACAAAAATAAGCTGTTTCTGGGCCACAATACTTAAAGATACATATCCCGGCGATTACCATAGAAACCAGCCTGAAATAGACAAATGGCATAACGGATTTCGCTTTGCCGTAGCTAAGATAGCTTCCACCAATTGCTGCCCCATTCGCGAGACGGCGGAGAAAGCAGGGCTTGTTTACTCCAAAAAACCGGATATGACATACATTGATTCTCTTGCCACACCGCTTAACACCGTCATAAATTATGACACCGCTTTTGAGCGGGCACGAGAAAATGTCATCGATAAATGGCTGGAAATAGCGCAAGCGGTCTACGCCAATGATATGGACTATCTGGCTTCAATCAAAAACTGGAATCTGGATACCGGAAAGATAACAGGAACAACTCAGTCAGAATATTGGGAGGCATAAATGAAAAAATCAGCATTTGTTTTGATTGCGGCCACAATGCTGTCAGCTTGCGCCTTATGGCAGCCCATTGCGGCGGATAATATGGCGGAATATGTCGATATTATTTCCGGTAAAGCGGAAACACTGGCACGACAGGATACCAGCATGAACGGCTCCGCTCTGGTTGCGGTAATACTGAAAAATGATTCAAAACTAAAAGATGCGTTCCGCGGATATACTGTAAAGGCAGAGACCGCCGGCAGGCATGCCGTTATACTTGTCTGCAGCAAGGACGGGACAAAAGGACTATGGCAGGGTGCGAACTGCTCTTTTGACGAGGGAAGAATCAGACTGCCGGACAATGCACCATGTTCCTTTACCGCCAGTACCGAAGAAATATGCAGGTAAACATCTTTCAGACATAAAAAAAGCCCCGCCGAAGCGGGGCTTTTTTCAGTTTAAGTCAGAAGGCTTAAAGCTTGACAACCTTGACGGCCTTGGGGCCTTTTTCGGTCTGGGCGGTTTCGAATTCAACAGCCTGACCTTCTGCGAGGGTTTTGAAACCTTCGCCCTGGATGTCCTGATGGTGGACAAATAAATCTTTGCCGCCGCCTTCCGGGGTGATGAATCCATATCCCTTCTGATCATTAAACCACTTAACATTACCTTTTGTCATTATTATTATTTCCTTGATTACTCATTGTACTTCGGCACGGTCTTCCTGTGCCTTGGTATTACTTTATCTTATTTCTGTCAAACACGCAAGCACTATTTTATTGCACCGACGGGAAAAATCCTGAAAAAAGCCCCGCGTAATGGCGGGGCTTTCTGTTGTGCAAAGGCGTTTTTGCGGCTAAACAACGGCTACCAGTCCGGCGCGGCCGGGCAGTTCGCCCTGCTTTATTTCCTTTAACTGCGGGGGATTTGCCTTCATGGCCCCGGCCTTTTCAAGCAGGGTTTTGAAAGTAAAACCGCGCTCCTTAAGACCGCAGAGGAACTTTTCAAAAAAGTCGTAGCAGGCAAGGCCCTCGGCCTCGGTGTGCAGGGTGTAAACGCAATAATCCTGCTTCTGCGCCTCGCGCAGCATCCACGCAAGCGCTCCCTCCTGCGTCATGCCGTCCCACGCAAGAATTTCGTCGAGGGTCGGCAGACTGCTCGGCAGTTCGGGGCAATTCGGCGCAACGTCGCCAATGCGCGGCATTATCGGCGCGGGGCCCCGGCCGATTGAAAGATATTTCCACTGAAAACGCGCCAGTTCGGCAAGCGCGGTTTCGTTTATCTTCCAGGCGGGCGCGGCAAAGGCGGAGGGATTTTCGCCCAGAATTTTCCGGTGAGCCTCCCACGCGTTTGAAAGCTCGGCGCGTATGCGCTCGGCGGAAAGACTGTCGAGGTCATCCTGCCACAGCACATGGCTCCACGCGTGCACGCCCACGTCATGGCCTTCGGCGCGGGTCTGTTTCACAAGGTCGGGGAAAGCCGTGCCGATTTGCGGAGCCGGCAGCAGGGTACCGTAAAGCATGGTCTTGAAACCGTAGAGTTTCGCCGCGTTCGTGCGCAGCATCTTTTTAAGGAAACCCTTTTTGGTAAATATACGCTTTACGGCCCTGCCGCTCTGGTCCGGCCCGTAGGAGACAAACACCGACGCGCGCACGCCCTCGCGCTTAAAAAGCGCCAGCAGGCGCGGCAGGCCTTCTTTCATGCCGCGGTAGGTGTCAATGTCAACCTTCAGGCCAATTTCCGGCATAATCAGTCCTGAACCGTGTTTTCGTCGAGACCCAGTTCGTGCGTGCGGTCGCGGTAAAGGGCGAGATAGTAGTCGAGAGTCTTGTCGATGGCTTCTTCAAAGCCGACTTTCGGCTCCCAGCCCAGTATGCGCTTTGCCTTGGCGATGGCGGGTTTGCGGCGCTGCATGTCCTGAAAGTCCTTGCCGTAATAGACTTCCTCGCTGACCTGTTCAAGGCGCGGCTCGGGGAGGTTATGCGGTTTTAACGGATGCTGGTTATAGCGCACGATAAGCGTCTGCGCCAGTTCAAGAATGGACTTGTCGGCATGCGGATTTCCGAAGTTGAAAATCTCGCCGTAGTGGTCGTTCTTTGTATGGGACAGAATCCGCATAAGGCCGTCCACGCCGTCGGAAACGTAGGTAAAGCAGCGGCGCTGGGCTCCGCCGTTTACGATGTTAAGCGGCTTGCCGCTTAAAATGTTCCACAGGAACTGCGTAAGCACGCGCGACGAACCTTCCTTTGCGGCGTTAAGGCTGTCGAGTCCGGGTCCAATCCAGTTGAACGGGCGGAAAATCGTAAAGCGCAGGCCTTCTTTCTGTCCGTAGGCCCAGATTACGCGGTCCAGAAGCTGCTTGGACGCGCTGTAAATCCACCGCTGGTTGCGGATGGGGCCCAGCACGATATTGGAGGAATCCTCGTTGAACTCCTCGTCGGGACACATGCCGTAGACTTCGGAAGTGGACGGGAACACGATGTGTTTTTTATACTGCACGCAGTAGCGCACGACCTTGAGGTTTTCCTCGAAATCGAGGTTGAAAACGCGCACCGGCTCCTTTACGTAAAGCTTGGGCGTGGCAATGGCCACAAGCGGAAGGATTACGTCGCACTTCTTGACGTGGAGTTCAATCCATTCGCGGTTTACGGAAATGTCACCCTCGGAGAAGTGGAACCGCGGGTTTTTAAGGTACGGTTCGACGCGGTCGGAATAGAGGTCCATGCCGAAAACTTCCCAGTTGGTGTCCTCCAGAATACGGCGCGTAAGATGGTGGCCTATAAAGCCGTTTACCCCCAGAATAAGCACTTTCATTATGTATCTCCTTTTTACAGTATGCAAAGCATTGCCGCGCGCTAGGCGCGCGGCGCGCACTAAAACAGTTTCTGGCCGGGACGCAGACCGTGCGCGGCGGCAAACTCCGCGCCTGATACTTCCGGCTCGCCTTCGTAATGCAGGCTTGCAAACTCAATGGTCCGGCCGCCAGCGCACAGCACAAGCGGGTTCGTGCCAAGCACCACACCCGACGGCGCGCACACGCGCTCGTCATTGCGCAGCACGGTTTTCCAGACAAACAGTTTACGTCCGTCCGCCGTCTGGCAGAACGCGCCCGGAAAGGGGTGCGCCACCGCGCGGACGAGATTATGGATTTTATCGGCCGGACAGTCGGCGTTAAACAGACCGTCGGCCGGAGTGCGGCGGCCGAATTTCGTGACCTCGGCCGGATTTTGCGGTATGCGCGTAAACTTGCCCGAGGCAATCGCCGGAAGGGCTCCGCGCAAAAGACGCGGGGCAACTTCGGCGAACTTTCTGTTTAAGTCGGCAATATTGTCGTCTGGACCGATAGGCACGCGCTCCTGCGCGACAATGTCGCCGGCATCGGCGTGCTTTACCATTAAATGCAGGGTAAGGCCGGTTTCCTTTTCGCCGTTAACCAGCGCCCAGTTTGCGGGCGCGCGGCCGCGGTATTTAGGCAAAAGCGACGGATGCAGATTGAACGCGCGTTCCGGCGCGAGGTCCAGAATTTCCTCCGGCAGCATGCAGCGCAGCATAAAGGAAAAAATAGTGTCGGCCTTAAGCGCGGCAAGGCGCGGCAGCCAGATATCGGCGGAAACGGAGTCCGTCTCAAACACGTTGAGACCGTGCGCGCGGGCCTTTTTTGCCACCGACGGAAACCACAGGTTTTCGCCCGCCGCGTCGTGATGCGTGACCACGGCCGCGACATCGGTTCCGGCGTTTACAAGTTCCTCAAGGCACAGTACGCCCAGTTCGGAATAGGCAAAAACTATCGCTCTCATTTATTGCCGCCGTAGACGTGTTCGATTATAAAGCGCGGGCGGCGGCGCACTTCCTGATAAATGCGGCCGACGTATTCGCCCACTATGCCCAGCGCCAGAAGCTGTATGCCTACAAAAATAAACAGTATCGCAAACAGCGTAAACATTCCTTCCGCCTCGGGACCGATTATCAGACGGCGGATAAACAGGAATATGGCAAACACCACGCCGGACAAAGCCACAAAGATTCCGGCAAGGCTGGTAAGCTGAATGGGCAAAAGGGAAAAGCCCGTCATCAGGTCGAAGTTAAGACGCAGAAGACGAAGAAGCCCGTATTTCGACTCGCCCTTCGTGCGGGCGGCGTGCGCCACGGGAATTTCCGTGACGGTGCGCGCGAAGCTGTGCGCCAGCGCGGGGATGTAGGTTGAAGATTCGGAGCACTGCACCATCTGGTCGATTATGTGCCGGCGGTAGGCGCGCAGCATGCAGCCGTAGTCGTTGAGCGACACGCCGAAGAGCCGCGCGCTGCAGAGGTTTAGTATGCGCGAGGGAATTTTGCGGAAAATGCTGTCGTCGCGCTTCTGTCTCCAGCCGCCCACGCAGTCGAACCCCTCGTCGATTTTGGCGAGCAGTTTATGTATTTCCTCGGGCGGGTTCTGCAAATCGGCGTCGAGAGTAACGACCACTTCGCCGCGCACGACGGTAAAGCCCGCCATGAGCGCGGAATGCTGTCCGAAATTGCGCTGAAGCTCCACCACGACGATATGAGAGTCTTTCTCGGCGGTTTCCTTTAATATGGGAAGCGATTTGTCGCGGCTGCCATCGTCAATTAATATGACCTCGTAGGTACGGCCGGTCTTCTGCATCGCGTCAGCGGTGCGGCGCAGAAGTTCGGGAAGGTTCTGTTCCTCGTTATAGACCGGTATTACGACTGAAACCTGTAATTCGGCCATGGGTTATTTCCTCTTTGCAAGCAGGGCGGCGATGACTTTTTTTACGCCCTTTATGGAGTCTTCCACGTCCGCGTCCTTCATCTTCGGGAAAAGCGGCAGTGAGAGTATGCGCTCCGACGCATATTCGGCGTTCGGGAACATTCCTTTCTTAAAGCCCATGCGCTGAAAAAGAGGGTGCAGATGTATGGCGCGGTAATGGTAGCCGGAGCCGATGTTCTGGGCCTTGAGCAAGTCCATGAACTCATTGCGGGTAACGCCAAGCTTTTCGATTTTGAGAAGCGGCGTGTACAGATGCCACACATGGCGGTGCGCGTAATGCGCGGGCGATTTGGGCAGGTGCAGTTCGTCGATGCCCGCGAAAGCCTCGTTATAACGCGCGGCTATGGCGGCGCGGCGGGTGTTGAAACCGTCGAGCCTGTCTAGCTGGTGCAGGCCTATTGCCGCCTGAAGGTCAAGCATGTTGTACTTGAAGCCGGGCATTTCCACGTCGTAGTCGGCGGGCGAGCGGTCGGCCTGCCGTTTCCAGGCGTTCTTGTCGATGCCGTGAAAGCTGAGAATTTCGAGCGTGGATTTATACTTTTCGTCGTTGAACGTGACCGCGCCGCCTTCGCCGGTCGTCATGTTCTTGTTGGGGTGAAAGGAAAAAACCGTCATGTTGCCAAAAGTGCCAAGACGGCGGCCCTTGTATTCCGCGCCGACCGAGTGGGCGGCGTCTTCAACAACCAGCGCGCCGTGTTTTTTTGCAAGCGCAAGAAGCGGGTCCATGTCGCAGGGAAGACCGGCAAAATGCACGGGAACAAGAATCTTTACGTCGTCTTTGAACGCTGCTTCGGCGGCGGAGGGATTTATGTTTAAGGTGTCGATATCTATATCCGCAAAGCGCACGCCAGCGCCGCAGTGTATGGCGGTATTTGCGGTAGCGACGAAAGTAAGCGGGGAGGTGAGGATTTTATCGCCGGGTTTCAGACCAGCCGCCAGATAGGCTATATGCAAACCAGCGGTTGCGGAGTTAAGGGAAACGGCGTATTTCGCGCCGACGTATTCCGCCAGCTTCTGTGAAAATTTCTGCACTTTCGGGCCGGTGGTGAGCCAGCCGGAGCGCATGGAATCGGCCACTTCGTTGATTTCGAGGTCCGTCATGTCCGGCGTAGTGAAAGGCAGATAAGTGCCCCGCACGGGTGTATCCGTCATTTGTTCCTCCAGGGTTTGTTGGAAAGCAGAATCATCTTGCCGTCAAAAAGCTTCGGCGCGCCGTAAAGCCTTATCATGCGGCCGATTTCCGGCAGTTTTTCCTTCTTCATCACCACGAAAACGCGGCGCTGGCCGCGCAAAAGGTTAAGGGCATCCTCGTATTCGGGAAAGTTCACGGCGGCATCTGGGTCCATTTTCTTGCCGAGTTCCAGTTCGCCGGGATTGCCGTAAACAAGCACGCGCTTTCCGGTATAAAAGCTGAGGCTCTGCATATTGCGGTCCCATGAGGCGTCAAAAGAAAGTATGGCATCGCCTTCCTGATACTCGGCCATGATAAGCTGGGCCATGTCGCGGCGGGAAAGCATGCCGTCAAGCTTGTTTGCGCTTTCAAAGGCCAGCAGAACAAAACAGCCAGAGCACGTCGCCACGCAAAGCACTATGCTGCGCGCCTGTTTGCGCAGGGCGTAAAAACCCGCCAGCAGGCCGGTTATTCCGGCAAAATACGCGGGCAGTTTGAAAGCTCCGGCGGCTTCGGGACCGAGGTCCTTTATGTACTGCGGCGCGACAAGAAACAGCGCGCACAAAAACAGGTTTGCGACAGCGTAGGCAAGGCCGAAATTCTTTATCCACTGGCCGCCGCGCGCCATGGCCTTTTCAAAGGCCAGCGCGATTACATAGGCAAGCGGGGGGAAAATGGGCAGTATGTAGGGCGGACGCTTGGAGCTGGAAACGCTGAAAAAGCCGAATATAACGACGCTCCATATTATGCAAAACAGCACATCGCGGCGGATGAGACGCTGGCGCAGATGGTCGTAGGCCTCGCGCACCACGGCTGGCACGGCCATTATCCACGGATACATGCCGCCGATAAGCACCGGAAGGAAATACCACCAAGCGCCCTCGCGGCTGTGTATTTTGCTTGTAAAACGCTGTATGTGTTCGCGCACTATAAAGAAATCGAAAAATTCCTTTTCCTTGAGGCTTATTGCGATAAACCACGGCAGAGTCACCACGGCGCAGACAATGGCCACGGTGGGCAGATAAAGGTCGCGCCAGCGGTTCCACTGACGGGTGATGAGAATGTAGAGTCCTATCGCCGCGCCGCCCAGCACGAAGGACACCGGCCCCTTTACAAGACAGCCGAGGCTGAAAAATACGCCCGACAGGTGTAAAAGCAGTTTGGGCTTTATGCGCAGTTCAAAACCGGCGTAAAAGCTCCACATGCCAAGACAGAAAAGGGCGGTAAGCAGCATGTCCAGTTCGGGAATCTGGCTGTAGGCGGCAAAGCCGGTGCATGTCATCAGGATAAAAGCGGTAAGGTTGGCAATGCGCTCGCTGTTTGCGGCGCGGGCAAAAAACCACGCGGTGGCGGCAGTCGCAAAGGCCGATAAAAGGGTTGTAAGGCGCACGGCAAAGGCGTTTACACCGAAAATCTTTATGGCAATGGCGTTAAGCCAGTAGCCAAGAGGGGGTTTTTCAAAATAGAACGCGCCGTTTAAGTGCGGCACAAGCCAGTCGCCGGTATCGATTATATAGCGGGACAGGTCGCCGTAGCGGCCCTCGCCCGGATCCCACAGGGCGCGGGTTCCGGACTCGACAAAAAGCACCACTATAAAAAACAGTATCCCGTTGATGAAAAGCCTGCGCTGGCTTTGGGTATCAGGGGTCTGGTTATCCCTCATCATAGGAAGATTCTAACATTTATTTAATATAAGGGCTATTGGCGAAAGCGCGGAAAATGCGTTTGCCGGAAAGCTTTTATATGTATACAATTTGCGCATGTCCGAAATCTGTCACATTGTACGCGACGCATGCAGACACCGCGTGGTGCGCTTTCACCTTGTTCTGCGCGAAACAGCCCCCGTCATATGGCGGCGGTTCGAAACTGACGACGGCATAACGCTGGCGCGCCTTCACCGCGTAATTCAGGCCGTGATGGGCTGGCAAAACAAACACCTGTATCAGTTCATAATAGGCGGAACGCGCTACGGCGTGGCATCATCGGGCGAGGATAACGGCACGGGCATAGACGTGCAGGACGACCGCCGCATAACGCTGGCCGATATTTTGAAGCCGGACATGAAGTTTCTTTACATCTACGATATGAAGCAGTGGTGGGAGCACGAACTGGAAGTGGAGGCGGTCGAGGACGTGCCGCCGGGAAGTCTGCGGCATTTTTGCGTGGACGGACAGCGTGCCTGCCCGCCCGAAAACTGCGGCGGGCCGGAAGATTACGCCAAACTGCTTGCGGCGTATTTTAATCCCGCCGATGAACGCCACGGCTGGGCGCTTGCGTGGGCGGGCGAGAGCTTTCACCCCGAAACCTACGACCCCGCCTTGTTTGCCGACACGGTAAACGCGCTGGCGAAAGCCTCGGGCGGAACCTGCCAAAACGCCGGAGATTAGCTTTTTATCACGCACCAAAGACAAGCCGCCTTCGCAAAACGCGAAGGCGGCTTTTTTTACGCGCTGATTTAGTATAGTTATAATTAGTTATTTCCAATATATAGCTTTTAGGGGGGGATTGTGGCAGAACGAATTTTTTCCTTTGACCTTGGTTCCGGCAGCATAGGGGAATGCGTCCGCGAGGGAAGCGAGGTAAAGCACGCGCACTCAAATCTTATCGACGCAGACTATGCCGATATAAAAGAAATCGTTAAGTTGCGCCGGCAATACCGCACCAGACAAGCCCATCAGACACGCGAAGCGCTTTGGCGCGAACACGCAAAAGCCGCAGGAATAGAAACACCGTCCACGACACAACCGCTGGCGGGAAAGCCTGCGCCAAAAGAACCGGCGGATGAACGAATGCTGCGGGAATTTCCCAAAGCAGGCGACACTACCATTTACAATTCTGCACTGTTGCGAATAGCGCTTCTGCGCGGGCAGAAACTGGCGGGCTGGCAAATTTACAAAGCAGTGCGCTCCGCCATCCAGCGGCGTGGTTATGATAATGTGCCATGGGCCAGTTCTTCCGACAAAGATAATCAGGAAAACACAGCCGCGGTAAGCGAATATGAAACCCGCCTTAAACATTATTTTGGCGACAGAAAAGAGTTTTACTTTCCCTGCTACTATGAGGCCTACCGCATGGGACTATGGTCGCCGGATAAGCCGGACATTTTCAACCTGCGGCTGAGCTCGGCTCCCAACTCTGCACATAACAAAACGGAAGGAGACCCGCAGGCTACCGCACCGCGCAAACTGGTTGAGGCCGAACTACTTGCTATGCTCGAAAATGCCGCTAAACAGTTTCCTGAGCTGACCGGCAAAGCAAAGGAGATTCTTTACGGTACTACGTGCGAGCCATATAAATCTGTAAAAGCAATTGGCGGTATTCTGGACCAGAAACACCCGCGATTTGATAACCGCATTATAGGCAAATGCTGCCTTATCCCGCGCCTTAACACCTGCAAGGCAAAAGAGCCGCTTTGTTCCGAAGTAAAATTTCTGCTTGCGCTAAAGAACATGCGGTATACATATAAAGGAAATACCACAGCCGCGCTTGAGCCGCCGCAGTTTCGTCTGGCCTATGAACAGTTTAAGGGGAACATAAAAACACCGGACAGCAAATCCGCAAAAAAGCTAATCACCGCCCGTGACTGGAAAAAATTTATCCAGACAAATATAAGCGAGGATGCAAACCCCAACGAAACACAGGCTGAAATCCCACAGCCAGAACAAAGAGGACGAAGCAAGTTCTGCCGTCCCGCACTGGATATAATGCGGCGGTTGCTTCTTTCCGGAAAGGGACCGCATGAGTTTTATGCCGAAGAAATTAAAAATCCGCGCACTGGGCTTACCAGGGAAGATTACGCCTTTCTGCTTGCCATGCCGCCGGAGTGGGATAAAATTTGTGTTCCCGACGGCAGACTTGAGGAGCAGAAACTCGACGAAAAAGCCCGCCTTGCCCGTATAGAGAGAATAATCGGCGGAGTCACCAACCGCATTGTGCGCAACCGCCTGCAACTACTGTTTGGCAGGCTGCGCTCCATGACGGCCAATTTCGGCAAACCCGATAAGGTGTTTGTTGAAGTGGCGCGCTCGACTTTTCTTGGCGAGGACCGCCTAAAAGAACACAACCGCATGCAGAAGGAAGGGGAAAAGGAATGGAAAACAGCCCGCGAAGCCGCGGGAGAACAGTCATCACTGCGGATGCTGCTTTTCCGCCTCCAAAATGGCAAGGACCTTTACGACACAACGGAAAATAATGCGCTGGTAGAAACCAACCTCGGTGACTATGAAATAGACCATATAGTGCCGCGCTCGCGCGGCGGCTCGGACTCACCGCTGAACATGGTGCTTACCAAGCATGAATTAAATATCGACAAAGGCAATCTTACACCTTACGAGTGGTTTCAGCGCAAACGCACACCCGCCGAATGGACAGCCTTTGTGGATGCCGTTAAAAAAATCAATGTAGTACCTGACACGAGGTACGGCAAGCGCAAACGAACAAAAATAGAACTGCTCACCTCGCCCGAAGCGGGGGAGTTGGCCCGCCGCAACACGGACCTGCAGGCCACCATGCAACTTGAAAAACTCGCGCTTCAGATTGTATCTCTGTTTTTCGGCTGGCCGATGAACGCAAAAGATGAAAAACGCCATGTGTTCGCGGTAAAAGGCGGTCTTACCGCAGAAATCCGCAGGGACTGTCACCTCAATAATTTGCTTAACCCGCCGCTGTCGGATGAAGACTTCAAAGCACTGCGCGCACAGGGACCCGATGCCGTAAAGGCAAAAGAGCGTGAACTAAATGAAAAGAACCGCGATAATCCGCGCCACCACGCGCTTGATGCAATAGTAATAAGCCTTGCCGGTGCTGCACGCATTGATGAAAAATTAAACAAGTACACATTACCAGCGGGAATTTCACGCGAGACGATAGCGCAGGCCATACAGCGGGTATATCCTCAGGAACTGCGGACCTGCACACCCAAACTGCGCGACACAATGTACGCCCTCCGCTGCCGCATGGAAAACGGGGAACCGACGTACTATATGACCACGCGTTTTAATAACAGCATTAAAACAATCAGCACGCTAAAAGTACTGAAAAAATCCGTATTGGAAAGCATCTTTGACAGACGCATCAGCCATGACCTGCTGGAAAAGTTCCACGAGGATGGTCTGACCGAGGAAAGCTGGCGGAAATTCGTTCTCGACTATGCCCGTACCGACGGACGCAGGATACGCGCGTTGTGCAAAATAGACTCTGCGCCCTTTACACGCGAAGAAGCACTCGCTGAAAACGGCAGTCCGCGGCGGGTCGTAGGCGATTTCATGCAGGTGGGCAAGATGCGCGGCCAATATATGCGCCGAAAGGAAAACCACAAAGGGCAACTTGTATATATTGCAAGACGAATGAGAAACAATGTGCCTATGTGGAAGGTTGCCCCAGTTTGCGTTTTTGAATCCACTCAAAAGAAATATAAGGACTATTTGGGCAAGTATGACAGCGTATTACTATTTAAGGCCAATCAAACCGTGGAACTACTAGACAGCATTCCAGATGTTAAAGATGGAATTCCAAAAGGTCTATATACAGTAAAGATAAAGTCTGATGGGAAGTGCCAAATTAAATCCGTTGATTATCTTAAAATCTATGAGTGTAGTATCAACGAGCTTATGAATATTGGCAGGATGAGGTCCTTCCGCAATGAGTTTTCATCTAATCCACATTCTTAAGCACGCCAGTTCACTGACGGTAGACAGGGGCTGCCTTGTCTGCCGCAGCGAAGATGCGGAACGGCGTGTGCCTTTAGCCGACATACTGGCTGTTATAGTAGCGGCGCGCGGTGTAAGTTTCTCGGCCGACTGCCTTGCCGCTTTAATGGAAAACGGCGCGGCGGTAATTCATTGCGACCACAACTATCGTCCAATCGGCAAAACCATGGGGCTGCACCGTGTCGTACATAACGGACTTTTTCAGACACAGATTGCGCAGGACGGCACGTTTTCAGATAAATTGTGGTCCGCAATCCTCGACGCAAAAATAAGCAATCAGGCGTATGTTCTGGATGCTATAGGAGCGCCGCATAACCTGCACGAAAAACTTAATGAAGATGACGCGGAGGAATCAGCCTCGGCCCGTTATTACTGGAAATATTACTTTCAGCAATTCGGCAGTGCAAATCCCGGTGTCAGAACGCGGCCGGATGCAACGGACCCGGTAAACGGCATGCTGAATTATGGTTATGCGGTAATAGGAAGCATCATGCACCGTAGTATGCTTGCCCACGGCTTTGACACCACGCTGGGGGTGCACCATAAATACCGGTTTCGCAATGACCCTCTTGTTTATGATTTCATGGAGCCGCTCCGACCTGTCTGCGATTACATGCTTCTGCGTTTCCGTCGGGCAAAGCCACGCGAGAAAATAGATTCATGGGTAAAATTTGCCGCGGGCGATTTGGTATCGGCGGCGGTAAAAACACCGGAAGGCAAAAAAATAAAACTGCTTGCGGCGGTCGATTATTATGTCTCGACACTTGCAAACTGTTACCGCCACGGCGATTTTGAGGGATTGTTCATTCCCTCGCTTAAAGGAATAAACTTTGCGCAGGCCGATAAGTAAATATCGTATGGGCTGGATGATGGTATTATTTGATTTGCCGACGGATACGAAAGAGGAACGGCGAGTAGCCACCCGCTTCCGCAATGACCTGCTGGACCAGGGCTACCTTATGCTGCAGTACTCGGTATATGCTCGCTGTGCGGTGGTTCTTGAAAAAAAGAAAACTCTGCTGAACCAGCTAAAAGATGTTGCGCCTGAAACAGGCAACGTTCAGTGCCTGTTTTTTACTGATGCGCAGTGGGAGCAGTGTGTAACAATAACCCGCTCGGCAACCAAACTGCGCCGTCAGATAGACAAAAAAGACCAGATTGGCGAACAGCTCCAATTCTGGTAAAATACACAGGTCAGCAACAGCCTGTGCGATAACTGAAATTTTAATTTGGGACGATATATCTTACGTGCATGCAGAGGTACGATATGCGTCCCTTAAGTTAAGACGTCGCTAAAAAGTATGACTAAAGTCTATCAAAGAACTTTCAGTATGGCAAGTCTTTTTTACGGATATTTCCGCATACCTGCACAATACAATGGTATTCTAACAAATCCAACTTTTTAGCACCGTCAAAACAAGTACCAATTGCACAAGTTATTTTAGCAGATTCTAACAAATCCAACTTTTTAGCACCGTCAAAACATAAGAAACAGGCAGCCACACCGGATACTTATTCTAACAAATCCAACTTTTTAGCACCGTCAAAACCGCCGCTGAAAGGGCCGTCTGGGTCAGCATATTCTAACAAATCCAACTTTTTAGCACCGTCAAAACTAAGGCAAGGCTGGGGCAATCTTCGCGCCAATTCTAACAAATCCAACTTTTTAGCACCGTCAAAACCTAAGCTCATGGGGCCTTGTGGCTATGGCCATTCTAACAAATCCAACTTTTTAGCACCGTCAAAACATAAAACGTCAGGTCATAGTTGTCGCGCATATTCTAACAAATCCAACTTTTTAGCACCGTCAAAACTTAGTCGACTTCTTTTATATGATTATTTCCATTCTAACAAATCCAACTTTTTAGCACCGTCAAAACATTGCAATGTGTAACTAATGCGCCGGCCGTATTCTAACAAATCCAACTTTTTAGCACCGTCAAAACAGCGGCTAGCAAACCCCGCGCAAATTTTATATTCTAACAAATCCAACTTTTTAGCACCGTCAAAACCATATTGTTACTGCACAGCATCCAGATGACATTCTAACAAATCCAACTTTTTAGCACCGTCAAAACATTGTGGACAACATACCCAACTTCATGGCCATTCTAACAAATCCAACTTTTTAGCACCGTCAAAACACGGTTTACCGTCGAATGTTCGCACGTCGTATTCTAACAAATCCAACTTTTTAGCACCGTCAAAACCGTTTTTCGAGGGCGTGTTCATGCTGCCGGATTCTAACAAATCCAACTTTTTAGCACCGTCAAAACCAGTTGGCGGAGGGGGTAAACACAAGCTGCATTCTAACAAATCCAACTTTTTAGCACCGTCAAAACTCAGGATGCAAACCAGCGCCATACACAGACATTCTAACAAATCCAACTTTTTAGCACCGTCAAAACTAGCTCTTGTGATAGCTCTTGCTTGCAGATATTCTAACAAATCCAACTTTTTAGCACCGTCAAAACTCGTTTCCGGTAGGGTTGAAGCAACAAGTGATTCTAACAAATCCAACTTTTTAGCACCGTCAAAACTAAGCCGTTTTAGCGGCAGTTTGACCTTGTATTCTAACAAATCCAACTTTTTAGCACCGTCAAAACTCACTGGAATAAAGAGTTGGATTATAGTGCATTCTAACAAATCCAACTTTTTAGCACCGTCAAAACTATATTGAGCAGCAGCTTGAAGTTTCAGGTATTCTAACAAATCCAACTTTTTAGCACCGTCAAAACTAAGTATTCATACAAACACGCATAAAATTAATTCTAACAAATCCAACTTTTTAGCACCGTCAAAACGCAGACATCAAGCGTATGGTCCCAATCTTCATTCTAACAAATCCAACTTTTTAGCACCGTCAAAACCGCGTACAACAGCGGCAACCAGCATATGCATTCTAACAAATCCAACTTTTTAGCACCGTCAAAACCCCCCTATCGTTTAATTTGGCATTGCGCGTATTCTAACAAATCCAACTTTTTAGCACCGTCAAAACCTGCATGTTGCCTATACGCAGAGCATCGTAATTCTAACAAATCCAACTTTTTAGCACCGTCAAAACCCGCCGGTGATGTGCCTGTCCAGTCATACTATTCTAACAAATCCAACTTTTTAGCACCGTCAAAACACAGTCTTCTAGCGGACAGCTACGTTTCAGATTCTAACAAATCCAACTTTTTAGCACCGTCAAAACCTGAATCCATATCTCATGTTTCTTCGCCTTATTCTAACAAATCCAACTTTTTAGCACCGTCAAAACCACTGTTAATCGTAGGGGCAAGCCGAGGTAATTCTAACAAATCCAACTTTTTAGCACCGTCAAAACTAAACATCAAGCACTTTTTTATCTTCCCCTATTCTAACAAATCCAACTTTTTAGCACAGGCATTTAATACTTACAATAAATTGTACATAAAATAAGCTGGGCCGCTTTTGCGTATGCAAAAGCGGCCCAGCGCAAAACACATTTTGCTGTCAGCGGGCTATACCTGCCGACCAGCCGTAAGCGGCGTTAATCATAAGCTTCTGCGAAGCGGGCGGCTGACCGCCTATCTGCGGCAGATAAGCGCAGGCCTCGCAGTTTTCCATAAGATACTTTTCCGAAAACGTGCCGTAGCCGTTACGGCCCCAGCGTTCGCCCCAAGAGTTGCGGAACGTGTACATCCCGCTGGAGGGGTCGTACCCGGTTATCAAAATCACATGTCCGCCGCACTGGATCTGTCCGGCGGCGCAGGCCGCGATAACTTCCGGCGTCGGGTCGCCCAGATGACCGGAAGCGGCGTCAAGCGTGGCGCTGTAAAGCATCATGTTCATCACCACCGGCCGGTGCTCCGAGGCAAGAAAATTCTTTATATCGCCGCGGCGTATGGCAACAGGCGTAAACGCGGGATGCATGATTTTCGTTTTTAGTCCTTCCGGCGGCACACCCACTTCTGGGTCGGACACGGGCGGGACGGTCTTTACGGCCTTCCATGCGGGATTATAAGGCCAGTCAGCGGCGCGGACAATGCCGCCGCGCAAGGCATCGACGGCGATATAGCCGGCCAGTCCCTGTGAATTGCGGTAAGAGCGTCTTTCCGGCGAATCGGTAAAGTAATACTTTGCGTCGAAAAACAAAAACTCCTCGGAGAGCGGAACCAGCGCACCCGTCTTCTGCCACATCAGATACTCGGCCAGCGCCGTAGCGGCAAACACATTGCAGGTATTGCGCGGCCCCTGATACTTTGCTGGCAGAAATCCCTGCGTCAGCAAAACGGGGGATGAAACCGTACCGCCCGCGCGCCGCCAGACAGGCGCGGAAATGAGATTTTCAAACTGTATTTCCGAACCGGCGCGTACGACCGCCCCCGACTGGCGCAGACCAAGGCGCTGCCCGAGTGAAGGATAGAATCCGGCATTAAAATCCGCGCCCGACACAGGCAAAAAACCGGTGCATAGGGTCACGGAAAGACATAAAAAAGTCAGTTTTCTGTTCATTGTGCCTCAAAAAGGAGCATAAGAATTGTTTACGTCAGCCTAGTATGCCGGAAATTTTGCGGACCCACAAGGGCAAAAGGACCTATATAATAAGCCGCTGTGACGGGATAAAAAAACCGCCTTCGCTTTCGCGAAGGCGGCCAGGAGACACAAACGTTTGGATTATTTTACCGATACAAGTTCCTGCTCGGTTTTCGCGGCGCTGGCCTCGCAGTAGGCGCGCACCTTATCAAGCAGTTTAAAAACCTCGCTCTGGTCACGCAGACAATACTGCGCCGCCGTGCGGCCCTGCCCCACATGCACGGTCAGACCGCCCTGCGCGCGCAGAAGGGGGAAAACCTGTTCGTCTTCTACCCCGTCGCCGATATAAAGGGGAATAAGCCTGCGGCGTCCGCTGCGGGCAAGTTCCAGCCGCTGAACAAAAAAAACCACGGCCGCCCGGCCGACCTCAAAAGATGTAAACGCCTCCAGCCCGCGCGTAGTGCGCTGAAAGGTTATAAGTTTTTCTTTTTCGTATTTTGCGCAGGCGCGCGATGCGGAAGCGCAAAACTTTTCTGCCTTTTCGCGCGGCAGGCCAAGCAGATTGAAAAACAGGGAGAATTTACGGCGGGAAACCGGCACTTTATTGCGCGCGGCAAGGGCGGATAAAACAGTGAAAATCTGCTCGTAAACCGGCCCTTCGAAAAGTTTGGTGCTCATAAAATAACGCTTGCTCATGTGCTTGAATTCCAGCCCCTGCGAACCCGCGCATATAAGCCTGCGGTTATAGCCAGTAAGTTTGCGCAGTTCCTCAAGGTCGCGGCCCGAAACCACGCATATACTGGCGTGCCTGAACCCCGTAAGTCCCTGCAAAACCTGCGCGGCGCGTTCGGCTTCCGCGGCGGCATTTCCGTCATCCCGAAGAGGTACCAAAGTACCGTCGTAGTCCAGTATCACAAGCAGCTTGGCGTCATCAAAAGATTTGATGATTTTGTGCCAGTTGTCCAGCAGATTGAGCGTTTTTTCCGCGCGGTTCATCGCGCCTCCCCGCTGCCTTTTGCCGCGGAATAATCGCAGCCGCAGGCAAGTGGTTTCACATAGACAGAAGCATCCAGCACGGACGGGGTGAATCCGATTTCAGTAAGGTACGCAAGATGTGTTTTCGGCGGGTCGCGGAAAACAAACTCCCGCAGCCCCGCGCGAAGGAACGCCCCGCAGTTATGGTTGAACAGAAAATGAGCGCCGCTTAAATCGCGGTAGGAAGAGGTCACATAGTCCAGATGCACGCGGGCGGTTCCGTTGCCCTCGTCCTCGTATACGAAAAGACCGGCCGGCGCAAGATTGCGCAGAATGAAAATGCAGTGCGGATTTTTAACGTTTTCCAGAGTGAAGGAGGGGAAAAAAGTTTTTATTTCTCCGGCATACATGGAAAGAAAAGTGGGCAGGAAAGTCTTATCGTCGGATGAAACGGCCATGAGGCTGAAATAATCGCGGCGGGAGCGCATCTGCCACATGAAATAGGCGTCGACCAGCGCGCCGAAGGCGTTTACGGCGGCGACGGGGTAAGCCTTTACCAGCAGGCCGTAAAGCGTGAATGCCAGACAGCCTATCAGATTTATCAGACGCAGACGCCAGATGTTCCCCATCATAAGGGAAAGGGCCACCAGCACCGACGCGCAATATCCTACAAGTTCAGTCACCGCAAAGCTCCGGCAAACCAGAATCGATGTGAGAACAAAAAAGCCGGAACACCGGCCTGTTCAAACTTTATTATAACACACTTTATTATTAGGCCATTCGACCCACGGTAAAAGGGCCAAAGGACCTAAAAAAAGCGGCGGAGCCCGAAAGAGCTCCACCGCTTTTTACCGTAAAACCGCGCTTACTTGGCGGCAGGATTTTCGACGGAAACCACTTCAATGTCGAAATCCAGATTCTTGCCGGCCATGGGGTGATTGAAATCGAGAATGACGAAATCATTGCCGACTTCCTTCACTTCCGCTATGAACGGCTGTCCGCTGAACTGACCGGAAACCTTGTCGCCGGCCTTAAGCTCCTGCTGCTGGCCTTTAAAAGCGGCCTTGGGAACCTTCTGGACGGCTTTTTCATCGCGCATGCCGTAGCCCTTGTCGGGCGTCACGCTGACGTGCTTTTTCTCGCCTTTCTTCATGCCGAGCATCTGCTCTTCCAGACCCGGTATAATCATGTTCTGTCCGACCACGAAGGACAGCGGGCCGCGGCCCTGCGAGGAATCCGCCGTTTTGCCGTCGACGGTAAGAGTGTAGTTAAATGCGACTTTGGAGCCTTGTTCTATCACGGGACCTCCGAATTTTTTACAGCCAGCAGCCAGCAGAAATCCCGCCAGAATAACAGCCGTAATTTTTGTGCTTTTCATCTATTTTGTTCACCTTTTTGCGGGCTTAGCCCGCCGTCGCGGCCCTGCAAAACAGTCCGGAAAGCGCGCCGCTCGCTTTCCGCTATGACAGTATAATATCCCATATTTGCGCAGTAGCGTCAAATAAACGCCCCTGTTGCCAGGGTAATACTTAAAATATTATAGTAATACCACCAAACACAATAAGGAGATTTTAATATGGCTGAAATGGTCATGGCGGAAAGAAATGTTTTGAACTGGCGCGGCACAAAAGCCGGACTGGCCCAGCTGGGCCTTGCTGCGGCGGCAATAGCGCTGCCTGCGGCCTGTCACCTGCTTAACGCGCCGGTGCGCGCGCTGCTGCCAATGCACTGGCCGGTTCTGCTGGCGGGACTCGTTTTCGGCTGGCGCGGCGGTCTTGCGGTCGGCCTTCTTGTTCCGCTTTCCAGTTTTGCCCTATCCGGCATGCCTCCGGCGGGCATACTGCCTTTCATGGAAATTGAAATCGCGGTCTACGGCTTCGCGGCGGGTTTTGCGCGGGAAAATATGCGCATGAACGGTTTTTTTGCCCTGCTTACCGCCATAACAGCGGGACGGGCCGCCCTTGTCGGCGCGCTTTGGTGCGCGGGGGGAGATACCGCCACAGCCGTCGCGGCGCTTGCAGTCGGACTGCCCGCCGCGGCAGCCCAGCTTGCGCTGCTGCCGGTACTGGCAAAAAAATGGAGCGGAAAATGATAAAGATCCGCCGTTTCAGCGCATCGCTTGAACCCGACGTGCTGGATAAACTGGACGCCTATCAGAAAAAGCACGGCCTGCCGACGCGTTCCGACGCTCTGCGCTCCCTAGTGCGCGGGGAAAATCTCGCATCCGGCTGGCAGGGACGCGGCAAGGCATACGCAGTAATCACGCTGCTTTACGACCACCACGGCCGCGAGACCATGAAGGAACTGACGACCATACAGCACGACTCAAAAGTACGCATACTGGTAAGCCAGCACATACATTTAAGCCACCACGCCTGTCTTGAGGTGATAACCGCCGAAGGCATAGCCGACGACCTTGAGGAACTGGCCGGACAGCTTGGCGCGGTAAACGGGGTAAAGCGCTGCACGCTTGCGCCCGCCGCGCTGGAAAGCGAATGCGCGGAAGGTCACACGCATTAACCGACGGTTTGAGCACAAAAAAAACGCGGCCCCAGAAGGGACCGCGTTTTTTATTGTCGTTAAGTCTTATTCGCCGAGAAAATAACCCACGCCGGCGACGTCGCCCGCGGGATTTACGGCCTTGAAGAGAACATATTTCGCGCCGTCGGCGGAACCGATGCCGAGTTTGAGCGCGGTTTCAAATTTTACGACTTTGCCATTTTCGGCGGTGATGACGATTTTCTGTCCGTTAAGCACACCGGAGCACTTTGAAAGCACAACGGTTCTGCCTGTGCCGAACAGCGGGCCGCCGTCGGATTCCCGGCTGGCGACGGTGGATTTGGAAACGCATTTATATTCAAACGCGTCACGTTTGGAACTGCCGTCTTTTGAGAAGGCGATGTAAGTAAGGGCGGAGTAGCCGCGCTCTTCGATATAATTATTTTCGTCGAGCATCATGGCGGCAAGCATATCCTTTGCCAGGGCTTCATCGGCCGGCAGAATCATCTTCTGCACCTGCGCGAAATAGTTTTTGCAGGAGGACATATCGCATTTTTCCTGCGGCATGGGGTTTGCGAAGGCGGTCGTTGCTCCCAGAAGGGTAAGACAAAGGACTGCGCTGATTTTTTTCATCGTGTTCTCCAGTTTCAAGGTTTTACTCCACACACAGATTCTAGCAAGTTGGCACTTCTTAATAAAGGGCCGAAGGGCCCATATCGTTTTATCCAAGCTCGAAGGAGGTAATGCCGTAAATCCTATCAAGCGGCAGCTGCGGATCGTGCCCGCTGTACATACGCGCGGTTTCAAATACCGGCGTCATGGCGTGCCGGCGTGCCATGGCCAAAGCCGCGACGTTTGGCTGGGGGATGTCCATGTAAAACTTTTCGCCTTCCGGCACGCGGGCCGCAAGGCCGCAGAAAAGCCGCTCGGCCGAGGTTTCGTCTTCCGCAAAAAGCGGACCTATTTTATACCCCGCCAGACAGCGGCGTATTACACCAAGGCCCTGAATTACGCCGTCCTTCTTTATAATGAAGGAATGGGAAGCGGGCTGTTTCAGCCACAAACGCAGAAAACGCTGACGCGCCACCGGGAAAAAGCGCCGGTCAAACGCTGACAGTTCCTCCGGCGCGACGGAGGAAACGGACTCCAGCTGGGCAAGCGACGCTTCGCCCGCATTGCGCACCCCGCAGTAACGCACGTTATGGTGTGCCATGCGAAAACCGTAGGTTTCGTAATTCTTTACCTTGTTAAGTACTCCGTCTATACCGGTATTGACGCCCGCAAGGCGTGTAAGCGCGGCGCGGCCAAGTTCAGGGCCAAGACGTCCGCCCCGCAAATCCGGCCGGACCACGAAAAAACCGATAAACCCGAAATCGCCGCCGTAACGCACGGCGGAAATGAAGCCCAGCGGGCCCTCGTCGGATGCGGCCACGAAAAAACCGTCAGGATCGGTGCGGTAGAAACAGTCCGCGTCGTTGATGCCGGGATTCCAGCCTTCACAGGCGGCCCAGCCGACCGCGATATCCATTTCATCGCGCGTCATGTTGCGCACTGCAAATTTGCCATAAGACATGCTGCCCCCAAAAAATTCCAAATAAGAATAATTTATAAGGTTATCCGTGTCAAGCGCCCCCGTCTGCGCCATGCAAAAAAACACCCGTATGCGCCGCTTAATGCAAAAAAACGCCCCGCCGTCAGGCGGGGCGCTGAAGGAGAGCAAAAAAACCGCGAGCAATCAGCTTGGTTCCGCAGGGTCGTTGGCCGCGGCGGACAGCCGCTTTATGGCATCGCCCAGTCGGCCCACCTCGTCGGTGCGGTCAATGGTGAAATGGCAGTCATGGCCGTCGGCTAGCGCATTGGCGGCCTTAGTCAGTTTGTTGATATCGTTTGTCAGACTGCGGGCAAGCAGGAAAACAAGCAGCGCGGCAAGAGCCATCACCACGACAGTGGCGGCAAAAACATTCTTGGTAATGACCATCTGGCGCAGACGCACTTCGCGCGCGTCCATATCAACACCGACTATTCCTATAACCTCTCCGTCAGGCAGACGGACCGGCGCATAGCCGGAAAGGAAAGTGCCCCATTTATCGCTGGTAAACGTCTCGTCGGCGGCGGGCATGGAAAAGCCGCGTTCAAGAGCGGAAAGTTTTTCCTCATAAATCTGGCCTATGCGCGCGGCGGAGGGGTCCATGCCGAAATCGCCGTCCACTATAAACTCGATTCCGCCGTTTTCGGCGCGGCGCATGGTATAAATATATTTGATGTGCGGGTTTCCGGCCTTTGTGCCGCGCAGACGCGCAGCGATTGCTGCAAACTGCGGGGAGGTTTCATCGCCTGGTTTAAGACGGGAAAGTGCCGCGCCGTCAAGATTTACGGCCACCGAGGTGGCAAGTCCCGCCACTTCCTGCTGCATCTGCGCGAACATTGCCTTGTCGGCAGCGCGCACGGTAAAAAGATAGTTTATAGCCAGTCCGCCGAAGACGAAAAGGAAAAAGTAAGCCAGAATTTTCAGTATAAGACTATTGCGCATACACGCTCCGTGTCCCGCCAAGGGGCGGGGATGCCCGTATTCCGCCCGTGGGAAACACAGCGTTTTCCGAAGGCAAAAGACGGAAATAAAACAAGCCGCAAAAGCGGGAAGCTATTTGTTATATAATCAGATTATGAAAAAAGTCCACATACTGCAATACCTGCTATGCGCGACCATGCTTTGCACCGCTGCCCATGCCGATGAGGGCTGGAAACCCGAATCCGTTGGGGCAATAAACGGCTGGAACGCCGACGTAATGGGCAGACACGAATTATTCATCCGTCCGACCCTGTTTTTCATCAACCAGCGGGGCAACTATAATTCCGACGGCGGCTTCGAGGCTTTTGCCGACAACGGAAAACAGCGCACGACAAGCGCATCCATTTTTTTCCAGTACGGACTGACCGACAGATTCGAACTGGCCGGACAGACCGGCATGGACCGCACGCGTTATGAAGACGACGCGCAGGGTTCGGCCACATCAACACAGCTGCAGGACAGTACGCTCTTTCTGCGCTGCGCTCTGGCAACCGACGGCGAAACCGCGCCGCTTGTAACGGCCCTCTTTCAGCTTAAAATGCCGACCGGAAAATACCAGAACGCCGACCCGGCAAAACTGGGGACAGACATAACCGGAACCGGCACATGGGACCACGGTTACGGCATAGTGCTTACAAAACGCTGGAAGCCCTTTGCCCTGCACGCCGACGCGATAATGTCCTTTCCGCTTAAAACCACGGTGGACGGAACCAGTACGCAGTACGCGCCTTACCTGACCTACGATTTCGCGGCGGAGTATTTTTACACGGACAGGCTTTCCCTTATGGCCGAATTCAACGGATTTTCGCAGGGCAAGGTGAAATACGACGGTGACGCCGCAGACGGCACGGAGTCATCCTATCTGAGCACGCTGGCTGGAATAAGCTACGCCGCGCAGAACTATCAGTATTTCGGCGGCTGGCAGCAGTCGCTGCTTGGCAAGAATTCGACCTATGACGGCGGCCTTGTGGTAGCGGTATCGCGCACTTTCTGAAAACATACGGACGGCGGTAAATGCACACTTTTATAAAGAATAAAAAAACCGCACTCTTTGCGCTGGCAAATCTGGTCATACTTCTGTTTGTAACCGCGAAGGGACCGCTTACCGAACCCGACAGCGCAAGCTATATGGCGCACGGGCTTTTCCGCGCGCCGGCATACCCGCTTTTTCTGGACCTGATGAAACTGGTCTTCGGCGCGGCCGCGCTTAAGGCGGCCGTATTTTTCCAGACGGCGGCGATACTTGCGGCCGCGGCTTTCGCGGCAGGGAAAATAAAACGCTTGTTCGGGCTGACGGACCTATGTTTCTGCGCGGTATATGCAGTACTCATATGGCCGCTTGCGCCGGTACAGGGCAGTTTCGCGGGCAACCTTATAATGACGGAGGCTCCCGCCTATGCAGTCTATCTTGCGGCGCTGGCCTTTCTGCTTGACGCGCTTGAAACAAAAGCCCTGCCGCCAGCGCTGTGGGCAATGCTTCTGCCCGCCGCGGCGGCGCTTATAAAACCACAGTTTTCCTTTCTCTACCCGTCCGCCGCTGCCGCGATAGCCATGCTTTATTATCTGGACAGAAACGAACGCAAAGCCGTCCTGCTTGCGGCCGCCTTGCTTGCCGGTTTTGCCTGCGCGCAGTTTGCGGACCGCGTTTATCACAAGGCATATAACGGCCGGTTCACGGCCTCGGGCGGACTGGGCGCGCACGTGGCGCTTAACGCCGTTTTTCTTGCGGACGACGGCACATTTACAGACGCTGCAGGCGCGGCCATTTACCGCGAGGCCCGACAGCGCAAACTTACTGCGGCGGATTTTGGCGGCAAGGGCGTTGTGCCCTATGTGTCGTTTTACACCGGCGCGTTCGACCCGCTTTTGTGGGACATCACCATGCCTGAACTTGCAAAATCCTGCGCGGCGCAAATGACGGAAACCGACTGCCTTATACAGTCCGACAAAACGGCTATGGCCTTCGGTAAAAAAGCCCTTACGGCCAAACGCGCAGCTTACCTAAAACTTGTTGCGGCCAAACTGCTTGCCAAGGTTCCGCTGTTTATATGGATTTTCATGGCGGCGGCTTTTGCGCTGAGCGCGGCAGCTTTTGTACGGGGTAAAACAGCCGCGTCAGCGGCGATATTTCTGGCACTGCTTACAAACTTTCTGAACTACGGCGTGACCGTCCTTTTGGTGGCTCCGATAAACCGCCTGTCTTTTCCCACCGAAATACCGCTTGCCGCGATTTTGTGCGCGGCGGCATATGCAGTCTACCGCAAGCAAAACGTCTGAAATTTCACAAGCAAATTACCAGCTGTAAAACTCCGTCTTCTAGCACGGGGCATACCCGCGCAAGTATATAAGCCCAAGAGCATTTTACTTGTCAGAGGGGCAAATGCTGAGTTAAGTAACATTTCGTGTGGTTTTTTGTGGCGTATTTCTGCTGTTTAAGGAGTGCGCCACTAGCGTTTTTTTGTGCTTCCAATTCATGCCGCGAAAGAACATGCGGCCACTTAAACGGCGCAGGAATCTGGAATTAACTTGCCTTATGATTTATATGACAAGCGACAGGAATCAATCATTAAACTTTGTATATGGCGAGGGTATTCCAGCAAAATATTTTCTGTCAGCGTTACCCGCGCAAGAAAGGGATGATTAGTAATTAGCAGTAAGAACCCCAATCCAAACGACGGGAAAGCAAAGTCGGGGAGAGAAGCGCCACACACCTAATAATATCGCATAAATGGGCGCGGATATGCGAACCAAAAACTATTCCGCGACACGTGGAAAGGAACGGGTGCTCCGCACCCAAAAGATGTCGCATAAAGGGGCGCGGATATACGAACCCAAAACTATTCCGCGTCACTTGGGAAGGAAAGGGTGCTCCGCACCCAAAAGATGTCGCATAAATGGGCGCGGACATACGAACCTGAAACTATTCGCGTCACTTGGAAAGGAACGGGTGCTAAGCACCCCCCTTGGCGGGGTCGGGGAGTTTTAGTACACTTCTTATTAACATTTAACGAGGGGTAAACATGAAACCATTTTTTAATATAGTACTGACCGCTGCACTGTCGTTATTTTTGGGGCAGGCATACGCTCAGGACTCGTCGAAAGCCGCGCAGGAAGCGGCCGACCAGTCGGTCCAGCCTCACGAGGAAGCCATGCCTGCCGATATAAACGCGGCCGACACTTACGAAATATCCGATTTGGCGAATAATATCGGCACTCCGGCGGAACAATCGGCGCAGACACCTGTCGAGGTAAACAACACCAACGAGCCCGCCGCGCCGCAAACGCCGGATTTGCCGGAACAAAATCCAACCGCCGAACCTGCTGCCAACAACACCGCGTCCGACACACCAGAACCTTACGACCCCGCGCTATCGCAGGAGCAGTCACAGCAGAGCGAAGACGATCCTTACGCGGAGTACGACCCGAGCAAATTTCCGCAAGCCACAGCACCCGTCCAGGACAATGCCTCGTGCCAGTCCTGCGGCAGACAGCTGTCAGACAACGCCAAGACCGCGGAAAGCAAAGCGGACACGAAATCCGCTTTGAACGCGGCCCCGTGCGGCAAAAAAACCTGCGCCTGCAAAAAAGGCGCGAAAAACCACGTCTGCCATCACCATAAAAAAACTTTGACCCGCAAACCGGCGAAGACAGACAAGAAAGAAAACACCGAAAAGACGAAGTAAGCCGGAGGATAATAAAATGAACAAAATTCTGGTGGCGCTGGCAGTCACGCTTATGAGCGTTCCGCTTTCCGCCCAGACCGCGCAGACGCAGACCGAGCAGTCGTCCGGAATGAAGACCTCATGGACAGCCGGTCTTTTTTCACTCACGCTGGGCGACGGGCAGGGCGAACACATTACGCTTGAAGACGGCACGCTGCGTATTCCGTCGCAGGTGCGCATCAACCTAAACGGCAAGGAGGTGGACACAGACTCCTACACCGTGCTGGCCGAACTGGTCAACTTCACGGAAAGGGCGGGCTGCACATCCGTGTTCACCACCACGCCCGATAAAGGCTTCGTTTTCATACTGCGGACTGGAACCTTCTTCCCGTTCGAGGAAACAGCCTCTCACGCCGAAACCGCCATGAAAATGCTGTCGGAAGACGTAAAAGGCTGGTATCCGATAACGATGACGGCGAGAATCGATCTGGCCAGCGTCGGCTACAAGGCGTCCGTAATCGCGCTCAGCGCATGCAGACAAAACCGCGCCGCCGCGGCGCGCAAATAATCCGATGAAAAAAATTCTTCCGCTGTGCGCTCTTCTGCTTCTTCCTCTTTGTCAGGCCAACGCGCTGACCCATAAGCTCTGCACGAAAGCGGAGGACTGCGGCCCGTCCGGTCTGACCATTCTGCCGGACGCGCTTGTACGCGACGCCCTGCTTTCGCTCAGCCTTACCGCTTCAGACAAGCACATTTCAAATCCCAGCGCGCACGACATGCTGGCCGAACTGTTTGCCGACGCGCAGGTCCCCCTGCGCAAGCAGATTACGGGCTGGTACTCCGGCCGGTATTTCCGCCGCAGCGCGCCAAACACGGAAAACGCTTTTCTGCTTGTCGGCGCGGAATTTACCATACCGGGCAAAAAACTGTCCGAGCCCGTGTTCCGCGTACGTTTTTACGACAGTCCCGACCCGACCTATTACGACGACATGTCCGACAAGGGCGCGGAACTGCGCACCATAATAAAAGAAAAATACGGCGACCTGCCCGAACCCGATTTCCGCCGCACGGCGGTTTTCGTGAAATCCTCGGCGGACGATGACCCGCTGCGCTACGAAATACGCCGCCACGGTGACTATACTCTGGTCAAAGGCCCCGACGGCTACGGATACTTATACAATGATGTCACGTGGTAAAACTATGGATAAAGACAAGATACGAAACTGGCTGCGGACAGACGTAAACGAAATTCTCCGCGACCCATTAAACCGCCGTGAAATGGCAAAGGAATTCATCCGGCAGGCCCTCTACGACAGACGCTTTACCGTGGACGAAGCCGCCGAGAATTTCGTTGCGAGACTGGAAAAACTCTCCAACCTCTAGCCCATGAAAACAAAACTCCTGCTGCTGACCGCCGCCCTTATCGCCGCATCAGTGCCCGCGCAGGCGGCGGCGAAAAAAGTACAGGACCAGCACATGGTCTGCTCGCTTTCGGCGGGCACGGACACAGACGGAACCGGTATGACGCTGGAATACGTCCTGCGCAAAAACGGGCCTAAAGGTTCGGTCGATTTCAGCGACAAAATCCTTCTTTCCGGCGGAACCGTCAACATAACGGCGACGGCTCCGGCAAAGGGAAAAGGCAGCATGACGTTTTCTTTCCGCGTGCCGGACAAGAAGGGAACTTTCGACCCGCTCGACGAATCCTCCCAGACCGAAAAGGTCCTGCTGGAAATAACCCGCGAATGGTCGCAGGAGCTGGACTCCGAAATACATGTGCAGGCCAGCGTCGCGGATAACCGCCGCATCGAAATAAACTGTACTATACGCGGCGGCAAACATAACGGCAGGGCCGCCGCGCGCCGCCCGGGCCGCTAAACCGCCCCGCCGGAAAAAACCACACCGCCGCGCACACACGGGTTCCAGCAATGAAAGAGAGACTCCGCAGTTTTATCGCCGCACACAGACGGGACATTTGCGCCCTTTCGCTTATCGCGGCGGTCTTTGGCCTGCTTTGCTGGCTTGGCTGGGGCAGACAAATGGCCATTGGCTACGACAGCGGGCGCGAAGCCTACATTCCCATGCGCATGCTGGAAGGCCGCCTGCTCTACCGCGATATCCTCAGCCTTTTCGCACCCCTTGCCTATCAGATAAACGCCGCGCTTTTCTTTCTTTTCGGCAAATCCCTTAATGTGCTTCAGACAGCGGGAACAATAAACGCCCTGCTTATCTGCGGCACTCTTTACGCGATTGCACGACGCTTTACCACCCCGCTTGCAAGCGGCGCGGCCCTGCTGCTTATACTGGGAACCAGCGTATTTAATTTTCATCTGAGCAATTTCATATCGCCCTATTCCTACGCCATAGTATACGCGCTGAGCGCGGTTCTGCTGTCGCTTTATTTTCTGCTGTGCCACGCCGAAACCGGCAGACTTAGAGATGCCATTCTGTGCTGGGGATTTCTTGGCGTTTCCATAGCCTGCAAATACGATTTCGCCCCCTACCTGCTTGTTCCTGCGGTATATTTCCTTTTCATGCGCAGGCTTAAATGGCGCGAACTGGCGTACTGTCTTGCGGCGCTACTGGCGGTTCCTGCGGCAAGTTTCGGCCTGCTGTTTTTACAGGGATTAAGACTTCAGGATATTTTGGAATTTCTGGATTTCACCTATAAGTTTGCAAAAACCCCGTCGCTTATCTACTTTAATTCGGAAGTTACGGGCGCGCTTTTTTCCGCCCCGCTTCTGCGGCAGACGGCGGCTCTTTTCCTGTTTACCCGCCTGCCGTTTATCCTGCTGGGGTTCGCGCTTGCATACGTCTTTTTTCTGCTGAGGGACAAAATCGCCGGCGGATTTTTGCGCGCCCTTAGTCTGCTTATCCTGCTTGTGCCCTTTTACATCAGCCTGCGAATTCCGTACCGCTATCTTGAATTATCCGTGCGCTATACATGGCTGGGCATGTTTTCGGCACTGCTGGCCGCCGCCGCGCTTTTCATGCGCAGAACACCGAAACCAAAACGCGAGGCTTTTTTTCTGCTGGCTTTTTCTTCCGCGCTTGTGTCGGCGCACAGTTTTTTTTGCATGATGCTGTGGTCAAACGGCGCGTTTAATTTTCCGCTGCCGCTACTTGTTCTTGTAATTTTTACCGCCGAAATTATTCCCGACGCCGTGCCCGCCGCCGACAGGCGGCATATAAGAGCGGCGCTTGCCCTGCTCCTTCTTCTGGAAGCCTGCAATTTCATAAGCACGCAGGTGCGCTATTTCAGCGCAAAAAGGTTCTTTGTGCACGGGCAGCGCGGGTCTTTTTCCGTGTTCCGGCCGGACAACCGCCAGACAGTACAGGCGCTTATGGATTATGTCGGGCAGAAGACCGCGCCGCAAGACCGCGTAATGATACTGCCGGAAAATCTGATGCCTAATTTCATGGCGGACAGAGCGTCGCTGGACAAACGCTTCATACTTCTGCCGCCGCATGTGGAAGCGATGGGCGAGGACGCAATAATAGCCGATATCGCGCGCCAGCGGCCCGAGGTAATTATTTTTTCAAACGAAAAACTGTCCATTTATAATACCGGTGAAATCTGCGCCGATTACGCGCAAAACCTCTGCGCTTACGTCAAAAAAAATTACCGGCCGGACATCCGCATAGGAAGCGACGGCGACAACTGGCTGGAACAGGCCTACCGCTACGATATCTACCGCCTTATAAAGCCCTCCGCCGACACTGCGCCGGTTAGCCCTGCAAAATAAAAAACACAGTGGGAGGAAGGATTCATACCCATGCTTAAGACACGGACAGCCACGGGTCTTTTTTACACTGTCCCCGAGCAAACCGCACAAGTGCGTGCGGGCACAAAACCAGCAATACCGTTGCAGTAACTAAAGGCCAGCGCGGCATTTATTCAGGTAAAAAGGAGTAAACTTTCGTGTTGGTTTTTGTAACCGCTGCGCATTGCTTTGCTGGAGATGTTTTAGACCGCCAGAACTAAATGACTTACTTAGCGGTATTGCCTATTTGGGACCTGATTAAACTGTTAAAAGTATAATCCGATTCAATTCCCCGTCGGGAAAACCATTTAATTACAGACACTAACTGTTACTTAACTCTTAAAATTCGCTGTTGGTTTTGAGTGGGGGAAAAATCAGACGGACAGGGCCAAGGCCATGACTGTTTAATTTCAAAGGGGGGGAAAAAACGGCGGTCTTTCACAAAAAGAAATCCTGCTTATGCTCCCGCAAAAAAGGCCGCCCATAATGGGCGGCCTTTAATTTCAGATTGGCAATAAGCGGCTACTCGGCCTTCGGGTCGGGCAGAATGGTAAAGCCCTCGCTTACTTCCGGCGGAACGCGCACGGGGCGGCCCGTTTTGTAATCTATCCACGCCCAGCGTGTTGCGCTTTTAATTATGGTGCGGCCGTCACTGGGGCGTATGGCTTCAAAGCGGCGCAGACTGCTTGCACGGGTAAGTTCGGCCACCCAGGTGCGGAGAATCAGCTCTTCACCCGCGCGTGCCTGATTGAGATAATCCACCTCATGCCGGCGCACGACCCAGCCCTGTCCGAGGGCGATAAGGCGTTCGGCGCTCCAGCCTCTTTCGGCTGAATGTTCGCCCGCCAAATCGCTTATCCAGCGGACGTAGACCACATTGTTGACGTGACCGAACTGGTCGGTGTCTTCCTTGGGGACGACATAGTGTTTTTCATAAACCGGATTCATGTTCATATTATAGAACTTTTCGGCGTCGCCGGCGCGGACGGCATGGGCCAAAAGACTCATGCGCATAGGCCAAAAAACTTTTTCAAAATAGGTCTTTAGCACCTTATGCGCCCGCCCTGATAAATGAGATGATGTCACATGTGGAGCATGGGGATTAACCACCATTAGCTGCCACGCTGTAAAGGACGCCCACGGGGCGTCCTTTTTATTTTGCCGGAAAAGCGTAACTTTCCGGCCGGACTTTGCGTATACTGTACTAGGATGAGGCAAAATCAGTCGGACTCGGCGCTTGCGGCAAAAGCCCTCGGCGGTTCGCAGGAAGCTTACGCGGACATAGTGCGCCTTAATAAAAACAGGATATATTCCTTTCTTCTGCGCCTTTGCGGCAACGCCCGCGACGCGGAGGATATCGCGCAGGAAACTTTTCTGCGTGCCTTTTCAAAACTTGCCGTCTATAATCCGCAAAAACCGCTTATAAGCTGGCTGCTTGCCATAGCGCATAACTGCGCGGTGGATTTTTTGCGCCGCAAAAACCGCGCATTCTTTACAGATATCGACGGGGAATTTGAAATAAAGGATGAAAGCCGCGCCGCAAATCCCGCTGAAAACGCGGCCGACGCTCACACCGCAGAAGCCCTGCTTGCCACCCTGCCGCCGCATTACAGGGAGGTACTGCTTCTGCTTGCGCACGAGGGGCTGTCTTATGAGGAAATAGCCGCCGTTACCGGAACGACCGAGGCAAATGTTAAAATACGCGTTTACCGAGCAAGACAGGCGGCGCTGTCCCTGCTGAAAAAATATGAGGCGTAACTTTTTTACCCTAATCCGCGTATACCGCAGTGAGGACCTATGAACTGCAAACAAACCGATGACGCGCTGAAAGAGGCATGCGGCCTGCTTAGCAAAGAGCAGGCGGCCGATTTTGCCGCGCACCGCAAAGAATGTCCGGACTGCGCTAAAGCCGCCGCAATGGCGGGAAGGCTCGACACGCTCATAGCCGCCCTGCCGGATGAAGCGCCGTCGGCCGATTTTGAAAGCCGCACCCTTGCGGCCTTCGCGCGGCAGGCGCAGAAAAACCGCCTTATGGCCGCCACGCTGTTTGCCGTTTGCGCCGCAATATCCGCCGCCGTCATGGCCGGAGCGCTGGTGTACCTTACAAGTCTGCCGCTTGCGGGCGCACTGTTTTCGGCTGAAAGCGCGGCCGAGGTAACGGGCTGGCTGTACGCCGCCGCAAACGCCGCGCCGGCAGTGCTCAAAGCCGTTTTGTACTCGCTGTTTCTTGTCATGCGGCAGCAGGCCGCAGTCATAACGGCCGGTCTTTTTGCGGCCGCCGCACTTGCAACCGTAATCATGGCCGGAGTGGAAAAATCATCATATCGGAGCTGTCAATGAAAAAACTGTTAACCCTTCTTATTCTGCCGCTGACGCTTTGCGCCGCGGCACAGGCGCAGGAGTTTGGCGTAAAGGATATAAAGGAAGTAAAAGCATCCGCCGTGTCCGGCGGAATATCCTTCGTGCGCGACGCAAAGACCGTCTATGTGGAACGCACCGGGACCGGTGAAGGCTGTGAAATAACGGTTACGGCGAACGGCCCTCTGCTGGTCGTTAAAGCGGAGATGAAAAAACACGGCTGGTTAAGCAGGCCCAACTGCGGCGGAGGTTTTACCATCCGCCTGCCGGAAACGGTAAAGCTGGACGCCAAAACGGTATCGGGCGACATAAATTTTGAAAACGCGCCGGAAGGTTCGTCTTTCAAAACAGTGTCGGGCGATATTACCGGCCGGTCCTGCGCACAGAATATTGATGCCGAAACCGTAAGCGGCGGCATCCGTCTTTCCGGTCTTTGCGCGCCGCTTAAAGCAAAAAGCGTAAGCGGCGATATAAGCCTTGAGTGGGACAAAGTTCCCCAGGCGGGCGAGGTGCGCATAAAAACGGTCAGCGGCGACGCCTATGTCTCGCTTCCAAAGGGCGCATCCGCCGTGCTGTACAAAAAAGCCATGGCCTCAAAAAAGACCACCACGGTGGGCCCCAATCCCAAACCGGCCTTCGCCATTTCACTCGAAAGCATATCGGGCAGTCTTACACAGGGCACGGCGCCTGAAAAAAATAAAGCCGACAAGCCCGACACATCCGCCGCCGCGAACGCGGTAAGCACCGACATACCGGACGGAAATCCCGCCGCCAACTGGGCCGATTACAACGCCTACAGCGCTTTAGGTCACGGTCTTGGCTACCTTACCTTTTCGGCGGCATTTTTTCTGCTGCTTTTAATGGCGGCCTTCTTCCTTAAAAATCAGGCGGCGGCCGTAAGCGAAACGATGAGGGGGGAATTCATCACCTCCTCGCTTATCGGCGCTGGCCTGCTGGTGGCTTTTCTGCCGGCGCTGTTTCTGCTGGTTATTTCCGTGCTGGGCATACTACTCATTCCGTTTTTCCTGCTTCTGTGCGCCGCCGCCGGAGTGCTTGCTCTTGCCGGTTTTGCGCACGCCCTCGGCCACCGCGCCCGCACCATGTTCGGCAAACAGCCGCTTTCGGCATTCGGAGGCATAATGCTGGGTGCTGGCATGCTTGCCGTACTGCTGTTTCTGGCGGGCGTTCTGCCGGTCGGACACAGTTTTCTGGCGGGACTGGGCCGCATAATGCTGCTGCTTGCCGTTTTCGGGATAATCTTCTGCGGCGGCATGGCGTCGCTCGGCGCGGTGTGGACCACGCGTTTTGGCGGACTTATACGAAGAGGGGGCAAACCCTCGCCGGAGCCGCAAAACATTCCGCCGCAAACACCGCTTCAGCAATAGCAAAAGGCCCCGCTTCGGCGGGGCCTTTTTTCTGGACAAAAACAGCGGGCGCGGTTACAATCTAAACATGACGGAAGAAACCGATTTTTTCGACACTATCGCGGATAAATGGGACTCGCGCGAAAACGCTGAAACCATTGAAGCCGCCGGACGCTTTATAAAGCGCGCCGGAGTAACGGCGCAAATGCGGGTTTTGGATGTAGGCGCTGGAACAGGAATACTGACGCCGTTTCTTACGGCTAATGGCGCGCGCTTTACGGCAATAGACAGCTCGCGCGGCATGGCGGCGGTTTTCCGCAAAAAGTTTCCCGCTGCGGAAATAATTACCGGCGACTATGCCGCCGAAATTTTCCCCAAGGCCTCCTTTGACCGCATACTTTTCTGGAACGCCTTTCCGCACTTTCAGGACAAAGGCGCGGTAATAAAAAAAGCCTTTGCGGAACTCAAAGCGGGCGGGCAGCTGCTTATCGCTCACTCCATGACGCGGCAGGAACTGGCGCGCATACACGGCGGCAGTCCCGAAGTCAGCGACGACCTTATTCCTTACGAAAAAGAATTTGCGCGGTTTATCAAGGACGCGGGCTTTTCCGGCTATGAGCTGGAGGAAACTCCGGCCTTTTTCCTGCGTGCGGTAAAAGACGCGCGGTAGCTTTTTGCAGGCACAAAAAAACGGCCTCCCTTTAGGGAGGCCGTTTCGCGTTAAAACATCCGCATAAGCTAGTGCACGGTATTGTCTATAAGGCTTATCCAGTCGGTCGCCTTGGACCAGTCAGTAAACGCATAGCGGGTAGGCACGGCACCTTCCGGTGAATATATGGAAACGCCGTTTATGCCGCCGTCCTCACGGCCGCGGCCCAGCGCTCCGGCAAGAAGTATGAAGTCGCGGGCAGATTCCAGCACCACGTTGGCGCGTTCGCGCACAAGGGGTTTGGTGCTGTCGGAGGAAATGTTGTAAATAAGGTTTATCAGATCATGGTAAACGCCGTCGCCGAACTGCCGGCTCTTTGGCAGCGTGCGCATATAAAGGCCGTTCTGGTTGCCTTTGAGCATGGCTTCCGTCCAGCCTTTTACGGCCTCTGTGAAAGCAGGCAGTTTTGCCATATCCAGCACGGACAGGGTAATGGTCTGCTTTGCCAGATAAACCTGCGCCTCTGGCGAGGGGGTTCGGAACTGCTGCATGAAAGCCGAGTATGTGGCATCGGCCAGAAACAGCGGCGACATGGCCGGCTTTTCCGCGAGCGAAGACAGCAGCGCGTGATAGTCCAGTCCGAAGCCGGGCATTGTTTCCTGCGAGGCTATAACATATTTTGTCATGTCGCGCAGAGCATAGACCACGGTGATTTCCTGCATGTTGCAGGCGTCGAAAAACACTATGTCCGCGCCGCCGGTCTTTTTAAGAGCGCCGCGCACTTCGCGTATGGAAAGATTGCCTGAAAAAAGCGATGAGCCGCCGCTGGTGCCAAGCCAGCCGCCGCCGTGTCCCCAAATGACAAGCATATACTTTTTGGCGGGATAGTTGGTCTTGCTCCAATTGATGAAATCGGCCAGATTGGAACCGCTGGCCATGCTGAATCTGTTATGCACCACCACCGCAGGCGAGGTGACGGCGTTGGGGTCGTCATCCTTTACTATGAGTCTGCGCGAGCTGGGAATTCCGGCTTTGTCGGCCGGCTGCTTGCCTTTGTATGAAAGCTCGGTCACGATGTTAAACTGATCGGTGGAACCTACGCTCTCCATTTCATTTATATCGGCAATGGCCTCGGTCGCCAGATTGTTCTTGGCGCTGAGCCAGACCATTATCGTCCATTCCTTCTGGTTCTGGGCGCAAAGCGGCAGGCCCAGAATCATGGCAAAAAGAAACAAAAGGGTTTTTTTCATATAGTCTCCGTTAATATATTGTAATCTTACCATAAGAAGACGCATGGGCCAAAAGACCCACACCCCCGGACATGCGGATTATACGTAAAATACTGACGGAGTGTTATTTCAAGTCCTAAGGCATTGTATTTAACAAAGCGCGCCGCGGCGGATAAATTTGGTATAAGAAGATATGGACCACACACATTCGTACACGGAGGCTGCATGAAATCGCTTTCGACTTTGCTGGTTGCGTCCGCGCTCTGTCTTGCGCAGACTGCGCAGGTTTTTGCCGGTCAAACTTCCGTCGCGCTTGATATAACGCCGCAGGGTTCCGACACCTGGCTGTTAAGCGAAATAACGCTCGATATAAACGCCTCGGTAAACCGCCTGTCGGAAGGCTCCTACGAACTGCGCGGCTTCTGCGGCAAGGACTCGCTTTTCGCGCCCATAACGCTGCACGGCGGGGAAATAAGCATCGACGGTTCGGACCTGCGCCTTACGGCCTCGCCCGCCGGAAACGATTACTCGGTCAGCGTATACGCGGCAAATCCCCCACAGGGCGGGCAGAACAATTTCTGGCTTAACCTGCGCGGCAAGGACAATTCCTATAGCGTCAGCGACATGTGGATAAACCTCCGTCTTGACGACACCGACGTGTGGGGCACTTTCGACGCCCAGCGCTACCCGCCCTGTCTTTCCGCCGGACTGGCCGCCGTCGCCATAGTGGCGCGCGACATGCAGACGCCTCCTCCGGCCCAGCCTAAACAGGACGACTGACGTCCGTCTTTTTAGCATGACAAATTCCGCCCTCTCCGCCTTTTTTAGCCGCGCCCGCAAGGGCGCGGCCGTGCTTTGCCCCGGTGCGGGACGGATTGCGGCATACTGCGCGCTTATGCCTTTGCTTTTATGCGCGCGGACGGCCGCAGGCACGGAGATATTTTCCGCCTACCATGACGGCGGCGGCACGGCGCTGGCCTTTTCGCCTTCGGGCATGCTCTTTGCCACGGCGGGCGCGGACTGCTTTCTCAAAATATGGAAGCCGCCCTACGAAATTGAAACCGAAGTGGCGCGTCCGCTTTGCGGCGGCTTTAACTCGGTCGCTTTTTCACGCGACGGCAAAACCATAGCCGCCGCGGCCGACGATTCAACGGTCACGCTCTGGCACGTTTCGGGCGAACGCCGCTCGGTGCTTTCCGGCGACGGCACTTCCGCCACCTGCGCGGCTTTCGGCACACACGGCAATATGGCTGTTTCCTATATAAGCGGTCAGGCCTGCCTGTTTAAGCAGGGGCAGACGCGCCCGACCCGCTGTCTGCGCGCGCACGACTACGGCGCGACATCGGTAAGTTTTTCACCCGACGGCAAATTTCTTGCCACTTCCGGGTTCGACCAGCGGGCCAGAATATGGTACGCCGATACCGGCGTGCTGAAAAAAACGCTGGCCGGACATGTCGGAAACGTCAACGCCGCCGTCTTTTCGCCCGACGGAAAATATCTCGCCACTGCCGGCCACGACGGAAAGATTTATGTCTGGAAAGCCTCCGTATGGCGGGTACTTACGCACGGCACGGTATGCAAAGACGAAGTAAACTGGGCGGATTTTTCAAAGGACTCATCAAAAATCGCCGCGGCCTGCGGGGACGGGACAATCGTGATAGCCGACACCGCGTCGCTTGCGCCCCTGCGCGTTATAAAAAACTATAACGGCGCTGTGCTGAAAACGGCTTTTCATCCCGCAAACGACCGGCTGGCGGCGGGCGGTTATCTTTTTGGCACGGCAAAGATTTTCGACTGGCCGCTGGAATCCGCCGTAACACGCAAGGACCAGACCGCACTTTCAGACGGCGCGGGTCAGCAGGTCTTTCTGCTTGGCGCGGGCACGCGCCTTAAGGCGGAACATCCGGCGGAAGGGCAAAAATGCCCCGTGTTTTTTAACGGTCAGCGGCTTTCGGCCGACTGCGCCGCTCTGGCCTTTTCGGATTCGTCGGCTCCCGCCGTGCTTCTTTCCTCCGCAGGCAGGCAGGGGGGAAAAATGCAGGTTTCCGGCATGGTATGCGATAACGATTCGGTACACTCTGTAATGCTTTCCGGCAAACCGGCGCAAAGCCTGAACTTCATTACGCCGCCGGAATTTACCAATTTCACGGTCTGCGCCGACTTCAGGGCCGAAACCGAGGCCGAAGGCGAACACGTTCTTGCCGCGACCGACGATTCGGGCAACACCCGCACCCTGACAATTCCTCCGGCAAAAAAGGCCGAGGCCAATCCCTATCTGCTTTCTCTCCGCGCGAAGTATGAAACCGTCCTGCGAGACGGTCCTTCCCCGAAAGCCCGCCCCGTGCGCACCATAACGGCGGGAACGGCAGTCGATACGGCGGGCCTGTCAAACAGCTGGTATCTTACGGCGGACGGGCTCTGGGCGCCGCAAAAATCCTTCTCCGCCCGCTGACACCGTCGGTATTATCCACTTTATATAGGTCCACTGGCCCTTGCCGGACCCGTCAAAACATGGCTTACTATAGAAGGTTTTAATTTATGTCAGGGGACACGTTATGAGAATATTAACAATTATTGCACTGCTGGCCCTTCAGACTCCGGCCTTTGCCGCGCCCTCTTCCGATATTATTGGCGATATCCGCTCCAAGGTACCGCATGCCATAGCCATTCCGTCAAAGAAGCAGCCCGTGGCACCGGTACGCGACTGGACGCTTATGGTCTGGATGAGCGCAAAAAACAATCTCAACCATTCCGGCATGGCCGACCTCAACGAAATGGAATCCGTCGGTTCCACCAAAAAGGTCAATGTGATAGCCCAGATCGGCTATCACGATACTTTCAAGGAAAAACTCAGCCGCACCGGCGTTCGACCCATGGACGAGCGCAAGGCAAAGCGCAGTCTGCGCTATATCATCAAGGACAACGACCCGGAGAAATTCACCTCGCCGGTCATCGAGAAATACCTTGTTTATGATATGGCCGACTCCAAACTGCTCGAGGATTTCATAACCTGGTCAAAAAAGCATTACCCCGCCAAGCATTACATGCTGATAGTGTGGAATCACGGCGGCGGCTGGACAGGCATCAGTCAGGACGTGAACTGGAAACAGCTCATGGATATTCCCGACATGGCCAAAGCAGTGCGCAAAGCAGGCGGCGTTGACGTGTTCGCTACCGATGCCTGCCTCATGCAGATGGCGGAAGTGCTTTATGAAATGCGCGGCACGGCCAAGTACATAGCCGGTTCCGAAGAAGTCGAACCGGGCCTCGGCTATGATTACGGAGCCCTGCTGACCCTGATGAATCAGGAAAAGGACCTCACTCCCGAAAAAGCGGCAATCTATGCGCAGGTCGCATATGTGGGACTTTACTACCAGCTGGAAAAGTATCTGCCCAAGGATGTGCCGGCCAAGTATGCGGAAGCCGTGAGAAAGGCAAAAGCCTCCGGCAGAATGAAACCCCTGACGCCTGCCCAGCTTACCGCAATGGCTAAACAGGTACTGCAGACGCCGGTCACCAGTTCGGTCGTGGATATGGCCAAGTTCCAGTCCCGTATGGCTCCCAAGGTGAGAAAATGGATTGACGCCCTTGTGGCCTCCAAGGATACGAAAGCTGCCCTGACCGCGGCGGCAAACGCCCACTCGTTCTATATGACTCCGTTCAAGGATTTCGGCGATGTGGTCCTGACCGTCACCGCCACCACTGAGAATGAAGCGCTGCGCAAGGCCGGAATAGAACTGCTCGCGGCCATGAAGGAAACCATAATCTCCAACATGGCGGTTGCGGCGAAAGACCCCAACAGCATAACCGGCATATCGGTGCACTTCTACCCGACTGACGAAAAGGTTCTGGCGCAGTACCGCCTGCTGGCGTGGAACAAGGCAATGGGCTGGGAACGCATTTTAAAGACAATGAATACCGCAGTAAAGAAATAATCAGCACATATTTTCGAACACAGCGAAGGCCGCGCAAAAGCGCGGCCTTCGTCTTTTTATGATACCGGCGGCACGCTAGCCTCGAACCTGCAATTTTGTAATATGCGGCACTTAGCCGCCAATCCCTCACCGTCACAGACACACTTAGTCGCCGCCCCCTGCGGATATCGCAATCCGCTCCCCCGTTTTTCCGGCCGGAACACGGCTTTCCCATGCCTCCGGCAAGTCGCCCCGCCCAAATAAATAATACGAAGCGCTTGGCTGTCTTCTTCCGCGCCCCCCGGCGCGGTCCGCTACTTGCGCCGTTTCCTCCCGCGCTTGCGCGCCGACAAGGATTCCGCCTCAAGCCTGTAGAGCATGTTCATGTCGGCGTCGGACTGGTTTGCTATGACCCCGTAAAGTTCACGCCGCATAAGCATGTAGGACTTGTAAGCGTAATGGTCGCTTTCGCTTAGTATCCTTGCTTTTCTATCCATTTTTGCAAAGCCTCAAATAACGTCTTCTGCCGAACCGGCTTGGATATAAAGTCATCCATTCCGGCCTCGAAACACGCGTCAATGCCCTCGCGGTTGGCATCGGCCGTAAGTGCCAGTATCGGGGTGCGGCGCTTTGAGGTCTCCTTTTCCTGCTTTCTTATAATTTCCGTCGCCTCCACGCCGTTAAGCTCCGGCATGTGAAGGTCCATTAAAATGGCGCTGTAATCATTTTCGGCGGCCTTTTCCACTGCAATTCGTCCGTTGGCGGCAAGGTCCACGCTATAGCCGCCTTTTTCAAGCATCACCTTTATAAGGCTGAGGTTTACGGTATTGTCTTCAACCACCAGCACGCGCGCGCCGCCGCCGTGAGCGGTCGGCACGTCGCCGTTTTGCGCCGCAGGAGACTGCTCCTCCTCCGGCATGGCTACAAATGCCTCGGCCGCAGCTATTTTACGCAAAGGCAGCGCCACGTTGAAAGTCGAGCCGGTCCCCTCGACACTGTCTACCCATATGCGTCCGCCCATGGCTTCGACAAGGGCCTTTGAAATGGACAGTCCAAGCCCAGTGCCGCCGTATTTGCGGGTATGGGAGCCGTCGAGCTGTGTAAATTTGGAAAAAAGTTTGCCTCTGGCCGAAAGCGGTATGCCTATGCCGGTGTCTTCGACTGAAAAGCGCACCACCACCGCATCATCCGTTTCCGATTCCTTTTTCATGGCTATGGTGACCGACCCTTTTTCAGTGAATTTAAGGGCATTGCCCACAAGGTTTGAAAGCACCTGCCATATCAGTCCGGGGTCGCCTGCAAGGGAATGGGGCACGTCGGTAGCAAGGTCGAGATGCAGGGCCAAATGCTTGTTCTGCGCCTTGCCGCCGAACATCTTGAACACCGACGCGGCTATTTTGGCGGCATCAAGTTCGGCCTCATGCAGTTCAAGGCGGCCCGATTCGATTTTTGAAAAGTCCAGAATGTCGGTGACTATGTTAAGCAGCAGTTCGGAAGAGGACAAAATCGTTTCCGCGAACGAGCGCTGTTCCGGCGAAAGTTTGGTGTCCAGCAGTAAATCCACCATGCCGGTAACGGCGTTTAGCGGCGTGCGTATTTCGTGGGACATGTTGGCCAGAAATTCCGTCTTCGCGCGGTTTGCGGCCTCGGCGTCTTCCTTGGCCTTTATAAGCTGGTGCTCAAGCTGTTTGCGCGCCATTATGTTGCGCAGAAACACCTGCGCAAGGCGGCTGCCGTCCACCTCGAAAATACTGCAGGTCATCTCAACAGGCGTTGGCACTCCGTCAGCGGTCTCCACCTCGGTTTCCTGCGGGTCGGCGGCGGGAGAATCGAGCATTTCACGCATAAGCGCCGAATAGCGCATGGCCTGCGCGCGCGGCGCAAGCTGGGAAAGGAACTGTCCGACCAGCGCATCGCGCTTGCGGCCCAAAAGCTGCAGCGCGCCCGAATTGGCATCGGTTATAAGGCCGGTTTTTGTGTCCACTATCAAAATTGCGTCGCGCCCCGCCTCGAACAAGGACCGGAACTTGCCTTCCGACGCACGCAGGGCGGATTCCGCCCTCCGGCGTTCCGTTATATCCTCGCCCATGCAGGCCAGCGCATAAGGCTTGCCGGAGGCGTCATTTATTAAAATGTTGTTCCAGCGTATCAGCAGGCGGGAGCCCGCGCGGGTTGCCAGCCGGGATTCATTGTAGGTAAAGGCCTCGCCGGACTTTAGCATCTGGTCATAAGTCTGGCGGGCGCCGGAATCCGCCGTTATGAAAATTTCAAACCAATTCTTGCCAAGAACATCCTCGCGGGTCCAGCCGGTAAGGTTGAGCAGATAATCGTTAATAAACAGTATTCGTCCCTCGGTGTCCATAAGAACGGAAAGCATTTTGATGTTTTCAAGAATACCCCTGAAACGGCTTTCCGTCGCAAGCAGCGCCTTTTCCATGCGTTTGCGCTCGGTAATGTCGCGTATTATGGTAACAAACCCCTGCGGCGCGCCGCTTTCGTCGGTCATAAGGCGTGCTGACATTTCGCAGGGCACTGGGCCGCCGTCACGCGGAGTTATGGAAAGCTGCACGTTGCGCAGTTCGGGCATATGTTTTTTTACAAGGCGTGATATCGCCTCCATGGCGGCGGTTCTGTCGCCCTGCGAAATAAATGACCAGGCATGCAGGCCCTGAAGACCGGAGCCGCGCGGCACGCCGAAAAGACCGGCGGTGGCGGTGTTGCAGTCGGTGATAATGCCGCTTAAATCGGTAACCAGAATCGCGTCGGGAGAGGAATCGATTATGTTTTCCAGCTTGGCCGCGCCGCGCAGTATCATTTCCTCGTTTTCGCGCTGGCGGGTCACGTCCTGAATCTGGAAAAGGAAGCCGCCCGGATTTTGCGGGTCGCCGCCCAGCGGCGTAACGCTTACCGCCAGAAACGCCCTGCCCTTGCGGCGGAAGCAGTGGCGGGAAGCGTCGGGCCCGTCAAAATCAAAGGGCAAATCGGAATGAATGGTCTTTCCCGTGCGCAGACGGGCCATATGCTCGGCGCTGAAGCCGAACTCGTCAAACGGCCGGCACTGGCGGGCGGAAGACCTGTCCGACATGCCGAAAATATCCACCGCCGCCTGATTGAGATTCAGCACATACCCGTCGCCTCCTGCAATTATTATGGCTATGGGCGATTCCTCGAAAACGGAACGGAATTTCATTTCGCTTTCTTTTATAAGGTCCATCATGCGGTGTTTTTCGGTTACATCGCGGGCAATGGCTATTACGGCCGGCGCGCCGCGAAATGAAATGTAATTGCTGGAAAATTCCGCTATAAGGTCCTGCCCGTCCTTGGTTTTGATAGTCAGCACATAGGGTGACGCGGCGGTATTGCGTCCGTTTATGCGTCCGTCGTAGCGGCGGCGCGCCTCATCGATGTCGGAGGTGGAGAGGAAGTCGGTAAACTGGCGGCCAGTCACCTCGCCGCGCGAATAGCCTATCATACCGGCCGCCGCGCCGTTTATATATATCAGTCTGCCGTTTTGTATGATGAGCACGGCATCAAGCGTTTTTTCCACCACGCTTACAAAAAGTTCCTCGGTCTGACGGCGGTGCTCCTCTATTTCGCGTATCTCGGTTATATCCTCGGCTATGCCGGAAAGAATAAAGGAATTTTCCCTGTCCGTTACTGCCACCGGCCCGCCGGAAACTATCCTCAGCCAGCGCCACTGGTCGGCGCAGGAACGGTAACGCACCTCAACGCGCAGCATCTCCGGGTCGTCGATAAAGCGCCTGAAATTTTCAGCGTCATCTGGGTGTATTATGGCCACCAAGTTGTCAATCGAGTCCAGCGCACCGGCAACCGGTATGCCGGTCAGACGCTCGAAAGCGGGGCTTAAATAGAGCATCTTGTAAACGCCGTCCGTGCGCGATACCTGCCAGTGTATAAAAGGCGAAGTTTCCGCCATGGACACGAACAGTTTTTCCGCGGCGGTGCGGCGGCGTATCTCGTTTTCAAACTGCTGGGCTTCCCTCGTAGCCACAAGATAGGCGGGCTCCCCGTTCCACGTAACGCCGGTCACAGTCGTGTAGGCTGCCACAAGGCCGTCGGTTCCGGCAAGCGGCTGGGTCAGGAAGAGGGGGAGAGAGGCCGCAAGTTTTTCCGACATTTTCGCAATGTCCTTGCGCACGGCGGGGGCAAAAAGTTCAATAAACGGCCGTCCCTCCAAAACTTCGGGCTTGCGGCTGAGCACCACGGAAAGCCTGCGGTTTACGCGCAGAATGTTCAATTGCCGGTCAATAACCGCCAAAGCGTCGGCGGCATCGTCAAAGAGATTTATATAACTGTCGGCCTTAAGTTTAAGCGCGGCGGATTCGGCCCGCAGGGCGGCAGTTTCCACGCGGAGAGCGTCGGCCTGTGCCAGCAGTACTATGAAGGCTTTTATTTCGCGGAAGTGAAAATAAAGAAATGCGCCCGCCGCGCACAGCACGGCGGCCGAAACGACAAGGCGCACAGGCAGGGAGAGAGGGCCGGTCCAAATAAGGACAAACCCGTACACCACCGAAATAAAAGCCAGCAGAAAAAGCGCCGCTTTTTTGATGGAAACCGAAGACATAATCCCCCCCAGTAGCCGCTATAGTATAACACAGGTAATCCGTTTTAGCTAGGCGGAAAGTTTTATTATGCCGAAATCGGCTGTTTGGGTGTTAAAATTCTTACAATCACATTAGCGGCGGGGGGGAGAACTTAGAGGCAAATAAACCTTTGGTATTGGTTTTTAGTGGGGTTTTCCTACACTAAACACTTTCGGCTATACTTATGGACAGACTAATACATTCTGAAATATGCGCGGCGTTACAGATAACGCGGAGTTTTGCCCGTCAGGCAAGTCACAGTCAAACCATTGCTGACAGCTGCGAAAAACCTGCACGAAAATTAACTTAAAAATTATGCGCCGGAACAAAAAAAATGACCGGCCAACCGCGCCGGTCATATCCTGATAATAACAGCCTCCAGCAGCTGGCGGCGGCGCGTTTTGCGCACCCACAATTCCATGCCGGATGTCTTTACAATATCGCCTCCGCGCACGGCGCGGCCCAGTCTTGCCCGTGCCCATAAAGCCAGCGGCATATCCTCGCCCGGACACGCCACGCCAAGTTCCGCGCAAACCGCTGAAAGGGCCGCCCCGCCTCCGGCAATAACGCTGTCTCCTGAACGGTGCACATAAACGGGCAGGCGGTCGTATTCGTCGTTCATTTTTCCGACGAGCGTTTCAATTATTGTTTCAAGCGTGACAATGCCGATTGCGCCCGTTTTTTCGCGCACCACTGCCATGTGTGCGTTATCCGCCAGCATTTCCTGCAGAGCCCTTGAAAGGGGCATGTCGGATGAAAGATTTTTCATTGGGCGGGTAATGCCGCGCACGGACGGGGCCGCCGGACTAAGCCGCAGGGCCGTTACTATATCCTTGAAATTGAGATAGCCCGTTACCGTGCCGAAATCGCCCTCCTTTTCAAGCACGGGAAAGCGGGTGTGCATGTCAGTGTGCGCGCGGATAAGAGCATCGGAAAGCGAAAGGCTGACGGGTATGGTGGAAACGTCGGCGGCGGGAACCAGCACGTCGCGCACCGTGCGTCTTGAAAACAGCAGGGCGGAATTAGCCAGTTTTTCCTCGAATATGGTAATTACGTTTCGCGAGCGGGCATAGGCCGTGGCGGCCCATAGGTCTTCCAAATCTCCCGCGGACTGCCGCGCCGGCGTACCCGGAAGAAGGCGGCGGGCCAGCGAAGTCCAGAATTTCACGACACGCTCGAAAAAGGAAATAAGCGGATTAAACAGCCTGTATAAAATCCGCATTGCGGGCGACAGCAGAAGGGTAATCTTTTCGTTGTTTTCAATGGCAAACATTTTCGGCACGAGTTCCGAAAAGACTATGGTCACCACGCTCAGCGGTACTACGAAAACCGCTATGCCTATCATTTCTGCGGCGGCGTTTCCAATGCCGAAACCGGACTCGATATAAGGAACCAGATACACGCCCACTCCGGCGCCGCCGGTGGCGGCGGCCACGGCTCCGGCAAGGGTAATGGCCAGCTGCACAAGGGCCAGACTGCCCTCCAGATGCTCCTTCATAAACACAGCCTGCGCCGCTCCGTAAGCCCTGCGTTCGGCAAGCTGGAGAAGTTTGCCGCGCGGCGCGGAAGCCAGCGCGATTTCATAGGCGGCAAAAACGGCATTTACCGCCAGCATCAGCGCTATTATTATGAATTCGGAAAGAAGTTCAAGCATCGGTACGGTTTTTTGCGCGGCTGCCGCCGCGCGGCCGTTAAATGCCGGTCAGCGGTTTGCGGAACACCCCGACGACCTGTCCCTCGTAAGTAAACCCGCCCGCGGGCAGCTTCATGGGTTTTATGCTCTTGCTCACATGCACCAGTTCCGCCATGTTTCTGCTGTGAAACACGCGGCGCAGCGTGCAGGTTCCGTCAACAAGCCGCAGCAGGGCCAGCCGGCCGTCCGGCACGTCGGCGGCCTGCGCTATTATAAGATAGTCGCCCTGTTCGGCGAAGGGGCGCATGGAGTCGCCGTAAATTCTAAGCGCGGTAACTCTCCTGTCGCCGTAGGATTCCACCAGTATGGGCAGGTATTCCTCCGGCATGGCGTCGGCGAAATAGCGGAAGCGGTCTCCGGCCAGCAGGCCGTTTACGCCCACGTGAATGGGCCGCAGGCGGCCGCTTTTTTCCTCGGCCTCAACCGCGTGCAGCACGTCAAGAATGCGCTTTTCCGCGGCATCCAGAACGCGGCGGTTTTCCTCGGATGCGGTGACGGTTTCAATGTCGCCTTCCTCGAAATAGCTTACGGGCTTGTCGAATATTCCGGCAAGTTTTACCACGTTTGTGCGGCCCGGACGGAAACGGTTTTTAACCCAGTGTGAAACTACGCTTGAATCCTTCAGCCCCATTTTGAGCGCCAGCTCTATTTTGGTCATGTGATTCTGGCGCAGCAGATTATCGATTTTTTCGCCGAGATTCATACTGCCTCCCTGTTCGCGGATTTGACAAAATAAAAATAGTCTGATACAATCAGATACATTCGTATCAGACAGGCCACAAAGGGCCGGGCAAAACCGCGGCAGTCTTTTAGCCGCCGAAGCCCCGAAACGAGCGTGCCCCGGCTGGCACCGGCGCCGCAAGGCGCAGCGATAACTTCCGTACCCGCAAGACGGCTCCCCGGCCAATACGCGGGTGCGGAGGTTATAATGATTCTAACATAGCAATCCCGCGCTTGCAAACGAAAAATAGCCCGCGCGCGGGCGGGGAAAAAGCAAAAAACCACGACGGAAACCCATGAAAAACCTAAAGAAACGCAGACCCCGCCCCGCGCGCGGGATATTCCAAAAAAGAATAGGCGGCGCGCGCCCCCTCGCGGCGCAAAGCGCGTCCGTGCTTTCAATGCTTAAGCGGCGGCAGGAACTGCTGCCGCTTGCCGCCGAATACGCGGAACTGGACGCCGCGCTCGGGCGGACTTTTACCGGAGTGCCCCGCGCGCAAACCGGACCTTTCCTTATAACAGGCGGCTGGGCCGATGGTTTTGCCTACGAACTGCCGGCCGATTTAGCCGAAAGATTCCGTGTGCCCAAACGCCGCTGGGTAACCGAAATCGTCCTGTGCCGCCGCGCGGGCGCGTCAGCGGGAAAAGGCGGAAAACCGCGCGGAAATGATTTGCTACAATAGCACTGTCCGCCCGCCCCGCCGGAGAGGGTACGCCGGATGCAGGCTCCGGCCTGCACTTTAAGCATCAAGGAGCACAGCGTGAAGTCTTCCATGCTAACCCTGCTGTTTGCGGCCTGTCTGACCGCGAACGCCGCGGCGGCGACGAATAATCCGCTTCTGCGGCCCAGCAAACTGCCGCTGCAGTTTCCGCCGTTCAATAAAATAAAGACCGCCCACTTTCTGCCGGCGTTTGAAGCCGGTATGAAAGAGCAGAAAAAGGAAATCGAGGCGATAGTGAAAAACTCCGCCGCGCCCACCTTTGAAAACACCCTCGTCGCAATGGAACGTTCGGGCAAGACACTTATCCGCGTCGAGCGCGTGTTCGGCAATCTCAATTCGTCCGACACAAACGACGAGCTTCAGAAAATAGAGACGGAAATAATGCCCCGCCTCGCCGCGCATCAGGACGAGATATCGCTAAACCCCGCGCTTTTTGCCCGCATAAAAAGCGTCTACGACAAACGCGACAGTCTTAACCTCGACCCAGAATCGGCCCAGCTGCTGAACCGCTATTACAAGCAGTTCGTACGCTCCGGCGCGCTTCTTTCCGATGAGGGAAAGACCCGTCTAAAGGCTATAAACCAGCAGCTCGCCTCCCTTATGACGGAGTTTGACCAGCGCATCAGAAAAGGCGCAAAGGCCGCCGCCGTGACGGTGGACAACGTCGCAGAACTCGACGGGCTTTCACCCGAGCAGATAGGCTCCGCCGCCGAAGCCGCGAAGGAACGCGGCCTTAACGGCAAATGGGTAATCACCCTGCAAAACACCACGCGCCAGCCGGTATTTGCGCAGATGAAAAACCGCGCGCTGCGCGAGCGCATTTTCCGCGCCTCCATAGCGCGCGGAAACTCCGGCGGGGATTCCGACAACACGGCCCTCGCCTCGCAGATAGCATCACTGCGCGCCGAACAGGCAGCCCTGCTCGGCTACAAAAACTACGCGGCCTACTCGCTTGAAGACGAAAGCGCCTCCACGCCCGAAGCCGTAAACGCCATGCTGTCCCAGCTTGGCGCGGCATCCCTTGCAAAGGCAAAGGAAGAAGCCGCCGCCATTCAGCAGATTATCGACAGCGAGGCCAAAACCTCCAACACCGAACCGTTCAAGCTCGAGCCGTGGGACTGGGAGTACTATTCCGCGCAGGTACGCGCCGCCCGCTACAGCTACAGCGACGACGAAGTGAAGCCCTACTTTGAATACGAGCGCGTGCTTAAAGACGGCGTGTTTTATGTGGCGCACGAACTTTACGGCCTCAGCTTCAAGGAGCGCAAGGACCTGCCCGTCTATCACCCCGACGTCCGCGTTTTCGAGGTGCTTAATGACAGCGGCAAAACAATCGGCATACTGCTGCGCGACGATTTCAAGCGCGACAGCAAAAAAGGCGGCGCGTGGATGGAGTTCTTTGTAGACTCCGCCGGTCTTTTTAACCAGAAGCCCGTCATCACAAATAACCTCAACATTCCGAAACCGCCCAAGGGCCAGCCCGTGCTGATGACCTTTGACGAAGTAACCACCATGTTTCACGAGTTCGGCCATGCACTCCACGGCTTTCTCTCGGACGTGAAATATCCGACGCTTGCCGGAACCAACGTACCGGCCGATTTCGTCGAATACCCGTCCCAGCAGAACGAAATGTGGGCCCGTGAACCGGCCGTTCTGGCGCACTTTGCAAAGGACTACCGCACAGGTAAGCCCATGCCAAAGGAACTGCTTGCCAAAATCATAGCCTCGCAGACCTACGGCGGCGGCTTTGACACCGCCGAATACGTGGAGGCGGCCATGCTCGATCAGGCCTGGCACCAGCTTTCGCAGGCGGAGGTTCCGCAGGCTTCCGGCGTAATGGGATACGAGGCGCAGGCTCTTGAAAACGCCGGTATGCTCTACGCGCCCGTGCCGCCGCGCTACCGCACCACCTACTTTGCCCACGCCTTCAGCGGCGGCTACAGCGCGGCCTACTACGCCTATATCTGGAGCGAAGTGCTTGCCCGCGACACAGGCAAATGGTTCCAGACTCACGGCGGCTTAAACCGCGCAAACGGCGAATTCTACCGCGCGAAAATTCTCTCACGCGGACGCACCGAGGAACCCGACGTTCTGTTTCAGAAATTCTACGGCGCAAAGCCCGACATCGGCCCTCTGCTTGAGTACCGCGGCATAGAACCCGCCGCAGCACAGAATTAACCTAAGCAAAACAAAAAGGGCCGCCCGCAAAGGCGGCCCTTTTTATTGCGTGCACATATCGCAAACTGTCCCGACCCCACACGCACTGAAGGCTGTGCGGCAAGCCATAGCAAAAAACGCCGCGAAATATTCGTCTGAGCACACGACCGCATGTATTATCCTAATGATGCAGGACAGGCACGGCCCGTTAAATTTTAACCCGCCGAAAATATCATCTTTCGCGGCAGCATACAGCCGTAAAAAAGCGGCGCGGACACAAACCGGCTCCGACGCAAAAACCGCCGTCAAAGACGGGCGGTACGCCAAATTTATATAATCTGTCCATGTTGACCCTTTTTCAGCGTTATACTGACAAGCTCGCCACGCACCGATACGCCATTACAATGGCGGCATATATAATCGCGGCCTTCATAACCGGTGTGGCCTGCGTGCTGTTCATGCGCGCCTTCGCTTTTGCCGATGCCCACAGGCTTGATTTCGTTCATATCGGCTGGTGGTGTCTGCTTTTTGCGCCAATTTTGTTCTGCGCCGCATCCGCGCTTGTACGCTATGGCGCGCCCTGCGCATCGGGGTCGGGCATTCCGCAGGCAATATACGTCGTCCGCACGGGGGCAGACGGCCCGCTTTTTCACGACATGACCTCGCCAGTCACCCTTATGGTCAAAACGGTTTCTATACTTTTCGGCGTCTGGGCCGGAGCATCGGTCGGGCGCGAAGGTCCCACCGTGCAGGTGGCTATGTGCATGATGTTTCTGTGCATGGCGCTTCTAAAAAAGATTCTGCCGATAACGCCAAATCCGCGCTCTCTGGCGCTGGCTGGCGGGGCGGCGGGGCTTGCGGCCGCGTTCAATACTCCGCTTGCCGGAGTGACGTTTGCAATCGAGGAACTTTCCAGCGGATATTTTGAAAGCATAAAAGACTATGTGCTGATGGCCATAATAATCGCGGCGCTCTCGGCAAAAGTGCTTACCGGCGAGTACATTTATTTCGGCCGCCTGCCCGACCCTCCGTCCATATCGATTGCCGCGCTTGTGCTTATAAGCATAACAGCTGGCCTTGCGGGACTGCTGTTTTCAGTGCTTATGCTGAAAGGCACCAAGCTCGTTGCCTCCTGCGCGGGCAAATGGTGGTTCTGGCTTATTCCGGCCGGAGCCGCAGTCGCGGTAATAGGCCTTGCGTGGGCCGGCGGCGCGCCGGTGCAGGGCCCCGGAAACGGCGCGGCACAAAACTATCTGAGCACCGGCCGGATAAACCTTCCGCTGGCCTTTCCGGCGGCAAAACTCCTTTCAACCGTAATAAGCTACTGCTCAGGCATAGCGGGCGGCATTTTCGCCCCGTCGCTTTCCATAGGCGCGGGCATGGGCGCGTTTACGGCGAATTTCTTCGGCTACCCCATACAGTCCTGCGCGCTGGTAGGCATGTCGGCTTTTCTGTGCGGGGCCATACAGTCGCCAATGACTTCCTTCGTCATTATTTTCGAACTTACCGGCCACCACGGGATGCTTCTTCCCGTCATGCTTGCCTCGCTTATCGCCTACATGATAGCGCGCGCCCTCAGGGCCAAGAGCTTCTATTCCGCACTGGCCGACCGCTACGGCGGCACTGCCATAAAACGCTGAACATACGCCGCGATTCCTTGCTTTGGCAAAACCGAAAAATTTAGTAGATTCACATATGTCCCGGGCCGCAAAACGCGTAAAAACCGCCGCACGGGGGATACGGATAAGCGGCAAAGGCACGGGCATGGTGCGGGCGTTTCTTGCGCCCGACAGTGGGGGGGAATTATGCAGGCACAACTGCCTAACGTAATAGTACACAACGCCGTCACGCTGGACGGCAAGACCGAAGGTTTTGAAGCCGATCAGGAACAGTTCTACGAACTGGCCCAGCAGTGGGCCGAGGACGTGACTCTGGCCGGAAGCGCCACCATGCTCAAGGCCGAGGCCACCGCGGAAAGCGGAGGGGAATACGCCACCGTCCTGCCGCAGGAAGGCGAGGACTTCCGCCCCGTGCTCTGCGTGGTGGACACGCGCGGCAGGCTAAAAAGCTGGCATTTATGGAAACGGGCCGGCTTGTGGCGCGATTTCGTAAGCGTCTGCTCGGCCACCACGCCGTCCGAACATCTGGCCTATCTTTCGCAAAACGGCATAAAAATAATCAAATCCGGCCAGTCACGCTGCAATCTGCGCGAGGTGCTTGCCGCCCTAAAAAAACAGTTCGGCGCAAAAAACGTGCGCGTGGAAAGCGGAGGAGAGCTAAACTCCCTGCTTATAAAAGAAGGACTCTGCTCGGTAATAAGCCTGCTGGTGCATCCGGTGCTTTCCTCGGACGCGGGCTTTCGTACCTTTTACCTGCCCTCGGGCTTCGGTCCGGAACTGCAGCTTGAAAGCGTCAAAAAACTGCGCGGCGGACTTATCTGGCTCTGCTACAACATAAATAACGGCTGACGCGCCGCCCCTCCTAAATATTGCACCGGCCCGCAGGGATTTCCTATCATTTCTGCAGAAGCCGGCGCGTCTTTTCGCTCCGGCCGCATATTGATCCGCACCGGAGACACATGACAGCACAGCAGGGCGTTTTAATGATAAGCGCGAATTTCCACCCGCACATAGGCGGCTCGGAAAGGCAGGCGCTCGAGCTTTCCCGCGCCCTGCAAAGCGCGGGCTGGCGCGTAACCGTGCTTACCCGCCATACCGACAAATCCCTGCCAAAGGAAGAACTTCTCTCCGGCATCCGCATAAAACGCCTGTTCGCGCCGTTCAGCGGTTTACTAAACGCCGTCTGCTTCATGTTTTCGCTGTTTGCGGAAATGCTCCGCACCAAGGACGACTACTGCGCCATACACGTGCACATGGCCTCGTCTCCGGCAGTGGCGGCTGCCTTTGCGGGCAGACTGCTGAAAAAACCCGTTTTCGTGAAAATCGCGGCAAGCCGCGGCTTCGGTGATATCGCCACTTCGCGCGCCACGCTGGCGGGCAGGCTTAAACTGATAGTGCTTTCCATGCTCGGGCCGACGCTTCTTATAATAAACAAGGAAATGGAAGAAGAGCTTAAAAGATCGCCTGTCTGCATACTGCACACCTACCGTTTCAGAAACGGCGTTGACACCGCCGCCTACACTCAGGAAACACCAGAAGGCAAGGAACGCGCCAAACGCGGTCTGTCGCTTAAAACCGGCCCCGTGTTTCTGTTTGCCGGCAGAATAACGGCGCAAAAAAATCTTCCCGCATTCCTGCGCGCGTGGACCGAGCAGGCCCGCCGCTCGCCGCAGGCCCAGCTGGCCATTGTGGGCGACGGCGACAAAAAGGCGGAACTTGAAAAGCTGGCCGTCCGATTAAATGCCGGAGACAGCGTTATCTTTGCCGGTCCCACGGACGATGTGCGCCCGTGGTACGCGGCGGCCGACGTTTTTGTGCTTCCGTCGCTGGCCGAAGGCCTGTCCAATTCAATGCTTGAGGCCATGGCCTGCGGCCTGCCCGTTCTTGCAAGCGGCGTGGGCGGCGCGGCCGACGCCATAAAAAACGGGGAGAGCGGTTTTCTTTTCGCGCCGCAGGACACCGCCGCCATGACCGAAGCCATCAACCGTTTTCTAGCCGAGCCTGAACTTGCCGCCAAAATGGGCGCAATGGCGCGGAAGGAAGCCGAACGGCATTATGCGATGTCCGATGTGGCACGGGAAATAGCCGGCCTTTACCTTTCGGCCAAAAAATAGCTTTTAAGTGCCGCTTACGCGCCAGCGCGGAAGCAAAAGCACAAGGCACAAACAGTTTTAGCGCGCAGGTTAAGCCGTTTCCTGCGACACTGCGGAATGTGCAGGGACGTGTTTGCCGGAAATCCTTAAATCTTTCACTGACTCAGCCATAGACGGAGCCCCTTTTGAACGAAACCAAAACAACCTGCGCAGGTATCGCACTAACCGCCGAGGCTCCGCGCTGGCTTTATTATCTTGCCGCTGCGGCGCTGGCCCTGCTTCTTACCCTGCCGTTTCTGGGACTTTTCGTCGCAAACGATGTGGGATTCTACGGTTTTTTTTCGCGCGCCATGGCGGACGGTTTCGCCATTCACCGCGATTTTCCGATGGGGCAAAACAGCCTCTCCTTTATTATCAACGCTGAAATATTCAAACTTTTCGGTCCCTCCCTGCTGGTGTTCCGGCTGATTTACGCAGTATGGGGAATACTGTTTGCGCTGGCTTTTTTTAACCTCGCGGAAAAAGCGGCGGCAACGCGCTGGCAGGCGCTGGTTCTTTCCGCCGCCGCCTTTCTGCTTGAATTTCTGCCGCACCTTCAATACGGGCTTGGAAGCAACAACCTTTTGCCGGTCCTGTTTTTCCTGACAATATGCGCGCGCGCCGCGCTTTATGAAAACTCCTCGGGCGCGGCACTTCTCGGCGGGCTCTGCGCCGGAGCCGCCGCCGGTTTTAACGAAAGTCTGTTTTCCTTCGCGCCATTTGCCCTGGCCTGCTTTATGTGGGGAAAGGGCCGCGCGGAAAAAGCTCTTTTCTGGACGCTCGGCTTTGCCGCCGCCTGCGTGCCATTCGCGCTTACCCTTATGCCGCGGGGCGCGTGGACCGGATATATGCGGGATATGTTTTACCTCGGCGTGGGGGCGCGCGTCGCTGGCGGGGCATACGCAAACCGCGTCGAAAGCATTATCGGAATGGGCGGTGAAATAGCAATTTTTTACGGCGGGCTGATTCTTTTTAACCCGCTGAAAAAAGACCGCCGCTTCCTCACTTTTTTCCTCGGTCTGTGCTTTACCGTTTTAGTGGTAAACGCAACGCGCAATTATCATCTCACCCTGCTTTCGCCCTTCATGGCGCTTGGGGCCTGGGCCGCGGCGGAAAAACTGTTTTTGCACGCCGCGCCTATAAAACGCGGCGAAAAAATACGTCTTTGGGCCGCGGCCCTGCTGTGCGCCCTGCTTACGCTTCCGGCCGCCGCGCGGGAATATTTTCAGTATCAGCGGGTGTCTGAAGCCGGCTGGCGATTCTACGCCTCCGGCGACCGCGCGGCCCCGCCGGACAATGACGCTCGCCTTGTAACCGCGCTCGATACTCTGCCCTATGAAACCATAGCGGCCATGTCGCAGTATCCCGCGCTTTTTCTGGCGGACAGATACAGTATTTCAAAACCGTTTACGGAAGACATATCCGTTGCGGGCAACAGTTCCGGCATGATTTCGCTTTCCGACCTTATAAACGGCCTCAGGACAAATCCGGCCGACGTATACGCCGGAAAACGGCTCACCGAAAGTCCCAGTCACAACGCCGGTTTTCTGCGGCTGTTTCTTAAAGACCGTTACCTGCGCATAGCGGACTTTATAAATCCCAATCCCTTTTCCGTGCCCCGTTACCGTTTCTGCCACCACGATATTTATTATTCCGAAAAAGCCTTTGCCCGTTACTTTGAAAAGACCAGCGGAATCACCGTAAAGCCAAATAATTTCCGCGCGGTTAACGCCACGGTGCAGACCTTTACCCTGCCGCCGGTAAACAGAACGCGGATAATTGAAGCCGTCCTGCCGCGGGGGGTAAACCTGCGCGCGGAAATGACCTCGGCAAAAAACCGCACTTATTATATTGAGCGCTTCATGCCGCGCCGTTTTTACATACTGGCGCGCGCGGGGGAAAACGTAACGCTTGCTTTATGGACAAGGAAACCGCCGTCCGTAACTCTTAATTTCTACACCATAAAACCCGCCGCGAAAAAGCTTGCCGAAACGGGGGCAGGCACTGCAAACGATGAAGGCGGTTCAAAACACGGCGGTATCAATATATGAGTTCCAGCCTTTCGAAATTATTCGCTGCGGCAGACAAACCGCGCACGAAGGAACAGTCCCGCCTGCGGACTCCGCTTACACTACAAACGCTCTGGCCGGCCCTTGGCGCGGCTGCGCTTTTTATAGCGGTTAATCTGCCCTTGCTTTTTACCGGTCTGCCGGGCGAACAAACCGCAAGGCTGGTTTTTCCCGACGCCCGGACCCAGCAGACAGCCGCACGGGATATGGCGGCCCTGCCAAACGGTCTTAACGCGGAAGACAGCGGCAAATTCGTACCCGTCAGCTCCTCCTATAAATTCGGCGCGCACGATTACGCCCTGCATCTGGCCCGCCGCTTTTTAATACAGACGGTCTGGCCCGACGAGGCGCAGATAATCCGCGCCCTTCTGCGCGTGCGTCCCGCCGAGGGCAGGTTCAATCCGCATTTCTACCAGTACGGAAGCGGCGCGGTATACCTTATGGGCGCGAGCATGAAAGCGGGGCAGTGGCTGGGGTTATACCAAAACCCCGGAAATCTGGCCGTGATGATGTCCGACGCAAAGAACCTTCAGCGTTTATGGGCAATGCCGCGCGTGCTGTCGCTTCTGTGCGCGGCGGCGGCGATAGTCGTGATTTATCTGACAGTTCTTCCGCTTTGGGGACTATCGTCTGCAGTGCTTGCGGCTTTTCTGCTCGCCTGCGCTCCGGCGATAATTCTGGACCTGCACTATCTAAAGCCATATATCCAGTCCGTGCTGGCGGTATCGGCAATATTTTATTTTCTGTCAAAAGAGGGGACAAAAAATCTTTATTTTGCCGCCATTTGCGCCGGTCTTGCCACCATGATTCTGCCTACAAACGGCATGTTCGCCGTTCTGGTCTGCCTTGCGGCATGGGCGAGAGAAAGACGCTGGCAGACCGCCCTTTTGTGCGCGCTCTGCGCTTTTGCGGCTTTTGCAGTTACCGACCCGTGGTGGTTTACCTCGCCGCGCGAGGCAATAGACGAATTTCGCGCCGTAATGAGCATTCCCAAACAGCCGCCCGACGCAATTGACCGACTGCCCTATCTTATAAAAGCCCCCGTCGTGCTGGTAACGCTGATATGGCAGACTGGCGCGGGCTATCTGGCAGTCTTTGCGCTTGGCGCGGCGGCGTGGTTAAAAAAACGCGGCTCTTTTGCCGGACTCTGCCTTGCCATGTGCGGCCTTGCTGCGCTCTACCTTCCGCTAATGCGCGGGGCGCATTATCTTCTGCCGCTTCTGCCCGCGCTGATATTGCTTGGCGTTTACGGTCTTTCCGCCATACCGGCGGGCAGGCTGAAAACCGCCCTTATAACACTGCTTGTCATATGGAATACGGCGGGCGCGGACTTTTACCTGTTTACGCTGAACGGATTTGAAAACAAGCGTATGCAGGCCGGCGCGTGGATAAACAAAAACATTGCCGCAGGTTCATCAATCGGCACGAACGAGACCATAGCCCCCGGCGGTTTCTACCCGCCTTTTGCCGTGCTGAATTACACCTGCATGGTGTTTGGTCCCAACGGCGCGGGAACCGGTCTTGAGGCTGATGAAAACAATCTGCCGGACTATTACATAGATACCGGAAAACTGCATCAGGATTACGCCATGCCGGAACTGCGCCATTATAAAAAAGAGGCGGAGTTCCGCGTAACGACTCATCTGGACAGGCTTTTCAAAAACACGGTTTTTGCCGATATAAGCCAGCCGCTTTCAATCTATAAAAAGGCCTCAGAGTAAAAAAGTTTTACAGACGGCCCGACGGATAAGTTTATCCTTCCCGCCAGACATTCCAGCCGCATACATTTGAGCCATGTCTTCGCGCCCTTCCCGCATCGGGCCACGGCAGACATTAAGGCACAGCACTGCGGCACTTCGTCCTGCGCATTTTTTGACAGGTTAATGCGGGCAGTTAACAGACTGCCAATTGCAAAGGGCTGGTCGTCTTACAATCAAATTGCCAGCCCGCTCTGGCCCGCTCGACGGCAACCCCCTTTCCGTCAGGCTTTTTACAAGCTGCTGCATCCTGAAAAATGCATACCTTACGCGAAGTCTTTCGTCTGGCACACTACAGTCAACACATTTAGAATCGTCACAAGAGCCTGACAAAAAAGTTTAGAGTTAAGTAAACTTTAGTGTTGGTTTTTGTGACCGTTTCGCGTTGCTTTGCTGGAGATGTTTTAGAGGGGCAGAACCAAATGACTTGCTTGGCGGTATGCCTGTTTGGGACCTGATTAAACTCTTAAAAGTGTACACCGACTCAATTCCCCGTCGGGAAAAACATTTAATTGCCAACACGAAATGTTGCTTAACTCAAAGTTTAAGTAGGTATGATTATCCGCGCGGGTATTTTGCCATGTCTAACGCAAAAAGCCGCAGACACTTTCAGCCGCCAGGCAAAACTTCTATCGACGGGAAATCGTGCGGCCTTGCCGCAAATAACGAGCGCGACAAAATTTATCCGTCATTCGGGCATAAAAAAAGGCCGGAGAAAAAAGCTCCGGCCTTTTTCGCTGCAATCAGATTACTGTTTTTTAGCCTTGGCCTTTTTTGCCGCCTTGGCCGCCGGCTTTGCGGCTTTGCCCGCCGCGGGTAAAGCCTGCGCCGCGTTCTTTTCGGTTTTAAGCGCGGCTGGCGCTGACTGTTTGCCCTCGGCTTTCACAGCGTTTTTTGCGGGACGCAGACGGTTTACGTCAACGGTATTGTGTTCGGTATCGGCGGAATAAAGCGCGCCGTCGTCATAGTAGCCGCCCGCGCCGGAGGGACCGGCAACAGGTTCGGCCGCGCCGGTTTTCATGTTTATTTTAAGCAGTTTTCCGTCGGCGTGGTCCGTGGCAAGGAGGTTGTCGGCATCAAAGCGTGTAAGGCCGTCAATACGGCCTATGCCCGCCTTCGACACCAGCGTTATTGCTCCGGTCTTTACATCCATTTTCCAAAGCGAACCGGCCCCCGCGTTCGTCCAGTCCTCGCGCAGACCGCGCGCCCATGTGCCTATGTAAAGCTGACCGTTGTCATAATAAAGCGCGTTCGGCGCCTCGGGCAGACCGGCTATAATGGTCGATAACTTGCCGTCCTTCGTGTCATAGGAAAAAATCGAAGCGCTCAGCAAATCGGCTATGTAAAGGATGCCTTCGGGGGAAGATTCCACGTCGCCAAGTGCGCGCGCGCCGTCAACGGCAATGCGGCCCTGAATACTGCCGTCCAAAAGGGAAAAGCGCACCAGCTCGTCAATGTCGGTCACATACAGACTGCCGCCGTAAAGCGCCATGCCTTTGGGAGCGTTAAGTCCGTCGGCCCACTTTACCGCCTTGCCCGTTGAAAGCGTTCGGGTAATCCAGCCGTTGCCGTCTTTTTTCTGCGGGTCGCCAGCCATGTTGGACACATAAATGTAGCCGCCGTCGGTTATCACGGCAACGGGCTGTGCATAAGCGCCGGACGAAATCCGCACATCCTGCGCGCATACTGCGCCCGCCGTAATTACCAGCGCGAACAAAAGTGAAATCCGTTTCATTAAACCCTCCTTTTGGGCATGAAGTAGGATAGGATATCGGACGTAAACACGCAAGCGCGGCGGGCAACCCGCCTGTTTAGAGCACGCACCGCTTATTTCGTTATCATGGTGCGCGGCTCTCGCGCAATCACGTCGGTCCCGCGCAGGCGCGGATTATTTTCCAAGACGCAGGGTAACTGCCGTGCTCCACAGGGTATCGGTACGGTCCACGCCCGGCTGGGGGGAAGTGTAATACTCGCTGTTCCATGAAAGTTTAAGGCCTATCAGATCCTTATAAATCATGGAGTGCAGCGCGACTTCGGCAAACATCCTGTAATTCGAGAAATTATCGAATCTCGGGGCCCAGAACAGGTCGGCAGTCAGTTCCGAGGAAGGCGACAGCGGCAGGGCTATAAAATCGCGCAGGGACATGCGCGTGCTGTGGTCGTAAGCCCCGTTTGCGAAATCCTCCACCTCATGCGTCACCGCAATGCTTGCGCCGTGCTTTGTGGGCCCAAGTGTAAAATCGTACCAGGGGCCCGCGCCCAGCACAAGACGGTAATCCAGCAGCTGAAACTCGTTATAGGCGTTGGTGGTGAACCCGAAAAGTCTCCAGTCGCCGGCCTCGCCTATATCATGGTCGTAGCGCAGGGTCAGCGCACCCTGATTTATATTGCGCGCGCCGTTAAAATCGCTGTAAAGCAGACTGCCCTTTATGTAAGCCGTGGCATTTTCCGACTTGCGGAAAGAACTAAACGAGGTGTCCAGATAGTCCATGTCGGAATTGCCGCGCAGACAGGCCCCGCCCAAATTGAAATCCACTCCCCAGTCCCTGCGGTTGACAAGCAGTGATTCCGGCAGGGCGGTACGCATGTCGGTTCCGCGCAATGACTGCGCGTCCGCCGCGCCGTGAATAATAACAGAGGCAAAAAATAAAAGAAACAGCCTATAAGCGTTAATGATAACCTCCGGACGATGAAAAAAGTATACCACGCTTTACGGTTTTACTCACACTGCCCCAAAGCGGGCGGCACTAAAACAGCGCATAAAAAACCGGCAGGCAAGCGTGTAAATAGCAACAAGCGCAATGCCTGCCGGTGAAAATTTATTTATCTGTTTAAGAACCCTTCCACCAGATTTTTGCGGGAACGGGCAAGTCGGTGTAATCAAGAGCTATGCCGACGGAATTGCGAATCATGTAAGTCCGGTAAGGACGGGGGGAAACAATCTTTCCGTTTGCTACGGCGCGCACCCAGTCGTTTATCATGGTAGGGTCGTAAATCACGCCGGTGCGGTAGCTGCCGGATGCCGGAGCTTCAAGCCAGCGGTATGTGCGCAGGCCCCGTTCCTTCTGCTGGTCGGAAAGTCCGCCCGCGCGCAGGTAGGAATCGGTAACATAAATAGTTCTGTACCACTCGCGCGTCAGGCCGGAAAAATCGGGCACGCCGGCCGCCTCAACAAGCGACGAGGCCACTGCCGCGCATTCTCCGCCTTCCTTATACATCGGGCGGGCAGTCATGCCGTAGCGGGAATACACCTGTTCTTTTTTGAAAGCCTCGAAATAATCGCGCACGGCAAGGCAGGCATCCTTTGAAAGACGGAAGGTGAGAAAGTTAACCTGCTCAGGTTTTTTAAGCAGCAGCCACGAAAGGTCCTCGTCCAGTTCCGAGTGTTTTTCCAGCCTTCCCTGCACGGTATAAAACATGGGCCCCAGAAGACTGTGGTTTTTAGCGGCCTCGGCAAACATCTTTTCAAGATGCACCGATGTTTCACCCGTAAGCACGGGGGTGGACATACCTTCGCAGAAAAGCTCAAAGCTTACATGACCTATTGCGCGGCGGCCGCGTCCTCCGGCCATAAGCGCCTTGTTGCGCAGAAAACCGTTTACAAGTGTTGCCGGCGTCTGCCAGTCGAGGTCGGCAACGGAGCGGGTGTTATTGAGCGTCAGATAATTAGGAAAAGCGCGGAAGGTTTTATTTGCGCCGGTGTCATAAACAAGCAAATCCTGACCGGAAATCTTGTCCCGCGCGGCTACAGGCGCGGTGTCCGGCAGACGGGCAAGAACGTCGTTTACCGTCGGAAGCTGCGGCATGGATACGGCCTCAGGCTTTTGTGCCGACAGTGGCGAAACGCAAAAAGCCGAGAGAATGACCAGAAGGGAAATTTTTATTTTCATTTATATCGGTCCCGTTAATATATATAGCTATTATCTGTTTCTTTCCATAAGCGGGCAAGGGCCTAAGGTCCCACGAAAACGCGCCTGACATGACAGAAAAAAAGCCCCGCTTTATGCGGGGCTTTTTTCAAAAGACTGACCAATTCAGCGCTTCCACCAGACCTGCGCGGGAGCCGACAAATCGGTATAGTCCAGTGCAACGCCGTAGGACTTGTTAATCTTGTATATCGAATACGGACGGGGCGCGGCAATGCGTTTTGTCATCAGGCCCACGGTCCAGGCGTTCATGAAGGACGGGTCGAAAATCACGCCGGTGCGGTACTTGCCTGAAGCGGGCTTTTTCAGCCAGTTATATTCATCGACTTCAGAACGCTTTGCCGCAGCGGATTTGCCGCCCTTGCCCAGCATGTAATTCGCCACATATATCGTGCGATGCCATTTGTCGGCGAACTGCGGATACTCTGGCACGCCTGCCGCTTCCACAAACGAAGCGCCGAGGCTGGCGCAGTTTGCGCCTTCTTTATACATCGGACGAGCGGTCATGCCGTAATTGAGGGGCACTCCGCCGCGTACCAGCGCATTGTAATAATTGTGCACGGAGGCGCAGGCTTCCTTTGAAAGGCGGAAAGTCAGGAACGAAATCTGCCGGGGCTTGTTCTGCGTCATGTAGGAAAGGTCCTCATACATTTCGTTTGGCTTTTCCAGCATGCCGCCGACTGTATAGAACATGGCGCCGAGCCACGCGTCGTTCTGTATGGATTTGGTGACGTAAGACACGAAATCGGCTGAATCCTCGCCGCCCATCACGGGGAACATCATATCATCGCAGCGGAACTCGAAGCTGACATGACCTATGGAGTGACGGTCCAGACCACGGAATTCGCGCACTTCATTTGCAATAACGTCATGGACCAGCGCACCGGGATTTTGCCAGCGCAGGGGACGGAAAGAGCGTATGATGTTAAGCGTCAGATAGTTGGGGTACTTGCGGTACGCCTTCTCTATCGCTTTCATATAAGCGGTTTTTTGGCGCGGCAAAAGCAGGGGGCGCGCGACGCGGGTATTGTCGGCGACCGCCACTGGTATCTTATAATAAGGGTCCGGCGCGGTCAGACGCTGCTGGGCGCGCAGTGGTACGGTGAAAAGCGAAACAATCAGAAGCGGCATTAGTTTGCGCATAATAAACCTCTGGACTTAGTCTTTATATATTATAGAAGCCCGACGGCCGCAGTTCAAGGGCAAAGGACCTATAAAATCGGCTATTTTCCGTCAGACCGCGCCGGAATACCCGCGCAGGCGGCTATTACAAGGTCGCCAAGCACGTTTACGCAGGTGCGCGCCATATCAAGCAAACGGTCAAGTCCAAGCACCAGCCCCACGCCGGAAGGCGGCACGGAAAGAAAACACAGCATGGCGGTTATAAAAGAGGGCGACGCGCCCGCCACTCCCGCCGAACCAAGCCCCGCGCAGGCACAGGCAAACGCCACGAAAAACTGCTGCATAAGCGACAGCTTTACCCCTGCCGCCGCCGCGATAAATAAAACGGTCACGCCCTCAAAAAGCGCGGTGCCGTTTTGGTTTGCGCTGGCTCCGGCAGTAAGGATAAAGCGGGAGGAAGTCTCGTCGAGCTTCATGGCTTTCGCCGCCTCAAGACCCGACGGCAGGGCCGCCGCGCTGGAAGCCGTGGCAAACGCGGTGGCAAGCGCGGGCGCGGCGGCATCCAAAAAGGCCAGCGCACCGCGCCGCGCGATAAACTTTACGCAGGGCAAATATACAAGCAGACAAAAAAGCGCCAGTCCGCCCGTAACAGTCAGGGCGTAGCGCGCCATGACCGAGGCCGTTTCGGCGGAGACATTTGCGGCGCAGAAAGTAAGCGAAAAAACGCCAGCGGGCGCGGCCCACAGCGCAAGACGAGCGCAGTCCTGAAAAAACGTAAAGCCCCTTTCCATCACCCTTACAACCCATGCCTGCATACTGTCCGGCAAAAATATTAAAAAGCCGCCTCCGCACAGCGCGGTCAAAAGAAGCAGCGCCATACCGGCGGATACAGGAGAAAGTCCTCCGCCGCCCGCGCCGCAGCCGACAGCGGCAAGCCGTCCCGCGTAAAGCGGAGGCGGGGGAAAAATGTTTACAAGCGCAACGCCCAGCGCGGATGACAGACATGAAAACGCAGCCGTAAAACCAAGCGCGCGCAGTGCAAGCCGTCCGGCATTGTGTGTTTTAAGCGCTTTATACACACCCAGAAAAAGCGCGGCAAAGGCAAGCGGCAGCGCGGCTGAAAGTACAAGCCGCACAAACAGCGTACCTATAAAATCAAGCCATGGAACCAGCGCGTTTACGTCCGCGCGCGGCAAAAGCGGTGAAAGCACAAGTCCGCCAGCCGCACCGGCTAAAACGCCAAAACTGCCTATATGCCTTATTTTCACCGTCGGTAATTATAGTAAAAAGCCGGAGTTCCCGCCTTCTCCGGCATGAATAAGCCAAACATCCGCTTATACCATTAATCAGACCGCAGGACATGTTCCTGCGGAACCGGCCTATCCTATATAGTGTGGTGGGGGGGCAACATCGGTTACCGCAAATGCATCCGGCCCGCAGCCCAAGCCAAACGCCGTTTGCGCATGGGATGACGATGTTATAAAATGTTTTTATGACTACCATAATCCTGATTTCATCCATTATAATTCTGGCAGCGGCGGTGGCATCGCTCGTATCCTATTATCAGGGGAGGGAAATACTGCGTCCGGCAAAGCGTAAATCGGCGCTTACCCTTTTTCCAGACCAGCTTGCCCTGCCTTTTGAAGACATAGCCTTCCGCACCGCAGACGGTATAATGCTGCGCGGCTGGTATATTCCGAACGACGCGTCCGACACCACCATAATATGCATGCACGGCTGGACTAGCAACCGCTCCTCCGCGCTGGCGCACACGAATTTTCTGCACGCGCAGGGCTTCAATCTGATGTACTTCGATTTTCGCGGTCACGGCGAAAGCGGCGGCGATATTTCGACCATCGGGCATCTTGAGCGGCGCGACGTCGAGGCCGCGCTTGAATTTCTTAAATTCAATAAGGAAGAGCATTGCGCGAAAATCGGTTTTTACGGCGTCAGCATGGGCGCGGCCGTGGCCATTACGGAAGCCGCCGCGCATCCCGAAATCCGCTGCGTGGTGGCGGAGTCCTCGTTCGATTCCTATGAATACGTCGCGGGCCGCTGGGCATGGGTCAACAAAAAAATCCCCTATTATCCGTTCGTTCCGCCCGCCTTGTTCTGGGTCAGAATGCAGCTTGGCGCGGACCCCGAACTCGACAGTCCGCTTTACCATGTGGCCAAAATCAGTCCCCGCCCGCTGCTGTTTATAAACGGCTCGCATGACAACATCGTTCCCCCTGCGTCGGCGAAACGTCTTTTCGACGCGGCCAAGGAACCAAAGGAGCAGTTCATCGTCCCCGGCGCGGGTCATGCAAAATGCGCCGAGGTAGGCGGCCAGTCCTACCGCGACAAGATGACGGAGTTTTTTAAGAAGAATCTTTCATGAAAACACCGGTCAGCGCCTACCGCCATGGCAGGCAGATATACATAAATCTCACAAACCGCTGTCCCAACAGCTGTGTTTTCTGCGTGGGCAAGCGCTCGGGCATGTGCTATGAAGGCAACAACCTCGACCTTTCCTCCCGCGGCGAACCTCCGGCAAAAGACGTTATAGCCGAACTAAAAGCCCTGCTGGCAAACGCCCCGGCAGACGAAGCCGTTTTCTGCGGCTACGGCGAGCCTACCATGCGCCTTCCCGAACTTATTGAAACGGCCCACTGGCTTAAAACGCAGAAAATCCGCACCCGCATAAACACCATCGGTCTTGGCAGTCTGGTGTGGGGACGCGACATCACGCCCGAACTCTGCGCCGCCGTCGATGAAATAAGCGTAAGCTTAAACTGCGCCGATAAAGAATCGTGGCTAAAAACGGTCCGGCCCCTTCCGCAGTACGCGGAAAAGGGGTTTGACGCCGTGCTTGAATTTATAAAGAACTGTCTGCCGCGCGCGAAAAAAGTAACGGTTACAACCGTCGACCTCGGCAGCGCGGCCGACGCCCGCGTAAAGGATCTTGCGGGCAAACTTGGCGTAAATTTCCGTCTGCGCGAATTTATAAAGGATGCGTCCGTCCATGGCTGAAAAAGCGAAAGTCTATATTTTCATAGCGCTTGTATTCATGGGGCTCATGCTGGTTCCTTCGGCAGTGCTTATGGACTCGGTAAGCGGTTACTATCATCTTCTGACCGGCTGGAGCGGCGGCAGTGTCCTGCCGCACAAAAAGACCGCTTATCCCGTCCAGCAGCCGCCGGCGGACGAACCCGCCGAACAGACAACCGAAACGCCCGACGCGAAAGTGGTGTTTACCAAGTTTTCCTATATAAATCCCAGGGCAAAAACGGTCAGCCTGCTGGCCGAATTCAACCGCTGGGACAAAACAATATCCCCGATGAAAACCGTCTCGGCCGGACAGTTCGAACTTGAACTGCCGCTGGCCGCAGGTTCCTATCAGTACGCCTTCAGCGTGGACGGCAGAACCATACCCGATCCGCTCAACCCAAAAACTGCCCGACGCCGCGGCAAGACTGTTTCCGTAAAGGTGGTGGAATAACATGAAGAAACTGTTTTTTTTAACCCTGCTGCTGGCCATGCCGGCGGCGGCGCAGCCTCTCAGCACGGCCGACCAGAATCCGTCTTTTTCCTCGGGCTCCCAGCCCGACACGGAAACTCTGGAAAACACTTTTTCCAACGCTCCGGCCGCCCTTTTGTGGGTAATGCCGGACGACAATAACTGGCAGGCCCGTCTGGATCTGCTTTCCGCCTCGCCGCTTCTGTCTTTCACGGCGGCGGTTCCGCCTCATTCGCTTACAAAAACGGCGGCGGCAAAACTGGCCGCGCTGGTCGCAAAAAACAAGGTCGAGGTAGCGTCCCGCCTTCAGGGTGACATAGTGCTTCCGCTTCTTTTCAACCCCTCGGCCATAAGCTGGCAGAACAAGCCCACACGCGGCCTCTGGCCGGACAGGATAGACGAAGCGCCCCTTCCGCTTTACCGCGCCAGGGAAGCCTACTCCTCCGCGTTTAACGGAAACGACGCGGCAGGCTGGGTTCCCGCCGGCGGCGGCATAACGCCCCAGCTCTTCGAGCTTTCGGCGGCTTACAATTTCAAATGGGTGGCTGGCGGCCCCGGCGACAGAGTGCGCTGCCGCGGCGGCGTCTGCCTCGTGCCCTTTACCCGCGTCACCACGCCCGAGGAAGCCACTCTGGCCCTTGCGCAGGCGGGGGGAAAACCCGTATTTATCGTCGTGGACCAGTCCCTTCCCAAAGCCCCGCAGGAAGACCTTTCACCGCTTTTCATGTCCATAATAAACGGCACAATACGTCCGGCCGGCGGCTGGCAGACGGTTTCTTCCCTGCTTGCGGCCTTAAACCCGCAGGCCGAACTGGGCGACAGTAATTTCCCCGCCCCGTGGACGGGCGACTATTCGCTCTGGGCCTCCCTGCCCAGACAGTCCGGCGCAATCCTTTCCATATCGAAAGCCATAGACAGTTTCAGTCTCTACCGCAACTCGCGCGGCCAGAATCCGAAAACCGTCCGCCGCATTGAAAACGAACTCTCGGCCATAGAGTCGGGCGCGAACCTTCTTGCCCTGGCCACCACGGCCACGCCGGACGAGGATATTGCCGACCAGACGGAAAGCTCCATGAAAGCGTCCCTCGGCAACGTCTACCGTCTCTGCGACATGCCAATTCCGCCCTCTTTCCTGCGCTCCTTTTCGGAAATGGCGGGCGGCGGCGCGGCGTCCTCAAGAATCGCCGCGTTAAACACGCCAGTGTCCATAACAAGCGAGGGGCAGTCGCTCACAATCACGGCCTCCACGGCAGTAATTACAGGCGACGAACCCGCGGCCAAATTCAAAACCGACGCGCTTAAAGTGGACTGGTCAAACCGCGACGCCATAATCTTCACCATTCGCGCCAAGGACGGCGACATAGCATCCCTTCAGGCGGCAAAGCTTTATTTCGATATCTATATCGACATAAACCACCGCGCCCGCTCGGGCTCCACCGCCCTTCTTCCTAACCGGCCCATGCGCACCGCGCCGGAAGACGCGTGGGAATACGCCATAACCGTTAATGGTCCCGTGGCGCATTTCTACCGCTATCTGCCGCCCACTTTTAAGGAAACGGAGTCCTTCTCCGTTACCTATAAAAACGGCGAGGCCCAGCTTGTCATTCCGCGCAGAACGCTCGGCGGCAATCCCTCTGTTTGGGGTTACATGGGACTGGTGGTAAATCCTTTTGCGCGCAAGCAAAGCAACGCCGTGGTGGAAGTAATCAGCCTTGACCGCATAGGCGCAACCGGCTATTTTCTGCGGCTTCCCAAAACCACCTCGCTGATGCAATAGGGCCCATATAGTGTTTGGGTCGTTGGACCCTTTCATACACTTAAATCCTCATGTTAGACTAGGATAGCAGTAAAAAAACTGGAGGAATCTGATGAACAAGACAGTCAAGACCTTAGTACTTGCCGTGGTTGTTGCGGCATTCGGCGGCAGTGCTTTCGCGTCCGACTGGTGCGGTTTTTTTAACGCGACCAAAGCGGAAAAGACAAAAGCCCTTGCATGCGCCATCAAAGGCGTCGGCCCCAAACTTGCCGACTGCATGATGGACAACAACATCGTAACCAACAAGCCCGACACGTGGTCGGACTTCAAGGCCATGATGAAGCGCGCCGATACCTATTGCCCCGGCGTGTACGCCAATGCCGTCGAGCGCTACGGCTCAGACAACAAGAGCGAGCTCTACGGTTCCGCTGCGGAAAGCTACGCCAAGCAGTCGCTTAAGCTCAACATCAACTACTCTTCCCGCAGCTCTGCCGAAGCAGACGGCCGCGCAATAGTAAAAGCACTTGCAAACCGCGGCATCAGCGCCGATTACAGCACAACCTACAACGGTCTCACCATAACCGCACGCACCAACTGGAAACTGATGCAGGTTGAAGGCAAAGGCTACGCAAACAAGGACCGTGCCACCCAGGCCGTCAACGATAAGGGAAATTACCTTGAAAGCCAGGGCCACAAGGTTGTCTGGTACTCCTACGGATACCAGCGGGATCTGGACAATACGTTCCTCATCCTCTATCTCTCCAAATAAGCAAGCCGCACAAAGCCCCGCCGCAAGGCGGGGCTTTTTTTATGTCCCCGCTTGCGCGCCGGAAAGCAAAGAGCCTATAATTTAAGTAAGAATTTTGCCGACGGAGGTACTTCATGGATATGAAAAGTTCGCAGGCCGTCACCGCGCTAATCCGCCTGCTTGAAGCCCGCGCAGACGACGCGGTAAAACAGTTTATCGATAAGAACCGGCCGGACGAAGCCGTCCTGCGCGAAATTTTCGTATATGCCGCGCGCAAGAACTGCCCGCAGCTATTGCAGTATTTTCTTGACCGGGGAACCGACGTAAATTCCCGCAACAAGGACGGCCGCACGGCGCTCATGTCGGCGGCGGCAAACGGTCATCTGGACATCGTGAAAATGCTGATTGAAAAAGGCGGAGACAAAAAAATCGCCGACAACGACGGCATGACCGCCCTGCGCTACGCGGTCGCAAACGAGCGGGACGAAATTGCCCGCCTTCTGAAGGCATAAGCCATGATACTTTCCATACAATCCCATGTGGCGTACGGCAGAGTGGGAAACCGTTCCGCGGTGTTTCCGCTTGAACTTACCGGCCACGAGGTCATAGCGGTCAATACGGTACAGTTTTCAAACCACACGGGCTACGGCGTGTGGCGGGGGGAAGTATTTACCGCCGCGCATATACGCGACGTTATCTCCGGAGTCGAGGAACGCGGAGCCCTGCAGTCCTGCGAAGCCATACTTTCCGGCTATACCGGCGCGCCTGAAATAGGCGAAGTGATTTTGGAGGCTGTAACAAAAATCCGCAGTAAAAACCCGTCCGCCGTCTACTGTCTCGACCCCGTTATGGGCGATTACGGGCGCGGTTTTTTCGTAAAGCCCGGTCTGCCGGAATTTTTCAGGGATAAGGCCCTTCCGCTTGCAAATATCGTTACCCCCAATCAGTTCGAGGCCGAGTATCTCTCCGGCATGAAGATATCTTCTTATAGCGATGCGGCCGAGGCCTGCCGCCGCATAAAAAAGCTGGGGCCGTCAGTGGTGCTTATCACAAGCTGCCTGCCGGATGACAAGGCAAACAGCCTATCGCTTTACCTGTCAGACAGCGCAGGCGACCATATTATGACGACGGACCGCATCCCCGTTTCGCCCGAGCCAAACGGCGCCGGCGACCTTACGGCCGCGCTGTTTCTCGGCAGGTATCTGGAAACAAAAAACGCCGTGACCGCGCTTGAACTTACCGTCAACGCCGTCTATGCCGTTTTCGAGTATACCTGCCGCGCAAAAAGCAGGGAACTGCGCCTTGTGGACGCGCGCTTTGACATAATGAAACCCGTCATCCGCTTCAGGGCACGCCCTGCCAATGCCATGGAGCCATCCGTAAACTGAACGTTTCAGGGCACTGCGGACTTCTAACCGGTAATTCGCAGAAACGGGCGGCATAGCAGTCCATAGCGCAAATGCTTAACCTTAGTGCTTCAGACAGTGCCTTTGCGCTACAGGCCATTTGCGAAAATCCGCTAAACAAAAAATTGCGACAGACAAAAAAAGACGGACGGGGAAAAAATCCCGTCCGTCTTTTTGCCAGTTCAAGTGAAATCAGTCAAAAGCCTTTTGAAACTTTTTATAATGGCCATAAGGCTTCATAAGTTCTTTGTATGCTGAGTACCCTTTATTCGGGGTCGCCAGCTGCGCTTTTAACATACGGGAATACAGCCTAAGCCTTGCCGCCGCCCGCATACCGCCAATGGTCTCAATACCGGTATAGACAGCGGTGGACAGTCCTTTCAGAATGGCGTTGATGCCCCAGCCCATTACATAGGCCTTGGTATATTCATAAATCAGCGTATTGACTATGTGCTCGGTGCAATCACCGCCACCGGGCAGGTATGACTTGCCGTCTGAAAGCATCGCCCCGTTAATGCGCCAGAACTCCTTGGACGCGCCCTTTACAATATGGCAGGGCAGGGAACCTTCGTTAGCTATCGGCAGCAGGCAGGTCACGGTGCCGTTCTGGGTTGAAATAAATTTGCCGTTCGGCTGCATGGTCTTTGAAAAAGACGAATAGAGCCTGTTTGCTTTTGCCAGCGCCATGCGCGCGGCAACAACGGTTGTCTTGTCCGTATAGTTCGGGAACACCACATGGGTACGGTCGCCGCAATATCTGCCGGACACCGCGCCGAAGTAGCGCAGGGCATTTTCAGCCTGTGCGAAAGTCGGATTTCCCGCTTCAAGTTTTGAGCCCAGCGCGTTAACCAGAGCGACTTCAAGCCCGAAAACGGACTGGTCGTCTTCGTCCTTTACCTTTTGCCGTCCTATGAAATCATGCGATTTTGCAAACCCCTGCAGTATCCGCGTTACGGCCGATACGGACTGCTGCGTGCTTATCGAGCCAAGGCCCAGAATCGCCGCGCGGCGCAGTTCATACTTATATCCGCTGTTGACGATAAGTCTGGAAAGGGCGTCTATTATTTCCTTGTTATATCTGTCATCCTTGCCCTGCGCCACCATGCCGAGCGTAATTGCGGCGAAACCGCGCACTTCCTCGCTTTCCGAATAATGCATGGCGTTTATTATTTCGCGCGGTATCCAAAACAGCAGCTTCTGGTCGGTTACAACGGGGTCCCGTCCGGTTCCCAGCATACCGAGTCCCTTTATGGCAAAAACCGCCATATCGGAATGAAGACGTGCACTTTTTGTAGCCGGACGATAGGAAGCCGTAACCAGCTTCATCATAAAATCGGCCTGCTTGTTGTAATCTCCCGGGAAAAGCACGTCAGGCGAAATAACCCTGTTGGGAATAACCTTTCTCACGCCAGAACGTATGGCGTCGGTCTTAGCGACAGGCACGGAAAACTTCTGCGCGTTTGCGGACACGCACAAAAGCAAAAGCGGCAGGGAAAGAATAAGTTTTTGCATAGGAACACCCTGTTTGGATTTTAAATATTACGGCTTACTCGGCTGACTGCCGCAACATACAGCACGAACGATTTCCCGTCCGTCCCTGTGAAATTTCATCCAGCTATTTCATCGCCTTTTCCAGCTTTTTATAGTGGGAATACGGCGCTTTGATTTTGTTTACGGTGGAAAGCACCTGTTTGGGGCCTTTCATGGCGTTGCCGACTATCTTTGAATACAGCTTAAGTCTTGCCACGCCGCGCATTCCGGCAATGGTTTCGATGCCTGTATATGCTGCAATGGAGAGACCTTTAACTATCAGACCAATGCCCGCGCCCATCACATAAGCCTTGGCATACTCATAAACCAGCGTGTTCAGAATATGCTGGGTGCAGTCTCCGCCGCCGGGCAGGTATGAACCGGGGCGGTAAATCATATCGCCGTTAATGCGCCAGAACTCCTTGGACGCACCCTTGACGACATAGCAGGGCAAAGCGCCTTCGTTTGCGATTGGCAGCAGGCAGGTAACCGTGCCAAGCTGACGGGAGACTACAGTGCCGTCGGCCATTTTAACTTTGCCGAAAGACGAGTACAGCTTGTTTGCCTTCGCCAGTTCCATGCGGGCGGCAATAAGGATAGTCTTGTCGGTGTACTTGGGATAGGTAATATAGGTGCGGTCTCCGCAGTATTTGCCTGAAACTGCACCATAATAGCGCAGTACTTTTTCAGCCTGCGCGGCCACGGGATTGCCGGCCTCAAGTTTGGAACCCAGCGCATGCACTATCGTGGCTTCCAAACCCCAGGTTGAGTTGTCGTCTTCGTCGCGGACCTTATCGCGTCCTATGAAATCGTGGGATTTCGAAAACTCCTGCAGCAGATTGGACATCGCGGAAACGGCAGCCGGAGTACTTATGGACCCAAGTCCAATAACCGCGGCGCGGCGCAGGTCGTACTTACAGTCCGTATTGCGCACGGTTTTATAGAGGGAGCTGATGATTTCCTTATTGTAGGCGTCGCTCTTTCCCTGCGCGACCATGCCCAGCGTGACTGCGGCAAAACCGCGGACATCCTCGCTGTCGGAATAATACATGGCATTGATTATTTCGCGGGGAATCCAGAACATAAGCGTCTGGTCGGTGACCACGGGAGTCTTGCCCGTGGACAGAATACCCAGACCTTTTATCGAATATATGGCAAGCCAGGGAGCGACACGGGGGCCTTTATCCGACAGTCTGTAGTAGGAGGAGACTAAATTCATAAGATAATCGGCCTGCTTGTTGTAATCGCCCGGGAAAAGCACTTCCGGCGAAGTTATTACAGGCTTTACAACAATACGCGGCACGGTGGAGCGTATGTTATCCTGCACTGCGGGCTCGGGCATAAACCGCTGCTGCTGGGCGCTTGCCGAACCGCACAGGATGAGAAGCGACATAAAAGTGAAAATCTTTTTCATAACTGTATCCTGTCCTATAAGGATTAATGTTTCTCTATATACTATTATTGATCTGCCATACACGGGCAAGGCCCAAAAGACCTATTTTTATGCATATTTTGGAGAAAGACCCGTTTTTTCGCAAATTCCCCTTTGCGGCTTTACGCCTGCGTTCCGGTCTTTCGTCCAAAGGTAAAAACAGCGCGGAAACAAAATTGGGCCATATATTAACGGCATCTCCGGTAAAGTCTTTCATCTCGCACCCCCAACATAAAAGTTAAGCCTTGATGGGGGGGGAAAATTACACCACGCAATTATAGGACAGCACCATCTATCATCCCTTCCCGCCTTCGGTCACAAACACGCTTCCCTACCCTAATTTTGCCGCCGCACATAAACCGGACAATCTGTTTTTGCCTGCCAAACCATGTAACAACTACCGGACAAACCACGTTATACCTGATGCCTTTTCCAAATAGTTATTTAAGGAACCGACATTGCCCGCGGCAAAATACTTATAGTTATTTTATGTTTTTCCTCCGGCCGGAAAGGACACCACGCAAGCGTTTTGAAACATCATAAAACTTCCATTTTCATCCGCACTTTTCAGGGCAGGACAATGGTTCATAAAAATTTCGTATTAGCCAATTTAACGCGTTTCATAACCTTTATGAAGTAATTGCGGAGTAATTTTCTCCGCCGGTCCGCGCCCGCATATACCGACGGGAAAGTGTCACTTTTTTAAAACCGCTCTTGACTTTTCGTATCATATCTGATACAATCTGTTCAGACAAGGGGAGCCGTCACACAGCCGGAACCGTCCCGCCTAAAAAGCGCGGCGGTCCGCCAAGAGGGCAGTGTGATGGTAATTAAAATTTCAGGCGGTGCAAACCGCCGCATGGCCGCAAGGCCTTCGCAAAAACAGCAGTGCGCCGCAGGTTTGCGCGCGCAAAAGCCGCATCTTAACAAGTCGTCCGTCCAGCCGCGCAAAAACGGCACCGGCACACGCATAACCGCGTCCGCACATAAACCCGCGCCGCTTCACGCGCACGGCGCCGCGCGGCAAAAAACCAAAATATCAATATCAGCAACCGCCGCCGCATCCCGCGCGGCGCACCCCGCCATTCCCATAATAAAGGAAAAACACGCAGGCAAAAAAGCTGAATGTCAGCACAAAAAACGCGCAGATGCCTCCTCACCCGCAAACACAGCCGCGCCGCAAAATATCCAGCCGCTTCCTTCTATAAAAGCAAAACCGGCGGCGCGCGCGGCAAAACCGCGCAAAACCCAAGCAGCAAAACCGGAGCCCGAAATTCCTCAGCAGCCGGCCAGCTTTGCGGCCTGCGCGGGCAAACCAAACGAAAACTCCGCGCCAAACTTTACGCCGGACGAACTTCGTTTTCTCTCGCTCGTCGCCGAGACCTTGAGTCTTACGGCGGCGGCGCGTAAAAGCGGGCTCTCGGCCCGCCTTTTTGACCTGCTGGAAACGGACTGCGCCTTCAGCGCGGGCCTCGACAGACTTATAAACCGCCTGCTTGAGCACGCCGCCATAGACACCGCGCTCAAGGGAAATTCCGCCCTGCTTACCCTGCTGCTTACAAACCGCCTCGCCGGTAAATACCGTCCGCGCAGGGAAAGCGGCGAAACGCCCGAAATACCGCACATCATTTTTCTGGGCGCGGAGGGGGGACGCGATGCCTGAAATCACTCCCGCAACTACGTCAGTGTTTACGGCAAACCTCGCCGCGCAGGCCCGCACCGTGGTAAACATAGGCGGCGCGCGCTCGTCAAAATCGCACAGTCTCGCCCAGCTGATGATAATGAAACTTGTAAACGAGCCGGGCGCGCAAATCGGCATCACGCGCAAAACCATGCCGGCCCTGCGCATGACGGCCATGCGCCTAGTCCTGCGGCTGCTAAAGGAATACCGCGTCTACCCGCTTGGCCGCCACAGCCGCACGGAGGATTACTTCGAGTACAACGGCGGGCGCATCCAGTTCTTTTCTCTCGACGACCCCGAAAAAATAAAAAGCTCGGAGTTCAATTACCTCTGGCTTGAGGAAGCGTCGGAATTTACGCGCGAGGACTACACAACCCTGCTCACCCGCCTTTCGGCGCGCTCGGCAGACGGCGCAAAAAACCGCATGTACCTTACGCTCAACCCGACCGACTCAACCGGCTGGATACGCACAAAACTGCTCTCCGAGCCCGACACTCAGGTCATCCATTCCACCTACCGCGACAACCGGTTTCTAAGCTCCGGTTATACGCAGATACTGGAAAACCTCCGCGCCACCGATGAAAACGCCTACCGCGTTTACGCCCTCGGACAGTGGGGCCGGACGCAGGGCCTAATCTACACGCACTACACCCAGTGCGACGCCCTGCCCGAAAATTACGACGACCGTTTTTTCGGCCTCGACTTCGGCTATAACAACCCCACCGCGCTCGTGGAAGTGCGCACCAAGGACACCTGTCTTTACATCCGCGAACTCATCTACGAAACCGGTCTCACGAACACCGACTTAAAGGAAAAACTGCTGGCCTTTGACCTTTCCGGCCTAGCCCTTTACGCCGACAGCGCCGAACCCGACCGCATAGCCGAACTTAACGAAGCCGGACTTACCGTCTATCCGGCGGACAAGGCGGTAAAAAACGGTATCGGTCTGCTGCAGTCGTCAAAACTCTTCGTTACAAAAAGCAGTCCGAACCTGTTAAAGGAACTGGCGTCCTACCGCTGGAAGGCCCTGCCCTCCGGCGAAATGACCGACGAGCCCGCCAAGTTTAACGACCACGCGCTCGACGCCCTGCGCTACGCGGCCTACACGCACACAAAAAGCGGCGGCGACCCCGCCTTAACGATATTTTGAAAATCAACCGGAGGAAAACAATGAACCTGTTAAGCAAGCTGTTTGCCGGAAAGAAGGAAGAGGAAAAAGCGCTCGGTGCGGTGTTTCTGTCGGGTGAAAGCGGCACGCGCCTGCCGGAGCCGTCATCGGGCGCGTACACAAGCTACGTCCGCGCTTACGCAGACAAAGCGTGGGTCTACGCCTGCGTCTCGGTAATCACCGACGCCGTGTCGGGCGCGGACTTTACCCTGCGCGACGCAAGCGGCAAAAACATTCCCGACCACCCCGCCCTGCGTCTTTTGTGGAAGCCCAATCCTGCCATGTCGGGCCGCACGCTGAGGCAGTGGATTTCGGGCTCGCTCGAGCTTACCGGCAACGCCTACATTCTAAAGGATGCCCGCAGCCGGGGCGGCGCGCCGCGCGAGCTTTACCCGCTGCTGCCAAACCTCGTTGAAATAGTTCCGGGCGGCGACGCCCGCCATCCCGTCGACGGCTACCGCTACCGCGCCGGCGGCCAAACCGTCCTTTATCCCGCCGAGGACGTCATCCATATAAAGTACTTTAATCCGGCGGATTTTTTCTACGGTCTCGCCCCGCTTGCCGCCGCCCGCCACGCGGCCGACACTTTAAGCGCGGCGGAAACCTACAACCGCTCATTCTTCGACAACTCGGCCACCATATCAGGGATATTGTCCACCCCGAACAAGCTTGACGAAGCCGCCCGCAAGCGCATCATGGGCGCGTGGCTTGAGCGCTACCGCGGCGAAAAGAAAGCCCACCGCGTGGCCCTGCTTGAGGGGGGACTCAGCTGGCAGAGCGTCGGCATCTCGCAGAAGGATATGGATTTTATCGCCGGAATGAAGCTCAACCGCGAAACGGTGCTGGGCATCTTCCGGGTCCCGCCCGCCCTCGTGGGGCTGTTTGAGCACGCGCCGCAGTTCAACACCAAGGAACAGCAGAAAATATTCTGGCAGACCTGCGCAGGTCCCAAACTTACCCTTCAGCTCGAGGCGCTCACGGAATTTCTCCTGCCGGACTTTCCGGGCGGGCGGGACCTCTACTTCGCGCCGGACTTTTCGTCGATAAGTTCCCTCAGGGAATCGGAATACGAAAGGGCCGAGGCGGCGCAAATCTATCAGGAAATGGGTTTTACGCGCGACGAAATCATCGACGCGCTGGGCCTGCCCTTCGGAAAAAGCGCGCAGACCAAATACACGGAGGAACAATGAAGACACTGGGAACCAGAAGAAATCCCGCGGTCAAACTGCTGGCCATAGAAGCGGCCAAAATCAGCACGGCCGACGGCAAACTGCGGCTCGAGGGCTACGCCAACACAAAAAACCGCCCCGACCGCTACGGCGACATACCGGCCCCCTATCCGGCCCTGCGCGACTTCGTTTACGAACTAGGCGAATTCCGCAAAAATCCCGTCCTGTTAATCGACCATGTAAACGCCGTCGACCACATAGCGGGCTCGGTCACGGAGGCGAGGGAAGACGCCAACGGCCTTTACTTTGTCGCCGAGTTTTCCGACTCCGACCTTCCGCTTATAAAGCACGCCCGTCAGGTCTACGGCGAGGGTCACGCGCGGGGCATCAGCATAGCGGGACAGTTTCATTATGAAAACCCCACAAATCCCGACCAGCTCACGCTTGCCGAGATTTACGAAATCTCGCTCGTGGCTGTGCCCGCCGACCCCGACGCCTCCGCGCAGGCCATGGAAAAAGCCCTGCGCGACACGGGCCTTGCCCGTCTTGCCGGAGAACTCGACACGCTTTCCGCCGCCGTCGCGGCAGGAAATATCTAACAAACCCAAAGGAGAAGAACAATGAACGAATACGCACAGGTGATGAACTCCATAACGGAACTGCGCCGCACGCTGGAAAACCGCCTTCAGGACTGCATTACGGCCGACAAGGCCGAAAAGCTGGCCGAAGCCGCCGTCGAAAAACTGCACGGCCGCCCCGCCGCCAAGGCCCTGCTGCCCCAGACCAAAGAGGACGTGCTTGCCCGCGCGGCGGCCTTCCGCCACTCGGCAAAAAACATCCCCGAAACCCCGTGGACCTCGGCCTACGGCGCAAAGTTCGGCGGCATGAGAAACTTCCTCGCCGCCGCAAAAAGCCGTCATCCTCTTCTTGAGGAGACCAAGGCCATGGGCGAAGGAACCGGCGCGGCGGGCGGCTACCTCGTTCCGCAGGACTTCACCGCCGAGGTCATCCGCCTTGCAAACGAAGCCTCGCCCATCCTTCAGCACGCCAACATCATCCCGATGAGCACGATGAAGCGCACCATCCCGCGCCAGATAGGCAACGTGGCCGTCGGCTGGGCAAGCGAGGGCGCGTCCCGCGCGGTCACCGCTCCCACCTTCGGACAGATTGAGCAGGTGGCAAAAGTGCTCGGCGCGGTAATCAAGTGCTCCGACGAGCTCATCCGCGACAGCGCCATAAACCTCACCGCCTTCCTCTCCGAACTGGTGGCCGAGGCCATGGCTCTTGAAACCGAACGCGTCGCGCTCTGCGGCGACACCGCCTCCGGCGATCCGTTCGACGGCGTGTTAAACGCCTCCGGCATAACCACCGTCAGCATGGCCGGAAGCGCCGTCTGCTTCGACGACGTGGCCGACCTCGTGTTCTCCCTGTCCGACGCCTACGCTAACGAAGGCACCATCGTCATCTCGCGCACGGGCCTTAAAAAACTGCTCAAGCTCAAGGACACGACCGGCGATTACATCTGGCAGCCGCCCTCGGGCGATATGCCGGCCACGCTGTGGAACACGCCGTATCTCATCAGCTCCCAGCTGCCCGCAAACCTCGGCACCGGCTCCGACCTCACGCCCGCGCTCTTCGGCCGCTTCGACAAGTACCTCATCGTCTCTCCGCGGCAGGAGCTGGAGGTGAAGGTCTCGCAGGACGCCGCCGACTGGCAGTCCGGCGCGCTCGAATCCGCGTTCATGGCCGACCAGACCTGGATGCGCTTTACGCAGGCCATGTCTGTAAACGTGGCCTACGGCGGAGCGTTTGCAAAGCTGCTGTTTAAATAGGAGGCCCTGTGGCAAAATTGCACTTCTACAAAATCAAAAAAGCCTTCTGCGGCTATCCCGCGGGCACGGTGGTGCAGTTTTGCGAAGGGGACGCGCGCGAACTGGCGCGGCTGGGCCTCGTCGAGAAACTGAAAGCCGTAAAACCGCGCGCCAAGCGCGGCAAGTAAAAGCCATGCGGCGGGCGGGCAAAAACCCGCCCGCCGCAAAGAGGAAAACAAAATGACACTCTCAGCATACGCAGTAACCACTCCGGCGGCCGCAGCGGCCTACATAGGCGAGGCGGCGCAGGACCGCGCCGACGTAATGGAAGCCGTTATAAACGCCGTCAGCGAGGGCATAGAAAACTACACGGGCCGCCGCTTCGTCACCCGCGAAATCTCCGCCGAGCCGCACGACTGCGAAGGCCTGCTTCTTCTGGACCATTATCCCGTAACGGCCATAAGCGGAGTTATGCTCGACGGCCGCTCCGTGACCGACTACACGGCCGACGTAAAAAGCGGCCTGCTCACCCGCCCCGGCGGCTTTCACGGCGCGGCGCTTGTCACCTACACGGCTGGCTACGCCGCCGACGCGGGCAGCGTTCCGCAGGACGTGCAGCTTGCGGCGTGGCTATGGTCGGCCGCGCTTTTGGAGGCGGCCCGCTCGCAGAAAAGCGAAAGCCTCGGCGACTACTCCGTAACCTACACCGAAGCCGGTCCCCTGCCGCCGCAGGCCGCCGCTCTGCTCGAACCCTACAGGACGAAAAGCGTATGAGCTTTAAAAAACTTCTCACCGACACCTGTCACCTCGAACAGCTATCCATCACGCAGGACGCCGAAACCGGCGCGCCGCAAAGCGTCTGGACCCGCGCGTTAAGCGATGTGCCCTGCCGCATCGCCCTTAGCTCGGCGCAGACCTCGCACACCAAAACGCAGGAATACTGCGGCGTGCGCGGCGCGGCCTACATGGAAGGAAACGAGGTGCTTCTTGCCGGAGTCTGGCGTCTTGTAAGCAACGAGCGCACCTTCGCCGTCGAAGGCGTGTCAGACATGGGCTCCAAGGGCCGCTACATGACGCTGTATTTAAGCGGGGAGGGCGTATGCTGACGGCCCGCATAAGCATGAGCGGCAGTCCGCAAAAGCTCGGCGAAAGCATACGCGCGGCGGTAACAAAAAACGCGGAAGCCACGGCCGCCGAAATGACGGTCGAGGTAAAGCAAACCCTGTCCGTTCCCGCACAAAGCGCAAACGGCAAAACGGAAAGTTCCGCGCCGTTTACCGCGCCGCGAATGCGTACCGGCAAGCTGCGCGACAGCGTGGGCTTTACCGTCGAGGGCAACGGAAGCGCGCTGACCATGCAGGCGGGAACGTTTGAAGACGCGCCCTACGCCCGCCAGCTGGAGTTCGGCACCGCGCACATGCTGCCACGCCCGTTTCTCATTCCCGCGCTGGTCAAATACGCCAAAGTGCTGGCCGACAGGGTAAAAGCGGTCTGCGGGGAGGCAAGATGATAATACCCGAAACAACAGCCCTGCTCGCGGCCGACAGTGCGCTAAAAACGCTTCTGGGTGCAAAAACCGGCGACACGAAAATATACCCGCTTCTTGCGCCGATGACAGCGCGCCCGCCCTACGTCGTACTGCGCGCAAGCGGCGGCGCGGCCGACGAGTACACGCAGGATGAAAGCGTAACTATCGAAGTGACGGCCGACGACTTCGCCGCCATAAGCAAAATAAGCGCCCGCGTCTGCGCCGCGCTGGAAGCAAAGCGCGGCACAACCGGCAGGGTCTTTTACGCACGCCGCATAGGCGTAACCGACCTTGCCGACGAAAGGATGCGCCCGACGCGCGCCCTTTCCTATCTCATGCGTTTTATCTGACGGAGGAACATATCATGGCCACAACCACCAACATAGTAATCGGAATGCAGAGCGAAAACACCCTTAAAATAGGCGCCTACGGCGCGGCCGAAACCGCCGCGACCGACGCAGGACTTTTAAAGGGCGGCATCAGCATCGAACACGACGAAACCCACCATGAGGTAAAGGTCGATCAGGCCCTCGGCGTCGTCCAGCGCATCACCACCGACGAAAGCATGAAGGTGAAAGTGACTCTGGCCGAAAGCACGCTGGCAAATCTCGCCCTTGCCTTCGGCTACGGCGGCGACAGCGTTGCAAACGGGCAGTTTTCCTTCGGCGGCAGAAATGCCGACACGCCCCGCACGCTCTACATAAACGTAAACGGCCCCGCCGGAGCTACGCGCAAATACGTTTTCTGGAAAGCCCTGCCCTCCGGCAAAACCACCCACGCCTACAAAAAGGACGGCGAAACCGTCTGCGACGTGGAGTTTGAAATACTTACCGACCTTACAAAAACCGCCGGCTCGCGCTTCGGCACAGTAACCGACACGGCGGCGGCATAAGGAGAAATGATGAACGCTCTCGATATTTTAGTACCGCAAACAAAACGGGCAAAGCTGTTCGGCCGGGAAATTGAAATCGGTCCGCTTACGCTCGGTAACACCATAAAACTGGCGCGCGCCATAGCGCGCGCCAAGGCCTCCATAGACCACCTGCCAAAAGACGCGGGCGACGCGGCTGTGCTTGCCGAACTGCTTGCCTGTGCCGGAGCTGACGGCGCGGCCGATATAATCAGCGCCCTTACAGGCGCGGAGCTTGGCGCGCAGGAGCGGGAAAAGATTCTTTACATGCCGCTAGCTGAAGCCGCCGCGCTCATGCAGGCCGTCTGCGAGGTCAACGACTTTCCGGCCCTCGGCTCGGCTTTCAGCTCGGCGCTGGAGACCCTCAAAGGGCGGACGCCCTCTCCCGCGCAATAGGCTATGTGGCGTCGTCATACAGCGTAAGTCCGGACTATGTACTTGGTAAAAGCCCCGCCTGGCTCTGCTGGGCGTTTGACGCCGCGCAAAGCCGCGGCGGGGCGCAGATAACGGAGGCCACGCCGCAGACACTGGCGGCCATGGGCCTTGGAGGGTTATGAGCGAAACCGCAGGCAGTTTTCTTGTGGAACTTGTGTCCGTGTTCAACGGCGACGGCTTTACCGCCGCCCAGAAAAGCATGGACAAGACAAAGACCGCCGCCGGCAGCCTTACCGACGCGCTCGACGAGCTGGGCAAGCAAAATCCCGGCGCGTCGCGTGCGGCGCAGGATGCCGCCACGGCGGCGCAGTGCGAGGCCATACGCCGCGAGGACATGGCGCGCGAGGAATACGCGCAGTCCTACCGCGGCAGGCTTTTTGAAAAATTCTTCGGCACGGTACGCACTGGCCAGCAGGCCTGGGACCGTGACAGCCAGCACTCAAACAGCGAACGTGCGGCAAATAACCGCGCCACTCTTCTGCAAATGGAGCGCGACTGGGAAAAGAGCGCCAACACCATAGCGGGCGGCTGGCGCGAGGCCATGACCATAGTGGAAACGAAGGGTTCGGACTGGACATCGAAATTCCTTAGCATGACCGACTCGGCAACCTCCGGCGCGACCACCGCCATAAAGGCGTTCTTTACAAAATCGTCGGACAGCTTCATGAAACTGGAAACCCTCGTGACCGGCGTTTTCGACGCCATACTTACCGCCTTCCTTGATATGGTGGCGCAGATGGCGGCGAAGGCGGCGATACTGTCGGTATTCAAGGCGATGGGTCTTTTTTCCGGCGGCATTTTTGAAACGGTGGTGGGGGGACTTTTAGGCTCGCGTCAGACTGGCGGTTCAATCGACCAGACCGGCCCCTACCTGCTGCACGCGGGGGAATATGTTTTGCCGTCCAACGTGGTAAGCGCGATAAAAACCTCGTCGGCGCAGTCGGGCACGCTGGCGGCGGCCGGAGCGGGCGGAGGGGCGGTAAACATAACGGTAAGCCCCACGGTAAATTTCAGCGGCACGGCATCGGAGGCCGATGCCCGCCGCGTGGCCGAACAGATAACGCAGGCGACAAAACGCGGCGTAAGCTGGGCGGTCGAGCTCGCCAAGGTAACGGCCCGCGTGGCCGCGCTTAGAAGCGGGGAGGCCGCGTTATGAGCGACAAAAGTCTCGAACTCTGCACGGAAAATCTGACGGTCAGAAAAGCCGCGCTTGCGGCCACAAGCGGCGCTGACCTTCTCTACGCGCTAAAAGATTCAGGAACCGACACTTTCTGGCAGTCGCAAAACTCCGCAAGCGGCGCGACCGAAACAATAACTCTGACATTCACCGATGAGTACGGCGCGCCGTGCGCGGCCGTTATTGACCGCATAGTTTTGCAAAACACCAACGCGGCAAAAATATCCGCGCAGTATACAAACTCCGACGGTGAAACAGTCGCTATAGCCGAGGCGGCCTTATCCGGCCTCAGCACGAACGAGGCGCGCATCGCGCTGGACTCGCCCATAAAGGCCGCCGCGCTCATGCTCACCATTGAAAGCACGCAGGACGGCGGCGAAAAAAAACTGGGCGGACTGCTGGTTACAAAATCGCTCTGCACACTCAGCGCATCCACAACGCTTGAGCGCAGCGATTACTGGCGCACGGGAAATTTCTATACGGCGGACGGCAGTCTTGTCCTCTGGCGGGAATATGCCCGCGCCGCCGCCACATTAAGCGTAAAGGAAATGGCAAGGGAGCAGTCGCGCGCCATACGCCTTGCTCTGGAAGAAAGCCCGTATCTATGCATTCTGCCGGGCGCGGATTACCACGACGGCGCGGCCGCGCACTACGCCGTCACAAGCGCGCCGCGCGAGTATTACGACCCGCGCACCGGCCTGTGCGAACTGACCCTTGAACTGAGGCAAAGCTGATGAAAACCTACCGCAAACAGATCATGCTTTCCGTGCGCAAATGGGACGGCTCGGCCTACGTTTTGCAGGATGAGCGGGACATTACGGCGGAGCTAAAGGAAATCTCCTCCATAAAATGGAAGCTCGACTGGGAAAGCTACGGGCTGTGGAACGCCTCCAACTGCACCATTGCGCTGAGAAATGACCATAACCGCTTCCGCGAGGGAATTGGCTATCTAGCGGGCGGCGGCATACTCCACGGCGCGCAGGTACGCGTTCTCGGCGGCGAAAGCGGCGAAACGCTTACCACGCTTTTTACCGGCACAATCACCGCCGACCCGGTATATGACATGGCGGCACGCACTGTCACTGTCACCGTCTGCGGATTTACCGAGCAGTTTTCCGACGTAAGCGCGGAAAACCTCAGCATTCTTGTCGAAAACGAACAGCACGCCGGAGCGTTTACGGACATGACAACATCCGGAACGGGCGTAGGGATAATCGACTCCGTAAAACGCGGAGCCACGGCCTTAGGCGTATCCGGCGCGAAGGTGCTTTCAAGTTCCTCCGACTACAGCACGGCAAACCTCAACACAAAGGACTCCGGCGCCACAATCACTCCGGCGGAAGCCCTGTCTTCGGAGGAATCGCTGTGGGTCACCTACCGCCGCTGGCATCAGGACAAGACCATAGAATGGCTGGCCGACGGGCTCTGCACGGTGGCCGGAATAACGAAAAAGCGCATCTCTCCGGCCGTGTTTGCAAACGACGTGTGCAGCACTTTTTCGCAGGCCGACGCGGACGACTTTGCCGATGACACGCTTTACCGCGCGGCCGATTCCGACGGAAACATAGTAATCGCCGACGGCTTTCCGGCCGCGCTGTCATCAGGCTGGACAATAAACGAAGACGACCCCGGAAATCTTGAAATCACCGCCTCCGGCGTGTCCGGCCTCAGCATCACGCAGGCCGATATGTGGCACAGCGCCTACGCCGCCCAGCCGCTTGCTTTCGGCACATGGCAGTTTGCAACAACCCCGTATGAACTGTCGGATGGAAAAATGCTTGTTTACTGCGTGTCCGATTCGCAAAACCGCGCCGAGGCAAACGGCTACGCGCTGGAACTTACCCTCGCAAACGCAAACACCGCAGTCATAAGAGTTTACCGCTCCGACGCAGGCGCGCTTACAAAGATGGGCGAGTCTAAAGTCCCGCTCTGCTTCGAGTCGTCAAAGACCACCGTACGCGTTTCGCGCGACGAAAACGGAGTCTTTCGCGCATGGGCTCTAAACCAGAACCGCGGATGGTTCGGCTTCGGGGAAATCTGCACGGACCTAAAGTACAAAACATCGTCATATATGCTGGCCGCTCTGCACAGACGCGGCTACTTCTATTCCTTCTGCGCCGATGCCCAGGCGGCCACCGGCTGCGGCGGCTACAACCCGCTGGCCACCTGCACAAGTCCGGAAATCGACGCGACGGCAAGCCTCGTAAAATGGGGAACGCTGCGCGCCTCGCAGGAACGCCCGCAGGACACCGCCACGACAATATACTGGCGGCAGCGCGCGGCGCAAACCGACGACTGGGGCGCATGGACTGCCGTTCCCGACGACGGCACGGTCACTGCCGACAAACGCTACCTGCAGCTTAAATGGGAAGGCCGCAGCGGCCAGTCGCATTACTACACGCCATCGCTTCTTCAGTGGGCGCTTGATTACTACACCTCCACGGTGACAGTACCGCTTGCAAACATGAGCGGCCTCAATGCGCTTTCGGCGCAGGAAGAGCTTGCCGCGCTGTGCGCCTACGAAGTGGGTTTTGACGGGGAAGGATACTTTCTGTTTCGTCCCCGCACGGGCGGCGCGGCCGCCCCGGTGGAAATAGACGACTCTCAGATAGTGGAAATAACCTCCCTTACCGACGGCTGCGACCGCGTGAAAAACGTTGTGCGCGCCACCTACGGCGATTATTACGCAGAGGCCACTTCCCGCACGCTGGGCATGACGCGGCCAGACACCATAGACAGGCTGGGTCAAAAGGTTCTGGAAGTACGCTCTGGAAATCTTCTGGCGGCCGATAACGCAAACCTCGCTCAGGCGGTCGCGCCCACGGTCTGCGCCTACACGGCGGCGGCGCGGCGAAGGACCACGCTTACCACGCCGTTCATGTCCGGCATTACGCTTGGCACGCGCGTTAAAGTGCTGGCGGGGCAAAAGGAAGTTACGCGCCTTTGGAAATGGGGCGACCCCGCGGCGGCATATTCCGGCGCGGGACTTTCGTTTTACACCACGGACACCGCGTCGGCGAAACTGCTTTTGTACGGCACGCTCATGCGGGTGGAAGGAATCGAATACGATCTGGAAAACTGGCAGTGCACACTTAACCTTACGGAGGAAATCTGATGGCGCACCCGACGACGATACAAAACGGCGACATCCCCGACGCTTCCAAGCTGATGGCCTGGTTTGACTGGCTTGCGGCAGGGCGGGGCATAACCGCCGCGACTTACGCGGAGTTACAGGAAACGGCGGCGGCCTCTCCGGCCGAACCGTTCGACTGCTGGGCCACGGACAAGAAACTGCGGCTCTTTTACTGCGGCGACGCAACGCAGGGCGACGAAGGCTTTTTCGTCCTGGCGGGCGGCGGCGCAATCGACAAGGAGGACAATTAAATGAACAGACTGCTTCTTATATTTTCGCTGTGTGCAGCCGCGACGGCGGCGCAGGCCGCGCCATACTGGGGCGTTGCGGTTTCAACCGGCGCGGGCACGGCCACGGCCGCGCTTGCGGGAACGCTTAAGGTTTACGCCTCTACCGCAGCGGCCTCGCCGGTCATAGCCGTCAGCGGAAAAACGGGAAAAATAACGGCAGCCTCCGCCGCGCTTTCAGGCACGCTTACGGTAAGTTCCACGACGGAAGTGCAGACCGCCGTGCTCTACAGCACCATGAACGTGTACGGCTCACTGCGGTTTGAAGACTATGCGGTTACTCATCCGAGTGCGTTCAAGATTGACCTCAGCACCGCCTATAATGCCATGCGCATCGGCAATAACGTGTGGGGCGGACAGTGGGGCAACTCCGCCTGGGCAAATATATCCGGCGCGAAAATCGACCTTGGAAACGGCGCCGCCGAAAGCCAGACATACACGACCATGGCTAACCTGACCAACGCCGCGGCAGCACAGCAGTTTACATCACGACTGGCGGCAGGCAACACCACGGCCGACGTGTTCCGGTGGAACGCCAGCAAAAACGGCATCACGACCGACACCGCCCTCTTCGGCATGAACAACAGCTATAACGTCTACGCACGATACGGCCTTTCCGCCGCAAGCATGACGGTGACAGGCGGAGCAATCAGTATTAACGGACTGGACTACTCCATGCCCTCCGCGCGAGGCGCGGCGGCAACGGTGCTTTCCGAAAACGGTTCAGGGGGGCTCTACTGGCAGAGCATGGGCGCGCTTTCAAATCCTCCCGGCACGGTAATAACCTTCGTATCAAGCGCCTGCCCCGGAGGATATCTGACGGCGGACGGCACGTCAGTATCGACGGCGGCTTACGCAAATCTGTTCTCGGTAATGGGCTACACCTTCGGCGGCTCCGGCGGCAGTTTCAATCTGCCCGACCTGCGGGGCTACTTCGTGCGAGGTTATGACAGCGGCGCGGGCAGGGATTCCGGCCGCGCCTTCGCCTCCGTGCAGACCGACGCATTTCAGGGGCACTATCACGCCAACAATCCCGATTCCGCCACCCAGTACATAAATTATGCAGGCGGCGGAACGCAGGGCTGGTCCGGCGGAGGAAATTATCAGGGCGGCATATACAGTTTGACAACCACGGGCGCGCCCGCGCCCGACACCGCAAACGGCACGCCCCGCACGGCGGCCGAAACCAGACCTAAAAACATCGCGCTGCAGTACTGCGTGAAATACTGAAACGCAAGGAACGCATATGACACTCACCAACTACGGCCGGAGAAGTTTATGAACGAACTGCTTCTGACCACTCTGGTAAGAATCGAGGCCGAGCAAAAAAGGCAGGGAGAAAAGCTGGCCCGCATGGAAACGAAACTGGATTCCTGCGGCCTGCGCTGTTCGGAAAAAGCGGAAAACGCCGACGGGCGCATAACGGCGGTGGAACATACCTTAAACGGCGGGGCCGACATTGCGGGTCTCGCCGAGGAAGTGCGCACGCTAAAGCACCGCTGGGCCCTGCTTACGGCGGCGGGCTCGCTGGCCATGACGGCCTTTCTGCATTTTCTGCCCGACGCGCTGAAACTGCTGGCTAAAAAAACGGGGGGACAATGACGCTAAAGGAAATATGCGACCGTACTGCGGCAGACATCTCCCTTGCCCCGCGCACCACGGGCGGCATTACCGTCACCTTCTGCAACGTGGCATTCAGGCATATAGCGCAAGCCCTTGGCTGTGCGGATTTTCCGGCCAGCCTCTGCGCTAACGACATGATAGGCCTGATAAGCAAAAACTGGATTCGCGCGGACGCGGGGCAGGCACAGCGGGCCGCGCTTGCAGGCCGTCTTGCGGCGGCCTGCAAAAAAGGCAACACGCACGGGCATATAGCGGCGGTATATCCCGCACCAATGCAGTACAGCGGTACTTTCGGCAAAAACGTACCGCTGGTGGCAAACGTCGGCAGACAAAACGGCATAATGCGCGTCTCGCAGGCGTTTTCGGCGGAACCGGATTACTACATCCGCCCGGCATGAAATAAAGGAGAGAAAAAAATGGATACTGAAACCATGGCAAAGGAAGTGCTGGAAGAGGGAAAGGCTGTGTTCTCCCGCATAAAAACCATACACGGCATAGACGGCGCGCTGTCCGCCCTGCCCGAAGTGGTTAAGGCGGTGGAGGCAAAAGCCGCCGCCGTATGCGGCCTTTCGGGAGAGGAGAAAAAGGAACTGGCGGTCGAAATTATAAACGCGCTTGTTGATATTCCCTACCTGCCGGAATCACTTGAGGCAAAACTCATCGGCTTCGGCGTGGATGCGGCGGTTGCCGCGCTTAACAAAATCTTCGGCAAGAACTGGCTGGAGAGCTCCACCGCAGCCGCGCAGGCCTGACGCACAGCCGCACGCACAGACAAAACCCCCGCTTTTTGCGGGGGTTTTGTTGTTTTAAGCATGTGCAAAACGGCGGCGGCAATCGCTATGTATTTCCGTCTTAAAATCTTATTAGGGGAACAGTTCCATGCGTTGCGGACATATAAGGAGCGGCTAAAGCAAACGGTTCCGGTTCTCTCCGCCTGCCGCAAAAACACTGAGTAAATAAACAAGCGTATTGTGTTATTTCAAAGGAACGGACAGGTATCAGAAATCCGTGCTTCGGCGGGACTGTTTTATGGCGGAATGGCGTTTTTTGCTGTCTAACCGCCGCAGTTTGGAACCATAGGTTGGGCGTGTGGCATGACGGCGTTTTGGGGGGCGCAGGGCGCGGGTTACAAGCTCGGCAAGACGGGCGCGGGCGGCCTGCCTGTTCTGCTCCTGAGTGCGGTACTCGGTAGCTTCAATAAGTATGTCGCCGTCGGCGGTAAGCCGGTCTCCGGCAAGCTGTTTAAGCCGCTGGGCCGCCTCGTACGAAAGGCCCGAAAGAGCCACGAAAAACCGCAGCTGCACGGCAGTTGCCACTTTGTTTACGTTTTGTCCGCCATGGCCGCCGCTGCGCACGAATTTTTCCTCGAACGAACCGGCGGGCGGGTTATAAAATTCGCCCATGGTTAAATTCTAGCAAAAGAAAGGGTCCGGCACGGAAGGTCAGAACGCCCTGGGCAAAGATGTCAGCGACAGGCTGGCAAGCGGAACGTCCACATAGCCGTCGAACCTCGTATGATGATAGACAACCGGTCCCATAACCGCACTGCGCGAAAATACCACGCCGTTTACCATTACGCGCACCGGCATGTACGTTGCCACCATTCTTTTGGAAAGATATATTCTGAGGGTTCCGAACTGACGCGCATAATTACTTATAGTGACAGTAATATTGTTCATGGCGTTTATCTCCGCCTTGGCAAGCAGGCGGAAGGACTGGGCGGGCGCCTTGGCGAAATCACGCGCCTGCAGCCAGAAAGTGCCCTCGTAGGCATGGCCTATGGTATTCTTGTCGGGATAGCGGTAGCCAAGCACGGAAAATATTTTTCTCTGCGGGATATTGCGGCTTTTCCGGAACATGGCATTAAGATTTGAAAACAGCAGGTCCTTGTCTATCTGATGATTGCCGTCGTAAAATGTCGCGCGGTAGAGAAGCGGCACGCCCTCCGACAGAGCGAGAGCGGATATGGCGTCGCGCTCCTTTTTGGTGTTGGGCACAAATTCCTTGAAATGGTCGTGCAGACCCTGCAAATGCACTATCGGCGCGTTCAGATACGCGTAAAGCTGAAAACTGTTGCGGGAATAATCCGGCATCGCGGCGGAATTTATAATGAACCCCGCATAGCGGTCGGCCTCGTCCCATATATCGCGCGTCATGCCCATGCCGCCCATGGAATGGCCGAAAAGATACACCTTTTCGGGATTTACCGGCAGTTCGGCAAGCATTTTTTCAAGCGCTTCCTCGCGCATCATCTGGGTGTTTACGTTCCAGCCCTCAGGCGAAACCGGCGCCATGAGAACAAGACTGTTGCGCTCGGCAAAATCCGTCATCCTCAGGAAATACGACAGGTAAATCATCGTAACGGACGCGGCGGTATCTTCGGTGCGGGTGTGTTCGCCGCCGCCGTGCATTATTACCAGCGCCTTCAAATTCTTTTTTCCCTGCGCCGATTTCGGCACATAATAAAGCACGGAATGGCGCACGGGATAATCGCCGGGAGTGAAAGAAACCCTGCGCACGATGCCATAGGACATTAAAAATTCAGAGTCGGCTGCAAGGGTGGAAATTTCCACTGAAAACGGAAAGGACGATGTTAACACGGCAGGCGCTGTTACGGAAGAGGCCTTCAGCTTTGCCGCCGGCACGACCGGACGCGCCACCGCCGTGGTCACTGCCGGCGCGACAAAACCCGCGGAGTGTTTGGCCACAAGCAGGGAAGCCTGATTGGTATTTGCCCATAAAGCAGGTGCGGCGCACAGAACGGCAAGTGCAAAAAGGTGTCTGAACATATCCTCTCCATTAAACAGCATATCTCTATATTATTAGAAAGCGGCAAAATGCGCCAGTACCTATGGACCTATCCAAACGGATATCTTTGCAGGAGGGCAAAACAGGCAAAAACGCGTATTTTACCGTACATTTTGGACATGCTGAGTTGTGCGGACACAAAAAAATGCGCGGCGGAATGAACCGCCGCGCATTTTACCTCCCCTGCAAACGCTAACCCCCGAAAGAATATTTCAGCCCGCCGCTTATCATAAAGCCGGGCATAAGAAACAACCCTGAAGTGCTGGTATTCGTGCCGTACACGACATAGTGCCGGTCCAGCAGGTTGGTCGCAGCGGCATAAAGCTGACAGTCCTTTGCCAAATCGTACCAGCCGCGCAGATTAAGGGTGAAGATATCGTTTATCGGCGTCTGGGAATTATCGGCGGCATAGTATTTTCCGGCGTAGTAAGCCTCGGCGGTCAGGCCCCATTTGTCAGGCGAGTAGGTCAGACTGCCAGTGCCGGTATGGCCGGGGCGGCCCTGCGTGCGGCTGCCTGAATCCTGAAACGTGTAGGAAAGGCCGGCGGAGATATCGTCGGTAATGTCTGCCTTGGCCTCGGTAAGAAAGCCGCGGAACAGAAAATCGCCGACGTTGTTAAACTTGCCGTTTGAAAACTGGATAAGGTTGCTGCCCTCGGACATATAGGCCGCGCCGCGCAGGGTAATACCTTCGGCCGGGAAGTAGCGCACGCCGCTTTCGTAGCCCCACATTTCCTCGGGTTTTAGGTCGGGATTGCTTACCCCGAAAACATACAGTTCCGACATGGCGGGAAATCGTATGCCCTTTGACACACTGCCATACACTTCCGTTTTTGCAAGCGGCGTAACGGCAACCGACAGGGACGGAACCCACAGCGGGGCGGTCGTCGAAGTGCCGGTCCAGCGCAAAGCGCCGTCGGCCTTTGCAATATTTGCAAACGGCGAGGATGCCGCAAGATAGGCCGCCCATTCGCGCTTGTCCCACGCGGGCGTTGTCGCGCTTACGGTGCGCTTTGCCATAAGCAGGCTGTAATCTGCGCCAAGACGGGCTTTCGCGCCGCTTTCATTGCTGTAAACGGCGGAAGTCTGCAGACCGTAGGTTTCGTCGTCCGACAGCCATCCGTCGGAAAACTGATGATGTCCGTACGTGGTAAACAGTCTTGCCGAATAGGCCAAATCACTGCGGCGGTAATCGGCGGAAAGGTCAAGCGCGCCGCGGCGGTAGTCAAACCATGTTGAGCCTGCGGCGGGATTGCTGACCGGCGCGGGGTCGTGCTCGGTACCGGCATAGAACTTGTTGCGCAGACGCAGGGACGAAGCGTCGTTTATGCGGCGGCCGAATTCGACGGTATAGTCGTTGCCCTCGTAGGCAGAGTTGGCGGTATAGCCGTCGCTGGTGCGGCGCTCGGCGGCGGCGAAGAAATCGTTATCGCCGTTTTTTGCGCCCGCGCGCATTTTAAGCAGGCGGGTATTATAGGAACCGTAAGAGGCGGTGATATCGCCTTCAAACGGCTTTTGCGCGCCGCGCGTTATAAAGTTCACCGCGCCGCCAAACGCGCCCGAACCGTAAAGCGCGGATGCGGGCCCTTCCAGAACCTCGATGCGCTCCACGTTATTTAGCGGAAGCGTCTGTGAAACCGTACAGCCGTAAAGGGACATTTTCTCGGGCCGGCCGTCGACGAGCACGGCTATGCGCTGACCGTCGCTGCCCCAGCCGCGTATATTTGCGTCCGAGCGGCCGTACGCGCTTGTCCTGCGGACAAAAATGCCCGGCAGGGACGAGAGCGCGTCAAAGGCGGAGGCATAGCCGCCGCGCTCAAGTTTTTTTGAATCGATTACATAGGTATCGGCGGTCTTGGAGGGAGCGGATTTTTCCGCCGCCTCTTCGGCAGGGGCGACCTCGGGATAGAACAGACTGTTCAGCCTCGGCCCCTGCAGCTGGGCGCTGGCCGACAGAGCACCGCCAAACACTGCTGCGGCGACGAGAAGTACCTGTTGTTTTTTATACATTTTATTACCTTTTCTAGAATAGTATTACTGATTTTCAGTATAGCATTTATTACAAATATTAAAATAGTAATACTATACGGCAATGTTATTACGACTTGCCGGCAATGAAGAAACAGGTAAGCAAACACGGGGCATCGGATGCGGCATAAAACAAGGACCAATTGCGAATTTACGCACAAACAGGCGCGGATATAATTTAGTGAAGTGGGGAGAACAGTTTCCAGCCATGAGTGTGATGAGCCTAGTTACCAGCGCGCTGAAGCAATTCCCATAAAAAGACATAGAGATAGGAACAGAATTGCTTATTACAAATTGGTAAGTAACGAGCAATCAAACATACGCTCACCACTTTGAGCAAACGCATGACGCTAAAAGAGGCGCGGATATTCTAAACCCTAAAAGGTTTCGGCATACGTTGAGCAGGAACAGATACTATGCAAACACAAGTCATTAACGAACACCTGCGCGGATATTTTCAAGCAATATGTTTGAATGAGCATGCAAAGCGACAAATGCCCCAACACAATATTACGTAAACAGAAGCGTGGGTATTCCACACCTAAACGCTTGGGCTTAAGGTGGGAAGAAGCAGATTATGTAAAAAAGAGGCGCGAATTATTTCCAAGCCACATGTTTGAATGACACGCAAAGCGACAAACGCTCCCAACACATTAAGCAAACAGAAGCGCGGGTATTCTAGACCTAAACACTCTAGCGTAAGTTGGGAAGAAAAGGGTGCTACGCACCCCACGAGAAGCAGAGGGAACCACCAACCGCTACAAGGTGCACGGGTATTCTACACCTAAACAATCTAGCGTAAGTTGGAAAGAAAAGGGTGCTACGCACCCCTAAAGAGAGAGAGGATTTTGTGCTTTAGTCGGGAATTGAGACCGTAAATCTGCCCGTAAATATCGCCAAGACAGGTGCTGTAAAGCCAAAGGCGAGCGTCCAGCCAGCGCAGGTCGCCGTTCTGCACCTTGAAGCGCTTAATGGCAAGCGGATCGGTTCCCTTGCAGTTTGAACCGCCGCGCGTTGTAAACACAAGTTTATAACCGCACTCGGCGGCGCGGGCGGGGAAATCCTTTTCGTAATAGCCCCAGGGCCAGGCAAGCGAAACGGGCAGTATGCCAAGCTCTTCCTTTATAACGGAGGCCGAACGCTGAAGTTCCTGAACAATGTCGGGATACCGCGCGGCCTTGTCGAAATTCTTGTGGGTATGGGTGTGCGAACCTATTTCAAAAACACCTTCCTCGCTCATGGCGCGCACTTCATCCCAGCGCAGAAAGCCGTCGGGCACGCGCTCGGCGGTGCGGGTGTCCAGACAACCTTCATGCAGCGGCCGCACGGGACCTTCGCCAATGCGGCAGGTTGTCAGAAACACCACGGCATTCATTGCGTATTTTTTAAGAAGGGGGTAAGCCCAGACCCAGTTGTCGGCGTAACCGTCGTCGAAAGTAAGCATAACGTTCTTGCCGGAAAGCGGCTTTTTGCCCGACAGGTGGTCAGCCATCTCAGAAAGGGTAATCGTGTTCCAGCCGCCGGTCTGAAGATGGCGAAGCTGAAGCTCGAACTCTGGCGGAGTTACCTCGCGGTCCGGCGCTATGTGATGATACATCAAAACGGGAACGGCGGAAGTCATTTGTTTTCTCCGAGCGAGAGGTAAAGTTTTTCCAGCCGGTCGCAGACGGCGGGCAGGTCGAAATTCCGGCTTACGCGCTCAAAAGCGGCATCGGCGTAGCGGCGGGAAAGTTCGGGGTCGCGCAGCATTTTGATGACGGCGGCGGCAAGGGCGTCCGCGTCGCGCGCGGGAACCATTTCGCCGGTTTGTCCGGCAATCATCACGTCGGGGATACCGCCGATATCGGAAGCCACGGCGGGCACGCCCGCGCTCTGCGCCTCGATAAGCGCGGTTGCTATGCCTTCCTGCAAAGAGGGCATTGCAAACAGATGCAGACCTGAGAGAATTTCCGGCACGTCGTTACGCTCGCCAAGAATTTCGACGTTCTTTTCAATACCGGCCTCGCGGGCAAGCGGCTCAAGCTGACGGGTATCGCGTCCGGCAAAAACAAAAACCGTATCGGGGAATTCCTGTAATATGGCGGGCGCGGCCTTGAGCATGAAATCGTGTCCCTTAAACCACGCGTAATGGCCAATCATGCCGACGCGGAAGGGGGGCTTAAACTCCAGCGCGGCGCGCTTTTTTTTAGCTTCGGCGTATTTGCGGAAATCCACGGCGGAGGGAATCACGTCTATTTTAGCGGCGGGCACGCCGCCTTTTACCAGCTCGGTCTTGGCTGCATTGCAGACCGCGATATATTTTGTAATTTTTAACGAGCGGTATTTAAGCGCGCTGAACGGATTTACGCGGATGCGAAAAATAACGCGGCGCGTAACTATAAAAGGAATATTCATGCCAAGATAGCGCGCTATAAGACATATCGCGTGCGCCTGCGGATGATGCGCATGCACAAGCTGCGCGCCCGTTTTGCGGGCAATGGCTTTAAGTTTAAGCGCGGAGGGGATGTCGTAATCCTGCCGGATGCGCAGGTCAATTACCTCAAAGCCCGCCTTGCGGGCCCGCTCGGCTATAACGCCGTCGGATGGAATTGCAAAAGTTATTTTATGACCGCGGCGGATAAGTTCGCCCGCCGTAAGAATCATCTGGTTAGCACCGCCTGACCAGCCGTGCGACTCGCTTACAAAAAGGATATTCATGTCTGCCATTTTAGCAATTCTTCACTTAATGCGCTTTAATCTTCGAACAAAAACGCCGTTCATTGCAAAGAAAGGCCCGCAGCAGCATAGGCCTTTTGGGCAGCTTTAGGGTGGGTCAAAGGACCGTTGTTAAACGGCCAGGCTTATGGTGTAATTATGTATAGCAACACTGCGGCAGCAAAGGCTGATTGCACAACTACGCCGGCGATAACGCAGATCCAAAACCCTACAGGGGGTAATAAATGAACAGTAAGATTATGGCAGCGGCGCTTTTCGCCGCTTTCGGCATTACCTCGGCTTACGCCGCGCCGCAGTATGGCGACACTCCGTCCGCAACCCGCGGCGCAGTGCGCGATCTGATAACCGAATCCGACAGCGTCAATGTTACGTTCAAAAACGGCGTAACCCAGCAGCGCGGTGTTCTGACAATATCCAAGTACATGATTGTGACGACCTACGTCCGCGACACCGAGACTTACAATGTGCTCGTCTGCGATGAAAACGACAACGGCAAGGGCGACTGGAAAGGTTTTTACAACGTCCGCAAGGAAGACAAGGCAGCCGCACTTGATAAAGCTATCAAGGGTGTAGGCCCCGTGACATCAAAGTGCATAGTCGCAAACGGCCTGCTCTCTTCAAAGCCCAGAAGCTGGAACGCCTTCAAAATCGTTATGCGCAACGCCGATGACGTTTGCGGCGGCGGCATATACTACAACACCGTCGTGAAATACGGCGGAGAAAACGCCCAGAACCTCGGCTACGCCGGCGCAAACTGCCAGACAGTGTCCGTGACCGAGCCCGTTCTCAAGGCCGTCGAGCAGAAGGAACTTGTTGCCCGCTATCAGCAGGACTTCACCGTCACCGTTGAAGGCGCGAAATTCCTGCCGGATGAATCCGACAAAATCGCTGTTTCCGCCGATGAAAACGGCCTGCACGCCATCAGCAATTCCTTCAGCCCCAGAAATCATTACGACACCATAAGTACCGGCCGGCAGATTGTTGAACTCAAGGCCACCCGCATAATGAAGACGCCGGATGCTCCCGCCTATCAGGCGCTGGGCGGTTCCAGAATCGCCGTTGCCGACAAGCAGTTCTTCGCCGGTTTCGACAAAAAGGCCCGCACTGAATTGACCGTCACCATCGAGAAATCCTTCCTCGGCATGGGCGGCAAGGACGTGGGCATCAAGACCGTCGTTATGACAAACGGCAAAGCAATGGTGGACGTGGCCGACATGCTCGGCGAAATCAAGGCCGGCAAAAAGTACATCGTCAAGCTGGCCCTGCGCAAGCTTGGCAGCGAATACTTTAACGCCAGCTATTCGCCCAACACCAGAACTTCCGCACTGCAGAAATAAACAGTACTCAATTCAAAAAACCCGCCCGCGAAGGGCGGGTTTTTTCATGGCCCGGCGGCGGGGCAAATGTGCTAGAATTACCTGTCGTTTTACAGGAGGATTTACATGGCTGAATTTACAACGAAATCAGGACTTAAATACGAGGATATCAAGGCCGGAAACGGCGACATGCCAGAAAAGGGCAAAGTAGTCACCGTGCATTACACGGGCACTTTTCTCGACGGCACGAAGTTCGACAGCTCGCGCGACAGACTGGAGCCCTTTGAATTCATTATCGGCGTCGGACAGGTAATAAAAGGATGGGACGAGGGCGTAATGACCATGCGCGTGGGCGGCCGCAGAAAGCTGACCATACCCTCAAAACTCGCTTACGGCAGCCGCGGCGCGGGTTCGGTAATTCCGCCAAACACCGACCTGCTCTTCGACGTGGAACTGCTGGGCGTTGCGGAAGCCGAGTAGGCAGAGCCTGCTTTTCTTTCAAGTCAGGATAAGCCATTTACAGAACGCAAACCGCTTAGGCGGTTTGCGTTTTTTTTGCAGGCAAGCCGACTGTTCTTTTCAAGCGCAGTCAGCTCATTTTTTCCGCACGGCATTCGCACCTTATAGCATCGGCACTTTATATCGGTTCTTGTAGGCCCAGTCTGTTCCATTGCCAAGTTTCCCGCTCGCAGTTCACAAGCCACAAACATGCATGTTTTCAAACAGGCGTGTACATTATAGAGGATATCCGACGGGGATAGACACCCATGCCCAATAAAACGCACACAAAATTTTGGGTGCAGGCAGGCATATTTTGCCGGCTGTTTAGAGCAACTGTCTGCCTTCCAAATTCCAGTTATCGCACGCGACGAAAACAAGCACTGCATGTTTCAGCATCGGGTATGAATTGCACCGCCTTTGCTTGAAAAAACGTCATCACCCACCAGTACAGCACAGAAATTTGAAGTTACAAATCCTTTCCGGCGTTGATGTATTATTCGGCGCGGGTATTCGGAATATGCGTTTTAATAAATTTCATCACCGGCGGCAATACAACCAATCAGCCATACCACGCAATAATGCCAAGACCGGCGGCGCGGCAAAAAGTATAATTTATATGTGAGCACTCTCAATACATCCAAAACCACAACAGGGTGGGCGTGGGTATTGGCGGCTGTCTGGGCGGGAATGATATTTACCCTCTCGGGCATACCTTCGCTGTCTTCCGGCCTTGATGCCGATTTCATCCTGCGCAAGTGCGCGCACGCGCTTGAATACTTCGTACTGTACGTTCTTTTGCTAAGGGCGTGGACGCAGTCAAAACTGCCGTCGGGCGGCTTTTGGCCGCTCATTCTGTGCGCGCTTTACGCGATGAGCGATGAATTTCATCAGTCCTTTGTAAGCGGACGGTTCTGCTCAGGCATCGATGTGCTTATCGACTTTTGCGGCGCGGCCTGCGCCGCCGTCATCCTTAAAATCCGCAAAGAAAAACAGCAATCATAAACCTACGCAAAACTGCGGCAAACAGCCTCCGGCGCAAAGACCGGAAACCGTAACATCCTTATAAATTAATTTTATTTTGACAGGGAAAGTCTGGGCAGACAGCCGGGAACCGAGGTCAGATAGCCCGACATCTCGGCCTGATAAACTTCGTCTGCGCGGTCAAGCAGGGCAAGCAGAGCGGGCCCGTCGCAGGAGAAAATACCCTTAGCGGCATGAGCGCGGAAATCGCGGTCCAGACGCAGCCGCAGGAAAAAATCAGGCAGCGCACCGTCGCAGTACACACACGAGCACGGCCGCCAGTAGGGCTTCTGCACCGACAGCTGGTGCTTTACCGTGGCCACGAAAAACAGCAAATCGGCCTCGGCCACGCGGCGGCGAAAATCAAAGGTGAGGGGAAAATCGCGGCCGGAGCAAAGTTCCAGCATGGCGTCGAAGTACGGGAAAAGGGGATGCGTGTTTTTCTTTTCAAAATGCTGGCGGACAAACTCCTGCTCCGTCGGCCACTGCAAAAGATTTTCCATGGCGTCGCGGCGGGCGTTTAAGCGACGCACGGCCCACAGTTCGCTGAAAAGCGCGTACTTTCCGTTTTCCATTATAAGCGCGCCCAGCGTCAAAAGCAGAATATAGCAAAGGAAATTCGCCGCGCCGGAAGTGTCGGCCTCGTCGATTTTCTGAAGAAGCGAAAACATGCGCGGAGCCTGTTCGTCGCGGTACTTTATTACCTGTTCGGCAAGAAGAATAAAATTGGCGCTGCGCGACAACGCCTCTTTTGCCGTCTCCCATTCGCGTCCCTCGGCGGCGTGGGCAGCGCGGTGACGCAGATAGGCCACGACTTTTGCCGCTTCCTCGTCGGCCGTTTGCTGAATTTCCACCGAGGCGGAGGGGTTTTGCACCATACCGCGAAAGCGCAGGCGGGCCGTGCCGGAGGAAGCAGAATCGGCCTCGCTGCGGGCCATCTCCATACGGTCGGAAAGGTCCTGCAGAAAAGCGGCCGCGCTCTCCACATGAATGATTACAGCGTCCTGTTTGTTGATTATATAGCGGGCATTGTCGGTCAGCTCGCCGCGATAGCTGGTCCAGTAAAGCGAGTAGCCTCTAAACTTGCGGCTGTTAAAAAGGTTAAGCACGGCCTGATCGTCCTGCTGGGCGCTGTAGCCCAGCACGATAACGCCGTGATGTTCAAGCATGGTGGCAACGTCATCCGTAAGGTCGCGCGAAAGGCGGCTTAAATCGCGCCGAGTGTTTCGTATGCGTCCTTTTTCTATGGTTCCGTGAATTTTATAAATGCGGCAGGTTTCCTCCTGCGTCCACGGGCGGGAGGTTTTCACGTCGGTTTCGGTAATTACGGTGTAGCGGCCTTTAAGGCCCTCGTTATCGAGCGCCTGTTCAAGCAGAGTGTCGAAATTGGTGGTGATTATAAAGCGCACCAGCCCCTTGCGCACCATGGCGGCTATTTCGCGGTGCGCCGCGCCGGGGGGAACGCCGCCGAAAAAACTTTGCAGGTACTGCCGCTGTTCCTCGTTTGAGCGCAGCAGGGCCGACACTATTTCGGAATAGGAGGCATTGGCGGCCTTGGCGTGATAATACTCTTCCATCTCGGCCATGGTATAAATGCGGTCGTTCTTTTCTTCAATGCGGCGTATACGGCGGAGGGTTTCTATGAGAATTTCGTAGCCGGTGGGTATTCCCGCGTCGCGGCTTACGCCCGCGCCCAGAAAAAGGACATACTTGCGGCTTCCGTCGGCCATGTTATAGGCCAGCGCGGTGACGGGATTGATTTTGAAATGCGGTGCGCTCATGCAAACACCCTGCGGCAGGGCCGCGTCAATACTTTATCAGCGGAATCTGGCGCCGCTGTCGGTGTGAAAATCCAGCTGTAAATAACGAAGCATGAAATCCATCGTGCGGGGCAGGCCCATGCCCAGGCCGGAAAGACCGCCGAGTTCCTTGTGGTTAGCCGCCTTGAAAAATATCAGCTGGCCGCGCACTATGCTGTCCATGCGCTTGTCGTTAGCGGCGAGGGCGCGGTCGAAATACTCAAACTTTTTTATTCCTTTGGAAAAATCGCCGGTCTGCCAGAAAAAATCCAGCAGGAACTTTCTTTTAAGCTGCCGTGGCACAGCGCGCATGTTGGCGCGCATAAGACCGCTCAGCTGTCCGGCCCTTGAAACGTCGGCCGCCGAGATAATAACCGGCTTTGAACTGAGCATATAACGCTTTACATAGTCGCCCGCTATTACGGCCGAGAGCTTGCGCGCGGTCATCTGCGGCGCATGCACCAGCCGCGCCAGACTGTAATACGGGAAACCGGTTTTAGGCGTATCCAGCTGGGAGCCGACCACGTATTTTGCCGCGCCGCGCATTTCATAAACAAACTCCACCGTCTGCATGGCGCAGGCATCGGCAAAAAGCACGTCCACGCCGCCAGTGGAAATCAGCGCGCTTTTAAGCGCGGGCAGGGTTATATAATGACCGGTCAGGTTATCCGTCGAAAGGCCTATATTGCTTATGCCGTGGCCCCACATGACAAGCAGATATCTTTTTGCCGGATAGCGGGTCTTTGCCCAACGGATAAAAGCAACCAGTTCTTCGGGCGAGCCCATATCGGTATCGGGAGAGAGAATCTTCATGTCGTTCATTCTGAGGGCGAAGGGATTGAGATTGCCGAGAACCTCGAAACGGCGGACGCCGCTCCAGTTGCCCTCGCGCTTTGCAAAATCGGCGCTGCGGGCAAGTTCCACGACTATGGAAACCTTGTCCTGCTTGTGGTAGCCAAGTTCCAGTTCGTGCAGGTCCTTAAGCGCGTTGGATTCCAGATTGTTGCGGCCGTTTACATAGGCCATTACAGTCCATTCGCGCGTCTGGGCGCAGGCAAAGGTCGCTGAAAACAGAAGAACGGAAGAAAGGATAAGTTTAAGCATTTAATGTTCCCGGGATAAAATTATGTGCTTATTTATTATAACGCGCGCCGAATATATGTAAATGGGCCAAAAGGCCCATGGCTGCTATTATTTATTACCGTAAGCAAATATATTTTTTAATCTGACAAAGACCGGTCATTACTTGCGGCGGAAATGCCTGCAATCGCCGAATCGGCACAGGCTGGGAACAGACGATGTGAAACGAAATGGCCTGCCAGTAATAAGCGGGACGGCGAAAATTTATCAGCGGTTTTTTTGCGCCGTAGTGCTTTTATAATCGATACTCCGGCCTTTTCAACCACACTGTCGCGGCAGTGTCCGGAGACACGGCCCTAATTGAAGGCGCAGCCATAGAAGCGGCAGCTGCATACACAAGGCCGGAGCCTGTCCTCGAGCAAGGATAAACCGATACGTCTGCCGTGAGCACATGTGCGCCTGCGGACTTGAAAACTGCTATGAAGCGGTAAAATAAATATCCATCTCGAAAAAGACCCGCAGGTCTTTTTTTATGAGATGCCTCACATGGCCAAGCCCGGCGGCAAAAGCCGGTATTTTTAGCTCCGGTTTCCAGCGCGGCACAGACGAAGGTTGTGTAAAAAAACAAAACGCGGGACACGTCTAATGGACCAAGAATGACCAAGGGTCCAACGACCCATGACAAACGCAATTGTTTACTTTATACTCAGGTATAGCCAATTAAAAGGGGAGGAATATGAACAAATCATTACTGGCGGCTGCCCTGCTTGCAATCGCTTCAGGGGCACAGGCCGGCAACGGAAAGATGTACACAATCAATGAAGAAAGCAACGGAGTGCCTGTCATAAAAGGAACCATGGAAGTTTATCAGCTTCCCGAGGAACCGGACAAAAAAATAGCCTTCGTGCTCACCACGGTGGCAGGTGTATGTCTTTTGACCTTTTTAGAGTTTCACGGCTTTTTTCAATGTGTAACTCTGGTCTCGTCCCTTACCCAAGTTTACAACTTTTCCCTGCCTAGATTTATAGCTTTTCTTCGCGCCAGGGTACGGCGCTTCTTTTCCAGTCTTGCTGCCAGTACGGCGTCCTGCCTCCCGGCATAGACTTCATTCGGGCTGACATTCTTAAGCCCTTCATGCGGCGTTTCGTTGTACTCTTCAATCCCTTCCGCCAGTGCGCGTTCCAGTTCAGCGGGGCTGCAATACACCAGCAGACAGATGCCTTCTTTTATCCTGCGGTTAAACCGCTCTATTTTGCCCTGCGTCTGCGGATGATACGGCTTCCCGAAGATGTGCCTTATCCCGTGGATTTTCAGGTATTTCGCCAGTTCGTCGCTGATAAAACCTGACCCGTTGTCCGACAACAGCGTGGGCCTTTGGGTTTCCGGCAACGCCTTTATGCCTGCCGCCTCGACCGCGGCTTCCACCGCCGCCGACGCAGAACCGCCCGTTTCATCAGGCATCAGCACCCAGCTGATTATCTTGCGCGAGAAGTCGTCCAGTATCGGCAGCAGTTTGTAATAACCCCACCCGACGATAAACAGGTTCGTCCCGTCCAACTGCCAGATTTCATTCGGGCGCGTTGTCTTGTGCTGCCATTCCCGTTTGGCTGGATATTCCGGCAGCGGTTTCGGCGCGACAAGTCCGCGCTGCTTCAGAATACTGTACACCTTCGATTCCGAAACATAGAAGTCGCTGCTGTCGGTTATTTCCACTGCCAGAAGCCTCGGCGACATTTCCGGATGCGCTTTCGCCGTCTCCAGAACAAACCGCTCTTCCGTCTCGGTAAGCCGGTTCCATATCCGACGAGCCGTCGGCTTGTTCTTGTCTAACGCCAAGGGCCCGCCTTCCAGATATATCCGCTTCCAGTGATAATAAGTGGACTCCGGTATCCCCAGTTCTTTAAGCCTTTGTTTCCGGTTCCCGCCATAACGCTCCAAGGTTTCCAGCAACTGCTTCCGTTCTTCGCCCGTCATTCGGTAATGCCAGTATCGTCCGAGCCGCGCAGACTTTTTTTAAACAACGAAGTCTCCAACAACTGTTCCGCCAACAGCACCTTCAGTCGGTTATTCTCGCGACGCAAGTTCTCAACTTCAGACTCGTTCGCCTGCCTACGAAAATCGCCCTGCAAACGCGCTTTCCCCGCTTCCATGAAATCCTTTACCCAGCTATAGTAAACGTTCGGATGCAGCCCTTCCTTGCGGCAGAGCTCCGCCGTAGACACCTCGCGCTTCATCCCCTCAACTATTATCCGGATTTTGTCCTCGGCGGTATATTTGCGGCGGGTATAACGTCGGACTTTCTTGATGAACCGTCCGGCACTTTCCGTATTCGTAGGTGTTGTCTGTGTTGCGGTTTCCATACTCCCTCCCGGTTTATTTTAACTTTTTAGGGCCGGGACGGAACCGAATTTCACACATTCATTTTCAGCTTAAAACTCTAATCGATGCAAAAGACTTACACTTCTTTGCCAACAAATTCGCGGTGCATAACAAGACCGAGTGTAAGACCTGTGCCGCAACTGCGGGGAAATACTGCCACTGCCAAGGGTACGACAGATACGGCTGCTGCGCGAGGTGGATAATCGATTACAGGGATGACAACGGACTTATCCATCCGAGGTAAGGCTCATTTGATGAGCCCAGCTGTTGCCTGAACTTCCCAGAAGCTATTTGCGGTAATTAAAGAAAATCGGAAAAAGCCCCGCCGCAAATTGCGGCGGGGCTTTTTTATGCCCTGCTGATAATTCCTTATAGTCTTGTCCGGCGCAAAAGCCATTTGGTAAGCGCTAATTGAATTAACCCGCGCTGAAATGCATATAGTGCGAAATATTTAAGGAATTGCCCCGTCTTGAACACTTCGCACAAAACCAGCACGAAATGTTCATTAACTCTTTTTTATTGCTTCCTTTCGATAACCCCACCATAAGACGGGGGAGTTTCATGCAAATAAAAACCCTTTCTTATCTAAAAAAAATAAAAGCCGCGCACATACATGCGGCAGCTAATCTTCCTCGGTAAAAACTGAAATAATTCCGTCATAAGCGGAGCAAATTCCGGGATTTTCAAAATAATCCGCAAATCGGAAATATTTTTGTAACATGTTCGATTTAGACTATTAATGATTGGGGGATGTCATTTTATTAGTAGCAGTGCGCTCATTCCTGACACCCCCCAACGCAACCAACTGACGAAGATGTCGGAGGTTTTATGAAATCCCGCTTTTTGGCGGCATTGGTGTCCTTGTTGTTTCTTCAGGCAGTCCAGCTCAGGGCGGAAACAATGAAATTCGTGACCGTCTACCCCGCCCCTTTCGGCAACTATGCCGTTATGAAAACCCCGCAGGTGACATTGTCCGATACCGGCGGCTCCATGACCTTCACTCCCGGCAGTATCACCACCTCCGAACCGGTCAATATAAAGGGAGCGGGCTCGGTACAGCTGCGCGGCAATACCGTGGCTGTAAGCGCACCGGGCGGACTTACGGTAAATGCCGGACAATCCGCATCCATTTCGCCAGCCGGCATAGGCTCGGCAACTGCCAGTTCGGAGGCCGCGATCAGAGCCACCAGCGCCCTTGGCATAAGCGCAAATGGCGGGTCGGGCACGGTATCGGTAGCAAATGCGACGGGCTCGGGCAATCTGGTAGTCGCGGGCAGGGTATATAACGGCAAGGGCTGGCTTATACGCCAGTGCCCCGGCGGCAAACTTATACCGGACGGCGGCACATGTCCGGCGGTAACCTGTCCCGGCGCGACTACATATACCTCCAAACAATGTTCTGGTGACACAAATTACATAGCCCTTCCCTCCAGAGTCAACCAAACAGTCAACCAATGCAAAAGCAGCCGCTCCACAACGCCGACATTCTATAATTATTCCAGTAATGCGGTAGAAGCGTCATGGAAAGACACCAGCGGCCTGCGTTGCTTTACGGAACAGGCAGCCAATGAGGTTACCTCCTACGAGCCCACGGACGGCATAACAACCGTGGACACAGGCCTGGGAGAAACTGTCTCATGTCTGAATCACTATCAGCTTGCCGGCAACATTGTAGACGACGGACGTGAATCAACTAGAAAATTCCTTTATTCCGAATACACCGTAGTGTGGACAAAAGTCGTCAACGGCAAAATATCCTGCTGGCCGCGCACCACGGCAACGACATATTACGACTGCACCGGTTCGTGCAAGGCAACAGCCCCCGTTACGGTATCTGAAAATGACACCTGCGCGAAAAAGACCTACGCGGCTTATTTTACGACGAATTCCGGCACGGACGGCGCATACCTTGACTGCACCAACAAGTGCACCGCCGCTTCTGCGCCCTCCTGCGCGGGCGTACCTGTCGGCAGACTGCTTACGGCAGTAACGACAAAAGCATGCACCGCCCAGACCTGTGTAAATTATACGGCAACCGCAACGGCCTGCACCGCGTCCCAGCAGTCGGCGTGCAACGCGGGGGGAACATGCTCTTACACTACCACCTGCGCAGCACCCCCTGTCACACCGATAGACGATGGATGTTCCGACCCCTGCGCCGTTAAAATCGGCAATATATGCCGCACAATTACCTGCACGAATGGTTCGCTGGATAAAAACACCTGCCAGTGCGTGTCCAACGAAGTTACCTGCTTCCCCGCAGGCACGATGGTTGCGGTACGCGGCGGCTCGACCCCGATTGAGAAACTTGCCGCTGGCTCAGAAATCCTCGCCCCCACGCAAAACGGCGGCATAGCCGTATCGCATGTGCGGGAACTTATAAAGAAAACTGGCCCGCTGTTTATAATCACCACGGACCGCGGCGTGCTTAAAACCACGCTGGACCATCCGCTTCGCAGACCCGACGGTTCCTACACCAAAGCCGGCGAACTGCACACGGGCGACAGAATATCCTATCTGGTCGGCGTAACGCTTGTGGATGCTACAATCGGCATGACGCAGGAACTGCCCGACCCCGTTGCCGTGTATAACCTGTCTGCCGATGAGCCGCACGCATTCTTTGCAGACAACTTCGCGGTGCATAACAAGACCAGGGAGCAAGACATTCCGTCCTGCACCAGAGGTGCGACTTGGGACGCAACCAGAAAATGCTGTCTGAATGCCGATCACATCTGCGTGTCCGAAGGTTACTCAGACTATTAAGACTAAAAACAATACCGAAAAGCCCCCGCAGTCACCAGAGCGGGGGCGAGAGGGATTTATGAATTATAAATTACACACTATGCTTGCCGTCCTCCTTCTTACGTCCGCCGCGGCGGCGCAGGCGGAAGAACTGCAATACAAAACGAACTATCCGGCGACCTACGGTTCACAGCACAACCTCAGGGCCACAGAAAGCATTATCACCAACTACGGTTCCGGCAACTGGACGGCAATAAGCGGAACGGGCGGCGTTTTCACCATAACAAAAAACACCGCTCTGCCCTATTATATAGCCGCCGATGAAAGCGCAAACCTCAGCATCGTAAACTCCGCCGCGTCCACATGGAACGCGCAGACGGTTTCCATAACGCCGGATAACGCAACGCTGACAGGTGACAATATAATGGTTGCCGCTCCGACCGTTTCACTGTCCGGCAACTCAGTAATTTTGAAGGCTCCCTCGGTGCAGGCTACCGGACATATGACGGTGTCAAACGCCATACAGGTCAGCGAAGGGCCCAAATTCATCCAGTGCGATGCGGGCGGCGTGCTGACCGACGGCGGCTCCTGTTCAAAGACCACGACCTACACCACGGGCAAATGCAGCATTAAGGAAAACAACACGACCTCCTCCTGCTCGCTTTACCCGCATGTGTTCGGTTCCGATGCCAACGGCCAGCCGATAATACGGACCTCTGACGCGCCGAAAATAAGTCTGCGCTTCAGCGACCTGCTTGCCAACATGGCCGCCAGCAGTTCAATCTCCTATGGCAGAACGGAGACCAAAAGCTATAAATGCGGCTGGTGGGACCGTTGCTACTACACGCGCTACCACAACTTCAAGGTTTACCCTTTCTTCCGGCAGAGCGGCTCGTCGGCAATGAAAACTGCGGCTTTTAGCATAACGTGGAGCTACATCGATACCTACTGGAAAAAAGCCAAAGGCTGCAATTCACTGCAGTTAAACAATAAAAAAGGCGGCTCAGGCAGCATAGTCATCGGCAGCCGCTGCAGCAAAACCGAGCTTGCCGATAACCCGACTCTGGGTTCCGGCATAGGGTCGATAGTATCGTACAAGGAAAGGAACGTGGACGACGGCTTTACCGTAACGGCGGCGCTCATGTCGGGCGCGACGCAGGTAAAAGGCAATAACACCACCTGCTTTGCCTCGCAAGGAAGCGCAAACATAAGCCGCTTCTGGAACACTGCGACCAAGACGGATTCCGACAACAATATTTATTATCCCGCCAATGAAAGCAATACGGTGTCGACGGGCGGCTCGCGCAGTTCTTCGACCTATTACCGCGCGGCGCCGAAACTGGTTACAACCGGACAGCATACAAACAGCAACATGTATTATGACTGCGCGGAAAACTGCAACAGGACCTCAACCGCCAGCTGCACTAAAATCGAGTCCGTCACTGGCACCACTTTAGGTTCTGGGCTATACGCCCAATAAAAGCGGGGAGTCTGCCCGCGGGAGATTTTTATGAAAACGAAATTTTTAATTATCACTCCGCTTTTAATGGCCGTTGCACTTGGCCCGGCATTGTACGGACAGGTAATAACCCGTGACACAATCTATGCCGCGCCCTACGGTGCATATAAAAAGATTACCGTAACGCGCTATCTGGACGTAAACGCCGGTGGGACTTCGCTTAAAATACACTCTCCTCAGGTAAACTCAGGCACAGCGCACGGTCTTACATCGACTGGCGGGCTTAGCATAAACGCGCAGTCGCTTAATATTGAAAACACCGGAAACAGCCAGGCAGTAACCGTGCCGACAAGCGTAAACACCTTTTCAGCTACGGGCGGCAATGTGAATATTTCCGGAGGGCAGTCAGTTGGAATTACGCCCAGGTCAACGCTTAGCGTGTCCGGCGGTTCCGATATAAAGCTTGACTCAGGCAATACCTCGGTCACGGGTTCGCTGTCAGCAAAACGCATAACAGCGGGGGAAGGCACGCCCATATACCGCTGTTCGGACGGCACATTGCGACTTTGCTGCACAGGCACGCAGACCCTCTATGCCAGACTGGTCACCGACCCCACCACGTCCATGACAACAACCTGCTGGACAGTGACGTTCAGCTCAAAAACCGTCACACCTCCGGCTGAGGATGACGGCTGCGACGACCCCTGCGCCGTGAAAATCGGCAATGTATGCCGCACACTTGTCTGCACGAATGGTTCGCTGGATAAAAACACCTGTCAATGCGTATCCAACGAGCCGACCTGCTTCCCCGCAGGCACCATGATTGCGGTGCGCGGTGGCGCGACCCCGATTGAGCAGATTGCCGAGGGATCCGAAATTCTCGCTCCCACGCAGGACGGCAGCATTGCAGTATCGCATGTGCGCCAGCTTATCAGGAAAACCGGCCCGCTGTTTGTAATCACCACGGACCGCGGCGTGCTTAAAACCACGCTGGACCATCCGCTGCGCCGGTCCGACGGCACCTACACCAAGGCTGGCGAACTGCATACGGGCGACAGGATTTCCTATCTGGTCGGGATAACCCTTGTCGATGCAACAATCTCCATGACACAGGAACTGCCCGACCCCGTTGCCGTATACAACCTCTCGGCCGATGAGCCGCATACCTTCTTCGCGGATAACTTCGCCGTGCATAACAAGAATGAGTGTAAGACCTGTGCCGCAACTGCGGGGAAATACTGCCACTGCCAAGGAGGGTACGACAGATACGGCTGCTGCGCGAGGTGGATAATCGATAACAGGGATGACAACGGACTTATCCATCCGTAAGGCTCATTTGATGAGCCCAGCTGTTGCCTGAACTTCCCAGAAGCTATTTGCGGTAATTAAAGAAAATCGGAAAAAGCCCCGCCGCAAATTGCGGCGGGGCTTTTTTTTGGCCAAAAACACAACCGCAGCCATTGCGTTTGCCCGCATACCCGCGCCACACAGAGGGCACATAAATGTTAACAACATGACGGCTAAATTCTAGAAGTATGCCGTAAAATGCAATGGAACATAACACACATTTCACTAAACCTGATAAGGCACTGGCCCGCAATGGGAAATAACAAAAATATCGAACCACATAACGGCTGACTTTCGTTTATTTCATTCGGACTAATGGAATAAACCGCAATTGCGCCCACAGCATACGGTGTTGGCAGATAACAGGCAGTGGAAAATTGAACATAACACACACCAGCAGACAACCCGCATTTATGCCAGACGATACGGCTGAAATAAGCGCGTTTCTCACCGTAAAAACATGCCACCCTGCATTTGCGCGGGCCATCTGGATGAAATGAGTCTTTCCGCACTAAGGCACTGCAAATAGCGGGGAAAAACATACTTCCGTGCTGGCCAGCCCGACCTCAGGAAAATACAATCCGTGCCCCTTAAGAAAAACAGGCGCATGTGCTGACCAGCCAGCTGTGCCGCGCCAGTCACATAACCCATTAACGACTGCGCCACAGCTTAAAATTTACCTTCGCTAAATACCCACTTGCGCACGCCCGCCAAGGCTTGGAGCCCTGTATTGCGCGGGTATTCAGGGTGCGCCATACATTCCTGCGGGTTATCCGCAATCTGCATAAAGCGCGGGCCATACCTGTACTTTTTTGCGCGAATAATTGCCACGAACATCACCCACCGCTACCGAAACCTTAATTCCTGCGGTCCATGCACACCACATAAAGCCCTGCCTTAACCCGCGTGAGGGGGATGGCTCTTGGGCATGTTTCACGCATAACCTTAGCAGCATTTCTTGCCGCAGGTCAGCGCCGCCGATAAATACAAAGGGTTTCCCGATAGGGAAGCCCTTTAAGCAAAACGCTTTAACTTTTAGGGGAGGCGGTTACTTTTTTAGTTTCTTCATCTTGCCGCTTACCGTTACGGCAACGGCAGTACCAACGGCGGCAATTAGGCCGATAATAAGGGATAGAAAGCCCATGCCGCCTTTCTTCTTTTTGCCGGAAGATTTTTCACAATCGGGCGGGGGGACGGGGGAGGCGGAAACCGAGTATTCGCGTCTTGCGGGCGCGCCCAGTTTTGGCACGGAGGAACCGGCGCGGCGAAAGCGTTCATAGGCCGGAAAAAGCGCGTCTGGTTTTACTGCGCCGTCGAGCGAGCGCCCCGCGCTTGCGGCGGCACATTCGGGACGGGTCTCATTTTTTACGGCGGCGGCATCGGCCGCCGCGCCGCCAAGGCGCAGGGCCGCGCGCTCGGCAAAAGCGGGGGAAGTCATTACGACAAGAGCGATAGCTAAAAGAACTTTCATAGAGCCTCCGTTACCTAATTCTGGCCCTGATGATTACAAACCGCTAGGGCCTAAAGTCCTATCAGCCGCGGATAGTATTTGCAAGTAAGCAAAGCTCTTGCCTTGCAGGCAAAGCAATTGCCACCGCCGGAATACCCGCCAAACCGGTCAGCGGTTATATAAGGGAAAGCCTGTTACCCGCATTATTACGCAAAAAGTTTTGCCGGCATCGATGCCCAGCTTATTGCGCCTTGTAATTTAGCCAACTACGGTTAAGGTAATACCGGCTCGCGAGGGGGGTAGAAGTAAATCACTTTTCGCACTTTGGCACTTCGTAAAAAACAATAAAAAAGCCGCCCCGAAAGGGGCGGCTCCATATAAAGGAACCGACCTTATTTCCACCAGCTGACAGGAAGGCCGGAATCAGTTGTGTAATCCACCACAATGCCGCGTGACTTGTTGATTGCATAACGACTTACGGGTCTGCCGTCAACGGGCGCGGCTTTGGCCGTGAAACTTTTTACAATCCAGTTATACACCAGTTCCGGATCATAGAAGTCCAGCGGAGTTGAAGGGACTGCCGCATCCTTGCGGGCCCAGTGGTAATTGAGGTATTTAAGAAATTTGACAGGCTTTATCTTCTGACCGGGTTTTGCCTGCATTTCAACCGGCAGGTATATGGTCTTGCCCCACTGCGGCGAAACCCTGTCATAATCGGAAAGGCCGGCCGCTTTTAATACGGCAACACCCACATTGGCACAGCCGCCGCCTTCGCCCTTAAAGGGGGAAACGCCAAGGCCGTAACGCGTGTACACGCCGTCGGCTATATAGTCTTTCATAAAATGCATTGCCTGCATGCAGGACTGGGGAGAAACCAGAAACGTTGCGTAGGCAATCTCGTTGGGATATTTCGACAGGGCGGCATATTCGCGGTCAATATCCTTCTGCGCCTGAAGCCGTCCGGGAACGGTATCGTAAAACAGTTCATAGCCGTGACCGGCCTTCGCGCGCTGGGCAAACAAACCCATGCTCTTGTTGGAATCCTGGCCAGTGACGATGGAATACCGTTGCCCGCCGGAGGCGCAGCGTATTTCAAAACTGACATGTCCCATGCCATGCGACTCTTTGCCGTATTTAACCATTACGGTATTTCTGGCCATACCTCTTGCAAGTGTTGCCAGACTCGTCCAGTCCAGCGGAGAGGGTGCGGGCAATGCGTGCAGGGTAATGGCATTGTCATAATGCCGGTATGCCGCATCGACCTGTTTTATATATGACGAAGCATCAGTATCGCTGGCCAAGGGGCCCTTTGCACTTGCGGCTGATGCTGTCAAAGCCAGACAGGCAATAAGCAAAATGGTTTTTTTCATAATATTCTCCTGTAGTATATTAACCGTTTATGCACAGGGTGGCATGGGTCCAAAGTCCTAAATAAACCGCAAATTCCGCGTTTATGTTACCGTCCGCGCATAAAAAAAGCCCCGCCGCAAAATTGCGGCGGGGCTGTGCGTTTCAAAAACCTACGGATTTACGGAAGCCGACGGGTAGAAAGCTCTCTGCGCTTTCTGGCGGTAAGATGCCGCGTCCTTCGGTCCGCCTATGCGAACATATTTGTCGCCGACAAGGCCTTTGCGTTTAAGATACTTTATTGCCAGATCGGGGTCGGTCAGTTCAATCTGGAACAGCGGATTATCAACATCGCTGAGAGTTCTGGCAACTTTCTTGGCCAGCGGAGCGACCTTCATCTTGCGGCTGTTATCAAGCACGCCGTTAAGCGTGGTAAGCACCGTATTCATGCAGCTGTTTGTGAAGAGGTTATAAACTTCCTCGCTCTTGTCGATGGTGGACATTTCAACCAGCCGCTTAAGCAGCATCTGCTGCTGATAGCGCGGAATGGTCAGAGGATACAGATCGGCATAGGAATCGGAATGAGTATCCAGATAGGCCGTCACCGTGGTCAGCTGGTAGAAAATCCTGTAGCCGCCCATGACGCCTTTTTTCTGCTGATAGGTTCCGTTCTCGCCCTGCTTGAGGCTGTAGCCGCCGAGGGAGAAGGACAGGCCCTGCAGTTCCTTGCCGTTCATATCGGTAATACCGCCGGGAGCGAAGGAAAAGAACGCAAAGCCATGACCGCCGATTCCCACCCTTCCGGTAGAAACCTGATCGCCGATATAAACCTGCTTGAGCTTATCGATATGTATTTCCATGTCGCCGATTTTGAACAGGCGGTTGCCCTTGGCATCCTTTACGAATTTGCCTTTTTTGTCAAACTGAGCGGCAAGCCACACATTGCCGACACGATATACCGACGGGGTCTTGGCGATAAGTTTCGCGGGTCTTTCGGCCAGAACAAAAGCGCGCGGAAACTGCTCTGGCACATTGGTCGACAGATCAATGCGGGCCACGAGCATTTCCCGCTGGTCGGAAATATTTGGCACGAAGCCGTTTACATAGACGCGCTTGTTTACCAGACCCTCCCGCGCCACTTTATTGCGGTTATAGGGGCCAAAGCGCAGAATAAAGGTTCTGCCGGCATCGGAGCGGAGCACATACATGCCGTTTTCAACGGTCATGGTGCCGCGGGCCTTGTATTCAATCTTATACACACGGGTGCCGGATGTACGAGGGGCGCTGAAATTGCTTTTCTTGAGCGCTGTAAACCAGCTCTGCGCATGCAGAGAAGCCGGAACAAGAAGCAGCAAAGGCAGAAAGATTTTAATGAGGGTCATAATAAATTCCCCGTTTGGAATTTTCACTGCTTTTTTATTTTAGCACACGACGGCAGACCGGCAAGGGCCAAAAGTCCTATTTGGAGGACGGCATCAGAATTTTTTGTAAAAGTACGAATACCAGACATCCTCGTCGAAAATGCTGTTGTCGCTTGCGCAGGCCGTGCGCACGAAAACATACTGGCCTGACATGCGCACCTCGTTTTTGCAGGGTGCGCCTTTATAGACGGATTCAAACTCAGTTTTCTTTTTTCCGAAATCCACGGGCTTTGCGTCCGTAAAGATATAATCGCCCTGGTCCGTCAGGCAGGTGATAAGCGCAGCCTGCACATAATCCTCGCAGTCGGCCCCCTGTGCGTTGAAATAGACCACGGCCAGCAGGTTCTTGTCGGTCTTCTTGGTGGTCAGCACGCTTTCAAAATAGCGGTTCTGGGCTTTTTGGCTGCAGGTCTTTCCAAGGCGCAGGCCGGTCATGTCGGTCTCGGAGGCTTTGGACCCGGCGGCAAAAAGTCCGGCCTGCCGCTCGAACTCATTGGCGGCCGGTTTTTTTGTGGCGAAGGAAACCACCGGGACAAAAAGCAGAAAGGCGGCAAGAAGTTTTTTCATTGTTTTTTCGGTCCCAGAACATTTTTAATCTGGGCATGGAATATCGGCAGGCGTTCGGCCAGATGCAAAAGGCCCGCTATGATAAACGCCATGCCAGCGGTTTTGTGCAGCCATATGACTGGGGCGTAAGGGATTAGCTTAAGCGGCTGCGGCAGTTCAAAATAGAAAACCGGCAGTATGCAGGCAATGAAGCTGACAATTAAAATCACGTTCCAGCCAAACCTTACGGCAAGGGAAAGGCGCGGAGCCCTGCGCTTTATTATGAAACCGGCAATCCATGAAATCAGAAGAACGCCGAACACCATGCCGTCTGCGTCGTCCTCCTCTTCATGTGCAGGCCGGGAAGCGGGCACGGCGGAGGTGAAAGTGGAAACAGTCGTTTCCGAGGAAAAGGCACAGTAGGCGGGCTTTACCGGAAACGGAGATTTTTTTACGGTGCGCGCGGTTTTTACGTCAGTTTTCGCGGCCTTGGTTTTAGTCTGGAAAGTAAGCGGGGACAGCGCTTCCGGCACGTCGCGCAGGGAAGCGGAAGACTGCGACAAATCACACAGTCCGTCGCGGTCGGCGTCAACATAACGGCCGCAGCGGCCGGGCGCGGGGTCGTCGGTCTGACCGGACGGGCACTGCGCCGAAGCGGCGGAAGCCACCAGCAGCAAAACTGCAAAAAGTATTCGCGGAACCATACTGAGATTGTAATACAACTTGAGCCGCCGGACAATGGCAAAGCCGCCGCGCAAAAGCGCGGCGGCCCCGTAAAAATAAACCGGCAGTCAGTTCATTTCCGAGTCGGAAATTTTACGTTCGGCAAGGCGTTTGCGCAGAGCGCGCCAGCGGTCGCCTTTTGCAAGGGCAAGGCGCACGGCCTCGCGCATTACCTCTCCGTCAACTGGTTTTTTAACAACGTCGGCGGAACCGTCGTCCAGCATATCCTTAACCTCCTCGGGCGAAGCGTCGGAGGTCATTACTATCAGGTTCAGAAACGGGTTCAGCGCCTTCATTTCGGACATGAAGCGGGTGCATTCCGGACAAAGCTGGGTCATATCGACAAGCACCACGTCGGCGCCCTGCGCCCGTATGGAATCGACGGCGGCGCGCCAGTCGGAGAAACATTCTATGCTCACTCCTTCCGTCTGCAGATGCTGGGCCGCGCATTCACGCGTCTGGGCGCAGCAGTCAACCACTATTATTCTTTTTTTCATCCGTCCCCCCGGGCGGCATAAAGGATAAGGCCGCAGCACGAAAACACGGCCCCGGCAACAGGCAGTTTAACCTATCAAACGAGGTAATGCAAGGGCAAAATAAAAAAGGCCCCCGCGGCAAGCGAGGGCCTTCTTTCGTTTTTACTTTGCCTGCGAAACTGTCGCAGACAGCGGGCTGGCCGCGCCGGAGACCCTTGGAGGGAATGCTTTCGCATTTAACGCGCCAGCTTATATAGAGAATAACAGTTTATCGGGTAATGTCGTAAGTGCCATTTGGCCCCGGGGTGCTAGTCCAAAAGGCCTAGGGACATAGGCCATACGGCCCAAAATTCAGGGCGCGCGTCTTTGCAGAAGCAGGACCGCTCCGGCAGTCAAAAGCGCAAGCGCGCACAGGACGCGCAGCCAGAAAGCGAAGACGTACACCGACGGGAAATAGGAAAATTCCACCTCGTGCAGACCGGCTTCAAGATAGACGGCCTTCACCGCCGCGTCGGCGGGATAGACGGGAATTTTAACGCCGTCGGAAAACGCGCGCCAGCCGCTGTCGTAGCCGTCGGACCAGACCAGATAGCCGTCATGCGGCATGGACACCGTAAGCGCAACGTGCGTCGAGGAAAATGATGACACATGTATTTCCGCGCCCTGCGGCGCGACGGGTTCATCCGACGGCAGAGCGGCGTCAAGCCGCTGCGGAACCGGCCCCTCGATTATGGCCGACCATCCGGTTTCACCGGCTGTTTCAGGCGAGGACATAAGCCTCAGTGCGTCGTCAAGATTTTTTGCTTCGCGCGCGCGAAAGACAGAGTGGAAAACCGGCAGGCGTATGCCAAGCGCCGCGTAAATTTTTTCGTTTCCGGCGCGCGAGGCAAGCAGCGCGTGCAGGCGCGGCGTGCGGAACAAATGGTTAAGCGTATAAGCGGAACCGTCCACGGGGTTTGCGTAAGCGCTGAAAACGTGCCGCGCAAGCGGGTCCATAAAAGAATAAGTTCCGCCGGTCGGCGTGCGCGGAAGAGGCCGCAGCACGGGGGGAAACAAATCGGCTCCGCGCAGAAGTTTCTCGGCGCGCAGGTCGTCGGGCATTATGAATTTTTCATGGTCGCGCAGCCAGCCCGATAAAAACAAAAGGTTAAAAAATACCAGCGCGCAGAACACGCGCGCCGCCCACGCCGTGCCGAAACGGCGGGCGGTAAAAACCACCGCCGCGAAAAACGCCGCCAGCAAAAGCGTCCAGAAAAACGCCCGCGAAAAGCCGAAGCCAAGCAGCGCGAAAAAGCAGATTGCCGCCGCGCCCGCGCCGCAAAACATGAACAGCCGCTCCGCAGAATTTTTAACGCCCCACGCCGCCAGCACAACGACGGAAAGCAGAAAAGGCGTCAGGCAAAAGCCCCAGTTGCGCACGCTTAAAAAAGTACCGCCGCCCTTTGTAAAGTAATTGTCCAGCCCGAAAAGTCCGGCGGTAAAAACCGCCGAAAAAACGGCGCACGCAAGCCACGCAAAAACAGCGGGGGGAGGAAGCTGCGCGTCCTTTTTTGCCAGTTTCGCCCGCACCGCAAGCGCCGTAAGAACCAGCGCAAAAGCCAGCGCGGCCAGCGCGAAAATAACAGGAGGACCGCCCATGCATGTACCGCCGTGCCATGTCTGGGATGAACACAGCGGGTCGAAAAGTCCGTGAAAAAAATCGCCTTTTTCAAGCACGTATCCGTCGGGCACAAAGAACCTGCCCACGGGCACGAGCCGCAGCATCTCCGCTCCGGCCACAAGCACGGGCATGTTGAAGATTGTAAAAACCGCGCAGGCAAAAAGCAGGCCGGCAACGCGGCGCGAATCGATTTTTTCCGGCGAAAAAATTATGTAGGTAATGCCGAAAACGGCAAAAACAACCAGCCCGTAAGGCGTCTGATATCCCGCCGAGGAAAGGGCAAAAAACACGGCCAGTAAAAACATGCGCGAGAAGGTCGGCGACTCCCACATAAGCATGAAGGCCCAAAGCACCAGAGGAAGATAGCGGAATGCTTCGATAAGATGCGGCTGGGCGCTTAACGCGGGCGCAAGCGGCCCGCCGAAAAGCAGCAAAAACACGGCGAGCGCTGCGGCGCGGTTTTTCCAAAGCCGCAGGGCGCACAGCATTCCGCCGACGGAAAAAATGAAGAGCCATATCACGCAGGTTACCTGCTGGGCATAAAGCGACACATGGCCCGACACAAGGGCCAGCGGCCACACGGCAAAGGATACGGGGTCGAAAAAGGGCATCAGTTCGGCAAGCGGCCACGCCGGTTCGCCGGAGTTCATTTCCGGCGTCCAAAGCGGCAGCTGGCCTGACAGAAAATAGTCAAAAGGTATGCGGATTAACCGCGCGGAAACGTAATTGTCGTGGCAGTAAAACCGCGCGCCGGTAAGATAAGGAAGGAAATAGATGCAGACAAAAACCAGTGCGGCCCCCGCAAAAACCACCAGCGGCAGGAAGCGGCGTATTAAGGCTTTGTAATCTTTCATGTAAGAGTGCACACCTCCCTTTTTAAGTAACCGGACTGACGCAAATAGGCGCGCGTTTTAATTTGTCCAAACTTCAAATTTTCCGGCAACAGATATTTTCGCAAAACACGGTGGTGATTCAAGCGGCAAACCGACACGGTATATCAAAAAAATGTCCACGCGCGAAGTTAATCAAGTTTCAAATACTTTTCAAATTTCTTCGAAATTTCTTTAGGGAAACATACCGTTGCTTCCGAAGAGATACGTTTACAAAAAGACTTAATTAACTTTGCGATATCATCGCCGAACAAAAACTTAGCTTCGTCTGACAAAGCTTCAAAATCGGGATTGTCATAAACAGGATTTGCACAATAAGCCTTTTCCAGTTCACGATAGAATTTGTAGCGTCTATCAAATAAATCATCTTTCCGCTTTTGTATCGCGGTACGATAAGTCAGCACGGCGAAAACAGCCATACAGGAGGCCGCCACTAAATTCAGTACGCTGATGGTCAGAGCAACTGTCATAAAGAACCCTTCATCCCCGCGATTTTCGGCAAAATCTCTCCGGCCTTTCCCTGAAGTGAAATGAACGCCAGCTTGCTGGCGGGAGTCTTTTCAAGATTTACTTCCAGAACGGCCTTTCCGCAGTCAACGGCCATGTAAGTCAGTCCGGCGGCGGGGAAAACCTGCGCGGCGGTTCCTATGGTTATGAACACCTCGCAGCCGCGCACTGCCTCCTCGGCCGCGCTGAGCGCGCTGTAGGAAAGCTGTTCGCCGAACCACACAATATCCGGCCGGTAAAAATTGCCGCAGTCGGGACATTTTGGCAGGGTTTCGGAAAGAAGGATTTTTTCATCCTCCTCGAAATGCACGCACCCCAGACACCGCACCCGCCAAAGACTGCCGTGCAGTTCAATTACCTTTCCGCTGCCCGCCCGCCCGTGCAGACCGTCCACGTTCTGCGTAAGAACGGTAACGGTGCGTTTGCGGCCGTCGATAGTGGGATTTTTTTCCAGATAGGCCAGCGCCTTATGCGCGGGATTAGGTTTTGCCGCGCGCGCCTTAAGCCGCAGGTGATAGTAAAATTTCCACACCATCTGGGGGTCGCGGGCAAAACCTTCCGGCGTGGCAACGTCCTCCACCGGATAATTGTTCCAAAGGCCGTCCTCGTCGCGGAAGGTCGAAAGTCCCGATTCGGCCGAAATACCCGCGCCGGTAAGCACGCATATTTTCTGCGCGCGCGAAATTATGCCCGCAGCGCGGGCTATCAGTTCTTCCATAATCTGCCTTCCTTGCGCCGGTCGGCGCGGACAAAAGAAAAAAACCCCGCCGATATGAGCGGCGGGGCGTTTTCCATGCTAAAACGGCTTACTGTGCGATAGCGGAAACAGGGCAGGTGCCGGCGCAGGCGCCGCAGTCGATGCACTTGCTGGCGTCAATGTTTCTTTTTTCGCCGACTTCGCTGATTGCCTGAACGGGGCAGACGGGTTCGCATGCGCCGCAGTTCACACAGACTTCTTTATTAACCTTGTATGCCATAACTTTCCTCCGGAATTTTAATCCGACGCCATATTCTAGCAAAAAAGACCGAAAGCACAAACAGGGGCTTGAATTTTCAGTATTTTGTATAATATACTTATAGTAAGGGGTAGGAGGGTTGATGAACTTTAGAAACATTTTATTTTTCGTTTGCGCATTATTTATTTTTTCGGGCACGGCCTGCCGCACCGGCGGGGAGAATCAGCCTGTGCCGAAAACGGTAAAGACTCAGGCCGAATTCACGGCGGAATTCAAAACGGCGTTCGATCTTTATTCCAAAAAGGAATACGACCAGGCTTTCAAAATTATCAAACCGCTGGCCGACGCCGGTTATATTCCCGCGCAAAACGCGCTGGGACAGATGTATCTTGAAGGGCTCGGCGTTCCAAAAAACGCAAACACCGCCATTATCTGGCTCGGCAAGGCGGCCGATGCGGCCAACACCATGGCAATGTACAATATCGCCACGCTTTACCGTGACGGCAAGGACATTCCCAAGGACTACGGCAAGGCCTTTCATTATTACAGGGGCGCGGCCCTTATGGGCATGAAGGAAGCGCAGATAGAACTTGGCAAAATGCTTGCGCAGGGTCTCGGCGCGCCAAAAAACCAGCGAGAGGCGTATAAATGGTTTCTAAACGCGTCAAAGACCGACAGTCCCGTCAAGCAGCGCGCGTCCGAACTTGCAACCGCCGCCGCCAACGGCCTCAGCATGACCGATGTGCTGATGGCGCTTAAAGACTCCGACAATTTCATGGCAATGACTGCTGAAACATATCTGGCGTCCGTACGTCCGCACGACACGCGCGACGCCGTAACGGCTCCAGCCGACACGGCCCCGCAGCCTGCCGCGGAAGCACCGCAGGCCGAACAGGAAGAAGATTCCACGCAGGCCGACCAGCCGCAGGCTGACAGGCCCGAAAATCAAACTCCACAGCCCGACACTGCGGCTGATACTGAAAAGTAGACTTTAACCGATGCTTCGTCCAAAACACCTCATTCTCATTCTCGGTTTATTTTCGTTTGCGGCATGCGGACGGGGTGTGCAGTCGTCGTTTGAAAACGCCGTGGTGGACTTTGACGCTAAAAATTACGAAGCCGCCGCTAAACGTCTAAGCCCGCTGGCCGACAAGAATTTTGAACCGGCCCTAGCCCTGCTTGGCAGGATGAGCGTTTTTGGCGACGGCATGGAACCAGACAGCGAAAAAGCGGCCGATTATTTCGTCCGTTCCGTACGCTCGCTGGAAGGCGAGCAGAAATTCCCGCCCGATTTGCACAAGACACCCGCTTTGGCAGACAGTTACCTTTCCGCCGTGGCAAAATGGTCAAGCGATGCGGCCGCCGCCGGAAACCCCGGTGCGGAATACGCAATGGGCCTGCTTTACATGCACGGCAGAGGCGTACCGTTTTCATCCGAGCGCGGCGTGCGGTATCTGCAAAAAGCCGCGACGGAAGGCTTTCTTCCCGCGCAGATGCGGCTTGGCGATATGTTCTATTTCGGGCGCGGCGTACCGCGCAATCTGCGGCTTGCCATGCTCTATTTCATTCACGCGGCCAAGGCGGGCGACAGTATAAGCCAGTTCCGTCTTGGAACCATATATTTTCAGGGGGCCGGCGTTGAGCGCAATCCCGCGCTGGCAGTGCAGTTCTTCACCGAGGCGGCAAGCCGTAAAAACCCCGCCGCGCAGTATATGCTTGGCTCGCTTTATTATGAAGGGAAAGTGGTTCCGCGCAATCTTACGCAGGCCGCAAAGTGGCTGATGCTCGCTAAAAAAAGCGCGGACAAGGAAATGCGCGAAGCTGTAAAAAACCTGCTTTCAAAGGTCGAGGATGAAGCCTCGTCCGAAGAACTTAAAGCCGCAAAAAAAGAAGTCTCTTCCTTCCATTAGGGTGCTTAGCACCCCTTCCTTTCCAAGTCACGCAATCGCAGTTTTTCCGAAAGTCGCCCATGCCCCTTTTTGCAACAGGATAGCAGCTTCCGCAATATGCACTTTTGACAACGCCCAATATGTCTGCAAGCACTACCGCACACTTCCCGCGTCACTCATTTTGTTCAGCAATACCATGCCTGTTTTTGAACACTTAAAGCCCTGTGGGTGCTTAGGGTGCGGGTGCTTAGCACCCCTTCCTTTCCAACTTACGAATACGCAGATTTTCCTAAAGTCACCCGTGCCCCTGGGTGCATAGCACCCTTTCCTTTCCAAGTCACGCAATCGCAGATTTTTCTAAAGTCGCCCATGCCCCTGAGTGCTTAGCACCCTTTCCTTTCCAAGTCACGCAATCGCAGTTTTTCCGAAAGTCGCCCATGCCCCTGAGTGCTTAGCACCCTTTCCTTTCCAAGTCACGCAATCGCAGATTTTCCTAAAGTCGCCCATGCCCCTGAGTGCTTAGCACCCTTTCCTTTCCAAGTCACGCAATCGCAGATTTTCCTAAAGTCGCCCATGCCCCTTTTTGCAACAGGATAGCAGCTTCCGCAATATGCACTTTTTACAACGCCCAATATATCCGCAAGCGCTACCGCACACTTCCCGCGTCACTCATTTTGTTCAGCAATACCATGCCTGTTTTTGAACACTTAAAGCCCTGTGGGTGCATAGCACCCTTTCCTTTCCAAATTGCGCAATCGCAGTTTTTCCCAAAGTCGCCCGTGCCCCTGGGTGCTTAGCAACCCTTCCTTTTCAAGTTACGCATATGCAGATTCAAGTTATCCGTGCCACTTTTTGCAGCATAAAAAAAGCCCAAGTCATATTGGGGGGCAAGCACTTTATTTTTCCCGTATTACACCCATTTTATAGCCCGACACCAATGCAGATTTACCAATTCAAAAAAATCATGAGTGTTCCAACAAAACAGGTCGGCGGTCAACCACTGGGCCGTGAACAGCACAAAACCTACTCGACATTCAAAACCCCAGCCAGTGCAAAAAAAGGCACGCCTGCTTATAAAAATTCGCCGCCAATCACTACCAGACAGCTACCATGCACGGCAATATATATAGGAAACAAAACGCCGCCCCGACTGTTTATCGGGGCGGCGTTATACAAAAACTCGGTTATTCAGCAGAAAGACATATTTTATAGGAGTTGCCGTCAGTAATGCAGGCAAGATAACCTTTTTTTGCGGACAGACATTCCTTCGCACTATGCCCGTCAGCGCGGCAGTCCTGATACCCCGCCTGCGCGGCCTGACAGAAAGCGGCCTTATTTCCGTCACTGCGGCAGGCAAAATAACCGCCCTCCGCACTCAGGCAGAAGGCAACGCTTTCATTATCGTCACGGCACAGCTTAAAACCGCTCTGCGCGGTCATGCAGTCCTCAAACGAATTCTCATCATTGCGGCAGGAACCGTAACCGGCAGGCGCGTTCAGACATTCCTGCGGAGTGTGCCCGTCATAACGGCACGCGCCGAAACCGGCCTGCGCATTAAGGCAGAAAGAGGGGGGATTTCCGTCATTGCGGCAGGAGCCGTAACCCGCTCCGGCAGACAGGCAAAATGTCAGACTCTGGTCGTCAATGCGGCAGGCGGCAAACCCGCTTTTTGCTTTAAGGCAGTCCTTCACGGCGTTGCCGTTTATGCGGCAGGAATTATAACCGCTCGGCACATTCTTTCCGCCGGAATCGGCATCATCGTTTATCGTATCCTGTTTGGGGATAACCGTCCGGCCTTCGGCGGCAGACAAAACGCCATAACAAAACAGGGCGGCAATGCACAGGCCTAAAAGTTTTTTCATTTTCACTCCCTGAGCCAACTATAGCAAATTCATTGAAATTCATCTGCACGGGGCAATGCGTAACACTGGCAAAAAAATAGGACCTTAGGCCCTGCATAAATCCTTATTAAATAGTTATAATGTAAGTGAAGTAAATCAAGACGAACAGGAGAACTGGCAAAATGAAAAGAACTATAGTCGCAGCCGTTTTTGCACTTGCTGGCAGCATTGGTCTCGCTAACGCGTCCACGCTGGAGACAGATAAATCGTCTTCCGTCGATATGACGGCCCTTTCGTCTGTTGAATCCACCGTCAACGTACCGGTGAAACACGCGGCGGTGAAGAAAGCCGTTAAATCCGTAAAGACACCGGTAGCGCGCAAATCAGCTGCCATTATTACCGGTTATTACGGCAAAACCGTTTCCGGTCCCGCTGTTAATTACCGCAGCAAATACTTTGCAACTTTTACCGCCGCACATGACAGCTTTGAACGCGCCATATCAGCGATAAAAGCAAACGGCCTCGTGCTTGTTGATGCATCCGAGGATGAAGAGACCAACTGCTACACGATAACAGTAAAAGGTCCTGCAGGGATGCATGTTGCCAGCGCGGACGGCGGATTCGTTTACGGAGACAGCTTTGAAGAAGCGCTCCAGAAACTCCAGTCCCGCGGCATCGTTATTCTGTACGCAATGCAGGATGATGATTCGTACACGATAGATTATCTCTCCAAGTAAATCGCTATAAAATCAAAGCAGGCGGCCAATCGGCCGCCTGCTTTTTTATTGTCCTCAAATTGCCGCAAACCAACTAACTAAAGCCCTAATCCGCCAGACGCTTTGTATTTTTCGGACGGCACATTCCATTGCCATTGTTACTGCGCATAGTATCAGAACCAGCCGCAGCACTGGCAAACAAACCCAAATACCCACGCCAAGATTGGAAAGAAAACGGTACTCAGCACCGTTGGATTAAAATAGGGGGGGAATGTTTTCTATACACCGACAGATTGCAATGGACGGCAGACCGGTAAGTAAAGCCCAAATACCCATGCCGATATTTGGAAAGAACGGAGAGTGCTCAGCACATAAAAGCAGCCTATGTCTGCTAATAGGGGGGTATGGATAAGCTAAACCGAAACACCTCAAACCAAGCTTGGAAAGTAACGGATGCTATGCACATGAAATCAGTCAGTTTCTGCTAAAAATAAGAGAAACCGCAATATCTAACCCGTGTTTTTTAAGGAAAGTGTGTAGCACCATATGACTATAAGGACGCTTGGGGTAAAGACACCGACGATTATACCCTACAATAGGCACGGACAATTAAAACCTAAGTATAAGACCGCGATTGGAAGGAACGGACACGCTGCGCCCTAATATAGGCTAAGTAACCTGAAAGAGCATAAGCAAGCGAAACCGAAATACTCAACCCTCGCTTGGGAAGCTCCGCACCCCCTAGCAGATTAATTAACCTGCAAGGGGCATAGATAAGCTAAGCCGAAATACCCAATCCGCGCTTGGGAAGGAAAGGGTGCTCCGCACCCCTAGTTGATGCCGTGCATCCAGCGGCGCACGGGCTTAACTAGGAATCCCAGCGCAATTGCTCCGCCGAAGGCGGCCATGGCGGGAATCAGATAGAAGATCCAGTGCGGCATTTTGTCATAATTGGCGGCAAAAAGTCCGCTGGTCAGGTTAGCTCCGCCGGTCGCAAAAAACCAAGTGCCCATAAGCAGGGTGACAAAGCGCGACGGCGACAGTTTTGTGACCATTGAAAGCCCGACGGGCGACAGACACAGCTCGCCCATGACCATGAGCAAATAGGCGGTCGTAAGCCACAGCATGCTTACCGGCCCGCTGGTCTGATAAAGCTTTGCCGCGGCGGACATCACCACAAAAGCCAGTCCCAGCAGTCCCAGCGCCCAGGCAAATTTAGCGGGCGTGGAAGGTTCACTTTTTCTGTCTGCAAGGGCCAGCCACAGCTTCGAGAAAAACGGCGCGAGCAATACCACGAACACCGCGCTCAGCGACACGAACCACGACGACGGGACCTCCCAGCCAAAAATCTTTCTGTTGGTCTCCGCGTCGGCAAACAGGGTGAGTGAACTGCCGGCCTGCTCGTAAGCCGACCAGAAGAAAATCATGAAAAACTCAAGCAGGAAAATAACCGCAATGCGCTGTTTATCCTCTTTAGTAAGCGGGGCGGCGTCCTCTTTAGCGCAGGCGCGTCCGGCGGGGGCCGAACCTATCTTGCCCAGATAGCGGTCCTGTCCCCATTTGAGTATGGACATACCAAGCAGCATACCTACACCAGCAGCTATGAACCCGTAGGACCAGTCATACCGCTCGCCCAGATAGCCGCACAAAAGCGGCGCGATTGCCGCGCCTATATTTATGCCCATGTAGAAAATGGTGAAAGCCGAATCGCGGCGCGGGTCGTTGCGCTCGTAAAGCTCGCCGACCATCGTCGAAATATTGGGCTTGAAAAAACCGCAGCCGATGATAAGCAGACAAAGCCCCAGAAAGAACATGACGTGCGTTTTGAAAGCCAGCGCGAACTGCGCCAGCGCCATCAGCGTTCCGCCTACGTAAATGCAGCGGCGGTTGCCCCAGTAGCGGTCGGCTATGTAGCCGCCTATAAGCGGGGTCATGTATACAAGGCCCAGATACCAGCCGTAAATCTTTCCGGCGGACTCCGTCGAGAAAAGGAAATACTTCACCATGAACAGAACCAGCAGGGCGCGCATACCGTAAAAGCTGAAGCGCTCCCACATTTCCACGGCAAAAAGCAGATATAACCCTTTAGGGTGTTTTGTCATTTAAGACTCCGTTTATTGGAAAAAGGACGGCGGGTAGTTTACTTCGCAGCCTGACTGTTCAGTTTCCGGTATTTTGCGGGATTGACGAAAATATCAACCGTTCCCGAGACAGGCTTGGTGACGGAAGGACCCACATAAAAATCCACGTCGGCATCGCGGTCGAGGGCGAAGCGGAAATGCACCGCCGTGTGCCGCAGGGCGATAAGGCTGGCGGAGATATCGTCCTGATATCTTTGCCTGTTCCGGGCTACTAGACGGCAAACGGCAGTATCGCGGTCATCCGAGGCCAGCGCGGCCATAAATTCCGGATGATAAAATACTTTTTGCATTGCGCCGTCAACGGACCGGGCGTCGTATTCAAAAGGATTATTGCGGTAGGACCGGGAATCGGCCGGCGGGAAAGCGGAAGCCATCTGATACCATACATAGGCCTTTACGAATTTTATGCGCGAACCTATTTTTGCGTATTGCTGGCTGTGACGCATTTCATGCATGAGCCACTGAAGGCCGTTGGGCTCATTGGTGAGCAGTTCGCCTTTGGGAAAATAAAGCGAGCGGCCAATTGTTATGGCCATGTCCTTTTTCTGCGCCAGCGAGGCAATAGGGTTATTTAAATCGGGATGGGTTATGCGCTGTACCGTATTGGGAATACCGTCGTGCACGCGAACGCGCTGGTACATACCGGGCTGGAAAAAAAGCGAGGCGGCGCACATTTCGTACTTTGCAAGCGGGCGTCCTTTTATCTTAGTAAGACTGGTCTGGAATCCGTACAAATCGGCTGGTTCCTGCGCAATGGCGGGCGAACCTAGCAGGGTAGACAACGCAAGAAAAACATAAATGACCTTCATATATATATAATAGCGCGGACGGCGCCGGCCGCACAAGGGACAAAGTACCCATGCCGAAGGGACCATAAGACCTAAATATCATTGCAAATTACGCCGTTCGGGGTCAGACTATCGGTGAAAATGAAGCAGGGGGGAGGCGTCTATGAAAACACTACTGGCTTGTCTCCTGTTACTGGCGGCGCAGATTGCTCCGGCGGCCGACACGCAGACCATCCGTCTTATGAACCTCTCGGCTAGAATCGGCAGCGAGCCCCTGACCGTCCAGCTGCAAAAGATACTGCAAAAAAACAGCACATTCAACAGCGACTGTCTTATAACGCAGGCACAGGTTGTCGGCGATAAAAGCGGCACGCCCGTACGGCTGCTGCTTGCGGCCGGAAAAAGCGGCGGGCTCTTTGCCGCCGGCAAACGAGTGTTCATGTCGGTAAACGAAGGTGACATCACGCGCAGACTCGGCATACTCGGCGGCCGGCCCGTGCTGGCATACGAGTCGTTTTCCTCGACGGGGCGCGGCGAAAGCCAGCTGCTGCGCGTGGCCGTGGACAGCGACCTGCGCCTTGTGCGTTTTTACGCCAAGACGATAACGCGTTCGTCGCTGATGGAACAGAAAACCGTACTGCTTACAAACGTTGTGCAGTGCGGCAGGTAAAATGATGACGGCAAAACAACCGTCCGCCCGTTAAAAAAACAGGCGGCGGAAATTGCCGTGAACCATAAAACACAAGCGGAGGCCCGCGCGGCGCGCCGCTTTTTTACGCCCGAAAAAAATCGGCAGTCCGCCCCGCCGGAGAAAACGCAAAAAAGCGGCACAGGTCAATTCCCTAAGGCGGTGTAATAATATAAAATCCATTTTATGACCGACCGCAAACTTTTCACGCTGGCACAACTATCCGACGGCGAGCGCGCCGTCGTTGACAATATTTCCGGCGAAAGCGAAACGCGCCGCAGACTGGCCGCCATGGGCATTTTTCCCGGCAGGGAGATAAAGAAAATCTCCGGCGGGGAAAACGGCCCCTTTGTAATAAGCGCGGCTGGCGCAAGCGTGGCCCTGGGCGAAAACCTGGGTCTGCGCCTTTCGCTTCGTCCAGTGCAGTACAAACTTCTGCTTACCGGTAATCCCAATGTCGGAAAAAGCGTGGTGTTTTCACGCCTGACCGGCCTTGAAACGGTATCCTCCAATTACCCCGGCACGACTGTGGAAGTAAGCAGCGGCACGACCCGTCTGGGCGGCCTCCACTTCAGCGTGACCGACGTGCCCGGCACTTACAGTTTCGCCCCTACCTGCAAGGCCGAGGACGTGGCCTGCCGCATTCTGGGCGAGCGCGACTGCGACCTTATCGTCCACGTCGTCGACGCCACGAATCTCGAGCGCAACCTGTTTTTCACCCTTCAGATAATCGAGACCGGCCTGCCGGTAATAATCCTTTTAAATAAAACGGACACCGCCAAACTGCGCGGCGTGACAATCGACGCCGACCTCCTGTCCTCGCGCCTCGGCGTGCCCGTAATACCTTTTGTCGCGGTGACGGGCGAGGGCGTGCGCTCTTTTGAAAAAGCCGCCGCCGAACTTGCTGCGTCGGGCTTTCCCCGCGTCGAACAGCCGCAGACGACCGACGAGCAGAAGTGGACGCGCATAGGCCGCCTCAGCCGCGACGTGCAGACCATAAAGCACAAACATCCGTCCATAATGGAACAGCTGGCCGAACTTTCGGTGCGGCCTGTAGCGGGCCTTTTAATGGCTTTTGCCGTGCTGGCCATATCCTTTATAGTAATACGCTTTTCGGCCGAGGGACTTATAGATTATGTGCTGGGCCCTATTTATGAAAAGCTGTGGCTGCCGCTTGCCCTTAAAGCGGCAAACGCAATGCCCTGGCCCATTCTGCGCGACGTGCTGGCCGGTACGCCCACGAACCTCGGTCTTCTCACAAACGGCATAGAGATAGCGGCCGTCGATGTTTTGTCGTACGTCGCGGTATTTTACGCCGTCTTCGGCTTTCTGGAAGACCTCGGCTACCTGCCGCGTCTTGCGGTGCTTCTGGACCGCACACTGCACAAAATCGGTCTGCACGGCTACGGCTGCATACCGGCGCTGCTGGGTCTAGGCTGCAAGGTGCCTGGCATACTGGCAACGCGCGTGCTGGAAACACGGCGGGAACGCGTAATCGCTTTGTCACTGCTTCTTCTGGTTGCTCCGTGCATGCCGCAGAGCGCGATGATAATAAGCCTCGCAGGCAAAGCGGGCTTTGGTTACGTCATGGCGATTTTTATAACGCTTGTAATATGCGGCACGGCGGCGGGCTTTTTTCTGCACAAGATAATGAAGGGTGAAACGCCGGAGCTGTTTGTTGAAGTGCCCGCGTGGAGCATGCCAAGCGCGCGGCCGCTTTTTATGAAACTGCACATGCGCGTGCGCAACTATCTGACGGAAGCAATCCCGATGATTCTGCTGGGCGTTCTGCTTGTGGCGGCGGCCGAGGCCACGGGCGTGGCGCAGGCTTTGGCGACGGCTTTTTCAGGGCCGGTTTCCTTCTGGCTGGGCCTGCCGTCGGATACCGTGCCGGTCATACTTACCGGCTTTCTGCGCAAGGATGTGTCCGTCGCACTGCTGGTTCCGTTTCACCTTGCGCCGGCGCAGATTGTCACCGCCTGCGTGTTTTTAAGCATGTATCTTCCATGCCTCGCCTCCCTGCTTGTAATGGCGCGTGAGGCCGGCTGGAAGGACGCGGCGCTTGTGGCCGCGATAAATTTCGTACTCGCGCTTTTTGTCGGCGGGGTACTGCACTTTCTGGGCTTTGTGTTTTTATGAGAAATAAACTGTTTGCCTTGGCGTTTCTTGCCTGTGCCGCCTGCTGCGGCGCGGCCGAGACGAACATAGAGAGAAAAGGGAATATGGAAATAATAACAGACTTCAATTCCGCCTACACGGGACTTCAGACCATCCGCATACTGCTGCCGGATAACTACGACGGTTCCTCCGCGCATTATCCCGTACTGTACATGCATGACGGGCAGAATCTTTTTTCCGACGACGACGCCGTTTTCGGTGCCAGCTGGGACCTGCCCAAGACGTTAAAGCGTCTTAAAGCGCAGAAACGCATGAAGGACATAATCGTAGTCGCCGTCGACAGCCGTCCCTCGCGCGAGGACGATTACACGCCCTACCCCGGCCCGGAAGGAACCGGCGGGCACGCGGCCGAATACGCGAACTTCCTGTGCCTTGAGCTTATCCCCTACGTTGACAACAATTACCGCACGGTGGCAAACGCCGGCGGCCGCGCGGTCATGGGCTCGTCGCACGGGGGTCTGCTGTCGCTTTATCTGGCGCTTACGAAAAACCAGAGCTTTTCCATGTTCGGCGTAATGTCGCCGTCGGTGTGGTTTGCAAAGGACGCGCTGTTTAAGGAAATAGAAAAGACGGTGTTTCCAAAGGACATAAAAATCTGGCTGGACTGCGGCGTTTACGAAACCCGCAACATAAAAGACAGCTGGGCCGAAACCTTTCCTTCCGACGTGGCCGAACTTTACTACGCCCTGCGCGCTAAAAAACTGGTTTACGGAAAGAACCTGCTTTTCATGCTGGATGAAAACGGCGTGCACCACGAAAAGTCGTGGGCAGCGCGCATGGAATATCCGCTGCTTCAGTTCTTCGGCACCAGGCCGCGCGGCGCAATAGTCAAAGCCGAAGGCCGCGTTCTGCCCTCGGCCCTTACCCTGCACCCGCCGCAGAAAACGCTTTTCTGGGGCCGCGTGAAATTCGCGGACGGCACTATTGCCGATTATCTGCCCGACACTGCAAAATCATCGCCTCCTTACCTTTCATGGGACGGACGCGGCTGGTTTAGCCTGCGAAGCGGCGCGGAAGCAGGACAGGTCAGACTGTCCGCGGAAGCGGAGGGGAAAAAGTTCACCTCGGCCGTGACGCTGGCGGCAAACCTTACAAGAACGTTCGAGTTTGAAGTCCGCGTTCCCGCAGGCACAAAAGGCGACGTGTTCATAGCGGGCCAAACACCCGCTTTAGGCGACTGGAAGGCCGACGGCATACGCCTTATACCGTTTAAGAAAAACCCGACCATACGCCACGCGCGCGTAAGACTTGCGCTCGGCACGCCGGTGCAGTTTAAGTTCACGCTGGGCGACTGGGACGCCGTTGAAAAAGGCAAAAGCGGCAAGGACATAGCAAACCGCGTTCTCGTGCCCGGTCCGGTGGCGCGCAAAATACGCTTCAAAGTGGAAAGCTGGTAAGCAAGCCACGCAATCGCCAATAAAAAGGGCCCCCGCCAAGCGGGGGCCTTTTTTAGTTAAGTAAATGCTGGTTGCAGCCAACTTCCCTGACAGGAAAACCCTTGCGGTCAGACTTCTGAGAGACTACCGCCGCATACTGAAATATTCACGCCATTACAGATAACGCGGAGTTTTTATCTTCGGGCACACTGCAATTAAACCATTGCGGGTATGCACGAAAAGCCAACACTAAAGTTTACTTAACCAGCCTCATATGGGCGGTCAAAATACTCAGGGCAAAGCCACGGCTTCGGCCAGCCTTTCTTCCTGCGGACGGGCCAGCTCGGCCATCCATTTTTTCGCGGAACTCACGGTAATCACCAGCACGAGCGCCAACATGATTACTGTCAGCGCAACGTTTACATAGCCCTGCGCGTCATGGCGGGGCCAGTAGTTGCCTGTAATGTTTAAAATACCGGCCGATACCGTCGTGGCAAGCATGAACACGAAGGGCACGAAAGTGACCAGCGCATACACGGCTTTTCTGCGGCGCAGTATATAGGTTGTGCCTATGGCCAGCGCGATTGTGGCAAGCAGCTGGTTTGCAACGCCGAACATCGGCCATATCGAGGCTATGTTTCCGGCAATAAGCATTGCCGCCCACGACGCGCTTACCAGCACGCTTGAAATTATCACGCCGGGCCACCAGTTGTTGTCAGCAAAAGGCTTGTAGGCGTAGCCGAAGATTTCCTGCACGATGTAGCGCGCCACGCGGGTTCCCGCGTCAATGGTGGTGAGAATGAACATCGCCTCGAACATTATGGCGAAGTGATACCAGTAGGAAAGGAACCTGTCTAGCCCCGGAACGGACGAGAAAATCTGCGCCATGCCGACGGCAAAAGACACCGCGCCGCCCGTGCGGCCGTACAGGCTTTCGCCCACCTCCGCGCTAAGCGCGGGCAGATTTGTAACGGCCATGCCCAGCTTGTCGAAAACGGCGGGGGGAACGTTTATGGCAAAGTAGTCGCCCGGCAAAAGCGAGGCGGCGGCGATAAGCGCCATTATGGACACAACGCCTTCGGTAAGCATTGCGCCGTAGGCTATAAAGCGTATGTCCTTTTCCGTGCGTATCATCTTCGGCGTAGTGCCGGAGCTTATCAGACAGTGAAAGCCCGATATCGCGCCGCAGGCCACTGTAATGCACACAAACGGCCACACCTTGCCCGGCACAATGGGTCCGCCGCCGTTTATGAAACCGCTGAAGGCGGGGGCGGCCATGTGGGGGTTAACCCAGACTATGCCAAGCGTAAGCAGGGCGATGGTGCCGATTTTAAGATAGGAGCTCAGATAGTCACGCGGGGCAAGCAGCAGCCACACTGGCAGGACGGAGGCCAGCAGTCCGTAAAGGGCCAGAATTATGGCCAGCTGGTTTTTGGAAAAAAGGAAGAAATGCGCGTATGCGCTGCGGGCCAGAGGCTCGCCGAAAATCACGCAGGCGATAACAAGCACAGCGCCGATAATGGAGGCCTCGCGTATTTTACCGGGGCGGAATTTTTCCATATAAAGACCGATGAAAATAGCGACGGGAATTGTCATGGCGATGGAGAACGTACCCCATGCGCTTTGCGCAAGCGCATACACTACCACAAGCGCCAGACCGGCAAGCGCGGTGATGATGATAAACAGCACGGCCGCGCCGGTTGCGCGCGCGCCGTTTTTGCCTATTTCGTTTTTAGCTATTTCGGTAAGAGAGGAGCCGCCGTAGCGCACGGAGGCAAATAAAATAACCATGTCCTGCACCGCGCCGCCGAGCACGCAGCCAATTAAAATCCATACCAGTCCCGGCAGGTAGCCAAACTGCGCCGCCAGCACCGGTCCGACGAGCGGTCCGGCTCCGGCAATTGCCGCGAAATGGTGGCCGAACAGCACCCAGCGGTTAGTGGGCTTAAAGTCATAACCGTTATTTTTTTCAAAGGCGGGCGTGGTGCGCCGCTCGTCTAAAGCGAGGACCTTTGCGATTATGAAGCTGGCGTAAAAGCGGTAGGCCAGCGCGAAAAACAGCAGGGTAATTATTATTAAGGAAAGCGCATGCATCGGGAAAGTTTAGCAAAAACTTCCGCCTGCCCCAAGCCGAAATTTCTCCGGCGGAAAGAGAAAGTCATACTCGATAAACAGCAAAACACCAAAGAAGGCGCGGCAGGTTACTACTAGTCCACAAGGTTAGTGCTCTAAATATATATGGCCATTGGAACTACTGGTCTGATGGTACATATTCCCGCTGGTCAACAAGACTGATGAGGTCACAAATGTCATTGAGCTTATTGAAATCAATTTCCTCTAAATACTGATATTCCTGAGTATGCGCGCCAGCTATAACAGGCTGGTTTAGCGATTTTGTAGCTTTATTTATACGTGATTCGCACGCCAATATTAAAGAGTTGGGATTGATATCAAGTTTTTCGTTTAGTTTTTGCCAATCCACATCACTTTGAAATTTACAAACATTCGCAAAATCATCTACAGATTTGATTTTCAAAGCCATGAGAAAATATATCAATCGCACATAGGTATATCCCATATATGCTTTCTTGATTTGAAGTACCATTCTAGATTGAGCTATAAAGGACATCGTTTGACGCAAGGAAATTCTAAAAGCATCAAGGATATCACACAGCTCATGTTTATACCCCAATGGGACACCTGAAAAAGCAGTCTCAATCAGTTTTGATGGCTCCAGATATGGCAGGGTAAATCTGGCGTTAAAAAAACGCTGTAAATACACGTCGGCGTCAAAACCGTTGCCATATAAAGCCTTTACAGATTCCGCAAGCTGGGCGGTATCCGACACTATAACGAATTTCAAACCTTCTTCACCGAACAGATGTTTGACCCGTTCCAGAAGTTCCACGGCAAACGACGGTCGGCAGCGGTCCATTTCATCAATAAAAACAATTATCGGTTTAAGCGTGCCGGGAGAATCCTTCTCTTTTTGTTTCTGAACGGCGGTAATCAACTCGCGCAGAAGTTTCCGAAATTCCTCGCGCTTTTCTATTTTTGCGTCGGAAAGGGCAACCATTTTCGAGGTGAGACTGCCCATTAACCGACCGGTTATTTGTGTCGTTCCGGGACCGCCAGCTAAGTTTGCAAACGTCATCAACGCTATTTTTGACCCGTCCAAAGACATGACTGCGGCGGCTTTCTTTAAGCGGAAAAAACATTTTTTATATTCAGGCACGACATCGCCCAGTTCCTTGGCCATCACGGACGCAAAAGGCAGAAGAGGGTCTTCGGCGCAATCGTTTTCCCATGCGTTAAAGTATACCGTGCAATAACCTTTATCATGTAAATCGGCAAGCCAGCGGCGCACGAAAAAGGTCTTGCCCGAGCCCCATGCGCTGTCAATATTGAGAACGAAACTTTCCTGATGTGCCGTAAGTCCGGCGGTCAGCGTTTCGGAAATCTGCTGCAGTTTTCCCGTTGCGTCGTCACTCCATATATCTTCTGGCAGCGCCTGCACTACATCATAATTAGTAAGTGAAATATCCATACAGGGCGAAAGGGCAACGGACTACGCGGAGTGCGCGGGCAGTGCCGCAATGAAGTTTTCTACGGCCGCCGCAAAAAGGTCGGGGGCTTCGCCGTGCGGAACGTGCCCGACTCCGGCAATGGATTCAAACCGCGCGCCGGGAATTTTTTCGGCCAGCCTTATTGTTTCCGGCGGCGTAATAAGCACGTCCTGCGCGCCGCTTAGCACAAGGCAGGGAGCCTTGACTGCGGCAAGGCGCATGGAAGAGTCGAAAGCGGCAATAAGCTCCGCCTGCCGCGCGAAATTTTCCGGCGTGGGCAGGTAGGGATAGCCCTGCGCGGCGCGGACGGAAACGTCCACTCCTGCGGGATTTTTTTCATACATGTCGAAAGCCAGCAGCCACGGGAAAAACATCTGCCAGAAGGCCTCGCTGTAGCCGCACTGCGCAAGCAGGAGGGCAAGCGCGGCAAAAAGCGCGTTGTTGCGCGCGGAGGATTTTGCCGCCGTGTCTTCCAAAATAAGGGCATCGGTTTTATCGGCATGGGCAAGCGCGAAATCCTGCGCCACATAACCGCCCATGGAATGACCGCACACCACGGCGGACTTTATGCCCAGATGCTCAAGCAGGGCGGCCGCGTCGTCTGCAAGCGTACGCGCGGAAGCGGCCGAAGCCGCCGCCTTGCTGCGTCCCGAAAAGCGGTTGTCCGGCATGATGAGCAAAAATTTTTCCGCCAGTCTTCGGCGCACGGTAAACCAGCTTGCGTTGTCGGCGGCAAGGCCGTGCAGCAAAAGCAGGGGACGGCCCGCGCCGTCGGTCTCGTAATAATTGGTGCAGCCGTCATGTTCGAAAGTGGGCATATTCTCTCCTAGTGCCGCTTATGCGCGGCGGTTTTTTTGGCTTTGGCGTGTTTGTGCGCGGCCTTGGCTTTTTTGGGAGCCGGATTTTCAGCTTCGGCGATTTTTGCCGCCACGTTGCGCTCAATGGTGTTGGACTGGCTTAGGAATTTGGCAATTGTTTGGCGGTCCTTTTTAGCCTGCTCCCTGGAGCCGATTTCGTCGAAGATATCGGCGCGCATTGCAAGCAGTGTCATGTCAAAGGGATTTTTTTCGTAGGCGGCGGATATGTCGGCAATGGCGTCGGCATATTTTTTCTGCGCGCGGTTAGCCGCCGCGCGCACCGTGTAGGCGCGGCTGAAAAGCCTCGCCGCGACGGTCTCCGGCGTAAGGCCGTGCTTTGCGGCGGCCTTTGTAACGGCGTCGCTTCCTGTTACTTCCTTGGCCACGAAAGCGGGCAAAAGCGACAGCGCGCGGTCTGCGCTTGCAACGGCTTCGGGCTGGCGGCCCAGCGCGGTAAGAATTTCGGCGCGGATTATATAGGTTACCGGGTATGTGGGCGCGGCGTCGGCGGCCTTATCAAGCATGGCAAGAGCCTCCTCGCGGCGGCCCCTGTCGGCGTAAAGCTGGGCAAGGAGGATGTTTGCGCCGCTGTTACCGTAATGAGAGGCCTTTTCCAGCACCTCTATGCGCTGTTCGACGGTCTCGGCAGTCACGGCCTTTTTGAAATAGTGCACGCCGACGGCGTAGCGCAGCATTACAAGAATAAGACCTATCACGGCGGCAATGAGCACGGTTCGCAGAATACGCATTTATTTAATCTCCTGTATTGTCCGGTTACGCGCGGCGGTTTCGGCCGGCAGACGGATGAAAAATATTGTTCCTTCGCTTTCAGTTGAAGTATAGCCCACGCGCCCGCCAAGATAATTTTCCGTCAGCAGACGCATACTGTACGTGCCCAGACCCCGGCCCGCGCCCTTGGTGGAAAAGGAACGCTGGAAAATGTGGGCGCGCGCCGAAGGCGCTATAGCGGAGGGATTATGCACGGAAAATTCGGCTTCGCCGTCCTTCATGCGGCAGGAAACGGTAACGTCGCCGCCCCCGGCCTCGGCGGCGTTCTTTACCATGTTTGACAGCACGCGCGAAACTATGGTGCGGTCGGCGGAAAAGGTAAAAGGCTCGGCGGCCTTGTTAAGCGCAAGGTGTATGCCGCGCGCAAAGGGCAGGCCGGAAGAGCGGGCTATTATATCCTCGGCAAGCTGGAGGGAAAAGAGCGTCTCGGGCTTTACAGGCAAGGTGCCCTGCTCGGCGGCAAGCAGCAGTTTCTGGGAGTTTATCTCGCCGAAAATATCCTGCGCCAGCTTGCGCGCGCTTGCAAGATAGGAATTCTTTTCCTCCGGATTTGCTTCGCCCAGCGCCAGTTCAAGATAGCCGTCCAGCGCGCCGGCGGTATTTACAAGGTCATGGAAGAAAATGCGTTCCAGCGCGGCGCGGCGTTTGTGGTCGCTTATGTCGATGATATGCAAAAGGGCGTGTATTTCGCCGTTTATCGTTACGGGCGCGGCGGAAATCTGGAGGTCCAGCGAGGGGATGACCGGATTTTGCGTAAGCAGGGAATAATCCTCGACGCTTTTGTTTCCCGAAAGCGCGGTGTGTATGGCGCGGAATGCGCCGCACTCGCGGCACACATCGGCAGTACCGCAGCCGGCATGGCCTTCCAGCACATGCACGCATTTGAAAAGGTCGCCGGGCCGCAGGCCGCTACCTGCGGGATTTGCCATATAGGCGCGCGCGGCGCGGTTTGTAAAAACGGTCTGCATCGCTTTGTTTATAACGAAAACCACGCTGGGCGTCTCATCAAGAATCTGGCGTATGGTCTCGTAGCAGGCGTCGCCCGCTTCGGGGGCATTGTCTTTGTCGGCGGAAAAATCGGTCATAAAATCCTTTCCCGTATTCTACAAAATTAAACGCGCGGCTCCAGTGCGCTTTGCGCGGGGGGGGCAAAAAAAAGCGCGGCCCGCAAAGGGCCGCGCTAAAAAACAGTACAACCGCGCGTCAGAAAGTGTAAAGTCCGGCGATAACGTCGCCGATTTTTTTTGCCGTAACGCCCATGGACAGGACGGCGGCAAGTTTCTTTACCGCGTCTTCGTCGGAGGCTTTGGCTCCGGCGGAAACGAGGGCTTTATCAAGCCGCTCGGCAGCGGCCATGCTTGCGGCAAGCGAATCATCCTGTAAAGTCACCGCCACACAGCCCGACACGCCAAAATCGGCCGACGGTATAAGGTTAACGGAGGTAAGCGCGCTCCACGCCGCTGCGTGGGCCGGATTGGCGCGGACAAAGCCGCAGTTTCCTTTTACGGGTTTGGCTTCGGCCGCGAATGCGCAGGCCGTAAGTGAAAACGCCAGCAGGGCAAAAAACATTTTTTTCATAAACTCTCCGCGGCGGTCGGCCGCAAACCGTCTTTGTTGCTGCTACTTTATTTTACCGCACAAAGGCCCGCGCGGCAACAGCCGCTTTGCAGTATAAAGGCCCCTCATGTATAATAAGGAAATATGAAACGCCTTTTGCTGACGCTCGCTTTTTTATCCGTTCTCGTGCCCGCCCGCGCCGCCGATACGCTGGTGGAAAACGAGGAGCTTTCGCGCGCCCAGTTAAAGCTTCAGTCCATACTGGAAATGATACGCACCCGCCGCCTGCCGGTAATCGAATTCAATTTCGCCTCGGCGGAACTGCGGCCCAGTTCCTACGCATCGCTCGACAAAATCGCCGCCATCCTTTATAACAGGCCGAACCTCAAGCTGATAGTGGAAGGCCACTGCGACGACCGAGGCTCCGACGAATATAACGACCTGCTTTCCCGCCGCCGTGCCGAATCCATAAAATCCTATCTGGTAAGCCGCGGCCTTGAGCCCGACAATATCCGCGCCTACGGCTACGGCAAGCGCCGCCCCGTGACGGCCGATATTTCCGAACGCGGCAGACAGCTAAACCGCCGCGTGGAATTCATCCTCACCAATCGCGGCTGGGACAGCGTTTTCTGACGCCGCGCCGCATTGATTTAAAACAATATTGATTTAGGGACTTGCAAATAAACGGCTTTTTTGTTTCCTTACATTAAAGCCGGACCGCTGCGCACATGAAATTAACGGAGGAGCAATGATAGACCTTACTAAGAATCTTGCGGCGATGAACCGCCGGACAAAAGCCTCGGTGATACGCGAACTGCTCAAGCTCACCAACAAGCCGGAAATAATCTCTTTCGCTGGCGGACTGCCAGCCCCCGATTCCTTTCCCTCGGAACAGTTAAGCGCCGCGGCGCAGAAAGTTTTAAAGGAAATGCCCGAAGTCGCCCTTCAGTACGGCGCAACGGAAGGCACGCCGGAGCTAAAGGAACAGATAATCCGCATGCTGCGCGAAGAGGAAGGCCTCATCGTGCGCGAGGAAAACATCCTCATCACCTCCGCCTCACAGCAGGCGCTGGACCTTATAGGCCGCGCGTTCATTGACCCGTCCGACCCGATTCTGGTCGAACTGCCCAGCTATCTGGGTGCTATGCAGGTGTTCAAAAGCTACGGCGCCAAGATGATAGGCGTGGAAAGCGACGAGCACGGCATTACCATAACCGACCTCGAAAAGAAGCTGCGCAAGCTTAAAAACGAGGAAGAGCACTACAAGTTCATCTACATGGTTCCCGATTTCCAGAACCCCAGCGGCCGCACCATTCCGCAGGAACGGCGCGAGCAGATAATCCGCCTCGCCAACGAATACGAGGTAATCATTATCGAGGACTCGCCCTACCGCCAGATACGCTTTGAGGGAACCGCTCCCGACACGCTTTACAAGCTCGACATGAACGGCAACGTAATCAGCCTGTTCACGTTCTCGAAAACGCTGGCCCCCGGTCTGCGCCTCGGTTTTATCGTGGCGCACGAATCCATTATCCGCAAGCTGACCATTCTCAAACAGAGCGTGGACCTCTGCACCTCGGCGTTTACCCAGCTGCTTACGGCCGAACTGCTCAAGACCGGCTATCTCAAGCCGCACGTGCAGGAAGTTGTAGCCGGCTACAAGAAAAAGAAAGACGCCATGCTTGCCGCGCTTTCGCGCTACATGCCCGGCGGAGTGACGTGGACCAAGCCCGAGGGCGGCCTGTTTCTCTGGCTTGAACTGCCGAAAGAAATGGACGCGGACGAACTGTTTTACGAGGCCATCAAGCAGAACGTGGCCTACGTCATCGGCTCGGCCTTCCACTGCGACGACGGCGGCAAGAACACCATGCGTCTGAACTTCTCCTACGCCACCTACGAACAGATTGACGAAGGCATCCGCCGTCTGGCGGAAGTCATCAAGGCCAACTGGCCCAAGCATTAAAAAAAGTCTTATGCTACAATGGGAACGGGCGCGAAAACGCCCGTTCCTTTTGCGTAAAAAAGGGGGATTGCCATGAGTCTTGAACTTTACACTTCAATAACCGACGCCGTGGGCCGCACGCCAGCGGTGCGCCTTTCGAAAATGGCGGCCGGCCTGCCGGCGGCAGTGCTGGCTAAACTTGAATTTTTCAATCCCTGCTCGTCTGTAAAAGACCGCGTGGCGGCCGCTCTGGTGCAGGACGGCGAAGAGCGCGGCGTAATAAAGGAAGGTTCCGTTTTAATCGAGCCCACAAGCGGCAACACCGGCATAGGGCTGGCGTTTGTCTGCGCGCGCAAAGGCTATAAACTTAAACTTACCATGCCAGAAAGCATGAGCATCGAGCGGCGCAAACTGCTTGCCGCCCTCGGCGCGGAAATAATACTTACCCCCGCCGCGCAGGGCATGGCGGGAGCCGTGAACAAGGCCAAGGAACTGTCCGCCGCCCACGGCTACTATATGCCGGCGCAGTTTGATAATCCCGCGAATCCGGCGGTGCATATGCGCACCACGGGCCCCGAGCTCTGGCAGCAGACGGGCGGCAACATCGATTTTTTCGTGGCCGGAGTAGGAACCGGCGGAACCATAAGCGGCGTGGGCGCCTATCTTAAAAGCGTAAATCCCGACGTAAAAATAGTGGCGGTCGAACCCGCCTCCTCGCCGGTGCTTTCCGGCGGAACGGCGGGACCGCATAAAATACAGGGCATAGGCGCGGGTTTCGTGCCGGGCGTTTTCAAACGCTCTGTGGTAGACGACATTATGACCGTTTCCGACGATGAAGCCGGAAACGCCGCCCGCCTGCTGGCTACGAACGAAGGCATACTGGCGGGAATTTCCTCCGGCGCGGCGGTCTATGCCTCGCTAAAAATAGCGGCGCGCCGCGAAAACGCGGGAAAGACCGTAGTCACCCTTCTGCCCGACACGGGCGAACGCTACCTAAGCACCTGGCTTTACGGGGAAAAGGCATGACGGAAAACCGCGATTTTCTGACGCTTACCGCCAACCGGCTTACCGGCGCGACAAACGCCGAACTAAGCCCGCTCGGCAGAAAGCGCGTGCACGAACCGCTGCCCTCCAAAAGCGAAATTCTGGAAATGACCGAACTGCTGCGCTCGGCCCTTTTTCCGGGCTACTTCGGCGGGGAGGAATGCTCGCCGGAAACCATAAGTTTTCACGCTGGCGCGGCACTCGACAAGGCATCCCGCATACTCGAAGAGCAGATACGCCGCTCCTTCTGCTTTTTCTGCACGGAAAACAAACAATGCGTGCTCTGCCGCAAACGCGCGGCTGAAATCACGCGCGACTTTATCAGCGCCCTTCCCGCCATACAGGCACTGCTTGCCACCGACGTGCAGGCCGCCTACGAAGGCGACCCGGCGGCGCGCTCTCCGTCCGAAACCGTGCTCTGCTATCCCGGCATAATCGCGATAACAAACCAGCGCCTTGCCCACGGTCTTTACGTCCGGCAGGTTCCGCTCGTGCCGCGCATAATAACCGAACACGCCCACTCGCTTACGGGCATAGATATTCACCCCGGCGCGGCCGTGGGCTCGCACTTTTTCATCGACCACGGAACCGGCGTGGTGGTGGGGGAAACCGCCGTAATCGGCGCGCACGTAAAACTTTATCAGGGCGTAACGCTGGGCGCGAAAAGTTTTCCGCTCGACGAACACGGCCTGCCCGTAAAAGGCGTTCGCCGCCACCCGACGGTGGAAGACGGCGCGACCATTTACGCGGGCGCGACGGTGCTGGGTACGGTGACCATAGGCGCGCGCAGCGTAATAGGCGGAAACGTCTGGCTTACGGCCTCGGTCCCGCCGGACACGCACGTTTCGCAAAAGCTCGCCGACAAACTATCCGGCAAACAGCCATGAGCGGAAACATTGCGGTAATTTCGGCTTCTCCGCAGCTTCCCAAACGCAACCTGCTTGCGCAGGTTTTCGAGGAACTTTTCGCCCTGCCTGAAAGCGACGCGCTAAAACGCGCGCGTGAAAGCTGGGGCATTTTCGCCGAAAAAGTATCGCCGGAAGAGGCCGCGCGCATAAAACTGCGCCTTGACCGCGACGGCATAGCGGCACTGCTGGCCGAAACCGACAAACTGCCGCCCCAGCCCGCGCCGCTCGACATAAAAAAACTGGATTTTGACGGCCAATCACTGCGCCTTCTGCTTACCTGCGGCGCGGTTGAAAGCGTTCCGCGCGGTGAAATAACGGCGCTTTGCGCCGCGCCCGCAAAAACGGAAAGGCTTAAAACCGTCGATGCCGCGCCCCAGTCCGACATGTCCAAAAAAGCCATTAAACTCGGTCTGCTGGCGCTTGGCATACCCACTTTTTCACTTAAAAAAGACGAACCCGCCACAAGACAGGTGGCAGAACGGGAAGTGTTTTTTTATATGGACATTTATACCCGTACGCACCGCTACCGCGCCTGCTCGGACGGTTTCGATTACACCTGCCTGAAGGAGAAAAAGACCTATTCCAGTCAGGCAAATTTCCGCGTGCTCGCGCTTGAAACCGCGGCCTTTGCGCCGAACGCCCTGCAAAACGGCTGGCTGACTGCGACGGTGCAAAGCCGCCCGCTTTACGGCCTCGGCTACGAAACGCTGGACGACCTTACAGCCGAGGGGCGCTTTCTGCACATGCTTTCCTGCGTGCGGTAACAACACGGCGATAATTGCGCGCCGACGGACTTTTTAAGTAATATAAGTATGCAGCACATCACAGGAGACTTAATGAAAACACTGGTAAAAACCGCTCTTATCTGCGCTCTGGCCTGCGCCGGCGCAAACGCCGCCTATGCCGCGGAAGCCGCCAAGGCCGCCGCGCCCGAAACGAAAGCCGCCGTGCAGGAACCCGCCTCGCCCATCACCAATGCGGCGGCGGTCAGCTTCCGTGAAGTCACTTTCAGCTACTCCCGTCCGCTGGGGACCATAAAGGTGGGCTCACGCGTCGACGTAATAGCGGTTTTCTACGCGCCAAACAGCGACGCCAATGAAAAAGTCGCCGCAACCCTGCTGCAGAACGTCATGGTCACCGCCGTTAAAGATAACGACGTAACGCTGTTTCTCAGCCCCAACGAAGCGCAGTATCTTTTCCTCGCGCTCGGTCAGGGCGAAGTAAACCTCGCGGTGCGCCCCGACGGCGACAACGCCATAAAACCCATGGAAATGGCCACCTTCAGAAAACTTTTTCCGACCAAAGCCGTTTCTTCTCAGCAACCGTAGCGCCGTTTACGGCATGTTTTGCAAGCCCCCCGAAAGGGGGGCTTTTTTTATCGGCTCAATTACGGTATTTGCCGCGGCGGGTTAAATAGTATAATTTCCGTAATATAGATATAGGGCCCGCGCGGCGCTTTCAGGGACGGCCGCCTGCCCCACAAAAAGGACGATTTGAAGAATGAGGATATTACACACATCGGACATTCATCTGCGCGGCGCGGGAACGCCGTCCGGCAAGCGCAGGCTGGCAGTGCTGGAGGAAATCTGCTCGCTTACGGCGGACTGCCGCGCCCTAATAATAGCGGGCGACCTGTTCGATTCCTCGCGCGAAGGAAAGGGTTTTGAAACGAGACTCCGCTCGCTGTTTACGGCTTTAAGTCCCTGCAAAATTTTCATAATTCCCGGAAACCACGACACTCTGGGCGGGGAAAACCCGCTTGAGACTCTCGACATCGGTCAGGACCGCAACGTGCGCGTAATGGCGCAGACGCCCTACGACGTATGCGAAGCCGACGGCGTAAAATTCTACGGCTTTCCCTTCCAGCGTTCAAAAACCACCACGGAACTGTTAAAGGATTTCACTTCGCAGAACAAGCTGGAAAACCGCGTGGCCATCATGCACGGCACGCCGCTGGACCGGCCGGAGCTGGCGGGATATTCCTACGCCCCGGAAAACCGCGAGGAAGGCGGCGAGCTTTTAATCCGCAATTCCGACCTGCGCGAGGCCGGCTTTAATTACGTAGCCCTCGGCCACATTCACCGCCATGACAGGTGGACGGTCGGCAACTCCCTTGTGTCCTACAGCGGTTCTCCCGACGCCGTGCGCGTTTCGGAAACCGAACCGCGCGCCGTAAATATCGTCACGCTCGACGAGAAAACCGGCGAGGCCACCATACTGCGCGAACCTCTGCAAAGCGCGCGCGCCGCAATCACTAAAACCTTTTTCACTTTCCCCGGCGAGGAGGAACGCGTTTTTGAAACCGCGCTGTCTTTTCTGCGCGACTCCGGCGCGAAAACCCGCCCCGTGGCCGTCATCGAAGGCCTTGCCGACGGAAATGCCCTGCGCCGCCTAAAAGACCTCGCCGAAGTGCGCGAGCCGCTTCTTGCGCAGGGCCTTGCCGAACTGCGCCTTAAAACCGAGGACGCCTCCGCCACCAAGGCCGAGATGATAAACTATTCCTTTTTAAGAAAGATGCACTCCCTGTCCGAGACGGCCGACACGCCCCAGCGCCGCGACATGCTGCGCCGGTGCATGGCCCTTGGCTGGCGCGCGCTTAATGGCAAAAGTCTGGAACCCGCCGATATTCTGGGGGACCAGCAATGAAACTTCTGAAACTGTCCGTGCAGTCTTTTGGCGCGCTCAACGCGCGCGAGTTCGTTTTTAACGGCGGAAGCGCCGTCCTTTACGGCGAGAACGAATCGGGCAAGACGGCTTTTATCGACGCCGCGACCTCCGCGCTTTACGGTCTTCCTCGCGGAAACACCTCCATGGGCAAGGAATTTCTGGCCCGCTACGGTTCAGGTCCGTCCGCTTCGGCAACGCTTATGCTGCCCGAGGGCGGGGAGGCCGAATTTTCAGCCCGTATGCCAATTGACAGCGAGGACTGGCCGCCCGAACTTTTCCGTACCCTGCTTGCAGTGCGCTGCGGTGACGCGGTGGTAAAGAACACGGAGCGCAATTTTACCCAGATTTTCACGGCCCGCGTTCTGGGCGGCGGCGAAGTGGACCTGCGCCGCGCCATGGCCGACGTAAAAAAACTTTACCTTACCTACGAGCGCAACGTGTGGCACGCCCGCTGGCTCAAAACGCAGGAAAATATAACCGTACTGCGCGGCATGCTGCAAAAAGCCGCAGAAATGGAACAGCTCTCGGCAAAGAAACTGGAAGTGTCCCGCGAAATAGACAAACGCTGGGCCGACGCCCGCGCCCTTATGGACGAACAGACCGCGCTGGCGGCCGAAAAGAACTGGATAAAGTTCGAAGCTGCCAAACAGCTTGCCACCCAGCTTGCCAGCATCGACGAGGAACTGCGCGAACTGCAGGGCCTCGACCGCTCCACCTACGCACAGTTTACCATGCTTAACGAGGAACTTGCCAAGGCCGACCGCGCCCGCGCGCAGAAAGCCGCCCTTTTAAGCGAACTGGAATCGGCCATGTCCGACACTCTGCGGCGCAAGACCGCCGTGGAGGAAAGCCTTTCCTCCCTGTCTTCGTCGGCCGCGCGCGAACGCCTTACGGCCGTGGTGGAAACACTCCGCCGCAAGGACGAGATGCTGCAAAGCCTCACCTCCCGCAGACGCGGCTGGGCCATTCCTATAATAATCTCCGTTTTGTGCGCCGTGCTGGCATACCTTGGCGCGCAGGCGTTAAATCTCGCGGACTGGGCGCGTCCCGCCATTGCCCTGCTGACTTTTGCCGCCGCACTGCTTATCGCAAAACGCTTTGACCTTTCCTCCGGCCTTGCCGAGGAAACCCGTCAGGAAGCCGCCGCTGCCGAGGAAGAACTGCACCGCACGCTGCTTGCCATGGGCCCGCGCTGGGAAACCCTGTCGCCGGAAAGCGCGCTTACCCTTGCCGCGCGCGACGCGCAGGACGAAATTCAGCAGACGGAACGCCTGTCCATGCTAAACGCCATGGCCTCGCGCTCGCGCGACCGCATAGCCGACGAACAGGCACAGCTTAACGGCTACACCCGCCAGCAGGAGGAATTCGCCTCACAGCTGGAAGCCGACATGAAGCGCCTGCACGTTACCGACATGGCGGACCTCTCGTCCAAAATCGAGCGGCTTGAATATCTGCACCGCACGCGCGAGGACCTTCAGCGCCGGCTTACAATGGAATGCGACCTTTCCGCCGCGCTCTTTTACGACGACCTGAAAAAACGTCTTGCCGAACTGGAAACCGCCGTAAGCGGCACACCCCGTCCGCAGACCCTCCGCCACGCCGCCGAGGCCGAGGACGACCTGCACCGCGCAGAACATCAGCTTTCCCGCCTTTCCGCCGTGCGCGAACAACTGCTTAGAGAACTTGGCGAGGTAAACGGCAGGCTAAACCGCCTTGAAGGCGAGCTGGGCAAAAACGCCGCCGACGTGTTCGCGGAACTAAACATCGCCGAACGCGAGGCCTCCGAAATCTCGCTGTGGCGGCAGGCCGCCGAGGAAACCTACACCCTTCTTGGAGACATCGCAAAAGCCCACGACGAAATGATGAAAAACTGCGTGGACAACGCCTCTCCGCTTTTTGCCGAAATGACCGAGGGCCGCTACACTGGCCTTGAACTTGTGAGCCCCTCGCCCTTCGAGCCGGGCAGTATTATGGTGCGGCACGCGCGGTTCGGGCAAAAACCCCTTGAGTGGCTCAGCACCGGCGCGCGCGACCTGCTGTGGCTTTCCGTGCGCGCGGCCTTCGCGGCATCGGCGTACAAAACACCGTCGTTCATGGTACTTGACGAACCGTTTATCGCGCTGGACCGCCGCCGCATGGAAGCGGCCGTAAGCGCAATGGCAAAAGGTATGCTGAAAAACTGGCAGTTCCTGATTCTCACAAAAGACGAGCATGTCGCCGAGGCCGCGGAGCGCGCCGGCATGGCCCGTTTTAATCTCGCGGAAGGGAGCGGCAATGAAGTTAAGCAGGACTAAAATAATAGCCATGACACTGGTGGCTCTGGCCTCCAGCTGTCTTGTCGGAAGTTACGAGTTTCTGCGCGTCAGCATAGCGTCGCTGTTTATCGACAAGTTCGGCGCCGGCGCCATGTCCTACGCGCTTACAGCCGTGCCGTTTTTCATGGCGGCACTTATATGGCTGTACGCCAAAACCCTGTCGAAACTGGGTCCCCGCCGCACCGCCGCCGCGAGCTTTCTTTTTTCCGCGCTCGTCTTTCTGGCGGGCTACGCCGGAAACGCCGCCGGTCTGCGCTGGAGCATAGCCTTTACATACCTGTTCGTGGAAGTATACATAGTGGTTCTCGTCGAACAGATATGGTCTTTTGTAAACAGTTCCCTTAACAAAGAAGAGGCGCGACTGCTAAACGGCCCCATCGCCGGTCTTGCGGCGGTCGGCCCCGTGCTTGCGGGCTTTATCGCCAGCCGCTACGCAAAAACGATAGGCACGGAATCCTTCATACTTCTTGCCGCCGCGCTGATGCTGCCTTCGGCGTGGCTGCTGCTTAAAAGCTATTCCATGCTGGGCGAGCCCAAACCCGCCGAGGCCGAAGCCAAACCCGATGACGAACTGGACATAAAAACGCTTCTGCACCAGCACCCGCTGATGGCCATAACCTCGGTGGTGTTTCTGTCGCAGGTAATAGCGACACTGCTCAACCTCCACTTCTATCAGATTCTGGAAGGAACCATAACCAGCAAGGACCTGCGCACGGCCTATCTGGGCGGGTTCTGGATGAAGGTAAATCTGGTGGCCTTTGCAATGCAGTTTGCCGGAACGCCGCTTCTGCTGCGCTTTACCTCGCTGCGGTTCTGCCTTACGGCTATTCCGGTGCTGCATCTTTTCAACGCCATACTGCTTTTCAAGGCGCCGTCGCTGGGCGTGGCGGCTTACGCGTTCATAGCGTTCAAGTCGCTGGACTATTCGCTGTTCCGCGCCAGCAAGGAACTGCTTTACATACCGCTTTCCTTTAGCGCGCGCTACCGCGCAAAGCAGGTGGCCGACTCGTTTACCTACCGCTTTTCAAAGGGCGTGACGGCGGGCTCGGTCTCGCTGTGGAAGGCGGCGGCGGGCGCGGTCGCGCCGTGGAGCTATCCCGTTTTCTGCGCCGCCGCGGCGGCCTGCTGGGCTATAGTTTCCATACCGCTTACAAGGGACGCGAAATAATTTTATGTCTACAATAAAAGGCCCCGCCTGCGTGGTGTGGGAAACGACGCTTAAATGCAATCTGCGCTGCCAGCACTGCGGCTCCACCGCTGGCGCGGCGCGGCAAAAAGAACTGGACCACGACGAAGCCATGGCCCTGTGCGGGGATTTCGCGCGCGCCGGAACCGGCGGCGTGGCCTTTATGGGCGGCGAACCTTTTCTGCGCGCGGACTGGCGCGAACTCTGCACCGAAATACGCGCGCTCGGCATGGAACTTTCCGTCATAACAAACGGAACCTGCGCGGGCAAGGAGGAAGCGCACTTTCTCGCGGGCCTAAACCCGCGCGCCGTGGCAATAAGCCTCGACGCCGCAAAACCCGAACTGCACGACAGCATACGCGGCGTGTCCGGCGCATTCAAAAAAGCGCTCGCTTTCATCGAAATATGCAGGGGGGAAAATCTGCCCGTAAGCGTAATTACCACGGTGCAGAAAAGAAACATAGGCGAACTTGCCGCCCTGCGCGACCTTCTGCTCGATAAGGGCCTTGCCTGGCAGATACAAACGGCGGGCGCGGAAGGCGGACGCTTTAACCGCGAACTGCTTCTTACGCCGGAGGAATTTTACGCCGTCGGCGTTTTTACCGCCAGCCTGCGCAAAAACATTCCGCCCAAACGCCTTGCGGCAATAGGCGCGCACGACCTAGGCTATCACTCCTATCTTCTGCCTAACCTTTCGCTGTGCGACAGCTGGTCAGGCTGTCAGGCGGGCATAACCGTCGCGGGCATACGAAGCGACGGCGGCGTATACGGCTGTCTGGCCGTAAACGGCGGCAAGTGCGAGGGCAATGTGCGCGAGCGCAGTTTTACAGACATCTGGCAGGACCCGTCATCATTTGCCGACACGCGCGGCTACACGCCCGACATGCTGGGCGAAAACTGCCGAGGGTGCGAATTTTCAGCCACCTGCAAAGGCGGCTGCGGCGAAATGTCCAAAATGCTTACGGACGTCACGCACAATAACCCGTACTGTTTTCTTTCCATAGAAAAAAAACTGCTGGCGGATGAGCTTAAAAATCCCTTCCGCCGCCGCTGGCTTGAGCTGCGCCGAAAAGCCAACGAAAAAATAAAATTCCGGCGCGACCTTTTTGCGAAATTCCGGGGGCAAAAATGAAACTGCACATCGGCTGCGGCGGCAGTTACCGCAAAGGCTGGCTCAATGCCGACGCCTTCGACACGACAGTGGCGGACAAAAAACTTTTTGCCGAACATATTGACCTGCCCGACGGTTCCTGCACGGTCATAGCGGCAAATCATCTTATCGAGCATCTGGGCTATTTCGGCGCGGTGCGCTTTTTCGGCGAGGCATTCCGCCTGCTTGAAAAAGGCGGCATGCTGCACCTTAAAACGCCGGACATCGCCCTTGCCTGCGAGGCTTTCGCCAAAGGCGACCGCGCCGAACGCATGCGCCTTTCCCCGTGGATTTACGGCACGGAAACAGCGGGCCAGCGGCACGCTTTCTGCTTTGACCGCGAACTGCTGCGCCAGCTTCTTGAGGAAGCGGGCTTTTCCGAAATAAAAGTTACCCGCACCGAACCCAACTCCGGTTTTCCCGAGCTTACTGCCTCGGCCCGCAGGGAATCTGCCCTGGCTCCCTTTGTAACGGCAAAGGCGCGCAAGCTGGCCGCCGAGCGTCTGCCGGATTTGTGGCAGGACGAGGAAACGGCTTTCTCCGCCGAACAGCTCCTTGCGGCGGCGGAAAAAATACTGCGCGATTTTCTGCACAAACGCGAGGAAAACCCGCTTGCCCGCGCGCCGGAGCTTTGCGCCAGCAACCCCGCGCTTATGCGCTGTTTTTTTACGGCGGCCGAGGAAAACGGCCTGCTTAAAGACGAAGGCTGGGCCGCAAAGGCCGCGACGCTTGAGCGCGCGCAGATACAAAAATACGCCTATACCGTACTGCTTAAGCAAAACGCCGCTCTTGCTCAGGACGAAGCCTTCGACGCCGCCTACACGGCAGCCGCGAAAAAGGCGCGCAAACTGCTGGAGGGGAAAGCGGAAACCACTTTTTTCGGAAGGCTTAAAGACATCGACACCGACGCGCCGGAACAGTTTGACTGGCACAGCGTCCAGCGGCGCAGTCTGCGCCTTGCCCAGCGCGGCGTAAAACTTTTCGCGCAGGGCAGACACGACGATGCCCGCTCCGCCTTCGCCTCCGCCCTTGCCGCCTGCCGCGACAACGCCCCCGCGCACTGGAACATGGCGCGCCTGTGCGCCCTTGCAGGTGACACCGACACCGCGCAGACCCATTATGTGCGCGCGCAGAAACTTTTTGCCAATCAGGGTCTGCACCGCAGCGCGGCGCTGGTACTGACGGAAAAAAATGAAATCCGGACAAGCGCGGCTCATCCAAAGGACGAACCCGCCTCGGGACCGGAAGGGGAGGAAGATGAATAAAAATCCCCGCATCCGCCATATTACCGCAAGCGAAAAATTCTGACCGTGCCACTGCGGGCCTTACAGGCCGCACTGTAAAAACACTTTAGTTTTAGGGGAGATATATTATGACTTCTAAAAAAATAAACGAACTGGCCGCAAAAACCGGTATGACCGGTAAGGACTCGTCCTCGGTGCTCAAGCTCGGCCTGCTGGGCGGAATACTGCTTGCGCTTGGCGCTTTTTGCGCCTGCGTAAAAGGCGGCAAAGCCGCTCCGGCAAAACCCGCGCACGCGCCTGTTCCGCCGCAAAAGCAGACCGTTTCGCCCCTGCCGTCCGCGCCGGATAGCGCGCCGGAAAGGACCGCGCCCGATTTCTGGAAGAACTATCCGGCCGGCACGCGCTACAACACGGCAAGTCCGCTGGACTTTACCCGCGCCGCTTAACAGGCCGCGCCGCCGTTTGCAAGGCTGACGCAAAATATGTTCTAGTAAGTACATTAAGCAAAATCAGGGAGGGCAGGACATGACAGACAAAATTTCACGGCTGGCGCAGAAAACCGGCCTTGGCAAAAATGAAACAAAAGCCACGCTTAAACTTGGATTTTTAGGAAGCATCCTTCTGGCCCTTGGCGCGCTTTGCGCCTGCACCCAGCCGCAGCAGGAGCCGCAGGCTCCCGCCGGTCCCGAACTGCCGCCCGTGCCGCAAATGCACATAGCCACCCAGCCCGTGGGCGGTTTTTCAAACAGCGCGCAGGGTGAAAACATGAACGAAGAACAGCCCGCCGTCCCGACGGCAGCTCCCGCCGCCGATGTAAACGCTCCGGCAAACTCGGCACAGCCGCAGCAGACCTCGCCGGACTTCTGGAAGAACTATCCGGCCGGCACTAAGTACAACACGGCAAGCCCCAAAGATTTTCAAAATGGAAAATAATTCCGCCGCTGCAAAAAAGCTGTACCGCTCCCGCCGAAACCGTACCTTTCTCGGTATCCTCGGCGGCCTTGGCGAGTATTTTGGCGTGGACCCCGTAATGCTGAGGCTTGTGTTTGTAATACTGCTTGTGCTTACCGCCATAGCGCCGTTTCTGCTAATCTACTTCGCGGCTTATTTCATAATACCGCTTGAGCCGGAAAAATAAGCGGCTAAAAAAATCCGACGGCCCGCCCCCAAAAGGCGGGCCGTTTTTTGCGCATGGGCCCAAAGACCCCGTGTAAAATAGGCCCATAGGCCCTTATCGCAAAGCCGTACGGGCGCAATGATAATGCAAGGGTTTCATACATGGGGAAAACGATGATGCTTAACGAAAACAAAAAATTTTCCGATTTTTTCCACAGCGAAAGCGGCAGCGAGCATCGTTATGTGTCCAGAATTCTGGTCTACACCCCCGGCACGGACGAGCTTGCGCAGGCTGAAAATGTTTACCGCCGCCGCATAGCCGATCTGGGCGCTGCCCTGCGCACCATCCAGTCCGAGACCGTAGAATTCGTCACCGACCCCGACGAGTCGGTACGCGCCGTGCTCTACCGCTTTAATATCGTCTATGCCGGAAACAATATAGACGCCGATTTGTTCTGAAGTGTCCTCCTGACCTGCGGCGGGCCGCGCGAGCGGCCCGCCTTTTTTTATCGGTCAAAGCTGAAGCGGGCAAAAAATGAAACCGGCAGTCTGCCTGTCCCCTAACATTTACTATAATTGGAATTGAAAGCGCGGGCAGTTGGCCACGCGCGCGAAAAACATGGGGATAACAAAATGGAAAACGAAAATATAAAACGTGCCTGTCTGCGCGCGGCAGGCGCAAGCATGGCGGTGATTTTTTCCATAGTAATACTGGCCTTTGCCGGCGTTATGATGCAGCGCGGCGGCCTTTTTGCGCGCAGCAGTCTTGGCGGTTTTCCCGCCGCGCGCTTTGCCGCCTACGCACTGGCCGCGCTTGCCCTGTGGCTTGCAAAGACGGTGCGGACAAACGGCCTGCGCCGGGCAGCCTCCGCCGCGGATGAGGCTCGGTTTATCCATACCATGACAACAGCCTCCACGCTGGCGGCCGCGGTCTGTGAGCTTCCCGCCTTGGCAGGCTTTATGCTGACCGCGCTTGGCGGCATGACGGCAGACCTGCTGGGCCTTAGCGTATTTTCTGGTCTTCTCATTCTTCTTAACCTTCCCAAAAACGAAAGATGGCAAACACTTTACTCGCAAACGCAGCACTGAGCGCGGCGGCGCTTTTTATTGGTTTAACGACGGCTTTCGGGCTTGAGGATGCAATTTATCACGACCCGTACAATATCTCCGACACCATAACGCCTTTCGTGCGCACCTACGTGCCAGACGACGGAGTGCGGCGCATACGCTCCCCGCAGTTTGCCGCGCTGGATTCCTACGGCCAGCCGCCGTGGACGTTCCGCGACCGCACCATATATCCCGACAAGGACAAAGCCCTGGCGGCCGCCCGGCAGTGGCGCGACATCTTTGAAAAGACCGGAGCTTACGTTCACGGCCAGAAAGTGACCGGCGAGTATCAGGGTTTTTACGCCTCGCTGGACTACTCGGCCACCGACTACGCCGACGTATTCATAGGCGGCCCCTACCGCACGGACGCCTTCGCGCAAAAGGAACTGGCCGAAGCCGAAACACAGCTGCGCCTGAGCTCCATGACCGTTCTTGCCGTGCACACGGGCATAGACCTGTTTTCCGACAGGCAGGACACCCGCCACGTCTTTGCCGTTTATTACCTTGTAAAGCGCGGCCGCACCGCCGCCGATGACATACGCATCCGCACCTATATAAACAACGGCACCATGTCCGACGGCTTAAACACCCGCTATAACTTCGACGTGCTAGGCGTCCCCGTCATCCGCGTCAGCGAACTGCCGAGGGGGAAAATGGCCACCGCCGTCGATAAATTCGTCATAACATACATAGGTCCGGCTTTGGCCACGAAAACTGAAACCGGCTTTTCCTCGCTTGCAAAAGCCCGCGCCGCCATGGACAAACTGGTGGCAAAGCGGAAACTGCCCGTCATAAACCGCTATATAAGCCGCAGTTTCGACGCTGGCGACTCCTTTTATTTTACGGTTACGCATCTGGCGGTTCCGCAGCAGCCGCCGGGGAAATGGAAATCTTTTTTCTCGCGCTGGCAAAAGCAGGAGGACGAGGATGAACCTTAAAAAGCAGATGCTTACACTGGCCGCCATAGTGGCCGGAGTGCATCTTATAGGCGTGACCGGCTACATGGCGCTGGAGCACTGGAATTTTCTCGACTCGCTCTACATGACAGTCATCACGCTTACCACAATCGGCTACGGCGAAACGCACCCTCTTACAGAGGCGGGAAGGATATTTACCATATTTCTGATACTTGGCGGCATAGGCCTGATAGCCTACGCCTTCTCGTCTCTGGCCGCGCTGATGATTGGCGGACATCTTACGGACGCTTTCAGGAGAAAAAAAATGCAATCGGACATTGGCAAACTTAAAGGACACTTCATTATCTGCGGCGCGGGTCACACCGGCAAAAGCATAGCGCAGGAACTTTCTGACACGGACAGGCCGTTTGTCATCGTCGAAAAACAGGCCGAAAGCTGTTCCGCGCTAACGGCAAAAAACTGGCTTAACGTTTGCGGGGACGCCACGGAAGACGCCGCGCTTAAACAGGCGGGCATAGAGGGCGCGGCGGGACTTTTCTGCTGTCTTGAAGGCGACAAGGACAACGCCTTTGTCGCCCTTGCGGCAAAACTGCTCAACCCCAAACTGCGCATCATCTCGACCCAGCTGGACGTGCAGTCCGCCGGAAAGCTTGCAAAAAGCGGCGCGGACGCGGTTGTAAGTCCGGGACGCATAGGCGGTCTGCGCATGGTATCAGAAATGGTGCGTCCGTCCACGGTTACTTTTCTTGACTCCATGCTGCGCGACAACCGCACCAATTACCGTTTCGAGGATGTGCCCGTCACCCGTGAAGGACTTACAGCCGGAATTCTTTACAAAGCGGCCCGCGCGGAAGGCGCAGGCATAGCGGCCATACGCCTTGCAGACGGCACGTTCGATATTAATCCCGCCGACGACCGACCGCTAAAAAAAGGCGAAACGGCCATAGCGCTTGCAACGCCGGAACAGGTTATTAAACTGCGCGCCGGCATTTGATATACCGCGCACTTTCACGCAAAAAAACGCCGGACACATGTCCGGCGTTTTTTTATGTTAAAACCATGGCATTGCGCCTTGTTCCATGAAGCGGAAACGGCAATTCCCGCACCGTCCCTTCCATACAGCACAGCCCCGCTAAGCGCAAAAAATTATCCGCCGGTAATTAATACTGAAACGAAATTTTCATCGGCTGTTTTGCATATGCCCTGTTTTGCATATCTTTAAGCAAACCAAGTAAAACAGTATTTTCGCGGCTTAAAATTTTTATGTGCATAGCGGACTATCGCGCGGATTTTTCAGACGGAAGTTATCTTAGGCCGGCAGGGCCATATATTAATCAGCCTTCTGCTCCGGCACAATTTTATTGTGCCGGTACGAAAATAGTGCAGCAGGTTAAAACTCCGCCTACCTGACTGCCCGACTTTTGCAAAACATCAAAGTTTAATAAGCACGCCATTAAAACATGGCACAGTCTAAAGAACAATATCATTAACTAAACGCTTATTCAGAAGCACCTTTTTACAGCGCAAAAAACCGGCTTCCCACAAGGAAAAGCCGGTATGCAAAAAAAGCACGCAAGCCACCAAATCAGGACTGCGAAGCCGCCAGCGCATAACCTTTCACACAGCGTATAAGTTCTTTTTCAAGCTGGTCCACCTCGACGGGTTTTGTCAGATATGCGTTGATTCCGGCCTCGCGCGCGGCGCGTATATCCTCATGCGTGGCGGCCGCCGAAAGCGCCAGCACGGGAGTATCGAGCTTCAGTTCGCCGCGCATCAGCCGCACCAGTTCAATACCGCCCATTTCGGGCATTTTAACGTCGGCTATAACCACGCCGTACCGGTGCTGCTTCAGTTTTTCAAAAGCCTCGGCGCCGTCGGCGCAGGCATCCGGCTCGCAGCCAAAGCCGCGCAGAATAAGCACCAAAAGCTTGCGGTTTATATCGTTATCCTCGGCAAGCAAAACCCGCGTACCGGCCAGCACGGACTTACCGACCAGTCCGCGCACGGTGCGTTCGGAAATATCGCGCAGCCGCTGTCCGTCATTTCTTGCGACGGGCATGGGCAGTTCCACCGTAAAGGTGCTTCCGCCCTCCGCCGACGACACGCTTATGCGCCCCTGCATTTTGGTTATAAAAGCGTTTACTATGGCAAGGCCAAGTCCCGCCCCGCCAAAAAGCCGCTTTACGGACACGTCGCCCTGATTGAACGCCGTGAAAATGGTATTTAGCTTGTCGGAGGGTATACCGCGCCCCGTGTCACTGACCACAATGCGCAGAAGCACATCGGACTCGCGGGGCAGGCAGGACACTTCCAGCCGCACATGCCCCTTGGCCGTGAATTTTATGGAATTGGCCAGCAGATTGGTGATAATCTGCCCCACGCGCAGGGGGTCGCCCATGAGGCGTATGTCATCATCCGGCGAGATATCGGTTTCAAGTTCCAGTTTCTTTTCCGCGGCCCGCGCACCCAGCATATCCGCCGCGCGATGCGCCACGTCGGCAGGTGAAAAGGGTATGGCCTCAAGTTCCAGCTTGCCGGACTCGATAATTGAAATATCCAGCACATTGTCTATAAGCCCCAGCAGCACCTTGCCGCTTTCACCTATCATGCGCACGAACTCGGCCTGATTCTCGTCCAGTCCGGTTTTTGACAGCACGTCGGCAAAACCTATAACGGCGTTCATGGGGGTGCGTATTTCGTGCGATATATCGGCCAGAAAGCGGGTCTTGTACATGCTGGCCTGCTCGGCCACTTCCTTGGCGCGCAGCAGCTCGTTTTCGGCCTTTTTGCGCTCGGTAATATCCACGGCCACGCAAATCAGCCCTTTCTGTCCGGTCGTGCCGTCATGGTAAGTGGCTTTATAAAACAGCAGGTCACGCGCCACGCCGGCCATGCCGGTCAGACGTGTTTCAAAAATCTGCACCGCGCCAAGCGGACGGGACAGCAGTTCTTTATCATTGCGCTCGACAAGTTCGGCCTCTCTCCTGAGCAGACATTCATAGACGCTTGACCCTATAAGTTCGTCACGGGTCTTGCCGGTGAAGGCCTCGAAAGCGCGGTTGACGCCCAAATAGATGCCTGCGGAGTTTTTGTAATAGACAAGACTGGGAATCGTGTCGATAAGCGTCTGCAAAAGTGAAAGACTGCTGTTAAGGCGCACCTCGGCGGCCTTGCGTTCGGCTATTTCTTCCTTAAGCAGGCGCTCCTCGCCGGCAAGGCGCAAAACCTCCGGCTCCGCCTCCGCGTGCGCCGGAAAGGATTTTCTGACAAGCCGCACATAAAAAAATCCGCAAACGGCAACCAGGGCAGCAAGCAGCAGGACAAACGCGGCAAGCGGCCGCATCAGGCCGCCGATATACGAAGGAACAGGAAAAGCCGCCGACAGCGTGTAAAGCGGTTCGCCAAATGGCCCCGCCAGCGTGCGGTAAATATAAGCCGAACCGCCTTCCCGCGCGGGACGGGGGGAATAAACCGGCAGAAGTGCCGCAGTCACCGCCGGAATACGGCCAAGGCCGTCCACATACGCGCGGTCCCAAAGTCTGGCGGAAACAACGCTAAGTCCGGCGGATTGCTCCGCGTAAATCTCAACGGGTAAGCCGCGGTGCGACAGGAAAAAGTGACTGGACGCGGCCTGCCGTATATCCCGTTCGGGAGGGATAAAATCGCGCAGATGTCCGCGCTCTGAATGGGACACAAGCCGGTGCGCGGCGTCATAAATCCACAGGCCCGAAATATCAGGACGGACCGCGAGAGCCAGCGGCGCGGCGGAACGCATGTCCTGTTTTGTAAGACCAGAGGCGACAGCCGAGGCAAAAGCTTTTGAAGAGGCAAATGAAGCGTCCAGCGCGGCGTCAAGAAGGGCGTTTTTTTCGGTCTGTCCGGCCTGAGCCGCCGCAAAAAAAGCGCGGTCCGCCCGACGGGAAAGCATGAAAATCCCCGAGGCTGAAACAAGCAAAAACAAAAGACCGCTAAGTAAAAGAAATCGTCGGCAGGACATAAAAATACCCCCATATAAGTTTAATCCTGCAAGCAAAAACCGCCAGTGTTATTTTTATAAACGCGTTTATAATGATTTTTCATTATGTTTGCCGCACGCAGGTCAGCGCGCCTTAGTTTCATTGTTCCGTTGCGTACAAACAGGCAAAAGCGCATTACCAAGCCTGCGGTCATAGCAGGCGCGTAATATGTGAGTGAAAGGGACCAAGGCAAGGCTTTTACCCGTAAATGCCAAGAAGGGGCTTTTCCGTGCAACTGTGCAGCGGCCATATATCCGCCGATTAAAACTGCCGTTTTATCCGCACAGATACAAGTATCTGGTAAAACATCCGCGCCTGCCACTGTTAAATGAACCGCCCCACGCCGGAAGACGCAATAAAATTAAGTCGCTTACCAAATTACCGGCAAAAAAACCTTTACCGGTCAAAGCCACCACATACACCCTTTGTTGCCGATTGCACCGCCTATGCGGTATAAGTCCAATTGCGGCTAATTCTTGAAAAAATATACGCACCCCAAGCCGCGCAAATTTAACGCTAAAAAAAGGCCCCGCCTGTTGGCGGGGCCTTTTCAATTTATTGCCGTTATCTTATGCCTTGATGCCTTTAGGCATGTTCAGCGCGACCTTTAACAGGCCGGGTTTCTTTTTAATTTCCTTGGCAAATTCCATATCCCTCTGCGAGTTGCGGTACTCCGGCAGCTGGAAGGAATAGGTGAACTTGGTGTGTATGTCGTAGCGGCCTTCCTTGAGGGCGACGACATCTTCGACAAACACTATTTCCTCGTCGGTGGGTATGACGAACACCTTGACCTTGGAGCCGGGGGCGGAAATCTCGGTTTCGCAGTTGCGCGACATGGAGGCGAAATTGCGTTCCTTGTCGTACTTGATGCCGAGGATATCAAGGTTTTCAAGGGCTTTTTCGCGAATGACGGGCGCGCGCTCGCCGACGCCTGCGGTAAACACAACCGCGTCCACGCGGCCGAGCGCCGCGGCGTATGCGCCTATGTATTTCTTAATGCGGTAGCTTTCCATGTCTATGGCAAGCTGGCAGCGCTGGTCGCCTTTTTCGGCGGCCAGTTCGATATCGCGGCGGTCGCTGAAGCGTTCGGTAATGCCGTAAACGCCGCTCTTTTTGTTGATGATGGTGTCCATGTCCTGAGCGGACAGGTTTTCCTTTTTCATCATAAACATGTCGATGGCGGCGTCATGGTCGCCCGCGCGGGTTCCCATAACAAGACCTTCCTGCGGGGTAAGGCCCATGCTGGTGTCGAAGGAAACGCCGTCTTTTACGGCGTTAACGGACGCGCCGTTGCCGATATGGCAGATGATGAGATTGCATTTGAACGGGTCCTTTTTAAGCAGTACGGAAGCGCGCTTTGCCGTGTACAGAAACGACGTGCCGTGAAAACCGTAGCGGCGCACGCCGTATTTCGTGTACCACTGGTAAGGCAGGGCGTACATGAAAACGTGCTCGGGCATGGTCTGATGCCAGGCCGTGTCGATAATGGCCATGTGGGGGACGGCGGGCATGATGGCCTGCGCAGATTCAATACCCATTATATTGGCGGGATTGTGCAGGGGGCCGAGGTCGGCCACGTCGCGGAAGCCCTGAATTACTTCGGGCGTGACGATGACGGACTTTGCAAATTTCGCGCCGCCGTGCAGAACGCGGTGGCCTACCGCGTCAATGCGGTTTACGCTGTCTATAACGCCGTGTTCCTTGTTTACAAGGGTGTCGATGACCAGCTTTACGGCTTCCTTGTGGGTGGGGCATTCGTGCTTTAAGGTGAGCTTGTCGCGGCCCGGAACTTCGTGGGTGATGAACGCGCCGTCGAAAGTTACGCGTTCCACCGCGCCGGTGGCGAGGGTTTCCTTCTTATTCCAGTCAAAAAGACGATATTTGACAGAGGAACTGCCGCAGTTGAGACAAAGTATTATCATTGGTTTCTCCGTGAATTTTTTACTGCATTTTTTCATTTTACAAAATAGGTCCCGCCGACTTACATGAACATGCGCGCCACGGCATAAACGCCGGCAGCGATAAGGGCGGCGGCGGGAATGGTAAGAATCCAAGCCCAGACTATGTCGCCGGCAACGCTCCAGCGCACGGCCGACATTCTGCGCAGGGAGCCGACGCCCATTATGGAGCCGGTTATCGTATGCGTGGTGCTGACGGGCACGCCGAGAGACGATGCAAAGAACAGGGAAAACGACGCGCCCATTTCGGCCGCGAAGCCGTCAACGGGGCGTAGTTTAGTTATCTTGCTGCCCATGGTCTTAACAATGCGCCAGCCGCCGAAAAACGTACCCAGCGCTATGGCCGCCTGACAGGAAAGCACGACCCACAGCGGAATATGAAAGGTGTTTCCGAGCATGCCTTCGCTGTACATAAGACCCGCTATTATACCCATGGTCTTCTGCGCGTCGTTGCCGCCGTGACCGAGGCTGTATGCCGCGGCCGACAGCAGCTGGCCCTTGCGGAATATATGGTCGACATGCAGAGGCGAGGAATGGCGGAATATCCACATAAGCATGGCGCCTATTATCACGCCCAGAATCATGCCGAGCACCGGCGAGATTATTATGAAGGCGATGATTTTAAGCAGTCCGCCAATTACCAGCGTGCCGGTTCCGCCCTTGACAATTGCCGCGCCCACAAGTCCGCCCATAAGCGCGTGAGACGAGCTTGACGGCAGGCCGAAATACCATGTTATAAGGTTCCACGCGCAGGCCGCCACGAGGGTGGCAAATATTACGGTGGAATCCAGCACATGCGGCATCACAAGGCCTTTGCCGATAGTTCCGGCGACGTGCAGTCCGAACACCAGAAAGGCCACGAAGTTAAAAAACGCGGCCCAGGTAACGGCCAGCTTCGGCGAAAGAACGCGCGTGGCGACCACGGTGGCTATGGAATTTGCAGCATCGTGGAAGCCGTTCAAGAAATCAAACAGCAGGGCCAGAATTATAAGAAATGCTATCCATTCATACATAGGCTATGCCTGCTTTACGAGAATGGATTCAACTACCTTTGCCACGTGTTCGCATTCGTCGGTGGTGGCTTCGGACAGTTCGTAGAGTTCCTTCCATTTAATTACCTGTATGGGGTCGGTCACGGTTTCAAACAGGTGAAGGATTACTTTCTCGCGCAGCAGGTCGCCTGCGTTTTCAAGACGGTTTACCTCGATGCAGTAGTCCTGAATGCGGCTGGCGCGGTTTGTGTCGCGCAGACCGTGCACGGCCTTTACAAGGGTGCGGGCCGCCTGTTCGATAATGTCGCCGAACTGGGTGAGGCCTTCATCGGGGGTTTTTACCTTATAGAGTTTTATGCGGGTTGTTACGGAGTTTATGCGGTCTACAATGTCGTCGAGAGTGCCGGTAAGGTCGTGGATGTCCTCGCGGTCAAAGGGTGTGATGAAGCTGCGGTTGAGGGTGTCCATTATCTCGTGGGAAATGGTGTCGCCCTCATGCTCGAAATCGCGCATCTTTTTCACGGAGTCCTCGTCGAAACTTCCGTCCTTTAAAAGCTGGCGAAAGTATTCTGCGGACTTTACTACGTTCTCGGCCTGCTGGTCCAGCAAATCAAAGAATTTAGTGTCTTTGGGCAAAAGATTCATACGCGGCCTCCGTGGGAGTTGGAGAATGTCCGCGGCTGCGGCCTGTCCGGCACACAACCGGCGGCAAAAGTATTGTACCTTTTTACGCGCCCCGCAGGAAGCGCGCTCTGCGGCTCCGTCGGGCGGCAGTATGTAAATGACAAACACAAACCGCGCACGATGAGTCAGAAGGGGGGAAAGAACGCATAGGGAACGTCCTCTCACGCGGCAATATCAAGCGGTGATAAAACTAAAGCAGCGGGCGCAGGGCGGCAAGCTGTTTTTTTGCGTTGGAAACGTAATTGCCGTCTTTGGAAGCGGCGGCGATGTCGGCGTAAATTTCGTAGGCGCGGCGGTAGTTTTTAAGGCGTTTGTTTAAAAAAGCCACCTGCTGTTTTACAAGCACTGGGCATTCGGGGTCGCGCACCACGCGGTCAAGTATTTCGGCTATTTTGGCGGGGTCCTGCGCTTTTGAATAACCTATGGCCGCAAGGTAGGAGTCGTACTTCCATTCCGACGGATTATACTGTTTTGCAAGACGAAGCACTTCAACGGCCTCGGCGGAGCGGCCGAGGTTGAAGGCCAGCGCGCCCGCGCTATAAAGCGCGGCAAAGCTGAAATAAGGGTCCAGACTGATGACGTGCTTTGCCCGTTCCAGAAATTCGGGATAGCTGCCGCCGTCGTATTTAGGCTCGCTGTATTTGTTGAGGCCGTACATGGAATAGGCGCGGAAACGCATATACTGCGGCGTTATGGGGCCGTTGTAATCGTCGTGATGGTGGTGATGATGGCCGGCATGAGCCGCCTCATCGTGGTCGTGGTCTTCGTCGGCGTGGGCCTCATGGGCAACAGGCGGAAGGGGCACGGAACTGTCGTTAGATTCAATTTCCGGCGTGCCGTAATACTGCATTAGCCTTATAAAAGCGATGTCCGCGCCCATGCGGCGCAGACCAAGCGACAAAAGACCGGCGTCCTCCACTGCGGAGTCGGGCTCAACGAAAAACTGTCCCGCTCCAGGATATACAGCTTTCTGGCGCAGGGCCGCAAACTGGGCCGCGCAAAAAACGGCGGCGCAGACTGCGGCAAGCGCGAAAAAGCGTTTCATCTAAAATTCCTTTTTGGCAAAAAGCGCGGAACTAAGCGCAAGCGCGCAAAGCGCGTAGGAAAAGGCGTACAGGAAAAGCAGTCCCCACGACGGGGCGGGGGCCGCGGCAAAAAGCGAGTCTTTCAGATTGAACATGCTCAAATCCGGCAGAAGGAAAGCCACCGCCTTTGAAAGCCAGCCGCCAACGCCCGTCATCCGCCCGCCGATAAATTTCAGTTCCGGCACGAAATGCCCCAGCGTCCAGAATATGCCCGACATCACAAGCGCAGAAAGCACCGACGTGGAAACCAGCGACAGCAATACGGTAAGCGAACCGATAACCACCAGCTTAAGCCAGCAGGCCAGCAGAATCTGCGGATAGGCAACGGTAATGCCGTAGCCTTTAATAAGAAGAAGCGAGACGTGCACTCCGCCCATGACAAGCAGGGCAAGGCCCGCGCTTGCGACAATGCCAGCGTACTTTCCCACAAGGTATGTCCAACGCGGCACGGGACGGGAAAGAAGCAGGTAAATGTTCTTGGTTTCCATGTCGCGCAGAATAGACGAGGAACAGCCGAAAAGCACCGCCGCCAGACCTACAAGCTCGGCAAGCGCCAGGCCGAAATCCATAAGCGCGCGCTGTTCGGCGTCTACGGCAAGAACGCCCGCAAGAAGCGCGGCGTAAACTAAAATGCCGCCGAAAATCACCACAAGCTGAAGGAATCTGTCCTTCCACTGCTGGCGCAGGGTATGCGCGGCGATAGTGCCCACAAGGCTCAGGCTTTGCATTTGTTCCTCACGGTATCGACAAAAATCTTTTCAAGGCCGCCTTCGCCCTGCCACTGTTCCTGCGTCACGGAAAGGGCCAGCCTGCCGCCGTATAAAATACCCACGCGGTGACATACTTTTTCAAGCTCGGAAATGCTGTGAGAAGAAAGGAAAACGGTGCGGCCTTCTTTATTTAAGCGCAGCAAAAGCTCGCGGAAATCCCAGACGGCAAGCGGGTCAAGGCCGCTTACGGGCTCGTCGAGAATGAGTATTTCGGGGTCGTGAATAAGCGCCTGCGCAAGGCCCAGCCGCTGCATCATGCCCTTGGAAAATTCGGAAACTCTTTTATGTGCGTTTTGCGAAAGGCCAACCTCGGCAAGCACGTCCTCGGCTTTTTTCATAAGCCCCTTTTGCGGCACGCCGGAAAGACGGGCGTAAAAAAGCAGGCTTTCGGCCGGTGTGAGGTGGGAATAAAAGTAAGGCAGTTCCGGCAGATAGCCGATGCGGCGTTTGCCCTCGGTGCTTCCGGCGGGCGCGCCGCCCACGGACACCGTGCCGGACGTGGCAAAAAGAAGGCCCAGGGCAAGCTTCATGGCGGTGGTCTTGCCGGCGCCGTTCAGGCCCAGAATACCGTAAATTTCGCTTTTTTCAATGTCGAGGTCAAGACCGTCGAGACCGGTCGTGCGGGTAACGCGGCCCAGATGCGATTTTTCGTAAATCTTGCAAACTCCCCTGTAGCTTATTGCGGGAACGGTCATTTGTCCTTGTCCGAGTAATACTGCTGCAATATGCCGTCCATCGAGGAAAAAGGAACATTGCTCATGGACATGACGACCTTATGGAAATCGCGCAGGTCAAATTTCTTGCCAAGACGTGACTGCCAGCGGTCGCGCAGTTTGGTTATTTCCTGCGCTCCGAGCTCGTAAGCCAGATACTCCGTCGGATGCAGGGAAATGTTAGCAATCTCGGCCTTGGCCTGTTCGGGGGAAAGACCGGCGTCGCTTATTAAAAATTCCATGGCCTCGTCGTAATCCATTTGGCCGGTGTGCATCTGCACGTCAAGATAGCCGCGCGCGGCGCGCACCATTTTCCAGCGCAGAAACACCATTTTTGAATACGGGGCGTCGAAAAAGCCGCGCTCGAAAGCAAGCTGCTGCGCGTAAGAGGCCCAGCCGTTTAACAGAAACGGCGCGGAATACAGTTTGCGGAAGCGCGAACTGTCGTTGGCGATAGTGTCGTGCAAATGGCGGCCGGGCACTATTTCCTGCGTCACCACCATGGATATATAGGGGTAATTAAACAGCGCGCGCAGCTGCTGTTCGCGCTTTTCGGCGGAAAGAGTCTTGGGCGGCATATCGACGTAAAGACCGCCTATGCGCACGGTGTCCAGCGGTGCGGGAGCCTCGTAATAGGCAAACGGCGACAGGGCCATGCGGTAGCCCGGCACGTCGTAAATTTTAAGTCTTTGACGCGGCACGGGTATAAGGCGCAGTTTGTCGAAATACTGGTAGGAACGCTCTATTTCCTGCTGAAAGGAAGACACTATGGCCGACTGCGCCGGATGGTCGGTTACAAGCAGGGCCATGGCGCTGTCGAAGTCGGAGGGTTCCACGTCGCGGTTTGAAAGGGCAAGGCCCAGCTCGCGCAGAAAAGCGCGGCGGGTGTCCTCGTAAATCGACTTGGAGCGGGAGGCCGCCGAACCGGCCGAGAAATCCACCCCGTGCCAGTGCTTAAGATAAAAGGCATAGGCGTCTTTTCCGGCGCGCCAGTCGCCGTCGGCCTGCACCATGGCGTCACCGGCCAGATAGGTGCGGAAACGCTTTATTGCGGCGCCCGCGTCTGCTATGGTAGCGTCCACGCGCTGTTTAAGCGCTGGGTCCAGTTCCACGTAGCGGTCGAACATCGAATCCAGATCGTTCATGTGGGCAAGCGAGGTGTCGCACTCGGCAATGGCAAGCTGAAGCCACATCTTCGGGGGATGATAAAAATTGCGCTCGGCTTCAAGCAGCACGCCGGGCAGCTGTTCAAGCCGCGAAATGGCATTGGCGGCGCGGGTGTTGTAATCCATGAAATCGTTGCCCATCAGGTAATATACGGAATCAAGGGCGGAGAGGTAGTAGCGCGGACTCGTCTTGTAAGGCTGCACCTGCTCAAGCCGGTAAAGTTCCAGTTCCACGCTGGACCTGAGGGCCTGATAATCGGCGCAGCGGTCGGCAGAAAGACGCGAACACTGAAGTTCGTTTATGCGGGCAAGCAGATTTTTGAAGGTTTCGGTTTTCTTGGCAATCTGGTCGGCCGTGCGCGCGGTAAGCAGATTGTCCGCGCCGTGTATGCCCAGCATGGTGGCCTCTTCCGGGTCCGATTCCATGACTGCGGCAAAATAGGTGTTTAGAATTTCCACCAGACGGGAATATTCTATCGCACCGTCCACTTCCTCGTCGTCAATTTCAATGTCCGCGCTCCGCACCTGCACGGCACAGAACATCAGGGCCAGAGCGGGCAGAAGTCTTAAAAGTTTTTTCATAAAATCCCCAAAAAATTTATTCGCGCACGCAAAAACCGGCGTCCGCGTACAGCGGCTGTCGCTATATAATTATTTCATATTTACAATGTATTTTGGAAGGGGGAAATCAGTTCACGTACCGCGCGCCGTAAACGCTCCGCGCGGCGCGGGCATCATTACGGCCGGGACCGAAGGCAAAACCGACTGAAATTTTGTGCGCGTTTCCCAAATCTCCGCCGGGCAGAAAGCCGTAGTCGAAGGAAAACGAGCGCAGGGCCACGCCTATGCCAAGGGAAATGCCCGAACCCGCTCCGTCGGACTGCCCGCTGCGCCAGCCCGCGCGCAGGGAAAATTCCTGTTCCTCCAGTTCCTCGGCCTGTATGGTATATTCCGTGCCGGCGCGAAAACTCGTATTTTCATCATTGGGCTTTACGACTTCTGCCGACACCAGAAGGCCTGGCACGACGTAGACGCTTGCGCCGCCGCACACGGTAAGCGGCAGGGAGAAGGATTCATTGGCAAGCTTCATTTTGGTTCCCAGATTCTGCACAGCCGCGGCAAAACGGAAACTTTCGGCCATGTACAGACCGCCGAAATCAAGCGCGGCGGCCGAGGCCGACATATCGTCTGCCGTCTGACGCACGAACTTGGCGTTTGCGCCCACGGCGAACTTTTCCTGAGCGCGGTAAGCCGCGCCTATAAGGCCATAGCCTTCGCCAGCGGTAAGAGTGCCGGTCTTGTTGCCGGTTGAGTCATAACGTGTTATGTCGCCGGTAAAAACGTAGTTTAATCCAGCGCCCAGCGTCCACTGCGGCCCCAGCGGCAGGGCATAGGCTGCGTACTCGGTGCGGGTATCGGCAATCCACTGGGTATGGGTAAGGAAAACCTGCTGGCGGTCAATCTGGGCAAGACCAGCCGGATTATAGAACACGGCGTTTGCGTCGTCGGCAACCGCGGCGTAGGCTCCGCCCAAGGCAAGCGGGCGGGCCGCGCCGTCAAGTTTAAGCGTGGAAACGGCGGAAGTACCCGCGCCGGCGGCAAAAGCGCCCCGTGCGAAGCAGGCAAGCAAAAGAAAGGCCAAAGCACTTTTCCGCGTTACCATAGTGCAACCGCCTTGAAGGTTTTGGTATCGAGTCCGTCAGCCTTGAAAACCGCTATGTAAACGCCGCTGGCCACCTTGTCCCCGCCGGAGTTTCGGCCGTCCCACACGGCGGTATTATCGGCGGCAAGGCCGTCGCCCGCGCTGAAAGTGCGCACCAGCTGACCCGACAGCGTATAAACGGAAATCTTCACGCCGGTAAGACCGGCGGCAAGACCGCCGAAGGTCATTGTCTGCGAGGCAAAGCGGCAGGGATTGGGATAGCCCTTCGCGCCCTCAAGACCGACTGAAGTCGAGACGGGGGAAATCTGGCGCAGGGCATAAATCGAGAAATGGGAAGTGACCAGCGAGAAATAACCGTCAAAGCGCACGGCCGAGGTCTGCAAAACCCACTTGTTCTGCGCCGTATCGAGATAATACATGCCGAGATTTGTAACCCGCACGGTTGTGCCGTCCACGAACCCGTCGGAGTTTGCGTCCAGATACGGAATAGTCACCGTCACGGGATTATCAAAAGCGGTGACAGCCGAACCTGTCAGCGAGTCCCTTGCGATAAATTTATACGTCATGCCGGAGTCCGTTACCGAGCCGCTGTCGCCGCTGTCCGCGCCGGAGATTTCGGAGGCGGTAAGAGGAACGCTGCTTATTGTCACCACCAGCGTGGAGGTGGACGCTCCGGCCGGGATGTCCACGGTCACGCCGAAAACGGAAGTGACCGTGGTATCGGCGGCGGAGGAAATGCGTGTGTCATAGTCGTAGGACCCGCCGGACGTGACCGTTGTGCCGGTATTTCCGGCCGCGTCGGTGGCCGCGAAAGAAAGGGTAAGCGTGCCGGAGGAAAGCGAGCTGTCTAAAAACCCCTCGGCCGAGAAAGTGGACGCGGCAACGCGGGTCACCGTCATGTTCGACAAAGCACCGCCCGCAGTAAAGCTCACTGTCGGCGTTGAAACTATGGCGCTTGCGTCATCCACATAAAGCATGGCCGAGAAAGCGCCGCCCGTAAGCGTGTCCGTGCTTGCAAGCGCAAAGCGTCCGGTCGGGGCCGTGGTATCGATTTTGAAGGATGACAGCGCGGTCGTGGAATTTAATGCCTGATCTACAGCCGTGACCACCACTGCGGCAGTGCCGTCATGGCCGGTAGTAACGGTATATGCGCCGTTCCAAAGTTCAGGCTGGCCGGAGGCCTGCGTCATGCTGACGGCGACTGGCGAACCGCCGTTGGGCGTAATGTAAACGCCGACCGTGCCAAGGGCCTCGTTTCCCAAAACGGTAACTTCGGACGTGCCCGCGCCCGAAGGGTCAGGCGTTACGGAAACGGCAAGGGCCGGCGAGGTTATATCGACGGTAAAAGTATAAGTTGCGGCCGCGCTTCCAAGACCTTCGTTATTTACGCCGCGCACGGCAAAGCAGTAGGCCGCGCCGGTGGAAACATCCATTGAAACGGAAAGGGCGGTGGTGTCCACCACAAGGTCGGGCGTCACGCAGGCGGTGGAAAGAGTATAGCTGTAACCGGCTATGCCGTAAACGGGGTCGGCGGAGGCCGTCCAGCTGAAAGTGAGCGACTGCTGTCTGCCGTATTTCGCTGGCACTGTGGCCAAGGCCGGCGGCTGGGCCGAACCGGTGGACACAAGCACGCCGTCAGAGGTGACAATGCCGGAATACAGTCCGGCAAAATCCTTTGCGCGGACGCTGGCGTAATAGGTGCGGCCGTATGCAAGCGAAAGGCCTGTGCGCGTCACCTCGGTCGAAGTGGTATTGGTCCAGCCGATAAAGTCGGTTCCTCCGGCAGCAGTACCTACGGCGTATTCATAACCGGCGAGGCCGGAATGCATGTCGGACGAAGGCCCCCAGTTAAACGAAAGGGTGGTCGATGAAGGCGTATAGGAAATATCGGTGCCGGTGCTTTCGTAAATATAGGAGGGCGTAACGGGCGGCACGGTATCGACAATCACGCCGTTTGACGTGCCTGTGGCTGAATAAACGCCGTCCGTGCTGAAAGCGCGCACTTCAAAATAGTATGTGGAGCCGGATTCAAGCGTAAGACCGGTCGTGGTGGTGGATATGGCCGTGCCGCTGTCGAGCCAGTCCGTCTCCGCGGCGGAAGGACCCTGTATGCGGAACTTATAACCGCCGAGCGTCGAGGCCGTGACCACTGACGGAGTCCAGTTCGCGGAAAGCGAGTACGGCGAGGTGGAATACGCCGCATCAGTCGAAGGCACAAGACCGTCGTATACGGTTGGCGTGGAAAGCGCTACCGTGGCAGAGGCATAGGCTTTAAGACAGGCGCTGGTATCTTTATAGATATTTACAAGGTCGGTCCACGATGTGCCGTTGGAACTCAGAAAAGTCTGGTTTGCCGAAGCCACGGCCTTGCTGGCGTAGTAAGACGATGCGGAATAGCCGTTTTCCGCGTTGAACGGATATTCCACTGCTATGGGGGAAGCCGCGGACTGATTGGAAAGCTGCATTACCACGGAAAAGCGCGTGCCGGCGGCGGGCAGGGAAACGGCCGAGGTCAGCGGCAGGGTATGATAGCCTGACACCTGCATGGTGCCGGAAGCGGAATAGGCAAGAGTACCGCTGCGCGGCGCTCCGGCCGTGGAACCGGTGTAGATGTAAAGCTTATATGTCGTGGTGGAATCGGTAGTATAAAAGCCGACGGATTTTAGTTCCTCGCCGCTTACGGCCGAGGTGGACTGCATGGCCATCCAGTAGCTTGTAACGGAACCGCCGGGCACCGAGGCCGTCCAGCCCAGAGTGTCGTAGCCGTACTGTCTGGTATAGTTGTAGGTTGACTGGGCAACGTCGAAAACAGATTCCTCTACGCCGTTTGTGGTGTCGTAATAGGAAATATAAAAATATCCGTTGTCGCCCACGCTTGTACCCCAGCTGTTGCGGGCTATGAAGGCACCGTTTCCTGCGGGCGTGCCGTGCTCGGAACTGGTGAAATAGGAGGCGTCGAAATTGTCATCCCAGCCGACGAGGTTTATCAAATGTCCGCCGCAGTTTCCCGGGTCTCCGCAGCCGCAGCTTGAGCGCGCGCCGTTGGCTATTGTGCACAGCGAATTATAAAAATAAGAGGCATTTGAAAGCATTGCCGTGGAGTCATAGTAAATCGACGACATCACCGCACCGTAATTTACAATTGCGGCCTTTACATTGCTTATAAAGGATGCGCTGTAGCCTTCCGAAGTTTTCTGCGGAAGCCAAAGAATTTCCTGCACGTGCTTGCGCACCTGAAGGCCGGTGCGCACTGTTCCGGCGGAAGTATACGGATCATCAGCTTCGTTTACGGGGCCGTCCCAGCGCAGCAGATAGCCCGCCGCCATGGAAGAATTGCCGCCGCGGTTTAGCAGATTGAAACCGTCATCGTAGCCGCTGTTCATCACCATGTTGTTTTCCGAGAAATCCCATGTTTCGGCGGGCAGCAGGGCCGATTCCAGCGAGGCGTTTGCCGCGAAAGACCAGCAGGCCCCGTAAGCGCCCTGATTGCGTATGGCGGTCAGCTTGCCAGTGGTGCGCAAATCGTAGGTTGAGGAATCGGCACTTGCGCCGCCGAGCGGCAGACCGGAAAGAGCTCGGTAGGATGTTTGCTTGGAAAGAATGGCCGCACTTATATTTTGTCCGGCCGTCTGCGAACGGTTTACCGGCGACGGAATACCGCCGAGTGAACGACCTGAAGACGGGGAAACATATGACTGCGAAAAAGTTTTGGCGGCTGACGCGGCGTAAGAGGTAAACTCGGGATTTACGTTATCAAGCCGCGCCAGTGCGGGGGAAACCGCCGCACAGCACAAGGCAAGGACAACGGCAAGACCCCGCGCTTTAACAGCACGGGAAAACGCTACGGCTAGGGAATGTAAGGGCCGCAAAAATGTCATCACTTTTAGACCATCCGGACAGCATTAAGTGTCAATATATATATTATAGAGCATAATTAAGGAATTTGCAGGTGGTAAAATGAGCACGCCAGCACAGTACGACAGCCCAGACTGAAAGTATGTCCGTCCGCCGGCAAATAATATAAAGCGCCTTTAAGGCACAAACCGCGCTGTTGGCCCATACGGGCAGCGGCAGTTCTTGCGGCGTTGCGGTATGTAAATGTCCGCAAGGCTACCATACAAACCAATCCATGCCGCGAATGAAAATAAAACACCCGCCCATTTCCCTATCCGAAATTACTCTGCACGAAACGACACTCTGCCGCCCAGTCATGCCCCAGACGGATTCCACGATTTTCACTGCCCAGTAAAAAACTCGCGGACGCACAATGTAGACGGCAATATGATGTTGCGCAAAGAGGTGTTTGCAAATGCGCAAATAACGGTGGCAAAACAACGGACCCGCCGTGTTTAGCAGTCAGCCTCCAAACCCAAGCTGCCGGCAAAAATCCGTAAAAGCATCCCTCGGCGGCACACCGGCTTTTGCGCGGGTATGCTTCCAGCCTTCCGACAAAAAATCCAGACAAAGCACAGCACTAAGCGCAGGGACAAAGGCCTTATTGACCAGTTGCAGACCGCACATTCCAAAAGGTTCGGGCTTTTCTCTTATGCCGCTTTAGCGTGAGGACAATGCCGCCTTGCGAGGGGGGGAAAAAATGCAAGCGAACAGGCAAATATTGCGGGGAAGGCATAAAAAAACCCGCCGCGTTTATAGCGGCGGGTTCTTTTTACGAAAGGCTAAAACACAAGTTTCAGCACATCGCCGAAAGTGGAGACGCTGACGATTTTCATCGCGTCGCGCACTTTCTGCGGAATTTCCTCAAGGTCTTTTTCGTTGGCCTTGGGAATAAGGACGGTCTTTACTTCCTCGCGGTAGGCGGCAAGGAGTTTTTCCTTGATTCCGCCGACGGGAAGCACACGGCCCGTTATGGTTATTTCGCCGGTCATGGCGATACCCTTTTTAACGGGTTTTTTCCGCATGTGGCTTGCCAGCGCGGTGGCGATAGTAATACCGGCCGACGGTCCGTCCTTGGGCACGGCGCCTTCCGGCACATGAATGTGCAGGTCGGTTTTGGAGAAGTCCGCTTTTGCCGCCACGGAGGATTTAACGCAGGTAAGCGCGGCCTGAGCCGACTCCTGCATAACCTTTCCGAGCGTGCCCGTCATGGTAAGAAGTCCCTTGCCCTTGAAACGGCTTACTTCGATAGTCAGCACCTCGCCGCCGGCTTCGGTCCAGGCAAGGCCGGTGGCCACGCCTATACCGTTTTCCTCGGGGCGGGTGTGAATATACTTCGGTATGCCTAGAACCTTGGGCAGATTGTCCGACTTTATGACGACCTTTTTGCCTTCGTCGACGTACAGACGCGCGGCCTTGCGGCAGAGCGTGCCTACCTGCTGTTCCAGACTGCGCACGCCCGCTTCGCGGGTGTATTCGCGCACCGTACGGTTCAAGGCGCCGTCATCGACGGATATCATCGCGTCGGTAAGCCCGTGCAGCGCCACCTGCTTAGGCAGCAGATACTGGTGAGCTATCGACAGTTTCTCGTCATGTGTGTAACCCGAGAACTCGATGATTTCCAGACGGTCGCGCAGGCTGTAGGGAATACCCTCGAGCGTGTTGGCTGTCGTGATGAACATGACCTTTGAAATATCAAAGGGCACGTCGAGATAGTGGTCGGAAAAATCCTTGTTCTGCTCGGGGTCGAGCACTTCAAGCAGGGCCGCCGCGGGGTCGCCGCGCCAGTCACTGCCCATCTTGTCGATTTCGTCAAGCAGGAACACGGGGTTGTTGCTCTTTGCCTTGGAGATGCTCTGTATTATGCGTCCCGGCAGGGAGCCTATATAGGTGCGGCGGTGTCCGCGTATCTCGGACTCGTCGCGCACTCCGCCCAAAGACATGCGCACGAACTTGCGCCCGATTGCGCGCGCTATCGATTTGGCCAGCGAGGTCTTGCCCACGCCCGGAGGTCCGACAAAGCACAGCACCGGCCCGCGCAAAGCCTTGGTGAGCTTTGTTACGGCTATGTATTCGAGCACGCGTTCCTTCGGCTTTTGAAGGCCGAAGTGGTCGTCGTCGAGAATTTTTCTTGCGGCCTTGATGTCGAGCACGTCTTCCGTGCTGACGGCCCACGGCAGGTTCACCAGCCAGTCCAGATAGGAGCGGCTGACGGTTGCCTCCGGCGAGAACGGGGCCATCTTTTCCAGACGCTCCAGTTCCTTTTCGGCGGCGGTGCGCGCTTCGGCGCTCATGCCGTTTTTCTTTATTTTCTTGCGGATTTCGTCGAGTTCTTTATGGAAGTCATCCTTCTGGTTCAGTTCCTTCTGGATGGCCTTCATCTGCTCGTTAAGATAGTATTCCTTCTGCGATTTCTCTATCTGGCCGCGCACCTTGTTATGGATTTTCTCCTCGAGGGAGAGAATCTCTATTTCGCTGGCCAGCAGTTTGAGAATCTTTTCAAGGCGCTTTTCCACGTCCACTGTTTCCAGCAGTTCCTGCCGGTCCTCGGCCTTGATGATGATGTTGGAGGCTATGGTGTCGGCAAGTTTGGACGGGTCCTCAATCTGGCGGAGGAAGGAAACGCCCTCGACGGCTATGCGGCGGGAGACTTTCGCGTACTGTTCGAACTCGTCGAGCGTCTTGCGCATGAGCGCGGTAAGCGCGGCGGAAGACTTTACATTCTCCTCGACGTATTCGACCTCGGCAAACCAGGCGCCGGTGGGGTCGTCGAGATAAAGTTTTTTTACGTGAGCGCGCGCAACGCCCTGCAGGAAGACCTTTATGGTCTTGTCCGGCATTTTCAGGGACTGCGATATTTCACTGACCACGCCGAAGTCGAAAATCTGCTCGGGCTTGGGGTCGTCGTTGGACGCGTTTTTCTGCGAAACAGCCAGTATGTGCTTGTGGCTGGCAAGGGCGGCCTCAATCGCGGCGACCGATTTTTCACGGTCGACGGAAAGCGGCAGCGCCATGCCCGGAAACATAACCACGTCGCGTATAATGACGGCGGGAAGAATCAGGGGCAGTTTAGCGGGTGCGGCAGATGCGGCGGGTGTGTTTTTTTCGTTCTCGCTCATACAAATTTGATTTTCTTGGGTGTCAGCACCTCGTCGATAAGGCCATACTGCTTGGCCTCCTCGGCGGAGAGATAGAAATTGCGTTCGCAGTCGGCCTGCACTTTTTCCCTTGGCTGGCCGGTGTGATAGGCCAGAATGTTAAGCAGGCGTTCCTTGTTGTCGCGCAGTTCGCGGCTTTCGATTTCAATGTCGGTCACCTGACCCGATATGCCGCCGCCGAAAATAAGCGGCTGGTGTATCATTATGCGGGAGTGGGGAAGCGCGTAGCGCTTGCCCTTGCTGCCCGCGGCCAGAAGGACCGCGCCAAAGCTCATCGCCATGCCCATGCAAATGGTTGTGATGGGCGCCTTGATGAACTGCATCGTGTCGTAAACCGCCAGACCGGCCGTTACCATGCCGCCGGGGGAGTTGATGTAGAGGTTGATTTCCTTGTCGGAATCCTCGGCGTCGAGATACAGCAGCTGGGCGATAATCATGTTCGCGATTTCGGTGTCAATCGCGCCGTCGGGTCCGCCGACGAAAATTATTCTGTCCTTGAGCAGGCGGGAGTAGATGTCGTAACCTACCATTCCTCCGCCGGCGCTTTTTTCAATGATTGTGGGGACCAGCATGTTACTTGGCCTCCGTCATCACGGCCTTGGATTTCAGAAAGTCCACGACCTTGCGCTCGCCGATGGTGGCAAGAATCTCGTCGCGGTGCTCGTCGAAATACTGTATGGCCTGCTTCTTTTCCTTTTCATTCTTGTACTGCGCGGTAACCTTGGAAAGCTCGCTCTCGAAATCGGCGGCGGTGGCCATGAGGTTTTCCTTGCGCGCTATGGCGTGAATGAGGTAGCCGACGCGGATGTCGCGCTCAATGGAGGGGCGGATGCGCTCGCGGAACTTGTCCTGCTGTTCCTTTGTGACCTGACCGCGCTCTGCGGGCATTACGCGCTCCATAAGTCTTTCCATCGACAGGTTGAGGTGATGCTCGACCAGCGACTGCGGAATGTCAAAGGTGTTGTTGCTGAGGAGGTGGTCCTCAATCTGGCGCATTACTTCCTGCTCGCTCTTGCTGGCGTGCTCGCGCTCGATGGCCTTGGAAACGTGGCCCTTGAGGCCTTCAAGATTTGCAAAACCCATTTCCTTGGCGAAATCCTCGTCGACGGGAGGGAGGATTTTCTTTTTTATTTCACATACGGTTACTTTGAACTGGATTTTCTCGCCGCGCACTTCGGTTTCAAAATCGCGGACGTCGCCTTTCTTTGCGCCCTTTATGGCATCAATAAGACCGGCCAGCGCCTGAGGCGCGCCCATATCAACCATTTCGCCCTTGTAGCTGTATTCCTTAACTTCCTGACCGTTGCGGAAACCGGCAATGTCGATAATTACAAAGCTGGTGGCGGCAACTGTCGCGCCCTCGGCTTCGGCTTCGAGGCGTGCGTTGTGCTCGCGCAGTTCGTCTATCTGGGCGTTGATTTCGGCTTCGCCGACGGTCACGGCTTTCTTGGTGACTTTCGCGCCCTGATAGTTCTTCGGCTCAATGGTCGGGGGAACTTCAAGGTCTGCTTCCATGGAAAAAGGTTTGTTCTCGTCGAAATCCACCTTTTTGATGGCGGGGGTAACGACGGGGTTGAGGTTTTCCTTTATAAGGGCGGCGGTCATAACCTCGCGGACGAGATTATCAAGCGCGCGTTCCTTGATATGTTCGGGGAAATTCTTTTTTACCATTTCAAGAGGGATTCTGCCTGCGCGGAAACCCGGCAGTTTTGCGCGGGACTGAACCTGCACGACGGCGGTCTGGAAGGCGCCGGTGACGGTTTCAACGGGAGCCTGCACGGAAAGAGTAACACTGCAGCCTTTTTCATTAAGGCGCTTTACCTTGATTGTATCCTGCACTGAATTTTTGGCGGACGACATGAATCCTCCTGACAGAATCTGCGGCGCATGGGCGCCGCTGTTAGTTTTTGAAATTGTATATTGGGTTCTTCAGCAGATTGAGGGGGCGTATTAGAGGGGAAAAACAATGGACGGGGCGGGACTTGAACCCACACGCCTTGCGGCATACGGTCCTAAGCCGTACGCGTCTGCCGATTCCGCCACCCGTCCGCATATTGCGGTAAAAAAACTGGGCCATACGGGATTTGAACCTGTAACCTTGCGCTTAAGAGGCGCCTGCTCTACCGTTGAGCTAATGGCCCGGTAAATTAATGATAGCAAATTTCTTCGGCATTTTCAAAACCGGCGCTGACTGCTTTTTTATGCATCGGTCTGAAACGTCCGTCCTGCATGTTTATTATAACAAAAAATCCGCGCGCTGCAAATATTTTTTTATTTGTCCCGCCTTGCTTGCGCGCGTTTGTACGCCGCCAAAAATAGCGCGGGAATTATTTGCGCGGCGCACGCGGCGGCGCGCGGCATGAAAAAGGCGGCCCGCTTTTTGCGGGCCGCCTTAAAAAAGCTCTTGCTTAAACTATTTGGCCAGCCTGTAAATCACGTCGGCCTTTTCGGTCTGGCTGTGGCAGTTGTCGGGCGTATAGGAAACTTCTCCGTACATTGCCATTTCGGCGGGGTTTACCACAAACTGCTGGGGCGCGGGAAAATGCACGCGCAGCATGGCATAACCTTCCTCGCGGCAGACGCCGGAGCCGATGCGCTTGTAAAGCACCATGGCGTCATACTGGGGATGCGGTTTAAGATTAGCGAGTTCCAGATTGAACTCCCCGCGCACTGCATCGCTTCTAAACAGCAGTTTGCGTCCGTCGTTGCGCACGCGCACGTCGGACACGCAGATTCTCTTCGGCATTGAAACGGAATCGGCAATGCTGTTATCTTCACGGACAAAGCACACGCCGCTGCCAGCCGCAAAAGAGGGCATGGCCGCAAACAGCGCGAGCGCCGCAAGTTTTACTATTTTCATTAACTGGTCTCCTTTGATGTTTCGATAATGCCGCGAGTAAATCAACCCTGCATATTTACGCGTATCTTAACATCCCACGCTTAACTATAGCTAAAATTGCTCAATTCCGAAAGGGCCATTGGACCCATAAAAAAACGGCCCGCCGAAGCGGGCCGTTTCCATAAAACGACTGCCGTTTACTGTACTTTGTACACCACATCGCTGGTCTGCATACCGGAATGGCAGACATCGTAGGTGTAGGCGACCTTGCCGTATATGTAAAGGTCGTAAAGGTTCACAGTGCCCTGCTGGGGCGTGCTGAGGTGCAGGCGAAGTTCAACTTTCTTGGCTTCGCTGCAGGGGCTGCCGTCTTTGTCGATTCTGAGAACGGTCGCTTCCTGCTGGGGATAGGGCTTGAGAATGACGGTTGCGAGACCGAAGGAACCGGAAATGGCCTTGTCTCCCTTTATGATAATCTTGGTTCCGTCATTGCTGATTTTTGCATTATCTATGCAGATTTTAACGGGCAGTTCGGCCTTGTCCGCGACATCATCGGCGGCACGGACATAACAGACGGACTCTGCCGCGAAAGACGGCATAGCCGCGAAAAGCACCAGTGCGGCAATCTTTACGATTTTCATTAATGTCTCCTTTATATTATCCGGCGATTATAGTCGCGCATAAACCGTATGTTCAGGTTTACCCGTATCGCAACATCCTGCATCTGAATTATACCTAAATCGCCGCCAGCGTGAAAGGGCCTTTGGACCTACCGGCCGGACGCCTGCCGCGGCACGTCTATATATAAGGAATTAAAAAAACTAGGCAGAAAAGCCGGAAATGATATAATCATTGTCTGAACCGGACCTGAAACGATGAAAAAACTGACGCTTTTCATTCTGCTTTTTTCCGCCGTATCCGCACCCGCCTGCATGGACGCGGGCGTGGATTCCTGCGTAAGCGTGTTTACAAAACTGTCGCACTCACAGGACAAAAAGATACAAGCAAACGCCCTGCGGGAACTGGCAGTAATCTCGCTTGAAAAAGGCGATAACGATTCCGTAATCAAAACCGCCGACTATCTGCTTTCGCAGGACCCTTATGACCGCGCCGCCATCCTTATGAAAGGCTGGGCGCTGCTGGGTCAGGAAAAATATAAAAAAGCCTCGCAGGCGTTCGAATCCATGTTTGAAGTATCGTCCGACACCGCCGCCGTTGTCGAGGCGCGGCTTGGCGACGCCTTATCGCTTATGGGCCAGAAAAATTACAATGCCGCACTGCCCGTGCTTCAGGACCTGTATTCAAAAGACCCCTACCACATTTCGCTGTCTGCCTATCTGCTAGGCCGCGCGCACGAGGAAACCGGCCGTCTTTCCACGGCCATGACCTATTACCAGCAGGCCGTTCTTTACGATTACCGCAACTACCTTGCCCAGCAGAAAATAGCGGAACTTTCCGAGGAGGCCGACCAGCCCGTCGCCGCGTGGCAGGGCTATGCCGCCCTGCTGGAACTCGACCCGAAAGACGAAGTGCTGACGGCGAAAATGCGCAGTCTTTCAAAAAAAATAAAGGGCGACGTTATGGATTACCTTTATTACACCCGCCTGCGCACGCCCATGGAACACGCGCCGCGCGTAACGCCGTCGCAGCCGGTGCGCGTGGGACTTTTTTCAAACAAGTCGGGCGACACGGCGGACCTTCTTTCCTTTGAAATAACTTCCTCGACGGGTTTTATAATCAGCGACAAGCGCCTCGGCACGGTCGCGCAGGAACAGCCGCAGCGCGTCTGGACCGTGCAGTTTGACCCTCAGGCCCGCGAAACAAGAGTGCTAAACGCCTTTGGAAATCTGGAATATAAAACAGCCGGCTCGTTCAAAATCAGGCCGGCCGACCCCGGCACGGTAATACTGGTAAAAAACGCGCGCGGCGATTCTATTATCGGCCGCGATTACGGCGACCGCGAACTGCGCGGAGAACTTACCGTTCACGCCTCCACCGCCGGACTGGAACTTATAAATACCCTTCCCGTGGAGGATTTTCTGCCCGGCGCCCTTACGGCGGCGCGCAGGGAATGCACTCAATTGCAGGCGCTTAAAGCCGCCGCCGTGGTACTGAGGACGAAAGCCCTCGCGCTGGCCGCGCGCAACGCGGAAGCACATTTTGATTTTGCCGACAGCTCGGCCGGACTGGAATACCGCGGAGCCAGCTACGAAACCGGCGACACCGTTGAAGCCGCCGACCAGACACGCGGAGAACTGCTGCCCGACAATGTCCGCCCCGAGGCGGCCATGCACACCGCATGCGGAGGGGAAACCTCCGCCGGAGTGTCGGACTCCGACCTGCCGCCCTATGCGGTCGCGACCCCGCTTGATTTTGCGGAACTTATAGCAGGCAACGCCCCCGCGCATCTTTTATGCGCCCCGTCGGACCAGACGGCCTGGGCCGACGCCCGCTGGACCACTATTTTAGACGCCGACGCCATAGCCCGCCGCGCCGACCGCGATTACAAAACGGGCCGCCTGCGCACTATTGAAGTTATCCGCCGCAGCGGCCGCGGCGCGGCGATTGAACTGCGCATTACCGGAAGCCGCAAGACGGCCGATATAACCGACCCGACCGCCATACTCGCGGTGCTTTCCGCCGGAGCAATGCGCTCCACGGTTTTTGAACTTATCCCGCTTAAACGCGGCGGCAAACCATACCTTTATATAGCGCGCGGCATAGGAACGGGAAGCGGCGCTGGCCTGTGCCTGCACGGCGCGGACGGCATGTCCGCCGAAGGCGCGGATTACAAACAGATATTGCAGCACTATTTTCCCGCGCCCAAAAAGGAGGGCGGGGTAAAATGAGCTCTCTTAAAGTTTTTCATATCATAACCAAACTTGAGCTGGGCGGCGCGCAGGGAAACACCCTTTATACCGTCACGCATCTTGACCGCGAAAAATTCTCGGCAAGCCTCGTCTGCGGACGCGGCGGAATACTCGACCCCGACGCCGAAAAGACCGGCGTGCCCGTGCATTTCATCGACGCACTTGTGCGGCCGATAAATCCGGTTAAGGATGTCCTTGCGGTCATAGCCCTTTACAAACTTTTCAAACTGCACAAGCCCGACGTGGTGCACACGCACTCGTCGAAAGCGGGCATACTGGGCCGCCTTGCCGCGCGCCTTGCAGGCGTGCCGCACACCGTGCACACCTTTCACGGCTTCGGTTTTAATCACGAGCAGTCCTCGCCGGTGCGCTGGGTTTATATCATGGCCGAAAAACTCTGCGCGGGCATGGCCGAAAGGCTGGTGTTTGTTTCGCGCGCGAACAGACTCGAGGCCGGTATGCTCGGCATAGGCAGACAGGAAACTTACCGCGTAATAAGAAGCGGCGTAAAACTTGCCGACTATCCCGATATGGTCTGCGATCGCGAAGCCCTGCGCAAACAGTTCGGTCTGCCGCCGCAGGTGCCGGTAGTTGTCAGCGTGGGAAACTTAAAGCCGCAGAAAAACCCTCTCGATTTCGTACGCATGGCGGCCATAGTGCACAAACAGCACCCGTCGGCGCATTTCCTTTATATCGGCGACGGAATGCTGCGCCCTAAAGTGGAACAGCTCGCGCGCGAACTCGGCGCGGACAAATACTGTCACTTTCCCGGCTGGCGCACCGACATCGCGCAGGTGCTTTCGCTTGCGTCCGTGTTCGTGCTTACCTCGCTGTGGGAAGGTCTGCCGCGCAGTCTTGTGGAAGCGCTTAAAAGCGGCGTGCCCTGCGTGGCCTACGCGACCGACGGCGTGTGCGATATTTTGCAGGACGACGAAAACGGTTTTCTGGTTCCCAAGAAAAATTACGCCGAGCTTGCGCAGGACGTAACCGCCATGCTGCGCGACCCAAATCTCCGCGTGGGCCTTGCCGCCGGCGCGGCCGATACCGACCTTGAGGATTTCGACATTGACGCCATGGTGCGCGCGCAGGAAAATCTTTACGCGGGCATTGCGGGGGCGGCATGAAAATAAGCATCGTAGTACCTGTATTTAACGAACAGCCCAACATTATGCCGCTGGCGGGGGAAATAGAGGAAACAATAACCCGCGCACGCCTTGAGGCCGAAGTAATCTGGACGGACGACGGCTCGACCGACGGCTCCTTTGAGGAACTAAAAAAACTCTGCGCGAAAAACACTCTGCACCGCGCCATAAGACTTGGCCGCAATTTCGGTCAGACGGCCGCCATATCGGCGGGAATTTCCGCCGCGAAAGGCGACGTCATAGCGCTTCTTGACGCCGACGGGCAGAACAATCCCGCCGACATTCCGGCCATGCTTTCCAAACTGGAAGAAGGCTACGACGTTGTAAGCGGCTGGCGCAAGAACAGACAGGACGACTGGGCCACCCGCACCCTGCCAAGCAAAATAGCAAACGCGCTGATTTCAAAAGTCACCGGCATTTCCCTTCACGATTACGGCTGCACGCTTAAACTTTACCGCCGCCGCTACATAACCTCGTTCAAGGTCTACGGCGAAATGCACCGCTTTCTGGCCGCGCTTGCCGGTCTTCAGGGCGCGCGCATAGCCGAAGTGGTCGTAAGCCACAGGCCGCGTCTTAAAGGACATTCCAAGTACGGGCTCATGCGCACCTTCAAGGTGCTGCTTGATTTAGCCACCGTAAAATTCATGGGCGCGTACATGTCAAAACCCATTTATCTTTTCGGCGGCACTGGCATAGCGCTTGGCGCGGTATCATTTTTCTGCGCGGGCTACACGCTTTACAACAAGCTGTTCAACCACGTTTTTGTAAAAGACCAGCCGCTTTTTCTGGTGGCGATATTTCTGGCCATAGTCGGCGTACAGCTTCTTTTGCTGGGCATACTTTCCGAAGTGCTCATCCGCGTCTACTATGAAATCAACAACAGGCCGCCTTACTTTATAAAAGAGACCGCCGGCATGGAGGAAAAATGAACCGCCGCGATTACGACATACCCGAAAATCTTCAGCTTCGCACCGCCGAAATAATTGAAATGGGCGGTCTGCGCTGCACCGTAAAACTGGACCCCGCAAAACTGCAGGACCTGCTTGAGCAGGGGGAAACCATGACGGAGACAAAACTGCGGCTGGACATCCTCGTCGGCACGGGCGATCTCTACGCCGAAGGCACCGTAACCTGCCGGAAAAAGCTGCGCTGCGCGCGCTGTCTTAAAGATATGGAAGTGCGCTTTTCCGGAGAATTTCAGGAAACTTTTTCACCGGAAGCCGAATTTATTGATATAATGAATATTGTCCGCGAAACGGCAATGCTGTCGCAGGAGCCGCGCTACGTATGCGATGAATCCTGCAAAGGCCTATGCCCGATATGCGGCGCTAATTTGAACGAAAAGGAGTGCGGCTGCGTCCGCAAAACAGCGCCCTCTCCTTTTGATGTTCTTAAAGAAAAGTACGGCAGTAACTCACACTGAAGCAAGGAGTGCTTAAATGCCCAACCCAAAGCGTAAACATACCCGTTCCAGACGGGATTCCCGCAGAGCGCAGAACTGGAAGCTGGAAACCCCGGCTCTGGCCACCTGCCCCAACTGCAACTCGCTCAGACAGCCGCACATGGTCTGCCCGACCTGCGGTTACTATAAGGACAGAGTTGTCCTCGCCGTTAAAGACAAACCCGCCAAGAATGAAAATCCCGGCGGTGAGAATAAGGCTTAATAAGCGGCTTTTCGGCACCCAAGATGAAAATCGCGCTTGACGCACACGGAGGCGACTTCGGGATCAATCCAAATCTCGAAGGCGCCTTGCGCGCTGTTAAGGAATTGGGTATTGAAGTCGTTTTAGTGGGCAACGAGACCGACCTCAAAGCCGGTCTTGAGGGCCTTGGCGCCTCGCGTGAAAAGCGCGTGAGCGTCGTCCATGCTCCCACGGTTGTGGGCATGGAGGCCGAACCCGTGGAGGAATGCCGCACGAAACCCGATTCCTCCATCATGGTCTGCGGTACGCTGGTGGCGGAAAAGAAAGCGGACGCCATGATGTCGGCCGGAAATTCCGGCGCGACAATGGTCGCTTCCTTTTTAAAGCTCGGCCGCATAAAAGGCATATCGCGTCCCGCCATCGCGACGCCGCTTCCCTCGCTGCGCGGAACTTTCGTTCTGCTCGACGCAGGCGCCAACACCGAGTGTACCCCTCAGCAGCTGGCGCAGTTCGGCATGATGGGCTCGGTCTATGCGCGGCTTGCGCTCGGCATACCGGAACCGTCTGTCGGCATAGTGTCGATAGGCGAGGAAGAGACCAAGGGCAACAACCTTACAAAGGAAACCGTGCCGCTGCTTAAAAAGAGCGGTCTGCGGTTTACCGGTCCCGTCGAAGGGCGGGACATACCGATGGGAACCACCGACGTTGTGGTCTGCGACGGCTTTACCGGAAACATCATCCTCAAGCTCATGGAAGGCATGGGCAAGGCGATGTTTGAAATGATAAAGCGCGAACTTTCCACCCGTCCCGTAGCGACCGCCGGAGCCCTGCTGGCCAAACCGGCGTTCAAGGCCATAAAGCGGAGAATGAACCCCGACGAACAGGGAGGGGCTCTGCTTTTAGGCATAAACGGGGTATCGCTTATCGGTCACGGACGCACAAGCTCGACGGCAATTTTTAACGCCCTGCGCGTTGCCTCGCACATGGTCGAAACAAAAGTAAACGACCAGATAGCGCAGGAAGCCGTAAAGCTAAACGCCGCCATAAAAGAGGCAAAGGCATGAAAAAACTCTCAGGCGCAAAGGCCATAGTAACGGGCGGAGCGCGCGGCATAGGTTTTTCTATAGCCGAACTGCTCGCCGAAAACGGCGCAGACATCGCCATGTGCGATGTCAACGAGGAAGCCGCCAAAGCCTCGGCCGCCGACATAGCCTCGCGCTTCGGCGTAAAGGGACTGGGCCTCAAGGCCGACGTCTCGAAAGCGGCGGACTGCGAAGCCTTCGTTTCCGCCGTGCACGAACAGCTTGGCGGCCTCGACATTCTGGTAAACAATGCCGGCATCACCAAGGACAACCTCGCCATTCGCATGAGCGAGGCCGACTGGGACGCCGTGCTAGGCGTAAATCTAAAGGGCGCGTTTCTTATGTCCAAAAACGCGGCGCGCCTTATGATGAAGCAGCGCAGGGGACGCATAATAAATATCGCGTCGATAGTGGGTCAGACCGGCAACGCCGGACAGGCCAATTACAGCGCTTCCAAAAGCGGCCTTTTCGGCCTGACAAAAACCTTCGCGCGCGAGTTCGCGTCCAGAAACATTCTGGTAAACGCCGTCGCGCCGGGTTTTGTGCAGACCAAAATGACCGACGCACTAGACGAACAGACCCGTGCCGCCATGCTGGCGCAGATACCGCTGAAGCGGCTTGCCCAGCCGTCGGACATAGCGCGCGCGGTGCTGTTTCTTGCAGGGGAAGATTCCGCCTACATCACCGGACAGATTCTCGCGGTGAACGGCGGGCTTTACATGTAATTTATTCATAATAAAGGTTAGGAGGAAGTCATGGCCGTTGAAAAGGTTGAAGAGAGAGTAAAAAACATAATCGTCGAACAGCTGGGCGTGGATGCCGCCGAGGTGGTTCCCGCAGCTCAGTTCGTCAACGATCTGGGAGCGGACTCCCTTGATACCGTAGAACTGATCATGGCGCTGGAAGAGGAATTCGACGTCGAAATTCCCGACGAACAGGCCGAGAAGATCAAGACGGTTGGCGAAGCCCTCGATTACATCAAGGCGAACGCCAAGAAATAAGCCGCTGATGAAAGCCATTGAAGAGGTTATCGGATACAGGTTCAAGGACCAGGCTATCCTGCACGAGGCGCTGACGCACAAGTCTTTCGCGTCGGAGCACAGGCACGCGCGCTATAACGAGCGGCTTGAGTTTCTGGGCGACAGCGTCCTCGGGCTTATTACTGCACATTTCGTTTACCGGTGCGACCCAGATTGCGTGGAAGGCAGGCTCTCGAAACTCAAGTCGAGACTTGTGTCGAGAACCTGTCTTTCCGAGTGGGCCCGCGAAATAGAAATCGGCAACTATCTAAACCTCGGACAGGGAGAAGCAGCCACGGGCGGCCGCCAGCGCGACAGCAATCTGGCCAACTCCATGGAGGCGGTGATAGGTGCCATCTACCTCGACGGCGGTTTTGCCGAGGCCGAAAAATTTGTCGTCGGCTGGCTTGAGCACCAGCCCCTTATTGAAGACGGCGCGGACCACAAAAGCGCCCTTCAGGAAATGCTCCAGAAGAAGCACAAAACCCCGCCCACCTATGACATTGCCCAGACCGTGGGCCCAGAACACGACAAAACTTTTACCGTTATAGTGAGCCTGGGCGGAAAAACTCTCGGCAAAGGCAAAGGCAAGAATAAAAAGGAAGCCGAGCAGGCCGCCGCCAATGACGCCATGGAGCGTCTAAAGACGGAAGAGCTTTAATAAATTTCAAATTCCGGAGGAAAGTCATGTACTACGACCTCACAGAAACCCAGCAGGCCATAGTGGATTTGGCTTATGAAATAGCCGTAAAAAAACTGAAACCCCTCCGCGCCGAGTGCGACAGAAACGGCACTCTCCCCGAAGAAATCGTCGAAGAATATAAACAGTCGGGCCTTTTCGGCCTGTGGCTACCGGAAAAATACGGCGGAACCGGCGGCGGCATAATGGACCTCGCCCTCGCGGTCGAACAGCTTTCCAGAGTCTGCGGCGGCCTCGCCCTGCCGATAGCCACAAACGCCCTAGGCGGACTGCCCATTTTCCTGTGGTCCACGCCAGAACAGCGCGACCGCTGGATTCCCGCTATCGCCTCCGGCGAAAAGATGGTGGCCTTCGCGCTTACGGAAGCCGAATCGGGCTCCGACGCGACCTCCATAAAAACCACCGCCGTAAAAGACGGCGATTACTACATAGTAAACGGAACCAAGGCTTTCATTTCATCCGGCAAACGCGCCGACCTTTATACGGTTGCGGTGTCCACTAACCCCGCACGCGGCGCGCGCGGCATCTCCCTGCTTGTAATCGAAAAGGGAACGCCCGGCTTTACCTTCGGCAAAAAGGAAGAGAAGCTCGGCATCCGCGCAAACCCGACCTACGAACTGGTTTTTGACAACGTAAAAGTGCCGGCGGCAAATCTGCTCGGCGGCGAGGGAAAAGGCCTGCTCATCGTGCAGGAAACCTTTGACTACTCACGTCCCGGCGTGGCCGCGCAGGCGCTAGGCATAGCGCAGGGCGCGCTCGACGAAGCGATACCTTATCTGCGCACCCGCAAGCAGTTCGGCCAGCCGGTCATAGGCTTTCAGGGCATACAGCACAAGCTGGCTGACCTGTCGGCCTCGCTTGAGGCGGGCCGCGCGCTCGTCTACTCGCTTGCCCGCGCAATGGACAAGGAATTTATCGTTGCCTACAATAACGCTCTGCAAAACAGCACCACCGTGCACGAAGAGCTCAAAAAAGTTATGAAGGGCCGCTGGACAAAATATTCCGCCATGGCCAAACTTTACTGCTCCGAAACCGCCATGCAGGTGGCCGACAACTGCGTAACGCTCTGCGGCGGCATAGCCTACACGCAGGAATTCCCGCTTGAAAAGTACATGCGCGACGCCAAAATCACCCAGATTTACGAGGGCACGAGCAACATTCAGCGCAACGAAATAGCCACCGCCATTATCAAGGAATACGCCTCGAGGGACTGACCATGCACATTGTTGTCTGCGTAAAGCAAACGCCGGTGGGAACCGACGTGAAGGTGGACGAAAAAACCGGCTGTCTTATCCGCTCCGGCGTGGAGTCGGGCATAAACCCGTTCGACGAATTCGCCGTGGAGGAAGCCCTGCGCCTTAAGGAAAAAAATCCGGGCTCGACGGTTTCGGCCCTCACCATGGGTCCCCAGCAGGCCGACACGGTTTTGAAAGAAGCCGTTGCCCGCGGCTGTGACAAAATCTACCACATATCGGGCCGCGAGTTCGCCGGTTCCGACACCTGGGCCACAAGCTACGCGCTTTCGCAGGCGGTCAAAAAAATAGCTTCCGAAAAACCTGTTGACCTCGTCATCTGCGGCAAGCAGACAAACGACAGCGACACCGGCCACATCGGCCCGCAAATGGCTTCTTGGCTCGACTGGCCGAACGCCGCATTCGTGCGCAAAGTCGAAAGCGTGACAAATAACGTCATGCGCGTGCACCGCCTCATGGAAGACGGCTACGACGTAATCGATTTGCCCTTTCCGGCTGTCATCAGCGTCATAAAGGAAATCAATACTCCGCGTATCGCCTCATTAAGGGGCAGACTGGCGGCAAAAAAAGCCGTCGCAGCAGTCTGGACGGCCGCCGACATCGGCTGCGATGAAGCGCATCTGGGCAGTCATTCTCCCACCTCGGTGGTGAAGTGCTTCGCGCCCAAACACGAATATCACGCGGTCACGGTGGGGGGAAACACTCCCGCCGAAAAAGCCGCAAAACTTCTGGAACTTCTTAAAGAGGCGCAACAGATACAGTTATGAGCGATATCCGCATAAACCCGTCCCGCTGCACCGGCTGCGGCGCCTGCATAAAGGTTTGTCCGCAGGCCTGCATAAGTCTGACCGACGCGCCGCAGGGCTCGCGCTTTCCAAAGACCGCCGTAATCGACACGGCGAAATGCATACTTTGCGCGGCCTGCAAATCGGCCTGCGAAAAACTGGCCGAAACCGCGCCGGATAAAACCGTTTTCGCCGCCGTTGAAATGACAAAAGCTGACGCGCCCAAGGCCGACCTTTCGGCGTATAAAGGCGTGTGGTGCTTTGCCGAAGTACTGCACCGCGGACTTTCATCCACTGTTTTTGAACTGCTTAACATCGGCCGCAAACTGGCTGACGATTTGCATGAGCCGCTGTGCGCGGTAATTCTTGCGCGCGACGCCAAAACTTTTGTGTCCGAACTGGCACAGCACGGCGCGGACCGCGTCTATATAATGGAAGACGCCGCGTTTGAAAACTTTGTTGACGACGTGTATGCCAAGGCGCTTTCCGGTCTTGTAAAAGAGCATAAGCCGAATAAATTTCTATTCCCGGCAACCACGATAGGTCGCTCTTTGGCCGCAAAAGTTGCTATACTAGTAAACACAGGCATAACGGCCGATGTGACCACGCTTGAAATTGACGCGGCGACAGGCAACATGCACGCGACCCGCCCGACATTCGGCGGTAATCTGATGGCCACTATAAAATGCGAGCATACGCGGCCTGAAATATGCACACTGCGGCCGCTTACTTATCCTAAGGCCGAGGCCGTGGCGGACCGCACGGCGGAAGTTGTTGAGTGCCGGTTCGACAGTGCCGCCTGCAGGACTGCGGCGGCGTTTATAGATTTTGTACGGGAAGAAACCGGCGAAGCCGACATAGCCGCGGCTGAAGTGGTTGTTGCCGGCGGACGTGGAGTACGAAGCCCAGAAGGCTTCAAGATATTAAAGGAACTTGCGCAGGAGTTGAACGGCGCAGTGGCGGCGTCCCGCGCGGCAGTTGATGCCGGGTGGATAGCATACCGCCATCAGGTAGGTCTTACAGGGCGGACTGTAAAGCCCAAACTGTATATCGCCTGCGGCATATCCGGACAGATACAGCACCTAGCGGGCATGTCCTCTTCGGATGTGATCGTGGCGATAAATAAGGACCCTGAAGCTCCGATAATGAAACAGGCCGCTTACGCGATAGAAGGCGACTTGTTTGAAGTAGTGCCCGCTATAACAGAAGCCATACGAAAGGAGAGACACCAATCATGAAGAAGTTCGCACTCGCAGCAGTATTCGCAGCAGTTTGTTTCGCCGCCTGCAAACAGCAGGCAACTGAGACGGCTCCCGCCGCCGAAGCCAATGCCCCCGTGGAAGCCGTTCAGGTTGCCACCCCGGCACCCGCAGATGCCAATGCCCCTGTGACCGCCGCTCCGGCTGCCACCCCGGCTGCTCCCGCTGCTGCTCCGGTGACCCCGGCTGCTCCCGCGAAGAAATAAGCGAGACACGCGTTTGACAATATGCGCCCGGACTCACGTCCGGGCGCGTTGCATTAAAAACGGACGCGCACAGACCTGACACGAGGCACCAGACGCTGCGGCGGAAGCAAAACAAAAAATTTTCAGTTAAATTACCTTATCGCCGCAGACTCGCCGGCACTCAAAACAGGCCGAAATGCCAGCCGCACCGGCGACATTAAAAAAAAACGGCACGCGCTTAAATAAATTATAAATGTAGGTCCAATGACCCATGCGCGGCAGACTTACATACCATATTCTATTTACAACCAGGGAGGAATATGAAATATCTGATAACAACCTTAGCAGCAATCACAGTACTTGCAGGAAACGGCATCTGCGCAACCACCAGCAAGGGGCTGTCGACAGCTGAAACAATAACTAAAATCACAATCCGTGAACTGCCTGCGGTGCGCCCGATGATTACGAAAGGCGTTAATGACCGTGGTGTCAAAAAATCAACCGACGCCTATGCCGACTGGATTAATCAGAACGGCGAACCCAACAACAATAATAACGGAACAGGCGGCGCAAACTATAACAATTATATTCCGCCGGTACAAACACCGGTAAGCAGCATCAATCCGGCAATCAGCACTGTCAGCGATATTACATACACCGCCAATGAAATCATAAACACGGGCCGCAACCTCATTTCTTTAATAAAGGAAAACGCAGCCGTGCTGGATGTACGGGAAAGCGAATATGCAAGCGCAATTCCTACCGGCGCGCTGCAGAACTGGGACGAGCTTAAGGGCTTCCGCACAGCTCCCGTCCGCACCTTCCAGATGACGGGCACGACACAGGGCGGTTTCAAAGCCGTCACCATAGTCTACCAGGTATTCTACAAGTACGGCGGAACCTTCCGCGGACAGGGCAAATACCTGCGCGGCGTCAGAATCAAACCGGTCAGCGTAAGCACGGCATACGGCTACAAAGTCGATGTCTGGACAGCGGTCGGCGATATTTCCAATGCAGCCCCCGAGGGCAGGCAGCCTCTGGCCCTGATGACGCTGGAACTTAACATGAGCTATCAGGCCAACTCCACCCGCGCCCGCTTCAAAGCCGACGTGTTCGATATTTACGGCGACGGACGGCTGGTGCACATAGGCGGCAACACGCCTGCCGTAAACACCATCATTCAGAGATAGTACAAGTATTTCCTCCCTTAAAACCCTCCGCTTAAAGCGGAGGGTTTTTTATTTTCCTAAACGACACGGCACCCGCAAAATGGTATATTTTAATAAGCCTGATAAAGGAGAACTATTATGCTGAAATTGCTTGTAACCGCAGTATTCTCCGCGGCGCTCGCCGCCCCGATGTTTGCTCAGAACACCTATAATGATTACGATTCGGAACCCTCCGAAAACACGCAGGACTACAATTCCGGCGAACCCGAAGACACGCCGGACTACAGCGAACCCGCCCAGTCGGATAATGCAGCACAGACGCAGGCTCCGGCCGCAAAAAAAGGCAAACACAAAATCACCAAATCAAACACCACTTACCTGCCCGATGAGGACACCGGAGAAATACTTACGGACGATTACGACAGCGATGTTTCCACTGAACCGACAGTCACTGAAAAAAAAGCCGTAAAGTCCTCAAAAACCGTGAAAAAAGCGAAAGCGGCAAAGAAAAAAGCCGCCAAAGCAAAAAAGACCGAGACAGAGGACACTCCTCAGGAATAAATATTTCCACATAACAGAACCCCCCGCAAAAAAGCGGGTTTTTTTGTGTATAGGCCAAGCAGCGCCGCTTGCATAACATACACGCAAATTTTTACGCAATCTTCATAGACTCCGGCGGCGACACATGCGGCAGCACTGTATTGTTTTTGAGCGAGTAAACTTTGGTGTTGTTTTTTTAGCGGGCTTTCCCGACGGGGACGCTCTTTCGGTCGGAATTTTGACAGACCTGGCGTTACGCATGGCATGGAGTTTCGCCCGCAGGACGCACTAGAGTCAAGACATTGCCGGCAAGTACGAAAACCGACACGAAAGTTTAATACAGTTCCATTTTTTCCGCCGTTTATGGTTGCCAAAGCGGAAACATTCTAGACGTACAGAATTTACTACGCAGTGCGCGCCTTGCCGGTTTGCATATCAAGCATAAAGTACTCTTACATTAGAAGAATTCAGTACCCGCCTTAATTGCCCCTATACGCCGTCGCGGAGTGCAATTTCCGCAATGCAAAAACCGACTTATCGTAAAACGCACAGACCGTTCCCGCGCTAAGATGAGGAGTTCCACCGCGCAGGCAAAATCACCCCGCCGTCAGGCTCCGCTTATAAAGTGCGGAAAATCCGCGCGGCGGAGTGCTTCTCTGCCGCAAAATTTTTTTGCCGGACTTATGCCGCAACTTATCGGCGGAGGGGGGGGAAAAAATATCGTTAAGTTTTTCCGACATGCCTTCCGGCAGCCCCTCCGGAGGGAGGCTTGGCCCGTCCCGCCACCTAACCGATATCACCCGCGCCTAGGCCTATGCAAAGTTTTGAAAAGGCAAAAAAATCCCGCCCGCATATCGCGGGCGGGAATATAAAACAAGCAGGTTATTTGCTTTCCGGTTTATTGAATTCGGGATTATTCATGGTCTTTGCGCAAAAGGCCACCGTGCCGGTTTTCTTTCTGGCATTTTCAGCCATTTTGCAGCCAGCCACGGCGCCAATAACCGCAAACAGCGCGCCGACGGCAATACCGGCGGCTCCGCGCAGAAACAGCCAGCCAATAACGCCAAGCAAAAGACCAATCAAAAACGGACTCAGGAAAATTTTTAACCAGCATACCGCGCTGAAACTTTTATCCAGCATATTGTTTTCGTTTTCAGCCATTGCATTCACCCCTTATTTAAGCCTCTCAACAGTATACATATCAGGCACGCGGCGTCAAAGTTTATCTTTACAAACCGCGCGGTTTTGTGTATTATATTCAGGTAACATGACGCGGCCGCCCTAGTATACGGCGGCGAAACCGGTCCGGCAGACTCCACGCAAAAGCATGCCACCGTAGCTCAGTGGTAGAGCGGACGTTTCATAAGCGTCATGTCAGAGGTTCAATCCCTCTCGGTGGCATTCCGATTTTTTCCCATGTTACCCCATATAAAATACAGTCTTTCCGACAGCAGGACCGCAGTGGAACATGCGGTCCTTCAGCTTGAAAAGACATCCTTTGTCCAGCGTCTGCTGCAAAAGGATGCCTCGCTGTGGTCGGCTGACAAAACAAGACAAAAATTCATAAACGCCCGTCTGTCGTGGCTCAACATGCCCGACATCATGCCAGTGCGCGCCGACGAAATTTCCGGCTACGCCCAGCATTTGCGCGAACAGGGTGTAACAAAAGTTCTCATAGGCGGCATGGGCGGCTGCGCAAACGCCGCGCGCGCCTACACGACAATCTGGAAAGCCGAAGGCCCCTTTGAAGTCCGCGTAATAGATACACTCGACCCCTCCGAAATCTCCGCAGCGGCACAGTGGGCAAAGCCCGGCAAGGCGGCGTTTATCGCCTCGTCAAAATCGGGTGAAACGCATGAAACGCTCGCACTGCTTTCCTACTTTCACAAGCATTTTGCCGTAACCGGCCACCCCGAAGACTACCTCGCCGCAATCACCGACGACAACTCGCCCCTTCTGCGCCGCATGGAAGAATGGGGAGTGCAGAACATTTTCATAAATCCGGCCGACGTTGGCGGACGTTACGCCCCGCACACTTTTTACGCCCTCGCGGCCGCCGCTTTATCCGGCGCGGACATAAAAAAACTTCTTTCCGCGGCCGCGCAGGCAAGAGAGGACTGCTTTGCCCTTAAACCGGCCGAAAATCCGGGCGTCTATATGGGCGCGGTACTGGCCGCTCTGGCGCGCGAAGGAAAGGACAAGCTGACCTTCTTTTTTACGCCGGAACTGGAAAGCCTCGCCCCGTGGTTTGAACAGCTTCTGGCCGGAAGCACCGGCCTTGAACACGAAAGCATAGTGCCCGTCATAGGCGAGTCGCCGCGTCACCCGTCCCATTACGGCACGGACCGCGTGTTCGTGCGTTTTTCAATGAAGAACCGGCCGCACACGCCGGAATTCGACGTGCTCATACGCACCGGCCGTCCCTGCATAGACATAACGCTGGACGACCGCTATGATATCACCGCCGAGATGACGCGCTGGATGTTTGCCTCCGTAACACTCGGAGCCCTGCTGTGCGTGGACAGTTTCGACGAACCCGACGTGTCCGCCGCGAAAGACACCACGGCCGCCATACTTAAAAAACTTTCCGCCGGAGGGGAGGCCGAAATATCCGCCCCCGCCTTTGAAGACACCAATTTCCGTATTTACGCCGATGCCGGACTAAAAATTTCCGGCACGGCCGCCCAAATGCTTGCCGCGCACATAAAGCGCGCCGCCGCCGGACATTACATGGCGCTTATTTCATTTCTGTCCTCCGATCCGTCAAAGGACCGCCAGATTACGCATCTGCGTTCGGCCCTTTCGGCAAGACGGACAAACCCGCTTCTTTCAGTGACCGGACCGGCCTATCTGCATTCCGCAGGCCAGCTTTTCAAGGGCGGACAGAACAACGGCCTGTTCATAATGATTACCGAGGAAGACGACAATTCTCTATCCCTCGCGGGCCAGCCGTTTACTTTTGCGCAGGCAAAACTCGCGCAGGCCGTGGCCGACATGTCAGCCATGTGCTCTGCAGGGCGCAGGATAATGCGCATACACTGCAAAAACCGCGCCGCATTAGACAGGCTTGTCGAAACGGCCGCGGCAATAAACGCCTGAAATTTAAGATATTTGCCAAAACGCCCGCACAACGCGGGCGTTTTTTGTTGCCTGCAAAATATAAACATTAATATAATTGGTTTATAATCCGCTTTGCAATGCGGCAACTTTGCCGCGGAGGTTTTATGGCTTTCTGGAATGCAGACAACAAACCGCAGGATCCCGCCGTATCTACGCGCACGCAGCAGGGGCAGGCACAGCAAGTGCCGCCTGCCGCCGCTTCCCAGCACACGCGCGGCGACATTGAAAACCGTCTGCGCGCCATAATCGCGTCGTCGGGCCGCACACCCGCCATAGACAGCGCCATCCAGATAAGCGACCTCATACTGGAACTTGCCGTTGAGGAACGCGCCAGCGATATTCACATAGAGCATCAGGGCCAGAACCTGCGCATACGCTTTCGCACGGACGGAACTTTGCAGGACGCCATAATCCTGCCAAACAGCCAGAATCTGCCAATCATTCAAAGACTGCGCGTTTTATCGGGCTTCGACCCCGAACCGCCGACAACCTTCCGCAGCGAGGAAGGCCGCTTTCAGAAAGTAATGGGCCAGCGCACCATACAGATACGCGTGTCCTCTTTCCCGACGATAAACGGCGAAAAACTCGTTCTGCGCGTGCTTGACCGCAGTCAGCTGGGCCTGTCGCTCGACCAGCTCGGCATGGAGGAAGACAACCTCGCCACGCTAAAAAAGCTGGTCAATAATCCCTTCGGCATTTTCTTTGTTACCGGCTCCACCGGAAGCGGCAAGACCACCACGCTTTACGCGATGCTTAAAACCGTCAGCACACCGATGGTAAACATCATCACGCTGGAAGACCCCGTGGAATACCGGCTGGAAAACATAAACCAGTCGCAGATAAATCCCAAGACCGGCTTTAACTGGAGTGACGGTCTGCGCACGACCCTGCGTCAGGACCCCGACGTAATCATGGTCGGCGAAGTGCGCGACCGCGAAACCGCCGAAATAAGCATGCGCACCGCCCTTACGGGCCATCGCATTTTCACGACCCTGCACACGATTAACGCCCCCGGCGTGGTGGAAAGACTTTTTGAAATGGGCATACCGCCCTTTCTCATAGCCTCGTCTATGATAGGTTCCATGGCGCAGAGGCTGGTAAGAAAACTCTGCCCCAAATGCAGCCAGCCGGTCCAGCCGCCGTCGCCAGCCGCCGTTGAGGAAATGGTCCGCACCCTCGACAAGGCCGAGGCCGACATGATTCGCAAGATAATCGCGGAGCACGGCACGGGCTTTCGCGCCGAGCGCGGCTGTCCCGAATGCCGCAATACCGGCTTTTCGGGCCGCACCGGAATTTTTGAAATCATGCTGATGAACGAAGACCTGCGCAAGCAGATAATCGCGGGCCAGCCCTCCGACGTTCTGCGCCGCACGGCCGTAAACCACGGAATGCGGACCCTGCTTACCGACGGAATAAGAAAAGCCTGCAAGGGCGAGACTTCACTCAGCGAAGTCCTGCGCGTTACGGCAACCATAGTATAATGGACACTTTTGTAATTTCAGCCGCGCTGGCCGTCTGCGCGCCGGCGCTTGGCGTAGCGGCGGTTCTTACCGACGGCAGTGTGGCAGCGGTACTGCTTGCCTGCGCGCTTTTTTGCTGCGCGGCGGCGGCAGGCCTTTCGGTAATGCCGCTTCTGTGCGCGGCTTTTGCCTTTGCCGCGCTGGCGCTGCTTTTTGCGGCTCTTAAATTTCCGCCCGCGAAACAGCCAAGACCCGCCGTTTTGAAAATCATCCTTTACGCCGTGCTGTGCGCGGCGGTGGCTGGCATACTGGGCGTTGCCGTAATAAACGCAGCGCCCGTAAAACTTCACTACGCGGGAAAACTGCCCGCAGGCAGGGTGGCGGCCGCTGTCTCACTGCTTGCCGCGCTTTGCCTTGCGGTTAAAAAGAGGGAAGACAAATGATTCTCATGCTTGCGTGCGGACTTTTCGGCGCAGGTCTTTTTGCCGCCCTTTTGCGGCGCGGCGTTTTTTCCGATGCCGCCGCAGTGCTGCTTCTTTTCGCCGCGCCCGCGCTGGCCATTGCGGCGCTTTATCCCGCGCAGGCCGCCGCGCAGACTGACGCCCTCTGCGTTGCGGGCGCAGGCATAATAGCCGCGGCGGCCGTGCTGAGGAAACAGCCATGACCGTCCTTTTAAACATACTGCCCCTTTTATTTCTTGCCGCCGCCCTCATAACCGTTTTGGTGCGCGGCAAAATGCCCCTGCGCGGGGCGGCGGGCGCGCTGGCGGCTGGCCTTATCGCCTTTATCGCCATGCTTTTTGCCTACAGACAGGCGCTCATCGGCCTTTCGCCGCTTCCGCAGAGTATGGAAATAAAGTGGCTGGCCCTTGAATTTTTCGACATGCCGCGCCTTATCTTTACCGACGCCTTCACCCTTACCGTTACCGCGGCGCTGGCCTGCACGGTAATGCTGTTTTTGTTTTTCCTGTCCGGCTCGGAATATGAAACCCGCTGGCGCTACGGCGATTTTGCCACCGCGCTTTTTGCGGCGGCGGCACTGCTTTTCATACCTTCCTGCGCAAGCCTGCTGTGGCTGGCGGCGGCCATGGGCCTGCTTTCGGCGGCGGCGGGAATGCGCCTTCTATCGGTCCGCGCAGAAGACCTGCGCGGGCAGGGCCTTGCACTTATCGCGGGCGACACACTGCTTGCCTGCGCGGCATTTTTCGCGCTGATTATTTTCGGCACGGCCCGTCTCGGCCAGCTGGCCGAACAGGCCCAGCTTACACAGCTTGCCGAACTGCACGCCACCGTTTTCTGCGGACTTGGCGCGGCCGCCCTTTATATGAAAGCCGGACTGCCCCCTTTCGGCGCGCCCGGCGCGCGCGCTCTGGAAAGCAAAAATCCGGCGGCGCATTTCGTGCAGTACGCAATTTTTTCGGCGGTGCTCATGGCCGCGTGGAAACTCCAGCCGGCGGCGGCAAACAGCCCGTCCGCCCAGCAGATATTTTTCTGGACTGGCGCGGCCGGTTCCGTGCTGGCGGCGCTTGCGGCTCTATGCTCGGGAAGATTCTCGGCCACGGTGGCGCTTATCGCGGCGGGACAGACCGCGCTTGCCTGCGCGTCCACGGGATTTGCCCACGCCGGAGCCATGCGCCTTGCCCTTACAAGCCTGCCCTTTTGCTGTGCCCTGCTTTTAATGGCGGCCTCGTCGGTAAAAATGCACACGCACTCCGATTCACTGACCGATATGGCCCAGACAAGGCCCGCGCTGCCGGTTACCCGTCTGGCTTTTATAACGGTAACGCTCTGCATAAGCGCCATTCCGCCGCTGGGCGGTTTTTTCTGGCAGGCCCGCCTTACGGACATGGCCCTTGCACTCGGTCCCGCGCAGGCGGCCACGGTGCTGGCGGCCATTTTTCTTAACGCGGCCGCTGCCGGAAGGCTGTTCTCCATACTGTTTATGACCGAGACCGACAACCCGCGCCCCAAAGCGCATGAGCCGTTTTTTCAGGCCGCGCCCCTTATACTTGCCGGAACCATATGCGTGTTTGCAGGCGGGGCATTTGCCTTTCACGACATAGCCGACGTGCTTGCCTCGGCCGAACCTTTCAAATCTTCCGGTTACCGCGCCGCCCTGCTTGCGGCGATAGCCGGAGCAAGCGGCGTGGCCGCGACTCTTGCCGGACTTTACTTTTACAGTCATAAGGAATTATGCGGAGGTTTTTCCATCTGGCGCAAGACGGATGAGGCCGCGGAAAACACGGCCGGTTTTATAAGCGACGTCTGCACCGACACCGAGAAAGCGGCGGGCGAACGACTTGGGGACGTGACGGAGTTAGTCCGCAAGGCGACCGCCCTGCCAGACAACCTTACCGCCGCGGCGGCCTTTCTGCTGCGCAAGACGGCGGGCGCGCTGGCCTCGGCCCTGCGCGTGGGCCGCGCCGCAACCGAGGAATACGCCGCGCCGGCGGCTGTTGCCGCCCTGTTTTTACTGCTTCTTATATCCGCCGTTAAATACGGCTAGACGGAGATTAAAATGAGTGTACTTGCATGGCTTCTTATAATACCGATTGCGGGAGCGCTGTTTTCCGCGTCCGCGCCGCACAGACTCCAGTCCCGCCTGCCCTACATCGCGCTGGGCTTTACGGGAGCGGCCTTCATACTGGCGGCTTCCTGCGCGGTAGCCTTTACCACGGGCAAGGCCGGACTGCAGTACATGGGCTTTCTGCCGTGGCTGCCGGGTTCGGGCATAAACATAAACCTTGGCGCGGACGGCTTCGGCATACTTCTGCTGCTTTCCTCCGGTCTGATTTTCACTGCGGGAACTATAGCCCAGCTTCATTTGCAGTACCGCTCGCGCGAATACTTTTTCTGGTGGTTTCTGCTGCAGGCCTGCTCCTACGGAGTGTTCTGCTCGCAGGACCTGTTCGTGCTGCTGTCCTTTCTTACGCTTACCCTGCTGGCGTGCTATTTTCTGTGCGCGCTGTGGGGAGGGGAAAACTCGAAAGCGGCGGCGGACTCCTATTTTACGGCCGGACTTTTTTTCACCCTGCCAGCCTTCGCGGCGGCGATATGGCTTATGCAGTCTTCGGGCACGCACACTTTCGCGCTAGATAAAATAAGCGCGGCGCATCATCTTATCGACCCCGAAGTGCAGTTCTGGGCGCTGGGCGCGTTTTTTGCGGCGGCGGCCTTCCGTCTGCCGCTGTTTCCTTTTCACGGCTGGACGCGCAATCTGCTTGCCGGCGCGCCGGTCGCGGTGGCGGCGGCCATAGCGGGCGTGCTGGCTCCGGCCGGCATGTATCTGCTTGTAAAAGTGACCCCGCTGGTACCCTTTGCGGCAAAGGAATGCAAGGAAATAATAATCGCGCTGGCGGTTATAAACATTATCTACGGCGCGCTTCTCATGCTGGCAAAAAAAGCGCCCAGACAGGCCCCCTCGCACTTTTCCATGGTCGCCATGGGCTTTGGCGCGGCCACGGCAGCGGCGGGCACTGTGTCGGCGTTTACAGCCACGGGCCTTGCAATGTTTTCCGGCGGCATCACGGCGGCATCGCTGTTTATAGCTGAAGGTCTGGCCGAAAAATACGCCGCAATGAAAGGCCGCGCGCCCTTCATACACGTTTTCTCGGCCACGTCGGTACTGGCCAGCGCGGGCATGCCGCTTCTGTGCATGTTTCCGGTTTATCTGACAGGTATGCTGGCAATTTTCAGCGGCAATATTTTTTACGGCGTGGCCATACTTATCGCCATGGCCTTCGCGGCTGGACTGGGCATAAAAAACATAAAACCCGCGGAGGACCTGTCGGCCTCGGCCCCTCCGGCGGACATAAGCGACATAGTGCTCTGCGCCCTGCTTACAGCGGCACTTGTCCTGCCGGGCATAACGCCGGACACGTTTGTGTCGGCGGTATCTTCCTCGGCGCAGACACTGGCGCAGGCTCTGAAATAATATGGAATTTCTCGGCGAAACCATAACGGCTGTATGGCTTTGCGCGGCGGCGTTTTTTACCGCGCGCGTAAACCTGCACCACACAAGACTGACGTCCTATGTCTGCGCGGCGGCCCTGCTTGCCGCAGTGTTCATGCCTTTTGCCGGAGGCGAAAGCGGCACGGGTCTGTCCGTGGCATCGCTGGCCGCCTTTTTGTGCGCGCTTACGGCTTGGGGGGAAAAGGATATGCCCGCCCTGCCGTTTCTGTGCCTTTTGCCCTGCGCCTGCGCGGGACTTGTGTATGGCAGTGCGGTAGACGCGGCGCTTTCCGCGGCGGCGTTTTTTCTGCTGACCGGCCTTTTCATGCGCGAAAACCAGCCCGCGCGCAGTACGGGTTTCTGGGCAGCGCTTCCGCTGTTTGGCATTGCGCTTGCCCGGCTTGCGCCGTCTTCACAGGCGCTTGGCGCGGCAGGCATTATAATAACGGCGGCAGGTTTCGGCGCGGCCTTCGGTCTGTTTCCGTTTCAAAGCTGGCTTATAAATAACTCAGCGGCCAGACTGCCTGCGGCGGCCTTTATATTTTCCGTGGCCGCGCCGCTTGCGGCCTGCGCGGGAGCCTTTTGCACTGCGCCGTTTATATCCGCAGTACCGGCCATGAAAACCCTGCTTTTGTGGCTTACCGCGCTTTCCTGCGTGGTACTGCCGCTACTGGCCTTCATGGAAGAACGGACGCCAAGAAAAATCGCCCTGCTTCTGGCCGGACAGACCGGCTGGATTTTCGGCGCGGGGCTTATAGTTCCGGCTTTTACGGATGCGGCTGGGCTGATACTGCTTTCCTATGCGCCGGCGGCCTTCGGCCTGATTGCGGTATCCTCCGCCATAGCCGAAAAGCATAACGACGCGCCGGACGCGCTTAAAGGTCTTTACTATAACGCGCCGCTTGGCGCGGCGGCCCTGCTGTTTTTTGCCTGCACCTGCGCGGGCCTGCCAATGCTTACAGGATTTTACGGCAGATTTGAATTTCTTAAACTTCTGATGGCGCGGGGACACGCGCTTATCGCGGCGGCGTTTTTACTTGCGCTGGCGCTTTCGTGCGCGGGTTTTCTGCATCTGGTAAAACCGGTCTTTGCCGTGGCGGGGGAAAACGCGGAAACGGATTTTTTCTCCGCTCCGCAGGCAGCCGTAATCGCCGCAGTGTTTACAGCGCTTGCGGCCGCGACCGTCTGGCCCGCTATTTTATACAGCGCGGCAGGCATGCCGTAATTGTTGACAGCTTCGCGCGCTAAGGATAAAATTACTCTATGAAATACCTTCTTATGATTGTAAAAGCCGTTACAGCTCTTGCATGGCTGGGTGTCACCGCGACGACAGCATATCTGCTTGTCGGCGTATACCAGACCTATGGCGGCGAAACGCAGAAGCTCTGGGGCTGGACGGTCGGCTCCCTGCTGATATTAATAACGATATCGGCAATAGCCTATCCGATAATGAAAGCTCACAGGGACTGATACTTCCCTTTTTGGTACGGCGGGCACAATAAAATTGTGCCCGCTGTTTTTTATATTTCTAAAGGAGCCAGAATGAAATTCGACATGGTGGTAAGCGGCGGCAGGGCGGTATGCGGCGGTAAAATTGTTCCGCTGGACATCTACATAAAAAACGGAAAAATAGCCGCGCTCGAAAAAGCCTCTAAAAAAATGCGCCTTTTGGCCGCACAGGAAGTCGAGGCGGGCGGCAAAATAATACTGCCCGGCATAATTGACGCGCACGTGCACTTCAGCCTGCCCGTGGGAAAGACCGTAACCTGCGACAGTTTTGAGTCCGGTTCCCGCGCGGCCCTGTGCTCGGGCGTTACCACTATAATCGACTACACCACGCAGGGCGCGGGCGAGGAACTTTCAAAGGCGCTTAAAGCGCGCGTGGCCGAGGCACAGGGAAGCTGTCACTGCGATTTCGGCATACACTGCGTAATTCCGTCGTGGAAGAGCCTTAAAAATCCCGCAGCGCAAATGAAGGAACTGGTGCGCCTCGGCTCGCCGACCTTCAAGCTGTTTATGATTTACGAGGACCGCGGCATGATGGCCGATGACGGCGACATTTTTGCCGCGCTTGAATCCGCCAAAGCCTGCGGCGGCATGATATGCGTGCACGCGGAATCGGAACGCATACTAAAACTTCTTATAAACCGCTACAACAACAAGGGCCTCGGCGCGAAGGCGCACGCCCTGTCGCGGCCGGACTTCACCGAATGGGAAGCCGTGCAGCGCGCGGCCGTGTGGGCCGAAACGACGGGCGGAAAACTTTACATAGTGCACGCCTCGGCCGGCCGCTCGGCGCAGGTTATAGCCGACGCAAAAAAGCGCGGCGTGGATATATGGGGCGAAACCTGCCCGCAGTATCTCGCGCTTGATGAAAGCGTGTTTTCCGGCAAGGACGGCCACCTGTTCACCACCTGCCCGCAGATAAAGAAAAAAGTGGATTCCGTACTTTTGTGGCAGGGACTCAGAAACGGCGATATCTCAGTAATCGCCACGGACTCCTGCTCTTTCGATTCCAAGCAGAAATCGGTCTGGGGCGGAGATATAACAAAACTCCCCTTCGGCATACCGTCGGTGGAAACCTCCCTGCCCGTAGTCTACACGGAAGGCGTGGCAAGCGGCCGCATAACCCTGCCCCAGCTTGTAAAGGCCATGTGCGAAAACCCCGCAAAACTGCATGGGCTTTATCCGCAGAAAGGCGTGATAGCGGTGGGCGCGGATGCCGACCTTGCGATAATCGACCCGCAGGCAAAGCGCACCGTGGACTGGCGCACGATGAACTCGAAATGCGACTGGAACCCCTATCAGGGCCGCCAGCTAAAAGGCTTCCCCACAACGGTGATACTGCGCGGCAAAGTGGCGGCGAAAAACGGCAAGCTTACGGAGGAAACTCCGTCTGGCAAGTTCATCCGCCGCAAAAAACCTGTCTCACTGTAAACACAATCATTAAAGGCGGGGACCGCGAAAACAGGCCCCGCCTTTTTTGTGCACCGCCACGGGACATTTTGACCCGCGCACTAGTTTGCCGACGGGATAAATATGCCTCGAGACCGTGCAGATATTTTTGCGCAGCCCCTATTTCCGCAAATTACCGCAATGCCCCCGCCGTCGTGAAAATACGCATGGATATATATTTTATGGGTTAAATATATTGCGCGGGTATTCTGTGAACCTGCAAACATTTTGCAGGCCAACAAATCGGCGGCATGCCGGCACACGCATTTGTGCGCGGCCCATTTTTTTCTGCCAACTGCCATAATGGCCCTACCGTAGTGAAAGTACCGAATAGATAAATGTTTTATGAGTAAATATATTGCGCGGGTATTCTGTGAACTTGCAAACGTTTTGCAGGCCAACAAATTGGCGACAGGACGAGATACGCATTTTTGCGCGGCCCATACTTCCACAAAGTGCCACAATGCCCATGCCGTAGTGAAAGTACACATAGATATATATTTTATGGGTTAAATATATTGCGTGGTATTCTGTGAACCTGCAAACATTTTGCAGGCCAACAAATCGGCGGCATACCGGCACACGCATTTGTGCGCGGCCCATATTTCCGCCAAGTGCCGCAATGCCCCTGCCGTCGTGAAAGTAACCGATACCAATATAAAATTCACATTAATTTTTTGCGGGTTACCAATATGGCGCGGGTATTTGCAACTGCGAAATTGTTTATGACACGGCAAGCCATGCATTTAACATCGAGTCCGCAAAAAAATACCGCTGTTTGCAGGACTGTTTAACAGGTAAACACCAAAGTTGGAATTTGGAAATCCTGTCGGCAGACTGGCATTGGCGCAAACCAAATAAAAAGTCGGATATCAAACCCCTGCCGCCAAGAGGTGGGGGAAAACCGGCATAATGTTTAAGCAGTAAAAATATTTTCGGCATTAGCAGCCTATTTGTCCATTATGCTCAGGCATAAAAAAAGCCGGGCTTTCCCGACGGGAAAGCCCGGCCGCTGCAACAGGGCGCAATCAGATTTTGTCGCTTCCGAAACTGGTGCCTACGGACATTGCAACCCGCACTTCCTCGCCCTTCGGGTCAACGCGGCGCAGGTGGCTTACGGCGTCTTCAATCGGCACGTCCAGCACTCTGGTTCCGTTAAGGCATACCATGCGGCCATAGTTTCCGGCCTCGGCAAGGTCCATGGCATGCGAGCCAAAACGCGTCGCCAGCCAGCGGTCATAAGGAGTAGGCGTGCCGCCGCGCTGAAGGTGACCAAGCACCACAACACGCGTTTCAACGCCGCAGCCCTCGCTTACAAGCGAACCGATTTTATAGCTTATGCCGCCGAGTCTGAGCGGGTCGGGCGAGCCTTTCACCGTCGAAGCGACTGTCATGCCGCCGCCTTCCGGCGCGGCCCCTTCGGCCGCAACTATGATACTGAAATGCTTGCCGTGCGCCATACGTTGTTTGATTGCGTCGCATATGGCCTTCGGCTGGTAGGGAATTTCCGGCAGAAGGATTATATCTCCGCCTCCGGCAATGCCGGCGCGCAGGGCAATCCAGCCGGCGTAGCGGCCCATGGTCTCGATAATCATCACGCGGTGATGTGACTCCGCCGTGGTATGTATTTTATCAACCGCGTCGGTGGCGACGGTCAGCGCGGAATCGAAGCCGAAAGTAACGTCGGTGGCCGACAGGTCATTATCAATTGTCTTTGGCACGCCTATTACGGGTATGCCGATCTGCTTCATTTTAAGACCTATCGAAAGAGTACCGTCTCCGCCTATGGCTATGAGGGCGGTAAGGCCGTGCTTGTCAAACACTTCCTTTGCGCGGGCGGAGCAGTCGGTCGGCTTGTCGGCCGTACCGTAAGGTTCGCCGGTGTAGGCGAAAGGATTTGCGGTGTTGCTGGTTCCCAGAATAGTGCCGCCGCGCGTTAAAATGCCTGATACGGCGTCGTCATCAAGTTCAATGGTGCGGTCTTCCACGAGACCGGCATAACCGTCGCGGAAACCCACAACGCGCCAGCCGCGCCGCAGGGCGGATTTTGCCGCCGCGCGCACAACGGCGTTAAGTCCGGGGCAGTCGCCTCCGCCGGTAAGAATACCTATTATTTTTGCAGTCATAATCCTCCGCCCCGAATCGGGCCGTTAAAAATAGCCGCGCCGACAAAAAATGCGGCCCTCTAAATTTTACTCTTTTATGGTGAAGTTCAGACAGATTTTGCGCCCAGACAGTCGCGTACGGCTCCCACGTCATGGGAAATTGCGCCGCAAAGTTCGGAGTGCGAATTGAATTTTTTTTCGGCGCGTATGCGCGACACAAACTCCACGCGCATGTTCTTGCCGTAAATATCGCGCGAAAAATCGAGCAGATGCACTTCCAGCGTTATGCGGCCGGAGTCGGAGACCGTGGGCCGCGCGCCTATATTTGCAACGGCGGGAAAACTTTCCCTGCCAAGCATGGCGCGCACGCAGTAAACGCCGCGCGGCAGAAGCTGGCGCGGGTCGGCGGAAACGTTGGCGGTGGGATAGCCCAGCCTGCGGCCAAGCCCCTCGCCCTTTACTATAACGCCTTCCGCGGCGTACGGACGGCCAAGCCAGACTGCGGCCTCGGAGACTGCGCCCTCGGAAAGCAGGGTGCGGATATGCGAAGACGAAACCTTGTGGCCGTCGTGGGTTTCAAAGGAGACTATTTCAAGCGGAATGGAGTTTTTGGCGCATTCCTGCCGGAGGAAATCGAGATGCCCGCCGCGTTCGTGCCCGAAGGCGAAATCGTGTCCGACAATAAGCCCGCGCGCGCCAAAACGCCCAAGCAGTATATCGTAAAAAAAATCGCGGTGAGACATGGCCGCCAGCTCTTTTGTAAATTCAAGCGGAGTCGCGCGGTCCGCGCCGCAGGCGCGGATAAGCCGTTCGCGCTCGGCCGGAAGGGTAAGCAGACAGGCATCCGTCTTGCCTGAGAAAACTACTTTAGGCGGCAGTGGAAAATAGACGGCAAGCGACGGCATTTTGTGCGTCCGCGCGGATTTTGCCAGCCGCGCCAGCAAAGCGGCGTGGCCAAGATGCACACCGTCAAAGGAACCTACGGTAACGAACATGGCAGGGGTTGTATGTAACGGCTTATTTCCTCGGCGGTCATGTTTTTAGCCGCCGCAATGTCCAGCGCGCCGTCCACGCCAAACGCTCCGGCCTGCAGGCGGCGCAGCACTTTAAGGTGCGCCCCGCAGCCCAGATTCTGACCCAGCATGTGCGCAAGAGCGCGCACATAAGTGCCGGTCGTGCACTCCACCCGAAACGAAAGTTCAGGCGCATTCCATTCAAGATTTGTCCAGGAGGAAATAGTGACCTTTTTCATTACTTCCTTGGTAGGTATGCCCTTGCGCGCCAGCTTGTGCATGGGCACGCCGCCGACTTTAACGGCGGAAAAAGGCGGTACAATCTGCACAATTTCGCCGGTAAAGGCCGTGAGGGCTTTTTTCAAATCGTCCAGAGTAAGGGGGGGAACGGGTTTATCCGCCAGCACTTTTCCCTCGGCGTCCCAAGTGTCGGTTTCGCGACCAAAGGAAATCGTGCCAGTGTAAACCTTGGTGGCCTGCTGGTACTGGTTTTGCAGTTTGGTAGCGGGGCCGATAAGCATTATAAGCAGACCCGTCGCCGCCGGATCCAGCGTGCCGGTGTGGCCTATGCGGCGTATTTTAAGCTTGTTGCGGATTATCATCACCGCGTCGTGCGAGGTAAACCCCGCAGGTTTGTCCGCCAGCAGCAGCCCGCCTTGTTTTAACAGGTCCAGTTCCATAGATTCCCGTGTCAGTAAAGTTTTTCGATGCGCGCCAGCACAAGCCGCTTTATTTCCTCAAGCGGCAGGGTACTCTTGCAGCCGGAGGCGTTTTTGTGACCCCCGCCGCCAAAATCCTTGGCGACGGCGCTTACGTCCATTTCTCCGCGCGAGCGGAAATTGACGGTGATGCGGCCGTTTTCTTCCTTAAAAAGGGCCGACACCTTGACCCCGCCCGGCATGAGACCGTAATTTACAATATCCTCGGTGTTCTGATGCGTGGCGGAGTATTTTTTGAAATCCTCGGTGGTAATGTAGGAAACGCCGGTCTTTCCGCCGTGCAGAAGTTCAAGGCGGGTAAGCGCAAGCCCCAGCAGTTTAAGCGAAGCAAAATCCTTTGTGGCGTAAACGCGGTCGTTTATCTCCCACGCCTTTGCGCCGGACTCTATAAGCCGCGCCGCCGTGCGGTGCGTAAGCGGGGTGGCGGCCTTATAATGGAAACGGCCCGTGTCGGTTGCCAGTCCCACATAAAGGCAGTCGGCCTCGGCGGGGGTAAGAGTAACGCCCATGGCGTCCAACATGCCAAACACTATTTCCGAAATGCTTGATGCCGTCGCGTCCACATGGTTTATGTGACCGTAGTTATCAGACGTGACATGGTGATCGATATTTATTACGCAGCGCACACCCGCCAGCACGGAGGACACGTCGCCCGCGCGCTTGGGATTTGAACATTCAAGCATGACGGCGGTATCGAAGTGTTTGCCCTGCGGCAGAACGCCCACGCTGACGCGGTCATAACCCTGCAAAAAAGACAGGTATTTGGGCAGCGGGTCCGTGCTGAAAACGAAAGCGGTTTTTCCCTGCCGCTCCAGCACCGACTGAAGGCACAGGGCACAGCCCAGCGTGTCACCGTCGGGATTCTGGTGCACGGCGAGAAAAAAGGAGGAGCTGTTTTGCAGTTCGTGCGCTATAGCCGCCAGCGATGGCGGCAGTTTATCAGATGTTTTCATCCTTGTCGGCCTTTTCCGATTCAATGCGCATGAAGGCCCGTTCTATGCGTGAAGCCTTAAGCGGGGTGTCATCGTACTGAAATTCCAGCGCGGGCAGGCGGTGCAGACGGATGCGTCCGCGCAGATGCGCCATCAAAGTCTGCTTATGGGCGTTAAGCACGGCGGTCGTGGATTCCACGTCCGACGGAGAACCGAACACCGAAAAGTAGATTATGGCGGTTTCAAGATGCTTTGTAACCTTTACGGAGGTAACGGTCACAAGCCCCTTCATACCCTGCCAGGGAGTCCTGGCAAGGTATGAGGAGATTTCTTCCTGAAACAGTTCGTCTATGCGTTTGCCGCGGTGGTTCATTTTACCTGCTCAATGCGGCGGATGCGGTTTTCCTTCTCGATTGATTCCAGCACGTCGCCGGGCTGAATATCCTTGTAACCGTCTATGAGGATGCCGCACTCGAAACCCTTCTCGACCTCTTTCACGTCGTCCTTGAAGCGCTTGAGGCCGGAGATTTTCGATTTGAGAATTATGTCTTTTCCGCGGTAGACGCGCACTTCCTTGCCGCGGGTGAACTTGCCGCTTATTACCAGCGAGCCGGCGATAATGCCGGAGCTGAGCTCGAATTTCTGCTTGACCTCGGCCTTGCCTACGGGCACTTCGACCACTTCGGGGGCGAGCAGACCTTCCATTGCGGCCTTTACATCCTCGATGAGTTCGAAAATAATCTCGTAATTGCGGATTTCAATGCCCTCGTGCTCGGCCTCGGCGGCGGCGGAAGGTTCCGTGTCGACGTGGAAGGCCAGAATGATTGCGTCGCTGGCCTTGGCAAGCAGGATGTCGGATTCGTTAATGTTGCCGATACCGGCGTGGATGATCTTGATTTCCACTTCCTCGTTGCCCATTCTTTCCAGCGTGTCGCGGATGGCCTGAATGGAACCCTGCACGTCGGCTTTCAGCACGACCTGCAGAAGTTTAAGCTGTTCCTGCTGCATTTTGGAGCGCAGACCAAGCAGAGTGACGTGCTTTCTGTGGGCCAGTTCGCTTTCGCGCTGTGCAAGACGGCGCTTTTCGGAAATCTGGCGCGCCTCTTTTTCGCTGTCCACGACATGCAGTATGTCGCCGACGTTCGGCGGTTCGCCGTTGATGCCCATGAGTTCGGCTGGCGTCGCGGGTTTGGCCTCGCGCATGCGGTTGCCGCGTTCGTCAAGCAGGGCGCGGATGCGGCCGTAGTTGGAACCGACCACGAAGGAATCGCCCACATGCATTGTGCCGGATTCAACCAGCACCGTGGCGACCACGCCGCGTTTGTTGTCGCGCTTGGCTTCCAGAATAATGCCGCGTCCCGGTTTATTGGGATTGGCCTTGAGGGACATTATTTCCGCCTGCAGCAGTATCATGTCGAGCAGTTTGTCGATATTGATGCGCTTTTTGGCGGAGAGTTCCACGTAAATGGTGTTACCCTGCCATTCCTCGGGGATGAGCCCGTGGGAGGCAAGTTCGGTCTTTATGCGTTCGGGGTTTGCGCCGGGCAGGTCGATTTTATTGACCGCCACGATAATAGGCGCGCCTGCCGCCTTTGCATGGTCCATGGCCTCGATGGTCTGGGGCATGACGCCGTCGGTGGCGGAGACGACCAGCACGACGATATCGGTAACCTGCGCGCCTCTTGCGCGCATGGCGGTGAAAGCCGCGTGGCCCGGGGTGTCCAGGAAAACCATGACGCCCTTTGGCAGGTTGACCTTATAAGCGCCTATGTGCTGGGTAATGGCGCCCGCCTCTCCGGCGCATACGTCGGACTGGCGGATTGCGTCAAGCAGGCTGGTCTTGCCGTGGTCGACGTGGCCCATAATGGTGATAATCGGGGGACGGGGCTTTAGGTCCTGCGGTTTGTCGGCGCCGGCCTCTTCCTTGGTAAGCTGGGCTTCGGCATACATCTGCACTACTTCGAGACTGTAGCCGCATTCGTCGGCGACAAGCGTCGCGAGTTCGGGTTCCAGCCGCTGGTTGATGGTGGCGAACACGCCCATGCCCATCAGTTTGCGGATGAAATCCGTTACCTTGATATTCATTTTTTCCGCAAGCACGCGCACTGTCGGGTCGCCGGTCACTTTTATGACGGGCTTGGCCGGTTTTGCGGGTGCGGCGGCAGGGGCCGCGGGTTTAGGCGCGGCAACGGCTGCGGGCGCTGCGGACTGCGCTGGCGCGGGTACGGGCTTCGCGGCCTGCGCGGGAGCGGGGGAAACTGGTTTTGCCTGCGGCGGAGGGCAGACCGGCGCGGGCTTTGGCGCGGGGGCCGGAGTCTGTTTCGGAGCCGGTGCTGGCACGGGTTTTGCTGTCTGCACTGGTGCCGGTGCGGCTGGCTTGGGCGCGGATGCGGCCGGTTTGGGCTGCGCGGGTACGGCCGCCGGTTTTGCCGGTGCCGGAACTTCGGCGGGCTTTGCCTGCGGTACTGCCGCCTGTGCGGGCGCGGCGGGTGCGGCGGCTTCGGTCCTGTGAGCTTCGGGTTTAGCGGTCACCTGCTCTTTTACCTCTTCCGCGGCGGGTTCCGCAGCGGCCTTTTTGGTCGTACGCCTGTGGGTCGCCGGTTTTCTGGCGGCCGGTTTCTTTACCGTACCGTCGGCGGCGGTCTTGGCGGTGCGCTTTCTGGGGGCGGCCTTTGCGGTTCCCGAAGCCGTTTTTCTTCTTACGGTCTTTTTGGGTTCCGCGCTCTTGGCTGCGGCGTCTGCCGTCTTGGCCTTCTTTGCCTTAGTTGGTTTCTCTGCTGTCATCGTTGGCCTCCCCGGCGGGCTGTTCCGCCACCTCGGCGGGCTTTACGCCCGCTGCGCGTTCGCTCATGTACTTCTGCGCGCCGCGTATTATCTTTTCAGCCGTCTTTTCGCCGACGCCCTGAAGGGTGGCGAGGTCGGAGGGCTGAAGTTTGGAAATTTTCTCGATATCGGTTATGCCGGCCTTTATAAGCAGTTCGGCAAGCTTGGGTCCGATGCCTTCGACGGTGGTCAGGTCGTTTATCGCGTCGGCCTGTGCTTTCTTGCCGGCGTCCTGCACCTGACTTTCGCTTCTGGCCTCGATTTCCCAGCCGGTCAGGCGGGAGGCGAGCTTTATGTTCTGCCAGTCCTTGCCGAGAGCGATGGCAAGCTGGTCGTCGGGAACGACGGCGACGGCGCGCTTGTGCTCTTTATCGGTAATCTTTACCTGACTGACTTTCGCGGGCGAAAGGGCGTTTGCAATCATCACCTGAGGGTCGTCTGAAAAAGCGATAAGGTCGATACGCTCGCCGCTGAGTTCGTTTGTGACGGCGCGAATTCTCATGCCGCGCATTCCGACGCAGGCGCCGATGGGGTCAACCTTGAAGTCGTTTGTGCGGACAATGACCTTGGCGCGGAAGCCGGGGTCGCGCTCAATGGCGGTAATCTCGACGATGCGCTCCTCAAGTTCGGGCACTTCGGTCTCGAACAGTTTTTTAAGGAAAAGCGGTGCAATGCGCGACAGGATGATGTAGGGTCCGCGCTGGGTCTTGTCCATCTTCGACACGGCAGAGCGGTAGCGCGCCATGCTCTGGTCTTCCACGGTGATGAAGTCCTTGGGCGAAAGCACCTTGGCTATGACGGCCTTTACGCGGGAACCCATGGGAAAGCGTTCCTTGCGTATCTGCTCGCAGTAGGGGAAAATGGCTTCGGTCTTGCCGATATCGACGATTATGTCCTTGTCGGAGAAACGGCGCACCATGCCGGTGATGACTTCGCCTTCGCGGGGCTTGTATTCGCGGTAAAGGTTGTCGCGTTCGATGTCGCGTATTTTCTGGATGAGCACCTGCTTGGCTATCTGTGCGGCGATGCGGGAGAATTCGTTTATTTCCAGCGCCAGCGAAAGGGTTGAACCGACCGTCGCCGACGGATCGGCCTTGACGGCCTGTTCAAGCGAAATTTCGGTTTCGGGATTGACCACGGTCTCCACTACGTTCATGACCTGGAAAGCCTTTATCTGACCGGTGGTTTCGTCCATGTTTGCGACTATCTGGGCGCTCTTTCCCATGTGTTTGCGCAGGGCGGATACAAGCGCGTCCTCTATGGTCTTGAAAACCTCGGCCTTTTTAATGTTGCGCTCGCGCTCCAGTCTTTCCAGCGCCAGCACCAGTTCCTTTGCGTTATTTTCTTCCATTATTGATTTACCTCCCAGTTAGAACTCAACCACGGGGTCAAGCCGGGCCTGTTTGATGTCTTCGTATTTGAAAACGAATTTTGTAGTGCCGTCGTCGACGGTAACTGTCTTGTCGTCGGACTCGGCGATAAGGCCGGTATAAACGGCCCTGTTGTCCACCTTCATTTTGAGCTGAACACGGACGCGTTCGCCCTTAAAACGCGCGAAATGCGCGGGCTTTTTAAGCACGCGGTCCACGCCGGGCGATGAAACCTCGATTATATAGGCGGAATCGACGAGGTTTTCCATGTCTATGGCCGCGCTGATTTTCGAGCTTAGCTTTTCGCAGTCCTCAAGGGTTACGTTCCCCTGCTTGCGGTCCACAAAGAACTGCAGCAGCGCCTTGCTGCCGTGACCGCCCGCGGTAAAATCGACCAGTTCAAAGCCTTCCTGGTCAAGCAGCGCTTCGGCGGTCTTTTCCACTGCTGAAAAATCTCTCTGCGGCATCGTTCACCTCATATAAAAAAAAGCGGCTTCCTACAGCAAGCCACTTTTGAAGTTCAAAAGCATATTATTTTATAGCATTTATACATATACTAGTCAAAGAATAGAAAAGGCCTCCGGCACGGGGGTTCAAATGTGCTAACATAATAATACCATTTGAGGGGGGGGGGAACACATGAAACGCACAATGCTTGGACTGGCCCTGCTTATACCGTTTTTGGCCGGCTGTGCCTCTACCGACGTTACCATGGGCCGCAAGGAGATTGCGCCCGCAAACGTGCAGGATTACGCGCCGTCAATAGAGGAATACGGCAAAAAGGCCGTCTGCCCCATAACCCACAGGCAGTTTACCGTGACCAAGGATACAAAAGCGCTTATTTACCGTGGCAGCAAGCTCTATTTCAGCGATACCGAATGCTACGAAAAGTTCCTTTCCGAGCATCAGGCGCGGTAACGCCCGCTTCCCTAAAGTAAAGCCGCCCTCCGGTCAAACCGGAGGGCGGCTTTTTTCAAAAGCTTAAGTTTAAGCGGCGGGCAGCCCCGCAAAACTACAGACAACGGCCTAAACACGCGTACCGCCCCGCATAAAACCAACCTGCGCCGCAAATCATGCAAACACTAAGCCAACAGGCCTTCCCAGTGCACAAAGCCAAACAACCCATACCCAAACGCGGGCGCAACGTTAATATCCGGCAAAAAAACATAACCAGCCGTACCACGCCAAATATAGTCACATCGCCAATGCCCCGCGCCGTAACCTATAGCCAGCAACTTCCTGAGGCAAAATGAAAGGAGAGTCGCTCACCAGACAGCGCGGCAAATTATATCGACTAGGCCGCATAACCTGCACAGCCCCAAGACACCCCAAGCAACACAGCGATAGCCCAAAACACCACAACCCTCTGTTACGGGAAAAAAGCGGCAGACACCTCACATTACTTTTAAGCAAGGCAAACAGCACCGGCTAAGACACGTCACTGTCAGCAAGACAAAAGCCCTGTCGCGGGTATGGGACACAGCTTGGGCGTTACTTTTCAGGTGCGGCAATGGCACAGGTTACCCGCGCCGACAAAAAAGCATGGCAATTACCACAAAACGCCACCGCTTTGCTGCGTGCAGTAAACAGGGCCTCCGGTTTGCGCGTTAGTTTTTAAGCGCGGCAACCAGCACCAGACCGCGGTATGGACTGGCAGTCAGCAAAAAAACCATTCGCGGTTGGCGGAGTGTCTCCGGTTTTGCGCGTTACTTTTTAAGCGCGGACAGATTTGCCTTCAGGTCGGCCAGCTTCCAGCGCGCGGCCTGCTTTTCACTGCGGCGCTTGAACTCGCACTCGCCGTCTTTAAGCGTGCGGGAGCTGATGACAATGCGGTAAGGCAGGCCCATAAGGTCCATGTCCTTGAATTTAACACCGGGGCGCTCGGCGCGGTCGTCCCACAAAACGTCGTAACCGGCGGCCTGTATGGCTTCGTAAGCGTCCTGCGAGGCCTTGCGCACTTCCTCGATGTCGGACTCGATGGAGACCAGCGCGAAAGAGTACGGGGCCAGCGGCTCGGGCCAGATGATACCGTTGTCGTCATGGCTCTGCTCAATGGCGGCGGCAATGATGCGCGACACGCCAATGCCGTAACAGCCCATAATCATGGGCTTGCTCTGCTGGTTTTCGTCTACAAATTCAGCCTTCATGGGCTTGGAATATTTCGTGCCCAGCTTGAAGGTGTGACCGATTTCAATGCCGCGCGTAAAGCCCATGGGCTTGCCGCACTTGGGGCAGTTGTCACCCTTGGAGGCCACTTTAAGGTCGCAGAACATATCGGGCTGATAGTCGCGGCCGACGTTGACGTTAAGCGTGTGAGTGTCGGTCTTGTTTGCTCCGGCAACGCCGTTGAAAACACCTTTAAGGTAGAAGTCGGCCAAAATGGTCTTGAGCGGTTTCGCACCCGCATGGGCCTTGAACTGCTCGCGTATACCTACGGGACCGGCATAGCCGACACCGCAGCCGGCGATGTCTTTGTAAACTTCCTCTGGGGCCATTTCAAGCGTGGAACAGCCGAGAGCGGCGCGGAGCTTTTCCTCGTTTAACTGGTGGTCGCCGCGCACAAGGGCGAGAACGGGTTCGCCGTCGGCCATGTAAAACAGCGCCTTGATAAACTGTTTCGGATATTTTTTGAGGAACTTGCCCACGTCCTCAATGGTGTATACGCCCGGGGTCGCCACATCCTGCATGGGCAGAAGGCGGGAGGGATCCGGCGCGGGAAATTTCGGTTCGGCCACGGCGGCCTTTTCAACATTGGCGGCGTAGCCGCAGTCGCAGTTGGCTATTTCGTTTTCGCCGGTTTCCGCAAGCACCATGAACTCGTGCGAGAAATTGCCGCCTATCTGGCCGGACGCGGCCTCGACCGGCTTATAGAGAAAGCCGCAGCGGTCGCAGATTTTCTTATAGGCGTTATAGAGCTTCTGATACCAAATCGCGGCATCCTCGTCGGAAACGTGGAAGGAGTAGGCGTCCTTCATGTAAAACTCCCGGGCACGCATAACGCCGAAGCGCGGACGAATTTCGTCGCGAAATTTCGTGCCGAACTGGTAAAGCAGAAGCGGCAGCTGGCGGTAGGAGGTCACGTCGCGGCGCACCATGTTGGTGATGACTTCCTCGGCGGTGGGGGCAAAGCAGAATTCGGCTTCCTTGCGGTCTTCGATGCGCAGCAGTTCCTTGCCGTAAACATTCCAGCGGCCCGTTTCCTCCCACAGTTCCTTGGGCTGGATTACGGGCAGCCACACTTCCTGCCCGCCGGCGGCGTTCATTTCCTCGCGCACAATCTGTTCGACTTTTTTAAGGGTGCGCAGCCCCAGAGGCAGCCATTCGTAAATGCCGCTGGAAAGTTTGCGGATAAGACCGGCGCGCAGCATCAGTTTTGCCGACAGGGTGTCGGCGTCCTGCGGGGCCTCGCGAAGAGTGGGAATGAACGCGTTGCTGAGTTTCATAATTGCAGTCTCCTTGGATTCGGGCAGCAAAAGCCCGTTAAAAAAATCTATAAGCGCGGGGGAAAACCCGCAAATATCAGGCGCCTTTTTCTATGCGCGCCACAAGCGCGTCAACCCACTGGCTCTGCGGCAGTTTGCGGGTTATTACGCCTTTTTCAAACCAGACGCCCTCGCCGACGCCTCCGGCAATGCCGAAGTCGGCGTCGCGCGCCTCGCCGGGGCCGTTTACGGCGCAGCCCATGACGGCGATTTTAAGCCCCTGCGCTTTTTTGCGCAGGACGGCATCGGAATAAATACGCTGTTCCAGCGCGTTTACGGCCGCATGCACGTTTACGCGGCAGCGTCCGCAGGTGGGGCAGGAAATTATGTCGGGACCGTAGCGGCGCATGTTAAGGGCTTTAAGAATTTCGTAGGCACAGCGCACCTGCAAAACGGGGTCCTCGGTAAGCGAAACGCGTATGGTGTCGCCGATTCCTTCGCTGAGCAGACAGCCCAGCGCGATGGACGATTTAACCGTTCCCGGCAAAAAGGTTCCGGCCTCGGTAATGCCGAGGTGAAGCGGAATATTGGACTGCTGTGAAAACAGCCGGTAAGCCGCAACGGTGCGGGCCATGTCGTCGGCCTTGAGGGAAACGATGATATCGCGCAGACCGCATTTTTCCAGAACTTCAGCCTGCGAAAGCGCGTCCTCGACCATGAAGGCGGCCCACTGCCGGGGCGTCCAGTTTGGCTTGCCGTTTATTTCCTTGAGTTTTTTAAGCGAACCGGCGTTTACGCCGATGCGCACGGGCAGGCCTTTGTCGGCGCAGGCGCGGGCCACTTCGGCGGTCTTTTTATCGTCGCCGATGTTGCCTGGGTTTATGCGGATTTTGTCCGCTCCGTTTTTTATGCAGGCGAGCGCCAGCTTGTAATCAAAGTGTATGTCCGCGACCAGCGGTATATGTATGGCCCTGCGGATTTTGCCGAAAGCGTCGGCGGCCTCGGCATCGGGCACGGCAACGCGGATTATTTCACAGCCCGCCTGCTCGAGCGCGAGAATCTGCGCAACCGTGGCTGACACGTCGCGCGTATCGGTATTGCACATGGACTGCACGGTAACAGGCGCGCCGCCGCCCACGGTATGCGGGCCTATGCGCACCTTTCTTGTTTTGGCTGACATAAATTATTTGCCCTTCGGCTTCTGCGCGGGAGCGGGGTTTGCGGGTGCGGTCTGCTGCACGGGCTCGCTCTTTATTACTTCCTGATGAGGCTTGGCGAAAATGCGCACGATGTCGTTATAAGTGGCGAAAACGAAAATGAAGGCCAGCACGGCAAAACCTATGGAGTTTGCGCCGTTGACAAGCTTTTCCGTCAGTCTGCGACGGCTTATGGCTTCCCACAGAAAAAGCATTATCTGTCCGCCGTCCAAAATGGGAATGGGGAAAAGGTTAAACAACCCCACGGCCACAGACAGAAGCGCGATAAGAAACACCATGTTGGCCATGCCGGAATGGGCGGCCTTGCCCACCATCTGCACAATGCCGATAGGGCCGGATACGTCGGGCTTTTCCTTGTGGTAAATCTTGGAGGCCAGCGTCTTTATGGTAAACGCCGTCCAGAAATAGCACTGGTGCGCGGCAAGCGACACCGCACTGCCGACGCCTTTTTTCTCGTAAATCATGGCGGGGGCAACGCCTATCATGCCGATTTTCTGCGAGTCTATTTTAGGCGTAAGCCGCACGGAAAAATCCTGCGTGCCGCGCCGGTACACAAGGGCCAGCGCGCCGGTCTTTGCATGAATCGTATCCGCCACGGACTGCCAGTCGGTGACGGGTTTGCCGTCTATGGAAATAATTCTGTCGCCGGCCGCAAGACCAGCCGCCGCGGCGGGATAGCCCTGCGCCACGTCGCCGATTACCGGGTCGTTGGACGGCGAAGGGTCGCCCACGGCCAGAATGACGGCCGCAAAAAGCACGAAGGCCAGCAGATAGTTCATCAGCGGACCCGCGAAAGCCACTATGGTGCGGCTGTACCACGGTTTTGAAAAATACTCGTCGGTGGCTTTTTGTCCCGACTCGATGCTTTCACCGGCGGGTTTAACATAACCGCCAAGCGGTATCCAGTTTATAAGGTATTTTGTGCCGTTTTTTTCAAAGCCGTATATTTTCGGTCCGAAGCCGAAGGCGAATTCCTCCACCCGTATGCCGACCTGCCGGCAGGCGATGAAATGGCCCAGCTCGTGTATGAAAATGACAAGACCGAACGTCACGATTACAGCTATGGCGGAAAGTATCATTTATTTTTTCCTTTTTGGTTTGAAGGCCTTTGCAAGCGGCAGTTTTTTGCCGACCAGCGCGGCGGCCCTTTCGCGGCCCCACTGATCCATCTCGACGGCCTCGGCAAGCGAGGGGGGGCGGGAAGTCCCGCTGTGCGCGTTAAGCACGGCGTAGACAAGGCGCGGGATATCGGTAAATTTTATGGCTCCGGCTAAAAACGCCTCGACGGCGATTTCATCGGCCGCGCTCAGCACCGCCGGATAGGTTCCTCCGGCCTTTGCGGCGGAAAGCGCCAGTTCAAGGCAGGGGAAGCGCGAAAAATCAGGTTCGTAAAATTCAAGCGACCGCATATCGGCAATGCTCATGTGCGGCACGGGCGAGGGTTTGCGCTCCGGATAGGTTATGGCGTACTGTATGGGCAAACGCATGTCCGGCAGAGAGATTTCGGCCAGCACCGCGCCGTCTTCATATTCCACCGCCGAGTGAAGAAGCGACTGCGGATGCACCACGATTTTCACCTTTTCAAGCGGCAGGCCGAACATGTTCATTATCTCTATGGCCTCGAAACCCTTGTTCATAAGGGTGGCGGAGTCCACGGTAATCTTGCGGCCCATTTTCCAGCGCGGATGCGCAAGCGCCTGCGCGGGCTTTACATTATCAAGCGAACCTTTGTGACGGAAAAACGGTCCGCCCGAGGCGGTAAGCAACACCTGATGTATTTTTTCGGCGGCTTTCGCCAAATCGGTTTTATCGCCTTCAAGGCTCTGGAAAATCGCCGACGGTTCGGAGTCCACGGGCAAAATGCGCGCGTTCCAGCGGCGGCACTCGCTCATTATCGCCTGACCGGCCATGACCATCGGCTCCTTGTTTGCTAGAGCGATAGTCTTTCCGGCCTTTATGGCGGCAACAAGCGGGCCGAAGCCCACGCCGCCCACAAGACCGTTTATCACTAAATCGGTTTCGGAATGCGCCGCCATTTCCATCATGCTTTCCACGCCGGGGGAAAGAAGGGCGGTCTTTTTTCCAAGGCGCGGCAAAAGCGCGGCCGCCGCGTCGGGACTGCTTAAAGTGACCCACTTTGGCGCATGACGTTTAATCTGCGCGGCAAAAAGTTCGACACTGGAATTTGCGGCAATGCCCAGCACGCGGTAATCGCGCCCCAGTTTTTTTATAACATCAAGCGAGGATACGCCGATAGAACCGGTGGAGCCCAGCACCACTATGTTTTTCATTTGAGCAGGATAACTCCGTAATAATATACCGGCGCAAGAAGCAGGTAGGAATCGAACCGGTCCAGAATACCGCCGTGTCCGGGCAGAAGGCCCGATGAATCCTTGACTCCGGTGCTGCGCTTTATCATTGATTCGGCAAGGTCGGAAAGCTGTCCCACCGTGCCCGCGCATACGCCGAGCACCACGGCCTGAAGCTGGGACATTTCAGACGGAACCAGCAGATTGCGCAGAAAAACCGAAATCACCACCGCGCCCACGAAACCCGCCACGGCCCCTTCCCACGTTTTTTTGGGACTTACGTCGGGCATAAGCTTGTTGCGGCCGAAAGCGCGCCCGCCGAAATAGGCGGCGGTGTCGCAGGTCCAGACGGTTATGAAAATCATCAGGGTAAGGTATTCGCCGTGCGGGCGTATTTCGCGAATGTTGATTAAATGCGCCAGCGTCCACGGAATAAGAAAAACGCCTAGCATGGTATAGGCCAGCCGCTCAAACGAGCGCGAGGGCGTAAGCAGTTCCCACAGCACCAGCGAAAGCACGGTAAGGTTTATGGCAAGCGGAGCGAGATTATCCACGGAGCCCAGCACCGGCAGTCCGCGTCCCGTAACGGCGACGGCGGCCATAAGCAGGCCGAAAATGAACAGCCCTATGCGGTTTACCGGCTTTTTGCCGACCCACAGGATAAGGCCGTACTCATAAAGGGAAAGGGCGATAATAATGCCTATGAAAGCGGCGTAAACAAGTCCGCCTATATGAATGGCGGCGATAATCAGCGGCACGCCTATTATTGCTGTAAGTATGCGGGGCAGAAGCATCAGATTCCTCCGAAACGCCGGTGGCGTGTCTGGTATTCCTTAACGGCCTCGTAAAGCTGGGGCTTGCGGAACTCGGGCCAGAAAAGTTCGGTAAAGTAAAATTCGCTGTAAGCGGCCTGCCACAGCAGAAAATTGGAAATTCTTCTTTCGCCGGAAGTGCGTATAAGCAAATCGGGGTCGGGCAGACCGGCGGTGTAAAGATGTTTTTCAATGTCCTGTTCCGTCACATGCTTTACGCCGGAGGCAAGCAGACTGTTGACCGCGTCGGTTATTTCCTGTCTTGCGCCGTAGTTGAGCGCAAGGTTGAGCACCATGCCGGTATTTTTTGAAAGACGAGCCACGGAAGCGTCAAGCTGCTTGTTTACAAAACCAGACAGGTCCTTTCTGCGGCCGCTGATAATAAGGCGCACGCCCAGACGGTTAAGTTCCTTTTCCTTTTTCTGAAGCGTAGTGCACAGGAGCGTCATCAGCGTTTCAATTTCAAGACGGGGACGCTTCCAGTTCTCCGTCGAAAACGCGTAAAGGGTAAGCACCTTCACGCCCAGTCCGCAGCAGCCGTCTATTATGTCTTCCACGACCAGCGCGCCTTCCTTATGGCCGGCGGCACGGGGCAGGCCGCGCTTTGCGGCCCAGCGCCCGTTGCCGTCCATTATTATCGCTATATGCGAAGGTATTTTCGCGGGGTCTAAATCCGCGGGAAGATGCGCGTCAGTCATCGTGCTAGACCGTCATCAGTTCCTTTTCTTTTTCGGCGATTACGCCGTCGATTTTCACGATGAACGCGTCGGTCATTTTCTGCACGGTCTGTTCGGAACGTTTGCAGTCGTCCTCGGAAATTTCCTTGGCCTTGAGCGATTTCTTTATTTTTTCAATCGCGTCGCGGCGTTCGTTGCGGATTTTCACCTTGAAATCCTCCGCCATGCCCTTTACTGTTTTGACGAGAGCCTTGCGGCGGTCTTCGGTCATGGGGGGGATGCTAAGGCGGATGAGTTTGCCGTCGCTCATGGGCGAGCAGCCGAGGTCGGCTTTCTGCAGGGCCTTGAGTATGGCGTCAATCGCGCCCATGTCCCAGGGCTGGACCTCGATGGTGTGCGCGTCGCGCACGTTTATGGCGGCCACCTGCTTTATCGGCATTACGCTGCCGTAGTAATCCACTTTCACGCCCTCAATAAGCTGGGCGCTGGCGCGGCCGGTGCGCAGGGCGCCGAGGTCTTTTTTAAGACGGTCGATGTGACCGTTCATATCGGTGTCCATACCGTTTATCATTTCGTTGATTGCGGCTGTTGCTTCCATATTGTTTGGCTCCTTGAAAATCAGGATATGCGCGTGCCGACGGTTTCGCCCGCGAGCGCGCGTTTGATATTGCCTTCCTTGTGCAGGTTGAAGACCTGTATGGGAATCTTGTTCTCCATGCACAGGAATAAAGCGCTGGCGTCCATGAACTTCAGGCCCTGCTTCAGCGCTTCCATATAGGATATTTCCTTTATAAGGACGGCGGCCTTGTTCTTTTTGGGGTCGTCGGAATAAACGCCGTCGACCTGCGTGGCCTTGAGAATCATCGTCGCCTCGATTTCCGAGGCGCGCAGCGCGGCCGCGGTGTCGGTGGTGAAATAGGGATTGCCGGTTCCGCCCGCGAAAATAACCACGCGGCCTTTTTCCAGATGACGGATGGCCTTGCGGCGGATAAACGGCTCGGCCAGACGGATAATCTCGATGGAAGTCTGCACTCTGGTCGGTACGCCCGCGCCTTCCAGCGCGGACTGAAGCGACAGCGCGTTTATCATGGTCGCCATCATGCCCATATTGTCGGAGGTTACGCGGTCGATGAGCCCTTCGGCGTCCTTTGCACCGCGCCAGATGTTTCCGCCGCCGACTACTATGGCAAGCTGGGTGTCTTTATTTAGAGCGTTGGCTATTTCGCGCGCAATATGTCTGAGAGCCTGAGGGGAAATACCCCTCAGGCCCTCCTGCTGCAAAGCCTCGCCCGACAGCTTAAGCAGTACTCTGCGCATAAGCCTAGCCGAACTTTACAAAGCGCACGACGTTGAGCTTGCCGCCCAGTTCAGCGGCCAGTTTGCCTACGTAGTCGTTAACGCTCATTTTGGAATCCGTGATGCTGGCCTGATCGAGCAGGCAGACTTCCTCGTAGAACTTGCGCACGCGGCCTTCAAGCATCTTGACGATGGCGGCCTCGGGCTTGCCCTGAGTGCGGGCCTGCTCGCTGTAAATTTCGCGTTCCTTGGCGATGATATCGGCGGGCACGTCCTCGCGGCGAACCCAGCGGGGGGACATGGCGACGGCCTGCATTGCCAGACTGCGACAGACTTTCAGCACGCCTTCGGTATTGGAAATGCCTTCGGCGGTAAGTTCGATGACCGCGCCTTTCTTGTTGTCGGTATGGACGTAGTAGCCGACCACGCCGTTTTTGCCGGCGCGCATGCACACGGCGCCTTTAAGACCCATGTTCTCGCCGACCTTGGAGGCGACGGCCGTGACCATGCCGGTCACTTTCGTGTCGCCGGTGTAGTCGCCGTCGGAGGGATTATTGTAGACGTAGTCCGCAATTTCGGCGGCCGTCTTCTGGAAATCGGGGGTCTTGGCGACGAAATCGGTTTCACAGGAAAGGTTCGCCATGGCGACCTTGGAGCCGTCGGCGGAGGCCTTTACCGAGACCACGCCTTCGGTGGTAACGCGGCCCGCGCGCTTGGCCAGATCGGCAAGGCCTTTTTTTCTGAGGGTTTCGATAGCTTTTTCAATGTCGCCGTTTGTTGCGGTGAGAGCTTTTTTGCAGTCCACGATGCCGGCGCCCGACTTGGTTCTGAGAAGCATGATATCTGCGTTGGAAAATGCCATACTGGAAAAATCTCCTTATTGTGCTGGAACGTAAGCCCCTTCCCTTGCGGGAAGGGGCCGTTTGTCTGAATCCTTATTTCGCTTTCGCCGCTTCTTCCGTCGCGGCGGGAGCGGCGGGGATAACCGCGCCCTCTGCTGCCGCCTGTATTTCGGCAGGCTGCTGGGTGGGGTTTCCGCCGTTCTTCTCGGCTTCGGCTTCCTTGCGTCCTTCGATGACGGCATCGGCCGCCAGTCCGCAGAAAAGCTTAACCGAGCGCGCCGCATCGTCGTTTCCGGGAATCGGATAGTCGATGCTGTCGGGATCGGAATTCGTGTCGCAGACGGCGACTATGCGTATTCCGAGCTTTCTGGCTTCCCGAATCGCTCCGGCATCGTCCACTGGGTCGATGACGAACATGATGTCGGGCAGCTGGCGCATAAGGCGAATGCCGCCGAGCAGTTTCTGCAGGCGGTTCATTTCCTTGGTAAGCCGCGAAACTTCCTTCTTGGAAATGGCCTTGAACAGACCTTCGTTATGCCATTTTTCCAGCTCATCGAGTCTTTCGACCGACTTGCGTACGGTCGCGAAGTTCGTGAGTGTGCCGCCGAGCCACTTCTCGTGCACGGAGGCAACTCCGGCGCGTTCCGCTTCTGTCTTTATGATTTCCTGGGCCTGCTTCTTGGTTCCGACAAACAGGAACCGCGCGCCGGCTTTGGACTGATCTTTCATAAAGGCATAGGCTTTTTTCATTTCCTTGGCCGTTTTCTGCAGGTCAAGAATATGGATGCCGTTGCGCTCTCCGAATATGAATCTTCCCATCTTGGGATTCCAGCGGGAAGTCTGATGTCCGAAGTGCACACCAGCCTCAAGCATTGTTTTCATTGAGACGTTCTGCATTGAATTTCCTCCATTAGAACAGGCGCGGGGCTTATCCGGCTATGCCTTTTTCCAAGCCGTGCCGGGGCCCGATTCGCCTTAATGTCTTTATATCAAATTAAGAGGTCCCGCGCCACAGGCGCGCCCGTTTGGATTGCGCGGGGGGGCAAAATTCCATAAAATGTAATGAGGTTTTTACTTTAATCGCCATAAAATCCCGCGACGGCGGGACGGAGCGTCTTTCCATGAAAATAGCTGCGGCCCAGATTGACACCACGGTAGGAGACATAGACGGCAATCTTGCAAAAATACGCGCCTTTTTAACGCGCGCGCAGGAGGCGGGGGCACAACTTGCCGTTTTCCCCGAAGCCGTGCTTACAGGCTATCCCGCGTGGGACTTGTGGGAGGACCGCAGTTTCATACAGGCCAATCTCGACGCGCTGGAAGCGCTCGCGAAAACCGTTGGCGACACCGCCTGCATAGTCGGTTTTATCGATTTCAACAAAGGCAAAACCGGCAAGAACCTGCTAAACGGCGCGGCCCTGCTGCACAAGGGAAAAATCGTCGCGCGCCGCTATAAGACCCTGCTGCCCACTTACGACGTTTTCGACGAAGCCCGCTATTTCCACACGGCCGAGGACAACGCGCCCGTGGAATTCGGCGGAAAGAAACTCGGCATCACCATCTGCGAGGACGTCTGGAACGTTGGCGATGACAAGCACAAACTTTATAAAAACGACCCCGTACGCAAGCTCATGCAGTCCGGGCTGGACCTTATGGTAAACCTGTCTGCTTCGCCCTACAACGCGGGCAAGCCCCAGCTTAGAAGAAATCTAATTGGCGGACAGGCCAAAGATTATAAAACACCCTTTATCTACTGCAACGCCGCGGGTGGAAACGACGACCTTGTTTTCGACGGAAACAGCATGGTTTTTGACGCCGGCGGAAACCTTATAGCCCGCGCAAAATCCTTTGAGGAAGACCTGCTTTTATGCGACATGGCGGCCGAACATAAACCGCTTGAACTGGCCAGACACAGCGAAGCCGCCGAAATAACGGACGCGCTTGTTCTTGGCATCAGGGATTACGCGGCAAAGACCGGTTTTAAGAAAGCCGTGCTGGGCCTTAGCGGCGGCATCGATTCAGCCGTTGTCTGCGCGCTGGCGGCAAAAGCGCTCGGGCCGGAAAACGTTACCGGCATTTCCATGCCCTCGCCCTACACCTCGCAGGACAGCAAGGACGATGCGGCGGGACTGGCAAAAAACCTCGGCGTGAATTTTTACGAAATACCCATAACGCCCGCCATGCAGGCCATGACGGCCATGCTCGCGCCCGTATTTGCCGGACGCAAGGCCGATACAACGGAAGAAAACATCCAGTCGCGACTGCGCGGAAACATTCTCATGGCGGTGACCAATAAATTTAACGCCATTCTGCTCAACACCGGCAACAAGAGCGAACTTGCCACAGGCTACTGCACCATGTACGGCGACATGTGCGGCGCGCTTGCCGTGCTTTCCGACCTTACAAAGGAAAGGGTTTACGCCGTCGCCCGCCACTTTAACTTAAACGGCGAAGTCATCCCCCAGCGCAGCATAACGCGCGCGCCAAGCGCCGAACTGCGCCCCGGACAGAAGGATCAGGACGAACTGCCGCCCTACGAAATTCTGGACCGCATAGTGTCGGTCTACGTCGAGGAGGGGAAAACCGCCGAGGAAATAGCGGCCCTCGGTTTCGACGAACAGCTGGTAAGACGGCATCTCAATAAAATCGACCGCAACGAGTTTAAGCGCAGGCAGGCCCCTCCGGGCCTCAAAATCACGCCCAAGGCTTTCGGCACGGGCCGGAGAATGCCGATAGCGCGCGGCACGCACCGCAAATGAAACGTCCCGCATTTTTCCTGCTGGCATGTGCCCTGAGCGCCGCGAATTTTTCGCCGGCGCGCGCGGCCGTGCAGGGAAACGCGGTTCCCGCCACGCTTTTGCGGCACAGTACTGCGTCATATGCAAACAAACGGCTTTCAAACGAGTTCTTCATTCCATACAAGGACACGGACTGCAAATATCCGCCTTTCGCGGCGTGCGACGACCCAGTAAGGAAAATCCGCAATAAAATCATAACCCCGCTGATGACCCCGCTTGATGAAACCGTCAACGAGGGTCTGGCCGACAAGATTTTCAGCAAAATCGTCATTCCGCTTGGCAAGGGCCCGCTGCTGCTTCTGCCGATTATCGACTCCAGCAAGGACCTCGGCCCGAACTACGGCGTCATGCCTATTTTCGCCATACGCGACGAAAAGCGGCAGGCCATAGGCTCGGTCATAGCGCCGTCGATAAACTATAACCAGTATCTAAAAACCACCCTGGCCTACCGCCACTATTTTTTCCCCGACGACCAGCAGCTTTGGCTTATCAGGGCCATGTATTCGCAGGAAGTGCAGCGCGAAATTTTTCTGCGCTATTTTAACCCGCACTTTTTAGACACGGATTTTCGCATGAACGCCGAAATACGCCACTGGATAAACGGCAAGGCCTCGTTCTACGGCTACGGACCCGACACCTCGCTTGACGATCAGGCCACCTTCGCGCTGGCGCAGACAGGCGAGGAATTCACCATAAGTATTCCGCTTATAAAAAACGTCTACGTCGATTTTACCCAGTCTTTTTACCGCTACCGCGTGGCCGACGGCCCCGTGCTGACAATACCGCAGCTTAAAAATCTCTATCCGGCCGACTACGCAATGAGCTCGTCTTATAAGGCGTTTTCCACGGGCAAGCTGTCGCTGTTTTACGACGGGACCGACCACCCCGTAATTCCTAAGCTCGGCACTTACGCGGGCATATCGGCCATGGCGTCAAAAAAGGCCATCGGCAGCGACTACACATACATGTACTACACGGTCAACCTCAAGCACTATTACAACTGGAACGGCTCGGACAAACGTATAACCGCGCTCAACATGCGGCTTGAGCAGATGACCGGCGATCAGGTTCCCTTTTACGCCATGCCGGTGCTGGGCGAGGGAACGGGCCTGCGCAGCGTTGGCGACGGCCGCTACGTGGACCGCGGCAAGCTGGTGTTTAACATTGAGCAGCGCTTCACGCTGACGCGCATACCCATACTTAAATTTTTCAGTGAAATAGAAGTTACGCCCTTTATCGATATGGGCACGGTATACCGCAGAATTTCCTTTTTGCAGACGCAGTCGATGAAGTTTGCCTACGGCGGCGCGTTCCGCATAGTTCTGCGCCCGCAGGTGGTGGCCACGGCCGACGTGGCCTTCGGCCACGAAGGCACGAACCTGATTATCAAGGTAGGCTATCCGTTCTAGTTTTGCGGTGGGACGGGAAGGCCTAACTTCTCTAGTGGGATGTAATTAAAATAATACTGACAGCGAACGCTGATAATATAATCCAGAACATCTTTATATTCAGGTTTCTTGAACCAATCACTCAGCAAATACATATATTCGACTTCAATATTAGCTCTTGAGAATAATTTTTGATATTGCTTCTTCTTAAAATCGCAGGTTTGAAGTTTTTCATCAACAGAGCCTGCAACTTTTTGGAATTTACATTCAATTATATAGATTGTATTTTTTACAATCACAAAGATTGAGTCATCGGGAAGTAACCTTTTGGACACAAGTTTTGTCCAGTCAATCTTTTGTTCTTCCAGAAAGTCATACAATCTATATTTTTTGAATATTCGTGCAATTATCTGTCCGTTATAAAGGACTTCATCATTAGCAGAAACCGAATAATTTTTCTGCTGGCCCAAAAAAGTTGCTAAATCAGTTTTACCCTCGAATACCAGACCAGTTTTAGTATTTGCACCACCGACACCATTTTCTTTCATAAATTTACCTATGAACTGACGCTAATTGCTTATTCCGCATATTGCGTTCCAATTCTTCAAAGCGCTTAACCGATAAATCAAGATAATTTTTTTCAACATCAATCCCAATAAATCTGCGGCCATAAAGATAAGCCGCTATGCCAGTGGTTGAACTGCCAGTAAATGGATCCAGAATTAAATCGCCTTTGTTTGTACTGGCAAGAACAATACGACGCAGTAAATCAAATGATTTTTGAGTTGGGTGTTTCCCAAATTTTTTTTCGATCTGCTTAGGGGTCGGGATCGACCAGACTGAACGCATTTGGAGTCCTTCTTTTTTCATCTGATCTTCCGGCCACGCTCCGTCCTTCATAAGCCTATAGTTGAACGTGTGCTTTGCATTTTTATCCTTTCTGGCCCAAATAACCGTTTCATGGCTTGCGGTAAAGAAACGACAACTCAGATTTGGAGAAGCATTGGGTTTGAACCATGCAATGTCATTTAGAATATGAAAACCAGACAGCTGCAGGGCAAAACCACACTGATAAATGGAATGATATGTACCGCTAACCCAAATGGTTCCGTTCGGTTTTAAAACCCGCCTACAAGCATTAATCCAGTCACAATGAAATTGAAAATTATTTTGTAAGGTACTGCCTAAATCCCAGTCACCTTTCTTCACACTAACCATGCGCCCATTCTGACAAGTAAAACTTCCTCCTGATAAAAAATAAGGAGGATCAGCAAAAATCATATCAACAGAGTTTTCAGGCAAGCTTGCCAGCATCGAAAGAGCATCTGAAAGATATAATTTAAATCCAGTTTTTTCGTAAAATGGACCCATGATTATTACCAGTTAACAGTCTATCATTTTTTACTTTGCTTCTACTCTAACAAAAACAGCCCCCTTTCGGAGGCTGTTTTTGTTTGCGTGCAAAACTTATTTTGCGGAAGTATCGGCGTCGGATGACGCGTCGCTGTCAGTAACAGTTGTCGTTGAAGCGGACGAAGACGACGAATCCTTGCGGTGCTGGCCTTTCTTAAAATGCGGGCGGTCGCTTAAATCGCTTGCCACCGTACCGTCGGGAAAATACCACACCATATCGCTGAAGGCCATGCTGCCGTTGGGATAAAACCATTTTTTATCGCTCGCGGCCACCGTGCCGTTTTTATAGTAAAAAACGCCGCGGTCAAACACCGTGCCGCCGCCCACGTAATTATCAAGTCCCAGACACACGGCCTGTTCAAGCGCCTTGGTGGCTTCAAGCATGGCAGTCTGTTCCTTTATGGAGGCAAAACCGTTCAGTTTCTTGGCAGCGTTGCAGGCGATGTCATCAAAGGCCCATGCCGATGACGCAATCGTTGCGGCCAGTATGGTTAACAGCATTTTTTTCATAAGAACTCCTTTATATTCCCTGTAAAAACCCATCTGTAAATAGTGTAAACTTTTTTGACAGTTCATTGATAGGGCCTAAAGACCTATCTTCAGGCATAAAAAACAGCGCGCTTTTTTTGCGCGCTGTTTAATTTGAGAAGACAAACCGGCTTAGTCGGGATTAACTTCGGCGTCGCCGTCGGAAAACAGACTGGCTTTTTCATCGTCCGGCATGGAGCCGTTTATAAAGCGGCGGCGTTCCTGAAACCGTTTTTCGTTTTCATTGCTGGCGATAGTGCCGTCGGGAAAATACCATATGCCGTCGCTGTATGCCAGCGTGCCGTTTAGAAAGTACCACCGCGAGGAGGCAAAAGCCACCGTGCCGTTTGGATAGTACCACACGCCGCGGTCGAAAACATCTACGCCGCCGGCATAGGTCTGTATATCAAGGCAGGCCGCCAGCTTAAGCTGTTTGGCGGCGCGGGCCATATCGCTTTCCTCATCGCGCGATACGGTAATAGCGTAAAGTTTTTTAGTCGCGGTACAGGCCTTTTCGTTGGAGGCGAAAGCCGCCGGCAAAACTCCGCATAAAAACACCAGCGGCAAAAGGCATTTCAAAATCATCAATGTTTTCTGCATAGACTAATATTATAGTTTTCACGCGGCAAAGCGCAAGCGCGCGGATAAATTTGCCTTGCCGCGCGGCAATCAGGTATGCTGATAAAACATCAGGTAAACTGGGGGGGGAAACACACATGAAAACTTTTTCAGGACTTCTGGCCGCCGCCCTGCTGCTTGGCGCGGGCAATCTTTACGCAGCGGATTATACTGACGGCAATCTGCGAAAGAACGACAACCGCTGGCTAAACCTTAACCTTTACGATATGTCCAACACGGCAAACGCCTTCGGCCCCACTTATGACAACACCTATCTTGAAGTCGAGGGCGGCGCGCGCTCTGGCGCGCTGGACCTGTATTATTTCTTTGATATCAACGAGATACTTGGCTGGGGCATGGACAGAAAAACGGCCGGACAGTTTTTTACAAAGGTAAAACCGCGCCTCAGCATAGACGCGCTTACAAAGCGCGACCTGTCAGTCGGTCCCGTAAAGGAATGGTATCTGGCCACGCAGTACAAGGGGTTTAACGACGGTGAATATTATGCGGCCGGCATAGGAACCGACCTCAAGGTGCCGGGCGTTGACGTGCTGCAGCTTTGCTTCTGGCCGCAGTATGTGAATTTTACCGGCGAGGATAAAATGAATTACGCGGGACTCGAAGTCAGCCTTAACTGGTACACACAGCTTGCGAAACTGCCGTGGAATTCCACGCTGAGCTATCAGGGCTGGATGGACTACGGCTTTGATAACAAGCACTCGACCGGCCCCGGCTCGACGCGCGACCAGTTTCAGATGTTCAACGGCTTTTTCTTTAACAAGGACCATTACTCACTGTCGCTGGATGTAAAGTTCAACAGGCATTTTTCCTATGTGGATTCGGACAATTCGGACGCCACCACCTATTTTGCCGGCCTGCACTACCGGCTGTAATTTCGGGCGCAATAGCAACACGAAACGTTACTTAACTCAAAAAAATCCCCGCCGTGCAAAACGGCGGGGATTTTTTTGTCTTAAAACTATACGCCGGAAATTTCCTTTATCACATGCCCCGCGGCGATAAGGCCGAAAATTCCCGTAAGGGTTGGCAGGCTGGGAATAGGGGTGCGCCTGCGCGGGTCAAACTCCGTCAAAGGTGTGCCACGCGTGCCGCGCACTTCCTCGGTTGAGTAGACGCACGGCATCCGCGTTGACGCTCCGGCCTTGCGCAGAAGTTTGCGCACCTTGCGGGCAAGCGGACAGCCGCACACGTCTTCGATGTAGCCGACGCGCACCAGCGACGGGTCGGTGCGCTGGGCCGCGCCCATGCTGGAAATAATCGGTATTCCCGCCTCTCCGGCCGCTTTTATAAGCGCGGCCTTTGACACGACATTGTCAATCGCGTCCACTATGTAATCCGGCTTGTTCTTAAACACTTCGGCCATGTTTTCCGCGCTCACGAACATATTAAGCGGCTTGATAACGCAGGCGGGATTAATGTCCGCTATGCGGCGCGCGGCAACTTCGGTTTTGGCCATGCCCACAGTGGAATTCAAAGCGTAAAGCTGGCGGTTTATATTGCTTGGTTCAACTGTGTCAAAATCGATAAGACGCATTTTGCCGAACCCGCACCGCGCCAGAGCCTCGGCGGCATAGCCGCCTACCGCGCCAAGTCCGACCACGACGACAAAAGCCTCCCTCACCCGCCGCAGGCCTTCCGCGCCGAGCATCAGTTCGGTACGGGCAAACTGTTGGTCCGTCATTTGCAGAACCTCCCGAAAATCCTTTCCCAGTTATGTTTGGCGGCAAGGCCTAAAACGGTAAAATCCTCTCCGCGCAAAAACGCGCAGGCGCGCGCGGACGCGGCAGTGTCGGCCGGTTCGCCGTCGCGCTCGGGCCGGCCGTAAGGCGCGTCGCTTTCAAATAAAATCCGTCCCTGCGGCGCGGCAAGCGCGCCGCCGCGCATCTTCTTCATTCTTTCATTTGCGACGGCGGGGGAAAACGAAAAGTACGCGCCCATTTTCGCAAAACGCGAAACCATGCCCGCGCCGCCGCCGTAGGAATGAAGCACAAGACCGTTTGCAAAAGGCGCGTAAGGCTCAAGCAGTTCGGCCAGCCGTCCCCACGCCTGCACGCAGTGAATTACGACGGGCACTTTATGACGCGCGGCAAATTCAAGCTGAAAGGAAAGGGCCGCTTCCTGCACTTCCGGCTCGGGGCCGCGCACGGCATCAAGCCCGCACTCGCCTACGGCAAAAGGATGTTCGGCAAAAAGAGTTTCAAGAGTTTCCTTCCAATCCGCCGGAACCTCCGCGCAAAACCACGGATGCAGGCCAAGCACCGGCGCAACGCCTTCGTGCGAGGAGGCAAACTTAATGGTGTCCCGCCACAGGGGCGGCCTTGCCGCGCAGCACGCAAAAAGGCCCGCGCCGACGGCGCGGGCCCTTTCCAAAACAACGTCCTCGTTTCCGGCGAAAAACGCCTCGGTCAGATGACAGTGGCTGTCAGCCAGAAACGTTTTCATTTTACTGCTGAAGCTGGGACAGGTCGGCAACACAGCTAAGCAGCTTGTGCAGACGGGCCAGCAGGGCAAGACGGTTGCGGCGCACGGCGGGGTCTTCGGCCATCACCATGACATCCTCGAAGAACTTGTCCACGGCGGGCCGCAGGGCGGCCATCGAAGAAAACGCCTTCAGATATCCGCCCTCGCTTGCGCTTGCAAGGGAAGGGCTGATTTCCTTTTCCGCCAGCAAAAGCGCGGAGGAAAGATTTTTCTCCGCCTCTTCACCCAGCAGGACCGTGTTTACTTCTCCGTCAGCGGCGGGTTCCTTTTTTAGAATGTTGGAAACGCGCTTGAAGGAAACGGCCACGGACTCGAAGTCCGCGTTCTTTCTGGCTTCGTGCAGGGCGTTAAGGCGCAGTTGGATTTCGGCAAGTGAAACCGAAAGATTTTTGACCGCGCGTATTTCGTCCATGCGGAAACCCGCGTCGGCAAAAATAGTCTCGGCGCGCTGCCACAGGAACTCGCAAATTTCAGCGGCCATTTCCTTTGATGACGCGTCGGGGCAGTCCTTTGAAATGGCATCAAGCGAGCGCGACACAAGTTCCGCAATCGCAACGGGCAGTTTGCGCTCAAGCATTATGCGCACCGCGCCCAAAGCCTGACGGCGCAGACCGTGCGGGTCCTCGCTGCCGGTGGGCTTCATGCCGGCGACGAAATCGCTTGAAAGAGTATCAACTTTTCCCGCAAGGCTCACAACCGCGCTTTCGGCCGAGGATGGCAGGGCCGCGCCCGAGGAGGCGGGAAAATAAAACTCGCGCAGGCACAGGGCGGTCTTCGCGCCCATGTTTTCAGCGGCGGCGTACTCGCCGCCCATGTAGCCCTGAAGTTCGGGAAACTCGCGCACCACTTCGGAGGTAAGGTCCGCGTAGGCCAAATCAGCGGCGGCGGCACATACTTTCGAATCTATGCGCGACGTATCAGAATTAACATTGCCCCCTTTTGCAAAATTTTTAAACGTATTTGTATTAATTGTTTCGGCCAGCCAGCCCGCCACTTCGGCGGTGCGGCGAGCCTTGTTTGCCATGCTGCCGGTCTTGGCGTTAAAAAGAACGCCGTCAAGGCGGGCGCGCATGTCGGAAAGTTTGCGGGCGAGGTCTTTTTCAAAGAAAAACACCGCGTCGGACAAACGGGCTTCGACTACGCTTTCAAAACCGTGGGCGACTTCCTGCTGGTTTTCGGAGGAACCGTCGCGCACCGCTATAAAGTACGGCTGAATTTTCCCGTCGGACGAAAGCAGGGGGAAGAACTTCAGCTGTGTTTTCAAAACCGTGATGATAAGCTCCGGCGGCAGTTTGAGAAACCGCATGGAGAAATTGCCCGTTACGGCGACGGGATGCTCGGCCAGATAAACGGTTTCCTCCACAAGTCCTTCGTCCATAAGCGGCACGGACTTCATAAGCTCGGCGGTGCGGGTAACGGTTTCCTTTAAAAGCTTGCGCCGTTCCTCGGGCATAACGGTTATGCCGTTAGAGGAAAGCAGCCGGACGTAATTATCCGGCGAGTCTATGCTTATTGTTTTGGCCGAAGCGACGGAAAGCACCGGCGTTTTGCGCGAGCTTTTTACGCCCGCTACGGTAAAGGACACGGCCTTGGTTCCGTACAGACCCACAAGCGTGCGCAGCGGCCGCGCAAAGCGGAAGCGCGAAGCCTCCCATACCATGGTCTTGTGAAACTGAAGGGTCTTGACCAGTTCGGGGAAAACGACGGCAAGTATTTTGGCGGCGGCCTCGCCCTTTATCTTTTTTTCCACTGCGAGAAGCGGGCCTTTCGGCGTGTTTACCACGCGGAGTTTTTCCGGCGCGACGCCGTTTTTGCGCGCAAAGCCCATGCTGGCGGGCGTGAAATTTCCGTTTGCGTCCTTCCAGACTTTTGCCGACGGACCGGTAATCTGCTCGGTAATGTCGGTGGAGCGTTCCTCGAGATTTTCAATAAGCAGTACCAGACGGCGCATCGTGCCGAAAGAGCGCACGGCGGTAAAGCCAAGCCGTTTTTCCTTTAACAGAGCGGCGGAGCGCTGCTCCAGCTGACGCAGGGCCGGCGCGACGAACCGCGCGGGCAGATGTTCCATTCCGATTTCAAGAAGTGCGTTTTTCATAGACGGCTCATTTTTCCTTCGGTTCGACGGCGCTTACATAGCCGGCGGCGCATTTTTTGGCCATGTTGCGCACACGGCCGATAAGCTGGGTGCGCTCGTTGACGGATATGGCACCGCGCGCGTCCAGCAGGTTAAAGTAGTGGGAGCATTTCATCGCCGCGTCGTAGGCGGGCAGATAAAGGCCCTTGGCGGCGAGGTCCAGAGACTCGTGCTCGTACTCGTCGAAATAGCGGCGGATGTTTACGGGGTTTGAATGCTCGAAGCTGTAGGCCGAAAACTGCCGCTCCTGCACTTTGTGAAGGTCGCCGTAGGTTACGGTGTCGTTCCACATAATGTCGTAGACGTTGTTCTTTTTCTGCGAGTACATGGCCAGACGCTCAAGCCCGTAAGTAATTTCCACGCTTATGGGGTTAAGCTCGAAACCGGCCATCTGCTGAAAATAGGTAAACTGCGTAATCTCCATTCCGTCGAGCCATATTTCCCAGCCCACGCCGGATGCGCCGAGGGTGGGGGATTCCCAGTCGTCCTCAATCCAGCGGATGTCGTGTTTGTCGGGCTCAAGGCCGATGGCGCGCAGGGAGTTTAAGTAAAGCCGCTGAGTGTCGGCGGGAGCGGGCTTCATTATCACCTGATACTGGTAGTATTTGCCGAGGCGGTTTGGATTTTCGCCGTAGCGGCCGTCGGCGGGACGGCGGGACGGTTCGACATAAGCCACTTTGTTTGGCTTGGATGTAAGGGAACCGAAAAAGGTCGCGGGGTTGAAAGTGCCCGCGCCTTTTTCAAGGTCGTAGGGCTGAATGAGGGCGCAGCCCTGTTTCTTCCAGTAATTTTCCAGCGTGGAGATGATGTCCTGAAAATTCATAAGACAGTTTATCCGTTTTATTTTAATTGCGCCGCATAAAACGCGCCGCTTGCTTAATTAAACAAAATATACGGGCGGCACGGCAAAGGGATCAGAAGGTGTAGCCGAGGGCGCGGCCGTCGGGCATGCCGAAAACGGGCGCGGTCTTTAGCGGCCGGTCGAAGTAGGAGGAGATGAAACGCGATATTACAAAGCCGGTACGGCGCAGGTCGTCTTCCTCGCCGGGGGCCAAAAGGGCGAATTCAAGCGGTTCCTGCGTAAGTTTCAGCCAGAAGGCCTCGCTTATGCCGGCCACCGGCCGGTCAAGGCCGACACCAGCTTTTTCCATGAGCCTTAACATGTAGGCGCAGGCAAGCACTGGCGAAAGCGGACCGCCTTCCAGCGCATACAGCGCTTCCTTTATAAGGGAGAACTTTTGCGGGTTGGGCTGAAATTCTGGAGTCATGCGGAAAAGGAGTTCGCAAAAATGCAGGGCGGTCTGGGTTTTGGCGAAGTCGGCGCGGATGAGGGGAAAAACCGTCACCAGCTTGCCGCCCGCCGCGCAGCCGACACTTTGCGCGCCGCGCAGGTGAACGCGCAGTTCGGACAAAACAAAGGGTTCCGCAAAAGCCTTCAGCTTGCCCCTTGGCTTGTTTACGCCCGGAAAACGGATATTGACGCGGCCGTGCGACTGCGTGTAAACTGAAATTATGCGGTCGTTTTCGCGGGTGTCCCTTCTTATAAGAGTTACTGCGGTATCTGCGATTATCATGGAAACGGCGCCTTTTTTAAGGATTTTTAATTTTACAATTTACTTTTACCCGCTCCAAGTTATATAATATCACCACTATGCTACCTACATACAGACCAAACCGAAGAAGAAGAAACAAACATATCGGCTTTAGGGCCAGAATGAAAACAGCGGGCGGGCGCAAAGTCCTCAGCAGAAGACGCGCTAAAGGCCGCAAACATCTGATTCCCCTGCCGTGAAGTGTTTCGGACTTCCGCGGATTTGCCGTGTAACCCGTTCCAGGGATTTTGAAGACATCCTTGGGGCGGGTTCCAAGGCGGCAACCGACGGAGTCGTCTTATGGTGGAAGCCGGCTAAGGCCGGCTCGGAAAGGACAAGACTGGGCATAATGGCATCACGAAAGCTGGGCGGCGCGGTTATACGAAACCGCGTTAAACGCTATATCAGGGAGGCTTTCCGATGCACAACAGATTTCGCCGGACATTTCGATATGGTGCTTTATCCCAGAACGGAAAAAAAATTTGAGTCGCTGGATGCTTCCCGTAACACATTGCTGCACGCATGGCGCAAAGCCGGACTTATCAGGAAAGATGAAGGACAAGGCCAGTAGGCTGGTCACCATTTTTCTTTGCACCCTGCTGAAAATTTTCAAGCTGCTGCGGCCGCTGCTCGGACCAAGAGCCTGCCGCTTTTACCCTACCTGCACGGCCTACGCGCGGGAGGCGCTTGAAAAGCACGGTCCGGTCAAAGGACTGTGGCTGGCGGTCAAAAGAGTCGCCAAATGCCACCCCTTCCATCCCGGCGGTTACGATCCGGTTCCATGATCCTTTCCCACGAAACAAGAATCAGTACGTTCAGGCGGCCCGCCAGACGGGTCGGCCAACCTTTGTCTGACAGGATTATTATAAGATGAGCAACAAAAATCTCGTTTTGGCTTTTGTTCTTTCAATGGCTGTCTACGTCGGCTGGTTTATGATGATAGGCAAAAAGGACGCCGCCCGCACGCAGGCGGCCCAGCAGACGGCCCAGACCCAGCAGACAGCGCAGACCAAACAAAACATAACACAGGGCACACAGCCCGCCGTGCAGAGCGCGCCAAGCGCCGTGACAAAATCGCGGCCCGCCTCGACGGAATCGCAATTCGTTTCCTATCAGCGCCCCGACGCCTCCGTGGTGTTCGACACTCTCGGCGCATCCATAGCAAGCTACAATTATTACGGTCCCGTCGCTCAGGCCGAACTGGTTCCGCATTCGCGGCCCGGCCTTATGTCGACCATGCCGGACATGCCGTTTACGCTGGCGGACAAAACCGCCGACAAGATTTCGTTCCGCGCCATGCTTAAAGAGGGAATAGAAATAGTAAAGACCTACAACTGGGACAAAGACGGCGGACTCAACACCCTTGAGATAACCGTCACCAACCACGCCAAAACGCCGGTTGAGTTCCCGGGCTGGGCCATAACCCTCGGGCCCGGAATCGGAACCGTACCAAGCGAGAAGGACGAAAACGCTAAACTCTGGAAATCGGTCTACACGGTCGAGAAGGAAGGCCGCAAGCATCCGACCCTCATGGACCTTTCCAAAGACGAGCCTGAAGGGAAACCATGGCTGTGGGCAGGCATACAGAACAGGTACTTCCTTTGCGCGCTGATTCCCCAGAAGTGGGACAGCCGCGACCTGAGCTTTTCCAAGCTTGAACAGGGCAAGGAAAAAGCCCCGATGACGACATTGCCGACGGCAAAGACGCTCATCGCGGCGGGGGAAACGAAGACCTGGAGCATGCAGTACTACCTCGGCCCGAAGGACTACCGCAAGCTGACCGCAATGGGACACGGACTTGACCGCTCGGTCGAGTTCGGCTTCTTCACCCAGCTGGGCAAACTTGCCATGAAGGTACTTTATTTCAACCACAGGCTGACGGGAAACTACGGCTGGGCAATCATTCTCATGACCGTGCTGGTGCAGCTGCTTATGCTGCCGCTCACCTATAAGAGCACGAGAGCCACCATGCTCATGAAGAAGATTCAGCCGGAGATGAAGAAAATCCAGGAGAAATATAAGGAAAAGCCGCAGGAAATGAACGTGGCGATGATGGAGCTCTACAAAAAACACGGAGCCAATCCGCTCAGCGGCTGTCTGCCCATGCTGATACAGATACCCATATTCTTCGCGCTCTTTACCGCGCTCAGAAATTCGTGGGACCTGCACGGCGCAGGCTTCATCTGGTGGATCAGCGACATGTCATCCAAGGACCCGTACTACGTATTGCCCATACTGATGGGCGCAATCATGTTCGTACAGCAGAAAATCACCATGTCCGGCGGAGATCCGGCACAGAACGCCATCCTTAAATGGATGCCCGTAATATTCACCTTCATGTTCCTGAGCTTTCCGTCAGGTCTGGTGCTTTACTGGCTTACAAGCAGTTTGATAGGATTCGCACAGCAGGTTTACATGCAGAAAAAACTTGCATAAAAATTTAACCGCACAGCCGCCACACAGACCGGCAGGTCGGGGCGGCGCCGGAGGTAAAAAATGCGTAAAGTTCCCATGAATGTAAGAGAAACGCAGGTGGAAGCCAAGACGGTAAACGAAGCTATAGACAAGGGCACGAGAGACCTCGGCCTCAGACGCGAGCAGGTGGAAGTGGTGGTGCACGACAAGGGCTCAAAAGGTTTTCTGGGCTTTGGCGCGCGCCCCGCGCTTGTCACCGTCCGCGAAAAAAAGTGGCACGACCATAACGCGCCCGAACTGCCGGATCAGGATGAAAGCCGTCCGCAGAGAAGCAGCCGTTCCTCCATCCGCATAGAACGCACCGCCAGCGCGGACGACAATCCCCGCGGCGAGCGCGGCGGCAGACGTCAGCCCCGCAACAGCAGAGGCGACCGCGGCGGCAGAAACCGCAGACCCCAGCATGGCGGCTACCGCGACAACCGGCCCCATTCGCGCAGACCATCCGAATACAGAGGCGAACAGCCCGCTGTTGCCGAGCACAGACACGATTCCGAAAACGCAGTGGCCGAAGTATCCGAAAGTCTGGATTTGGCCGAACATACGCCCGTGGCATATAAGACGGAAACATCCCATACGCCGGTTCCGCATACCGAAGTGCGCCACGAACAGCCGGCGGCACAGCCGCAGCAGGCACAGCCGGTCCAGCAGCCCGCGCAGGTGCAGCAGCCGGAAACGTCTGCCCCTGTTACACCCGCCGCTCCGGTTGCGGAGGCTCCGGTTCAGCCCGTGCAGACGGCTCAGGCCCAGGTAAACGCCATGCCCGAAACCGTCACCAACGCGGAAGTGGAAAAGGCCGAACTTAATATGGAAGGCATTCCCGCCAACGGCGATGAAACGCCCAGCCATGAGGAAACCGAGGACGTTAAAATAGAATACACGACCCTGCCGGCCGAAATGGCTCCGGCGGCCGACGCGGCAAAAAACGCCCTTACACAGATTCTCACCCAGCTCGGCGAACAGCCCAGCCAGATTGAAACCAAGTGGGACCCGCTTCAGGGCCGCATAGTGCTTGACTTCGAATGCGAATCTCCTAACCTCATCATCGGCAAGGACGGCCGCACGCTGGAAGCCATACAGTATCTTACCGCCCTTATAATGACAAAGACCACCGGTCACACCGTCACCGTCGTTACCGACACAAAAGGTTACTGGAAGAACACGGAAAACCGCATGCTGTCGGCCATCAATAACGGTGTGCGCTTTGTCCGCCGCACGAACCGCCTTTACCGCATGGACCCCATGCCTTCGCAGATGCGCCGTTTCGTGCACAAGCTGCTAGCCAACCACCCCGAGGTGGAAACGTACTCCGAGGGCGAGGGCAAGTGGCGCAAAATCGTCATAAAGGCAAAGAAAGCCTCCTGACGCAACGCTCTTTTGCGGCGGGCCACAACGGCCCGCCGCAAAAATAAACTCCCATGCTCCCGGCTCCAAGTCTTGGCGACACCATAGTAGCGGTAGCAACCGGCCCCGTAAACGGGGCTGTTTCGCTTATAAGGATAGCCGGTCCCAAAACAGTTTCCATAGCAAATGCCATACTGCGGGGACAGGACGGGAAAATTCCGACTCTTGAACACCGCCGCACATTCCTTTCTGAAATCCGCAAAGAAGACTCCCTTCTGGACAAACCCCTTGTAACATACTTTCGCGCGCCCGCTAGTTTTACGGGTGACGACGTGCTGGAAATTTCCTGCCACGGCTCGCCCTTTATCGTGCGCGAACTGCTGGCCCTTATAACAAAACACGGCGCAAGACCGGCAGGCCCGGGTGAATTTTCCATGCGCGCTTTTTTAAACGGCAAAATAGACCTTGCGCAGGCCGAGGGTCTGTGCGCGCTTATAAAAGCCGACAGTTCCGCCGCCCACCGCGCGGCGCTCGGCCTTACCGAAGGCGCGGTTTCGGGCGAACTGGATGCCGTAAAAAATTCCATTGTGGACGTGCTGGCCGAATCCCAGTCGCGCCTTGATGACGCCGACGAGGAAATGGCTCCGGCCGACACTCCCGCGCTGTGCGCCGCACTGCAAAACGCGGCGCAAAAGCTGGACGCGCTTGCCGCCACCTACCGGCGGGGCAGATTTGCCGCAGAAGGCGTAAAAATAGCGATAGTGGGCGCGCCGAACTCCGGCAAATCAAGCCTGCTAAACGCTCTTGCGGGATATAACCGCGCCATAGTTTCACCCACGGCAGGAACCACGCGCGACACAATCGAGGAACATATTTCCATAGGCGAGCTCTCCGCCGTTCTGACCGACACCGCCGGCATACGCGACCATGCGCTCGACCCCGCAGAACAGGAAGGCATGGAGCGCACGCGCGCGGCGGCCAGAAAGGCCGACATGCTGATTTTCGTCGCCGACGCAAGCCATCAGCCGGATGCCTGCGCGGAAACGCTCTGGCATGAAATGCGCAGGCTCGCCCATGACGCGGACAAACCGCTTTTTGCCGTACTTAACAAAACCGACGTGGCAAACCGGTGGACGGATTTTGATGCCGGTCCCTGTCACGCAATCGCGATTTCCTGCAAAACAGGAAACGGCCTTGAGCTTTTGCGCAAAGAACTTTCCCTTGCCGCGCAGGCGGGGGAAAACGCCGGTGGAGCGCTGCTGATTACGTCGGAAAGACATTTCCGGCACATCACGGCCGCCTCCGCTGAAATACGACAGGCCGGAAAACTTTTTTCTGACGGCGGCGGACTTGAGCTTTGCGCCGTGCACCTTAACGCCGCCCTGCGCGAGCTGGGCGAGATTGTCGGAGAGACCACGCCCGACGACATACTTGGCGTGATATTTTCCAAATTCTGCGTGGGGAAATAATGCCGAACATCGACGAAATAAAACAGCTTCTTCTGCAGGGCTTCTCCGCTTTCGAGGCGATAGTGGTAAGGCCGAACTCGGCCTTTACGAAAGTCGAACGGGAACGGAAGTTCGTTTTTCCCGTGCTGGTCACTTATGCCGCGTATCTGGTTGCGTACGCGCTTTTCTACACCTACAAGCCGGCCGATTTTCCGGCCGAAGCCGCGCAGGCCGGTCTTGAAAAAATCCCCGTCATGGCGTGGTTTTTCACCGAAATGCTGTGGGGCACTTTCTTTACGGTAAGCTGGGTGTTCTTTCTGTCGGTTTTCGACGGGCTTGCCTCGCGCCTTAGCATCGCAAAATTCATTCCCTCGGCCTTCGGCATTACGGCCGTAAGCGCCATAGCGCTTCTGCTTTTCCAGTCGGGCGAAGTAACGTCCAAACTGCTTTTCGGTTTGCTATTTCTGCTTATCATCGGCGGGGCGTGGTTTTTTACGGCGCAGAAGGATTTTCCGTATTTCCGGCTTACCCTGCTTTTCATTCTGGCTAACTCGGTCAACATTCTGCTTGTCCTGCCGCTTATGGTCTGCACGCTTTTCCGGTGGGAAAACGGCTACATGGCAAGCCAGCTTTTGTGGGGTCTGTGGCTTTTGGTGCTGTGCACGATGGGCGTAAAAAAACTGCGCGGTCTTTCGCACGCGCGCGCCCTGCTGGCCCTGCTTTTTGCGCTGGGCATGAACTTTCTGCTGATTTTTTCGCTGTTCATGCTGGGCCTTATTTCAAAGGAAACGCTGAAGATATTCTTCGTGAGCTGACATGTACGAATATAAAGACGGATGCGACATTCTGGTAGTGGGCGCGGGCCACGCTGGCTGCGAGGCCGCGTTTGCCGCCGCGCGCTGCGGAATGAAAACGATACTGATTACGCAGGAACTTGACTGCGTGGCGCAGATGTCGTGCAATCCGTCCATAGGCGGCATCGCAAAAGGCCAGATTGTGCGCGAGCTCGACGCTTTAGGCGGTGAAATGGGCAAGGCCGCCGACGAAAGCGCACTGCACTATCACATGCTAAACACCAGCAAGGGCGCGGCCGTCCACTCACCCCGCTGTCAGTGCGACAAGAAACTTTATCAGTTCGGCATGAAGCGCCGTCTGGAACTTGAACCGAATCTTCGTCTTATACAGGACGAAGTATCCGCCCTCTGGCTAACGCAGGGCCGCCTTGCGGGTGTCGAAACCCTGCGCGGCACGCGCTATCCCGCGCGTGCGGTCGTGCTTACCACCGGCACATTTCTGAAAGCGCAAATACACATAGGCCTGTTTACCATGCCCGGCGGCCGCTACTTCCATTTTCCGAGCGGCCCGCTGACGGACAGTCTGCACAGCCTCGGCTTTCCCACGGCGCGCCTTAAAACCGGCACGCCCATGCGCATTCACGCCGACAGCATAGATTTTTCAAAATGCCAGCCCCAGCCGTCGGATAATCCCTTCGCGCCCTTTTCTCATTTTGAAACGCCAAAGCCAAGACAGTTTCTCTGCTGTCACCTTACGCGCACGAATCCGCGCACGCATAAAATCATAAAGGACAATCTGGACCAGTCGCCGCTTTATTCGGGCCGCATACACTCCATAGGCCCGCGCTACTGTCCGTCGATAGAAGACAAGGCGGTAAAATTTCCAAATCGCGAAGGCCACCCCGTTTTCCTTGAACCGGAAGGATTCAATACCAAGGAATATTATGTAAACGGAATGTCGACAAGCCTGCCGGAATTCGTGCAGCAGCTTATGCTAAACACCGTGCCGGGCCTTGAGCACGCCGTAATAATGCGCCCCGGCTACGCGATTGAATACGATTTCGTCCAGCCCACCGAACTGCGCTCCACGCTGGAAACAAAACGCGTGGAAAATCTCTATTTCGCGGGCCAGCTAAACGGCACTACGGGCTACGAGGAAGCGGCCGGGCAGGGTTTTCTGGCGGGCGCAAACGCCGCGTTAAAGTTAAAGGGCGAGGAGCCGCTCGTTTTGCGCCGCGATGAGGCATACCTCGGCGTTCTCGTCGACGATTTGATAACAAAAGGCGTAACGGAGCCTTACCGCATGTTTACATCGCGCGCGGAATACCGTCTGCTTCTGCGCACAGATAACGCCGACCGCCGCCTTTGCCGCCACGGCTTCCGCACGGGCATACTGCCGGCAAAATACAAGGACGCTTTCACCCGTTATGAAGACACCGTAGCAAACCTGCTGGCGGGCAAAACGCCGGATGCGTCTGAAGAAAATCTGCGTCCGTGGACGCTTGCCGCCGCCAGACATAACGCCGAAGTGGAAAAATCCTACGCGGCCTATATCGAGCGTCAGCAAAACGAAGTGCGCCAGCTCGAAAAAATAGAAAACATTTTAATACCGGAAGATTTCGACGTGACAAAGGAAAAAGGCCTGCTTAACGAATCGCGACAGAAAATCGCGGCCATAAAACCGCGCACCATAGGTCAGGCCTCGCGCATACAGGGCGTGACTCCGGCAGACCTGCAGCTGCTCATCGTGCAGATTGAACGCCACCGCGCCGCAAAGCGCGGGGAGGGAAAATGACGGCCGCCGAACTTATGAAAACCGTCGGCCTGCCAGCCGACCCTAAAGCGGCCGCGCGGCTTGAGGCTTTTGCCGCGCTTGTGTGGGAAAAGCGCACGCAGTTAAACCTTACCTCGGTAGACAGTTTTGCTGAAATAATGGACCGCCATATAGCCGACGCCCTGCACGCGGCGGCGGCCTTTCGCGGAGTAATGGCGGCTGGTTCGTCCATAGCCGACGCCGGGGCGGGCGCGGGCTATATCGGGCTCGGCATGAAAATAGTTCTTCCGGCCTCGCGTGTTTTTCTTGTGGAGGCGATAGAACGCCGCTGCGCCTTTATGAACTGGGCCTGTTTCAAACTAGGTCTTAAAAATGTTGAAATAATCCGTGCGCAGGCCACGGCGGCAAAGCCGCCGGTACGCGCGAATTTCGTTACGGAACGCGCCATGGGCAAGCTGGAAGACATTCTGCCGGCCTGTCTGGCGATGACGGAGGCGGGGGGGATTTTCTGCGCCTTTCAGACGCAGGAGCCCGACGCGGAGATTTATGGCGCGGCGCTTGAAAATATTTACCGCTACGCCCTGCCCCGCGACGGCAAACCAAGGACGCTGGCGCTGTTTCGCAATAAAGCCGCAAACTGATTTTTCGGTGAAGACATGGACATACACGGCAGACTAAAACTGGTTTTCTGGATGCTGGTGCTCGGTCTCTGGGGCACCTTCATGTACCAGTATTTCCATTTGGACATTGACCGCGGTATTGCCAAGGCCAGGGAAGTAAAAGCAAGTTTTGCGCACAAACGAGACACCCAGCGCGCGCCGCTTCAGTCCGTGCACTTTCATATGCCAAAGAGTCATAACGGCGTGGAAATATCGACAATGGATTTTACCGACCTCCAGCTCATGCCGGAGGAAACGTCCCAGACCGCGCAGGCCTCATACACGGGACCGCGCGCCATAGGCGCGGCAAGCGATTTCGAGCATATACAGCCGCAGGTTGGCGGCGGCAGTCACAGCGAGGAAGAGCGCAAGGCGGCGGCGGAGCCGTCCGAAGGAACGACACTCCAGTGGCCCGACGCGCCAGCCGGTTTCAGCGTGGCCGAGACCGAGGATTTCCGTATTTACATGCAGGCCGCGCAGGTTGACGACGGGGTAAAGAAAATCCTTTCCGAACTGCACGGCAGCCTGATGCTGGACCTTATCGCTTTCTCGCCGTGGACGCGCAACCAGAAAGTGCTTATTTATATTTTCGACAACCGCAATTCCTACGCCGCCATTACAGGCAGGCCGGAATGGACGGGCGGCACCAGTTCGCTTTCCCTGCGCACGGTGTATGTGATAAACGACGACGATATGGTAAGCGTTCTGGCCCACGAACTGACGCACATTTACTTCGACAGTTTCTTCTCGGCGCAAAATCCCAGCCCGCTGTGGCTTTCGGAAGGCATGGCGGTGTTTATCCAGACCGAGCGCGGCAACGCCGCGCCCACCTGGCTGACGGAAAATCTTGAACTTCTGCGCCACGGCGCGGGGTTTAAGACGGAAGACCTTATAACTGTAAAGAAACTCGACGGAATGTCGGATGAGGATATAAAGCTGTGGTACTCGCAGTCCTACAGCACGGTGCGTTTTATGATGCGCCTGAAAAACACCGACGCGTTCTATCAGTTCTGCCGCCTGCTAAAAGACGGCGACACCATGCCCTCAAGCATGTTCCGCGCCTACGGCATGCCGTTTAACCGCGTGCAGGCGCTTGATTACGCATGGCGCTACGACCTGCAGACCAACAAACTTACCGCGCAATAGAAAGTATATAACCGGCCGCGCCTATGCCTGCAAACACCAGCGCAATGCCGGCGATGTTGTTGACCGCGATATTTAACACGGCGTGCGTTGTCATGCCCGTGCGGGCCGACATGGCGCTTTCAAGCGCGAAGGATGAAAAAGTTGTAAGCGCGCCCAGAAAACCGGTCACGAAAAACAGCCGCGCCTCATGGCTGAACACTGCGGCCTTTTCGGAAAGACCGAAGATAAAACCTATAAGGAAACAGCCCAGAAGATTCACGGCCAGCGTGCCCCACGGAAACGCCGGACCGAGCCAGCGGGAAGCCGCAAGACCCGTCGCATAACGCATTGCCGCGCCCATTCCTCCGCCAAGCATAACAATAGCAATAGCACGCATGAACTGCCTCCTTAAATTGCAGCCGTCCGGCTGAAATATACGCCCGTAAAATAAAAAAACCCCTGCACCGTGTGCAGGAGTCATCAGCCCGAAGGCGGTTAAAGGCGAACTCCATCGCCTGTGTACATACTTTAGCAAAACCCGCTCCGCCGCGCAATATGTCCGCGCCGCATACCGGCAGGCACGACGCAGTGCCGGATGTCCGTTAAGCAAATTTTTCCCCGCGGGCATGGCCCTGCGGTCCAGACGGGAAAAACATACCGGCACTCCCGCCTCATATACGAAAGTTTGGATAACCTGCACGTCGGATTACCCGTGGTCATGCACTAAAAACCGTATGCATGGGCGGCGCGGAAACGGCGGCACGAAATGTCGCACCGCTCACACAGCACAGGCCCGCGCATCAGGGCCTAAAATGGCTCGGATTTTTAGGTTCTCATGTGATCGGTCCAGCCACCCTGTGCGCGAGTGGAAACATCCAAAGCTGGCAATGCGCGACAGTCCGCTGCTCCGCACGGGCGCAGAAGCAATTTTATGCCCCGCACGGTCTGGCGGCCTTCCGTCTTCGCTTTCCATGCATGAGTGGGAGCCGCCGCCTGCACCTGCCGCTCTCCGCGTCTGGGATACGCGCACAAATGAACAAAGAGAAATACCGCATCCCGCGCCCGCCCGACTTGGAGTAAGTCTGACGTGCCCAGTCGTAAATCTTGAAAATATACGCATTTACCATAAATCACAGCGAAAAAAACGGCTTTTTAAGCGTGCCGAAAAGCCCGTTTTTCGGGGCAAAAATATTCCGCTTGCAAGCCCTATGGCAGAAAGCCTGAAAACACCGCCGAAAAAACACCGCCGGCAAAAAATATTATCCGACGAAGAAAAAGCCCCGCGCAAGCCTCCGCGCGGCATCCGTGAAAAAGGGGGAAAAAACTGCGGTTTTTCCGCCTTTTTTAAGGACCAAAAAAATCCTATTGACACACGACCGATTTAGGCTTATACTGAATGTGGTCGATAGTGGTGAAAAGTGGGTAAAAGTGTCACAAAGTTAAAAGAGCACCAAAATGGGCGTATTTTTCGGCACTGACGAATACAGACTGGACGCGAAAAACCGGCTTTTTCTGCCGCCGAGGTTTCGCGACGCTCTGGCGAAAGAAAAGGGCCGGCATTTCATGCTCACGACGGGCTTAGGCGATTGCCTTTATCTGTTTCTGCCCTCCCAGTGGGAGGCGTTGCTTTCCAACAACATGGAGATTTTCAGGACTTCCGACAAGAACGAGGAAAGAGCGTTAAAACGTTTCTTTTTCGGCAACGCCGCCGAAGCGCCGGTCGACTCGATGGGCCGTATTCTCATAGCCCAAACCCACAAAGACTACGCAAAACTGCGCAAGGACGCCGCCGTAATAGGCGTCGGCAACAAGGCTGAAATCTGGGATCTGGCAAGCTGGAAGAAGTACCAGAAAACGGAAATAGCACCGCGCGAAAAGAAGTTCAGCAAGATTTACGATATATGACGCAGCAATGGACGCACGCGCCGGTACTCCTGCGCGAGACCGTGGACCTGCTGGCCGTAAGGCCTGACGGGGTTTATCTTGACGGCACGCTCGGTCTCGGCGGACACAGCGGAGCCATTCTTGAACGCACGGCTCCGGCCGGACGCGTAATCGGCATCGACCTCGACCCCAACGCCGTGGCTATGGCGAGGGAAAAGCTGAAAACCTTCGGCGCGCGCTTTACTGCCGTCGAGGGAAGTTATACGGACGCCGTCCGCCTGCTGGCCGTCTGCGGTTTTGCAAAGGCCGACGGAGCGCTCTTTGATTTAGGCTTCAGTTCTTACCAGATGGACGACCCGTCGCGGGGGTTTTCGTTTAACTCGCCAGCGCGGCTTGATATGCGCTTTGGCGCGTCGCGCCTGACGGCGCACGATATAGTAAACACATGGCCGGCCGAGGAACTGGCCCGCATTATTTACAAATACGGCGAGGAACGCTTCTCGCGCCAGATAGCGCAGGCCATATTAAGGGCGCGGCAGAAAGCGCCGATTGACACCAACGTACAGCTTAGAAACGTAATCGAAGGCGTCTGCCGCTACGGCGGAAAGATTCATCCGGCAACGCGCACTTTTCAGGCCCTGCGCATTGTGGTAAACGACGAACTTGGCAACGTGGAAAAGATTTTAAAAGCTCTGCCCGCGCTCATAAACAATGGCGGCAGGGCGGCTTTCATAACCTTCCATTCGCTGGAGGACAGACTGGTGAAACACGGTCTGCGCGCTCTGCAGGAAGGCGGCGGCTGGACGGTGCTTACTAAAAAGCCCGTTGCGCCCGCCGAAAGCGAATGCGCGGAAAACCCGCGCAGCCGCAGCGCGAAACTGCGCGTAATAGAACGCGCCGCGTAAAACGATTTTATTTTTTATTTTGGGAGACCCTGTAATATGATGAACAAGAAGGCTTTCGTATGGCTGCTGTGCTGCGGTTTTTATGTGATGACGGTAGTTTTCGTCCGCATAGAGGCGCGCCGCAAAGGCTCCGAACTTTCCAACCGCACGGACGCGGTAAAGCTCATGGCGGCCAGGAACGAGCATGCCAAACTCACGCTTTACGAACTTAAATCGCCGGCCCAGATTCAGGAAGCGGCCCAGCGCCGCCTCGGCATGACCATGCCGGACCCCGATATGGTGGTATCCCTTTCCGACCAGCTGCCCCAGCAGACCGACCGCAAATGGATTGCCCGCCTTTTTGACGGCGACATCCGCAACAACTAACTTCCCGCGATGAAGGCGCGTTTCAACATCTGCGGAATACTGTGCATCCTGCCGGCGCTGCCGATTGCGGGACGCCTGTTCTATCTGCAGACGGTGCGCCACGCAGAACTTGCCGTAAAAGCATCGAGAACCGTCACCGGCGAGGTTCCGGAAATAAAAGTGCGCGGCAAACTTCTCGACCGCAACGGCGTCATTTTGGCGGAATCCCTGCCCACCTATACCTGCGCCGTGTCAAAACGCGACGTGCCGAACAAGGAACTGCTGCTGGCAAAACTGTCCTCGATACTCCAGATTCCGCGCAAAGAACTCGACGCGAAGTGGAACAAGGCGCGCAACTTTTTTTACGTTAAAAAAGAAATAGACCCCGTGGCCTACAAGCAGCTCAAGGACGAAGGCCGCAAGCTTACCGGCATAATTCTGAACATGGAATACACGCGCTACAATCCGTCGCTAAACCTCGGCATAAGCCTGCTTGGCGGCGTAAATAACGAGCATAACGGCGCAAGCGGCGCGGAACAGCTTTACGACGAAATATTAAGCGGCAAGACGGGCGGCATAAAAGCCCTCAAGGACCGTTTCGGAAACCTTATTTACGACGCCTCCACCGCGCCGGACGAACCTCTTTCGGACGTTTATCTTACTATCGATTCAACGCTCCAGTTCCACGTGGAACACGTGCTGGAGGAAACCGTAAAGAAAAACCGCGCCGCCGGCGGCATAGCCATAGTGCAGGACCCCCGCACGGGCGACCTGCTTGCCGCGGCCTCCTACCCCAACTACACAGGCAACACCATGCCTTTCCAGTGGGCCTACGAACCGGGTTCCACCTTTAAGATGGTCACGCTTTCCGCCGCGCTCGATAAAAAAACAGTAACGCCCTCCGAGCGTTTTAACTGCGAGCACGGCCAGTGGCAGTTCCGGCCGAAGGTCGTCCTGCACGATGACGAACCGGAAGACAATCTGACCGTGGCGGAAATTCTTGCAAAGTCCTCGAACATCGGCTCGGCAAAAATAGCGCTTAAAACTGGCGTGGCGAATTTCTTTTATTACGTAAAAGCCTTCGGCTTCGGCACAAAGACAGCAATAAATTTTCCCGGCGAGTCGCGCGGCATGCTCAGAAATCCCGACAAGTGGGACCAGCTCGACCTCGCCGTAAAAGCCTTCGGCCACGGCATAATGGTAACGGGCGTGCAGCTTATAACGGCCTACTCGGCCATAGCAAACAAGGGCTACCTGATGGAGCCCAAACTGCTATACAAAGTCACCGACTCGACGGGCAAGGTCGAATTTTCCGCCAAGCCCCGTCAGGTGCGGCGCGTAATAGCGCCTGAAACAGTAAAGGAAATGACCGCCCTTCTGCGCGGAGTGGTGGAGGAAGGAACTGGCTCCAAGGCGCAGATACGCGGCTACACGGTGGCGGGCAAAACGGGCACGTCTAAAAAACTTGTAAACGGCAAGTACGCAAACAACAAGCATATAGCGTCGTTCATAGGCTTCGTGCCGGCCACGAATCCGCGCTACACCATACTGATTTCCATAGACGAACCACGCACCACCGGCTACGGCGGGCAGGTGTCGGCGCCGGCTTTCGCCGACATAGCAAAGCGTCTGCTCTCCGACGACGCAATTCCGCCGGACTGGCCGGAAACGCTAAAGGAACCTATTAAAGGGCCGCAGGCTCAGCAGCCGGCGGCGGGGAAGAAACGATAATGAAAATGGGCATAAGCTGGCGGCAGGCCGCCGCCATAACAAAGGGAAGACTGACCTCCGGGCACGAGGGGGAAATATTCAATTCTTTCACGACCGACAGCAGACTGGCCCATAGCGGCGATGTTTTCATGGCCCTGCGCGGCGAAAAGCATGACGCGCACGATTTCATAGCGCAGGCACTGGCGCAGGGTGCCTCCAGCATAATAGCCGAAAACGGCTGGCTGGAAAAACACCCCACGCGGGCAAGACATATCCTCGGCGTGGAAAACACCCTGCACGCCCTCTGGGCGCTTGCCGCCGCGCACCGTATGCGCTGCAACATACCGGTTGCCGCGATAACGGGCTCAAACGGAAAAAGCACCACCAAGGAAATGCTAAGGGGCATATTTTCCGTGCGCGGACAGGTATGCGCGAACAAAGGCAATTTAAACAACCAGTACGGCGCGCCGCTTTCCGTGCTGGAACTTTCAGAAGCGGATAAATTCGCCGTTTTCGAACTTGGCGCGTCGCGTCAGGGCGATATACGCGACACCGGCTCCGTTGTCCGGCCGGACATCGGCGTAATCATCAACGTTTCGGCCGCGCATCTTCAGTTTTTCGGCGACCTTGAAACCGTCTATAAAACCAAGACCGAAATGACGGAGTGCATAAAAGAAGGCGGCACACTGGTTTACAACGCGGACGACCCCCGGCTTGCCGAGCATATCGTTTTCAGCAAAACGATGAAATACATGAACTTCGGTTTTAACGAAAAAGCCGACGTGCGCATAATGACGGAAACCGGTCCCGTGGTTTTGTCCTGTAAAGGCGAAAACATTGAACTGCCGCTTACCCTGCGCCGTCACGACAGACTGAACGCCGCCGCGGCCTGCGCCGCCGCGCTGTGCGCCGGTTTTACGCGCGCGGAAATAGCGGAAGGCTTCGGGCTTTTTAGGCCTATGCCTATGCGGCTTCAGATTGAAAAAATCGGCAGCACCACTTTTATTCTGGACGCTTACAACGCAAATCCCGCCTCGATGAAAGCCGCCCTTACCGCCCTGTGCGAAAGCGCGAACCCGCGCCCGCTTACGGCGGTGCTTGGCGACATGAGGGAGCTGGGGGCATACTCCGCAAAGTATCACGCGGAACTTGGCGCGGCGGCCGCGCAAAACGCCGCAATATCCGCCGTATACCTTGCCGGACCCGAAATGAAGCCCGGCTACGACGCGGCGCTGGCGGCGGGCGGGCAAGAAAAGGTTAAATATTCTCCTGAGCCCGACGGCTGGTTTGACGACCTGCTGGCCCGCGCCAAACACGGCGGCACGGTGCTTATAAAGGCATCGCGCGCCATGGGCTTTGAAAAGATTTTTGAAAAAATTAAATCCTCCAAAGGGAACTGAACATGCTCTACTATCTTCACCTGCTGCATAATTATTTCGGACCGTTCAACGTATTCCAGTATCTGACTTTCCGCACGGGCGCGGCGGTGGTCACGTCCTTTCTGATTACGCTGCTGGCCGGTCCGGCCGTCATAAAAAAACTGCGCAGCTACAAAATTCAGCAGATAGAGCGGCTGGACGGACCGCAGTCCCATCTTTCAAAAAACGGAACGCCCACGATGGGCGGCATACTTATACTGTTTACGCTGGTAATAAGCGTGCTGTTGTGGGGGCGGTTAAACTCGGCCTTTATCTGGATACTTTTGTGGAGCACCTTCCTGCTGGCCTCGGTCGGCATTTATGACGACTACACCAAGCTCGTCAAGAAAAACCCCGCCGGCGCGCCAAGCTCGTTTAAGCTGACCATGCAGCTTCTCACCGCCATAAGCGTGGTGGGCTATCTGGCCGTTTTTCCGCCGAACTACTACTACGTCACCTCGATGTCGGTTCCGTTTTCAAAGGAACTCATACTTAACCTCGGCTGGCTGTATTTCGCCGTGGCTATGTTCCTTATAGTGGGCGCGTCAAATGCCGTTAACCTTACAGACGGTCTCGACGGCCTTGCGGCCGGAAGCATGCTTTTTTCCGCTCTTACATACGGCATTTTCGCCTATCTGGCGGGCAACATAAAATTCGCGCAGTACCTTAAAATCATCTACGTCCCCGGCGCAGGCGAAATAGCCGTGTTCATGGGCGCGATTGTGGGCGCGTGTCTGGGTTTTCTGTGGTTCAACTCATATCCCGCGCAGGTCTTCATGGGCGACACAAGCTCCCTTTTTCTGGGCGGCGTCGTAGGCACGGCGGCCCTGCTTGTAAAGCAGGAACTGCTGCTTCCCATAGTGGGCGGCATTTTCGTGGCGGAGGCGCTGTCGGTCATCATGCAAATGGCGTACTTCAAAATAACCAAGGGAAAGCGAATATTCAAAATGGCCCCGCTGCATCATCATTTCGAACTGTCGGGCTGGGCAGAGCCGAAGGTCACGGTGCGCTTCTGGATTGTGGGCATCATGCTGATGCTTGCCGCGCTCAGCTCGCTAAAACTCAGATAATATGCCATCGCCGATAAAAAAGCAGATTAAATCCTCATTCCGCAGAAAGGAAGCCCGTCCGGTCAAGGAGCTTTCCTTCGACTTCCCGCTTTTGTTTACCAGCATGGGGCTTTTGCTTTTCGGCCTGATTTTCATGTATTCCTCAAGCGCGTTCTGGGGCGCGTACTATAAAAAGGACGCGTTCTACTTTTTCAAGCGCCAGCTTGCCTTTGCGGCGGTGGGCTTCGCGGCCATGATGTGGCTTGCCAAATACTTTTCCCGCATACGCGAAAAAATCGACACGGTAAAACTTATGTGGGCGACGTGGATTATACTGGCCGTCACGCTGGGCATGCACGCTTCGGCAAACGTCCACCGCTGGATAAGCATAGGCCCCGTGCACATACAGCCGTCGGAGATAGCGAAAGTAACCCTGCTTTTATACATAAGCTCGTACATAGACTCGCACAAAAGCCAGATTGCCAAATCGTGGCAGGCGCTTATAGCGCCGCTGCTTTTTTCGGGCATCACTTTTGCGCTCATCGGCCTTGAGCCCGACCTTGGCACGCCCGTACTGCTTTTTACCGTGCTGATGCTGGTGCTTTACGTTGCGGGAGCGCGCATAAAATACATAATGTTCTGCGGTCTTGCGGCCGTGCCGCTTGTGGTCTACGAGGTGTTTCACTACCAGTACAGGCTTAAAAGAATGCTGGTGTTTTTGTCGCCGGAGTCGCAGGCCTCGGCGGCGGGCTATCAGCTGAGTCAGGCTTTTATAGCCGTTGGCTCCGGCGGGTGGCTTGGCGCGGGACTTGGCGCGTCAAAAATGAAAATGCTCTACCTGCCCGCGCCGCACACGGATTTCATTTTCGCCGTCATGGCCGAGGAGCTCGGCCTTCTGCGCACTTTGGTGATTATCGGCGCTTTCTGCTACATACTCATACGCGGTCTTAAAATAGCGCGCGCGGCCCAGCCGCTTGCAAACCAGATGCTTGCGCTTGGCATAACGCTGACCATTGTTTTGCAGGCTTTTCTCAACATGGCCATGGCTTTGGGCGTGATTCCGACGAAGGGTCTGCCGCTGCCTTTCTTTTCCTACGGCGGTTCTTCTATAATAAGCACTTTGGTAATGATAGGCATACTGCTTAACATCTCGGCAAGGGAAACGACTCTGCGTCCCGTGTCCGGCGATGCGGGGGGCAAATGAAGATTCTCATAGCGTCAGGCGGAACAGGCGGACATTTTTATCCGGGCTTTGCGGCCGCCGAAAAACTGCGCCAGCTTGGCTGGGACGTTCTTTTTGTCCTGCGGGAAGGAGACCCCGCGGTTAAAACTTTAGACGAAGCCGGTTTTGCCTCGGCCGAAATTCCGGCCGCCGCCCTGCCGCGCACAATAAATCCGCTAAAACACGCGGCCTTTCTGCGCAAGTTATTCAAATGCTTTTTTGTCTGCCGCCACATAGTAAAAGACTGGCGGCCCGATGCGGCGCTCGGAACAGGCGGCTATGCCTCTTTTCCGACGGTATTGGCCGCAAGTCTTGCCGGCGTTCCGGTACTGCTTCACGAGTCCAACGCAAAGCTCGGCATTTCAAATTTGATGTCCCTGCCGCTGGCAAAAAAAATAGCCCTCGGCCTGCCGGTAAGCGGAGTTGGGGACAAGGCTTTCATGGCGGGAACGCCGGTGCGGCCGCAGTTTCGCGTGCCGCTTGAAAAGGCCACGGCCCGCCGCCATTTCGGACTGGACGAAAACAGACCAGTACTGCTGGTTTTCGGCGGCAGTCAGGGCGCGCTGGCGCTTAACATGAAAGTGTGCGCGCTGGCAAAACAGGAATTTTCCGGTCCGGAAAAACCCCAGCTTCTGCATATAACCGGCCGCCGCGATTTTGAAAAAATTAAAGCGCTTTACGGCGTTCTGCCAGACAATATAAAAATCCTTCCCTACTGCGAGGAAATGAACTCCGCCCTGCGCGCGTGCGACCTTGCACTCTGCCGCAGCGGCGCAAGCACCATGGCCGAACTCTGCGCACTAAAAAAACCGGCTGTTCTTGTCCCGCTGCCCCATTCGGCGGCGGAACACCAGAAGGCAAACGCCCTTGTTCTTGCGCGGGCAGGAGCCGCCGAACTTATCGAGCAGGACACTCACTTTGAAAACAATATTAAAACCTCCGTTCTGCGCCTGCTGCACGACCCCGCCGCGCTTGAGTACATGAGCGACGCCTTCAGGGACGCCGAAATTCCCGACCCCTTCAAGGCGGCCGACGTCATAGCCGAATGCGCCGCAGGACTTGCCAAGGCGGCATAAGGGTTTGTCATACGGGCCGCCATTAAGGTAATATTTATATATTAACGGAACAAACTCCGCGGAGAAATATTACCGATGAGCGCAAACGTATTAAAAAAAGCCGGTTTTTTCAGTAATTTCAAGGACCCCGAACTGCGGCGCGTAATGGCCATAAGCAAGGAGGCCAAATACGCCAAAGACGAGCTTATTTTCGACAGGGAAACCGTCGGAAACGCTTTTTTTGTAGTCCTTAAAGGCCGCGTCAAAATATTTACCGGCGAGGGCCGCCGCATGAAAACACTCGCCTATCTGGGCGAGGGGGACTTTCTGGGCGAAATGGCCCTGCTGGGCGGCAAGGTGCGTTCGGCTTCCGCCATGGCGGCCGAAGACAGCCGCCTGCTGGTGATAACAAAAAACAATTTCCTAAAACTGCTCGGCACCGACCGGCAGTTTTCACTGAGCCTGCTGCGCACGCTTTCCGACCGTCTGCGTCAGGCAAACCACGAAATAGAATCCCTGCTTTTCCATAACATGATAGGCCGGCTGGCCTGCGCCATTTTACAGCTGTGCCGCGAGTGCGGCGCGATAAGCGAACCGGCGGAAATAAAAATGACCCTGCGCGAACTGGCCGACTACGTCGGCACCACGCGCGAGCCGCTTTCCCGCGCGCTTGCCATGCTAAAGCGCTCCGGCGCCATAACCTACGAGGACAAGACCCTTACCGTCCGCGATTTCAGCAAACTAAAATCCATTTCGCCAAGGTGCGTACTATGATAAACTCCATCCGCGGCTTCCGCGATATTTTTCACCCAGATTCCACCCGCCTCACCGCGCTTGAAAACACCGCGCGCGAGGTGCTTAACCTTTACGGTTTTTCCGAACTGCGCCTGCCCGCCGTGGAATACCGCGACCTGTTCGTTAAATCCACGGGAGAGACCAGCGACATAGTTGAAAAGGAAATGTACGTTTTCGAGGACGCCGGTCACCGCCTTCTCGCCCTGCGGCCCGAAGGCACGCCGGGCGTGGCCCGCGCATACATCGAGCACAACCTTTATTCCAAGGAACCGCGCCAGAAACTGTTTTATATCGGCGGCATGTACCGCGCCGAAAGACCGCAGGCCGGACGCTACCGCGAGTTCGAGCAGATCGGCGCGGAATATATCGGCAACGCCCACTACGCCGCCGACGCCGAAGCCATACTCGCGCTTGCGCGCCTTCTGCGCCGCGCCGGAGTAAACGATTTCCGCATCGATATAAACAGCCTAGGCTGTCAGAAATGCCGTCCCGCGCACCGCGACGCCCTTTTTGCCTATCTTCAGGCGCACAAGGACGAGCTTTGCGAAAACTGCAAACAGCGCATGGAGCGCAATCCCCTGCGCGCGCTCGACTGCAAACTCGACGGTCCCAAACTTGCCGCCAACGCGCCCAAGCAGGTGTTCTGCCCCGAGTGCGAGGAGCATTATAAAGGCGTAAAGGAACTGCTTGCGGCGGGGGGGGAGACTTTCACCGAAAATCCCAACCTCGTACGCGGACTGGACTATTACACCAGAACCGTTTTTGAATTCCGCGCGACCGGCATAGGCAGTCAGGACGCCATTGCCGCGGGCGGACGGTACGACACTCTTTTGAAATCGATGGGCGGGGCCGATTTGCCCGCCGTGGGCTGGGCTCTTGGCGCGGACCGCGTAATAGCGGTATCGCAGGCGCAGGCCAAGGATGACAGGCCGCTGGCCTTTGTAATAAGCATGTGCCCCGAAGCGCACACCACGGCTTTCCGCCTTATGGAAGAACTGCGGCAGAAGGGCATAGCCGCCGACGGCGGCGTTTTCGGACAGAGCTTCAAGTCCCAGATGCGCGGGGCAAATAAAAGCGGCGCGAAATTCGCGCTTATACTGGGCGGGGACGAAATAAAAAAGAACACCGTCGCCCTCAAGGATTTAACAGCGGGCACGCAGACCGAGGTTGCAATAACCGAGGCCGCGTCCGCAATTTCAGGCAGGCAGGGTATATGAAAAGAACAAGCTACTGCGGCGAACTGACCGCCAAGGAAATAGGAAACAAACACATTCTCTGCGGCTGGGTTCATTCCTGGCGCAACCACGGAGGAGTGCTTTTTATCGACCTGCGGGACCGTACCGGCCTCATGCAGGTGGTCGTTGGACCAGACAAACCCGAAGTTTTCAAAATCGCTTACGGTCTCAGAAGCGAGTATGTAATTCAGGTGACCGGAACCGTGCGCGCACGGCTTGAAGGCTACGCCAACAAAAACATGGCTACCGGCGAAGTGGAACTGCCGGCGGACGAAATTAAAATACTCAACACCGCCAAGCAGCTGCCCTTTGAAGTGGGCGAAAACTTTACCGCCAGCGAGGAAACTCGCCTTAAATACCGCTACATCGACCTGCGCCGGCCCAAGATGTTCAACAATCTGCGCACGCGCCACATCATAGCGCAGGCCACGCGCCGCTATTTCGACCGCAACGGCTTTCTGGAAGTGGAAACGCCCATACTGGCCCGCTCCACGCCCGAAGGCGCGCGCGACTACCTCGTGCCCTCGCGCCTTACGCCCGGACATTTTTACGCCCTGCCGCAGTCCCCGCAGACTTTCAAGCAGGTGCTTATGGCATCCGGCATCGACCGCTATTTCCAGCTTGCCCGCGCGTTCCGCGATGAAGACCTCCGCGCCGACCGCCAGCCCGAGCACACGCAGATAGACTTTGAAATGTCCTTCGTGGAAGAAGCGGACGTTTTCAAAATGGTGGAAGGCCTGATGACGGAAGTGTTTGCCGCCGTGGGCGAGAAAATCGAAACGCCCTTCATGCAGATGGACTACCACATAGCCATGAGCCGCTACGGAAGCGACAAGCCCGACCTGCGCTTCGGCATGGAGATAAACGACTGCACGCCGCTGTTTAAGAACACCGGCTTTAAGGTGTTTTCCGAAATCATAGCGGCGGGCGGCGTAATCCGCGCGCTGAAGGCCGAAGGCGGAGCGAAGTTCAGCCGCGGCGACATGGACAAACTTACCGCTTTTGCAAAGACCAAAGGCGCAAAGGGTCTGGTGTGGCTTAAAGCGAAAGGCGACACGCTGGAATCTCCGTCGGCCAAATTCTTCACGCCCGAGGAAATAGCTGGCCTCAGAAAACAGCTCGACGTAAAAGAAGGCGACGCCATATTCCTCGGCTCAGACAAGGAAATCCCCGTCTCCCTTTTCATGGGCGAACTGCGCAAGGAACTCATTAAAAAGCTGGAGCTTAAGCCCCTTAAGAAATGGGCGCTTTTGTGGGTCACGCATTTCCCGCTTTTAGAGTGGCACGAAGACGAGGGCCGCTACGACGCGGCGCACAACCCGTTCACCGCGCCGATGGAAGACGATATTCCGAAACTCGACACCGACCCCGGCAACGTCCGCTCGCACCAGTACGACATGGTGCTAAACGGCACGGAACTGGCCTCCGGCTCCATCCGCAACCACAAGCGCGAACTGCAGGAAAAAGTCCTCGGCCTTATGAAGTACACAAAGGAACAGTCGGCCCAGCGTTTCGGCATGCTGCTTAACGCGCTGGAAGCAGGCGCGCCTCCGCACGGCGGAGCCGCAATCGGCCTCGACCGCCTGACCGCGATAATCTGCGGAGAGGACTCGATACGCGAAGTAATAGCGTTTCCGAAAACGGCAAGCGCCTCCTGCCCTCTTAGCGAAGCGCCAAATACCGTGGACGAGAAACAGCTTAAGGAACTGCACCTTAAAATAGTCGAGTAGCTAGCGCATTAAACGCCGCCTGCCGTTTTCGGCAGGCGGCGTTTTTATTAGAACCCGCGCGGGTGCGGCGGAACTTGGTAACCAGATTTGTATCAGCGCACGCCGCAGCGGAAACTGGGCGTAGGGACGAACAGACTACCAGCCCCCGCCGCAATGGAAACTGGGCGTAGAGACGAACAGACTACTAGCCCCCGCTGCAATGGAAACTGGGCGTAGAGACGAACAGACTACTAGCCCCCGCTGCAATGGAAACTGGGCGTAAGTATGAACAGCTTTGCACCAGCCGCAATGAAACGGACGGAGTGACTAAAAAAATTTGCACCAGCCCCCGCCGCAGTGGAAACTGGGCGCATGGACGAACAGACTACTAGCCCCCGCTGCAATGGAAACTGGTCGTAAGTATGAACAGCTTTGCACCAGCACCAGCCGCAGGAACGGGCACAGTGACGAAACATATTTGCACCAGCGCAAGTTGCCAATGCAAACGGACGGAGTGAAAACAGATTTGCACCACGGAGAATGGAAGCGCGGGCTGCGGCAAACCGACAGGCCGCAGAGCAAGCAGGAAGACTACTATCGGGGGGGGAAGCACAACCCAATTGTTCAGGTATAGTGTTGAGCGCGGGTATCCGACACACATAGCAAAGCAATATCCAAAGCCGCAACGAAATGACCACTGAAACATTTTTCACGATGAAACGTAAAATCCTTTTGGCCGCCTCGGCGGTCACTCTGCTGCTTATTCTTGCGGTACGCAATATGCCAATACCTTCGGGCTTTACGGACCAGCGCACGCTTGCGGCCGGAGAAACCGCCCCCGACAAGGACATTACCCGTTTTCACGCGGCTTTCGACATAAAAAAAACTACAGGACAGGGCACATTTTTTGAAACTGCTTCCGAAGGAATAAAAGGATATAACAACGGTCAGGAAATTTATTTTGAAGTGCCCTTTTCCTATTTCGGTTTCGGCGGAAAGGCCGCGACAAAGAAACTCCCGCTTCCCCCCGGCAAGACAACGCATGTGGACCTGTTTTATCAGGCTCCGGACAAGTTCATGTTCGCAGCCGACGGCGCGCCGGTTTCCATAATAAAACTCCAGTATCTGTGCCCCTCTTTTGCCTCCGTGAAAATGCCGGACGGCGCGAGCATTACCGCGACACAGGCAGGAGTACAGATTGAGACAGGCCGCAAAAAACGTCTGTCCGCCGCGGCCGTGCTGTATTTTAAAGGACTGCTATTCGTTCTGTTTTTTGCCGAACTTGCCCTGCTGGCCGGAACCTTCAGCAAAAAAATCTTTTATCCGGCAATGCTGGCACTTTTCTTTCTGGCCTTCGGCGCGGTATCAACGCGCGGCACATTCAACTTCGGCGGTGAAGCGGGCTACTATCACATGCTGGCGGAATCCTTTTCGGCGGGCAAACTGCATTTGCTGCGACTGCCGCCGCCGGAACATCTGCAAATGGCCGACCCCTATCGCTTTTCGGCCGCAAAGAAATTTCATGTCTGGGACTTCAGCCTTTATAAAGGAAAATACTACCTGTACTTTGCGCCCGCTCCTGCTTTGGTGCGGATACTTTTCGGCCTAAACCTAAAACAGCGCTTTGCAACCACGCTTTATGTGTGGCTGCTGGCGGTAATGCTGTTTTTAACCCTGCACTATTTCAGGGACAAATATTTTCCCGACCTTTCACCGCGCCTGTTCTGGACGGCGGCCCTGCTTACGGTGTTTAATCCGCTGTCGCTTTATCTGGTAATGTCGGCCACGGTATATGCGGAGGCTGTATACGCGGCGGCGGCCTTTTTTGCCGGAGGCTGTTATTTTTACATGCGCGCCGCAAAGGAAAATAAAACTAAGTTCTGGGCACTGTCCGGCATTTGCTTTGCCTTTGCTTTCAGTTCCCGCGTGTCGCTCGGACCGGCTTTTATTGCGTTTTTCATAGCCGCCGCAATTACTCGCCTTAGGGGCGAAAAGAAAAACATCAGGCAATTCGCGGCCTTTGCCGCCGCGCCGGTGCTGGCCGCGTCCGCCCTGCTTATTTACAACAAACTGCGCTTCGGCTCGTTTATGGAGTTCGGCGTTACTTACCAGCTAAACAGCACGCGCCAGTACATTGAATCGGGACAGTTTACCTCCGTAAAAAACATCCTTCATAACCTTTACCGTTATCTGCTTGAGCCGCCGGTAATAAAGGTGCGGTTTCCGTTTATCGACACGGCAAAATGGCCGGATGAGTATTACCACATGCTGTTCTGCTTCCTTATGTGGGTTCCCTTTGCGGGCTTTGCGCTTTATATAAAGGCATGGAAAAACCTCGCGCCGGAGCTTAAAAAGTTCTGTCTTCTGCTTGTCGGCGCGGCGGGTATAACGCTGCTGTTTGATTCCTTAAATATAGTGGCGACAACCCGCTATCTGGCCGACTGGGTTTACCCAGTATCCCTTGCCGCCGCGCCCTGTTTCTGGCTGCTTGCAAAGGACAGGCCCAAAACGGCTAAAGCGCTTGCAATTGCCGTGATAGTCCTGACCGTGGTAATGATTCTCATAGGCCAGATATATAATTATGCCGAATGGGATCCCGACTTTTTCGATAACTACCTATACATTTTCGGCTGATATTTGCTTATAGGTCCTTTGCCCCTTGTTAAAGACGGCAAAAATCCATAATATAGCTGATAGTTGGATTATTGGAGGCTCTTATGAAAAAATCACTCATTCTTTCGCTTGCAAGCATATGTATAGCCGCCACGGGTTATGCCGCGCCCAAAATAGACTGCATTTCCGAAATAGCCGCTGGTTCAGTGGAACAGATTGCGCTCGACTATTTTTCCGACTCTGTTGAGAAACTGGATTTAATAGCGACGGATAAATCGGCTTTTGAAGGTTTTACATGCGGAACGATAGTCGATGAATATCATTGCGGTATAGGCAACTGCTACGCGCTCGTCCCCGGGAAAAAAGACGCGAAGCTGGTACTTAGCCAGTACAAAACTTATGATGCCGGCACTGTTTCAGCCAAGGATCTTCCCGGCTTCATACGCAAGGCCGCCAAATCCGGTATGCTGCTTGAAATAGTAAAAGTGGACGGTTCCAAGTACGCCATACTGGTAAAGGGAAAGACTTCGTCTTCACCGTTTGTAAATGCAGCCCAGCCTGCACTGCAGCAAGTAATTTCCGACGCCGCACTGAAACTTCCCTAAACGAAGAATCTACCAAAAGAGCCCGACTTAATGTCGGGCTCTTTTTTTGGCTAATTTGATTTCAGGAATTTAACTATATACTTGTGTAAAAACCTAGGCGGGTGGCTGGTAATCCAAACATCCGCAGGCCGTCAGTCATGAAGTAATGGTATCGCCTATCCGCCGCCGAACAATCTTAAAAAGCCTGCCCAAGCGGAGTAATTAACGGGCCCAACGCACCACTCAAACAAACAGCAAAAGCCGTCCTTTATTTATGAGGGCGGCTTTTTTCTTTTCAAAATATCCGCCAGTTTCAGGGTTTGATTTAAACGGAATTCTCTACCGCTCTGCCCTAAAACCGCAGGATTCAGGAACTTGGCATGGATTGAAACGCCGGACTGAAACCACCCAGCTGCGCCAGGGCCATTGGCCACAGCAACCATACAGTACCGCAGACAGAACGCCCGCCCCACTCAATTTGGAAGAAGGTACGTCGGTGGGGGAAGGAGTATTCCTGATTTAGGGTAATAAAGCACGCTTCCGGTGAAAAGACAAAGGGGCATGAGTAATATTAAAAATATCCAGCCAGTCAGCTAAAAACCACAGCCCGCAATTACTTATGGGAAATATCTAGCTTACACAATCCATCGCTCTCCGGTCTTGAAAAGGGAGGGGGGGAAACGACCTTTTTAGCCGCCAGCCCGTTAAAGGGGGGGAATAAACATCATAATTTTGCGCGGCAATGCCAAATTTTCTCCCGTTTTTACTGCTAACCGCACCAATTAACTCAGCAATGTTGCAGGCATATCGGAAACCGCCTTTACCGAACAATGGGGGAACGGATAGTAAAAAAGCACGGTTTTTATAACTTTGAAATTTTACCCCGTTTTTAACCGAGGCCCGAACAATCCAGCCGTTTTTAGGAAATCCAATAAATATTTGAATCAGCCGCAAAAATCGGGGGAAAACCTGCATTAGTACACAACCCGCCATAAACAAGCAAAATACCAAAAGTCCTGAAATTTCCGAAACCGCCAGTTAACCGTTAAACCGTAAAATCTCTAAAAACTCAAACAAGCACCATCTCCCCCTTAGCCCAAAGTTATTGGCAATATCGCCAACCAGTTCCACAGATTAAGAGGAGGGGAGAAACAGCATTTTCACCCCCTCTTCCCCTCCCCTTTTGCAGAAAAAGCTTTTTTTACTGCAAAAATAGCGATTTTGGGCCATTTTATAGTTATCCACAGTTTTGACATAGGCTTGACATAATGACATAAAATATGACATAAGATATTTATATGTCAAATCTGTGGAAAACAGGTGGAATAACATGGACGAGAAGAACCTTTTCAAGCTGCGCATAAGAATGTCTGACGGTCAGGAGTTCGAAGCCGTAGGCACGCCGGAATTCATTAATGACGAGAAGTCCAAGTTCCTCGGCCAGATGACCCCAAATGCCAATATTCAGCCTGCCATAAGACCTTTCGCGCCTTTACCGCAAACCGCGCAGCCGGTAATCCCGATACCGGAACCTTCTAAAATGCCCTATAACGAATTAGGGGATATGTGGCTGTGCCTAGGCATGGAAAACGGCATACCTTATATAAGGCAGCCTGGCGATTTGCCAATGACCGATGCGGCCCTCCTTATAATAAAGGCGGCGGGGAAAGACATGGCGGCCCTTGCCCTGACCATAACAAACGGCCTGCGTCGGTCGGGTTACCAGCCCCAGCGGCTGGACCGCATGCTGCAGGATGAAATAAAGGTGGGAAGACTGCTGGCGGACGGAACAAAGCGCGGAAGGACTTATAAACTGACCGAGCTTGGCCAGGCCCGCGCCCACATGCTTATACAGAAACTATCAGGCAAACTGGGGAATTAAATGTCAGGAACCTTTTCCACCCCCTTGCGCCCCATATTTACTTACGATAATTTATATTATGTTAACTTAAATCAACATTTCAGTTTCCCCTTGGGATTCTAAATACTAAATTACATTTTATTGTTTTATAGCGATTTTACCGTAATTTATTTTTATTTTATAAGAAATTGTTTAAGTATTTTTCAATCTGTTTTGAGGATTTTCCGCAAGTATTGGCTGATTTAGCCAAATTCTTCCGCAACTCTTTTTGGCAAAATCTGCGAATTGTAAAATCATCAGTTTGTTAGTTGAACATATTGCCAAGAACCAACTTTCTAAAAATCCAAGCATCTGGTATTTGGGGTACATCACCAAATACCGAAAAAGTCAGTTGCAGCATTCCCCCTCCCCAAGCAGCCAAAGCACAGAAGCAAAAAAACCATGAAAGAAAAAAAGGAACCACTTTGCAAAAATCCGCAAAAAGGCGAAAACCTAAAAAAGGCAAATTACCCCGCAGATGACGGAAAAGAAAAACGCAAATTGGACACTGACGCCGTTTAATACTTTTGCCGGAAAAAGCCGCCGGTATGGCTGGGAAAAATACCCATGGACAAAAGCCCCAAATCTTGACTAGCCCAGCGTATTCTAAGCTATAGCAACACCCGCAGACACAGAAATACCTTGCAAAGATATCCCGTTGTCATGGACACCGCAAACACCCTCACGCAAATACAGGAATGCCTCACGGCATAAAAAACCATGGCAGGCACCAATCCTATGCCGGAACTGCATAAAAAACGCCATAAAAGCCCTATAGCGTTTATCTATATGGATTTCATGGCGGGCGCACTGGAATTATGGCCTTAAAAATGTTTTTATATGCCTATACCTTAACGTATTCATAGGCAAAAACGTCCGCGGCAGCGGGCGGAAATGTCCGGCGGTTTTGGAGAATTATGAAATTTTTGTTTACCCTTTTTATGTTTTCGGCTTCGGCACTCTTTGCCGGACAGAGAAGCAACATCGTGTTTTTAAGCGATTTCGGCCTTGCCGATGATGCCGTGTCGCAGTGCAAAGCCGTAATATACACAATAAATCCTGACGCGCAGATTACGGATATTACACATCAAATCCCCCCTTTCGATATCAAAACGGCCTCATTTTACCTTGCCGAAGGCGCGCGGGTCTGGCCTGCGGGGACGGTGTTTCTGGCCGTAGTTGACCCCGGTGTAGGCACACGGAGAAAGCCAATCGTCGTGGAAACGGCGGACGGAAATTACTTTGTGGGCCCCGATAACGGCATATTCACCCTGCCTATAAAACAGCAGGGCTTCAGGCAGGCATACGAAATTGCGCCGGATGAAAATGTCAGCGCAACCTTTCATGGACGCGACGTGTTTGCCAAAGCGGCAGCGCGGCTGGCGGAAAATCCGGCAAAATATCTAAAAAACGCAAAGCCGGTAAAACCGCTGCTTCTTGACTGGCCCGCACCCGTCATAAGCAAGGGTGAAATACAGGCAAGCGTACTGAAACTCGACGGTCCATACGGCAATGTGTGGAGCGATATTCCGGCCGCTACGGCCCTTGGTCTTGGCCTTGTGCGCGGCTCGCGCATACGCCTTAGCGCAGGCGCGATAACCGTGGAAATGCCGTTTGCCGAAACCTTCGCGGACGCGGCAAAAGGCGAACCGCTCGCCTACATAAATTCGCGCGGTCTGCTGGCATTGGCCATAAACATGGGGAATTTTTCGGAAACCTATAAAATCCTGCCGGACACGCCGATTGTGGTTTCTCCGGCGCAGGACAGTCTGCTGGACCTTGAAAAAATGGGCGTAAAAAACATAAAGCTGGACATACGCTACGCCACGGCAAACAACTTTACGGGCAAAAAGGTATACACGGCGCAAAAATGCTATCTTCTCGCACCTGCGGCAAAGGCGCTGGCACGCGCGGCAAAAATAGCGGCAAAGGAAAATCTGCGTCTGTGCCTGCTCGACTGCTACCGTCCGCTTGCGGCGCAAAAAGCCCTCTGGAAACAAACGCCGGACCCGCGCTTTGTGGCAAATCCCGACGAAGGCTCCAAGCATAACCGCGGCATGGCGGTAGACATTACCCTGTGCTCGCCTGAAGGCACGGAACTGCCCATGCCCACCCCCTTTGACACATTCAGCGCCGACGCCCGCTTTGACAGTCCAAACGCCTCGCCAGAAAAGCTGGAAAACCGCGCGCGCCTTCAGAAAATCATGAAAGCCGCCGGTTTTTATCCGATAAAATACGAATGGTGGCACTTCAATCTGCCGGGCTGGCGCACCGCACCCGTGCTGGACATTCCCTTTGAACCCTGAAGGGTAATACAGTTTATATATAAATATAGGTCTTTTGGCCTTTGCGGGATTGCGGCCTCTTTGATAACATTAAATGTATACTTGTTATAAGGCTTTATTTTAATGACGAAATTTTTTGCCGCTATCTGCGCTTTACTTCTTTCCGTACCCGCCATGGCGGTTCCCGCCGGTTTGGAAAATCTTGATACCACGGCAAAGACTTCCGCCGAATCCATATCACAGAAGACAGACGAGAAAGCATCCGACATCTCCGCCAAGGCTATAGACGGCTCGACAGTGACAGGAACTTTTTTTACCAGACAGCAGGCCGAAGCGGGAGCACAGCCTGCCCGTCCCCGCAGGGCAGAACGCATAACCGCGCTTTCAGCGGCAGTCCCCCAGCCCTCGGCGGTTACGACCGACACATCGTCTCCGGCCGTTTCAAAAGCCAGAAAAGCCGTAGTCACCCTTACTTTTGCGGCGGCGGGCGCGGGCATTGGCGCGGCGGTAGGCGGCCCTTTCGGCGCAATGATTGGCGCAATTCTTGGCGGCGTAGCGGGACTTTTTGTAAACCCCGCGCGCATGGCCCTTCCGATAGACAGATAAATTTCCCATATAAAAAAGCCCCCTCGCGCCGAGGGGGCTTTTTTTATGTAAAAACCATTGAACCTAAAAAGTAGTTCTAACTGCCACAAATTTTGTTTCCCCTTTTCGTATCTCTATATTTTGCAATTTTTGCTTACTTATGACATTATTGTTAGCATCTAGGAAAGAAATATATACCGTATGATACCCTGGCTGTAGAACAAGTTGCCCCATATTAATTCTAGATGGCAGATTATTCCAGCAACGCAAATCTTCATTCGCAATAAATTGATTTTGCTTTGTCAAAACAGACATACCCCCCTGATAAATTGTTCTAATACTCGCCCTTGTAGTCAATACTAATGACCTGTCCCGCATGCTATTTACTGCAGATTTTGCAAAATCCACCGATAAATATCCTTGGGACTCAGTATCTATGGTAAAAGCACGGAAATTCTTAATCACAAAATTTGGGCTGGTAAATGCGTTAGTATGGGCACGTCTTGGAGAATAGCCTGCATAATGCAGTAGAATCAACTTCCCCATAGAATGGTCTTGACCTAAATCGAATTGAACAGACGGTAATTCAAAACCATTAAATGAGTACATCCTCTTTGCGGCATCAAAACATATTCTGGCATCGTCATCCAGATGTGCTTTTTTTAATATAAGAGCTGATAAATACTGTGCGAATGCATCTTCATCAGAGAATTTAAAATTAACCAGACGCTTATGTTCATCAAAAATCATATTGATTTTTCTTGCTTCAACAGCCGCATCATCAATATTGTTTAAGAACAAATAGTTAAGAGCCCGAAAAATATGCAAGGCAACTACTTCATACTTAAGTGCTTTATAATCAGTAATATTTTCATCTATTACACTGGCACCAACAACCCTTGATATGCTTTTTGTAAATGATGCATCAATTACCATTTCGGCATCACCAAAATATATCTCACTCTTGTCATATTCCCCATTATAATGAGCCGATAAACCATCAATCAGTTTTTGAATTAAGTTGTCAGGTCTAAACTTATAAGATGAGTCCGCCGCATAAATTGAAGAATAGATAAATGGGAAAGACTGAGCAGGTAGAGTCTTATATGGCACATTGTCTTTATATAAGACAATATCGGCTGTGGTGCTAGTTCTGAAAAATGCAGATACACCATTTAAATTTCCATCGAAATAGGTCAAGAATGAATTTAATCGTCCACCCCTGTCATAGATAACATTAGTTCCGTCTGGAAGGCTAGCACTACCGAAGGTATCATCAATGCGCGTACCATGGCTCAAATATTGTCGTGCCTTAAAACCAGCATTATCATAAAATTTTTGTTCAACACTTCTAGACAACTGCTTTTCAACAACAATAAATTCATTAGGCAAAAGCTTTTTATGGATGACAGGAGAACAGCCCAGTAGTACACAATTGGCTGCTATTATGAAAAATTTTAGATGCCTATCAATCATATATTCTTATCAATTAAAGAAAAACCACATGTGGATAAATCTGCAGAAATATTAGGACATAGGGCCAGCTAGGATCAGTAAAAAACCGCTAGAAACGGCCGACAAGTTCGAAGGAGAATTTATTTGCCGAGGGTGTGTTGTCTGCATATACTCCGCCGGGGCTAAAGAACGCGCCTACTGCGGTCATGCGTATCTGGTCGCGTATGGGATAGGAAAATTTCACGTCCAGTTCGCGGCCAATCTGCTTGGAGCCGAGGGTAGAGGTGTCGGCCTCGAAAATGAAGTAGTCGAAATCGGTATAGATTCCGGCAAAGGCAGGCAGGGTTATGCCGAGGTTTACCATGCGCATGCCGCTTACTCCGTCGGGCATACCGGTTATTGTGGAAGTGCTGCCGCCCATGGCGTCATAAAGCGACGCGCCGAAGAACTCGCCAAAGCCGGAACGCTCAATGCCGTTATAGCGGTGGCCGAAGCTGGGGAAGAACGCCTCGCTGGTGTCGGAGCTGGAGTCCTTGTCGCCGCTGGCCCGTCCGTATGACAGGTGAGCCGAACCCGTGCCCAGCGCCCACAGCGGCTGGTCCCACTTGCCGGTAAGAATCAAAGCCGAGCCGTCATAGGCCACGTTTGAATCGGCGCTGTTTGCGGCGTAAGCCGTACCTTTTTCAATTGCGCCTTCTCCGCTAAAAGAGAGATTTCCATAGCGCATAATGTAGCTGAGACCGGTAAAGTTGCGCACGGCCTTGTCGGACTGGCGCAGATTTATTGTCTCCCCCCGCTTGTCGAGTTCAAAAAAGGAATAAGCCTGCCACAGACCGTCGGACGGAACCTCAAAGGACAGACCCAGAATGTTCACGTCGCCGGACTCAGAATCCATTGATTTTGGCTGAAACACAAACCCCGTAACGGCAAGGTCTTTATAAAGCGAGCCCTGCTTGAAGCGGAAACCTGTAAAACCCGCGCCGTCGTCTGAAAGGGTAAGACCGCTTGCCAGACGAAAATCCTGCCGGCCGGCTACGAGGGTCATGTCGCGGTCGAGCATATTTGAAATCTTCACATAGGCCTGTTCCACATACGGCGTCATATCCGACGACGGGTAATGCGACGCGGCGTCGGAAAACGGATGATGCAGGGTTATGGTGGAACCGGCCACGCCAAGCGAGCGCAGCACTATGCCCACATCGGTGGCGTTAGCCGTGGTTCCCGAGGGATGAATATCCTTGAGAACAAAGCCCAGACGGACGTTTTGCAGAAAGTACACTCCGTCGGTGGTATCGGAGGCGAAATCGGGATTAGTGTAGGAAACGACCTTGGTCTGCACGTCGGCCATAAGGTCCAGCTTGGCGGCAAAGGCCTGTCCGCCGCAAAGGACGGAAAGCGCGCAAAACAGGGTTATGATGAGCTTTTTCACTAGTGGAATTTTAGCAAATTTAGTCATACTGATGCGCGGCCAATTATACGGTAAAGCAATATCCGGTCAGCGGAACTACCGCAGGTGATAATTGACTGCAGCTGAAAGGGACAGACGCAATGAATGTTTTCATGCATGGTTTGGAGCTGTACCCCTCCCATATATAACACCAGCCGGAGAATAGGCAGGATAACACCGCACGAAATTGTTCGTCGGTCTCAACAAATTGCCGCTTGCCCCCTGTATCGGTTTTCCCCGTTGGCATCCCATGACTGAAAAGGTGTAATTTAAAAATACAGGAAGAGGCAGTTTTCCCCCCTTTTTTCGATCTCTCAAAGGATTTCCCCTATACGGAACAAAAAACTCCATAAACCGCGAGGAAACGGGGCAGGAATGCTGACATTACAGCAATAGCCCTGCCTTTCAGGTTAGCGGCATCAGTCCGCCTTATAGCGAGTGGGCGCAGTAAGCAATGGTCCCAGCTTTACCGTGGGATTTTACCGGCAGCAGGCAATAAAAAAAGCCCCGCCTTGCGGCGGGGCTTTTTGTGAATCTTGTTTACAAGATTAGAAGCGAACGTTGACGTTCGTCGCAATCTTGTTGATGTGATTTGCATTGATCGCCTTCGTGGCTTCTTCAGGGTAGAAGCGGGCCAGGGCGAGCGACAGGGTCACGTTTTCAGCGTATTTGTAGTTGGCTTTGAGGTCGATTTCAGAGCCAATGTGGGTCGGCGTGCCAGCGGCAACGCTGTTAGCGGCGAACTTAAAGAAGTCGGCGCTGGTGGACAGCTTCGCCATGTTGGCAGGCATGTAGTCGATACCGAGGTTGGCAACCGTGAGGTTCTGCAGGCTGTAGGTGCTGCTGTAGTCCCAAGCACTTGCGGGGCTGTTGCCGAATATTTCACCGGGGCGGAAGTCAGGGTTGATGGCGTAGAAGTTCTTGTCTTTCGACGCATTGGTGATACCAGTTCCCTGATTGTCACCGCTACCGTAAGCAAACATCGCTCTCGGGTTGAAGCCATGACCGGCAATGTCCATCTTGTAGCCGAGTTTGCCCAGGAAGGCATAACCGACGTAAGACGGGGTTTCCTGATCGGCAACATTGGCCGCTGCACCGCGGTTGAAAGCGGCTTCGGCGGAGTAGTTCATTCCGATCACATTACCATTGGCTTTAACGCCGATGATGTAGAGGTTGCTGCCATTGAGACCGATGGTGGACTTGGCGGTCTTGTTGTTGTAAACATAACCACCGAGGCTGAGGCTGTCCATCATCTTGTACATGGCGTTGACACCCCAGAAGGAGGTGTCCTGGTCAGCGGTGAGGCTGGACTCATTGGTCTTCGCCCAAACGACGTGACCATTGAGCTTATCGCTGCTGTAGTCGTAGCGCATTGCATCGAGACCCTGGTTGACCGGGGTCACGGCAGCGGTTCTTTCCGCACCATGGCGCACGCCATAGTAAGCGACGATATCGCCTTCTTCACCGTAGTACTGGCGGCCGATTTTGCCTTTTCCGCCGAACAGGTTGTCCATGACGATATTGGATTCGTCGACAACAACGCTGTTCTGGACGTTCTGAAGGTTCTCAGCACCATTACCGTAGAAGCGATTGTCCTTAAGGAGCGTGATGTTGGCGTGCAAATCATCGAGCAGGTCAAACATCATACCGTAGGACAGCCGGGTCTGGGTGTTCTTGTAGGTAGCATCCGTGAGACTGACGTTCTTGGCGGCAACGCCGAGAATGTCGAGTTCGCCGGTGGTTTTAAGGTTCTTAAGTATTTCAGCCTGGGCAGGGAGCGCGGATGACACAAGCGCGCTGACCACGGCCAATCCGATCAATTTCTTCATTTAGTTTACTGCCTCCTTTTTTGCGTAAGCCCCCATTTTAACGGGGCCGCTTTTTTTTACTTCTTTGCTGGCCCCTTGCTGCGGGGCCTACGGCTTTAAGGAGAAGCGCGTTTCACGCTCCGCCCGTTTTCTTTATGGTCTCTGTTTACAAAGACTCATTAGAAAGCATTAGAATAATAGCAGATTTATTTTTTCGTTGTCAACTTGGCTGCGGCCATCGCAGCCCAGTAAGTGTTGGGATAGTGCAGACCGACCTTTTCATACGACTCGCGCGCGCCGGCCGCGTTGCCTGAAAGTTCCTGCGAGCGGGCCATGGAAAGATATATCTGCGGGGCGAGGAAATGCTCGGGCTGCTTGCTCAGAAAGGTCTGCGCCTTGGCTATGGCCTCGGAATAATTGCCCGCCGATTCAAGCGACTCCACATCGCCGGCGTAGGCAAAAGGCTGGAGCAGAGCGGGCTTGCCGCGCTTGATAAGATTTTCATAAGCGGCGGCGGCATCGGCGTATTTTTTCTGCTGGAAAAGAGTGTCGCCCTTAAGCAGCTGCGCATAGGGCCAGACATCGGAACCGGAGAAGTCCTTGTCGATTTCGGCTATGACCTTAAAGGAGTCGTCAACCTTGTCGGCATAGGCAAGCTGTTCGGCCTGAAAGAGTTTTTCCCACGCGGTCTGGCGCACGCTCTGCATCCGCGCGGCAACCGCATAACCCACTACCGCCACTATTATAAGGGATACAAGAGAGCCGATAACATAATCGCGGTGGGCCTTTATGAAAGCTATTACCTTTTCTGCATTGTCCAGAACGACGTCCTGCTTAAGATCTTCTTTTATCCAGTGTTTGCTCATTTAAATTACCTTTGCGCTTGTATGGTCCTTATATTTAAAGCGCCCCCGGGCGGAATTGAACCACCAACCTTCTCCCTAGGATGGAGCCGCTCTATCCAATTGAGCTACGGGGGCAAAAAACCTGTCAGTATTGTAGCAAACTTTTTACTTCGATGGCAGGCAGTTTCGCACGGCCGTTAAGGAAGTCCAGCGAAATAAGAAAAGCCGCCGTTTTAAGTTCGCCGCCGGCACGCTTAACAAGGTCGGCCACGGCCGCGCAGGTTCCGCCGGTGGCGAGAACGTCGTCTACTATGGCGACTTTTTCCCCCGGCTTAATCGCGTCGGCGTGCATTTCAAGAATGTCGGTGCCGTACTCGAGCGCGTACTCGGCCGCAACGGTCTTGCGCGGAAGTTTGCCTTTTTTGCGCACCGGCACGAAACCGGCGTTGAGGCGCAGGGCAACCGGCGCGGCGAAAATGAAACCGCGCGATTCCATGCCAAGCACCTTGGTAATGCCTTTGCCTTTAAGCGAATCGGCCAGCATTTCCACCACGGCCTCGAAAACCTTCGGCGAGGCCAGCAGCGGGGTTATGTCCTTGAAAATAACTCCGGCTTTGGGAAAATCGGGTACGTCCTTGATGTAAGTCTTTATTTCTGAAGTGTTCATTTATTTTTTACCTTTTCTTTTTTCAAAATCCTTAAGCGGGTCGCGGCCCACCGGCTGGCCAAGAAGATTTGTGGCGCGCTTTATAAACACCGTGCCCGCATGGTAGTTGGGCGTTACGCGGTTTAAGGGCGCGTCATTTATTTCAATCATGCCAAGCTTGTGGGCTATGCGGCGCAGGCGCAGAACGGCGCGTTCCTCGATCTGGCGGACGCGTTCGCGCGAAAGGCCCATCTTCGCGCCGATTTCCTCAAGGGTCATCGGTTCGTTGCTGATAAGGCCGTAGCGCATTTCAAGAATTTCCTTTTCGCGCTCGCCTATCTGGTTTAATGCAAGGCGGAATTCGTCCTGCATTTTAAGACTGGAAAGCATGTTCTCGGGCGAGTTGTGCTGCGTGTCCTCTATGGTTTCCTCGACGGTAAGTCCGTCGTCCTCGTCGTCAATCGCGGAACCGAGAGAGCTCACTCCCTTCGCGGCTTCGGCCGCTTCCATTACGGATTTAATCTGGCGGGCGGACCATTTAAGTGCCTTCGACATTTCGGTAAGCGACGGTTCGCGGCCCAGTTTTTTTGACAGCACGTCCCACTGCTTGAACCACATGCGCAGACTTTCCCACGCGTGCGGAGGAATGCGGATTATGCCGGAATGTTCCTCGACCGCGCGGCGTATGTGCTGTTCAATCCAGTAGGTGGCGTAGGTGGAAAAGCGGTAGCCCTTGCGCGGGTCGAACTTGTCGATGGCGTGCAACAGGCCGAGATTGCCTTCCTCGATAAGGTCCATCAGCTCCATGCCGGGGCGGTAATATTTTTTTGCCGTGGGAATGACAAGACGCAGGTTAAGTTCCATTATGCGCTTTTTTGCGCGGCGGTCGCCGCGGTGGGCGCGTTTCCAGAGGTCGTGCATCTCCTCGCGGGACGCTTCCGTGCCGAGGTCGTTTATCGTTTTGAAATACTGGGAAATAGGGTCTGTATTTTCTGGCATAAAGCCTCTATGCGTCTATTTGAAAGTCCCTGTCTTCCGGCACAGGCGGAACCTCGTACTCTTCGGCGCGCCAAACCCGCGCCATGGGATGTTCCGTCTTCAGCCGCGAAATAAATTCATCCACGCCGGCGGGCGAGCCCTGAGCTTCAAGTTCAACCCTGTCGCCGCCCACGTTGCGTATCCAGCCCGCAATGGCAAAATGCCGGGCCTCGTCATACGCGAACCAGCGGAAGCCTATGCCCTGCACACGCCCCGCAAGCATCACGTGTTTACGTACGATTTCCGGCATCGGTCAATAATACTATATAGACGGGTCAGTAAGCAATGCGCTATTTCTGTATGAAAACAGACCGCGTTGGAAACGGAATCTGTATGCCTTCCCGCTTGTAGCGGGCATGCAGCCGTTTGATGAACATATGGGTGAGCAGAAAGCGGTTTTTGAACTCCGTCACGCGCATGATGACATTGAAATTTACCGAGGAATCGGCAAAGGCGTTATAACGCACGAAAGGCTGAAAGCCGCGCAGAGCGCCGTCTACTTCCTGCATCACTTCCTTGGCGACTTCCACGGTCACGGCCTCCACTTTTTCAAGGTCGCTGCCGTAATCCACGCCGACGGGGACCAGCACGGAGGTATCGGCAACGGGCGTCTGGAAATTAATGATGATAATCGAGGAAAGCTTGGAATTGGGAATCACCACGTTGTCATCGCCAAGCTGGGTTATGGTGGTGTTGCGCCAGTTGATGTCGGTGATAGTGCCTTCCTGGCCGCTTTCAAGACGCACGTAATCGCCGGGCTTTATCTGCTTGGCGATAAGTATGTTCATGCCCGCGAAAAGATTCGACAGTGTGTCCTGCAAAGCCAGCGCGACGGCCAAACCGCCGACGCCCAAGGCGGTCAGTATCGGGGTTATGGAAATGCCGAGCGACTGAAGGACTATAAGAAAGCCGATGATGAAAACGACTATCTTTGTCATGTTGCGAAACAGCGACGCCGACGACAGCACACCCGCGTTTTTCTTTGCGTACACGTCGATTACGCCGATTATCATGCGGGCGACAACGACGGTAATGGACAGAATCCACACCACCAGCAGAATGCGCGAGGTAATGTGCGTTACGCGGTCGGACAGAACGGAGGATTCCAGCGCGACATGCGTGCCCAGCAGGACGAACCAGAAAAAGGTCACGCCCTTTACGGATTCGATGATTACGTCATCGAATTCCCATTCGGTCGATTTGGCGAAAGCAAGCAGACGATTGTAGACGATTTTTTCAAAAATCCAGCCGCCCAGCAAGCCGGAAAGGAAGGCTATGACGGGAACGGTATAGGGATTTGAAAGAATGGCTGAAAAATCCATTTCAAACTCCGTGCTGTTTTGATTGTTTTGGGAAAAAATGGTCGGGGCGGTGGGGTTCGAACCCACGACCTCACGGTCCCGAACCGTGCGCGCTACCAACTGCGCTACGCCCCGATGCATCTGCGGTGAGAAGAACTTCTTTCATGCCGCCGTATCGGGGAGCCGGGAATTGAACCCGGAACCTCTCGCACCCCAAGCGAGCGCTCTGCCATTGAGCCACTCCCCGGTACCGCGGCATGAACTGCGGTAGGAACATTATATCATTCTTTCAAAATAAGGCAAAGCTCTTTATTTATTTCGCGCAAAAGCTCAAGCAGTTTTCCGTCGGAGGATTCCCCCCCGCCGGCGTTTTGGGCAAGTCCGCTTTTTTTGGCGGAAAGCTCTTTTTTAGCACCCTCGAGCGTCATTTTGCGTACGTATACAAGTTCCTTTATGCGCTGGATTTTTTCTATGTCGTCGGCCGTGTAAACGCGGTGGCCGCCGGTCTTTCGCTGCGGGCGCAAAAGGGAAAATTCGTTTTCCCAGTAGCGTATGCTGTGGCAGGGCACGCCGGTCAGGCGGCTGGCCTGACCGATGGTGTAAAATCTGCGCGGGGTTTGCTGGTCGGAAATCATTTAAGCAGGTCCGGCGAGGCGCGGAAAAGCACGCGCTTGCGCGGCTCGGCGGTAATTACGCGGCCCGAAGGGCTTTTTATGCTGCGGCGGCCTATGGCCGACGGGCGGAACGCGCCGAAACCGGTTATGGAGACCTTTTCGCCGCGCCGCAGAGAGTCCTTCATCACGTCAAAAACCATGCGCACGGCGCGGCCGCACTGCGCGCGGTCGGGAAACTCGGCCGCAAGGGCGGCTATAAGGTCATTCCTGTTCATCGTCCTTTTCCTCGGGCGGTTTCTTGCCGCCGGGCTTTTTGTTCATGTCGCCGAAAATATCGCTTGGCGTAATGCTGGAAAGACTTTTTTTGAAGTCCTTTACCTCGTCCTCTGAAATGGGTTTGCTCAAAGTCTGTGCCTTTTCAAACACCGCTTCCGCAACGAAAATCGGACAGCCCGCCCGCACCGCAAGGGCCAGAGCGTCGGAAGGCCGCGCGTCAACACGGAATTCCTGTTCGTCCTTTTTGATGTGGACGAAGGCAAAAAAAGTGTTTTCCTGCATGTCTTCTATGGTGATGCGCGTAACGGAAAAACCCGTGACGTTAAGCAGGGAAAGCATAAGGTCGTGGGTAAAAGGACGGGGCAGCGGGATGCCGGAATATTTTATGGCGATTGCCTGACCTTCCGACGGGCCTATCCAGATGGGGATAAGGCGGATGCCGTTTAGTTCCTCAAGAAAAACTATCGCGTCGTTTTGCGTTGCGGCCAGCGAATAAATGCGCGCCTCGATAAGCGCGGGAGCGGCGTTCTTTTTTTCTTCCCCCATAAATCCCCCCTCAGGGATTAAAAGCCGAGAGCCTTCAGAATAATGTCGGGCGCGGCGCCTTCGCGCACGATGTGCCAGATGGCGTTTATCACCGGCGCTTTAACGCCGCTTTTTTTCACCATTTCCATGACGCTTTCCACGGAATCGGCGCCTTCGGCCACCGTGCTTATTTCGCTGCGGGCCTGCGCGACCAGCTTGCCCTTGCCGAGTTTTTCACCCAGCCTGCGGTTGCGCGAAATATCCGACGTGCCGGTGAGAATGAAATCTCCCAGTCCGGCAAGGCCGAAAACGGTTTCTTCCCTGCCGCCGGCGGCCAGAATAAGACCGCGCATTTCACCCATGCCTTCGGTAATAAGGGCGGCCTTGGTGTTTGAGCCAAGACCCATGCCGTCTATTATGCCGCAGCCTATGGCGAGAACGTTTTTTACGGCTCCGCCCCATTCCACGCCGCGGCGGTCGGACGAAAGTTCGACGCGAAGCGGCGAGCCGCTTAAAATTTCAGCGGCGGTGCGAAGCAAATCGGGATTGTCGCCCGCGAGATTTATTTTAGTCGGAACCTTGCGCGCCACTTCAAGCGCGAAGCTCGGGCCCGACAGCGCCATTACCTGCCCTTTAAGATGCGGCAGTTCCTGCTCCAGCACTTCCGTAACGGTAAGCAGGGTTCCGCTTTCAAGGCCTTTGGAAGCGCTTACCACCGGCACTTTTCTGCCGTTAAGCAGAACGGAAAGGTTTTTGCAGAAAGGCCGCACGGCCTTGGAGGAAATGACCAGAATAAGCAGGTCGGCGTCGCGCACGGCCTCGGCTAAATTCGCGGTTAAGGTTACGCGGTCGTTGAACTTGAAATTCGGAATGTGCGGATGACGACGGGTCTCTTCGAGCTGGTGCAGCAGATGCTCGAAATGCTCCCACAGCGTAACGTCAAACCCGCGGGAAGCTACGTGGTCGGCAATAATACTGCCCCACACGCCTGCGCCGAAAACGGCAATCTTACTGGGCTTTTTTGTCAGCATCTTTTTTTGCACCGTCTTCAAAGGCCAGCTCTTTTTTCTGGAGCAGTCTGCGGATGTTGGGAATGTGGCGGATGATTATAAGACCGGCCACGAGCGATACGGTTACGCAGAACTCAAGCGAATACTGCCGCATGGCAAAGCTTGCAACGGGCAGAACGAACGCGGCTATTATTGAACCGACGGAAATATGCCCGCTTATAGCCACGGCGACAATGAACGTCACGAAGGCTATGAGGGTAGGAAAAGGCAGCATTGCGCCGAAAACTCCTGCCGCGGTGGCCACGCCCTTGCCGCCCTTGAATTTAAGAAAAATCGTCCACATATGTCCCAGTATCGCCACGGAACCGCACGTTATGGCCAGCCACGAATTGTTCGGGAAGAAATGCAGGGCAAGCCATACGGAGACAAAGCCCTTTGCGGCGTCCAGCGCAAAAGTGAGCCAGCCGGCCCAGCTGCCGACTATCCTGTAAACATTTGCCGCGCCGGGGTTGCCCGAACCGTGCTCCCTTATGTCTATGCCCTTTGCAAGGCGGGCAATCATGTAGCCTGAAGGAAGGGAACCAAGTAAGTAGCTTAAAACGACGAGTGCTATGGGAGGTATATTCATATAGTGATTATATTATATTTTACCCTCATCTGAAATTTCCGAAAGCAGCCGGCGGCTTATGCGCTGCCAGTTGGCGTCGGTTGACATGAAGGTAAGTTCCGCCTTTCCCTCCGGCGTGTGGCGGCGGCCGGTGACCATGGCGCAGTTATATATTTCCTGTTCCACCGCGTGCGCATGGTGGCCAAGGCGCACGGTGTGGGTCTTCCAGCTGGCCGATAAAACCTTCTCTGCTGCGGCAAGCAGTTCGGCAAGTCCCTCGCTTTTTGCAGCCGATATAAACACCGCGCCCGCGTGCTGTTTTTTCAGTTCGGCAAGGGCGTCTGGCTCCAGAAGGTCGGTCTTGTTAAACACCTCTATGACCGGAATATGTCCGGCGTGCAGTTCGCCAAGGGTCTGGCGGACGGTTTCCCCCTGCAGGGTTATATGAGGGGAGGAAGCGTCGCGCACATGAAGCACGCAGTCAGTCAGGGCTATTTCCTCAAGGGTCGAGCGGAAGGCCGCGACCAGAGAATGCGGAAGTTTCTGAATAAAGCCCACGGTGTCGGTAAAAACAGCCGAACCGCCGCAGGGAAGTTTTACCTTGCGCGAAGTGGGGTCAAGCGTGGCAAAGAGCAAATCGTCCACATACACGCCCGCCTTGCCCTGCGTAAGAGCGTTTAGCAAAGTGGACTTGCCCGCGTTTGTGTAACCGGCCAGCGCAACCTGCGGAACGGGCACGGAGGCGCGACGGCGGCGGCGTATTTCGCGTTCGCTTTTTACCACGGCGATTTCCTTTTCAAGCCGGACTATATTGTCGCGGATGCGGCGGCGGTCGTACTCGATTTTCCTTTCGCCGGGACCGCGCGTGCCAATGCCGCCGGTCTGCTGCATCATGGCGCTGCCGCGCCCGGTAAGGCGCGGCAAAAGATAGGAAAGCTGGGCCAGTTCAACCTGCAGTTCGCCTTCGCGCGTTCTGGCGCGCTGGGCGAAAATGTCCAGAATCAGCCTTGTGCGGTCAACGATTTTAGCGGGTATTATGCTTTCAAGGTTGCGCTGCTGGGCGGGGCTTATGTCATCGTCAAAAATTACGGTGTCGGCGTCCAGTTCCCGCGCCATGTCCGCTAGTTCGTCGGCCTTGCCCGAGCCTATAAGCGTCGCGGGATTATACTGGTGCAGGCGGGCGGTAAGCGAGGCGGCAACTTCTGCACCGGCCGTGTTTGTAAGGCGGCCAAGTTCTTCCAGCGAAAGTTCGTCCTGCTTTGCGCCGCGCGTTTTAAGTTCAATGCCTACAATTATGGCCTTTTCGCGGCCGTGTTTTGTGTTTTTCATTTTTGCACCGGCTGAAGCAATGTTTCGGCAAGACGGGCCGGTTCCCAGTCCCGCGCGGAATCGATATGCATGACGCGCACGTTTTTATAGCGGCGGAACCAAGTCATCTGCCGCTTGGCGTAAGCCTTTGTAACGGAAACTATGCGGTGCAGGGTTTCGGCCTTGTCGGCGCGGTCCTGAAGGTAATCGATAATCTGCGGATAGCCAAGACTCTTTAACGCGGGCGCGTCCTCGGGACAGCCGGAGTCGAGCAGGGTCTGGGTCTCACGCGCCATGGCGTCTAAAATGGCGGCGGTGCGCAGCTGTATGCGCTCGTGCAGAAGCGGTTTTGCCCAGTCAAGCAGAACAAACTGCGCCTTGTGCACGGGCAGAGCGTCGTAATAGCGGTGGGTCCAGAGAGAGGAAATTGGTTTGCCGGTAAGTTCGTGAACTTCAAGCGCGCGTATGACGCGCTGAATATTGTTTACGGGAATGGTTCTTGCGGAGGCTTCGTCTACAAGACGCAGACGCTCGTGCAGGGCTGGCCGGCCGTACTGTCCGGCGAAGGATTCCAGCTCGCGGCGTATTTTTGGGTCTGCCTGAGGAAGCGGGTCCAGACCGTTCCAGTAAGCCTGAACGTACATGCCCGTGCCGCCCGCAAAAACGGGCACATGTCCGGCGGCGGTTATTTCCGCCTCGGCTTTCCGCGCGAGGTTTACAAAACCGGCGGCGTCAAAAGATGTTTTGGGATCGGCGATGTCTACCAGATGATAAGGCACGCCTTCGACAATATAGAGGCTGCGGCCGTTTACCGTGTTCCACCGGCCATCGGGCTTCGCGGTTCCGGCAAGCAGATTACGGTAGACCTGACGGGAGTCGGCGGAAATTATCTCGCCGCCGCACTGACGCGCGGCGGCGAGAGCAAGTTCGGTCTTGCCCGACGCGGTAGGCCCCATTATTACAATGGGGCGCATATTACCGGTTGGGTCTGGCATTATTTGCCGGAAGTTTTTTTCGCCGTCCGCTTGGACGGCTCGAAGAGCTCGGAGTCCTTCTGCATTTTGTTGCAGAGGTAATAGCTCTTGCAGTTGGGCACGCAGACTTCGGGAAGCTTGAGACCAATGCGGGTCTCGCAGTCCTCGTAGTCTTCGGCGATGGCGTTTATCTTGTCGCAGTTTACCTTGCTGATTTCAGTGAAGGCTATGCCGGAGGTGAAAACGTCGCCCTTGGAATGAATCCATGAAATGCGTCCCTTTACGGGAATCTTGCCGAGGCCCGGCAGTTCTATGCACATTTCGAGCACGCCGGTCTTCGGCGGTTCCATGAAAGTGACAAGCCGCATGCCGCCCGCGGAAAGATTGGCAAGAATGGCAGGCTGGGTCTGCATCTTACCCTTTTCACGCGGGTCCTGATAAGTAAGGTCAACCGGTTCCACCATGTCGTGGATAATGGGAAGCCTTGCGTGTTTGCGCCGTTCGCTGAACTTATTGTCGTTTGTCATAATACAATCCTTGCCTTTAATTTGCCGCCGACGGTGTCGATTTCCGCTCTCACCAGCGTTCCGGCCTCGCCCGTCCTGTCGGTTTCCGCCCAAAAATTGGAGGAAGTCCTGCCTCTGTTCGGGGATTCCAGCAGTATTTCCTGCACGGTTCCCCGCAGTTTTTCGGTCTCGTCCGCCGCCGTTTTGCGTACCACTTCCAGCAGGCGTTCAAGCCGTTTCTCCTTTACGTCCTCGGGCACGTTGTCGCCCATGGCCGCTGCGGCCGTGTTGGACCGCGGAGAGTATTTGAAACAATAGGCAAACGATACGCCGCATTCGGCGGCGAGGCTCAAAGTGTCCTCAAAATCGTTTTCCGTTTCTGTAGGGAATCCTACTATAAAGTCGGTCGAAATGGCAATATCCGGCATCGCATGTCTGAGGGCGGAAATTTTTTCAAGATACTGCGCGCGGGTATATCCGCGCTTCATAAGCGCGAGCACCCTGTCGCTGCCGGACTGCGCCGGCAAATGCAGATGTTTTGCCATTACTTTGTTTTCCGCCATTACGCGCACAAGCTCCGGCGTAATAAAAATCGGATGAGGGCTCATAAAGCGCAGACGCGCAAGCCCCTTTACGGCGCAGGCCTTTTCAAGCAGAACGGGGAAGGTGGTAGCGCCGTCGCGGTAGGCGTTGACCGTCTGGCCGAGAAGCATAACTTCGCGCGCGCCGTTTTTTACCTTGTCGGCGATTTCGCCCAGCACGTCGGCGGCGGGACGGCTTTTTACTTCTCCGCGCACCTGCGGCACTATGCAGTAGGCGCAGTTGCAGCCGCAGCCGCGCATGACGGTGACATAAGCTAAAAGCGGACTTTTCCGCGCGGGCACGGGGCCTATGGAAAGGCCGGAAATCCGCTCGTCAAGAATTTCGGGAAAGCGTTCTATGGATTTCGCGCCGGCCACTATATCGACGTGCGGATAGTTTTTTTTGAGCGTGTCCTGCATGCGCTGCGCGGCGCAGCCCGCAACGATTACGATGCGCCCCGGCCTAAGTTTTTTCCAGGACTTCAGTCTGCCGATGTAGGACACTGCGCGGTGCTCGGCGTGCTCGCGCACGGTGCAGGTGTTAAGCAGAACCATGTCGGCCTGCGAGAGCTTTTCAGTGCGCGCGAAACCGCGCGCGAAAAGCGCCTGCAGCATTTCCTGCGAGTCCGCCTCGTTCATCTGACAGCCGAAAGTTTTTACAAAAACCCTGCGCATAAGCAATGATGACAAATCCCCTTTAGTTACATGCGGCGAATAAAAAAATGTACGCCGCAGCAATAATGTTCCACTGTTTGCGCGCGGCAAAAAACTGTCCGCGCCCAAGAAAAAACAATGCGTCCCTTAACAAATCCGTCCGCAGGTTACCGGCTGAAACCCAACCGGCGCAAACCTGACAGCCAGCGGCATAAAACAGTCCCCGCGAAAATATCACCGCCACCTTACGCCCTAAGCCGCCGGCCGTCAAAACCGGCAACAAAACAACCTGCGCACCCATGGGGAAGAATACGGATGCGAAATCCCTCGCGCCATGCTACGGCGCGGCAATCAAATGGAAAAACAAAGCCCACACACCGGCGCACAAGCGCCGGTGAACGGGGCCGCTAACGGACTAAAAAACTAGCCTATCTTGAAACGTCTGCGTCTGGAAACGACGACATCGCCGTTTACATACATGCGCGCCACGACCTGATGACTGCCCGGCGCGGTACCCATCCATTCATGCCACCAGTAGCCTGACGCGTTATGACACTCGACCCACGGCTGGTCGTCGATGGAAATTTCCACCTTGGTACAGTCGCTGGCGGAAATTCTGAACGCGTAATGGCCCGGATAGATGACCTCGTTGCTCTTCGGGTAGTCGAGAGCCAGACACGCCGCCGACACCGGCGTTTTTACCGCCGTCCGTTTTTTGGGTTCCCTCACCTTTTTTACCGCTGTTTTCGTAGGCATTTCCTTTTCCTCCCCCCCGCAGGCGGACATAAGTTCCGCCAGCAGTTTAAGCGCCTCGTCCGGATCGCCGTGAATGTGCAGCAGCACGGCGCGCCGTCCCTTGGCGTCAAGCGCGCGGAAATCTCCGTGCGCCTGTGCTTTTACCAGATCGTAGAAAGTGTAAGCCTCGCCCGGCACGGACACGTCCGCGATGGCGTCGGTAAGCACCATGAAGAACACGCCGGTGTTCGCGCCGCCCTTGTGCAGCTGGCCGGTGGAATGCAGGTAGCGCGGACCGTAGCCGAACAGCGTGGCGCTGCCGCGGCTTTTGACGAACTCGGAGCGCAGGGCGGAGAAAATCTCCGTCGAAAGCGGCGTTTCGTTTGCGTAGGCAAGCACGCCGGCGTAATCGCCGGTTTTAAGCAGGGCCATGACGTCGCGGCGCAGGGTGTCGAGCGCGAAAGCGTCCTCGCCCAGACTGTCGGCAGCGGCGGCCGTGACCGCTATTTCAATATCGCACGGGTCGGCGGGCTTGCGCTCCTCCGATGTTATCTCGCGCAGTATCTGCTGGGTCAGGGCTTTTGACTCCTGCACGTTGGGCTGGTCGAAAGGGTCTATTTTAAGATACGCGCCCGCCGCCGCCGTGGCGATTTCCCACAGCATGAACTGCGAGGCGAGGTCGTACATGTCCGCCATTTCAATGGTGATTACGTGGTGACCGGCGGCGCGCAGAGCCTTGGCAAAAGCATCCTTTGCCTTATCCGGAGCGGAGGGGCAGACGATATTAACGAAAATCCGGTCATGGCCGTAGTGCTGAAGCGGCAGGATTTTTTCTCCGGCCACGGGCACTATGCCCTTGCCTTCCTTGCCGGTGCTTTCGGCTACAAGCTGTTCGACCCACAGGCCGAACGGCTCCATTTCGGAGGGAAGTATAAGGGAAAGCTTGTCCGCGCCGTCGGCGGCAAAACCGCCCATGGCCGCGCCAAGACGCACGGCGGGACTGTCTTCCGTCTGCGAGGCGGCGAGCGTTTCAAGGGCGCGCTTTATAAGCTTTTCAACGTCGATGCCGTTAAGCGCGGCGGGCAGCAGGCCGAAAAGCGACAGGGCCGAAAAGCGGCCGCCGATATCGGACGGGTTGATGAAAATATTGCGGAACTTCATTTCCTTCGCCATTTTTTCAAGGCCGGTTCCGGCGTCGGTTATGGCCATGAACTGTTCGGAAGGATTGCTGGTGTGCTTGCCCACAGCGGCATAAAAATGCCGGAAAAACGAAGTGGGTTCCACTGTCCCGCCGGACTTGCTGGAGAAAATGAAAAGCGTCTTTTTAATGTCGATAAGCTTTTCGATTTTCGTCACCCAGTCGGGGTGGGTGCTGTCGATTACATAAACCTTCAGAAAACCTTTTTTTGTCGGGAAGAGGCAGCGGAAAACCTCGGGCGCGAGGCTTGAACCGCCCATGCCCATGACCACGCAGTGCGTGAACTCTTTTTTAGCCTGCGAAACGAAAGCGTTGATTTCGTCAATGCGCTTCTGCATTTTCGCGGGGACGGTCAGCCAGCCCAGACGGTCGGCAATCGCCTTGGTATGTTCCGGCTCACTCTTCCAGATTGTCGGGTCGGACAGACGGAGGCGCTTTGAAAAATTCATCGCCTTCAGCGTTTTCAGATAGCCTGCAATCTTCTTTTCGGTCTTCTGTTCAGCAGTAAGTTTTAGCATGGGAAATCCTCCCTTTTATCTTGACGAAATTTTCTGCCCTATTGTGGCGAGCAGCTGATTGTACGAATCGACGAATTTCTTTACGCCGTCCTTTTCAAGTGCGGCCAAAATACCGTCGAAATCGATGCCGAAGCAGCGCAGCGAATTTATGGTCTCGGCAGCGGCGGCCGTATTGTCGCCGACGGTGGCCGACGGCTCGCCCTCGCGCAGAAAAGCCTCAAGCGTGGCGTCGGGCATGGTGTTTACCGTGTCGGGGCCTATAAGGTTATCGACGTAAAGCGTTGCCGGATAGGCCGCGTTTTTAACACCGGTGGAGGCCCAGAGCAGACGCTGTTTCTGCGCGCCTTTTTCACGCAGTGCGGCAAAGCGTTTCGAGGCGAACATTTCCTCGTATGTTTCGTAAGCGAGCTTGCAGTTTGCTATCGACACCGTGCCGCGCGTGGCAAGCACTTTTTTGCGCGATTTTTCGTCGGGAGCAAGCAGGGCGGCCTTTTCAAGTTTTTCGTCCGCGGCGGTATCGACGCGGCTTACAAAAAAGCTGGCGACCGACGCTATGGACGACACTGTAAAGCCCACCTTGGCCCTTTCCTCTAGACCTTCGATATAGGCGTTTACGGTTTCGCTGTATTTGGCAAGCGAAAAAAGCAGGGTGGCGTTAACGTTCACGCCTTCGGCGGTAAGCGTCTTTATGGCGCGTATGCCGCTTTGGGTGGCGGGAACCTTTATCATCACGTTGGGCCGGCCGATTTTTTCAAAAAGGCGCAGGGCCTCTTTAACCGTTTTTTCGTAATCGTCGGCAAGCAGCGGCGAGACTTCGATGCTCACGAACCCGTCATGGCAGTTTGTCTTTTCGTAAACGGGACGGAAGATGTCGGCCGCGGCGGTAATGTCCTCGGTCTCTATTTCCTCGAAAATCTGTTCGGGCGAAAGACCTGCCGCCGCATGGGCGCGCACCGCCTCGTCGTACATATTGCCGGAGGCTATGGCCTTTTCAAAAATTGTCGGATTGGAGGTTACGCCCGTAACATAACGGTCCTTTATAAGCTGAAGGAAATGACCGCTGCGCACATAATCGCGGCGCAGATTGTCCAGCCAGATGCTTTGCCCGAGGGCCGCGAGATCCTGAAGATTGTTCATATAGCCCCCTTATTTCATCTGCTCTTTTTCGATTGCCGCGACTTTGGCCAGACGCCGCAGGTGACGTTCCTCGGTTGTGTAGGAAGCGTTCAAAAAGGAATCGAGCAGGGAACCGGCAAGCGCGGAACCGACTATGCGCGCGCCTAGGCACAGCACGTTCATGTGGTCGTGCTCCACGCCCTGTCCGGCGGAATAGGTGTCGTGGCAGAGACCGGCGCGTACGCCTTTGAACTTGTTGGCGGCAATGCTGGCGCCTACGCCGCTGCCGCACATTATTATGCCGCGGTCGGCCTTGCCGGACTGAACGGCGCGGGCAACTGCGGCGGCAAAATCGGGATAATCGACGGCGGCGGTGCTGTTGGTTCCCATATCAAGGACATTATGCCCCCGCGCCTTAAGGTGGTTTATTACGGTGTCTTTAAGAATGAATCCTGCGTGGTCGCAGCCGACGGCTATGTTCATGTTCCCTCCCTCTGTAAAATTCTAGTAATAACGGCAAGGATAATCAATAAGCACTAGGGGCGTTTATCTTTCAAAAACCAGCACGCCCAGCGGGCGCAGATAGCGGCCGTTTATAAGGAATCGGGCCGGATAGCGTGATGATTCGAAAAGCGGCCGCCATTTCTTTCCCACCACAAGTTCGCGCGGCAAAAGGGCGGCGTAATCCGGGCTGGTGTTTATTACGACTATGTATTTTTTGAACCAGCGGCGGCGGCCCTCGATAAGAAGCACGGAAGAGGAGGACGTTAAGCCCGTATCAAACGGCGTGCCTTCGGAAAGGGCCGTGCCGACTGAATGCATTTCGCGCGAAAGGCTCTGAAGCGGCAGCCACAGCTGCGGCGCGGAGGCCTGCGCGTAAGTAAAATAGAAAACGCCCGAGGCCCCGCGCAGAACGGCGCTGTATGTCATCAGGCGCAGTTCGTCGGCAGTGGGCAGGCGGCCTATGCGCGGCTTTGACGGGTTTTTCTGCGGATAGGTGCGCCAGTCAAAAGCCTGCAAAACGGCCCAAAGGGGCTTGCCTTTCAGGTGGAGTGCGTCAAGCGAGCTGCGCGCTATAGCGATTTCGCGGCCCACGGTTTCGGCCGGCATGTGCGGCACGGGATACCAGTCGGTCATCACAATGTCGGCTGCTGTGCCGAAAGCGGCGACCGCGCTTCCCTGTCCGGTAACAAAAGCCGTGCGCTGAGCGGGCAAGGCCGCTTTTACCTCAGCGTCTTTTTGGCGCAATTGCGCCGCGCTTATGCCAGCCACGTCGGGTTCGTCGAAAATGTACCACGCCTTAACGGGCCAGCGGGAAGCGGCTTTCTGATAGGATGAACCGATGATTTTATCGGGCGGAATAAGCAGGCTTACGCCGAGTCTTTTTGCCTCGGCGGCAAGGGCGGAAAGTTTAGCGGGGTCGTTTTCGTAGGACTGGATTACGTTAAAACCCGCCGTTGCGGCATCACGCAGCTGCTCGGGCGTGGACACGCCGTAAATGCCAAAGGTAAAGTCCGCCGCATGAAGCGGCAGGGCCAGTAAAACCAGCGGCACAGCCGCGCATATTAAAGTCTTCCTGCAACCCGCAAAAAACTTTGTCATAGTCCAATGCACTCCGGAAATGTACGGTCTGGCCCGCGCGGCAAATACACCGGTCTGCGCCGCTACACGCCGCAGCCGCCGTATGAGGGAATTATTTCCTGTATTTTCCGCAGCAATCCCTCCGCATCGGACGACTGGCTGAGCTCGCGCAGTTCGTCGATATGCGTACCGAGGGCTTTGGCGTCGCCGGGCTTTGGTGTAACCATGAAAATATCGCTGTGTCCGGCGGACTGGCAGACTTCGCCCTTGGCGAAAAGTGCCTCGTGCAGTTTTTCTCCGGGCCGCAGACCGGTGGTGACGATTTTTATATCGATGCCTGGCCGCAGGCCGTTTAGAACGATAAGATTTTCGGCCAACTCCAATATGCGGATAGGCTTGCCCATATTAAGCACGAAAATTTCCCCGCCGTTACCCATGGCACAGGCCTGCATTATAAGCTGCACGGCCTCGCTTGTGGTCATCAGATAGCGGGTTGCGCGGGTATCGGTAACGGTAACGGGACCGCCTTTATTTATCTGGTCCTGAAAAATCCTTACGACACTGCCAGAACTGCCGAGCACGTTTCCAAAGCGCACGGAAATCATTTTGGTGGAGCCCGTGCCGGAGAGCGCGCGTATTACCATTTCGCCCAGACGTTTGGACGCGCCCATTACGCTGGACGGACTGACGGCCTTGTCGGTGGAAATATTGAGAAAACGCTCGGCGTTGTACTTTATGGCAGTCTCGGCCAGCAGCATGGTGGCGAGGGTGTTGTTTTTGATTGCCTCGTGCGGATTTAATTCCAGCAGGGGCACATGCTTATGCGCGGCGGCGTGAAAAATTATCTTGGGAGCGTATATATTGAACACCTTTTCCAGCAGGGCTTTATCCCTTATATCGCCCACGACGGGCACGGCGACACTGCCGTTTTTCATGGCGCGTATTTCACGTTCTATGTAAAACAGGGCGGTGTTGTTATTGTCGAGCATGAGAAGTTGTCTGGGATTATACTTAAGCACCTGCCTGCAGAATTCGCTGCCTATGCTGCCGCCCGCGCCGGTAACAAGAACCGTTTTGCCGGATATTGCGCCGTGTATGGCGGCCATGTCCAGAGTGACGGGCTTGCGCTGCAAAAGATCGTCGATAACCGGCTTTCTGAGCAGGGGCGTGCCTATATTGCGGGTAAGGCTTTCCTCCACCGTAGGAACGATTTTCAGTTCCACCTTATGCGATTTAACGGCCGAAACCATCGTCAGCAAATCCTTTATAATGGGGCCGCGGGCACTGTTTACGGCTATAATAATTTCGCTTACATGCCGTTTTTCAATCAGTTCCGGTATCAGCGTTCTGCCGCCAAGTATGGCCACGCCGTGTATGCGGTAATGCCATTTTTCCGCGTTGTCATCTATGAAACCTATCACATGGCAGGGACGGTCGGAGGAACGGGCCAGTTCGCGCAGTACCATTTCGCCCAAATCACCCGCGCCGAATATAAGTGCCTGCGGCAGAGAGCTTACGGTATTTTTCCTCCTGTCACGCCACTCCCTGACAAGCCGTACCGTGAAGCGGACCATGCCTATTGCAAGCAGGGTAAGAATGGTGTCGATAATCAGTATTGAGCGAGGAAAATCGGCGTGGCGGACGAAAAGCACGAAGGCAAACACCAGCACCTGACTGGAGAAAACAGCGCGGATAATTGAGAAAAGCTCGTTCATCCCCGCATACCGCCACAGCCCGCGGTAAAGGCCGCACCGTTCAAAAACAACTATTTTGATAAGCAGGACAAACGCCATGGTGCCCAGCATATTGCCCAGCTCATGCGGCGGAACATGCAGGTCAAAGCGGAGCAGAAAGGACAGCCAGTAGACAAGCGCAAGCACCGCGCAGTCGACTGCAATAAGGGCACCTTTATATAACTTGTCGTAATTCATTGGCATCCGCAATAATATGTTGATTGTTTTATTATAGAACAAACAAAAGGCGGGGTGCAGTGCAATTGTAAAATCAGCGAAACACTTCCATGACCGTGGCGCAAAGAAGTTTCAGGTCCACGGCAAAACTTACCGTTTCCACGTATTTGCGGTAGAGCGCTATCTTGTCCGGCAGAATCCGGTTTATGTAGGCGGACTCCGTATCCCCGCAGGCCGACAGGACAGCCTCCTCGTCGCGGTACTTTATAGCCGCGTAATCGGTAAGGCCGGGACGGACCGACAGCACGGTTTCATAGTCCTTTCTGAACAGCTCCACATACTTGGACACTTCGGGACGGGGGCCCACAAGACTCATATCGCCAAGCAGAATATTTACAAACTGCGGCAGTTCGTCGATTTTATATTGCCGCAGGAATTTCCCCACCCGCGTAACGCGGACATCGCCTGAGGCGGTTACGGCGCCGCCCATTTTATCCGCATCCAAACACATGGTGCGGAATTTATAAACGAAAAAAGGCCGGAATCCCCGCCCCACGCGTTTATGCCTGAATATTATCGGGCCGGGACCGCTCAGCTTTATTGCCGCCGCCACAACGGCTAACACCGGAATCAGCAGCAGTATGGCAATACCTGACGCGGCAAGGTCGAACGCACGTTTGCCAAGCGTCCGGTAAAAACTATTTTGCATGGCGCAGCACTTGTGCCGCGACATACCGCGCCTGCTCAGCGGTCATTGCGGGATAGATGGGCAGGGATATCGACATGGAGTAAACCTTTTCCGCCACGGGATAGTCGGCGGACCGGTAACCGTATTTTTGCGCGTAATAAGGCTGGCGGTGCACGGGTATGAAATGCACCGACGCCGAAACGCCGTTATCGCGCAGGGCCTGCATTACCTCATTGCGGTTTGAAACCTTTATCGGATACAAATGCCACGAGCACAGCCGGTCCGGCCTTACCACGGGACGGGTCACGGCTGTGTCGGCGAAAGCGGCGTCGTAGCAGGCGGCAAGGGCGGTGCGGGCGGCGTGCATGGCGTCAAGACGCGAAAGCTGCACAAGCCCCAAAGCGGCGTTCATGTCCGTGGTATTATACTTGTTGCCGTTGTCTATGACCTCGTAATACCAGCTGCCCTGCGCCGTATAACGGTCCCAGGCGTCACGGCTGATGCCGTGCAGGCGGTTTATTTTCATTTTTTTGTAATAGTCGGGATTGGCCGTAACGGCCATGCCGCCTTCGCCGCAGGTAAGGGTTTTCGTGGCGTAAAAGCTGAAGCATACTATATCGCCCGTGGTGCCGACCCTGCGGTTTTTATAAGCGGAAGGCAGGCAGTGCGCGGCATCCTCGATTATTTTAAGACCATGTTTGCGGGCAATGGCGGTTATCTCGTCCATAGCGCACATCTGCCCGCCGTAATGCACGGGCATTATGGCTTTTGTGCGTGGCGTTATCAGCGGCTCGATTTTGGTTGCGTCGATAAGATGGGTGTCATACTCGATATCGCAAAGCACGGGAACGGCGCCGAAATAAGTGACCACTTCCGCCGTGGATATAAAGGTGTTGGTGGGCACAATCACCTCGTCGCCGGCGCGCAGGCCGACGGCCTTAAGCGCCAGATGCAGCGCGGCCGTGGCCGAGTTTACGGAAACGGCAAAACGGCTGTCCCCGGCGATATCCGAACCCGCGAAAATATAATCGCGGAACTTGTTTTCGAACTCGACGGTCTTAGGCCCCATGGTCAGCCAGCCTGACCGCATGGCCGCCACAACAGCGCTAATCTCGTCTTCAGTGATACTGGACTTATGAAAAGGTATTTGCATGGTTAAGATTTCCTTATGTAGCCGATGTAATGGGTATTTAACAGGCATATTTTTTCAAGCAGCTGACAGCATACTATGGAATACGGCGCAATCATGCGGCTTAAAGGCGGCGCAAGAGTAATACGCTTAAAATGGCTTTTGCAGCCCGGAAACAAGGTACTGATTTCATGCCGTCCTACGCCCTTAACATCAGGATTTGAGGGATTGTCCATATGAAAATCGTACCATAGCAGGAAACCGCCAGGCTTGAGTACCCGTAAAATTTCGGCAGCAGTCTGCTGCTTTATTTTCGGTTCCAGAATAGATGTGAACACCGTAAACTGAACGGCAATGTCAAAAGAAGTGTCGGGCCAGGGCAGCGCCGTTGCATTGCCAAGACGGATATCGCTGAAAGGCAATATATTTTTAGTCCTTGCAACACGTTCAGAAAGCAAGTCAATGCCATAGAGATTTTGAGAAATTGCGCCGTATTGCAGTAGATCCGACAGCAGTCCGCCGTTACCACATCCTACATCAAGAATTTTCAGTTTACTAAAGTCATTAATAGAAAGTTCGGAAAAAATCGCCGTCATAGCCCGCTGACGCGACTGCTGCATAAACAGATATGCCGGGTTAAGTAAGGAATATCTGGAATGCGGCAAAGTTCTGCGCCGCTGGTATGCGTCTTTAAGCCTTTGCTCGTGCTCCGGCATTGTGCTGGGTTCGTGTGTCATAGTTTTGTGTCCGGCAACTCAAATTAACCTTTATTCTAGGACTTCAGCGGCTTGTACAGATAACTTTTCCAGCGGCCGGTAAGCAGGAACAGGCCCCCGCAAAGAGTACCTGCGCCGTAAGCGAGATGATAACTGATGAACGTCGCCGCGATACGTATTTTGACCGGCACTGGATAATTGTCTGAAGCTGAAAATATCACCGTCAGAAAAAGATAAAGCAAAAGAGGCAAAAGCGCAATGACGCCCAGTTTGACGGCGACCGGCAGCAGCAAAAGATAAAGGACAAAAAGCGGCGGAATAAAGCGCCGCCACCTGAAAGTATACGGGCAAAGCCTCAGCGTATAAACATTCCACATGCCCGTATAATACGCCTGAAAAAGCAGTCCGCTCAGGGAAGCCTGATTACGGTACTGGATCTTTATTTTCGGGTCGAAGGCGATTTTATATCCGGCGCGGATGAGGCGGGCGTTAAACTCGTTATCCTGATTGCGGGTCAGCCGCTCGTCGAAAAAACCCGCTTTCTGAAAAATCTCCCGCCGGAATGTGCCGAAAGGAACCGTATCCACAAACCCGGCCCTGTCGGAGGTGCGGCATGCCCCGTTGCCAACGCCGAAAACATGTCCCGTTACAAAACGGATTGGCTCCGCCCACGGATTATTGCCGTTTGCTACATTTATAACAGAACCTCCGGCATTGGCCGCTCCTGTTTTTTCAAGCAAGGCCGCGCAGTCGGCGATATAAGACGGCGGATATTGCGAATGGGCGTCCAGCCGGATTATCAGCTCGCCCTTTGCAAGGCGTATGCCGGCGTTGAGTGCGGGAGAAACCGTAAATTTGGGATTATCAATCAGGCGGATGGACGGATACTTTGCGCAGTAGCGGGCTACGGTTTCTCTTGTACCGTCGGTGCTCATGCCGTCGGCCACGATGATTTCCAGCCTGTCGGCGGGGACATCGCCTGCCAGCACGGAATCAAGACAGGGGCCGATAAAAGAGGCCTCGTTGCGGCATGGAATTATGACGGTAATGAGACTTGGCAGAGAATTCATTTTTATGCGGAAACGGCGGGGGCACGACTCATTTTCACCTGATGGAAAACGCCGCTGCCGCCGCCCTGTTAAAAATTTAATGACACTATAGGCTCAGGAAAAGCTGACATGCCCCCCAACGCACAATGCGAATAAGGCGGACCGGATGCAATTTTCCCCCCCAAAAACCGCCGCTGGGGCGGCGAACTACCGCTGCCGCAGTGACGTCTGATGTTTTGTGTAGCTAAAGCCTTTTTCCGAGCAGGCACGCATCCCTTCGCCAGCGGATTTAAGTCCCTCGGCGGCAAAATCGTAATCGGCCATGACGCGCACCAAATCGGCAAAGGTAACGCGCGGCTTCCAGCCGAGTTTTTCGGCCGCCTTGCGCGTATCCGCGCGCAGACAGTCCACTTCGGACGGGCGGAAATAGCGCGGGTCAATTTCAACAATAGTCTGGCCGGTTTTAAGTTTTACCCCGCCAAGCGCGGCAAGTTTTTTGCCGTCCATGGACTTCACTTTGCCCAGCTCTTTTTTACCGCGTCCGCTCCAGCCTATTTCCACTCCGGCATAGGCAAAAGTCCTTTCGACAAATTCCCGTATGGAGTGGCTTTCGCCGGTTCCCACGGCAAAATCCTCGGCCGTTTTCTGCTGAAGCATAAGCCACATCATCTCGACATATTCGGGCGCAAAGCCCCAGTCCCGTTTAGCGTCGAGATTTCCCAGAAAAAGCCTGTCCTGCCGGCCGCTTAAAATAGCGGCCGCCGCGCGGGTAATTTTGCGCGTTACAAAGGTTTCGCCCCGGCGCGGACTTTCATGATTAAACAATATGCCGTTGCAGGCAAACAGCCCGTAGGACTGCCGGTAGTTTACCGTCATCCAGTAGGCGTACAGTTTTGCCGCCGCGTAAGGGCTCTGCGGACGGAAGGGCGTATTTTCGTTTTGCGGAGCTGGCGCGCTGCCGAAAAGTTCGGAGGACGAAGCCTGATAGAATTTCGCCTTGCCGCCGCTGCGGCGCAGGGCCTCGAGTATTCTGGTCGTTCCAAGACCGGTAATGTCGCCGGTATATTCCGGCATGTCAAAAGACACCCGCACGTGCGACTGCGCGGCCAGATGATAAATTTCATCCGGCTGGATTTTCCAGAGCATCTCCGTTATCATGCCGGGGTCGGACATATCGCCGTAATGCAGAAAAAAGCGCGGGTTCTTTTCGTGCGGGTCCACGTAAATGTGGTCTATGCGCTGTGTGTTGAAAGTGGAACTGCGGCGAATAATGCCGTGCACGGTATAGCCCTTTGCCAGCAGAAATTCCGCCAGATAGGAGCCGTCCTGTCCGGTAATGCCTGTTATGAGAGCGGTTTTGTTTTTAGCGTTCATGCCACTTTGTCGCGCGAAGTTTCCGAAGACTCCGCGCCTTCCTTGCGGTAGTAATGGTAGTTGTACTTGTAGTAAGAACTGCCGTAATGCGAGTAATATAGACCGCCGAACTTCGACATGTTTATGACAGCGCCCAGCACCTTTATGCCGGTACTTTTAAGACGGGAGGCCGCCGTACGCACAAGCTGGGCCCGCGTCTGGCCGTGACGCACTATGAACATGCAGCGCGGTATGTGGCGGCCCCACAGCAGGGTGTCGCTTATGGGAAACATGGGCGGGCAGTCCACTATAACGCGGTCGTAATTTTCCATGGCCCAGGAAAGCAGTGCGCCAAGGCGCGGGGTATTTAGCAGTTCGGCCGGATTTGGCGGACGGTGGCCGCACACAAGCACCTGAAGATTTTCCACTTCCGTGTTCTGCACAAGCGCGGGCAGTTCGCCCGCGCTGCGGCCCTTGGCCAGAAAATCGCTTATGCCGCGCGCGCCGGAAAGGCCGAAAAGATGATGAACGTTTGAGCGGCGCAAATCGCCGTCTATAAGCAGTACCTTTTCGCCCATCTGCGCGAAGGCCACGGACAGATTGGCGCAAACATAGCTTTTCCCCTCGCCCTGCACGGAACTGGTGATAAGAAAGGATTTGCCGCTCTGCCCCACGTTGGCAAAATCCAGCATGGTGCGGATATTGCGTATGGACTCGCTTGTAAGCGACTGTTCCTTAAGAAGCATCGAGGCATACGGAGACTGCGGCTTTTCCGCAGCGGGAATATACGGCACAAGACCCAGAAACGGCAGGCCCAGACGGTTTTCCACATCCTCCTGCGTGCGCAGTGTCTGGTCGAGAATTTCGACCACCAGCGCAGCAAGAAAGCCCAGCAAAAGACCGGCCGCCAGACCCAGCAGAAGGTTAAAAAGCTTGCGCGGGCGTATTGGCCTGTCGGGCACGGTCGCAGGGTCTATAAGCCGGATGTTGTTGCCGACAAGCTGACCGGAAAGATCTATTTTAAGGCTCTGGATTACGCGGTCGGTTTCCGTGCGTATCTGCGACTGAAGGTTTGTAAGCCGCGCGCGCAAAGCCACCACCTGCGGATGCTTTGGCGTATAGCGGCCGGACATTTCGGCCAGTTCGGCATCTATTGTTGCGGCTTCCTGCTTCATCTGCTGCAAAAGCGGATTATTGACCACGGCGGGCAGAGAGTCAAAAAGAGCGCGCGAACCCGCCGTAGCCTGCCTATTTTGCAGGGCGGAAAGCACGTCCTGCGAAATGAAAAGCTGGTTGCCGAGGTTTTCCTCGATAAAGACATTGGCCAGAGTGTTGGCTATTTTCGCCGCCTCGTCGGCCGAATGGGAATTGACTTTTATGTAGACCAGACGGCTGCGCGGATAAGGCGCTATGGTTATGGCCCTGTCAAGACGGGCAAGCCCGCCTTTTCCGGCAAAATCCCCGACGGAGGAAAGGGCCAGTTTGTCATAGACCTTCTGAAGTATCGAGTTGCTTTTGAGCAGTTTGTACTGCGTCTGGTAATAGTCCTCGTTGCCGCGCTCCACCATGGGACCGTTTTGATAGGTTATGGTGTTGGAGCCTTTTTCCTTTTCGATGATTATAAGGCTTGTGGCCTGATAAAGCGGGCGGGTGTTGAAAGTGACCAGGGCGGCTGCCAAAAGCGCCGAGGCCGCGCAGGAAAGGATTATCCAGCGGCGGCGCAGCATCACTTCAAGATAGTAAGCGAGGTCCAGTTCCTTTTCGGCTGATTCTTCTTGCATGGGGCTCACCTAAAAATAGCTCTGCGGCACAAAGACCACATCGCTGGGATTGAGGGGAATGTCGGCGTTCTTGTCGCCCAGTTTGGTTATGCGGGAAATCTGCACTTCTATGCTGACGCTTTTACCGTTTTCGGTACGCAGCACCTTGGTGCGGTCCGGCGCGGCCAGTTCGGAAAAGCCTCCGGCAAGCGTCACGGCCTCCAGCACTGTAAGCGGTTTTTCGACGGGCATTTCTATCGAGCCCGGCTTTTTAACCTCGCCCAGCACATACACCTGTTTATTGCCGTACTCTTTTATAAGCACGGAAACCTGCGGGTTTATAAGAAACTGGCTTAACTGCGAGGCTATATGAGCCTCGGCCTCCGGCACGGACAGACCGGCAAGTTTCAGATTTCCGGCCAGCGGGAAGGTTACGATTCCGTTGCCGCTTACGCGGGCGGTGCGGTCCATGTCCTTTTCCTGATAGACGGTTATATCGAGCAGGTCGCCGGACTGGATTTTATAATCGGTGCGGTTTTTCGCCACCTGCTGCATGGCGGCCTGAATCTGGGTTTCCTCCATTACCTGAGGCGGCAGGGAAGAAGCGGCGCGCGGCGCGGTCGAACAGGCCGCAAGGCCCAGCGCGCAGACAGCCGACAAAAAAACCGTTTTAAGACGCATACTAGTAATTTTCCTCCGCTATTTCGCAGACGATGTGCCCTATTGCTATGTGACATTCCTGCACGCGGGGCGTGTTATTGCAGGCAACCACGAGCGGCAGGTCCACCGCGGCGCGGAGTTTGCCCCCGTCCCTGCCGAGCAGACCGACAGTGTAACAGCCCATTTTGCGGGCCAGCTCAACAGCTTTAAGCACGTTTGCGCTGTTGCCGGAAGTGGAAATGCCTATTATTATATCACCGGGGCGGGCGAAGGCCTCTATCTGACGGGAAAACACGTCATCGTAGGAAAAATCGTTGCCAACGGCGGTAAGGGTGGAAGTATTTGTGTTAAGCGCCAGAGCGGGCAGGCCGCGGCGGTTTTTTTTGTAGCGGCCCACGAATTCCGCCGCTATGTGCTGGGCGTCGGAAGCGCTGCCGCCGTTACCCATTAAAATCACCTTGTTGCCGGCGGCGAAAGCCTGCTGTATTTTTTTTGCCAGCGTTTCTATATTGCCGGAAAGGTCTTTTTCAACACGGCGCAGAGTATCGATAAGTTCGTTTATATCCTGTGAAATTCTCATAAAACCTCTATATATATAACAATACTAAAAAAGCGGTGCGTCATAAACGCGTATCTTGCAGGCCAAGACGCAGATACACCGACTGCCGCAGACCGCGCAGCTGGCGGTCGTCCGGCAGGGCAAGAAAATAGGGCTGCATGTCGCCCAGCATGTAAAGCAGAATCTCCCTTTCCGACGACTGGTTTTCAACCGCTATGTTATACTGCGCGGCGCCAAGGCGGAAAACGGTGTCGGGGTCGGGATAGAACGACAGAGCCTTGCGGAAATAATCCGGCTGGTAAAGCCTCTCGGCATGACGACCCGCCTGACCGTAGGCCCAGCCGATTGCGGGGATCCAGCAGGCAAGACAAAGCGCGAAAAGCGGCAGGCGTACAAACTTCATGCGCGGCAAAAGCTCCTCTTTCGGCACGTCGGAATAAACGCGCGCGGCGGCAAGGCCAAGAAGCGAAAAGAACAAAACCGCGTTTGCGGGAATCTGAAGCGGAAAATCCACGCACGCGTGCAGGCAGAAGGCGGTAAGCGCGCCCAAAATACCGCAGCCGAGGGCGCGCGCCGTTGAGGAATTTTCCCGCGCGCAGTGCCGCGCCGTGCGGTAAAGAATATAAAGCACCATGCCCGCGAAAAGCATGGCAAGCGGAAGACCCGTTTCAGCCGCCGCCTGAAGCCAGTCGCAATGCGCATATTCCACCGTGCCCCGAACCGACGGCGCCTGATAGGAACCGAAGGAGTTACGGAAAGAGCCCAGCCCAGTACCGAAAAGCGGAAAGTCCTTAATCAGCACGGCTGTGCTTTTGTAAAGGGAAAGCCTGACGGCGGTGGAGGCATCCAGTTTGCCGCCGGGCCGGCCAAGATAGCTTGTATGCGAGGCCAGAAACGCCCCGTAACCCGCTACGGCCAGGGCAAGCGAAACAGCCAGCAGGACACGCTTTTTACCGCGCAGTGAAAAAAGATAAACGCCGGACACAACAGCAAGCGCGGCAAAAAACGCGTGCAAAGCTCCGCGCGAGCCGCTCTTTATAATTCCGGCCGCGCAGATTGCTATAAGCACCGTCATAAAAAACTGGAAAGCCAGCCTGTCCCAGAAATGCGTCCCCCCCTCATGGCGCACCAGCTCGGCAAGGCCGCACAGCCACAGTCCCACGCCGCACATGGCGCAAAGCGCAAGGAAATTGGCGGCGTTATCGCGGTTGACAAAAGGGCCGAAAGGTTCCGTCGGCACATAGCGCAGACCGTAAATAAGAAAATCGCCCGTGGAACGCTGGAACATTCCCATAAGTGAAATCACCACGCCGGTGCAAAGCAGAAGCCAGAAAAGGGTTTTTACCGATGCCTTTGAATTGAGCAGGGACGGCGCCGCCCACACAAGGCAGGCAAACATGAGCCAGCGTCCGCAGGCATAGAGCGTCGCGGGCCGCCACGAGGTAAACGGCAGCCAGCCCGCCGCGGCCGAAACCGGCTGCTGCACGGCAGTCTGCGCCAAAGCAAAAAACGCGACAAACAGCAGAACGCCTACAGGCAAAAGCAGTTTCTTCGCCACGGAAGTCTGCGTCCAGGCCAGCCTTGCGGCGATAAGGAAAACGACAGTCTCGGACAGCGCGACGGCCCACGGCTCCACTCCGCCAAAGGCAAAAGGCAGACCGGCCAGAAGTAAAAGCAATATAAATTTCATATGATTAGTGTAATGATATAAAATTTGACCGCTACTCCTACCGGTTTTCACGGGGACGGAAAGGCGGAACGGGCAAGGAGCTGCATGAAAATACTTTTCGTCTGCACCGGAAACGTCTGCCGCAGTTTTACCGCCCAGAAGCTTTTCGAGAAAATGATGAAGGGTTCCAATAACTGCGCCAAATCATGCGGAGTAATGGCGGAGTCGTATTTCCGCGTGCCGTCAAAGCTGGCGGCACTGCTTGAAAAAGAAGGTATTTCCGCCGAGGGACACCGCCCGTCCCTTATAAGCGAGGAACTGGTCAACTGGGCCGACGTTCTGCTTGTAATGGAAGACGCCCAGAAAAAGCACATTACCGCGAAGTTTCCGCAGGGCGGACGCAAAACCCATCTGCTGACCGTTTTTTCCAACCACGGCACAGGCGACATTGCCGACCCCATGGGCAGGGACGAAAAAGCCTACGCCGCCATGATTTGCGAAGTCAAAGCCTGCCTGCAAAGCATGAATTCGCGCTTTGCGTAATTTCTTTTTTCCACCGTATGAAAACCCCGCGCTTCAGCGCGGGGTTTTATTTTTCACGGACAGCCCGTCAGCCCGCGCGCAGACAATTTTCCCCCCCGCCATTACCTGAACTGCTTCAGCAGGAAAAAACCTGCGGCAGAAGTATTTGTAAAAAGCGGGGCCGCGCGTTATGCGCGGCCCCGCCTGCGTGCGAATCTTTACGGTTCAGTCAGCAAAAACGCTAATGCAGCTGTTCCACTTTTTCCTGAAACGAAGTCAGCGATTTGGCAAACTTCTGCATTTTCTCGACGGCATCCTTCCCGCCCGTGCCCTTGCGAAGGTCGTTAAGGCTGTCGGCCATGTCCATCAGCTCGTCGGCGCGCTTTTTGATGTCGGGGTTAGCCGACAGCGTGCTGGCGGCCGAGGCGAAAGAGCGTATTATCCCGCTGGTGTTATAGGACATTTTCGGGTTTACAAGCTGTTCGCTTATGGTGGCGTTTCCTATCGCGGCAAGCACTCCGGCCGCGCCCTGTTTTGACTGCGCCGCCTCACCGGCGGCAAGCATAACCTTCATCATCTGGGTGGGATTGTTCAGGCCCGACGAACCCTGCAGTACGCCCGCCTGCTGAAGGGACGAGGAAATCTGCGAAACCGTCTGCAGCACCGAGATAAACTGCTGGGCCGCCGCGCGGTCGCGCTTCCAGTTTATAACGTTGACTTCCAGACTAAGCTGCACCGACAGTTCCCGTCCCGTCACGGCCAGGTCTTTTTCCATGCAGTAATCCGCCACGCCCTGCTGGCTGCCGCGGTAATCATCGAGCATGTCGGCGTTAAAACCTGCGGAAAGCGCCTTGCCGTTTTCACCCTGTTCCTTAAAAAGCTTCTGCATGGCGCGGTAGATGTCGGCCGAACGGACAGACTGGAAGTAACGGGACACGGCCTTTTCGCGCACAAGAGACAGGGCGGCATCAAGTTCATCCAGCCCTTGCTTATACTGCTTCTGTTTGGAACAGAGGGTTGCGGCCGCTATATGCGCGTCGACAAGTTCGCCGAGCTGCTGCTGGTAGAAAAACGGAATGCCGTAAAGCGACGGCGGATTTAACACGCCGATATCGCTTGAGCGGATATCCTTCAGTTCGCGGTCCAGCTGGGTGTTATAGTCGGCAAACGGCCGGAGCTGGTTATCCGCGATATATTTCCGGTAATTGGCAAGCGAGGCTTTCTCGTTTGCCTTGGCGGAATTTTCCAGCATCGCGCGCTCGAAGCCGACGGTATCCTTGCTCATGGTGGTACAGCCGGAAAGAAGCGCCGCCAGCGGCAGAAGGGGCAGGAGTAGTTTCAGATTTTTCATTTAATTGGCCTCCCCTTTGATTAAAGGATAGAGTTTTCCGCCTGAGACGAGTTCCTTTGCCAGCCCGTCGCGAAACTGCGCGTAGGCCTTGGGAAACATCGTGTGCATTTCCACCCACGCAAAACACTCGTTGGTAACGACGTTGGCGGCCTCGCACTTAGGGTAGTTGCCGTAAAGAGTATGACTGCCGCTCTTGGGGTCGGTAAGGGTCAGGGGCAGTTCATAGGCTTTTTTATCCGGCCGCGTGCCGGAGGCCGCATAGAGCGTCATTTTTACTGTGTGCTCGTAGTGGCCGATAGGCATGCCTATGAACGCGAAAAGCGAAATGGGCGGAATTACGGTAATCGTATACAGCGAATTGTCAGCAACGATTTCATCTATATCGCCGGAAATTACCAGATCGGGCTTCTTTTCCAGCTGGGCGTATTCCTTCCACGACATGGCGCGCACCTCGCTGAAATAGCCCGATTCCCGCATTTCCTGCGTCAGCCATTTGGAGAAGCGCACCGCGAAAGTGTCCTGCGCGGGGCCCCAGTCGGGATAGCCGATTTCGGTCCAGAATTCGCCGCCCATCGTCGCGGAGCGCCGGTCAATGGTCATGGGCGCTTTCTGTTCCAGCGGCAATACGGCCAGCGAAGGTTTACGGCTGAGTTTTACCGGCGTGCCGCCGGCAAGAGGTGTGTACTGAAGATGTGACTGCGGAAGGTTTACCGGCATGCAGCCGGCAAACAGCGCCGCCGCAAGGACCAGCGGGACGATTCGTTTTGCAAAAAACATCGGAACCTCCGGAAAAAAATATACGCCTGTCTGCTGCCCGTTTGGAAACTCCGGTTCATATAAAAAAAGCGGGGGGCACACACCAGCGGTTTCAAGTAATCCAAGAATACAAATATTTTTCTTTAACGTCCACAGGCCTATGCCCGCAGGCAAAGTATACGGTGCCCGCACAGGAGAATTAACACGCCCGCGCATATAAAACACGCACCGACATTCCAGCCTCGGCGCGGCGGAACAGGCGCAGGAAACATTACTTAATATCAAGTGCCGGTCCCATGCACAAGGCTGCATATTTCATACTTGGTCCGCGTGCTTCTCCGGTCCCCATACAAAAGGCGGAACATAGGCGGCAGCATATAAGACCGCACGGCGCGTTTTTTCCCCCGCCGTGCGGCAGGGACACGCATAAGTTATTCAGTCGCAGGCGGAGAGCATTTTCCCCCGCGCCCACAGACTGCGCTCCCTCCGGCTTTAAGCCATTGCATGTATTTGCGCTTTTTCCAGTGCGCACGGACTGCGGCCGCTTAAATTATGCTTGCGGTCTATACGCTTTTGCCCCGCGCGCGCACACTGCGGGGACAATAAAAAAGCCGCGGACTTTTGGTCCGCGGCTTCTTTGTACTGAAATTCTAGAACTGCGCTTTCAGCGAGAGCAGGAAGATATTGTCTTCGTACTGGTAATCCTTCTCGTTGGAAGTGCGGCTTCTGTAGTTGTAACCGCCGGTAAGGGTCAGCCATTTCTGGATGTCGTAGCCGAGGTTCACGCGCAGCATGGAGTTGTCATCCGAGCGGTGACTGCCGGTCGCGGGAGTGGCTTCCGGATAGTACACGGATTCCATCGAGAAACCCAGTTCGGAGGAGAACTTGTTTATGCGGTGATTCCACGCAATGTCGGTAAGGGTGGAAACGTAGTAGCGGCTGAGCTGGTAGCTGGATTCGATGTTTCTTCTTGCACCGAACAGCGTAACCGATGAATCCGGCGAAGCCAGCCATTTAAGCTGGGCGCCGTAGCCGACCGTCGTGCCGTTGTTGGAGGCGGTCTGTCCGCTGACTACCTGATCGTTTCCGTAGTGGCGCACCTGCGTGTCCACGCTGACGCTGCCGCTGAGTGTGGCGGTCATCTTGCCGCGCAGACCGAGCGTGAAGTTGTTGTACACGGCGTCGTCATTGTTGGCGGAAACGTAGTTCAGGTTTCCGTAAGTGTAACCGAGGAAAGCCTGCGTTTTGGGCTGCAGCCTGTAAATAAGGTTGCCGCCGACGAGCATCTCACCGCGGTCCAGATTGTTGTAGGTGCTGGAGAGGTAAGACTGGTTCGTATGCTGGGCGTTTATTTCGAAGCCGAAGTTGCCGCGCAGCGGAGACTCGAGCCGGAAAGCCGCGACGTTCTGATTGCGCTTTGCCCTCGTCGTTTCTTCCGAGGTGGCGGGGTCGGCCGTGGCGATGAATTCGTCGCCGAGCCGTACGGTCGTGTCGCGCGGAAGTTCCGACTTAAGGTTAAGCTCAAGGTCGTGATTTACGGTGTTGTTGGCGCTGTGGTCGCGGGAATAGGTCACCAGACCGATGTTGTAGCCGCCTTCTATTTCAAGCAGCCGGCTGAACTTCTGATTGAGCGTAAAGCCCGCGACGGTATTGTTAATCCAGGCGGATTTGAGGTCCGCGCTCGACAGATAGATGTTGTCATCATATTTTCCCTCGGTGCTGACAAAGGGCTTGATTTCCATTGTGCCGAGTTTGATGTTCTGTATGGCGGAGGCCTGCTGGGCCGCGGCCAGAAGCACTGCTATAGCGATTAATTTTTTCATTTCTTTTCTCTGTGTCTCCTGAAAAAACTAGGGTGCGGACGGGCTTACCTTGCCGCCTTCAATTGCTTCCTGCACGGGGTTGACCGTGGACTGACGGACGGGGTTCTGTGCGGGAATAAGAGCAGCGCTGTCCCAGTTGCCGGATTCGTCATCGGCATCGCTGCCGGTACCGCCGGCAGCTTGCTGCTGTTGCTGCGCCTGCTCCAGATTCGGTAAAGAGCGGCCGGTAGCCGGAATAGCCGAGCTGTTGCCGCTTGTACTACGCATGAAGGTCGCGCCGGAGGAATTGGTCACGGTGTTGCCGTCGAACGCCGCAGAGTTCCCTCTGGCAAGAATCATTGAGGCGCCGGACTGGTTATAAAGGTTAAGAGGTACGGTGCCGGTGTTTACAAGAAAGTTTCTGGTGCCATTGGTGTCGAACATAAACAAGGAGCCCGCCGTGGCGGTCACTTTTGTGCTGCCGATGGAAAAATCCATCGCGCCTTCGACAACCTTTACGGTAAGCCCGCTCCAGGACATATTGTAAGGCAGGTTCTGAGAAGTATATGTGCCGACCGGTGTATTGCCGCGGAATACCATTATTTTACCCGTTACCGAACCCATCGTAATGGCGTTCGGCGTCTGCGCCCAGAGTGCGGGCGCGCTAAAAGCCAACATCATTGCAAATAATATTTTCTTCATTGGTATCATTAACCCCTTTGTCTAATTTACCACAATGGCATAGGCTAGTCAAATTTACTTTAAAGCCTCGATTTCACCCGTTTTTATCCAGCCTTTCACACCGTTTTGGGGCAGGGCTATTTCGGCCCAGTCCGTCCGGCGGTTCAAGATACTTACCAGATAGCCTTCCGGCATATTGGCCGACACGCCGAAATTCTCCCCCGGCCCGCTGCGCAGTTCACCGCTTTTGACGATGACCACGGCGGGGTCCGGCAAAGCCGTTGAAACGCGCACGGCCGTCCAGCACCAGAAAAACAGCGCCAGCGCGGCGGCCGCGTAAGCCGGACGCGCGACGGAAGTTTTGGAAGACACCGTTTTTACAAGCAGAAGCAGGGCAAGCAGCCAGCACATGGCCCAGCCCAGAGCCTTAAGCTCGTTCACTGAAAACAGGGTGTAAAGCCTGTGCAGGCTTTCGGGCACGCCCGGCGGCACAATATTCTGCCCCGACTTCTGCAGGGCCAGCTGCAGATTGTGGCGGATATCGGCATTGCGCGGCAAAAGCAGATAGGCGCGGTAATAACTGGCCGTGGCCGCGCCCGTATCGCCCGCCTTGTACTGGGCGTTGCCCAGATTGTAATAGGCAAACGGATTGTCCGGCTGGGCGCGCACCTGTTCGGCGAAAGCCTCGGCGGCCTGCGCGAAATCGCCGCTGCCGTAAATTTTTTCGGCCTGTGCCGCGTCATAGGCCGAAGCGGACGGGCAAAGGAGCGCCAGCAGAGACAGCAGTTTCAGCAGGATTTTCATTTTTTCAGCTCCTTTTCAAGGGTATCGACAAGTTTGCGCGCGCGCACCGACACGGGCTCGCTGCCCGCGCCCGCCTCGTGATACGACCCCGGCGCGAAACGCAGGGTTTCCAATTCCCTCCAGACCGTTTCCAGCGAGGAAAGGGTATCCTTTGTGACCTTGGGGTTCTGCGAGGAGATTTTTTCCAGCAGACCCTTCAGGGTAAAGCCGCTGACGGGACATTCAAGCTTGGCGCTCAGATAGTCGGACAGCGCGTCGGAGATTATGCCTACGGCTTCGTCGGACTGTCCGGCTTCGAACATCTTTTCGGCGCGGGCTATGCTGTCCTGCGCGACGCGCGCGGCGCGGCGTTTCGGCGTAAAGAACTTGCCGTCCAGCCGCTTTAGCGGTCCGGCGGCCAGACAGCACGCCAGCACCAGCAGGGAAAGGAAATTGAACTTTCCGGCGGCGTTTATTTTCCGCGCCAGCGCCGTAAGCGCGGGCGTATGGTCGGACGGGCGCACATAGGCTATATCATCGTTAAGACCGGTGACGGCCTGCGCCGGAGAACCGGCCGAGTAGGTAAACTGCGCGGCCGACGCGTCGCCCTGCGCCGCCGTTACCGCAATAGGCTGGGTTGAAACTTCCTTATATTTACCCGTCGCGGGGTCGAAGAACGAAAACGTTATCGCCGGTATGGTGAACTTGCCGGAGTTTTTGGGCACCAGCACGGTGATGAATTTTTTGTGGCCCTGCACGAGGTCCTTATCCTTTGTGATGTTAAGGGAAGCCACGGTATCGTAAACGCGAAAGTCGGGCATGTCTGGCATGTCGGGTGCGGTAACGGTCTTTAAGTTTCCGGTGCCTTCAATGGTGACGGTGAAGTTTATGGCCTCGCCGGCTTTTAGCTCGGTGCGGTCGGCCGCGGCGGAAACGCGGAAATTTCCAACCGCGCCCTTAAAGCTCGCGGGGCGGCCTTCAGTAGGCAAAGGCTTTACGTTTACGGTCAGGGCCTCTGTCTTTATCTCATGGTTCTGGGCCGCCGCGCCTCCGCTTGCAAAAAACTGCTGAAGGAAATCCGGCGAAAAGGGGTCCATTGCTTCGCGCTTTAAGGTCTGGTAGCGGATTGTGCCCGGTTCTATTACGCTCTTTCCCGCCGACGCGCCAAAGAGGGCCGTCTTTATTTCGGTGTAATAGTAACTGCGTCCGGCTACCGTTTCCTCGCCGTTTCGCACGGGCGGCAGGTCCTCGGACAGGAAGCTTTTTGCCGCCGGCGGTATGTACTGCGGATTGCCCGGCAGGGATACGCCAAGATAAAGCCGCACGGTCAGGTTGGTCTGCTCGTTTACATAGGGATTTTTATTGCTTACGGAGGCGGTTACAAAAACGTCGCCTTTGCCCGCCGGCTGCTGCTGACGCGCCTGACGCTGGGGCTGCGCCTGTCGGGTACGGGCCTGCGCCTGCGGCTGCTGATGAACGGGCTGTTTTGCGGCCTGCGCGGCGTTGGGCGGAGTGACCGTTATGGAAAGCGGCTGGGAGGAATATTCCTTGCCCTCGAAATTTACGGTGACGGGACCTATTTCCGCCGTGCCTACAAAGCGCGGCGTAAGCATGTAGGTATATACCTGCATGCTGGAAACATGACCGTTTACAAAGGAAATCTGCTGGCTCTGTCCCGAGGAGTAAACGTTGAAATTAGGCATGCTTGGCATGTGCGGACGGGGCAGACTGTTAGCGGCCCCCTGAATTTCAACCGAGAGGGTAAGATTGTCGTTTACCGACACTGAATCCTTGTCCGTATATGTTTTAACCGAAATCTGGGCGAAGGCCTGCGCCGCCGAACATACCGCCAGCGCGGCGGCCAGAATAAATTTTTTACCAGTCATTGTCCGCTTCCTGTTTGTCGGAGGATTTTTTCTGCTGCATACGGGCCTGCGCCTTGGCGTCGGACTTTTCCTTTTCCTTTGCCATGTCGAGCAGGCGGTTGGCGTCCTCTTTCTGCATTTCGTTCTTTCCGGCCGATTTGTTCTGCTTGTTCTCGGGCTGTTTCTGCTTGCCGGAATCCTGCTGGGGCTTCTTGTCCTTATTGTCTTTATTATCCTTGTTCTGCTGTTTATTCTGCTGTTTTTTTGTCAGCGCGACCTGCAGGTTATGCAGAGCCTCTTTGTCCTTGGGGTTAAGGCGCAGTGCCTGTGTGTAGGCCTTTATGGCGCCGTCGAGATTACCCTGCATGTAAAGCGCGTTGCCGAGATTGTAAAAGGACGGCTGCACCGTTTTCGCGCCGGTCGCCGACGAGGCGTAGGACTGCGCGGCCTTTTCATAATCGCCGGATTTATACAGCGCGTCACCCGCGTTAAAAAGCAGTTTTTTGTTGTCGGGTTTTGCCGACAGGGCCTTTGCGTAGCTTTCAAAAGCCTTGTCGTATTCGCCCTTGTCGTAGGCGCGGTCGGCCTCTTTCCAGAAGCCGCGCGCCGACTCCGCCCTCAACGGCAGGCAGGCAAGAAACAGCACGGCGGATAAAGCGAGTATTTTTTTCATTTCCGTTTTTTCACGCTTTGCGCAAGTTCGGCAAAAGTTATTTTGCGCTCGGGAATAAGCATTTCAAGCAGAAGCAGCAGCACGGCCAGAAACAGCGGCCACTGGTAGCGGTTTTTGTAGTTAAGGCGCGCGCGGCTCTGCAGTTTGCCGCGGTCCATGCCGCCGAAATTTTTAAGCAGGGCAGTGGCCACGGCCTCGGGTGTCGAGTAACGCACATAAGTTCCCCCCGTGCGCGCGGCCAGTTCCATCAGGGTCTTTTCGCCCAGCTTGCTTACTATGGTCTTACCCTCTTTGTCCTTGCGGTACTGCTGGGCGCCGTCGGGTATAAGGTCGCCTTCGGGACTGCCGATACCGACGGGGAAAATGCTTATGTCCGCGTCGGCGGCGGCCTGCGCGGCGGCATCAAGGTCCTTGCCGTGGTCCTCGCCGTCCGTAAGCAGTATCAGCGCCTTGTGCCCGCCGTAGCGCGCAAGCATTTTGGCGGAAAGCGTTATCGCGCTTGCTATGTCGGTGCCGGGCTTGGGCAGCTGTCCGGCCTTCATCACTGACACGAAATATTTAAGTGCGTCGGCGTCGGTTGTTATCGGACACTGAATGTAGGCGTCGCCGCTAAAGGCCACTATGCCTATGCGGAAACCCGTCATATCGCCGATTAGCATGGAAAGCATCTGCTTGGCGTTTTCAAGGCGGTCGGGTTTAAGGTCGCGCGCAAGCATGGAATAGGAAGTGTCCACCGCGATTACGGCGTGGGCCATCTGCGCCTCGCCGGTAACAAATTCAACGCCCCACTGCGGCCCCGCCCAGGCAATAAACATAAGGCCCAGCGCGGTAAGAAACAGCACGGTTTTAAGCGCGCGCCGCGAAGCGGTTTCCGACGGCAGAAGGCGGGCAAGAAGCGGTGACTCGCCTATGGCCGCCAGCACGGTTTCACGCTTTTTGCGCAGAAAGACGAGCGTGACCGCCACCGCGCAAGCCGCGACGGCAAACCAGATTAAAATATGAGAGTTTCTGAAAAATTCCATATCACGGTATCCTGAAAAACGCCGTACGTAAAACCAGCACTTCAAGCAGAAGCAGAATAACCGCCGCGCCGAGGAAAATGCCGTAATAGTCCTTGCGGTTTACGGTTATGGGGTTATTGAAGCGGGTCTTTTCCAGACTGTCGATTTTGGAATAAATGTTCTGCAGTTCGGAATAGTTCGTCGCGCGGAAGAAATCGCCGCCGGTAAGCCGCGCTATTTCAAGCAGGGCGCCTTCGTCCAAATCTTCCTGCTGCATGGCATAGGTATGGCCCATTATGGGGTCGTCTATGGGCACTTTCGCGGGGCCCTTTCCTGCCGTGCCCACGGTGTAAACCTTTATACCGTAGGTGGCGGCGGCCTTGGCCGCAAGCGACGGGTCGGTTATTACACCGGTATTTGAACGCCCGTCGGTAAGCAGGATGATGACCTTGCTTTTTGCCGCACTGTCTTTAAGGTGGTTTACCGCGACGGCAAGCGCGTCGCCTATGGTCGTGCCGTCGCTGTCGGTCATGCCGATTTCAACGCCGTCGAGAAATTCGAGCAGGGAATCGTAATCGAGCGTCAGCGGGCACTGAAGAAGCGCGTTGCCGCCAAACACCACTATGCCGATGCGGTCGTTCTTTCTTTTTTCAATGAACTCGCGCGCCGCTTTCTGCGCGGCCTCAAGGCGGTTATACGGGTCGAAATCGAGAGCCTTCATGGAAAGCGAGGTGTCCACCACCATCATTATGTCCACGCCTTCGGTGGGCGGCAATTCGGTGCGCAGTACTTTTTGCGGACGTGCCAGCGCTATGATTGCAAGACAAAGCGCCGCGGTACGCACCAGCGCCGGAAGCATTACCGCCATGCGCGCGCGCAGGGTTTCGCGCGGGGCCGCGCCAGGCGTGGAAGGAAATGACATCGCGCCAAAAGCCTTGCGCTCGGTAAGCAGGAAAAACAGATACGCGCCTATGACCGGCAGGAGAAGCAGAAGGAAATAAGGATTTGCGAAAATCATTTTTTACCCTCCGCTATCACCGGCGCGGGCGGCTCGGTTTCGGCGATAAACTGCCGCAAAAGCTTAACGTCATCGTCGCGGCGGTCTTCCTCCGGCTCAACTTTGGCGAACTTCACCATGTCGGCCGAGGAAAGCAGGCTTTTCATCCGCGCGGAAACTATGGTTTCAATGCCCGTCTTTTTCATGGCGCGGGAAATGTCTGACGTGGTCATCTGCATGGCGTCCATGCCGTAGCGTCCGGCAAGGTACTGGCGGGCGATGATTGCAAGCGCGCTGTAAAAATCCTTGGGGCCCGATATGTACCAGATGTCGGACTTTTCAAGCACGTCAAGCTGGTCCAGCGCGCGCTGTGACGGAGTGCGGCTATCCTTGCCCCGCGCGGCCAGCGCGGACGGACGGGCCCTGCGGCTCCAGCGGCTTGCCGCGTAAACGGCGGCAATTATTAAAACAGCCAGCACGAAAGGCCAGTACGGAAAGGGCGCGTAGGGCGGGCGTATATCGGAAATTTCGCTGTTTGGGTCAAAATCCGCCGAGGGTTTTACCTCAAGCGGCAGTTCGGGGCTCATGGTATCGGTGCTGACAGAGCCGCGGCCATCGTCGAAAGTCCACGCAAGCGCGGGAAATGTCGACATGCCGACTGTGTACGGAACCACGGTAAGCAGGGCGGTGTGCTTCTGGCCGGAAGCGTCGGGCGTAAGCACGGCCGAGCGTATGTCGAAAGCGGACCCCTCGGGCGTGACGGTTGAAAGCGAAACCTTATAGCCCTGCGGATGGGTTATGTCCAGCTCAAGCGTAAAGGGTGTTGTAATGGTAAGGGTGTCGGTTGGTTTTACGACCTGAAAGGAAACCGCGCCCTGCGCGAAAGCGGCGGCGGGCAGTAAAAAAAGCAGCGTAAAAAGTTTCCTCAGTTTAATCACGAGTGCAGTTTCCTTTCCCTTTTTCTGAAAAATTCAACGACCTTGTCGCTTGCCGACTCATGTGTGCCGATTTTAATGTAATCAAGTCCAAGCAGGGAGAAAAGTTTTTCGGCGTGCGCGTCGCACTTTGCGTGAGCGCGGGCAAGTTCTCCGGTGACGGCAGAAGATGAAAGGTCCAGCGCGGCAAGCCTGCCGGTTTCGGGGTCGGCCGTCTGCAAAAGCACGGGCAGACTGGGTAAAGAAGTCTCGGCCTTGTCGTACAGCATGACGGGAATAAGGTCGTGCTTTTTGGCGGCCAGTTTAAGCGCCTGATCGTACTTGTCGCAGAGAAAATCGGAAATAAGCACCACTATGGCGCGGCGCTTGAGCACGCGGTTTACGGTGTCTAAACAGCGGCCGAGGTCGGTGCCGGAGCTCTGCGGCTTATGGGCCAGCAAATCGCGGATGATACGCAGGGCGTGGGTCTTTCCTTTTTTAGGCGGTATGTAGCGTTCGGAGCGGTCGGAGAAAAGCAAAAGCCCCGCTTTGTCGCTGTTTTTGAGGGCGGCAAAGGCAAAGAGCGCGGAGAGTTCGGCCGCGACCTCGCTTTTGAACCTGCCGCGCGTACCGAAACGCTGGGAGCCGGAAATATCGCACGCTATTAAAAGGGTAAGCTCGCGTTCCTCGACGTAGCGTTTGATAAACGGCCGGCCCAGCCTTGCCGTCACGTTCCAGTCGATAGAGCGCACGTCGTCGCCGGGCGTGTATTCGCGCACCTCGGCAAACTCCATGCCGTGACCCTTGAATACGCTCTGATATTCTCCTGCGAAGGTTTCAGCCACAAGCCTGCCGGTTATTATTTCTATGCGGCGGACCTGACTGAGTATTTCGGCTGTCTGCATGGTTTACGGTACTTCCACGGTATCAAAAAGTGTTTTGACAATATCTTCGCTGGTGACGTTCTCGGCTTCGGCTTCGTAAGTAAGCAGCACGCGGTGGCGCAGCACGTCGGCACCGATGGCCTTGACGTCTTCCGGCGTTACAAAGCCGCGTCCGTTAAGAAACGCATAGGCCTTGGCGGCCTGCGTAAGGAATATGGTCGCGCGCGGGCTTGCGCCGTAAGCTATCCACGGCTTTATCTTGGCAAGGCCGTTGTCCTGCGGTTCGCGGGTTGCAAACACCAGATCGACGATATAGTTCTTTACCTTGTCATCGACGTAAAGCTGGTCCACTATCTTTCTGGCGGCGACGATGTCCTCGGGCGTGACCTCGGGGTTTACGTCGTGCTGTTCGTGGCTGGCCATGCGCTCGAGTATTTCCTTTTCCTCGGCCTTCGTGGGATAGGAGACTTTCAGCTTGAGCATAAAGCGGTCAACCTGCGCTTCGGGAAGCGGGTAGGTTCCTTCCTGCTCGATGGGGTTTTGCGTGGCAAGCACCATGAAAAGTTCCGGCAGCGGGTAGGTGCTGTCGCCGATTGTCACCTGCCGCTCCTGCATGGCTTCCAGAAGGGCGCTCTGCACCTTGGCGGGCGAGCGGTTTATTTCATCGGCAAGAATCAGGTTTGCGAAAACCGGACCTTTCTTGACCGAGAAGGTGCCTTCCTTGGGATTAAAAATCAGCGTGCCCGTGATATCGGCGGGCAGCAGGTCGGGCGTAAACTGTATGCGCTGGAAAGAGGCGTTTACCGCGCCGGCAAGGGTTTTTACGGCCAGCGTCTTGGCAAGACCGGGCACGCCCTCGATGAGGATGTGTCCGTCGGCCAGAATGGCCACCAGCATTTTTTCGAGCAGATCCTCCTGCCCGACTATGACCTTGGAGATTTCACGCTTCAGGTCTTTTACAAAAAGACTTTTTTCCTGCACCGTCTTGTTGATTTCCGCAATATCCATAGTGGTCTCCGGTTATATTTTACTTGGCCATCTGCCTGAGTTTTTTATCATAGTCCGAATCATACTTGTTTGGCAGTATGCCGAAACCGCGATTTACTTCCTGAATTTTCTTGTCGTAATCCGCTCTTATCATTGCGATTGAACCCGAAATCTGGCGGGTGACGTCACGGGCCTTTAGTTTCAGTTCAAGGTCGGTACTGGACATCGTCGAATTCAGCACGTCAATTGCCTGCTGGCAGGTATATTTGGACAGTACGTCCACTGATTTGAGCCGGACGCCCCTGTCGCCGTCTTTAAGCGCGACGGAGAGCAGGTCAATGGTTTCCTTGTCCTGATATTCGGCGAACACGTCAAGCATTTTGAGCTTGAGCGAGGTGTTGCCGTCCTTCTGAAAAGACTGTTTTATGGCCGCGCCGACTATGGGGTCGCCCATGCGGTAAAGCAGTTCAAGAGCGGACCAGTGCACGGCGGGAGTGAAATCCCTGGCCGTGCGGTAGAGATAGCCTTTCATGTTTTTTGAATTGAGGGGATTGGCGAGTCTTTCAGGCGCAACCTGCGGAATGTCAAGCTCCTTCTGCATCTCGGCTTTAAGCTGTATTGTTTCCTTTTTGATCTGGTCATTTATGTAATGCCGGAAACCGAAGAAACAGCCCCCGACGATAAGCAGGAAAAAAAGAATCCATTTCATCGCGCACCTCCATTTCTGCACTTATGATTTAGAATTATAGCATGATTGCGCGGAGGTTTTAAGTCCCCTTGCAGCGTGTTTTTTTTGTTATAATTCCGTATAGTTTCAGCCTTACTTTACCGGAGGATTGCGCAATGGCGGACATTTACGTGCCGGGCATGCAGCAGGAAGCTCCGTCCACGCGGGCCGTGCAGGAAACGGCCTCGCTTATGGAACGGCTGCTGGCCTATTTTCTCGATTCCGTTATTTTTCTCGTTCTCTGCTATGCCGGACTGTATTATGTGGTTAACTTTAAGGGCATGGCCTTTACGCCGCAGCTGCACCTGAAGGCACAGCTGCTGTCTTTTGGCGCGTTCATGCTTTACGCGGCAATATTTTCATGCGGCGGTCTGGCGACGCTGGGAAAATTCCTCATGGGCCTGCGCGTACGCCGCGCCGACACCATGGAGCCTCTTTCCTTTATTCAGTCCTTCATGCGCGCCATAGGCTATGCGGTAAGCTCGCTGCCTTTTTACGGCGGCTTCATAATAGCTTTGGTAACGCCGGAACACCGCGCCCTGCATGATTTCATGGCGGGAAGCGTTGTCGTGCGCGTGGACGAGAAATCCCCCCTTATGAAAACTCTTATCGGCGCGGCGGCCTCCGCCGTCGCCCTGCTGCTTGGTTACGGTCTGTATGTAAACGGCGTGCTTGGCATGACCGAGGCCGACAAACAGATGCTTGCGCAGGCGCACGCCCAGATGGGAAAGCTGGACTACCTTGAACAGCTGCACAAGCACAACTACGGCTCCTATACGAATAATTTCGACAAGCTGGCCCAGCTTAGCGGCAACCCCTACGCGCTTAGGCAGGACCTGCTTAAAAGCGTGGACGCGGAATCGCTTGAAATCGGGGCCGACATTGCCGGCTACCAGATATCGGGACGGGCAAAAAACGCCCAGCGCACCCAGATAATAATAACCGGCCCCGCCGATTAGTTTTCCGTAAAATCTTTCGCGCAGAAGCCCCCGCCTTCCGGCGGGGGCTTTTTTATTGCCGCCACAGCAGAGTCTGCGCGGCAGTGCGAAGACTTTTTCATACAAGCGGTTTGCCTGTTTCCCGCAGTATTTCAACAATGGAAAAACCTCGGTAATCTTTCGTGAAATTAACAGGCGTACAGCCTTCAGAGGGTCTTTAACATCCCGCGCATGGCGGCCGATGACCTTAAAGCCCACGGCCTTTACCTGACGCCGACAAAAGTTTTACAGACAAAAGTTACCCGGCAAAGCAGAATTAATTTCGTGCCGTCTGGCGGCCGCCGCGCAGGACTGTGTTAAAAAAATTGAGTTAAGCAAACTCTTGTGTTGGCTTTTAGCGGGCTTTTCCGAAGGGAAAAGCCCTTACGGTTATAACTTTTGCCGAGCGGCGCATACTGAAATATCCATAGTTTTACACATGACGCGGAGCGGTTCCGGTCAGGCACACGCCAAAGCATTGCAGGCAGGCACGAAAGACCACATCGAAAGTTAACTTCACTCCCGACGGTTAAAACAAAAGCCAAGGCGTGCAGGATGACTAAAGGCTGATAAGAAAAGTTTCGTCTCAGAAAAAGGCCGGCACGTTTTTTTAATGACTCCAGCAAATTCGCCGGTATTTTAGACGGGACATTTCCGCCGCCGTGCCTTCGGTCGGGAAACAATAAACATCCCGCGCTGATTAAATGGCAGCACTTCCGGCATTACCGCAATATACGCGGAATCCGCAAGAGCAGAATTTAACACGGGCAAACACGCGCCGCAGATGCTCGTATTATAAGGCTTGCAAAAAACCGCGCCGCACCTCGCCGGTCAAAAATCCCACTGTCTGCCGCAGTGCAATACGCAACTTAGTTTTTTTGCGCAAAAAAAAGGCCCCGCCTTTTGGGCGGGGCCTTTATAAGCAAGACGTTTTATTCCAGTCCCTGAATGCTGGAAACCGATGATTCGCTGTAGCTCTGGCAGTTAATGCAGTAGCGGGCGAAAATCATGGCTTTAAGACGTTTTTTAGGTATGGGCTGGCGGCACGACTCGCACACGCCGTAAACGCCTTTTTCGATGCGGCGCAGGGCAGCTTCAATCTGCTCAAGCATCTTCTGGTCGTTGTCGTTGATTTCAAAGAACAGTTCCTTGTCTATGCTCTGGGAAGCCTGATCGATAGGGTCGCCGACTTCGGCCTCGGGCATGTCAATGTCCTTTTTTGCCTGAATGCGCTTTAACACTTCCTCGCGCAGGCCGGAAAGTTCCTTTTTGATTTCGCGAATTTCGGCGGCAGTCATGGCCTCTGGTGCGGGCGCGGACTTGGCCGACGGAAGAAGCGGCAGTTTGGGCCGCGCGATTTTAGCGGAGGAAGCAACCTTTACGGGCGCTTTATGCTGAACGGGCGCGGGCTTATGCGCGGCGACCGGTTTTTTCGCCGGAGCCTTCTTTGCGGCGGCAATTTTCTTTACATGAACCGGAGCTTCTTTTACGGCTTTTTTCACGGTCTTCTTCACAATTTTTTTCGCGGCGGGCTTTGCCGTTTTTTTAACGGCGGCTTTCGCTTTCGGGGCATGCTTGGGAGCGGCCTTCACCGCCTTTTTAACTTTAGCGGGCGAGGTCTTCTTTTTTGTCTTGGCTGGTGCTGGCTTCCTCTTCATAATGCCTCCGGAACAGTAATGTAAAAACGATGCGGATTTTAGCTCTGCCGTCCGCACGGCGGTCTGTCAAAATTAGCAAATAAAATCCGTCTTTTCAATATGCGGCGTTACTTCACGACAAAAACCGAGTGTTTCCCCTCCATATCCGCCTGCGGGTCCAGCACGCGGCGGCCGTCCGCCACGAAGAAATACCGGTACTTTCCGGGGAACACGAAAACCGATGTTTTCCAGTAGTGTCCGCGTTTCTGCATAAGCAGCGGACGCCAGCCGGAGAAACTGCCCGCGACAAGAACCTTCCGCTCTCCGCTGTCGGTAAAACGCAAATCCACGCGGCGGGCCTTTTGCCTGTCCGAGGCGGAAGAAACCGCGGCGGGTTCAGGCTCAATCCGTTCCGGCTCCGCCGGAGTAACGACCGCCGTCTGCGGCAGGGCCGCCGGCTGGGCGGAGGCTGCAGGCTGTGCCGGCTGAACCGGTTGCTGAGGCGGCAAAACCGGCTGAGGCGCGGGCGCGGCGGCCGCGTTAAGCGGCGGCACGGGACGGATTTCTATATCGTCCTGCGGCGGGGCCTGCACCGGCTCGGGAGTTTCCTGCAAAGCGGGATTGGGCCGGTTAAAAAGAGCGGCCGTTTTTCTGAAAAACCGTTCGGCCTCATAGGCCGGCAGGGCGGCAAAAACCGGCCGTGAAAAACGTCCCGCCACCGACATGAAAAGCAGCACCGCAAACAGGCACAGACAGGCCGCATCGGCGGCTATCATAAGGCCCCAGAAAAGTTTTTTGCTGGATTTTTTTACCGGCTTGTCGGTCTGTTCCATGATTTTAAATCTGGAGCGGGCGATGGGAATCGAACCCACGTCTAAAGCTTGGGAAGCTCTCGTTCTACCATTGAACTACGCCCGCATAACCTTTTTCCCGCCGCAAAAAACGTGCGGCGGCCCAAAAGACACCAGTAGAGATTCTAGCGAAAGAAACCGGTCAAATCAAGACAATTCACTGCGCACCAGACAGAGGAATTCCTCGCGCGCGGCGGTGTCCTTGCGGAAGACCCCCAGCATGGCGCTGGTGGTGGCGTTTGTCTGCTCGCTGCGGGCGCCGCGCATTTCCATGCACATGTGCCGCGCCTCGACGATAACGGCAACGCCGAAGGGGTTGAGTTTCTCAAAAAGGGTTTCCGCTATCTGGCGGGTAAGCCGCTCCTGCACCTGCAGGCGGGAGGCCAGCGCTTTTACAAGGCGCGGCATCTTGGACAGGCCAACTATTTTGCCGTTTGGAATATAGCCTATGTGCACCTTGCCGAAAAACGGCAGCATGTGATGCTCGCACAGCGAATAAAAACGGATGTTTTTTACCACGACCATGTCGTTGCTGTGGACCTTGAAGAAGGCCTTGTTAAACAGGACGTCCATGTCGGTATTGTAGCCGGACGTTATCTCGCGCAGGGCCTTGGCCGCGCGGGCGGGCGTCTTGGCAAGGCCGTCCCGCTCGGTAGTCTCGCCCAGCTCAGTCAAAACGGCACGCATGTGTCCGGTCAAAACGTCTTCTTTTTCTTTTTTCATGTCAGTTATCCGTGAGTGATTTAAGGTCCAGCGAAGCAATAAATTTTTCAGCCTGCGCGCGGTTTTTTACGCGCCCTTCCACCTGCTCTATTTCGATAAGCTCCATTATCCGCCCTATGGTGCGGGAAGGCGGAATGTTCAGGCTCTTCATTATCTCGTGGCCGGTAAGCAGTTTGGGCGGAGAGATGCGCGGCGCGAAATCGAAATACAGCCGGAACATGTGGTTTATAAGCTGAAGATGACGCAGGGTCTTTTTTACGCCGTTTTGCGAAAGCCCTTTTTTGCCGAGGGCAAAAGGCGGCTTGCGCGACTCCTGCATGGTTTCCTCTATCTGCGCGAGCGTTATATAGCTGGCGTAATCGGCCCAGCACAAAAGCAGAAGCGGCACGGCGTGCTCGCCGTAGTCGCGGAAAAAGCGGTAAACGGCGCGGTCGGTAATCTCGCCGTTGGAGGCAAGGTTTCCGGGGCGCAGATGGCCGGAAATAAGCTGTTTTACAAGCCGTATGGAGGCCAGACTGAATTTTAGCCGCCGCAGTATTTTCTCGCTCATGTCCGCGCCTTTGTCCTCATGCAGGAAAAAGCGCAGGCGTCCGTCTATTTTTTTCGCGGTGGCCGGTTTTGCCACGTCGTGCAGAAGAGCCGTCAGCTTCATCATGGCCGGCGTTGGCAGTGCGGCGGAAATCTTTTTGCGGTATTTGGGAAAAATACGGCCCAGATTTTCAAGCAGGAATTCCATGCGCCGCACCACGGCGCGGGTATGCTTGAGCACCCCGCCTTTTCCGTAATAGACCTCGGCGCATTTGCGCTGGGCGTCCAGTTCGGGAAAAAGCGCGGTAAGAAGGCCGCAGTCATCCATTAAACGGATATTGTCGGCCGCGCCGCCGCAGGCAAAAAACCGAAGCAGCTCCTCCTGCACGCGCTCGCCAGCCGAGTTTTTTATTTTTCCCGCCCGCGTCTTTATCGCGCGGCGGGTGGCCATATCTATGGAAAAGCCAAGCTCGGCGGAAAGGCGAAAAGCCCGCAGAAGGCGCAGCGGGTCGTCGTCAAAGCACTTTAACTTAACCGCTTTCAAAACACCGCGTTTAAGGTCGCGCGCGCCGCCGGTAAGGTCGATAAGCGCAGAGGACTTAAAGGACAGGCGAAACCCGCCCTTTGCCGCGCTAAAAGCCGCCGCCGAAACGGGCACGGCAAGGGCGTTCACGGTAAAATCGCGGCGGAAAATATCTTCCCTGAAATTGCTGCCCTGAAAGGGCGAAAGGTCAAGCTGGAAACCGTCGAGTCCCCGGCATGTTACGCGGTAAACGCCTGTATCGGGGTCAAGCACGAAGGCAGTGCCGTTTAACGCGCGGGCCAGGGCGCGGGCATGTTTTTCGACGGATTTATCCGCGCAAATAAGGTCGATATCCTTGCAGGCGCGTCCGAGCAAAGCGTCGCGCACCGCCCCGCCCACGATGAAGCCTTCGGGCAGGACGGTGCGCAGAGACTGTTTAAGACGCGCGGCGCCGCTCATGCGGAGACCGTCGATTTCGCGGCGTGCTTTGCCGCCATTTTTGCCTTGAATTTGTCCATTTCCTGCTGGCGCAGCTGGCGTTTTAGCACCTTGTTAAGGGAATTGCGCGGCAGGGCGTCCACTATTTCCACTTCTCTGGGACGCTTGTAGGGGTCGAGCTTCTGGCGGATGAATTTCATCACTTCGGCCTTTTCAAGCTTGGCGCCGGGTTTGGGCTGGCAGAAGCACTTTATGGACTCCTCGCCCTCGCCTACTGGAAAGCTTATTACGGCCGCTTCGGCCACGCCCGGATGTTCCTGAATGACCGATTCGACCTGAGCTGAAAAAACCTTCAGGCCCTTTATGATAATCATGTCCTTTTTGCGGTCGCGGATGAAAACGTAGCCGTCTTCGTCAACTATGCCGATGTCGCCCGTTCTGAACCAGCCGTCCGGCGTAAAAGCCTCAATGGTTGCTTCGGGCTTTCCGTAGTAGCCTGTGGTGACGCCGGGGCCTTTTACGCATATTTCCCCCTCCACGCCAAGCGGCAGCTCGTTATTGTTGTCGTCGACAATTTTTACCTTGGTTCCGTCAAGCGGCAGGCCGACGGAGTGCGGACGCGATGCGTCCACGCGGTTGACCGCCACGACGGGACTTGTTTCCGTAAGGCCGTAGCCTTCCAGCAGGGGCAGGCCGAGGCGTTCCTCGAAATGCTCCACAATCTGCGTTTTAAGCGGAGCCGCGCCCGACATGCACACACGCACCTTGCGGAACGCCCAGTGCTGAAGGTAGTAGCGCTTTAAGCCGCGCGCTTCCTTGGCAAGCAGGCCGAAAATCTGCGGAACGCCCGCTATTACGGTAACGCCTTCCATGCCCATGAGGTTTAGCCACGGCGTTGCGGGAGTAATGCTCGATATTGCAAGCACCTTGCAGCCCGCCGATATGGGCAGAACCACCATGGTAGTCCACGCGAAGATGTGAAACATCGGCAGTATGCAGATGAACGTGTCCTCGGGCGTGACCGAAAACGCCTGACGGCAGGCCTTGGAATTTGAAAGCACGTTATTGTGCGTAAGTATGGCGCCTTTGGGGTAGCCGGTGGTGCCGGAGGTGTAAATAAGGGAGATGATGTCGTTTTTAGGTATATGGCGGCGGTGCGACGCATAATGGAAGCTGGAGGATTTGAGGCGAAGCCAGAAATCCTCCACGCCGGGCACGTCGCATTTATCCGTGCAGAGAATGAAGCGCAGGTTTTTGTTTACGGCCGCCAGTTTTGCGTAGGTCTTTGCGAAAGCCGCCTGCGTTACCACGCCTTTGGCGCCGCAGTCTGAAAGGATATAGTTGATTTCCTCGGCCTTGGAAATCATGAAGTTTATGGGAACGGTGATGGCGCCGATTTTGGACAGCGCGTAATGAGTCACGATAAATTCCAGCCCGTTGCGGTGGACCAGCGCGATTTTATCGTCCTCGCGTATGCCCAGTTCCCAGAACATGTCGGCGGCGCGGTCAACGGCAAGAAGCAGTTCCTTATAGGTGAACTGCCGGCCCAGTTCGACAATGGCTACCTTGTCGGGATTGTTGGACGCGCTGCACAGGAGGGTGGAATACAAGTCTACTTGTTCGCTCATACTCAGTATTGTCTCGGATCTAAGATATCGCGGAAAGCGTCGCCCAGCAGATTCCAGCCCAGAACGAACAGGAATATCGCGCTTCCGGGAATTACTACCGTGTGCCAGTAGGCCGCGGGATTACCGGAACTTCCCAGTATCCAGTTTCGGGACATGGCTATCATCTGTCCCCAGTCGGCATAACCCGCCGGAGCTCCGAGTCCGAGAAAGCTCATTGAGGCGGCGGTCAGCACCATTGCTCCAATATCCAGGCTTGCTACAATTATCACCGGATAAATCGAGTTGGGTATTATATGTTTTCTTAAAATCCAGAAATGCCCCGCGCCCAGCGCCTTGGACACGGTCACGAAATCGCGCTCCTTAACCGACAGCACGTCGCCGCGCACAAGCCGCGCGTAGGACGGCCACGACACGGCCGCAAGCGAAATCATCACTTTCGATAGTCCCGGTCCCAGCATGGCGACAATTACAACCGCCAGCACTATGCCCGGAAAGGCCAGCACGATATCGGTTATGCGCATTATGATATCGTCCACCCAGCCGCCGAAATAACCGGCGACGCTTCCTAAAACTATGCCTATGAGCGCGGAAATAAACACAATGGCAAGGCCGACCTTAAAGGCCGTGCGCGCGCCCCAGACTATGCCGTAATACACGTCGTACTGCTGTTCGGTCGTGCCGAAAATATGTTCGCGGCTCGGCAGTTCCGGCTCGGGAGAATAACCGCTCTGCGGTGTAAGGTAAGGGTCGGCTCCGGCCGGAACGGGCGCCAGAACGGGCGCGAAAAGCGCGACAAGGCCAAAGAAAAGCACCAGCGCGGCCCCCGCAAGGGAGGTCTTGTTATTCTTTATTCTGGCCGTCAGTCTGGAGTCTGTCATTTAAGCCTTATCCTCGGGTCCACCACCGCGTACATTACATCGGAAAGCAGATTGCCCGCAACAAACAGTATCGAAGTAACAAGGGAAAAGCCGAGCACGCCCGCGATATCAAGCTGCTGGGCCGAAAGAACGCCCCAGCGGCCTATGCCGGGAAAATCGAAAACGGTTTCGGTAACGACCACGCCGCCAAGCAAACGCACAAACTGAAGGCTTGCCAGCGTAATAACCGGAATAAGGGCGTTTTTGCGCGCGTGCACGCCTATTACCCTGCTTTCCGGCAGGCCTTTTGCGCGCGCGGTGCGCACATAATCCTTGCCAAGTTCCTCGAGCATGGACGAGCGAGTAACCCTCAAAAGCAGGGCCATACTGCCAAAGCACAGAGCGAAAGCGGGCAGCAAAAGATGACGGAGCGCATCCCAGAACACGGCAAACCTGAGGTTTATCAGGGAATCGACAAGCATGAGTCCGGTCCATTTATGGAACTCGCCCGAGCTTATAAGCATGTCGGTTTCCATGCCGTAGCGGCCAGGCGGGAACCATTTCAGCTTGCCGTAAAAAATCATCAACAGCACAAGACCCAGCACGAACACGGGCATGGAATAGCCCACTATGGCCACTATGCGCGTAACGTGGTCGGCCAGCTTTTCTTTGTGCACGGCCGAAAGAGTGCCAAGCCATATGCCGAAAAACAGCACCGGAATCATCGTTGCCACGGCAAGTTCAAGCGTCGCGGGCAGGTAGGCGGCGATAGCGTCGGAAACCGGCATTTTGGCGGTTTCGGAATAGCCGAAATCGCCGTGTGCCATCTGCCATATCCAGCGGCCGTACTGTTTGAAAACCGAATCCCGCAGACCGTGCTGTTCTATCACTTCCTCTATGGCGTCCATCTGGCGCGGGTCCTTGATATAGAGCGAGGCGCGCATTTCGGGCGACAGTATCTGCGTCAGCCCGAACAGCAGAAAGGTTACGCCAAAGGCGACAAGCGGAAGCAGCATCAACCGTCTGGAGATGTAAGACAGCATCGGTTTTTGTTAGTCCTTTTTACCGGCAAAAAGCGAGACCGTGGAAAGGGTCAGGCGGGCGCAGTCGAAAAAGTCCTTCAGCAGAAGATATTCGCGCGTTGTGTGGGCCTCGTGCATGCCGCAGCCCACATTGGGCGTCTGCAGGCCGTGACCGTAGAAAATGTTCGCGTCCGAACCGCCGCCCGAAGGGGCGAATTTCACGTTCATCTTTTCAAGTTTTGCCGCCTTTTTAAGGGCCAGAAGAACGGGATTTTTTGCGTCGATAACAAGGTTCGGGTAGGAACGGGTAATGGTCCAGTCCATTGACGGGCGCACTATTTTGCCGTCCAGCTTTAAGGCGGAGGCTTTTATTGCCTTTTCAAACTGGTCGCGCATGTGCTTGGTCTGGCGGTCGAGTTTGGCTATTTTGTGGCTTCTTGCCTCGGCCTTTATGTTAAGAAAATCGGTTACTATGTTTGTCGCGATGCCGCCGCTTACTATGCCTATATTGGCGGTGGTTTCAAAGTCTATCCGGCCGAGCTTCATTCCGGCAATGGCTTTGGCGGCCACGGTTATGGCGGAAATGCCGCGTTCGGGGCAGACGCCTGCGTGGGCGGAAAGGCCGTGGATGTCGATGTTAATGCGGTCGGCGGAGGGAGCCTTTATGGTTACTTCCTCGGGCGAATCGCTGTCGAGCACAATACCGGATTTGGCCTTTATTTTGGAATAATCAAGATTTTTCGAGCCGTGCATGCCCGTTTCCTCGCAGATTGTGCAGACCACTTCGATGGGCGGGCAGGGCAGGTTGTTTTCCTTCAGAATACGGAGGACTTCTATGATAACGGCAAGGCCGGACTTGCAGTCCGCGCCCAGAATGGTCGTGCCGTCGGAGGTAATGCGGTCTCGTCCGATGACGGGCTTTATGCCCTCGCCGGGGTCGACGGTGTCCATGTGGGAGGAAAGGAGAAACGGTTCGCACTTGCAGGTGCCGGGGAATTTGGCAATGAGGTTGCCGGTTTCACCGCCGACTTTGCGGCCCGCGCCGTCAAACTGCACTGAACAGCCGGTTTCCCTGAAAATCTTTTCAAGGCGCGCGGCAACCTTGCCTTCTTTTTTGCCGAGAGAATCAATTTTGACCAAATCGATAAAAGTGGAAACCATCCGTTTGCGGTTTGCTTCGGTAAAAAGCTCAGACATTTTCCCTCTCCCTTGGCCGCAGTGGGCCTTGTAAAATGTATATATATTATACAAATAATATGCGCACCGGAAAACAGCCCCGCGGGCTTGCGGCGGCGCGCGCGTAAAGCCGAGCGCAAAAACAGACGGCATGCGTCGGTGGCTCCGTAAAAAGACGGTTTTAATTTATTGCGGCGGAGGACGGCGTATTTGCAAAAGGCCGCAGGGGACAGGCGCAGAAACGGCCTTCGCCCGCGGGTTCCAGAACGGGGTCTTTTTCAGCGCAGGAGGCGGCGGCGTATTTACAGCGGTTTCTGAACCGGCAGCCTTTTTCCAGCTCCTCGCGCGGCAGGGGGTCCACGTCGTTAAGCAGTACCGCGTGGCGGGCCTTTTGTATTTTCGGGTCAGGCACGGGCACGGCGGCAAGCAGGGCCTCGGTATAAGGATGCTGGGGATTGCGGAAAATCTCCTCGGCGGGCGCGGTTTCGACAATGCGGCCCATGTACATTACCGAGATGCTGTCGCAGAGAAAGCGGACCACGGAAAAATCGTGCGAAATAAAAAGGTAGCTTACGCCGGTGCGGTCGCGCAGTTCCTTTAAAAGATTCAGTATCTGCGCCTGAATGGAAACGTCCAGCGCGGAAACGGGCTCGTCGGCTATGATTACGTCGGGCGTAAGAACAAGCGCGCGGGCTATGCAGATGCGCTGCCGCTGTCCGCCGGAAAACTCGTGCGGGTAGCGGGCCAGAATTTCGGAGGAAAGGCCAACGCTTTTAAGGGCGGAGACCACCTTTTCATGGCATTCTTTCCTGCTTCCGGCAAGGTTATGTATGAGCAGGGGTTCGGCCACGAGGTCTTCGACCGTCATGCGAGGATTCAAACTTGAAAACGGGTCCTGAAAAACAACCTGTATGCGGCGGCGAAGAAGGCGCAGTTCGGACGCTTTTATGGAGGACAGTTCCCTGCCTTCCATGAAGACCGAGCCGGACGTGGGCTGTTCAAGCCCCAGAAGTATGCGCGAAAAAGTGGTTTTGCCGCAACCCGATTCCCCCACAAGGCCATGCGCCTGTCCCTTCAAAACGCCAAGGCTTACGCCGTCTAAAACCTTTATCTGGCGGCCGCCGGCGGAAAACGCCGAACCGGCCTCGCGGTATTTTTTTACAATATTGCGCCCTTCAAGCAGAAAATCGCTCATGCGGGCTCCTTTTTGCACAGCCAGCAGCGGCAGGTGTGATTGGGCGCGGCTTCAAATTCCTCTGGCTCGTCCTCAATGCATAAATCCCACGCCTGCGGACAACGCTCGGCAAACGCGCAGCCCGGCACGGGCTTTCCGGCGGCGGGCGGGTGACCCGCTATGGTGTGCAGGGTTTCGCGTTTAATATGTATGGGCGGAATGGAGGCAAGCAGGCCCTTTGTGTACGGATGCAGGGGATGGGCGAAAATCTCCTCCGTGGCGGCGCGCTCGAGACAGCGGCCCGCATACACCACGGCCACTTCGTCGGCTATATCGGCCACTATGCCAAGATTGTGCGTTATTATTATGGCGGTCATGCCGCGCTCGCGCTGAAGGTTCTTTATAAGGTCCAGAATCTGCGCCTGAATGGTCACGTCCAAAGCGGTGGTGGGCTCGTCGGCTATCAGAATATCGGGATTGCAGGTAAGCGCCATGGCAATCATAACGCGCTGGCGCATGCCGCCCGAAAACTGGTGAGGATACTGCGAAAGTTTTTTGCGGCTGTCCCGTATTCCCACTTTTTCAAGCAGGGCGCAGGAGCGTTCCTCGGCCTGCGCGCGGGTCACGTCCTCGTGAACGGTTATGGCCTCGCAGAGCTGGTCGCCTATCGTCATGACCGGATTAAGGGAGGTCATGGGGTCCTGAAAGATCATCGCGATTTTCGCGCCGCGCAAACGGCTTACCTCGGCGCGCGGAAGTTTCAGCAAATCCTGCCCGCCGTAAAATATTTCGCCCGAAACTATGCGCGTGGAACCCGCCGGAAGCAGACCCATTATGGCAAGGGAGTGGACGGTTTTTCCGCAGCCCGATTCCCCCACCACGGCCAGAATAGTGCCTTTTTTTACGGAATAGCCGAAATTTGTCAGGGCACGGGTGCGGCCCTCGTCCGTTCTAAACTCCACGGTCAGCTTGCGTATGGAAAGTATATCGTCTGCTGCGGTTTCGGTCTGCATTGGTCTAAATTATAGCAAAACTGGCGGAAACGGCGCGTGGCGGGCATTAACGGCCCCAGATATAGTAAAATCATTGTATGCGCGCAGTTATACAAAGAGTAAAACACGCCGGCGTTTTATTGCCGGACGGAAGCCGCCCGAACATCGGGCAGGGGCTTATGGTATTGCTGGGCGTGGGTAAAAACGACACGGAAAAAGAAGCCATCTGGCTTGCCGCGAAAACGGCCCAGCTGCGTATTTTTTCAAACGACGAAGGCAAGTTCGACCTGTCGGTAAAAGACGTAAAAGGCGAAATTCTCGTCGTGTCGCAGTTCACGCTTTACGGCGACGCGCACAAGGGACGCAGGCCCGATTTTACGGCCGCCGCCCTGCCGCCGCAGGCGATTCCTTTATATGAGAAGTACGTTTCCGCGCTGAAAGTCGAGGGACTCCCCGTATTTACGGGAGAGTTCGGCGCACACATGGAAGTAGACCTTCTAAACGACGGTCCAGTCACCATTATCATTGAAAAAGAGCCTTCTTAATGCCCGAAAAAAAACCGCGTAAACGGACTGTCCGCAAGAAAGTTCAGCCGAAGACAAAAAAGACCGTTAAAAGAAGTAAAAAAATACCTCAGCCGGAACTGCCCCTTGGGCCGCAGACTCCGCAGGCCGCGCCCGCGCCGAAAGAAGAAATTTCCACCCGGCCGGAAACCGCAATTCCCGCGCAAGTTCCGACTGAGCAAACGCCGGAAACATCCGCCGCGCAGACTGCCGCGCCGGTCAAAAAACCTGCGACAAGAAAACGCGCGTCCGTAAGCCCGTTCAAGGCCCTTCTGGGCGTAAGGCCAATACCGTTTTTCCGCCTCAAGGACCGCATAATCGCTTTCGTGCTGTTCGCGGTTTTGTGCGCCGTGCTTCAGCCCCTGCGCACGGTAAATATTCCGCAGGGTCTTGTAATCGCGCCGGAAAGCCCCGTCTACTACCACGACCAGTTCATCAAACTGCGCGTAACGACCAAAGACGGCAAAATGCTTGCCTATCTGGAAAAAAATCCGCCCAAGGTATATGTGACTTACGCGGGCCAGCCGGTAAAAACAATCGGCGGGTTAGAAAGCGCATACATGACTTACAATCCCAACGGCTACTGGCAGGGCGTTTTTCCCTGCCCGTGGAACGCGCCGCGCGGCAAGTACGAATTCAGAATCGCCGACGACAATATTAAGCCTTACCTGATAAAAACAAAGCCCTTTGAAATAGCCTCGCGCAAACTGCCGCCGCTCGGTAAAAGGCTTGCCGTACTCACCATGGAATACGCGGGCTCCTACGCCTCCATAAAAATCCCCCTGCCAGACGGAACCAAGACCGACGTGCGCGGCATAGCGGACTGGGCAAAACGCCTTAATATGGACGCGGTGTGGATTCTGGTCGGCAAGACCACCGGAAACAACGGCCAGATATGGAACCCCATAGCTTACGACGCGATACGAACTCTCGGCCGCGCCTGCCATGAAAAAGGCATAAAGCTGGGCGTGTGGGAAATGAGCTACCTTACTCATCCCGAAAAGCAGAAATGGCTTACCCGCTACGACTGGGCGCTGGACATGAAAAACGGCACACCAGTGCCGGTGCGCGCAATCTCACTGCTGGACAAACACCGCCCCGACGACATAGCCGACCTGCTGATTCAATTTCGCGACATGCCGGAAGTGGACATGCTCGGTCTCGATTACATACGCAACGCTCTCGGCGGCTACGAAATGGCCGAGGAGTTTTATAAGGATATGCCGTGGCTTAACAAACCCGCCGGCTGGGACCGCATGAACCACATGCAGCGGGTGGCGGCTTTTGCCCGCCTTAAAATTCCGCGCAGGGACATGCAGCTTATCGACGGCTGGCAGTGGTGGCGCGCCCATAAGGTAGGCGAAATAGTGCGGCACATAAAGGGCCGGCTGGGCGAATCAAAGCCCCTGTGGGCGTTTACGCTGGGCTGGGAAAAAGGCTGGCAGCACGGACAGGACCCCGTGATGATGATTGACGCCGGAATCGACATAGACGCCATTATGCTTTACGAGGCGACCAACGACCAGTACGCCTCCATGATGAAGGAATGGAACGAGTACATAAAGCACGGCGACACGCGCGTAATAGTCGGAAACATCGTGGACTGGCCCCTTCATCAGGGCGGAGGACTTGAGGAGTACAAACGCCGCTTTAACTGGGCCATACGCTCAATTTACAAAGACGGTCCCGCCGACGGTATTTTCGTGCACGATTTAAGCCGCCTGCTGTGGGGCAGAAAAGGCCCCGCCTCGACCGCGCAGTGGACGGAAGCCACGCGGCAGGTGATAGCGAATTACCTCGCGGCCGCGGCGGCTTACCTTAAAAGAGAAGGCACATTACGATGAAAAAAACCTTACTGCTGCTTGCCCTTGCGCTGTGTCCGGCAAGCGCTTTCGCGCTGAAGCACGCCGACCTTAAATTCCCCGACGGCACTGTGGTGGACGCCGAAATAGCCGACACGCCGGAAACCTACGCGCGCGGCCTTATGGAACGCACGAGCCTCGGCAAAAACAAGGGCATGATTTTTATTTTCGCCGAAGAGGATTACCGCACTTTCTGGATGAAAAACACGTGGCTGGACCTCGACATAATCTATCTTGGCGCGGATACGCGCGTGGTGGAGGTTTTCCGCAATGTGCCGAAAACCCCGAAAAACAAACCCGACGCCGAACCCGCCACCGTAAGCGCGGTTGCGCAGTATGTAATTGAGGTAAACGCGGGCTTTGCAAAAAAACACCGCCTTAAGGCCGGAGATATAATAGAAATAAACGGCAGTCCCGACACCAAACAAAAAACGAAAACCAAAACCGCTAAAAAGAAATGAAAAAGACGTTCCTCCTTTTCCTTGCCTTCTTCCTCTGCCTGCCGGCATTTTCGGCTGGGCAGGACGGCATTGACTGGAAAAAACTGCAAAGCGACACGCGGGAATATCTGACGCGTCTGGTGGAAACCGACACGTCGCGCTCGTCGGAAGGTGAACTTGCGGCCGCGCGCTATATTTACGGCGTGCTTAACCGCGAGCATATCGACTGGCACATTTACCGGCCGCAACCAAACCGCGCGAATATAGTGGCCTACCTGCGCGCGGAACATCCTGTCGGCAAACCGCTTTTGCTGGTCTCGCATCTGGATACGGTAAACGCCGAACATGACGCCTGGCACGTCCCCCCCCTGCGCCTGACCGAAAAAAAAGGAAACCTTTACGGCCTCGGCGTGGCCGACTGCAAGGGCATGACGGCCGTAAACCTTGCCGTTATGACCGCGCTTAAACGCTCGGGCGCGACGCTTGACCGCGACGTTATAATGATAGCTTCCGCCGACGAGGAAAGCGGCGGCGCGCTAGGCATGGGCTGGCTTGTGCAAAACCGCTGGAAGGATATAGAGGGCGGCTTTGCCCTGAACGAAGGCGGCGGGCTTATTTACGCCGACGGCAAACCCCAGCTTATGTTTGTCGATGCCGCGCAGAAAACCTATCTGGACCTGCGGCTTGTGGCAAAGGGCGAACCGGCACACTCATCCGTGCCGCCGCAGAAACACGCGATTTACAGGCTTATGGACGCGCTTGAAAAAGTGCGGCGCTACTCGCCGCATACGGCCATTTCGCCGGTGACGAAAAAATTTTTCCGCGCCATTTATCCCCTGCAGTCGCAGGATGCCAGAACCACGATAGACCTTATGCTTTCCGGCGGAGCGGAAGCAGAGGGGGCCGCGCAGGCCATAGCGCAGGATCCGTTTTTCAACTCGCAGTTAAGGGACACTATAACGCCCACGCATATCAGGGGCGGCGATTCGCCCAATTCCGTTCCGGCCGAAGCCTCGGCATGGCTTAACTGCCGCCTGCTGCCGACTACGGACATGGACACTTTTCTTGCGGGACTTAAAACGGCCATAGCGGCCGACGGCGTGTCCCTGCAGATGATGTCTGAACCGCGCACTCCGCTTCCCCCAGCCATGACCTGCGAGGACGAACTGTTTAAAGCCATAACCGCCGCCGCGGCGGAGCTGCTTCCGGGCACGCCGGTCGCGGGCGGGCTTAACGCCGGAAGCACGGATTCCGAATACCTGCGCCGCGCTGGCGTAACGGCCTACGGCCTTGGCCTTGCCTCCGGTTACGGCGGCATGGCCGACGCCCATGTGCCCGATGAGCACATTTCGGAAAGGTCGCTCAATTTTCATCTGCGCCTTGTCTACGACATAGTGTCCAGATTTGCGGTAAAACCCAATGCCCGTTAAATTTTCAAAAGCATTCAAGATACCTGCAAAACGCATGTCGCGCGCCTGCGCGCGGGACATACACCACCTTGCCGACAAAATAAAACACGCCAATCTCACCGGCACGGCCATGCTTATACTGTCCTCATTCGGCCCCATGCAGCAGGTGGCCGTGCAGACGGTAAGGCTCGCCCTGCCCTTTATCCGCGACAAGAAAAATTTTCTGCGCACGCTCTCCATTTTCGAAAGCAAATCAAAAACCTCGTTCCTGCTGGCACTGCTAAAAAAAGGTACGGCAGCAAAGTGAAATTTTTCCCGCTGCTGCTTCTGCTGTCATGCTGCGCGCAGGCCTGCACCTTTACCGGCCTGAGCGCGAAAGACTATCCAAACGATAACGGACAGGCCGTCATATTTTCATGGAAAGGCGGCGACTCCTTGCGAAACTGCGCAGTGGAAACCGCGCCTTCCGCGCGGGGGCCGTGGCTGACGGGTAAACCCTTTAACTGCGCCGAAAGCCAAAGCCTGCCGCTTCCTTTTTGGGTAAATTTCGACTACGGCGGCCGCCGCTCGGTAAGAGTCGCGGCACCACGCGAGGGCGCGCCTTTTTATGCAAGGCTTACAGCCGCCGATGCCGCAGGAACCAAAATATATTCAGACGCAGTTTACGCCGCGCCGCGCAAAAACTTTTTTAATATTTTAAGGCTCAACACCCTGTTGCTTACACTTTTTCTGGCGGCGGCATTTCTGTTTTTCAGAAACCGCAAAAAGCGCGGCGCGCCCCTGCGCGAGCTTGCGGGACTTTCCGTGCTGGAAGAAAAAATAGCAAAAGCCGCGCGCCTTGATAAACCCGTCTACTTTATGACGGGCCGCCAGCCCGCCTCAAGCATGTCCACCATAGCCGCGATAAACCTGCTTAGTGAAGTGGCGCGCAAAACGGCGCGGCTGGGAGCAAAACTTAAAGTGCCCCATTCCGACAGCCTTGTAATGGGCGTCTGCGCAGACGCCGTGCGCGAGGCCTACGAAAAAGAAGGCAGGGCCGCGGATTACCGCCCCGACATTAATTTCTTTATTACGGAAGACCAGTTTGCCTACACCGCGGCCGTAAACGACCTGATGGCGCGCGAGCGGCCAGCGCTCTGCGTCTACGCCGGTTACTATTACGCCGAATCCCTGCTGCTTACCGAAGCGGGAGGCGAGGCCGGCAGTTTCCAGATTGCCGCCACCGACGCGGAACACCAGCTTCCCTTTTTCTTTTCCGCCTGCGACCACACTATAATGGGCGAGGAGCTTTACGCCGCAGCGGCCTCCGTTTCAAAGGACGAAGCCGCCCTTTCCGCCGTGCGTATGCAGGACGCGGGCAAAATACTCGCGGCCGTCTGCGCGCTTGCGGGCGCGGCCGCGCTGATCGCCGGAAAATGGCTCGGCTTTGGCGCGCTCGCAAAAATAATCGCAGACCTGTTTAAGGTGTACTGATGATATTTCTAAAGGAAACCCTGCCCTTTATAATCTGCCTCGGCGCGGGACTCATCTCCTTTGCCTCCTACTACGCAAGCGGCGAAGGGGCGGAATTTCTGCTCGGCAGGCTAAACCTAGCCTTCATAATAATTTCGTCTTTCGCTTTCGTGGTCGGCCTGTGCGGAATGATTTCGTCGCACGCTAAAAAAATCAGAAGGCAGGCCGACGGCTGGGGCTACAGCGCGTTTCTGCTTCTGGGCGTTTTCATCGGCGTGGCCTGCGGCCTTGCAAGCGGCGGCAGACAGTTTGCCTCGGGCGGATTAAGTTCCTTCGGCTGGGTTTACAATTACATGCTCACGCCGCTTCAGTCGGCGATGTTTGCCCTGCTGGCTTTTTACATAGTCTCGGCCGCCGCGCGCACCTTCCGCGTGCGCTCGGCCCAGACGGCGGTGCTTAGCCTTGCCGCGCTGGTGGTGCTTATAGCGCGCGTGCCGCCGGGCCAGCAGCTTGCCGACGCGGCGGGACTTGGCTCGGTTAAAAATTTTGTCGAATGGCTGCTCACCGTTCCGGCCGTGGCTGTACGCCGCGCGCTTATGTGCGGCATAGCCCTAGGCATAATAGTAACCTCGGTCAAAATAATTTTCGGCATTGAGCGCGGCTACGCTGGGAGGCGCAGATGAGCCTTATCCTCGGCGCGTGGCTGGCCTGCGGTCTTACGGCGTGCATACTTAGCTTTCTCTACCGCGACAATCCGCTTTTTAAAATAGCCGAACATCTTTATATCGGCGTGACGGCGGGCTACAGTCTTACCGTTGTAATATTCAATGTCTGGTTTCCAAACATCGTACTGCGCGCGGCCGAAGGCGATTTATTTCCCCTGGTGCCCGCGCTTGCGGGCGTGCTTATTCTGGGCAGGCTGAGTCCGGCGGGCGCGTGGCTAAGCCGCATAGGTTTTTCCTTCGTGCTCGGCTACGGCGCGGGACTTGCGGCGAGCGCGGCGGCCTCCAGCATGTTTCTTAAACAGATTTACGACACGGTAAATCCCGCATTTCACGGCATGGGTCTTGGTCCAGCGGCGACGGCATTTTCACTTGTCGTATCGCTGGCCGGCTTTTGCGGCGTGCTTGCGTACTTTTATTTTTCACCGGTAAAAAACCGCGCGGGCAAGGCGACGGCTAACACGGGACTTTATTTTCTGATGATTTATCTGGGCGCGTCCTTCGGCACGGCCGTTATGTCGCGCTTTACGCTTTTATACGGCAGGCTGGCCGAGTTTTACACATACAGTTCGCCGCAGTATTACTTTGCCGCGCCCGTTACGGTATGCGCGGTGTGCGGAGCGCTTGTGTGGTGGCGGAGGCGGCTATGAGCAAACACGGCAGAAGGTTTGTCTGGCTTATTTTCGGCGGGGTGTTTCTCGCGCTGTGCGCGATAAGACCGCAGGTGGACGTGCAGGTTATGCCGTCGGTGCGCGGCGTTTACGATAAAATAGAAAGCCTGCCCCCGCGCTCGCCGCTTCTGGTGTCGGTCGATTATTCCCCCTCCTTCGCGGCGGAACTTAACCCGCTTACTGCGGCGATATGCCGTCACGCCTTCCGCAAAAACCTGCGCGTCATCGGCGTGTCGCTTACAGATTCCGCCGTCGGCACGGCGCAGGACCTGCTTGCCGCATCGGCCGCGCCCTACGGAAGAACTTACGGCGCGGATTACGTCTATCTCGGATGGAAACCCGCCGAGGCCGGAGTCGTGACGGGGCTTGGTCTTGATATTGCGGCGGTATTTCCGTCTGACTTTCGCGGCACGCCAGTCGCCCTGCTGCCCGCGCTGGACGGCATAAAAACGCTTGGCGATTTTCCTTTTGCCGTGCAGATAGGCGCGGGCTTTCAGAGCATTCCCGCGTGGATAGCCTACGCAAGCGACCGCTACGGCCTTAAAATAGCCATAGGCTGCAACGCTGGAGCCGAACCGAGCCTGCGCCCGTTTTTTGCCAGCGGCCAGATAGCAGGCCTTATCCCGTCGATAGAAGGCGCGGCCCAGTATGAAAAACTGCTTGGTCACAAAGGCGAGGCCACGACGGGACTTGGTGTGATTTCCTATGTGCAGCTTGGTCTTGCCGCCATGATAATACTGCTTAACATTCCGCCGTTTTGGCGACGCAAAAAGTAACACCGCCGCGCGGCCGTCATTTTGAGCGGCGGCAATGCAAGGCCGGCAAAAAGTGTTCTCATATATATCGCTACAATCTCAGGATGTCGGATAGGGGCTTTAGACACCGTTCTTCCGGCCTGAACAAAAAAGCCCCGCCGCAAGGCGGGGCTTTTTTAAGGACAACGAACTTTTAGACAAGGCCGCGTTCAGTTCACTGAGCGAAACCTATGCTGACCGTTTTCATATCGGCCGACAGCACGCCGGACGTATCGGAGCTGAGCCGTATCTCGCCGTCCCCGCCGATAAGTTTAATTGTCTTGAATTTACCTGTATATGGAAGAGCTGCGGGTTTTGAATCCAGCACAATCGTTATACGGCTGTCCGCCGCGATGTCCAGTTCGCACCCCAGCGGCGAAGCGGAGTCTTTCTCCGTGAAAATGGCATTTTTCAAAAGCAGATTAAGAGACTTACCTTCCATGGAATATTCCGTCACATCATAAAAATCATAGCCTTCGGATATCGGCAGGAAAGTACCGGAAAAACCGCCCATGCATACTTCCGGCAGGGTAATCTTAAAATGCAGTTTTGGCGACTGCGCCAGCCGCGCCAGATTGCCCTGAGCTTCCTTACGCGTAATGGTCAGCCAGTTATCGGCCAGTGCGCCGTAATCATGCGAAGCTGCCGGTTTGATACCCGAGGGGAAATTAGTCCGCAATAATGCAAAAAGGTCCTCGCCCGATTCCGCCTGTTTTTTCCACGCCGCGCCAAGCCTATCAAGCAGAACGCACATAACGGCGCCGGAAGCATAATTTTTAACTTCCAAAACGGTATACAGCGAACCGGAGGCATCGTCAAGCACTCCAAGTCTTGCATCCATTTCCCTTTTTAAGGACGGGTCATTCAAAAACGCGGCGCGGAATTTGGCTTCCGCGTAAAAAGCCGTGCCCTCGTGCATTTCCGAGAAAATCTCCCAATTGGTCAAAGCGGCCGGGTGCGCGGCACGCCGTGCAGTCCTTGTATCGATGAACAGTTTCCCGTATCCAAGCCAGTCGCTTTCAGAATGGAACGCATCCGCCAATGTTTTCTGTTCGCTCAAAACACCGGCAAGCCATTGCCGTGAAACAGCGGTCTCCATTAAATCAACCGCTTCCGGTAACCTGAATCTTTTCCGCTGATAAACATGAAATGCCTCATGAATGACCTTCGCCAGAAACTGGTCCGGTTTCTGGTCGGGCGTATAACGAAACGCCGTAACGGGCAGACCGTTGATTTTATAATCAAAAGAAAAAGATGAGTTTAAAGTCCGCGCACCGCCGGTATAGACGGGAACGGAAAAACTGCCGCCCGCATATGGCTTAAAGGATTCTCCGGGATTGGGATGGCCGATAAGCAGCGAGCGTTTTTCCGCCGGGAAATAGACGAGAACAGGCTGCACGAGCGGAGTATAATTAAGCCAGATTTTATCCGTATTCTTAGCGGCGTCAGCCGCGAGCAGCACGCTGAGTATTTTCTGAGATACCAGGGTATCCTGCTGAGCATATAGATTTACACCGCAAGAACCGCAAAACGTAAAGACAATAATAAAAATAGTTTTAATATAATTCATACTTTTTCACTGTCCATGGCATAATTGCCCAAATATACAATTTATATACTTCAAGTAAACGCAACCTGCATTTTCATAAGTTTACAAATTACAATAGCCGTAAGCACTCAATGTGTCAGGAATAACAGCCATACGTGACGCATTTGCCTCCACCATAGCCGCGCATGAAACCTATTTCATTCTGAACAAAAAAGCCCCGCCGCAAGGCGGGGCTTTTTATATGTAAACAGGTGCGGAGCTCAGAGCGGAATATTTCCGCGCGGTTCGCCCTCGCCGGGTTTGCGCTTGTTTTTAAGCAAGCGGAATGCCTGTATCAGTTTGTGGCGGGCCTGACAGGGTTCTATTATTTCATCTATCGAACCGCTGGCCGCCGTCTGGTAAGGCGAGGCGAACTTGTCGGCGTATTCCCTGGCAAGTTTTTCCTTCATGGCTTCCTGCTCTTCGGGCGGGATGGCCTTGAGCTTTTTGGAATACAGAATTTCCACCGCGCCGCGCGGACCCATTACCGCTATTTCGGCGCTTGGCAGGGCGAAGTTGAAATCGCTCTTCATGTACTTGGAGCTCATGGCGATGTAAGCGCCGCCGTAGGCCTTGCGCAGGACGAGATTTACCTTAGGCACGGACGCTTCGGCGTAGGCGTAAAGCAGTTTCGCGCCGTTGCGGATGATGCCGCCGTGCTCCTGCTCGACGCCGGGGTAATAGCCGCCGATATCGACGAGCGAGAGTATGGGTATATTGAAGTTATTCAGGAAGCGGATAAAGCGCGCCGCTTTTACGCTGGCCTGAATGTCGAGCGCGCCGCCAAGATGCGCGGGGTTGTTAGCCACCACGCCGATAACGTCGCCGCCCAGACGCATGAAACCGACCACGATATTTTTTGCGAAGTTCTGATGAACCTCGAAAAACTCGTGCTTGTCGGCCAGCCACCAGATTACGTGATTTACGCGGAAGGGACGGCCGGGCGGAATTTCGCAGATTTTATCGAGCAGCGGAACGCTGCGGTTAATCGGGTCGTCGCTGTCTTCCGTGGCGGGACGGGAGAAACGGTTCTGCGGCAGAAAACTTAAAAGCTCGCGCACCTGCCGGAAGCAGTCGGGCTCGCTCTTTGCCACGAAATGGCAGACACCGCTTTTTGACGAATGGGGACCGCTGCCGCCCAGTGTGTCAAAATCCACCACCTCGCCGGTGGCGGCCTTGACCACGCTGGGGCCGGTGACGAACATGTGGCTGATGCCCTCGACCATAAACACGAAATCGGTCAGGGCCGGCGAGTAAACCGCGCCGCCCGCGCAGGGACCCAGAATTACTGAAATCTGCGGAATCACGCCGGAGGCTTTTACATGACGGTGAAAAAGTTCACCGTAGCCGTCAAGGCTATCCACGCCTTCCTGAATACGCGCGCCGCCGGAATCGAAAAGACCAATAAACGGAATTTTCGCCTCAAGCGCCATGTCCATAAGGTGCGCTATTTTCATGGCGTGCTCGTGACCAAGCGAGCCGCCCATCTGGGTAAAATCCTGTGCAAACACGGCCACGTCGCGGCCGTTTATCTTGCCGAAACCGGTTACAACACCGTCGCCCTGAATGTGCTTTTCGCGCAGTCCAAAATCGTTGCAGCGGGTTTCGACTAGGGTTTTAACCTCGAAAAAGGAATCCTCGTCGAGCAGATACTGTATGCGCTCGCGCGCTGTCAGCTTGCCTTTCTTGTGCTGAATTTCGTGCTTTTCCTTGCCGGCGCCTTCAATGGCGGCGGCGTAGATTTCACGAAATTTCATCAGATTGGGCGGCACTTCGCGCGCCTTGCGCCGTTTGCTCTTGTCTTTTATTTCCGATGCGGAAAGTTCCGCTTTAGTCAAATCGTCCATTTGGTGTTCCTCCGTTTACTGCGTCGAAAGCTACTGCCGTTATATAGCCCGGCGGGCTTTTTCGTGAAACGGTATCGATGGCAATACTGTTGAGTTTCCTCCATGCGGCCAGAGCTTCTCCCTCCAGCCGCGGGCGCGACCCGTCAAAGGTCAGCTTCTTCAAATCGGTTGTCAGTCCTATGCCGAGCAGTTTAAGCACGGCTTCCTTTCTGGCCCACAGTTCCGTAAGGGCCAGGGCACCGGAAGTTCTGGCTTCCTCCGCCGAAAAAAATTCGTTCCGCCATGACTGCGGCCTTTCGGCCACGGTCTCCAAATCCATGCCGACGGGAAAACCGCTTACCGCCGCCGCCGCGAAATCGCCGCTGTGGGTTATGGAAAGGAAAAGCGGCAGTTCCTCCCCCCCTTTCGCCAGATACGGCTGACGAGACGGACGGTTTAACACCTCGCAGTCCGCAGCGCCGGCAAAAGCATTAGCCGCGCGCTTTGCGGCAAAGCGGCCGCCCAGCCAGTCACGTCTGCGCTTTTCAAAGCGCAGGGCACTATAAAGAGTCATTTCCCGCGGCGAAAGAAATTCCTCCGCCGCGGGCACTTCGTCAAGTTTAACAGTACTTGCAATAAACTTCATTTACTGCGGAATCAGATAAAAATTCTGAAGTTCAATCCACAGTCTGCCGCCTTCGTCGTAAGCGTAGGCGTCGTAGATGCTCTTTGAATCCAGCGTCTTGCCCTTAAATACCGCAAGCAGGTAAAGCTTTTCGGGGGCTTCGCCCTCGCCCGCTATAAGCAGCTTGTCAATTGAATCGGGCAGAGCGGTCTTCTTGTCGTAATGCAGGTCGCGGTAGCCGCAGGTCTGAAACAGCGCCTCGATAATCATCGGATAGGCGCTTAGCTTGCGCGACACCCCGTCGCCCCACAGCGGCGCGGCGGGCTTTTTATAGACCGCGAATATCTGGTCCGGCTCCACGCTCAGCACGGAATCGAGCACCTGAAAGCTGGGACCGTGAAAGTACTGTTTGTAAATTTCTTCCTTTACGGCGACGGGCTTCATATCCGGCGTTATTTCCGGCGTGGACACGTTGCGCCACGCGGACTCAAACTCCTCCAGCTTATGCGCCGTAAAATGCGTGCGGGGGTTGCCCATCTTAACGCCGTGCGGGTTTATGAAGTCGGATTCAATTTTCATCGAAACCCGCCCGTGCGAGTCCTTGGTTCCGGACACACGAACCTGCTGGGGCTTGCCGCGCAGAAGTTTTATTGGCAGGGCAAACTGCACGTCTTCAAGGCCCGCAAGCATTTCGCCAAGCAGTTTTTCGCCGGTCTCGACAAAGGTTTCCACGCCCATTACGCCCGGCACATACGGCGTGCCGGCTATGGAATGGTCCTTTAGGTAGGTATCGGCTTCCTCGTCAAACAGCTTTTTGGCAGATATGGACTTGTCGTCCTGAGCGGTTATCTCGTCCAGCATCGGCGTGTCCACGTTAGGGGTCACGCCTCCGCCGTTATGGCCGCCGGTCTCGCCGCCGGTCTTTTTACCGCCGTCTTCCTCGGGGGCGAGCGCCGCCTTGGCTTTTGGATAATGCTCAATAAAGAGCTGGTTATCCCAGTCCAGATTTCCGAGGTAGGAGCTGAGCACTATTTCGGGCACTTCGCCGTAAACGAGTTCGTCGATAATCGTGTTCATGCCTTCCTCGGGGTAGACGAAGTCCATGCCCTGCGAGGTAAGGAAAGCCTCCACGCCCGGCCGCACCGCCATGCCGACGGAAGCGTAGGCGCTCATATCGGTTGCAATGGCGCGCACGCCCTTGGTGGAGAGGCTGTTTGCCAGCTTGGAAATATAGTCGCTGGCGGCGGCGTAATCGGACTGTCCGAGATTGCCGAACTTGCCCGCTATCGAGGAGATGAACACCCAGAAACCGCCTTCGCGCACGAGGTTGGAACCCACAAGCGTCATGGCGCTGTGGGCCTTAACGTCGAACACGCGGAAGAATTCCTCGGCGGTCTTTTCATTTACGAGCTTGGAATGTTCCATGCCCGCGAAATGCACGACGCCGTCAATCTTTCCGTGCTTGGCCTTTATTTCCTTTACAGTATCGGCCATCATCTGGTCGTTGGTAACGTCGCAGACGTGATATTCCGTCTCTGCGCCCAGTTCGCGCAGGGCCTGAAGGTTGTTATAGAGCGTCACGGAATCGACGACCTTGCGGAACTCCTTTTCAAGCATTACCGGCGTGACCTTATGGGAAGTGTCGGCCTTCATTTTGTGCCACATGTCGGTTTTCAACTGGGCAAGTTCTTCCTTGGACATGGCGGCCCATTTTGGCGTGTCTTCCTGCAGGTGCACGATGTCCAGCACGATGATTTTTACCTTGAAGCGTTTTGCGACCGCGCGCGCGAACATCGAACCAAGGCCGCGTCCGCCGCCGGTTATTATGAAGCGTTTGCCGTCGAGGCCGTAGCGCAGTTTGGACTTGTCGATGCGTTCGGCGCGGGCGCGGTAAGTAACGCGCTTGTCGGCGCGGTAGCCGACCAGAAGCAGACTGTCGCCGTGCAGTATTTCGTGCATGGTAAGGCGGACAATGTCCTGCGCGTTATGCGAAGAGTCAAAGTCCAGCATCTTGGAATGCATTTTGCAGAGCTCGTGCATGTCCTTTCTGAAGCAGAGCGTCTCGCCGATGATTGCGCCGTAAATCGGGTCGAAGTCCTTTTTGCTCTTGTACCCGAACGCGCCGTCAAGCTGTATGTCCACCGACATGAAGGTGTCGGCGTCGCTGTGGTCGGCAAAGTCTTTTTCAAACACCTTGCAGGCCATGAACAGCGGCATTGCGTAATGCGTAAGGTCGTGATGCGGCGAGACCTTTGTGTTAAGCCGTTTCGCCACGCAGCCCAGCAGGTAAATTATGCCCTGGGGGCGGTGACCTTCGGCCTGATAAGCGCGCAGGGCGGTTTCCACTTCGTCGAGTCTGTCCCAGTTTACGATAGTGGAGTTTTTCGTGCGGCCCTTAAGCGACGTGAAGATATGCACCGGCACTTTTTTGGCCGTAAGTTCGGCCTGGAAGTGGCGGATAAGCGTGGCGTTATCGGAGAATATAAGGACGGGGCGCAGGGTGGAAAGTTTTCTGTTTTCCTCGCTAAGCGGCGCGGCTTCCTCAATAAACAGCAGGTGGCGCAGATTGCGCGGCTCCGTATGTTCTACCTCAACCGGCTTGGCGGCTTCCTGAACGGGCGCGGTTTCCTGCGCGGGCGCGGCCGGTGCGGCTGCGGCAACCGCCGCTGTCTGCACGGGTGCGGCGGCAACTGCCTGCGCGGCGGCTGCGGATGGGGAAGCAGCAACGGGCGCGGACGTTCCGCCGTTTCTTTCCGTCAGCACGAAGTTGATGCAGTGGCGGATAGTCGGGTAGTCCTTAAGCTTTATGCCCTCTTTCTGCGGAATCTTGTAATACTCGCGCATTGCGGCAAAAAGTTCGGCCTGTTTGACAGTATCGATGCCGAGGTCGGCTTCCATATCAAGGTCCAGTTCAAGCATGTCCTTGGGATAGCCGGTCTTTTCGGCAATCATGTTGACGATGGTTTCCTGCACCTCGCTGTCCATGGCTGGCGCGGCGGCCGGCGTTGCGGCGGCCGGTGCGGGCGTCGGTGCAACAGGCGCGGCGACAACGGGGGCCGGTGCAACGGGCACTGCCACCGGGGCTGCTGGTGCGGTCACGGGGGCAGGTGCGACTGCGGCGGGTGCGGCGGCCGCGACGGGCGCGGACGCTCCGCCGCCTTCCGTCATAACAAAGTTGATGCAATGGCGGATGGTCGGATAATCTTTCAGCTTTATGCCGTCTCTCTGCGGAATCTTGTAATGCTCGCGCATGGCGGCAAACAGTTCGGCCTGCTTGACCGTATCTATGCCGAGGTCGGCTTCCATGTCGAGGTCCAGTTCAAGCATGTCCTGCGGGTAGCCGGTCTTTTCGGTTATAAGTTTAAGGATTACTCCTTTAACCTCGTCCTCGTTCAGATTGGCGTTGTGCGTCTGCGCAACGGGCACGGCCGCGACAACTGGTGCGGCAACGGGGACCGGTGCTGTCACTGGAGCTACAGGGGCGGCAACAACCTGTGCTGGCGCGGCAACGGGAACCGCTGTGACTGCCGCTGGTGCGGCGGCCGCGACGGGCGCGTGAGATCCGCCTGCTTCCGTCATAACGAACTTTATGCAATGGCGGATGGTCGGATAATCTTTCAGCTTTATGCCGTCTCTCTGCGGAATCTTGTAATGCTCGCGCATGGCGGCAAACAGTTCGGCCTGCTTGACCGTATCGATGCCGAGGTCGGCTTCCATGTCGAGGTCCAGTTCAAGCATGTCCTGCGGGTAGCCGGTCTTTTCGGTGATGAGTTTAAGGATTACTCCTTTAACCTCGTCCTCGTTCAGATTGGCGTTGTGCGTCTGCACGACGGGCACGGCCGCGACGACAGGCGCGGCAACCGGTACTGCCACGGGGGCGGCAACAGGCGCGGGCGCGGCAGCGGGTGCTGGCGCGACTGCCGCTGGTGCGGCGGCCGCGACGGGCGCGGACGCTCCGCCGCCTTCCGTCATCACGAACTTTATGCAGTGGCGGATGGTCGGATAATCCTTAAGTTTTACTCCGTCTCTCTGCGGAATCTTGTAATGCTCGCGCATGGCGGCAAACAGTTCGGCCTGTTTTACCGTATCGATGCCGAGGTCGGCTTCCATGTCGAGGTCCAGTTCAAGCATGTCCTGCGGGTAGCCGGTCTTTTCGGTGATGAGTTTCAAAATAACGGCTTTGACCGACTCTTCGTCAAGCTTAACCGCCGGTGAAGCGGCGGCGGGTCTTGCTGCCGGCGCGGGCGCGGCAACCGGTGCGGCTGCCACGGGGGCCGGCGCGGCGGGACGCGGCGCGGAAGCGGCCTTGACCGCAGGTGCGGCGGCTGTCGGCGCGGACTTTACAAAGGACTGCGTGGCCGCCATTGCTATAGGCGGAACTCCGCCCTTGCGCACTTCGTCGGTGTCTTTAACGCGCAGGGTGTTTTTCACCACTTCAAGCACGGGGCTGTTCTGGCCGGAAACTTCCTTGAGCCACTGTGTGTGCAGAGCCTCGTTTTCAATGCGCGGCTCGCCTGCGGAATAAGTCTTTTCTATAACGGACATGGCAAGCTGTGAACCAAAACCCGCCGCAAGACGCAGGCAGTATTTGAAGTCGTACTTGCCGCCCTTGCTCAGGTTGATGCCCGCAAGTTCGGGGTCCGGTACTTTATAATTGGCAATCGGCGGAACCATGCCGGTATTTAAGGCGCGCACCGCCACGGCGTCTTCAAGGCTTGCGCCCATGGTATGACCGGTAAAGCCTTTTACGTTGCTGACAATGACCTTCATGGCGTCGTCGCCAAAAGTCTTGCGCAGGGCGTACACTTCGGCCGAGGCGCTGCCGCCGCGCGCGGGAGTGTAGGTTTCGTGCGACATGAACAGAGTGTTGGCCGCCATCTGATGACGGTCAAGGCCGTGGATTTTCTCCACCTTTTTCATAAGCCTGTCCATGGTGTCGGCGACGTGGTTTATATCAAGACGGGTCGGGTGGAACGCGCTGTTTGTAATGGTGGTGCCGAGCACGCGGGCAAGCGGCTTCATGCCGCGCTTGCGCACTTCGGTCTCGTCTTCAATGACGAGCGACACCGCGCCCATGCCCACGATAAGCCCGTTTCTGCGGCGGTCAAACGGAATGGCGGCTTCGCTTACCGACGCGCTTGTGGAAGCCGCGCCGCTGGCCAGAAAGCCCGCCAGCACCCATTCCTGAGTTATTTCGCTGGCGATATCGTCGGCGGCAATAACTATTACGCGCTTTGCGCGGCCGGTGCGTATCCAGTCCTCGGCAATGCCGACGGCCTGCGTCGTCGTCGAGCAGGCGGCGCTTATATGGGTTGCGGGTCCGCGCGCCTTAATCCACTGGCAGAACTGCGAGTGGCCTATAGGTATGATTTTCAGCAGGAAAGCCTGACTGAAGGCATACGGATTAGCGGCCGTGCCGGAATGGAACTTGTTGAAATTTTCCGTAAACCACATGGTCAGTTCCCTGCGGTCCTCGGGGTCGGTGATTTTCTGAATCATCCGGTCGTAGAGGGCGTACATCTCCTCGGTCGTTTTTGTCGAGTAGAGGGATTTAAGACAGCGGGAAACTTCATCCACGATGTTGTTCATCGTCGGGAAGGCGGAGCCGAAAATAACGCCGGTGTCGTCGCTCATCGACGGCGGCAGGGCCCAGCGGTCCGGCAGATAGGAACCGGTGGAAGTCTTTTTATAATGCAGGACCAGCGGTATGCCCGCGTCTTTTAGCGCCAGCATGCCGGCCGCTATGGCCAGATGAAACGTGCGGTCCATGGAACGCACCCAGTTTTCCGGCAGGCCGAATTCCTTTACCACGTCAAACTGTCCCGCCTTGCCGACGAGTTTTATTGCCTGCGCTATGGATGTGAGTTTTTCCATGCGGCTTTCGCCGGTGCTGGACTTGATTACAAAGGTAACGTGCTTGTCTATCTGCTTCTGCTGCTGCTCGGCGGAGATAGGCTCGATCATGTTCTGGCCGCGCAGTATTTCGTCGAGGTTGCCCTCGCGGAACACCTTGTCCCAGCTGCCGGGAGTGCCGGCGGCTATGCCGCTTACGCAGATGGGGTTTGTGTTGAAGCCGTAGGCGTTAGCGTCGGCTGTGACCGGCGCGGAAACGCTTGCGGTAGAGGAAACATCGCTTTGCACGCCAGCGTGTTTTGCCGCTTCGGCGGTGAAAGCCGGCGTGTAAATGCCGGAGCTCTTGAGCGGGTGCTTGTCCGTCCAGTTAACGGGCACGCCGGCGCACATGAGGTTGGACATGAGGTCGTTAAACTCTATTATGCCGCCGCGCTTGGGATGATTGGACGAAAGAATGAAGGTGTCCTTTTTATCCTGAAGGGTACTGGTTGCGAACGCGCTCAGAACGCGCTTTGGTCCGCACTCTATGAACACGCGCACGCCTAGGCTGTAGGCCTTTTCAAGCTGGCGAATCCACTCGACAGAGTGGCACACCTGCTCCACCATCATGTTGCGTATGGTGTCGGGGTCGTTGGGATAAAAGTCCGCCGTGACGTTTGAAAGCAGCGGAATCTGCGGCGCGCTGACGGGAATTGTTTTAAGAAATTCCTTGTACGGGCCCGCCGCCGGGCGGATGATTTCGGAATGGAAAGCGTGGGAGACGGGAATTTCCGCCGCCTGTATGCCCATGGCCGTAAACATGGCTATGGCGTCGGCAATGGCTTTCTTGTCGCCGGCGATGACGGTCTGGGTCGGGCAGTTTTTATTTGCGCAGGCCACGTAGCCGCTGATTTTTTTAAGCTCGGGGTCCACTTTGGAGAAATGCGCCGCGACGGAAGCCATCTTGCCGGGGTCGGCAACATCGATGCTCGCCATTTCCTTGGCGCGCGTGGTAACGGCCTTAAGACCGCCCTGAAAGGTGAACACGCCGCTTGCTACCGCGGCCGCGTATTCGCCAAGGCTGTGGCCGAAAACCATGTCGGGCTTAATGCCGAAGCTCTTAAGCAGGCGCAGCATGGCGATGTCGGCTGTAAGCACGGCGGGCTGGGTCATCTGGGTCTGCTTTATGGCGTCCTCGCGCTTTGCAAGCTGTTCGGGGGTTTCGCCGGGCTTGGACCAGATTACATCGGTGATGGTCGTGTTTATCATGCCGTAAAGGATTCTGTCGCCTTCGTCGAAGGTATCCTGCACGACCTGATATTTGGACGCGAGGTCCTTCATCATGTCGACGTACTGCGAGCCCTGTCCGGGAAACATCAGGGCCACTTTGGAGCGGTTGTCCTTTACGATGTAAGGATAAATGCCCTTCATTTTAAGCTGAAGGGGCTGGGCAGCCCAGACGTCCTGAGCGGAGGCCATTTTTATGAAAATCTCTATTTTCTCGCGGAACTTGGCGGGATTTTCGCCGGACAGCGACACGCCGAAACCGCTGCGCGCGCGGCAGTTTAGCGCGTAGGTTGCAAGAATCGCGGGCGCGGAGGCATCGTCTTTAAGTTCGCGGGCGAAAGCGCGCAGTTTCTCAAACAGCTCGTTCTTGGTTTCCGCCGAGAAAGTTACGGATTCGCCGGCCAGCTTTTCGATGGCCACGCGCAGGGGCGCGGCGGCGTTGTGGTGCAGTCCAGTCTGTTCTTTCATCGCTTTAGGCTCCGGTAGTCGTGTGAGGGAGGGATTATACTCCTCCAGCGCCATATGGAAATTGGTTCCGCCAAAGCCGAAGGAAGAGACATTGGCGCGGCGCAGTTTTGAGGACTTCCACTCTTCCGCCGAGGTTATGACGCGGAAGGGCGAACCCGACCAGTTGATGTTCGGGTTTGGTGTCTGGAAATTTATGGAGGGCGGCAGTACTTTGGCGTGCAGTGCCATGGCCGCTTTTATGGCCGAGGCTATGCCTGCGGCCGCCTTGGCGTGACCCATGTTCGATTTAACGGAGGAAATGCCTATGCTTCCGGCGGCGGCAAACGGGGCGAACACCTCGTTTAACGCGCCGAACTCGGTAATATCGCCGACCCTGGTGGCCGTGCCGTGCGCCTCAATAAACGAAACGTCGGCGGGCGTGTAATCAAGCTGGGAAAACGCGTGCTCGACGGCAAGCTTCTGGCCCTTGGGATTGGGGGCGGTAATGCCCTTGCCCCGGCCGTCGCTGGAGGCGCCGATTGCGCGGACGAGGGCGTAAATCTTGTCGCCGTCTTTTACCGCGTCGGAAAGACGCTTTAGTATGAACATGCCCGCGCCTTCGGCCATTACAAAGCCGTTTGCGCGGGCGTCGAAAACGTAGGAACCGTCCGGAGAGAGCGCGCCTATTTTGCAGAACTTGACATAGGCCGCGGCAGACATCATCTTGTCCACGCCGCCGCAGACGGCCATATCGAAATTGCCGAGGCGCAGACCGTTCATGGCCTGAGCTATGGCGGCTATCGAGGTGGCGCAAGCGGCGTCGACGGTAAAATTGGTTCCGTTTACGTTAAGCACGTTAGCCACGCGTCCGGCTATTACGTTTGAAAGTTCGCCGGGCATGGTGTCTTCGGTAATGGGACTTGAGGAAGCGACAATTTTAGCTTCCAGTTCCGCCATGAAAGCGGCGGCGGCCTCTTTGGACATAGCGGCGTAGGCTTTGGTTTCCTTCAAAAGCCTGTAATATTCCTGCCGGAGTATGCGGGCGTCCGTCTTTTCTTTTTTCATGCCGCCCATGGCGTTGCCGATGATGACGGCGCAGCGGGTGCGGTCAAAGGGTTTGGTTTTGTAGCCCGCGTCTTCCAGAGCCATGGAGGCCGTTTCGACGGCCAGATGCTGGGTGGCGTCCATCTGCAGGGCGACCTGCGGAGGTATGCGGTGCTTTATGGAATCGAATTTGAAATTGCCTATGAAGCCGCCTATTTTGGAATAGGTCTTGTCGAGGGCCTTCGGGTCGGGGTCGTAATAGAGTTTCCAGTCCCAGTAATCGGCGGGGACTTCGCGTATGGCGGATTTGCAGTCGAGAATGTTCTTCCAGAAAATGTCTTTGTCGGATGCGCCGGGCATGACGGCGCCGATGCCTACTATCGCTATAGGTTCCATCACTGAATCTTTCATTAAGGATTCTCCTTCTTGCAAAGCAAATTTTTAGACAGCGGTTATGAGACAGCGCGCTACGATATCAATTAGGAACGGCCGGAGAGAAAAACGGAGGATTCTTGGTTGGAAGGGTGATAATATTCATAGGTAAATTCTAGTAAAAAACCCCCTTACGGGCAAGTCCCTATGTATTATATTGAATAAAGTATATATATTTATTAACATTTATCTAATTTTATACAGGAGCGGCGCATGAGGATACGCTTTTGGGGAGCACGCGGCAGCATACCGGTAAGCGGCGCGCAGTATGTAAAATACGGCGGCGACACCGCCTGCGCGGAAGTGCGCACGGGCAGGGACAGCGTCATAGTTATAGACGCGGGAACCGGCATACGCAGGCTTGGAAAGGAACTCCGCAAAGAGGGCAAAACCTCCTGCCACATGCTCTTTACCCACCTGCACTGGGACCATGTGATGGGCTTTCCGTTTTTCTCCCCCATTTACGGCAAAAACTTCAAAATCGATTTTCTGGGCTGTCCGTTTGCAAACGGAAATCTTGGCGACCTCATTGGCCGCATAATGCAGCCGCCGCATTTTCCAGTCAGCTTCGGCCACATAGCGGCCGGTTTCAATTTTCAGCCAATCTGCGGCGGAAAAACCAGCGTGGACGACGTGGCAATCGACAGCATAACCCTCAGCCACCCAAACGGCGGCATGGGCTACCGCTTTACGCAGAACGGCAAAGTCTTCGTCTTTCTGACCGATAACGAACTGGGCTACCGCCACGAGGCGGGGCTGGACTCGGCCGATTACATACGCTTCTGCACAAACGCCGACCTGCTTGTGCACGACGCGGAATTTACCGCCGCCGAGTACCCCGCGGTGCGCGGCTGGGGTCATTCCACAACCGACATGGCACTTGAACTGGCGCTTAAGGCCGGAGTGAAAAAACTGGGGCTTTTCCACCACAATCAGGACAGGTCGGATGACGCGCTGGACGCCATAGTAGCGGACTGCCGCAAAACCGCCGCGGGCAGGGTTGACGTTTTTGCGGTTTCACCGGACACCGCGTTGGAGTTATAATATGCTTATGCACACTTTGTTTTACCCTTCTCTTGCCGGTTTTCTTTTCTGCTTCATTATGCTGTTTTATTTCATTTCGAAGTACAGAGGCGACGACGAAGTTCAGCCGGAGGAAAAACCGCAGGAGCCGGAATACTCGCCGATAGCCGAAATAGAACCCCTGCCCGCCGCCGAGCCTTCACAGCCCGGCATGGGCGACGTGGCCGAAAGCGTGCTTGAAATGCAGAATATAGTTGAGCAGAAAACCGGCGCGCAGGACACCCGCATAGACGGTCTGATAAACGAGATAAACGAAACGCTCGCCGCCGTCGAAAAACTTGACCCCAAACAGATGCAGCAGATACAGCCATCGATAAACGCCCTGATGACCGAACTTGAAAGCCTGCGCAATATGCAGGAAGACGGTACATCACACCCCGCCGCATGAAAGCGCGGCATCTTGCCCTGCTGGTTTTACTGATGCCCGTCCGCTCTTTCGCGGACCTTTTGCCGGACAATCCCTTTACCGATAATGCCGCAGGCACTACGTCCGCCGCGTTTTTGAAAAATGCCCCCTCGGCGCGCTATCAGGCGCTGGGCTCGGCCGGAGCGGCTTTAGACGCCACGGACGCTGTATTTTATAATCCGGCCGGTCTTACCACCTCGGCAAGCACCATAACCACGGCAGGCCACAGCGTTTCATTCAGCTATGGCACGATGTACGAAACACTTAAAAAAACCGCGCTGGCCTACACCATGCCGCTTAAAGGCGGTTACTTTTCGGCCGGACTGCTTTATTTTTCACAGGGCGATCAGGAAGGCTACAACACAACAGGCGACTATACCGGAACTTTCGGCGCGCACGATATGGCGCTGTCGGGCGCGTATGCCCGCCGCTTTACGATAAACGGCAGGACAGTCGATATAGGCGCGGCGTTAAAATACATCCGCTCAACAATTGCCGAGGAAAGCGCGGCTGCCATGGCGGCAGACGGCGGTATGATACTGCGGCAGGAACAAGGCAGTACAAGCCGCATAGAGGATTTCGGCATTTACTTCCGCAATCTGGGCACGCCCATGAAAATTGGCACGGCCAGCGAACCCCTGCCCCTTGAACTTGCGGCGGGCTTACGAAGCCGCGAGTTTTACGGCGCGCGCGTGCTTGCCGACCTTAAAATGCCGGTCGACAATTCCCCCTACTTCTGCCTTGGCGCGGAATGGGCGGTATTTTATGACCAGCGCGGCGGCTTTGACCCCATACTGCGGCTGGGGTTTAACTCACAGCGAAACAACAATTTCGATTTTGCCTCCGCCCTTTCGGCCGGAGCGGGACTTGGTTTTGAAAGGCTGGTTTTCGATTACGCATGGGTTCCTATGGGCGACCTTGGCAGTACGCACAAATTCACCCTTTCGTGGATGTTTTAGGACAGCGATTTTTTAATGATGGCGCGGGCATGGCCCGCGCTATTTTTTTGACTTGAAAAGGGCAGAAGGTTTACCGGATTTTTTGGCGGAAAGCCTGATACAAAGCAGACAGACCAAAGGTCAGCAACCGCTTTGGACAATGGAGGGCTAGGCGGCCTGTTTCCAGGCGGCAACGCGTTTGCCGATTACGCGAAGCATTTCCCTGTCTATTTTGCCGTTGGCGGCAAGGGTTTCAAAACCGAATTTGAGCGGGTCGTCCCACGGCTTGCCGGAAAAATCCGACACCTTTCCCCCCGCCTCGGACACCAGCAGAAGGCCTGCCGTAACATCCCACGGGTTTAACTTGAATTCCCACATGCCGTCAACGCGGCCACAGGCAACCCAAGCCATGTCAAGCGCGGCCGAACCGCTGCGCCGCACGTCGTGGCAGATTTTTATGAAATCGATATAGAAGGAGCAGTAAAACTCCGCCCTTTCCGCGCGGTCATAGCCAAAGCCAGTGTAAAGCAGGCTTTCGGAAAGTTTTTTCGTGCCGGAAACAGAAATCTTTTTGCCGTTTAACGTCGCGCCCCTGCCCTTCTGCACCAGAAAAAGTTCATCGCGGAACGGGTCGTACACACCGCCGGCAAAGGGTTTGCCGTCTTTTACCAGTCCAATTGAAATACAGCTTGCGGGATAGCCGTGCGCGTAGTTCGTAGTACCGTCTAGCGGGTCCACAATCCACAGCCAGCGGGAACCGGTAAGTTTGCGGCTGTCTTCCTCGGCCAGATAGTCATGGTCGGGGAAAGCCGAGGTTATGGTTTTAAGCACGGCCTTTTGTGAGGCCAGATCTGCCTTGGTAAGCAGATTGGCGCGGCCCTTTAGCTTATAATCAACCTTCCTGAAATATTTGCGCAGTATTGCGCCGGAGTCCGTAAGGCACTTTTTAATAACGGCTATTTCCTTACCCATCAGTGTTTCCTCATGGCGTATTTTGCTGCGGCGACAACGGGCTCCTCGGTCGGGGCCATTGGCTTGAAGACAAGCGCGGGCCGCAGCAGTTTAAGTTTGGAAAGAAAACCTTTTCTGAAAAACGGATTGTTCATCACACTGCCCGTCCAGCTAAGGCGCACCTGCCCGCGCAGGGCAAGGCGGTCGGACAGAGCGGCGGCCTGCATGGCAAGCTGAAGCTGGCCCAGCGTAATGACGGAAAGCGGAAGGGGTTCGCCTTTTTCTGCGCGGAAAATTATGTCCTTTGCAAGCGCGGCGGTGTCTTTTACCGTTGCAGGTATTTTGCCGCCCGTGGCAGAGAGGTAGGTTTTGGCAATCCAGTAGGCAGAGCCTTCGTCGCCCTTTAACGGGCCGAGGCCGCCTTCCTTTTCCTTTTTTCCGGCGCGGTTTATGCCGAATACAACCGAGCCCGTACCGGCCAGCACGACTACGCCGGGTTCTCCGGCAAAAGAGGCCAGATGCGCGGCTTCCATGTCCGAAACCACGTGGACGGATTTAAGCCGCCCGTGCAGTTTTTCCTGCAAAAAAGGTCCCTTCCACGGATTTGCCCAAAAGCCTTTTGTGGCTATTACGGCCCGCGCCTGACGCGGCACGTTCCAGCCGTCAAGAATTTTAAGTATGAGTTCGGGAAATTCCTCGATTTTGCAGGAAGGCGTTTTTTCCACCGCCTGCACTTTTCCGTCTTCCGAAAGCCCCGCGAAACGGATATTGGTTCCGCCGCGGTCTATGCCAATGAAATATATGGGTTTCATAAGCGTTGAACATCGGCCGTTTCAAGATACTGCTGCACATGCAGCATGGCCACGCAGTCGTCCTCGTTATACATAAGCACCTTCTGAAACACGTTCTGCGTGCCGGAAAGCCAGTCCCAGTAATAAATCATCGAGTCCATGGCTCCGCAGTCGCTCTGCCGCCAGTAAAAGCCCAGCGCGGGAGCAACGGCCTTCAGCGACAGGCTCGGCGAAGGCAGGTAAAACGATTTCTGCACCGATATTTTAAGGTCATGGCAGGCGGCTACGGCCGCTTTCATGCGCTCGGCAAGTTCGGGATGCTTCTTGCCCATGTTCTTCATGGCCTTGGTTTCGTGTTCGGTCCAGTGATAAAGCACGGCTTTTGAAGCGTCGCCTATATAGTCCAGAAAATCGGCGAAAATCTTTTGTTCCTCGGCCGCGCCATGCGCGGTGAATGCGACGTATTTGGACTGTTCCTTGTCCCACACGCCGATTAAATAGGTGTGCGAAGGCTCGGAACCGTTCTGGTCAGCGTCCTCGAAATCGAAATAAAGGTTGCGCTCCTTTGCCTGCGGCGGAAACAGCCCTTCCCTTTTAAGTATGGGCTTGTTCAGGTAATAAGCCAAGGCGGAGGCGTAAACGTCGCGTCCCAGTCCGGGACCAAAAAGCGCCTGCATATGCTCCATTCCGGCAAGAGCCACTTCGTCCGTATTGTTAATATGGGCGGCTTTGAGCAGTCCGCGAACATCATTGGCGAAACCGCCAAGCATCACCAGGTCCTTGGTTTCGGCGGCGTAACGGTTTGCATATACCCGCCAGGGAGTAAGCGCGGCTTTTGGCGGACGCTGCGGTTCGGGCTTTACTTTGTCATCGCGCAAATCGCGCCATGCGGCCATGGTTTTATCAAGCCGGTCATTCCACGCCGCCTGCGCCACTTCGACTTCCTTATAACGCAGGGTGATGGTGGTATATTCCGGCTCGCGGCCCTGTATTGCGCCAAGGGCGCGGTTTAGCAACGCGGCCTGAATGGCGTAATGCTCTTTAAGTTCCACCGCCTGCTTAAACTGTATTATGCGGTAATGATAATTGCCGAAAACGGAGTCGCCCTCAACCTTATATATCAGGCTGGGCCGGCCGTAAATATGTTCGTTGAAATCCCACAGGCAGGGGTGTTCTATCGCGGGAGCGCCCGAAGCCATGAGTTCCAGCGTTTTACGGAAGGATTCGGGCTTATTGTCGTCCGGCGCGCGGGAGACTTCGGGAAAGCGGGACTTTATTATCTTGTCCCGCGACATCTTGTCCATAAGGCTTTTTGCCTGATCGTAGCGGTTCTGCTCGCGCAGAGCCTCGGAACGGGGGGCATGATAGTCGCACCATACGGAAAACGGACTTTCGGTGACGGCAAATATGCGCGAGGAACGCAGGTCCTGCTTTTCATCGGGGCCGCGGCCGGCGCTAAATCGGTTAAACAGTTCTTCTATCTGATTGGCATCCATGCTTAGTTGACTCTACAATTTCCATATGATAGCATATAAGGCGGACGGCTTATAGCCTCCCGCCAAATGACTATGATACTCAGAAAGTCCGTACCCGCAGTAAAAATTGCAGAACTGATACACCCGGAAAGAATCATCATCGCAGACGCTTCGGCTGACAAAAACCAGCTTTTGGGCCGTCTTGTGGGCCTTATAGCGCGCGAATGTCCGTCCATGGATACGGCCGATGTTCTTACCAAGGTCATAGCCCGCGAAAACGGCATAAGCACAACGCTCGATACCGGCCTGAGCATTCCCCACGCCCGCATAGAGGGCATAGAAAATTTCCTCGTGGCCATGGCCCTCATACCGCAGGGCCTTATCGACAAAACCCAGCCAGGCACGGCAATAAAGGCAATGTTCCTTTTCCTGTCGCCGGCCGATTCCAGATTTTTCCAGAAACATCTGCAGCTCCTCTCCGGCCTGTCCGCTCTTTTCCAGCCGGAATTCATCGATAAACTTCTTGCCTGCACGAGCCCCGCGCAGGTGGCGGCCGAAATAGCCGCCGCGCGCTGATGACGGGCGGTTTGGCCAAACCGGTTTCAGGTTCCGGCTCCATGCGGGTCCGGCAGGTCGTAGTTCTTACGACCGCCATGCTTACCTTTATACCCTTCTGGCAGGCCGCCGCCGTGGTGCTGTGCGACCTCGGCTCCAGCGTTTTCTACGCGGGCGGCATTGCCTTCCAGTCCTTCGGTCCGGCTTTCCCGTGGTACGTGCTGGCCGTTATGATTTACTGCGGCGCGATGCTTGCGGTTTATCTGGAATCCTGCGCCATGTTCGTGCGCGGCGGCGTGTACCGCGTTGTAAAGGAAGGCATGGGCGATTCCATGGCCAAGGTAGCCGTTTCGGCCCTTATTTTCGACTTCGTGCTTACCGGTCCCATAAGCGCGGTTTCCGCCGGTCATTACCTGTCGGGTCTGCTGTCCTCCCTTTTTCCTTTAATGCATATAGGCTGGCATCTTAACGCCAATATATTTGCCGTGGTGTTTGCCGCTCTGGCCACGCTGTTTTTCTGGCGGCAGAACATACGCGGCATAGAGGAATCAAGCAGCACCAGCTCAAAAATCATTTACTACGTAATAGCCATATCGGCAATTACAGCCATAGGCGCCATACTTACCATGCTTACCGAGGGGTTCCACATCCCCCCCACAAAGCTGGAGTTCCGGCCAGAGGCGCTGGGCTGGGCAAAAGGCGTAAGCTGGCTTGCGCCTATCGGCGCGATAGGCGTTATAATGGCGTTCGGCCACTCCATACTGTCCTTGAGCGGACTGGAAACCATGGCGCAGGTATACCGCGAAATAGAAGCGCCGAAAATGGAAAACCTCAAAAAGGCCGCCATTACGGTTTTCATATTCGCGCTGGCGATAACGGGCTTTCTCACCTTTCTGGCGGCGGCCGTAATACCGCCGGATAAAATAGCCGTTTATCAGGACAATCTCATCGCCGGTCTTACCATGGAACTTTACGCGCCCTTCTGGCTCAGGATGACCCTGCAGGCTCTGGTGGTAATAGGCGGCGTGGTAATACTTTCGGGCGCGATAAACACCGCTATAATAGGTTCAAACGGCGTGTTGAACCGCGTGGCGGAAGACGGCGTGCTGGCTGACTGGTTCCGCCACCTGCACCCCAAATACGGCACGACGCACCGCATCATCAACATGGTAGTGATGATACAGCTTGGCATCATCCTGCTGTGCGGCGGCAACGTATATCTGCTGGGCGAGGCTTACGCTTTCGGCCTTATATGGAGTTTTGTTTTCACCACGGCCTCGGTAATAATACTGCGCTTCAAGGACCACTCTAAACGCGAGTGGATGGTTCCCTTTAATATAAAGATAGGCAACACCTATGTGCCCATAGGCATAATACTGGTGGCGCTGGTGCTGGTTGCGGTGGCGGTGTCCAACCTTATAACCAAGCGCATAGCGACGATTTCCGGCGTAATATTCACGGGAGTGTTTTTCGTGATATTCTACATATCGGAAAAAATCAACGAGCGCAACCGCGAAGACGACGCCGAGCCCGAGGAAAAGCTTAATTCCAAGCGGGACGACGACCTGTTCCACGCGCTGACCGAGCTCGACAAGCCGGAACGCGTGCTTGTGGCGGTGAGAAATCCCGACGGACTGTATCATTTCGAAAAAATCATGGCTATGACCGACGCCGACACAACGGATATAATAGTTATGTACTGCCGCGTGCCCTCGCCGATGAGTTTTTCAGATATGCAGGGCGGCCTTTTGCCGGATGAGCGCAACGTGTTTACAAGGGTCATTCTGACGGCGGAAAAACACGGCCGCACGGTGTTTCCGATACTGCTTTCGTCAAACGACCCGTTCTACGCCATGTCCCAGCTGGCCTACGCGGCCAAAGCGTCCAGGATTGTAATGGGCGTTTCGGGCGTGCACGGGGCGGACGCGCAGCTTGAGCGTCTTGCCATGGCGTGGGGCGCCATCAAAGCCAACACGGAAAAACCAATAACCGCGGCAGTGCTTTGGCAGGGCAGGGAAATGTCCTGCGAACTGACATAGAGCTTATCCGCAAATAGGCCATTACGGCGGAAACGCGGATTTTGAAGCGAGCCGCAGAGCCGCGAAATGCGTATCTTCATTGGAGGATACAAATAGAGCGGCGCAAAGGCGCAGACCAAAAGCGGCGTTTGCAGCCGAAGGATTATTTGCGGATAAGCTCTTAACTGGAGTGCAATTATGGCTGTACGGAAAATTTTGAAATACGGTGAACCTCTGCTGACCGAAAAAATGAAACCGGTCGAGTACGAAAAAATAAAGGACATGCTTCCCGAACTTTTGCAGGACATGTGGGAAACTTGTCTGTTTGCAAACGGCGCGGGACTTTCGGCCAACCAGATTGGCCTGCCTTTGCGCCTGGCGATAATTATAATATCGGAAAAGAAAAAACCGGTTAAAATGCTTACCCTCATAAATCCGCGCTTTACGGAAAAGCTCGGTGAAATGCGCGAGGAGGAAGGCTGTCTTTCCCTGCCGGGACTTTTTGCCGACACGCGGCGTTACGCCCATGTGAAGGTGGAGGCGCTTAACGACCGCGGCCTGCCGATTGAAATATCGGCGCAGGGCTTCATGGCCAAGGCGCTCCAGCACGAGATAGACCACCTCGACGGAAAACTTTTTATAGACCATGTGGAACCGATGCAGAAGAATCAGGTGAAGGCAAAAATCAAAACCATGAAAAAAAAGTGGGCTTCGATAGACGAGGCCAAGATGGCGCTTGATGAAAACCGCGTTCATGGGAACGCCAAAAGTGGCGGTTCCCTTTCTAAAAAGACTAAGTGAAATAACCGAAGTCGGCCTTGTGCTGACCCAGCCCGACCGCCCGAGCGGACGGGGTCTTAAACTCTGCCCCAGTCCCGTAAAGGAAGAGGCGCAGAAGCTGGGCCTTAAAGTGCTTTCGCCGGAACGCCCGTCGGGCGCGGCGGCCGACCTTGCGGCGCTGCGGCCCGAACTTGTAATAGTGGTGGCCTACGGCCGCATACTAAAAAACGATATTCTGTCCGTTCCCTCCATAGGCACGCTGAACCTGCATTTTTCACTGCTGCCCGCCTACCGCGGCGCGGCCCCCGTGCAGTGGAGTCTTATACGCGGCGAAACGCTTACCGGCGTAACCGCTTTCTGGATAGACGCGGGCATGGACACCGGTCCGATATTTCTTCAGGAAAAACTTCCCGTCCTGCCGGATGAAAACGCGGCGGGGCTCATGCAGCGTCTCTGTGACACGGGCATAGGCGTAATGGAACAGGCCGTGCGCCTTGCGGGCGAGGGCAAAGTACAGCGTCTGCCCCAGCAGGGCGAACCTTCGTACGCGCCGCTTTTCAAGACGGCAGATTCCATACTCGATTTTTCAAAACCGGCCGCGCAGGTGCACAGCAAAGTGCGCGGCATGACCGGCGGCCTTGCCCCCGCTCCGCGCGGCGTGCTAAAGTGCGCGGCGGGAAATATCGGCATGCACATTCTTAAAACCGCGGTGACTGCCGCGCCCGAAAACGTACCCCCCGGTACGGTGGTGCGCGTTGAAAGGGGCGCGGGCTTTATAGTAAAATGCGGAGAAGGCGGACTGCTGCTTCTGGAAGTAAAGCCGGAGGGCAAAAAGGCCATCGGCTGCTGGGATTTCGTCAACGGTTTCAGAATAAAGCCGGGCGACACTTTCGCGGCGCTAAAGCAGCTTTCCCCCACAAAATAATTTATGCCTATAGAAAAAGACGAAGGACGCGCGGCGCTGACCGCGGCAGGACTTAAACTGGCGGAAATAATCGGCGGCGTAATAGCGCTGGCCGTGGTCGCGTATTTTTCCCTTACGTGGGCTTTTTCCGCGCTGGTGCACAGCCACGCCGAAAAAGCAGTGCCCGACCTTTCCGGCAAATCGGCCATGGCCGCGCTGGATGTGCTGGCGCAAAGCGGCCTTGCCCTGAACAAGCAGGGCTCGGAATTCGACGCCTCCGTTCCCGTCGGCTCCATACTGCGGCAGGTTCCCCCCGCCGGCACGATCGTTCGCGAGGGAAAAGTAATACGCGTGTGGTTCAGTCAGGGCGGCGAAAGCGTGCTGGCTCCCGCGCTCGTCGGACTTCAGGTTAGAAACGCCGAACTGCTGCTTAGGCAGAACCAGCTTCTGCTCGGCGAGGAAAGCGAGTCGTACTCCCTCAGCGTTGAAAAGGGCACGGTCATGTCGCAGGACCCGAAGGCCGATTCGCCCGTCAGCAAAAACGCGATGATAAATTTAGTCGTATCGGCGGGGCAGCCTCCCTCCGAAATAATCCTGATGCCGGACTTCCGCCAGAAAAAACTGGCCGAGGCGCAGAAGTGGGCGACTGACGCGGGCGTATCGCTTACCGTGTCGGAAGACTCCACATCGCTTTTCCCGTCCGACACGATAATAGCGCAGGAACTTCCGCCCGATTCGACCGTCAATAAGGGCACGAATGTCGCCATTACAATCAGCAAGAGAAAAGACGGCGGCGCTGACCGTTTCCACAACATTCACTACGAACTTTCGCAGGGCGGCGCGCAGGCTAAACTGCGTATCGTCATAATCGACAAGCTCGGAGAACGAGAAGTTTTCAACGGCCTGAGAAACCCCGGTTCGAAAATCGACCTGAAGGTTCCCTACGGCGGTCCCGCCAAAGTGCGCATATTCGTAAACGGCGTGCAGGTGGACGAAAGGGAAATGCCATGAGCTGCCCCTGCTGCGGAGCAAAATATCACAGCCGCCTGCCCATGCCAAACGGCAAACCGGCCATAGTGCCGTCGGTGCTGTCGGCAAACTTGTGGGCCATGGGCGCGCATGTGCAGCAGGTGCAAAACGCCGACTGGCTGCAGATTGACGTTATGGACGGCATTTTTGTTCCCAACATCAGCTTCGGTCCCGCGCTTGTAAAAACACTGCGCAAAAACACTGCTTTCGCGCTGGACGCGCATCTTATGATAACGCGCCCGCTTAAATATATCGACGCTTTCGCCGAAGCAGGCGCGGACCTTATAACCGTACATGCCGAAGCCGACAATCCTGCCGGCGCTATTGAGAAAATAAAGGCTCTGGGCCTTAAGGCGGGACTGGCCGTAAGTCCCGAAACTGAAGTTTCCACTGCCAAACCTTTCATTAATTTGATAGACTTATTACTTGTTATGACTGTGCACCCCGGTTTCGGGGGGCAGAAATTCATGCGGGAATGCCTCGTAAAAGTGCGGCAGGCCCGTACAATGATTACGGAAAGCGGACGCCCCGTCTGGCTGCAGGTGGACGGAGGAATAGACGCGGAAACCGCGGCGGAAGCCGTTGCCTCCGGCGCCGATTCACTCGTGGCAGGCAATTCCGTTTTCGGCGCGGCCAGTCCCGCGGAAGCTTTGGAACATATACGCAGAAGCATCAAATAGGAGGAGCAAGATGGCAGTAGCTATCAGACTTCAGAGAACAGGCAAACCCAAGGACGCCCACTACCGGATCGTGGCCATTGAAAAGGTCAGAGCTTCCGGCGGCAGAGCCCTTGAAGTGGTCGGACATTATCATCCGCGCCAGCGCAAGGAAAAAGAGGTTCTTTTCGTGAATATGGAAAGAGTCGAGCATTGGCTTAAGAACGGCGCACTCCCGAGCGAGACCGCCGCATCCCTCATCAAGCGCGCCAAGAACGAGAAGAAAGCCTAACCGTAGTCGCGCGTAGGAACGGTTTATGAAAGAACTGGCATGTTTTCTCCTTAAATCCCTGGTCGACAAGCCCGAAAGCGTCTCCGTCGCCGAAACGGCAGAAGGTGACGTGGTGCGGCTCAAGGCCACGGTAGCGGAAGAGGACAAGGGCAAGGTAATCGGCAAGGAAGGCCGCGTAATAAAGGCCGTCCGCACCGTCCTGTCCGCGGGCGCGGCCAAGCAGAACAAGAAAATTTTTCTTGATCTGGACTGACCGATGAAAGTAGACGTAGTCACCCTTTTTCCCGAGCAGGTGGACGCAGTGCTTTCCTGCAGCATCATAGGCAGGGCGCGGGGCGAGGGCATTCTGGAACTGGGTTTTTCAAATCCGCGCGATTTCGCGGAGGACAAGCACAGATCGGTCGACGACCGGCCTTACGGCGGCGGCCCCGGAATGGTGATGATGGCCGAACCGCTTTATCAGGCCATCAAAAAAGTGAAAAAAAGAAGTTCCTTTGTGGTAATGCTGGCGCCGCAGGGCGTAAAGTTCGACCAGAAGGTCGCCCAGCAGCTGGCCGCGAAAAAGCACCTGGTGCTTGTGTGCGGACACTACGAAGGAGTGGACGCCAGAATATGCAACAAGGCGGACATGGAACTCTCGGTCGGCGACTTCATACTTACCGGCGGAGAACTGGCCGCGGCCGTGGTAGTAGACTGCGTAACGAGGCTTCAGCCCGGAGTTTTCAGGAAGGCGGAAGTGCCGTATCAGGAATCGTTTTGCGAAGGGCTTTTGGAAGCCCCGCAGTACACAAGGCCGGCGGTGTGGCGCAGGATGAAGGTGCCGGAAGTGCTAATGGGCGGCAATCACAAGACAATAGCCGCGTGGCGCAAACAGCAGGCATTGGCTCTTACAAAAGAGCGCAGGCCGGATTTGTTGAAAGATGAAACGGAGGAGTACAATGGAAATAGTGCACGAAGGTCTTAAGACGAACATCCCCAATTTCAAACCCGGAGACACGCTCAGGCTTTCCCTGCGCGTTACCGAAGGCGACAGCGAAAGAATCCAGCTGTTCGACGGCGTGGTCATTGCCCGCCGCGGACACGGCATCGCCGAAACCTTCACCATCAGAAAGATTTCCTTCGGTGTCGGCGTGGAACGGATTTTCCCGATCCACTCCCCCAAAATCGAGAAGATGGAAGTAATCAAGAACGGTAAGGTAAGACGCGCCAAGCTGTTCTACCTCCGCGACCTCGCCGGCAAAGCCGCGAGACTGCAGGAGCACAAAGCCGACGAAGCCGCCGCAGCGACAAATGAAGCAGCACCCGCCGCCGCAGCACCGGCAGCAGCAGAGCAGCCCGCCGAAAAGAAGGCATAACGACTCCGGCGGAGTTTGACAAAAATCTGGCCGAAAAACACGGCGCAGGCGACCTTGTCGGAATCGACGAGGTAGGACGCGGCCCTTTAGCGGGTCCCGTTGTCGCCTGCGCCTGTGTTGTTCCATTTGAACTGATACCAAGTCTTGCCGAAGTTACCGACAGCAAAAAGCTCACCCCTAAAAAGAGGGAACGCCTAGCGCGCCTGCTTATAGACGGCGGCGTACGTTACGCCACCGGTTTTGTCCCCCCAAAAACCATAGATTCCATAAACATACTTCAGGCCACTTTTCTTGCCATGCGCATGGCCGTGGCAAAACTGGGGCCGCTTAAAAACCCTCTTATTCTCGTCGACGGAAACCACACCGTGCCGGAACTTGCGCACCGCCAGCTTGCCATAGTGCAGGGCGACGGCAAATCGCTTTCCATCGGCGCGGCCAGCATAATCGCCAAAGTAACGCGCGACCACTGCATGGAACGCTTCGACAAAATCCACCCCGGTTACGGCTTTGCAAAACACAAGGGCTACGGCACCGCCGCACACATGAAAGCCATAACCGAACTGGGGCCCTGCCCCCAGCACCGCCATTCCTTTTTACCGTTATGGACATTCCGCGCAAAATAGCAGCCGCCAAAACCGGCCGCGACGGCGAGGACGCCGCCTGCGCGCTTCTCCTGTCACAGGGCTTTGAAATTCTCGACCGCAACTACCGCACCCGCTTTGGCGAAATAGACATCGTGGCCCGCAAAAAAGACCTGCTCGTTTTTGCCGAGGTAAAAGCCCGCACGTCCTTTGCCTTTGGCGGACCGCTTGCGGCGGTAACGCCCGCAAAGCAGAAAAAAATAACCGTGGCCGCGCTTTATTACCTCAAGGAAAAGAACCTGCGGCCCGACTCTATCCGCTTCGACGTGATCGCCCTGCTCGCCGGAAAACCGCCCGAGCATATACCCGACGCTTTCCGCCCGCAAAGCTGGGCCTGAAAAAAGCCCGCGCAGCGGCGGCATACCGCCCGCTAAGAAACCCGCAAACGCACCTTTAGCGGCGGGCGTAAAGCGGCAAAACAAGCCGGTAAAAAGCGCAGCACGCGCCCGCCGACGGAAAGTTTTAAGCGCCGAGTCATTGAAGCATGTGCAGTATTTTGTTAACCTAAAATGACATCGTTACTATATTTACATATACGAGGTCAAAATGTCAGACAATCATTTCGAACGCATCAGCCAGATTACCGCATGGCTTGAAAAAAAGCTCGGCGGACTTAAACCCGAAGTGGCCGTAATCATGGGCAGCGGCCTTTCGGAATCAGTGCCCCCCCTTGAAGAAAGCGTCGCCATACCTTACGGCGACATTCCCGGTTTTCTCAAATCCACAGTTTCCGGCCACGCCGGTAAACTGCTCGTCGGAAAGACAAGCGGCAAAACGGTAGCCTTCATGCAGGGCCGCTTCCACTACTACGAAGGCCACCCGATGAGCGACATAGCAATTCCCATACGCGCGCTCGGAAAGCTGGGCGTTAAAACCCTCATCGTCACGGCCGCCGTCGGCTCCGTGCACAAGCACATAAAGCCGGGCGACCTCGTGGTCATCAGCGACCACATCAATTTAATGGGCTGCAATCCCCTGCGCGGCGTTTACAGCGAAGAGTTCGGCCCCATGTTTCCGGACATGACCGAAGCCTACGATAAAAAATACCGCCGCCTCGCCCTCGACATCTGCAAAAAGGTCGGCATCAGCGCGACGGAAGGCGTCTATCTGGCGGGCTTTGGCCCGTCTTATGAAACGCCGGCCGAAATCCGCGCGTTCCGCCAGTGGGGCGCCGACGTGGTAGGCATGTCCACCGTGCCGGAAGTAATAGTCGCGCGGCAGATGGGCATAAAGGTGCTTGGCCTTAGCTGGATAACAAATCTCGCAAGCGGAGTATCCGATTACCCCCTCAGCCATCAGGAAGTGCTTGAGCAGGGCAAAAAGGTGGCCGGAAATTTCAAGACCCTGCTGGCCGAACTGCTGAAAAATCAGCTTTAAGGAGAATTTTAATGAGAATACTCGACATAATCCTCAAGAAACGCGCGGGCCAGACCCTTACGCCCGCCGAACTGGAATTCGTGGCAAACGGCGCGGCCAAGGCAACCATTCCCGATTACCAGCTTTCCGCCTGGCTGATGGCCTGCTACTTTAATCCCCTTTCAAACGCCGAGACGGCGGCCTTTACAAAGGCGATGGCCTTCTCCGGCAAGCGCATGGACTACGGCGAAGTAAAACTGCCCAAGGTGGACAAACACTCCACCGGCGGCGTGGGCGACGGCATATCGCTGGCGCTGGCCCCGCTTGTAGCCTGCGCGGGCGTTGCGGTTCCCATGATGTCGGGCCGCGGTCTGGGCCACACGGGCGGCACGCTTGACAAGCTTGAGGCCATGAGAGGCTTCAAGGTCGGCCTGCCCGGCGACCATATAAAGCGGCAGATGAAGGCCATAAACGTCTGTATGTTCGGCCAGACAAAGGACCTCGCTCCCGCCGATAAAAAACTTTACGCCCTGCGCGACGCAACCGGCACGGTCGAGTCCCGCCCGCTTATCGTGGCAAGCATTCTTTCCAAGAAATACGCCGAGGGAGTGGACGCCCTCGTCATGGACGTTAAATACGGCTCCGGCGCTTTCATGGTGGAGTACAAGGACAGCAAACTGCTGGCCGAATCGCTCGTTAAAACGGCCAAGCTCATGGGCCTTAACTGCGTGGCGCTTATCACCGCCATGGACCAGCCGCTGGGCCGCGCAATTGGCAACGCCAACGAAATGGTGCAGTCGGTAAAGGTTTTAAAAGGCGACAAGAGCGCGCCCGATTTCACGGAACTTCTTCTTGAACTCGGCGCGTGGATGGTTGTCATGGCCAAGAAAGCCAAGACAGTAAAAGACGCCCGCGCCAAACTGCAAAAGGCCATAGACTCCGGCGAAGCCGCCGAACGCATGCGCCAGATGATTAAGTGGCAGGGCGGCGACCCGCGCCTTGTGGACCGTCCCGAAACCTTCCTGCCAAACGCCAAGCTGGTGTACGAGTTCAAGGCCGAGAAAAAAGGCTTTGTCGCCCGCATCGACGCGCGCAAGGCCGGCGACGCCTGCGTAATGCTCGGCGGCGGCAGAAGCCGCATGGAAGACGTAATCGATTTCGGCGCCGGCATCTATCTGGAAAAGAAGGTCGGCGACAAAGTGGCCAAGGGCGATGTAATAGCGAGGATTTACGCCTCCGACGCAGCCCGCCTTGAAGCGGGCAAGGCCAAGTTTATTGAAGCCGTAAAGATTTCTGGCAGCAAAGTTAAAGCAAGTCCGTTGATAAAGGAAATCATAAAATGACAGGAAAATTCTATCAGTCCCGGCATCCGCTGGTGCTTGATAAGATAGCGCGACTGCGCGACAAACGTACCACCACGCCGGAATTCCGGCGCATAGTCGGAGAAGTGGCCCTCCTGCTCGGTTACGAGGTGCTGGCCAATATCGACATGAAGACCGAGACCGTGAAAACGCCGCTGGCCAGCTGTCAGTGCCAGATGCTTGCTCGGCCCATAACCTTCGTGACGATACTGCGCGCGGGCCTCGGCATGACCGACGGCCTGATGAAGCTGGAGCCGACCGCCAATCTGGCGCACATCGGCATATACCGCAATGAATCGACACTGGAACCAGTGCGTTACTACGCGCGCTTTCCAAAGAACATCGGCGAACACTACGTCGTGCTGGCGGACCCCATGCTGGCAACGGGCGGTTCGGCCGTCGAGTCGCTGAGCATATTAAAAGCTCAGGGCGCCAAGCACATTTCCTTCGTGTGCATGCTTGCGGCGCGCGGCGGCATAAAGAAAGTGATGCAGGCGCATCCCGACGTGTCCATAGTCGCGGGCATGATCGACGAGGAGCTTAACGACAAGGGCTATATCGTGCCCGGCCTCGGCGACGCTGGCGACCGCATGTTCGGTACAATATAATCTCAAAACCCCGCTTTCAAAGGCGGGGCTTTTTTAAGTTATTCAAAAAACCGCCGCTAAAAACGGCGTCGTGGGTGTATTTTTCCCAATAATACGGCCGAAACAAAAAAACGGCCGCAATCCGTGTTTTTCCCGGACACCCGCCAGCCTGCCGGATAAAATGAAACCGCCGCGTTTTTCGCGCTCTCCTTCCATTAATGCCGACACCAGGCACAACAACACGACATCCACGCGGAATTATCATTCCAGGTGAATATTAATGAAGTCCCTTCGCAGCAGACAGCTCGCTTATGCGCTCGCATTGGCGATTTTTTTTGGCTATATCGGCGCGGCACGGGCGGCAATGACCGCCATTGACACGTTTTACGGAACCGAATCCGAAGGTTATGGCATATCGGGAGACGGCAGCGTTATAACAGGTTCAAAATATCTTGCCTCCGGCGACATGCATGGCTTTATATCCATAAACGGCATAGTGACGGATATAGGCACGCTGGGCGGCACAAACTCAACTCTCAGGAGCGTATCTTCTGACGGCAGCACAGCCGTGGGGTACAGCCAGCTCGCGAGCGGTGATGAACATGCCATAAAATATTCAAACGGAACGACAACCGACATCGGCACGCTCGGCGGCACGAACGCCTACGCCAATGCCGTATCAGGCGACGGCAGCATCGTCGTAGGCAACAGCGTAATCACAGGCAATTCGGCTACGCACGCATTCAAATATACCACCGCTGGCGGAATGACTGACCTCGGAACTCTGGGCGGCTTCACCTCAGCAGCCAATGGAATATCCGGCGACGGCAGCATTATAGTAGGCGACAGCTACACCTCCGGTATGGACGACCATGCCTTCACATATACCACCGCAGGCGGAATGGTCGACATCGGCACACTGGGCGGCACATCCTCCTCAGCCTATGCGATAAGCAGCAACGGCAATGTTATTGTAGGAGAGAGCGCGACAACCGGCGACGCAGCCGACCATGCCTTTAAATATACCACCGCTGGCGGAATGACCGATCTCGGCACGCTTGGCGGCACGAACTCCTACGCCAATGCCGTAAGCGGCGACGGCAGCGTTATTGTCGGCCAGAGCCAGACCGCCGCCTCAACCACCCATGCGTTCAAATATACCGGCGGAACAATGACCGACCTCGGCACACTTGGCGGTGCCTTCTCAATGGCAATGGCTGTATCCAGCGACGGCACTACCATTACAGGCACAAGCTATGTGTCCGGCTATTCGGACGAGCATGCCTTTATATACCGCAGTATTATAGTTGACGCAAACAACACCGTACAGGCAATTGCAAACAACGCGGGGCAGATGAACTCGCTGTTAAACCTCAAAAGCTCCCTGCTTGTAAACGCGCTTGATTCCGACTGTGCCATGTACAGCGACAAAGGCGTATGCCTTGCGCTTACCGGCTGGCATTATTCGGGTCATGAAAGCGCCTTAGCCGCGCAGAGCGCGACCACGCTTAAAGCGTCCTACCGCTTCAGCAGGAACTTCCGTGCCGGCGCACTTATGGACCTTGCGTTTGCGCAGACTAATCCCGATAACTTCAACGTAATAAGCAAAGCCCCCCTCTTCGGAGGCTTCGCCGCATACGGCGATAACGAAACAGGCAACGGCGTACAGTTACGTCTTGCGGCGGCTTATAACGAAGCTGACGCGACAATCACCCGCACCGTCCTTGCCAACACCGAAGCCGGACAGGGCGAAAGTACGTTCAACAGCTTTGGCGCAAAAGCCGAAGCCGGTTACGGCAAAACTTTCGCGGGCTGGAAAACCCTGCCTTACCTCGGTGTGCAGTGGACGAACGTTTCACGCAACGCCTACGGCGAAATATCGGGCGCAACCTTCCCCGTGGTTTACAATGCCATAGGCCAGCGGCAGTTTACCGCGCTGGCTGGCATTAAGACCGACAAAACGATTGCGGCTGGTTTTGGCCTTAACGGCGGCATCGGCGTTGAGCAGGACATTAACAACAGCGTGGACGCCTACACCGGCACAATGGATACGCTGGGCTCGTTCAATCTTGCCCGTCCCCATATGAACTGGACAAGACCGTTTGCCAACGTTGGCGCGTCCTACGAACTTGCAAAAGACCAGCGCATCGGCGCGAGTCTCAGCGTTCGCAGACAGACGCTTACCAACACCTACGGAACTCTGGTGTCCGGTCAGTACACAATAGCGTTCTAAAGCCATACAACACAAAGCCCCCGCCAACCGGCGGGGGCTTTACCGCATCCGGCCGGATTGCCGGTATCCGCCTAAATTAAGTTTCCCAGGCAAGCGGACGGTAAATATATTTATCGCAATATTAATCGCATCAAGGAGAAAACAATGTCAGTTAAATGCAGTAAATCGACGGCAATGCTGCCGGCGTTTCTGTGTCTGGCCGCGCCGCTTTTTGCAGGCATGACCGCCATTGACACGCTCGACGGAACGCAGTCCGACAGTTATGGCGTATCAGGAGATGGCAGCGTAATCGCAGGTGCAAGATATCTTGCCTCCGGCGACATACATGGCTTCATATATGCCAACGGCACGATGACCGATATCGGCACGCTCGGCGGCACACAATCATCACTCATGGGCTTATCTTCCGACGGCAGCATTGCCGCTGGTTACAGCCTGCTCGCCGGAGGCGAGGGGCATGCCATAAAATATGCAAACGGAACGATGACCGATCTTGGCACGCTCGGCGGCACGAACTCCTACGCTGTGGGCATATCAGGCGACGGCAGCATACTCGTAGGCTACAGCGGCACGACCGGCGGTCTTGATACGCATGCCTTCAAATATACCACCGGCGGCGGCATGATTGACCTGGGAAGTCTAGGCGGGAGCAACTCATCGGCCGGCGCCATATCAAGCGACGGCAGCGTTATAGTAGGCGACAGCGAAATAACAGGCAATGCAGCAAGCCATGCCTTTAAATATACCGCTGCTGACGGGATGACCGACATCGGCACGCTGGGCGGCACTTCCTCCATGGCTCTGGGAGTAAACAGCAACGGCAGTATTATTGTAGGAGAGAGCCAGACAACCGGCAATGCGGGCGGCCATGCATTCAAATATACTGCCGCTGATGGAATGACCGACCTTGGTACGCTTGGCGGAACTTGGTCCTATGCTTACGGAGTGTCAGATGACGGCAGCGTAATTGTCGGCGAAAGCAGATTTGATAACACCGCAAAAACACACGCCTTCAAATATACCGGCGGAAGAATGATCGACATCGGCACTCTGGGGGGCGATGAATCCATGGCGGAGGCTGTATCCAGCGACGGCGGTACTATTATAGGCACAAGCTTTTTGGCCGGCGATACGGAACAACATGCCTTCATATACCGCAGTATTATAGTTGACGCAAACAACACCGTGCAGGCCATTGCAAACAACGCGGGGCAGATGAACTCGCTGTTAAACCTCAAAAGCTCCCTGCTTGTAAACGCTCTTGATTCCGACTGTGCCATGTACAGTGACAAAGGCATTTGCCTTGCGCTTACCGGCTGGCATTACTCGGGACAGGAATCTGCACTTGCCGCGCAGAGCGCGACCACGCTTAAAGCGTCCTACCGCTTCAGCAAAAACTTCCGCGCGGGCGCGCTTATGGACCTTGCCTTTGCGCAGACAAATCCCGATAACTTCAACGTAAGCAAAGCCCCGCTTTTTGGCGGTTTCGCTGCATACGGCGATAACGCAACCGGCAACGGCATTCAGGTACGCATTGCGGCGGCTTATAATGAAGCCGACGCGACCATAACCCGCACCGTCCTTGCAAACACCGAAGCCGGACAGGGAGAAAGCACCTTCAACAGCTTTGGCGCAAAAGCCGAAGCCGGTTACGGTAAAACGCTCGCGGGCTGGCGCACCCTGCCCTACCTCGGTGTACAGTGGACGAATGTTTCGCGCAACGCCTACGGCGAAATATCGGGCGCAACATTCCCCGTCGTTTATAACGCCATAGGCCAGCGGCAGTTCACCGCGCTGGCTGGCATTAAGACCGACAAAATGATTGCGGCTGGCTTTGGTCTTAACGGCGGCATCGGCGTTGAGCAGGACATTAACAACAGCGTCGACGGCTACACCGGAACAATGGACACGCTGGGTTCGTTCAACCTTGCCCGTCCCCACATGAACTGGACAAGACCGTTTGCAAACGTTGGCGCGTCCTACGAACTTGCAAAAAACCAGCGCATAGGCGCGGGCCTCAGTGTTCGCAGACAGACACTTACAAACACCTACGGCACTCTGGTTTCAGGTCAGTACACAATAGCGTTCTAAAGCCATACTAAAAACAAAGCCCCCGCCAACAGGCGGGGGCTTTTTTATATCCGAACAAATGCAACCAATAACTTTTCGGCAAAAATATACAAACCACATATTTTCTGCCGGCAAGCCTGATTGAAAATATAGTTGTATAGTATAAGTAATACTTTCCAAATAGTATACAGGAGAAAACAATGTCAGTTAAATGCAGTAAATCGGCGGCAATGCTGCCGGCGTTTCTGTGTCTGGCCGCGCCGCTGTTGGCAGCCGATATGACCGACCTTGGCACGCTCGGCGGCAGAAATTCACAAGCTTATGGCGTATCGGCTGACGGCAGCGTAATTGTGGGCGTTTCAGATACCACCGGTTCGGCAATCTATGCCTTCAAATATACCAACGACACCATGACCAACCTGGGCACTCTCGGCGGCTCCTATTCCGTCGCTTATGGCGTATCGGCTGACGGAAGCGTAATTGTTGGTGCTTCATCTACTGGTTCGATAACCCATGCCTTCAAATATACCAATGGAACAATGACCAACCTGGGCACTCTCGGCGGCTTAAATTCCTACGCTCTAGGCGCATCGACTGACGGAAGCGTAATTGTTGGCACTGCAGAGACTGGTTCGGCAGGCCATGCCTTCAAATATACCACCGCTGATGGAATGACCGACATAGGCACTCTCACCGGCGACTCATATTCCTACGCTTATGGCGTATCGGCTGACGGCAGCGTAATTGTTGGCGTTTCAGATGCCACCGGTTCGGCAAACCATGCTTTCAAATATACTAATGGAACAATGACCGCAATAGGCACGCTCACCGGCGGCTCAAATTCCTACGCTCGAGGCGTATCGGCTGACGGCAGCGTAATTGTTGGCTATTCAGATACCACCGGTTCGGCAACCCATGCCTTCAAATATACCACTGACGGGATGACAGACCTGGGCACTCTCGGCGGTTCCAATTCCTACGCTTATGGCGTATCGGCTGACGGAAGCGTAATTGTTGGCTATTCAGCTACCAATTCGGCAACCCATGCCTTCAAATATACCACCACTGCTGGAATGACCGACATAGGCACGCTCGGCGGCTCAAATTCCTACGCTTATGGTGTATCCGCTGACGGAAGCATAATTGTTGGCTATTCAGATACCGCCGATTTGTCAACCCACGCATTCATATACCGCAGTGTTATGGTGGATGCCGAAAACACCGTGCATGCCATTGCAAACAACGCGGGGCAAATGAACTCACTGTTGAACCTCAAAAGCTCCCTGCTTGTAAACGCGCTTGATGCTGACTGCTCCATGTACAGCGACAAAGACATCTGTCTTGCCATTACCGGCTGGCATTATTCGGGACAGGAATCGACACTTGCCGCGCAGAGCGCGACAACGCTTAAAGCGTCCTACCGCTTCAGCAAGAACTTCCGCGCCGGCGCGCTTATGGACCTTGCCTTTTCGCAGACTAATCCCGATAACTTCAACGTAATAAGCAAAGCCCCCCTCTTTGGAGGCTTCGCCGCATATGGCGATAACGAAACAGGCAACGGCGTACAGTTACGTCTTGCGGCGGCGTATAACGAAGCCGATGCAACTATAACCCGCACCGTCCTTGCAAACACCGAAGCCGGACAGGGAGAGAGCACGTTCAACAGCTTTGGCGCAAAAGCCGAAGCCGGTTACGGCAAAACGTTCGCGGGCTGGCGCACCCTGCCATACCTCGGTGTACAGTGGACGAATGTTTCGCGCAACGCCTACGGCGAAACCTCCGGCGCAACCTTCCCCGTGGTTTACAATGCCATAGGTCAGCGGCAGTTCACCGCACTGGCTGGCATTAAGACCGACAAAATGATTGCGGCTGGTTTTGGCCTTAACGGCGGCATCGGTGTTGAGCAGGACATAAACAACAGCGTGGACGGCTATACCGGAACCATGGACACGCTGGGCTCGTTCAATCTTGCTCGTCCACATATGAACTGGACAAGACCGTTTGCAAACGTTGGCGCGTCCTACGAACTTGCAAAAGACCAGCGCATAGGCGCGGGCCTGAGCGTTCGCAGGCAGACGCTTACAAACACCTACGGCACTCTGGTTTCAGGTCAGTACACAATAGCGTTCTAAAGCCATACTAAACACAAAGCCCCCGCCAACCGGCGGGGGCTTTGTGTTTTACGCGGAAAGGAACCAACAAGTACATCAGTCTTTTCGTCCGACAGTCCAGAATACCCATGCACAACTAAACCGCCTAGGAAACTTCTGGCATGGCAAGCCGAGGCGCGGGCAATTCATACGCATAGAAACCCTGCGGATTTTTTTAAGACAAGCAAGTGTTTTGGAAACAACACACATACGGCGACCCATTTCGGCGGCAAAAGATGCGGGATTTTTTGCGGCAGGAATATTACGTCTCCCCGTGGATTTTTTAAGAAAGGTAAAGTTCTTTTTCCCCCGCCTGCCTAGTACTCAGCCTGCACACGAAACAAACAAGGCGGACATACCGCAACAGGCACGAAATTCATAAGTGCCCACACACCAATATCATAATGTACGCTTCCATTGCCGCCGCGACAAAACTACGGGCCCAGTATGCCGCAATGTTCATATTTTTTGTGCTTATAACGCCCGCTTCGCCGTATGACGGCAGGATTCTTGGCAGATAAGCAATGGAACTCCCGAAAAGAGGCAATAAAAAAGGCGGCCTTTTCAGGCCGCCTTTTGTTTTGCAAAAACCTTGCTTAACCTTCCGCCGTCGCTATTTTTTCCAGCGTGCGCAGATTGGTTATGACAATTTCCTTGCCCTTGCGCCGAAGAATGTTCTTCTTCTCAAACTCGGCAAGTATGCGCACCGCCGTTTCCACGGTAAGACCGGCCATCTCGGCCAGCTCGCGGCGCTTGACGTCTTTTACAAGCGGCTTTGCCATGGTACGGTCGGAGGTTTTAAGCAGAATATCAGCCATGCGGCTCTTGGCGGATTTGTAGGCTATGTCGTGCGCCTTAGAATCGCCCTGCTCCACGTCGCGCGCCAGCGCCTGCATAAGGGCAATGGCGGCGTGCGGATAGTTCTGCAGAAAGCGCATGAAAAGATTCTTGTCGATGAGCGATATTACGCTGTCGCCCATTATTTCGCCGGAGGTCTGGAAATTGCCGCCGGCAAGCAGGGTGATATGTCCGGCCAAATCGCCGGATTCCTCTATGCGCGATATAAGCTGCTGACCGCTGGGGCTGGTCTTGCACATCTTCACGCGGCCGCTGCATACAATGTAGAGACCGGCCGGAGTGTCTCCGTCGTTAAACAGAAACTCACCGTCCATGAAGTTATGCGATACGCGCAGGTCTTTCCAGGCCTTGCGGGCCTTCGCGTCGAAGTACGAACATAAACAATTGCTGTGTGCGGTGCATTTGTCGCAATCCGGCACATTTTTCTTACTAAATGGCATAAGAAACTCCTGATTTTATTATTCTATCAAATTTTGACAATCGGGAATAACGGAAGAACTACCGTCGTAAAACGCTAGAAGGGAGCCAGATTGACGGTCAGGAGGTCCTGCGCCAGCACTATGTTTTTATCGCCGCGCACAAGTTTTTGCGCGGCCTTGGCCGAGGCTGAGGTAAGGTGCGACAAAACGGCAAACTGCGCGCAGCTTGCGCGGGCAAGTTTTACGGCTTCGGCCGCCGTCATGTGCGCGCGGCCGGCTTTTGCGGAAACAAGACCAGCATCGGCCACAAGCAGGGTAGCGCCGGAGCAAAACGCGGCCAGTTCAGGCGTATAAAGCGCGTCGCCAGTGTATGCAACCGCGCCGCCGTCCGTTTCAAAACGCAGGGCCAGCGATTCGGGCGTGTGTTTTGTTTTTGCCGTGCGGACTATGAAAGCCTTGGTTTTGATTAGTTCATCCGGCCCTATTTCCTTTACGGTCAGCTTTCCGGCGTCAGGCTTTGTGTAGCCGCGAAAAGCCGAGTGAATGTCGGAGACAAGTTTCTTTGTGCCTACGGGACCGTAAATTGTAAGCGCAGATTTTGGAGCGGCGGTATAGCGCAGGGAAAAAAGAAGGGCTGGCAAATCGCCCCAGTGGTCGGGGTGAAAATGGGTTAAAAAAACGGTGTCTGCGTCGGCCGGAGAAACACCCGCCTGCGCAAGCCTGCGCAGGTTGCCGAAACCGATATCGGCAAGCAGAATTTCCCCGCCGCCGCGCAGCATATAACCTGCGGGATTGCGCACGGGCGCGCCAGCCTCGGGCGAGAAACTGCCCGAGCCCAGCACAGTAAAAACCGCAGCGGCTTTAGTCATTTTCAAAATAGTCTCCGGTACTACTTTCCATAATACAAAATACTAAAAGAAAAGGTCAGGCCCGCACGGGTTCGGCGTTTGGCGAAAAGGACAAATCACGCAAAAGCGGGGCGTAGCGCGCGCACAAAAGCACGATGACGATTGTCATCGCTCCGCCGGCAAACACGCATGGCACGGTGCCAAGCATTGCCGCGCCCATGCCGCTTTCAAAAGCGCCCAGCTCGTTGGACGCGCAGATGAAAACCGAGTTGGCCGACGCTATGCGCCCGCGCAGGTGCTCGGGCGAGAGGATGCGCAGCATCGAGCGGCGTATTATCATGCTCACGCCGTCGAACGCACCGCTTAAAAACAGCGCGCCAAGCGACAGGAAAAAGTTTTTAGACAGCGCAAAAACCATTATGCTCACGCCAAAGCCGGACACGGCCAAAAGCAGTTTTTTACCTGCCGAGCGCGCAGGCGGATATTTTGTGGCAAGCAGGGTCGTTATCAGCGCGCCTACAGACGGCGCGGCGTTAAGCAGGCCAAGACCCTTTGCGCCCGTATGCAAAATGTCGCTTGCGTACACGGGAAGCAGGGCTATGGCCCCGCCGAAAAACACGGCAAACAGGTCCAGCAGCATTGCGGCAAAAAGCGGCTGGTTGCCGAAAAGGAACCCCCACCCCGTCTTTATGCTTTCCCAAACCTGCGGCTGTTTAGTGACGGCGGGCTGTGGTTTTGGCGCGATAAGCAAAGTAAAAAACCACGACAGCAGATAGCAGACCGCCAGCACCAAATAGGAACCCGCCGCGCCCAGCCAGTCAAAGACGAAACCTATCGCGGCGGGTCCCGCTATGGCGCAGGAAATCCACGCGCTTGAAAACCACGAGGAGGCGTTTAAGGTTAAATGCTTCGGCACAACCTGCGCTTCGAATGCCGATGACGCGGGTTCGGCGAAAGCGCGCGCGAAACCGGCCATGAAAACCAGCGCGTAAAGGCCCGTCATGGACGCGCCGGTTCCGCGCGATAAAAACGCCATCGCCAGTGCGCACAGGCACGACACGAAGCGCGCCACCAAAAGTATGGTGCGCCGGTTAAAGCGGTCGGCTATGTAGCCGCCAAAAGGCGCCATTGTGATAAGCGGCAGGGCCTCCACAAGGCCCAGCACGCCCAGCATGGCGACACTGTGCGTAAGCTGGTAAACCTGAAAGCCTATGACCACGGCGATGGCTTTGCTGGCCAGCGTAAAAAAGCCGAGATTTAGTATGAAAAGACGGATTTCGGGCAGGGCAAGAGCGGCGTAAAAATTCTTTCCTGAAACACTGCGGGCGGCGTTGTCGTTCATGATATTCCTGTATATATTATACCAAAGCAGAGGCGTCCGCCCGCGCGTTCAGACGGCAAAAAAAACGCCGGAAAATCGCGTTTGACAGCGCGGCGGCCGCATGTATATAATATTTATAAGCAGTTAAATATAACGATTTCGGGGGCATTTATATGCTTTCAGGCGGTTTCAAGGTTCTGCAGGAAGTCGGAGTAATCCCGTCGACAGAAGGTTCTGAGATTAGATTTTCAATCGATGAGTACCGCGGCCACCGTTACGCGTCCATCCGCAAATATTTAAAGCGCGATTCCTACACCGGTCCCACGCGCTCGGGCATCACCATGAGCACGGATATAGTAAAGGGCATAGCCGACGCGCTGACCAAACTGCCGAAAGAACCGCAGGCTCTCACCGAGCAGGAACTGGGCCGCTTTGCAAAACGCCCCGGCCTGTCGGTCGTGGCCCGCATAACCATTTACCGTGATTCCACCGGCCTTGACCTGCGCGAATGGCAGGAAGACGTTTCCTACAAGGGCTGGACAAAGCGCGGCATCCGCCTGCCGTACGAGCATGTCGAGGACATCATAAAGTTCCTCAACAAGATGGCCGAAGTAATGCCGGCCGAAGCGCAATAATCTCTATAAAAAAAGAACCCGCCGCTTACCAAAGCGGCGGGTTTTTTATTGTCATTAAATCATGCGGTTTTAAGGAAACAGACCGGCGTTATTTCATCAGTGACGGGACGTAGGTGCTGCAGTAAGGCATAAGCTCAAACTGGCCCGATATCAGGGCCACGCTGTCCTGTCCCCATGTTTCCATGGAAGCCACGGTTTCGTTATAAATCCTTTCGGCCGCCTTGAACTGCTTGCGGTCGCCGTCATACTGCTTTTCAAAAATATCGTCGAGTTCCTCGGGCGACATAAGGCTGCGCTGCAATTCCATGCGGCGGGCGTCATATTCGGAAAGCTGCCGCTGCTGGACGCGGGCCCAGTCGCGCTCGTTAAGCATACGGCTGACGGTTCCGTCTGAGAGAGCCTTATCCTCGCGTGCAACCCACATGGCAAGACGGCTGAAGTTTTCCGCGCGGGAATTACGGGCCTGCGCGCGCTGGCGCGCCATATCGCGCAGGGCGGGCAACCCGTCGGAAAGGTAGGTGCACATCATGTCCTTGAATTCCTCGCCGGCGGGATTATTGGGAATGTCGGTGTCGCGCACGCCAAGCTGTATGGCGGCCTTTACCTCAAGCATGGCGCCAAGCTCCTCAAATTCCACCACGCGCGTTTCAAGACCGGAAGTTTCATAAGCCCTGAAAACCTCCAGCCCGCGCAGCGCCTCCACGCCCACGAAAATATCGGTTCCGCTTTTTGCCTCCTGCGGAATGAACAGCCGCCTTTCGTTAAGCACATATTCAGGCGCGGCCGAAGCCGCCGGCGCGTAGCGCATTTCAACACTGTTGGAGTTAAGAAAATCCACCAGCGCCGCAGCGGCAGGACTGCGCCGCGAAGCCAGCAGTCCGCGCTCCAAAGACGGGTCGAAATGCTGGCGCAGGCTGTAATCGCCTTTTGTAAGTTCAAGTTTTCTGACCTGCCTGTGGCCGCAGGCGCACAAAAGCGGCAGCAGCGCGGCGCACAGTAAAAGAGCGTGTTTCCTCATTTATCCCCCTTTTTGAAAATGCCGTTTATGCTTTCCATGCCCCTGTACAGGGTATTGTTGTCGATGGGATTAAGCATGGATATCTTAGACACCTGCACGTCAGGCGAGGAGAAACTGCCGCTGATGTTCGCGATAATTGAGCTTGACACCGCACCCACAATGCCGCGCAGACGGGTGGAAAGTTTAACGTCCAGCCGGTCGTTTACGATGTCGTAATAGCCGCTCATGGACATATCGGAAACGTTTGAGAGTATGCGCGTACTGCGTATGCGCAGTATGCCGTTATCGAAAGCGTACTCGCCGAAAATGTCGGTGAACTTTTCCACCTTGGCCGGCAGCAGTATCTTGCCTAGCGTTTTGGTCGTCTGCGACACAACGCTCACGGGAAGCAGCAGCACGCGGGCGACCGTTGAATTTTCGCGCTTTCCGGCCGCCGCCGCTTTGACGGGGAAGGCCTCGGCGGCCTGTATCTGCAGAGTTCCGCTTATGGTCTGGGCATGGTCGGTTATATTTTTAAGGTCGCAGCTTATTACGGCATTTTTTGCCACCACCCTTGCATGTTCCAGCGTATCGGCCGCGGCGTCCATATCAAGGTCAAAGGGCTTTACCGGCCCGTCCGAGGGAGCCAGCAGAAAGTCCATCAGCGCGTTAAGACGGGCAAGCTGAAGTTTCTTTACCCGCATGGCCACGTCAACCGAGGTCTTTCTGGCACGAGTCACCTTCAGGTCGGCTGTAAACGGACTGTCGTTCAACATTCCGGCAAAAGAGGTCGTTGTAAGAGTATTGCCCGACACCAAAAAGGACACGGACCCGCTGGAAATCTCATTTTCAAAAGCCTCGGCGGCAAGGTTGCTTACGCTGAAAGAACCCATCACCGAGGGCCAGAGAGAGAGCGCGCCCGAAAAATCGCCCGTCATATTGTACTGCCGCAAGGACGGAATTATGGTGGACAAATCCTCCAGCCGGCCCGCGGCATGGGTAATGCGGAAAAACGTTTTTTCCCAGCCCTGCGGGGTCTTTGTAAGCAAAGCCGAGGCGCGGACGGACATCCCCTCCGAGGTAAACGCTGATGAGGCCAGATGCACGGCCGACGGCGTAAACACCACAAAAGCGCCAAGGTCGGACTCCGGTATGCGGTAATTGGTCTTCAGTATCCTTTTAAGGGGCCGTATGCCGGAGGTATTCAGCTCCGGCAGTTTCATGTCGGCCGAGGCTGTAAAGCGGTAGGAAAGCGCGTTTTTGAAAACGCCGCCGCCCGTAAGATGCAGCGGACCGGCCGTAAAGCGCAGGTCGCGGACAGTTACGGTACCGCTTGAAAACACCACTCCGGCGTAAAGTTCGGACATGGGCAATGTAAGGTTTGCCGGCATGCGGGCAAAGTATCTTCTTGCGAGATTGGAGCTGAAGGGATTTACGCGCAGTTTTACATCCGCCACCGTCTGAGAGGAAAACACCACGTTTCCCCCCGCATTGCCAGCAAGACTGCCGAGCGTAAAATCGGCGCGGCCGACATGAAGTATTGGCGCGGAAGCGAAATTAAGCAGGGAAAAATCGCCGTTCATATAGGCCGGGACCGAATTATTTCCAAGACGCGCGCGCACTATGGCGCGGCCCGCCACGTGACCGGTAAGCGTACCCGCAGCCCGCGCGGAAAACGAATCTATGCGAACCGACCTGCCCCCGCCGGAAAACTGGGCCGAGGCATTGTTTGTTTCAAGCGAAAGAAACCTTACCGTCTGCATGGGACGGCTGATATCCATGGAAAAAAGTGTTTTGACCGGCATGGTCACTTCCGTGCCGGAACGGCGCAGGCGGGCGGTAAAGGCGGCGGAAAATTCGTTAAGCCCGTCGGGCCGCAGTTCGTCGGCGTCAAGGCGCAGCCGGGAAACATCAAGCACGGCGCCGGTGGTCTCGTCGTAAATATGCAGGCTTGCGTTGCGCAGATGCATGGCCTTTAAAAGCACAGGTATTTTCTGCGCCTCGCGCTGGGGCGGCTTTGAGGCAAAAGAACCGAAGCGGCGCTTTGCGGGCGCGGGTCTGCGGCGGGTGTAGTTGATGTCGGGCGAATCGGCCGACAGGGACTCAATGCTCACCTCTCCGCGCAGAAGCTTAAGCGGCTCCACCTTCAAAATCATTGAATCGGCGCGCAGGAAAACGCCTTTTGAAAAATCCGGTACATGCGACACTTCCAGCCGCTCCACGCTTATGCCGCGCAGTCCCATTTCGGCGCGGGCAAAACGTATCTGCCGGCCGGACTGCTTAATAAGAAAGGAAAGCACCAGCGGGGTTATTTTTTCCGGCGGGAAATAAAAGCGCACAAACGCGGCAAGCGCCGCCGTAAGAAGGACCGCGGATGCCGAAACTATCACAAGAATGCGTATTATAAGCCTGCGCATATTCCGGTAATTATAACATTTGCGCGCGCGTAAACTATTGATATCCGCGGTTTGTGCGCGGATAAAAAAATGGTAGATTACCCGTTGCAATGAACAGAATACTGGTGGTAAACCTCAATCTGGCTATAGACAAGACGGCGGTAGTGGGCCGCCTTTGCCCCGGCGGCATACACCGCGTGGCGAAAGTGGTGACCCTGCCGGGCGGAAAAGGCGTCAACGTGGCGCGCGCCCTGCAGACGCTCGACTGCAACGCCGTGCTTACCGGCCTTGTCGCAGGCCACAACGGCCGCTGGATAACCGAAGCGCTGGCGCGTGAAGGTCTGCGCTCGGTCTGCGTGCCCTTTTCGCCTGGCGAAAGCCGCCTGTGTTTTTCGGCCGTGGACAAAAACGGCGTATCAACCGATTTTAACGAGGAAGGCCCCATAATTTCCGCCGCTACGGCAAACAAATTCTGCCGCGTCTTTGAAAAGAACCTCAGGGACTGCGACTGCGTAATTTTTTCCGGCAGGCTGTGCGCCGGACTAAAACCCGATTTCTTCGCCGGTCTTATAGCCCGCGTAAAAACGGCGGGCAAACTTACCGCCTTGGACACAAGCGGCGAACCGCTTAAAAAATCCCTTGCCGCCGGTCCCACCCTTATAAAGATAAACAGCGAGGAATTCCGCTTTGCCTGCGGCAAAAAACTGTCGCAGACCGCGCTGATGAACTGGTACAAAAAGCAGTATCCGCGCGGCACGCGCTATATCATAATCACCGACGGTCCGCGCCCCGCGCTGGCTATAACGCCGGAAAGCCTCTGGCGCTGCACGCCGCCCGCAATAAAAGTAGTCACGCCTGTGGGCGCGGGCGACTCGTTCATGGCCGGAGTGGTGTGCGGCTTTGCAAAGCACCTCTCGCGGCAGGACTGCGTGCGGCTGGGAGCGGGAGCGTCGGTTTCGGACTGTCTGTCCGTAGGCGCGGGCATAGTCGATAAAAAGCAGTGCATGCATTACGCAAAAACGGTCAGACTGGAAAAGCTCGCCTCCTTCGAGGCCTGCCGCTGGGACCGCTGATTTTCGCATCATACCAAAAGGAGTCCGCCATGAAAAAAATGCTTTTGCTCGGAGACGAGGCAGTCGCTCAGGCCGCCATTGACGCCGGTCTGGGCGGCGCGTTCGGCTACCCGGGCACGCCGTCAACGGAAGTGTTTGAATATCTGCAGAAATATTCGGAAAAAACGCAGAGCTTTCCCGCCCGCTGGGCCGGAAACGAAAAGGTCGCGCTCGAGGAAGCCCTCGGCATGTCCTTCGTCGGCAAAAAAGCCATAGTGACCATGAAAAGCGTGGGCATAAACGTGGCGGCCGACCCCTTCATGTGCAGCGCCATAACAGGCGTAAACGGCGGGCTTATCGTGCTGGTGGCCGACGACCCCGGCATGCACTCCTCGCAAAACGAGCAGGACGCCCGCTACATGGCCGATTTCGCCCGCATGCCCTGCTACGAACCCTGCGACCAGCAGGAATGCTACGACATGACGCGCGAGGCCTTTGAGGTCAGCGAAAAATACCGCACGCCCGTTCTCATGCGCCTTGTAACGCGCATATCCCACAGCCGCGCGCCCGTAATGACGGCCGAACCCGTCAAAACCGACGGCGCACTGCACCTGCAGGCAGACACGCATAACTGGATTTTGCTGCCCGCCATAGCAAGACGGCAGTTTCCCCTCCTCCTTAAAAAGCGCGAGGAACTAAAAAAACGCTCGGCAAACTGCAAATGGAATTTCGCGGTGCGCGCAAACCGCAGCACAGACGAGAAAAAAGGCGTAATCTGCTGCGGCACGGCCTACAACTATTTTCAGGAAGCCTGCGCCCGTCTGGGCGTGGAGCTTGACTGCCTGAAGCTCGGCTTTTACCCCGCCGCCGGAGAGATGATTGAACACTTCATCGCCGGTAAAAAAGAAATATTGGTGCTGGAAGACGGCTACCCGTATATAGAGGAACGCATACTGGGCCTCTGCGGCGTCGGCCCCGTCGTGCGCGGCCGCACGGACGGCACGGCAAACGAAACCGGCGAAATGAATCCCGACAACGCAATCGCCGCGCTTTCAAAATTCACGGGCCGCGCGCTTAAAACGGAAACGTACAAGACCGATATTCCCCAGCGGCCCCCGATGCTCTGCAACGGCTGTCCGCACGGCGACACCTTCCGCGCGCTCAACGCCGCCATGGCGTCGCGCCAGCCCGGCTCGGTTTTTGCCGACATCGGCTGCTACACGCTCGGCGCGCTAAAGCCCTACGAGGCCATACACGCCTGCGTGGAAATGGGCGCGAGCGTCGGCATGGCAAAAGGCGCGGCCATGGGCGGACTCAAATACAGCGCCGCCGTAATAGGCGATTCGACCTTCGAACACTCCGGCCTTACCTCGCTTCTGGGCGCGGTTACGCATAAAACGCCTATGACCCTGCTTATTCTCGACAACAGCACCACGGCCATGACGGGCGCGCAGGACAGTCTGGCAAACGGCGACCGGCTTATAGCGCTTATCGCCGGCATCGGCGTTGAAAAGGAGCATATCCGCATCATAAAGCCCCTGCCCCGGAACCACGAGGCAAATACCGCCGTCATCGGCGAAGAGCTCGAGTACCGCGGCGTGTCGGTTATCATCGCCCAGCGCGAGTGCATACAGATACTCGGCAAAAAGTAAATTTCGGAGAATCTATGAAAAAGGACATAGTGCTTGCAGGCGTTGGCGGACAGGGCATACTGACCATAGCCATTCTTATAGTTGAGGCGGCCATTAAGCAGGGTCTTAATTTCCGCCAGTCCGAAGTGCACGGCATGAGCCAGCGCGGCGGAGCGGTGGAATCGCACGTGCGCATTGCCGACGGTCATATTTCAGGCGACCTCGTGCCCTCCGGCTGCGCCGACCTGCTTATATCGGTGGAACCGCTTGAGGCCCTGCGCCAGATAAACAGTCTGGCAAAAGACGCGACTGTAATTACCAACATCACGGAAGTCAAAAATATTCCCGACTATCCGCCGACGGCCAAGATAATGGAACAGCTAAAAAACAGCGGCCGCAAAATTCTTCTTATCGACGCGGGAGCCGCCGGAAAGGAAGCCGGAAATCCGCGCTCGCAAAACGTCGCGCTTCTGGGCGCGGCCCTGCCTTATCTGGGTCTTAAGCCTGAACTGGTCAAAGAGGCCATAGGCGACATGTTTGCACGCAAAGGCCCCGCCGTGGTTGAGCTCAACTTAAAGGCCCTTGAACTGGGCGCGAAACACGCCAAGGACATGAACTGACATGGAAAAAATAAACCGGATTATAGCGACGGCGGCGGCACAGGGACGCAAATCCCTGTCCGAGACCGAAGTCTACGACATTTTCGACCTGCTTGGCCTTTCCACGCCAAAGCGCGTTCTGCTTGACCCGAAACTTCCGAAAGCGGAAGCCGAAAAGCGGGCGAATGAATTTCCAGGCGCGCGCGTGGTGCTTAAAGTGGTTTCGGCCCATACCCTGCACAAGACGGAAGCGGGCGGCGTAAAAGTCTGCGCCAAGACTGAAGCGGGGGAAGCCTTTGAACAGTTAAGCGCGAAATTTGCCGACGCGGAAGCCATAATGGTCTGCGAGTTTGTTGAGCACGCGGTGTTTTCGCTCGGGCAGGAACTTATGCTCGGCGCGCGCATGGACAAGGCATTCGGCCCCCTGATTACTTTAGGCGTGGGCGGAACCGACGCGGAAGCCTTCACCTCGGCACTTAAGCCAGGCACCTCGCCCGCAATTTTCGCGGCGGACGGTGAAGACAGCCTTGAAAATTTTCTAAGCGGCGCGTGGATATGGAAATACGTTTCGGGCAACGTGCGCGGCGGCAAACGCCTTGCGCCGGACGCCGAAATGCTCAAATGGCTGGAAGCCTTCAAAAAACTGGTAACGCACTTTACCGATAACACGGAAAGCGAATGGACCATTGAGGAAGTGGAAGTAAACCCGCTGGCCGTTTCCAATGGCCGCATGGTCGCGCTCGACGGTGTACTGCGTTTCCGCAAGGCCCAGAGATACGCCCGCTCAATTCCCACCGACCGCGGCGTAAAGGCCCTTCTGCGCCCGCAGACCGTGGCGGTCGCTGGCGTAAGCGGCAAGAAAATGAACATGGGCCGCATCATTTTAAACAACGTCTTTTCGGCCGGTTTTCCCAAAGAAAAAATCGCCATACTAAAAGACGGCGACACCGAAATAGACGGCGTGAAATGCTATCCCTCGGCCAAGAATTTTCCCGAGCCGGTGGACATGTACGTTGTCTCCGTTCCCTCGCCCGACGTGCCCAGCGTGCTTAAGGACGCGGCACAATCCGGCAAGGTGCGCGGCATTGTGCTTATAAGCGGCGGCATGGGCGAAAAGGAAGGCAGCGAGCAGGTAAAGGACGATGTGCTTGAAGTAATCAGGGAAGGAAAGCGCATAAACCCCGACTTTTCACTTAGCGGCGGAAACTCGCTCGGCATAGTTTCCAACCCGTCGAAAGTAAACACGCTTTTCATACCAAAGCCGAAAATGGAACCGCCCCTCGGCGAAGGCGCTGGCGCGAAAACCGCCCTTTTAAGCCAGAGCGGCGCGTTCATTGTAAACGTCATCAGCAAACTGCCGGAATTAAAGCCGGTCTACAGCGTATCCGTCGGAAACCAGATGGACGTAACCGTTGTCGATTATGTGCGCGTGGCCACGCAGGACGACGAAATAAAAGCCCTGCTCGTCTACATCGAAGGCCTTAAGGAAGGCGACGGCCTGCGCCTTGTAAGCGCGGTAAAAAAAGCCGTGGCCGCCGGAAAGCGCGTGGTCATCTACAAGGCTGGCCGCACGCCCGCCGGACAGAAGGCCGTAATGGGCCACACCGCTTCCATAGCGGGCAGCTTTGTCGTGGCGCGCACTCTGCTTTCGCAGGCTGGCGCGATAGTGGCCGAAACGCTCGAGGATTTCGAGGACTACGCCCAGATGTGCGCCGGTTACGCGCAGTTTAAGCTTACCGGCACGCGCGCCTTCATAATGAGCAACGCCGGATTTGAAACCTCCGGCATGGCCGACAATATTACGCCGCAAAGCCCTATCCGCCCCGAACCGCCCTCCAAGGAAACGGCGCACGCAATGGCGGAAGTGATAAAGGCGCACAGGCTTGACGGAATAGTGGACGTTAGAAACCCGTTTGACATAACGCCCATGGGCCCCGACGCCGCCATTATGGGCGTTGCCGAGCTGGCGCTCAAAGACCCGATATACGATTGCGCACTCATCTCCATGGTGCCGCTTACGCCCGCCATGAAAACGACCGAGGCGGAAGGTCTTGAAAACAGCCTGCCGGTAAAGCTGGCCGAAATGTCGCGCAAATACGGAAAGCCCATAGTCTTCTGCGTGGCCGCAGGACGGCTTTACGAAACCTACCGCGCCGTGGCGCAAAAGCACGGGCTGGCGGTGTTCCGCTCCGCAGACCGCGCGATAAGAATGCTTGAAACATTCTTCGGAAACCGTTAAACGCAAAACAAAAAGCCCCGCCTAGGCGGGGCTTTTTTATTGCAAAAATTCAGGGTTAAAGCACAATAAATCTCGTGCTTTATAGAGGAAAAATTTTTTCAGCCGGACTTTTCTCGGTCCCCCCACCGGCCGGCGCATTTGCCGGACATGCAACTTCCGCAGGCAAATTTGTCGGCTAACCGGAACGGCCATGCCGCGCCGGAATTACCGCTATAAATACCGTCAGATATGTCCTCTGGTTTTTACAACCGGCCTGATATGTGACTGCCCGCGCGCCCGTCTACAGTCATGGTAGCAACTTCACATAAAAGAAAACGGCAAAATCTTACCTGTACACACAGACCGCGCCTTAGCATACCACCCGTCAGCGGCACTGCGGAATTTGGCATTTTTCCACACCGCCGCACCGCACAAAGCGGAGGGAGAGTTCATACATTTGCATGGCAATTCAGCGGTAATTACCGTTGTAATTTGCCGACGTACAGCACACGGCAAGGCTGAACATTGCGCCTTGGCAGGCATGGCCGCGCTGTATAAAACGGCAAGATATCCGCAGGTAAAAAACATTCTCAAAAGCGGAAACATGTAAACAAATTAAGCCGTATTAATTAAATACCCGCGCAGACAAATATGCCACGACGATTTCTCGTTGGTACACGGACTTAATTAAGCCTTGAGACTTGAGCTATTAGCATGTAATGCTCTCACGCAAAGCGACACCGCGGGAGACACTGCAAGGCCCTTGGCCATGCCCCCTTACGATGGAAATTAGAGAAAGGAAATAAACAAAAAACGGGTGGGGCGCGTTATGCGCCCCGCCCGTTTCACACAATATTTTTTCAGCGCGAGGCCCTTAAAATTGCATTGCGCACACGCAGGCAAAGCACATCCTTGTTGACGGGCTTTGTTATGTAATCCTGCGCGCCAAGGCCAAGCGCCTGAAGTTCCTGCTCGGGATTATCGCCAGCCGTCAGAAAAATGAGCGGGACTGAAATCCCCTTCTGCCGCATCACCTCCGCCAGCTTGAAACCGTCGAGATTAGGCATTCTTATATCGACAATGGCAAGGTCAAAGTCACTGGCCGCCATCTGCATAAGACCGTCAATGCCGTCCTTCGCCAAAGCGACGCGATACCCTGCCTGCTCAAGAATCTTTCCGGTAAGCGCAAGAAACGGCTCGTCATCGTCTATAACCAGAACAGACTGTCTGCCTTCAGCTTTTGGCACTTTAGGTTCCGGCTTTACGACGGCAGGTTCCACGTTCTGCCGCGCCGGTTCCGGTTCCGATAAGGCCGGTTCAGGCGGTCGCGCAGCTTTCGTTTCTGAGACCCGCGCGGTTGCTGGCTCGTCATTTTTATCGACGTAGGAAGCATCTCCGCGTTTGGCGGCAATCTCCTCCACCAGCACCTTCTGGTAAACATCGGAGACCGTGCAGATAAAACGTTTCACCTTATCAAGCGCGTGGTTGCCTATAAGGTAATCGCCGCGCTTAATCATGCGCTGGCGGATTTCCGCTATGGGTTTACCGGAACGCACGAGTGCGGCGGTTTCGATGTCGAAATTTATTATTTCGTACACGCCTTCCCGCCCTATATAGCCGGTCTTGTTGCATTTGTGACAGCCGACGGGATGCGCCACCTTTGTGATTTTTTCGTCGGTAAACTGCGCAAGCATGGCCTTTTCTTCGTCGGTAATATCAGCAATCTGCTTGCAGTAGGGACACAGCTGCTTTATAAGCCGCTGGGCCACAATGCCTATTAGCGTATCGGCCAGCACCTCGCGCGAAATACCGAGACGCTCAAGCCGGAAAATCGCCGACGTGGCGTTTGGCGTGTGCACTGTCGATACCGCCAGATGGGCGGTGCTGGCAAAATCGATTGCGATTCTTGCCGATATCTGGTCGCGCACCTCGCCTATAAAAAGTATATCGGGGTCCTGCCGGACGGAGGATTTAAGCAGTGACTCGAACGTGATGCCCGCCCTTTCGTTTACCTGCTGCTGGTTAGCAAGCGGTATGCGGTACTCGACGGGGTCCTCGACGGATATCAGACTGCGCTTGCTGCAGTCTATATGCGAAAGCAGGCTGAATATGGTGGTGGTCTTGCCGGAGCCCGTCGGGCCGACTATAAGGACAAGACCGTTATTGCGTGCGGCAAAATCCATCATTATGTCGGACTGGTGCTGTTCCATGCCCAGTTCCTGAAGTTTTTTAGGTTTTGCGCCCGGCTCCACGATTCTCATTACAAGACTTTCGCCGTAGGGAGTCGACGTGGTTGCCAGACGCAGTATGAAACTGCGCGTTCCCACTATCGCCGAAAACGCGCCGTCCTGCGGGCGGCGGTGGTCGGAAATATCCATGCCGGCCAGCGCCTTAAGGCGCGATATCACCATGTTGCCGGTATTTAGTTTGAGCGTAAAAAAATCCTGCAGGTCGCCGTTTATGCGGAAACGCACCGTCGTGTGGGTTTCCTTGGGTTCCATGTGTATGTCGCTGGCGCGTTCGGTTATGGAGGACTCCAGAATACGGTCGGTGATATAAAGCACGGGACGTTTTGTTATATCCGCCTCCGAGCCTTTTTCCACGACATGCGACGGACCGTACACGGACTCGACGGTAACGCGGGCCCCGTCGTCGGCGTCGATATTCAGCAGTGAATCGATGTTCTCGGCTTCGGTAACGGCCGTTTTTATGGACGGGTCCACGCTTGAGCGCAGAATGTCCACAAGTTCCATGTTAAACGGATTGCTCAGCACGGCCGTGGCGCCGCCTCCGGCCTGACCAAGAATGATTACATAATTTTTCCGGCAGAAGGACACGGGCAGAACGCCCATGTTTATCTCGTCGGGATTTATGAGCGGAAAATATTCAAGGCCCGTAAAATCCGCGCTCAGGCGCGCCAGAGCGCGGCTCTGCACGCCGGCTTTAATGGGGTCGCTGAAAAGCGCCTGCGCAGAAAGGCCGTCCAGTTTCGCGGCTTCGGCCGGCGTCATGTTAAGCGACGCCGCCAGAAAAGGTTTGAACCGCTCGAAATCGTAATAAGCCTTGCCGGAGGTTTTTTTGCGCTTTGCGTCCTGCAAATCGTCCCAGGAGCGTTTTTTGTTGATGTAAAGCGCAACCTTCTCTATAAGCTGGCTTTTGTTTACAGGTTTTACAAGATAGTCCACCGCACCGCAGGCAAAGGCGGTGGCGCGGTCTTCCTCCTGCTCGAGAGCGGTAACGAAAATTATGGGTATGACGGCAGTATCCGCGCCGCGCTGAAGCTCGGTGCAGATATCGTAGCCGCTCAAGTCCGGCATCATCGCGTCAAGCAGAATAAGGTCCGGCCGGAAAGTTTTGATTTCGGCCACGGCCTTCGACGCGTCGGACACAACGGCGGCTTCGTAGCCGGAATCCTCAAGAAATTTTTTGGATATCTTGAGTATATCCAGATCATCGTCTATGACGATGACGCGGGACCTGATTTTTTCAGTCATACACAAGTTCCAGACGGGACATGTAGTCGGCCAGCGCGTCAAGCGCGGCGCTTATTGCGGCGGAGTCGCTTGCCTTGGCGGCAAGCTCAATGCTCTTGCCTATTTCGGTTATGCCGTCGAAGCCGTAACCGCCGCCCGAACCTTTCATGCTGTGGCCGAGTATGCGTATGCGCTCGAAATCGCCGGTAGCCAGACAGCCGCGCATTTCCGTTATATCTCTGGTACGGCTTTCGAGATAGCCGGGTATGAGGTCCGCCAGTTCCGGATCAGGATGTATGATGATTTTACCGCTGTCAGACTGCGCCATTGTTCCCCCCTGGACAAAGTCAGTGTCGTAGCAATATTGGTATTAGATTATAGTACTTTTGCCTTAATTTCAAGGCTTTTCGGAAAACGGCCTTACGCCGCCAGAAAACCGCCCAGCATCACAAGCAGTACAAACACGGCGTAAACGGCAAAACGGGTTTTGCCAAGACGGGCGTAGCCCGCCGCCAAAAGCGCCATGCGAAGCACCGGCGTAAGAAGCAGAACGAGCAGACCGGCAAGCATTACGCGGCGGCCGGAGACACCGCTAAAAAAGCCCAGCGCAAAGCCCGCAAGTCCCAGCGCGGCGCACAGCCACACGCCGTAAAAAAGCACCCGTGAAATAGCCTTCTGCAAATCTTTTTCCGTCATAAATACCCCGCGGTGCGCAGTATCTGCACGGCCATAAGCAGTGCTATCACGCCGAAGACCGCCTCAAGATATTTCGACCGCACTCCGGCAAGAAGTTTCATTCCCAGCACGGAACCGGCCAATACGCCAAGCACCAGAAGCAAAGTCATTTCCGGCAGCACATAACCCTGCCGGAAATAAATGGCCGCGCTGGCGGCGGCGGTAACGCCAAGCATGAAATTGCTGGTAGCGGCGGCGGCCTTCATGGGCACGCCGCATATAAGGTTCATAAGCGGAACCTGCACTATTCCCCCGCCCACGCCCAGCAGGCCAGAAAGCGCGCCCGCAAAAACCGATATGCCCGAGGCGGCAGGCATATGCTTTACCCCGTAGCGGTGGACTTTTCCGGTGGCGGGGTCGGTAAACTCCGAACCAAGCGGATGCGCGGGCACGGCATCGGCGTCAGACTGCGCGGGCTTTTTAACAAAACTTTTGCGCAGCATGGTAAGACCCGCAAAGGCAAGCAGAAAGGCAAAAAGAAGTTTGAGAATATTCTGCGGCAGATATCCGGCCGCAAACGCGCCGCAGACCGCGCCTACGGCGGTGGAAACCTCCAGCGAAAGCCCCAGCCGCACGTTTGCAAGGCCGCGTTCGACGTTGACCGACGCCACCGCGCTTGAGGTGGCTATGATTGTAAGCAGGGACGCGGCTATGGCGTTATGGATTGGCACATGGGCGTAAAGCACCAGCACCGGCACGACGAAAATGCCGCCGCCAAGCCCGAAGGCCGAGCCAATAATTCCTACGGCAAAACCGAGGGCGACAAACAGAAGAAAAGTCATAAAAGCGGGCCGTCTAGCGCAGCAGGGCGGGCAGTTCGGAAATGCGCGCGATGCGGCGGAAATTTTCGTGCCGTATATCGTCCGATTCCACGCGCTCGTGCTGCCACACCACGTCGAAAGGTATATGCACTCCGAAAGAACCCATGCCGAGCACGGGCAGAATATCGGACTTGAGCGAGTTGCCTACCATAAGAAATTCCTGCGGGCGCACGCCAAGCCGCGCAAAAAGATTTTTGTAATCCAGCTCGGTCTTGTCGCTTAGTATTTCCACGTGGTCGAAATACTTTGCCACGCCGGACTTGTGCAGTTTCCTCTGCTGGTCAAGAAGGTCCCCCTTCGTCACCACGGCAAGACGGTAATTCCGGCCAAGTTCGGCAAGCACTGGTTCCACGCCGTCAAGCAGTTCAAGCGGGGAATCGAGCAGTTTTTTTCCAAGCTCCACAATAGCCTGCACCGTGTCGCCGGAAACCTTTCCGCCGCTTACCCGCACGGCGGTTTCTATCATCGAAAGGACAAAACTTTTCGCGCCGAAACCGTAGGCCGAAAGATTGCGCATCTCGGTCGCAAACAGTTCCTTTTCAAGTTCGGCGGAGGGCATGTAAGCGGCAAGCAGAGCGCAGAATTCCTTTTCCGTACCGCGGTAAAAAGTTTCGTTCTGCCAAAGAGTGTCGTCTGCGTCAAAACCGATAAGTTTTATATTTTTCATACGTTTTAAGGAGCAAATTCTAGCATTTAACCGTCTGTGCCATGCAGTGTAATAACACGCAAAGCGGCCTCAGCAAACATGAACAATATTGCCTTTCATTCCTTTAAGCCCGGCGGGCACCAGCTCAAGCGCCAGTACGAACTGGTCGGGAATTCCCTTATAACCCATGCCGTAAAGCGAAGCCTGCTTAAAACCGAACCGGCGGTAATAGGCGGGGTCGCCAACAAGACACACGGCCTTATGGCCCATGGCTTTGGCCTTTTGCAAAGCGGTGCGTATAAGCAGGGAGCCTATGCCCCTGTTGCGCAGGGGAAGGAACACGGCCACCGGCCCAAGCAGCAGTATGTCGGACGCGCCGACATGCGCATGGGTAAGCATTACCTGTCCGACTATTTTGCCGCCGTCCTCGGCGACAAGCGCAAGCTCCGGTATGTAAAAGCCTTCGGCGCGCAGGCTGTCCATGAAAGCGGCTTCCCCGCCGGATGCGACCTTGGCAGTTAAAAATGCCGTGGTCACGAAAGAGCGCAGTACCGCGAAGTCCTGTTTGGTTTCCTGTCTTATAATCATTGCCGCCTCCTTTCCTTATTATATAAGTTTGAGAATTGAAGACGGCTGTTTTGAATGATAGAATTGACCAGATACAGCCGTACAAATAACAGGGAGGGAGAATGAAATTTAGTGCAAAAATAACTGCCGTCACGACGGCCGCAATGCTGTTTGCCGTCGCGGCGCAAAACGCGGACGCCTGCTCGCGCGTGCTCTACACCAATAACGGACAGGCCACGCTTAACGGCCGCAACATGGACTGGCCCGACGCGTTTCACGGAACCGACATGTGGTATCTGCCCCGCGGCATGAAGCGCAACAGCGAAGCCACCGGCAAGACTTTTTCATGGAAAGCCAAATACGCCAGCATATCGGCGGTAACTTATCTGATACCCGGACAGGGCGCGGTTGCCGACGGCATGAACGAAAAGGGCCTCGTGGCCAATCTGCTGTGGCTGGAAAACAGCGACTACGGCACGCGCAACCCGAAAAAGCGCGGACTTTCAATCGCGCTCTGGACGCAATACGTGCTTGATAATTACGCCACCGTGGAAGAAGCCGCGAAAGCGCTGGCAAATCCCAAATACCAGATTGACACCCGCACCATAGTCGCCAACGGCGAAACGCTAAAGGCAAACCTGCATCTGGCCATTGCCGACAAGACAGGCGATACGGCCATAGTGGAATACGCCGACGGAAAGCCCATAGTGCACCACGACCGCAAATACACGGTTATGACAAACGACCCCATCCTTGACCAGCAGATTGCAAACCTCAACAACTACGATGGTCTTGGCGGGAAAAAGCCCCTGCCCGGCACTACCGACGCGGCAGACCGCTTTGTGAGAGGTTCCTACTACCTGTCCAAACTGCCTAAACCGGCGAACTACCGGCAGGCGGGCGCGAATCTCTTCAGCATCATGCGCAACATGGCCCAGCCTTTCAGCACGGTAAAGGACCCCAAGCATCCCAACAGCTCGGCCACGCAGTGGACTTCGCTTGCCGACCTTGATAACGGCACTTACTACTTTGCCTCGGCCACCAGCCCGTTCATAGTGTGGGCGGACTTCAGCGGCTTCAACCCGAAGATGAAAACCCCGATGAAGCTCGACATGAGCGGCGACAAGGACCTCGGCGGCGACATGACCGCCAAGTTCGTGCCGGCGGAACCTTTCAAGGTTCTTCCGCTTACAAACGATAAATAGCAGCACCGCAAAAAAGCCCCGCCAAAAGGCGGGGCTTTTTTATTGCGCGGGGGAAAAATCAGCGCGCCCGCTCCGGCAAAAAAGCGCGGACCGCGCCGCAGACCGCCGCCAGCAGACCAAAGGCGCATACCACGGCCGCGCCCGTAGGCAAGTCAAACCGCGCCGAGGCGTAAATGCCGGCAAGGCTTGTAAGCGCGCCCAAAATCCAGCCGGCGGCAAGCCGCCGCGCAAAGCCGGACCAGAACAGCATGGAGCAGAACGCCGGAATGACCAGAAACGAAAACACCAGCAGTACTCCTGCTATTTCCACAGAACTTGTTACGACCACGCCGAAGGCGGCGTAAAACAGAAAATCCCACCACCGCACGGAAATTCCTTGTTTTTCCGCCTCATGCGGGTCCGAGGATATAAGCATGAACCGCTTGCGGAAAAACCAGTGAAACAGGCCGATTAACCCGTAGAGGACAAGCGTTTTAAGCACCTGCGCCCAGTCGACGAACAAAATATTTCCGACCAGCATTTCCTTTATGTGCTGTGACTCGCCGGGTATTTTTTCAAGCATGAGAACTGCGGCCGCCGCGCAAACGACATAAACTATTCCGATTACCGCCTCCTGAGACATTCCGCTGCGGCGCATGCGCACAAGCGAAAAGATAACGGCGCCTGCAAGCGTAAACGCCAGCGAAAAAATGTAGGCCTGCGCCGTGTGCAGCGGATAACCCGCAAGCACGGCGGCAATGCTTCCGAGCGCGGCGAGCTGGGCAAGCGCGAGGTCCAGAAAAATAATTCCGCGCTGCAGCACATGTATGCCCAGATAGGCATGTATTCCCACCAAAATGAGACAAGCCGCAAAAGGCGCCAGCATAAGAGATACCATGAAGACCTCCTTGATTTTACATACGCGCCGCGCCGGGGTTTCCGGCGCGGCGCAAGCTGTTTACTTAAACGCGGTTTCCAGAGAACTTATTATCGAATCCATAAGTTCCTCGTATGTTTTGATACCTTTTTTCCCCCCGACGCTGACCGCGACGGCGGCAACCTTCGCTCCGGTTTTTTCAGCCAGGGAACGCACGGTCCGGCCGTCGTAGTAAGTCTCACAGAGTATTACTCCCACCTGCTCGCGCTTCATAAGCGAAACCAGTTCGGCTATGTGCGAAGGCGTTGGAGGAATACCGGGTTTAAGCTCTATTTCGGCGGCAACGGAAAGGCCGAAGCGTTTGGCGAAGTAAGGCCATGAATCGTGATAGACAGCCACCTTGCGTCCGGCAAAAGGAGCCATACGCTTTTGCCACTCTTTAAGACGGGCCGCTATTTCAGCGGAAAAAGCGGCGGCGTTGCTTTTATAGGCCGAGGCATTCGCGGGGTCCAGCAGTGAAAAACGCTCCGCCAAAGTACCGGCGACGACAACGGCATTATGCGGGTCCAGCCAGTAGTGGGGATTTCCGAAGGCGTGGATATCGCCCATGGCCAGATCTATTTTGCCCTTGGGCACTTCCAGTTTTTCTATATCGACGGACGCGTCAATATTGCCGTCCTTGCCGCGCACTATCCTGCCGTTTCTGGACGCGATTACAAGGCTGTCGGCCCACATGTCCAGTTCCATGCCGATGCGCACGAACGCGTCGGCTTTTTTTAGCGCCATGACCATGCTTGGCCGCGCCTCCACGTAATGCTGGTCCTCGTCACCGGCGGTAAGGCTCTGCGCCTTTACATGACTGCCGCCCACCCTGCCCGCTATGTATGCAAGGTCCTGACTGCTGGCCACGACATTGAGCGCGGCAAAAGACGCCGTGCCGAGCAAAAGACAGACCGCCGCAAAAAATAATTTTTTAAGCATGGATATTTCTCCTCTAGCTCATCTGATGTGTATGCGGGCCGATGCCGAAAATAAGCTGCAGCCAGCATTCGTTTACGGGCTTTCCGTCGAGATTGCGGTACTTGTACTGCACGCGGCCGGTAAACATTTCGTTGAAGTTATAAGACACTATGCCGGAAACCGCGCGCTCGATACTGTTTTGCGCGTAAGGGCTTTCGGCGTAATCAAAACGCGAGCCTGCCTCCCATTCCTTGTTAAAACGCCAGGCCAGATAACTGTACATACCGCGCCGGTACAGAGTGTCGGACGCGAGTTCGCGTTTGAGGTAAAAATACTCGTTCTGGAAAGTAAGGCGTGAATAGGCCCCCGGCCAGAAACGGAATGTCAGGTCGCCGCCCAAAACGGTGGCGTTGTCGGTGTGCAGGCCGTAAAAGGGTCCGCGCCCTTTTGCGGCGCTTGCGCCAAGTTCCAGTTCGCTTTTGGCGGAAGGCGCGAACGACGAGTTCAGCCTGCCGGTCACAACTGAATCCGACAGACCGAAAACGGAATTTTCATCCGGCGCGGTGGTCTTGACCGTAACGGGATTTCCGTCAGTATCGTTCACCTCGGCCTCAAGCATTTCAGCTTCGGGCGCGTCGTTTTTCCAGCCGCCGAATTCTGCCTGAGCAAAAAACGGCAGCGGCAGTATATAGGAAACCGCCGCGCCCTGTCCGACAAGACCTTCCTCGCCGAAAAACGCGGTCAGCGCGGCGGGGCGGTCCACCGTAGGCATGGAATGCGGGTGCAGGCGGTTGTTCTTGCCAAAATTCACCCTGACCTTTCCGGCCTCGGCTGAAAGGCCGTCGGCCAGATGCTCGAAAGTAAGCTTGCCTTCGTCAACGCCGGTGCTGTACTCTGCGCCTTCCTTTTCGGCCGAAAAAATCGCGTCGGCCTTTATCTGGGGATAGATATAGCCAGCAAGCGCAAGTTCCAGTTCGCGCACGGCAAACTGGCCGCGCGCGGCGTCGCTTCCGTCATCGGAAAGATGACCGTACATATTGCCTATTATGCTGATGTCGGGCAGACGTATTGCCGCCTTCTGGTAGAGCAGATCGTTCTGCTCCGCACAGGCAGGCGCGGCAGCCGCCAGTATAAGGGCGCATAAAATTTTTCTGAACATGAATTCTCCGTAAATGCGGATAGTTCCGCGCGGGCACGCGGAAATAAAACGCCGCAGGACGTTTTACAATGAGGACTATAAATTGTAAGGAGAATCAGAGCGCGGGAGGCGCGCGGGGATACAACGGTCCCGTTACGGCGACCAAGGCGATGATTTCAGCCTTTCTCACCGTTACCGGACATATTACAACCTGCGGGGCGCTTACAACCGGAGCGGGAGAAAATCCCCCTCCGCCATGAAGCACCGCGCAGACGGGACAGTCATTTTCCGCAAAATCATGGTGCACGAAAGGATGCGCGGTAAAAACAACCGCGAAAAGCAGCGCAAGAAATATTGCGGCACCGGAAAGGATTTTGCGGAACATGACAGTTACATTCTATATATTTTACGGGGCGGGATTCAGGCTGTCGCTTTCCATGAATTTTGCTTCGGCTAAAACCAGAGTCTGCCCTTCCTGCGAAATCTCGCCTTTTACGATATAAAGCGGCGCAAGGTCCTTTTCTATATGCGCGGTAACAAGCGCCTTTCTGCCGCAGCGGACGGGCTTTTTATACTTTATGGTCATCTCGGCCGTAAAGGCGGCAATACCGTGCGCGAAAAGGCAGTTGGACATGGCGCTGTCCAGCAGCGCGGCGGCCATGCCGCCGTGCAGACAGCCCTTGTAGCCTTCAAAGCGGAAATGGCACATGAAGGTTACCGACACCCCGCCGTCTTCCGCGACGGCAAAATCCAGTTTCAGGCCGACAGGATTTTTGTCGCCGCAGAGAAGACAGGTATCATGCAGACGGCCGCGCATGCGCAGCTGTGTTTCGCGCGTGGCGGGCCTGCCGTTTAGTGGCATCCGTGTTCGCCGTGATGAGCGCAGGCCGAGGCCGCGTCCGCCTGTTTAAGTTTTCCGGCATTGAGGGCCTTAACAGCCGCATCCACGGTTTCTTCCGTGCCGATGTACACTTTTATTCCTGCGGCAGAAAGGCCGTTTATCGCGCCCATGCCGATTCCGCCGACTATGACGGCATCGGGTTTCGCGCCGCCTACCGCCCTTACGGGATTGCACATGCCGTGGACGTGGTTGAGGTCGCCGTTATCGATTATTTCGCACTTGCCGGTTTCGCTGTCGCAAAGGGTAAAATACGGCGCGCTGCCGAAATGACCGTACACCTTGGCGTTAAGACCGTCTTTGGTTTCAGTGGGAATGCATATCTTCATTATTGTTCTCCTTGCATGATTTATGACCGTGTTTACAGCACCGCTTAGCGTGACCCGCCATATGGCCGCAGCGCGGGCAGAGGCCGCGCGGCGCGGCAAGCGGCTGTTCGCCGCTTTCACCGCAGTGCCTGCAGTGAAAGTGCTTTTTTGCGACGCGCACTTCCCCCCCGGCTATCTGCAGGGTCTTGCCGCCGGTTATGAAGTCCGCCATTTTTCTTCTTGCCGAGCGCAGGATGTTTCCGAAGGTCTGGCGGGAAATTTTCATTTCGGCCGCGGCCTCCTCCTGCTGACGGCCAAGAAGGTCGGCAAGCCGCAGGGCCTCGAACTCGTCAAGCGTAAGCACGACGGTCTCGGTCCGCGGCGCGGGCGCTTCCGCCGGCGTAAAGCAGGCGGAGCCCGGGGTAAGACATACTCTGCGGCATTTAAACGGTCTGGGCATAATTAGTTATTGGCGTATGCTAATAACTATTTTACCCCCGCAGGCAAAATCTGTCAACACGGAGAAAAGACTCCGACGGCACGGACTTTTCAAATACGATATCCTCACGCATATATGCCGCAAGCATTTACCTTACATTCAAAAAACTCCGGCGGCCGCCGCGCGGGCGCGGTTCCTTATATAATGAGCCAAAATATCCGCTTGACAATTTGTATACCGTTTGGTACATTAACAGCATGAGCACAAAGGAAGCAATGCTTGCCGCCGCGGCGGATTTGTTTGCCAGAGAGGGCTACGAGGGTGTGGGCATACAGCGCATAGTTGACGCATGCGGTGTGCAGAAGCCGACGCTCTACCACTACTTTGGCAGCAAGCAGGGTATTTTGGAGGAGCTGGCCCGCCAGCATTTTACGCCGTTTATGGAACGGCTGGAAAAAGCCGCCGTATTTAACGGCGACCTTACAAACACCCTTGAAAGCGCCGTGAAGGAACACTTCGCCTTTGCCTCGGAAAAGCCGGAACTCTACAACATGTACCTTGGTCTTATGACCGCGCCGAGGGAATCGGACGGTTCCAAAATCTTCATGCCTGTCGTCGAGCGGCATTACGCCATAATCGAGGCTATGTTCCGCTCCGCCGAAAAAGCCCACGGCAACATGCGCGGCCGCAGCAAGCGTTACGCCATAACGTTCATCGGTCACATCAACGCGTATATTACGGCCTGTCATTACGGCCTTATAACCCTTTCGGAAGAAAGCGTCTATCTGGCCGCCAAGCATTATATGCACGGCATTATGTCCTGAATTTTTTTTGCCCTATCTGTGTACATACCGGTAGGTATATAAAGGAGAATTATGAATAACTGGAGCGAGCAGTCGGTTTTTTACCACATTTATCCGCTGGGCTTTTGCAGCGCGCCGCAGGGAAACGATTTTTCGGCCCCGCCGCAAAACCGCATACGCAGACTGTGCGGCCTTGGCGGATATCTTAAAAACGCGGGCTTTAACGCGGTGTACCTTGGTCCCGTTTTCGAGTCCACAACCCACGGCTACGACACTGCCGATTACTTCAACACCGACCGCAGACTCGGCACAAACGCAGACCTTGCCGAAACCTGCGCGGACCTTAAAAACTCCGGCATGAAACTTGTGTTCGACGCGGTGTTTAATCACGTGGGCCGCGATTTCTGGGCCTTCCGCGACGTGCGCGAGCAGAAGACCGAGTCCCCCTTCCGCAGCTGGTTTGCCGGACTGGATTTTTCGCGCCGCAACGGCATGGGCGACCCTTTTGCCTACGACACCTGGCAGGGGCATGAAAATCTTGTAAAGCTCAATCTCTCCGACAATGAGGTGCGAAATCACCTGTTCGCGGCGGCGGAAAACTGGATACAGACTTACGACATCGATGGTCTGCGCCTGGACGCGGCCGACTGCATGGACAAAAAATTCCTTTCCGACCTCGCCGCCCGCTGCCGCGCTCTAAAGCCGGACTTCTGGCTTATGGGCGAGGTGGTGCACGGCAACTACCGCGACTGGGCAAACCCCGACTGCATAGACAGCGTTACCAACTACGAGGCTTATAAAGGTCTGTACTCAAGTTTCAATGACGCGAATTTTTTTGAAATTGCATGGACTCTGCGCCGCCTTTTCGGGCGAAACGGTATCTGCGCAGGAACGAATCTCTACAGCTTTGCCGATAATCACGACGTGGACCGCATTGCCAGCACGTTAAAAGACCGCCGGCATCTGCATCCGCTTTACTGTCTGCTATTTGCCATGCCGGGCATACCGTCTGTGTATTACGGAAGCGAGTTCGGCATAGACGGTAAAAAGCAAAACGGCTCCGACGCCGCACTGCGTCCCCCTCTTGACCCGCGCATGCTTGCCGCGCAGGGGCAGGGACAGGACGTGGCCTCCACCATAGCGCGCCTTTCGGCGGTACGCGCCGCCGCCCCCGCACTGCGCACTGGCGACTACACACAACTGGCGGTAAGCGCAAAACAGCTTGCCTTTCTGCGCACGACACCGGAACAAAGTGCGGCGGTATTTATAAATGCGTCGGACAAGCCCTGCGGCGTGGAATGCGACCTTGGCGGCTTTGCCGGCAAAACCCTGCGCGACCTGCTAAACCCCGGCTGGAGCCAGCCCGTCACTTCGGGTAAAATGACCGTGAATGTTGACGGCAACTGGGCCAGAATTCTTGAAATAGCCTGACGCACTTGCACAAAGGGGCGGAACTGAAAAGTTCCGCCCCTTTTTATTTGTGCGCGGCGCGGGCCTTTTTGTAATGTTTAACAGACGGACATTTTACCCGGGAGGAAAGATGAAAAAGTCATCAAAATTTTCAATGTGCGCGTGCGCGGCCCTGCTGTGCGGCGGCGTGGCATCGGCCCAGAATGCCGAACCCGTAAACGTGGACTATGAATACGGCACGCTCAAAGAGGTTGTAGTCGGCGTACCCTTTACGATAACGCCGGATGTCACCGTGGCCAAGTGGGCACAGGAAACCCTTAAAATCCTGCCCGAGGCCGAAGGCAAAAAACTGCTGGCGATGTCAGGCAAGGATTCAATCGAAACCGGCCTTTACAAGGAACTGGAAAAAGAGAACAAAAACCTTATAAAAATTCTGACAAAACACGGCGTAAAGGTACTGCGACCCGACGTGCTAAACCGCGAGCGCGTGGCCCAGAACTTCGGCGACGATTACGTCCGTTTTGGCGGAGTGTCCCAGCAGTACAGCCGCGATCCGGCAACCGTCGTCGGCAATAACGTTATAGAAAACACCATGGGCTCGCTCTACCGCAGAAGCGACATTCTGGGCATTGTGCGCCTTCTGCGCGACAGATTAAGCGGAACTACCACGCGCTGGGTATCGATGCCGCTTCTGGATTATTCGCTAATGGTAAAGGACGGAAAGTTCGACAAAACGGGTTTTCCCGTGCTTGAGGGCGGCGACGTAATCGTACTGGGCAAAAAGATATTCGTCGGGACATCGGCGAACTCCACGACCGGTTCCAGCGAACGCGGCTACCTGTGGCTTAAAAATTATCTGGAACCGCAGGGCTACGACGTGGAGCGCGTGCGCCTGCCGGAAGATATTCTGCACCTTGACGTGGCGCTTTCCGTGCCAAAGCCCGGTCTGATAATAGTTTGCCCCGAGGCTTTTGTGGACGGTATTCCCTCCTACTTCAAGGACTGGAAACGCATTGAGGTAACTAAAGACGAGACCCGCTATCTGGCCACCAACGGCCTGCCGCTGGACCAGAAAAATTACATTATGGGCGTAAACGGTCACTTCAACGACAAGCGCATCAGCAAGGAACTCAAGGCCAACGGCATAAAGGTCTACAAGGTTTTCTTCGAGTCGCACACAAAGCTCGGCGGCTCGATAAGATGCAGCACCATGCCGCTTATGCGGCAGGTGGAGCAGGACGAAAAATAGTTCTTTATAGCGAAACAAAAAAGGCGGCGCGTTTTACGCGCCGCCTTTTCTTTTTGCTAAAACCCGCCTGGTTCAGCGTCCGGCTTTTGCGTCGGCAAACAGCATAAGTGCCGATGACCAGTCGGCAAGCTGGCTGAAATAATGCTCGGGACGGGCGGCACGGTCGGCGGCAAGGCTGTTCCACTTCAGCAGAACATCAAAAACTTCCCTGTCCCGCGTGTCAGTAAGACGGGCGGACACAGCTTTTTTTGACGGCACATATTCGCCGGTTTCCAGAAACAGCTTGGCCTGAAGCATGAAAAACGAGGCCTTGTACACACCGGCTAAAGCCTCCGCCATTGCCGGCAGGTCGGGCGAATAGATAAGCGTGTGCCGCGCAAAATGCAGCACGCCCGAGGCGTTGAGGCGCAGATACTCAGCCACTTCCCCCTTCGTCGGAGGATTTACAATACCTTCAAGCGTTCCGTGCAGAATGCGGCAGCCGTTCATGAAATGAAACAGCTCGTGTCTGGGCCATGCTTTCATTTCGGCGCGGCCGCAGATAAACCCGCAGGCCTTTTCGCGATACGGCATGGCGGAGAGTATGGCGCGGTAGGCGGCAATATCTTCCGGCCGCACTTCATCAAGCACCACGTTGATGTCTATATCGCTGTTGGGTCCGGCTTCGCCGCGCACCCAGCTTCCGGCATGGGCGGCGTAAAGAAGACGCCCGCCAAAAGCGGAGCGCAGGCCGGAGATGATGGCCTCAAGCCATTTTTCAATATCGAAATTTTGCATAAGAATTCTCCTCATAGTACACAGGGTCGGTCAGCAACAGCAAACCGGCCGGTTCCGCAGGACTGACTTTTATTCAGTTTTCGGCCCGTAAATACGCGGGCGGATTTGTACAGGACGGGGAGATTTATTCGTACTTTGAAGGAAACTTCAAAGGCGTAATTTAAGCGTTGCCGACGGGATGTGCGTCAGGCGCGGCCTGTCTGCTGCGGGGCTATATTATACAAATTTACATGGCCGTCCACGGCTTTACAAAAAAAGGCCCCGCCTTAACATACAAAGCGGGGCCGTGCACATTACCTTTAAACTAAACCAGATGATGAATCAGCGAAATAATGTAGGAGGTATTCCATGATTTCTTCATATCTTTTCTCTTCGTCTGCCGTGCCACATAACTATTATATTTATTCGCAACAAAATCAAAGTCTGCCTGACCAAAGTGTCCTCTACTTTTGCTTTGAGTCCTTATGTCAATTTCTTTTCCATTATATGAAGCATAAAAAATGCTGCATTCTCGATTCTGAAAGCCACACGTTTTATAATCACCTGTGTGCTTTGGTAACGCATTTATAATGGTCATCCACCATGCCGATACTGGGCCTGACTTACTTACAGGTGTAATCATACATCCCCCTTTAAAATATAACTGACATCCTTTATACTGATTCTAGAAAATAGCTCTGGTGTAAATGCAACTGGCAAACTAAACAGCCCCGCGAAAGCGGGGCTTTTTGTGTGCTAAACCTTCGCGGTATTTAACCTTATCAATCTGCGCTTTTACCAGCATTTTCCATAACCGGCGTTTGATTGACGAAATATTTTGCGCGGAATTTAAGCGCGACGTTTACAAGCATTATGAGCATAGGCACTTCAAGCAGCGGACCGATAACCGCCGCAAACGCCTCCTGTGAATTAAGCCCGAACACCGCAACCGCCACGGCTATAGCCAGCTCAAAATTATTGCTGGCGGCGGTAAAGGAAAGCGTCGTGGTCTTTTTATAATCCACGCCCATTTTGCGCGACATCCAGAAGCTGACAAAAAACATCAGCAGAAAATATATCGCAAGCGGCACGGCCACGCGCACCACGTCCATGGGAAGCTGCACAATGTACTCGCCCTTAAGCGAAAACATCACCACTATGGTAAACAGCAGGGCGATAAGCGTAAGAGGACTTATGCGGCTTAAAATCTCCTGTTTGTACCACTCTTCTCCCTTGGCTTTTACAGCGGCGTAGCGGGTAAGCATGCCCGCCAGAAACGGTATGCCCAGATAGATGAACACGCTCTTTGCAATCTCGCCCATCGTAACGTTGACGGCAACGCCCTTGCCTATGCCAAGCGCACCCGGCAGTATGGTAATGAATATCCACGCATAGAACGAATAAAGAAAAACCTGAAACAGCGAGTTAAGCCCCACAAGCGCGGCGCAGTATTCGCTGTCGCCGTCGGCCAGTTCGTTCCACACTATTACCATGGCTATGCAGCGCGCCAGACCTATAAGTATTACGCCGAACATCAGGTGCGGCTTGTCGTGCAGAAACAGCGCGGCAAGCGCAAACATAAGCACCGGTCCCACAAGCCAGTTCTGCACCAGTGAAAGGCTCAGTACCTTTTTGTCGCGAAACACCTCGTGCAGTTTTTCATATCTGACCTTGGCAAGCGGCGGATACATCATAAGTATCAGTCCTATTGCGATAGGCACTGAAGTAGTACCCACGCTCATGCCCGATATCACCCCGGTCACGGCAGGAAAAAAATAACCTATCGCCACGCCCAGCGCCATGGCGCCGAAAATCATGGCGGTAAGATAACGGTCCAGAACAGAAAGCTGTTTATGCCCTTCCACACTGCCTCCTAGGAGTTTAGTTCCCCGTCGAAAAATTCCTTGTTCCAGTTAAGCTGGGTGCCCGCCGCCTGCAGGGCGGAAAGCAAAAGAGCCTCTTTTATTTCCTCTTTACTTGCGCCCGCGGCCAGCGCGTCCTTTACATGATGCTCCGTGCAGTGGCGGCAGCGAAAAACCGAAGCCACGGCAAGGCGGATAAGTTCCTTTGTCTTGTTATCCAGCACGGTTTTCTGCTTGGCCGTATTTGAAAAATGCGCGTAACCCGCGCCCAGCGGCGACTCGCCAATATACCACGCTTTTTTATCTGACATATTTTCTCCTTTTATCCGCAGCAGGCACCGTCATCCCCGCCGCAGCAGGGTGCCTTGCCCGTACCCATTGACTGAATAATCGCGGCCGCGCAGCCGACGCCGGTTTCAACCGTTATGGCCGAAAACGGACAGTTCTTTTTGCACGCGCCGCATTCTATGCAGGCGTCTTTGTCGGCCAGTGCGGCCCGGCCGTTTTCCATGCGGAAAACCGCGTGAGGGCATACCTCGATACAGCGGCCGCAGCCACGGCATTTCTGTTCATCATACTGCAAAGTCACAACGCCGGAAAGATACTTCATTTAAGCACCCCCGAAATCGCCCACAAAAGCGCGCCCGCGCCAAAAAGCGCACCTATGCAGGGCAGCGCATAGCGCAGTTCTTTTTTTACGCCGGAAAGCGAAGTAAACGTCGACGCTCCGGTGTAATTCAAGGCCAGATAGGCAGATATCGCGGTCGAGCAGACTATCATGCCGACGGAGCTAAGCGCCATTACCGAAGCACCCGCCGCCAGGGTTACGGCTACTGCGGCAAGCGCGCCCATCACCGCACCCTTTATTGAAAATGCCCTGCCCGGCAAAACCGGCAAAAGCAGTCCGGTAAGCAAAGTGCCGGAAACCAGCGCGCTCCATACAAGAAGAACCGGCAGCATTGAACGCTGCCACGCAAGCGCGGGATGACTGGTAAACACGGCATTTACAGCCACTATGCCGATTGAGAGCAGTACCGCCTTGCCAAATGCCGCGACAAATTCAAGCCATGCGACAATAAGCCTGTCGGCCGCGCCGAAATTTACTCGGCGCATGGCGGGTTCGGCCTTCATACCGGCGGCGATATAGGCTTTCACGTCAGACGCGCGAACCGGAGCGTAGTGTACACGAAAGCCGCAGGCCGCCTCCACCCTGTGCGCCGATACACCGGGCGCGCCAAGCTGGGGCAATATAAGATTGTGTCCGTCCACGACCTCGGCCAGACGGGTAAGCCTTACGCGGTTTATAAGTTCGCCCGTACCGAACGTGCCTTTTCCGGCGGCGCACCACACGTTTATGCCTTTTGTATCCAGAATCAGAAGCCATGCGTTCAGTCCGGCTATGGCGGAGCGCAGAACATCGAAAGAAAGTTTGTAATTGGCCGACACCAGCACCGGCGAGTTTTTGTCCGGCACGCCAACGGCGTACAAGCCGGGGGCTATGGCGTAGTCCATGCGCCTGATATCGGAACGCACCATAAGCGCGCCGACGTAATCGCAAAACCGCCAGTCCGTACCGACGACAGGAATTTTACCGGCGGGAGTTTCGATACTGCCGGTAACGGCAATTTGTCTGTACTGCTTGGCCTTGCCGCCGCAGCAGGATTTTTGGGCCGGAGCGGGCGTCTGTCCGCAGCAGCCGGAAGTTTCCGGCTTATGGTTACTTTGCGTATCACCGCAGCAGCTTGTCTCAGTCTTGGACTGACCGCCGCAGCAGGAAAAACCGGACTTCAGATTGTCTGCTGTCTGTTCGCTGATGGCAGGAGCGGCTTTCCCGCCGCAGCAGGAATTCTCCGCCTTGTGATTGCTTTCCGTCTGTCCATTTGCTTCGGGCTTGGACTGCCCGCAGCAATCGGTATCGGGCCTGGAATCACTTCCGCTGCCGCCGCAGCAATTGCCAACGCGCTTGGACGGTCCTCCGCAGCAGGTGCTCATGGGCGTTTCTCCTGTCCGTCGAATATCTCCGAGACTACGGGGCCGATGGCGTCCTTTACCATGCCAACAAGTTCGTCGGCTTTTATAAGGGTTATGCAGCAGATTTTTCCGTCCTTTTCCCACGAGACGACGGCCAGCTTGTCCCCCGCGTTTATACCAGCCTTAACGCGCAGTTCCTTTGAAAGCACCATTTGTCCGCGCTCGTCTATATTTATGATTGATTCAACCTTGCAGCCGCGCCTTACCGGAGGGCAGCAGCCCGACGTCTTTTTTTGCCTTGGCATAGTTTTCCGCCTTGTGCTGATATAACTGATTAATCTGATTTTACTGACATTTGCTCACGCTGTCAAATCCGGCTGCCGGCAAACGCTTCCGCGCCGCGCAGGCACGCAGGGCAAAACAAAGCCCCGCCGGTTTGGCGGGGCTTTGTAAAAAGCATTGCAGCTAACAGTTTTTCCGGCGCAGAAAGGCAGCGCGGCGGGAAAACCTAGTCTAGCAGGCGGTTTTGGCTATTTCGACGATTTTCGCGGCGTCTGCAATAATGTAATCGGCGTGGTTTTGTTCTAAAACGGCACGGTCGCGAAAGCCCCACAGTACGCCGATTTTTTTCATACCGGCATTGCAGGCGGTCTTCATATCCACGTCGGAATCGCCGACAAAAAGGCAGTCCTTAATTTCCACGCCCAAATCTTTAATAATCTGGTAAAGCGCGGCGGGGTCCGGCTTGGTGGGCACGCCTTCGCGCTGGCCAACCACCATATCGAAACGAGAAAGCCCGAAATAGTGGTCAACCGTGCTGTTTGTGTCTTTTTGCGGCTTGTTGCTTAGCACCGCGGTTTTTATGCCGCTGGCGCGCAGACTGTCTATGGCGGAGGCAAGGCCATTATATGCGCGGGTCTTTACCGCCTGACGCACGGCGTATTCCTTCATATAGAGAGCGCGCACGGCGTCAAACTGCGGCTGGGTATAGTGGGTATAGGCCAGCGCGCGTTCCACCATAACCTTTACGCCGCTGCCGACAAAAGCCTTGGCTTCCGAGGAGACATAAGTCCTGAAACCATTGGCCGAAAGTGCTATGTTAAGCGAATCGGTTATATCGTCTATGGTGTCTAGCAGGGTTCCGTCCAAATCAAATATCAGGGCTTTAATCATGCCTATATTTTATCAAATTAGCCGTATGCCCCGACGGGCACAAAAAAAGGGCTTTCCAAAAAGGAAAGCCCTTTGATTATGCAATTTATGAACGGATTAGTTGCCGAAATACACGCGGAGGGCGATATCGGCCCGAACGCCGCTGTAATCCTGCACATACTTGGAACCGCCGTCAGGCATTGAAGTATCGACAACAATCATACGACCCGTCGACTGCGGCGTGGTGTAAATTTTGTTGCTGCCATTTTCGAGTTCGTCGAATTTACCGCCGATAAGACAGCCGATGTTAAGACCCAGCGAAACGTTCTTCAGAAAGTACCATTCCGCACCGGCATCAATATGGGGAACCAGTTTGGTCTGGGTATATTCTGTTTCGGTCCCGACGTCATTAATTGTGGTCTTGGCGGTCATGATATCGGCACCGCCGCCCAGTCTGAAGGCGAATTTGCTGTCTTCCGGCTGATACTTCCAGTACAGGTTTATGGGAACGCTTTTCGCGTTGGCCTTGATATCGGCAACCTGTCCGATAATAGTCTGGTTAAGTTTGTTCGCGGCAATGCCCTTGTAGCCCAGCGACACGCCGAACCTGTTGATACCTGAGGTTTCATAAAACGCTTCCGCGCCGAATACGGAATTATTATCTTCGATGCTGCCTGAATAAGAAGGCGACACGCTGGAAAAATAACTCATTTCATTATCAAGATCGCTCTTGTCCGTCTGAACGGAACCGGCCGTAACGCCAGCGCCGAAATATGCAAATGCCCCCTGCGCGGCAAAAGCCAGCACGGCGGCGGCAACCATTATTCTCTTCATCATTTATCCCCTTTGTAAATATTTTTCACAACAACTGCGCTGTTTATATTTTACTTCTGAAATAAAGCCCGCACAACCAACTAAGACAAAAGGCATGACTGCATGTCACCGTCAACTTTTACTATCATTGAATAAATCTTACCGGAGAACCTTATGCGCATAAAACAGGAAGACATATCTCTTTACCGTATGGCCGCGCAGGGCCTTTTGACGGAAACCGCGCCCGCCGCCGCAAAAGCCGTTACGCACATGACAGCCATTCAGGCGCAGGATTTTCCGATGTCCCGCCTTGCCGTAAGCATGCGCATGCGCGGCGGCACTGACGCCGCCGTGCAGTCGGCAATATGCAGGCATGAGATTTTGCGCACGCACATAATGCGCCCGACATGGCATTTAGTGCCGGCACAGGACATCCGCTGGCTGACGGCCCTTACAGGACCGTCTATAAAAGCCGCGCTTAGAGCGCCGGACAAAACGCTGGGCATTACACCCGAAGTTGTAAAAAAATGCGAGGATGCCCTGCGCGCCGCCCTTGGGGGCGGACACGGCATGTCGCGCGATGAAATAAAAGACGTTCTGCGGGCAAAAGGTCTGGACTTCAAATTTTCCCACCTGCTTATGAATGCGGAGGCGGACGGAGTAATCTGCAGCGGTGCGCCGCGCGGCAACGAGCATACCTACGTCCTGCTTGCTGAAACCGTAAAACCCGCGCCGCACATTACACGCGAAAAAGCGCTTGCCCTGCTGGCGGAGCGATATTTTACAAGCCACGGACCGGCAAAGGCGGAGGATATGGCATGGTGGGCCAGTCTTAAAATATCCGAGGTGCGCAAAGGCATAGAGCTTGCGGGCGAGCGGATTGTCCGCATTGAGTCAGGCGAAAACACTTATTTCATGGGGCCGAAAACGCCCGATATAAGCGGCGAAAAAACGCTTATACTGCTGCCTGCTTTTGATGAAATGCTGGTGTCCTACCGGGACCGCGGTCCGTCGCTCAGCAAGGCCAATTACAAAAAAGTCATTTCATCAAACGGGACATTCAGCCCGACGATATTTCAGAACGGTCAGGTAATAGGCACATGGGGCAGAATGATGCAAAAAGACAAAACGCAGATAACCCTGAACTTTTTTACTGCACCTGATAAAAACACAAAGAGGCAGGCCTCGGAAGCGGCGCAGAAATACGCCGCCTGCACCGGCACAAAGACCGAAATAGTTTACGGAAAAGCTGCCTGACAAGCACCTTACCGGCAGGCAGCGGCACAGCAAAACTTTCATGCCGGACATGCCGCCGAGGCCTAAAAAAATACGGCTGCGGCCAGGGGCGTGATTGTATTTACCAGCGCATGCAAAACATAGCCGGGCAATATGCTTCCGCCGGCCATTTTTTCATTCAGATAAACCATAAGATACGCCAGTAATGCCGGAATAAGAAAAACGGCAAAATAAGCCGCCGGCGGCACGGGTACTTTGACCGCAAGACACAAAAGTACATGCACAAGTCCGAACACGACGGACTGCGCGAGGTTTCCGCCTGTAAAGCCGAGAATCAGAATAAGACGTTTTGCAAGAAAACCGCGAAAGAATATCTCCTCCCACAAGGCCGTCCCCAGCCAGGCATAAATAAGCACACGGCCGACCTCATGCGGGCCAAAACCATTGGCGCGCAGCCCCCAGGCGGGAGTATTAACGTTTAACAGCAGATTTTGCAGACCCGCATGGTAAAAGATGAACAGCGCCGCTGCCGCAAGCGGGACAGCCAGCAGTACCGCCGCCGATACCGCGCGGGCATTGGCATGGTACGCGCCGATATAGCGCAGAAAGCCGGAAGATTTCCTGTCCGCAGCTACGTAAAACAAGAAACAAAATCCCACAATTATTATGAACGTTATAACACTGCCTAATAGCTGGGAAAACATGGCAAGCCTCCTGCCTTCTAAAATTGTTCCGCCCCCATACGCGCTAAAAACCGCTTACGGCAACTTAAACCGGTAAGGCTATAACTTAGCAGTTTTACCGCCTCAACAGGAGAGCATTAAAAACTTTTACTTAGTTTACAAACCGCATGCATGCCTATCCGTGGGCGGCAACGCTATTAGTATGTAAAACCAGTTTCAGTTACACCCGCTAAACAGAGCGGCGGACCGCGCGGTTACACACCGGAGGGCAGCTTATCAAGCATCAGTTTTCTGTGGTTTATTCTGCACCCGTCAACGGTAAAGGAACCGTCGCCGATTGCGTGAATAAAACGCTTGTCCTTTAGACTGCCGGAAATCCACGCGCACAGCCCGTCGAGCACAAAAATATCGTGCTTGGCTATATGGTCGACGACGCGGCATTCAATATTTGCAAAACATTCCTTTATAAGCGGGGCCTGCACCTGACTGGCTTTAAGCGGAGTCAGGGCGAATTTTTTGAATTTATCGGTATCGCGGCCGGAACAATCGCCTATCTGAACGACCTTTTTTAAGAGGTCCGCCGCAGGGATGGAAATTACACATTCCTTGGTTTTGAGCAGGGCTTCATAGGAATAGTTCCACTGGCCGGTTACAAGAGCAAAGCGCGGGGTGAAATCCATGACCATGGTCCATGATATTGTCATAATATTGGCCCTGCCTTTGCTTGCGGTGGTAACGAGTACCACGGGTCCCGGTTCGATTAAAGTAAAAGCTTTTTGCAGCGGCAATTTTTTCATAAATGGCCCCCCTTTTTGCGTGACAGCCACGCAAGTTCATTCTATATAAATGAAAGCGGAAAGATGCAAGCGCACGCCATTAATAAAAAAGCACAACCTGTTACCAATATTTTTCCAAATAATTTAATTCACGATTCAAATCAACCGTCAAATTATCTTGATACCGGCAACCTGTTATAAATTCAGGTGATTGCTGCAAAATATACCGATATTCACAATCCTGTGAGAATCTCGGATATTTTTGACATATTGAAACTAATGATCCAGGAGTTCTTTCATGCGGCTTGAAATTACTTTTTAACCCTTTCGTATATAGAACTGGCACAAGGTCATAACTGATTATTAAAGCAGGACGGACATTCTGGATATCTGCTAAAAGTTGCAGCGGTTTATTAATTTTTACAATGAATTTACCAAACTTTTTAAGATGCTCAGGGTTTACCTCAGGACCAGCTGTAGACATTATATAAGCTAAATTCAGAGACTCCTCATAATAGATACCAGCAACATTATTGATTTCAATCTTCAGGTTTGCTTCACCTTCAGTGTCATCTTTTCTAATGGCATTTTCAATTTCTCGATATTTTTTTAATTCACCCAGCTGAAATATGCCATGTAAAAAATCAACAGCATAACTTTCCGTATCAAAGGCTCGGTATAGAAAATTTGGGATAATATTCATACTAAGTAATACCTCAAAATAACTTTAACGTCAAAACAACCATGGAACTATTTTCAAGAATCTGATTGATAACAATTTGAGTCTATTCTCCGTAAACAGCTGTGAAATGCAAGAACCCCGCTTTCGCGGGGTTCTTTTCAAGAATACAGGACGGGTAAGATGATATCAAGAACTTTTCAGGTCGGATTTACTTGGTAAATCGCCCCATATACCCCGTTGCTATCCTAGTTCCGGTCTAACGCCTGTTACAATTTCGTGATATATACGGTATAAGCCTCCATAGCTCCAATCTCTGTAATAACTTGGATGCGCAACTTCAATAACGAATTTACCCGATTTGTTTTTTTGGAGCTTGTATTTTTTCCCCCGTTGGATATTCTCACCCAACAAATTCATGTCAAATAGCGAATTAAAGACCGGAGCACTGCAAACAATCATAAGATCGGGATCAATTGATTGAAGCTGCAATTTGAGAATTTCCTTATTTAGTTGGGCATGTTTATAAATGTCACTGTAACTTTGTCTAACTCCTTGTCCTTTCCGTGGTGAATGATGAGATACTTTTTTGACATTAATCCATGCAATTTTTTTGAGGGCTTCTTCTAAACACTTTAGATTCTCTGAATTGCCTGCGAAGACTCTCGGAAGTCTTATCAGTAATTCCTTTTTTTCAAATGCAGCAAGTACCGATGAAACCAGAGCTGGTATTTTCCTTGAGGTTTTTCGCCGAACATCTTTAAGCCCCAATATTTCAGATGGCTTATCTTCTATATCAGTTACTTTACATTCATCGTATCCATACGATTCACCAAGCAGGACTGCAATCTTAAAATCAGATTTTTGATACGATTCTGGACAGGTGAGTCCATCCGCAATAAATCCCTCTGTAGTTTCCCATTTGCATGTCGCCTTAATCATGTCAATGACCATTTTCCTAGTTTCTCGATAACTATCAATCTGAAACATAAACAACCTCCTACACCTTGCAGATATACCCTCATCGTAACATAAAAAACAACGGGCAGGACCTTTTATAAGAGTTCCTTTCCGCTGTTTTCTATCAAACTTCCGCCACCTGTTGGTGAAGTTAGCAAAACTACAGAGTCCGGTCACAACTCTCGCGGCCACTCGGTCGCGACCCCGGCTCGCTGGTTCGGCTGCTGCCTCACCATAGCTCCGCCTTTCGAATCCCTCCCGCGAGCCAAGCAGTTGGCGGCTGACCGACCTTAAATGGAGGGAATGCCGGAACCTTTAGGGCTGTTTGGTAAACCGGCCTCTTCTCCGTAGACAGCTTTGAAATGCAAGCACCCCGCTTTCGCGGGGTTCTTTTCAAAAGGTTAAAGCGGAGGGATTCCTCCTCCCCCGGTTTTATGCCGCGCCATGCGGGCTGGCAAAAACCTCCTCCGTCGCCGGCCGCGTCCCCTGCCGCTGCACCCTTCGCCCCGGCTCAGGGTTCCGCTTTTCGCCCACAGGGCGCGGGGCCGTCGGCTTCGAATCTTTTCCGATATTTCCGTAGATAAAAAAAGTCCCGCCTTAACCTACAAGACGGGACTTTTTAAATCTACGGAGAAGGAGGGATTCGAACCCTCGATACGAGTTTACCCCGTATACCGGTTTAGCAAACCGGCGCCTTCAGCCTCTCGGCCACCTCTCCAAATATGCTTCACAGATACATAATTTTATACTATTTGCGCGCCTTCGGCAACCCATGTTTTTCAGAGCCGTCGGCCTCGGCAAAAGTTTTGCGCAGGCCCTCAGGCAGCGGCGTCCAGCCGCTGTAGCCCGTGTCGCGCATCCACTTTTCCGGCGAGGAAATCCAGTGGCCCGCGCTGGCCTCGCGCGCCTTGTCGGGGTTAAATTCCGGCGCAACGCCCGCAAGCCGCGCAAGCGCGGCGTAAATATATCCGGCCACAAGCATCAGCCTTGGCGGCAGTGTAGGCATAAAAGGTTTCTTTACGCCCATGGCGGCCGCCATTTCGTTAATGAAATAGGTCCATGTATAAGAACGGGTCTCGCCCACGAAATAAGTTTTGCCCGCCGTGTTTGGCGAAGTCAGCGCCAGCACAAGGCAGTCGACCAGATTATCGCGGTAGATAAAGCTGAAATAGGTTTCTCCGGCGCACATGTTGATCATCAGGCCGCGACGCACCCACTTGGCGATTTTGGAAACGCCGGAATCGTTCTTTCCATAAACTATCGGCGGGCGAAGGACAACGCGCTTAGTCTTTACCGGCAGGCGCAGCAGTTCCCTTTCCCCCCCGAGCTTCGTGCGGCCGTAGGCCGAGGCGGGAGCCTCGGGCCAGTCTTCATTGCGCGGATTTTTAGGGTCCTCGCTGGGCCCTCCGGCCGCCAGACTGGAAACATAAATAAACGCATCCGGCTTTGTGGCGCAGCAGGCCGTAACCATGTTTGCCGTGTTCCGGGTATTTGCGCGGCGGAATTCTTCTTCCGACGAGGCAAATATCGCCGCCGCAAGGTGAAACACCGCGTCACAGCCGCAGGTCGCGCGCTCAAGCGAGGACACATCGTCATAATCCCCGCGCACGACTTCAAATTCATCGTCCTTTACCGCGCGGCGCGAAAGTATGCGCACGTTCCAGCCCTCGGCTTTCAGCCTGCGGGCAAGCGCCTTTCCTATAAAACCGGTTCCGCCGGTAATAAGCGCGGTCTTCATTTTTTCACCGCCTTTTTCAAATCGGTCTCGGCATGTTTAAGCGTAACGGAGGCTTTCTGCAAAACGGTATCGGCCGCAGTCTGCGCGGCCGTGCGCGGCAGGTAATGGCGGCGGATTTTTTCAAGCGGGGATACGTCGTCTTTCTGCGGCATGGTAAGACCGACGATTACAATAAGAGCGAAAGCAAAGGAGATTATGCGGGACAGAAACCCCGTCGAGCGGAAAATGCCGCCAATGCCCAGCAGTGCGGCGATAACGCACCATACCGCCGCCGACAGGGCAAAAAATTTGGCCGCGCCGGGGCCGGTTTCGGGAAAATAAAACCAGAACGCGCCGTGCACGGCAAGAACCAGCAGAATGCGAAACAGTGTAACCATTTATTGCGCCACCTTGAATTCGACATGAACGGTCAGTTCCCTGTCCTTATAGTCGCGCGGCAGGGGCGGAAACGGCAAAGCCTGCTCGACGCTGGAAACCGCCGCGTAATCAAACAGCCGGTTGCCGGAGCTTTTCTCGGCCGAAAGAGCGCGCACCGTGCCGTTTTTCTGTATGCGGAAGCCCACCACGCAGGATAAAGTGCTGTCGCGCGGCATGCGCGAAGACCACGCGTTCCACAGCGCGGCGCGCACCTGCGTTATATACCACGGATAAGGGAAATTGGGAAATTCCGACGCAAAGGCCACGCCGGAAGGCTGGTCGGCTGGCGCGAGTGTCGGTTTAGCGGAAGGAGCGGTCTGCGCCGCCGCAGGCTTTGGCGTTTTAAGATGCGCAAGAATGCTCGGCTTTGCCAGAACTATTTTTTTACCGCGGCGGGTAAGCACCGGCTCGTCGGGCTGAGGTTCTTCCTTTGGTTCTTCGGCGGCGGGCGCGGCGGCGGCCTGATCCGGCGTCGGCGTGGCTATGGGTTCGGCCGTAGGCGCGCCGATAAAATCAATATTATACATGCTGTTTTCGGGCGGATGGGTCAGCATGGGGCGCAGCAGCAGAAAACATGCCGCAAGCACCACCGTGTGCATTATGCCCGAATATAGCAGGTATTGACGCATTATTTGCCTGACTCCTGCGTGACGCCTATGCCAAGTCCGCCCGCGCCAAGTTTTTTGGCCGTGTCGAAAACCGAGACCACGGTCTGTATGGGCACGTTGCGGTCGGCCTGCACAAGCACTATCTTGCCGCTTGATTTGGCAAGGCGCAGTATTAGTTCCTGCTCGAGTCCGGCAAGCGACGTGCGCTTTCCCTCGACGAGGATATTGCTTTCCGACGCCACTTCTATGCGGATTACGTTGTCCTGCGAGGGCTTGGCCGTCTGCGAGGATTTAGGCAGTTTCACGCTTATCTGCGACTGCACCAGAAAAGGCGTCATCACCATGAAGATGATGAGCAGGATAAGTGAAACGTCGATAAGCGGAATCATGTTCATTTCCGCCATAAGGCCGTTGCGTGGACCGTGTACAGCCGCCATTATCAGCTCTCCTGCGCGGCGGTCTGCGCTCTGGGCGCGCGCGGCGCGGGCGGAACATGGCGGGTCTCGTCGAGATGGGCTATAAGGTCTTCACACAGCCATTCCATTTCGGCGGTAAAGGCTCCCGCTTTGGAAACAAAGTAGTTGTAGGCGAAAATAGCAGGTATGGCCACGAACAGACCGGCCGCCGTGTTAACCAGCGCCTCGGCAATACCCGTCGCCACCACGCTGGGGCCTGCGCCTGAAAGGGCCGACAGGTCCTTGAAGGCGCGCATTACGCCCAGCACCGTACCGAAAAGACCGATAAACGGCGTCGTGCTGCCTACGGTGGCCAGCACGGCCAGCTTCTTTTGCAGAGCCGACACCTGAAAGGCTATCGCGCCGGAGGCCAGATTGCGTTTTCCGTCGGCCGAGGTTTTGGCCGTCAGCACGCGCACGAGCACTGGCGCCGACATGCAGCGCGACTTGCGCGCCAGTTCAAGCGCGTGGCGCACATCGCCGGCGGCCACGGCACGGCGCACTTCGCGGCCCAGCTCGGAAGAGCCTGAAAGCTTCATACGATAATAGTTCCACCGCTCGAAAATAATGGCGATGGAATATACCGATATCGCCGCCAGCACTATAAGGATAGGACCGCCCGCGGCAAGATACTCTTTGAAATTCATTGAAACCTCCGTTGGAAATCGTTATAAATAATTATACCATTCTTGCAGGCGTAAGGCAGATGCCTCGGCGCGTACGCGTTCAGGCGTAAGCCGCAAAGGCACGGCAAGGCAAATGACGGTCTGGAATATATTCCAGAAAATCGGGGGATGATTATGGAAGATTTCGGCACGGCACACAAAACGGCGGACATGCTGTCAATAGCCTTCCGGCCGCGTTTTTACCGTCTGAAACGGCTTTTGACCTGTTTACAAAGAAATAATTCTGTGCTACACTTACTGCATCAGGGCTGCCTCCCTCACCTACCCCCCAAAAAAGGCAGCCCTGCCTTTTTTTATATAGACGCTCCGTCGGAAATATTCCATTTAGGAATATTCCTAACAGTATTCAAGCCCGTCACGGGCGGGTTTTCGGGGGACATCGCATGACAGATTCAGCCGCTGTTTTCGACGCCGGACGGCTCTCCGCCGCCCGAAATTCCATTCATTCCCAGCTGGGCAAAGCGATAATAGGGCAGAAAGAGATAATAGACCAGCTTTTAATATGTCTTTTCGCGCGCGGCCACGCGCTTATAGTGGGCGTGCCGGGACTGGCGAAAACGCTTATGGTTTCAAGCCTCAGCCGCGCTCTGGACCTTGAATTCCAGCGCATACAGTTTACGCCCGACCTTATGCCCTCCGACGTTACCGGCTTCGAGATAATGGAGGAGGACCCCGCCACCGGCCGCCGCCACATGCGCTTTGTGCAGGGACCCGTGTTTGCCAACATGCTGCTTGCAGACGAGATAAACCGCACGCCGCCCAAAACGCAGTCCGCGCTTTTGCAGGCCATGCAGGAATATCATGTAACGGCCGCTGGCCAGACACGTGCCCTGCCGCGCCCGTTTTTCGTGCTGGCCACGCAAAATCCCATCGAGCAGGAAGGCACATATCCCCTGCCGGAAGCCCAGCTGGACCGCTTTTTGATGCAGATAAACATAGGCTACCCCTCGCAGGACGAGGAGGAGCTTATAGCCGTCCAGCCCGACGCGGGCGCGCGCGATATGAGCAAGGTGCTTTCCGCCGCAGAGGTGCTTTCCCTGCAGGAGATGACCCGCCTTGTGCCGGTCACCGAAAGCGTTGTCGAGGCGGCTGTAAGGCTTGCCCGCCTTTCTCGGCCGGAAGACGGCGCGCCGGATTTCGTTAAAAAATATGTGTCATGGGGCGCGGGGCCGAGAGCCTCGCAGTCGCTCGTGCTTGCGGGCAAGGCCGCCGCGCTTTTAGACGGCCGCTGTGCCGTGTCCGAACAGGACATAGCCGCCTGCGCGCCGGCCGTGATGCGCCACCGCGTTATCACCAATTTTCAGGCCGAGGCCGACGGCGTAACGCCGGACGCGATAATAAGCCGCCTCTGCGGCGAGGTTTTCTAGCCCATGAAATACGGCGGAATTTACCTATGAAAAAAATAGCTGTGGCCGCGCTTGCGCTTATACTGCTGTGTCTTTGCGGCTGGGGCTTTCACTCGCTTTTGCGCGCGCGGGCACGACCGCTTGAGCGCGACTCCGCGCTTGCAAACCGCGCGGACGAACTTTCCGCGCGCGGGCAGTATCACAAGGCAAAAACCCTTTACGACCGGCTTGTGGCGGCCGCGCCGACCGACGGGGAACTGCTGCTTCGCCGCGCGGCCTTTTACGCCGAGTTCGGACAGTTCGACTCCGCAATGGCGGACGTGGACTCAGCCATAGCAAAAGGCTATTCTCCAGCGCAGTCAAACCTCGTGCGCGCCCTGCTTTTGGGCAGGAGGGGCGGCCGCTGGGACGAGCAGGCGCTCTACGCACAAAAGGCGCTTGATACCGAACCGCTGATGCCCGATGCCATGGCCGCGCTTGCCGAGGCGCAGTATCATTTCGGCGATTATCAAAACGCTCTTAAAAATATTTCAAAAGCCATAGCCATACACGGAAATGACACTTATATGCATGCGCTTAAAGCGCGCATACTTCTGCGTGCCGGCGACCTTGCCGGAGCCCAGAAAGCGGCCGAAACCGCCGCTCTTTCCATGGACCCGCAGGCACTTGTTCTGGCGGCGCGTGTATGCCACATACAGCGCGAGTTTACAAAAGCCGCCGCCTATTACGGGCGGGCCTCTGCGCAGGTGCCGAAGGACTACGGCATTTACCGCGAAATGGCGGGCGCGCTTGAAGACGGCGGCCGTCTGGAAGCGGCGGCGCGCGCCTACTACGGTTACATAAACAATCTGCCTTACGGCGAGCGTTACGCCGTGCCCGCCACGGCTGAAATAGCGCGGATGTTTTACGAGGCGCGCCTTTTTGCAAAAAGCATAATCGCGGCCGACACGGCGCTTAAATTCGCGCCCGATGCCGCGCCGCTTAAAGATATAAAAACGCGCGCGCTGGCCGAGCTGGCGGCGGCAAAAAAAGCGGGGGGCCGGAAATAACGTGCATTTTATCGACGGCGCGCTTTACGCGCAGGTAAAGAAATACGCCGCCCTTACGCCGGTCTTTGCCGTGCCGGGCGCGGGCGGCGGGGCCATACTGTCGGACAAGGCGGCCTTCGGCCACGAATTTCTGCAGCACAACATTTACAGTCCCGGCGGCGACCTGCGCCATATCGACTGGAAGGTTTACGCCCGCCGCGACCGCCTGTACCTTAAAAAATATCACACCGAAACAAGCCTGCGCTGTGTAATAGGCATGGATGCCTCGGCCTCCATGGCCTTCGCGTCAAAATGGGATTTCGCACGGACGCTTGCCTGCGCCACGGCCCTGCTGCTTGCGCAAAGCGGCGCGCGGTGCGGCTTTTTCATAGCTGGCGAAAGCGTTGTCAAAATACAGCCGGGCGAGCAGTCTGCGCTAGAGCGTTTCGACGAAACGCTTTATACCGCCAAATGCGCGGGCGCAAACTCGCCTTTTGCCGCGCCGGTTTTTCCCCCTTCAAAAGACACTCCGCACCTTATTTTCACCGACATGCAGCAGGAGAATTTTCAGTGGCCTTTCGTCGGCGGCGGGGCAGTAATACACATAATTGCCGCCGAGGAACGCAGCTGCCCGTGGAACGGCCGCGCGGTTTTCAGCGATATGGAAACCGGAGAGGAACTTGCCTGCGGCGGCGCTGATATTACGGCAGGCTACGAGCGGGAATTTGCCCTTTGGCTTAAGCAGTGCGCGGCGGCGGTACGCGCGCGGGGCGTGCATTATGTGCCGCTTTATACCGATATGACGACGGCGCAGGCTTTTGAAAAAATAGCCGCCGCGCTGTGGCGGTGATATGGAATTTTTACACGCCTCCGCTCTTACATACATCTGGCTGGCGCTTCTTCCGGCGGCCGTTTACTTTTTCTTTGCCGCAAAACCTGCAAAGGTAAAAGTCGGCTCGCTGTTCCTTATAAAACGCGCCTACGAAAAAACAAAAAAAACCACGACGGCAAAAACCGCCGCCGCGCTGATACTTCGCACGCTCGCCGTGGCCTGCGCGGTCATCGCGCTGGCAAAACCGGCGGCAAACATAGCAAACGGTTTTCTGGCTTCCTACGGCAGAAGCTCCTCAGCCGACATCGTGATTTTGGCGGACACGTCCATGTCCATGCGTGCCATGGATTCCGGCGCGCAGATTTTTGAAAGCGCGCGCGGAGAAATTCTGTCGCTTGTTTCCCAGCTTAAGGCGGGCGACCGCGTCGCGCTTGCCGGTTTTTCCGATACGGTGTCGCATCTTGTTTTTACCGACGATATGAGCGCACTTCGGCGCGAGGTTTCCGCCCTGCGTCCAACCTACGGCGGCACGAATTACGCCAATGCGTTAAACGCGGCGGCCTCCGCGCTTTCAAAATCGAAGGCAAAAAGAAAAGCCGTTTTCATTTTCACCGACGGTGCGCGCCATGGGTTCGGCGCGCCGGTAACACTGCCGTCCGATACCCTTATAGCAGGAACCATTATTGAAGGAAACCGCGCAAACGGCGCGGTCACGGCGGTAAATATTGAGCAGAACGGCTGGAAAGTTCCGCCCGCCATAGTGGCCGAAGCGACAGGCGCGACAGCCCTGCGCGTGGTAACGGCGGCGGGCACACGCACACTGCGCATTGACGCCCACGACGGCAAGGCCGTAATGGCGGCAAGCGCAAATACACCCATATACGGCAGGGCGGCAAAACAGCCGGACGCGCTTGCGGCGGACGATGTAAGATATTTTTCCTTCGAGCCAGCTCGCGCGCCTAAACTATTGTGCCTGTACGCAAATCCCGATTTTCAGCGCGCGGGCAGGCCCGGCAGTTTCATAGCCGAGGCGCTTGGTCACGGGCGCGGTGCCGCCCCCTCCTGCGATTTTGCCGATATCGCCGCCTCCGCCGCCGGAAAACTTTCCGGCTACGACGGCGTGCTTTTGTATTCCCCCTCCGGCGTGCCCGAAACGCTTGCGCGCGCCCTGCGCCAGTTCGCGGCCGAAGGCGGAGGCCTGTTCATCCTCGTTCCTCCGGCTTCGCCGGTTGCCTATGCAAATCTTTCCGGCCTGCTTCCGGCAAACAACTTCAGCCGCGTTGAAGCGGAAGCGGGGCTCGCGTTTCGCGACACCCGCTACGGCGAAGATTTCGATACCGCGAAAATCCGCTTTCACTCCTTTTATTCCGCCGAGACTGTAACCGGCGCGGAGGTGTCCGCGCGCTTTGCCTCGGGCGGCAGGCAATACCCGGCCATGACTGAAAAACGCTACGGCAAGGGCAAAGTGTTTTTATGGCTTGCGGGACTGGAGGCCGAAAACGGAAACTTCCCGTTAAAGCCGCTTTTTCCAGTCTGGCTGGCCGACAAGACCGCAGAACTTACCGGAAACAAAAACGCGCCGGAAAGTTTTGAAACCACGGTCGGCGAGCCGTTTGCCGTGAAGGCGCAAAACGCCTCCGGCGCGACGGTAAGCGGGCCCGACACTCCGCCTTATAAAGCCGCGGCAAAAAACGGCGAAATAACATTTTCAGCCGCCGTGCCCGGCCTTTATGAACTGCGCCTTATTCCGTCGGGCAAGACCGTGCGCGTGGCCGTTAATCCCGAACTGCGCGGCGGGGAGAATGAACTTTTGGCTGGCAAAGCCACATGGAAAAGTCTGCCGCTTTACGGCGCGGGCAAAGCCTTTGCGCGCCTGCTTGGGCTGGCCGATTTATCGCCGCTTTTCTGGTTTGCGGCAATGGTGTTTTTATTATGCGAAATGCTTGCGCTGAAATTTTTCTGACGCTGTGCCTCGCGGCCGCGTTATGCACCCCATCCGCGCTTTACGCGCGGGAGGACCGTTTTGTCTGGGCACAGCTTGATATGGGCGCGGACTGCGACCCCTACGCCGGCGCACAGGACGAGATACTTTCTTACCTGTCCTCCATAACCTCGGTAAAGACGGAGCCGCAAAGGCGGCTTGTGCGGCCGGATTCCGACGAGATTTTCGACTATCCCTTTCTGTTTCTTGCCTGCCGCAAGGCCCCGCCCTCGCCGGATGAAACAACCTTGCGCCGCCTGCGCCTCTACCTTATGTCCGGCGGATTTATCTGGGCAGATGACGTATCGGGTCTGGCCTCGTCGCCGTTTGGCAGGTGGGTAAAGAATCTGGCGGAAAACATTTTCCCCGACGGCGGATTAAAACCGCTCGGCAAGGACCACGCCGTATACCGCAGTTTCTTTCTGGTCGACGGCGCGCAGGGCCGCACCTTTGCGGCATCAGCGCTTGAAGGCGCGGATGCCGACCGCCGCACCGCACTTATTTTTTCGCGCAACGACCTGCTTGGCCTATGGCTTAAAGACGGCGCGGAGCAGTATGTGTATGCCCCCTCTTTCGGCGGGGAAGGCCGCCGCATGAAAAGCAAAATGCTGACCGTAAATATCCTTATGTACAGCCTGACCGGCACTTATAAGCTTGATGCCGTGCACCAGCCTTTTCTGCTGGAAAAGTTCAGGCAGAGGCAGGCGCAATGATACAGACATCAGTCTCCGCGCCTTTTGCTTTTGCCGTGCTGGCCTTCTGCGCGGCCGCGCTATACTTCGCGGCAAAAGACCGAGCCCTGCCGTCATGCCTTAAAGCGGTAAAATGCGCCGCGCTTATTCTGCTCGGCCTTTTTGCCGCCGTCTCCCCCGCTCTGCGCCTTGCGCGCAAAACGCCGCCGCACATTGCAGTGCTGGCCGACGCGGCGGCTTCCATGAAAAACGCGGACCGGCAGCCGCGCGCGCAGACGTGGCTTAAAACCAATCTTCCGGAACTTAAAAAATACGGACAGGTTTCCGCATGGACTTACGACACCGCGACCAGTGAGCTTACGTCGGCGGAGTCATACCGCGCGGGCGGCGGATTTTCGGATTTAAGACAGGCGCTTTCAACTGTCTTTGGCGGCGCGCGGCCCGAGCGCGCAATAGTGCTTACCGACGGCGTTTCCGCCGCGCGCCAGAGCGACACCGCGTGGCTTTCCGCTCTGCCCGCGCCGGTTGATTTCGTGGATTTTTCAGCCGAGAAAAAAAGCGCGGGCATAAATTTTGACGACCTGCGCGGCGCGGATTTTGCCTTCCGCCATGTGGCCTATCCTCTTTCATACCGCCTTACCGCGACGGGCCTGCGCGGAAAAAACATAACTCTTAAAGCAACGGCAAACGGCGTTGTGCTTGCAAGCGCGACAATTGTCTGCGCGGCGGACACACAGACAGCCGAGGGCACTTTCACCTTCACCCCGCAGGCGGCCGGTCCTCTGCGCGTGAAGGTTACGGCACAGGCCGGAAAAATTTCGGCCGAAACCGAGTATGCCCTCACGGTCATTCACGAAAAACGCCGTATACTTTATCTTTGCGGAACCCCGTCGGCCGAGTACGCCAGCCTGCGGGATTTCCTTAAAGGAAATCCCGCCAACGAACTTGTCACCTTTGTAATACTGCGCAGTTTCGACAGCGCCAACACCGTGGCGGAAAACGAACTTTCCCTTATCCCCTTTCCGGCGGAACAGCTGTTCAGAAAGGACCTTAAACTGTTCGACATAGTGATTCTGGAAAACTTCTCCTACGACGACGCTGGCGGCGACCGCTCATATGAGACCATGGTGACGAGCTTTACCGCCGCCGGAGGCGGCCTGCTTTATATGGGCACGGAGAAAGCCTACCAGCGCGACGCGCCGTACATCCCGTTTGCCCCCAACGCGGCCTACAGCCAAAGAAAAGGCCGCATACAGCCTTACCGTCATCCGGTGGCGGAGCTTTACGGTGATGACTCTTCCCGCCGCTGGGCATCCCTGCCGCCGCAGGAGTTCATGGAATTTTCCGCGCTGAAAAAAGGCGCGGTGCCGGTACTTGGCATAAAAAACGGAAGCGGTGTTTTCCCCCTCGCGGCGGCCTTTCCTTTCGGAAAAGGCAGAGTGCTGGCGCTGGGTGCGGTATCTTCGTGGAAATGGCGGCTTGGGGCGGCCGCGTCACCCGACGCGGCGGGACTGTACGGTCTGTTCTGGAACCGCGCACTCGATTATCTGTCCGGCGATATAGACATGTCGCCGCTGACTCTTTCCGTGGCCGAGAACTACGCGGGCTGCGCAAAACTGCGCCTGCTGGCCGTCGATGAAACCCGCCGCCCGCTTGAAGACCCAAACGCCAAAATAACGGCCCGCGTAACGGGGCCCAACGGTTTTTCAAAGGAGGCGGATTTCTTCATGCGCTCGGCCGGAGTGTTCATAGCAGAGGTTTCCGGCCTTCCGGCCGGAGCGCTTAAAGCGGAGGTTTCAGCCGAATCCGGCGGACGGCTTATAGGCCGCGCCGCGGTTTCGTTTAACGGCGACGGCGCGTCAGACACATCCGGTTTCGTGCGCCTGCTGGCGCAAAAAAGCGGGGGCAATTATTACACGCCGGAATCCTTCAGCGCAAGCGCATGGGCAGCCCCCGCCGCAAGGCAGGAGGAAACGCGCCTGCCCCTGCCGCAATGGGCGCTTAACGCGCTGGCCCTGTTTGTACTTGCCGCCTTCTGCGCCGAATGGGTGTGGCGCCGCCGCCACGGACTGTTTTAAGCCGCGCTTAGTGCCGCCGCTATGTTTTGACCGCCCATATACCCGAGCATGGCTTTATAAGTTTGCAATTTAAAACCGCCGACAGCAGATACCCGCGAGCAAACAGGCGGTGCGCCATGGGATTTATTATTCCTGCCATTTTGGTTTCTATTCACAGACCGTAACCAGCCGTGGAAAACAGCAATATCGATTGCCTGCCTGCGCCTTACTGCCCGCGCCTTTCCATGCAATGCAGGAGTACATGTTTGCACTGGCCGCTTAAAATACCCGCGCATTTTTTGAGTTACTTAAATTTTGAGTTACGTAACATTCCGTGTGGGCTTTAAAAGGGGTTTCTCGACGAGGAACCCCTTTAAGTTAAAGTTAAGCAACATTTCGTGTCGGTCTTTCGTGCCTGCCCGCAATGGTGTAGTGAGATAAACGGAAAAACTCCGCATTATGCATAGAGCTATGGCTATTTCATATGTCAAAAATCTGAACGAAGGAAACTTTATCGTAGGAAAAGCCCACTAAAAAACCAACACCTAATTTACTTAACTGTTTTCTTTTCGCCATGCGGGATGAAAACAGAGTTAAATAATTTTTTTGCTGCTGGCTGTGCCGTGCCGCGTTGACGGTCAGGCATAATTAAAAAGTTAATTAAGATTGTTCACCGCAAAAATAGGAACGCAGGGCTAATTGGATTAGCAAGTTCTGGCTTGCAGGAGCCGTAGTCCTGCGTCGATTTTTTGTACCGCAACAGTGTTATTGATTCATAACACGTTAAAGCACTTGCGGACAACTTTTCAAACTGCCGGACTAAACACACGATACTGCCAAGCCGGATACTTTTGCATACGGGGATAAATTCTAAATAGTTGATTTTTGCGCTGCCGCCCGTGCCGCACCGCATTATCCTGTCCGGTATTTTTCAGCCGCAAAAGACTAGCCTGACTGAAAGAGGAGCAGGCTGACGGAAATATAATCAAAAAGGGCTTCCCCGTCGGGGAAGCCCTTTTGCATGGCATGAGAAATAAAACCTAATTCTGCGGAAGCGCGCCGGATGGCTTTGGCGGGACAGTACCGGAAGAATTCGGCAGGACGCCTGACTGATTTTGCGTTTGCGTTTGCGTCTGCGTCTGCCCCACCGGTATAAGCTGAGGATTAAGACCCAGCCCATGCGCGGGCTGTGATGCGGCACGCTGTGCGGCCGCGCGGGCGCGGACAAAAGATACCAGACTGCCCCCTATGGCAAAAGGCATAATTATGCAGGCCACTGAAATCACGCACATGCACAGCTGGCGCATAATACTTGGTCTGCCTCTGTAAACAACCACGGTGCCTGCAATATAATCGTGAAGGGAGCGTTTTCTGCCGGTAAACGCCGCTATTATAAAGCCAACCAAAAGCGTTATATAGTCAAGCCAGGTAGAAAAATACCGCACGGCGGAGCGCACGACGCCTACATCCCGACCGTCGGCCGTACGCACTTCTATACCGGCCAGAAATTTGCCCAGCGTCTGCCCGCCGCTTGCCGTAAGCGCAATATTTAATACCACGGCAAACAATGCTGAAAACAATGACGATGTGGTCGTGTGTTTACCCTGGGCCACGGGCACTAAAAACAGAAAACCCGCCGCGGTATAAAACGCAATGTCGATAAAATACGCGCCGCCGCGCACCCAGAAACCGGCTGGCACAGGATTCTGAATCATTTCCAAAGGCGCGGGCTCGGCGGCAGACTGTTCTTCTTCGTCACCGCCAGCGTTCGGCCAGCCAGTCATGCGCTTATAGTAAACTATTCCCGCCGCGATAAAGGCTATCAGGAAGGCATAGGAATAGTCCATGAAAACCCTGTCGTGCGGATGATAGGCAAGCAGGCCAGCGATAATACAAATCAGGGCTATGACGCCCCACCGCTGCATGCGCCAGTAGGCTATGGTCACGGCAAGATAGGCAAAGGCCGCGGTCAAATAGAAAACGGACTGGCTGCTGTGCGGCATGTCGGTATAGAAAGTCGAGCCGACAAGCAGCAGCAGAATACACGGTATTATGGTAAAAGACAGAAGACAAAGAAGCGTCAGCGGAAAAGTTCTTTTCATCATTCCCCCAAGAATGAGCACGCGCAAACACAGCCTCGGCAACGGCGGCCGTCAGCGCGGAAAGTAGTTGTAGCGGAACTGGAACATACCCAGCAGGTCCCAGCCGCCGGTATATGTAAGGTACGAAAGTTCGAAATTCATTTTGAGCAGATTGCCCAGATGCAGGTTGATGAGTTTCGGACTGCGCGCCGCTCCCTGCGGAATCATTATTTCCGCGCCTATCGGAAAATCGGGTTTAAGCAGCCACAGAACGTTTGCAAAAGCCATATAGCGGGAAGTGGCCTCGCCGGTGTCACCGTCAAGCTCCAGCGCCTCTTTAGACAGATACTCAGACAGCATAGGCAGCTGGTCGGCCATACTGCCTTCCATGTAGCCGACCGTGGTAATAAGCCGCTTATGCGGCCGTTTGCTGAAAGCGACATAGGCAGACGCCAGACCCGAAGCGGAGTTTACGCTTACGGTGGTATTGCCGGTAGTGTTAAGTTTGGCGTTGCCGGAATCGCGGAAGGCAAAACTGCCAAGCGCGCCCACGGCCATTGCCGGCCGCCATGTGGTTTCGGTCTGAACCATCATTTTGGCGTCAAGACTGAGCATCCAAAGACCTATACGGTCGAGATAATTTTTCTTTGAAGTAGTCCAGCTAAGCGAGTTTTTGCCGTACAGGCGACCGATGAAATACGCGCCGTTTATATCGAGATTCGGGCCTATTTTATTTACTCCGCGCCCGCGATATGCCGTCGGCATCAGCACCACGCCGCTAAGCGGCACGGCGGGATTATCGAATGTGGGCGCGGCCGCCGCCTCAAGCGCGGCGACAGGCGATGTCGAAGTGGTTACGGGCTTTGAAAGCGGTGATTTTGAAAGAGCCTCGCGCGCCTGCGGGGAAATGGGCGCGGGCCTGTCCGCCGGGGCGGCAGGCGGCGTTACCAAAGCGGCGTTAGGACCGGCCTCGGCCACGGACGCGACAGCCGCGTCCTCGGCGAAAGCCGCGGGCACGGCGAGAAGCAGGGCTAAAACGACGCTTAGAATATTCCCACGGAACATAGTATCACGGCCAGCGGCCTTGTAAGTAAATTTGCGATTATGCCCGACGCTGTGTCATCAAGCACCACGCCAACACCGCCCGGCATGGCGTCGATTTTCTTTATGCCGAAAGGCTTTATGGTGTCGAATACCCTAAACAGAATAAAAGCCGTAATCAGAAAAACCGGCGAGCGCGGCAGAAAAGCGCAGGCCGTCCAGTAACCGGCTATTTCGTCTATGACAATGCGCGGGTCGTCGTGACGGTGCGTGCCGGGAAAACGCACGCGGTCGGACACCCATACGGCAAAAACGGTAAACAGCACAAGAAAAGCGCCGTAGGGCAGGGCCCCTTCAGGCAGAAACGGCACAAGGGCAAGCGCCAGCACACTGCCAAGCAGCCCCGCGCCGGTAAACTTTTCGTGCTTGATAAGACACGCGGGAATGTAGCTTATGAAAAAGCCTGTCGCGCACATGCGCAGCAAAAAAGCGCGGCACGGATTTATTTCTTGTCCTGTCCCTGAGCGCTCCATGAGTTTTTAAGCAATGTCCAGTGATTGTTAAGGTATGAGATACCGCTTGCCCATGTTATCAGCATGGCCGTAACCGTAAGGAAATACGGCAGGCCGGCGGTAACGCGCGATACCACGGCCATGGCGCGGGCAAACTCTCCAGCGCCGGAAGCGGCGGTATTTGCAAGCAGCACAAGCATTATCACGGCGGCGGCGATAAGCTGGAAAGCGGTCTTGAACTTTCCCGCCCGCTCGGCGGCAAGAACCTCGCCGCTCAAAGCCGCCAGCACGCGCATGCTTGAAACCATGAGTTCGCGCGCGATTATAAGAAAAACCGCCCACAGCGGGACGTTCAGCATCGGCAGCGAGGCAAAACCAATGTAGACCGCGCCGACCAGAATTTTATCCACAAAGGGGTCCGCTATGGCTCCGAACGGGGTCATAGTGCCGGTCTGACGGGCTATTTTGCCGTCGAGCCAGTCCGTAAGCGCGGCCAGGCCGAAAAGCACGGCCGCCGCAAGACGGAACCATATGTTATCCACCATAAGGCAGATGAACATAATCATGGCCAGCACGGCGCGCAGCAGGGTTATCTTATTTGCCAGTGTCATTTAATTAAAGCCTGAAAAAGTTACCGGTATAACGTTGCGGCCCGTTTTAAGCACCGACGGTCCGAACGTTTTATTGTCCAGTGTTACTGTAACATTTTCTGGACGTCTGAGCCAGAGAGTAAACCGCCGCGACGCCTTCCATTCCTTGGAGGCCGACGCGGGCAGATACCCCTCGAAAACGGTCTTGTCGTCCGCCTCCAGCCGCAGCCACACGCGGGCGCGGGCGGAGGTTTTAAGCCGCGAAACAAAAGCCGCGTCGTAAATGTAACTGCCGAAAGCGGGCGGCCGTCCCGGCTCGTCCTGCGCGGCAACACCGTCATAACTGCGCCACAGCCAGGTCGTTGCCACAAGCATCAAAACGACGCAGGCAAGGGTCAGGCGCATGAAGTTGCCGTTTAGCGCGGCAAACAGGCCGTTTCCCCCCGCCGATAAAAAAGCCGGAGCCTGCGAAGAGGCCCGCTCGCCCTGCCGTCCGGCAGCGGCGGGCTTTGGTAAAATGGCGACGGGAATTTCCAGAAACTCGCAGTACTGGCGCAGATAGCTCTGCATATAGACGGCGGGAAAGTCCGAAAAACGGTTTTCCTCCAGCGCGTCCAGCGCATGAATGGGTATGCGGGTATAGCGGTGCACGCGCTCTATTGTAAGGCGCTTTAGCAGGCGGGTCTGCCGCAGATTCGCACCGATATCGCTCTGGTCCGGCATGGCGGAATTAAAACTCCAGCACTTCGGCTCCGGCGGGAGCCTTGAACTCGAAAAGTTCTGGCGGTATTTTGCCGTTGCGCTCCACGTTTTCCAGCTTGGTAACGGCTTTGGTGGTTCCGGCGCGGAGGGTTATTTCCTCGATGAAGTAATCCTTCGGGGAAAGTGTCAGAATCAGTGTGTAGAGTTTCGGATTTTCCTTTGGCGTAAGGGTCAGTTTTATGGCCTTAGGGGTTTCGGTTACCGTTGCGCGGTGCTTTTCAATTATGGAGGAGTAAGAGCCGAAATCGGATATGCCGGAAAACATGGCCATCTGCTGGCGTTTCCAGTCTTCCCAGCGCATTTTAACCACCTGCGAGTCCTCGGGCTTGTAAATGGTAATGGTGCTTTTGTCGGTGTAGACAACCTGCTTCTGCGGGGTGATATGCTCAATGCGCAGTTTGGAGGGCTTTTCGTAGCTCAGGCGGCCGGTGATTTTGCTGGCAATGCCGGAATCGCCGAAAGTAATGGTCTGGGAAAAAGAGCACTGAAGGGTCTGGAGAGAGGCGTCCAGTTCCTTTAGCTTGTCGGCCACGGCCGCGGCGGTAAGCGGCTCTTTTTTGGCCGGAGCGGCGGTTTCGGTCTGCGTTTTTTTATCGGCTGGCGCGGCGGACTGCGCGGCCTGTCCCGCGGCAAAAGACGGTACGGCAAAAGCGGCTACAAGTATGGCGGCTGTAAGTTTCTTCACGGTTCATCCTCCTCCTGCGGCTGAGATTCCTCGGGGGACTGAAGCATATTCTGCGAATCAAGGAGGCTTAGCTGGTGCTCAATCTTATCGAAGAATATTTCCCACTTATTGGAACCTTCGGGCTTGTGTATAAAGCCCTGTATTTCCAGAACGCTCAGTATGTTGGTGGCGCGCGCAGACGAGCCGAAATGGGCCTTCAGCAGGTCCTGCGACACGCGGCGGCGTTCCAGTATGAGCTTTAGCGCGGCGCGGAAATCCTCCACGCTGATATTTATTCCTTCGGGCATGCCGGTGGGTTTGTCCTCCGGCAGCTGAATCGGGTATTCGGGCCGGCCCTGCGCGCGCAGGAAATCGGCCACGCGGGTTATTTCCTCCTCGCTGACGTAAGCGCCCTGTATGCGTGACGGCTTTTGCGCGTCTATGGCAAGGAAAAGCATGTCGCCCTTTCCAAGCAGGGCGTCCGCGCCCGGCGAGTCCAGAATGACGCGGGAATCCGTCTTCGACGCGACCTGCAAAGCGATGCGCGAGGGCAGGTTAGCCTTTATGACGCCGGTAATAACGTTTACCGACGGTCTTTGCGTGGACAGTATAAGATGTATGCCCACGGCGCGGGCCATTTGGGCGAGGCGCTGTATGGAATCTTCCACTGCCGCCTTGGTCTGCAGCATGAGGTCGGCCATTTCGTCGATTATTACGACGATGTAAAAGCAGGGTTTGCTGTCGTGCGCGGCGGCCCAGCGGTTATAGGATTCGATGTTCTTTACCTTGGCCGCCTCGAAAATCTTATAGCGCAGTTCCATGACCTTCACAAGGGCCTTAAGGGAATCGACCGCGCCGGAAGGATTGGTTATGACGGTGGCTTCCTCGCAGGGAACCTTGGGGTCGTAGAGGTGAGGAATATTCTCGTAAAAAGTAAGTTCAAGCCGCTTGGGGTCAATCATCATGAACTTGACCTGATCGGGCTTTGCGCGGTAGAGAATTGACATTATTATGGTCTGCAGGCAGATGCTCTTTCCGCTGTTTGTCGCGCCGGCCACAAGAAGGTGCGGCATTTTTTCAAGGCTGGCGGTCGCGGGCGCGCCGTCGGCGTGGCGGCCGAGTGCGACGCCGAGAACGGATTTAATGCGGCGGAAGGAATCGTCCTCGATAATTTCGCGCAGGTAAACCATGGCGGGCTTTTCGTTAGGTATTTCAAAACCTATGGCGTCCTTGCCGGGTATGGGCGCTTCAACGCGTATACCCTTGGCCTTCATGGCCAAGGCGATATCGTTTGAAAGGGATACTATTGAACTTACTTTAACGCCGGGGTCTGGCTTTATTTCGTAACGCGTAATGACGGGACCGGCCAGTGCGCCGGAAACGGTTGCCTTGATATCAAAACTCTGCAAAGTGCTTTCGAGTTTGGCCGTAGCCTCGTGTATTTCATCGTCGGTAGGGCCTATTGCGCGCTCCGAAGGCGGCGGGGTAAGCAGGTCAGTTGAAGGCAGAACGAAATTGTTGTTTTGTCCGGCGGAAGCGGCGGGTTCGGCGGTCTTTGAGGCGGCTTCCTTTTTGGTTTTGCGCTCGGCGCGCACTATGGTCGGCGCGGGCTTTGCCTTTTCAACTTCGGGGAAAAGTTCACCCTGCACGGAGGGTTCGGCGGCAGGCTCGGCTTCCTTTGCGGCGGCGCGGCGCACGGTGACGGTCTTTTTAGCTTCCTCTATACCGGCGCGCAGTTCGGCGCGGGAGGCCATCCAGCTGCGGTAGTCCTCGGTGATTGTCGACCAGAACCATTTGCCCGCCTGCACCCACGAAATGTCAAAGAGAATGTTAAGACCGGCAAACAGCAGACCGGCCGCGAAAAGACCCGCGCCCGCCGTGCCGAAAACACCGTTTAGGATGGTAAAAACGAACTCGCCCAGCCGTCCGCCGCTTATAAGGGATTTGTCGAAGATGTAATGAAGAAGGGACAGCTCGCTTGCAATGGCGGCTATGGCCATGACCATGCCGGAGAAAAGGGTTATTAGGCCGGAATTCTTTTTTTCACTGCGCAGAAGCGATATAAAACCGTAGATGAGCGCCAGCGGTATCAGATAGGATGCCTGACCGAAGAAATCGGCCACGAGGGCGGAAAACATGGTGCCGAATGTTCCTTTGGAGGAAGCCGGCGACCACTGAAGCACGACAAGCCATATACTGCCAAGCAGAAGAAACCCCGTCACGACGGCCGAGAACCAGGGTTTAGACGGGGAGGATTTTTTTGTTTTCTTTTTGACGGCGTACTTACGAGGCATCGGGGTTTTGGCGGGCAACCGGCAGTATGCGGTAGTTGAGCTGATCGGGAATCAGCTCAATGCTCCCCTGATGCAGAAGATAACCGAGCGCAAGATGGAGCATCGAGCTTGAGAGGTGAAGTTTTACCTTCACCTCCCAAGACGAAATCTCTCCGCCGGCGGGCACGCTGTGCAGAATGCGTTCCGCCGCCGTCTTTACGCTTTCATTGAACAAGACGGTTCCTGTCATAGTTTTACAGTTTCTTGACGGCGAATATATCCTGTCCGACTTTAACAGGCTTGCCGTTGTCCACAAGAACCTTGGTCACCTCGCAGTCGAACTCGGCCTTGATCTCGTTGAAAACCTTCATGGCTTCAATGAGGCACAGGACCTGTCCGGCCTTGACCGTTTCGCCTTCCTTGATAAAGGGAGGGCTCGACGGGGTGGAGCCGCGGTAGAATATGCCCATAAGCGGGCTCTTGATGCTGTCGCCGGTAAACTGCGGGGCGGCCGCTCTGGCCGCCGCGGGCGCCGCGCCGCCTGCCGGAGCCGCCGCATACTGCATGACGGGCACCGGAACCTGCGGGCTGCGCTTTCTTACCAGACGCATCTGGGTTCCCTTCTGCTGATATTCGACCGTTTCGAGCTGATGCTCCTGCATGAACTCATAGACCTTCCTGAGTTCATGCAGAATCGCATCGCCTTCCTGATTCTTGGCTTTTTTAAACATAAACCTCTCGGCTTTTTACCGGGCGGCCTTTGCCGGCGGCGGAAGCAGAATCTTCCGCGACAGCCTGACCTTGCCGGAATTGTCGATTTCCACTACCTTGACCTGCACTTCGTCTCCCATGTGCAGCACGTCTTCCACTTTCGGAATACGGTGATGCGCGATTTCGGAGATATGCAGCAGGCCTTCCTTGCCGGGCAGCAGTTCGATGAAGGCACCGAAGTCTTTGATCGACACGACTTTGCCGTTGTAGATCTGACCTACTTCCACTTCGGCCGTAAGGTCGTGAACCATCTGGCGGGCATGTTCAACCTTCTCGGATTCCACGCCGGAGATGATTACCACACCGTCGTCGTTGACTTCAATCTTCGCGCCGGTTTCGTCGGTGATGCGGCGGATGTTCTTGCCGCCGGGGCCGATGAGCGCGCCGATCTTGTCCTGCGGGATGGTCATTCTGAAAAGTCTGGGAGCATGGACCGACATCTGCGCCCGGGGAGCGGAGATGGTCTGTTCCATATGCTCGAGGATGTGAAGGCGGCCGCGATGCGCCTGCTCGATGGCCTTTGCGAGGATGTCGAGGGCGATGCCGTCCTTAAGTTTCACGTCCATCTGGAAAGCCGTGATGCCCTTGCGGGTACCGGTAACCTTGAAGTCCATGTCGCCGAGGTGGTCTTCCATGCCCATGATGTCGGACAGGACCACATAATCGCTGCCTTCCTTAATAAGGCCCATGGCGATACCGGCGCAGGCTGCCTTCATGGGCACGCCGGCGTCGAACAGGCTCAGCGAGCCGCCGCAGACGGAGGCCATGGAGCTGGAGCCGTTGGATTCGGTAATATCGGAAACGACACGGATGGTGTAGCCGAAATCTTCTTCCGGCGGAAGCAGCGGCATAAGCGCGCGTCTTGCGAGGTTGCCGTGGCCGATTTCACGTCTGCCGGGGCTCATATCGCGTTTGCACTCGCCGGTCGCGAAACCGGGGAAGTTGTAGTGCAGCATGAACCGCTCGTGGTAGGTTTCGCCGAGGCCTTCGACCATCTGCATGTCCTCGGGGGTGCCGAGGGTGGTGGTCACAAGACCCTGCGTCTGACCGCGGGTAAACAGCGCGGAACCGTGGGCGCGGGGCAGCAGGCCGACGATGGAGGAAAGGGGCCGAATCTGGTCCGGCTTTCTGCCGTCGACGCGGACTCTCTTTCCGATGACGAGTTTGCGGCTTTCTTCGTAAACGATGTTTTCAACGACCACCGAGACGTAGGGACCGCAGTCCGGCATGGCCGTGATGAACTGGGCTTCGAGGGCCTTCTTGATTTCCTTGATGGCCTTGTCGCGGGACTGCTTGTCGAGGAAGCCTTCAAGAACCTTGATGACCTGCGGGCGGACGGTGTCTTCACCGGCCTTGGCGATATCGGCGGGAATTTCGCACTTGGCGATTTCGAGCTTGGGCTGGCCGACTTTCTCGCGCAGGGCGAGCTGGAGTCTGCACAGCTTGTCGATTTCGACCTTGGCCGTTTCGAGGGCCTTGAGGACGACGGCGTCTTCGAGTTCGTTGCCGCCGCCTTCCACCATGAGGATACCCTCAAGGGTTCCGGCGACCACGAGGTCGAGCGGGGCGTTTTCGCGTTCCGCTACGGTCGGGTTGATTATAAGGTTGCCGTCTTTCATGCCAATGCGCACGGCGGCCACGGGGCCGTTGAACGGCACGCAGGAAATTGCGAGCGCGGCGGATGCGGCGGTGATGCTGAGAATGTCGGCGTCATTTTCGCCGTCAAAGGAAAGCACCATCGTGGTGACGTTGATTTCCGCGTTGTAGCCTTCGGCTATCAGCGGGCGGACGCAGCGGTCGGTAAGACGGGAAGAAAGCACTTCCTTGGTGGAAGGGCGGCCTTCACGCTTAAAAAAGCCTCCGGGAATTTTGCCGGCGGCGTAGGTTCTTTCTTTATAATTGACGGTAAGGGGTACGAAATCCGCGGGACCGGGTTTCTGTTCCTTGGAGGTGACAGCGGCCGCGAGAATGATGGTCTCACCGCACCGAACGGTCACAGCGCCGTCTGCCTGCTTGGCGATGAGACCCGTTTCGATGGCAATGGACTTACCGCCCACCTGTTCTTCCAGGCGGGTTATGTTGGAATTTGTCATTAGTGTTATTTCCTCACTTCGAGCTTTTTGATGAGCTGCTGATACTCATTCAGATCGTTTTTCTTGACGTAGCTGAGAAGACGGCGGCGCTGGCCGACGAGCTTGAGCAGGCCTCTCTCGCCGGAGTAATCCTTGGGATTGTCCTTGAGATGGGCGGAAATGTATTTGATTCTTTCAGTCAGAAGCGCGACCTGAACCGCGGTGCTGCCGGTGTCAGTGGGGTGTTCCTGAAATTTGGTAATGGTTTCTTTCGTGTTGTTTATAGGCATTGATGCATTCCTCTTATTAAGTTTTTTCCTATTCCTGCTAAAGTATAGCTTTTGAAGACGGCCGTTGTCAACCTAGCCGGCCGCCCCGCACACCAGCTTGCGCAGCATGTTGACGGCCTTGGTTGCCGTATATGCCTGAATGGTATTGCGGTCCCATTTGAAGCGGTACTCGCGGCAGGCCGTCCTGCCCGTTTTGTCGCAGGCCGCTATGTATACAAGGCCCACGGGTTTTCCGGGGGTCGCGCCGGTGGGTCCGGCAATGCCGGTTGTCGCCACCGCGCAGTCCGCGCCGAGATTTTTCATTGCCCCCCGAGCCATTTCCCGCGCGCATTCCTCCGACACCGCGCCGAAACGCTCAAGCGTGGCCTTGCTTACGCCAAGCTGGCGCATCTTGACCTCGTTTGAGTAGGCGACAACGCCTCCCTGATAATATTGGGAGCTTCCGCCCGTTGCCGTCATGCGGCTGGCAATAAGCCCGCCTGTGCATGATTCGGCCGTGGCGGCCTTCCAGCCTTTTGCGGAAAGAACCGCGCCTAGGGCCTGTTCAAGGGTGTCCTCGCCGCGCGAGTAAACACTGTCGCCCAGCACGGCGCGGCAGTCCTTTTCAATGGCGGCAAGGCCATTGCGTCCCGCGGCTGGAGTTTTGCAGTCCAGATAAATATGAAAACTCAAATCACCCGCCTTGGCAAGAATTGTAAAGCGCGCCTGCGGGTATTTTGCCATTACGGGCTGAAGTTTTTCATCGGCGGCGGATTCCGCCATGTCCGTTATGTTTATGCGGCGGTAAAGCGTCCGCACGCCGCGCCCGAAATGCTTTTTTATGACGGCGGCGCCGTAGCGCTCGTACATGGGCGCCCATTCCTTAAGCGGCCCCGGAAGCAGCATGAGCATTTTTTTGCCGACGATAATGTACTGGCCCGGCGCTGTGCCGAAATGATTCGGCAGAGGCTTTGCGCCTTTTATCAGCATGGTCTGCCGCAGATTGTTCTCCGGCATGGCGCGGCCTATTTTTTTAAAGCGCGCCCTAAGCGCGGTTTCAAGCGCGGGCGAGGCCGCAAGCGTGCGGCCCAGCGCGGCGGCGGAGGCCTCGCGCGACAAATCGTCGAAAGTGGGTCCCAGCCCGCCGACGATGATTACAAGGTCGGCCGAAGCCAGCGCGCGTTCGGCGGCGGTTTTTATTTCCTCGAGGGAATCGGGAACGGTCTGTTCCCCCTCGGCCGTAAAGCCGAACGCGCCCAGACGGGCGGCCAGCTCCGGCGTATAAGTGTTCAGTTTTCCCTGCAGCAGTTCCGAGCCCGCAAAAACGAAGCGGGCCCGCGGGTGTCTTGTTTTCATGGTTACGATTATTTAGCAAATGGGAACGTGCATTTGCAAGCGCGGGCGGCAATATCGTAGAATGCATTTTGGCGTAAAAGCCCGTACAGGGCCATAGTTGCACCCCATAACATAAGGAGAGTCACATGGCGACAAGTTCGGTAAGAAGCAAGAAATCGACAGCTGCCTCAGCAAAGCGCTCTGCCAAGAACGTTTATTTTTTCGGAGGAGGAAAGGCCGACGGTAACGGCTCTATGAAGGACCTCCTCGGCGGAAAGGGCGCCAATCTGGCCGAAATGGCCGGACACCCCAATCTCCGCCTGCCCGTCCCCCCGGGCTTTACCATTACCACCGAAGTCTGCACCTACTACTGGAACAACAAGCGTTCCTACCCGAAATCCCTCAAGGCCGATGTTGAAACCAACCTCGCCAAGATTGAAAAGATTACGGGCCGCAAGTTCGGCGACGCCAAAAACCCGCTGCTCGTCTCCGTCCGCTCCGGCGCAAGAAGCTCCATGCCCGGCATGATGGAAACCATTCTCAACGTCGGTCTTACCTCCAAGACCATTCCGGGAATGATTGCCGCCACCAAAAATGAGCGGTTCGTTTACGATTCTTACAGACGTCTTATTATGATGTATGCCGACGTCGTCATGGAAAAGGCCGAAGGCATCGAGCCCGAAGACGACATGGGCATCCGCAAAATCCTCGACAGACTGATGGGCGATGTCAAGAAAGCCAAAGGCGCGAAGTTCGACACCGACCTCAACACCGAAGATCTCAAGAGCCTCTGCGAAGCCTTCAAAGTCAAGGTCAGCGAAGTTCTCGGCAAGCCCTTCCCGGACGAACCCATGGCACAGCTGTGGGGCGCAATCGGCGCGGTTTTCGCGTCGTGGAACGGCAAGCGCGCAATCGCTTACAGAAACATTGAAAACATCCCCCACAACTGGGGCACGGCCGTCAACGTGCAGAGCATGGTGTTCGGCAATATGGGCGAAGACAGCGCCACCGGCGTTGCTTTCACCCGCAACCCCGGAACGGGCGGCGCATATTTTTACGGCGAATACCTCATTAACGCGCAGGGCGAGGACGTCGTCGCCGGCATCCGCACCCCGGCCCCGATAAACAAGGAATCCGCCTCCGACCAGTCGGTCGGTCTCGTCAGCCTTGAAAAGGCCATGCCGAAAGTTTACAAGGAACTCTACTCCGTCGAGCGCCGCCTCGAGAAACATTATCGCGACATGCTCGATATCGAGTTCACCATTCAAAACGGCGTTCTCTGGATTCTCCAGTGCCGCGTTGGCAAGAGAAACGGCCTTGCCGCCGTCAAGATCGCCCTCGACATGCTTAAGGAAAGACTCATCAACCGCGAAACCGCCGTCATGCGCGTTTCACCGGCGCAGTTCGACGAGCTCCTCCACCCCATCGTAGACCCCAAGGCCGAAGCCAAGAGCAAGGCCATTGCAAAGGGTCTTCCCGCGGGTCCCGGCGGCGCAACCGGCACGGTCGTGTTCACGGCCGCCGACGCCGTTGAAGCCGCAAAGCAGGGCAAGCAGGTCATCATCGCCCGCGAAGAAACCAATCCCGAAGATGTCGAAGGCATGCGCGCCGCTTCCGCAATTCTTACCGCCAGAGGCGGCATGACCTCGCACGCGGCCCTCGTGGCACGCGGCTGGGGCAAATGCTGCGTAGTCGGCGCAGGCACGCTTGAAATCGACGCCAAGTCCAAGACCATCAAGGTCGACGGCATCACCATCAAGGAAGGCGAGTGGATTACGCTCAACGGCTCGAAGGGTCTTGTCTATAACGGCAAGCTCGACATGCTTAACGCCGCCGAGAACAACAGCCTGTTCATCGACTTCCTGAAAGTCTGCGATTCGATACGTACCCTCAAGGTCCGCACCAACGCCGACACGCCGGAAGACGCCGCCCGCGCCCGCAAGTTCGGAGCGGAAGGCATCGGTCTGTTCAGAATCGAGCACATGTTCTATGGAAAAGGCGCGGATGAACCGCTTTTCAAACTGCGCAAGATGATCGTTTCCAAGACCGTCGAGGAACGCCGCGCCGCGCTGGCCGAGCTGTTCCCGCACATGAAGGAAAGCATCCGCCAGACGCTGGAAGCCATGCAGGGACTGCCCGTAACCATCCGTCTCATGGATCCCCCCCTGCACGAGTTCGTGCCGCACAATCAGGCCAAACTGCAGGAACTGGCGAAGTCCCTCAACATCTCCTTCGATGAGCTTGAGAAACGCGCCGTTGATCTGCGCGAAAGCAACCCCATGATGGGCCACCGCGGCGTCCGCCTCGGCGTGACCTATCCGGAAATCACCGAGACCCAGGTACGCGCCATTTTCGAGGCCACGGCCGAACTGCTTGCGAAGAAAGTTAAAGTCTCGCCTGAAATCATGATCCCCGTGACCTGCTCGGAACGCGAAATCGCGGACCAGATTGAAATCATCAAGCGCGTCTACAAGGAAACCCTTGAAAAGACCGGCATGAAATCAATCCCGCACATGGTCGGAACCATGATTGAAATACCGCGCGCGGCTCTCATCGCCGACAAGATCGCCGGTGTCGCCCAGTTCTTCTCCTTCGGCACCAACGACCTGACCCAGATGACCTTCGGCTTCTCCAGAGACGACATAGGCAGCTTCCTGCCGTCCTATCTGCACAAGGGCATCCTCGACGCCGATCCGTTCCAGACCATCGACCAGAGCGCGGTGGGCGAACTCATCAAGATAGGCATCAACCGCGGCCGCAGCGTCCGCAAGGACCTGAAAGTCGGCATCTGCGGCGAGCACGGCGGCGACCCCGCCAGCATTGACCTGTGCTACAGAGCGGGCTTCAACTACGTGTCCTGCTCGCCGTTCCGCGTGCCCATAGCGCGCCTTGCGGCCGCTCAGGCTGTCGTGCGCAACGCTAAAAAATAACCAATGACCAAGCCCGGGTTTCCGGTTGTCATTTCATCACCTTCAGGGGGAGGCAAGACCACGGTCTGCGCCCTCCTCCTGAAGGAGGATTTAACACTGGAGCGGGTCGTCACCGCGACGACCCGCAAACCCAGGCTCGGCGAAAAAAACGGCACGGATTACCATTTTTGGACCAAGGCCCGCTTTGAAAAAGCCATAAAAGAAAATATGATGGTGGAATGGGCCAAGGTCTTCGACAACTACTACGGCGTGCCGCGCAAACAATTTGAACAGACGATGAAGCGGGGCAAGTGCCCCGTGCTTATCATCGACGTGCAGGGCGCAAAAACCGTGGCGCGGCAATATCCCCAGTCGGCGCTGGTGTTTCTGATTCCGCCGGACTGGAAGACTTTGCGGGCCCGTCTTGAAAACAGAAAGGACAACACGGTAAACATAGCGGGCCGGCTTAAAACCGCCCGCAGGGAAATAGCCCTGATGAAAAAATACGGCTACATCGTTATAAACGATGACCTTAAGCAGGCCGTCGCCGATGTAAAAGCCGTGGTCGCGGCCGAAAAATGCCGCGCCGCGCGCCAGCTGGCCCGTTTCCGCAAAAGCGCGGACGGTTACAGATTTATCTAAGCAAGGAGGCGGCAAATGCCCAACCAGAGCAATATAATTCCGTCGGAACTCGAAGCAATGATAATGAATTACAGCAAGGACAAATACGACCTCGTGGTAATCAGCGCCATGTGGGCCAAGCATCTCAGCCGCAATGACGAATTCAAGAACAAGCCGCACGCCAGTGTCATCAAGGCGGCGCTTGCCCAGATACTCAACAACGAAGTCAGCAACGAGGAAATCATGAAGGTGTGGGCGGAAGAGAAGGAAGCCCGCGCCAAGATGGAACTTGAGGAAGAGGCCAGAAAGAAAAAAGAAGCGGCCAAACTCAAGGACGTCGAGCTCGAAATAGCCGAGTAGTCTTTTCATGCGGCTCCGGCAGTATGCACCGCCGGAGCCGCTTTTCATTTTACCCCTTATAACATCCATGTCCGAACCAAGCGAAGAACTGCGCGCTCTTACGCGCGACCTGCGTCAATATCTGCGCCGCGCAGACGCAGACGACCTGCCCCCCTGCCCGCCCCATAAAAAGCAGGAGGCCGCACCCGCGCATGTACAGCAGCAGGAATCCGCGCCCGCACCTCAGCCGGCCGCGCAAACGCCGCAGGCGCAGGAAAAGGAAACTACCTATTACCAGACGGCACGGGACAACGCTTCCGCCGGACAGGAAACCGTTCAGCCGGACATGCCGCAGACCCCGGAAACCGACGTCAGACAAGAACCTATGAAGAACACACCGCTTTCAGCAAATACCGACCTTCCGCAGGACAAGGACCTTGACGCCATCCGCGCCGAGGTGGAAGTCTGCGCAAAATGCCCGCTGGGCGCAAGCCGCATAAAAGCCGTCTTCGGCGTGGGCAATCCGCACGCGGAAATAATGTTCGTGGGCGAAGGCCCCGGCTACGAGGAAGACCGCAAAGGCGAGCCTTTCGTGGGCCGCGCGGGCCAGCTGCTCGACAAGATGATGGCGGCCATGTCGCTTTCCAGACAGACCGTTTACATAGCCAATATCGCCAAGTGCCACCCGATGACCGACCCCTCAAATCCCGATAAGCGCGGCAACGACCGCCCGCCCACGGAAAAAGAGATGGCGGCCTGCACCGGCTACCTGCAAAGACAGATTGCCCTTATTAAGCCCAAATACATAGTGGCGCTGGGTTCGGTTGCCGCAAAATGGCTTACAGCCTCGCCAAACAAGACGCTTGGCGCCCTGCGCGGCAAACTGCACGACTACAAAAGTCCCGACGGCCGCGACATAAAGGTGATAGCCACCTATCACCCCGCCGCCCTTCTGCGCAACCCCAACTGGAAGCGCGACGCGTGGCAGGATTTGCAGATGCTCATGCATGAGGCCGGTCTTAAAATGCCGGAAAAACTGCAATGAGAAGGACCGAAACAGCGCGCAAAAGCCGCGACGAAGGCTTTATCGACCGGCTTATAAAGGCCGTAAACCGCAAAAGCGATTCGGCTAAAAAGTCCATTGCCTACATAAAAAAAATCTGTTCCGACCCGACGGTGGGCGCGCCGAACCCCGGCGGAAAATATCTGATTGAGCGGGTGCTCAAGGCAGTAAACCCAAAAAAATGCTCGGTTATTATAGAGCTTGGCGCGGGCGAAGGCATACTGACAAGAAAACTTTTAAAAGCCATGCCGAAGGAATCGCGCCTGCTTGCGGTGGAAAAGGACAAGGAATTTTTCAAGGCGTTCCGCCGCATGAAAAACCGCCGTCTTACCGCCTATAACGGAGACGCGCGCAAACTTTCCGCCATAGCCTACAATCACGCGGTGGAAAACGCCGACTGCGTAATCTGCTCCGTGCCCTTCGCGCTTCTTTCGCTTGACGAACGCTGTACCCTGCTCGACGATATTTACGCCCTTCTGCGCCCCGGCGGCCGCTTTGTGGCCTGCCAGTGCACGACGCATCTCATACCGCTTGTCCGCCAGCGTTTCCGCAAGGTGGACATGGAGTTTGAGATACGCAACCTCCCGCCGCAATTCGTTTTCACCGCGGTAAAAGATTAACCCCATGTTCTGCAAAGTGGCCTTTCCCGTGCCGCTGGACAAGGAATTCGATTATGAAATCGACGATTCCCAGCGCCCCTGCGCGGGTATGCGGGTACGCACCTTTTTCGGCCCCATACCAAAAATCGGCGTAATAACCGCAGTGTCCTCCGAAAGGCCCGTACTGCCGGAAGGCGTGGTCCTAAAAAAAATCATGTCCCTGCCCGATACGGGAGTGCTTTTCCCCCCGCTTCTGGAGCTGGGCAATTTCATAAAAAAACGCTGGGGCTCAAGCCTCGGCATGGCGCTGGAGCTGGTGGTTCCGCAGTTTGTCGCGGAGACCGACGTTCAGGCAAAAGACGAGCCCAAACAGGCCAAGACTCCGCTTTTTGCCCTCAGCCCCGAACAGGCCGAGGCCAGCGCGAAAATCACCGACGCCGTGTGCGAAAAGCGGCCTTCGGTTTTTCTGCTTTTCGGCGACTGCTCGACGGGAAAGACCGAGATATTAAAACGCCTTGCCGCCTCCGCCACGACGGCCGGACGGCAGGTGCTTGTGCTTGCGCCCGACATTTTCATGGCCGAAAAACTGGCCGCCGAGCTGGCCGCCTACTCGCAGTCCGAACCCCTTTTGTGGCACAGCAAAATCACCACGTCCCGCCGGAAAAAAGTATGGGCCTCCGCCCTGCGCGGCGCGCCGCGCATTTTTGTCGGCACGCGTTCGGCCTGTCTGCTGCCGCTTTCAAACGCGGCTTTCGTCGCCATTGAGGAAGAACAGGACGAAAGCTACAAACAGGAAGACAGCCGCCCCTTTTACCACGCGCGCGACATTTTACTGCGCCGCGCCGAAACGGAACATTTTCCGCTTGTCCTTTCAAGCGCGGTTCCGTCGCTTGAGTCCCTGCGCCTCGCGGTAGACGGCCAGTACGAAATGCTGCGCCTTAAAACGCCGCAAAACGCCGTCCGCCCGCAAACCATGCTGTGCGACAAGCACGGCGAGAAATCGAAGATTTTAAGCGACAGACTGCTCGACGAAACCGACCGCGCCGTAATGGCCGGTAAAAACGCCCTTTTCATCATCAACCGCACCGGCTACGCCTCGGCCTGCGTATGCCTTAACTGCCTGCGCCCGTACCTCTGCAAAAAATGCGGCGGCCCCGTGGCCCTGCACAAAGGCAAACAGGAAGGCTACTTCTGCCTGCGCTGCGGAACCGAAGCAATAAAACCCTTTGTCTGCCCGCACTGCAAAAACAGCATTTTCAGACAGTCCGGCGGCGGCACGCAGAAGGCGGTAAGCGAGCTGGATAAATTTTTCCCCGACGCGGGCATAATCCGCTTTGACGCGGAAACCGTAAAAAACAAGTCCGGCGAGGGACGTACCGTAACCTCGGCATTTACCGAAGGCATGGCCCGTTTTGCCGTCGGCACAAGGCTTCTGTCGCGCGGCACTGCCCTGCCAAACCTCGGCATAGCCGCAGTAATAGACGCCGACACAGAATTTTCCACCCCCGATTTCCGCGCTGGCGAAAAAACCTGCCAGATGCTAATGCAGACAAAAGGCCGCCTTACCGACGGCGGCGTGTTCATAATCCAGACCAACCGCAAGGATGACGAATGCATGGCCGCGGCCGCCAGCGGCGGGTACATGGAGTTCGCGCTAAAGGAACTGCAGTTCCGCAAGGAACTTAATTACCCCCCCTACTGCCGCCTTGTGCGGTTTGAGGCCGAGGCAAAAAACGACGACGCGGCCGCCGAACTCTGCAATAAAGCCGCAGACCTTATTCTGGCCGCAACGGAAGGTGCGGGCTTTGCGGAAAACCGCGATTTTGAACTTTTAGGCCCCGCCAAATGCGGCGGCAAAACGACTGCGCGCGCCCATCTGATTATGAAAACGCGGAGCGACGAACTTATCACCCTTGCCCTGCGCGCCTGCGACGCTGGCATAAAAGTGCGCCGACCCGTAATTTTCCGCGCGGTGGCCGACCCGTATGATTTTCATTAACGGCTTGTATTGCACCGTCTCAAAAAAATAGAATCTTAAAGGCGTTCCGCGTTAAACGCGGTATTTATACATTTTTATTAATACTTATATTGCGCAAGGGGACTTATGACCATCGACGAACAGATTGCCCATATTAAAAGAGGCTGTGTTGACCTCGTAAACGAAGCCGAACTAAAGCAGAAGCTGGAATCCGGCAAGACCCTGCGCGTAAAACTTGGTGCCGACCCCACCAGCGCGGACCTGCATCTGGGCCACAGCGTCGTGCTTAACAAAATGCGCGCTTTTCAGGACCTCGGCCACATCGGCGTGCTCGTTATAGGCGATTTTACGGCCAGCATAGGCGACCCTTCTGGCCGCGACAAGACCCGACCCGTCCTTTCGATAGAAAAAATCCGCGAAAACGCCGAGACCTACGCCAAGCAGGCATTCAAAATTCTCGACCCGAAAAAGACAGAAATACGCTATAACAGCGAGTGGCTTGTTAAGTTCGCCGGCTCCGAAATGACCGACGGCCATTTCAGCGGAGGCACGGCCTCGCCGATGCTTTCCGCACTTGCAAAGGTCACGGTTTCCCGCCTTCTTGAGCGCGACGATTTTAAAAAACGCATGGCCGCCGGCAGTCCCATAAGCATGCTGGAAGTTTTATACCCAGTGTTTCAGGGCTACGACTCCGTGGCGCTGGAAGCCGACGTGGAACTCGGCGGCGCGGACCAGATTTTCAACCTGCTCATGGGCCGCGACCTTCAGAAAGACTACGGGCAGAAGCCGCAGGTAGTACTTACCGTGCCGCTTATCCTAGGCACGGACGGCGTTAAAAAAATGTCCAAGTCCTACGGCAACTATGTGGGACTTTCAGACGCGGCTGGCGACATGTTCGGCAAAATGATGTCGGTCTCCGACAGCCTGATGCTCAACTACTACGAACTGCTTACGTCGGAAGACCTTGCCGCCGTAAAGGCCATGCACCCCATGGAAGCAAAAAAGCGCCTTGCCGCGCTTATGGTGGAGCGGTTCCACGGCGCGGAAGCCGCCATTGCGGCGCGCGCGGAATTTGAAAAAGTTTTTTCAAAAAAACAGCTTCCCGACGACATGCCGGAAGTGACACTTAAAGACGGCGTTACCCTGTGCACGATAATCTTCGAGTCCGGTTTTGCACCCAGCAAGCGCGAGGCGCGCCGACTGGTCGACCAGGGCGCGGTGCGCCTTGACGGCGAGAAGCTTACGCAGGACGGCCCGCTTTCAAAAGAAGGCGTTCTGCAGGTTGGACGGCGGCATTTCTGCCGTCTTAAACGGGGGTAGGATGCGTAAATATTTATTGTGCCTGTGCGCCATTTTTTTAACTGCGGTCTGCGCATTGCACGCGGACGACACATCGTCAGGTCAGTGGACAGCCATACTAAGCGCAAAGGAAGGCACTGTCGAAATAATGTCGGCAGACACCGAAGGCCAGTGGGCCGAGGCTGACGCGGACATGCCGCTCGATGACAACGATAAAATACGCACGGGCGAAAATTCCTCGGCCGAAATTTCCTTTGACGGCGAAAGCGTGGTGCGCCTTGATGCCGACACCGTTTTCGAGATAACCTCCACGGCCCATAAAGATGCGAAATTCCGGCTCAAGCAGGGCGGCCTGCTTGCCCGCGTAAAGGATATAGCCAAAAGAGCGCGCAGCTGGCGGATGTACACGCCCTCGGCGGTCTGCTCGGTGCGCGGAACGGAATTTGCGGTGGAATACGCCACGGCAACGGACGAAACCTCGGCCGGAGTTTTCGACGAGGGCGAAATAGAGGTCGGCCCCAGCGAAAGCGACAGGACGACCGCCCGCAGCATACAGCTTAAAAAGCGGCAGGAAGTCACTTTCAGGGGCATGGACCGCGCGCTTGTGGTATCGCGCATGGTTCGCCTTAACAGACATAACGACATGGTATCCGCTCTGCGCATGCGCCTGTTTGAAATAAAAAAGAACTGGCGGGAAATGCCGCCCGAAAAGAAGGACAAAATAAGGCGAGCCTTCTTTACCCGCTGGCAGAAAATACGAGGCGAGGAAAAAAAATTAAAACAGGACGGGCGCAAGCTGGAAAACAGTATTGATAAGCGTCTGAAGGGCCGAAAGCAAACCGCCGTTCAGGGCAAAACCGCCAACGGACGGGATAAAAGCACCGTCAAAACGGCTCGAGCCGCTAAAATAGCCGCCCGCCGCGAGCAGATGCGCAAACGCCGCGAACTTGCCCGCCAAAACCGCGCAAAGCGCCGGAGACAGGTACAATGAGACTTTTCATAGCAGTTAAAGCAAACGACGATTTCAACCGCGAGGTGCTGCGCCTGAAGCGCAAGCTGGCCGACACCGGCGCAGACGTAAAATGGGTGGAGCCCGAAAACCTTCACTTCACCCTGCACTTTCTGGGCGACGTGGACGCGGCAAAACTTCCCGCTGTAAAAGAAGCGGTGCAGGCGGCCGCATCCGCCGAACCTTTTGAAATAAATCTTACTGGACTGGGCGCATTTCCGTCGGCCGAACGCCCTCAGGTTCTTTGGGCCGGAGCGGAAGACAAGACGCGCGGCCTTGAGCGTATTTATGACGCCATAGGCGCAAAACTGCGCGCGGCCGGCTTTGAAACCGAAACACGTCCCTTTGTCGCGCATATGACGCTGGGCCGTGCGCGCGGCCTGCGCGGCGCGCGCGCCTTAAGCGCGGCCATAGCGGAATTAAGCCGTAAAACCCCGCCGGTAAAAAGCGTCATGGAAAGCGTAATTTTAATGGAAAGCAAACTTAGCCACAGCGGGCCGGTGTACTCGGCCGTGCTGGAAGTAAAACTCGGAGAAAAGGCTTGAGCAGGATAACAAAAACCATAGTGGCCCTGAGCATAATCGCCACGCTGGCCGGTATACACTACTTCGGCGTGGGTCCTTCCGTTCAGGTGGAAATAGACGAAGGCTCGTCGGGCGCGAAAGTTGCGCAGACGCTCAAAACCTCCGGCATAATAAAAAGCACTACATGGTTCCGCCTTGTTTTCCGCGCCATGGGCGCGGCAAAAAAACTAAAGCCCGGCCGCTACATGATGCGGCAGAACATGTCATCGGAAGAGGCCGTTTGGGTCCTTCTTAACACCGACGGTTCATACTATATAAAACTCAGCATTCCCGAAGGCTGGCGCTCCGAACAGATAGCCCAGCGCATAGGCGAACTTAAAATAACCAATGCCAAAGCCTTCCTTGCCATAGTAAAAAAAGACAAACTTGAAGGACGGCTTTTCCCCTCCACTTATTTTTTTGAAAAGAACACCGCGCCCCAGCAGGTGGCCGACGCGTTTTTGAAGGAATACGCGCACCGCGTAAAACCGCTTATGACAATACTGCCCGCCGGTCTAAGCGAGACCGACGTGCTTACGCTGGCCTCGATAATTGAGCGCGAAGCCGTGGTGGAAGACGAACGCCCCATGATAGCGGCGGTCTACCTAAACCGCATAAAAAAAGGCATGCGCCTTGAAGCCGACCCGACCGTGCAGTACGCTCTGGGTTTTGACGCCGGCCAAAACAGCTGGTGGCGCAAGGGCCTGACATATGCCGACCTTAAATTTCCCTCGCCCTACAACACCTACTATAAAGACGGCCTGCCGCCGGGGCCTATAGCAAATCCCGGTCTGGCCTCCATATCTGCGGCGCTAAATCCGGCCGCAACCGACGCGCTATTTTTCGTGGCCGACGGAACCGGCCGACACCAGTTTACGCAGACTTTCAACCAGCATGTGCAGACAAGACTGCGCATAGCAAAACAGAAAAAGGCCGGACAATGAAAAAATACCTTATAGCCGCAGTAAGCCTGCTTGCGCTGTGCGGCTGTACGCAGGACCTAAAAAACCGTGAGTCCAAAGGCACGGCCATAGTCTGCTTTGGCGACAGCCTTACCGCGGGCTACGGCGTGCAGGCGGGCGATGACTACCCGTCAAAACTGGCGGCAAAAGTGCCGATGTCCGTTATAAACGCGGGAGTGTCGGGAAATATTGCCGCAGACGGCCTCGCGCGCATTGATGAAGACGCTCTTTCCCGTAACCCCTACATGGTGATAATTGAGTTTAGCGGAAACGACTATATGCAGCAGGTTCCGCTTGTGCAGACCGTCTCGGCGGTAGAGAGCATGATAACGCGCACCCAGCAGGCCGGAGCCATAGCCGTGGTTGCCGAAACAGGCGGCATGCTTATGAGCAGCGCCTACGGAAAAGAGTTCAAAACGCTGTGCAAAAAACATAAGGCGCTTTTTATTCCCGCAATAATGAAAGGCATACTGACCGACCCGTCGCTCAAATCAGACGCCATTCACCCCAACGCCAAAGGCTACGCCATGATAGCCGACAGGGTTTACGCCGAAATAAAACCCTACCTGAAAAAATAAGACCGGAGCGGACGGCTTTGAGGCGGCCCGCCGCAGTTTAAAAACGACAGCTGTTTTCCCCTCCCTCCGACGGTAGCCGCCGCGCGGATTTGCCGAATAACGACCTAAAATGCTATAGTTACCAGACAGACGGGCGTGTAGCTCAGCTGGGAGAGCGCTACCTTCGCAAGGTAGAGGTCAGGGGTTCGATCCCCCTCACGTCCACCAGATTTCATAAAAAACCCCTTGGCTTTGTTTGGCCAAGGGGTTTTTTAGGGGTTTTGCACTGCGCAATCATTTAAGCGTTATGGCCTGATGCGGGCACACCGTCACGCACTTGCCGCAGCCGGTGCATTTTTCGGCTATAACTGCCGCCGTGCCGCCCAGAAAACCCATCTTCTGCTTGACCGCCCCGAAAGGGCAGGTAAACTTCACTATGCAGGTCGGCAGGCCGTCACAGCGCGAGGCGTCGACAAAAGCTTTCCGGCTCATTTGACCCCCAGCACGGACGATATCGCCTCTTTAAGCGACTCCTTCGGCACAAGCCCCTGCGCCATTGCCGGTTTTCCGGTCTTGGGCACAAAAAGCAGGCTGGGTATGCTGTTTACGCCGAACGCGGCGGCAAGTTCGGGTTCCGTTTCCGTGTTTACCTTGTACACGTCAATCTTTCCGGCGTACTCTCCGGCCACCTCTGCCAGAATCGGCGACAGCATGCGGCAGGGGCCGCACCAGTCGGCGTAAAAATCCACAATGCAAGGTCTTTCCCCCGCGAAAGCGTAATCCTTCTGCGCTGAATAATCAAACACTTTGCTTTTGAATGTTGCGGCTGTAAGATTTTCCATACTTCCTCCTTGTTTTAGCCGCAGCATTTTGCGGCCTCCGGTGGAAGGCACTCTTTGGGTTCTCTTTTTTGCGCCTTCACTGATTAGATGCAGTAAGGGCGCAAAAGGATGCAAACTATTTTTTAGCGGAAGGAGGAAAGCTGTTTCTGAAGCATGAGCCGCCCGCGATGCAGACGGGCTTTAAGGGCCGGAAGCGACAGGCCGAGCATAGCGGCGGCCTCGGAATTTTTGCGCCCCTCTATATCGCACAGGGTAACGGCAAGGCGGTAGGGCGCGGGCAGGGAAGATAAAGCGCGGCTGACTGCGGCGGAAAGCTCGTCTTTAACCGCGTTTTCATTTACGCAGGAGCGCGAAGGATGGTCGGAGGAATTTTCATCGGGCAGGGGTGAAAGTCTTTCGCTTTTAACCTTGCGCATTCTCTGCCAGCAGTTGTTGGCGGCTATGCGGTAAAGCCATGTGCTGAAAGCCGCATTTGCCCGAAACGAACCTATATGGCGAAACGCCGAAATAAGGGTATCCTGCACCACGTCGTCAGTTTCGGAGGGCATGCGGGCGCAGACTCCGGCGGCTATGCCGAAAAGCCGGTCCTTGTATCTGAGCGCAAGCTCGGAAAAGGCGGCATCGTCGCCGCCCCGCGCGCGCTCAAGAAGTCTGCTCTCGTCCGTTTCCATATATATATTTTAGATAATTTAACCGTATGAAAAAACAGCCCGCCAAAAGGCGGGCTGTTCTATTTACATCCTATAACGTACACACGGGGTGGTCAGCCATGCCGCCGGATTTGGCCGGAGGCAAAGTGACCGCCCTGCTTATTTGGAATCGTTGCCTTCCATGTCGGAAGGAGGGGCCATATGCTCGCCTTCCTCGCCTGAACCTTCCGGTGCGCCCTGCGGCGGCTCGCCCATTTCAGAGGGACGGCCTTCGCCCTTATTCCTCATGGCGCCGGGATGGCGGCCCTTAGGGGCGTGGTTCCTGCGGCACTGGCGCAGCGCTTTTCCGTCGGTGGCGGCGTTCACGCATTCAATTTCCTTCTGCAGGTCCTGCATGCGCTGGTTAAGGCGCTTGAGCATGTTCTGCTTAATCTGGTCGAAATCAGGCTTGCCCGCCTGCTGGTCGCCTGCCTGCTGGGACTCGGCCTTGTTTGCGTCACCCGCCGCTTTTTTGCTTTTCGCTGCAAAGGCAAAAGAGCCGGACATCATCATGGCCGCAGCCATAAGAAACACAACGGACTTTCTGTTTATCATTTAGTTTTTCCCCCACTGTTTTGAACTGCTTACAGCCTGAGTATAGCAAATAAAACCCGCGCCGCAGCAAAGAAAAAGCCCCCTCGCAAGAGGGGGCTTCATCCCGCAATTTTGGTTTGAGTGTTAGAACGCGTAACCCAGCGTCGCGCCGACCAGATGCGCGTGCGAGTTATATTCACCGTTAAGGCTGGAGATTACGCTGCTGCCTCCGCCTATGCTGTTAAGGATGTTCCGTGGTTTGAAGTACAGGAACATGTAGCCTATGTCGCAGGTAAACGGGCCTTTCTTCAGACCGAGACCGGTGGAAAAACCGATACGGTCTGAATCCGGCACGCGCGTTTCAAAACGCTCATCCGGAACGGGGTTGCTGTCGTAAAGCAGACCGCCGCGAATCTTAAGCCACTGGCGCATGGCATACTGCATGCCGAGGCGCACTGCCCATACATCCTTCCAGTCCTTAATATCGGTACTGGTGTCGGAGGTACTGCCGGGAATCTGACTGATGGTCTGCGACTGGATAATCAGCTTATCGTAAGATGACCATGCCGTGTATTCCAGATCCGCGTTGACAATCAGTTTTTCCGTGGCCTTCCAGGACGTTCCGAACTGGAGGGAGGCCGGCAGAGTAAGCGTGGTGCTGGCGGAATTATCCAAAACAGCGGTCCCGGTCGTTTTGGCCGTACCGTTGATATCCACCCGCACATCGCTGCGCCAGCTGGCTCCGAAACTGAGTTTGTCATTCGGAGCGAAATAAGCCGCAAGATTGGCTCCTACGCCTGTACCGCTGCCCTTTAGGCTGAGCTCGCCATACTGTGGCAGATAAGGACTTATGCTTTTGGCCAAATCCGCGTCCAGCTGGACGATATCCAAACCTCCCGCGACCGAGAAGCCGTCGGTCAGTTTATAGGCAAGATTAGCGTTGGTGTTCACAGCTACAATCTGTGAATATGTGGCGACATATTTTGTAGGAGAATTAGTCGCTGACCAGTCGGACGCAAGCCCGAAAGGGGCCGTTACGCCGATACTGGCCGACCATCGCCCGCCTATTTTATGGGTAGCGAAAAGATGCGGCTGAATATGCGTCGTGCTGGCGGAATCGTCCACCTGCCCGTTAGTAGGGGTATGACGCATAGTCGGGGTGATGAGATTGGCGCCAGTCTGCACCTGCGTACCATCCAGCTTCGTGGTGGCCGCGGGGTTATACCAGGTGGCCGACGCGTCGTCGGCCTGTGCGGTAAAGGCGTTTGCCATGCTCATGGCGGCTACCGAAGCGTCCGGAAGCCGGAATCCTGCGGCGGATACACTTACATTGCCGATCAGGACAAACAACGTTGCAAACATTATCACGAATATGTTTATCATTATGCTTTTACAGTCCTATTTGCGGGACTTTATAGATTTTAGTATTTCCCGCCCCCCTCCACAATGACGGGACAACCGCCCTGCCGCTTAAATTGCTATCATATTAAAGGACAAGGCAGTCAAAGGAGTGAATTTGATGAAGGATTACTATCCTTTGCGCACCGCCGCAAAGTACCAGTACGCCTACGAAAGCAGCGAATTCGGCGGCACGGCAAAAGTGACGACCGTAGTGCTGAGCGTTGAAAAAAAAGGCAAGACCGAAACGGCCGACATGCGCATGACCGTTGAACTGCGCGGCCATGAGACCTTTACGGAATTCGCCGTGACAAAAAGCGCCAAGGCCGTGGTGTCCTGCGACGGCATCGTAATGGGCGGACGCACGGAATTCATACGGCCGGTACGCAAAGGCCTTAAATGGGAAGAACTTCCCGACCGCAGTGAAATAGCCGAAACCGGCGTAAAGCTGAGCCTTGCAAACGGCATGGAATTTCCCGACTGCATAAAGGTGGTTACAAACACTTCCGGCAGACACGGGGCCTCCTCGGTGCGCTACTACGCAAACGGCGTGGGCTATGTTTACGAGGAGTATAACGGCGACGACCTGTGCGCCAAGGTATGCCTTTCCTCCATAGAGGAAGCGCCGCTCGAGGAATTAAAGCGCCGCCGCAAAAAGCAGGAAGAGGAGCAGGAAGAGCCGATTCCTGAAGCGCAGGAAGAAAAACCCGCGCACAAACCCGCTAAAAAAACCGTTAAGAACAAAAAGAAATGAACCGCTTGCAGCCCCCGCCTTTATGGCGGGGGCTTTTTTATTAAATAACAGATATCGGCAGTAATCAGGCTGAAGCTGTATGCCGGACCTGCCGAGCCGAAATGCTTTTACCGTAGTCACAGCCCCATACCCGACAGCGGCCAGCAGATTGGGCGCAGTTTAATTAGGACTCAGGATAATCCCGGAGTGAACAAATTTTTTTACCGCTGCGCTAAAAAATATTTTATAGGCAACCGCCCGTTGGAAGTTCTTCAGATATTTACAAATTTCCAGATAGCCGAAATGAAGTTTATTTGTTCAGCCAACACGCCGATAAGCGGAACGGGACTTTACCGCATGAAATCCGCAATCAATCCGAACAATTAATTCCCCCTCCGCAGGTCGCTGACATATCGGAACGACTGAGCTACGGCAAAAGCATCAAGGTCGCGCCTGCCAAAGCATACAAGCCGAGCAGACAAACCGGTAAACGTAAAAAAACATGCAGGGCGCATCATAAACTGGCGCATAAAAAAGCCGCCCGCTTTTTGCGGGCGGCTATGCGTCAAAAAACCTGCGGTTCAGTTACCTGCCGAAAGCGAGGCGTACATTCTGCCGGCCAGATAGGAACTGCGCACAAGCGGCGCGGACATTACGGCCTTAAAGCCTATTTCCTTGGCCCGTGCGGCAAGCTCGTCATACTCGGCCGGTTCCAGATAACGCTCCACTGGCACATGCGCGCCCGACGGGGCAAGATACTGGCCAAGCGTAAGCATAGTCGTTCCGGCGGCGGACATGTCCTTTAACACGGCAAGCACTTCATCCTTTTTTTCACCGAGGCCCAGCATAAGACCGGACTTTACCGGTATGGCCGGATAAAGTTTTGCCGAACGCTCAAGAAGGGTCATGGAACGGCGGTAATCGGCCCCGCGCCGGACGGAAGAATACAGTCTGGGAACGGTTTCGATGTTATGCGCCAGCACCGCCGGACCGGCGGCAAGCACGGTGCGCAGGGATTTTTCATTTCCGGCGAAATCGGGAATAAGCGGCTCCACCCTTACATTGCCGGGCAGTTTTTTTATCGCGCCGATTACTGCGGCGTAATGGGCGGCTCCGCCGTCTGGCAAATCGTCGCGCGTGGGCGAGGTGAGCACCACATAGGAAAGTTTCCACTTTGCGGCTGTGTCCGCTATACGGCGGGGCTCGTCGGCATCGGGCGGCTGGGCGGCTCCGCGCTCCACCGCGCAGAAGCGGCAGCCGCGCGTGCATATGCGGCCGAGTATCATAAAAGTCGCGTCGCCTTCCGTAAAACAACGCCCGCGGTTGGGGCACAGCGCCTCGACACAAACGGTATGCAGTTCTTTTTCGTCAAGCTGGCGGGCTGTTTCGCCTGCGGCACAGCCGCGCATGGCGGCCTTGTTCTGGCGCACCATTTCCTTAAGCCACTGGGGAACGGGTAATGTCATGGCTACATTATAGCTTTTTGCCGTGCGGACACGGCCGCGCGCGGGCAAATTCCCCGCTATAAATGGTTTATGGCGCGGGCACAGCCGCACGGGCACAAGCACCCCCGCAACAACAATCGGCTGACAGTCTGCGGCGGCAGACTTTTCCCTTTTTCCGGCGGCCCGTCCGCATTAATGATGCAGGAAGGCAACAAAAAAGCTCCCCCTTTCGGGGGAGCTTTTCTTTGCGGAAATAAAGACTATTTTATGGCGTCCATGTAATCGCAGAACTGCTTCCAGTTCGTATCCTTTGCGAAAGCCATGAGGCCGTAAGGTTCAAACCGCTTCGGCAGGGAGGTCGTCCAGCTGTTGTCCTTGGTCGGGATGGTGATGGCAATACCGGTTGCGCCGGAAACCTCGCCGACGGCTGAATTGGCCACGACCACGCGGTTCTTTACGTAATTTATTATCCAGTTGGAAAGCTGGCGCAGCTGGTCGGCTTTGGGACCGGTCGCCGTCATGGAGTTAGTGTAGCGGGTTATAAAATCCACAAGGTCCGTGTTGACGGGATACTCAAAGCGCAGAGAAAAGTACTTGCCCGAGCGGGCGGCGCCCACATCGTTTATATCCATGGCAAGTGCGGCCCAGTCGTTAAGGGCGCGCTTCAAATCCCAGAGGGTTTTGCCGCGTACGGCGGAAAGAGTCACGTTCTGGCCATGCGAACCGAGATACTCGCCGTAATACTGAACCATAAGGCGGGCGACGGTATCGGTGTCGAGGGTGGGGCTCTGCATCATAGCGCCCAGCACCAGCGGCATTTCATAGGCGCCGGCACCGGCGGTCATGGCCGTTTCCTCGGAACCCATTATGACATCGGCCTGATTGCGGTTTTCATAGGCGATTTCCACCATCTGCATAAGACAGCCGGCGTTGAACATTATGTCAACGCGTTTGTGCAGGGCGCGGGCAACACCGTCCATCATGGGGTTCATCTGCGAAACGCGCACGTAGTTCTTGGTTTCATCGTCGAACGAAAAACCGCGCGTGGCTCCGCGCATGGTGCCCGGCTTGGGGTCAAACCAGCCGCTGCCATGGTTGGTCCAGATGAAGAAATAGCGTTTTGCGGGGAATTTTGCGGCGGTCCACTGAGCGAAATCGATTACGCTGCGGTAGTCGCCCATATCAACCTTGTCGGCCTGCCAGAGCACCGGCGAGGTGATGTGGTTGGGGTCACTGTCTTTTTCAAGAAGATAACGGCGCGCGCCGGACCAGTTGTCCGAGCTGTAGGAATTGCCCAGACGGCCGAACTGCACAACAAGGTTTACGTCCTTGTTGGAACCCACGCTTTCCATGGCGTTAATCTCGCTGAACTGGGCGGGGTCAAGATTGTTTTTGCCGTTTGCAAAAAGCATGACGGTCCATTCTTTAACAGGAGCGGCGGAACCGTAGCCGGCGGCTGTGGCCAGCGACGGGAAAAGCAACAGTCCGATAAAAAGTTTTCTAAACATTCACATAGTCCTTTTACTCAGAGTTACTAAATATTATCGGTTTTACGGCATATACTCAAGGGCCAATGGACCTAAAACGCGGGCAAATTCTGGCAGGCGCGGCGCATATATTACTATCATATAATCAGCCGGAGCCATACTTAATCCGGCCGGTTGTTTAAGGAGCTGTCATGCGCACGCTTTTTTCCTTATTGCTGCTGCCGCTTGCCTGCGGACTTTATGCCCAGGACAATGCGTCCGGCCTGTACTTTGCCGGCAAGACCCAGAAGGCCGCCGAGGCCTACGCCGAAGTGGCGGAATCCTCGCCCACTCCGGCGGCCTTTCTAAACGCCGCCTTCTGTTTTGATGAAACCGCCGACCCAAAGGCCGCATTAAGCGAGCTTAAACAGGCCGCAAAACTTTATCCCGAAAACACGGCAGTGCGTTCCGCCTACGCGGCGGCACTGCTTGCGCGCGATAAAAAATCGGACGTGCTGGACACGCTGGAGGAATCATCCTCCACTCTTTCGGCCTACGACCTTTTCACCCTCGGCCGCGCATATTACCATAAAGGCCATGACGACAAGGCCGCCGACGCTTTTTCCGAAGCGTTAAAAAAGGAACCCTATTTTACGGCGGCCCGTTATTTTCTGGCCCTCGCACTTGAAGACAGCGGCAAACACGCCGAGGCCGCGCGGGAATATGAAAAAGTGCTTAAACAGGATTTTCAGTTTGTTGAGGCAAAAAAATCCGCTGCACAGCTTTATGCCGACGCCGGCAAGACAAACGACGCGTGGAAATACTTCAAGCAGTCCTCGCTTGCCGACCCGTCCGACAAAAGCCTTAAGCAAAACGTAACGAAACTGACCGCGCTAATAACCAAAAAGCCGGATGAAATAATTCCGCCTAAAAAAATACGCTCGCACCGCAGGGTAAAAAAGACCGTAAACGACGACAAATCCATAATGCTGCGCATAGGCATTGGCACGACCATAGGCGGCGCTCCGATAAAAAAACGTAGCGTGGAATTTACCGTTTCCTCTCCTTTCACCATACAGCAGGGGATGCGGACAATCGCCTCCGGCGATAAAAACGAGTCATGGACCATAACACTTGCCACCACCGACAGGCAGGCTTACGCCATGTCCCCCTCTTCGGAAACGGCGGCCGTCTTTGCAGGCGGGGCTTTTATCGTGCCGGATAAAACAAACGCCACAATAATAGTGCGCAAGCTGCTTACCGCACACGGCACGGCATGGGCCGGCGTGGCCGACAAGGAACTGCGCGGCAGGCTGGAAGTTATAGCAGACAGCGCGGCGGCCTCGCTAAATCTTATAAACCACGTCAACATGGAAGAGTACCTCTACGGCGTGGTTCCGTATGAAATGCCGGCGACATTTCCGCCCGAGGCCCTGAAGGCTCAGGCCGTTATGGCGCGCACCTACGCGCTGAATCATCTGGGCGAGCACGCAAAATACGGCTACGACCTGTGCGACGGCCAGCACTGTCAGGTTTACGGCGGTGTCACGGCCGAGGCAAAAAGCGCGAGAGACGCCGTGGACGCCACCCGTTCGCTGGTCGTTAAATATAACGGCAGGCCGGTGTCGGCGGTGTTTTCCTCTAACTCCGGCGGCTTTACGCAGGACGGCAAAAACGCCGGCTGGAACGATATGCCTTACTGGCATGTTGCGTCGGACTATCCCGAAATGAAAGCCCCGCCGGAACAGCCGTACTCCTTCCGCGAACTGCTGCTTGGCAGGCCGCAGTCCTACAGCGCGCCGTCGAAATTCGTGTCAGAGGCCTCGTACCGCTGGAGCAGAGTGGTATACGCAGACGATCTGGCGCGCAGGATAAACAATGTCTATAAAATAGGCAAAATAAAACAGCTCATCGTACTGAAGCGCGGACGCTCGGGCCACATAAACAGCCTGCGCGTGGTCGGCACAAAGGACACGGCCGATATAGTAAAGGAATATGAAATACGGAAGTTTCTCGGCCTAGGCCTTCTGCGCAGCACCGACTTTATTTTCGACACGCATTACGGCGGCTGGTGGGGTTTGGGAAAGCCCGATTACTTTGTGTTCTACGGCGCGGGCTGGGGCCACGGCGTGGGGTTCTGCCAGTCGGGCGCAAGCGGCCGTGCGGCCGCGGGACAGGACTACAAGGAAATCATAGAGCACTACTACCCAAACACCAAGCTGGAACCGCTTAAAAAATAACCAAGTCACTGAAAAACGAAGGCCGGATTCCCGACGGGAATCCGGCCTTTTAATTTATAAAGATGCGCGGCTGGTTTTAAGAATTTATTAATAGTCCGCGCCCTCCGGCCGGGACCTTGAAATAGTGTTAAGGCGCAGGATTTTTACCGGCATACTGATAGCGGAAGATACACGGTAATGATGCCCTGCCAATACTTCCGGCCGGACATACATAGCAAAGACATAAAGTGTTGATTAAGTTATCCGAAAGCCGCACGGCAGGTGCGATTTTCCGGCAGAAAAAGCCTTCCGCACGCACTGCCGCGCCGAAGTACTAAGCAGAAAGGAACAAGGCATCGCAGAAGCAGACGATTATTTTGCCTTACTTTTTCCCTCTCTATCTTGCGGCTTATCCAAGCCGTACGTAAGCGCAACCTAAGGCAAGTAATTTTTCCCCACGCATAGTTTTTGTCTGGCGTGGAACACCGCCGGTCTTCAAATACCGGATATACATTTATAAGTTAACGGATATTTTATGGTGGGTTTACGTCAGGCAAACATTACTCCGGCGCGGATGTGTACGATTACAGGGCTTCACGGCACGGCCATTATGCACGGATTAAACAACCGCATGTTTAAGTGAACTTTGCCGTCGGCAAAACTCGTGCTGGCCGTACATGAAATAAGAGTGAAGTAACATTTCGTGTCGGTAATTAAGTAGTTTTCCCGACGGAAAATTGAGTCGGATTACACTGTTAATAGGCTAATAAGGTCCAAAATAGGCATACAGCTAAGTAAGTCATTTAGTTCTGCCCGCCAAAAACATCTCCAGCACAGCAATGCGAAACAGTCACAAAAACCAACACGAAAGTTTACTTAACATTTGAAATGTACATTTGCTCTTATTGATGAGCGCGGGGCATAGCGTCACGGGGCATAAAGCAAAAAGGTCCTTCCCGTCGGGAAAAGGCCCTTTTGCTTTATAAAATGCGCGACCGCTTATTTGTGCTTTTTGCGTGAGGCTTTGGCGGCTTTCTTGTTTTTTGCCGGCTTGTTTTTTACGGAGGTTTTCTTAACGGCGGTCTTTTTTGCGGATACCGCCTTTTGCGGACGGGCGGACAAATCGCCAAGGGACTGTTTTATTTCGTCATCGCCGCCGCCAGCCAGTTCCTGTGCCTTGCGCAGAAGGGCACGGGCATTTTCACGGTCGCCCTTTCCCTTGTAGGCGGAAGCCAGAAGTTTAAGCAGTTCAATCTGGTCGAACGACGGGTCGGGATTTTTTTCAAGCGAGGTGTTTATATCGGTAAGCAGGGCAAGCGCGTCGTCGTAATGCGCGGCGGCAAGCGCCGACTTGGCCTCGACAAACTGAGCGCGGCGGGCGGAAAGCGGGCCCAGCGAGCGGAGTTTTTTAAGCGTGGAGGAACTGTCCTGCCCGCGCTTTTCCTCGATAAGGGCAATATTTTCCAGCGCCACAGCGTCTTCACCGGCGGCGTTGACAATTTCAAACTGCCGCATGGCCATGTCGTCATCGCCATTTTTGAAATAGAGTTTGCCAAGCAGCATCCGCACTTCCTTATCCTTGGGATAATTGTTCAGGAAACGCAGATACTCCTTCGCGGAGTAATCGTAAAGCCCCTCGTACTGGTAAAGCGTGCCAAGGTAATAGAAAATGCGCGGGTCGAGGGAACCGAGGTCGCGCGCCTTCTCGAAATTTTTTATCGATTCAATATAGCCGGACGGCCCAGTCTGGTAAATAAGCAGGGCTTTGTGGAGGTAGAGTTTGGGATTTTCGGCGTCCTGCGCGATATCCGCATTTACGGATTTGAGTTCTTTTTCCAGATCGCCGGCGGAAAGCGGTGTTTCCTGTTTGAGCTCCGCCTTGTCGCCGCCCAGCACATGCCTGTCAAACATAATGGCCGCCGTTATGATAACGGCGGCCATTATTACAAACAGTACAGAAGCTGCGGAGACTGAAAACCTCTCCTTGAGAAACTGTACGGAGACCAGCGCTCCCCGGTTAGTCTTCGTCATTTCCCCGGAGCAGCTGACCCAGCGTAAGAGGAGGCGCTTCGCGGAGATAATGCGCCATGATCTTGCGGTTCTGGAGATCTTCGTAGCGTTTCATCGAAAGATTGAGGCGGTAATTGCGGGAATCCACGCCGATTACAACGGCGGATATCGGGTCGCCCGGATTGGGATTGAAGTCCTGGCTGTACTCGGTCACCGCTATGATGCCGTCCACGTCGGGGGCGACGGACACCGTAATGCCGGCATCGCCTACGGAAACGACTTTGCCCTTTATCATGCTGCGCACCTGATATTTCTTGCGGAGCAGATCGGCGGGGTTGGAATAAAGCTGCTTGAGACCGAAATCCATCTTCGGGGCTTCTTTATCGAGAGCCACGAGCTTTGCGCGAAGGCGCTGACCGCGGCGGTAGGTGTTGAGGGCTTCCTCGGGCTTTCTCCACGCCACGTTTTCAAGGCGAACGACGCCTTCAATTCCGTGGAAGCGCAGGAACAGGCAGTCCTTGCCGACCTTGGACACCACAACGCGCAGCACGTCGCCGACCTTAACATCGGCAAGCACTTTATCGCGGCGGGCATTTTCATCTTCAAGAAGAACCTGCTTTCTGGAAACGATGAGGCGGCGCTTTTCGCGCACTATTTCAATAATCTGACAGCGGATTTTCGCGCCCACGGGCAGGTGGTGCTTGTAGGCGGGATGCAGTTCGGAAAGTGAAAGGGGCATGAAGCCGCGAACGCCGAAAACATCGACGATGTAGCCGCCCTTTACGTGTTCAAGTATGGAGCCTTTAACGCGGGTCTTCTGGTCCAGCGCGGTCTTTGCCAGATCCCAGCCTACCATTTCGGCGGCCTTGCGGTGGGACAGTATGGAATGACGCTCATCACTGCCGCGGCGGTCCATGACGACGGAAACTTCGCTGCCGACCGCGGGCAGATTCTTTTCTCCGCCGAAATCGGCTACGGGGACGAGGCCTTCCTTCTTCTCGCCAATGTCAACCAGAACGTATTCCTTCGCTATCTGAATAACCTTAACCTTGACAATCTCGCCGCTGAAAATCTTTTTGCGGAAATCGTCCTGCTGGGCAAAAAGCCCTTCCATCGTAATATTCTCGGACATTTCCTCCGCTTCCGGAGCGGCTGCGGTAACCTGCTGTTCGTCTGTGTTAGTTGACATGGTCATAATCCTCTCTTGCGCCGAAATTCCGCGGTCTCACCTTGCCCGGGCTTCCGACGCGTTTTCCTCCGTTATCGAATATATTTCCTTCATCAGTGCTGCTGAAAATTCCTGATATTTCTCTTTGCCTTCGCTTCCTTCAAATGACTCGAACGTTTTGACTCCGCCTATGATAAGGCTTACGGTGGAGCCGAACCTGATGCGTCCGCCTTCGGTGCCGGACAGTCTTGCGTACACGACCGGCGCGCCGCTTTTGGCGGCTATCAGGCCTATGCCGGCCTTGGGCGGCGGCAACTTGCCGTCCTTGGCGCGCGTGCCCTCGGGAAACATTGCCATTGCGTCTTCCCGGGCGAGCACTTTAAGCGTGGTTTTTAAGGCCGACAAATCACCATGGCCCCTGTCCACAGAAATAGCTCCGACATTTTTTATTATCCAGCCCAGTACGGGCACTTCGAAGAGTTCTTTTTTTGCCAGATAATGAACGCGCCTTCGGTGCAGCAGCGCAAGACCTACTATCGGCGGATCAAAATTGGAGCTGTGATTGCAGACAAAAATGAAACGCCCCTTTAAGGGGACATTTTCAATACCCTCGACCCGGAACCGGCAAAACCGGAGCCGAAGATAAATCTTCATTAACAATAATACTAAATCGTAGAGCATTTTTCCTTAACTAATTTGAGTATCCGTCGGGAAACATCCTCCAAAGTCAGCTCGGATGTGTCCACGACAACGCTGTCGGCCGCTTTTTTAAGCGGTGCGAGTCTGCGGCCGGAATCGTTGGCGTCGCGCGAAATTATGCCCTTTAAAATTTCGTCATAATCCGCGGGCAGTTTGGCCTCGAGAAGCTGTTTATAGCGGCGGTCGGCGCGCTTCTGGGGCGTTGCATCGAGATAGATTTTCAGGTCGGCGTCGGGAAAGACCACCGTGCCGATGTCGCGGCCTTCCATTAAAATGGCCCCGCCCTGACCGAGGTCGCGCTGAAGCTGTTTCATAAACCCGCGCACTTCGGCGTTTTTGGCTATGTGGCTGGAGGCGCGGCTTACTTCCTCAAGGCGCAGTTCCTGCCCCATGAGACGGCCGTCGATAAAAGTGCGTATGGTGGGCGTGCCCTGCGCGCGGAACTCCCACTTGGTCGAAAGGGCCACGTTGTAGACGGCCTTTTCGTCGTCGAGATTTACGCCGTGCTGCAAAGCCTTCCACGCGAGAGCGCGGTACATTTCGCCCGTGTTTATGAAGCCGTAGCCCAGTTCGGAGGCGACAAAATTGCCCACGCTGGATTTGCCCACTCCGGCGGGCCCGTCGATAGCTATTATAAGACCTTTTTTACCCGGCACGTTGAAACTCCTTGTCTAGACTCTGGTGCTGGAAGCCAGCGCCTCGGCGGCGCGGGCCTTTGCCTCGGCTTCCTTCTGCTCGGGCGTTTTGCGCAGCGGGCGCACCCACTTGGTAAAGCTGGAGGGTTTAAGCGAATACTCGTGCACAAGGCGCACCACTTCGGAAACGGGCATGAACTCCTCCCAGTTTACGCGCAGTATGCGCACGCCGGCGCCTTCCATTTCGTCAAGAAACTGATAGTAGTTGTCCTGCAGGTGGCGCAGGTACTCGATAGTGATGTCGCGTTCCATGGGACGGCCGCGCATGGCAATGCGCTTCATGGCGGTTTCGGGGCGGCAGTCGAGATAAATCAGCAGCTGCGGGAACACCAGCTCGCGCAGCACCATGTTGTCGAACAGGTCCAGATAGGTGTTGTAATCGAGGTCGCTTATTATCTTTTCGGGACAGTTGTTTAACATGCGCGCGAAAATGGTGTCTTCCCATATGGTGCGGTCCTGCACCACGCCGCGTATTTTGCCGAGGCTTATGCGCGACACGAACTCGCGGTGCTGGCGGAAGCGGTGGTTGAGCAGCCACACCTGCATCATGGTTCCGTAGCGCTTCATGTCGCCGTAAAAAGCGGAGAGGTAAGGGTTGCCGTTGACCTCTTCCTGAATCGGCTCGAAATTAAGGGCCTTGGCCAGCTCCATGGTAAGGGTTGATTTCCCGACTCCGATGGTTCCTGCTATTCCGATGTATCCTTCAGCGAACATATATAAGCTCCTTTTAGCCCTTTTTGATTTCCATTTCCGGCTCGATGCCCCTGATGGACAGCATCACGTCGTCGGGATTGGAGGCCGCGGCAAGCACGTCCTCAAGCTTGACCAGACCGGCCTTGTGAAGCTTCACAAGCGCCTGGTTAAAGCTCTGCATGCCGTAGTAGGCCCCCTTCTGAATGGCCTGGTTAATTCCAGAAATCTGATTGTCCTCTATAAGCTTCTTTACATGCGGCGTCGCGATAAGAAGCTCGACGGCGGGAATGCGCCCGCCCTTTACGCACGGAAGCAGCCGCTGGGAGACGACGCCTTTCAAGGTGTCGGCAAGCTGCAGACGTATCTGCGTCTGCTGATGCGGCGGGAAAAGGTCTATTATGCGGGTGATTGTCTGCACGGCGTTAATGGTGTGCACGGTGGCAAACACAAGGTGTCCCGTTTCGGCCGCGGTTATGGCGGCCTGCGTGGTTTCGAGGTCGCGTATTTCGCCGACCAGTATAACGTCTGGGTCCTGCCGCATGGCGCCGCGCAGGGCGGCGAGGAAATTGTTGGTGTCTATGCCCACTTCGCGCTGGCTGACAATGGAATGTTTGTCGCGGTGCGTAAACTCAATGGGGTCTTCGATGGTGATGATATGGTCTTCCTGCGTCTCGTTTATGTGGTCAATCATCGAAGCGAGCGTGGAGGATTTACCGGAGCCGGTTATACCGGTAACAAGCACCAGACCGCGCTGTTCGGCGGCCAGTTTTTTAAGCGGCTCGGCCGGAAGATTGAGTTCATCAAAGGTGGGAATTTTAAGCGGTATGTGGCGTATGGACAGATTTACGCGCTGACGCTGGCGGAAAATATTGAAGCGGAAACGTCCCGATTCTCCGCCGTCCACGGAAAAGTCCACTTCGCTGTTTTGCTCGAACATCGCGCGCTGACGCTGGTTCATGCAGGCAAGGGCCAGCTCCTCGGATTCCTTGGGCGTAAGCTCGCTGCCGTCTATGGGCTTTACCACGCCGTTGAGGCGCACATAGGCCTTGCCGCCCCCGCGTATGTGCAGGTCGCTGGCCTTGTTCTGCACCATTGTCTTTAAAAGTACGGTTAAATCCACTGCCATTATTCCCCCCGGCCCTGCTTTTTCATGTTCTTTTTCCGGCGCATATAGGCCGGTATTATCATTTCATCGGCGGCCGCGTCGGCAGGTTCGTCCGCCCTGTCGAGCGAGTCGAAATCGGATACAAGCGGCAGACGCCGCTTTTTAAGGGTCAGGCGCATATCGGGCGCGTCCTCGCCGGAAAAACCCGTGGCGATTACAGTCACCTTCAGCGCGTCGCCCATGTTTTCGTCGTAGGCGAGACCGTAGATGATTACGGCGTCGCCGCTGGCGTTTTCGCGTATGAAATCGACGGCTTCGCGCTGTTCGTGCATGAAATGCTGGCGCGCCAGAAAATGCACTATAAGGCCCTTTGCGCCGTTAAGATTGCGGCGCTCAAGAAGCGGTGACATTATGGCCGTTCGCGCGGCTTCGATATGGCGGTTTGCGCCCGCCATTTCGCCTATGCCGATAAGCGCGTCGCCCGACTTGGCCATGACGCGTTTTACATCGTTAAAATCAACGTTTACCTCACCCGCCGTGGTGATAACGTCGGAAATGCCCTGTATGGCCTGACGAAGCACGTCGTCGGCCATGCGGAAAGCCTCCAGCGTCGGGGTGTTGCGGTCTATTATTTCAAAAAGTCTTTCGTTAGGAATTACAAGCAGGGAATCGACGTAAGTGCGCAGTTCCTTTATGCCTTCCTCGGCCTGCCGCATGCGGTGACTGCCCTCGAAATTGAACGGACGCGTTACCACGCCTACTATAAGCACATTGTCGCCGCCGGCCTCGCGGGCAAGCCGCGCAACCGTTGGGGCCGCGCCCGTGCCTGTGCCGCCGCCCATGCCGGCAGTGATGAAAATCAGGTCCGCGCCGGTAACAATCTGGCGGATATGCTCCTGCGATTCCTCGGCGGCCTTGCGGCCCTTGTCGGGGTCGCCGCCCACGCCGAGACCCTTGGTGAGGTTTTCGCCAATCTGCGCGCGGTAGGGCGCCTTGTTGCGGCGCAGGTCCTGCGCGTCGGTATTGAGGGCGATAAAGTCCACGCCCTTTATGCCGGCCTCTATCATGCGGTTGACGGCATTGCCGCCGCCACCGCCCACGCCGATGACCTTTATGGCGGCCTGTTTGCCGTAGAATTTTGACCGGTTTTTGTTATTCATGTCAGTCCCCGCCGAAGAGGTCGAAGCTCTTGAAGAAATCGGTAACCTTTCCTATAAATGGTGCCTTTTTTGGCGAGCCGGAATCAATACCGCCGGCCAGCCGCAAATGCGGGTAAATGACCAGCGACATTGCCGTCGTATAGGTAGGGTGAAAATACTCGTCGTCGCTCATAACGGCATCGCGCGGAATCTGCGCCTGACGTATCTCGCGCAGGCCCATGGAACGGGCGCACTGCTCGTTCATGCCGCGCAAAAGGGCTCCGCCGCCGGTAAGCACGCCAAGGCCCGGGACGTCGGCGTAGCGGGATTTCTGCACCTCGTCGCGCATCTTGTCGAACAGCTCCTCGGCGCGCGGCTGGATTATATCAAGCAGAAAGCTGGCCTTTATGTTGTGCGATGTGTTGCGGTCAAGGCTCGGCACGGGAATTTCGCCGTCCTCGCCCAAAAGAGAACTTATGGCAACGCCGTATTTTTCCTTTAACTCCCGCGCGGTGTCGCGCGAAGTGTGCAGGGCGTAGGCTATATCGCGCGTTATAAGGTCGCAGCCGTAGGGAATCTCGCGCGAAAACTTTATGCCGCCGTCAACGAAAATGCCGACGGAGAGGTTTTCCCCGCCCATGTCCATCAAAATCGTGCCCAGCTCCTTTTCCTCGGCGGTAAGCACGCATTCGCCGAGCGTGAGCAGGCTGTAATAGGTTTCCTCTACGCGCAGACCGGCCTTGGCAACGGATTTAACAATATTGTTTAAGTGCGAGCTGGAGGCCGTGACTATATGCACGTCAACTTCCAGCAGCGAGCCTTCCATGCCCTCGGGATTTGGCACGCCGCGCTGGCGGTCTATGGAAAAGCTCTGCGGAATCACCTGAATTATTTCGCGGTCGGCCGCTATGGGAATTGCCTTGGCGTTTTCGATGGTGGCCTGCACGTCGTCGGCGGAAATTTCGCGGTCGGCGCGGGCTATGTTATAAGCGCCGTGACTGTTCTGGGAAAGCAGATGCACGCCGCGCACGCCCAGAAAAACGCTGTCTATTTCCTCTTCGGCTATGTTTTCGGCCTCTTCCACGGCCTGTGAGATGCTGTTGGCGGTTTCGCGGATGTCCACCACCACGCCGCCCTTTAGGCCGCGGCAGGGCTTGCTTGAGCCCGCAAGCACGCGCAGGGTTTCGGTTTCGGGGTCTTCCGCGGCTATTATGCAGGTTACGCGGCCGCCGCCTATATCAAGACCGGCTATTGTGTTTGATTGCGTCATAAGGCACCTCTCTCGGACAGGGCGTTTTTAAGCGCGGACGCGTCCGACGGCTTGAGCAGTATTTTGCCTTCCTCGAAAAATCTCATGTTCACCGAAAACGGTCCGGTAAAGCGCTCGCCCGCGCGGGCGAAAGCCTGCGCAAGACGCAGAACCTTCTGGGTGGTGTAGGTGAAAGCGCCCCAGTCGACCACGGAACCGTCGTCAAGTTCAATGCGCGCGTCCGACAGATCGTCGTTTGTCTGTATCGAAACCGCGCGGTGCGGCATGGACTTCTGCGCTACGGTAAATTCCTTAACGAACGAAAGGAAATTGACCGGCACGCCTGAAGCCACCGGCGATGAAACCGTCACGCACAAAAGGGTTTCGGGTCTGACGGCTGGGTCGGTCGGATAAATCGTGCCGTCGGCATCAAGATAGCTGTACGCTCCGCCAAAAGACAGCGCGGCCACGGGACGGCGCGGCGCGGCGGTCACGACAAGACGCTTTTTAAACCAGTCGCGGCGCACCTTTATGTCGCGCAGATAGGGAAATGCTCCGGCTATGCGGTGCTCGATGATGTCGCACTCTTTTGAAGTCATAAGCGCGCCGGGTTTTGTTACCAGCGACTTGCCCAGCAATGCCGAAAGTTCCGGCGGCAGGCCGTTTATTTTAAGCCCCTGCAGACGCCACTGCGTCCAGTGCGGGCGGCTTAAGGAAAAGCTGAAATCTATTTTCGGCGGAAACTGGTTGCGGAAGGCAAACATCAGCGCGCCCGAGACGAACAGAAAAAGAAAAAAACCCACTCTGCGTTGCTGTGCCTGTCTGGTAATAGCAACTTTGTGTTTTCTGCGTCTTGGTGGCATGCGATAAACCCCGAAAACCGCCTCCGCGCGGCGGCAAAAAAATGGTTTGGAAACGGCCGCGGACAGCTAAATTATATTAACTTTGCGCCATGCCTGCAATTTCCGACTAAGACCCGCGCCGAAATCGTCTTTTTTGCCGTTTCGGGCCGTCCGCGCGGCGCAATATGATAAACTTTACCTTATGTTTAAGGATATAAAACGTCTGGGCCGCGAATCCATAATATACGGATTATCCACCGTCGTGGCGCGGCTTTTCAACTTTCTGCTGGTTCCGTTTTACACCTATTTTCTGGTCGCGGCGGACTACGGCGTGGTGGCGGCGGCCTTTTCCTATATAGCGTTCTTTAACGTAATCTACCAGTACGGCATGGATCAGGCCTATCTGCGCTTCGCGGCCGAAAAGCCCGCCGAGGAACGGGATATTTTCTCCGCCCCCTTCTGGGCAGTGGCCGCCACTTCGGTGGTCTTTTCCTTCCTTCTGATACTGCTGCGCGGCCCCGCCGCTGCCATTTCCGGCATGGGCGCGGAATATAAAAACCTTATAGTTTACGCCGCAGCCGTGCTTTCGCTGGACGCGCTGTGCATTGTCCCTTTTGCAAAACTGAGGCTTCAGCACAGGGCATGGTATTTCGTGGGCGTGCGCACGGCCTCGATACTGGTAAACGTGGCGGCAAACGTCATACTGCTTTCAAAATGCCACGCCGGACCGGAGGGAGTGTTCGTGGCCGCGCTGCTTTCCTCGGCAACCTCCTTTGTGCTGCTGCTGCCGGTAATAATAAAATCGCTTGAACTGCGCGTGCCTAAAAACCTGCTGCCGGCCATGCTTAAATTCGCGTGGCCCTTCGTGCCGTCGGGTCTGGCGGCAATGGCCGTGCAGGTCATCGACCGGCCCATACTGCTTTTTCTGACGGATAAAACGTCGGTGGGTATTTATCAGGCCAATTACCGCATGGGCATTTTCATGATGCTGGTGGTAAGCATGTTCGATCAGGCGTGGCGGCCCTTTTTTCTGGAACGCATGAAGCAGCCCGACGCGCGGGACATTTTCGCGCGGGTGTTTACCTACTTTACTTTCGGCGGGGTGTGGCTGGCCTTCGCGCTGTCGTTTTTCATAGCACCGATGATTCGCGCAAGCTTCTTCGGCTACCACCTGCTGCACCCGTCCTACTGGCAGGGACTGGGCGTGATTCCCATAGTGCTGACGGGATACCTGTTCTACGGCTTCTATATAAATTTCATGGTGGCGCCGGTAATAAGCAAACATACCGGAATGCTGGTGTGGATAACGGCGGCCGGAGCGGCCGTCAACGTGGCGGGAAACCTGATGCTGGTACCGCGTTTTTCAATAATCGGCGCGGCATGGGCTACTTTTGCAAGCTACTTTATAATGGCGGCCATGCTGTTTATGGCAGGACGGAAGATGTATCCGATTCCCTACGAAACCAAAAGGCTGGCAAGAATACTTATGGCTTCGGTCATAACGCTGGAACTGCACGAAATAGCGTCCGCCCTTTTATGCGATATGCAGACCGGACTGCTTATAGCCAAAGCCTGCCTGCTTGTGATATTTCCCCTTCTGGTGATTTCCGGCGACTTCCTGCTGCCTTCCGAAAAAGAAGCCGCCGGTCACCTTTACAGCTAAATCCTACTTATTTGCTTTCCTGCGCAGGAGCCGGAACCGTGTTTTGGGTTTCGGCCTTGGGCGCGGCGTTTTGTTCCGTTTCCGGTGAGACATTTTGCACCGCAGGGGCGGGCATTTTGCCCTGCGCCGCAGGCTCCGGCGTTACAGCTGCGGGAGCGGCGTTTTTAACCGCTGCCTCGGGTACTGGCGTTGCGGGCACGGCTTTTTTTGCCGCCGCGCTCTGACCGCCCCAGTGGTAAGCCATGGTAAACGAGAAGGAATCGACCTTCTTGTTATCGCCCGATGACGCCGACTTCTGCCACAGCGAACCTATGGACAGGTCCCACGGCACTATCACGATATCGGTTCCAAGCTGGGTGGACACAAAACCGTCCACATCTGCCGATGTGGGCGTACCGGCAGAAACGGTGCCTTCATAATGCATGGTCGTGGTTCCGCCGAAATTATTTGTAAGCACCATAAAAGGCAGCAGCTTCACCTTGTCGCCCAGCGGTATGCCGAACTGAAAACCTATTGGCATCTGCATCATCACGGTGGACATGCTCGTCGGAGTAACCGACCTGCCGCCTATCGTGTAGTACTTATCGAAGCTCATGTTGTTAAAGGAAAGGCCAAGGCCCAGAAAAGCTATCATCGACAGGCCGTTCTGGTCCAGCGCCTTGACTTCCATCTGGCCGCCCATGTTCATGGCTATCATGGTGGTGTTTATTTCGTTGCCGAGCATGGTATAGTTGCCGCCCGCGCCGAACATGTCGAAATTGCCGCTAAGGGCCAGATTGTCGGAAACGGCTTTTCGTCCGACAAACTGTCCGCCCGCGCCGCTTAATTTGAAATCGTCGCTTTTGAACGAAACATAACTGCCCGTTATTTTAACGTCCGTCGCGCCTTCCTTGAAAACGGGATAGGGTATGGGCGGAGGCGAGAGCTGCAAATTGCCCTGTTCGGCATACGCGGTCACGGCAGCGAAAAGACACAGATACGAAACCAGCAGTTTTTTCATTTTTCCCCCTGATTTAACCAACTGCAAAATAATATCAATTCCCCAGCACGCCCGACAAGAGAGCGCGCCACTGCCGCGCCTTTTGCGCAAATTTTACAGAGGCGTAAGCGGGACTTGGCGATGCAAGCGCGGCAGAAAATCCGCCGAATGTGCCGAAATGCCGCAGAAAAAGTGCATGGGCTTTCCGGCTTGTGCAGTACACCTTTATAGCTGGATGGGCTTTAAGGAAAGCGGCAACTTCGCGGTTAGGGCGGGCGTCTTTTATGGCGGAGTCGAGACTGCCTTTGCGGCGGCATGTTTCCAGCACGTCGCACAACGCCACGCCGCGCGCGGCAAGGCGGGCAAGACGGGCCTGATAGGTATCAGGCAAAGTTTCGTTAAGGACGGCAAAAAGAAGCGTCCAGAACTGGTTGCGCGGATTTGCGTAATACTGCCCGCGCGCCAGCGATTCCTCGCCGGGGAAAGAACCCAGCAAAAGCACGCGCGGATTTGCTCCGCAAAATAATGGTATGCCTTTTTTTATTTTTTCACGCATAAGCGGCGGGCGCGCCCGCCTATGAAAATGTTCCCATAATCCGCCGCGTTTTACAAGGCAGGCGAGCCGTCATAAAATGCTTTAATTTAAAAAAGCCGGAAACGGAGGAATTATGGAATTCAGATTCGCGCACAATAACCTCAACGTTCTTGATTTGCACAAAAGCATGGCGTTTTACAAAGAGGCTCTGGGCCTTACGGAAACGGGCCGCATAACGCCGCCGGACGGCAGTTTCATAATAGTCTATCTCGGAGACGGCGCAAGCAAGCACAAACTGGAACTTACCTGGATGCGCGGCAGAAAGGAAAAATATAATCTGGGCGACAACGAATTCCACCTCGCCTTCACTACAAAAGACGTTGCAAAAGCCCATGCCCTGCACGAAAAAATGGGCTGTATCTGCTACGAAAACAAGGCCATGAATCTTTATTTTATCGAGGACCCCGACGGCTACTGGCTGGAAGTAATGCCGGAAAAATAACGGCGCCCCGCGCATGACTATAACTAAAAAGGGCCCCCGCGAAACGGGGGCCCTTTTTCATGCGGCAAAATCCTATTTGCCGGAAAGCATCCGCACCCGTTCGGCGTCGGCCGCGGCGGAGGCGGTATCGCCCAGTCTGGCAAAAAGCGCGCCGCGCAGCATATAAAAACGCGGCTCGTTTGGTCTCAGAGCAAGGGCGGCGTCAAGGTCACGCAGAGCGTCGGCGTAACGGCCGCCGGCCGTATATATTCTGGCACGGTAAAAAAGAGCAACAGCGTCTTTCGGGTCAAGCGCAATGGCCGCGCTGTAATCGGCAAGCGCGCGGTCGGTTTGGGACAGATGCAGATAAGACTCCCCGCGCAGGCCGTAGGCCAGAGCATTTTTTGGCTCGTGATTTATTACCGCTTCGGCCTCGTCGCGGCAGGCGTCATAGCGTCTGACCGCGCAGTAGGCAAAAGCCCGCGCGTTGCGCGCCTTCCATACGTCTTCCGAAAACGGGTTCATGGATATGGCGGCGGTATAGGCTTTTATCGCCTCGGGGAAACGCTGTTTCAGCGAAAAGCCCAGCCCCAGCGCGATAAGCCCGTGAAATACGCCAAGATACAGACAGACCACCGCAAAACACACCGCAATATATGCAAAAACCTTTTTCATTTTTTTCCCCCGTGCTGATACCTGCCTAAAAAACCATCCGGTCAAGTATATAACTTTCCCCGCCGCCGGACAAAAAAGCCCCGCCGCGAAAAAGCGGCGGGGCTTACCGTGCCAAAAAGCAATTTCTATTGTGAATTTGAAGACGGCAGTGTTGTCGTGTAAGACTGCACTATGGTATGTGCCTGTCCAAGCATGGTGCAGGCCGTTTCATACATATTTTTCTTTACCATGGAACAATCCGCATAACTAGGAGCGTTGGTGACCGTTGCCCAACCATGAACACAGCCGCCATCAATTGTATAAGCCATAGCCGGAGAAGAGGTCAGCAGCATCGGAGACGGTCCGACAACTGTATAAGTAACGCTTATTGATGTGCAGGGAACGGTATAGGCCCGGCAGCCGCCCGGCAGAGAAACCACGCATTGTGTCTTTGGGTTATTATTGTTGTTATTATTGCCTGACGAACCACTGCCGCCGGAAGAACTACCGCCGGATGTGCCGGTGCTTGAGGCTACAGTCCAGCAGGTGCTGGTGGTGGTGAGCGAACCGTCGGCCACAAGTCTGGCATAGAGCGTCTTGCTGCCAGTGCAGCACAGCCGCAGGGTATTGTCCGAGCACAGATAAATGGGTATATTTCCGGTGGAACCGAGACTGGAAGCCTTAAAATCGCCGGTCACTGTCGCAGTAGGGGTATTGAAGGTCACCTGACTGCCGGATATGGATATACTGCCCGGCGCGGCACTGAGCTTTGTAGTGCCGACCACCGACACGGAGCCGGTAGTCTGCACGTCCATGCTGTTTACCGTGGAAGGGACCTTTAGTTCTCCGGCCGGTGACGCGATGTTTACGGCCGCGGTGTTTACGGCCAGCGCGCCGCTGGACGATATACCATGCCCGCCGCCTATGTAAGGCGAATGAATTGTCAGCGACGTTCCGCCGCCCGCGGGAGTTATCGTTATATAGCGGGTCGTAAGAATTTTTTCATAGGCGCCGTAGGGTGCGGCATAATCGCTGTAGCGGGTGACTGTCTGGGCACCTGCGGCGGATGCGGCCGCGATAACCGCAAGCGTCAGAAGTGGAAGTTTACATTTCATAAATTCCTCCGAAAAGCTAGTAGGCTATAAGCCCTTTGCCTATCACATTGCCGCCCGTGCCGCTGGAAGTGCAGGTCGCGGGCGAGGTAAGAGTGCTGTCGCATGTACCGCTGCAGTTGTAATAACGCGGACACGACTGGGCAAAATTCTTGCCGCATGTACCGTCGCAATCGTAATAGTAGCCGCGGACAGAGGTACTCTTTGTACAGGTTGCGGCTTTATCCAGGGCACAGGTGGTTTTGTCACAGTTATAGTACTTAGTTATTTTGCCTATGCAGGTACAGTAAGGCTGGGATTTATTAGTTGTTGCCGACCAAACCTGGGTAGCCACGCAGGCAGGATGTTTTCCCAACGGGACACTAGCATAATAAAGATTGCAGTCCACGGATGATGAACCGCTCCAGGCCAGCGTTTCAAGATGTCCCGCATTGCTGTTTAAGTAACTTCCCCTGCTCGCCCAGTCATTGCATCTTGCCAGCGTTGTTGTGCTTATTATCGACACAACTCTGTCGGGCCTCTGGGGAAGAGTGCCGACCTTTACAGCATCATATGGGTCTATTGACCCCTCATAAGTTTTGCACACGTCGCTCTGATAGGTCGTGGTGGTGACCTTTGTGCAGGTAGTGGTGGTATAAGTACATGCGGAAGTCTGGGAAGCGGAACTGCAGCCGGAACCGTTTGTAAGAACTTTGGATGTTCCGCAGGTAGCGAAATTCGGACCGCTAGCTGAAATGGTGCCGGAAACCGTGAGATTTGAGCTGAAATTAACCCCGCCTGTACCGGTTATGCTGGCAGAACCCGTCGGCGTCAGCGCTACCGCCGCGCCGGTAAGGTTTACGCTGTTTCCGGAAAGTGTAAGATAAGCCGGAGTCAGGGTGGTGGTCTTCGTACTCCAGTTGTTGCTGCTTCCGTTTGCAATTGTCAGGGTATTGGAATTTGCGGCAGACAGGTAAAACGGCACGGAGGAAACCGTCTCGACCCTTACCGAACTTCCGGCGTTTTCTATGGCCGACCAGTTGGACGTGCCATAATTGGTTATTATGCTGTCAGTGGCTTTAAGCGCTTTCTGGCTGGCATAGGACTCGGGCAGGCGGGTACTGTAAGTAAGCGTTTCCGCAAGCAGGGCGGTACTGGCCGCCGCAAGCAGGCCAAGTGCCGCGCATACTCGTAAAATATTGGTTTTCATAAAATCTCCTATAAAATTCGCAGGCCCCGGCCTTACTTGGAAGTTATGCAGGCGATGGAAGCCATCTCGGTGCAGTTTTTCGAGCAGTCATAATACATGTCAGTAGATGCGCCGCAGTCGGTCGTCCACGCGTAGTTAACGGGGAAGCAGGCCAGCATAGCGCCGGCTCCGCCGGCGCATATGGACTTGCCGCTGCTCTTTGCACAGCTGGGGATATAGTAACTGCTGGAGCCGTAACCACCGCAATGTATGGTATCGTTCGGGCCAATGGCGCCAGTGACCTTCTGCGCGGAAGAAGCCGAGCAATAACCTTCCTTTGTGTAAAACAACGAGGAACCGGAAGAACACTGTGCCGTCATATTGCACTCATAATAGCAAGCGCCGCCGGCATTGCAGGCGGCCTGCTGGGCCGAGGTGCAGGCTCCGGCGGAATGATTGCCGTTGGCCGAGCAGGCGTTATAGGTACAGCTCTTGTTGGTAGTAACCGGCGTTGACGCGACAGCCGTCCCGTTCATAAGCCGGCCCACGGCCACGCCGGTGCAGGTGGGCGCGGAAGCCGCGGTGCACTTATTGTCGCACGCAAGATAGGAACCGCCGCTGCTGCTGCCGCCGGTGGCGGTAAAATAGGAGGAATTGGTTTTTGCGGCGCAGGTTTCCGTTGTTACGGTCTTTGGCGAGGTAAGCGTACACTGACCGGAACAGTCGTAAAAGTAGCCCGTGCTGGTGCATTCCGGATTGGTTGCCAGAAAGCTTACAGTGAAGGATGCTCCGGCAAAGTGCAGATAGATGTATGTGCTACCGGAGATAGTCATGTAATAGGCATTGGCCGTACATATTGAGCAGCAGCCCACATTGCCGCAGCCGAAAGCGCAGAAATCGCTGCCGGGAAAATTAACTCCGGTAACGGCCTTTTCGTTAAGCCAGGCTTTGATGTCGATATTTTTGGTACAGCCTTTGGAAGTGTAAGTAGTGTTTGTCGAGGAACCAGAAGTACATGCCACGGACGGGCAGGTAGCTCCGTCGGGAATAAGCGTTCCGCCGGGACACTGGCGGACTATCACGCCCTTGCTGTTGTAAACCATGCCGGCACGCACCGCGGAAGGAACCGACAGCGCGCCTGTTCCGGGCGTTATGGAGACAGAGGAAGTGCCGTTTATCATGGCAGAGCCCGAAGGGTTGACTGTCAGGCTATTTGCAGGCGAAAGAGCGGCGACACCCGTGGCCGAAACATTTACATCCGCCCCGCTGACGCTTATATCCTTGCCGGAAAGAACAATGTCCCCTCCGCTGAAATTAAGCGGTTTTGACGATATCAGCGAGCCGGATGCGAAGGAAAGCACGCTGTTGCCAAGCTTATCGGTGAGTTCCAGACTCGGTGTCTTGATAAACGAATAATTGGCGTAAGGCGCAGGATAGCGGGCTATGAACTTTATTGTTTCCGCCCGGACGCCGGCACAGCAGGCGCACAAAACCGCAAGCGACAGATACGGGAGTCTCATAAGTCTCCTTTTCCGGATTCTTGGTATTACAATACCGGAAATATAAAGAAAAAACAGGTCCTGCCTAGTCGGAAAAACATGAACACACAGATGCTATAGGGGTCATCAGAACAAACTATCTTTATGGATTATATCGTATTAGACATATAAGCACAAGATAAAAGCCAGCTAAAAGCATAGGCCCTTTGGTGACATAAAGGGCCTATTTTCATAAAAACCGACAGAATAAACTGCCTAGTCGCGCTGTCTTGTGGCGGTAAGCACCAGTTCGCGGATACAAACATTCTGCGGCTGCTGGTAAACAAAAAGCGCGGAACGGGCTATATCGTCGGCGGCAAGAGCTCCGCCCATCGATTTTTTCCAGTCCTCGTAACCGGCTTTTATCCCGTCGGAGGTGGTGTGGCCCAGCAGTTCGGTCTCCACCGCGCCCGGCGCTATGGTAATAACGCGCACGTTTTCGTCGGAAACCTCGCCGCGCACGTTTTCGCTTATGGCGTGAACGGCAAACTTCGAGCCGCAGTAAGCCGCGTGATTGCTGAAGGTTTTACGGCCGGCAACCGAGCTGATGTTTATAATCGTTCCGGCACGGCGGGCCTTCATGGCGGAAAGCACTATCTGCATGCCGTTTATAAGGGCCAGCACATTAAGGTCGAACATCCGCTTCCATTCGGCGGGGTCCTGCGTGTCAATCTGACCGAGAAGCATTACTCCGGCATTGTTTATAAGGCAGTCGGCGGGACCGTATTTGGCCTCGGCCTTTTTGACGGCGGCTTCAAACTGCGTTCGGTCGGTAACGTCGACTTTTTCGCACATGGTGTCGGGCAGGGCCAGAGCCTGCATTTTTTCAAGTCTGCGGGCCAGCAGCAGAAGCGGGTGTCCGGCCGCGCTGAAACGTTTTGCCATTGCCTCGCCTATGCCCGAACTTGCGCCTGAAATTACAACAAGCGGTTTGTGTGCCGTCATATTATCTCCCTGTTATTTGGCCGCCGGATACTGCCCCGACAGCTTTTTGGTTTCAAGTATCAAATCCATAACCGTCCGCACGCGGCGCGGAACGTTTTCCCCGCGCAGGGTGGCTATGTAAATATCGTTTACTATCGGCTTTTTACGCGGGCCGGGATATTCAAACAGCGTATGGCCGAGCAGGTTTTTTACGCAGTGGCGGGGAAACACGGATATCCCAAGTCCCCCCTCCGCCATAATTACCGCGCCCTGCAGGCTGTTTACGGAACCGCTTATATGCAGACTGCTATAAGGTAATGCGCGAACGCCGAAATGATGACTGCTCCAGATGCCGTAAAGATTTTCCATGCCCGGGTAGGAAACGAAATCGCTTTCCAGCAGAAATTTTTTGCCGACGGATGAAGCCTCGTCTCGTCCGGCCAGAATATATTCCTCGCGGCAGGCCAGAGTAAAGCTGAAACGCTTGTCGTCGGGGCGGACGCTGACGAAACCAAAATCTATTTTATGGTCAAGAAGCTGCTGAAGAATAACCGCGCTTGAATGCAGTCCGACTTCCAGATCGTTTTCACTAAAGCGCGCGCGCCGGTCAAGAAGCAGTGCAAAATGCGGCGTAAGCAGACAGCTGTAGGGCATTGCGTAGCGCACTTTGCCCTTGCGGCAGTCGATAGCGCCCTGTATTTTGTCTATAAGCGCGGAGGTTTCGCTTTTCTGCGACTCTATAAAAGTCAGCAGCAGCTCGCCAGCCTTTGTAAGGGCCACGCCTTTTTTGGAACGCGTAAAAAGTTTTGTGCCAAGCTGTTTTTCCAGTTTGGCTATGTGCTGGCTTACGCCCGACTGCGTCATGGCGGCCTGCCGCGCCGCCGACGTAAAATTAAGCGTTTTTGCCGCCGCCGCAAAAGCCCTGAAATAGCCGTGATTTAAGCGTTCAAGCATGGCAAGTTCGTCCAGCATAAAATCTCCTTTCACTATTTTATTTGTTAAAAAACGGATTCTATAATTATTTATTTTTATGACCCGATTATGGCAAATTATTTTATGATTTCGCGGCACATGCTAAACTAGACAGCACGGAGGTTTTTAATGAAAAAAATAATTCTTCTGCTGTTAATGCTTTTCGCGGGCAACGCTTTTGCCGGCGAAAAGCTGATGTTTGCCGTCGACATAATCCGACACGGCGACCGTATGCCGGTCGCGGACATTCCAAATTCCGATTATAAATGGCCCTACCCTTTCGGCCAGCTTTCGCCCAAAGGCATGAAGCAGGAATTCGAGCTGGGCTCGAAAGTACGCGGCGAATACGTTGAAAGATACGGCCTTCTGCCCGCACACTACACCGCCGGAACTATGTATGTGCGCTCAAGCGATATCGACCGCACGCTGATGAGCGCGCAGTCCTTTCTGCTTGGACTTTATCCGCCGGGAACCGGTCCCGCGCTCGACGGACAATCCGTTCTGCCGGCGGCCTTCCAGCCCATACCGGTGCACACGGTTTCCGGACGGGAGGAAACGCTGCTTTATCCCGACGGTCCTATTTACCGTTTCGACGAGCTGCGCGCAAAATATCTGACGCCGACTAAGGAATGGCGCAAAAAAAGCGCGAAGGCCGAGCCGAAGTTCAAACACTGGAGCGAAGCCACCGGCTTTCCGATAAAGGAACTTTATGACATCAAAGCCCTTGCCGACACCATGCTGGTAAGACAGTTTTACAAGGTTCCCCCTCCGGCGGGGCTGAGCAAAAAGGATATAAAGGACATTATTGAAACCGGCCAGTGGGTTTTCGCAAACGCCTTCAAACCCGAAGTAATGGGCCGCACCACCGGCATTGCCCTGCTTAAACAGGTGGCGGGCTATCTGAGCAGCGCGGGCGGCGGCAACACCGCACTTAAATACGTTTTGTTCTCGGCGCACGACAGCACAATTCTGGCCGAGCTTTGCGCCATGGGAGACCCGCAGGACAGCCTGCCCCCCTATGCCTCTAGGCTCAACTTCAAACTGTTTGCCAACGACGGCAACAAGCTGTCGGTAAAAGTCAGCTACAACGACAAGCCCGTGCATGTCAAAGGCTGTGCAAAGGACAGCTGCACGCTTGACGAGTTTATGACACTGGTCAAATAGGGACACATTGATGAAAACCTTAATGACCTTTATGCTTTTGTGCTGCGGCGTACTTGCGCCTGCGCTTTCGGCGCAGGAGACCATGCCTATGGTATCGCTTGCGCAGGCAAAACTTATTGCAGCGGGCGCGCGGGAATACGCCGACAAACACCACTGGACCATAGCGATTGCGGTGGTAAACAACGAAGGCAGTCTTGTTTATTTCGAGCGCGCCGACAAAGCCCAGCAGGGCAGCATAGACGGCGCGATAGCCAAGGCAAAATCGTCCAACGCGCACCGCAGACCGACGCGCGTTTTCGCCGAAGACGTAAAGAAAGGCCGTGTCGGCCTTGTGACAATGGCAAACGTGGTTGCCGTTGAAGGCGGCCTGCCGATAATAATAAACGGCGTGCATGTGGGCGCTATAGGCGTAAGCGGCGCGCACGCTGCGCAGGACGAGGAATGCGCATCGGCCGGTCTTGAAAAGCTGAAATAGCAAAACGCTTCAAATAACAAAAACCCAGCCGGCAATTTCGCCGGCGGGGTTTTAATTTGCGTAGAGAACATTCCGTTTGCGCTGTGATATATTTGCCCGCGCAGGATATCTTTCACTTCGAAGTCATACGCTCTGCCCTGCGAAAATATCCGCGCTGCGTTAAGTGGCTTTGGGGAAAACTTGCGGCACAGAAAAAATCCATAATGGGAACAATGCCTTTCTAATGGCGGAGCAGCACCGGGCATCCCGAAAATTTAATATATGGGCAAAGCGCGAAGTTCTGTTTGCAATGACATGTTTTAGTGCTTAAAAATGCGACCGGAAAGTTTTATGCGCCCCAAATTATTTCGCGCCGCCGCACGGAAATCATGTTACTGAATGCACCAGTAATCGGCGGAATATTATGAAGGACTTTAATGATAACCACACACCAAAGAACCAAGCTGACGGCAGAAAATAAAAAAGACCGGAGCAAAAATGCTCCGGTCCCTTAAATCCGGGTGGCTGACGGGATTTGAACCCGCAACCTCTCGGGCCACAGCCGAGCGCTCTAACCGTTGAGCTACAACCACCGTGATTAGGTTATTCTATTATTTTTGCGCTTTGCGGGCAAGACTATACTGTGTTTGCATGAAAAATTAGCTATGATGAGGCGGGGGTACAACTATGAAATCCGCTGACAACTTTTCCGTACGCAAGCCCGCGGTGGCGGGCATATTCTATCCGGCCGACGCTGGCAAGCTCGGCGAGATGGTCACCAATCTTTTGCAGACCGACGGCCGCATAAAGCAAAATGTAAAAGCCCTGCTCGTGCCGCACGCGGGCTACATCTATTCCGGCGCGACGGCTGGCGAGGGGTTTGCCTCCCTTGACCCAAAAGCTTATACGCGCGTAATTTTAATAGGCACGGCGCACCACGTGGCGGTAAGCGGCGCGGCCATGCACGACGCGGCCTCCTTTGAAACACCGCTCGGCGCCATTGCGGTGGACCAGAAAGCGAACGCCTTTCTGCACGGCATCACGCCGCTTTTCGAGATGATGCCCTCCGCGCACGAACAGGAACATTCGCTGGAAGTGCAGATTCCTTTTATCATTAAGTCCCTGCCGTCGGTAAAAAGCATAGTGCCGCTGCTTCTCAACACGGAGGATTATTCCGTTTTGACAGAACTAGGCAAGGCTTTGGGCGAACTGCTTAAAGACGATAAAACACTGTTGGTCATTTCCAGCGACCTTGCACATTATCCCCCCGTCGAAATAACGCGCCGCATGGACAATTCCCTTATGCTTGCGCTTGCGGTTGCGGTGAAATGGCACAATCCAGAATATTTCAGCCTCGCGGCCGCCATGCTCGAGCAGCGCAGGGAAATAGGAGTGGACACCGTCTGCTGCGGACAGGCCGCCCTTACCGCCGGTATGATTGCGGCTCTTGCCGCGGGCGCGACCGAGTTCAGGCTTATAAAATACTCCAATTCGGCCGACGTGGCCGGCGCGGACCGCCACCACGCGGTAGGCTATGCGGCGGGCGCTTTTTTGTGCGAAACCGTGCCGCCCGACTATCTTAAAATCAGTGACAAGGACAAGAAAGACCTGCTTTCCATAGCCCGCAAAACGCTGGAATCGAAACTGGGCGGCAAGCCCTGCCTGCGCCCGTTAAGCGACAATCCGCTGTTAAATATTCCAGTCGCGATTTTCGTTACGCTGACAAAAAACGGCGAACTGCGCGGCTGCATAGGCAACATGGAGCCGCACGCGCTTTTGCAGGACGCGGTGGCCGCGCTTGCCATTTCAAGCGCGTTCGAGGACCCGCGTTTCCCTCCGCTTGCAAAGGATGAGCTCGACGGCATACGCATAGAAATTTCCATACTTACGCCGTTAAAGCGCATAAAGCATCCCGATGAAATAATAGAGGGAAAGCACGGCGTGTACATACAGAAGGATTACCGCAGCGGGACCTATCTGCCGCAGGTATGGACGCATTTCGACACAAAGGAAAAGTTCATGAATTCGCTGTGCGAGGAGAAAGCCGGACTAAGCCGCGACGCATGGCTCGACCCGACGGCGGAACTTTACACCTACACCGTCGTTTCATTCGAGGAAGATGAAAAGTGACCGGTTCAGTTATACAAAATTCCATACGGCCGTCGGAGAAAAACCGGCGGCCGCTTTATTTTAAGGCATAAAAAAAGGACCGCATCCATGCGGAAACGGTCCTTAAAAAAACGTGCCCCCAATAGGAATCGAACCTATATCACCTGCTTAGAAGGCAGGTGCTCTATCCATTGAGCTATGGGGACTTATCACTGTTATTTTACAATAATTACGGAAACTTTTCATCTCACGGCCCGCGCAAATAAAAGGTAAACTGTAGCAAAGCACGAACAAACACAAGGCTGGAAACGACAAATGGCCAATATAAAACTTTTTTCCTATTCGCAGTTCAGCATGTACAAGGAGTGCCCTCAGCGGTACTACTGGCGCTATGTAAAGAAAATCCCCGAAAAGCCGAAATCGTATTTCGCCTTCGGCCACAGCATACACGGCGCGCTCGAATACCTTTATAAGGTGGACACGCCGCCATTTCCGACGCTTGAACAGGTGCAGGAAACCTTCCGCCGGGACTGGCAGTCTACCACTCCCGAGGAAAAGGGCTACACCTCCGAGCTGAAAGCCAAAGAGGATTTTGCCGACGGCCTCAACCTCCTCGCGGCCTATTACGCAAAACACGCCGCCACCATGCAGGTGCCGCTTTCGGTGGAATGCCGCGCCACGCACGAAATAGACGGTCTGCCCGTCATCATCGTAGTGGACCGCATCGACTATCTGGGCGAGGGCAAGGTCGGCATTGTCGATTACAAAACCGGCAAGACTCTTGTAAAAGAACCCGACCAGCTTCACATGTACCAGTTGGTGCTGGAAAGCAAACAGGATTTTCTGCGCGGACTTTTTGCCCGCCGAGGAAAGGACACGCCGGAAAAAATCTCCGTCGACCAGCTTACCTTTTACCAGTTAAAAGGTCTTAACGAAAATCATTTCGGCCCGGCCGAGCCGGAGGAAATAAAGGAGTTCTGGAGCCGTGTTCTTAAAGCCGCAAACGACATCCGCTCCGACAAGTTTACCCCCACTCCCGGAGAACGGCAGTGCCGCTTCTGCGATTTCAAAAATCTCTGTCCCGTTTTTGCGGGCAAACAGCAGGCCACCCTGCCGCCAGCAAAACAGGAAAAGCCGAAGGATTTGCTGTCGCAAAAAATCGAGCGTTTCGGCCAGCTTACGGCGGACTCCGGCAAAATCGCCGAGGAACTTAAATCCCTGCGCCGCGAAATAATCGTCCTTCTGCGCGAGCAAAACGCCACCAAGGCTTTTGGCGGAAAATATCAGGTACAGCTAAAAAAAGTCGCGCAGTATGAATTTACGGACAAAAAGAAAATGGTGGAACTGCTAAAGAAAAGCGGCGCTATAAACAAGACGCTAGCGCCCGTGCAGAGCAAAATAGAAAAACTGCTTGCCGCCGACGCGGACATAGCAAAAGACCTTAGCGCCTGCTACCGCAAAAACGATTCAGCCGACATTGACTGCGAGGAGATTTCCGACTGACATGAAGCCCTGTTTTCTGGTTTGCGACCAAGGCAGTTCCAGTTCCCGCGCTTTCACGATAAGCGCGGAGGGAACAATTCTTTCCTCGTCGCAAAAGCCGCTGCGGCCGGACTATCCGGCGGCGGGTCTTGCTCAGTACGACCCCGAACAGCTTTTGAAAACCCAGCTTGACGCGGCGGATGAAGCCCTTGCTGCCCTGCCCGCCGACTGCAATCCGCTTGCCTGCGCAATTACCGCACAGCGTTCCTCATTCGTGCTGTGGGACAAAAAGACGGGAGAAACGCTCTCGCCTGTAATAAGCTGGCAGGACGGGCGCGGCACGCCGCTTATGACAAAGTGCGCGCTTTCGCAGGAAGCCGTGCACATGAAAACCGGCCTGTACAAAAACCCCTATTTCGCGGCGGCAAAAATAGCGTGGTGTCTGCAAAATCTCGACGGCGCGAAACAGGCCCTTGAGCGCGGAACCCTGCTTGCCGGTCCGGTCCCCTCATACATTCTCTGGCACATGACGGGCGGAAAAGTTTTTGCGGCAGACCCCACGCACGCCCAGCGCACTTTGCTTTTTAACATCACAAATTTCAGTTGGGACGCGGAACTGCTTGCCGCTTTCGGCATACCGCAAAACATTCTGCCGCAGGTACTGCCATGCTCGGCGGACTACGGCGTTTTTGAAAAATACAATATGCCCGTCACCTGCATTATAGGCGACCAGCAGGCCGCTTTTATCGGCGCGGGCGGCGGAGCGTCTTCGGCCGTGGCAAACTACGGCACTGGAGCGTTTTTCTCCGTAGGTCTGCCCGACCTGCGCGTGCGCGTGCCCGGCCTGCTTGTGTCCGTCGCAAAGCAGGACGCTGGCGGCGCTACGTTTATAATGGAAGGGCCGGTAAACGCGGCGTCATCGGTGCTTGACTGGCTAAACAGTCTGGGCTTTGCTTTCAGTCACGACGAGACGGACGCGCTGTGCGCCGCCTCTAAACATCCAGTGACAGCCATTCCCGCCCTTGGCGGACTTGGCGCGCCTTACTGGAATTATAAAGTGAAAACCGCTTTCAACGGTCTTGTGCCATCGTCGGGCAAGGCCGATATTGTGCGCGGCTGCGTGGAAGGAATAGCCATGCTGGTGCGCGAGATTGCCGAGCCCATGAAGCAGGCGGGCCTTCGGCCCGCAGAGGTGCTTGTAAGCGGCGGCCTTTCAAAATCCGATTTTCTTTTGCAGTTTCAGGCCGACATTCTGGGCCTGCCCGTGGTAAGGCTTGAAGAGGCGGAGCTTTCCGCGCTTGGCGCGGCAAAACTATCAGCCGCCTTTGCGGGACAAGACACCGCGAAAATGGCGGCGCGGCCCGCAAAAAAATTTATCCCCTCGCCCGACTCCAAAACGGACGAGAGGATAAAAAGCTGGAAGAAATTCCTTACGGCGGTCATCGCCGCGGCGGAATAATTTAGAGCAGATTAAGGTATTTTTCGGCTTCGAGCGCGGCAAGACATCCCGTCCCCGCCGCCGCCACCGCCTGCTTGTAGTGCGGGTCCATAACGTCGCCCGCGGCAAAAACACCCTCAACCGAAGTACGCACGCCGCTGGTCTTTATATAGCCCTCGCCGTCGAGTTCAAGCTGGCCTTTAAAAAGCGCAGTGCTGGGCACGTGACCTATCGCCATGAACAGTCCCGAGCAGGAAATTTCGCTTACGGCCGAGGTCTTTACATTGCGCACCTTGATACCGGTCACGGCATCGGTTCCGAGCACTTCCTCAACAACGCTGTCCCATACAAACTCGATTTTCGGATTGCGCTTCGCGGCTCCCGCCAAAGCGGGACACGCGCGCAGCTGGTCGCGGCGGTGAATAAGCCTTACCTTGCTTGCAAATTTCGTAAGAAACAGCGCGTCGCCCACGGCGGTATCGCCGCCGCCGACCACGCAGACTTCCTTGCCGCGATAAAAAAATCCGTCACATACCGCGCAGGCGGAAACGCCCTTGCCGCGCAGGCGGGTTTCGGACTCGGTACCCAGCCAGCGGGCCTGCGCGCCGGTGGCGATGATAAGCGCCTTTGCAGTATGCACGCCGCCGTCGGAAACGTGAAGGCGGAAGGGCCGCTGGTCAAGCTCGGCTTTTACTATTTCGTCGTTTACAATCACCGCGCCAAGACGCTTGGCCTGCTTGTGCATGTGCTCCATCAGTTCAAAACCGGCTATGGGATTTTCAAAGCCGGGGAAATTCTCGATTTCGTGCGTAAGAAGCAGCTGCCCGCCGGGGGCAGTGCCGCCGAAAATGACGGGCTTTAAGCCCGCGCGCGTCGCGTATATGGCGGCGGTTGCGCCGGCGGGGCCCGCGCCTATTATTATCAGATCGTGTTCAGTCATTGGATTCTCCTATATACGAAGCGAACGAATTTGGCGTTTCCCAGAAACGCACCTCGCACAAATGCAGACCGGCCTTGCGCAGTCCTTCATAGATAAAGCGCGACAGGTTTTCAGCCGTCGGATTGCCCCTGAGGGTAAGAACCGGTTCGCCCTGCGCCTTCAGCACGGCAGCGAGCGGGTCGGTTTCGTTTAGTATAACGCGGTGGTCGAAAGTGTCATTTAGCCACGGCTTTGCCACGGCGGAAATATCGCCGAAATCAACCACCATGGACTGCGCGTCAAGAAGCGGCGCGTTAACCGTAAGTTCCACAACGGCGTTATGCCCGTGCAGAAAACGGCATTTGCCCTTATGGTCCAAAAGTCTGTGACCGTAGGAAAAATCGAAACGGCGCGTTACTTTATGCATATCTCCCCCCTGCGGACGGCCCCCGCTTTTTCAAGCATGCCGGCAAGCCGGCGGCACGGAAGGCCCATTACATTGTCGAAATTTCCGACAATCTTTTCAATAAAAGGATCGTCCTTGTCCTGCACGGCGTATGCGCCGGCCTTGTCGTGATGCTTGGCGGAAAGCCGCGCAAGTTCCGCGTCCGTAAGGCGGCGTGCCTTGCAGGCGGACACTTCGTAATCGACAAGTTCCATGTTTTTGCTTTTCCAGACGACGGCCACGCCGGTGTAAACCTTCTGCCACGAGGCATTTTCAAGACGCAGTATGCGCATGGCATCGGCGCTGTCTTTGGGTTTGCCCAGTATTTCGCCCTTGCAGACCACTATGGTATCGGAGCCGACCACGGGACTGTCGGGATAGCGGGACGCGACGTCGCGCGCTTTTTTTAATGCGAGGTTTTTTACCAGCGCGCTGGGGCGGGTAAGCGAAGTGCGCTCGTCGGCGCCGCTTGGAACGGCGAGAAAGTCGAGACGCATTTCGCGGAAAAAATTCTGTCTTCTTGGTGAGCCTGAAGCGAGTATGATTTTTGTCACTTGAACACTTTTCGCGCGACAATGGCGGCCAGCAGTATGCCAAGCACTCCGGTAATGTTGAACTTGAACATGCAGCCCAGCGTAAGGTTTACAACGACAAGGTCCAGCGTCGCGGGTTCCAGACCGGTATTAAGCTGGGTGGCCAGCAGGTTGTGCACGTCGCCCGACGGAAACCATATCATGCCGAGCTTGCCGAGAAAATTTCCCAGCAGCGCGCCGACCAGAATGATTACAACCGCGTAAAAAATGGATTTCATTTGCCGGCGTGTTCCTTTTTGGCGGACAAATCGGCGCGGCAGTTCGCGCCAAGCCAGTTCAGAAATTCGGGATAGCTCTGGTTAATATTAAACGAGATGACTTCCGGCAAAGTGTAAGGGTGATTATGACGGACAAGATATATAAGGTCCGGAACCAGCTCGGCGCGGGTTTTTACAATCATTACGGCTTCCGCGTCATGCTGTATTTTCCCCTCCCACCAGTAGGCGGAGGATGCGCCGTCCATTACCGTAACGCAGGCCGCAAGCCGCGCGGTCAGAAGTTTTTCCGACAGTTCGGTTCCGGTCTTTTTGTCCGGCACGGTTATAAGCACAAGCTCGTAATTGGTGGGCATAGCCACTTCCTATGAATCGAGAATGCGGCGCACATTTGCCGCGTTTACGGGTGAAATAACACCCTTCTCTGTTATTATAGCCGAAATAAGCGAAGCCGGAGTCACATCGAAAGCCGGATGACGCGCGTGCGCCCCTTTTGGCGTTATGCAGATGCCGCGAAAGAAACAAACCTCGTCGGAACTGCGTTCCTCTATGGGGATATCTTCGCCGGATTTAAGCGTGCGGTCTATTGTCGGCACGGGCGCGGCTATGTAAAGCGGAATTTTATGGTACTTTGCCAGCACGCCCAGCATATAAGTCCCTATTTTATTTGCCGTGTCGCCGTTTGCGGCTATGCGGTCCGCACCGACCACAATCGCGCCGATATTGCAGGTTTTCATTATATGCGCGGCCATGTTGTCGGTTATAAGGCTTGCGGGAATTTTGCCGGTCATCAGTTCGTACATGGTAAGGCGCGCGCCCTGAAGATACGGGCGGGTTTCGCAGGCGTAGACATGCTTTATGCGGCCCTGTTCGTGGGCCACCTGCAAAACGCCGAGAGCAGTGCCTATTCCGGCGGTGGCAAGCGCGCCGGCGTTGCAGAGCGTCATAACATTGCTGCCGGGTTTTATAAGTTTTGCGCCGAGTTCGGAAAGTTTCTGATTTGCGTCCACGTCCTCGTTAAAAACGGCGTCGGCCTCTTTGTCGGTCAGGGCCGAAAGACGTTTCAGCAAAGCGGGAGAAAAGGGGTTGTTTTTATTTTCGGCTATAAACGCGGAGGTTTTTTCGTACAGCCGGTCCACCGCGTAATGAAGCGCGACGGCCGTGGGGCGCGAGGCCTTAAGCACGGCGGCGGCTTTATCAAGCGCGGAGGAAACCTGCGCCCAAGATACGAATCTGCCTTTTTTAAGCGCCAGCGCAAGGCCGTAGGCGGCCGTGCAGCCTATAAGCGGAGCGCCGCGCGTAACCATATCGCGTATGGCTTTGGCGGTTTCGGCGGGAGTGCGGACGGTTATGTATTTTTTGCGCCCCGGCAGCAGACGCTGGTCGAGAATTGCAAGCCGGTCCTGCTTCCATATTATGCGGGGTATCATGCGGCTCACGGAATGGAGTCCATCACTTTCTTGAGGTCTTCCTCGGACTTGCCGCCGATTTCGATGGTCTTTTCGCGGCCCTTGGCGCCGCGTATGATGTTGACGTGCCCGGAGGAAACGTCGAAAAAGTCAGCTAAAAAATCGCGCAGGTCGCCGTTGGCCTCCTCGTCCATGCTGGGCGAGACAATCTTGACGCGCAACACACTGCCTATGCGGCTGACCACTTCATTTTCGGGGGATTTGGGAATGATTCTGACTTTTACGATCATGCTTCCTCCTTGGCCTGACTTATTTCTGTCCCGCGGCAAAAAGCGCGCTGCCAATGCGGGGCAGGGTGGAGCCTTCCTCGACCGCGATTTCGTAGTCGCCGCTCATGCCGAGCGAAAGAATCGGCTTTACCGGACAACCCGTAAAATCGCGCAGAAAACGCTCCCTTACTTTTCCGAAAACGGACCGCAATTGTCCGGCGTCGACGGCAGCAGGCGCGATGGCCATGTAGCCGCAGGCCGTGATGTTTTGCATAGCTGAAACCGCCGAGACAATGCGCGGGGCCTCGTCTAAGGACGCCCCGGACTGCGTAGAGCTTTCGGTAAGTTTTACCTGAATGAGCACCGGCAGGGTTTTGCCGGCTTCCGCGGCCTTGCGGGCAAGCGTCTGCGCAGTTTTGACGCTGTCCACCGAATCTATGCAGTCGCACAGAGCCGCGGCCTTCGCGGCCTTGTTCAACTGCAGATGGCCGATAAAATGCAGGGACACCTTTTCGCGCAGAGGGGCCAGAAGCGGCGACTGCCACTTGGCCTGCACGTCCTGCACACGGCTTTCGCCGACACGTTCGATAAGACCGGTCGAAAGCAGAAGGGCGATGTCCTGCGCACTGGAATATTTTGTAACGGCCAGCAGCCGCACGTCGGCGGGACTGCGTCCCGCGCGGGCGCACGCCGCCGCTATATTAGCCAGCACGCGTTCGGTATTTCCTTTTATTTCTTCAAACCGCGTTTGCGCCATAGCACCCACCAGATTAAGCTTGACACATTATATCAAAATTTGATTAGGCAGGCAAAAGTTAGTTTTTACGTCATAAAAAAGGCGCCCCGCGCTTTCGCGCGGGGCGCCGCATTGCTCTTTTCAGATTAATACATTCCAGCCCCTGGGGGCATGGCGGGAACCGGCTCTTCCTTTTTGGGGAGGTCGGCGACGAGAGCTTCGCTCATCAGCACGGTTGCGGCGATGGAGGCCGCGTTCTGCAGACCGGTGCGGACAACTTTAGCGGGATCGACGATACCGGCCTTGATCATGTCGGTATACTCGTTGGTCTCGGCGTTGAAGCCTTCGGTGTCCTTAAGACTGCGGACCTTGTCGACGACGACCGCGCCTTCCAGTCCGGCGTTGACGGCCAGCTGGCGAAGCGGGGCGCTGAGGGCGCGGTGCACGATGTTGATGCCAATCTGCTCGTCCTCGTTGGCTCCCTTAAGTCCGGCAAGCACGCCTTCGCAGCGCACAAGAGCCGTACCGCCGCCGGCGACGAGACCTTCCTCGACACCCGCGCGGGTCGCGTTCTTGGCGTCCTCGACCTTGGCCTTGCGGGCCTTCATTTCGGTCTCGGTGGCAGCGCCGACGCTGATGACGGCTACGCCGCCTGAGAGCTTGGCGAGTCTTTCCTCGAGTTTTTCCTTGTCATACTCGGAGGTGGAATCCTTCACCTGATGGCGGATCTGTTCGGCGCGCTTCTTGATTTCTTCCTTGTCGCCTGCTCCGTCAACGATGGTCGTGTTTTCCTTGTCGATAACGACTCTCTTGGCCCGGCCGAGCATTTCGATGGTGGCCTTGTCGAGCTTCATGCCGCGCTCTTCGCTGATGACTTCGCCGCCGGTGAGGGTGGCGATGTCGGCGAGGAGGTCTTTTCTTCTGTCGCCGAAGCCGGGGGCCTTTACGGCGCAGCCCTTAAGGGTTCCGCGCAGTTTGTTGACCACGAGGGTGGCCAGCGCTTCGCCGTCCACGTCTTCCGCTATTACGAGGAACGGGCGGCCGCTCTGCACGATTTTCTCGAGCACGGGCAGCAGGTCGTTCATCGATGAAACTTTCTTGTCGGTGATGATGATGTAGCAGTCCTCAAGCACGGTTTCCATGCGCTCCGCGTCGGTGATGAAATACGGGGAGATGTAGCCGCGGTCGAACTGCATGCCTTCCACGACTTCGAGGTTGGTGTCGGCCGACTTGCCTTCCTCAATGGTGATGACGCCTTCATGGCCGACCTTTTCCATGGCCTGCGCAATCAGGTTGCCGATTTCGGGGTCGTTGGCGGAGATGGTTGCAATCTGCGCCTTCTCTTCCTTGGTCTTTACCGGCTTCTGCATCTTTTTAAGCTGGGCGACGACCGCTTCGACGGCCTTTTCAATGCCGCGGCGAACGTGCATGGGGTTTGCGCCGGCGGTGATGTTTTTCACGCCTTCGGCCACGAGAGCCTGCGCAAGCACGGTGGCGGTGGTGGTTCCGTCGCCGGCGACGTCATTGGTCTTGGAAGCCACTTCGCGGATGAGCTGGGCGCCCATGTTCTCAAAATGGTCTTCAAGCTCTATGTCCTTGGCAATGCTGACGCCGTCGTCAATGATGGAGGGCGAGCCGAACTTTTTTTCGAGCACCACGCTGCGGCCCTTGGGACCGAGGGTGACTTTTACGGCGTTGGCCATCTTATCAATGCCGGCTTTGAGGCGGGCACGAGCTTCTTCGGAAAATATAATCTGCTTAGCCATCTGTGTTATTCCTCCTGTTTGTTAGTGGGTTGTAAATTATTTGAGAACGCCGAGAATATCGTCCTGATGCATGATGAGATATTCCACGTCGTCGATTTTGACTTCAGTGCCGGAATACTTTCCGTAGAGCACGCGGTCGCCGGCCTTGACGTCCATGGCCATACGCTTGCCGTCATCGGATACCTTGCCGGGACCGGCGGCGATTACTTCGCCTTCCATCGGCTTTTCCTTGGCGGTGTCGGGGATGATGATGCCGCCCCGGCGCACTTCCTTGGCTTCGACGGCTTTAACAAGCACGCGATCGCCAAGAGGCTGTATTTTTATTTTCGTGTCTGACATTGCTTTCCTCCTGAAGTTTTTACTGAAAGCCGGCCTGTGCGGCTGGCTTTTTTGGCACTCCCTAAATCTGAATGCTAATTTAGCAAAAATATAGTTTGGCTGTCAATAGCACTCTTTGCCGCAGAGTGCTAATTATCAGTTTTTGCGACGGAAAAAGAAGAAAGATTTTAATGCGGAAATGAGGGAACCTGCCACGCCGAGTTCGGCCGATACGCCGATTTTCATGGCCGAAACCGACACGTTGTCGGGGCCGCCGCGCCTGTTTGCCAAAGCGACCAGTCCGGCGCAGAGAGTCTGCATGTTTTCCGTTTTGAGTGCGGCGGAAAGAATCTCCCCCTCCTCGACGACGCGGAAAAGACCGTCGGAACAGATGAGCACCATGTCGCCGGAGGCCACGGAAATATCGAACACGTCCACGGGCATGTTCTCCTCAAGCCCGAGGGCGCGGGTAATGACGTTTCTCATGCTGGAGGATTTTGCCTCGGCAACGCTCATTTCTCCGCGGCGCACCTGATCCATTACAAGGGAATGGTCCTGCGTGCGCTGCTCAAGCCTGCCATCGTGTATGGTGTAGACGCGCGAATCGCCAACGTGGGCGATGGCGGCGTGGCCTTCGCGCAGCAAAAAGGCGCTCATGGTAGTGCCCATGCCGTTAAAATCCGGATTTGTCTGGGCAAGCTGAAGTATGCGGCTGTTGGCCGCGCGTATGGCAGACATCAGGCGGCAGCCGGTATCTGAAAGGGAGAAAATATTTTTATAGGCGCGGTGGCCGGATTCTATGTCTTCCAGCGCGCTTTTTAGCGTTTCAACGGCGGTGCGGCTTGCAAGCTCGCCGGCGTTATGCCCGCCCATGCCGTCGGCCACGGCGGCAAGACCCAGCGCGGAGGAGACAACGAGACTGTCCTCGTTTTTATCGCGCACGAGCCCCGCGTCGGTGGCCCAGCCGAAATCGGAAAAAACCGCCGGTGCCGTCATCGTATGGACACCCCGCGCAGACAGTTGAAGTAATAAAAGGTCATAACAAAAATCATTATAAGGGAAATAAGCAGAAAGGAACCGTTGGCCGAAGCGGAATCAAAAAACACGTGCAGCGGCTGCATGACCATGTTTTTCCATGCGTACTTGCGCAGCTGGTCCAGCGGCACGCGCTGGGGTATTTCAACCGGCTTTATTTCCTCCACGGGAGCCTGCGACATGTCGCCGGTCTTTGCCAGAACTTCAAGCTGGCGGGCCTTAATCCGCTCGGCAAGAGCTTCCTGCTCAGCCCTGCGCGCCGTTGCCTGCTGTATTACTTCCTCCTGCCGCGTATCAAGGCGCGAAACCTCGCGCGCCACTGCAAAACTGCACGGATAGGCCCAGACCATCAGCCCCGAGGCAAAAAGCAGCAGGGAAGGAGGCAGCAGGGAAAAAATCATACTGTTCTTAAAAAAGCCGGAGAACACCGCAAGCGCAAGCAGGGCCACCGCGGCCATGCCGAAAACCGGCATGCCAGAACCTGCCTGCACGCCTACGGAATTTGAAACGAACACAAGATTCAGCACCGAACCCGCGCAGGCGAATATGAAACCGAAGAAATTGAGAAGCCTGCTGCGCCGGCTTGAAAGCATGGACGCGGCATAAAAATACAGAGGAACCATAAACACAAAAAAGTTCGCCGGCTTGCCGGCAAGCGTCAGCTTGTCCCAGAGCAGATTAGTGCTGCCTGCCACGCTGGGCAGGTAATGTATGCCGGCGCCGAAAGCCGCCAGATAGGAAAAAAGCGCTATGGCCATAACCGCCACCACGCCGGTCAGACCGACACGCATGAAATTCCAGAAAAGAGCCGTCAGAAAAACCACCACACCCACCGCCGCAAGCATAAGCTGAGGCTGGGTATAGGGCATCTTCTGCCATACCGACAGATAATCAATATAACTGGGCGAGGACGCCGAGGCAAAAACGCCCAGCATGGAAGCAACCACCGACAACAGCACCATAACGGCGGCATACAAAATGGCGATAAGAACGGGTTTCCATATTGTACCGGCGGAACGGGCGGCATAGGGCGCGGCGGAAGCCGGTCCGGGGGCGGGCGCGGGAGTTTTAAGCTTTATTCTGATGCTCGTCTGGGTCGTTGCGGCGGAAGAAGTTTCCGTCGTTATGGGAATTTCCGGCTGGGTGGTTATCTGCGGAGAGTGCGCAATGGTATCCCACTCCATTGGCGCGGCAACCTGTGCCGCCGAAGCCTGCTCCGGCGTCTGAGCCTGCGGCGGAATTTCAAACCGCATGGACGGCATGGGAAAACTGCCAGACGCGGGGTTTGGCGCACCCTGACCTATGGGCAGGACATCGGCCCCGCCAAGAGCTATCTGCGAAAAACCGTTTGTTATTTCAAGAGTGGGAAGATGGATTGAGGCAGGCGAGGCAGAGGTGTCCGAGCAGGCGGAGAGCACGTCGCGCGCGGACTGGAAACGGTCGTCCGGCTTTTTTGCCATGAGCTTCTGCACCACGGCAGCCATCCAGGGCGGAATATCGGGACGGACCGACAAAAGAGACGGCGTCGGCACGGTAATATGCCGGTGAATTACCTCAACCGCGTTTTTGCCCTCGTAGGGATACTTGCCGGTAAGGGCATAAAACCATGTAACGCCAAGAGAATAGAGGTCGGCGCGGTTGTCCACTTTGTCGCCAAGGCCCTGTTCCGGCGCCATGAAATAGGCAGTGCCTACCATTTCACCGGCAACGGTAAGCTGCTTCTCCTCGTTAACAGTACGGGCCAGACCGAAGTCCAGAATTTTAGGCGTGCCGTCGGATGCTATAAGGATATTGGAAGGTTTTATGTCGCGGTGCACTATGCCTTGCGCATGGGCGGAGGCAAGCCCCTCCAGCACGCCGCGCATGATGCGCAAAGCCTCGGCGGGAGCAAGAGGACCGTCATGCTTGATTACGTCCGAAAACGGTTTGCCGTCGACATAGGACATGACCAGGAAATGCAGGTGCTTTTCAATACCGGCATTAAAAACCTGAACTATGTTCGGATGATCGAGTTTGGCGACGGAGCGGGCTTCGCGCAAAAAAAACTGTATGTAGCGTTCGTCGCGCGAAAGGGCGGAGGAAAGGACCTTGATGCAGACTATTTTGTCCAGCATCAGATGACGGGCTTTATATACCGAGCCCATGCCGCCGGAGCCTACTTTTTCCAAAACGAGGCATCCGGCAAGCTCTTTACCTATTAAGGGGTCTTTCGGAGCCTGCATACGGTTGGTAATTGTAGCAAATTACGGCATAGCCCCGAATACTTTACTACTAACGACGGGAAAAACGCGGCTTACAGACCCCTCCGCAAAGCTGAAACCTGCCGCACTAAAGAAGGTCCGCCGGGGTCATGGTTTCTGTCAGGTTAAGCGAAATAATGAACGGAACACGCCGCGAAAACCGCCGGAGAAAAATATATAAACCGCACAGCCCGAAAAGCGATTTTCCCGACGGCAGGAAATGCCTTAAACCACATGGCCTTGGGCGTTAAAATTTACATTGACGGAGTTTTGTGCTATAATTGTTCTGTTGCATTCGCGCCCGTAGCTCAGGGGTAGAGCATTCGCCTTTTAAGCGAGGGGTCGAGCGTTCAAATCGCTCCGGGCGCACGTTTTTCTTTCCTTTATATAACACAACAAGCAAATTTCATAAACAAATCACACTATTTTCACAGAAACATCACATATAAAAGCTATACTAGTTGTATCACGAAAGTATCACAGGAGGATACCTTTATGAAGAAATCCAATGCAGGTTTCACCCTCGTCGAACTTCTTGTCGTCGTTCTTATCATCGGCATTCTGGCGTCTGTCGGCGTGCCCCAGTACTTCAAGGCCGTTGAAAAATCCCGCGTAGCCGAAGCTAAATCCATGCTGGGCGCGCTCGGTCAGGCCTGGAAGCGCTATAACGAAATGAACAGCACCGGCCCCACCAACATCAACTATCTCGATGTGTCAGCGACAAAGGGAACCTATTTCGCCGCCCCCGTCATCGTAAATGGGAGCAACGGCCAGTTCCGCGCGGTCCGCTCTTCGTCCCAGATTGGCGCATACAACGTGCTTTTCCAGGCGAACACGGGTAACTTTACCTGCGAACCCGCCGGTGGCAACTGCGAAGGTCTCATTCGTTAAATCCGTTTGATTCTTAAAAGGGCAAATACCTTCCGGTATTTGCCCTTTTTTATTGTCCGTACGGGAAAAGACTCAACAACAAGGATGTTTCTTTTTTATAATTACTTATATGAGCCTGCGAACAAAACTTGTAAGTCTTCTGCTGCTCCTGCTGTTTTCCGTGGTGGGCACATTCTGGTACAACAACTACAGAACGGAAAAGAACCTTATACTGCAGGCGGAAAAAGCCCGCAAGCAGCAGGCCGGCGCGGCATGGCTGCAGGTATGCACGCGCACAAACAGCAGCAAACGCGCGACAGCACTTTCATATTTCCGCACATTTTTCGATAATCAGGCAATGGCGGCCGCCCTCTGCATAAATGACAGCGGACGCGTTTATACATCCACCCGGCAGGAACTTACGGGACTGACCTATCCAAATGCCGCGCGCAAACTTTTCTATTATGACGACGGAACCCCGAACGACGATATAGCGCTTGACAGCTATTCCATAGGCAACGAAACCGCGAAGATATTTTTTTCCCGCCGCCAGATACAGGCCGATTTTACCGAACAGGTCAATGCCAGCGCACTGCGAACCTATACCATAGGCGCATTGGCAATGGCAATCGGCTGCGTGGGCATACTGCTTATTTCAGGCCTGATGTCGCGCCCTGTAAAGATTCTCACAGACGGCATACGAAACATAACCGACGGCAACATGAACTACCTAATTCCCCTGCCAAGGGAATCGGAAATGCGCATGATAGCGCATGAATTCAACACCATGACGGCAAAGCTCCGCCAGTTAGACGAACTTAAAAAGGATTTCACCGCAGGTGTTACCCACGACCTGCGTTCGCCGGTGACCGCCATAAAAATCAGCACTGAAAACATAGCCTTTGAACTGGACCGCAAACAGTATTCCCACATACCTCAGCAGCTGGCCATAATAGAGGACCATATACAGCGGCTGAACCAGCTTATAGACACTCTTCTTAAAGTGGCTAAAATCGAATCCGGCGAAGAACATATGGACCTGCGGCCGGAAAATCTTGAAGATATCGCCGACGAGGCAGTAAAAAATTACCGTCACTACGCCAGACAGAAAAACCTGACGCTGGATCTGGTGGTGGAAACGACCGTACCCGTAATACCGCTGGACCACGATAAAATACAGCAGTGCCTTTCAAATCTGATAGTCAACGCCATTAAATTTACGGATAAAGGCAGCATAACCGTAACGGTAAAAGCCGACCGCGGCAGTTTGTACCTGACCGTGGCCGATACGGGACGGGGCATTGCGCCCGATTTACAGCCGCGTATTTTCGGCAAATTCACCAAAAATAAGGAACAGGGCCACGGCACGGGACTGGGCCTGTTCATAACAAAAAAACTTGTGGAACTGCACGGCGGACATATCACCTTTTCCAGCGCAGAGGGAAAGGGCACGTCTTTCACCATAACCCTGCCCGCCGCAAAAGGAAATAATGAAGAGAAACATACTGCTGATAGATGATGAGCTTGGCATTTTGAAGGCCGTGACCGAACGGCTGGAACTGGAACAGTTTGCGGTAACCGGCTGCACCAGCGCGGAACAGGCGCTGGAAGAACTGACCAAACAGACGCCCGACATAATGCTTGTGGATGTTCGCCTGCCCGGCATGAACGGGTTTGATTTCTGTAAAAAAGTGCGCACGCTCCCCTCGCCCGTGGGGACTGTACCTATAATATTTCTTACCACGGTTGCCAGCGAAACGCAGAAGGTGCTAGGGCTGGAACTTGGCGGCGACGATTACATAACAAAACCTTTCAGCACGGCAGAGCTGGTGGCCCGTATAAGGGCCACGCTGCGCCGCAGCGCGCCGGAGGACCAGCATGAAACGGTGACAAGCGGCACGCTGGTCATTGATTACGCAGGCCACGAAGTACGCCTTGCAGGCAAGACGCTAAGCCTTTCGCCAAAGGAATTTGAACTGCTTTATACCCTAGTCAAAAAAAACGGCAGGGTACTTACACGCGCCTTTCTGCTGGAAAATATATGGGGCATTTCCTCCGATGTGGCCACGCGCACCATTGATACGCATATAAAGCAACTGCGCAAGGCTCTGGGCAAGCAGGGCCGCAAGATTGAAACGGTGGGCGGCCTCGGCTACAAATGGCAGGAAGACTGACAGCGCGTAAGGCAGGCAGTACGGCCAAATGCACGGCATGACAATTACTGCTGGACACACAACACCGCGCACGGTATTTTGATGTAAGCGGCTATGCCCCGAAACCGGCATTTGCCTGATGCAAGGTACAAAGCGCGGCGGTCATAACCGACATTGCAGGCTGCCATGACATGCACTGTCATAACGCCGCGCCGCTGATGTTTTTAAGCTGATTTAAGCTAAAGAGCGCGGACTTTTTTCCGCGCCGCAAACCGTATTTTTCCGTCTGAGAATTTGAAAAGCAAACGGAAAACTGCTATTATATTCGTGTTACGGATTTTGCCCCCTTCGTCTATTGGTTAGGACGTCGGCTTTTCAAGCCGAAAAGAGGAGTTCGACTCTCCTAGGGGGCGCCAGATAAAAAAGAAAGCCCCGCTGAAAAGCGGGGCTTTCTTTTTGCCTGACAAAAACAACCTGCGCGTACAACCGCTAAAAAATCAGCTTAACATAAGGGTCCAGAAACCTGACTAGCCGTATCATAATGCTTACCAGCCAGCCCAGCAGCAGACCGGCGACCAATGCCAGCATAAGATATATCGGCAGTACCAGCAGTTCCAATCCAGCCGTAGAGGAATGGGAAAGAAGCATTGCTATCAGCACATATAAATTCATCAGTATCACAGCCAAGGCCCCGAACAGACCAATCCACTTGTCTGCCAGACGTCGATTCAATATGCCGCATATACCCAAAGGCACTATTGACGCAGCACACAACACCAGCCCGCCTGGTATGCCAGCCAGCACAACACCTATTAAGAGCGGAATAACTAAACCGCAGCGAATAACCCTCTTAGTCAAACGCGCCGGTCCATGAGTCGCAGGGAGGGGCTCAACCTGCCGAACTTCCTCGGAGACCGGAAGAATATGCCCTACCTTCCGCCATACCAACCAGCCCGCGAAAGCACCCAGAGACATCAGTACAGCATCTAAAATCATCAAAACGCCGGTGCTCGGCGAACCTTCCGCAAACAGCAGAAGGTTGAGTATCATGGTCGCGGAGGAAGTAAATATTGGATTAAAAACGGACATTCCCAAAAAGATTTTTTCAAAAGACCAGCGCGTCAGCAGAACGAGACCGGCACCTGCAGAGGCACCGATGTTGTTTGCCCACAGTGAAAGCAAATAGTAAAACAACAGAGGCAAACAAAAATGCAGGATACTAAGGTTGTGCAGCTCATTGTGCGTCAGAGCATAATAAAAGCCTAACGGATGAAAAAGAATATAAGCCGCAATAACATACAGGGCAAGCCGCACAGGACTGATTTTGATGTTTTTAAGCAGGTTTTTCATAGTCCCCCAAGACTACGCAGTCCAATACTATCATTTTGCTGACAGCATTTCAGAAACGCGAAGCGAGACAGCCGTCAGAAACAAGCGTCCGCCGTCCCTGCCGCCGAAAATGCTTTTACCGCCGTCGGCTATTTGATAAAAAGTAAGTAGGCGTCAAATTTACGGTTACCGACCCCCACACCGCAATGGATACAGATAAATCTAACATGCCGCAGACGGCGGGCACAGACACGACAAGGCAGGAATCACTATTTATAAAACTGCTGCTGCCGGCCATGGCTTTTTTCGCCACATGGGGCGACGGTCTGCAGCAGATAATCCCTTTTCAGGCATCAAAGATATTTGTAGTACTGACTGGTCTTTTACTGTTGCACTGGGTGCTTGTAATGCGCGCGAAGCTGGCTTTCCCGCGCGCGATGACGCTGTTTGTCCTTTTCATGCTGCTGCATACAATAGTGGTTTTCACATTAATTCCGCAGGAATTTTCATTCGGCAAAACAGGCATCAGTACCATCCAGTCCGGTTTCGAAAGGATCGGCGAAAGTATAGACATAACAATATTAAGGGTTTTTACTTTTATTGCGATGGCTTATGCGCTGGCACGGGAAATAAAAAACCGGAACCAGATAGTTATATTTTCTTTTTTCTATGCCTGCGGTCTGCTGGCCGTATATCTGATGGGCGGATATGTGATGACCGACCTATATGAAACCCGACAGGCCGGCGGCTATCTTGATCCAAACTCTTTCGGACTCTCCGGCCTGATTGCTGTTTTTCTGGGTATCATATCTTTCAATTACGCAGACAATCTGCGCTGGAAACTGCTTTCGTTACTCGGGCCCCTCACCGGAGTCATGGTATTGCTGGCAAGTTCATCACGAGGCAACATGGTAGGAACATTTTGCGGAGTGCTGTTGCTTATCGCGGTCAGCAAACTAGGGCAAAAACTGAAAACGGTATTGATTATTGCATGCATTCTGGTCATCTCACTGCTTTCACTGCCGGATGAATATTTGCAGACGCTTAATCTGCGTTTCGACTTAAACCGGCTGACCTATGATAAGGGGGCCGGCAGACTTATTATCTGGCAGGATTATTTGCGCTACTGGAAAGACTACGTGGTGACAGGCGTAGGCCTTGAGCGCAGCATGACAGTACTGACAAACCGCTGTACCCGTTACCAAGTGCCTCACAACGTATACATACAGTTACTGGTTGAATTCGGACTGCCGGGACTGCTGCTGTTTCTGGCGGCAATAGTAACGTTTTTCAGGCGGCTCAGGAACATCCCCGGAAAGTATCCGTTCATGGCAATCCTAACAGCATGGCTGGTCTCGTCGTTTTTTCTGGGCACGCTGGAATCGCGTGACACCTGGCTGATTTTCGGCATAATCTGCGGTGCGTGCCGCATAGCGACGCAACAGGATACTCCAGCTGGAAGCAGGGGCAGATAATGCGTCATGGCAAGGTAATTTTTCTTATAGAAAGTCTGCGCGGAGGCGGGGCCGAACACATGACTGCCCGCCTTACCGGCGCATTTGCCAATACACGTCAGGTGGAGATAGTGACCTGGTACCCTGACTGCGCTTTTTCCCTGCCTTCCGCAATAACCGTCACCGTTCTGCGTGAGCGCGGGGCAGTAAGACAGATTGCCGCACTGCGCAGGCATTTTGCCGCCGCGCGGCCTGACACCGTGATTTCAGTTTTATCACCGGCCATACTGCGCATGCTTTTTGTAAAACTTTTATCCCCCCGCCTTTCCTGCCGCTGGCTGATAAATCTGCACAGCGTATGGAGCAAGGAACAGGCAGGTCTTTCTCCAATACGCAGGGCAATGCGTTCGTTACTCCTGAAACTGTCCGCGCAATTGGCGGACACTGTTATCCTTGTATCACGCGAAGCCGCAGCGGACATGGAGATAAATGTGCGCGTACCGGCAAAAAAAATAGCCGTAATAGAAAACGGTATCGACAAAGCACTTATTATCGCCAAATCGGCGGAAGTTCCATCCAGCCAGACCGCACCGAATCAGGCCCCGATTATAATGGCCGCAGGCAGACTAACACCCGAAAAAAATCATCTCCTTCTGCTCTCGGCTTTTGCACTGACCCGTAAAAAACAAAATTGCAGGCTGCTTATAATGGGTAACGGCCCCATGCGTGAAGCTTTGCGCCTTCGGGCGAAAGACATGGGAGTGGCAAACGAAGTAACCATTTTGCCCTTTCAGGAAAATCCGTGGCAATATATGGCGCGCGCGGCTGTTTTCGTGCTGCCCTCGGAATTTGAAGGCTGTCCGCTTGTGCTGGCCGAAGCCATGCTGTGCAAAGTACCGGTTGTTACTACAAACTGGGGCGCGGGCCTTGCCGAAATGACCGGCGGCAAAAACATCTGCCTTACCGTACCGCGCAATGACCCGCAGACCATGAGCGAGGCAATAACAACACTTTTAAAAAACTCCGCGCTCGCCGACACACTAAAACTTGCGGCCTTTGAACATGCACAAGCAAATTTCCGCGATTTTTCAGACACGCTTAATGCCTATTCAAGCCTGATTAACAGCGCCGAGAAACAAAACGATGAATAAACGTATTTTAATAGTGACGGAAACATTAAGGCTTGGCGGGGCTGAAGTTGTTGCGGTCAACCTTACAAACAACCTGCACCAGGCGGGCCGTGAAGTCGCCCTTGCTGCGGAGAAAGGACCGCTGCTTAAAACTCTGGAGAAAGCTGTACCGTTTTACAGCCTGCCGCGCTTTTCGCCGTTGGCCATACCGATGATACTGCGCGAGCTGAAAGCAACAACGGAACAATTCCGACCGGATGTAATCCACTGTCAGGGTGCTACTTGCTGTCTGCTGGTCAGGCTGTTTTATGTTTTCAGCAAAACCCGGCCGCTCATCGTGCTTACATATCATTCAAAACGCACAAGACGCATTCCTAATTTTCTTTCCGGTCCTCTGTTTAATTTCATCGCAGACAAAATAGTGGTCATTGCAAAACACCGCCGGCTGTCACTGCTGACACTTGGCGTAAAAGAAACAAAACTGTTTTCAGTGCCGGTATTTATCGACACCGACATGTGGCACAAGCGCGCCGAAACTTTTGACCGCGCGGACTTCCGTAAAAAGCTGGGACTGACAGCAGGCAGTCCGGTGCTTTTAATGGCGGCACGCCTGACAAAGCCAAAGCGCGCGGATATTTTTCTGCGCGTCATAAAAGAAACGCGTGCAATGGGAATCGACGCGCGCGGCATAGTCATGGGAACAGGAGAGGAGGCTGCAAATCTGCGCCGACTTGCCATAGAAATCGGCATAGCCGACAGCGTGATTTTCACCGGGTTTGCCGAAGACAAAATTCCCTATTTTCTGGCCTCAGATATATTCATTTTTCCCAGCAAGAGTCCCGAAGTCCTGCCGCAGGCGCTAATAGAAGCGGCGGCCGCTGGCCTGCCGTCGCTATGTTCCGCCATTGACGGCAACGACGAAGTGGTTGCCGACAGCCAAACCGGCTATGTAATAAGCGGGGATGAAAAAGCTTACGCCGCTAAAATACAGGAACTGGTTAAAAATCCTGAACTTTACGACACACTTTCCGCCGCCGCAAAAAAGCGGGCTGAAGCTGCATTCAGCATGTCAAAATGTCTAGGGGATATAATCAAAATATATGATTGCCCCCGTTGAACTCACCATAATAATTCCGTGCCGCAACGAGTAAAAATACCTCGCCGCATGTCTGGATTCCGTTATAGCCTCGCCTTATTCCAAACAGCAGCTTGAAAAAGCACGGACACGACAACTTCCATTGCCGCGCGTTACGCACGGGATTATCAGTTCATAAGGGTTATAGAAAATTAAAAAAAGATAACACCCGCGCCGATGAATACGGGAATAAAAACGGCACAATACTCTATTATCATGCGTCTGGACGCCCATTGCGTCTACGACAGGGATTATATCCCATTATGCTTGAAATGCCTGCAGTACACCACCGCAGACAATACAGGCGGGCAATGTATAAGCAGACCTGGTTCGGATACCCTTATTGCAAAAGCCATAGCCTGCGCCACAGCCAGTCCGTTTTCCTCCGGCAACGCGGCATACAGAAGCGGCGGCAGAACACATCCTTGCGCTTACAGAAATTATCACCGGACAATCGCTGTCCACAGGCACGCTGGAACCAACGAGGCAAGCCGCATAAATACCCAGTTCAAATGTTCCGTAACCTACCCGACACTATAACTGAATCAGAAAGCGACTGGCTCCAGTTAAACTTTGTATAATAGATATATTAGGCCTGCGGAAATACCGCACGGCCTTATATTGTCTTGCGGCGACTCATAAAACATCAAACAGCGGCCGCGGCTTAAAGTTTATGCTTCAGAATATTTCCGACCTTACCTGCATACTGCCACGCATCAGAAAGTGGTGGACCAACGCGCACACAAAGCCCGGCGGCATACCCGAGCTCTGGCGCGTTGCCTACCCGCTTATCCTGACTACGGCCTCCGGCATGGTCATACAGTTTATAAACCGCATTTTTCTGGCGCATTATTCCACGGACTCCCTTGCCGCCTGCGTGCCCGCCGGCATACTTAGCTTTACCATGACCTGCTTTTTCGTCGGCGTGGCCACCTACACAAACGTGTTCGTGGCGCAGTATTACGGCGCAAAAAAACCGGCGCAGATGGTCGCCTCCCTCTGGCAGGGCGTATGGGTGGCGCTGCTTGCCTCCGTGGCGATAATATTTCTGACTCCGATAGGCCTCTATTTTATAAACGCCTCGTCGCATCCCGCAGCCATAAAACCACTAGAGCGCGATTATTTCTCCATACTCATGCTGGGCGGCGGCATACCAGTAATAAACACCGCCCTCTCGGCATTTTACACGGGCAGGGGCAAGACCAAAGTCACCCTTTGCGTAAACCTCGCGGGCTACGCGGTCAGCATACTGCTTTCTTATCTGCTAATTTTCGGCAAGGGCCCATTCCCCGAAATGGGCATAACGGGCGCGGGCTGGGCCTTTATAATTTCAAACGCGCTGATGACCGCCATACTGATTTCCCTTATTCTCGGCAGGGATAACAACCGCCGCTTCAAAACGCGCAGGCTCATGCAGTTTCATCCGGCGCTTTTCAAAAATATACTGCGTTTCGGCCTGCCAAACGGCGTGGGCTTTCTGCTGGACGTGGCCTCCTTTACCGTGTTCGTGTTTCTGGTCGGCAACTCGGGCAAGGCCTCGCTGGCGGCAAATAACATTATCATGTCGATAAACTCGCTGGCGTTCATGCCCATACTCGGCGTAGGCATAGCCACCACGACGCTGGTCGGTCAGTACATGGGCCGCAAACGCCCCGACGTGGCGGAGCATGTGGTGTTTAACGCGCTGAAAATGGCCTCGGTTTATGCGCTTACTCTGGCCGCGATATTCTTCATTACACCGGGCCCGCTTGTAAATCTTTTCGTATCCGGCGCGGCGGGCGATTTCGCCGCCATAAAGGCCAAAGCCTTCCCGATGATGAAGATACTGGCCTTTTACATACTTTTCGACGCGACGGGCATAATTTTCGGCGACGCCATAAAAGGCGCGGGCGACACTAAATTCCAGATGACCGCCTCCCTTACCTGCGCGTGGCTGCTGTTCGTGCCAGGCACTTATTTTCTTATAAGCCGTCTGCAGGCCTCGGTGGAAACGCTGTGGCTGTGGGCGCTTATGTACATTTTTGTCCTTGCCCTTGTTTTCTACTCCCGCTTCCGTTCCGGCAAGTGGCGCGAAATCGACATAATGAGCGCCGGCAAGTGACCGTGACCGTACAGCTATTGCCGGAAACACCTTTGCCCGTTATACTTACCTTAAGGGTATTAATATGAATATGGGACGAACGGGACTTTGCGGAAACGTCAAGGGCTCGGCTCTTGTTATAGCCGTGCTGCTGGCCCTGCTCGTCGCTTTTCTGATGACGGTGGGCGGACAGCTTATAGCCACCTCAAACACAGAATCCCATACCCAGCAGAAAGTTCTCACCGAAGCCGACAACGTTGCGCGCGCGGGCCTTGTGGACGCTATAGCCTGGTTTAAGCGCCAGAGCCAGCAGCCCGTCCGCAGCGGTTATCCCCCCACTTATTACACCTACGCGGACGGCGCATTCTATCCGCGTGTCAGCACTGATACCACGAAAAACGCCACCATCGATGAAAGCATCGGTCTTGTAAAAGAATATCAGCTTTCCGAAGACAGCAAAAAATGGGCCCGCTACGAGGTGCGCCGCCAGCCCGACACCGCCTCCAACGCCTACGACTCCCACTCCGTGCACGACATAAGCGGCCTGCGCATTTACGGTAAAAATAACGGCGAGGGACTTGTCTGGTACATAGAAAGCGCGGGCTATGTATACATGAAAAACGATACATCAAAAGCCTATAACGAAGCGCCTAACAAAGTGGTGGCGCATGTCCGCTCCTCCACGGAAATACGCCGTCTTGCCTTAAGCCTGCCGCTGGAAGCGGCGGTACTGACAAAATCCGGCGGAAGCTCCTATTCAAGAACGGTAACCCTAAATAAAAACGGCCGCATAATGGCCGGCCATTATACGGGCGTGGGTTACGTTTCCGGTTCGTCTCCTAAAGTAAACAGCGGCGGCTCCATAACAGGCTCCACTCAGTACAAAAGCGGTATAGACGACCCTACGGTAAGCTACGTTCTTGGCGTTTCCACAAGCGAGCTTAAAATGCTGGCCGATTACGTCGTCACCGACACCTCGCTTCTTCCTTCCGACATGCCGGACATGGCCCTTATTTTCATTAACGGGGACGCCAGCTTTACAAGCAGCCGGCCTTTAAGCGGCGGCGGCATACTTTTTGTAAACGGCAATCTTAACATAGCGGCCGATTCAAACGCCGTCTATAGCGGCCTTATCTACGCAACAGGCACGGTCACCATTTCAGACCCCGCGCTTATAAGCGGCACGGTCATAGCTTACGGCGGGCTTACCCTGTCGCGCTCGGCCGCGACCGATATAGCCGAAATCGATTACGACCCCACTATACTTAGTTCCGTAAGACAGCAAATCTGCCAGTACAGGGAAAACAAGTCCGCCCTGCACGTTTTCATAGGCGTACCCGGACTGGAGAATTAGAGGCGGCATATGAAAATACTTAAAAACCGTTCCGGTTTCACCCTTGTGGAAGTAATCATAGCCACTCTCATACTGGCCATAGCCACTTTTTCTCTGGTCGAAATACAGACTTTTATGAGCAGGCAGAGCGTCGCCATAAAAGAAAAAACCTTCGCAAACCAGAAGGCCATGCAGCTTATGGAGGAACTGCGCTCGCTGGTTGCCGGCGCGGAAAAGACCGACGTAAGCGTGCTGGACGATTACGACGACGGCTCGCAGTACAGCAATATTCTTACGACCGACAAGACTGTATCGCGCCCCGAAGCGCCCTTAAGCGGCAACACCGCCGCCTGCGGCGGCTGGAAATACAAACGCCAGATATCCGTCGTAAAGCTGGCGGAAGAACCTTATGCCCGCCGCGTCTATGTGCGTCTTTACCGCGAAACCTGCGCCGGAGAAACCGACAAGCTCGCCGAAGCCATGAGCGTGCTAAAAACCATAAAGTCGGAATACGAGCCCACGCAGGTAATGGACGTTTATATAATAGCCATAGAAAACGTGCCTGGCTGGTGGTCGGCCCTGTCCACCATGCGCCCCATCTTCGACTCCGTCATGCAGGACCTGCAAACCCGCAACCCCGGTCTTGAAATACGCGCGCACTGGATAACCCGCATGGCCTTTGGCCGCGACAAGCTCTACCGCCCCTACATAAACAGCGCCGCCAAGACAAACGCGCAGGCCATGCCGTGGATATATTTCTATCCGGGCCGGACGGAAAAATCCGACGGCAACGATTTCTTTTTTTACGACCCCGATCTTTTCCAGGCCAAAATGAATATCGACGGAGAACAGACCAACGCCTCCTCCTACGCGCTGGCCGACAAGTTCAACCACGCAGTGCGCTATCCCGAGGAAGTGGAACTTTATAACAGCATGGTGGCCGACGCCGAAGCCGCCGGAACCACGCCGCCGGAAATAAGCCTGCGCATGCTGCTTGAAAAATTAAACAGCGGCGACCTCCCGTACAAAAATATTCTGCTCATCAACCTGCACGGCGAACTGCTGCCCCTGCCGCCCATGCGCAACTATTCCGACGCGGCCAAAGACCCCGAAAATCATCCCGATTACCGCGTGGTCACCCACCCCCAGCAGCTTAAATACGATTACGGCGACGAAGTTAAACTGATGGTCTATCCCTACATGATAAATCCCGACAGCTACGCCTCGACGCTTACGCTGTCGTCGATGACCATTCTCATGGACAGCTATGTTGGCTCGGCAAATATCTCGGTGGACAAGATTGAGGGAAACGGCTCCGTGGCCTATACGCGCACGACGCTGGCCGCCTCGTCAACGGATTACGCCGTGACGCATCCCACCGCGCAGTCAACGCTTATAACGCTTTACGGCACGCCCATGCGCCACCCCACAAACGGAAACGCCGGTCTGGATTCCAGCCAGCGGCTTTACGGTCTTGAGTATATTCCCGCGCCCATTCACCCTTCCGGCGCGCCGGACTTTACCTACGACCTTACCTGGAACAACAAGACCAAGCGCAAAAACACCGCGCGCTGGATTATAACGCTTGCGGCAAACAGCATGGCCACGGGAATGCATACCTTTTCCACTCGCATAGGAAACGACACCGCGACCGGCACGCTGACAAACGAACCGGCCAACCTGTCCAAGACCTACACCTGGGTGGGCGTGGAACCGCCCGTCACGGAAAAATATCAGTTCATGGGCGACCCGCGCGATAACCCTTACAAGGACGTTAAGGCCGATAACGGATACAACTGGTATTTCACCTCAGTGCCGTCAAGCGAAATTCAGGGTTACGGCAAAACCGCCTCCGGCTGGGGACCGGACTATAACGACATTGACGTGCCGCGCTTCTACCAGATTTACCGGCAGGGACTGCTTAACTCGCAGGCAATATGGTCGGCCATGAACGGTTTCAGCTACTACTATTTCGGCATGGGCGGAGAGTTCGGCAGCGACATGGAACCTTTGCCAAACGCCCTGCCGTTTGTAAAAACTCCGTGGAGCAGAACGGGCGAAACGGGCACGATAAACGTGGAGGAAATAATCGAGGCGCACGGAAGCGCCACCTACGGAAACGCCCGCATAATCGCGAAAACGGACAATTCATGGTACGCAAAGCCGTGGATAGGCGAGCTTTATCCCGACGTGTATTACTCGACATGGTCGGCCACGGGCAACCTCCCCACTGGCTCGGGCCAGTTCTACCGCTCGTCCTACAACAACTCCTCGCTTACAACGGACTGGGGAGCCAGGGAACGCCGCTCGCGCACAAACACCTACGGGTGCAGTTCCTTCTTTAACGGAAAACCCTCGTCGGGCAACGGACCGTTCAAGCATGTGGGCAGCGACAGCGCCACCGGCTCCATAACACTGCTGGGCTCTAACATGGCCACACTGTTTAACTTCCCGCTGCTTACCTCCATAACCGCGCCGCGGCCCTTTACGCTCAACTACGGAAGCGCCTTTCCGTCGGAGTGGAACGACTCCACATACTCAGGTATGCGCACCACGCTTTCCATACCAAGCGTAGGCAGCACGAGCCGCGTGTATTACGACTCGTCCTATAACTCCTCGTCTTACGACGCCAGCTCCGTGGTGAAGGTATCCACCTCCGGAAGTACCGCCTACTTCGTTGTGTCTGGACTGGCAACCCAGTCTGATTTCGGCACGGCATCCATGGGCAAATACGTCATCATCTCTATGATGCGCGCCTTCATGGACGCGGGCCTTTACACCGGACAGGACAAAATAACCCAGCTGCCCTATGTGGAAATAACAAAACCCACCGTGGCCGACGAGTTCAACAATCCCGTCTCAATAACTGTGCAGTGGAATACGAGCTGGCTGCGCTGGGACGGGCAGAAATACACGGATGATTATTCGTCCTCCTACAGCGATTCCTCGTCCATTGAATACGAGCTTAAATATTCAAACGATAACGGCCGCACCTGGAAGCACTGCATGGACGGCACAAAGGCAGAAGCCGGCGTAAAAAATCCGCTTTACGTTACCACGCTCAGCAGTTATAACTGGAGTGTGGGCGCGCTGCCTAAAGGCTCCTATATTCTGAGGGTGGAGGCCTACCGTGCGGGCACGAACCTCCATTACAGCTATGACCAATTCCAGCTCTATCTGCACAAATAGGCGCGGGTTTACCCTGCCGGAAGTAATGCTGACCGTCACCATTCTGGCGCTTATAATGCCCATACTGGCGGTGGTGTTTACGTCGGCAAACCGCGGCTTTACGGGCTTTGAGGCGGCGAATTCGTTAAAGCAGGCCAACCAGAATACGGTAAACCGCATGTATCTGCGGCTGGGCCGCAACAAACGGCTGTTCCAGAACACTACGGACGACGGCAAATTTGCCGCAGGCGCAGATCTGGGCGGCTGTTCCGCTCCCATGTCCCCCTCCGCCCTGCCGACGATAGAAGAAAACGGCACGCTTGCCGAGGGCACGACAAACTTTCATTCCGCAAGCTTTGGAAACAGCCTGTTTTTCGGCTATAACGACGCCGCCATGGACCTTGAAAATCTTTCGGACGGAAGCACCACAGGCCCCCTGCGCGTGGACCTTTATAAGTTCGCTTATTATTACCTGACAAAGCAGGATTCGCCGGTAATACTGGACCGCCAGACCTACAAGGTGGCCGAATGGGAAAGCATACAGTACGCCGACTGCAACGAAATACGCAACGTGTCAAACGCGACCAAACGCTCGAGCCTCATCAAGGCGCTGGCAAATGCGGGCATAAAGGCCTGCTGGGATACGTCTGCCACAAGCTATTCGGCGGCGTTTTCCTCGGTGACGGCGGGCGGCACGCTGACGGCTCTTGCAAGTCCGACCATAGCAAAGGGCAGATGTCAGCAGCTTACAAAAGTTGTAACCGGCATAATGGGCCTCAGCTACCGCTACGGCGTTTCACCAAACACCTTGAACTGGGCAGACGCAAGAAAAACCGTTCCGCTCTACGCCACGCCAAACGGCCTTTTCCCCTCAGGCCTTGAAGTGGGCATAGTGGGACCGGCTGGCGGGCGCAAGGTTTTTATACGAAGCGTCGTGGACGCCACCAGCCTCAGCGGCGGGATAATAGAGGATGAACAAACTGTACTAAGCAGTGCGCGCGACATCTGGTAGCTGCGCAGACGCACGAAGCAGACAAGTCAATAATGCGCGGACAAATTTACAAGGGCTTCCCCGACGGGGAAGCCCTTGTTGTTTAGGCGGGATTGCGAACGTTCTTTTGTGCCAAGTATCCGCTCTCGCACGAAATGGATACTGTGCTTTACGGCTAAATTGCGCTTTTACGCAAACTGAGTCTTCGCAGGAGTGAGCGTAAATGCTTTCCCGTCCGATAACAGCCTTTGCCGCCAAGGCCGTAATGCCATAACCACTCTTGCAAACCAAGCAAGATTCAGCGCCGATATTTGCGCCGACGCACGACTGCATCATGGCGCACAAAACATTTTTCTACAGCAAATTTTTCAAAACGCTGAGGACCGCCAGTTAAAGAGTTAATGAACAGTTTTTTGTGCCAAGTATCCGCTGTTTCGCGCGGAATGTGTATACCAGCCCCAAGTACATGCTTACAGCTGCAATTTGGAGCGGACAAATTTTCCCCGACGACAGAGCGCAATGAATTTGCCGCGGCGCAGGAATCCCGGCGCGGAGTAATTACTTGAATTTTTTATTTGCTTCTTAAAAAATGGCGCGGGCACTCAGGCAGCGGCAGACCACAATTTATTGCCGGACAGTAAACAATTTAGCCGCGCAAAAAAGCAAGAATTCACACAGCAAGCCAGCCCATGAAGTTGGAAAAACATAAACGCTTCCAGCGTCATAAAAGCCCGTTGGTGCTTTATAGGGTTTCAGGATAAAAACCCATTTCAATAGTATTTTAACCAATCATGCGCATAGCTTTCGCCGTCGGGCGCGGAACGGGCCAAGCATCGCCGATATCAATGGAAGGCCAACACAAAATTAAAAAATAACTCTCATATTTTGGCGCGGGTATTGAGATACGGCGCGCAGGCACACTGATGTCTTGCCCGAATGAATGCAGCTCGGATGCAGCCGATAAAAGCAGATGAAACCTATATTTGGGAATTGGCGGCGGCCCATGCCTGACCGAGACTTACGCCTCCGTCATTGGCGGGCACGAGACGGTTTGTATAAACGGTAAATCCGTCGGCCTCAAGCGCGGCGGTTGCGCCGGATAAAATAGTCATGTTCTGAAACACGCCGCCGGAAAGCGCGGCTTTTTTTATGCCCGTAGCGGCGCGCAGTTCACGGAAAACGGCGGCGGTCATGTCGATTACCGCGCCGTGAAAAAGGGCCGAAGCCTCGGCGGGCGATGGGTGTTCGGCTATAAGTTTTTCAAAAAACGGTTTCGGGTTTATACGCAGTAAATCTTTTTCGCGCTCAAGCGCAAAATGCCAGCGCAAAACGGGAGCCGCGCACAGGGCCTCAAACTCCATTGCGGCCTGCGCCTCATAGGAAACGCTTTCGCGCACTCCGGCAAAAAACGCGGCCGCGTCAAAAAGCCTGCCCATGCTGCTTGTAAGCGGAGAATTAAAACCGGTCAGGCACAATCTTTCGGCGGCGGAAAGCGCGGCTTCGTCGATATTTTCAAAAATCCCGCCGCATTTTTCGCGCCAGTTTTTACCGAACATATTAAGAGTCCACGCAAGGCCGTTGCGCCAAATCTCGCGCGCGGCAAGGTCTCCGCCCGCAAGCGGAACCTGCAAAAGACTTGCGGCGCGCCGCCATTTTACGCCCTCGCATACCATGAATTCACAGCCCCACACCGTGCCGTCTGTTCCCGCGCCAGTGCCGTCAAAAGCCGCGCCGATTACCGGCTCATCAATTCCATGCTCGGCAATGACGCTTGCTATATGCGCGAAATGGTGCTGCACCTCGATTGGTTTTCCCAGTTCATGCGCCACGGCGGAGGAGGCGTAGGCTGGGTGCAGGTCGCATGCGAAAATTTCCGGCTCCGCGCCCAAAAGACTTTTCATATTGGCGAAAGCCTCGCGGTAAAACCGTTCGCATTTCAAATCGTCCATATCGCCTATGTGCGGCGATAAAAAGGCCTCGCTTCCGCGCAGAAGGCAGAAAGTGTTTTTAAGTTCCGCTCCGGCGGCAAAAACATTTTTGCCGGAAGGATTTTTTATGGTTATGGGTGCGGGCACATAACCGCGCGCGCGGCGCAAAACGCGCTCCCCTCCGCAGACAAAAGCCACGGAATCGTCACAGCGGTTTACAATCGGGCGGTTATGAAATAAAAAGGCGTCGGCAATGCCGCTTAGTACGCGCGCGGCTTCCTCGTTATCCGTGCAGATAGGCTCGTCTATGCGGTTTGCGGAAGTCATTACAAGCGCGCCGTCAAAACCGTTTGCGGCAAGTTCCTCGAAAAGCGCAAGATGAAGCGGAGTGTAGGCAAGCATTACGCCGAGACGCGAAAGCGCGGGCGCGGCGGCCGGACAGGGTTCCGGGAGGCGTTTTGCAAGCATCACGACCGGCGCGCGCACGCCGCAGAGAAGTTTTTCCTCGTCGGCGGAAATATGGCAGAGCAGACGGGCGGCAGCGATATCGCGCACCATTACGGCAAAGGGTTTATGAGGCCGTTTTTTTGCCGCGCGCAAACGCGCTACGGCTTTTTGCGAATCGGCGCGGCAGGCAAGATGAAAGCCGCCAAGGCTTTTAATGGCGGCAATGCCGCCGTCCGCAATAAGACGCGCGGTGCGGGCAATTGCTTCCGGCCCCTCGCACTTTTCCCCGTTCATCTCAAAGGTTACGCGCGGTCCGCATTTGGGGCAGGCAACGGGCTGGGCGTGAAAACGGCGGTTTAGAGGGTTTTCATACTCCTTCCGGCAGTCGGAACACATTTCGAAAGCGACCATGGAAGTCTGCGGTCTGTCATAGGGCAGGGCGCGCACTATGGTGTAGCGCGGGCCGCAGTTGGTGCAGTTTGTAAAAGGGTAATGATAGTGGCGGTCGGCCTTGTCGCGCATTTCGCGCGCGCAGTCGGGGCAAAGCGCCATATCGACGGGAATAGCGGCCGAAAACGCGCCGGAGTACGCGCTTTTTCTTATGGTAAATTGCATAAAATTTTCAGGCGAGCAGTCTTCGGCGCGCACGGATGAAAGTATGGCGGCGGCCGGTGCTTTGGCGCGCAAGGCGGCTATGAAAGCGTCGATATCTTCCGGTTTTCCCTCGGCGTGAATCACCACGCCCTGCGGGTTATTTAGCACCCAGCCGCACAGCGCGCGGGCCACGGCCTCGCGGTAAACAAACGGGCGAAAGCCGACTCCCTGCACGGTTCCGGTTATGGTGATAAGTTTTGCGGATGTCATGTCAGCAGATGCGCGGAAGCTGTTCGGTTTCGCCGGTGCGCAGTACGCGCGTTGCGCCAAGCGCGGTGTCTAAAAACACCCTGCCGCCTTTTGCGCCGACGCGGCCTATTATGCGGGCGTCTTTTGCGTAAGGAGAATTTTTGGCGGCGGCAAGCGCGGCCTCGGCCTTTTCCGGTGAAACAAAAGCTATTATCTTGCCTTCGTTTGCCAGATAGACGGGCTCAAGACCCAGCAGGGCACAGCCCGATGCAACGGCGGGCTCGACGGGAATATTTTCCTCGCTGACGGTAAAATCCAGTTTCGCGCTCTGGGCAAGTTCATTAAGGGCGGCGGCAAGTCCGCCGCGCGTCAAATCGCGCACGCAGTGCAGGCCTCCGGCCCGCGCCATGTTCCGGCATAAAGCATTGAGCGGGGCCACGTCGCTTTTTATATCGCCTTTAAGGCCAAAGCCGTGGCGCGCGTTCATTACGGCCAGCGCGTGCCCGCCCACGGGACCGTTTATTATTATCGCGTCGCCCTCGTGTATCAGGTCAAAGGAAAGTTCGTCTCCGTCGGCAACCTCGCCCACTCCGGCCGTGGTGATAAAAAGCCCGTCGGCCTGTCCGCGCTGAACGACCTTTGTATCGCCGGTGACGATTTCGACTCCGGCTTCCCCGGCGGCGGCTTTCATGGAGCGCAGTATATTTTCAAGCCGAGAAAGTTCAAATCCTTCCTCGATAATAAAAGCGCATGTAAGCCATTTTGGCGCTGCGCCTTTTACGGACAAATCGTTTACCGTGCCGCAGACAGCTATGCGGCCGATGTCTCCGCCGGGAAACTCAAGCGGTGTCACCACATACGAATCCGTAGTCATGGCAATGCGGCCCGTGCTCACTTTGCAGACGGTGGAATCCTCAAGCCTTGCAAGCGCGGGGCTTGTGAAGTAGCGCAGAAAAAGTTCCTGCACGAGTGCGCGGCTTCGCGCGCCGCCGCTTCCGTGCGCCATGCACACAACTTCTTTGTTATCCGCCATAATGATAAGCCGCCGCGCAGGCGCCCTCCGATGAAACCATGCACGGCCCCACGGGCGCGGACGGCGTGCACTGTTTGCCGAAAAGTCCGCACTGGGCCGGATTTATTTTACCCAGCAGCACCTCGCCGCAGCGGCAGGCCGACGGCTCGCAGGACAGGACGGCGGGCAGGGAAAAATTGACGGCGGCGTCAAAGCGGGAAAATTCCTTTCGCAGGGCAAGGCCGGTAGCGTCCATTTCACCAAGCGCGCGCCATTTGGCGCGGCAGGGCAAAAACACGCGTTCCACCATTTCGCAGGCCTTGGCGTTGCCTTCCTCGGCGACGACGCGGGTATAGGCGTTTTGCACCTGCGCCCGTCCGCTTTTTTTCATGGCGGCAATCATGGTAACGGCAAGCAGAATGTCCTGCGGCTCAAACCCAGACACCGCACAGGGGATATTGTATTTTTCAGCCAGAAAGTTAAAAGGTTTCGTACCTATGACCGCGCATACATGCCCCGGCAGAATGAATCCGTCCACCTTAAGCCCCTGAGCGTCCAGCAGCTGCCGCAGGGCGGCGGGCACGGTTTTAAGAAGATTGAAAACAAAAAAGTTTTTGAGGTTTCGCCGCGCGGCATGCATTACCGCCACGGCGACGGCGGGGGCGGTGGTTTCAAAGCCAACGCCGATAAAAATAACTTTTTTCGCGGGCGTATGGGCGGCAAGGGTCACGGCGTCAAGCGGCGAGTACACCACGCGCACGTCCGCGCCTTCGCGGCGCAGGCTTTCAAGACTGCCGGTGCGGCCGGGCACTCTCACCATGTCGCCGAAAGTGGTGATGATTACGTCTTGTTCGCGCGCAAGCAAAAGCGCGCGGTCAATGTCTTCCTGCGCGGTAACGCAGACGGGACAGCCGGGCCCCGACAGAAAGCGGATATGCGGCGCAAGCAGCTGGCGCAGACCCGATTTTGCTATGGCAAACGTGTGCGTGCCGCAGACTTCCATAAGCGAAAGTCCGGCTGGCGGAACCAGTTTTTTTATGCCGTCCGCCATTTCAAGCGCGGCGGCTTTATCAAACTGCGGCATTTATTTTCCTGAACTCCTCTAAAGTGGCAAGAGCGTCCTCGGTCTTTAAAATCTGTATGGCGAAACCGGCGTGCACTAGCACGTAATCACCCGCCTTTGCGGACGGAACCAGTTCCACGGAAGCCTCGCGGCTTGCGCCGCCGTAGTCGATTTCGGCTATTCCTTCCTTTATAGCGGTTATTTTACCGGGTATGGCAAGACACATATAAGACTCCTAAACCGTCATTTCGTCGCCGTCGTGCGGCGCGAAAGCGTTTGCAAAAATTTTACGCGCGGCGCAAAGCGCGGAGTCGCGTTCAGCAAAAGTGGGATAGCGCGCGGCTTCAAAATGCGTAAGAGCAAGTTTTTGCGCACCGCACTCCGCAGCCACGGCGGCGGCGATTTCGGGATTTAAGTGCGGCCACTCGGGACGCACCTCGCCGCTGCGGTAGGAACATTCCGTAATAAGAAGGTCGGCGTTTTCAGCCAGTTTACGCAGGGGCGGACAGTCGCCCGTATCCGGCGCGTAGGCAAGGGTTTTACCGCCGTCTTTAATACGCACGCCCTGACAGGGAACGGAATGCGTCAGCGGGAAAGTCGTCATCGGCACGGCAAGACCTTCAACGCTTTCCGTAAATTCCACCTTCATGCGCAGGGTATGCCAGGGCTTGCTGTAAGGCGCGTCCAAAATGGTTTTAAGCGGCGCGTTAAACCCCGCGCCCGTTATTATTTTAATTCCCTGCGGGAAATTGAATTTGTTTAGCGCGTGCAGACCGGCTATATGGTCGATATGCAGGTGGCTAAGAAAAATGTAAACGGGGCGGGAATCCTTTATATAGGAATCGAGCTTGTAAATGCCGTTACCCGCGTCAAGCACCACGTAAGCGGCGGAGGTTTCGACGAGGGCGCAGACGGTGTTTCCGGCGGCGGTATCGTACCAGCCGTTGGTGCCGAGGAAAACGACTTTCATAGTTAAATTCTAGCGTAATTGCGCCAAACGCTCAAGGCCGGACCAAAACATTGTTATAAGGATAACGATAATAAGGCGTGCCGGCAAAGTGCGTCCGGCGGGTTTATAAGGAAAGGCGAAGCAGGCCGCCTTAGGGAGTTTATGACGGAGCGGCAAAGGCGTATTTCAGCGGCTGTTTGCAAAGACTTTACGGGATAATGTAAGATAACAAAATACCCCTATGGACATTACGCTTATTTTACTGGCAGCAACTGTAGCTGTTCCTATATTCGGTTCTTTCTTAATACCCGCGGTGGAAGCCATTTTTGAAGGCAAGGGAAAATATCTTGCACTGGCTCTCGGCGCGGTGACTGTTTTGTCGGCTTCCTGGCTTCTCGGCCTTGTCTATTCCGGCGAAACCGCGCTTTTAAGCATGGACCTGCCGCTTGGCCTTGGCCTTTACCTCAACGCCGACCTTCTGGCGGCGTTCATGGCCGTAACCTCGTCGGCCGTCAGCCTTGTCATCATCCTCTATTCGCAAAGCTATATAGAGCCGTACCGCCATAAGGGTGAATACTATCACATGGTACTCCTGTTTCTGGGTTCCATGATGGGCCTTGTATTCTCGTCAAATCTCGTCTGGCTGTTCGTGTTCTGGGAAATGACGGCAATCTGCAGCTGGCGGCTGGTCGGCTTCTTCCGCGCGGAAACCGACATTATAAAGGCAAACAAAACCTTCCTTACCACCGTATTCGGCGCGCTGTGTCTGCTTTTGGGTGTTATAATCATTTATGTAAATAACGGCACGGTAAACCTGCTTGAACTGCAGGGCGCGACAATACCTAACACCGCTATTTTCCTTATACTGCTGGGCATATTCTCGAAATCGGCCACTCTGCCGTTTTCGACCTGGCTGCCCGACGCCGGCGTGGCCCCTTCGCCCGTTACCGCCCTGCTGCACGCGGCGGTGCTGGTCAAAATCGGCGTTTACGCCTACGCTAGAATTTTCTGCGCCACCATACAGCTTGACCCCACCTGGATTGCGGCAATCATCTTCGTGGCGGGCGCAAGCACGCTGATTTCGGCTGGCGCGGCGCTTATAGAAACCAATATAAAAAGGATTATCGCCTATTCGACAATCAGCCAGATAGGCTTTATCTTTCTGGGACTGGCGACGCAGAATAAAATCGGCGTGGCCGGCGCTCTCCTTTATATCATGATGCACGGCGTGGCAAAAGGCGGACTGTTCCTGTGCGCCGGCATCATCGAGCATAAAACACACACCAAGGACATCACCAAAATGGGCGGTCTGTTCCGCACCATGCCCATAACGGGTATCTCCTTCGCTTTCTGCGCCCTCTCCGTAATGGGCATACCGCCGTTTGGCGGATTCTTCAGCAAGTTCATGGTAATAAGGGGCGCGGCCGCTCTGGGCGACCCTGTTGTAATGACCATGTACGTTCTGGGCGCGGTAATGACGATAGTCTATCTTCTGCGGGTGTTCTACGCCGTATTCCTCGGCCCCGAAAAACCCGTCGAGGACGACGGGCACGAAGCGCCGGCCACCATGCTGGTCAGCGTGGCGATACTGGGCGCCCTTTCCCTGATTCTGGGCCTGCTCATTTACTATCCCGCGTCCTATGTTAACGTACTCTGCTCACAGATAGGGGTAATGCTCCCATGAACCCGATACTGATTCCCATATTTCTGCCGATTATAGCCGCGCCCGCGCTTTTCCTGCTGCGCGGCAGGGCCGAGAAATTCCGCGAAGCCGCCGTTACGGCCGTAATGCTGGCGACTTTCGTGGTAAGCGCGTCGCTGTTCAAGATTGACGCGGTCTACTCGCTTCCGTGGGCAAGTTTCGGCTTCGATTTTGCGCTGAAGCTTTATCCGCTGGCCAATTTCGCCCTCTGCGCCATTACGGCGTTTGCCCTGCTGGTTACGCTGTATTCGTGGGCGTTTATGAAAGGCAAGCCGCACACCGGCTGGTTCTATTTCAACTGCCTTATAACGCTGGGTTTTGCAAACGGCGCGGTGCTGGCCGACAATCTGGTGCTGCTGCTGTTTTTCTGGGAAGGACTGCTCGTGTCGCTGTATCTGTTCCTGGCCCTTTCAAAGGACGACCCGCAGTCCAAAATGACCGCGATGAAAGCCTTTATAATAAACGGTGCGGGCGACCTTTGTCTGCTTTCCGGCGTAGGTCTTGCCGGCTATCTTACCGGCACAATGGACATAAGCCTTATAAGCCTTGGCAAAATACCGCTTGCGGGCTGGGGACTTGCTTCCTATATACTGCTTATGATAGGCGCGGTCGCAAAGGCCGGAGCGTTTCCGTTTCATACCTGGATACCCGACGCCGCCACTGACGCTCAGGTTCCGTTCATGGCTTTCCTGCCCTCCTCGATTGAAAAAATACTGGGCGTGTACCTGCTTACCAAACTGAGCGTTGAACTTTTTGCCATAAACACATCACCCGCCGCGCAGATGACCCTTCTGGTGCTGGGCGCGCTTACCCTGCTTATCACGGCATCAATGGCGCTGGTGCAGAAGGATTTCAAGCGTCTGCTCGGTTATCAGACAGTCAGCCAGCTCGGCTACATGCTTATCGGCATAGGCACGGGCACGCCGCTTGGCATAGCGGGCGCGCTGTTTCACATGCTTAACCACGCGGCTTATAAAACCTGCCTGTTTATGACAAGCGGCAACGTTGAAAAAGCCACCGGCTCGACCGAACTTTCCGCTCTTGGCGGGCTTGCAAAAAGCATGCCAGTTACGGCCGTTATTTTCATAATAGCCGCGGCCTCTGCCTGCGGCATAGCGCCGACGGGTGCGTTCTTCTCGAAAGAACTGGTATACGAAGCGGCCAAACAGTCCGGCAACAACGTATTTTTCATTATCGCGGAAATCGGCTCTTTCATTACCCTGCTCACCTTCATAAAAGTTGGGCATGCCATTTTCTTCGGCAAGGAAAACGCGAAACTTTCCGGCGCGAAAGAAGCCCCCGCCCTCATGCTGGTTCCGGCCGGCATACTGGCGCTGGCCTGTCTGGCCTTCGGTTTCGGCGGCAGACTGCCCCTGCACTTCTTCATTGAGCCCTCGCTTTCGGACGCGCTGTCGCAGGGCGTGGAGAACCTTGGCGGATTCCATTTCAACGCTCTGTTTGCGCTGGCCGTTGGCATTATAGCGGCGGCCGCAGCGGCCTACTGGTTCGGCTTAAAAAAGACCGGCAAGGCAGCCTCGGCAACCGACTATATCGAAAAAGCCCCCGGCTTCCGGTCAGTTTACGCGCTGGCCGAAAAACGCGTGTTCGACCCCTATGAACAGGGTCTGCGCGCGCTGTTTGCCGGCGGACGCGGTCTGTTCGTCGTCGACCGTGTAATGGATTTTCTGACCGACACCCTGCCCGCGGCCATAACCGGCTTTGCGGCGGGTGCGGTCTCGCGCGCGCATACCGGCATGTATCCGCACTACATAGCCTATTCGCTGCTGGGGCTTATAGCATACGCCCTTATAGTTTATTATGGCGGAGTAATGCCGTGAACACATCATACCTGAGCTTTGTAGCCGTTCCCGCTATTGCCGCCGCGCTTATTCCGTTCGCGGCAAAAATAAGGACGCGCTTTTCCGAACTGGCCGCCTCGGCGGCTTTACTGGCGGGTCTTATTGCCATTATCATGCAGATTGCCCGCTCCTACGGTTCTCTGCGAATCGGCATGGCGCCGGCAATACCCGGCAACGCCTTTACGGACCTTATGCTGCTGGCCATCTACATGGTCGGCTTCGCGGTAACGGTTTTTTCGGCCTTTTACATGGCGCCCGACAAGGGACGGGGAACGTACTTCGCACTCATCTCGCTGTGCGTGGCGGGCATGAGCGGCGTGGTTGCGGCAACGGACTTCTTTACCCTGTACGTTTTCGTGGAAATCGTCGCGGTGTGTTCCTTCGCGCTGATAGCCTTTGAAAACAACGCCGAAAGCACGGAAGGCGCGCTTAAATACTTTTTCCTGTCGGCTCCGGCCTCGCTGTTTCTGATACTGTCTGTCGCGCTCATCATGCTTTATACGGGCACGACATCTTTTGCCGGAGTGCAGCGCATGGCCATGGAGGGCGGTTCGGAAACCGCGCTTACAATCATGCTGGGCATGATGATGATAGCTTTCCTCATAAAGGCCGGTCTCATACCCTTCCACGCGTGGACGCCCGACGCTTACCAGTCGGCCCCCGCGCCGGTCTCGGCCCTGCTGGCAGGCATAGTGACAAAGACCTCCGGCATATACGCGCTTATCAAGATTTCGCAAATGCTCGGAACCGTTTACAATAACGGCACGGCCGGAGCGGTCGGCAAGGCCGTGATGTTTTTCGGCGCGGTCTCGATTGTCGGCGGAGCGCTTGCGGCCCTTGCGCAGAGAAGCTTTAAGCGCATGCTGGCCTACTCAAGCATCAGCCAGATGGGCTATATAGCCATCGCGGCCGGCGTCGGCTCTCCGCTTGCAATAGCGGGCGCGATATTTCATCTGTTTAACCACGCCACCTTCAAGACCACGCTTTTTCTTAACAGCGCGGCCGTTGAACGCGCCGCCGGAACCGAGGACATGTACAAGCTCGGCGGTCTTGAAAGCCGCATGAAAGTCACGTCGTGGAGCTCGGTCATAGCCCTGCTTTCCACGGCGGGCATGCCGCCCCTTTCGGGCTTCTGGAGCAAGTTCATCATCATACTGGCACTCTGGCAGGCGGGCGCGAAAGGCTACGCCGTAATCGCCATAGGCGCCAGCGTGCTGACACTGGCCTATTTCATTCACATGCAGCGGAAGGTCTTCTTCGGCAGGACCACCCAGCAGATGCAGAAGGTAAAGGAAGTCAGCGCGGGACTCTATCTGCCGGCGCTTGTGTTCGCGCTTATAATGATAGTAATCGGCCTGTACTTCCCGTTCATCTACTCGACCCTTGTCGAGCCCGCCGCGAGGATAACCATATGAGCATGCATCTGTTCCTGCTGTGCCTGCTGCTTTTGTCCGGCATCGCCGCGGTAATGGCGAGCAACATGCTTTTGTCGGCGATGTTTCTGGCGCTTTCAAGCGTGGCGCTTACGCTTATAATGTTCGCCATGCACTCGCCTTGGGCGGCGGCTTTCGAGCTGTCGGTCTGCGCGGGCCTTATCACCGTGCTGTTTGTAAGCACGGTAAGCCTTGTGCGCAAAAGCGAGGCGTTCCTTACCGAGGACCGCGTGCGCTTTTACGCCCTGCCGTTTTTTCTGGCGCTGTTCGGTCTGGCCTTCTGGCTGTTCGGCGAGCCGCTTTCACAGGCGCTCGTGCCGGGCCTGCCTACGGGCTCCGAAATCAGCGTGGGCGACACGCTCTGGCGCGTGCGCTGGTTCGACGTTATAGGCCAGCTGGCGATTTTCCTTGCCGCCGTGCTGACCGTGAACGCTTTTTTCAAAAAGAGAGGCAATGGCAATGCCTGAAACCCTGATGCATAACCTGATGCTGAACTGGTTTTTCGTGGTTCTGCTGGCCTTTACGGGCCTCTACTGCATGCTGGCTTCGCGGAACATACTGCGCCTGCTTATAGGCGTGGAAATATTCTCGAAGGCCTGCATACTGGCGCTTATAGCCTCGGGCGACGCGCTCGGGAACCCGAATCTGGCGCAGGCGCTGGCCATCACCATGATAGCGGTCGAAGTGGTCGTGGTGGCGGTCGGACTGGGCCTGATAATCAGGCTCTATAACCAGACCGGCTCCATAGACGTGTGGAGTCTGGACAAACTCAAGGGCTGATTATGGAAAACCTTTTACTTCTCCCCCCCGTCGCTTTTGTCATACTGCTGGCCGTAATGGCCATTCTAGCGCGCGTGGCGGCCTCGGTCGCGCATCCGCCGAAGCCCGAAGCCGGCAAGGACGAGCCCTATGCCTGCGGCGAAAACGTCAAGGCCGAAAAAGCCGCGCCGGATTACGGCGGGTTCTTTCCTTTCGCAATATTTTTCACGGTAATGCACGTGGCGGCCCTTATGGTGGCCACGTGGGCGACCGTAGGCACGCCGGGCGCAATGCTCGGTTCGGCGTATATTATAAGCGTCGGGCTGACGCTGGCCCTGCTTTTCGTGGGATAGCTTATGCTGAAAACGGTAGAAAAAATCATCACCTGGTCGCGGCTCAAATCGCCGTGGATAATCCATTTCAACACCGGCGCGTGCAACGGCTGCGATATCGAAGTGCTCGACGCCCTCACGCCCCGCTACGATCTGGAGCGTTTCGGCGTACTGCTTAAAGGCACGCCCCGTCACGCCGACGTGCTTATAGCCTGCGGTCCCGTAACCCGTCAGATCGAGGACCGGCTTGTGAGAATTTACAGCCAGATGGCCGAACCCAAGTTCGTCGTGGCCATAGGAACCTGCGCCTGCTCTGGCGGAGTGTTCAGCGGCTGTTACAACGTAAAGGAAGGCGGCCTCAATCAGGTCATTCCCGTTTCCGCCTACATTCCCGGCTGCCCTCCGCGGCCGGAGGCAATCATAGACGGTGTTGTGAAACTGCTTGGCAGTCTTGAAAAAAGCGAAGAGAAGGGGGGCTGATGCCGGAACTTGAAAAGGAAAATAAAATAGTCGCCGCTCTGGAAAAAAAGTTCGGCGGCAAAATAACGGATTTAAGCGTTACCCGCGCACGCCGCATTTTCGCGAAAACCCTTGGCGCCAACGCCAAGGAAATCATCGCCTGCATGCACGACGAACTGGGCTTTTCGCACCTTGCCACGATAACCGGCCTCGACGCCGGCGAAACCTTCGACGTCATGTATCACCTTGACGCGGACGGCATACTTTTTAACCTGCGCGCGCAGATTCCCGCGGCCGCGCCGCTTATCGCCACCGTGACCGACATTTACCCCGGCGGCGAGGATTACGAGCGCGAGCTGGAAGACATGTTCGGCATAAAGATTGAAGGCTTGCGCCCCGGAAACCGCTACCCTCTGCCGGATAACTGGCCGCAGGGCCAGTACCCGCTGCGCAAAAGCTGGAAGCAGTCCGCACTTTACCCGCAGGAGGAAAACAAATGTCAAAAATAACCGTTCCTCTCGGTCCCCAGCATCCGGCGTTAAAAGAGCCGGGCAATTTCATGCTCTGCCTTGAAGGCGAGCAGGTAATGGGCGCGACACTGCGCCTAGGCTACAACCATCGCGGCATTGAAAAAGCCTGCGAGGAAAGAACATACATTCAGGACATTTACCTTATCGAGCGCGTCTGCGGCATATGCTCGCACTCGCACACTACGGCCTTCTGTTCGGCAGTCGAGGAAATAGCCCAGCTTGAAATTCCCAAGCGGGCACAAGCCCTGCGCGTGCTGGTCGGCGAACTTGAGCGGGCGCACAGCCATTTTCTGTGGCTGGGCGTTGCTGCGCACGAAATAGGGTTCGACACGCTGTTCATGTACTCGTGGCGCGACCGCGAAATGGTGCTGGACTGCCTTGAATCGATAAGCGGAAACCGCGTGCATTACTCGATGAACACCATCGGCGGAGTGCGGCGCGATATATCCGTGGAACAGAAAAACGAGATTCTCAAAAAAATAGACATTCTTGAAGAGCGCACAAAATATTACATTCATCTGGCCACGGAAGAACCGACCGTGCTGGCGCGCGCCTCCAAGGTGGGCATGCTGCCCGAGGCCGAGGCAAGAAAACGCTGCGCCGTCGGTCCCTTTGCCCGCGCTTCCAACGTGGCGCGCGACGTCAGAAAGGACGACCCGTACCTCATTTACAACGAACTGGATTTCAAGGTAATCACCTCCGATTCCTGCGACGTATTCGGCCGTCTTTACGTCCGAGTGTTCGAACTGCTGGAATCCTACAAGATTATCCGGCAGGTGCTTAACGGCCTGCCCGAAGGCGACATAGCTGTTAAAGCCCCGCGTAAAATTCCCGCCGGCGAAGCCGTGGTGCGCTACGAAGCGCCGCGCGGCGAGGATGTGCATTTCGTAAAATCCAACGGCACGGAAATGCCGGAACGCGTAAAAGTGCGCGCCCCGACCATGGCCAATTTCGCCTCCGTAGCCTATATGCTCGAGGGCGGCCAGCTGGCCGACGTGCCCATAGTAATAGCGGCCATCGACCCCTGCTTTTCGTGCACCGACCGCGCGGTCATAGCGCAGAAAACATCCGGCCCCGAAGGAATCATGGACTGGAAGAGCCTGCGCAATTACTCCATAGCCAGCTACAAGAAAAAAGGCGTGGATTTCTCCGGACTGTGAACATGGATATAATAGTTCCCCTGCTTAAGATAATACTGTTTCCCGGACTGGCCTTTCTGGCGGTCTACGGCATGCTGTCGGAGTGGGTCGACAGAAAATGCTACGCGCTCATGCAAAACCGCATGGGTCCCCCGTGGTATCAGCCGCTGGCGGACTTTATAAAGCTGTCCACAAAGGAAGTCATCATACCCAAGGCATGCGATTCCACGATGTTCCGCATTCTGCCGGCTTTCGCGGCGGCGGCCGTCGTTACAACCGCCATGCTTATGCCGATATGGGGCAGCAATTCGACCGTGGCCTTTCAGGGCGACCTGGTTGCCGCCGTTTATCTGCTTACCATACCTACGGCCACGTTCTTTCTGGTCGGCTGGAGTTCCACAAGCCCGTACGCGGCCATAGGCTCCATGCGCGTGCTCACCCAGCTGTTTGCCTACGAAGTTCCGCTTATGATGGCCGTGCTCGGTCCCGCGATTTTAGCCGGAACCTGGCAGATTGACCAGATTGCGGCCTACTACACATCCCGTCCGCTTATGATGCTTGTAAACCTGCCGGGCTTTGTCATAGCCCTTATAGCGCTGCAGGGCAAGCTCGAGCGCGTGCCGTTCGACATTCCGCACGGCGAAACCGAAATAGTCGGCGGCTCGTTTACCGAATATTCCGGCAGACTGCTGAGCTTCATGCTGCTTTCGTCGGATATGGAAATGGTCGTCGGCGCGTCGCTTTTAAGCGCGGTGTTCCTGGGCGGCGGACTCGGTCTTTCGGGTCTGGGCGGCTTTGCGGTGTTCATCGTAAAGACCATGTCCATAGTTTTCCTGCTTTCAGTTATGAAAGCCCTCATGGCCAGAATCCGGCTTGAGCAGATGATAAACCTCTGCTGGAAGATACTGGCTCCCGTGGCCATGGCGCAGATACTAGTCAACATTCTTTTGAAATCCTGGAGCTGATATGACCAAGGCAAAACCGGGAAGGGCCCTGAAGGAAGTTTTCCGCAACCTGTTTAAGAAACCCGCCACGCGGCCGTATCCGGCGCAGAAGGCCCAGCTGCAGCGCGCCTTTCGCGGACAGATAAAATTTGACCCGACAAAGTGCATAGGGTGCAAAATGTGCATGAGGGACTGTCCGGCAAAAGCAATCACCATAGAGCCGGTGGAAGTGGAAAAATACAATTTTGCATATAAATCCGCGCTGACCGGACAGAACACGCCGGTAGCCATAGCGCAGTTCGGCAAAAGACTGTTTTCCTGCACTATGGACGTAGGCCGGTGCATATACTGCGCGCAGTGCGTTGACACCTGCCCCAAAAAGGCGCTGCACTCCTCGCAGGATTTTGAGCTGGCGGTGACAGACCGCTCCACGCTCAAACACAAATACATGCCGGAGACGGAAGGCAAATAACATGGCGGAAAAAATCATTCTCATAGACTCCGACCCCGCGTTTTCCGCGGCGGCGAAAGAAGCCCTTGCCGCAAAGGGCTACGACTGCACGACCTGCGCGGCCTGCGCCGAAGGCCTTGCCGCCGTAAAAGAGGCAAAACCCGCGCTGGTCATAATAGACATGTTTTTCGCGGGCAAGGCCGAAGGCATACTGGCGGCCAGAAAACTGCGCCGCTCGAAAGATTTCGCGGGCATTAAAACCCGTATTCTCATGCTTTCCGACCTGCGCACCCGCGCGCACAAAGGCTTTCCGAATCCCTCGAAATACGCCTACCGTCTGACCATAGACGAACTGCTGTTTAAACCGGCCAAGCCGGACCAGCTTGCCGCCAAAGCGGCGGAACTGCTGGCTGTCCAGCCGCGCTAAACGGGCACGGCAAGGCGGGTTGACAAAAAATGACCGCCCTTACAAAACTGCTTGAGAAAGCTAAAAAAAGCAAAACCGTCCTGCTTGGCGTGGGAAACGAGCTGCGCGGCGATGACGCCGCCGGTCCCCTGCTTATAAAACGCCTTGCCGGAAAGACCTCATTCATACTGCTTGACGGCGGGGAACTGCCCGAAAATCAGTCCGCTAAAATAATCGCCCTCTCGCCCGACATACTGTTTATAGCCGACGCGGCCGATATGGCCGCCGAAGCGGGCAAAACCGCCCTTCTTACGCCGGAAGACACCCAGAACGCCTCGTTTTCAACCCACGCCATGCCGCTGTCCTTTCTTGCAAAATATCTGCGGCAAAGCCTGCCCGCACTAGAAATACATATAATAGGTATACAGCCGCGCACGCTGGCTTTTCCGTCAAAACCGTCCGCGCCCGTACTGGCGGCGGTGGAAAAACTGGCCGCGCTTATGGAGGATAAATGACCGCACGCTTTCACATACTTACGCGCTATCTGGTGCTGATGCTGTCGTACCTCGTTTTGTTCTTTCTGTCGCGGCTGGCGTTTTTTTGCGTGTTCGGCAGTTTTTCCCTCCCCTTTGCCGATGTTATAAAAGCCTTTTTTATAGGCGCGCGGCTTGACCTGTCCCTTTCGGCCACGCTCGCAAGCGCGCCTTTTTTCCTTGCCTACGCGGTGGAAGGATTCACGGCTAAAAAAGAGCCGGTACGTGTAATAGCCGCCGGTCTTTTAAGCGCGCTTACCTCAATATTTGTAGTCCTTATCATTCTGGAATTTCCGTTTTACCAGACCTATTCAAGCAAGCTGAACCACCTGTTTTTCGAGTACATGAACCAGCCCAAGGAAATGTTCGTTACCCTAAGCGGCATACGCCCCGCCATGATTGCCATGCTGCTTGGCATTCCCGCCCTCTACGCCACGGCCAGACTTTCCTTTGCCCTATACCGCAAACTGTTTGTTTTCCCCGCCACGCGGCTTGCCGACAGGATAATTTCCCTCGTGCTTGTAGCCGCGCTTGCCATAATTTTTCTACGGGGCGGCTTTCAGCGCAGACCAGTAAACTGGGGCAGCGCATTTTTCAGCGGCAGCAACATACTAAACCAGACCGCCCTAAACGGTCAGTACAATCTGTTCATGCACTTCCAGACCTTCCTTGAAGAACGCGGCAAAAAAACCACCCTCCGCTCCTATTTTTCCGACGAGCAGGCAAGAAATAACATTCTCTCCTTCTCCCGCTTTGAACAGGAAAGCAAGGAAAGCCTGTTTACCGGCATAACCGGCAGGCCCAATATCGTGATAATTTTCATGGAGAGTTTTTCGGGCAAATATGTAGGCGCACTGGGCGCGAAGGAAAGCCTTACGCCGAATTTTGACCGTCTGAGCAAGGACGGCGTTCTATTTACCTCGTTTTACGGAAACGCCACCCGAACCTCGCGCGGACTTACCGCCGGACTATGCAGTTTCCCCCCTCAGCCGGGCGTGAACCTTACAAAGAAAGTTTCGGCCCAGCAAAGAGTGCCCTCCGTCGCCTACTATCTTGAAAAAGAGGGCTACGAAACGGTCTTTCTCTACGCCGGCGACAAGGAATTCGAGGACATGAGCGGCTTTTTTCTTAACAGCGGCTTCCGCCATTTCTACGGCGTAAGCGAACTGGCGAAAGGCCCGACTGAAAACCCCATAGGCTTTTTCGACCACGAACTTTTCGACAAGGCCACCGTCCTGTTTAACGGTATGCAAAAACCGTTTTTCGCCGCAATAATGACGCTTACAAACCACGGCCCGTACACCCTGCCGTCGTCCTATAAGCCCGACCCGTCGCTTTCAAAAGTGCTTAACGCCTTCAAGTATTCCGACTGGGCGCTTGGCAGGTTCATGGACGAGGTTTCCAAACAGCCCTACTACAAAAACACGGTTTTTCTGATAACTGGCGACCACGCCTCGCACTCGACGGACTTTGACCGCCAGCGCTTTCACATTCCCCTGCTGGTCTATTCGCCCATGCTAAAAAAGCCCCTGCGCGATGACCGCACGGCCAGCCAGATGGACCTGCCGCTTACCATACTGCACCTTGCCGGAAGCAAGGTAAAGGACGAGGACACATCGTTCTGGGGCAAATCGTTATATGAAAGGAAAACCGGCGGCTGGGCCTATGTGCTCGACGACCCGTACTTCGGCGTGATAACGCCAAAATATTTTTACAGGGAAAGTCTGGGCGGCGACCCGCGCCTCTTCGGCACGGAAATGAAGGAAGAAAATAACCCGAAGGAAAAGCAGCTGCTTGGCGACTACGCCCGCTCCGTACTGCAATACAGCGACAAGCTGTTTTTCAAATCCAAAGCGGGAACCGCATGGAAAGCAAAACCGCAATAACGGCCGTCATGCCGCGCGCTTGTAGCTCCATGCCGCGAACCACCACAGCATGACCGGCGAAAAATACTGTTTCCAGTCCCAAAACACCACGGGAAGCAGCACATAACCGATAATAAAATAAATCTTTTTCTCCGCCTTGTAGGACACGGCGTGCTTTTTGCCGTACGGCAAAACGTACTTAAAAAGCACGACCAGAAGCGCAAGCGGCAGAACCCAGAAAAACAGCGGATAATAAACCGACAGAAACATCTGCAAAAGCGCAGGTACGGCGACAAGCCAGAAAAGTCCCCCGCCGCTTATCCCGCCCGCCGGCCTGCCCGTAAGGACAAGCGGAAAGAAGACCGCGCAAAGGCCGCAGGCAAGCAGGGCTTCATAAATAAGTTTAGGCAAAAGTCCCGGCACGCGCGCCGCGGCGGCCAAAGCCGCCGCGGCCACAAGCGCGCCAAGCACATATTTAGCGAATTTCATCAAGCATTGCCGCGGCCGTCTTCATCACCGCGTTATCGGTCAGGTTGAAACCAAGCGGGGTTACCGACACATAACCTCGGCTTACCGCACCGCTGTCGGAATCGGGGTCGTCGGCCTCGTCTATAAGTTCGCCGTCCAGCCAGTAATAGCTTTCGTTTCTGGGGTCAAGGCGTTTGTCGTAACGTTCCACAAAACGCAGATTGCCCTGATGCGTCAGCTTGAGGCCCTTAATCTTTTTTGCCTCGATATCCGGCATATTGACGTTGAGAAGACAGCGCGGGTATTTGTTTTTTTCCAGCGCGCGGGCAAGGTTTTCGGCGGTTTTCGCGGCAAAGGAATAATCCTTAACCGTAAAGCTGTCTATGGAAACCGCCATGGCGGGAATACCCAGCATCAGCGCTTCCATTGCGGCGGAAACCGTGCCGGAATAAAGAACGTTCGTACCTATGTTGCCGCCCGGATTTATACCCGATATCACAAGGTCAGGCTTGTGCTCAAGCAGGTTGCGCACGCCTATTTTAACGCAGTCGGCGGGCGAGCCGTCCACGGCATAGCCATAAAGTCCGCCGTCGTCGCGCATCTGGCGAACGCGCAGCGGGTGGAAAAGCGTTATGGAATGCGCCGTGCCGCTCTGCTGCTGCATGGGCGCCACAACGCACACGTCCGCGAATGCGGAAAACTGCCGCCGCAGGGCATGCAGGCCCTCGGCGTGTATGCCGTCGTCATTAGTAAGCAGTACTCTCATCGTTATAGGCTGGAGAGGTATTTTTTTACCTCGAAGTCGGTTACATGCGTGCGGTATTCATCCCACTCTATTATCTTGTTTTCGATGAATTTCTCAAACACATGCTCTCCCAGCGTTTCTTTTAAAAGCGCGGAAGAGGATGCCAGCTCAATAGCTTCCTTAAGCGAGCCTGGCAAAGTATCAATCTTGTTGGCGCGGCGTTCAATCTCGCCCATACTATAGATGTCGGCCTCGACGGGCGCGGCCAGCGGCAGTTTGCGCTTTATGCCGTCAAGACCGGCCGCCAGCAAAACGGAAAACGCCAGATACGGGTTGCAGCCGGGGTCGGGAAAGCGGCTTTCCACGCGGGTTGATTCGCTCTTTCCAAGACGCGACTGCGGCAGGCGCACCAAAGCCGAGCGGTTGCGCTTTGCCCACGCTATGTAGACGGGGGCCTCGAAACCGGGTATAAGGCGCTTGTAGGAATTGACCCACTGATTCGTGACGGCGCATATTTCGCGCACATGGGCCAGAATGCCCGCCATGAAATGCTTGGCGTCGTCGGAAAGATAGTCGGGGTCGGAGGCGTTAAAAAACGTGTTGCGCCCGTCCTTAAAAAGCGACTGGTGCACATGCATTCCGCTTCCGTTTACGCCGTTTAGCGGCTTTGGCATGAAGGTTGCGTAACAGCCGTGGTTAGAGGCCACCTGCTTTACGACCGCGCGATAGGTGATGACCTTGTCGGCCATTTTGAGCGCCTCGTCGTAACGCAGGTCTATTTCGTGCTGGCTGGGCGCAACTTCGTGATGCGCGTACTCGGAGGCTATGCCAAGCTGCTCTAGCATTACCATGGTCTCGCGGCGCAGGTCGGCGGAATCGTCGAGAGGCACGCTGTCGAAATAGCCGCCGTTATCGAGCGGTTCCGGGTTGCTGTCGCCGCGGAAATAGAAATACTCCAGCTCGGGCCCGACCATGAATTCGGAAAAGCCCAGCCTGCGCATTTCTTCCAGATTGCGGCGCAGAACGTGGCGCGTGTCACCCGCGTAAGGCTCGCCTTCCGGCGTCAGAATATCGCAGAACATGTGCGCCACCGGCATGCCGGAAAACTTCCACGGCATTATGCGGAAGGTGTTTAAGTCCGGCATGGCAAGCAGGTCGGACTCGTATATGCGGGCAAAGCCTTCCACCGACGAGCCGTCGAAACCCATTCCTTCGCACAGCGCGTGTTCGAACTCACGCGCTGTGATGGTGAAGGATTTGAGGTTTCCTAAAATATCGACAAACCACAGCTTTACAAACTGAATGCTGTCGGCCTTGACGGTATTCATCAGCTCGCTGATTTTGGCCTCGTCCCGTTTAAGCATCGTACTTCTCCCCTTTTTCCATTATCGCGGCAAGCACCTTTTCCGGCGTGTAGGGGGGTGCGTACAGGCGCACGCCCGTCGCGGCGTAAATGGCGTTTGCTATGGCCGGTATGGGGCCGTTGATGCCGATTTCCGAGACCGACTTGGCACCGAAGGGGCCGTTGGGCTCGTAGGTCGGGATGAGGACGCTGTGTATTTCGGGAGCGTCGTACGAGGTGTAGATTTTGTAGCTGCGGAAGGAGGGATTAAGCGCCTGTCCGCGTTCGTTAAACTCTATTTCCTCGGTCATGGCGTAGGACAGACCGTTCATCACCGCGCCGTCGTTCTGGCCTTCCGCCAGCGTCGGGTTTATGGCGGTGCCGCAGTCTACTGTCGCCACATAGTCCAGCACGGTCACCTTGCCGGTCTTGGTGTCCACTTCCACCTCGGCAAAGCTGGCCGCGAACGGAGGGGGCGAGCACTGCGCCGTGTTGGAGGCTGAGGCTATAATCTGGTGCTGGTCGTGATAGTACAGCGAGGTGTTGGCCACTTCAGACAGCGGGCAGGACGCGCCCGATTCGGCCACGACCTTTCCGCCTTCCAGATGCAGATTTTCCGGTTTTTCATCCAGAATACCCGCGCCGACTTTCAGAATCATGTCCCGCACCTTCTCGGCGGTCTTTCTTACGGCGTTGCCGGAAATGAAGGTGGTGGAGGAAGCGTAAGCGCCCACGTCAAAGGGCGTGAGGTCGGTGTCGGATGAATAGACGATGATGTTTTCCGCTTTCACGCCGAGCACTTCGGCGGCAATCTGCGCCAGTACGGTATCGGAACCTGTACCAAGGTCCGTCGCGCCCATGGCCAGATTAAAGGAACCGTCGTCGTTCATCTTTATAGTCGCGGAGGCCATATCCACTTCGGGAATGCCCGAGCCCTGCATGCTGCAGGCCATGCCCACGCCGCGGCGTATCGCGCCGGACTGGCGGGCGTACTTGGCGCGCTTTTCGTTCCACTTAAAGAGCTTCGCGCCCTCGGAAATGCACTTTTCGATGCCGCAGGAGGTGATTACCTGTTCCACGCCCTCGCGGCCTTCGCCCATGGCTTTGAACACCGGCGAGCCCTCGCCTTCCTTGATGTAGTTTTTAAGGCGGAACTCAATAGGGTCCATGCCGATAGCTTCGGCCATCATGTCCATCTGGGACTCGAAGGCGAAGAAAGTCTGCGTCGCGCCGTAGCCGCGGTAAGCTCCGGCAACCGGCAGGTTCGTGTACAGCGTGCGGCCTATAAAGCGGCTGTTCTTGGCCTGATACATAGGAATGGTGTGCGAGCCCGAGCACATCATAACGGTCAGGGCGTGCGCGCCGTATGCGCCGTTATTGAAATAGCCTTCCAAATGCACGTCCGTAATGGTTCCGTCTTTTTTGCAGCCGGTCTTGAGGCGAACCACCGACGGGTGACGAGTGCGGGAGGAAACAAAAACCTCCTTTCTGGTCAGTTCGATTTTAACGGGTCTGTTGGCCGCGAGTGCAAGGGCCACGCAGGCGGTTTCAAGGAAAATCTCCTGTTTGGAGCCGAAGCCTCCGCCGATTCTGGGCTTTATGACGCGCAGTTTCTGTATGGGAATATCAAGCGCGTTAGACACCACGCGCCGCACGTGAAACGGGACCTGTGTGGAGGTGCGGATTACGATTCTTCCGTTAGCGTCGAAATAAACTATCGCGGTATGCGGTTCCAGCGCGCAATGCTGGGCGTACTGGGTTTTGTAGGTCTTGTCGATTACCACGTCGGCGTCGGCAAACCATTCTCCGTCCTTTACTTCAAGGTCGAAAGTGGCGCAGATGTTTTTCTTGTAATCGGGAATGTTCTTGGAGTCGGGCTCGTCGTGGACGAGGATTTTCCCCTCCATGGCCTCAAGCGGGTCAAACACCGCCGGAAGCGGCTTGTAGGTCACCTTTATTTTGGAAAGGGCCTCATTTGCGGCCTCGAGCGTTTCGGCCGCTACGGCGGCAACACGGTCGCCGACGTAGCGCACGCGGTTATCAAACACCAGCGTGTCGTACGGCGAGGGTTCGGGGTAGCCCTGACCGGCAGTGGTGTGGCGGTTGCTCTTGCAGTTTTTGTGGCAGAGCACGGCTTTTACGCCGGGCACTTTTTCAGCGGCGGAAATATCAATGTCCGTAATAAGTGCGTGGGCGTGGGGGCTATAAAGGAACTTGCCGACCAGCAGGCCCGGTATGTCGATATCGTCGGCAAACTGCGCCGTGCCGCAGGCAAGGCCGAGGGCGTCGATTTTGTCGACTCTCTGGTTTACTACCTTGAAATTCTTGGTTTCTTCGGTCATGCTAACCTCGCTATTTGTTCTGGCCTTTCATGGATTTGGCGGCTATTTTGACCGCTTCGACCTGCTTGACGTACCCTGTGCAGCGGCACAGGTTTCCGTCGAGCGCGTGGCGTATTTCGGCTTCGTCGGGGTCGGGGTTTTGCGCGAGCAGTTCCTTTGTTACCAGAATCATGCCCGGTATGCAGAAACCGCACTGCACCGCGCCGGCGGCCACGAAGGCTTTCTGTATCGGATGCGGCTTGTTGGGCGTGCCCACGCCTTCAATGGTGGTCACGCTGCGGCCGTTGGCCTGCACGGCAAGCATAATGCAGGATAGCGCGGCCTGACCGTCAACCAGCACGGTGCAGGAGCCGCAGTCTCCGGTGTCGCAGCCTTTTTTTGTGCCGCGAAAACCTTCGCGCCGCAGGGCGTCTATAAGGTATTCATCATTGCGCACGCGCATGGTGCGGCTTTCGCCGTTAAGGGTGAAATTTACGGTAAACACGCCGTTTTCGGCAGTAAGGGAAGTGATTGTTTTTTTCATTGGCGGTCTCTCCTATTTGCCCTGCGCGGCGCTGAGTATCGCGCGCTCCACAAGCACCGGCAGAATTTCGCTTTTGTAAGCGGCGGAAGCCTGAACGGACGTAAACGTTCCGGCGTCCTTTACGGCTGAAGCCGCCGCGTGATGCACGGCAGCGGCGGTAAGTTCATTGCCGAGAAGAAGTTTTTCAACCGTGGGCAGACGCTTTGCTCGCGGCACGGCCGAACCGACAGCCACAGCTATGCGGGCGCATTTTCCGTTTTTAACTTCGACGGCACAGCAGACCAGCGCAATGGATTCCCACATCGATGCGGCTTTTGCGAACTTCTCGAAATGCACGGCGAGATTTTTAGACGCCGCCGGAATTTTTATCTCCACCAGCAGGGCTGTGCGGCCCAGCGCGGCGGAAAGTTTTTTGTCGTAGAGTTCGGCAAACGGGCAGGTGCGGCTCTTGCCGTTTTCCATTACCACGGCCTGCGCGTCCAGCGCAAGCAGTATCGGGGGCAGATGGTTAAACGGGAAGGCGCGCACGATATTTCCGCCCACCGTGCCCATGTTGCGCACGAGGTGGCTGGAAATTCTGAAGGCCGCGTCGTAAAGCACGCCGCCGGCCCAGCTTTTCAGCACGTCGGAGCCGAGCATTTTTGTAAAGGTCACGCCCGCGCCTATGCGCAGAAAAGCCTTTTCGGCCTTTATGTAATCCAGTCCGAGATTGCGGATGTCGACGACGGCTTCCGCTTCGGCCGGAATACTTTTTGTAAGCATGGTTCCGCCGGCAAGCACCACGGCGCGGTTTTTAAGTTTTGCCAGAACCGCGGACGCTTCCTTGACCTGCGACGGGAAATGGTAGGTCGATATTTTATTCATTGCCACCTCGCTGCGTTGTAGTTTTCAACTCAATCTCCGCGAACTTCGGTCCGCGGCTCTGCCGGACTGCACTGCAATACTAATCCGGCCAAATTCGTTTAATGCTTTTTTGCTTCCGGCTTGTGCGCGGCCTGCCGTTCCCTGCGCAGGTCGCCGTTATGCCGGCCGCTCTTTCCGGTGCTGAGCTTGAGTATTTCCGCCATCACCGAAACCGCTATTTCGCCCGGCGCCTTGCCGCCGAGCTCAAGGCCTATCGGCGTATAAATACGCGGGTCTTTTTCGGGATGAAAACCTTTGTCATTCATGTTTTTGAAAACATGCGGAATCTTGCTGGCCGAGCCTATCATGCCTATGTAAGCCGCTTCGGTGCCGAGGGCGGCCTCGAGACATTCCTGATCGAGGCTGTGGCCGCGCGTTACGATCACGATGTAGGTTTTTTTATCCACGTTTGCGGCGTTTACTGCCTTGTGCGGCGGTTCGACCAGAATGCGGCTTGCCGTCGGAAAACGGTCGCGGTTTGCAAACTCCTCGCGGTCGTCGGCAACCATATAGGAAACGCCGGCTATGGAGGCCACCTTGGCTATTTTTTCGGCCACATGGCCGCCGCCAAGAAGCAGTATGCGGGCGTTTGCGGAAAACACCTCGAAATAGACTTCGGTCTTTCCCGAACAGGCCATGCCGAGACCCGCAAGGGTAAGGTCGTAATACTTTTTAAGATAGCCGCCCTTAGGCAGCAGGGCCAGCGCGTCCTTTATGCAGACGGCCTCAAGCTCGCCGCCGCCCACGGTGCCGAAAATGGAACCGTCGGCAAACACTATCATGCGGGAGCCCGCGTCGCGCGGGGTGGAGCCGTCGGAATAGATGACGGTCACAAGCACCGCGTCGCGGCCCGCCTGCAGGGTTTCATCGAGCATCTGAAAAAATCTTTTTTCCTCAATCACGGAAAGCCTCCACAAGACTGCGGTAATCCGCAGGAGTATCAACGTCCTTTACGACAAATTCACATTCCACGTCCACGTCCAGCGCCTTTACGCTGGGATGATGCGTCACCCAGTGCAGGCCCAAATCGGCGGGACCGGTAAAGCACAGCGGCCACACTTTTTTCGCCAGCAGAATCGGATGCCCGCGCTTGCCGTTATAGCGCGGTATCACCACGTCGGCATTGGACATCATCCATGTCCGCACCAGTTCGTGATAGATGCAGGAAGGAATGAACGGCTGGTCCACAAGGCTTATTATTACAGCCTCCGACACGTCGCCCACGGCGCGCAGGCCGGTGCGCACGGACGAAATCATTCCCTCGTCGGGATTTGGGTTTACCACGATATGACAGTTGGCGCGGCCGGACAGCGTGTCGGTTATTTCCTCGGCGTGCACGCCCGCAACCAAAGTTATGCGGTTTATGCCCGCCTTTTCTACGGAGTCGCACACCGCCTCGGCGAAGGTCTTGCCGTTATAGTCAAGCAACGCCTTCGGCGTTCCCATGCGGGCCGAGTTTCCGCCCGCCAGAATAAGGGTATGAATCATTTTTATCCGCCGGATACCGGCGGGAAAATATGGAAAATATCCCCGTCGGACATCTTGACCCGCGCCACTTCGGCGTGGTCGAGAATTTTGGAATTCAGCGTCAGCACGAAATGGTTTTTCACTATGCCTTTTTCATCCAGCAGAACAGGCGCTATCTCCGGCTCTTTTGCCTTGACCACCTGCGCTATCACATCGGCGGCGGTGTCGGCTTCCAGAAGCAGTTTGCCCGTGCCAAGCCTTTCCTTGAGCGTAGTGTATACCTTTACCAGCACTTTAGCCATATTATTTGCCGGAAGCCTCGAACATTTTTTTTGCAACGGCGTTTGCCTTTGCGGCAACCTTAGTTTCGTCGACGTTTGCAAGACGGAAGTCGCGTACCGTCTGGCGGCCGTTTACAAAAACGTGTTTTGCGCGGTGATTGGAGCCGCAGAATATCACGGCGGCCACGGGGTCGCTCTGACTTCCCGCGAACTCTATGCCGCTTACGTCGAAAAGCGCTATATCGGCGGCCTTGCCGGCCTCAAGCGAACCAATGTCGTCGCGGCCCAGCACGGCTGCGCCGCCGCGTGTGGCCATGTAAAGCACGTCGCGCGCGGGCATGGATTCCACGCCGCTTTTTACGCGCGCCACCATCATGGCCATGCGGGCCTCGCCCAGCATGTCTGACGCGTCGTTGGAGGCGGAACCGTCCACGGCAATGCTTACGGGCACGCCGTTATCGAGATATTGGCGTATCGGCGCAATGCCCGAACCGAGGCGCAGATTGGAAACGGGGCAGTGCGCAACGCCCGTTTTTGTCTTGCCCATGAGTTTTGCTTCGGCCTCGTTCATGTGCACGCAGTGGGCAAACCAGCTGCGGCCGCCCTCAAGCCAGCCCACGGATTCCATATAGGCCAGCGGGCGCAGTTTGAAAAGGTGCTGGCAGAAATCCTGCTCGTCGAGCGTTTCGGCCAGATGGGTGTGCATGCGCACGTCCCATTTTTTCGCCACCACGGCGGTGTCTTTAAGCAGTTCGGTGGTCACGGAAAAAGGCGAGCACGGCGCAAGCGCTATGCGCAGCATGGAGTATTTGCTGCGGTCGTGATAGGTGTTAACAAGCCGCTCGCAGTCCTTCATTATTTCGTCTTCAGTCTGCACCACGTCGTCCGGCGGAAGACCGCCGTTTGACTTGCCGCGCGACATCGACCCCCTGCACGGGTTAAAGCGTATGCCGAGTTCGGCCGCCGCGCGTATTTCCTCGTCTATGAGCGTTTTGGACTGGGCGTGCGGAAACACGTAAAAATGGTCGGAGGAGGTAGTGCAGCCGGTAAGCATCAGCTCGCCGAGACCGATCTGCGCGCTGATATGCACGGCCTCGGGCGTAACCTGCCGCCACACCTCGTAAAGATAAAGCAGCCAGTCGAAAAGTTTGCTGTTTTGCACGGCTGGCAGATTGCGGGTAAGCGTCTGGTAAAGGTGATGATGAGTATTTACCATGCCGGGGATAGCCACGCAGCCGGTGGCATCCACGGTAATATCGGCCTTGGCGGCTATGTTTTTGCCGACCTGTTTTACGGCCTTGCCTTCTATCAAAATGTCCGCGTTTTCGTATTCGGTGCGGGCGTCGTCCATGACGGCGACGCGGAGGGCGTTTTTAATCAAAATAGTCTGTTCTGGCATATTAGTACCGTCCCTTGTAATATTACGATAATAATATAAACAAAAGGGACGGCAGTCTACACAAATTTTTTCGCTTTTTTAAGACAGCCAACCGCGCCTGTAAAACAGTATGAAAACCGCCAGCGCGGCAAGGGCGGCCCAGAGGGCGCGGAAAAACAGCGGGTCGCGGTATTTAAGGGCAACTTTATGCACGCCCGCTGACACTTTAACCGCCATCTGGGAACCGGGCAGAAGTATGAGCGGCGTTTCCTTTCCGTCGATATACGCCTTGAAGTACGGATTGTGCAGCACCGCAAAAAACAGCACGGACTGCATGGCCGAGCGGGTGTCGGCCTCAATGCTGTTTGTGCGGTAATGCCAGTCCAGGTCAGCACCGGCGGCGTAAACTATGGGCCGCGCGGCGGGGTCCTCGAAAATAACGCGGTCGGGACCGGAGTAAAAATTCTTAAGTCCCTGCGCCTGCAAAACGGGTATGTAGGTGTCAGCCTGCGGCGGATTTATCACATACCAGCGCACGCCCCACGAGCGCAGATATTTTATGGTTCCGGGCAGTTCCTCCGGCGGAATCATTACTATGGAGCTGTAATTTAACGACGCCACGGCCGCGCTGTTTGCCTGCGGCACAAGCGGGTCGTAACCGGCAAAATGGTGAACGCCGAACAGGCTTGAAAAGTTAAACCCCAGCAGGCGGTAAACGGAATTTACACCGTGCTCCGGAACCGCGCCAAGCGAGAAAATACGTCCCTGCGAAAGATTGTCATAAAGCGGCTCGCTTAACGGCATTTTGTCGGGATGAATAAAAAAATTGCGGCGCGGGCTGAAGGCAAAAAGCCCGAACATGTTTACAAGCTGAAGGCCTAAAAGCGCCGCGAAAACTGCGGCGGCTTTTTTGCGTCCTTTCAGAAATTCGGCCATGCCGAAGGCCGCCGCCAGCGCAAGGAAAAAATTCATGTAGGCGGTAATCTTTATCGGGTAGCGGAAGCGGTTTAATACCGGCAGGCGGTAAATAAGCTGGTCAAGCCAGCCCATGGCCCAGCATAAAGCTACGCCAAAGCACACCAGCCCTACAATGCGGCGCGTTTTCCCAGCCTTATACAAAGCGTAGCCGCAGAAAAAAAGCGCTATATAGCCTATATGCGCGAAATAGGGCATGAACAAATCAAGCCAGCTGGTCGCGCCGAACGTCCGCGCGGAGGCCACGTCCGCAAACGGCACGGAAAAGGGCCACACAAGTCCCCACAGCCAGAGCAGTATTTTGTTTGAGCCAAGCACGAAACGCTGATAGTCTATCGCGCCGGAGCGCACGGCCGAAAGCTGGGTCTGATGCCACATCGGCACCAGCATGGGCGCGGCCAGAAGAAAGGTAAAACCATGGGTGGCGAAATACTGCCATATACGGCGCACACTATAGCGCTGAACCGCAAAATGCCTTACGCCGAAATAAAGCACCTCGAATATGCAGGAATAGGCGTAAAACTGCACGTTGCCGCTTGAAAGATACAAAAGCCGGACGGCTGAAAGGGTGAAAAATCCCCCCTCCCCGCGCATAAGCCGCGCCGACAGATAAACCGTCCAAGGCAGAAAAGCCGCCGTCGGGCCGACTACCCACCACGAACTGCCCAGAAAAAACATAAAGGCCGAAAAAGTCCATACGGCCGAACCGAAGGCCGCGCCGCGTTCATCGCCAAACAGGTCGCGCGCCAAAAAGTAAAAACCGTAAGCGCCGCACAAAAGGTGCAGAAACATCACAATATCCATGGCGGCAAAATAGTGGCCGAAAAACAGTTTGCTCAGACCGACCGCAATGTAGGCGGGCGGGTACAAAGTGGCATACTGCGCCGAGGCAAGCTGGGGCACGCCCAGATACTGATGAAAATTAAAAAAGGCCAGTTCCCCGCCCGCCAGCGCGCGGAAATTATGAACAAGCATCGGCAAATTGCCGGATAAGGCGTCATCCTGCAGAAAAAAGTAGGGGCGGAAATATTCCAGCAGGCCGAAGAAAAGGACAAGCGGAAGCCACAGCCATGCCAGATAGCCGCGGAAGGAAAAAGCGGATGTTTTTTTGTCGGTCGGTTCAGAACGCATACTCTATTTTAGCACCCAGAGGGTTCTCCTGAGGATTTGCAAGCATGAGAGCCGCGCCCGCCGCCAGATCAAACCAGACGTGGGCCGCTATATTCTCGGCAAGTTTATAATTGTTTTGCTGGTAACGCCAGCCGAAATAGTAACCCGCGCCGAAGGCAAAAAGCGCGTTGGCCACGACGGCGGGGTCGGACGGGTCGTTTAAATGCGCGAGACCGAACACGGCGGACGCGGCGATATGGCCGTTTTTTTGGCCCCAGCGGTTTTCCCAGTCAGACTGGATAATGCCGCGAAACAGCGCCTCCTCCGAAACGCCCGCGCCGATGCTAAGCGGTATCCAGTAAGCGCTGTAAACGGCCGCGCCGGTGTCGCGGTTATAAGTATCGCCAAGATAGTTGAAACTGCTCATGCCCGAAAAAGTTCTTGGATGACTTACGCTTCTGGCGATTGCGTAGTTTATGCCCGCGCCCGCCACGGCCGCGCCTATTACCCACGGGCTTGTAAGCTGTTTGCGCTCAAAGGGCGCGGCAAACATTTTGGAAAGCGGCGCGGGGTCGAAACGCCTGTTGTATCTGTCGGCGCCATAAAGCATCTGCACGTCGCGGTAAGACTCGTAAAGCGAAAGAATGTACGCCTGCTGGGCGTAAACAAGCGGCGCGTTCATCTGGCCCGAGGCGCGGTGCTTTTCGGCGTTTACTCCCCACCACGCAAAACCCGCCGTGGAGGAAAGATACGCGGCGGCCCTCGCGTCCTGACCAAGCGCATACTGCCCGCCGCCCGGCATGAACCATACCCATGATGGCACGTTCCTAAGCCTGTTTGGTTCGGCGTGAGCAAGCGCGGCCGCCGTTAAAAAACCGGCGGCAAGAACAACGCGCGAAAGACTTTTGAAAGCGGAAAATTTCATGGCAGAACGGGCGGCAATACCGCCAACTGATGTTATCAAATTTACGCCGCGCCTGATGAGCGCGCGTAATTCTGATATTATATTTATATGGTACTTTTCGTCATAGGCCAACGCTGCGCTGGCAAAACCCCTTTTATACAGGCGGTGCAAGACGGGCTTAAAAAATCCGGCGTAAAAACCGGCGGAATATTTTCCCCCGCCCCCGGCGAAAAGGCCGTGCATTACGTCGAAAGTTTCAAAACCGGAAAACGCCTTAAACTTTTAGACCGCACGGCAAACGGTCCCGTGCCCGACAAGGCGGGCTTTGCCTTTGCGCGCAATGTGCTTGCGCGTCTTGCCGCCAAAGACGTGGCTTTAATAGACGAATTCGGCCGGCTGGAAATACGGGGCGAAGGCTACTTTAAGGAAGCAAAAAAAGTCTGCGCCCGCTGCCGCCACACCGTCATAACAATACGCGGCGACATCGCGCAAGAAGCCGCCGCAATGCTTGAACTGCCCCGGCACGAAGAACTTATACTAGGCGAAAACGGCTTTACGCCGGAAACCGTAAACAGGGCGCTTGCATGGCTATCGAAATAAAAAATCTTTCCTTCGCCTTTACCGGAAGCGACAGACTGCTTTCCGATATATGCCTGCGCGTAAAAGACGGCGAATGCGCCGCGCTCACGGGCAAAAACGGCTGCGGAAAAAGCACCCTTCTTTCTCTTGTTGCGGGCGTTGCGCCTTTTGCGGAACACACGCTTGCTGGCGAAATAAAACTGCCAGACGGCGACCGACCAGTTTACATGGCGCAAAGCCCCGAAGCCCAGATTTTAAGCGATACGGTGGAAGAGGAAACCGCGTTTTTCCTTAAATACTGCGACCGTCCGGACCTTGAAATTTTCGCCAAGGCGCATGACGCGCTGGGTCTTGCCAAGCTCAAAAAAAACCGCGTGCGCGAACTGTCCTCCGGCGAAAAACAGCGCCTCGTGCTTACCTGCGCGCTTGCCTGCGCGGACAAAAAAACAATTCTGCTCGACGAACCTTTCGCCTATCTTGACGCCGACGGGCAGACAGCCCTAGCCGCCCTGCTTTCAGACCTTAAAAAACGCGGCGCGGCCATTTTGCTTGCTGGCCACGGCTTTGAAAAACTTACGGGGCTTATCGATTCCTTTCACCGCATAGAAAACGGCATTTTAAGCGAAGGAACAGCACAGGAAGAAACCTTTACCTTTGCCCCTGAAACCGCGCCGGCCGCAAAAACCTCCTTTACGCTTAAAGCCGAAAACCTGCTTTTTCAAAACGCGCGCGGTCAAAACATTCTTGAAAACTTTTCCTTCACCGCTGAAGGCGGCAGGCTTTACGCCATAACGGGCGAAAACGGCACGGGCAAAAGCTCGGCGGGCCGACTGCTTGCCGGCCACGCCGCGCCAAACGCCGGAAGCATAAAGCTAAACGGCAAGGCCGCCGGCACGACTGACCTGCTAAAAAACGTGCGCTACCTTTCGCCCAATCCCTACGCCCAGCTTATCTACCGCACGGCGGGCGAAAACATAGCAAAAAGCGGCAGGGCGGACGCGCTTTCGGCTTACGAGGACGTACTCGGCACGCGCGGCCTGCATAAAAGAAGCGTATCCTCGCTGAGCTTTGGTCAGGCGCACCGCGTACTGCTTGCGTGCGCGCTGGCGGCAAATCCCGCCATGCTTATAGCAGACGAGATTTTTTCCAATCTCGATCTGGAAGGAGCCAACGCCTTCGCGGGGGTTTTCGGCCGGTTCATGCGCGCGGACAGGGCAGTAATAGTGATATCGCATCTGCCGCGCTTCATACCGCGAAACGCGGAAAAAATCATCAGGATGGAGACAATCCATGCAGGCTAAAACCAATAAAATAAGGCTTTTCGTTTTCACCACTTTCTTCGGCGTTTTGTGGGGACTTATAGAAATGTTTCTGGGAACCTATCTGCACATGGTGCACCTGCCCTTTTGCGGCGCGGTCATGGCCTCGATAGGCGCAATAATACTCTGCGCCGAGCGCGTGTACACGCCGGTGCGCGGCGCAACGCTTTACACGGGTCTTACCGCGCTGATAATAAAACTGCTTTCCATCGGCGCGTTCAAAATGGGCCCCGTGCTCGGCATTTTCATCGAAACGGCGGTTGTCGAACTGGTGTTTTCGGTTTTTGGTCTCAGCCTGATTACTGCGGGCGTTGCCTGCATGCTTGCAACGCTTGAGGTCATACCGCACTTTTTCATAGGCAACTGGCTTACCTACGGCTCCGGCATTTTTGACGTGTATCTTCAGATAGTAAAACAGGTGCAGAAGATATTCGGCCTGCACGGCGATTTCTGGCTACAGATAATTTCCATCTGGCTGGGCGCGCACCTTATAGTGGGCCTTGCCGCCGCGGCCGGAGGAATTTATATAGTTAAGTATCTTAAGACGCGATGAGAAAAGTTTTTATTTTCGGCGGTCTGCTGACGTGCTTCGCGGCGATGCTTTTTACGCCGCAGCCCTTCCGCACGGCCTGCGGCGGCGCGGCGATAATTCTGCTTTTGTTTACCGACCCGCGCGCGCTCATATCCTGCGGTTCGTGGCGGTTCTGGCTTTTTCCCGTTTTGTTTATTTTACTCGCGCCGTTTCTGGCGGGCCGGCAGGACATTATTCTGCCGGGCGGCATAAGCTACAGTTCGGAGCAGTTTTTTCAGGGACTGGGCTTTATCTTTAACGCCTACATTTTCGCGCTGGTAATAGTGTATCTGTCGCGCAATTTCTCCTCGCGCGAAATAACAGCCGTGGCCGACCGCGCGGGGCTTCCGTCCGTCGGTCTGCGCATAGCCCTTGCCATAAGCGCCATGAGCATACTGCGCGCCATGCTTTCGGAAACGTGGTCGGCCTACACCGCCACTAGGCACACAACGGCCGAGAGGCTCAGGGAACTGCCCGCCCTTGCCGGAGCCGCCGTGCGCAACAGCGCGCTGTGCGCCGAGCGCATAAGCGTACTTTTTCAGATAAGGAACATAAAACTATGAACTGCATTATAAACCCCGTAGGTTATGTAAGAAACGCCGCAAAGGAACGCAAAGGACTTAAACCCGGCGGCGTGCCCGCCGTAATAGAAATAGACCCCGCGTATAAAGCCTGCCTCGACGGACTGAAGGCGGTTTCGCACATATGGGTGCTGTGCTTTTTCCACAAGGCCGACCGCACGGTGCTCAAAGCCCGCCCCAAAAAGATTTCATCGTCTATAAAGGAACGCGGCGTGTTTGCCATGCGCTCGCCCGACCGCCCGAACCCGCTTGCCCTTACCTGCGCGCGCCTGCTTAAAATCAAAGGCACCACGCTTTACGTCGATAAGCTCGACGCCATAGACGGCACGCCCGTGGCCGATATAAAAGTATACAGTCCGGCCATAGACTGCGTGCCTTGCGCCTCCTCTCCGGATTTTTCCGGCAAGTACGCGCAGGCAAAAGACTCCTTTGTCTACGACATTATGCTCAGGACGGCGGCAAACGCAGTAGGCCCATCGCGCGCGGCCGAGCTGGCGGCGCTGACGGCATTCAAGTTCGTGCGGCTGACAGGCAAGGGCACGGAGAATTTTCTGCCGGACATGATTTCAACAACCCTGCCGCCGGAAGGCGCGGACGCGCTTTTTGCCCTTTTCGGCGCGCGCCCGAGCAAAACCACCCTGCGCATACATAAGGGAAAACAGCCCTATAAAACCGTCATAGCCAAGGGCGGCACGGCCTACGAAATAACCGCCGAGCCCGACGAGCTTTCCTACTTCGACTGACGGCCAGTCCGCTGTTTTGCAAAGCCAAAGGGCTTTCCCAAACGGGAAAGCCCTTTTTGCATGAGCGGATATCGGCGCATAAAAACCCGCGGATACAGTTACAATACCTTAAAACTATTTAAGGTTATAAACGGATTTATATCGTTCCATATCAGCCGCAACTGCCACGGCGACGGCGAAAGCCATATTTAAAAAATTCTGCACAAGATAAAATGTGGAATCGAAGCATTGCGTAATCATATAAGCCGACGCCGCAACAATGGCCCATAACGTGTAAGGATTCTTTGTGCGGGCATAGGCGCGCACAAGAAGCCGGAAAATACTGAAAAGAAAATAAACCAGCGCAAACAGGCCGAACACACCGCGCTCGACACTCTGCTGTAAAAACAGATTGTGCACATCACCGAAGGCGCTTACCCCGTCTATAGCCACCTTGTGATAGAAATAAAACACCTCGCCCAGACAATGCGGCCCTATGCCAAAAAGCGGATAGTCACGTATAATCCGAAATGCCGTTTTCCACATGGTCAGCCGGTCAAACACGGCCAAGTCCGGCCCGTCAGCAAGTTTACCTGCGGCGATTTTTGATAGCCGCGCGGCGGAACCAAGCCTAAAATCAACCCCGGCAAAGTGAAGCAACACCAGCAGGGCCAAACCGCCTGCCGCCGCCAGCAATAGTTTCTTTCTAAGATGCGGCACTAAAATAAAAAGCAGAATGACGGCAAATGCCGTCGCCAGAAAAACGCTTCTGCTGCCTGAAAGGATAACAGCAATTGCCATTACGCCGGCAGACGCCGCATCCAAAACGGCAGCGCGTCCCTTTTCACAAAGCGCCAGACAGCCGCTCAGCAAAAACGGAAACAGCAAAAGCTGGGCATAGACATTCGGTGCATGGGCAAAACCCGCACGCGGTATTACCCCGTTGGACAAGTAAAACACCGCCACATCCTTTATGCCAAGCACGGCAGACAATACGCCGCCAGCAGCATACAGCGGCATAAGCTGCCGCCAGTTCACGGACGGCAGCATGCGTAAAAGCAAAACCAGCGCGCCGAACTTAAGCAGCTCTGACTTAACAAAAGAAAAACTGTGCGGACTGTTTATGCCCATGACTGATGACGTCAGGTAACTCAAAAGATAAACAGAAACAGGGAGGACCAGCGGCTGCCGGTCAAGGAAGTTCAGCAGTTTTTGAATATTATTACTCATAAGTAATTATTATATTAAATCTTACTTATAAGCAATGGCTGCCTTGTCATGTTTTTATGACAATATGATTATGACAAAGGCGACACCGACGATTTTCAGGACAAGGCTGGGCGAAAAAATCCGCTTTCTGCGGAAAGCGCGCCGCCTTTCTATTGAAGATTTGGCCTTTGCGACCAATACCCATCCCAGCTATTTAAGCGACATTGAGCGCGGCAGGCGCAACTGCACGGTGGACAGTATCGAAAAAATCTGTGCCGGACTGGACATAAAACCCGAACAGCTGTTTTCGGAAGGCGATATGCCGGAGTATATGCTTGAGGGACTGACAGGCAAGGACCGGCTGTTTTTGCTGAACGAAATAAAACGTCTCGCGGAACACATGAAACGAAAACACAGCTGATTTTCCAGCAAATAAAAAAACCCGCGGCTTTCGGCCGCGGGTTTTTTATTTGAAGCGTTAAGACTTAGAAGCGCTCCCACAGGGCTTTTGAAAGCTCCAGTGATTTGGCCGCCAGCTCTTCTTCGTCGATGTTTACCTTGAGTTTCTTGTTCTGCATCAGCACCTTGCCGCCCACTATGGTGGTATCGACAAAGGACTGCGCCAGACCGAAACCCAGATGACCGAGGAAGTTGGAGGCGTCCATCGGCGTCGGAGGATAGTAGTCGATGAGGACGATATCCGCCGCGCAGCCTTCGGCCAGCACGCCGACCTTAACATCGTCCCAGTAGCGGTTGGCTATTTTGGCGTTGTTAAACGGCAGAGTGGACATGATTTCCATGAAGCCGCAACCGGGGTCTTTGTGCGACAGATGCTGCGCCCACATGCCGACGCGGATTTCATCGAGCATGCTGACGGTCATGGCATCCGTGCCGAGACCGACCAGAATGCCTTTGCCCGCCATCTTGATGACATCGGCCACGCCGACGGCGTTGTTCATGTTGGACTGGGGATTGTGCACGACGGCCGTGCCGGTTTCCTTGAGCAGGTCCATTTCATGGTCGTCAATATGCACGCAGTGCGCGGCAATGGTCTTGGGGCCGAGGATGCCGTACTTGTTAAGGCGTTCCACGACTCTCATGCCGAAATGCTGGATATTGTAGTCCTGATCGGACTGGCCTTCCGCCGTGTGGATATGGAAACCCGCGCCGAGGTCATGGCCGGCCTGGGCGGCCTTTTCCATGGTCTTGTCGCTGAGCGTAAAGGACGCGTGCATGCCGAAAAGGGCGCGCAGCTGGGGGTCCTTTTTCTTGTTGCAGAACTTGATGAAATCGACGTTTTCGTCTATTCCGTCCTGCGTGATTTTCTCGCCGTCGCGGTCGGACAGCTCGTAGCACAGGCTTGCGCGCAGGCCGGATTTCTTGACGGCCTTGGCTATCGCCTTAAGCGACCCCTTCGCCGCAAACGGGCTGGCGTGGTGGTCGATAAGCGTGGTTGTACCGCGCTTTATGGCGTCCACAAGCGGCAGCATGGCGCTGTAGTAGCTGTCTTCAAGCGTAAGTTTTTTATCAAGCCGCCACCACAGGTTTTCCAGCACTTCCTGAAAGGAATGCGACGGAGCGGCCTTGCCGAGGCCGCGCACGAACGTGCTGTAAAAGTGCATGTGACAGTTGATGAAGCCCGGCATTACAACCTTGCCGTGCGCGTCGATGACCTTGTTGTACTCGCCGGTAAATTCGGCCGCCGGCGCGATTTTGGTTATCCTGCCGTCCTCGCAGAGGACGGAATGTCCGTACAGCACCCGGTTATTATCGCCGAGAGTTGCTACTATGCCGTTTTTTATAAGCAGTGTCTTACCCACAAAATCCTCCTAGTCTTCCTTCAGCATTGATACTTCTTTGGGCGTTCTTTTGCGCATGAAAAGCGCGCCCGCAAAACACTTCTGCGTGCAGATGGAGCAGCCTATGCAGCGCGACGCGTCAACGACGGGATTCTTGTTCTCGTCGAGTGAAATCGCCTGATACGAGCAGCGCGTGCAGTTGCCGCAATGCTCGCAGAGGTCGAGGTTGCAGTCCGAAATTCTCTTTTTGGGCGTAAGTTCCATAAAGCCCGTTATCGGTTTCGGCAGGGCGATTCCGGTAAGTTCCTTTACGGACTTGATGCCGCGTTCCTTCATAAGGTAGCTGAGGCCGGAATGCAGTTCGTCGACGATGCCGTAGCCGTATTTCATGGCAATGGTGCAGAACTGAACGGTCTCGGCGCCGAGTGCGAGGAAATCCGCCGCGGACTTGTAGTCCATGGGGCCGCCGTTTCCGGAAACGTGCATTTTGTGGCGGGCGACGTTTGCGAGCGTCAGGTTGCTTATGGGTATGACGCCTTCGCCGCTCATGCCGACCACAATGCCTTCCTCCCACTCCTTCTTGGCTCCGGCGCGGAATGCCATCGTCGGGAAGGTGTTGGCGAGGGTTACGCCGGCCTTCTTGTTGGGATACTTGGCAAGCACTTCATTGATTGCCACGGCAATCGGGTAGATTGACGTTACGGCGGCGGTCAGTTTGAAGAGTTTGGGAATATCGGGGTTGCTGACTTCCATGACCCAGCCGATAATCTTGGCGGTAAGTTCGGCATCCTGCGACACGATGTCGCCTTTCGTGCCGTCGCCGCCCTGCGGGCAGGACAGGCTGTATTCAATGCCCATCGCGCCGGCGTTTTCCAGCTTCTTTGTGTTGGACTGCCAGCCCTTGCGGTCTTCCTCGTCGTTGCCCGTTACGGGGCCGCCGGTGGAAGCCATGGTAAGCCGGTCCGGAAATTCGCGGCGCAGCTTGCCTATTTCCCTGCATACGCGGGAAAGCGGGTGGCCGGAAACGTTATCGCAGTTTGCGTAGGTGCTCTGCGTGAAGGCGAACATGTATTCGGCGGGAATGTGTATGGGCACGCCGTCGAAGGAGGTCTTCATTATGCCGCCGGCCCAGCCTGCTTCGTAGGCCTTGCGCATCTGCTCGTAGCCGTCGGAGGGAGGCGCGGCGGAAAGAATGAACGGGGAAATGATTTTCGTGCCGAAGAATTCGGATTCTACGGGCACGGGAAGCATGTTGCGGCCCGCAAGCGTCGTGCGGCCCTTTACGGCCTTTTCGATTTTCGGGGCTTTTTTGCCCATTACGAAAGCGTCGGCAATTTCGGCGGTGTTCTTGCCGGAGGCTACGGCTTCAACGACCGTGGTCGGGCCGTTGGCGACGTCGCCGGCGAAAAACACGCCTTTTTCTTTTGCGTCTTTCAGGGAAGCGCGGCTTCCGATTGCCATGATTACGACGGCAAAACCGCCGCGGTTCTGTTCGGAGCCCTGCACGTCTTTTATGGCGCGCACGCTGAACTTTTCACCCTTGGGCAGGGCGACCTTCATGGTTTCAAGGCCGGAGACCTTGCCTTTTTCGGCGCTGATTTTAACGATTTTGGTGCGACCCGTAACGGAAACGCCGGCCTGCATGAGACCGTTGAGTTCGTTGGCGGTAAGCGGCATTTCGCCGAGGGTTTCAAGGCAGAACATTTCGACCGCTTCGGCGCCGTTTGCGGCGGCCGTTTCGGCGCAGTCCGCGGCTACGGCTCCGCCGCCGACTATGGCGACAGCCTTGCCCTTAACGTTAACCTTTTTCGGGTTTTCGAGGTAGTCCACCCACGACACAGCCAGCTTTTCGTTTTCAATGCCCATCTGCACCGGCGTGTCCTGACCGGCGGCTACGATTACGGCATCGTATTTTTTGGCGAGGTCGGCGGCATTTTTAACCGTGCTGCCGTACTTGAAATTGATATCGCCGAGGGTTGAAAGGAAAGCGAGGTCGCTTTTAAGCACTTTCGGGTCGAGGCGGAAACCGGGAATAACTCCGGCCATGCCGGCGGCCTTTGCGCGCTTTTCAAAAACATCGACTTTGTAGCCGCGCTGTGCAAGCACGGCGGCCGCGCCGAGACCGGCGGGGCCCGCGCCCATTACGGCGACTTTCTTGCCGTTAGCCTTGGCTTTGGCAAACTCGGGCATGATGCCGAGTTCCTTGGCTTTCTGGATTATTGTAGCCTGCACGGCGGGAATGTTTACGGGGTTATCAAATTTCTTGTGCACGCAGGCCTTCATGCAGTGCTTGTCGGGGCAGACCGCGCCGCAGATTCCGCCGAGCGGGTTATTGCCCATGATAAGGGCGGCGGCGCGTTTGAAATCCTGTTTAAGGCCGACTTTCGCGGCCATTATGAAATCCGCGGGCGAGCAGTCCGCCGGGCAGGCCGTCTTGCACGGCTTTTCGGCGCAGTATTCGCACTTGTTTATCTCGGCGCGAAGCTGCGCGTCGGATAGGAACATACAGTTGTCTTTTTTCATTCAGTACCTCAGGATAAGTTCAGTATTTTTCCGTCAATAGTGCCTGTCATAAAATCTGGCATTTTTTAGGGCGCTTTTCAATGACAAAAAAGGCCGCGCCCAAAAGGGCGCGGCCTATTGTGAAAACGCCTACACGAGACCGGTCATGGAATTGAACTCGTTTATAAGCGAGTCAAACTCATCGGCGCGGTTGAGTTCCTCTTCCCAGAAGGAGGGATTCCACAGGCGGCGCAGCTCGTCGGAGGTGCGGCCCTGCTGCTCAATCCAGGTGAAGTACTTGAAGTTGTGAAGAGCCTTGCGGTCGTAATAATTTAATTCGCGCAGGTGGTCGATGCCAATGCCGAGCAGGTAGCGTTCCATATCGACAAGGGCGGCCTTTTCACTGTAATTGCCAAGCTGCTGTGTAAGTTCGGCAAGACGCGAGCGGTACATTTCCACGGAATCCGTGAAAATGGTAAACACCACGTCGTTTTCATCCATTTCGTAATACTTGGCCATCTTTATTGCGCCAAGCATGTTGGAAACGGAGGAAATGCCCATGAGCGGCAGTTTGGAAAGGGTGTCCTTGTCCACGCCGCGGCTTGCAAGCAGGCTCTGGCCGTCGGGTTCGTTAAACAGGCGCAGGATGCGCATGCAGTTCTCGTCGTCGATAGCAAGGGCCATGTCGGTATTGCGGACGTTGTGGACCCAGGGAACGTGCTTGTCGCCGATGCCTTCGATGCGGTGTTCGCCGAAGCCGTTAAGAAGCAGGGTGGGGCACTGCAGGGCCTCGGACGCGCCGATTTTAAGCGACGGGAATTTGGTCTTGAGATAATCGCCCGCGCCGATGGTTCCGGCCGAGCCGGTGGCCGAGGTATAGGCCGCGAAGCGCGAAGTGGGGGTCTTTATTTTGTTATAGACCTCTTCCATTGCGGGACCGGTGATATTGTAATGCCAGGTTGGATTACCGAATTCCTCGAACTGGTTGAAAATAACGCAGTCCTTGCGGTTTTTCTTGATGTCCCAGCACTTGTCGTAAATTTCTTTTACGTTGGACTCGGTGCCCGGCGTGGCAATGACTTCCGCGCCGATGGAGTGGAGCCAGTCAAACCGTTCCTTGCTCATGCCCTCGGGCAGAATGGCGACGGCGGTGCAGCCGAGCAGGGCGCTGTCAAAAGCGCCGCCGCGGCAGTAGTTGCCGGTGGAGGGCCATACGGCCTTCTGGGTCGTCGGGTCGAATTCGCCGGTCACAAGCCGCGGGACCAGACAGCCGAAAGCCGCGCCGACCTTATGCGCGCCCGTCGGGAAATATTTGCCCACGAGGCCGATTACCCGCGCCTTTACGCCGGTAATGCTGGAGGGCAGTTCCAGATAGTTCACGCCGCCGAACTGGCCGGTCTTAACGTCGTTTTTCCAGGTGATTCTGAAAAGGTTTATGGGGTCGATGTCCCAAAGACCGACGCCATTAAGCCGCGCCTTTATCTTGGCGGGAATGAGGTCGGGGTTTTTCATCTGCGCGAAAGTGGGGATGATGATGTTTTTTTCGCGGCAGCGCTTGGCTGTCTTTTTAAGAACTTCTTCGTTGATTTTCATTTTGCTTTTTATTTTTGTCGGCATATATTTTCCTGTTGGGCGGAGGGTGAGCCTACGCCAGTTTTTCGGTTTCCACCAGTTTCTTCAAATCGGCCACGTCGGGCTTGATCATGTAGGGCTTGCCCACCGACTTCATGGCGCTGTTTATGTCCTTTAGGCCGTTGCCGGTAATTACCATGGCGATGGTGTCGCTGTCGCTGAGTTTTCCCAGCGCGGCGGCCTTTTTAAGACCCGCGTAGGCGGTGGCGCCCGCGGGTTCCGCAAACACGGCCACGCTGCGCGCGAGCTCGGGAATCGCGGAGAGAATTTCGGCGTCGGTCACGGTAACGGCAAAGCCGCCCGATTCACGCAGGGCCTGCACGGCGGCCATGCCGTCGCGCGGCAGGCTTACGGAAATGCTGTCGGCCACGGTCTGCCCGCTTACGGGACGGATTTCCCCGTCGCCTTCAAAAGCCAGCGTGACGGCGTTGCTGTGTTCGGCCTGCACGGCCACAAGCTGGGGCAGTTTGTCTATAAAGCCCAGTTTCTTAAAGTCGGAAAAGCCTTTCCACAGACCGCTTATTATATTTCCGTCTCCGACGGAAACGAACAACTTGTCGGGCACTTCCCATTTAAGCTGTTCGCAGATTTCGAAAGCGCAGGTCTTCTTGCCTTCGCGGGTAAAGGGATTGTAGCCGGTGTTGCGGTTGTACCAGCCGTATTCCTCGGAAGCCTTGATGCAGAGTTCGAAGGCGTCATCGTAAGTGCCGTCGACCATGACCACCTTGGAGCCGTAGACAAGCAGCTGCGCCACTTTTGCGGCGGGCGCGGTCTTGGGCACGAAAATTATCGTGCCTATGTTTGAGGTGGCTGTCATGCAGGCAAGAGAGGCCGCCGCGTTGCCGGTTGAGGCGGATGTTATTACCGTCTCCTCCAGTTCAACGGCGCGCGCCACGGTAACGGCGCTGGCGCGGTCTTTAAAGGAGCAGGACGGGTTGCGTCCGTCATCCTTTACATAGACCTTGTGCACGCCCGCCATTTCGGCTATTTTCGGCGCGTCATAAAGCGGGGTCCAGCCCACGCTTACGGGAGGGATGCTGTCGGTATCTTCCACCGGCAGAATGTCCATGTACCGCCAGATGCTGTAATCGATATTGGCGGCCAGCGACTTGAGGCTGAAGCGCTTTTTGACCAGATTATAATCGTACACCACATCGAGATTGCCGCCGCAGGACACGCAGTTGTACTTGGACTCCTTCAGCTTGTGTTCCCTGCCGCAGCGAATGCACTGCAGGCCTTCGATTTTTTTCATAAGGTTACGGTACTATGGTTGTGCCGGCTTTTCCCTGAAGCGTCTGCTCGAAAAGCTCGGTTTTGGTGATATAGGCGACGGTGCCGCCGTTTTTCACGAATTCCATGGCGGCCTTTATTTTCGGTCCCATGCTGCCGGCGGGAAAATGCCCCTCGGCGTAAAGTTTTTCGGCCTCGGCAACGGTCAGTCTGCGCAGGTCGACCTGATTGGGCTTCTGGTAATTGAGCTTGGCTCCATCCTCGCCGGTAAAAATGGTGAGGCTTACATCCATATCCTCGCCGCGCGCCTTGGCGCGCTTGTAAAGCATGTTGCCCAGAAGCGCGGAGGCAAGGTCCTTGTCGATAACGGCTTCCACGCCGGTGTATACGGGCATGGGCTTTTGTCCTGCCTTGCTCGGGCGGGTGAAAGAGACGCTGTAATTGCAGTCGTAGACTTCCTTATCGCCTTCCACCTTCGGCGCGACTTCGATGACTGGAATACCGCCGCCGCCCACGGTTATGGGGATTATGCCCGCGTTAAGAAGGGCCTCAACCGCGTCTATTTCAACAATATCCTTCGGGACCGGAGAAGCTACTACCTTGCGCCAGATTTCGTTGCCGAAGGTATCTTTCTTATAAAGTTTAACCTGCCAGCCTTCGCGTTCCTTAAAGCCCATGGCCTCGGCCCGCGAGTAAGCGGAGCCGATGTACTTTGTAGGGTCCTTGAAACCGGGGTCGTCCTTATCGACGACAACCTGCGTCACCAGACCGCCGACGCGTTTTGCTATGCCGCGGCTCTGGAGCTCGTTATTTAGCTGGGCCATCATGTAGGCCATGGCGCCCTGCGTGTCCGCGCCGCAGATATCAAGCGGAATCATGTGCAGTATGCCGCGCGAATGCTCGGAGCGCAGCAGAATGTTTCCGACCTGCGGGCCGTTTCCGTGCGTAAGCACGAACTGTTCCTTGGGGTGCTGCTCGATGATGTCGGCCACCATCCTGCAGGTCTGCGCGGTGCGCTGCCACTGCATGGCTATATCAGGCACAATAGCCTGCCCCTTTGCGTCTTTAAGGCCGGTCGGGGAAACCTCGTTTCCGCCGAAGGCAAAAATTCTGAGCGTCCTCTTCATACATTCTCCATATATTTATAAACGGCTGAAGCGGCTCCGGCCAAAAAGGAGGAGCCTTTTCTTGTTCCCAAGATAATACAAAAGTTTAGCCCCGCGTAAAATGCCGCAAGCCAAGCGGTTGTCCGCGCGGGCAAGGGTTTGTAGAATCTATATTCAATGGATACACGGCACAAACTTTCCCTTATATACAAAATAGTTTTCGGCGGACTGCTGTTTGCCGTCCTCTATCACTGGGTGCTGATGGGCGGAATTCTTCACCGAGGCTACCCGCAAAACAGCTTTCTGTTTAACTCGGACTGGCTGTTTTCCGACTTTTACGAAACGGTGCAGGTAAACCGCAACTTAAATCCCTACATGGAACCGGCCGTGCTTAAAAGCGCGTACCCTCCGCTGGCAAACATGGCGGCCTACGCCTTCGGTAACGCAATGCTGCTGCGCCCGACTGACTGGTTTCTGCTTTTAAGTTTGCTTGCGGCCGTTTTGGCCGCCGCGCTGTTTTCCCCCCGCAAAACCTTTGCGCAAATTGCGGCAAACTCCGCGCTCGCGCTGTTTTCCTATCCCTTTATATATCTGATAACGCGCGGCAATCTTGAGCTTGTGTCCCTTATATTTGTAATGGTTTTTGCCGCCTGCTACATGAAAAAACATTACGGCTGGGCCGCGTTTTTTATAGCCTGCGCGGCGGCGACAAAAGTATATCCCGCCCTGCTGATACTGCTTTTTATCGCCGATAAAAAATACCGCCACGCCATAGCGCCGCAATCGGCTTTGGCGGACTGGCCGTTTTTCACGGCGGCATTGCCGCCAACCTTGCGGCGGCAAAGGCAAATCTTGCGGCGTACAATCACGATTATCTGCTGACGGGCTACGGCCTTGTTTTCGGCAACAGTCTCTACGGCGCGCTGCACGCGGCGCAGGCTTTTCTGCGCGGCTTACAGCCGATAACGCCGAATATGTACCTGCTTAAACTTTATCCGCTGGCGGCAGTGCCCGTCGCGCTGGTACTGCTTGCCGGAGTGTTTTTGACCGATGTGTTCTGGCGCAGGCTTACGCTGGTACTTTGCGCGGCCACCTTTTGCCCGTTCATATCGGCCGATTACCGGCTGACATATTTTATTATCCCCCTCCTGCTTTTTGCGGCCGATGACTCCGCGCCAAAAGCCAGACTTACCTGCTGGCTTTTTGCCCTGCTGATGATACCAAAGCACTTTTTCTACTTCGACGAGCCGGAGGTTTCCGTTTCGGCCGTGCTTACCCCGCTTATAGGCCTTACCCTAGGTTTCAGCCTGTTTGCGGAAGACTTGAAAACCTTCCGCGCAAAACGAAAATCCGCTTTACCAGCTACGGCTGAAGCAAAGAACTAGCCCGAAGTCCGTAAACAATTTGGCCCGCGCCTTTTAAGGCGCGGGCCATTTTTATGAGAAGAATTTAACCGCCGGCAGACTCACCATGCGGGGAAAGCCATAAATACATGGCAACAAAACGCGTTAACGGAAATGCTGTACCGGCTTTCAAGCGTAAGTTTTTACTTCGGTATTAGTGCCCAAACAAGAGAAGACACGCAAAACACTTCGCTGTTGGTTCAGAAAGGCAAAATATTTAAATCAGGACCTCTCGCGGCAAAACTATAAAAAAACAGACCATGGCATTACCACATAAAAAACGGCGCGGATTTTAGTCCGCGCCGTTTTCAAATGCTTTCGTTTATTACGGGCGGCCGCCCATGGTGAGGGCTTCAATGGCCTTTATCGTGTGCAGGCGGTTTTCAGCCTGGTCAAACACGATGCTCTGCGGCCCGTCGATGACGGCATCCTCGACCTCGGCGCCTCTGTCGGCGGGAAGCGGGTGCATGTACACGGCCTCTTTCTTGGCGAGCTTCATGCGCTTTTCGGTGCAGACCCAGTCCTTGTACTTGTTAAGGATGTCCATACCGACGCGTTTGCGGTCTTCCTCGGGCACGCCCTGATCGGCGAGGTACTGGTGACAGCCCCACGATTTCGGGTAAAGAACTATCGCGTCCTTGAACGCCTCGTCCATGTCGTGCACGATTTCAAACTTGGTGCCGTTTTCCTTGGCCGCCTGCTTGGCGTATTCAACGGTGCGGGGCATAAGGTTGAATTCCTTCGGGTGGGCAAGCGTCACGTCCATGCCGAAGCGGGGCATGAGGGTGATGAGGCCCTGCGGCACGGAAAGGGGCCGAGCGTAAGCCGGAGCGTAGGTCCAGGAGATGACAAACTTCATGCCGCGGAGATTTTTTCCGAATTTTTCGCGGATGGTCATAAGGTCGGCAATGCTCTGGCAGGGATGGTCCACGTCGCACTGCAGGTTGATGACGGGAATATCGGAGTATTTGGCGACTTCGCGTATGTACTTGTTGCCGATGCCGTAGAAGCAGTTGCGGATGGCGATGCCGTGGCCGTAGCGGGAAAGCACCTTGCCGGTGTCTTTCGGGGTCTCGCCGTGGGAAATCTGCATCTTGTCGGGCGTAAGGTCGTGAGCGTGTCCGCCGAGCTGGGTCATGCCGGCTTCGGTGGAATTGCGGGTGCGGGTGGACTGCTCAAAGAACATCATAAACAGCGTCTTGTCCTGCAAAAGGCGGTGCGGCTCGCCGAGGGCGAACCTCTTTTTAAGGTCTCCCGCGACGTCAAGGACGGTTTCCAGTTCCTCTTTAGTCCAGTCAACGGTTTCAATCCAGTCTTTACCTCTTAGCATGCTCTGCATTTATGAATCCTCCGTTTATTTGCCCGCTTCCACCACAAGATACTGCGGCAGGGCGGCGTAAAAGATTGCGGCTTTGAGAAGATGCTCAACGGGCATGTTCTCGTTGACGCTGTGCGCGTAAATTTCGTTCGACGGGCCAAAGCCTATCGTCGGGATGTTGAGACGGCCGGCGGAAGCCACGCCATTGGTGGAAAACACCCATTTCGACGCGGTCTGCTTTTTCTGGTGCACAAGAGCGGCGGCCTTAAGACCGGCGGCAACCAGCTGGTGTTTTTCGGGCAGCACCCAGGTGGGGAAGAATTTTTCCTGACCGACTTTAAGGCCGGTCCACGCGGTTGCCTCGTACTGCAGAACCTCGACGGCGGCCTTGGCTTTTTTAACTGCGGGCAGGGCCTTTATTTCGGCGACCGAGGTCTTTACCGTTTCACCGACCGTCATGCGGCGGTCGAGATAAATGGTGCATTCGTCCGGCACGGCGTTAAGCGACGGCGTTTTGCATTCTATGCAGGTGACGGCGACCGTGCCTTTGCCGAGGAACTTGTCGTTTTTAAGTTTTTTGTTAAGTGCGGTAATCTGGTCAATGATGGGCGACATCTTGGCCACGGCATTGTCACCGCGCTCCGGCGCGGAGGCGTGGCAGGAGCGGCCCTTGGTCACGACCTTCATTTCCATGCGGCCGCGATGGCCGCGATAGACCTGCAGGTTGGTGGGTTCGGTGAGAACGACGTAATCCGGCTTTATTTTTTCCTTGCCGATGATGTGCAGAAGGGGCAGACCGTCGCAGTCCTCTTCCATGCAGGAGCCGACGGCTATATAGGTAAAATCGCCTGTAAGGCGCAGTTCCTTTATAAGTTTCGCGGCATAGACCATGGAGACCATGGACAGTTTCTGGTCCGTTGCGCCGCGTCCGTAAATTACGCCTTTTTCAAATTTTCCCTTGAACGGGTCCCATTTCCACTCTTTGGGGTCGCCTACGCCGACGGTGTCAATGTGGGCGTCGTACATGATTTTGGTCTTGCCCGTGCCGAGCACGCCGATGACGTTGCCCATGTCGTCGAATCTGACCTTGTCGAAGCCGACTTTTTTCATTTCCTCGGCTATACGCTTTGCGACCTTCTCTTCCGTTGTGGAAAAACCGGGTATGGATACCAGATCGCGAGCGAACTTGATCATGTCTTTTTCGTACTTGCTTACCGCTTCATTGAGCACTTTTGCGTCGAGCATTTTAGTTCCTCGTAAATTATATTTTATGCCCGCCTGCGCGGGATAGTAGATTTTACTCTTTTTTAGCCTTTATGCAACAGGGCGCAGACACCCCTTGCTGACCGCCGCGTTCATATGCCATTGCGCCCTATGCGGGCAGTGATACCACCCCTGGAAACCGCGCACTGACGCAGCGGCAGGCTGACTGAATATATATTATAAGGAAAAGAGGACCTGCGTACCGGCTTTGCACGGCACGTTTTTTATATCAGGCGGAGCTGCCTTCACTCCGTGCGGAATATGTTTGCGGGAAAACGGAAGTTAAGACAAGCCACAAACGGCGCACATGCGCGGGCAAGCCGGCGGCTATTAATCCGCAGCTGACAGCATAAAACATTCAAAGCAAAGACCCCTGCGCCGCTTATAAAGGAACACATGCCTTGGCACACCTGCAACGGCCGCCGGCCTCGCGGTAAAAAAAGCAAACGCGCCCGCGCGGGCCGCTTTTTGTATAATTCCTTATATATGCCCATGAACATTAAAAACTTTTTTCCCTACATCTGGCAAAACCGCGCGCGCAGAATTTTCTTTATATGCATAGCTTCGGCCGCGCTCGTCATAGTCGCGGGGTCGGCCGTTTTGCGCGCCATTTTTACCGGTCTGCCGTCCATTGACCACCTGGACGAATACACTCCGGCAGTCTCAAGCCGCGTGTTCGATATAAACAATCAGGTGATAGCGGAATTTTCCGTCGAGCGACGCGCCCTTCTGCCGCTTAACAAAATTCCCGTGGACATACAAAACGCCGTCATCTCCATGGAAGACGACAAGTTCTTCCAGCACTGGGGCGTTTCACCGCGCGGCATAATGCGCGCAATGTTCCGCGACCTGCGCCACAAACGCGCCGCGCAGGGCGGTTCCACGATAACGCAGCAGCTTTCAAAAAACATTTTTCTAAAGCCCGAAAAGACCATTCTGCGCAAGGTGCGCGAAATGATTCTCGCCGTGCAGATAGAACAGAATTTCAGCAAGCAGGAAATTCTGCAGATGTACCTTAACCAGATTTACTTCGGCGAAGGCGCCTACGGCGTGCAGGCGGCGGCAAAGCGCTATTTCGCAAAAGACGTCGACAAGCTGACCCTCGGCGAATGCGCCCTGCTGGCCGGACTAATACCGTCGCCGGGTTCGTATTCCCCCTTCGCTAATCCCGAAAAGGCCAGACAGCGCCGCACGCTGGTGCTGCAAAGCATGTTAAAGGAAGGCCACATAACCAAAGAGGAAATGATTGCCGCCGAGCAGGAAAAACTGCCCGAGGACAAACCCTTTGCACTGGGCGCGCAGGCGCCGTATTTCGTCGAATACGTCCGCCAGTACCTTGAGCCCAAGTACGGTATAGACATGCTGTGGAAAGGCGGTCTCAAAATCTACACCACGCTGGACCTCAACTCCCAGCTGGCGGCGGAAAAGGTAATGGACGCGCGGTTTAAGGGCCTGGACGACGAAGTGGCAAAACAGCTTGCCGCCGACAAAAAGGGCGTCGCCGACGTAAGCACCTCCTCGGCCCCGCTTAAACTGCAGGGCGCGTTTCTTGCAATGGATGTAAAGACCGGAGCAATCCGCGTAATGATAGGCGGCCGCGATTTCAAGGAAACAAAGTTTAACCGCGCCACGCAGGCCATGCGCCAGCCCGGTTCGACCTTCAAGCCCTTTGTGTGGATGACCGCGCTTATGAACGGCTACACTCCCGCAACGCTTGTAAGCGATATGCCGGTGGCCTATTACTTCGACGGCAAGGACTGGCGTCTTCTTGACGGCGCGACAAATCAGGAAGCCATAGATCTTGCCACCCAGCCCTTTATCGGCAATCCCGATTTCAAGATATGGGAGCCCGAAAACTTCGACAAAAAATCCATGGGCTTTATTACCCTGCGGCGCGGTCTGGAACTTTCGCGCAACCTCGTATCGGTGCATCTTATAGACAAACTCGGTCCCACGCAGGTGGCCGAAACGGCTAAAATGGCGGGCATAAAAAAGAAACTCCAGCCAGTGCTTTCGCTGGGTCTGGGAACGTCGGCCGTGCCGCTTATAGAAATGACAAACGCCTTCGCCACCTTCTTTAATAACGGCATCATGGTGGAACCGTTTGCCGTAATGCGGGTGGAAGATTCCACAGGCAAGGTTCTGGAGCAGAACGAGCCAGTGGAAACCGAGGTATTCACCCCGCAAAACGCTTTCCTGATGACCAACATGATGCGCGGCGTGGTTGAACGCGGAACCGGCGGACGCGCCCGCGCGCTCAAACGACCCATAGCCGGAAAGACCGGAACCAGTCAGGACCACCGCGACATGTGGTTTATCGGCGGCACGCCGGACATAGTTGCCGGTGCGTGGATGGGCTACGACGATTTTTCGACCATTGAAAGCACCGACTGGACCGGCGGCGGAACCGTCGTGCCGTGGTGGACGGAAATCATGCAGGAAGTGCTCAAGGACCAGCCAGTGCGCGATTTCCCGGTACCGGAAGGCATCACCTTCGTCATAGTGGACCCCGAGTCCGGCAAGCTGGCCCTGCCGACCTGCAAAAAGCGTTTTATGGAAGCATTCAGAAAGGGAACGGAACCGAAAACATTCTGCGATCTGTACCACTAGCATGGACGACATACAGAAGGCCTCCAGCACCGTAACCGGCCTGCCGAATACGGCGGCGAAGGCCTTCTTCATTCTGCGGGAATATGTAAACGCCGGCAAAAGCGCGGTCTTTCTGGCGGAAGACGAAGAGGAGCTGGAAGACCTGCATGACTGCCTTAAAGGCCTTGCCATGCTTTTTACCGACATCCCGCCCTATGAATCCGTGCATTTCGGCGAAACCGAAAGTTCGCGTTCCGTTGCCCTTAGCGCCCTTTCAAAACCCTGTCCCTATCCGCGCATAATAACCGCCACTTACGACAGCATAAAAACCGAAATTCCCGACCCGAACGTTTACCTGCGCGCAAACCTCAGGGTAAAACGCCGCGACACGCTGGACAGGCATGGTTTTCTTGGCGCGCTTTCCGAAGCCGGCTACGAGCGGACCGAGTTTGTCGAGCAGGCGGGCGAGTACGCCGTACGCGGCTCCGTGGTGGACGTTTTCTCCCCCGCCATGCAAAGGCCGGTACGCCTTTATTTCGCGGGAAACCGCGTCGAGACCATAAGCCCTTTCGACATAGAAACCCAGACGGCCGCGAAGTCGCTCGATGAAACGGAAATAATACCCGCGAAACTTTCCGAGGGCAAAGGCCGTATTTCCGCGTGGCTGGACCCGTCGGCCCATTATCTGCTCGACGACGCCGACGAGGCCGCCCACCTTAACGCCCCGCCCGAGCGCATTACCGCCATACTGCCGCTGGACCCCGGCACCGAAGCCACCACCGACTACGGCGCGGCGACAAACATTTCCTTTAACGCCAGCATGGAAGTGCTTGGCCGCGAAACCCAGCGGCTGCACGACACCGGTTACAGGCCGGTGCTTTCCTTTTTAAACCGCGGCGAAATGCAGCGCATGGAAGAACTTTTATCCGGCACACCGGCGGCAAAACTCTGCCGCATGGCCATAACGCCGCTGAGGCAGGGCTTCCGCCACACCGCCACGAAAACCGCGATCATCACCTCCTGCGAAATTCTTGGCCGCAGTTACGCGGCATCGCGCGCCCTGAAAAAATTCGATTCCTCGGCCAAGGCCCGCATACGCTTCCGCGACCTGCGCCCCGGCGATTTCGTCGTTCACGAGGATTACGGCATAGGCCGCTTCCGCGGCCTGCGCACGGTAAACCCGTCCTTCGACGAAGACAAGCCCCCGCAGGATATGGTGGAATGTCTGCTGCTCGAATACAAAAACGGTCACCGCCTTTTTGTGCCGCTTTACGACTTCAAGAAAATACAAAAATACATCGGTTCCGAAGGCCGCATGCCGCGTCTTTCAAGCCTCGACGGAAAAACGTGGGCCGATGTAAAGGAACGCGTGCGGCAGGGCACTGAGGAAGTGGCAAAGGAACTGCTTAAAGCCGAGGCCAAACGGCAGGCGGCCAGAACGGAACCGCTTACGGACTCGGGTCATCTCGAACGCGAGTTCGCGGACTCCTTCCCTTATGAGGAAACCAAGGACCAGCGCGAAGCCATAGAGCAGGTGCTTGAGGACATGAGCCAGCAGCGCCCAATGGACCGCGTGCTGGCGGGCGACGTGGGCTTTGGAAAGACCGAAGTTGCCATACGCGCCGCACTGCGCTGCGCGCTTTCCGGCAAGCAGACTCTTGTCATCGTGCCCACCACCATTTTGGCGGCACAGCATTACAAAACATTTTCGGAACGCATGGCTGGCTATCCTGTAAAAATCGGCCTTCTGTCGCGCTTCCAGACAAAAAAAGAGCAGAAGGAAATTGTCGCCGGTCTTAAAGACGGCATATACGATATTGTCGTCGGCACGCACCGGCTGCTTTCAAAGGACATCGGCTTTAAGCACCTCGGCCTGTGCATACTAGACGAGGAACACCGCTTCGGCGTAAAGCAGAAAGAGCGCATACGCACTTTCGCCTCGGGCGTGCATACGCTGATGCTTTCGGCCACGCCCATACCGCGCACGCTAAATCAGGCTTTAAGCGGACTGCGCGGCATATCGATAATCGAAACCCCGCCCGAAGGCCGCGTGCCCGTTTCGACCCGCGTGCTTGCGTGGGACGAAAAAATCGCCGCCGAGGCCATACGCGAGGAGCTCGCGCGCGGCGGGCAGATTTTCTATGTGCACAACAAGGTGACTACCCTTCCCTCGCGGCTGGCTTTCCTTAAAAAACTGGTGCCGGAAGCCAAAATCGCCATGGGCCACGGGCAGATGAATTCAGAGGATCTGGAAAGCACGCTCTGGGATTTTTACAACCGCAAATACGATATACTGCTGGCCTCGACAATCATCGAGTCGGGCCTCGACATCCCGTCGGTAAATACTCTTATAGTGGAAAACGCGCAGGACTTCGGTCTGGCCCAGCTCTACCAACTGCGCGGCCGTATAGGCCGAGGCAGTAAAAAAGCCTACGGCTACTTTTTCTACCCGCCGTGGCTGGCGAAATCGGTAAAGGAACCGCCGCCGGAAGACGAGTACTGGGACGAGGACGACGGGCGCAGACGCGCGAAAAAACCCGAAACCCGCGAGCAGGCCAGACAGCGCCTTGCCGCCTTAAACGAGTTCAGCGAACTGGGCTCGGGCTTCCGCCTTGCCATGCGCGACCTTGAAATACGCGGCGCGGGCGAACTGCTGGGCACTCAGCAGCACGGTTTTCTAAACGAAATAGGCCTCACGCTTTACTGCGAACTGCTGGAGCGCGAAATAAAAAAACTGCGCGGCGGCCAGCCCGAAAAACCGCCGCACGCCGTGGTGGAAATGCCGCTTCAGGCCTATATAGGGCCCGACTATCTGCCCGACGAGACGCAGCGGCTCAACTACTATAAAAAGCTGCTCGACGCCGACGAGGCAAAAGCCGACGCCATTTTGGCCGAACTGGAAAACCTCAGCGGCCCCGCGCCGGAACCGCTTAAAACCCTTATAAGCCTTGTTAAACTGCGCGCGGCTGCCGGCAAGGCCGGCATACGCCGCATAGAGCGCACGCCGGAGGGGCTGGAAATATATTTTTCCAGGCAGGCCCGCCTCTGCGCCGACGCCGCACCGCGCATACTCAGGCATTTCGGCGGGTCGGCCCGTTTTATAAACTCCCCGCACGGCGACGGCATAAGTATCGCCTACAGCGGCAGCGCGCCGCTTGCCTTCGCGCGCGAGTGTTACGCGTTCTTGAGCGGCATACTTCTAAAATGCTAAATTCTAGACGGATATGAACAATATATATAAAGCCTCCTGTCTGCTGGCCGCCGCCGCAATAATGGGCACGGCCGCCTGCAAGGGAAAACAGGCCGGAGTAATAGCCCGCGTAGGGCACGAAACAATCACTCAGGAAGAGTATGACCGCAAACTGCAGGACATCTCCTCCCAGTACCGCGGTTATCTGTCGTCCGAAAACGGACGCAAGCAGTTTCTCGATATTTTAATCCGCGAAAAACTTATTCTGGCCGCCGCCGAAAAAAGCGGCGTGGCCAAATCGTCCGAATACACCACGCAGATAAAGACCATGCGCAATGAGCTGGACCTTAAAATGCGCGAGTTCAGCGAATATCTGCTGGCCAAGATGTGGCTTGAAAAAATGCGCAACGACGGCACGCTAAACGCCACTGAAGACGACGTAAAAACCTATTACAAACAGTATCCGTTCCTTATTTCCATAAGCCATATTCTCGTGCCGAACGAAAAGACGGCGGAAAGCCTGCTCAGGGAAATAAAATCCGGCAGGAATTTCGAGGCCTACGCGCGCAAGTACTCGCTGGACCCGGAAACGTCCGCCGCAGGCGGCAAGATTCCCCCCTTTCTGGCGGGCGAGTTCCTGCCAGAGCTTGAAAGCGCGGCCATCAACATGAAGACCGGCGAGGTGCAGGGCGTGTTCAAGACCAAATTCGGCTATCACATACTGAAGAAAAACGCGCTGGAAAAAGTATCGCTGGCGCAGGTGCAGGACCGTATTGTGCAGGTGCTGGAAAAGAAAAAGCTGGACGACTATCTGGCTGCCGTAGAGAAAAAAACAAAGGTGGAGGTTCTGGATGAAAAATACAGTTACAAGTAAGCTGGCTCTGGCCGCTGCCGCCGTGGCGCTTGGCGCGGGCGGACTTTATGCCGCCATAGTGGGCGGTTCGGCCGCCACCGTAAACGGCGAACCGATTCTTAACTCGGAATACGAAAAAAATCTCGCTTCAGTAATCGAGCAGTATCAGAAATCCATGCCCGCCTTTCTAGAACAGAAGGACGGCAAGGCCCAGATAGGCAAAAAGGTCCTCGACCAGATGATTGACGACATGCTGCTTTCCCAGCAGGCCGAAAAAGCGGGCGTCAAGGTAAAGGACCGCGAACTGGAAGCCGGCGTGGCCGAGGTAAAAAAACGCTTTGCCACTGACGAGTCGGGCAAAGCCCTCTCCAAGGAAGCCGCCGAAGCGGCCTTTCAGGACGAGCTTAAAAAAGAGGGACTGTCCTTTGCGCAGTTTCAGAACCGCATAAAAAAACAGCTAATGGTCCGCAAATACATAGATGAGACCATCCGCCCGAAAATCAAACAGCCCTCCGACGAGGAAACACATAAACTGTTCGACACCATGCGCGAACTTATAAAGGGCGACACCGATACCTTGAAGGGCATGGCCCCCGAAGACGCGCAGGACCTTATGAGCGTGGCCCAGCGGCTTAAGGAACTTACGGCGGAGCGCGTGCGCGTGCGCCACATTTTAATACGCGTCGCCAAGGACGCTCCCATAGTAGACCGCAACAAAGCGCTTGAGCAGGCCAACAACATAAAGAAAATGCTCGACGGCGGAGCGGACTTCGCGGACCTCGCGAAAAAATATTCGCAGGACCCCGAAAGCGCGGTGCGCGGCGGAGACATAGGCTTTATAATCCGCGGCTGGATGACGCCGGAATTCGAGAAAAAGGCTTTCAGCATGGATGTAGGCGCAATCGGCGGTCCCGTTGAAACGCCGTTTGGCTATCACATAATCCGCGTGGAGGAAAAGAAGGCAGCGCAGACCGTGATGTACGACGACATAAAAGGCGATCTTTCCAACTATCTGGCCGGCCGGCAAATGCAGCAGGAACTTCTTACGCTGGTAAAAGGCCTCAGAGACAAAGCCTCGATTCAGATAACCCAGACAGACAAGAAATAGAACTTACGCTAAAATGAAATGGGGCCGGCCAAGCCGGCCCCATTTTTATGAGAATATGACCAAACTGCTAAACAACAAAATCGCCCTTGCGGCAGCCGCGCTTTTAATAACCCTTTTCTCCCTTTTCCCCGTAGTAAACAACAGCTTCACAAACTGGGACGACGACCGCTACGTAACAAAGAATTCCGAGATAAAGGAATTTTCCCCCGCCAGCCTCAAACACATTTTCACGTCTACCCATTACGGTCTGTACAAACCGCTGGTGCTGGCCTCATTCGCGGCGGAGTATCATATGTTTGGTCTTAATCCGCGTCCTTATCATATAACCAATCTTACCCTGCACCTGATAAACACCCTGCTCGTATTTCTGCTGATACTGGAACTCGGCTTTCCGCCGTGGACGGCCTTCGGGGTATCACTGCTTTTCGGCATACACCCCATGCACGTGGAATCAGTGGCGTGGGTGACGGAACGAAAAGACATGCTATACGGTCTTTTTTTTATCGGCGCAATGCTTGCCTATACGCGCTACCTAAACACCAAATCCAAGACGGCCTATATTTGGTCGGTGGTCTTTTTCCCCCTTTCGCTTATGGCCAAACCCATGGGTCTGCCCCTGCCGGCCGCACTGCTGCTTATCGATTATGTAAAACGCCGTCCCTTCTCGTCCATGGTCATAAAAGACAAAATTCCCCACGTCCTTATCGCCCTGGCTTTTACACTGGGCACAATGATTACTCTTAAAAGCGCGAATGGCATAGACACAACCTTTACATTAATGGATAAGGTACTGTTTCCATTTTACGGTCTGGCCTTTTATATGTTCAGGCTGTTTGTGCCTGTACACCTTTCCACCCTGTATCCCTACCCCGAACCAGGCACGGCCGGCACAACACCGGCCTACTGGCTGGCGGTGCTTTTTGTGCTGGCGGCTTTATGGGGACTGTGGAAAATGCGCCGCAACCGCACCGTCGTTTTCGGAGCCCTGCTTTTTCTCATCACGGTGCTGCCTGTGCTTCAGTGGATACCGGTCGGTCAGTCTATAACATCGGACCGCTACACTTATTTTCCATACGTCGGGCTGTTTTTACTTGTGTGCGAAGCCCTGCGCGTGTTTTGGGAAAAACTGGAAAAGCCCGTCACAAAAAAACTGCTGGCTGCTTTTGGCGCGGCTCTGGTAATTTCCATGTCCCTTACCACGGCGGTACGCGCGAAAGTCTGGCGCAACAGCACCACACTGTGGGATGACGTACTAAGGCAGTACCCTAAATCGCAGATAGCGCTCAGTAACCGCGCGCAGGCAAGCCTTGCAGACGGCTATACCGACAAGGCCATAGGTCTGTACGCTTCAGCCCTTGACGAAAATATGAAAAGCGCCGCCCTGCTGAACAACCGCGCAGGGGCCTATCAGTCGAAAGGAGATTTCGAGCGCAGCATAGCCGATTATCATCAGGTAATAAAACTTGCCCCGCGCTACGCTGACGCCTATTATAACCTCGGTCTTGTCTACGCCCGGCAGGGCAACGACGAAAAAGGCATCGAACTTCTTTCGCAGGCAACCCGTATAAATCCGACGCTGGCCGAGGCCTTCATCTCCATAGGCGACATTTACCTGCGGCAGGCAAATACCGCAAAGGCCCGCGAGTATTTCAACAAGGCGCTGGATGCCAACCGCCATTACGCTCCGGCGGCGGTAAATCTGGGCGTTTTAAGCCAGCGCGAGGGAGACGCTAAAAGCGCGGCGGAATTTTTCAAACGCGCCATTTCAATGGACCCTTACAACGAAGAGGCGCTCTTTGCCATGGGCAATATGAAAATGGGCGAAGGCGATACCGGCGCGGCGCGGAATTACTTTACGAAATTGCTAAAGCAAAATCCCGCCCATTCCGGCGCGCTGTCGAATATGGGAAACATCGCCCGTTCCGAAGGCGACAGGACACAGGCGCGGCAGTTTTACATAGCCGCAATAAACGCCGACCCGTCTTCGGCCAATGCCTCATACAACCTGTCCACGCTTTTCTACGAGGACGGCGACATAAAAAACGCCAGACTTTTTCTTGACCGCGCAAAAAAACTGGGCCGCGACATACCAGACATTTACCTTCAAAAAATGAGGGACGCCGAAAAGGCGTCCCTCAAAAAGCACTGACGGCAAAAGAATTTTACTTGTTTACATAAGCCGTTATGTCCTGAAAAAACATCAGCGAACCGCGCCGCGTGCCGTGTATCATAAACGGACAGCCCGAATAGCCTATCACATGCGCGGTGCCGTCAATATCGACCGAGGCTTCCTTGCGTGAAATGCACTCGGCCGAAGCCTCCACCGCGGCAACGGCGGCAAGCAGGCGCGGATACTTTTTAAGTACGCTGTCGACGGGTTTGTTAAGCAGCGCTTCCGCGGGGCCAAGTTTAAGAATGTCGGCGGCGCTGGTGTTTATTTTTATAATCTTTCCGTTCTGGTCCACGACCAGCAGCCCCGCCGAAAGACTGTTTAGCACGCCCACGCTTACCGCTTCCTCTATATCGCGCACATACTTAAGTTCGCTTACCAGTCTGGCGTTTTCAAAAGCTATGCCTATTTCATGTCCGACCAGCGAAATAAGTTCCTCGTCGGGTATGGCAAACGGTCCGTCGCGCCGGTTGAGAAATTCTATCACGCCTATGCAGCGGCCCTTGGCCACTATGGGCGCGGCCACGATACTGCGTGTATTAAAACCGGTGGCGGTGTCGATGCTTCCCATGAAGCGCGGGTCGCCGCGGGGATTATCCACCTTGACAGGCTGGTTATACTGCGCCACCCAGCCAACCACGCCGCGGCCTTTCTGAAAAGAGTGCCGTTTCAAATCGTCGGTACTGGCGCCGTAGGCGGCCAGCGGCTCAAGGACATTGCCGTCATCTGAGAGCCTGAAAATAGTGCCGCCCTCGGCGTTGAGCGCGTGCGAAATATTGTCCAGCACGACCTCGGACAGCTGATGTTCGTCGTAAATATAGTGAATGTTTTCCAGAATGGTATAAAGCACCTGGAAATGGAAAAGCCCCAATTTCATAATCCCCCCTGAAACGCTACTGCACCTGCTCAAGAACAATTTTCGCGCCGGATTTTTTAACGACGGCGGCGGAATAGGCGTCGTCCTGCTGGTCGGCGGCGGACAGCGGATTGATTTTATATTTCACCGTTATTTTACCGGAAGAGTAAACGCAGTCGGTAATTTCAAAAATACGGTTTGGAAAATCGGACATGGACAGCAGCATAACGACCATCTGACTGCGGAAATCGGCCTTCGGGAAATCGCCCCTGTGCGTTGAGGTAAAGGCGGCATAATCCTTCTGTGTGCGGAAAACCTTGTGGCTTACGGCGGCCGTCATGCTGAAGAATGCGCCGGTAAGACCGCCGGATTTTTTGCGGACAGCCCCGTCGGATTTTGCCAGCAGCATGACCTTTTTTCCAAGCCCTTTGCCGTCGAGATTCATGGCGGCGGGCTTTTTGCGCGCCGAACCCGTAAGTTCGGCCAGAGCCTCGGCCAGCGGTTTTGGCGGCAGACTGGCGGCGGCAAAACCCTTTTCGTGCATGACCACTATAGCGCCCTTGCGCGTAACCTCATCGGGACCGGAGGTCGGCTGGGGCATATACTGCTGTCTGGCGGAAAGTTCCTCCATGCGCTGTTTTGCCGCGACGGCGGCGTTTACGGCGTCGCCGGCAACGGACAGCGGCCGCAGATTCACCTTCGGTTCCTCATGGTAAGCCCTGTAAAAATTGCGCGCCGATGAAAACAACGCGGCAAGCAAAAGCACGCCGAGCGCGATTTTCCAGTTAAGCCTGCGGCACAAATTTCCGGCCAATGAAACCAGCTTTCTCATGCCGCCTATTATATCATTTGCCAACAGTCCGAAGTCTATATATAATTTCCTAATAGGCTGTACCGGCCAGCGGGCCGGTATGCCGCGCGGACGGACAGGCTGTCCCGTCATTGAAAAGGGGATTTCGGTGTGCGCGGCAAAGAGGGTTTCCGCGCACATACTACAAACCGGCGGTGTAAAAAATGAAATACTGGGTATATCTCAACAACAACGTTTTGGGTCCATACGATAAAAACGAAGTGCTGAAAATGGAAGGCTTCACGACGGAGACGATGCTTACTCCCGAAGTCGGTCCCGGCGCGGAAAATCAGGAATGGAAACCCGCGTCCGAATATCCGGAATTTTCGCAGGCCGGTCAGACATCCGCACCCGCCGCCGAAACGCCGCAGCCGGCCGCTGAAACTCCGCAGCAGACGGCGGCCCCCGAAGCCGCAAGCCCCAATGAAATTTCCCTTTCCTCGGTAAGCGGCCAGCCCGCAGCCGAAGCGTCCGCTTTCCCAGCTATTGAACCGGCGCAGTCCGCCGGACCGATTTCAATAGAACCAATAATGCCGGAAGCGTCCCCCGCGCCGCAGGCGGAGGAACCGGCATTTGCCATGCCGCAGCAGGAAACCGCCCAGCAGGCGGAAAGCTTTCCTCCCGTGGAAAGTTTCACGCCGCAGGCTCAGACACCGGAAGCCGCGCCGGAATCATTTTCCTTTGCCGAGCCGCAGGCCGAACAGCCGGCGGAAACTCCGGCAGACCCCCTTTCGCAAATAGAGCCCGTCGCCGTGGAGGAAACCCCGCAGGCGGCCATGCCCGCAGTTTCCGCCATAGACCCAATTTCCCTTTCATCGATAGCGCAAACCGTCAACGTTCCCACGCCGCAGGAACAGCTTGCGGAGGAACACAATTTAATGCAGCAAACGCAAACCCAGTCGCAGATGGGAACGGTGGGCCCCGTGCTTGAGCACAATATTGAAAAGCTTGAGCAGTCCATCCGCAATCTCGTGACGGTTATTGAGACCATACCGAAAAACCAGCAGCCCCCCTCCGACACGCAGACGATGCCGGCACAGCCTGCCGCTCCCTCGCCGGAAATGCTTAAACTGCTTGAGGACATCCGCTCCATACTGATGCAGCAGCTTAACGTCAGTCAGGAACTGCTTGCAAAAATGGCCGTCCCCGGCGCAATGCCAGCCGCTGCACCGGCCTCGGCATGGCCGCCGCCGTCATCCGACAGCCAAATGCAGATGCCCGTACAGCAAATGGCCTCCGCACCCATTTCACTTACCGCACCCGCCGACAAGTCCGCCACGATAGCGCTTGGAAGCGAGCCGTCGGTATACGAGGAAAAAGTGTCCTTCGGTCAGAGAATAGGCCGGATGATTCAGGCCATAACCCGCTTTTTCCTGTGGACCATAGTTGTAATAGTACTGCTTGGCATACTGGCGTTTTCACTTAAAAAACAGCATATGCTGCCTGCGGGTCTGGACCCGTTTAAAATGCTTTCGTCAAAAAAAACGCAGACGGAAGAACCCATGCAGACCACCTCGACCGACACGGTCAAGGCTTCCGGGACGGAACAGAACGAAGACGGGATTCTGGCCGAAGTCAAAGCCTATGAGGTTACGCCCGGCATAACGCTTGAGACCCTGCTTGCGGCCAGCCTCAAGCCCGAGGACGCGCAGAACCTTGAATGGAAAGTGCAGCCCACGGGCGAGGACCTTTATTCAGTGTCCGCGAAAATACCGCTCTCTACTCAGGACGCGCGGGACAGACAGTCCTACCGCTTTGATTACGACGCCAAGGAAAAGACGCTGACGCCTTTCGATTTCAGCGCAAAGAAACTTTTTGCCGACGCAAAGGATGCGGCGCAGAAACCCTCAAAGTCCGCCAAGCAGAAGAAGGGCAAGGACAAGAAACCTGCGAAAAAAGCGGCCAAATCATCGGACATGGGCGAGGAAATAAGTCAGCCGATGGATGAGTAAAGTTTTATACAAAAAAGGCGGGGTCCGAAACGGACCCCGCCTTTTTTATTGTATTTGCAGTACCGCAGTACATACTTTTAACGGCTTATGAATGCTTGTTCACAATAGTTTGCAGTGTATCCACGTCACAGCTAATAGCGGGGTGGTGCAGCATACGATGACAATTGGAACATACTGCTACAAAATCATCCACCGAAGTTTTTCTTTTACCTGCGGATAACGGTCGGGTATGGTGTGCCTCAATAAAACCCGCACCAATGTCGCCATACTTATCACGGAAATTGAAACCGCATACCTCACAGTTCAAATTTGGTAGATGCTTTTTGAACTCCGCAACAATCCGGCTGTTGCGTTCCCGCGCCAGATGAATCCGCATTTTCTCAGCGCCTTCAATGGCGGATACAGGATCTTCATATAACTTATTTACGGCGGACGCAAAAATTTCCATGTTTTTTTTACTGGAGTGCTTACGTATAATATCGTCCAGCACGGCCATTTTATAACGCTGATGATAACCTACCAAACTACTACCCCAGCAAAACAGTAAATACAGCTTATCCATATAGGTATCGATATTGCAAAGGTTACGCTGCAACGCGCCGTTAATAATCTTGCTGGTCTGGGCGTTGACGATGACAAACAGATTGGGATTTGCCAAATGAAGGAACTGACTCATTTTGGAAGAGGATTGTTTAAAAGAATCCAGCGCGGAATATTTCAGTTTGAGCATTGCGGCATTTTTAGAGTTAATAGACTTCAAGTCATTGGCATCGCGCAAAAATTTAAGAAACTGCACGGGATGCGAAACCCCGCGATAAACCCCTGAAGCAAACCCACAAAATTTGCCATCGTAACCATTGTTATTGATTACATCTTCTAACTTTTTGATACTAGCGGACTTAAACCGAAGCCCTTTTCCATGCATGGTCTTTATATTACTAATTACTTTTGAGCCTCTTTGTTTTGCATTTTTTCCACTCCATGAACCCATACTGGCTAAGATATGCAGTACTTCCAGCGCACTTTTATGGGTAAGTTTTCTACAATCAAGATTTTTGAGAACGAAGTCATATGTTTCGTAAACAGGTTCTATCTCATCTTTAGCATACCTTGATATTAGCTTCACGGGCAGCAACGGTTTAATATGACCGGACATTTTCCCCCCCTCACATTTGAAATTGCCTTTGACAGACAATAATTAATTATACGTCTGTCCGCGTACACCGGCATGAAATAACAAAAAGGCGGGGCCTTCGATTAGAAGGCCCCGCCTTTAATTTTGAAACGGACTACAGGTCGATTTTCAGAGAATCCTTAGTCTTTCCGGCGGCAAGCGCCAGCGCTATAAGCTCGCGCACGACCTCGGGCGCGGAAAGACCTGTATTCTCCCACAGTTTCGGGTACAGACTGTGCGAGGTAAAACCCGGCATGGTGTTTATTTCGCAGAAGTAAAAGTTCTTTCCGGCCTTATCAAGCAGGAAATCGATGCGCGCCAGACCGCGGCCTTTTATGGCGCGGAAAAAACGCACCGACATATCCCGCATATCGGCCGACATGGAATCCGGCATTTCCGCCGGAAGAACGAAGTCGAAACCGTCGGGGTCGTTATACTTGGCCTCGTAGTCGTAAAACTCGTGTTTCTTGGGACGTATCTCGCCGCAGATTGACGGACGGGCCGTCTCTTCCGCGCCCAGCACGCCGCACACCACTTCGCGCGCGTGGTCAACGCCCTTTTCAACCATTACGCGGGTATCGAAACGGAAAGCCGCCGCTATGGCGGGCTCAAGTTCCGCGTCGCATGAAACGCGCGTAACGCCAACGGACGAGCCGAGCGACACTGGCTTTACAAAAACAGGATAGCCCATTTTCGCGGCACTTGCCTTGGCCTTTGCGGCGGCATTTTTATCGCCGCGTTCAAGCAGAATCTGGTCAAGTACGGGCAGGCCGTTAAGGCGGGCAAGTTCCTTGCACAGCACCTTGTCTATGCCAACCGATGAAGCCATTACGCCGCAGCCGGTGTAAGGCACGTCGGCCATTTCAAGCAGGCCCTGCAAAGTGCCGTCCTCGCCGCCCGCTCCGTGAATGGCGGGAATTGCCAAATCGATTTTTTTGGTGTAGCCGCCGTTTAAGGCGCGCAATACGCCGCCGGATACAAGCGTAACTTCCGGTCCGTCGGATGCGGCACTGCCGCAGGCCTTGGTTACAAACCAGCGCCCCTCTCTGGTAATTAGAACGGGCACAATTTCGCTTTCCGGCATTGCCGCCAGGGCGGCGTTGCCGAGATTTTCGGCCGATTGCAGCGACACTTCGTGCTCGGTGGATCTTCCGCCGTAAATTACGGCTATTACTGTTTTTGCCATTATCCTATTCCTCCGGCGGTTTGCCGGTTATGAAAAACTTTGCGCGGGAGAGCATGCTCTCGGCGGCGTTTTCGTACTTTTCGACTTTCTTTAGCAGTTCCGCCGACTGGTTCTTTTCCTTGTTGAGCAGGTCCTTTAACTTGGCCTCGCGCTTGGCGGCCTTGGCCACCTCTTCTTCCAGAATGGTTATGCGGACATTAAGGTCGTTGACGACGGAATCATTGTCCTTTATTTTCTTATCGAGCGTCTGCAGCGATGTTTCCAGCGCGGTCTTTTGCGCCGCGAGTTTTTTGGACTCCATGCCCAGCATGGCTTTTTCGGCCTGCAGTTTTCTTATGCTGGCGGTAATTACGGCGCGCTCGGCCTCGGCCTTGCGGTTGCGCTCGCCAAGCTCGGTTCCCTGTTCCTTAAGATGCTGGTTGGTATTTTCCAGTTCCGCGCCGCGAGCCTGCAATTCCTCGACTTCCTGCTGTATGCGGCCTTTCTCGGCTTCAAGCTGGCCGAGTTTGGCTTCGTAGCGGCTGACAAGGCTTGTCTTTGCGGTTTCCAGTTCCGAAACCTTTTTGACAAGGACGGTGTGCTGGCTTTCCAGATTTTTCAGTTTGCCCGTGTAGTCGGCCGTGCGGTCGCCAAGCAGATGTTCCAGATCGGCGAATTTTTGTTTCTGCTCGGTAAGCTCGGCGGAAATTCTGTCCGCCAGCTGGCTTTTTTCGCGCCACAGGTTTGTAAGGTTTTCAATTTCCCCTTCCTGCCGCAGGGATTTTTTAAGAGCCTCGTTCTTTTCGCCGACGGCTTTTTTAAATTCCCGCTCCATGGCCATGTTAACGGCGCGCAGGCGCATGAGCACTTTTTTAAGTTTTATAAGTTCGGCCATTATGCGCAGTTTGTCGGCAGAGGCCTGCACAAGCGCCGCATCCTTGCGGCGCAGTTTTTCGGCGTCGTCTGCGTTAGTTGCAGGCGGCAGATCGGCAGGGGCCGCGGGCTGAGGCACGGCGCTTCTTACCGCGCCCATAAGCGAGCCGATGTTATTTATGTAGCCGCCCTGTCTGTCCAGCCGCAAAAGGGCATCCTTCATTACGGAAAGTTCGGAAACTATCAGGTCCTTCTGCTGGTTGGCGCGGGAAATTTCCAGTTCAAGCCGGTCAAGCCTGTCCTGCTGTTCCTGCGACGGCTGGGTTTTTACGGCGGCAAGACGGAGGGTTACTTCCTCCAGCTTGGCCAGAATATCTCCGCTGGCGGCTGTCTGCGGCTTGGGCGTCTGGTTCATGCCCATTTTTAGAACTTCTATAAGGGTTTCGCGCTCGGAGGCGATTTTGTTTTCCAGCATCTGAAGACGCTGTTTAAGCTCGCTGCGGTCCTGCTCCATTTCCTTTTCGCGCAGGTCGCGGCGCATTTTCTGCTGCAAATCCTGAAGGGAGGCCTCCATTTTTGCGGTGGTCGCCTCTTCCTCTTTCGATTTCAGCTCGGCCTTGAGCACCTTTTCGCGCTCGTCGGCAAGCTGCTTGCGGATATCCTCAAGCCGCTGACGCAGTTCCTCGGTTTCGGTCTGCGCGCCGTTTGCGTGTCCGTTTTCGTTTTCGCCGTTATTGTTTTCGTTAGGAAGCATACTGGCTCACCCGCCCTTTTTCCGCCGGTTCGCGCGCCAAAAGCGAAAGGGTTGCGCCGGCTAGATAGAAAGACCCCGTAATAATAATATTATCGGATATTAAAGCGGCCTTTGAAAAGGCCTGTTCAAAATCGTTTTCCGCGCTTACCCGCGCGGCCGGACAGCGCGCCGCCACAAGCGCGGCCAGCTTTTCGGGCGCAAGCGCGCGCGGCGAAGGAGCCGCGACGCAGATTACGGCTTTAAGAAAAGGCGCAAGACAATCGATTACGGCCTTGTAATCCTTGTCGGCCATAACGCCCAGAATAAACACGTTTTTCTGTACGGAAAACGGCGACATGGCAAAAGTGTCCGCAAAAGCGCGCGCGGCCTGCGGATTATGCGCTCCGTCTAAAATTACGCGCCCGCCGTTTGCGCGCGCAATTATCTGAAAACGCGCGGGCCAGCGCACCTGCGAAAACGCGCGCCGTATGGCCGCAGGTTCGCAGACAAGGCCGCGCTTTGAAAGCACTTCAATGCAGGCAAAGGCCACGGCCGCATTCTGCGCCTGCCTGCTGCCAATAAGCCCAAGCGGCCACAGTCCGCCGCCGGGACCGGAAAGGGTTAAAGCACCGGTTTCCCAGTCGTAGCCGTTTGCGCGGAAAATCTCCCCCTCCTCCACAAAACGGATTTGCGCGTGCTGGGCGGCGGCGATATCGCGCAGAACGCGGCGCGGGCCAAGTTCAAGCGCGCCGCACACGCAGTCGCAGGAAGGCTTTATGATGCCGCCTTTTTCGGCGGCAATCCGCTCAAGCGTACCGCCCAGAATCTGCACATGGTCAAGCCCCACGGAGGTTATTGCGCAGACAAGCGGATTTTCTATTACGTTTGTTGTGTCAAAGCGTCCGCCTATGCCGACTTCCAGCACTACGGCATCCACGCCGCGTTCGGCAAAATAAAGGAAGCAGGCAACGGTAAGCAGTTCAAAAAAGGAAAGGGGTTCGGTTTCATGCGCGGCGGCGGAAGCAATATGGCGGGTAAAATCCTCGTCGGAAATTTCGACGCCGTTTATTTTTATGCGTTCGGTTATGCGGCAAAGGTGCGGCGAGGTGAAAAGGCCGGTTTTAAAGCCCGACTCCGCCAGCGCGCCAGCTATAAGCGCGCAGACCGAGCCCTTGCCGTTTGTGCCGGTAACGTGCACCGCGCGTATTTTTTTATGTGGATTTCCAAGGCGTTCCAGGCAGGCCAGAACATGCGCCAGACTGTCCTTTTTTGAAAGGCCCTGCCGCGCGCGGAGAAATTCGAGAGTCTGAGCAAAAGTCATAAGTTTCCTTACGGTTAATAATACTATAATCAAAGCGGGGGATAAATGCCGCATGACCGCTGAAAAAACGTCAAAAACCCTGCTTGTGTTCCGCAGGGACCTGCGCCTTGAAGATAACACCGCGCTGGCCAAAGCCGCCGCGCGCGGCGCGGCCATTGTGCCCTGCTTTATTCTGGACACCCGCCAGACCACGCCGGAACAAAACCCGTACTTCGGAAATAACTCCTTTTCCTTTATGCTTGAGTCGCTTGCCGGCCTTGCGGAGGACCTTGCAAGACGGGGAGGCAGACTTTTTGTGTTTGCCGGAAATCCCGCCGAGGTCATAAAAAATTTAATTGAAAAAGACGGCATCGGCGCGGTGTTTTTTAACCGCGACTATACGCCCTTTGCCCTGCGGCGCGATAAAGAGATTGCCGCGCTATGCGCGGCAAAAGGCGTGCCGTGCGAAATTTCGCCCGACCTTCTTTTGCACGAGCCGGAAGCCATACGCACAGGCGCGGGCACGCCATATTCCGTGTTTACGCCATTTTACCGCGCGGCCTCGGCACTGCCGGTAAAACTTCCCGCAAAACTTTCGGCCGCGCGCTTTTACGCCGGAGCTTTACACACAAAAACCGCCGTACTGCCAAAGCCCACGGTGCAGATAGCCTCGGGCAGAAAGACGGCGCAAAAGCTGCTTGAAAATATTGAGCGGCTGAAGGACTACGAGCAAGGCCGAGATTTTCTGACCTATGAAACCAGCGGTCTTTCGCCGCATCTGCGCTTTGGAACCTGCTCGGTGCGGGAGGCTTTTCACGCGCTTGCCCCCATATCGCCGCTTGCGGCAAAACAGCTGTACTGGCGGGATTTCTTTACGCACGCGGCTTTTCATTTTCCGCATGTCTTCGGCCACGCTTTCCGGCAAAAATACGACGGTATAAAATGGCCGGGCGGCGAGGAAGTTTTCAAAAAATGGAAGGAAGGAAAGACGGGCTACCCCGCCGTGGACGCGGGAATGCGCGAACTGGCGGGCACGGGCCGTATGCACAACCGCGCGCGCATGATAGCGGCCTCGTTTCTGGTAAAAAATCTGCACGTTGACTGGCGGCTTGGCGAGAGGTATTTTGCCCAGACGCTTATCGATTACGACCCGGCGGTAAATAACGGCAACTGGCAGTGGTGCGCGTCCACCGGCTGTGACAGCCAGCCGTACTTCCGCATTTTTAATCCGTGGCTTCAGCTAAAGCGTTTTGACGCGGACTGCCTGTATGTGAAACGCTGGCTGCCAGAACTCGCAAAACTCTCCGATCCGGAAATATTTGTTCTGCAAAAACCTTCCGCGCAAAGACCGGCGGGCTATCCCGCGCCTATTACCGACTATAAAAGCTCGTCGGCGGAAACGAAAGCCATTTACTCAGCCCTGCGCTGAGGGGTTGGTCCTTTTAATTTTCGCGCCCAAATCAGACAGACGTTTTTCCATGCGCTCGTAGCCGCGGTCTATGTGATAGACGCGGTCCACCACGCTTGCGCCCTTTGCCGCCAGCGCGGCAAGCACAAGGGCCGCGCCGCCGCGCAGGTCGGAGGCCATGACGCAGGCGCCGGAAAGTTTTTTAACGCCTTCCACAAGCGCCACGTTTTTATCCACGGCGATAAGCGCGCCCATGCGCGCCAGCTCTGGCGCGTGCATGAAGCGGTTTTCAAAAATGCTTTCTTTTATGCGCGACGTTCCCCCCGCCACGCAGGCAAGGGCCATGAGCGGGGCCTGCAAATCCGTCGGAAACGCCGGATATGGCGCGGTGTCTACCGCGCATGGCAAAAGGTGTTTTGCGGCTTTGACTGTTGCACTGCCGCCTGAAATTTTTACTCCGCAGCCGCAGGCAGCAAGCACCTCGGTAAGAGCCCTGAAATGCTCTGGCACGCAGCCGGTCACGGTGACCGCGCCGCCGGTTATCGCACCTGCAAGAAGATAGGTTCCGGCCTCTATGCGGTCGGGCATTACGCTATATGTCGCGCCGTGCAGTGAGGCTACTCCCTCGACGGAGACCGCGCCGCTTTCAAGGCGGCGGGCTTTCGCGCCGCAGGCGTTTAGGAAATTTATAAGGTCGTCTATTTCCGGCTCAAGCGCGGCGTTTTCAATAAGCGTTTTACCCTTAACAAGACAGGCGCACATTAAAATATTCTGCGTGGCTCCGACGCTCGGAAACCCAAGCCGCATTGTCGTGCCGGAAAGTTTTTTTGCCGTAAACACCAAATCGCCGCGCACGGTCTGCGCGTTTGCGCCGAGGCACTGAAAGCCGCGGATGTGGATATCGACGGGCCGCAGGCCAATGGCGCAGCCGCCCGGAAGCGGCACGCTGGCTTTTTTAAAGCGGGCAAGCAAAGGCCCCGCCACCAAAACGGAGGCGCGCATCTGCTTTACCAGTTCATAGGGTGCGGAGGTGGAAAGTTTTTTTCCTGCGCTCACCGTAACATTTCCGGCTGAAAACTTCACCGTCTTTCCAATACTTTCAAGCAGACGCACGGTAGTGAGAATGTCGCGCAGGGCGGGGGCATTGGAAATTACGCAGGTCTCGTCGGTAAGAAGCGTGGCTATAAGTATAGGCAGGGCCGCGTTTTTAGAGCCGCCAGCCGCCACCGTGCCTTTAAGTTTTACTCCGCCTTCAATTTCAAATCTGTCCATTTATATCTCCGCAAAAAAGAAGCGTTCAAAACCGTTAAAATCCCGTCCGAAAAAGACTTTTTTCCACGGACCGTTTTCCGTAAGGCGCACCAGTTCGTCCTTATGATGCGCGCCCACTTCCATGGCGATAAGCCCGTCCGGCAAAAGAAAATGCGGGGCGCGCGACAGTATGCGCCGCACAAGGTCCAGCCCGTCGCCGCCGCCGCGCAGGGCAAGGGCGGGTTCAAAACGCACCTCGGTCTGAAGCGTGGCCATTGCCCCGTCGGTAACGTAAGGCGGGTTGCTTATTATAAGGCTAAACTTACCGTTTATATTATCAAACAAATCGGAGCGCACAAAGGTTACCCTGTCCAGCGTTTTATTTGCGAGGGAATTTTGCGCGGCAACAGCCAAGGCGTCGGGCGAAATATCGCAGGCCGCAACCCGCGCCTCCGTCATGACCGCGAGCGTTACGGCTATACAGCCGCTGCCCGTGCATAAATCGAGTATCGGGGAAAGTTTTTGCGGCGGGCGCAGGCGCAGGGTCTGTTCGACAAGTTCCTCGGTTTCAGGTCTCGGAATCAGCACGGCGGGCGTAACGGCGAAATCGCGTCCCATAAAGGGCTGACTGCCTATTATGTAGGCGAGCGGTTCGCCTTTTTTTCTGCGCCCGATAAGCGAAAAAAACGCCCGTTCCGTTTCCGGTGAAATCTGGAAATCGGGACGGGCGATAAGTTCAAGTCTGCTTTTCCCTGTCAGGTGGGATAACAGCCACTGGCAGTTTGCTTCGGCTTCCGCGCCGCAGGCGGAAAGTACATTCGTTCCGCTGGCAAGCAGCGCGGCGGCCGTCGTCATAACTTATAATCTTTAAGTTTCTGCGCCATGCGCTGTTTGCGCAGGGCGTCGAGCATGGGTTCCAGCTCGCCGTTCATTATCTCGTCGATGTTGTGCCACGACTGTTCAAGCCGGTGGTCGGTAACGCGGTTTTGCGGGAAATTATAGGTGCGGATTTTCTCCGATCTGTCGCCCGTGCCAACCTGACCGCGGCGGTCGTCCGCTATGCTCTTGCCGGAGTTTTCCTCCGCCATGTGCGCAAGCTTGGACTGAAGCATCTTCATGGCTTTTTCCTTGTTCTGGCCCTGAGAGCGCTCCTGTCTGCACTGCACGACAACACCAGTCGGAATATGCACTATGCGGACCGCCGTTTCAACCTTGTTGACGTTTTGTCCGCCCGCGCCGCCGGCGCGGCAGGTTTCAACCTGCAAATCCTTGGGGTTTATGGTAATTTCCACTTCCTCGGCTTCCGGCAAAACGGCCACCGTGCAGGTCGATGTATGCACGCGGCCGGAGGCTTCGGTTGCCGGCACGCGCTGAACGCGGTGAACGCCGCCTTCCTCGCGCAGCCAGGAATATGCGCCCTCGCCCTTTATGTAAATCGAGGCGTACTTGCAGCCTTTTCCCGACGACGGGGTAAATTCCATTACTTCGGCGGCCCAGCCTTTGGTTTCGGCAAAACGCATGTAGGCGCGCATAAGCTCGGCGGCAAACAGCGAGGATTCCTCGCCGCCCGCGCCGGGACGCAGTTCCATGTAGATGTTTTTGAAATCGTTGGGATCGGGAGGAATAAGCAGGATGCGCAGTTCCTCCTCCAGAACCGGCTTGCGCTTTTCAAAGGACTCAAGATCGTCCTGCGCGAGCTTCGCCAGTTCCTTGTCGCCTTCGCCTATCATGGCATGGGCGTCGGCTATGCCTTTTACCACGGAGTCCAGTTCGCGGATTTTCTCCACGATGGGCCGCAGATAGGCGTGCCGTTTGGAAACGCGGCTTATCTCGTCGTTGGCGAGACCGCCGCGCGAAAGTTTGTCTTCCAGCTCGGAATATTCGGCTACAAGTTTAGAGGAATCCATAGAAATGAATGAAGCGGAACCCCGCATTACCGGGGCTCCGCTTCAGGTTAAAACAACGCTAAGCCTTTTTCTCGGCTTTGCTGTCGGCCTTCTTTTCGGCCTTATGCTCGGCCTTCTTGCCTTTTTCCGCTTTTGCGGTTGCGGCAGCGGCCTTAGCGGGCGTGGTGGAAAGCACTTTTCTGATTGTCGTTACCGCGCCGGCGGGCTTGGCCGTTTTCGGCTTGCGGATGACAGTCTTTCCGTTGGTTGCGGCAAAACGCTTGTTGAACTTGTCAACGCGGCCCGCGATGTCCAGCAGTCTCTGCTGGCCGGTGAAGAACGGATGGCAGGAGGAGCAGATGTCCAGTTTTACAACCGGTCTGGTTGAGCGGGTGACGAAAGTGGCTCCGCACGCGCAGGTGACTTCGGTTAAACCATAGTTAGGGTGAATGCCTTTTTTCATTTTCTTACCTCTGTGATTGCGGTACAGTTATATTTTACAAAACGGACGGGGAAAAGTCTATCCCCTGCCGATTTTGGAAAAGGGATTTATCGGTTTGCCGGCGGGCGTGCGTATTTCAAAATGCAGATGCGGACCCGTGGTCCAGCCGGTCATGCCGACAGCGCCGAGTTTCGATTTGCGTTTTTCCACGACCTCGCCCACTTTTACGTTTATGGAACCGAGGTGGCCGTAACGGGTAACATACCCGTCCTTGTGCTTTATCTCCACCAGATTGCCGTAACCGCCGGACCAGCCGGCAAAAGTTACAACGCCCGAGCGCGCGGCGTAAACCGGCGTGCCGAGGGGCTTTGGTATATCGCAGCCGTTATGATGCCGCCGCTGGTGAAACAGCGGATGCACGCGCGAACCGAAAGAGGAACTTACGCGTATAGGACCGCCTAAAAAGGGGATGTTGAAGGTATCGAAATCGACGTAAACGCCGGGAAGCAGTATGCGCATGCCCTTGGGCAGGGACATGTCGGAAATTATGGCGGAAGGCGGAAAACCGTTTTGTTCGACCACAAGGCGGCGGAACTGTCTGTCGCCGGGCTTATAGGCACGCAGCAGACCGTTTAAGGTCTGTCCGTTGCGGCGTATTTCGTAGAGCTGACCATCCTTATTGTGTATGCGCAGCAGGGTGCCGGGGCGAAGGATTATAAACTCATTGCGGTTAGTGCTTTGAATGGATTTTACATTGGTACCGTAAGCGGCCGCGAGTCCGGCTATGCCGGTGCGGCCGTCAGTACGGTATCTGCCTGTTACAAGTTTTCCAAGACGGAATGCTTCGGGCCGCGGCGCGGCGGGGCCGGCCGAGGTGGTAAGGGAAAAGCGCGCAAGGCCGCGTGCGAACGCGCCGTCGGCCATCAGGCCCGGACCTGCAAGGGCCTGATGTACCATCATAACGGCGGCAAAAAGCAGCTTATGCATTCACTTTCCTTATTATAGGCCGCAAAAAGCGGCCGCGTATAAAACTGGTCCAACGCCTGATTATACCAGTTATATACTTGAGATTTCCATTGATTTCAGGAAATCCTTGTTGGACTTGGTGGCCGAAAGCTTGCTCAGCAGCAGTTCCATTGCGTCGACAGGATTAAGCGGCGCGAGAACCTTTCTGAGTATCCACACCTTGTTAAGCTCGTCCTCGGTAAGCAGCAGCTCCTCTTTTCTGGTGGAAGTGCGGTTGAGGTCGATAGCTGGGAATATGCGGCGGTCGGCAAGCTTGCGCTCCAGATAAATTTCCGAGTTGCCCGTACCCTTGAACTCCTCGAAAATAACTTCGTCCATTCTGCTGCCGGTTTCAACCAGCGCGGTGGCGATAATAGTAAGCGAGCCGCCTTCCTCGAGCTTTCTGGCCGCGCCGAAAAAGCGCTTGGGCCGCTGAAGCGAGGTGGCTTCTAGACCGCCCGACAGCACGCGGCCGCTGGACGGCGTAATGGTGTTATAGGCGCGGGCAAGACGGGTAATGGAGTCCAGTAAAATTACAACGTCCTTTTTCTGCTCGACAAGGCGCTTGGCCTTTTCCAGCACCATTTCCGACACCTGCACATGGCGGTCGGCGGGTTCGTCGAAAGTTGAGGCAATGACTTCGCCGCGAACGGAACGCTTCATGTCCGTGACTTCCTCGGGACGCTCGTCGATGAGCAGAACCATAAGCTCAATGGCGGGGTCGTTGGTGGTAAGAGCGTTTGCGATTTTCTGCAGAATCATGGTCTTACCGGTCTTGGGCGCGGCGACTACAAGCGCGCGCTGGCCCTTGCCGATGGGACAGATAAGGTCGGTAACGCGGCCGATAAGTTCGGTGCGGGCGGTTTCCAGCAGAAAGCGCGAATTGGGGTGCAGGGGCGTAAGGTTTTCAAAGAGCACGCGCGAGAGCATCTGCTCGATTTCCGTGCCGTTTACCTTTTTAACCTGCAGCATGGCAAAATAGCGTTCGCCTTCCTTCGGGGGACGGATGAGGCCTTCGATAGTGTCGCCCTTGCGCAGGCCGAAACGCTTTATCTGCGAGGGAGAAACGTAAATGTCCTCTGGGCCGGAAAGATAGTTGTTTTCGGGAGAGCGGAGGAAACCGAAACCGTCGGGCAGAATTTCCAGCACGCCGCCGCCGCATATTATGCCGTTGCTTTTGGCCTGGGCTTCCAGAATCTTGCCTATAAGCTCCTGCTTTCTGAGACCGGAGAAACCTTCTATGTTGTAATCCTGCGCGATTTTAATAAGGCCGGTAACCGTAAGTTTGGAAAGTTCGGTTACATCAAGCGGCTTGCGCGGGGGCTGTGCCGGCTGGGCGGGCGACTGCGGCGCCTGCGACTGAGGGGCTGACTGAGCCGGCTGCTGGGACGCCGGCTGGGAATTCGGCTGCTGGGCGGCGTACTGCTGGGACTGCTGCTGGTAGCGGTGATTGACCGGCCTGCGGCGGTCCTGCTGGCCGTTTTGGTAGTTGCGTGCGGCAACCGGATTGTTTCGATTCTGCATTGCTATTGCTCCTTGATTATTTTAGCCAAAGCACGGTAAAGCCTGTCCGCCTGAGCGTTGAGCGCGGAAAGTGTTGTGCTGTTATCTAGTATGAAATCCGCTTTTTCTAGCTTGGCGGAGGACGGCAGCTGGGCGGCCAGACGCCGGTTTAATTCGGCGGGTGTCCAGCCGCGGCGGCGGGCCAGTTTAAGGCGGGCCGCTGGGCTTATGTCGACTGCTATGACGGCGGTAAAACTTTTTTCGAGGCCGAGTTCAAAAAGAAGCGGCACTTCGAAAATTATTATTCCCTTCTTTCCGGCAATAAGGCGCGAAGCGGCGGACAATGCGGCCGGATGCACAAGACTTTCAAGCCAGCGGCGGTATACCGCACTGGTGAAAATCTTCTCCGCCAGAAATTTTTTGTCTATCTCCCCCCCGCGCCCGAGCGCGGCGGGACCGAATTTTTTTACGACCGCGCGGTACACGGCAGTGCCCTTTTCAAGCCGGGCTTTTGCCAGGTCGTCCGCGCTTAGGGTAAACGCGCCGTTTTGCGCAAAGCGCTTTAGCGCGCTCGATTTTCCGCACGACACCGTGCCGGTAAGGCCCAGCACAAGGGTTCCCTTTTTCTTTTTAATATTCAGGGTATCGGCGGTTTTCATAATCAGCGGCCGCTGCGGCGGTCCAGAAACTTTTTTTCGCTCTCAGTCAGGGAATTTATTCCGTCCCTGCTTATTTTGGCCAGCAGTTCGTCCATGTATTTTGCGTCGTCTTCCCGTCGTTCTTCTTTACGGGCAAGGCGCAAGGCCGTCAGTTTCGGCCACAGCCACAAATAAAGCGCACCGGCAAGCAGTCCGCCCAGATGGGCGAGGTTTGCTATGCCGCCCTGCGGTTTAAGCGAGGCGTAAAATTCCACAAAACCCAGCAGCCACACCAGATGCTTGGCCTTTATTGGCACGGCGAAATAAAGGTACAGCACGGCGTTGGGGGAGGTGTAGGCGTAGGCAAAAAGCAAACCGTATATAACGCCCGAAATACCGATTACGGGAATTATGGAACCGCGCAGAATAAAAGAATCAAACAGCGCGGCGCCGATACCCGTAAAAAGCGCGTAGCGCAGATATTTGGAACTGCCGAAACGCCGCTCCATTTCCCCGCCCAGCGTCCACAGCATGAAGCCGTTAAAGAAAATGTGGAAGAAACTGCCGTGCAGGAACATATATGTAAACAACTGCCAAATCCAGAACCTGTGCCACACCAGATGCGGAACCATGCCCAGATAAAATGCCGAAATAGGAAAAGCCATCACCAGCAGATAGCCGACCACGCTGGCGTCGAAACAAAACCGCGTGACGGGCGGCAAATCGGCATAGGAACGGCGCAGGGCTTCAAAGTATTCGCGCATTATTTAAGCTTCTCCATTTCGCCCCAGTTCCGGCCCTGTTTTAAGGTGGCGACAAGAGGCACGGAAAGTTTTATGCAGTTTTCCATTTCGGATTTAACGGCCGCGGCAAGCGCGGCGGCGTTCGCGGCGGGGACCTCGAAAAGCAGTTCGTCGTGAATCTGCAAAAGCATGGCCGCGCCGAACTCATGCATTTTGGGCGCGAGCGCGAGCATGGCCATTTTTATAATGTCGGCCGAGCCGCCCTGTATGACGGTGTTAACAGCCGCGCGCTGTGCAAAAGCCGCAAGCGCGCCCTTGCCGGATTTGAATTCCGGAAAGTAACGCACGCGGCCCGAAAGGGTGCGCACGCTGTCCTGCGCGCGGGCGTTTTCTATGGTGCGGGAAATCCACTCCTTCACGCCGCTGTAAGTCTGGAAATAGTGGTCGATGTACTGCTGGGCCTCTTTTCTTGAAATGCCAAGTTCCTGAGCAAGGCCCATGGCCGTCTGCCCGTAAATAATGCCGAAATTTATGGCCTTTGCCGCGCGGCGCATGTCGGAGGAAACAAGATTTTCATGCACGGCGAAAACCTCGGCCGCCGTGCGGGCGTGAATGTCGCCTCCGGCGCGGAAAGCGTCGCAGAGCGCGGCATCGCCCGTTTCGTGCGCGAGCACGCGCAGGTCAATCTGCGAATAATCGGCCGAAAGGAATATACTGCCTTCCGGCGCGATAAAAGCGCGGCGCACAAGTTTGCCGTACTCGCTTTTTACCGGAATGTTTTGCAGGTTCGGGCGCAGGCTTGAAAGTCTGCCCGTAGCCGTGGCGGTCTGGCTGAAAGTGGTGTGTATGCGGCCGTTTGCGTCGGCCATTACAAGCAGATTGTCCACATAGGTGGACTTGAGCTTTACGGCCTCGCGGTAGTCGAGTATCCTTCCCACAAACGGGTGCGAAAGCGCCAGTTCGGTAAGGGTTTCCTCGTCGGTGGAATAGCCCGTCTTTGTCTTTCGTATGGCGGGCATACCCATTTTTTCAAACAGAAGAAACGCTATCTGCTTGGGTGAATTCAGGTTTAATTCCATGCCCGCTTCCTTCTCGATTTCCGCCTTTATTTTTACGGTATCGTTTTCAAGACGCACGGCAAAAGCGCGCAAAAAAGCGGGGTCGGTCTTTATGCCGGTGCGTTCCATTTCAAACAGAACGGGAAGAAGGGGCATTTCCATGGTCTGATACAGTTTGTCCAGACCGTTTTTTACCAGTTCGCCGCTGAGAATATCGGCCATGCGCCAGATAAAAAGATTCTGGAAAAGCAGATAGCGCGACGGGAAAGAGGGAGCGATTATCTCTTTAAGATAGTCGGCCGCGACCGCCTGAAACTCAAAATTGGTGCGGGTCGGGTTCAGGCAGTAGGCGGCAACGGCGGTGTCGAAAATTTTACCGTCAAGTTTTTCGCCGCCCGCCATAAACTGATGCAGGCTATCCTTTATATTATGGCCGAACTTGGAAATGGCGGCGTCGGACAGGACAGCGGAAATAAGTTTTTTTTCTTCCGGCTTAAGAAGCAGTGATTCGGCAGAAAAGGCCGCGCCGGAAGGCGCGCCCAGACAGCACCATATGCCGTCGCCGCCCAGAAAAACTTTACCCGTCTTTTTCGCTTCCTCGCAGACGGCGGCAAGTTCGGCGGGCTTGACTTCGGCCGAGGACACGGCGGCGGAAGCGGCCGGTTTTACAAGAAAATCGCGGAAGCCGTAGCGCGAAAAAAGCTCGGACATTGCCCTGTCGTCGCAGACGGCGGGACGCAGATTGTCTTCCTCAACCTCAAGCCGGCAGGTTTCACAGAGCGTAACAAGCCTGCGGGAAAGAAGGGCGTCGCCCTCGCCGGATAAAATCTTCTGGCGCACGCCTTCGGCAAAAGGGAAATCAGAGCCGCCTCGCGCGGCGGCAAAAATATTGTCGAGCGTGCCGAAACGCTCCAGCAGTTTCTGCGCCGTCTTCGGGCCCAGACCCTTTATGCCGGGAACGTTATCGGAAGCGTCGCCCACAAGCGAAAAATAATCCGTCATCTGCGCGGGGGTAACGCCGTATTTCCGCATTACAAAATCGCTTTTTCGCACAGGTTCATTGCCGCCCGGCCAGACGCTTACGCGGTCGTTTACAAGCTGGTAAACGTCCTTGTCGGACGTGACAAGTACGGTTGAAATTTCATGCCGCTGTGCCCAGAAGGCGAGCGCGGCAATAAGGTCGTCGGCCTCGAACCCTTCCTCGGCAAAAACGGACAGGCCCAGCTGGCGCGTAAGCTCGCGCGCAAGGCTTAGCTGGGTTACAAGCGCGTCGTCGGTCTTGGGGCGGTTGGCCTTGTAGTCGGAAAAAAGGGAATGGCGGAAAGTCTTGGCGGGCGAGTCGAAACAAACGGCTATAAGGTCGGGCCGCTTATCCTTTATAATCTTCAGCACCATGCGCGTAAAGCCGTAAAGCGCGCCGACCTCGTCGCCCTGCGGGCCGGTAAGGCGCGGCATGGCGTGATAGGCCTTGTGCAGCAGGCCGTGCGCGTCGATTATATAGAGAGTTTTTTCGCCCGTATTGTTCTGCATCAGTCGGATTATTTTTCCTGCAGGAGCTGCTGAATGCTGTTTTCCACTTCCCCGTCCATGGACGGAGCGTAGCCCAGCCACTGCTTTTTCACCGCGCCCTTTCTGTCTATAAGGAAAAGATGCGGGGTGCCGCGCACGCCGTAATCGCCGGCGGCGGAAATTTCGGAATCAAGCACTACGGTGTAGCCTATCCGCCGTTTGTTTACATACTCCCCCACCGTTTCCGCGTCGTCGCCGATATTTACGGCAAGCACGGAAAGACCGCGCGGGCCGAAATCCTTGTCAAGCCGCGAAAGCATGGGCACTACGGAGGAACAGGCGGGACAGCGCACGCTCCAGAAACAAAGCAGCCGCACCCTGCCGTCCAGCGCGGCCATGTGCACGGCGGCTCCGCCGTAGGACGGAAGGGTAAAATCGGGCGCTTTGGCGCCGGGATTTAAGTCCGCGCCTCCCCTTGCGCAGGCACAGGCCAGCGCAAGCAGGGAGAACGCGAAAATTTTCTTAAGGGATTTTGTAAACAAGAGTTTAGAGGAGAGCGTCGAGATGCTTCTTGAGTTCGGCCTTAGGCAGAACCCCGACGGTCTGGTCGGTAACATTGCCGCCCTTGAAAAACAGTATCGTGGGTATGGCGGAGATGCGGTAATTGGACGCCGTAACCGGATTGTCGTCCGTGTTCATTTTGCAGACTTTTATTTTGCCCTGATATTCGGCCGCCAGTTCTTCCACCACCGGACCGAGCATACGGCAGGGTCCGCACCAGGGCGCCCAGAAATCCACTATAACGGGTATGGCGCTTTTGAGGACTTCGTCGCTGAAATTTGCGTCTGTAAGCTGAGTTTCGCTCATGTGGCCTCCACGTGTTTCTTAAGAGTTGTTTATGGGATTTTGTATGTGAGTTATCAGGGAAAGGCGCGGTTGCTGCCGCTATTGCAATAAACTACCAGAACTGCCAAACCTTGTCAAGGGTATTTTTTGTAGAATATGGCCAGCTTTGTGACGGAGGGGTTATGGTTTCAAGCGAGATTATCTGCATTGTGCAGGGCCGGAAGAAAATTTATTACAGCGCCATACGCGCCGCCGTGGAAGTGCTTGACATGGCCGGACGCGTGGTGCGCCGCGAGGGCATGCTGCCCGACGCGCAGATACGGGAATACACGCCAAAAAGGCACTCCGTGTCCGATTACCGCAACGGAAGACTGCACGGCATATCCCGCACCTACGATTCAGATACCGGCATGCTGCTTGCCTGCGACCGCTACACGGCAGGACTGCTAGACGGTCCGCGCACCGAATATTACCCCGACGGAAAACTGCGCGTTGAGGAAACCTACAAGGCCGGAATTCTGGACGGCCTCTCGCGCGAATACCTCCATTCCGGCGAACTGCGCTCCGAAGTCGAATACATGGACGGACGCATAATAACCACGCGGGACTTCGCGCAGGAGGAAACGGTATCGGACATCGTCCGCCCTAAAAATTCCGACGCGCCAATTCCTCAGCAGCGCCCGCAGATTCAGCCGCAAATTCGCCCCGTGGTGCAGGCACAGGAGCAAACGCCGGCACAGGAGCCTCAGGCTCAGCCCCAGCCGCAGGCCAAGCCTAAGCCGCAGGCAAAAGCGCAGACTAACGCCCAGCCCCTGCCCGAGGCCGTGGTAAGGGCAATGAACCTTATGAATCACGACATGCGCGTGGCGCCGCCCGTCGAACCAAGCAGACTGTCCGACGCCCCCCTGCCTACGCCAAACACCGTCATACGCAAAAGCTCGGACATGGCGCGCATCTATTTTCTGAACGACGACGAAGTGGCCCGCGAAATTCTGGGACGCAACGGCGAAGTAACCTCCACGACCGGCAAAATCCCCGACGGGCCGGTGGTCGAGTACTACCGCAACGGCCAGATAAAATTCGAGGAAACCTACAAGGACGGCAAGCTTAACGGCCCCCGCAAGAAATACGACGACGCGGCCCGCATCTGGGCCGAGGAAAACTACGTCGACGGAAAGCTCGAGGGGCAGGTAAAAGTGCACAATTATTTCCGCGACAAGGTGTTCGAGGAAGAAGCCACTTTCAAGGAAAACAAACTGCACGGCGTAAGGCGTACATTCTATCCCAACGGGAAGGTGAGCGTAGAGGAAAACTACGTTGACGGCCGTATGACCGGCAGCCGTAAATCCTATTACGAGAACGGCCAGCTAAACACCGACGAAACCTATAAGGAAGACAAGCTTACCGGTCCGCGCAAGCGTTTTTACGACAACGGCGAGCTCTGGACCGACGAGACCTACACCGACGGCCGGCTCGACGGCGCGAAAAACGACTACTACATGGGCGGAAAACTGCGCATGAAGGAATTTTTCCGCGACGGCAAACTGCAGGGCGACCGCGTGTTCTATAACGAGGAAGGCAAGCCGCTCTACGAGGAACGCTACGTGCGCGGACGCCTTGTGGAACGCCGCGAGCACAAGTGGGACTGATGCGGTATTGATTTAGGTTAAGGCGCGCCGCGCCCGCGGCGCGCTATAATAAGGCTACAGGAACACAATAAAAAAATGTACTTTTCCCTTGCACAGCTGGCGCGGCTTCTGGACATGCCCGAATCGGCAGTCGAAGATGCGCTTGAAAAACATCAGCTAAGGTCCGAGATAATCGAAGGCCAGCCGCGCATACACCGGCTCGATATAATCGAGTGGGCCACCCGCCGCAATATCCCCCTGCCCTTGTCGCTGCACGGCGAGGGAGGCCTGTCGCTTAAGGCGGCGCTGGAAGCGGGCGGCATACTCTATAACGTGCAGGCGGGCGACAAGGCCGCCGTCATCGCCCGGATTGCGCAAACCTGCGCGCCGGTAATAGACACCGACGAAAAAATGCTTGAGGAAGTTTTAATAGCGCGCGAAAACCTCTGCCCCACCACGGTGGGCGACGGCATAGCTTTTCCGCATCCGCGCGCGCCCATAATATTCCGCCTGCCCTGCCCAGTCATAAACCTGATGTTCCTGCAAAAAGCGGTAGATTTCGGCGCGCTCGACCGCCAGCCCGTGCACACGCTTTTCACCCTGCTGGCCGCCACGCCGCACGACCATCTGCGCATGCTGGCCCTGCTTAGCTTTGCCCTGCAAAAAAGCGAATTTGCCGCCGCCGTGCGCAAAAAACTTCCCGCGCGGGACATACTTGCCGCCGCCGAAGCCGCCGACAGGCTGCATAATCCGTCATGATTAAACTGCTTATAGCACTTCTCCTGCTGGCCTTTGCCTCCGCGCTGCCGCTCTTTATAAGGAAGCGGGACTGTTTTCCCCTCTGCGCGGGCATAAACATACTCGCGGCACTGCTTGGCATAATTTCGACACTGCGGATACTTTTTACAGGCAAAAGCGTTTCCTATTTTCATTCGTGGTCACTGCCCGGCGACGGAATAATCCTCTCGGCCGACCCGCTGTCGGCTTTTTTTCTGCTGGCGCTTTTTATAATCGCGCCGCTGGCGGCAGTTTACGGCCACGGCTACATGAGCGGCACGCCCGCGCGGAGAAACCTCCACGCCGGACTGTTTAACCTTTTAACCCTTTCACTTGCGCTGGTGTTTATGTGCGAGGATGCCATTTCGTTTCTTATAGCGTGGGAACTGATGACGGTGTCGTCCTTTCTGCTTGTAATGCACCACGGGCAGAAGCCGCAGGTGCGGCAGGCGGGCTGGCTGTATTTTTCGGCGGCGACTTTGGGCACGGCTTTCCTGATGGCGGGCTTTGCGCTTTCCTGGGCGGAAACGGGCTCGACCGCGCTGGCCGCGATGAAGTTTGCGCAGTCTAAAAACTTTCTGCTTGTATGCGCGCTTATAGGCTTCGGCGTAAAGGCGGGCATAATGCCGTTTCACATATGGCTTCCGAAAGCGCATCCGGCCGCGCCGAGTCATGTGTCGGCGCTTATGTCAGGCATCCTTATAAAGACCGGTATTTACGGCATACTGCGCATAATTCTTTCGACCGGTTCCGCGCCCGCGTGGCTTGGCTGGACACTGCTTTATATCGGTCTTGCCGCCGCCGTGCTGGCCGCGCTAATGGCCCTTGCCCAGCAGGAACTAAAGAAACTGCTGGCCTACTCAAGCATAGAAAACATAGGCATAATCTGCTGTGCCGCGGGCCTTGCAATGCTTGGCATCGCACTCGGAAACAGCATGTTTGCAATGCTTGGTTTCTGCGCGGCCTTCCTGCACATATTTAACCACGCGCTTTTTAAAAGTCTGCTTTTCATGGGCGCCGGCTCCGTACTGCACGCAACTGGCACGGCCGACATGGAAAGACTGGGCGGACTGGCAAAAAAACTGCCGGTTACGGCCTTCGCGTTTTTTATCGGCTGTCTGTGCATTTCCGCGCTGGTGCCGTTCAGCGGCTTTGCGGGAGAATTCCTCCTTTACCTTTCGGCCCTGACGGGACTGCTGGCAAAAGCAAAGGCCGTTTCGTCGGCCTGTCTGCTGCTTCTTACCGGCCTTGCGCTTGCGGGAACCGTCGCGGCGGCGGCTTACGTAAAAGCGTACTCGGCGGTTTTTCTTGGCGCGCCGCGCGCGAAAATTGAAGTGCACGGGCCCGAAAGCAGGGCCATTAAAATTCCGCTTTTCATACTTGCGGCGCTGTGCGTTATAAGCGCGCTTTCAGCCCCGCTGGTGCTGACATATATCGTATGGCCCGCCGTAAGTTCCTTTACCTCCGCCTTCGCAGTGCCTTTCGCGCTTGGTCTTGCAAAAGCGCAGGTAACACTTGTTTTCAGCACGGTGATTGCGACCATGCTGCTTGTGACCGCGCTGTGGATTTACACCATAAAACAGCTAAAACTTTCCCGCGCGCCGCGGGCCGAAACCTGGGGCTGCGGCTACACGGCGGCAACGCCGCGCGTGCAGTATACGGGGCTCTCATTTGCGCTTCCGATACTAAACATTTTCTCCGGCCTGACCATAAAAAAACACCGCAAAATGCCGGAGGATTTGTTTCCTAAAAACGCCTCATTTTCCGCCGAAAACCGCGACCTGCCCGAGCAGGGCGCGGTAATGCCGTTTTTCGCGGGCGCGGCAAAGGCGCTTGAAAAACTGAAGATAATCCAGCACGGCAATCTGCATCTTTATGTGCTCTACATAATAGTCGCGCTTCTGACACTGCTTTTCTGGGGGCTAAGATGACGGCGGCTTCCTTTTATTATTTCGGCGCGGCATTGCTTTTCGCGCCGCTTCTGGCGGGCCTCATAAACAGGACAAAAGCCTTTTTCGCGGGACGCACTGGCCAGAGCGTTTTCCAGCAGTACCGCGATATTTTCAAACTGCTGCGAAAAAGCGCGGTCTACTCGGTCACGACGACAGAGGTGTTCCGCATAGCTCCGGCGGCCGTAACGGCCTGCATGCTTTTTGCCGCCATGCTTATGCCCTTTGCGGACGCCCCCGCCCTGCTGACTTTCGACGGCGACATTATAGTTTTCGCCTACCTGCTTGCCACGGCGCGCTTTTTTACGATGACCGCCGCGCTGGACACCGGCTCCTCGTTCGAGGGCATGGGCGCCAGCCGCGAAGCGTGGATTTCCGCGCTGGCCGAACCGGCGTTTTTCATAGCGGCGGCCGCGCTGGTTAAAATGTCGGGCGCGCTGTCGCTTACCGGCGTGTTTTCGGGTCTGCATGTCGAGGACTGGCTTACAAATACTCCGTCCGTATTTATGACCGCTGCGGCGGTGTTTATAATACTGCTGGCCGAAAACGCGCGCATACCTTTCGACGACCCGAACACTCATCTGGAACTTACCATGGTGCACGAGGTCATGGTGCTCGATAACAGCGGGCCGGATTTGGGACTAATCACCTACAGCGCGTCGCTGAAACTGTGGATTTTCTGCGCGTTTCTGGTGCAGATTATGATTCCCGCCGCCGCGCTTACCTCGCCTTTCGAGGCGGCCACTGTTTTTACCGCCGCCATGGCGGCCACGGCAATTTTGGTGGGCACGGTGGAATCGTGCATGGCGCGCCTGCGCCTTACGCGCATACCCCAGCTTCTGATAGGCGCAATCGCCATGGCGGCGGTGGCCTTCATAATGGCGGCATGATTTTATGATACAGACAGCCCTTATAATACTGCTTGCAAGCGATTTTCTGCTCCTCGGGGGAGGACGCCTTGGCACGGCCGTCAAGATGATGGCCCTGCAGGGCTTTCTGCTGGCGCTTATAACCCTGCTTACCGGCGCGCCCGGCCCAGCCTGCTGGCTGCTTGCCGCCGCCACGCTGACGGTAAAAGGGGTGGTGTTTCCCGCGATACTGCGCAAGATTCTGCGCAACGCCAAGGCTAACCGCGAAATACAGCCCTACGTCGGCTACAACCTGTCCCTGCTTCTGGCGGTGGGACTTTTCGCGGCGGCACTTTTAATTTCTATGAAACTGCCCGCGCCGCAGGCAAACAAGGCGCTTTTTACGCCGACGGCCTTTTTCACCGTGCTGGGCGGGCTGTTCCTTATTACCGCGCGCCGCACGGCGATAATGCAGGTGATAGGCTACCTGATTATGGAAAACGGCATTTACCTGTTTGGTCTGTCGCTTGCGCAGGAAACGCCGTTCATCGTCGAGCTTGGTCTGTTTCTCGACATCTTCGCCGCCGTTTTTATAATGGCGATAGTAGTTTTTCACATAAACCGCGAGTTCGACCACATGGACATGGAACGCCTTGCCGAACTAAAGGACTGGTCACCGCATGATTAGCTCACTTATAGTCATTCCTGCGGCAGCGGCGGTAATCTGCTTTCTGCTAAAAAATGACAGGGCGCGGCGTTTTACCGTCATAGCGGCGGCGGCCGTGCATTTCATAAACACGCTGGCCCTTTGGGCGGCGCGGCCCGTACCGCGCCCGCAGGACTGGCTTGGCGCCGACGCCCTGTCGCTCGTCTTTCTGCTTATAATGAGCACGCTTTTTATGTGCGCGGCAATCTACGCGGTGCAGTATCTGGCTACGGAGACAAAAAGGCAGGAGGAGGATTTTTCCGCAGGACTCCTCGACATGAAAAACGCGCCCGAGGCCGTGTTCTGCGGCTGTCTGCTCATGTTCCTTTCCATGATGAGCGCGGTGATTTTAAGCCGCAATTTCGGCCTTATGTGGGTGGCGGTCGAAGCCACCACTTTAAGCACCGCGCCGCTTATTTATTTTCACCGCAGCCGCCACTCGCTGGAAGCGACGTGGAAATATCTGCTTATCTGCTCCGTCGGAATTGCGCTGGCCCTGATAGGAAATTTCGCCCTTGCGGCCGCCGGAGGCGAACACTTTTCCCTTCAGTTTTCCATGCTGGCGGAAAATGCGAAATCGCTTAATCCCGTCTGGATGAAAACGGCCTTTATTTTCATGCTTGTCGGTTACGGCACAAAGGCCGGTCTGGCCCCCATGCACACATGGCTTCCGGACGCGCACAGCCAGTCGCCGTCCGTGGTGTCGAGTCTGCTTTCCGGCGCGCTTCTTAACTGCGCAATGCTGGCGATAATACGCATGCACGGGCTCTGCGCAAAAGCAGGACTGGCGCAAACCTCGTCGGGCATGCTTATCGCGCTGGGCCTTGCCTCGCTTTTAGTCGCGGCGGTGTTTATTATCAGGCAGAAGGATTATAAACGGATGCTTGCTTACTCAAGCATTGAAAACATGGGTATCATCGCCGTCGGGCTCGGCGGCGGGGCCACTTACGCCGCCCTTCTGCACGCGGCGGGCCATTCATTTATAAAGGGCGCGCTGTTTATGACGGCCGGAAACATTCTGCGCATTTTCAAGACCAAGTCGTGCGAATGGGCAAAAGGCCTTGCCGCAATTTCCCCCGCCACGGCAGTGCTGTGGTTTGGCGGTTTTCTGGCCATAAGCGCAATTCCGCCATTCTCAACTTTCGTGTCGAAATTCCTGATACTTGCCACGCTGGCTACCGGCGGGCACTGGGTGACGGCTGGGCTTTATCTGCTCTTTATAGCGGCGGTGTTTCTTGGCATGTCGCACACCGTTATAGCGATGACTTTTTCAGCGCCCGCGCCGGAGGTAAAACCGACAGGCTCGCCCAAAGGCTTTATAATACCGGCGGCAATTTTATTGGCGGCCGCGCTTGCGCTGGGCCTCTATATGCCCGACGGCATTCAGGCACTTTTAGAGGAGGCGGCGCGGTTATGAAAAACACTTTAGTGCTGGCCAACTGCCGGAGCGAAGCCGTTTCCGCCCTGCCCGTGCTGGACATGAAAACATTCCGCAACACGGTAATTCCGGCGGTACGCTCGGGCATGACCCTTGTGCAGTTTTTTGGCGTAAAGCAAAAAAGCGCGGCGGTACGCCTTACAGCGATTCTGGCCGACGCAAAGACCGGCGACCTGCACGCCGCCGCGACCGATGTTAAGGAAAGCTGGCCCTCGCTTACGCCGGACTGTCCGCAGTTTCATCTTTTCGAGCGCGAGATATACGAAAACTTCGGCGTTAAACCCGATGGGCATCCGTGGCTCAAGCCCGTGCGCTTTAACAGACCCGAAAACCGCCCCGCCGTCGGCGATTTCTTCCGCGTAAACGGCGAAAGCGTGCATGAAGTTGCCGTCGGCCCCGTGCACGCGGGTATAATCGAACCGGGACATTTCCGTTTCCAGTGCGCGGGCGAGGAAGTGTTTCACCTTGAAATAGCGCTGGGCTTTCAGCATCGCGGCATAGAAAAACATCTTATAGGCGGACCGGACATAAAGACCCCGCATTACATGGAAACAATTGCGGGCGACACGACCATAGGCCACGCCACCGCCTACGCCCACGCTATCGAGGCGCTGGGCGAGTGCACGGTAACGCCGCGCGCGCAGATGATACGCGCCATAGCCCTTGAGCTTGAACGCCTTGCTAACCACACGGGCGACCTGGGCGCGCTGGCGGGAGACATCGGCTTTCTGCCCACGTCGTCATACTGCGGCAAGCTGCGCGGAGATTTTCTAAACATGACCGCCGCCATTTGCGGAAACCGCTTTGGCCGGAACATCGTGCGGCCGGGCGGCGTGTTAAAAGACATAACGCCCCAGCTTGCGCGCGAACTTTCGGAAAAACTTGAAAAGACTCTCGCGCTGGTTGAAAGCGCGGTGGATATACTTTGGGACAGCGCGACGGTGCGCGCGAGATTCGAGGAAACAGGCGTGGTATCCAAACACCATTGTTCGGAACTGGGCCTTACTGGCGTAGTCCAGCGGGCCTGCGGCATTGCGGCCGACGCGCGCTACGATTTTGCCTCCGGCATTTTCCGCTACTTTCAGATACCCGTTGCGACATGGAACGGCGGCGACGTTTTTGCCCGCGCCTATGTGCGGCGGCTTGAAATGGCAAATTCGGCCGAGTACATAAAAGGCCTGCTAAAATCGCTGGCCGAGGGCGCGCTCAATAAAAGCGTGACGCCGGTTCCAAACCGCATAGCGGTGTCGCTTACCGAAGGCTGGCGCGGACGCATATGCCACACGGCAATCACCGGTCCCGACGGAAAACTTTCGGCATATAAAATAACTGACCCGTCCTTTTTTAACTGGTCAGGCCTTGCCATGGCACTGCGCGGCGGGCAGATATCGGACTTTCCGCTCTGCAACAAAAGCTTCAATCTTTCCTACTGCGGGTACGACTTATGATACGCACTTTTTTAGAACGGCTCCGTCAGGGCCATCAGACCGTTAACATGCCGGACAAACTGCCAGCCCTGCCCGCCGGTTTTCAGGGTGTGCCGGAAATAGACGGCGCAAGATTTTCGGCCTGTCAGAAAGAGCTGGTAACGCGCTGCCCGACCGGCGCAATCGGCGAACACGGACTGGATTTGGGCAAATGCGTTTTTTGCCAAAACTGCGCTGGCGCCGCCGCTGGCGGTGCGATAAATTTCGGTAAAAATTTCCGGCTGGCCTCTTCCGACCGCAACTCCCTTCTGCTTGCTGGCGGCAACGTGCCGCTTGTGCGGCCATTAGACAAAAGGCGGCAGAACCTTTTTAAGAACTCCTTCAAAATACGGCAGGTAAGCGCGGGCGGATGCGGCGCATGTGAAGCCGACACGAACGTGTTAAATACCCTCGTCTGGGACCTTGGAAGATTCGGCGTGCAGTTCGTGGCCTCGCCGCGCCACGCAGACGCGATATTGGTAACCGGCCCCGTCACGGCCAACATGAAGCAGGCACTGCTTGATACCTATAAGGCCGTGCCGGAACCCAAAGCCGTCATAGCCGTCGGTACATGCGCGGTATCGGGCGGCATTTACGCTGGGCATGAGGAAACCAACTCCGGCACTGACACTCTGCTGCCCGTGGATTTATATATTCCCGGCTGTCCGCCCCACCCGCTTACAATACTGCACGGCATACTGGCCCTGCTGGGCAAATGGCCCGCTGACAAATAACACAGTAAGAATTTCAGATTTCTTTTTACCCGACTTGGCAAATCCGCGCGCGGGTGTCTTGTTCCGCGCAAATACAGCGCCGGTAATTCCTCGCTTCCGGCGAAAAACCATCCGCAGATTTTAATTAAAATCAGGCCTGACGCAGGCCGAAGAAGACCAGCAGCATGTCCATATGGCGCATGCGTTTTCCGCCGCGCGCGGGTTTTACCTTTGAAAAGAAAACCGCCAGCGCGAACACGCGAAGCGCGGCCGACACCAGCAGCATGAATATGAAGGTTTGCCCGCTAACCGCGGGAACGCGGTCGTACAAATAACCGCCGAGCAAAGTTCCCGAAGCCTGCGCCACGCCGATGAGAATGCCGAAATAGGAAACCGCGCGCACGCGCATGCTGGCGGGCGCGGCCTCAAGCAGATAATTGTTCGTGCCTATGTAATAGGCCGCCCATGAAAGACCGGAAAAAGTTTCGGTCAGAGACAGCAGCCATATGTTTCTTGTCGAGGCCCAGAACAGCGTTATAAAGGGCATCATCACCATGGAAATGCGCAGAACGGTAAGACTGCCGACAGAGTCGCCGACCACGCCCCACCGCCGCATCATGGTGTAAGTTGTAAGCGGACCGACGGTAACAAGCAAAATATACTGCCAGTAGTTGCAGCCCAGACCTTTAAGTATGTAAATGGCAAAAAACGGGGCGACCAGATAGACGGCGAAATTCATCAGCGCGCAGGAAAGCGTGAAGGCGATAACGCCGCTTGTGCGAAAGCCCTTTATAAACCCGCGAAAATCCGTCGATGAGGGAGTGTCGCGCGAAAGCGGCACGTCGCGCACGAAACGCATGCAGAAAACCGAGCCGTAGCGAAACCCCGCCGCCAGCAAAAACAGCGCAAGAAAACCGTAAAGGCCGTGCCCTCCTATATGAGAAAGCAGCCAGACCGCGCCAAAACCAGCCGCCGCGTAGCACCAGCCCACGAGGCTGTTTCTAAATCCCAGATACCGCCCCCGCTTTGACGCGGGCAGATATTCCCCCACAAGGCTCGTCCACGCCGGAACGTTCATGTTGCCGGACATGTAATAACCCGCTATGGCCGCCATGAAAAGATAAAGCCGCATGTTTTCGGGAAGCAGCAGGCAGGCTCCGGCAAGAACCAGAAAAGTCGCCTGCGCGCCGCAGCCTGTGGAAAGGGTTTTAAGCCTGCTGTTAAAAAAGGAGACAATGCGTTCGGTAAAAAGCTGGGCAATGGCGGTAAGAAGCGGCGGGAAGGCGCGCAAAAGCCCCACCTGCGCGCTTGATGCGTTCATCAGCAGGGCGGCGGGAACTATGAAGGCTTCGGTACTGCCGGACATGAACGCCCAGCAGAGTCCGTCATAAATGAAAGCGGAAAGACTGCGTTGTGCAAAACCCTTTTGGCGCATAATAAGACTTGGACACACATACGGCCAACACACGTTTAAGCTGCGTCAGCGGCCGTAAATATCCTCGAATCTTATTATATCATCCTCGCCCAGATACTCGCCCGACTGCACTTCAATTACCTGCACGGGGATTTTGCCGGGGTTTTCAAGGGAGTGCTTTGTACCTTTGGGAATGTCTATGGACTCGTTGGTGTTTAGCAGATGCACCTTTTCGTTTTTTGTGACGCTGCCCACGCCGCTTATAACCGTCCAGTGTTCGGCGCGGTGGCGGTGGATTTGCAGGCTGATTCTCTGGCCCGGATTTATTTTAAGACGCTTTACCTTATAATTCGGGCGTTCTTCCAAAACGGTGTAGGAACCCCACGGCCGCTCGACGGTGACATGTTCCGTCAGCTGGTGGCCGTGACGGGCCTTCAGCTTGTCGGTTATAACGCGCACTTCCTGCGAACGCGACAGCGGGCAGACCAGCACGGCGTCGGCCGTTTCAAGCACGGCTATGTCGCGCAGACCGATGGCGGTCACAAGCCTGTCTGAGGCATAAATAAGACTGCCCGCGCAGTCCTCGGCAACCACGTCGCCGTAAAAAGCGTTTTTGGCGGAGTCCTTTTCCGATATCTCGTGAAAATAGGCCCAGCTTCCTATGTCGCTCCACTTTATGTCGCAGGCGATGACGGAGGCGCGGTCAGATTTTTCCATTACGCCGTAATCTATGGAGATGTTAGGCATTTTCGGAAAAAGCTCGGACAAAGCCGCGTCGTTCATATTATGGTCGGTAAAGCAGCGGGCGGAAATTTCGTCTATCACGGGCGGGATTTCGGGCAGATACTTTTTAATCTCGTCGAGAATCACGGAGGCCTTTGTAACGTAAATGCCGCTGTTCCACAAATAATTTCCGGCGCGCAGGTATTGCTCGGCCCGCACATGGTCGGGCTTTTCAACAAAGCGTTTTACCGGCGCGGGCGCGCCGTTTTCGGACTCGCCCGACTCGATATAGCCGTAGCCGGTTTCCGGCCGGTCCGGCGTTATGCCGAGACAGACTATGCGTCCTCGGCGCGCCTCATCGGCGGCGCGGGAAATGACGGCGAGAAAACCCTCGTTATCCAAAATAACATGGTCGGCCGGCATGAGCACCAGCACTGGGTCGCAGCCCAGACGCAGGGCGTAAGCCGCCGCCAGCGCTATGGCGGGCGCGGTTCCGCGCGCCACGGGCTCGACGATAATCTGGTATGGCTTTAATATGTTATAGCCCGCGCCGTAGGCGTGCAGGCGGTTTGCGATGATTAAAATATTTTCGCTGTGCACCAGCGGCAGTATGCGGTCGATGGTGTTTTCAAGCAGGCTTTTTTCGCCGGTAAGATGCAGAAACTGCTTTGGCAAAAGCTGGCGGCTTACCGGCCAAAGACGCGTGCCGGAACCTCCGGCCAGAAGCACGGCAAACATGTCGTTATTCTTGGTACCGCAAATATTTCCAATCTGCATCGGTTCTCCTAAGCCGCCGCGGCCGTGCCGTTTGCGTTTGAAAGGCCGTGATGGGTTTTTTCCCAGTAAAACGGTTTGGTAATAAGCTGTATCGCGCCCTTCCACGCGCCGATACTGACAAAAGTCCAGTAAATCGGAATGAGCAGGGCCTCGGCAAGCAGTGCGTACTCGCGCCGTTTGATACATGATATTACATGAATGGCTATGTAGAAAAGATTGCCGACAATCAGGTTAAAAATGCAGACCTGCGCCACAAACGGCGAAGCATACAGCGGCATCCTTATTCCGGCAAGGTAGCAAATTGTGACAAGCCACAGAAACGGGTTAATAAGCGGCAGAAGAAAGTTGCCCGCGAATGTAAGCTGAAAAAACATAAACTCCCTAAGGCCCATGCGGCTTAAAAGCCTGCGCGGGTGGCGCATATGCACGAAGTAAGTCTGGATAAAACCCTTTATCCAGCGGGAGCGCTGGCGCACCCAGTTCCAGAACTTGCTGTTTGCCTCCTCGTAGGTTATCGAGTTGAGCATGGCGGTTTTCTTTTGCAGTTCGCCTATGCGTATGCCCAAATCGGCGTCCTCGGTTACATTGTAAGGGTCCCAGCCGCCAAGTTCGCGCAGGGCCAGACTGCGGAAATGATTGCTGGTTCCGCCAAGCGGAAGAGGCGCGCCCACCTGATCGAGACCCGGCAGGAAAAAGTCGAACCAGAAACCGTACTCGACGGAAAACCACGCCGTAAGCGTGTTCTGCTTTACGTTGTAGAAATTAAGATGCGACTGAAGGCACACATATTCCGGCCCAAGTTTTTTAAAGGCCAGCACGGCCTTTTTAAGCTGGTCCGGCGCGGGGGCGTCCTCGGCGTCGTATATGACGCAGTACTCGCCCACGCTTCTCTGCAGGCCGTAATTGCAGGCGCGCGGCTTGGTCTTTATATCGGCGTCGGGCACTATGACGGTATGGCAGAGGTTGACCATTTTTTCCAGTTCATCCCCGGCAAAACCCTCCGGCACATACTGCGGTTTGCCGTCCATCATGCCGAGACGGCGCGCTGCGGCCAGGGTTTCGGCGTCGGATTCCTCCATAAGAATTTTAACGTCCAGCTTTTCCTTTGGATAATCCAGCGACCAGATGTTTTTAAGAATCTGCGGCAGTATGCCGGCCTCGCCGTAAAGCGGAACCAGAATACTGTAAGACGGCAGTTCGGCCTCGTCTATGGCGCGGACTTCAGCGTCGGTTATATTGATCTGTTTTCTGGACGGGGCAAGGCCGCGCAGACAAATGTAAAACTTAACGGGATTGAGCAGAAAATAAACGATGTTAACTATGGCGAAGGAATAGACCAGAGTGTCGCGCGGGCTAAACAGGGCGCATATCAAAATAAGAGCCAGACAGCCGCCGAGAAAAAACTTTTGCTGACGGCTTAAAACGCCGTAGGCCGATTCCTCGGGCAGACGGTCGATAAGTTCGTTTAAGGCGCGGTAGGAATGGGCGGAACTAAATCCCTCGTCTATGGCCTGCGCTATGGACGAAGGGGCGGCCACCGTTACCTCCACGGGCCGCCGGAAAATCCTTTCAAGCTCGGCAAACAGACGGTGATTGTACGGATTTGCGGTGACTACGGTCACACCGTCGGACCGCACGGAAGTGAGAATAAAAAGATTGCGCCGCAAAACCGGATAGGGCATTATCTGGGCCACGCGTTCCATGGCGTGAAGACGCTGGCCGGTAACGTAACGAAGGCCAAGTCTGGATGCCAGTTCCAGAAAAAACGCCTCGGGAAATGCGCGTCCGTCGCGCAGATGATAAAAGAGCAGAGCCCCCGCGCCGGCCGAGTCATCCACGCAAAAATCGGCCCTGCTTACTCCGTGCTTGGCCAGCAGTTCGGAAAGCGTGCAGATTTCGGCGTTCTTCATTTTTTATCTCCGCCGCCACGCTCGTCGATTTTTCTTATATGTTCGATTTCCTCGCTGGTCTCGGCCTCGAGCCGCTGAAAGCGCTTTTCAATATAATCGGCCACGTTGTCGTCGGAATTCAGCACGCTCTTTTCCTTTTCGCGCAGTTTTTCGGCTATGACGGAAAGCACCTCGCCGGGCTTGGCCGGTTTTTCCAGATAGGCGTCCGCCCCGTGGTTTAGGGACGAAACCGCGTTTTTAACGTCGGCGTAGCCGGTAAGCATTATAATTACGCACTGCGGCTGGCGGCGGCGTATTTCCGGTATCAGTTCCGTGCCCTCCACATCGCCGAGGCGTATGTCCAGCAGCACCAGGTCGTAGACGCCGTTTTTAAGTTCGCGGCGGGCCTCAGCCCCGCTGTAGGCGGCGGTAACGCTATAGCCGTTAAGCTCCAGTATGCGGCCCAGCATGTCCAGTATCGACTTGTCATCGTCAACAGCCAGTATGTGTTTTGCCATGGTTTACCCCAGTGCCTTCAATGTAATCCTGAAAATTCCGCCGCCGCGAGAGGCGACGGCCTCGATAGTGCCGCCGTGCAGCTCGGCAATGCGTTTTGCAACCGACAGGCCCAGCCCCATGCCCTTGGCTTTGGTCGTGAACAGCGGGTCGAAAATCCTGTCGGCCGTTTCCTGCGAAAGGCCGGGGCCGGAATCGGAAACCGTAATGACGCAGATATTTTTTTTGCGGCGCGCCTCGAAAAATATTTTGCCCTTTGCGCCCACGCTCTGCACGGCGTTAAGCAGAACGTTTAGCAGGGCGCGCTTTAAAAGCGGCGGGTCGGCCTCGACGTAAAGATCGTTGTCCACGTCGCAGCGCAGACTTATCGCGGCGGGAGGGCGCAGTTCCTTTTCAAGCGAAAGGGCAAGCTCCGCCACCGACACGCGCTGGAAACTGGGCTTGCCGGAAAAGCCGAAATCCTGAAGATTCGCCACGGCCTTTTCAACGTAGGAAACCTGCTCTTCAAGGGTTTTAAGCACCTCGTCCAGACGGCTTTCCCGCATGAAAGCCAGCACCTGTTCAGGCGCGCGCTCCATTACCGAACGGAACAGAAAAACGGAATTTAGCAGGGCCTGCAGGGGATTGCGCAGGTCGTGGCCGACCATAAGCGCGGTCTCGCCGACGGAAGCGCGGCGTTCGGCGGCGATTATCTCGGAGTTTTTGCGCCGTACCTCGCCTTCCAGATTATGGGCGTAGGCCTCAAGCTGGGTGCGGGCCAGCCGTATATCGGTCACGTCCACATAGGTTATAAGGGTGCGGCCTATGCGCCCGCCGGTGACGGAATTGGCGTAGACGTATTTGTCTCCGGCCACGGCGCGCAGGCGCAGTTCGGCGGAGGCGCTTCCCACGGCAAGACGCGCGGCGTCGGCCAGACTGTCGCCGTGCACGATATCCATGAAGGCGCGGCCCGTAAGTTCGCGCGCGTCAAAGCCCAGAAACTCGTTTGCGAAGCGGTTTGAATAGGTTATGGTTCCGTTTTCAATAAGAAGGACCGCGGCGTGTATGGCGTCCGCGACAAGCAGAAATTTTTCCTCGGAAGCCTGCATGCGCCGCTCGGCCTCCAGCCTGTGCAGGGCAAAGCGCAGGGCCGAAAGAAAAGAGCGCTTGTCCACGGGTTTTACAAGATAGCCGTAGGCGTATGTCGCGGCGGCCGCCATATCCGTTTCCTCATCGGACGCGGTAAGAAAAATTATCGGCAGCCCCTTGCGGTGGAGTATCTCGCCGGCTTCAAGACCGGACATGACGCCGCCAAGGCGTATGTCCATAAGCACTATGTCGGGCCGCAGGGATACGGCCTTAAGCGCGGCATCCTCTCCGGCGGAAAAAGAGCCGCAAAGCTCGCCGGGCAGAAAGGCAAGATACCTCTCCAGAAGCAGACGGGTATCGTGATCGTCCTCAACAAGCACAATGCGCGATGCGGGCGTAATCATTTGGCGCCGCCGGTCTGAAAAGTCATCTGGAGGCCTGCGGAAAACTGGTAGCCGCTGCCGGTGTTTTCTCCGGCAAGCGCCTTTTCATACATGGCGCGCGCCGCCATGCTTTCGCTTAAGGCGTATTCAAGGCCGGCTCCGGCCTGAAATACCTTGAAGCAGGTTTCATTATAAAGGTTCTGGGGCGCGGAAAATTCGTCCTGATAGCCGTCTATGCCCAGATTGGACACCGCAGACAAAAGCAGTTTAAGCGGCCCCCGCAGCCGCAGGCCCGAATAGGCCGCGAAACGCAGCTGGTCCGACGGATAGCCGTCGTATTTGCGGTAGGCGGCGGAAAGCTCGGCGTAGCCGCCGTCGTAGCCTATGCCGCAGACGCCGCCGGCCTCGGCGGCGAAATGGCCGTAGCCAAGACGCGGGACTCTGTTATAGGAATAGCCCGTGGGGATTACCACAAGCGCTTTAAGCGAACAGGCGTGGTGGTCGCCGCGGAACAGCTCGCGGAAAAACGAGGCTTCAACGTCGGCCAGACCGGTGGTGGCCTGTCCCTGATAAAGCCGCGCGAACGAGGTTTGCAGGGCAAGCGTGTTGCCGCCGCCAAGGCCGTATTCGGAATAAATGTTAAGTTCGTTTTTTTCAAAGGCCGTGGAAGCGGACTTGTCGTGACCGTCACGGTCGAAGTAGGAATCGGCACGGTTGTAATAATAAACCGGCACCAGAAGCAGTTCCTTTTCCTTTCTGGCCCAGGCGCCGCCGAAAGCGTCGGCGGAAACAAGCGGCAAAAGCAGCAGACATAGCAGTCTTGCGGTTTTCATTATCCCCCCGGAATAGGTAATTTATACCATATTTTCCCGCACGCAACGCGCACAAATAATATAATGGGACAAAGCCGCAATTTCAGCGAGGAACAAAACATGGAAGCAAAGCAGGAAAAGCAGGAACTGTCACTCTGGGAAACTATAAAAATACTGTTTGGCGCGTCGCGCGCCTTCTGGTTGATAAACCTGGTCAATTTCGGCGACGGCATAGCCTACTTCGGCGTGCTTACCCTGCTGACAAGATTTCTCGGCGACAGCATTGGCATGAGCGACCATGTGACCGGTCTGAGCGTTTCGGCCTTCACCGGGTTTGTGACTCTGTTCATGTTCGGCGGCGGTTTCGTGTCCGACCGCTGCGGCGTAAGAAAAGCAATTACAATTTCCCTGGCCTGCCTGCTGGGCGGCCGTCTGGCGCTTACGCTGTCGCCCGCTTTCGCGGCGGCCGCGCCGCTGTTTGCGTGGGCGGGACTTTTTGCCATGGCCCTCGGCTCGGGCATACTTCAGCCCGCGCTTTACGCCGGCATAAAGGAATATACCGACGAGCGCACCGCGACTCTCGGCTACGGCATTTTATACGCCATAATGAATCTGGGCATAGTGGCCGAAAACTTCATTTCGCCTTTCGTGCGCTCGGGCGAGCCGTTCATAAACACCGGCAGCGTGCATGTGATGGGCCTTGGCTGGGGCATAAACGGAGTGTTCTGGCTCTGCACCGCCATAACCGTGATAATGTTCTTTACCCATGTGCTGTGCTTTACAAAAAAGGTGGACGACGCCTGCCGCCAGTGCGAAGCCCCCTCGCCGGAGCATAAGCCCTCGTTCTGGCAGTCCATGAAGGAGCTGCCGCTTACCGACCCGCGCTTCATGTTCTTCATTTTCATACTGCTGCCGGTAAGAACGCTTTTCGCGCACCAGTTCCTGACGATTCCCGACTACGTTTTCCGCTGTTTTCCGGAAGCCGTAAGCGCGAAGTTCGAATGGATAAACGGATTAAACCCGTTCATCATAGTCATCTTCGTGCCGCTTATAGCGGCGATGACGCGCAAGGTAAACGTGGTCACCATGATGATTATAGGCACGGCGCTTTCGGCAGCCACATCGTTTCTGCTGGCGGGCGCGCCGAACCTGCACATGCTGATTCTGTATGTGATTTTGTTTTCGCTGGGCGAGGCCATATGGTCGTCGCGCTTTCTTGAATACGTCGCCGACATCGCCCCCGCCGGAAAGGTGGGCGGCTACATGGGCCTTGCGGGACTGCCGTGGTTTCTGGCCAAGTTCACGACGGGTCTTTATTCCGGCACGATGCTGGAGAAATTCATCCCGAAACAGGGTTTTCAGGACCCCGCGACGCTGTGGCTTATATACGGCATAATAGCGTGCGTGTCTCCGCTGGGTCTTATTCTTGCAAGACGCTGGCTGGTTGCTCCGATGAACAAAAAGGCATCAAAAGCCGATGCGGGCGTATAGTCTTTTAAGAATAAGCCAGGCGGCCGTGAAGTAGCATACGGCCATAACCGCCAGCGCGCACGAAGGACCGGCTATGAGGGAAAAATCCATGGGCGTTCCCACCATGAAGCGGAAGGTGGTCATAAAGTGCGTTGAAGGAATAAACGCCGCCACCGCGCGCACAAACGGCGGCAGATTGTAATACGGCCATGACACGCCGGATATTAAAAAGGCCGGCATGGAAAAAAACATCAGCACGACAAAGGCCGTGACCGTATCCTTGAAAAGCGACGAAAGCAGCAGTCCGAACGCCGTAGCGCAGGTAACGAAAAGACCCGTAAAAAGCAGCGTGACCGGCACGGATGAACGCATTGGCAGATCAAACACCGGCAGCAGCCAGTACACAAACATCACGCTTATTATGTAATTAAGCAGCATATACGGCGCGGCTTTTCCCAGCACCATCGCGCCGTAGTGTCCGCCGCAGAGTCTGTGCAGAAAAGGGCCGTTACCGGCGGCGCGCTCATCTGCCACAGTAAAGGCCAGACCCACCAGTATTATCTGCTGGAGAATTATAAACACCAGCCCGGGCAGCATGAAATCGGAATAATTTATTTCGGGATTTGCGACGGGGTTTATATCGGCGCGCACAAGCTGGTTAAGCTGCCACACCCTGTCGCGCACGATACCGTGTTTTTTTAGCAGATTTGAAAACAGCCCCGCAGACAGAGTACCCGCCACTTCCGACATGGAGGTGAGGGCGGGATTACCCACCGCCACGTTTCCGTAATTTACCGCCATGAAAACCTTTGCGTCGCCGCCCCTTTTTATATCGGCGGCAAAGCGCCGCGGAATGTAGATGAAGCCGTCTATGCTGTCGTCTTCCAGCGCGCGGCGGGCTTCGGCAAAGGACTGATAGCGGCCGGTGATTGTTATATTTTCCGTGGCGTCTGCCCAGCGCGTTATGGTGCGGGATAATTTGGTGTTATCAAGGTCCACCACGCCAACGGACACGCCGTGTATGCGCTTGTGATAATAAATTGATGAAAGGACTATGGCGTAGCTAAACGGCGCGATGAGGCACAAAAGCCGCAGGTGACGGTTTGTAAAAATGCGCTTTGTCTCGCGCCAGAAAATGCGCAGAAACCCCTTGGACCTGCTCATGCCATGGCCTCCCTGCGCGAAAGAATGAACGCCCCCGCCATGTAAGTAAGCGTACCGAAGGCAAAAAGAATCAGAAAGTCCAGCCACACCGAACCAAAGCCCGCGCCGTACTGAAACAGTTTCTTAAAGCCGCGCAGGTAATGGGTAAGCGGAATAATCTCGGCCACGGGCTGAAGCCAAAGCGGCATCTGCGCCACCGGCCAGACGTAGCCCGACATCATAAAAGCCGGCGCGCCCACTATAAGCACGCCTTTTATGGCGTCGATTTTCTCAGGCACTATTACGCTTATGAAATAGCCCGTGCCCAGCACCGCGTAGATAAAAAGCAGGCTCAGAAACACAGACAGGCTCACCGGCGCGGATATGGGAATACCATAATAAGGAAAGAGTATGCGCAGGAAAAACTCGAAAATAGCGAAGAAGAAAACGAAGTAGGGCAGGGATTTTCCCGCCGCCAGAATGAAGTGGCTTTTGCCGGCGACGGCAAAAGCGCCGGATAAAGTGCCCGCCTCTTTTTCCGATATTATAAGCAGGCTCGCAAACACAAGCAGTATCTGCTGAAGTATTGCCCCCCACAGGCCGGGCACGAGATAATTAAGGTAATTTATGCCGGGGTTATAAAACTTCAGCGTTTCGGTTTTTATCGGCGAATAATTGGCAAGGGCCTTTTCCTTTGAACTGCCGGTTTTTTGCAAAAACCTGAGCTTTGCTCCGGCTGCGATTGTTCCGGCGGTCAGTTTGAAATCGGCAAGGGTAAGGTTGGCAATCATCGGGTTCGAGCCGTTTACAAAAACCGTGACGGCAGAGGACTTGCCGCGCTTTACGTCGCGCTCGAAGCCGCGCGGGATATAAATTCCCAGCGACACTTTTTCCGTGAGAAGCAGGCGGCGCAAATCGTCCGGCCTTTCCACGAAATAGTGCAGGTCAAAAGAGCGGTCGGCATTTGTGTAGCGCAGAAGAAGACGGGAAAGCCGGGAATTGTCATAGTCAAGCACGGCGACGGGCATTTTGTTTACGACGCGCGTGCTGTAAATGTCGGCCAGAAAAAGCCCGTAAAGTATGGGCCACGCAAAAAGCAGGAACAAAAGCGGACGGCTGGAAAAAAGCCGCCGCAATTCCCGCCGGACCGTGGCAAGAAAGGTCATTTAATTTTCACTAGGGCGGTCATGCCCGGCCGCAGGTCGGGCAGTGGCGTTTTACTGCGGGCGTGGGCCTCGAAGGTCTTGAGGTCGAAGGAGCCCTGCTCGTTCGTGGACTTCCACTTGGCAAACTGGCCCAGCGCGGAAATATAGTTTATCGTCATCGGGTAGGTCTTGCCAAGCGCGGGGAAGGTTACTTCCACTTCCATGCCTTTTTTTATGGCGGGAAGTTTGTCCTCGCGCAGGTTGAAAACCACCCACTGGTCGGAGAGGTTGAGGACGGTAAATATAGGATAGCCCGGCGAGACTATTTCACCCTCGCGCGAGACGTTCTGCACCACTTCGCCGTCGATGGGCGATTTGATAAAGAGTTCGTCGAAATAGGCCTGAACCTCGTTTAGCTGGCCTTCGGTGGCTTTTACTTTCTGACGGGAGGCCTCGTATTTGTACTTGGCCTCGTCGTACTGCTGTTTGGGAACCACGCCGGTTTCAAAAAGATTCTTTACGCGCTCGTAGCTTTTGGTGGCGAAATCAAACTGCTGGTTGGCCTCGGCAAGCGCGGCCTGCACGGTCTTTAGCTTGGCGTCGAGTTCCTTGCTTTCCAGATAGCCTATCCGCTGGTCGCGGCGCACGCTGTCTCCTTCATGGGCAAGTATTTTGGAAAGTCTGCCCGCGACTTTTACGCCGACGTCGATTTCCGAGGAGTCCACCTCGCCGGTAATTACAGTTTCGGCTTTTTTACAGCCCGCCGCCATAAACAGCAGGGCGCACAGCAAAACGCTAAATTTTTTCATCGCCTTTCTCCGCGTAATCCAGAATGGCCGGGGCGCTGCCGCCGGCTCTTAACAGGCTGGCAAGGGCGTCGACGTAATCAAACAGCGCCTTGTACCGGTCAATTTTTACCTTGCCCAAGGCAAGCTGGGCGTCCACAACCTCAAGGGAGGTGGCCACGCCCTGATCGAAAGCCAGACGGTTGAGCCGCAGGTTTTCTTCGGCAAGCTCCACAGATTTTCCGAGACTTTCGTACTGGTCCCGCGCGGTAAGCATGTCGTGATAGTGCTTGCGCACCTCGGTTTTTACCAGTTCCCGCGCGTTGGCCTGAAGATAGGAAAGCTTGTCGCGTTCGGCGTCGGCCGAGCGCATATCCTTATAATCGGACAGACCGCTGAAAAGCGAAAGCTGCATGCCCAGTCCCGCCGCCCAGTTGGGCATCAGCATGGTCAAATCCTTGCGGTAAAGTTCATACTGACCGAAGGCATAAACAGTAGGCAGCATGTTGGCGCGCGCGGCAACGTATTTTGCGTCCAGCTGGTCATGCGCGCGGTCCAAAGTAATCAGCACCTTGTTGGCGGCCAGTGCCTTGTTTTCCATTTCTTCCTGCGAAGGCATGGAATGCGCCATGAAAAAATTAGTGGTCAGGGTAAACGTGCTTGCATCGGCGCTTAAAAGATTGGCAAGTAAAATGGCGGAAAGTTCGGAATCGCGGTGCGCCTTTGCAAGTTCCCGTTCCGCCTCGGCCAGAGCAACACCCGCGCGCAGGCGGTTTGCCTTGGAAATCATGCCCTGGTCAAAAAGCCGCTGGGCGTTGGTGTCGTGCTCCTTCATGCCGTCGGCCACTTCCTGCCGTATCTGCACCACATGGTCCATAAGCTGAAGGCGGTAATAACCCGCAACAACGTTTGCTATGACGGTATCGGACACGGAAGCGTTGTTATTTTGGGCCATGGCCAGCGCGGCATTTTTTGCCTTTGTGTTGGCTGTCAGTTTGCCGCCGGTATAAATGGGCTGGGTGGCTTTGAGGGTAAGGTTATAAAAGGCCTCGTCCTGCACGGTGTCGACAAAGGAAGGCAGGCCGGAATTTAACGCGGACTGAAGGGCCGCCACCTGCGCGGGCGTTCCGCCGGCGTAGGCCAGCGTGTAGCCGCTTGCGCCTATTATGGCGGTGCGGATTTGCGTAAGGTCGATTTGAATGGGACCGTCAAGGCGGGTCGCGCTGCCGGTAACGGAGACCTGCGGCATGTATTTTCCGTAGCTGGAATCGACATCGTACTGCGCGCCTTTTACGGCCTCGCGGGACGAGCGTATTTCATTATTCTGACGCAGCGCGGTTTTTACCGCGTCGGAAAGGGTCATGCCGCCGCTCTGCGCGTATAGCGCGGCAGGGCACAAAAGCAGAACAAACAAAAATAGTGGCATAGGCTCCTGTAAATCAGCAGTTATAAATTAGATAAATTCTCCGCGCGGGGTGTCAACCGAGGAGAAAAGGGCATATTTCCGCCGCACTTCTAAATTGCTAGGATTTAATATCGTCTGTATTGGAGCGCTCAATGTACTTAAAAGCACTTGAAATAGTAGGATTCAAATCGTTTGCGGACCGCGTCCGCCTCAATTTCCAGCAGGGCATAACCTGCGTCGTCGGCCCCAACGGCTGCGGCAAGTCAAACGTCGTCGATTCCATACGCTGGTGCATAGGCGAAAAATCGTGGAAGTCGCTGCGTTCGCCGTCGATGATAGACATAATCTTCAACGGCACGGCCAAGCGTCCCCCCACCAACATGGCGGAAGTAAACATGGTTTTCGACAACGAAAGCCGCCGCCTTGCCGTGGATTTCAGCGAGGTCACCGTTACCCGCCGCATTTTCCGCTCGGGCGAATCCGAATATTTCCTTAATAAGGTGCAGTGCCGCCTTAAAGACATCCGCGACATGTTCCTCGACACCGGCATCGGCGGCGAGGGCTACGCCATCATCGACCAGGGCGGCGTTGAATTCGTCCTGTCGGCCACGCCGGAACAGCGGCGCGAGATTTTCGAGGAAGCGGCCGGCGTCTCCAAATACAAGGCAAAGCGCGACGAAGCGCAGAAGAAACTTGAGAAAGTCGATATAGACCTGTCCCGTCTGATGGACTCCGTAATCCTTATTGAAGAGCAGATTAAAAAACTGGATTCCGAAGCCAGAAAGGCCAAACTTTACCAGAAGTACCGCGAGGAACTCCAGCAGGCGGAAGTGGCCGTTGCCGTTGAAAATATCGAGCGCGCCATACAGGACATCAACCGCGACACCGTGGAACTTACGCCCGTATCGCAGCTGCTTTCCGACAAGAGCGCCCTCGTCTCCCAGCTGGAAGGCGAAGTGGCGGCCCTAAACCTCAACCTTACCCATACGCAGAGCGAGCTGGCCAAATTCAGCGAGCAGATTGCCACCGTAAAATATCAGATAGGCCTTTTGGAAGGCAACATTACAAACTGCGACAACATGGCGCAGGAAATGGACCGGCAGATTGCATCGTTTGCGCAGGAAGATGAAATAGCCAACCGCCGCAGGGCCGAAGTTGAACCCGCGCTGGAAGGCCTGCGGGTGCAGATAGCCTCGTCGGAATCGACGCTTGCCCCCGTGCAGAAGGACTATGACGCCCAGCTTCAGAAAGTGCGCGACATGGAAGCCGAATTAAGCGAAACGGAACGCGAACTTGAAATGTCGGCCACCTCGCTTATGCGCGCGGCGCAGGCCGAAATAGAATGCAGCGGCAAAATAGCGCTCGAGCAGACGACCATAGCCCATGTAAACGAAAATCTTGTAAACGCCGAAAAGGAACTGCTGGCAAAAAATCAGCAGAAAGAAGGCCTCGACGGAGAACTTGCCGCCATAACCGGACAGCTTGAAACCCAGCACGCCGCAGTGGAAGCAATGCGCGCGGAAATAGCGTCGCTGGAACAGCGCCGGACGCAATTACTGGCTTCAAACCGCGAGCTTAACGAAAAACTTTCCTCCGTCCGCAGCAGCCGCGCCGCGTTAAACGCGACCATGGATATGCTGCGCGCGCAGGGCAGCAAAAACCCCTACTGGGTAGGAACCGAAGCCGTAACCGCCGCAAATATAGCGGGCGTGCGCGGCACGCTGCGCAGTCTGGTAACGATAGAGCAGGACTCGGCAATGCTCGTCGAGGAAGCCGCAGGGCATTTCCTAGATTCCGTGGTCTGCGAAACCGCACAGGCCGCCGAAGCCGCCCTTGCCGCCGTAAAGGCAAAGGGCAACGCGCGCTGCCGCTTCATAGTTCTTGAAAAGGTTCCCGCCGCCGCAAACGCGCCAGCCGCGCTTAAAGCGGCGGTAAAATGCGCGCCCGAGTTCGACAATCTTTTGAACGTAATCCTTTCCGGCTGTGCCGAGGAAAACGGAACTTTAAGCGCCGGTTTCTGGCTTGTGGGCGGCGCGCCGAAGGTGGAATCGCCCGAAGCCTACTGGGGCAGACAGGAAGAGGTAAAACTAAATCTCGAAAAGAGCGGACAGGACGAAAACACGGTGACGCATGAAATAAACGCCGCGGCATCCGAACTTTCGCAGACCGAAGCCCTGCTTTCCGAATCGCGCACGCGCCTTAATTCGGAACTGATGGCGTTAAACACCCTTGAAAACAACCTGTCGGCAAAAAAACAGGCCAAGGAAACCATTTACGAATCCTGCACGGGCATTGAAGACGAGAAGGCCCGCCTGTTTGCAGAAGTTCAGACCCGCCAGCAGAGCCTTGCCGCACTTAAGGAAAAGCTGACCGGCTTTAAGCAGGAACAGGAACGCATACGCCTTGAAAACGAGGAATGCAAAACCCGCCGCGCCGCCCTGCAGACTTCAATGGCCGGCGTAAAATCGCAGGCGGAAAAACTAAACGCCCAGCTTTACGAACTGCGCCTGCGCAGAGGCAGTTTCGAGGCCGACATGAAGGCCGTGCAGTCGGAATTCAACTCCATAAAGGAAGGTTTCGACCGCAGAAACGCCCGCCGCGCCGAGGCTAAAGCGAGAATAGACACCCTCGCGCAGGACAAGCTGACCGCGCAGGCAAACCTTTCCTCCGGCCGAGACAAGCTGGCCGAAATGGAAGTAAACGAAACCCGCCTGCGGGAAGAACTGGCCGTAATACGCGGCGAGTTTGAAACAAAGAGCAAGGCCGCCCATGACAGGCAGGCCGAGATTTCCGAAATACAGCTGAGAGTCCACGACCTTGAAACGCGCATAAAGACCAGCCAGTCGCTGAAGGAGCAGACCGTTCTGCGCCTCGCCGAGGACTGGCGCATGACATTTGAGGAAGCCAAGATGAAGAGCGACGGCGTGGAAATAGACCCTGAAAGGGTCAAGATGATGCGCCGCCGTCTGGAAAACATGGGCGCGGTAAACATGACCGCGCCGGAGGAATACGACGCGCTGAGTTCGCGACACCAGTTCCTTAAAACCCAGATAAACGACCTCGAAACCGCTAAAAACGACCTCAAGGCCGCCATAGCCAGAATAAACGCCACCACGCGCGAGAACTTCCGCCACACCTACGACATGGTGCGCGACCATTTCCGCCGCATATACCAGTCGCTGTTTGTGGGCGGCGAGGCCGACCTTGTGCTGACCGACCCCGAAAACCTGCTGGAAACCGGCGTGGAAATTATAGCCCAGCCGCCCGGCAAAAAGGTACAGTCGATATCGTCCATGTCCGGCGGAGAAAAGGCCCTTACTGCGCTGTCGCTGCTGTTCAGCTTTTTCTGCGTGAACCCCTCGCCGTTCTGCATCATGGACGAGGCCGACGCCCCGCTCGACGAAGCAAACGTGGAACGCTACGTGGGCCTGCTAAAGGAATTCGCGGCAATGACGCAGTTTATAGTCATCACCCACAACAAGCGCAGCATGGAAGCGGCCGCAATGCTTTACGGCATTACCATGCAGGAATCGGGCGTGTCGAAAGTGATGTCGGTGTCGCTAAATAAAAAGGACCCCAATTACAAAGAGACGGAAAAACTGCTGGCCTCCGCCTCCTGAGCGCTTATGAAATACGGCGTTTTTTCAGACGTCCACGGTAACTACGAGGCTCTGCTGGCGGTGCTGGATTTTTTCACCGCGCAAAACACGCAGGCGCATATCTGCTGCGGCGACCTGACGGGCTACGGCCCGCAGTCCGAGGAATGCATAAAAGCCACCGCCGCACTGCCGAACCTTAACTGCGTAATCGGAAATCACGACATGGCCGTGCTGGGCCGCATGCCGGTTGAGGCGTTTAACCACTACGCCGCCTCGGCCATAGAAATAATACAGCCCACATTAAGCCCCGAGTCCATTCATTTTCTTGCACACTGCCCCCAGCTTGTGGCAGACGACGGCATAACCATAGTGCACGGTTCGCCGCGCTCGCCCATAGACGAATATCTGCTTACCGTGGAGCAGTTTCTGGAAAACTCCGGCCGCTGGCAGACGGACATCTGCTTTATAGGCCACACCCATGTGCCGGTCTGCTTCCGCCGAAAGGGACGGGCTTTCCCGCTTATGCTTCCGCTTCGGGAAAACGAACCCGTCACCATCGCGCGGGAAGAAAAGATGATGATAAACCCCGGCTCGGTCGGCCAGCCGCGCGACGGCGATAACCGCGCCTCCTGCGGTCTTTACGATTCCGACACAAAAACCTTCGAGCTTTTCCGCCTGTCCTACGACGTGGCAAAAACCCAGAAGCTGATGAAGGCGATGCACTTTCCCGACCTTCTTATAGAAAGGATAGAAAAAGGCTGGTAATGATTTTCAAGCGTCTTGCCGCGACGGTCTTTTTTCTGCTGGCACCGTTTATGGCGTGCGCGGCGGATTCCGCGCGGCTGCTGTACTTCGACGATTCCGTCGATAACCGACTGGACATGGCGCACGACGTGGACAGCCTTATAGCCGATTCCACCAGCCATATCCAGCTTGACGCCGTAGACCGCGAGGCCACCTTCATGCGGCGGGACGCCTTCATGCTTTCCGGCACGCGCGGCTTCGACCCCAAACTGCTGCCCGAGGCAACCACTTCCTTTATAGTAATCGACACCGCCGCCGTACTGGAAACCCCTTATTCCGCTGTGGTGCAGTATCCCGTGGCCGACAACGGTTTTTATGACGCGCTGCTGGCCCGTCATCCCGGTAAAAAACCTCTGCTGAGAAAAGGCTCCGTCATCAAGTATAAACTTGCCGACGGACGCGCCATGGACGCGGTTGTTCTTGACGACCGTACAAAACGCACCGAGTGGCTGCCCGTGTCCGTGGTAAACTACAGTCTTACCATAGACGGCAAACCCACCACGGTAAAAGTGTATTCAAAATACTTCGGCGGCTTCGGCGCGTTTTATGATATTCTGCGGCAGGAAAAACGCAAAACACCTAATGCCGCCGTCATAGATTTCGGCTATCTGTACCAGTATGAAAACGTCCTGTCGACCGATACCATAGCAGCTTACTGGCGGGAAACGGGCGTCGACATAGTGACCACACCGCCGAGCGATTTCCCGATATTCTGGAAAATGCTCCCCTCCTCCTGCCCCGCCGCCGGTCTGCCGGATTTCGTTTTCGGCAACCTCACCGTACCGCCGCAGTACGAGGCCTGTTTCAAAAAATACGTGGTGCGCCAGTTCGGCAAGGTGAAGGTAGGCATATTCTCCCTGCTTGAGCCGTCGGGCAGTTTTCACGCGGATTTTCCCCAGCAGGATGCCTCACTGGATAACATAGTGCCCACGGCCGCAGCGCTGGTGCACACCCTGCGCGCCGTGGAAAAAGTGGACGCGGTCGTACTGCTTGCGCGCTTAAACGACGACAGACTTAGCATGCTTCTTGACGCAGTGCCCGGCATAGACGTGGTACTGCGAAACAAAACGGCCGACAGGACAAGCTCCAAAAAAAACGTAATGGAACTGCGGGACTGGAACACGGAACTGCACAGCGCGCCCGCGCTGGTGGCAAAGCGAAACGCCTTTTCCCTCGGAGACATAACGCTTGATTTCGACGCCTCCGAAGACGGCCCCCAGCTTTCTAAAGTAACCGACGCAAACAGCAACGACCTGCTTGCGGAAAGCGACCTGTCAAACGACTATTACCGCCGCCTATGGAAACTGCTGGACAACACTTTTTCGTCCAAGGATTATCTTCTGCCCGACCACCGCAGGCTTTACGGCACGCCCGCCTATACGCCGGAGGAATACTTTACGCTGGCGGCCGAGGCCCTGCGTTCCGCCGCCGACGCGGAGGCGGCATTCTACCGCCTGCGCTACAATAATCTCGGCGGACTGGGCCGACCGTCGGAAAGCATAATCACCCACTGGCTTGCGCCCGACGCGCCCACGCATGTGGGCCTTATAAAAGGCTCGGACCTAAAAAACCTGATGAATTACGTGGTTTTCCCCTCCTCCTCCGCCGCGCAGGACACCACAAACAGGCTGGCCGTGGCCGGCGTGGACCGCGACGGCAGCATAAACGGCGTGGCCATAAGAGACAGCGAGTATTATAAGGTTGCCCTGCCGGAAGACCTGCTGCGCGCCGACATCCGCTTTCCGCAGGTGCGCAGTTTCATAAACCTGCGGCCCCTGCCTTTTTCCTCCACGGCGGTCACGCTGGACTGGCTGCGCGCCCGCAGGCGGGCCACGCAAAATCTTGCGACCAGCCTTTCCGCCGATTACATGAAACACCGCCTCGACCGCATAAAAAATAACCTGCCGCCGACTACCGACGAGGAAGCAATGCTGGACAATTTCGCGCGCGATAAAAAAGTGCCGCAAATCGACGCCTACTTCCTTAAAAAGGCCATTGAAACGCAGGCCGCCGGAATCAGGGCAATACTGGACGGCACACGCCCCCAGAAACCGGCGTGGCGCATAAACCTCAAGGAACTGTCCCTGCTCTATTCAAACACCTCGGCCTACGGCACGCAGGAATATTCGTCCATTTCAAACGCCAAGCTGGTATCCGACGGACAAATGCTTGTGCGCGGCAAATTAAAGCTCTTTTCCGAACTGTCCATGGACAAGCTGCAAAACGACACCGGCGTTACCATAGACTACGGAAAGACCATCCTGCGCCCGTCATCAGGCGACAGCGTTGAAACCGAAACCGCCGACAGCATAGTGACCGAAAGCGAAGTGCGCTACAAGCAGTACCGTCTGCAGAATTTTCTAAGCGGCATAACGCTGGGCCCTTTTTTCAACCTCGCCTACGACACCGAGTTTACCGGCGACCCGCGCCGCAAGATAGTGCGCGGCAAGGGCGGCTACAAGCTGTTCGAGGGCTCGGTACTGAAGGACTTTTACATGTCGGCCGTAACGGAACAGGATTTTACCTACGGCTCGAACCGCACCAAGTACGGCTGGGAAACAGGAGCGTCGGTGGAATATCCCGTGGCCGCCAATGTAACGGCCTCCGGCACGACTTATTTCAGGAACATGCTGCGCACCCCCTCCGACATATCGACCGACCTGCTGACCGAATTTTCCGCCGAGGGCAAACTGGCCGTTGCCGTTTACCGCGACCTTACTTTCGGCCCCTATTTCACCTATTACAGGGTGCTGGGAAAATTCATGCAGGGACCGGCGTCCAACACCGTGGTGGGCGTGTCGCTTGGCTACTCCTTTCTGGCAAAACCTATTTTCTGACGGAGAAAAATCATGGATATAAAAACGGACAAAAACCTTATAGCGTTCTGCGGCCTTTACTGCGGTGCGTGCCGCACCTATATTGCCGGCAAATGCGCCGGCTGCCGTACTGACAAAAAACATGACTGGTGCAAAATCCGCAAATGCTGTATTGAAAACAACCGCTTTTCCTGCGCCGACTGCGCCGACTTTTCAGACCCCACGGCCTGCGGAAAATTCAACAACTGGATTTCAAAAGTATTCGGCTTTATTTTCAACTCCGACCGAGCGGCCTGCATCAGACAGCTTAAAGAGCGCGGCGCGGACCAATACGCGCGGTTCATGGCAGGCGCAAAAGCCATGACAATCCGGAGAAAACATTGAAAGTGCACTGTCCCAAATGCTTCGGTCCCGAGCTTGAGCAGGTATTTATAAAGGAAACCGAACTGCTGACCTGCTATGACTGCGGCGGCCTATGGCTGCCGGCAAAGGCCGCCATAAGCCTGTGCGCGCGGCACGGGCTTGAAACGGCGCAGCTTATAAAACCGAGCGTATCAAGCATACGCTGTCCCGTCTGCGGGCAGAAAATGCAGCGGGGCGCATTTATAAAGGACAACATTTTTGCCGACCGCTGCACGGCCTGCCGCGGCGTATGGTTCGACCCCGAGGAAGTTGCCGACGTTACCGCCCTTTTCCTTGCCTGACAAAACGACATGAAACGAAATAAAAAACCACTTTCGGCAGTCCAAATAAAGAGGCGAAGCCGCAAATATACGGATTTTTAATCACTAACATGGCGTGACGTGTCATTTCCGCCGGGGTGTGGTATATTGATAGTAACCGTTTATGGATACAGGAGTTCCGCACATGAGACTTCCGATGGTGCTTTCCTTCCTTTCCCTTTTTTGCGCCGCCGCGCACGCACAGGAATTTTCAACCGCCACAATGCGCGCCATAGACCTTAAAGAGGCCTTTGCCCTTTCCCTTAAAACAAGCGAAACGCTTGCCCAGCAGCAGCAGGGCGTGCTGTCGCTTGAGGCGGCCGAAAAAATAGTCCGCTCCGCCTTCCGGCCAAACGCCTCGTTAGGCGGCTACCAGACATGGCAGGACAAGGCCGATGCATCCGTCAGCAATTCCCAGACAAGCAAAACGCAGGCCGCCGCGACCGTAAGCTACAACGCTTTTTCCGGCATGAGGGATTATCTTTCCGCCCGCTCCGCCAAAAGCCAGACCGAGGCGGCAAAACTTTCGCTTTTGCGGGCGAAACAGAATTTTTATCAGAGCGTGGCAGACGCATACTACTCCCTTCTTTCCATGCAGGAACAGATTGCCGTGCGCGCCCAGCAGCTTACCGTAACGCGCGACCGCATAAAGGAACTTAACCAGAGGGAACGCATAGGCCGCTCGAGAAAAAGCGAAGTGCTTGCGGCCGAAGCCCAGCTTGCTCAGGATCAGGCCTCGCTGCAAAGCACGCTAGGCGAGGAACGTTCCGCCCAGCACACCCTTCAGTTTCTGACCGGCCTTGATTCCGACCTCGCGCCACGCGCCGCCGCACTGCCGGTTCTGAAAAAAGACAACGACTATCTTTCCAGGGCAGACACACGCGCCGATGTCGCCTCACTGCGCAGACAGGCCGACGCCGCCCGCGACCTTATAGACATACAGCGCGGACTGCGCCTGCCCACACTGGACCTTGCGGGCAATTACTATTTCAAGCGGCCGTCGAGCTACTCCGGCATAAACTGGGATTTTACCGCCACCGTGGCCATTCCGCTTTATACCGGCGGGCAGATACAGGCGAAAGTGGAGCAGGCCGCGGCGCAGGCCTCGTCGGCGGACCTCGCCCTTAAATACGCCCTGCGGCAGGCAAGAACCGAAATAAGCCAAAGCTATGACGACCTTAAATATTCACTCGCCACGGCCGCCGCGCTTGATAAGGCACTCGATTTCGCGCAGAAAAACGCCCAGTCCCAGATAACCGATTACCGCTACGGCCTTGTCACCAACATCGACGTGCTGACCGCGCTTTCAAGCGTTCTTCAGATACGCCTTCAGCAGGAGCAGGCCTACACTACGGCCCGCACTCAGGCCGTCGCGCTTGCAGTATCCGCCGGCGGACCCGCCGACATTTTGCAGGAGCAGAAATGACCTTATCAGACATTTCCATAAAAAACCACGTTTTCGCCTGGATGCTTATGACGGGCCTGATAGTTTTCGGCGCAATAAGCTTTTCACGCATGGGCATAAGCCAGCTGCCGGACGTGGATTACCCCGTTGTAAACGTAAACCTTACCCTTGAAAACGCCGCGCCCGAGGTTATGGAAACGCAGGTGACCGACATAGTGGAAGGCGCGGTAATGGGCATACAGGGCATAAAGGAAGTGTCATCGGTTTCCCGCCGCGGGCAGACCTCAGTCACCATTGAGTTCGAGCTGGACAGAAACATCGACACCGCCCTTCAGGAAGTGCAGACAAAAATTTCGCAGGCGCAGAAAAATCTGCCCAAGGAAATTGACCCGCCCGTGGTGACAAAGACAAACCCCGAGGACCAGCCCATAATCCGCGTGGCCGTTACAAGCGATAAGCCCCTTAAAGACCTCATGGCCTACGCTAACGACCACTTAAAGGACAAGTTCACCACCATAAGCGGCGTGGGCGACGTGGACATGGGCGGCTACATAGACCCCAATCTGCGCATATGGGTGGACATCGACAAGCTAAACGACAAGCAGCTTGCAGTTGACGACCTTATTTCGACCATAGCGAACCAGCACGTTGAAATGCCCTCCGGCTACATAAACACCGGCGACAAGGAATACAACGTGCGCGTTATGGGCGAGGCCTCGACGCCGGACAATTTTTCGCGGCTGGTAATATCCGGCCGCGGCGGCGCGGCCATATGGCGCACTTTCCGCATAGGCGACGTGGCCACCGTGGAAGACGGCCTAGACGACATCCGCCGCATTGCCCGCTCTAACGGCGTGGCGGCGGTAGGCATAGGCATAAAGAAACAGCGCGGCGCGAACGCCGTGGCTACGGCCCGCGCCGTAAAGGCGAAAATAGCGGAAATCCGTAAAATCCTTCCAAAGGGCATGGACATACAAATCCGCATGGACGCGACGAAATTTATTGAGGAGTCCACGCACGAACTAAACTTCACGCTGGTGCTTTCGGCCCTGCTTACGGCCTTCGTCTGCTGGTTCTTTCTGGGTTCGTGGGGCTCCACAATCAACGTGCTTTTGGCCATACCAACGTCCATTGTGGGTTCCTTCATAGTCCTGTATTTCATGGGCTTTACGTTAAATACCTTCACACTGCTGGGCCTGTCGCTGGCAATAGGCATAGTCGTCGACGACGCCATAATGGTGCTGGAAAACATAGTCCGCCACAACGAAAACGGCATGAGCCGCATGAAATCCGCCATCGTTGGCGCGCGCGAAATAACATTCCCCGCCATGGCGGCGTCGATAGCCATTCTGGCAATCTTCCTGCCCGTGGTGTTTATGAAAGGCATCATCGGCAAGTTCTTCTACCAGTTCGGCGTAACCATGACGGCGGCAGTACTGCTTTCACTGCTGGAAGCGCTTACGCTTACGCCCATGCGCTGTTCCCAGTTCGTGGACGCGGGCAAGGGCTCCGTGGTCGGGCAGACCGTGGACAGGTGGCTTAAAACGCTGGCCCGCGCATACCGCAGACTGCTTGCCTACGCGCTTGACCGCCGCTGGACGGTGATAATAATATCCATGGCCATGTTCGGCGCGTCGCTTTTGATAGCCTTCAAACTTAAAAAGGAATTTGCCCCCTCGCAGGATCAGGGCATGTTCATGGTCAGAATGCAGACGCCGATAGGCTCGTCGCTGGAGTTTACCGACGCGGCCGCAAAAGAGGCCGAAAAATGGTTTGCCTCCCAGCCAAGCATCGATTCATATTTCACCTCGGTCGGCGGAGGAGGCGGAGGCGGTCTGGTAAACAACATAATGGCCTTTGTCTCGCTCAAGGACAAAGACGACCGCGTGCCGCTTAAACCGGGCGGCAGAAAACCCACCCAGCAGGATTATATGCAGCTGGCGCGCAAAAAACTGGGCGCAATACCCGGCGTGCAGAGAGTATCGGTGCAGGACCCGTCTCTTTCCGGCTTTACGGCCCAGCGCGGCTACCCCATTGAACTCAGCCTGCGCGGACCCGACTGGGATAAGCTAAGCGAGCTGTCGGCTCTTATAATGAAAAGGATGAACGACTCCGGCAAAATGGTCGATATAGACACCGACTATCAGGCCGGCATGCCCGAAATTCAGGTAATTCCCGACCGGGAAAAAGCCGCCGCGCGCGGCGTAAGCGTAATTTCGATAGGAAACGCCATAAACGCCCTTGTAGGCGGCACGCGCGTGGGCAAGTTTACGCGCAACGGCAAACGCTACGACATCCGCCTGAAGCTGACAAAACAGGACAGCTCGAGCCCCGAGGACATAAAGAAAATCTGGGTGCGCAACAACCGCGGCGAGGTCATACGCCTTTCCGAGGTGGTGCAGATTGTAAAGAAAAACACCCTGCTGTCCATTTCGCGCAGAAACCGCGAACGCGCCATAGGCATTTTTGCAAACCCCAAGCCCGGCTATTCGCAGGCCGAGGCCATGGCCGAAGCCGAAAAAATAGGAAAGGAAGTACTGCCCGAAAACTACACGCTGCTTTTCTCGGGCAGTTCAAAGACCTTTCAGGATTCCTTCGGCAGTCTGATTATCGCGCTGATACTGGGAATTTTCGTGGCCTATATGGTGCTGGCGTCGCAGTTTAACAGCTTCATACATCCGGTGACGGTTCTGCTGGCACTGCCCTTCAGCGTAACGGGCGCGTTTATAGCGCTTTACGCGGGCGGGCGCACGCTAAACATCTACAGCATGATAGGCATAATACTTCTGATGGGCATAGTAAAAAAGAACTCCATTCTGCTTGTGGAATTTACAAATAACCGCAGGGCCGAGGGCAAATCCGTCCGCGACGCCCTGCTGGAGGCCTGCCCCATACGCATGCGTCCGATTCTTATGACTTCCGTGGCAACCATAGCGGCGGCAATTCCTCCCGCGCTGGGCCTGGGCCCCGGCGCCGAAACGCGCATACCGATGGCGCTGGTGGTAATCGGCGGCGTGCTGGTGTCTACACTGCTTACCCTGCTGGTGGTGCCGTGCGCCTACAGCCTGTTCGCGCCGCTGGAAAACCATTCGCACGACCGCGACCACAAGCAGGCGCTTATAGAACTGGGCGAGGGCAAATAGTCTTACCCCGTTTGCAGGCAAGTAATGATTGCCGACAAAAGCTCCCGCTGGTTTATGGGTTTTGTTATGAAGGCGTTCATGCCGGCCGCGGCGGCCAACTGGCGGTCCTCCGCCATTACCGCCGCGGTTACGGCTATAATGGGCACGCCGCATTTAAGGTCGCGCCTTATTACGGAAGCGGCCTCTATGCCGCTCATGCCGGGCATTTGAATATCCATTAAAACAATATCGTATTTGTTGGCCCGCAGCTTTTCTATGGCTTCGGGCCCGTTATGGCAGCAGTCCACCTCGCAGCCCATGCCGAGCACCATTATGGTGAGCAGTTTAAGATTCACGGCATTGTCCTCCACGATAAGCAGACGGCGGTCTTTGAGCGCGGCCTCGGTGTCGCCGCGCGCAACGCTCTGCTCATGCGCGCGGCCGCGCTCGGGCTTAGTGCCGGAGCCAAGCGGCAGTTCAATCCACGCGGTGAAGGTACTGCCCCTGCCAAGTTCGGAAGACAGTTCTATCGTGCCGCCCATTTTTTGCGCCAGTCCCCTTGCTATGGAAAGGCCGAGGCCGGAACCGCCGAACTCGCGGGTAATGGATTCGTCTGCCTGGGTAAGCGCCTCGAAAATGACCTGCTGTTTTTCGGGACTTATGCCTATGCCCGTATCGGCCACCACTATTTTTACGCGCGCCATACCGGCGCGGGCCGGCACAACGTTTTCGACTGAAAACACAATGCCGCCGCTGTGCGTGAACTTAACGGAATTGGACAGCAGATTTATCATTATCTGGCTTACGCGGGTAGGGTCGCCCCGCAGCACGGGCGGCAGGTTGGGCGCTATGGAATACTTGAATTTCAGCCCCTTGCGGCGTATGCCGCCTTCAAGCATTTTTACTATATCGGCGGCCTGCTGACCGACTGAAAAGTCGGTCTCGTGCAGGATTAGCTTGCCGCTTTCAATTTTGGCAATATCCAGGATATCGTTAATCAGCGCCACTAAAATGGCTCCGCTTTCGCGTATGGTGTCTACGTGACTGCGCTGCATGTCGTTTAAATGCGACTGCCTGAGCATGTCGGCAAAACCGATAATGGCGTTAAGCGGCGTGCGCAATTCGTGCGACATATTTGTCAGAAAAGTCGTTTTGGCGCGGCTGGACCATTCCGCCCTTTCCTTGGCGGCGGAGGTCTGCCTGTGACTGAAAATTTCCCGTTCAAGCGCGTTCTTCTGCTCAAGAAAAAGAAAGATGAGCCGCGTAAGTTTCCCGAGTTCGGAATTGTCCCCGCGCAGATAGCCTATTTCGCCGGGATTGCCGGTTTCCAGCGCAAGCGCTATTTTTGAAAGCGGTATGGTTACCCACTTAAAAAGCAGCAGACCAAAAAGTACCAGCACGGAAAGGGCAAACAGCGCAAGAAAGCGGAAATTGTTCTTGTAAAAACCCAGCGTCATCGTCACCGTTGGGAAAGCCGAGACAAGCCGGAGATTCGCAATAACATCGCCCCGCAGATTCCTTATCGGGTAAAGGACCACGGCGCGGTCAACACCGAGCACGGAACTCTGGTGACGCAAAAGCTGTTCATAAACAAGGGTGACCCTGTCGCCGGTATGCTGTTCCAGCTGCGCAAGATGCTCGGCGTTCCACACCTTGCCGGTAAGAAAATAGCCGCGCGCGGCTGTTCTGTGCTCCACATCCGCGCTCGGCACAACGGTGGCGCCGTGCACCTCCACGAGATTTTCCGGCAGCTTCACAAAAAAATGCGCCGAGGAAGAAGCCGCGAAAGCCCTGCGCAAAAGCGCTTTGGGAAACCCCGGGACCTTGTCCGGATTTACGGCGCTCTTTGCAGACACAAGTCTGAAATCGCTGTCATATACCCAGAGATAATCGGTCTTGAAGGTGCTGAATGTTTCGTCGAGATTTATCTTTTCCCACCGGCGGGTGGGCTTTTTTATGTAGGAGACCATTTCGTCCCAGTTTGCGTAGTCGCGCACGAAAAGCTGGCGGGACTGGGCGGTCAGTTCGATAATGCGGCCTATAAGCTGTTCGTGCGAAAGCGCGCGCGCCTGCAGTATGGCGTTAAAGCTTTTGTAGTTTTTGGTGTAATACAAAAAGAGTCCGCCAATAAACGCGGCGGACAGCATACCCAGCAGCAAAAGCAGTTTTTTCTGTAAATTCATAAGAAACTCCGTACCTATGTTAATGTAAGGCCTGTTTACGCGCTTTTCAAGCCCCAATTTACGGCGGCTGTTCCGCGGCTGTTTTTTAGCCGCGCATTATGGCTATAATATAGGCAAATGCGCGGCGGCAAGCCCGCGGCAAGGAGTTTTATGACGGTCAACCTAAAAAACCGCAATTTTTTAAAAGAACTGGATTTCACCAGACAGGAACTTCTTTTTCTGCTGGACCTAGCAAAAGAGCTTAAAAAAGCCAAGCGTTCCGGCACGGAACGGCAAAGCCTCAAGGGCAAAAACATCGCGCTGATTTTCGAAAAGACCTCCACCCGCACCCGCTGTTCCTTTGAAGTGGCCGCCTACGATCAGGGCGCGCATGTGACCTTTCTGGAACCCACCGGCAGCCAGATGGGCCATAAGGAAACAGTCCGTGACACCGCCCGCGTGCTGGGCCGCATATACGACGGCATAGAATACCGCGGCTTCGGTCAGGAGGTTGTCGAGGAACTGGCAAAGTACGCAGGCGTGCCAGTCTGGAACGGACTTACAAACGAATGGCACCCCACCCAGATGCTGGCCGACATTCTGACGATGACCGAGCACTGCGCAAAACCGCTTGAAAAGATTTCCTACGCCTACGTCGGCGACGCGCGCTTTAACGTGGGCCGTTCCCTGCTGGTTACGGGCGCGATTCTTGGCATGGACGTGCGCATAGGCGCGCCGGCGGGCCTTCAGCCGGACGCGGAACTTATAAAGACCTGCAAAAAAATCGCGGAAAAATCCGGCGCGCGCGTAACGGTCACCGAAGACGCCGCAGAGGCCGTAAAGGGTGTCGACTTCATATATACCGATATATGGGTTTCCATGGGCGAGCCAAAGCAGGTCTGGCAGGAGCGCATAAACCTGCTCATGCCCTATCAGGTAAATGCCGCGCTGATGAACAAATCCGGCAATCCGCGGGTAAAATTCATGCACTGTCTGCCGTCGTTTCACAACGCCGATACGAAGGTCGGAAAGGAAGTGTCGGAGCAGTTTGGCCTCAAAAACGGCATAGAGGTGACGGAGGACGTTTTCGAGTCGCCGGCAAGCATAGTTTTCGACCAGGCCGAAAACCGCATGCACACCATAAAAGCCGTAATGGTTGCCACGCTGGGCAGTTAGGGCCCTTGCGAAAAACCGGAGGGCGGCCTATCCTTTTGACAAAGGCGGCCAAAATTGTTTAAAAGACCTTATAAGCCTATGAACAGAACATACAAATTCCTGCTGTGTCTGATGTGCCTTTCGACCGCGCCGCTTATGGCGCGGACCTATGATATGCCCGCCGACAGCGAGCGCGTGCAGGTTCAGCCGCTTACGCCCGAGCAGAAACTGCGCGCCGACAGGCTTATAAGCATTTTCGAAAACTCCACCATGACCCTCCAGTACGGCTATATCGAGGATATAAAAGACGGCAGGGGCTATACCGCCGGACGCGTGGGCTTTTGCTCCGCGACGGGCGACCTGCTAATGGTGGTGGAACGCTACACGCAGGACAGACCGTCAAACATTCTGGCCAAATACCTGCCCCGCCTGCACGAGCTGGCCTCGCACGCGGACCCGTCCACTGCCGGTATTGAAGGGCTTAAGGCTGACTGGCCCAAAGCCGCGCAGGACCCAGCCATGCGCGCCGCGCAGGATTTTGTGGCCGACAGACTTTATTACCGCCCCGCCCTGCAGATGGCGGCAAAGCTGGGACTGCGCTCGCCCCTTGCAAGAGTGGCGCTTTACGAGGCCGGCATACAGCACGGCTACGGCGACGACCCCGACGGCATGGCCGCCATGGCGCACCGCGCGACAACGGCCGCCGGCGGTACTCCGGCAAGCGGCATAAGCGAGTCCGCGTGGCTTTTGCACTTTCTTGAAATACGAAAATCCGTTCTGGCCCATGCTTCAAATCCCGACACGCAGGCCGGATGGGCCGAGTCGCAGGAACGGGCCGATGTCATGCTGCGCATTTTCAAAAGCGGCAATATGGATTTCAACGGTCCCATTCCCATAGATGTCTATGGCGACCATTACACACTGCGCTCCCCGCATCATTTACGGCCGGTACGCTGCATGCTTCCTTAAAGGTTTTGCTTAACAAAAAAGCGCCGGACGATTTTTTCGTCCGGCGCTTTTTTGCGTCAGTATGATACGGTCCCCCCGCTGCCCTCCCCATGGACAGGAGGGCACAAACCACCGCCAGCCAAAGCCGCCGGACAGGACAAGCAGATAAAAAAACCAAGCCCCGCCTAAAGCGGCATTTCATTTGCAAAGCAGTGATGACAGATACGTTGCCCCACCCACTTTATTAAAAGCGCGGGCAGCAATAACAGCCCCCCAACAACCGCCAAAATAATTGGATGTTAACAAACAAGCCCGCAGATACTGGCAGTTTAATGTAAAACCGCACGCGGAACTCTGCACCTAACCCGCTTTAAGCAAGCGCGGGCATTAGCACGCTATTAAGCCACAACCCCTAAAAACCGGAATGAGAGCAAACTGCACGGCAGGACCGGCAAAATTTATTTGGCGCATTTTAGCGGCATGGCAGAACAGGCATCGTGCAACTTTATGCGGCAGGCACTACTTTGAGCATGGCTGTTTTTACTAATTTTCAGCGGATTAAGACACCGGTTAACCACCATAGTTATACGCACAGCATGGTATCGGCAAAGCTATTAAGAGCCGACGCTGGTTGTCCGTTAAATAAAATAACGCCTGCCCGCTTCTTGCGGGCAGGCGTCGGGTACTTTGCGCAACAAAACTTATTCGTTTTCCGGCGGAACCTCGAAGTTGATCAGCTTGCTTCTGAACCAGTTGGTCTTCCACGCGCCAAAGGCTATGCCGACCGCCAGCCATATGGAGCCGGCAATCATGGCTTTTGAGCTGAGGTTAAGCCACAAAAGCAGGCATATCGAAAAGCCCAGCACGGGCGGGATGAGGTTTGAAAGTTTCTTTTCGTCACTGCGCAGGTAGTAGCGCACGAAAGAGGCCGCGTTCACGCCCATGAAAGCGATGAGCGCGCCAAAATTCAGCATCTCCGCGCCGAGGCCGAAGTTGATTATAAAAGCTCCGGCAAGCGCCACCGCACCGACGAAAATAACATTGTTGCGGGGCACGCGGTGCACGGGGTCGACCGCGCCGAAAAAGGACTCAGGAAGAGCCTTGCTGCGGCCCATTCCGTAAAGCAGACGGGCCGCGCCAAGCTGCGCGCCCATGCCGGAGCCGAAATTGGCAATCAGTAACGTAAGGCCAACAATGCCCATAAGCGGAGCCCAGGCCTTTGCGGCCGCGAAGACAAACGCGGTGTCCACATTGGGAAACGGCGTGGACGCGGGCCACAGAAGCTGCGCGGCGTATACTTCCACGGCAGACAGCAGACCTATTATCACACAGGTCCAAACCGTGGCAAGCAAAATATTGCGGCGCGGGTTTTCGGCCTCCTCGGACAGCGTGGAAATACCGTCGAAACCTATATATGTCAGTACGGCCACCGAAGTGCCGCCCAGCACGTTGTGAAGATTGAAAAGCTGGGGGTCGTAAAAGGGTTTTGTAAAGAAACCGGCCTCATGGCCCGTTCCGCCGATATAACGCGCGGCGGCTGTAAAAAACACCGCGATTACCACGCCCATCACGGCCGCCAGAGCCGAGTTTACCTTGGCCGACGTCTTTACGCCCTGAATATTTAGCACTGTAAAAACCGCCGCGAAAAACACCGCCCATATGCCGTAAGGCACGGCGGGCGCGAACACGTGCGCCTGCTGGCTTATCCAGATTATGCATATCATGGGGTTTAGCATGTAATCCATTACCATGCTCCAGCCGGTAATGTAGCCCAGCGTCGGGTTTATCTCCTGTCCGACGTAGGTAAAGGCCGAACCGGCGCTAGGGTAAGCGCGCGCCATGCGCCCGTAGCTTATGGCCGTAAAGAGCATGGCCACCATGGCAAGCAGAATGGTCGTCACCACATGACCGTTACCCTTCTGGCTGATTACGCCGAAGACCGACATCGGCGCGGTGGGCTGTATTACTATGACGCCGTATAAAATAAGGTTCCACAGCGTAAGCGAGCGTTTGAGATGCGGTGCTGTCTTTTCATCGGTTGGCATATACAAATTTCTCCGTACGGCTTTTTGCCTGTTTCCGTCAGATATGTTACGTTCTATATATCAACAGGACTATACATATATTATGAGAAAATTTCCTATCAGTTTCATTATAGCAGTAGTTTTCGGCCTGCTGCCCGCAGGCGCGTTTGCAGGCGTTACCGCCGGACATGAAGCAAAGCTCGGCAGCTGGTTTATAGAGTCCGCGCAAAACACGGGCGAAGACGGCGCGGCCATAGCATCGGCTGGCTTTAAAGCCTCCGGCTGGCGCGCGGCAAAAGCACCCGCCACCGTAATGGGCGCGCTGACTGACGACGGTGTGTACGGCGACGTGCTGGCCCTTGATAATTTAAGCCGCGTTTCCTCCGCCACTTTCGCTGGCGGCTGGTGGTACCGCACTTCCTTTAATATAACGCCGGACCAAAACCACGCCCGCACGCGCCTTGCCTTTGACGGCATAAACTACCGCGCAGACATCTGGCTGAACGGCGTTAAAATCGCCTCGAAAAACGATATCTTCGGCTCCTTCCGCCGCTTTGAACTGGACATTACCGGCAAGGTGAAAGACGGCGAAAACATTCTGGCCGCCGAAGTATTCCCCCCGCAGAAAGGCGAGCCGACCATCGGCTTTGTGGACTGGAACCCCGCCGCGCCCGACAAGAACATGGGCCTGTGGCGCGAGGTGCGCCTGCTGCGCAGCGGCGACGTGTATCTGGCAAAGCCCTTTGTCCGCACCGACGTGGATACCGATACGCTAAAGGCCGCCAGACTGACCATTTCGGCCGACGTGGCAAACGCCTCAGCTTCCCCTGTCAGCGGCACGCTTTACGGCACAATCGGCGTCATACGCTTTGAAAAGAAACTCACTCTTGCCGCCGGAAAAACCGAAAGGGTAACTTTCTCCCCCGAGAAGTTTGCCGCGCTAAATATCAAAAATCCCCGCCTGTGGTGGCCGCACGACCTCGGCAAGCCGGAACTTTATACGCTGAAGCTGGAATTTAAAACCGGCAAAACCGTCTCCGACTCGCTGTCCACGAAATTCGGCATACGCACGGTTTCCGACTACATGACAAAGGAAGGCGCGCGCGGCTACAGAGTAAACGGCAAACCTGTTTTAATACGCGGCGGCGGCTGGGCGGACGATATTTTCCTGCGCCAGAATGCCGACAAACTTAAAGCGCAGGTGGCCTACGCAAAGCACATGGGCTTAAACACCATAAGGCTGGAAGGCTTCTGGGGCGAAAACTCCGAACTCTTCGACCTCTGCGACCAGTACGGCATCCTTTTAATGGCGGGATGGAGCTGTCAGTGGGAATGGGAAAACTCCATAGGAAAGCCCGTCGATGAAGTCTACGGCGGCATCATCTCGCCGGAGGACCGCACCCTTGCCGCTAACTACTGGCGCGACATGGTGGTCTGGCTGCGCAATCATCCGTCCATGCTGGTCTGGCTCATCGGCAGCGACAAACTGCCCCTGACTGAACAGGAACAGACCTACCGCGATATTCTTGCTTCAGAAGACCCCACCCGCCCCGTGCTTATTTCCGCCGCGAAACGCGAAAGTAAAATAAGCGGGCCCAGCGGCGTTAAAATGAACGGTCCGTACGATTACGTTCCCCCCTTCTACTGGTACGCCGACACCGCCAGCGGCGGAGCCTTCGGCTTCAACACCGAAACCGGCCCCGGCCCGCAGGTTCCTCTGGCGGAAAGCCTTGAAAAGATGTTTTCAAAAAACCACCTGTGGCCCATCGACGATATTTGGATGTTCCACACCTCGCTTAACGAGTTCCACGGACTCAAACGCTACAACGCCGCCATGGACGCGCGTTACGGAAAACCGGAAAACCTCGCCGACTACGAGCGCAAGGCGCAGTGGATGAACTACGACGGGATGCGCGCCATGTTCGAGGCTTTTGGCGCAAACCGCTTTACAAGCACGGGCATAGTGCAGTGGATGTACAACTCGGCCTGGCCGAAACTGTGGTGGCAGTTTTTCGATTACTACCTTACGCCGACCGGCGCGTTTTACGGCGCGCGCAAGGCTAACGAGCCCCTGCACGCCGTCTTAAATTCAGACGACAAAACCGTGCGGCTGGTAAACCTGTCGCTTGAGCCATATAAAAAAGTGACTACGCAGCTGCGCATTTTCGATATTAATTCAAAGCAGGTTGCCGAACGCAAGGTTACTACCGATATTGCACCAAATGTCTCGGTCACGCTTTCCGGTCTCGGCAAGGCCGAACCGGCGGGCGACGTATATTTTGCCGACCTGCGCGTATACGATAAAAACGGCAAAATGCTTTCCTCGAACTTCTACGCCCTGCCTAAGGTAAATGACACGCTCGGCGAAACGACGTGGTTTACCACCTACGTAACAAAACACGCCGACATGACGGCGCTGGCCTCCATGGAAAAAGCCAAAGTCGCCGTTAAAAAGACCTACGGCAAGGCCTCCGGCAGCCGCTGTTTTGCCGACGCCGCGCTTGAAAACCGCTCCGGCGTGATAGCGTTTTCAGTCGAGCCGGAACTTTACAAAGCGGGAACGTCCGACCTTATACTGCCCGTGTTCTGGGACGATAACTTCGTAACCCTGCTGCCGCATGAAAAGCGCGCTCTGCGCGCCTACTATCACTGCGGCCAAAAGCCGGAAATAAAAGTGCGCGGCTGGAATATTTTCTAGGAGAATATTTATATGCAGCTTCTCGGAGCCGACCTTGGCGGCACTAATTTCCGCGTTGGCCGCGTACATGACGGACTTGTAAAAAGCGTTTCATCCGTAGCCATAAACGCGGCCGGCACGGCCGACGAGGTTTTCGGCCAGCTCTGCGCGCTTATAGACAAGGAACTTACGCCGGATGTTCAGGGCATGGGTATTGGCGTGCCCAGCATTTTAGACCCGGTAACCGGCGTGGTCTACGACGTGCAGAACATTCCCGCGTGGAAGGAAATTCACTTAAAGGAAAAGCTCCGCAAACGTTACGGCCTGCCCGTGTTTATAAATAACGACGCCAACTGCTTTGCCGCCGGAGAAAAAGCCTTCGGAAAGGCCAAACCGTACGATTTTGCCGTAGGCCTTATCATGGGCACAGGCTTTGGCGCGGGCATAATAGCAAACGGCAGGCTTATGTCGGGCGCAAACTGCGGCGCGGGCGAATTCGGCATGCTGCCCTACCGCGACGGCATACTGGAAAACTACTGCTGCGGACAGTTTTTCAAGCGCAAAAACACCTCCGGTCTGGTGGCTTTCGAAGCGGCCTCGCGCGGCGAGGCCGCCGCGCTGAAACTGTTTGAGGAATTCGGCCAGCACGTCGGAGAAGGCATAAAGGCCGTGCTCTATACTACCGACCCGCAGGCAATAGTGCTTGGCGGCTCGGTCAGTAAATCATTCCGGTTTTTCGAGAGCGGGATGCGCAAATCGCTGTCCGCATTCGCATACAAACGCTCGGCAGAACATCTGCGCATTGAGGTTTCGGAACTACAGCACGTTGCCGTGCTGGGCGCGGCCGCGCTCTATATAGATTCTCTGGGCCGGTAAAAAATCAGATGAAAGCACTGCTTGCCATACTAATGCTTGCAAGCGTGGCGGCCTCTGCGCAGACACCGGCATACCCGCCGCTTACCGAAAAGCAGCATCTGCGCATTGAGCAGATAACCACCATTTTTGAAAACAGCACGACCGATTTTCAGTACGCCTATATTGAAGATATCGAAGACGGCGCGGGCATTACCTGCGGACGCGTGGGCTTTACCACCTATCACGGCGCCCTGCTTGAACTTGTAAAGACCTACACAAAAGCCAGTCCTGAAAATCCGCTTGCCGCCTATATTCCATGCCTTGAAAAGATAAAGGACACAGCTGATTACGCCTGCCTTTTCCCGTCGGTTCCGGCCGAAAAACTGGCGACGCACGAGTTCAAGGCAAAGGACCTTGTGAATTTCGATTTCGCGGCGGCATTTAAAAAAGCCGCAGACGAACCGGCCTTAAAAAAAGCGCAGGATGATTTTGTCGAGGAAGAAATTTTCAAACCCGCGCTTGAAAAGGCAAAAGCACTGAACGTTCACTCGCCGCTTGGCATAGCCATGCTCTATGACACGGCCGTGCAGACCGGCTATGACAAACCCATGGGCATAGACGGCATAGTGGAACGAATGAAGACTAAGCCGGACAAAGAGGAAGACTGGCTTGCTGCCTACATGCAGTCGCGGCTGGACACTTTGCAGCATCCGTTCAGGCCCGACGGCACGCGCTTTGAAAAGCCTGAATACAACACGGTACCCCGCGCCGAAGCGCTGATACAACTGTTAAACGCCAAAAACTTTACACTCACCGCCCCCATAAAATTCACCTATTTCGACGAAGCATTCACGATCAAATAGCCAAACGGCATAAAAAAGCCCTCCGACCAAGCGGAGGGCTTTTTAGTTCACAAACTTATTTTGACGTAATGCAGTTCACGGGATAGGCAGAAGAGCAGGAACCCGAGCAGTCGTAATACTTGGCCGCGGTATCTGAACATTCCGCTGTGTATGCGTAGTTGTACGGGAAGCATGCCAGATTGGTATAAGAGCCGCCCACGCATATGGAGAAACCGCTGCTTCTTGCGCAGGCCGGTATATAGTAATAACCTTCCCCGCCAAGAAGCGTACCGCAATGGATGGTATCGCCCTGTATGCCGCCGGTTATCTTCTGGGAAGAAGCAGCCGTGCACGCGCGGTCCTCGTCGTAGTAAAGCTTGGAAGCCGCCGCGCAGACCGCCGTGGTGTTGCACTCATAGTAACAGGCGCCGCCGCTGTTGCAGGTTGCCTGCTGTGCCGCCGTGCATGCGCCGGCCGAATGGCCGCCGGTTGCGGTGCAGGCGTTATAAGTGCAGCTCTTGTTTGTGGTGGCCGTTGAATCGGCTACCGTAGTCCAGCAGGCTGGCGCGGAAGAAGACACGCCTATAAGGCGCGCGTAAGGCGTGCCCGTCATGGAACCGCAGCACAGGCGGATGTAGCCGTCGGAACAAAGATATACCGGTATGCCCTTGGTCGAATACACCTGTCCGGCCGTAACGGTATTGGTAACGTTTATCGCCGGAGCGGACAGCTTCGCCTGCGGAGCTGAAAAGGTGAATGTCTGCGGCGTAATCACAAGGGTGCTGCCGCGCAGGGAAAGCGACGCATTGCCGGTAACGCCCAGCGCCGAGGAGGCGACCGCACTTACCTGCGAGTTGTAAAAATCCACCTCGCCCGCGTTTACCGTAAGACCGGCGGAGCCTTCAATACCGTGTCCGCCGCCGCTTGTGCGGCTGAAAAAAGAAACGGAATTGACCCTGTCGGACACGGCAAGCTGCCGCGTAACCGATATCCTTTTATATGAGCCATAAGGCGCGGGATACTCCGTAATGCGCTGTACATCCTGCGCCATGGCAGCCGGAGCGCAGACAACAAGCGAGAAAAACAGCACTGCATTGAGCATGGTTTTCATAAAATTCTCCTGTCGAGTACACTCCGTTATGGATTCATTCCTCTGCCAATCAGCGTACCGCCGCCGGAGGACGTTTTGGTGCAGGTCTGCGGCACGGTAACGGCCGATGTGCACGCGCCGGTCGTGGCGGAAGTGCCGGAACAGTCGTAATAGTAAGTGACTGACGTCGCGCCCGGCGTTATCAGCTTGGGAGCGGCCTTTCCCTTGGAAGCGTAATAGACCGTTTCGCCCTTGCTGTAACTGCCGGTAGGGGTGGAACTCCAAAGCGAATCGGAAAAGGACAGCGAACGGGCGGCGTAGCAGGTGCTTCCAACCTGCTCGCCCGACATTACTTTTGCCGGAGACGCATTAATAAAATTCGGCATGGAGAGCGCCGAGGCGGAAGCGTCTATGCCCGAACCGAACGTGGCGCTGCCAAACGTCATATTACGGCATTTGCATTTGCCGCCGCCGCACATGGTCGGGCACCAGTAGCCGGTGCCGGACATGTTTGCGCCGGTCAGCATGCCGTAGAACATGGCGTTGGGATATGTGGAAACATAGGACTTGGCGGCGCCGGAAAGTTTCGTAGTGCCTTTGGATACCCCCACCAGCCATGTTATGGTGGCGTCCGAGCTGTAATAATTGCCGCCAAACGGATACATTACAAACTCGTAGTATTTCCAGTTGCGGTCCTGACTTTTATACGCCATGGTGCCGTAGCGGCCGTACCAGGAACCCGTCCAGGAAGACTCGACTAAATTGCTGATATGCGTTCCGCCATCCATAACGGTGGCGACGAAAACTCTTATTTTGGACTGGGTGGCCATAGCGATAAGACCGGTTCCGGTCTCGCCGACATCCGGATAAAGACCGCAGGTCGTTACCGTGCCGGATGTAACCGTGGTATTGCATGCGGAAGTGGTATAGGAAGTCGTGGCCGTGCAGGAACCGCTTTTTGCAAAAGCCGCGTCACTGCCGCACTGATAGAAGCTGGGCCCGTCACCCTTTATAACACCGGTCACATTAAGCTGTCCTGTCAAAACAGAACCGCCGGACGAAGTTGATGTGACCGTAGTGCCGCTGCCTCCGATGGAAACAGCTGAAGCCGACAGGCTAATTGCCGGTGCGGCGAAAGTCATGGAAGGCGCGCTGAAGCTGGCTGCGCCGGTGTTCCAGATTGAAGCGTTGGCCTTTACGCCAAGCGTCGGCGAGATGATGTAATAAGGCAGAGACGAGTTATTGGCAATCTCGACATAGGCAGAGCGGTTTAGCAGGGATGCCGTATCGCCGCTGCCGTAATTCGTTACTATACCCTCAGTGGCGGACATGGATTTATAAGAACCGTACTGCACGGGTAAATATGTTTTATATGTGAGCTGGTCGGCATAAAGCGGGGCCACAGCACACACGAAGAACAAGCCGTTAAGACAAATCGTAAAAAGAGATTTCATAACATTCTCCTTATTCGGAAATCCGCAAAATACTGCCGCCCGAAAGTAGTTTTTTTAACTGCCAGGCATAAGCCTGCCGACAGCGACACCTGTGCAGGTCGGCGCGGTAGTGGCGGTGCAGGCGTTTGAACAGTCCAGATACGAGCCGCCGCCAGCAGTGGTCGTGGCGGAGAAATAAGTTGAATTGGTCTTGTAAAGACAGACTGAAGAAGCTGTATATGTGGCGGGTGCGGTAAGCGTGCACTGGCCGTTGCAGTCATAATAGCCGGTGCCGGTATCGCATCTGGGGTTGGCGGCGTCGAAACTTACGGTAAAGGAGGCGCCGGCAAAGTGCAGATAGATATATTTGGTTCCGCTTACCGTGGTGTAATAAGCGTTGGCCGTGCAAATACTGCAGCAGCCCACGTTCTGACAGCCGAAGGCGCAGAAATCGCTGCCCGGAAACTCGGCGCCCGATGTTGCCTTTGCATTGAGCCAGGAGGTTATGTCCTTTGTCGTCGAACAGGATTTGGAAGTGTAGGTAACAGACCCGCCGCCGCAGGCGGCCGGAGGACAGGTGGCCCCGTCGGGAATAAGTTTTCCGCCCGGGCACTGGCGCACAAGCGTGCCGCCGGTCATGCTCACCTCGCCGTTTATGGTAAGCGCGCCAGCCGAACCTGCCGCGTCTTTAAAAGACAGCGGCGAGGAAACTGTAATGGTATTATCAGCGGCGATGATGCCGGAAGAAGAAGCCGAGGCCGAAGCCGCGCCGGAACCGGTCAGGGTGACAGCGCCGGAGGCTGTTACGGCAAGGGCATCGGAGGTATAGGAGATATTTGTTCCGCCCAGAACTGTTTTATCCGCTGTGACACGAATTGGCTTTACCGTCGCAGACACCGCGGTGGGCGTTATGGTCATCACACTGGTACCGTCGGCATTTACCAGCGAAAGGCCGGAGGTAACGGCTCTCGAATAGTAGGCATACGGCGCCGGATAGACAGTGACAAATTTAAGCTCTCCGGCATTGGTCGGTACAACCGGCAATGAGAGGAATACAATACCCAGCATGATGCGCAATCTCATAAGTCCTCCTTCTGTCTTTGCCTGCGGGCAAGCCGCGCGGGTCTCAGTATTTATCTTGTATCAGGTGATTATATCCTCCGGAAAAAACAAGGTATACCAACTCTGGGAGCTACCATAGTTTAATGGGGAAATGTTACAGAAATATTGCATAAAATAGGCATAGGAAAAAGCCTGAAACCATGCCGCGCGGGCCCCCGAAATTGACGGCAAAACCATTAAGTCGGTACAATCTTTTATGACAGCTGAAGACGCGGCGGGCCAAAACTGCGCGATTTTCCTTTTTAAGAGAGACTATGACGACGGAAAATGAACTGGACGGACTGCTTGCACGAACCGTCAGACAGATTAAAGAATTGGAAACAACTGCATTTGACAAAGCAGCCGCAGACCGGCCGCTGGTGCTTTACGGAGCAGGAGCCACCGGACGAAAAGCCCTCGCGCTTCTGCGCGCGCACGGCATAAAGCCGCTGGCTTTTTGCGACGGCAAGGCTGACAGGGCGCACCTGCTGGAAGGCGTTGAGGTTCTGCCGCCGAAAGAGGCGGCCGCGCGCTATGGCGGCAGCGCGGCTTTCGTGGTGACGGTATGGAACCGCGAAAAGCACAGCCGCTTTGAAACAATCGAGGGGAACCTGTCTGCGCTGGGCTGTAAAACCGTAATACCATTTCCGCTTCTGGCCTGGAAATACAATTGCGTCCTGCCGTTTTTTCATCTTGATTTGCCGCACCGGCTTTTAGAACACAAGGAAAATATAAAGCGAGCCTTCCGCCTGTTTGAAGACGAATTTTCCCGCACACTTTTTCTGGCCAATATAAAGGCCCGTCTGCTGGGCGACATAAACGCCCTGCCGCCGTCGGCGCCGGAAGAGGCCTATGTGCCGCGCGGACTGGTAAGCATGGGACCAGACGAGATATTCATAGACGGCGGAGCTTACGACGGCGACACCATAAAACTGCTGCTTGGGCGGGGCGCATCCTTTAAGAAAATAGAGGCCTTCTAACCCGACCCCCGCACCTTTAGCGCCTTGCACGACTATGTGCAAACCCTGCCCGAAAATCCGCGCGAAAAAATAGTCCTGCACGAGGAAGCGCTTTGTGACAAAGCGCAGGATCTGCACTTTGCCGCGACGGCCGGCGAGGACGCGAAAGTTGTGACGGACACTCGCGGAACCGTCGTGCACGGCACGGCGATAGACCTGCTTGACTGCGTACCGACCTACATAAAACTGGACATTGAAGGTGCGGAAAAAGCCGCGCTTGAAGGGGCAGTAAAAACCATATCGCGCCACGCGCCGAAACTGGCGGTATGCGTCTACCACAAACCGGCCGACTTATGGGAACTGCCGCTTTATATAAGGGAAATATATCCCGCGGGAAAGATGTACCTGCGCAGTCACGGTGAAAACGGTTTTGAAACCGTGCTCTACGTACTGCCAAGCTAAAGCGGGCGCGGGTTTTTTGCCGCCTAGCAAACGCGTTTAAGGGCTCTTTATTTTATTCATTTTATAACGGCGATTCGGCCAGCCATGCCGAGGCAGTTTAGTTATGGCTGCCAGTATTGGCTTAAATTCCGCAGGCATTTTCCACACCGTCTAAAAATAATTCCGCCCACGTTCCGAGTAAGCCTGCCGCAATAACAACAGGCATACAGCCGCCTCAAAAAAATATCCGCCGCTTTCGGTGTATCGAAAGCGGCGGACACTTTATGCAAAAACCTTTGGCCGAAAAAAATATCAGCGGCAGGTCAGCGGATTGTCGGAATCCTTTTTAAGCTCGTTCATTATAAAGCCGGAAAGAACGCTCTGCGTCCGTAAATCGTTTTTAGGATGCAGGTAGTCTGGGCCCGCATAGGCGGAACTCAAACAGCCCCTGTCGGAAGAATCCTCCATTTCACCGTACACATTAAGAAACCTAACCTTATCCGAAACCAGCGTTTTCAGAAAAGCGTTAAATTCCACAACCTTCTTTGCCGCGGCGGGGCGCAAATCATTGCGGTAGCGGCAGTTCGGCAGAACGCTTATCATGTATATCCGCCCGACATTAAGCGCCGAAACCTTTGAAAGCAGTGCGGTGTAGCTTTTTTCAAGACGGGGCAAAGAACCCTGTCCGTTGCCGATATCGTTTATACCAAGCATGATAAACGCCGCGTCGTAATTTTCGTTTTTTATAAAGGAAGAATCATTCGGGCCGTAAGTATCGGGAAAAGCGGAATTCACTTTATAGGCCGAAATGCCTATTTGCGAAAGGGTATCGAAAACATAAGCGCCGTCGGGCTGACCGCAGTGCTTTGCCGCGGCCGCGCGCCAGCCGCAAAGACCCGAGGATTTGGACGAGCAGTTGCTGTAGGTAATGGAATCGCCGATTATCAGCACACGCGCCCTGCCCTGCGCGCCTGAATGATTTACATAGGACGGCATTTCCGCCGCGCCTGCCATGACCGCGCACGCGCTGAAAATAACGGCGGCAGCGGAAATAATGCGTTTGTTCATAAATTATCTTACCTCGCTATGCTTCAGTATATATTTAGAAAGCCCGCAAGGAAAGGACCGAGAATTTGCGGCGCGGGCAATTAAGGCGTAAAATCTAGGCATACCGGCATTAATCAGAGCGACGGCATACTGCCATGGTTATCCGCTTTAACTTTCAGAACCGCAGTACACGCAAATTTCCATACGCAATCCGCAAGCCGGATGCCAGCGCCGTATTTCATTACAGCCAAGGAGCAAGGTTATGAACATCAGTAAACTAAGCCATAAAGGAATTGCCCTATGAATTCCCTTACACTTGTTTTCGTTTCATTGTGCGTACTGGCGATAGGTTACCGCTATTACGGAATATTTCTGACAACGAAGGTTCTGGGGGTCGACGACTCCCGCCCCACCCCCGCCGTGGCGACCCCCGACGGCCGCGATTACGACAGCACAAACCGCTACGTCCTCTTCGGTCACCACTTTGCCGCGATAGCAGCGGCAGGGCCGCTTATGGGCCCAGTGCTTGCCGCGCAGTTTGGCTACCTGCCCGGCGCGCTGTGGATACTTATAGGCGTTGTGCTTGCGGGCGCGGTGCACGATACGGTTGTGCTGTTTGCCTCGGTCCGGCACGGCGGCAAAAGTCTTGCCGAGATAGCCACGGAGGAGATTGGCGAGAAAGCAGGATTTGTTACCTCGCTTGCCGTAATAGCCATTTTGATACTTACCCTTTCGGGCCTTTCGCTTGCGGTCGTAAACGCCATGGCCGACAGCTCATGGGGAACGTTCATGGTGTTTTCCACCATGCCGATTGCCATTTTGATGGGTATTTATCTGCACAGCATACGCCCCGGCGACGTGCTGGGCGCAAGCATAATAGGCCTTGTGCTTATGGGCGTTGCCATATGGGCGGGACCGCATGTTGCCGCGATGCCTTCGCTTTCGTGGATTTTTACGCTTAACAAAAACCAGATTGCCATATGCATTGCGGTCTACGGCTTTATCGCGTCGGTACTGCCCGTATGGGTGCTGCTGTGCCCGCGCGACTATCTGTCAGCCTACCTTAAAGTGGGAACCATGGTCGGACTGGCCGTCGGCATATTGTGGCTGCATCCAAACCTGCAAATGCCCGCGCTGACCAAATACATACACGGCGGCGGGCCGGTGATACCGGGCTCGGTGATACCGTTTGTTTTTATTACCATAGCATGCGGTGCGCTGTCTGGCTTTCACGCAACCATTGCCGCCGGCACAACGCCTAAAATGATAGCGCGCGAAGGCGACATACTTTTTATCGGCTACGGCGCGATGCTGCTGGAAGGTTTCGTGGCAATCATGGCGCTCATATCGGCCTGCGTGCTGGTACCGGCCGATTATTTCGCCATAAACACGCGGCCGGAAGTTTTCAAGACCATGGGCATGGCCGTGCAGAATCTGCCGGAGCTGTGCAGACTTACGGGTGAAAATCTGGCCGGCAGAAGCGGCGGCAGCGTATCGCTTGCCGTGGGCATGGGATATATATTTTCCTCCATACCGTTTATGAAAAACATGATGGGCTACTGGTATCATTTCGCCATCATGTTCGAGGCGCTCTTCATACTAACGGCCGTGGACGCGGGAACACGTGTGGGCAGGTTTCTTTTGCAGGAACTTTTCGGCAGGCTGTGGCCGCGCCTTAACGACCCGCACTGGCTGCCCGGCATAGCTGGCGCGAGCCTGCTTTTTACCTTTACATGGGCCTACCTTGTGTTTACGGGAAATATTTCGACGATATGGCCCCTGTTTGGCATCAGTAACCAGCTGCTTGCCGGAACCGCGCTTTTAATAGCGACAGTACTGCTTGTAAAACACGGCAAGGTGCGCTATATGTGGGTAACGGCAATTCCGTCGGCGTTTATTGCGGTCATAACGGTATGGGCGGGACTGGATAACATATTCGGCAATTACATTCCCTCCGGTCACTACCTGCTGGCTTTGCTTTCAGCCATGGTGATATGTCTGGTGGGTGCGATTTTCTATATCTGCATCCGCTACATGATGAAACAGCTTAGACCGGCCTTTACCGCCGCCTGAACGTTTGATTAAGCAAGGAAAAAGCCGCCGCGCTAAAAAAGCGCGGCGGCATTTTTTGTTGCGGAAGGGACAACTTAATCAATGCGGCAATAAACTGAAATTACTCTTTAGCGCGACAGTGTATACGAACTTCCAAGTATTGTTCCTACAATCTCAGGCACAAAATATCAAGCGGCTTATTTTAGTACCGCAACGGCTTCAAGGGCCTCGCCCCAGTTCGGTCCTCCGACGCTCATCAGCGCGGAGGCCAGCTGTTCAAGCACTATACGGCTTGGGCGCAGGGCCGAGCGGTCCAGCCCCAAATGCAGTACCTTGAAACCGGCTTTTTCCAGCATCAGGCGCAGGGTGGTTTCTGTAAAGTGAAAAAGGTGCAGTTCCCGCTCGCCGGGCGTGTAATAGCGCAGGAATTTCCCTCTTGCAAGCGGGTAAAGCGCGCGGAAAAACATATTGCGCTCGTTAGGCACGGCCATTATGAAAACGCCGTCGGGTTTTAGCAAAGAGCGTATGCGTTTAAGGTTTGCAAGCGGGTCCTGCGTATGCTCCAAAACATGCCACATGGTAACAGCGTCGAAAGATGCGGCGGGCAGGTCGGCCGACACAATGTCCCCCGCCTTTACTTCAATGCCAAGCTTTGCCGGAATATTTTTAACAGCCCAGTCAGATATTTCCGTGCCAGTGCACTGCCAGCCGGAAGCCTTTGCGGCGGATAAAAACGCGCCGTCGGCACAGCCCACATCAAGCAGGCGGCCGGATTTTTTATGCGACGCAAGAAGCGCCAGTCTTTTTTTCCACAGCAGACCGCGCGGGGAGGACTGTTCCTCCATCCACGGTCTGAAATAGCTTTCGTCGTAATGCTGGGGCACGGCGGACAAATCGGGCAAAGGGTCCAGCCGCACAAGACCGCAGGAAAGGCATTTTACCGCGCGCACGCCGTCGGCCGAGGTTTCCAGCACACGGTTTTCAGCGCCGCCGCAGAGATTGCACAGGTTGCTCATAGCAATATGTTATCCAATATCGCCGGATGCGGCAATAAACCAGTAATATCCGAATCGGCATTATAACGGCAAAACGAAAGGCGGCAAATCGGAAACTTACTACTGATGACAAAAAGCGCGGTACAAGCAATCATTGCGCAGTTTTGTTTTTATCAAGTTTCCATTTTTTCTTATATGGAAACGTTTTGGTGCAGAACGACCGGCCGCCGGAATACATATCAACGCGTATAGCAGCACCAGTCAAAGGCGCAGCATATATACCATTGGTTATGAAAAATACCCGCGTGGTCGCGGTCATATTACGATTGCTCCCGCAGGAGGAAATCTCCACTGGCTTATAGCCAGAACTTAGCGGAGCATCCCCTTTATAAATATCGGCACCCATATATGCATTTGAATAGGGCCTGGCCATATTAAACTTCACCGTTACATCGACACTGCTCTTAGTCTCATTGCCGAGGGACATCTCATATATTTTTATTCCGGCTTTTTCACAGGGGTCCGGTTCCTTTACAGGAACGCCAATCATCCGCAATACATCTCTGGCCTGTTTTGAATCTTCCTGTCGCGGATAGTTGTCATCTCCGATACGCTTTAGTCCCGGCACGGCTTCTTTAAGCGCAGGGTCACTTGGATTAAGCGAGGCTATGGCCTCGAAAATATCCAAAATGGCATAGTCCCTGCCGTCCGGCGCGCCTTTGTTGAGCATACGAATTACAACGGGCAGGGCAGGACGAAGCACCTCTTTTTTTGATGAGGCATAGCCACGAAGATGGTCGATAGCAATGGTTTGTGCCAGTGAATCCTTGTCCGACAGATGACTGATGAGGACCTTAATAATGCGCGGCTCATATTTTTTCACTTTGTCAGCCTGATGATATGCAACACGATTTATGGCATTAAGAGTAAAATAAAAAGCCTTTTCGGCATCCGGCTTCTCAAGTTCGCCAATCAGCCTGTCTATCGTTTCCTGCGTGTTTGCACCCATCTGGGCCAGCGCTTCCACGGCGGAGTTGCGCACGTCGGCATCCTCATCCTTTTCAGCGGCAATTTTCAGGTCCGGTATAGCACTGGCGGCAACGTCCGGTCCCATAAAACCAAGCGTACCAGCCGCGTTAAGCCGTTCATACTTATTACTGCCGTTTTTCATCTTCTTTATAAGTTTAGGTATAAGTGCGCGCTGGTCTTGAAGCGAAAGTTTCTTTAACTCACTCATCGCTTCGGAGCGGTAAAAGGAGTAACTTGGCGTAATCAGCCGGTCAAAAAGCGATTCTTTTTTAAACGCCGAAAATACGCCAATGCCGATAATAATAGCCAAAGCCGCGGCAAAGGCAAAAATGGAAAGCGGCGATTTACCGACTGGCGCAACTGCCGGTTTAGGCTGTTCAGGGGCAGGAACCGCCGGTGCATCCGTCTTCGGCGGTAATGCGGAAGAGGTATCGGTATCCTCCACAGGAAACAGAAAACGGCCAAAAATAAACCAAACGAGCCAAATAACATTGGCGGCGAGAACAGCAATCATCAACGTTACCAGCAGTGGATTGCTGCCAGCAAGCATACACAATGCACTTATAAACCAGAGCGCGGAAAGCACGGCCAGCGGCCAGAGCGGACGTTTGCCTTTTTCCCCCTTTCGCAAAGCGCTTAGGCAATAATAGGCAATCAGAAAAAGTGCCGAAATACTTAAACTCACCCAAGGAATGAAAAGCAGGGAGAGCGGTATCATAATTAAAACAAACGCAAATTCCATAAATTCAGTCCTTTAATAGGCGCAGGCTGTTTTACCAAAGAGCGTAAAGCTGTATTTCCTTATCCGTAGACACTAAAATATACCGGTGGTCGGAACTGGAATCGCCCACCGTTACACCGGACAGATTCCACTGTGTTTTATTTGTGCGGATATCAATTAATGCCAAGCCGTCGCTTTTCCATTTAATAGAGTAATGATTCCGTACTGTCTGTCCTGCGTCCGCGTTCTTTATCGGATGCCCGTTTTTTGGGTTTAGATATTTGCCGTCATATTCCATGACTCCGTTATGAAACTGCACGGACGAACCGCCAAAATCAAGCGGCATCTCATAATTTTCCGGCCGCGTTTGCCAAAGCACCTTCCGCGTCCGCATATCAAAAATCTTCAGACAGCTTGTGGTTTTGTCGAAATGCGAGACGGCGGCAAATTCCTTGCTGACGCCTGAAAAGAACTCATTTTTGGGCAGCACCCATATTGGTTTGCCAAAACGGTCCAGCAGCTTGTTTCCGGCAAATATGTACACGCCGGAAATTTCGCCGGACGGAGTTTCCGTATAATAATCATCCGGACCGGAAGGTTTGTCATTCATATACTTATCGGGAGCGGCGGTCCAGAGCGTCCGGCCATCCGCGCCTAAAAGAACGTAATTACCGGCGGATTTTGACCAATCGTGCTCTCTGGCCCAGGGTATCAGCAATGTCCTGTCCCCGTTATCCGATGCCGCCATGGTAAGACCTTCAATGCCGATTTCTCGCTCCCACATAACGGCGCCTTCGGCACTTAGCCGCACGACACGCAGGGGATAAGAACATCCGTCGGGAAAAGTCCTGTCCTGTCCCGGCCCGATTAAAACCATCACTCCCGACTCGTCCTTAGAAGCAAGGATTTGCGATATTAAAATAGGAGGGATGTCCTCCTGTTTAAAATTACGACATCCGGCCCATCTGTCTTTTGCAACCGAGGCATGGAACCGCCACAACTGCCTTCCGGTTTTATCAAGGCAGTACATATTGCCGGTTTCATCGCCGTAATAAATTTTTCCCGCGTCGGGACTGACGGCCATGGGAGTATGTCCGGCGCTGTACTTCATGGCAGCGGCACGGCTAAACACCAGACGCGGCTGAATGCCGGACGCGGCATCGCCGGTCAGGGCATAAACCGCGCCGGAAAGCATAGAAAGTGCGATAAAAGCTCGTATTACCTTATTTATTTTTTTCCCCAAAGCTTTGAACCACTGATACCTGAGTATACTACATCCATGGCGAAGCGGAAGTATGCGCTTGCTGGTCCGGTGATGCAGCCATGCACAGAAGCGGGACGGATACGGTATCCGTCCCAGGCAAGCCGCCTCCCGCCATAAAAAAACCGGCCGGACAATTGTCCGGCCGGTTTGATTGCACCCTATGGCGAAAACATAACGTCTATTGTCACATGCATGGCTAGTGTTTCTTTCCCTTATTAAACAGATAATACAGCGCGGGCACTGAGGTACGGGCCAGCAGAGTAGAGGCAATCGCTCCGCCTATAAGGGCCACGGCCAGACCCTGAAATATCGGGTCGAAAAATATCACAGCTCCGGCCACCACCACGGCGGCTGCCGTAAGGAGCATGGGTCTGAAGCGCACAAGACCGGCGTCTATGCATGCGTCGGCAAGAGTTGCGCCGCCGCGCAGGCGCAGTTCAATGAAATCCACCAGTATTATCGAATTGCGGACCACGATGCCTGCTCCGGCTATAAACCCTATCATGGATGTGGCGGTAAAAAACGATCCCGCCAGCCAATGACCGGGCAGCACGCCGATGAGCGTCAGCGGTATCGGCACCATGATTATCAGCGGGGTTATAAAACTGCCGAACCAGGCGACGACCAGCACGTATATAAGCACCAGCACCATGGCAAACGAAATGCCCATATCGCGGAACACTTCATACGTTATCTGCCATTCCCCGTCCCATTTTACGGAGGTCCCGCCTATACTGTCGGGCTGGCGGGCGTAGTATTGTTTTATCTCGGTTCCTTTTTCATGCGCAAGCGCGTCTATTCTGCCGCGCAGGTCCATAACGGCATAGATTGGACTTTCGATGACGCCCGAAACCTCGGCGGTAACATATATGACCTTCTGAAGGTTTTTCTGATACAGCGGCAGAGCCTGCCGCGTGCGCTCCTTGCTTACCAGTGAACCAAGGGCAAGCGGCGTACCGTTTCCTGAGTAGAGTTTTATGGCTGAAAGTCCCTCCTCAGACTGACGCAGGTCAGCAGGCAGACGCAGATTTATCCGCACGGGCTCGCGTTCCCCCTCGGCATGGGCAAGACCTATATCGCTGCCGCTTAAAGCCATACCGGCCGTTTTTACTATTTCATCGGAGGAAATGCCGTTAAGCGTGGCCTTCACACGGTCAACGCGCAGATTTTCCAGCGGCTGAGGCGCGGGCAGATAGCTGTCCACATCCACAATGCCTGGCGTTGCGCGAAGTATGTTCTTTATGTCCGCGGCCAGCGCGTTGCGCTTGTCCGCGTCATCGTTGTAAATCTCAACCAGAAGCGTGGACATAACCGGCGGCCCCGGCGGGACCTCCGACACCTGCAGACGGGCATTGTATTTAGCCGCTATAGTCTGAAACAGCGGACGCGCGGCGGAAGCTATCTCGTGGCTCTGGCGTTTGCGCAGTTTTTTATCGACCAGATTTACCTGTATGTCCGCCTGGGACGGACGGCCGCGCAGGAAATAATGCCGCACAAGACCGTTAAAATTATACGGCGCGGCCGTGCCGACGTAAGTTTCGACATCGGCGGCCTCCGGCAGTCTGCGCGCGGCTTCGGCAAGCTCGGCGGCGGCCTGCGAGGTCAGGCTAATGGACGCGTCCTCCGGCATATTGAGCACGAGTTCGAACTCGTTTTTATTATCAAACGGCAGCATTTTCACCTGCACTTTGCGGGTCACCAGCAGCACGCCCGACAAAAGCACCAGACCGAACGTGAGAGCAAGCGAACCATACATGGCGGCACGGCTGGCAAAGAGTTTGCGCATAAGCCGCACATACAGCCGGTCGGCAAATGACTGTTTGGGTCTGGGGCAATGGGTAGACGGAGGCCATTTTTCCAGTATCTTCGCAAACAGCCACGGACTGACTATGAAGGCCACCGCCAGCGACAGGACCATGGCGGCGGAAGCACCCACAGGGATAGGCATCATGTAGGGGCCCATCATGCCGCTTACAAAAGCCATCGGCAGTATGGCGGCGATAACGGTAAGGGTGGCCAGTATCGTCGGATTACCGACTTCGTCAACGGCGCGCAGCGCCGCCTGCCATTTGGGACATTCCGGGTCAACCGAGCAATGGCGGTGTATATTTTCAACAACCACAATAGCGTCGTCGACCAGAATACCTATCGAGAAAATAAGCGCAAACAGCGTAATGCGGTTTAGCGTATAGCCTGACAGATAATAGATAAGCAGGGTAAGAGCCAGCGTAACAGGCACGGCCACAAGCACGACTATGGACTCCCGCACTCCCAGCGCAAAGGCTATAAGCAGGGTCACCGAGAGCGTGGCCAGCAGCATATGAAACAGCAGCTCGTCGGATTTTTCCTTGGCGGTCTGACCGTAATTGCGCGTGACTGTCCAGTCTATACCCGACGGAATGACCGTACCGCGCAGCTTCTCGATACGGGAGAGCACCTCCCGCGACACCTTCGTGGCGTTTGCTCCCTTGCGCTTTGCCACGGCAAGGGTAACGGCGGCAAGCGGCTTTCCGCCGGTATAAATGCGCACGTCGTTTTCGTCTTCATCCTGCGCGTCGGACACGCTTGCCACGGCAGACAGCGGCACAGGCCTGCCGTCCCAAAGACCCACTATGGTATTTTTCAGGTCATCGATGCTGCGGATATAAGAATCCGTTTCAACCAGCAGGCCTTCCCTGCCGTTATCGGCCCTGCCGGCAGGCATTTTCTGATTGGACTGTTTTATTACACCCGCAAGCTGCAGCGGCGAAATGCGCATGGCGGCCATTTTAGCGGGGTCAAACCTGACAAGAAATTCCCGTCTGCGTCCGCCGATAAGCGTGGTTTCGGACACCTCGGGGATTGAAGCTATCTCATCGCGCACGGCGGCGGTCACGCGCCGCAACTGCAAAGGAGAGACCTGCGCGCCGTGAAAGGTGAGGGCCAGTATAGGCACGTCGTCTATACTGCGCGGCTTGATAAACGGCTGGCCAGCGCCCTGCGGCATGAAATCGCCGTTGGCGGACACCTTTGTGTAAAGCCGCGTCATGGCTTCGTCGGCGTTCATCCCGACTTTAAAGCGCACTATAAACAGCGCGGCATTGCTCTCGGATGTGGTGTAGACATATTCCACGCCGGGAATTTCCATCAGCTTGCGCTGCCCCAGCGCGGCAAGGCGTTCCTCCACCTCTGGCGCGGAAGCGCCGGGAAACGGAACGAAGATATCAAACATCGGCACCGATATCTGCGGCTCTTCCTCGCGCGGAAGTTTAACCGTGGCAAAAATGCCAAGCAGCAGGCTGGCAGCCACCAGCAGCGGCGTGATTTTGGAGCGTACGAAAGCCTGTGCTATAGTTCCGGCAAGGCCGAATTTCCCTTCTTTCATTTTGCATCTCCCGCCAGCCCGGCATCGATGGCCGATACGGCTGTCATATCGAATTTTCCAGAAACAAAAATTACCGCGGCATAATAGGAATGCAGCTTGAAAATATCCTCCGCCAGCGCCGCGCGGGCAGACATAAGGGCAGACTCCGCGCGCACCACTTCAAGCACGCTCTGCCGGCCCTGACGGAACATGGGCTTGAACAACGCCAGCGAACGCTGGGCGCTCACCACGGCGGAACGCGCCTGCGGCAAAACGGCCAAAGCGTTTTCATAAGCCCGCAGATAACGCACCAGCTCGGCGGCAGCGCTGTCGCGCAGGGCCTTTGCCTCGTTTTCCGCCTGCGCTTTCTGCGCGGCGCGCCCGTCCATGCGTGCCCGACGCGTAAAATCGCCGAAAGGTATGGTCAGGGACACGCCAACCATATCGTTAAATGGATTGGCGCTGAAATTCTCCGTATTGGTCTGAAGACGGGCAAAGGCCCCCACCTGCGGAAGCAGTGAATTTGCCTCCAGCGTTTTAGCCAGTTCAGCGGACTGAGCCTGCATGCGTGCCGCGCTGATATCTCCGCGCCGCGCGTCCAGACCGGCAAGCAGAACGGCTTCATCCGGCAGGGCGTATGCGTGGGCATCAAACACCGCCGACAGAGTTATCCGCGCCTGAGGCAAACGCCCCATGCGCACATTAAGGGAAGACGCTTCGGCCTGGGCGTCTTTTTCAAAACCGGTCTTGCTCACCGTTATTAAATCCAGAGCCGCCAGCGCAGCATAATAATCGGAACCGAGCACGACGCCCTTTGCGCGAAGCTGGTCCGCCACGGCTACTTCCGCGCGGGTCGAGGCCTCCGTTTCCGACGCGATAGCGGCCAGCTCGGTTTTCAAAGCCAGCATAAGATAGTTCTGCACCGCGCCGAAAATTTCAGCCTGTGCGGTAAAGTCGCGCACCGCTTGCCCCTGACGCAGGGCAAGTTCGCCCATCCGGCGCGAATCGCGTATTTTAAAACCGGTAAAAAGCGGCAGTTCCACGGTGAGGGCATTTGAAAAATTCACATGCTCATCCGGAGTGTTAAGTTTATCAAGGGCAAAGTCGGCCATTGTGAACTTATGCTGGCGCAGCAGCGAGCCGAACACATAAACCGGATCATTGCCGCGCGTCACCAGCGATTCATAACCTACGGAAGGCAGTTTCATGGCGTCGGCTCGGCGTACGGCGGCCTGTGCGGCGTCTATCGCCGCGTCACGGCTTTTCACCTGATAGCTATGTTCAAGAACCGCTTTTGCAGCACCGGACGGAGTAAGCGGCGCATCCTGCCCGAAAGCCACTCCATTTAACACAAAAGCCAAAATCAATATTACCCTGTTCATACAAAAACTCCTTTTATCTCATGCACGGAACACCCAGACATACGACCAGACATTTACAGACAGATAGCTCCTGCGTCAGCCGATATGATGACACCCGGTTTTAAGATGTACAGCCTTAACCCGAGTGCCTGATTCAATCAGCCGGACGAACGAATTCATTTAAAAGCCTGCCTGACAAAAGTTTGGGATACACTTCAGGTTGGAATAGCGCATACGCCGGTCGCATCATCATGTCTCCTTTAAATATCTGCTGTCACTAATTAGATGCGGCGGATGCTAAAAAGGATTCATAATTTCAAAATAAAGGATAGCCGTCCGGCGATTCTCCGGTAAACCCCGCGCAAAAATGAGTTAAGAAAAATGCCAGCTTCGGAAGGCTGGTCAGACAATTCACCCGGCAGGCCTGCAAAATTGCAAGACTAGAGGCACAAATACATTTTCAAATAGCGCGGCATAGGCCGAATTGCACCAATTGATACGACCTGAGGAATCAGCACAGGGCAAGGCCAGACAATAACCGACAAACTGCTGCGGTGGTGTGTGCATGGGCACTGCCGAAACAGTTTTTCCTTCGGGAAGGCAATAACTCTCGAGGGGGGTGAAATTGGAATAAGGAAAAACACGGAGAAAAGTTATAGACTTTGTAATATTGCGGGCGCTGAATTATACATTGCGGCATCCCGTAAAATATAAAGTATCAGCAACCGCCACGCTTCAAGTACTTATGCTGAAGACCGATAAAAACTTCATAAAAAAAACGGCCGCTGCCTCCGGGTTATTGCTGGCACTTCTTATATTTGCCCGCCTCATATTTTTTCTGCTTTTCCGTGAACAGCCAGCAACCAATTACGATATATTCCGCTCGTTCATTATAGGAATACAGTTCGATATGGCTCTGTGCGCAATGCTGGTGATACTGCCGGCTACGGTATTATATGCCGCGGGAAGCATAAAGGGACTCCGCTCGTTAACCCGCAAAACAGCCGCGCTGCTTGGGGCAGGACTGTTCGTAACACTCTCATTCACGCTGGTCATCGAATTCCCGTTCTATAAAGAAGTAGGGGCAAAACTCAATCACCTTATACTGGACTATCTTAAATGGCCGGCTTACATGCTTACGCAGGCAGGAGCAGTGACAAATATCCGCATACAGCTGCCCCTGCTGTGCGCGGCGCTGCTGATAATCGGGAAATGGGTGTGGGAGATGACATGGAAATTGTCCGACTGGGATGAAACATCACTGCCAAGCCGATTGCAGACCGCAGCTGTTACCGCGCTGACGGCTTTTGTGCTTATGCACGGATTTCATGCAAAGCCGCTGGCCCCATCCATGGCGCTTGATTTCAAAACTAATTTTCTCGCCCAAAATGCCTCCAGCGGCCCGTTCAATCTTATATATCAGGCGGGAGTGTATCCATTCAAAACACGCATGCGCTCCTATGATGAAAAAAAACTTGCCTGTCTGATTGACCGCAGGGCCGAATACGGCAAGGCTCCGCAAGATGACCCGTTCGGCGGCGCAAAATTCACAAAACCGAACATAGTGATTATCATAATGGAAAGTTTCGCCGGACGGGTAGGCACTCTGGGGGCGGTTCCCAGCGCCACGCCGTTTTTTGACAAACTGGCGCATAATGGCGTTTACTTCTCAAATTTTTATGCCAACACCATAGGCAGTGACAGGGCTTTGCAGGCCATTATGGCATCGTGGCCTTTCCCGCCTTTCCCAGATTACCAGTCCGACACCCCGCACCTGCACACGCTGGCCGACTATCTCGGCGCGGACGGATACGACACCATGTATTTTATGTACACCGCGGATGAGGGAGGGTTTATAGACCATGCAAAAGCGGATGGTTTTCAGAGGGAATACGGTGAAAAAACTTTGCTTCAGATGAGCCCCACCGGCAGGAAATATCACACGGACAAGGAATTGTTTGACGCCGTGCAGTCCGTTCTCGCAAAAGAGAAGAAGCCCTTCCTCTCCGTGATTTTTACAGAAACAAACCATCAGGCGCTGAGAAATGTTCCGGATTATTATAAAAAATACGGCAACTCCGATTCGCTCCGCTTTGCGGACTGGGCGCTAGGCTATTTTTTTGACCAGGCAAAAAAATCGAAATATTTCGCCAATACGGTATTTTTTCTGGTGGCAGACCACACACCGCACGGAATGTACCCTTTTTCCCAGAAAAAATACCATATACCACTGCTGGTCTATTCGCCGATGATACGAGTACACCGACAGGACGGCAGACTGGCATCCCAGTTCGACATAGCGCCCACCATACTTCAGATGTGCGGCATAAATCCCGGTCCGCTTGGAGACGATTTTTTCGGTTCCCCTCTTGCCGAAAGAAAGGCGAACGGCTTAGCCTATATCGTAAACGACGACACTTTCTGCGGGGCGGTAACACCAATCGGTTTTATAACGGGAAACACCAGCATCGCAAGTTCCGGAATATGGGAACCCATGGACAGCAGCAATATCGGCACACAATACCGTGATTATGCCATGGCCGTCACCATACTTGGATACCAGCTGCGCAGGAGCGGCATGCAGGTCAATTGGAAACGCCGACTGCTGCCGCTAAATATAAGGCTGACACCCAAAGGCGGAGGTTACCGGGGCCAACAAATATAGCTGAGCGGCCGGCCCTCATTTCATAAAGGCATGGCTTAATTCATTTTCAGTCCGCATCCCGCTTTTGGAGCCAGTCTTGGAGCCACGCCACGCGGCAAACTAGTATAGCCGACAGTCTTACGCACCGAAAAACCCTGCTCATTAACGCAAACAACAGACTGCACCTTTTCCCATTCGGACAGGCAATAAAAAACCCCCTATGAAAGGGGGGTTGAAAGTGGTGGACCTCATCGCAAAAAACATGAACCAGATTTGGCGGGAAATGGAGTCTATCTATAGACTGCGGGAGGTCTTGCCCCTACCCGTAATAGCTAAACTGGCTAGTGGCAGAGTTGAACCACCTCCCCAGTGCTGTTAGAACAGTACTAATAATAATGGCCGCCCCACACCAAGAGGCCACCAATATTAACCACCCACTGGCCTAGGGACCAGCGACACAATGATGCAACCAACAAAATGCGAAGCATACGACATCTGGGCAGAAAGCACCATCATCTAGCGAACAGAGTGCAATGGATGCGAAATCCATGCCACAGTTAAGGGGCCCTATGTTTTCTTGCTTCACCTATGTCATAACCGGCGGGCAACGGCTTGAACATTTTACTTCCATAGCCATTAGAAACCTGAAATTTACGGAGTGCTTTAATATCTAGCTGGGCAGTCAAAATACACCAATTATCTCCACCTTTTACGCTAACGATATTCAATAGTTCAGTTTCAGCTGGCTGAGTAATACAACTACCGCCATAATCGGAAGTATTGCTCTGAATGGTATAAGCATGAACATCACGGACCGTAGCTTCAATAATATGCCGATAATAATTTACATCTGGATTATAAACTGACGCTGTGAGAACATCAACTTTTTCGCGAAAAAGGCCACGATGTTTGATGTTAGTAAGTTCAAAACAATTATATGAGGCAATTTTTAGACCGTTCCAATCGACATAATAGTACACAGGAGATGCTGGTTCTGCAGAAATAAGTCCAAAACTTTTTATCACTTCTTTTTCTTTTGGTGCAAAGTAATTTTTCTCACGCGCAATAAAAAAACAAGAATTATATTTATCTGATTGCTGAAATGGGAATACTGAAACTAGAAGATTATGAACCTTGCTATTTATAATCCAGTGTTCAAGACCAAAAACTAATGCAATTTGATGTTTACGCGCATGATTTACCATAAACGGTAACCAAGAATGGGGAATAGCTAATTCCGGCAAAACCAGCAGTTCAACTTTTTCACGTTCTGCCATATTTAATAGTTGATAAAGTCTGTGTTGGCGATTAAACGATATATTTGGTTTGGAATATGGCGAACAACTCTTATAGATATCATCCTCAGATATTTTGATATTAGCAATCGCAACTTTAATGGTCTCTGGATAATTCAGCGAATTATTATTGTGTATACGTATGCAACAGTCCTTTTCGTTAAAATCACCTGGAGGGATTGATACAAAATCGCTGCAATTTGAATACCTAGCAGCGTTGCGAAAATAATCATCCGGCAAAGTTTCCTCAGTAAATAATGAATTCAAAAACCAAATAAGTTCATATTCATTGGAATGAATATATCTTGGAGAGTATTCGCGCTTGGTCGCATCTATTACTATTGGCCATTGACAGCTATCAAAGTTTTGTGAAATAAGGCTGCCATTGTACCCCTCAATATAATTCAACAATGGATAAAATATATATTGTTGCCGCATTAAATTGCTTTTTCTAAAAGAATTCCACATGTGAAGCAAGGTATTGGCTCCATCCACATTCTTAATTGGCACTTGAGCTAATATAGCCTTTACAGTCACTTTATCCAGCAACGACAATGATATTCCCAATGACAAATTTAAATGGGCTACGAGGTCGCACTTTAATTTTTGCTCAATACCAGCAGCAGATAGGTTTCGGGGAGATGAATTGCAAACCAGTTTATTAATTTCGCCAACAGCCGCTATATAAAAACTCCGGATAGCGTCGTGCTTGGTTTTGATAACAAGGAAAGCAAAGACCTTTTCTTGCAATCGATTGAAGTCTAAGATGTTTTGTCCAGTAAAAAAACGAAGAAGTTGAGGAACTATATCCATATTGCCGATATTATCATCAGTCAATCTATGGGCAATTATTTGTAGTGTCAGGTACCGTGATAGCAATAAAGCGTCTTCTTTGGCACCAACAATGTCCCTAAATTTGTTCGACGAGCCGTTCCCCAATAAACTATAAGCAGCATCATCAAGCTCACACTCGACAGAATCACCGGGTAAAAATCTAAATAGACTACTAACACGCTCAAGTTCTTTCGCAAACTTATTCAAACTAGCAACCGATTGGTCCTTTCGGAAATCATGTAGTATGAGTTTTTTTGTTTGCAGTCGTAAGGTAGGATAACCGATGATGAGATATTCACTTCCCCCACAAGTTTTTCTAAAAATATTTTTGAAATACGCTTTGATAAATGCTTTTACGCTAAGCATTGCCTCAGAATCTGGAGAGCCAATCACAATTAAAACATCGTCGACATATCGTCCATAATAAGCTGGGCGGACTTGTTTTACTATAGCAGCATCAAATGATTTTAGATACCAATTCGCCAATATATGGGAAGATGCTAATCCAATTGGGATACCCGGCACATGTTTGAAATCCTTATATTGAATATCGGGATATATCTGTTGAATAGAACTTTTAACAACCGAGCTATAAGCACTATAGATTTGTTGAATAAACTCTGTCAGACGAATGTGCTCTTGATTATTAAGTTCTTTATTTAATGCATTGAAATCAATATCGATACAATGGAAAAACTTTTTTATATCTAGGGAGAGAATTGCCACATCTCTATGATGCCTACATAACAGCGTTCGTGCTGTTTCAATGGCATTATCACGCCAAGTCTTGTATTGGTAAACATAGTATTTAAACGAGCCTACATGCGATGACTCTGCCAATCGCGCTCCGAAACAAGATTCAGATAATTGTCCGTCGATGATTCGGCCAACTTTATGTGCCCAGTATGCATCAATAATTAATATTTCTATCGGAGCATCAATAAAGTAGCGAATACCTGAGACAACATATTTAGAGTAAATTCGATTGTTGCTTATAACGGAAGGATGTTCGCCAGATTTATCATGTTTTTCTGGCTTCTGAATTTCTTTTGGTAGCATCCGATAATCAATTTCGGACAACCATTCATCAAATAGTTTACTATTCTTGCCAGACAAAACAGTTGCAATTGCGGAAAATGTTTCATCCATGTCTGCATGAGTTTCGAACTCGGCAAGTTTGGCTCTCAAAAAAAGATTAATATTCTCGTAATAAATATCTTGTTTGAGTTTCTTATAAGCATCTTTTATATCGGTAGCATCCACAAACATGGCCCCCAATTAGCATGTCTTCGACAAACCTATTGTTTCGGCAAGGCCGATTCTCCATGGAATCTTTTATAAACCTTTTTACAGATGATTTCTTTGACAACCGACTGGAAACGTTCGTCTTCGACCAGACGGTTAAAGATAGTTTCATTCTCGTCGTATCTATCTGCCGCTTTGTCCATGAATGCGCGGCTGAACCCATAGCTAAACTGTTCTTCGGTGTTGTTTAACGCCTGTTCACGCAAGGTGGCATCCTCGTACATTTTTGCCTCAATCTGGTCAAAGAAAAGCTGGTCCGCATCGGTAAAGTCTGTCGCAAATTTTTCATTGAGGACATCGATAACCCGCGAAAGCAGTTCTTTTTCCGGCTTGACCTTCACCATCCCGACTTCCACCGGGCCATGCACCGGCGCTGCCGCCCCCTCTTGAAGGGATATCGCAATTTCATTGCCTTTAGTCAGCCGATAATATTGCAATGCCACATCATCACCAAGCTGGAAAGGTTCGCTTGTCTTGTGCGGCAATTTCTTCAGCAGACATTTACCGAAGGCAAACAGCTTTTCAATCTCAATATCACCAAATGGCAAAAGCTGGGACAGGTATGAAAAAAGATGGACAAAACTGCCCAAGTCTTCCTTAAATTTGTCCTGTTTTTCCTCGTCTGCATGGGCAAATCGGTCCAGTGCAGGTTGCAGATATCCATATAGCTGGGCCAAGTCTTTTGGCAACTGCTGCTGCTTTGGTTTGAAGAATACTTTACAAAATGATTCCACTTCGGATTGCCAGTAAATCTGTGCGCCTTCAAGCTTTGTTTTCAGGTCGAAAAGCAAATTAGGGTCGCTTTCCTGAGCAATGACCGTCTGCTCAAAATATGGCTGAAAAGACTCGCGAATTTCATCTATGTTATTGACGAAATCCAGCACAAAAGTATCTTCCTTGCCGGGATACGTCCGATTCAGACGGGAAAGCGTTTGCACGGCTTTAATGCCGGACAGTCGCTTATCCACATACATAGTATGCAGAAGAGGCTCATCAAATCCGGTCTGGTATTTATCCGCCACGATAAGCATGTTATAGTCCGAAGTGGCAAATTTAGACGGCAGTTGTTTTTCGGAAATGCCGTTAAGCTCTGGCTCCGTATATTCCTGTCCGGCTTCGTCGATAACCCTGCCAGAAAACGCAACCAGCAGTTTGATATCAGTATAATGCTTTTCGCGGATATAGTTAAGGAAGCTATGGTAATATTTGACCGCATGCAGCCGGGAACTTGTGATAACCATGGCCTTTGCCCGTCCGCCTATTTTCTTACTGGTATACTGACGGAAATGCTCAATGATAACTTCCGTCTTTTGCGCCAAATGATGCGGATGCAGGCTTACGAAACGCGCAATAGCACGCGCCGCCTTGCGCTTGTCTACCTTGGGGTCATCTTCAATGGCTTTGGCCAACTTGTAATAAATACTATATGGCGTGTAGCTGGCCAATACGTCAAGAATGAACTTTTCCTCAATTGCCTGACGCATGCTGTATAGATGGAACGGATGCGGTTTTCCGTCCTCCCCTTTTGTGCCGAACATCTCCAATGTTTTTGCCTTTGGCGTTGCCGTGAATGCAAAGAAACTGACATTAGCCGGACGCTGGCGCGCCTCAATAGCTTTCAATATTTCGTCTTCCGAATCGTATTCATCGGTGGATTCTTCCACATTTGCAGCCTCTTCCAGAGACTTGGCCGCCAAAACTTCTTTTAGCTTTTGAGCGCTTTCGCCGCTTTGGGAGCTGTGCGCTTCGTCGATAATAACCGCATATCTTGAATCTTCAAAGCTGCCAGCCTGTTCCAGCACATAAGGAAATTTTTGAAGGGTAGTAATAATTATTTTAGATTTCTCCAGAAGAGCCTTCGTTAGCTGCTTGGAGCCCTTGTCCACCTTTACGACTACGCCTTCTTTGTGCTCAAACTGATATATAGTGTCCTGCAACTGTCTGTCCAGAACAATGCGGTCTGTGACCACTATAATGCTATTAAAAACCAGTTTATCATCAGCATTATGCAGCGACGACAAGGAATGTGCCAGCCATGCTATGGAATTGCTCTTTCCGCTTCCAGCTGAATGCTGAATCAGATAGCTTTTGCCTATTTTGCTGGCCTTTGCATCGGCTTCCAGACGGCGCACACAATCCAACTGATGATAGCGCGGGAAAATCAAACTCTCGCGTTTAATGAAATCTTTTTGGCCATCAACCCGTATTTGCTTGGCCTGAAGATGCATAAAGCGGCCAATGATATCAAGAATGCTTTCCCGACTGAGAATACTCCATAGATATGCAGTCTTGTAGTTGGTTGGATTGTCGGGATTTCCTTTGCCCCCATTATTGCCCATGTTAAATGGCAGGAAAGTTGTTTGCTGTCCCTTCAGGCATGTGGTCATGTAGGCTTCATCGGGGTCAACGGCAAAATGTACTAGTGCGCGTTGATTAAACTGAAACAGAAGCTCGCGCGGGTCACGGTCATTCTGATACTGGGTTATGGCATTTTCCCAGGTTTGGCCGGTCAATGGGTTCTTTAGTTCCAATGTAACAACCGGCAAACCATTGAGCGACAACAGTACATCAATGGACTGTTCTGTCTTGGGGCTGAAATGGACTTGCCTGGTAACAGTAAGGACATTGGCCTGATACAGCGTTTCCAGTTCCGGATTTAGCCCGCTTGCCGGGGCAAAATAGGCAAGGCGGAATTTTATGCTGTGGTCTGTAATCCCATGTCGCAGCACATGAAGCATTCCATGGGCTTCAATCTCTTTACATAGCCGGGCCAGAAATTTTTCATCAACACCAGTACCATGAACGGATAAAAGCTTTTCCCATTCCTGCGGCTGGGTGGCTTTTATAAATGAAATGAGCGTACAGGAATCCAACGCGATATCCCGTCTGAAATTTGCATTGTTGCCCTTAACATAGCCACCTTCTGTAAGCAACGCATGTTCAATGGCAGCTTCAAAAACGATTTCCTTGTAGTTAATTGGCATTTCCTGCCTCTTTAGTTGCTTGCAACCAGAACCAAGTTATACCTTGCTTTTTTAATCCGACAGCTATAGCATCTGTGTACGCATACCCATTATCAATATCTTGATATCTGTTCATGACATCTAAGATATCTTTTAGACTTTCGCCAAAGGTTTTTTTATTTAATCTGAATTGAAAGTCTTTCGTGAAAAACTCAGCAACACTCTTCAATGGTTTTTGTTCCGGTTCTGTTGTCAACAGAAAATAGTTCGATTGGTTTGTAAAAGAAACACATCTGTGATTCTTAATAGAAGGTGATACTTGCAATACTGGGGCTTTGTTCTTCAATTGGTGATTTCTAAAATCGTCCGTCAGTTCTTTTTGGGACAAAGTATGATTAGCAATATAAACTACAAGGTATTTTAATGCACTTAAGTCAGCCAATGTGTCACGTTGTTGATAATTTTTATGCCAATGAAAATTAAAACTGAAAAAGTTTTCATTCCAATGTGCCCACTGAATCGCACGTTCATTTTGGTAACGCACAGCAGGATGTTTTGTTATTAGCTCTGCCAATTTATACTGAACAAAAAAATTATATCCCTCAGCATCTGCAGGGATATTACTATTCGGAATGGAAAATTTCGTGTCATACCCACCGGTATGTTCATAGCGTAAGGATGGAATAATTGGGACAGCTTGAGTTAAGTCAGCTATCTCCATATTACACAAGATTTGCAACTGTCCTTCACTGAATTGTGGCTTCATTGTTCCCCCCGAACATCTATTTTACCCGTTACGGCAGCGGAAATTAATGCTTGCCGTTTTTCTTTGAGAAGGTCGATAAAGCGATTATTTTTCTGAATTAGCGATTCTATATACAGCATTTTATTGTAGACACTGCCCAAAATATTTTTTTGTTGGTCTATAGGAGGTATTCCCAATGCAAAATCATTAACAAAATCTTCTGGGACTCTTTTTTGCCCGGCAGCACCGCGCATCTCCGATTCTCCTATATTCCGAAACTCTGGCAGTGTAGTAATCAAATATAAATATGGTGGTAATATCTTGTTCCCAGCACGCAAGACATGAAATTCTGTTGTACCAAAACCTATACCATTAACCAAGTGTTGAACAAATGCACCTTTTCCATTTTCAAAACATGGTGTAATTTTAGCCAACACTACATCCTTATCCTGAAAATAAGTATAGCCTTGTTTAACATCTCCAAGTTTAGTTGTTGTTTCTGTTGTAATTTGTCCATTTTCTGAAACGGCATTCATAGGTACAAAAGAAACTTCTGTATTATCAGCCAGTGAATTAAGTTCACTTTTCGGCGGATTGAGCTTCATGACAAAGCGCAAGCGCAATAATGGCCAATGTTTAGGGATTTTGCCTAGCCAGGGGATGCCGGAATCCTTCATTGGAGCCTTGGGGTCCAGACCCTTGGTCACGGCCTGGGTTATAATTGTCTGCCGTTTCTCTTTCAGCAACCCAATCAGTTTTTCGCGCCGATGAATAAGCGCATCAATTTTCCTCGTCTCCCGGTCAAGAAATGAAGCAATGCCTTTTTGTATGGATAGTTCTGGACAAGGCACATGTTCTGTTAGAAAAAAATCCACATCAAGATTTTGAATGCCTGTCGTTTGTTTGATAGCGCGGATATTCCAATCGTTTGCATATACAGCATATAGCAAATAAGCTATAAAATCTGGGAAATATCTCTTATTAATAACAAGGCGTTCTACAAAATTTGAACACACGGCCCGGAGTGGTAAGTTAAAAAGTACAGTCCGGCCCACAGGCTGTTGTTCACCGCCACCAGATTTTTCCAACAAGATATCGTTTTTGTTTAGAACCCTGTTATGTTGGTGGGGTGGAATATTGCGCATTGTCAGATTACTAGTATCACACCGGCGGGATTCGAAATCGAAATCCGCGACACGGATACAAACCATGTCATTATCATTGCCGATAGATTCTTCACCCCAAACCCCACCTTGTGCCTGAGTAAAATAATATTTAAGACGTTTTAAATCCCAATTTTTTGGTACTTTCCCCAACCACGCTATCCCGGAATTTTTATATTCCGGGTAAGGGCGGTATACGGCGGGGTTAGCTAAAACTTCGGGTCTAGCCATGCTGTTTTTTGTCAGATTTGTCCGGTTTATAGCCAAGCTGCTTAACTTCGTTCTCAAGTTCGGCTTCCGCATCTACGGCTTCCTGATGAAGTTGCGCCGTATGGAATTTGTCGTATTCCGCCAGAGCCAGCTTCTGGGCGATTTTCATTGAAATATGTCCGGCATCTTTGAGGACTTCGCGTCCGTTAAACTGTAAGAACGCATCCAGCTTATCACGCCAGTCCCGCATATACATCGCCTGATGACGTTTGGCTTGTTCTTCCGCATAGTCCAAATACATGGTAACAATCTTGTTAAGCTGTTTTAATTCGTCTTCAGTCAGATAGTTTTTTGCTATGGTAACATCCTTGCTGTGGATTTTAGCCCCTTCCCAGGTGTTAAGCCCCATATGTGGCTTATCGGCATCTGCGCGCTCCTTGATAAGCTCCGCCGCAGTATGGCCGGTTATGGCCCAATGCATCTTGTTCTGGACTATCTGGAAAAATTCATGTGTCTGTTCCGCTTTTGCATCGTAGTCTTCCGCCAGCGCATAGATGTCACAAACTTTATGATAGAAACGTTTTTCGCTGGCGCGGATGTCCCTGATACGCTCAAGCAGTTCGTCAAAATGGTCATCGCCAAAGTCCTTGGGGTTTTTTAGCCGGGCATCATCCAGCACAAAACCTTTTATAAGGTATTCCCGCAGTCTTTCAGTAGCCCAGCGACGAAACTGCGTACCTCGGTTTGATTTTACCCGATAGCCAACAGCCAAAACCATATCGAGATTGTAAAACTTAACCCTGCGTTTTATAGTACGGCTACCTTCAGTTCGAACTATTAAATATTCTTTAATAGTTGCCTCTGGCCTCAATTCAATCTCGGCATAGATATTCTTGATATGGACATTTACATTGGGGATTGATGTCTGATACAGTTCAGACATTTGCGCTTGGGAGAGCCAAACGGTATTGTTTTCCAGCCGCACTTGGATGCGGCTGGAACCACCCTCAGTCTGGTAAAACAGTATTTCAGAATTGCTGGGTTTGTCAGGTAAATTTTCGGTCATGCCATTCCCCCTTGGCTATTATGCATCTTTCTTCAAAAGGTCCAGGATTTCGGCTTCCACTTTGGCGATATCTGAATCTATTTCAGCAAGTGGGCGAAGCGGTTTGTACTTGTAAAAATGTCTTGTGAAAGGAATTTCATAGCCAATGACTTCGCTTTCCCAATCTACCCAGGCGTCTGGAACAAATGGTTTTACTTCCCGCTCAAAATATGTTTTAACACTTTCTTTTTTTGGCACGCTCTCGTAATCACGGAGGCTGGAATCTGCTTCGGGTTTACCATCTTCATCAAGGACTGGAGGGGCACTCTCATCCTGTTCCCCAAGCGCATAAATTAGTTGCCGCAACACAGTTTTTGAACAAGCAGGACCTTCTTTTTTGAATGCAGCTTTTAACATCGCCATGAACTCATTACGGTCATTGTAGACCTTGGAAGAGACTAGCTTTTCCAATGTGATATAAGCGCAATTTCCACGGTCCTTTAACGCTTTGACCCGTTCCGGTGTTATCTGAAATTTCATCCTAAGCGGTCTTTCCACGGTGACCCGACGATATCCGAAATCGTCATTATCAACAATCTTGCAGAACTCTCCCGCGCGAAAATCGCCATAGATGCGGGTTATTTCCCCAATCTGGCTTTCTGAAATGCGGTTGCGCTTGTTGCCAAGGCTCTTTGGCATTTTTTCAACAAAGCCAGTGGCATTGATGAGCTGGATTTTCCCTTTTCGCTCCTTAGCCTTGCGAGTGCTTAGTACCCATATATATGTAAAAATGCCTGTATTATAAAAGAGCTGGTCCGGTAAAGCTATAACAGCTTCCAGCCAGTCATTTTCAATAATCCATTTACGGATATTGCTTTCACCACTCCCAGCGCCGCCGGTAAACATTGGTGACGCATTGAAGACGATTGCCAGCCTTGACCCGCCTTCGGTATGTTTCATCTTTGAAATCATGTGCTGAAGGAAAAGCAAACTACCATCACTTACACGAGGCAAACCAGCGCCAAAGCGGCCATCATGTCCAAGCTTTGCATGTTCATCCCGAATGGCTTTTTCATACTTCTTCCATTCCACGCCGAACGGCGGATTGGAAAGCATATAGTCAAAATGTTTCGCAGTATGACCGTCATTGGTGAAGCTATTACCAAAAGCAATGTGGTCAGAAGAGTGTCCGGTCAAAAGCATATCGGAAAGGCAAATGCCGTATGATTCCGGGTTCAATTCCTGGCCAAAAACTTCCAGCTGCGCGCCATGGTTAAGCTCGCGGAAATATTCCTCCGCTACAGAAAGCATGCCGCCTGTGCCGCATGCAGGGTCATACAGGCTGCGTATCACACCGCCTTTAGTAAGCGCCTTGGTGTCATCATTGAAAAGGATATTGACCATGAGGCGTATGACCTCACGGGGTGTGAAATGCTCTCCGGCGGTTTCATTGCTCTGTTCTGAAAAGCGCCGGATAAGCTCCTCAAAAATATAGCCCATTTCAAGATTGCTTACACGGTCTGGATGAAGGTCCAGGTCTGGCTTGGAAAATTCAGAAAAGACCTGAAACAGCAGGTTAGCATCGTCAAGCTTTTCTATCTGCGTCGTAAATTCGAAAGAATCAGAGAAAATGGCACGAACATTGCCAGAAAAACCGTTTATATAGTTTTTGAGGTTGGAGGCTAGATGATTTGGGTCTGCTTTAAGCGAATTGAAATCATACCTGCTTTTGTTGTGGAAGCTGTGCCCTGCAATGCGGTTAAAGACGATATCGGCAAGGGGTTTATCCTTTTTTGCCTTTTCGGCTTTAGCCAGAACCTTAGCCTTTGTCGGAGCCAAAACAGAATCAATACGCTTAAGCACGGTGAAGGGTATTATAACCTTGCCGTATTCTGATTGTTTGTAGTCTCCGCGCAGGAGTTCTGCGATGTTCCAGATAAGCTGTATTTTGTCCTGAAAACCGGTCATTCTTGTCCCCGCCTAGTCTAATCCAAGCCTGAACTTGTAGAGTTATTGTATAAAATATAAATCAGCTGGCGGGTATCACAATCACAGTTAGCTTTTTCGCCGAATAAATAGAAAAAGGCAACGGACACAGTGCTTGAACAGGCGGAAACGCTTTGCAAGGACTGGACAGATAAGGCATAAACATAATCGGTATATTCGCACGCCAGGCCTTCGATTGTTAAAAAAGTGTTTTATTCATGCAAATATTTGCTGGTTTTTGTTAAAGAATTAACATTTCCGGTTAAAAAATCGTATTTTTTCTCCTATTTTGCTGTTGCTTCATCCAATGTACCGCATTATTTAATATACCCCCGCAGAATACATTCAATACCCGATGCTGTTAAAGCATGTTAATAATCAGAAATACAAGCATGCGCGACTAGAATGGTTGCACTGTACATGCACCCAGCTTTATTGTATTTGACAGTTTGAATCGTGTTTTCTACGATGTGGTAGCAGTATCGCTGTACAAAATTTGAGCTGTTTGGCTTCACCGGGACCATGCATAAGAGCATGGTGAGCTCACTTCTTTGACGCAAGTCATAGATGGGGCACACTCTAAACTGGATTGAAGCCGCCAAATAGCTTGGCTTTCGGGCCAAGTGATGGCGGCTGTCGTCCTGGTTATTAGAGTGGCCGGGATTGATGGCCGCTATTTTTTTGTCCCAAAATGCCAAATATCTCAACTTAAGCCGAGAAGGGATTCATGCCTGAACTGCAACTTTGCTCAAACTCAGCACCAATGTTTGCAAAAACTATATAGGGGAGGATAAGAAATGTTGTCATTAATAGTATGCGGCGTGTTTTCGTACCTTAGGAATGGTGTCAAATATGCTGCAAAGTGTTTACATGCGCAGCCACTTGAGAAACCCGGATGGGCAGTAAATCCCACAATATCTGTCTATTTCTTCGTGGTATTTACATGGGTATTTGCTGAATCGCTGGGAATAGCCAGATTATCGAGATTCTCAAAGGTCGGCAGAAGCATGATAATTAAGAGAATCACAATACAGCTTAATATTTGGATTAATGAATGGGCAACTATCTGGGGTGCCTGGTTAATTGCAGGATTAATTTCCCAGCATTTATATTGGAGAATACCTCTCGGCTTCATCTTACTTTTGCCCTTGGGCCTCATAATGATAGTACCTGGCTATCTAATTATGCATGGATTGCAAAGAATCGCATTATTTGTGTCTGAGCGCATAGGATAAAACACCTTAAGTGAACCATGAATTTAGGGCTAAGTATTGTCAGTTACCATCTTGATTTAGAGTTTTTGCCCTTAGTTTCCTAACCGGCCGGAACAATCCAGAGGAAATTCTTGTGAAATATATATCTCATAGCATCTTAAATTATGTATATGCAATTCCGTTCCTTTTTATTTGGACCACTAATGGAGCAGCAACAGATTTGGATTATGCAGAACCACCAGCTGATAGGTATGAATTGAATGTAAAACTTGGCTACGACTTTAGTGGCAATTTAAAGAAATCACAAACACAGGTGAATGTACCAAGTTACCCAGTTTACACCTATACAACAATTACCACACCGGAAACCAATTCCCGTGTTACAGAAGGGACATCCTTATCAATAGAAGGTTTAGGATATCCAATAAATGAGCATTTGGGCGTTGGATTTGGCCTTACATACCAATTGCCCAGAACCTGTGATGGAAATTTTAATTTTCTGCCACTCTATTACACGATGAAATTACGAACTACAATTAAACAGGTTCACCCCTACCTTCTGGGCCAGCTTGGCTATAATTTGGTTTTTCCTGACTCCACATTTAAACCAGACACAAGTTTTATGTCGGGCGGGTTATATACAGCCTTTGGTGGCGGGATATCCTACAAAAACTGGTTCTTTGAAATCCTGGCGACTCAGCACCATGCCTCGGTGACTGATTCCGGTTACACCTCCATGCTAATTGATAACGGGACCAATCGTTACGTATATACTTATTACCCGACCCAGCGGGACATAACATATTCAAAAATAACGGCCAATGTTGGAATGCGCTTTTTTTAACAGCATCATGTATAAGTTTGCAACATGACCGCAGAACCCGCAAAACCATTGGATGTCAATAAAAAATTCTCCAATACAATTAACCGGTAAATTACCAAAACTCTTGATTCAAGATGTACAATGCTGTCGGTTACAGGAAGTATACATTGAAATTTTTTTGACAGCACCGGATGATGATTATGGACACCCAAAAAGTACGTTCACTGAATGCGCATATATTCCGAGAATTATGCCAAGAAGCATTGATTCGGCAAACCTTCAATGTTTCAACCCGCAAGAAACAGGTAAGAATTACTGAATCAGATGCATCAAACACAGAACTTGCAGAGTGGGCTAATGCTGGCCTTTTTGGGAAAACTACGCCAGATGCCGTACTGAACCGAACTTTTAACCTATACGAACGGCTTTGGATACGGATAATCAAGGAACTACAACTCTACGGTATGCCAAGGGCGAAAATCTTAAATGGACGCTCTATTTTTGCCACTTGCCTAGACGAGGAGAACCCGTCATGGTCTTATCTTGAAGCAGCGCAATATATGACTATGTTACGAATGCCCGTGTCACTAATGATATATCCCGACGGCTGGATGGAATTTTATTTTGGAAACGAGTGTACGTACCTTCCTAAGCTTGCCATAAAAGCACTACTTTTATACTCCATAGGGAAGCTAGATGATGAACATGATATTTTTGAACCTAGCGACAAGCAACTCGCACAAGCCTTTCAGGAATACGGTAGGCGAGTACTCCCAATGATTCCAAGTTGTGGAACTGTAATGATGGGATACTCATCAACATTTCTCATCAATTTTAACCATATCTGCTCAAAAGTCATGAATAAAAACCTAATCCCTTTTACAATGCCACAGAATGTACTTGGAGCAGAAGAAGTTCAGTTACTTGAAATGTTGCGTAATGGCAATTTTGAGGAAATCAATATAGAAATGTGCGACGGACGAATAGAACGCATGGTCGGGACAGAGATATCCACAATCGATGATATACGCAAATTATTAGAACTTACGGAGCAGATTCAATTTGGAGAAGTAACGGTAATAAAGCAGCATGGCCAAATTATACGTTGCAAACAAATAAAAAGCTTCAAAGTATAGGCAAACAAACTGGTTTCTGATTGACGGAACGCATCCGATTTCGGCAACCAGGCAATACCCAATCCAATCACGGGAATGACGGCATACTCCGAATTCCTGCACAGGTGGCATTATGCCCTTGCAGGAATCGTACAAAGCCTATTTAGGCGATGAATACTCGGATGCTGAAAAAGAACAGATAATAGCGCAGTTGGAAAAACTGGAAGACATTGCCATTGAGTCCTACTATGCCAATAAACGAAACAGCAAATGACACGCCGAAGCAGGCAGTAATTTATTGCCGCGTTTCCACTAAAGAGCAAGCGGACTACGGGTTCAGCCTTGAAGCTCAGGATAAAGCCTGCAAAGAATTTGCAGCAAGGCATGGTTATTCTGTTCTGCAGGTGTTTATTGAACACGGCGAAAGCGCAAAAACCGTAGACAGAACGGAATTGCAAAAGCTGCTTAAGTTAATACAGCAAAACCCTAAAAAAATCAGCGCAATTATAGTGAACAGTCTCGACCGCTTGAGCCGCAATATGGCTGATTTTGCCGGATTGCAGGCCTACTTTATTGCCCATGGCATAAAAATTGAGTCTGTACGCGAGCAAATCAACGAATCTCCTGTGGGTAAATTAACCGGCAATGTTGTCATGGCCTTGGCGCAATTTGAGAATGATATAAAAAGTGAGCGCACCGTCAGCGGCATGAAGCAGGCAGTCAAAGAAGGCCATTGGGTTTGGCTGGCCCCATTCGGCTACAAAAACGCCAAGGATGCTCAGGGGAAGTCTACTATCATCCCGGATGAAACGGACAGGTTGCTGGTACGTGAGTTGTTTGAACTGGCAGCAAAAGATATTTATTGTCTGGACGAACTGCGGGACAAATTAAAAGAAAAAGGCGTGGCATTAAGTAAAAATCAGGTTGGCTGTATACTGCACAATCCTACCTACTGCGGTATGATTCGTTGCTCATGGTTTCCAGAAGAAATTCAGGGTAATCACAAGCCTATTATAGACAGGGCTTTGTTCTTGCGCGTTCAGGCGATTCTTGGCGGGCGCAAGCGACCCAAGGTCATAGTGAAAAAAGACCATCCAGATTTTCCATTACGACACTTCGCAACTTGCCCTAAATGTGGCAGACTGCTGACCGGCAGTTGGTCCAAAGGCAGGAAAGAGCGGTATGCCTATTACCATTGCATCGCCGAAGGATGCAAATTCCGAATAAAGCGGGATGACCTGCAGAAGGAATTTAATAATTTGCTGACATCTCTGGAACCGGAGCCTAAAATACTGCAACTGTTTACAAGCATAATTCGCCAAAAGCTAAAGGCCCGCATTACAGAGCATGAAAAGTCCTGCAAAGATATCGAAACCGCCATCGCAGAATTGAGGGCAAAGCGGACCAAGGTTGAAGATTTGGTCATTGCAGGCACATTCGACCAAGAGACCTATAAAACTCAAACACAGGCCATCAGAACCGCAATAACGGCTAAAGAACAGGAACTGGCGTCCAAGCAAACTGATGCCGGAGATTTTGAGGATTGCATTGAATACTGCAAAAACTTTCTTACTAATGCCCGTCAAATTTGGGAAAACGGCGACATACACACCCAGAAGCGGTTCCAAGCAACCTTATTCCCGGCAGGATTTACAATAACGCCGGAAAAAGTTGGAACCGCTGACATTCCACTTCTCTTTAAGGTAGTTTCTCGACGGGCGGCAGAAAAAGAAGATGCCCGCCTGAGTGCTTCCGGCGGGCATCTTCCCAAAGTGGTGGACCTGAGCGGGATCGAACCGCTGACCTCCTGCATGCCATGCAGGCGCTCTCCCAGCTGAGCTACAGGCCCGTACAAATCATTGCTATACTGTTATAATAGCACAAAACCAAAACTTATGCAAAAAATTTTTAACCGCATCGGTCAGGCCATTGCCGATTTTTTCGGCCCAGAAAAAACGCCATACGGCGCGCTGGCAGCCATAGCCGCATTCTGCGTGTTTTTCCTGTTTCGCCCGCTGGTAAATCCCGACCTGTACTGGCATCTTTCCGCCGGCAAATACATACTGGCGCACCACACCCTGCCGCACGCGGATTTCCTTTCATGGACACAGCAGGGCCGCCCGTGGGTGGATTTTGAGTGGCTGACACAGGTCATCTATTACACACTCTACCGCATGGGCGGTTACACCGCGCTCTATCTGATAGCGCCGGCTTTCATGGCGGGGGTGCTTTTTGTTCTTTACCGTCTGCTGAAACTTTACGGCCGCCACGCGCTTTTCGTCGTGCTTGCGCCGCTGTGGATGCTTGCCTCCTACTCCTCGCTGGCCATACGCGCCGATAACGCGACCCTGCTTTTTTTCGCCGTCCTTTATTACGTGCTGGAGCGCATGCGCCTTGACCGCTGGAACCTGAATCTATGCAAAACCGGTCTTGCCGCGCTTGCCCTTTCGGCGCTGTGGGTGAACATGCACGCCGGAGTGTTTTACGGCATACTGACCGCAGGTCTGTATTTTATCGGAGAAGCTGTCTCATCGCTGCGCCGCTATGTGCCGAAACTCTCCTTCAGCCCGCTCAGGCTAAAGCTGTATTTCGTTACTGGACTCGGCATTACACTAGGTCTGCTTATAAACCCGTACGGCTATAAGGTATTTGGCGTGGCGCTTGCCCATTCGGCAGACATGGCAAAAATTTCGGCCTGGATTGTGGAGTGGATGCCCGCCGATATCACCTCGGTCTACCAGTCGGCATACTGGGTGCTGCTTACAGGCGTGGCGCTGCTGGCACTGCACAGACTTATCCGCAAGGGAGACCTGCCGCTGTCGCCACTTTTTTGCGTGCTGTGCTTTCTGTCCCTGTCGGCACAGCATTTCCGCCACCAGATTTTCTTTTCCTTTTCCGCCACGGTGCTGCTCGGCCTGCTGTGCTCGCGCTATATGGCGGATTCGGACCGTTCGGCAAAAGTCACCGGCACGGCACTGACCCTGCTTTTTGCCTGCGCAATGTGTATTACGCGCCCGCTGAGCCAGTTTCTTTTCAGACCGATTTCACCATACAGCATAAAGGATAAAACAATCGCCTATCTGCGGCAAAACGCGCGTGTGCTGGGCCCGCTTAATATGTTCAACCAGTGGCACTGGGGCGGTTATCTGGGCTGGCGGCTTTATCCCGACTATCATGTATTTGTCGACGGCAGATACATATTTCACGGCTACATCCCCTGCTGTCAGGCAAACAGCTGGACAACGCTGCGCAATGAAGGCTGGCTGGATAAATACCGCTTCGGCCAGCTGCTTTTGATGCGCGCCTACTCCGACTACCGCTGGATAAAGTACAAACTGCCGGACGGTAAAACCGTAATGGCGGCGCGTTCGCTGTATGCCGATATGGCCGAGGAAAATACTTACCGCGTAGTCTACTGGGACAACGAAATGGTAATTGCCGTGCGCCGCGACGCCGTGGACAAGAAATGGCTTTCGCAGCGCCAGTTTACCTACCTTTTGCCGGACAATATGGAGTATCTGTATTTCGCCGTAAAAAACGGCATCCTGCCAAGGGATGCCGTAATGAAGGAAATCGATAAATACGGACGGCTGACCGCCGCGCTCGGAACTTACGACATGGAGCAGGCGGAGGTCAGCCGTCTAAAAAACTATCTTTTGGCAATTACGCCGCGCCGCAAATAACCCTCGCCTCCGGTTATTTTCACGCGCACTATCTTTCCCGCCTCAAGCGGTTTTGGGGTATCAACCACCACGCCGCCGTCAATGTCCGGCGCGTCCATGTAACTGCGGCCAAAGCGTTCGCCGTCAGGCATCACATCCAAAACCTTGCCGCGCAGTTTTTTGTTAAGCGCGTCCACGACGCGGCTCTGCACGCCGATAAGTTCCTCGGCGCGGGCTTTTTTGACAGCGGTGCTTACCTGCTTTTTCATGGCGGCGGCAGGAGTTCCGTCCTCGCGGCAATACTCGAAAACGCCGACGTTGGAAAACTTCATATCGCGCACGAAAGCCTTTAACTTTTCAAAATCCTGAGCGGTCTCGCCCGGAAAGCCGACAATGAAATTAGTGCGTATGGCAATGTCGGGCATGGCGGCGCGTAGCGCGGCTATTTTTTCGCGTATAAGTTTTTCAGTCGAGCAGCGGTTCATGGCCCTGAGCACGGGGTCGGAAATGTGCTGAAGCGGAATATCCAGATAGCGGCACACTTTCGGTTCCCTGGCCATAAGGGCTATAAGCTCGGCTGTGACGCGTTCGGGATAGGCATACATTATGCGTATCCAGCGCACCTCTTTTATGCGGGCGATTTTTTTAATGGCGGCGCACAGCGCGGAGCCGCCGTAAAGGTCCTGCCCGTAAGACGTGGTATCCTGCGCGATAAGCGAAAGCTCCCGTGCCCCCGCCTCCGCAAGGGCCCTGGCCTCGGCCACGACTTCCTCAAGCGGCTTTGAGCGGAAGGGTCCGCGTATATACGGGATGGTGCAGTAGGCGCAGCGGTTATTGCAGCCGTCGGCAAGTTTCAGATAGGCCGTATGCGGCATGGTTGCGCGTATTTTGGCCTTGGGACTTGCCAGCGTTTTAGGCATTTTGCCAAAGCGGTCGCGGCCGGTTTTGAGCGCCTTTGCGGCGTCTTCAAGAGAACCTATTCCGATGAACGCGTCCACCGCGGGAAACTGTTCCCGCAAAGCCGAACCCTCGCGCTGCACAAGACAGCCCGCCACGGCGACGCGCTTTATCCTGCCGTTTTTTTTAAGTTTCAGCGCGCGGCGTATTTCGGCCTTTGCTTCGGTCACTGCCGGTTTTATGAAGGCGCAGGTGTTTATAAGCAGAGCGTCCGCGTCCTGCTCGCTCGTCACTATTTCAATGCCGGCGTTTTGCAGAGTGCCCATTATTTCTTCGGTATCGGTAAGGTTTTTGGGACAGCCGAGGCTGACTATATAGGTTTTCATTTTCTCAAAAATAAAGGGGCTGCCGCCCGCTTGGCGGCAGCCCCGCGTGTCAAAAAACTACTTGGACCACTCCAGTATGACCTTGCCGGATTTTCCGGCGGACATAATCTCGAAGCCCTGCGCGAAATCATCTATGGGGAAGTGGTGGGTGATTACGGGGCGGACGTTTAAGCCGCTCTGTATCATGGCGCACATCTTGTACCAGGTCTCGAACATCTCGCGGCCGTAAACGCCCTTGAGCCGCAGTCCCTTGAATATGACGTGGCTCCACGCTATCTGCGTGTTGTCGGGCAGAATGCCGAGCAGGGCGATTTTTCCGCCCATGCGGATGTTCTCGATCATGCCGTTGAACGCGGCGGAACTGCCGGACATTTCAAGGCCCACGTCGAAGCCTTCCGTCATGTGCAGTTCCTTCCGGACGTCTTCCAGCGTGGTGGTGCGGACGTTTACCACATGCTCCGCGCCGATTTTGCGCGCGAGGTCCAGGCGGTACTCGTTCATGTCGGTGATGATGACGTTGCGCGCGCCGACGTGCTTTGCGACGGCGGCGGCCATAATGCCTATCGGACCCGCGCCGGTGATAAGTACGTCCTCGCCGATGAGGTCATAGGAAAGCGTGGTATGCACGGCGTTTCCGAGGGGGTCCAGAATGGAAGCCTCGTCCTCGGTAATTCCTGCGGGAATGGGAAACACGTTTTCGGCGGGCATGGAAAGATATTCGGCAAAACAGCCGGGGCGGTTAACGCCAATGCCGCTGGTATTTACGCACAGGTGACGAAGACCCGCGCGGCAGTTGCGGCAGTGTCCGCAGACCACGTGGCCTTCGCCGGACACTATCTGCCCGACCTTGAGGCCGCGCACGGCCTTGCCGAGCTCAACTACCTCGCCCACGAACTCGTGGCCGACGTGCATCGGCACGGGTATGGTCTTCTGGGCCCAGTCGTTCCACTCGTAAATGTGGATGTCGGTGCCGCAGATGGCGGTTTTGTGAATCTTTATAAGTACGTCGGTTTCGGTTATCTCGGGCATGGGCACGTCGCCCAGCCAGAGACCTCTTTTAGGGAATTTCTTGATCAGTGCTTTCATTGCAAATCTCCGGTCGCGGCGGATTACGCCGCTACACATATTAAATACAAAAATTTTCGGGCCGCCGCCATTGCGCAAAACGCCTTTTTGCTAAGATGACCTAGGAAGGGCCGTCCGCAATGCCCTGCTTTAAGGGCCGAAAGCGCATGCGGCGGAAGGAAAGGAGAATATGAAAAAACTGTTTTTATCGGCAGTAATGACTTTGCTCTGCGCAACAGCCATGGCCGCAAAACCCGCCGTAACCGTGCTTGCAACGGGCGGCACAATAGCGGGCGCGGCCGCGAAAGACACGCAGACCACGGGCTACACGGCGGCCGTAATGCCGGTGGATAACCTGCTTGGCGCAGTGCCGGAAATAAACAATATCGCAAAGGTCTCCGGCGAACAAATCGCCCAAATAGACAGCAAGAACATGACGCCCGCCGTGTGGGTAAAACTTGCCGTCCGCATAAACAAACTGCTGTCCGGAAAAACGGACGGCATAGTAATCACCCACGGCACGGATACCATGGAGGAAACTGCCTACTTTTTGAATCTCACCGTTAAAAGCGACAAGCCCGTTGTGCTTACCGGCGCAATGCGCCCCGCAACCGCGCTCAGCGCGGACGGACCCATGAATATTTACAACGCCGTCGGCCTTGCCGCCAGCCCGAGCGCGAAAGCAAAAGGCGTGCTGGTGCTGTTAAACGACCAGATAAACGCCGCGCGCGAGGTGTCTAAAACAAGTACCTACGCGCTAGACACTTTCCGTCCGCAGGACCTAGGCCTGCTGGGTTACGTGCGCGACGGAGTTCCCATGTTTTACCGCGTCCCCCTGCGCCGCCACACCACGGAAAGCGAATTCAAGGTTAACGAAAAGACCGTCCTGCCGCGCGTGGATATAATTTACGGCTACGCCGGTATTGGCCGCGACGGCATAGACGCCGCCGTCAAGGCCGGAGCAAAAGGCATTATTTACGCCGGAGCGGGCAACGGAAGCGTGGCCGAAAGCGCGTATCCCGCCCTTGCGGAAGCCGCCGCCAAAGGCATAGCCGTAGTACGCGCAAGCCGCACCGGTTCCGGCCCCGTTACGCGCAACGGCGAGGAAAACGACGATGCGTCCGGCTTTGCCGTAAGCGACAGCCTGTCGCCGCAAAAGGCGCGCGTGCTTCTCATGCTCGCACTTGAGCGCGGATTAAGCGGCAAGGATATACAGCGGGTTTTCAGCCAGTATTAGCAGGCAGGATATTTGCGGACACGGCAGGGCTTTCCAAACGGAAGGCCCTGTTTTTTTATAGTCAGATTTTCCCCCGCGCCATACCGCTCCGCCGGTATCGCCAGGCCGTTTGCCGCGTTTTGCCGCCTGCGGCAAAACGCACTGTAATGACCTGCAAAGCGGCAGGCAATGCCTCGTGATGGATTCCCTCAATCGCCGCAAAAACTTCAGCGGCGGGGCAGCCTTGCCCCGCCAAGGCCGCAACAAAGCACCGCACCCCGAAATCCAGATGCCGGACACAAGCACCCGTTCGCGGCAGCCATAACCGTGCCCGGACATGACGGTAAGCTGGTCGGTACACAGCCCCTTCCGGTATTTCGCAGCGGCAGCACTATCGACGGGAAGTAAGCCTCCCGCCTTTTAGCATTCCGCATTCAGTTTGGCGTCAGTATTTAAGCCAGCGCCAGCACAAGCCAGCCTCGCGCCGCGCAAAACACGGCGGCAGTTTTACCAAAAGTCCGCGCAAAAAATCAGGCAAGCGAACACAAGCAATAAGGCGTATGCATGCTCTGCAATAGCGTTTTTTCAGATTCTCCGCACCGGCAATGATTCCCCTTTATCTTCCGCCGCAGACGCGCCGGAAAGGGCAAATGCGCGCAACGGCGGCCTGTTTCCGGCAAGGTACTCAGCTGCCGCGCGCTGTCATGACAGGTCGTTCTCCGTCACGCCGCCGCAACGGAAAAACTTTCCGTGCCCTTTATTAATTCATTAAATGAATATCCTTATATACCGAAAAAAAGCACGGAAAGCCTCTTTGTCCGGTTTTTTAGCCCCTATATTAGGTATAATGTATAAATGAGCGAGATTAAAAAACAGTTCCGATATGTTTCAGTCTGCTGCGTGGCCCTGCTGCTGATGTTTGACGGCTGCGTAATGTTTCGCAAGCGGCCCATGGCGGAAACTCCGCTGGTGCAGCTGTCCGCCGCGCAATACCCATCGCTTATAGATACGGCCGACAGGGTTATGCTGCTTGATTCGGCAAAGCAGAACCTCGCTTATCTGCAGAAGGCCATGGCGGACGGCAAAACGCCCTTTTACGAAGTAGGCGGGCGGCAGGTTCCGCTGGCCGAAATGGAAAAGTCCGTAAAGCATTTCATCGAACTGTGCGAGAATGAAAAATCGCCGGAAGATCTGGCCGCCGCCATAAAGCGGGACTTCGATATTTTCCGCTCCGTCGGCTCCGACGGCAAGGGCAAGGTGATTTTCAGCTCCTATTACGAACCGGTGCTTGAAGCCAGCCACAGAAGGACCGGCAAATACCAGTTTCCGCTGTACAAACGCCCGTCGGACTTAATCGACGTGCGTCTTTCCGATTTCAACGCCCAGTGCAAGGAAGAGAAAATCGCCGGCATGGTGCAAGGCGAACGCCTTGTTCCCTACCATGACCGCAAGAAAATCGACATCAAGCACGTTCTCTCCGGCCGCGGGCTGGAAATAGCGTGGCTCAAATCGCGTCTTGAAGTGATGGACCTGCACATTGAAGGCTCCGGCCGCCTGCGCTTTACAGACGGAACCGAAGGCCGCGCCCATTACGCCGGCACAAACGGCCTGCAGTTTACCGGTCCCATAAGTCACATGATAAACATCGGCGCAATACCCAAGGACGACATGTCGCAGGAAAAAGCCGCCGAATATCTAAACGAACACCCCGAGCTGGAAGCGGAACTGCTCTCGGTAAACAAGCGCTACACCTTCTTTGAACTGCTGCCCGTTCTGCCGCACGACAAAGGCCCCGTCGGAACCATAGGCTTCAACCTTACGGCCGAACGCTCCGTGGCAGTGGACCCGCAGTACGTGCCGCTGGGCTCGATAGCCTTTATTGAAATGAACAAGAAGCCGGACATCTCCTCGGCGGACAAACTTACCGGCTTCAAGAAAGAAAGCCGCTTCGTGCTCTGTCAGGACACGGGCGGAGCCATAAAGGGCGCGGGCCGCGTGGATTATTTCGCCGGAACCGGCCACCGCGCCAAGAAAGTGGCGTCAAATACCTGGAGCGAAGGCAAACTCTACATCCTGCTTGCCAAGCCTTCCGTAAACTAAACCATGAAAAAACTCATATTCGTCGCGGCGAACGCCGCGCTTTTGCTGTTTGCCCCCGCGGCGCAGGCCAGAGTCATCACCGGCCTTGAAGCGCTTAAAGCCGACAATTTCGCCCCCCTTAAAGGCAAGCGCGTAGGCCTTGTCACCAACCAGACGGGCATAGATTCGTCGGGCCGCACCACGGCGGAAATTTTCGCCGCCGCTAAAAACTTTACGCTGGCGGCTGTTTTTTCGCCGGAACACGGTCTTAACGGCAAGGCCGAGGCGGGAGAGCTGGTGGGCGATTCCGCCATAGGCAAAATTCCCGTAATCAGCCTTTACGGCGAAACCCGCCGTCCGCCGTTTGAAAAGATAAAGGACCTCGACATTATAGTTTTCGACATACAGGACATCGGCACGCGCTTTTATACCTATCTCGGCACCATGGCCTATGTGCAGGAGGAGGCCGACAAATACGGCATACCGTTTTTCGTGCTCGACCGGCCCAACCCGCTGGGCGGCAGAATTACGGAAGGCCCCCTGCTTGACGACAAATACCTTGCCCTTACCGCGTACTTTGACGAACCCACCCGCCACGGCATGACGGCCGGCGAAATAGCGCTCATGCACGCGGACGCAAAAAAACTGCGGCTAAAGCCCGAAGTAATAAAGATGCGCGGCTGGAAGCGCAAAATGCTTTTTTCCGATACCGGCCTGCCGTGGATAAACCCCTCGCCCAATATCAGAAACCCGCTGGCCGCGATAATGTACGCGGGCACGGGCTGTTTCGAGGCGTCGAACCTTTCCGTCGGACGCGGAACGGACAATCCCTTTCTGTGGCTGGGCGCGCCGTGGCTCAACGGCAAAAAGCTCGCCAGACGCCTTAACGCCCTTAAACTTGCCGGCGTGAAATTTTCAGCCGAGACAAAAATCCCCTCCGAGGACGTTTACGCCGGAAAGGAATGCGGCGGCATAACAATCACCGTTACAAATCCCAGGGCGGTGCGTCCGCTTACGGTGTTCGCGGCCATGGCCTGCGCACTGCGCGCCCAGCACCCGAAGGAATTTGCAATACAGTGGCCCGCCATGGGCCGCATGACGGGAAACGACGTCATGGAAAAACTATACGTAAAAGGCGCGGGCTACAAACAAATAGTAAAGGCCTTTAATAAGTCCGCAAAGCCTTTTCTGAAAACCAGAAAGAAGTACCTGCTTTACTAAGCCCAGCAGACATACGGCCCGCGCCAAAACGCCTTCCGCCCGACAAAGGGCAAAGCGTTGCGGCGCGGGCCGTATTTTTTTATACAGCCGGTCATCGAAATTGTTTGCAGCGGTTGCCCTGATAAACCTTTAAGTTCCAAACAATTACCGCTTATTTTTCCATAAAGTTCCGACCGCCGGCATAACAAAATGAAATATTAATCAGGTTCTTCATGGTCGGCTGGAATTTGAGTTAAGCGACATTGCTTATCGGTCTTGCGTTGCCTGCTGCCGCAGTGCGCCGGAAAAACTCCGCGATACCTGTAATTTCAAGTCGGACCGGAAGGACTTTCCCGATGGGAAAACCCACAAAAGACCGACACAAACATTCACTTAACTCCGGAATCCGGCCTCGGTGTTTATGCCGTTTGGCATTACATCGGGCGAAACTGCCGCCTTACTGTTTAAGGCCACAGCGGGCAAGCGGAGTAATCCCACGTTTTCAAGCGTAATCAGTCAGGATTTATCAGTCGGAATATGCGCGGCGATATAGTCGTGCAGTTCCCGCAGATATTTTTTAGTGTCGGGGTCTTTTGCCTTTGCAAGACGGCGGGCAAACACCGGCAGGGCGCGGCGGTATATTTTGTTGCGGTAGCCCTGCAAATCGCGCGGAAAGGGGCGGGAAGTCTTTTCATGGGCCTGCTCAAGGGCGACCAAAAGCTCGGCTGCATCCGGCGCGCGCAGATATTTTCCGTTGTCCTTAAAATAGTCGCGCACCGTCATCATGGCCTGCACGCCGCGCAATTGCAGACCGTGCAGTTCCTCGGCGCTCACGCCGTTTTCCTTGGCAGTGGCCTCGGCCACGGCAAGGCATTTAAGCGCAAGCTGGTAGTGCCGCGTCTTTACCGCGTTATCGCCCAGAAATTCCAGAGCCTGCACGCTGAAGGCAGGCCATTTGCTTTTATAAAAATCGTCGACATAGGCCGAATACTCGCTTACCGCCGTTTCGGAAGAAACTGTTACAAGAGAGTAATTTTCCTCGGCGGAATACCGCTCCAGTATGCTCTTTTTATATTCCTCGCGCGAAAGCGAAAGGGTTATGTAGCTTACCAGCGCGCTTTCAAGATACGGATTTACCGCGCCGGAGTTCAGGTAATTGCGCAGCAGGCGCGGACGCGACAGCAGTTTTTCGTGCAGATACATGGCCTGCCGCAGGTAGGCCTCGTACTCGAACTCGACGGGCTTTTTGCCGTTTAGCCTGAGCATGCAGGCGGGGCATTTGACCGTCTGATAGGCGTGGACAAGTTCGTGCAGCACAAGCACGTCGGCCGCGGCTACAAGGCGGCGGCGCGCGGCGGGGTCGGCCGCAAGTCTGGCGGAGACGGCGCGCGCGCCGCCTTTCATATGAAGGAATGAGGCCGCGAAGCGGCTGTTTAGCTTTACCGTCCAGTCGGAATCGTAGAACCAGCCCAGAAATGAGGATTTGTCGTCGATGATTTCAATCTCCGGCAAATCGGCTCCGGCGCGCAGATGTTCGCGCAGGTCGGAAAGCACCTGCCGGCCCGCCGGATAGGAGCTTATGGCGGCGGCAAACTCGTCCCGCAGCAAAGTGCCAAGCTCCGCCCCGAAACCGCAGGCGGGCATAAGAGCCAGTGTCAGTATGCCCAGTATAATCTTACGCATAAATGGTCAGCAACCAAATGATACCAAAAGCGGCCTTGCGCCGCTTTTTGAATGATGTATAATCAATAAAGAATCTTAAAGCAGGGGAGGCTTTACATGTCAGAAAACAGAGACGGTTCCATACTGGCGGCATTTCTCGTCGGAGGCATAGTCGGCGCGGCAATCGGTATCCTGTTCGCCCCGAAATCCGGAAAGGAAACCCGCGAAGATATCGGCGAATGGGTTGAAGACACCATGGAAAAGAGCAAGAAACAGCTCGCCGCCGCCGGAGAGAAACTTAAGGAAGGCGCTGAAAAGCTCGGTCACACGCTTCAGCATAAAGCCTAAATTGTTTTTTCTTCAACAAAAGGGAGCGCAAACGCGCTCCCTTTTTTATTGTCCGTACTGAAGTTCTAAAACCAGGTATTAAGCCCTTCACCCGCATGAATAACCGGCGTTCCCGCCGCAGGCTGAAGCATTAAAATACTCATTGCGCTTTCCCCTTTAACAAACTCGGCCGCGCTTATATACTCAATCCAGTAACGCGCGCTTACAAAAATAACCCTGTCAAACACACCGTCTGCGGGGTCATGCCGCTGACAAAAGCCCATGCGCCGCGACACGCGTTCCAGAAAAGCGGCTTCGCTTTCCGTTTTTCCCCGCGGGAAAACCAGCACGGTAGTTTTGTTTTTCATCCAGCCGGCATAAGGCGGCAAAAGGTCGTAGGCCTTTTCAAATTCGGCCGTTCCGGTAAAAGGCCGAGCCACCACACTGGAACTCCTGTCACGGTCGAAATAATCCCAGTGCATTGCGCCATAGCGTTTGCCGCTTGCGGTTGCGCCAATCGCGGCATAAGCAGTCTTGCCCGAATAGGTGACAAGCGCGACTTCATCGGGCAGACCATACTCTCCGCCGGTCAGAAAAGGCTGGTAAGCGGTAAGGCCCCTGCCCGCGCCGTTTGCTATGGTGGCCGGTATGAATGTGCGGTTTATGGCGGCGGCAAAACCCGAGGCCGTAAGCGCGGGCTTTATAAAACCGCGCCAGAAGCGATGATAGGAAGCGTGTGAGCACTGCGAGCAGAACAGACATGCGGCGGTCAGCATAATGACGCGACTTAAAGCCGGATATTTTTTCATACTCCTCCCCTGCGGCATTACATAAAAAGCAGGAAACAACAACTTAGCTCCCCCCAAAAACATATCGGTAGTTCAATTACTTTCCAAACGGCGAAGCTCTTTCGATTATGCCGTTTTCGCACAGTCTAAGACATAAGAGATGCCGCGCGCAACGCAGGATGCTTAACCTTAAACCAAAACGCCATAAGGCAATGCTCGGCAATAAAAGCAAAGGGTTAATTAAACCCTGGTGTTGGTATTTCATGCTGACCCGCAATGCTTTCACTGAAGTGTACCCGACGGAAACATCTCCGCGTTATGGGTAAGGCTATGGACATTTCAGACTGCAGTACTCCGGCAAAAGCATAACCGAACGGACTTTCCCGTCACCCACGCACAAACCAGCGCGAAAGTTTACCTAGCTAAAAGAAAAGGGGCCCTCCCGTCGGGAAAGCCCCTTTTGATTTCAGTATATTTTCAGCCCCTTCACAGTCCGCCCGCGGGCGCTTTTCCCGCCGCCTCGGCCTTGCCGCACAAAACGGCGGCGGCCGCCTGCTGAAACTCGCCTATCGCGCTGAAGGTGCAAAGACCTCCGGCAATCTTTCCGGCAAAACGTCCGAACACAAACGGACTGCCGAAAGACACCATGGTCATTTTGCCCTTGCAGGCGCGGGTTATGCGGGCCACTTCAGTATCTTCAAGATTTATTTTTCCCGAAAAAGCCTGCGGCCGCGAAAGCGACGCAACCAGCAGACGCAGATGAGAAACGCTCTCGCTCCACGGCACGACGCGCACGCCGTGCTGTTCAAGGGCGTCCACAAACCGGCGGCCCTTTATGGCGGTAAAATCCTGCGTTCCGGCCTCGATATAGGCCACGGTTTCGCCGTCTTCAAACGACTTAAAGCCTTCGCGCTGATACCAGCTCAGACACTGCGCCGCGCTGCGGCGGCAGAAAGCGTGATGCTCGTCGCATCCAACGGTTTCAAGCGGCAGGGCCTGCCGGCGTATTTCGGCGGCGCGGCGGCGCACCTGCTGAAGGTGCGCGTAAGCCCGCTCGATGTCGGCGTGCTTTATGCGTCCCTCGTCAAAAGCCTTTGAAAGGAAATCGCACAGACGCGTCGGATTATCGGGAACGAGCAGTATGTCGGCTCCGGCGGCAAGGGCCTTTAGCGCGGCTTCGTTTTCGTCGCCGATGGCCTTCATTGAAAGGCCGTCGGTGAGCACGCACTTTTCAAAACCCATGTCCCTGCGCAAAAGACCGTTTATCATCTTGGGCGAAAGGGAGGCGGGATTTTCGGCGTCGATATCGGGAAACACCAGATGGCCAATCATCACGGAATCGGCGCGGGAAAGGTTGTCAGCGTAGGGCACGAGTTCCGTGGCCTTCAGCTGGGCAAGCGAACGCCGCAGGACGGGCAGGGCCATGTGCGAGTCGGTCTCCGTCGCGCCGTGGCCTGGAAAGTGTTTGAGGGAGTTTAGCACTCCGCCGTCTGTAAGGCCGCGGCTGTAGGCTCCGGCAAGACGGGAGACGAGCTCCGTCCGGTCGCCGAAAGAGCGAATGTTTACTATCGGGTTTTCCGCGCTGTCGGCCAAATCCACTACGGGCGCGAACACCCAGTCCACGCCCATGGCAAGCGCCTCGGCGGCGGTGATGCGCGCCTTTTCATAGGCCAGCGCCTCAAGACCCGACGCGCCGATTGCCATGTTAGACGGCAGTTCGGTCGAGCCGTTTACCCAGCGGCCAGCGCCTTCCTCGTAATCGGCGCAGAAAAGCATGTCCGTGCCGAAACGTTCCTTTACCGTGCTGGTCAGTTCGTACACGCTGCCGGGCGTTCCCCAGAACAGGCAGAAACCGCCCACGCCGCGTTTTGAAAGTTCAAGGGCGTATTCGATATCGTTCTGACCGAAACGGTAAGCCGGCATTACCAGATTTATAAGTTTGGCTTTAAGGTCCATACATTTCTCCATTTGGCCCCTTCGGTAAGCCCGGGGGCGGGGCCTTTTTCAGGCCGGAATTATCTTGCCCAGCACGGCGTTATGGCGCGCGCCCGTGGCGGCGGGGCAGTGATTGTTTTTGCCCTCCAGCGCCAGCGCGGCCAGAAGCGCGAAGCAGGCCGGTTCCTTGGCCAGTTCATGCATGCCGTGCGCGCTGCTGGGCGACACGGCAAAGGGCAGCAGTCCGGAAAGATTTTTCATCAGCACGGGGTTTAGCGCGCCGCCGCCGCTTACTATCATTTCGCGGCAGGCGTATTTCGCGGGCACGAAGCGTTTTACGGACAGGGCAATCGACTCCGCCGTAAAGCGGTTAAGCGTGGCAACCACGTCGGCGATATTTTCCGCGCCGATTCCGCGCCAGTGCTTTTTAAGAAAAGCCGCGCTGAAAGTATCGCGGTCCAGAGACTTCGGCGGACGGCGGGCAAAAAACGGCGCGCTCAGAAATTTTTCCACCAGTTTCATGTCGGCCTTGCCGCGCGCGGCAAGTTTTCCGTCGGTGTCAAACTTCATCTTTCCGCCGGAATAATTCTGCACCGCAGTATCCATGAGGCAGTTTCCGGGGCCGGTGTCGAAGCCGAGCGTTTTTACATCGCGCCCGACCACGGCCACGTTTCCTATGCCGCCGATGTTCTGCAACAGCACTGGGCTTCCGCCGCCGAAAAGATAATCGTCCATGAACGGAATAAGCGGCGCGCCCTCGCCTCCGGCGGCCATGTCGCGCGGCCGGAAATCGCAGACCACGGGCACGCCCGTCTTTTCGGCGATAAACGACGCCTCGCCTATCTGCAGGGTATGCCCCGGTTTATCCTCGGGATAATGGCAGACGGTCTGGCCGTGCGAACCTATTACGGAAATAGCGCTGCAGGGAATTTTGTTTTTGCGGCAGAACTTTTCCACGCAGGCGGCGTAGAACACGCCCAGCCGGAAATTAAGAAGCGACAGCGCGGGAGCCTTCATATCCCGCGCCGACAAAATCTCCTTCTGCATTTCGGGCGTGTAGTCGAACGTGCCGTAGGCCACAACCTTAAACGGTTTTACCGTTATGGCGGCTATGGACAACCCGTCGGCCGACGTGCCCGACATCAGCCCCAGCGCCAGCTTTTTCATTCTATGACGTCCTTTAAAAAGCCCTTCGCGCCGTCAAGCAGTTCGACGGCCTTTTTGTAATCCACGCCAAGCCGCGCCATAACTATGACGGCTTTTACGTTGTAGCGCGTGGCCTTTAACATGCGGGCGGCCTTTGCGGCGGGAATGCGGCCGAGGCCGCTTGCCAGACGCTGCGCGCGGGCCACCAGCTTGCGCGAGGTGGGACGCACGTCGACCATCCAGTTTTTGTAAACCTTGCCGGAGGCTACCATCGCCGCCGTGGTTATGGAGTTGAGCGCCAGCTTTGTTGCCGTTCCGGCCTTCATGCGGGTCGAGCCGCACAGCACTTCGGGACCGGTTTTAAGGGAAACGATTACGTCCACGCCCACGTTTACCGGCTTGTCGGAACAGGTGACCAGCACCGTTGAACAGCCCTGGTCCTTGGCCACTTTAAGCGCACCCATGACGTATGGCGTAACGCCGCTGGCGGCTATGCCGACCACGCAGTCCTTGCCGGAAAGTTTTTTCTTTACGTCGGCCGCGCCGTTTTCGGCTATATCCTCGGCTCCTTCCTTGGAAAGGAACACGGCGGAGTTGCCGCCGGCCATGATGCCGATTACGCGCGAGGGGCGTATGCCGAAAGTGGGAGGGCATTCGGCCGCTTCCAAAACGCCTATGCGGCCGCTTGTTCCCGCGCCGATGAAAATGATGTTGCCGCCGCGCATGAAAGCCTCGGCAGCAAGAGTGGAAGCGCGGGCGATTTCTTTTTTGGCGCGGCCCACGGCGACCGCCACGGCCTGGTCCTCGTTATTTATGCGCTCGATGACCTTGAGCATGGGAATACGGTCAAGGTCGGTGGTTCTGGGGTTTTGCTGCTCGGTGGGCAGCTCTGCATATTTCGACAGCGGAATCTTCATTATTTATCCTCCGGTTCTTCGGTTGCGGCGCCGTTGTCAGCCTCGGGCTTTGCGTTTTCCCTGGGCATGAAAGGCGTCTTAATCCACTGCATAAAACGGGCGGTCACTTCCGGTGTCAGCAGTTCCGTGCCGCTGCCGGAATAGGCCGTTATGTAGGTCACGTTATGTTTTCCCGCCGATATTCTGGCCACGCCGCGCAGCAGTTCCACTTCGCGGTGCAGGCGGGAATCCTCGACGGAGTTTACAATAAGCACGGGCCGCTTGCCGTATTCGCGCAGGGGGTTGACGCTCAGCACGTCGCGTCCCGCGTTAAGCGAGGGCGAAAGCAGGGCCAGCATGGCCACGCCCTTATGCAGGGCAGCCGTCTTTACGGCGATATTGGCGCCCAGTCCCGCGCCCACAAGCACTATGCGGCTTTCCTCGGTTCCCTTGCCGGTGGCAAAAGCAAGCGCGGCCTCGGAGTCTTTAAGCATGGCGTTATATTCGTTGTCCTGACCGCTCTTGCGGAAAGTCTTGTAGGTAACGGCCGCGCCGGTGGCGTCGGTCACGCTTTCGCCGTGTCCGCGAAAATCAAGGGCGAGATAGCCCATGCCTTCCTTGGCAAGCTTCTTTTCAAGCGTGTCCCATTCGGCGCGGGATGCGCCCATAGAGTGCAGCAGCAGGGCAAGCGGCCTCTCCGGCTGGGGCGGCAGATAGACGGCATGGATTTTCCATGCGTCGCTGGTTGTAAAATCGACGGTCTGCGGCACTTCCTCGGCGGCAAAAGCCGGCAGACAGCAGGCACTGGCCAATACTGCAAGCAGAAGTTTTTTCATACTCAGGCGGTTATCTCCTCGGGTCTGAACCAGAGGGCTATTTCGCGCTCGGCTCCGGCGGGGTCGCTGGAGGCGTGCACGGCATTTTCCATAACTCCCTGATTGATGCGTCCGAAACTGGCGCGCACGGTGCCGGGCGCGGCCTTTTCGGGATTTGTCGCGCCGACAAGGCGGCGGACTTCGGCTATGGCGTTTTCGCCGCGCAGGACGAAAGCCAGCACTTTATTGCTGCCGTAGGCGTCGCCGCGCAGAAAGGTCACGACTTCCTCAAAAAACGGCTGGGCGGCAAGGTCGCGGTAGTGTTCGCGGGCCAGTTTGTCGGTCACGACGGCGACTTTTGCCCCCGCCACTTCCAGTCCGGTTGAAAGCAGTCTGTCCAGCACCAGACCGGCAAGGCGGCGGCTCATCGCGTCGGGTTTGATAAGCACGAAAGTTTTTTCTATTGCCATGTTTTCATGTTACCAATATTGTACATAGCGGGCAATCTTGGTAGAATCTAGGCGGCGTTCAAGTACGGCAGCCTGCCGCAAAAACGAGAAGGCGAGGAGTCCAAAGTGGCCGCGAAAATATTGATAGTTGAGGACGAACAGGACCTGTCGACACTGCTGCGGTTCGTGTTCGAGAAATTCGGTTATGAAGTGGCGGAAGCACACGACGGGCAGGACGCGCTTGACCTGCTGGGCGTAACCAAGCCGCAGGCCAACACCTTTGAACCCGACGTTATAATCACCGACGTGATGATGCCCGTAATGGACGGCTTTACGCTGGTAAGCCAGCTGCAGGAACACTCCGCCACGCGCAAGATTCCCGTAATAATAATGACCGCCAAGGGCCAGACCAGGGATTTGTTCCAGTCTTCCAATCTGGCGGGATTCATTGAAAAACCCTTCGAGCCCAAACAGCTAAAGGACATCGTGGACAAGGTAATCAAAAAATAAGGCAACTATGGAAAACAGCACACTCTCCGAAATCATCAGCAGACGCTACGAGGAAATCAGAACCCTGCGCAGCGAACATGTAGACCCGTTCCCGCCGCGCTTCGCCGTTACGCACACCGCGCAGGAAGCGAAGGAATCCCCCGCCGACAGCCGCGTAATCTGCGCGGGCCGCGTGGTGCAGCTGCGCCTAATGGGAAAGGCGGCGTTCGCGCACGTGCAGGACATGACCGAGAAAATACAGATTTACGTCAAAAAAGACAACATGGGCGAGCAGCAGTACGACTTTTTCAAAAAGCACGTCCACGTCGGCGATTTCGTGGGCGTGACCGGACAGATTTTCATCACCCACACCGGCGAGGTGACCATAAACACCGAAGCCGTCACCCTGCTTTCCAAGGCCATACGCCCCATGCCGGAAAAATGGCACGGCCTGACCGACACGGAAATCCGCTTCCGCGCCCGGCATCTCGACCTGCTTTCAAACAAGGAAGTGCGCGACATTTTCATACTGCGCTCGAAAATAGTGCGGGCCATAAGAAATACTTTGGACGGCGAAGGTTTCCTCGAAGTGGAAACCCCGACACTCTGCCCGAGCGCCGGCGGCGCGTCGGCCACGCCGTTTGAAACATTTCATAACGCTCTGAGCATGCCGCTTTTCATGCGCATCGCGACCGAGCTTTACCTCAAGCGCCTTATAATCGGCGGCCTTGAGAAGGTCTACGAAATCGGCAAGGTGTTCCGCAACGAAGGCATAGACACCCGCCACAATCCGGAATTTACGACGCTGGAAGCCTATCAGGCCTACACCGACTACGAGGGCATGGCAAGACTGTTCGAGTCCATGGTTGAAAACTGCGTTGAACAGCTCGGCAAGGACAGCGTGAACTACCGCGGGCAGGAAATTTCGCTCAAAACCCCGTTCCGCCGCCTATACCTGCCGGAACTGTGGAAGGACAACTGCGGCGAGGACATACACGAGGTTTTGGACGGCAAAACCTTCAACCGACCTAGCCTTTTAAGACTCGCCAAGAAACTGGCCGTGGAACACGGCGAGGACACGCCGTCGGCAAAGGTGTTCGACCGCATTTTCGACGAAAAAATACTGCCGCTGCTTGTACAGCCCGCTTTCGTCATGGACTATCCGACCGCAATCACCCCGCTTGCAAAGTGCAAGCCGGGCGATGAGTCGATAGTGGAACGCTTCGAGTTTTTTGCCGGCAACAATGAACTGGCCAACGCCTACACCGAGCTTAACGACCCCGAGGACCAGATGACCCGCCTGCAGGAGCAGATGCGCCAGAAGCAGGCCGAAAAGAACGAGGAAGTGGACGTCATCGACAAGGACTTCGTTGAAGCCATGGAAATGGGCATGCCCCCGACCGGCGGCATAGGCGTGGGCATCGACCGTCTGACCATGCTGCTTTCGGGTCAGGCCTCGATAAAGGAAGTAATACTGTTTCCGACACTGCGCGCCGAACTGCCCAAGGAAGACCAGCCGCAGGAAAAGAAGTAGCCGCAAACAAATCACAGCAAGCTGATAACGGGACAGCCGGCCCTAGCGCCGGCTGTTTCACAAAAGGGACAACATGCGCTTTGATTACTTCGTAGCCAAACGCTATCTGCGGGCCAAACGAAAAGGACTGTTCGCCATGATAACCACGCTTATCGGCGTGGCCGGGGTGGCGCTCGGCGTGGCGGCCCTGCTGACCACGCTTTCGGTGATGAACGGCTTTCAGCAGGACATTCAGCAAAAAATAATAGGAGCGCAGTCGCATATCATCGTTTTCGGACAGATGTCCCGCTCCACCTACAACGATTTCCGCGAAAAAATCGAGCGTATGCCAAGCGTTGCGGCAGTCGCGCCCATGGTCTACGGGCAGGCAATTGTAAGTTTCCGCGACCGCTCGATGGGCATAATAGTGCGCGGCCTCGACCCCGATCAGGAAAAGGGCGTAAGCTCCCTGCACAAATCGATTACCGAGGGCAGCTGGAACGCGCGTCCGCGCGCAGGCGAAAAAACGCCCCCCCCGCCGATAGTGCTGGGCGAGGAACTGGCAAAATCGCTGGGCATCTGGACGGGTGACGACGTGGTGCTAATCTCGCCCAAATCCATAGCGACCGGCCTCGGCATAATGCCGACGATGAAAAAGTTCCGCGTCTCCGGCCTTATAAAGACAGGCTATTACGAATTTGACAACACCATAGGCTACATGAAGCTCGATAACGCCGCCGATTTTCTCAAACTCGACGGTTCCATGACCGGCATGGAAGTGCGCCTTACAGACATTGAACTGGCGCAAAAAACCGCAAAAAAAATAACCGGCATAATGGGCTTTCCCTACGTTGTAAAAACTTTCGCCCAGATGAACCAGACCCTTTACGCGGCGCTGAAACTTGAAAAGTTCGTCATGTTCCTTATTCTTGCGCTCATCGTGCTGGTTGCGGCGTTAAACATCGCCTCGAACCTGATACTGCTCAGCACCGAAAAACTGCGCGATATCGGCATTATGCGCGCCATGGGGGCGACCCCGTCCGACATCCGCCGCATTTTCTGGTGGGAGGGCTTTTTAATCGCCACCACCGGCATAGTATGCGGTCTGCTGCTTGGCTTCGGGCTGTGCTGGGTCATCACCACTTTCAACATAGTCGAACTGCCGGCCGACGTTTATTACCTGACGAAAGTACCCGTGGCCATAAAACTTACCGACGTGCTGGCTATCGTGTTGGGCAGTTACCTGCTGTGCTTCGTGGCGACGTTTTATCCCGCCACGAAATCTTCCCGCGTAAGCCCCGTGGACGCTATACGTTATGGCTGACAACATTCTTGAACTTAAAGGCATATACAAGATTTATAACGACGCCGACCGCAAAATCTGCGTGCTGGAAGACGTAAGCTTCGGCGTAAAGCCGGGGGAGTTTGTCGTCCTTCTGGGCCCCAGCGGCTCGGGCAAATCGACCCTGCTAAACCTCGCGGGCCTGCTTGACCACCCCACGCACGGCGACATAGTTTTCGAGGGGCGCGACATGCGCCACCTGCACGAAAAGCACCGCGCGGAAACGCGGCTTAAAAAAATCGGTTTCGTCTTTCAGTTCGACTCCCTGCTGCCGGAATTCACGATGCTTGAAAATGTCGACCTGCCAGCCATGCTGGCCGGCAGGCCGGACAGCGAACAGGCGCTTGCCCTGCTGGAAAATTTTGGCCTGAAAAACCTGGCCGAAAAAATGCCGTCGGAACTTTCCGGCGGAGAAAAACAGCGCGCCGCCATAGCCCGCGCTCTGCGCAACAAACCCGTCCTGCTGCTTGCCGACGAGCCGACCGGCAATCTTGACGAGGACAATTCCGCCGTCGTGTTCAACGATTTCCGCAGACTGGCCGACAGCGGCGTCGCCGTGCTTATGGCGACCCACAACACAAGGGCCGGCGCTTTTGCCGACCGCATTCTGCGCATACGCCATAACCGCATCACCGAAACGGAAGAGCCCTTGCCGGAAACGAAATGAAATGCTCCAGATGCCGCAAAAACCGCGCGCAATTCATAGTCCGGCTGGCGCTGGACAACAAACTTTCCGAACTTAAACTCTGCCCCGACTGTCTGGCCCTGAAAGAAGAGGAACTGGGCCTGAAAAAAGGCGAGCTTGCCCTCTACGCCCTGCCCGTGACCGAGCCGGACAAACCGCCGCGCATGGCCCGCGCCCTCAAATGCCGCCACTGCGGCACGTCCTACGCGCAGTTTAGGCTTACGCTGAAACTCGGCTGTCCGCAGTGCTATAAATATTTCAAAACCCAGCTTGAGGACGAAACCGGTTCCGCCCTCGCGCCCTATAAAGGCCGTGCATACAAACCGGCCGACAAAAACGCCTGTCTGAAATACATAGCGCTTTCAGACGAAGCGCTTAACTCGGAACTCGACTCCGCCGTGCAGGCGGAGGATTTTGAAAAAGCCGCCGTCATCCGGCAGGTGTTAAGGGGCAGGGGCAAATGAACATACGAAACTTTGCCCGCAAAATTCCCGCCCGTTACCAAAGCGCAAGTCCCGCGCAGTCCTTTTGTCTGTGGACGAAAGCGCAGGTAACGCGCAATCCGGCAGGTTTCAATTTTCCCTCCCGCTGCGGCAAAGAGGAAGTTTCCGAACTGGCGGCCGCCCTGCGCGCCGCGTTTTCACAAAGCCGTATTTTCGCAAAATCCTCTTCGACGGAACTGCCAGTGTCCTCGACCGCGCACAAAAATCTTCTGGCCGAAAGACACCTGCTTGCAAACAGCGCGGAGGAAGGCCGTATACGCCTGCTTACGGACAAGGACGAAAATTTCTGCGCCCTCGTAGGCGGCGATGAGCACCTGCGCCTTGCCTGCTTCATGGCGGGGATGGAACCGGAACAGACCTTTTCGGCCTGCTCGCGCAAGGAAACCCTGCTGGGCAATTTCATGGATTACGCTTTCAGTCCGGACTTCGGCTTTCTTGCGGCTAATCCGCTTAACGCGGGAACTGGGCTTGAAATGTCCTGTCTGCTGCACCTTCCCGCCGTAGATATGGCGCAGAAACTGCCGCAGACATTGGGCTCGCTTTCCTACTGGAAGCTGGGGTGGAAACCCGCTTTCGGCGAAACGCTGGAAACCTCCGGCGGACTGTGCCTTGTATACACCACGCAGAAATTCGGCCTTACGCAGGAGGAAACCTGTGCCGGACTAAAATCCGGCGCGGCCATGCTTGAAGCCGCCGAACGCAACGCCCGCGAAACTCTTTTTGCCCAGCCAAACCGCGCCAAGACCGAAGACACCCTTTACCGCGCAAAAGCCATTTTGGAAAACGCGCGTACCATGCCAGAGGGCGAGGCTTTTGTTTACCTTTCGCGCCTGCGCATGCTCATAACATCCGGCATGGAAAAGACCTGTCCCCTTGCGCTTGCGCAAACGCTTATTGCCCGTTCTGCCGCCGCGCACCTGCGGCTGGCAAACCCGACAATAAAGACCGCCGCGGACATCGATATTTTTCGCGCGGACATGATACGCACAGCCCTTTCATCCCCAATCCCCCCCGCCGCCTGACACACTATTTCAAGGCGCAAATACCGTGCACGCTCTTTACATCCCTGCCGATATTTTTTCGCCTGCCGTAAACAAACCAACTACCGCCCGCGCCCTTTTGCCTCACGCACCCGCGCAGGTTTAGATCAAGGAAATTATTGTTAAAAGTTAATCAGCAAAACATACTGGTGATTTATATGCTTTCCAGACTGGCGCGCCTCCCTAAAAACCGGCGCGCAACACCGCTTAACTTACAGTTTTTTGAATTCAGTGCTGTGTGCTGTCGGTTTTTAATGGGCTTTTCAGATTTCGGTCAGACTTTTACCAGACTAATACATTTTGAAATATCCGGCATTACGGATAACGCGGAGTTTTTCAAGCCTGGGGCACTCCAGTCAAAGCATCGCGGGCAGAAACGATAGTTTCCTTAACTCAAATTTTTCTGACGTTAATTCTGTTAAAGTGTACTCCATCGGCACTCTAATAAAGCGACTGGACATCAACGCTTGCAACTCATCCGGCGCAAAAAAAGCCGCCCCTCTTTTGAGGGGCGGCAATTGCTTATGTTGAGCTTAAACCCACAGCAAGGCAAACTATAATTGCCTGCCAATATCGCGCCAACGCGTCCGACAACAGACAAACGCCGCAGTTACCGCGCATGTCCTGCACACGCGAAGCTGCATGGAAATTTATCTTTATTTAACTGCGCCTGTCCGGCGCGGCACGACTTGAGAACAAACACCCACAGCCGCACTCCGGCTAAGTCTTACACCTGCGGCGGCGTAAGTTCGCGCACAAGCTGGGCGGCGGCTTTGTCGGGATTGTTTACCTCGTCGAGTATGGCGTGGTAACGCTCGCAAAGCTGTTCCGGCTCGGCATTAATTTTACCATGCGCCTCGCTGTCTGCAATGCCGCGCACGGCGGCAAGCGGCATTCCGCATTCAAGCAGTTTGGCCGGATAGCGCGACTGTTCTTCGGTGATAAGGCCGTTTAATTCTTTCAGAAACCGGTCCAGAATATAGCGGTGGCGGCTTACGTCGTTTTTCCAGAACTGGTAATCGTTAAACCGCAGGGTGAAAAACTCCAGCACCTCATGCACGTTGCGCGACCCCAGATAGCCGTCCGTTATTTCCGACACAAAATCCTTTCCCCACGGCGTGCCCGCAAGTTCGCGGCGGAACTCGGCAAGCTTCATGCCCTCCGCCATCGACATGCGGCCCAGAAACACCTTCATGGCTATGTCGTGATTCTCGGCGGGACGGGCGCTGTGCGGCAGCTGCTTCATTATGTCCTCGAACTCCGCGATAATGGCGGGGACGTCCTTGTTCATCTGGTACTTTTCTATGATATCCGCGGCAAAACCGCTGAACCAGCCGTAGGAGTTTAACGCGCGCTGAAAATCTATGCGGTCCTTTTTAAACAGCGCGGCCTCGCGCGCCGCCTCAAGCGCGGCGGGAGTGGAATCGAGCAGGACGTTTATCGCCACGCCCAGATTTTCTTCCTTGGAATCCACATACGGCAGTTTTTCCAGTATGGCCTCGAACTCAAGCAGCAGTTCCTGCGCGGTTTTGCGGCTTAGAAACTGCGCGGCTATGCGGTCCACGTCCTCTTCGGGAATGGCGTAGCGGGAGAAGGCTTCCAGAATGTCAGCAAACTGCGGGGCAAGGTCGGCGGAAAGCTGGTCCAGCATGACCTTGACTGCCACGCGGTCGCCGAATTTTTCCACGGACGGGGACGCCGGCATGGAGCGTATTATCAGCTCCATTTCAGTGCGGAAGGCCTGCCCGCTGTGACCGTCAAACTTGGCCAGCAGGCTGGCGGTATCGGCGGCGGAAAGATTTATGCGGTCGGAAAGGGCCATGATATCCTCACGGTTCTTGACCGACACGGCCTGCGCTATGGCGAGGTCCTGCGTCATTTCGCCAAGCAGCACCTTCACTGCCAGTTCGGAATTGGCGCGCACGCTGTCGCTGCCGGCGGGCAGGAAGGAATACACGCGCGGAAATTCCTCGTCGAACCAGCAGTTTCCGGCGGGGTCGGCGTACTGGCGGATAAGGGCGGCTTCGTCTTCCTCGGACATGCCGAGTTTTTCAGTCAGCCGGCCTATAATATCCTCGTTTTTTACGCCGCGCAGATACATCTGCGCCTGCTCGCGCGTCATGTCGCCTGCAAGCACGCGCACTTTTACCATGTGCGAACGCGCGTCGCCGCCAAGGCCAAGTTCCGCGCCCAGCGCGTCTATTTTGGCGGCCACGGCCTCGGGCTTTTCCTTGCCGGCGAATTTGTCGGCCAGCATGTCTATATACTCTCCGTCCACGTCCGGTCCCAGCAGGGACGAAAGCTGGCGCACGTATTTGGCGCGGAAAGCCTTGCCGTAAAGCTCGTCAAAACGCGAACTGTCCAGCAGAACCTGCAGGGCGGAAAGACGGTTTTCCTCGGCGTTGCCGGAATCCGGCAGTTCGGACATTATTATCTTAAAACGGGCTTCCAGTTCCTCGGCGGTTTTGTCGCCGACATATTTTTTGGCAAGCGGCTCCACGTAACCGGCCGCCCAGCCGGCCTGAGAAAGGCCGTTCTGCATATCGCCGGTGTTTTTGCGGATGAGCGATTTCTTTATGGCCTCGGTGCTGGTTATTTCGTCGAGAAGAACCTTGAGGCACAGCTCGTTGTTTTCATCGGGCGTCTGCAGATAATGCAGGGAATTTAAAAGTTTCTGAAACTGCGCGTCCAGTTCGGCGGCGGAACGCTTGCCGAAAAATTTGACGGACAAACGGTACACGTCGCGGCGGGACCAGTCATAGGCCAGCAGATTTTCGCGGAAACGCTTTATGGATTTCTTATCGTCCTTGTCGTCGGGAATTATCACGCGGACTTTGCGGGCTTCCTTTTTTTCGGCGGGACGGTCGAGTTTTGAAAAAATATCGTCAAGCGTGGCGGGATTGCGCACCGGCGCGGAATTTAACGACGGGGAGTAAACAGCTTTTGGCGCGGGCTTTTGCTCGGCCGGAACTTCCGGCTCAGGCAAGGGAACCTGCTCCTGCGGCGCGGCTAAAGTTTCACCTTCAGGAACGGATGTCGTTTCAGCTTCGGGCGCGGTTTGCTTTTCGGCTTCGGCAGAGGGCTGTTCCTGCGCGGACGCAGGTTTAACTTCCGGTACGGACACCGTTTCAGCTTCGGGTGCGGCCGGCGTTTTAACTTCCGGCGCGGGAGTAACTTCCGGCGACGGCATAACCGGCATAGGGGCAACAGCGGATTCCTGCACGGCGGGCGAGGCATCCAGCGCGGACAGAATATCTTCCGCTTTTGGCGCTGTCTGCTGAGATTCGGTCAGGGGCATTACGGCGGGTTCGTCAGTTTTAGGCTTGGCCTTCACGGCCCGTTTTCTGGGCGTTTTGGCTCCTGCCGCATCCGTTTTTTTAGGTTTTCTTCCTCTTGGCATAAATAGCCCCTATAGTACCGCGTTAAGTTCTTTTTCCATCCGCTGCGCCGCTGCCTTGTCCTGTATGGAACCGAGATTGATGCGGACGTTTTCCGCCGCGCACTTTATGCCGGCCTCAAGCAGGTAATGCGCGCTCTTGAAGTCCGAATCCACCGCCCCGATAATGGCGGGGGCGGCGGGCGCCAGTTCCTTTATGGCGCGCGCAGCCGTAATGGCGGTCTTAAGCGGCACTTCGGCCGCGTAAAGCAGGGCCTTCTGCATGGCGGCCCCGCGCGCGGGGTCGTCCTTGGCAAGCTTGCGTGCTGCGGTAAACAAATCGTAGGCGCGGGAATCCTCGGCCACGCAGGCCTGAAGTTCGGCCTTTATGTTTTTGAGCACGGATGACCTTTCGGCCAGCAGGGCCTTGTTATGCTCGTCGGTCTTTTTGCTTTTCGCGCTTATTTCGCAGGCCATTACGCCGAGGGCGCAGCCCATTGCGGCAGATACTGCTCCGGCACTGCCGCCGCCGGGCGTGGGGGCGGAGTCGGCAAGAGCGTCAACAAGTTTATTTGCTCCGGCCTGCCAGGTGCCCAGCAGGGCGGAAAGACGGGTTTCGAGAATCTGGGCAGAGGGACTGAAACCTTCTATATGCAGTGAATCGACGGCGTAATTTACAAGCGCGTCCTGCGTGGTAAGACCGATAAGTTCCGTACCCGTTATTTTTATACCCTTGGGCGCGATTTCCTTTTCAATTTCCTTTATCACGCGGTCAATGGAAGTGGTGGCGTAGTCGGTAAGCACGGTGGAAATCTGGACCTCGTTTTTGGTTTCAAGAAAAATTTCCTTCGCGCGCAGGCAGGGCAGTCCGCCGCCGGAGGTGCGGATTTTTTTTGCCAGCGCCTTGCCAAACACCATATCGTTTGTGGCGAGGTTTACGTTGAAATTGACAATCTGCTGACGCGCGCCTATGGCGATTGCGCCGGCCGTCGGGTGTATGTGGTTGGGGCCGAAGTCGGGCACATGGGCCTCGTCCTTGCCGATAATGTCACGGAGTCCCTCAAACTGGCCCTTGCGCACATTGGCCAGATTCTGCCGCTCGGGCCGCTGGGCCGCCATGTCGTAAAGATAAACGGGAATATTTAGTTCAGCGCCCACGCGCGCGCCAAGCTGTTTTGCCAGTTCGATGCACTCGGCCACGGTGGAACCCATTACGGGAATAAACGGCGATACGTCGGTCGCGCCCATGCGCGGATGTTCGCCCTTATGGAAATTTAGGTCGATAAGTTCGGAGGATTTTTTAATTACGCGGAAGCACGCCTCGACGGCGTTTTCCACGGGAACTACGAAACTCAGCACCGAGCGGTTATGGTCGGCGTCCTTTTCCACGTCAAGCACCACGACGCCGGACACGCTCTGCGCGGCCGCCACTATGGCGTTTATCTTGTTAAGGTCTTTTCCTTCGCTGAAATTGGGAACGCATTCTACAATCCTGCTCATGTTATTTTTCCTCCGGTTATCGGGAAACTAGCGGCGCGCCACGGTCACGAGACGGTTTTCCTCGTCCCCGCCGAGAGTGCCGTAAAATTTTAACGGGCGAAAGCCCGCGTGCTCAAGCGCCGCGCGCATTTCCCGGCGGCCGTAAAGGCGCAGGGTAAAAGGAGTTTCGCGGCGCGTGCCGTCGGGATAAATCCGTATCCAGCGGTTGAGAAGAAGGCTTTTTGCCGGATGATACTGAATGTCTTCAAGCATTACGCCGCCGTCGTCGAGTTCATGCCAGTTGCGGGCCCCCATGTTGCCGAGAAGCCACTTTTTGTCCACCACGTCCAGCACGAATTTTCCGCCGGGCTTCAGCACTCGGCGGACTTCCTTTAAAACGCGCATGTCGTCGCTGAAGCGGGCAAAATAGCCGAAGCTCGTAAACAGGCAGACCACGGCATCAAAGCTGCCGTCCTTGTAAGGAAGCTGGCGCATGTCGCCCACTTCAAAAGCCACGGACACGCCGGCCTCTTTCGCGCGCGCTTTTGCCTGCTTAATGTAGGCGGGCGTTATGTCGAGTCCGCAGACATTCATGCCCTTTGCCGCGAACTCAACACTATGGCGGCCGGGACCGCAGCACAGGTCCAGCATGGCCATGCCTTTTTTAAGACCGGCGGCCTTTATGATAAACGCCGCCTCGCCGTGCGCGGCGGCAACCGCACCGGACTCGGCGGGATTATAAAAGGAATCGTCGAAAAATTTTTTTATCCAGTTGTCAGCGGACATTTCTTTTGCGCGCCTTTTCCTTGGCCTGCTTCAGCAGACGCATCTGGGTTTCGTCCATGCCCGTGCGCGAAAAATGCACATGCTCTATCGGGCTGTCGGGACAGATGTAGCAGCCGCGCTCTATGCCGCGCGGATCGGCCGTAAGACCGAACCAGAGATGCCATATGTCTATGTCCGAAAAATCCTTCTGGATAAGTTCGGGGCAGGAGGAATAAATCTCCCGTTCCGAGCCGAAACCGCCCGTTATGGCGGCGGAATGAAAACCGGCTTCCTTGGCGGAGGAAACGTCCTTTTGGGTATCGCCGATTACAAACACCCGCGTGGCGGGAATTTTTTCACCGGCCATGGCGGAGGCGCGTTCAACCGCGGTAAGCAGCATTTCGGTGCGGGTAAAAGCGTCGCAGCCGAAACCGCCGAAAGTAAAATGCTCGGAAAGACCCGACGGGGCCAGCTTTACAAGCGCCCCTTCCTTTACGTTTCCGGTGCCAAGGCCGACCATGACGTCCTTTCTGCCGGAGAGCGTGGCAAGCAGGCGGGAAATGCCGTTTATGAGTTCGTACCGCTTGTTTTTTACGGCAAGCGCCACTTCACCCGGCAGGATTTCCAGATAGGTTTTTTGTATGAGGGCAATAGCCTTTGCGCTGGCTTTTTTACCCGTGGCCACGGTATAGGCGCGGCTGAAATTGTCCTTGTCGGTGCTGCCGGCAAGAAACTCGCCGTCGCAGATGTTCTTTTTGCCGTAGAGCTTTTCCAGCGCCTTGTTAAGCGCCAGACAGCCGGAGCCGCCGGCCTTTACTAATGTACCGTCAATATCGAAAAGTATAGCCTTCATAAAATACTCCTGTCGGCCGGTCGCTGACCGGCAATGTAATCATTTAATGCTATATATATTAGGACTTCCGCGCAACCACTATCCGTTGGCTGCGGGCAGTACGTTTCCGTCTTTCATCGTCAGAACGCACTGGTTATCGCCGAAATAGTAGGCTATTTCGTTGTAATCGTCGGCCGCGAAAACCGCAATGTCGGCGGGCAGGCCCGGCGCTATAACGCCGCGCTGTCCGCCCAGGCCCATGGCCCACGCGCCGTTTACGGTGGCGGCGCAGAGCGCCTCGGCCGCGGTCATTTTCATCTGGGTGCAGGCCGCCGAAATTACAAACTGCATGTTCCAGCACGGGCAGGTGCCGGGGTTGAAATCGGTCGCAAGCGCAACGGGCAGACGCGCGTCAATCATGGCGCGGGCCGGCGGATACTTTGAAAGACCCAGAAAGTAGTTGGATGCGGGAAGCAGGGTGGCAATCACTCCCGCGCCGCGCAGGGCGGCTATATCGTCTTCGTCACAGCAGTCGGCGTGGTCGGCCGACACCGCGCCCGCTTCGGCCGCGGCGCGCGCCCCGCCGAAATGCGAAAGCTGTTCGGCGTGAACCTTGCCTTTTAGCCCGCAGGATTTCGCGGCGGAAAGTATGCGCACGGTCTTTTCGGGCGAGAAATACCCCTCTTCGCAAAACACGTCGCAAAACACCGCCAGACGGCGGGCGGCGGCCTCGGGCAGAATGTCGGCTATAACATATTCGGCGTAATCGTCGGCCGATGTAAATTCCGGCGGCACGCCGTGCGCGGCCAAAAGGGTGGGCACTATCGTGGCGGGCGTTTTTTTGCCGGCGCGGGAAAGTGCGCTCAGGCTTTTTATTTCGGATTCCAGCGAAAGGCCGTAGCCGCTTTTTGCTTCGATGCTCGTGGTGCCGCAGCGCAGAAAACGGTTAAAGCGGGAAACGGCAAGTTTTTCCAGTTCGTACTCGCTTGCCTGCCTCACGCCGTTAATGCTCGAAACAATCCCCCCGCCCATTGCCTTTATCTGCTGATAGCTGGTTCCGGCAAGGCGCAGGCTGAAATCGTTTATTCTTGACGCGGCAAAAACGGGATGGGTGTGACTGTCGCAAAAGCCCGGCACGGCCACACCGCTTACGCGCAGTTCCTCGGCGTCGGCGCAACGCCCGTCGCTTTCCACTTCGGCGCGCTTTCCGGCCATGACAACATGGCCGTTTTCAACCAGCACGGCGGCGTCTTTTATAAGTCCGGTTTCCGACATCAGCCGGCCCGCGCGCGGCGCGGCCGGTCCGTCGAAAGTAAGCAGCTGTTTAAGACCCGTAAGAAGGATTTTTCCGTTCATCGGCCGTTCCCCCGTTTTTTACCATGGTGGTCACCCAGTAGGCTCCGCCCATGGCGCAGGCAAGACCCGCGATCTGGTAAATATGCATTTTCTCCATGCCGGTCAAGACGGAGATAATAAAGGTCATCACCGGATAGGACAGTATTATGGCCGTGGCCTTTGAAAGCTCCATATGGCGTATGGCGCGATACCACAAAACCATTACAAAACCGTTAAGACACAGCCCGAAAAACAGCAGCGCCGACACCGGCCCCGCCTTGAACGCGAAATGCGCTCCGCCGGAAAAGAGCCGCCACAGCACTATGGGAATCATAACAAGCGCCGCGTAAAAAGCGCGCGACGAGGCAATGCGCTCGGGCGAAAAATCCGCCGGCAGTTTCTTGGCGAAAATATGCGACACCTGATACATCCACGGCATCGAAAGAATCAGCAAATCGCCCTTCCAGCGCGGAGAAAAACGCTCATTATAAAGTATAAGCAGGGTGCCGAAAACCACAAGGCCCGTGCCCATAAGCTGCTTGCGGGTTATTTTTTCCTTCAGCATGAAATGGGTGAGAATCAGCGAATACACCACCTCCACCTGCGCCAGTATGGCGGCGTTTGCGGGCGTTGTGTACTGAAGGCCCATGGTAAAAAGCGCAATGGGAAAAGCGCTTCCGAACGCGCCCATTATAAGCAGGTTAGGGACGTATTTTTTCTCGGTAAGCTGTGAAAAAGCGTGATTGCGCACCAGCCACGGAAGAAAGTAAATAAAGCCCAGCACCGCGCCTAAAAAAGCCAGCAGCTCGGCGGAAATCGCGCTTACGCCAATCTTTCCCACGATAGGCCATGTAGAGGTGAAAAGCCAGTTGGTCCACAACGCTGCAAGCGGTGTCATTTTCGGTTATCCTTGCCGGATGAGATGAAACATACGGCTCTTTTATACTATTATAACCTATAGCACGGCACGGGAATATATGGGACCTTAGGCCCCTGCGCGAAATGACGCTTCCGGCTATGCTAAGGCAGAGGAGAATACTTTTATGAGAAAGCTTTTGCTGCTTGTCATCTCCGCCGTTTTGTTCCTGTCGCGGATGCCGGCGTCCGCGCAGAATCAGGTGCAGCTAAAGGAATGGACGGTCATGGCTTACATGAACGCCCGCAACAACCTTGAGGCAGAGGGACTCCGCAACGTAAACCAGATGGAACTTGTGGGCTCCACCGACCGCATAAACATCCTTGCCTATCTGGGCCGCACAAACGGTCAGCAGGGCGATACCCACGCCGACGGAAACTGGGTGGGCGCGAAACTTTATTACATAAAGCGCGACTTTAATCCCGCAAACATTCCCGCCGACCGCCGCGATCAGGTTTACAAACAGGCGCTCAGCCACATAAGCTCGCCCGCGACCCTTCAGCCGGACCACATAAACATGGGCAACTACAAGCGGCTTATCGAGTTTGTGCGCTACGTAAAAAAACACTATCCTGCCAAGCATTACGCGCTTATAATCTGGAACCACGGCAGCGGCATAATGGACCCCAAACGCGTCTATAAAAAGGACACCGCCGCTAACGACATGCCAGCGGCCGACACCGCGCGCAATGTAAAGGCGATTTCAATAGACGCAAACGGCAAGTTCATCTCGACGAGCGAGCTGGCCGACGCCCTGCGCACCACCGGCGGGGCCGACGTGCTTGCCTTCGACGCCTGCCTTATGCAGATGGCGGAAATAGATTACGAAGTGGGCCGTTACGCAAAAGTCATAGTGGGTTCGCAGGAAACCGAACCGGCCGACGGCTACGACTACGCCGCCTTCCTCGACCTGCTTGCCCGCAACCCGCAGGCCACGCCGGAACAGCTTGGCGTGTTCATGGTGGATACCTTTACCAGATACTATATAAACCAGTATCCCCAGACGCACGAAGGCACTACCCTTTCCGCAATCCGCACGGCCGAAATACCAAACCTGATGCGCGCTCTCGACACGTGGGCAGTTACCGCCATGCAGGTAAACGACAGCAAGGCGCTTGAGCAGGGCCGCCGCTACAGTCTGCGTTTTGACCTGTTCGGCTCCATGGACCCCGACCGCTCGGTTTCGACTTACGCCGATCTTTACGACTTCATATATGTCGTGACCGGTTCCACCCAGTCGCCGGAACTTAAGCAGGCCGGACAGAACCTCATGGCCCAGATACAGCGCACCATAATAAGACGCGGCGTGGCCACCGGTCCCGACCAGCCTTTTGATTACCGCCGCGCGCACGGCATGTCCATAAACCTGCCGCGCCTCGACAAAACACTCAGCGAAGCCGCCGTGGAGGATGTGGAATTCGGCAACAGCTACCAGAGCCTGCCCTTCGTGCAGGTCAGCAAGTGGGGCCAGTTCTACCGCTGGATGGCAGGTTACTGATTCACTTTAGTCCAATAAAAAAGGCGGGGCTTAAAAAGCCCCGCCTTTTTTGCGTCCTTAAAACGGCTAGCGATAGTTGGTGTACTGAAGCTCCAGACCGAAGTCCTTGCCGCGCAGCAGGTTCATGGTCTCCTGCAGGGCGTCTTTCGAGCGCGACACAACGCGCAGCTGCTCGCTTTGTATGGAAGCGGTGACTTTAAGCTTGGAATCTTTTATAAGCCGCACCATTTCCTTGGCCTTGTCGGTGGGTATGCCCTGCTGTATTTTAACGGTCTGCTTTACCGTGCCCGCCAGCGACTGCTCGATTTTCTGCGGCTGGAGGTTTTTAAGAGCCACTCCGCGCTTTGCAAGCCGCGTAAGCAGCACGTCGTAAAGGGCCTTTATCTTGAACTCGTCGCCGGATACCAGCTTTATCTGCTTTTCCTTAACGTCCAGTTCAATGGTTGAATTGCTGCCCTTGAAATCGTAGCGGTTGGCAACTTCCTTCATGGCTATGTTTATAGCCTCGCCTATAATGTTGAGGTCCACCTGTGAAACCACGTCGAAACTGTATTCGTCAGCCATACAACCTCCGTAGTGAATTATTGGAAAATCAGTCCAGCGCGGGCACTTCCAGCTTTGCCATATGCCGCTTGGGACCGGTAATGCGCCGCACGCCGTTTTTGTAAAGCACGCCGTCGCGCAGTATGGGCAGGTAAACCTTGAGCTGGGCGTGCCAGGTGGGCCAGTCGTGCGGCCACTGCTCGCTCCAGACGTCGTACCAGTGCGGGATGTTCTTTGCGCCAAGGCTCTGAGACAGTTCCCACGCCTGATGATTGAAGGTTTCCCACGCGCCCCTGCCGTGCGAGACTATGATGTAGCCGTCGCGCACCCTGTCGAGAAATTTTTCGTCGTTCATGTTCGGCAGATACAGGGCCGGTGAATTGAGGTAAATGCCCTCGTCGTAATAGTTGAACTCGGCCCGCACGTCGTAAATGCCGCTCTGGCAGATGGCGGAATCGACGACACCGGGATATTTAAGAAAGAAATTGGCCGAATGGAAAGCGCCGAAACTGGCGCCGGTGGCGAGGAATTTTTCGTCCAGGCCGTAGGTCTGTGCCAGAAAGGGTATTACTTCCAGCACAATGCATTTTTCCCACTGGTGGTGGCGTATGCCAATCCACTCGTCCTTTACTGGCTTGTACCAGCTTTCCCAGTCGCGGCCGTCCACGCAGAAAACCCGTATGTCACCAGCGTCTATATAGGGTGCGAGGGTGGCTATCATGCCCTGATTTTCATAATCGAAGAATCTGCCGCAGGAGGTCGGAAACACCAGCACGGGCTTGCCGGCGTGGCCGTAGGCCTTGAACTCGAAATCCTGTCCCAGCTGTTTGCTGTAAATTTTATGGTAAGTGATGTCCATTGGTCCCTTTCTCCCTAAATGTATACAGATAATACCATATATATGATGCCCCGGTAAGTTGTCCGGCGGGGGCTTAAACTGGTAATATATTCTTATATACTAGAAACCCTACGTACGTATAAAGGGAGAGAGAAGAATGCCGACAATTGACGCAGTGTCACGCAATCTGATGCTCGACAGCCTCAGACAGTACGCCAAGCGGAGGATTCCCTTCGATTTTATAAGGGAACACGACGAAAAGAACGAGTTCCCCGCCCAGATATTAAAGGAGATGTACGACAAGAACACTCTGGGCCTGCATCTGCTGCTGATTCCCCGCGAATTCGGCGGTTTGAGCGGCAGCACGGTGGATATTTACCGCATTTGCGAACAGCTTGCCCGCATAGACCTTGGCATAGCGACCTCGGTATTTGCCACATTTCTGGGCACCGACCCCCTGCGCGTTGGCGGAACTGAAGACCAGAAAAAGAAATGGATGACCCGCATAGCCGAGGAAGACCTCCTCGTGGCCTACGGCGCGACCGAAGCCGACGCGGGCAGCGACCTTGTAAACCTGCGCACCCGCGCCGAACACGTGGTAAAAAACGGAAAGCTCGTCGGTTATAAAATAACCGGCAATAAACAGTGGATTTCAAACGGCGGCGTGGCCGACCTTTACACCATACTGGCCATGGCTCCGGGCGGCCCCTCGTGGTTCATAGTCGAAAAAAAGACCGAGGGTTTCTCCTCCAACAAGCACGAGGACAAGCACGGCATACGCCTTTCAAACACGGCGGGTCTGTCGCTTGACGAGGTTTTCGTTCCGGCCGACCAGCTTATAGGCATGACCGAAGGACAGGGCCTTTTGCAGGCGCAGGCCGTTTTCGGCTACACCCGCCTCATGGTGGCGGCTTTCGGTCTGGGCGGCGGAGAGGAAGCGTTTGAAACGGCGGTCCGCTACAGCCAGCAGAGAATTCAGGCCGGCGGCCCCCTGTCGCAGAAAGAAGGCTACACCCATAAATTTCTGGTTCCGCACGCGGTCCGCTTCGAGGCGGCCCGCGCCTACATTGACCACGTGGCGCAGTGCCTCGACAGCAACGAGCACGGCCTCCAGACCGAGGGCGCGATAGCCAAATATTACGCCACGGAAGAAGGCAACAAGGCCGCCGAAAACGCCATTCAGGCGCTGGGCGGCTACGGCTACACGCGGGACTTCCCCGTCGAGAAAATTAAACGCGACGTCAAAATCACCTGCATTTACGAAGGCACCAGCGAAATAATGGAAATGACCATTTACCGCGGGCGCTGGCAGGAGCATTTAAAGAGCCGCGGCCAGTATTACCTGTCCATGGCCGACGCGCTTGAACAGCTTAACGGCAAAAATCCCCAGCTTGGCGCCGACAGCGCGGCCCTTGCCCTGCGCGCTCTCTCGCGCATACTGGAAGAGTGCCGCGTACAGCGGCTTACCCGCCACCAGTTCGTCACTTTCAAGCTCGGCGAGCTTATAGCAAACGCCGAAGTTTCCGCCCGCTTCTGCCTGACCGTGGGCGAAGGCCCCATGCCGGAAGGCGTGAAGTACGACAAGGACACGCTGGCCGCCATGGCGCGCGTCTGCGCGCGGGAAACGGCTTTCGACGTGGTGTCAAAAGGCATGAAGCTGGTGCTCGGCGCGGGGACGCAGTCGGCGGCGGAACTTTCGCAGGCCCTGCGCTTTACCGAAATAGAAGATAAACAGCGCGGCATCACGGCGGATATGGATTTCATTGCCGCCAGACTCAGCGAAGTCTTCAAGGCTAAATAAGGAGCGGATATGCATATAGTGGTTTGTATAAAACAGGTTCCTGACTCCACGCAGGTCAAAGTAAATCCCCAGACGGGTACGCTCATCCGCGCCGGCGTGCCGAGCATATTAAATCCCTACGACCACAGCGCGCTTGAACATGCGCTGGAAATAAAGGAAAAGACCGGCGCGGCCATAACCGTGCTGTCGATGGGCCCCATGCAGGCCACCTCGGTGCTGCGCCTTGCCCTTGCGCTCGGCGCCGACCGCGGCATACTGCTTTCCGACCGCGCTTTCGCGGGCTCCGACACCTGGGCCACCAGCTACGCGCTGTCAAAAGCCGTAAAGAAAATCGGCAAGGTGGACCTTATTTTGTGCGGCGTCATGGCAATCGACGGCGACACCGCCCAGACCGGTCCCGCCATGGCCCACCAGCTGCACATTCCGCAGATTACCTTCTGCGACAGCATATCTGTTACGGGCCGCAAACTGCGCGCCAAGCGCACCATTGAAGGCGGTCACGAAGTGGTTGAGGCAAACCTGCCCGTGCTGTGCACGGCCAACCTCCCCGCCGATTACGCCCCCAAATTCCCCTCCTTCCGCCAGATAGCGCAGGCGCAGGAAAAGACCATTGAAGTGTGGACCGCGCAGGACATAGGCGCGCAGCCGCAGTATCTGGGTCTGGAAGGCTCGCCGACGAGAGTCGACAAAATCTATCCTCCGCACCAGCGCGAAAAAGGCACGGTATACACCGGCAGCGCGGCGGAACTGGCCGACAAGATAGTCGAAATCCTTAAACAGGAGAGTTTTATCAAGTCATGATAGAGATACTTCATACCTGCATAGGCTGCGGCAAGTGCGTTAAAGTCTGTCCCTTCGGCGCTATAAGCGTCGACAACAAAATGGCTAAGGTCAGCGAGGCCTGCACCCTCTGCGGCGCGTGCGCCCAGTCCTGCCCCGTAAACGCCATCGAAATAATCCGCAAGGACACCGCCGCCGACCTGTCGGCCTTCAAGGGCGTGTGGGTCTTCGCCGAATTTCAGGAAACGAAAGCCGGCTGCAAACTGCGCCCCGTTACGCACGAACTGCTCTCCTGCGGCAAAAAACTGGCCGCCGAGCTTGGCGAGGAACTCTGCGCCGTGCTTATCGGCGACAATGTTTCCGGCCTCTGCGACACGCTGGCCGCATACGGCGCGGACAAGGTGTATCTGGTTGAAAACCAGCACTGCCGCGATTTCAACACCGACGCCTACGCCACCGCGCTCGTAACCCTTATAAACAAGTACAAGCCCAGCACGGTGCTCTATCCGTCGACCTACGTCGGCCGCGATATAGCGCCCCGCGTGGCAAGCGAACTCTACGTCGGCCTTACGGCCGACTGCACCGGCCTTTCCATTAAAAACGGCAATCTTCTCCAGACCCGTCCCGCCTTCGGCGGCAATATCATGGCCGATATCTTAAGCCCCAACACCCGCCCCCAAATGGCCACGGTGCGCCCCAACGTGATGAAGAAAAACGAACTCATCGCCGGCGCAAAAGCCGTTGTCGTGCGCGAAAACGTCAGCATCGAAGCAAACATAGTGCGCGTGCATGTGGTCGAAAAACAGCTCGACGAAATTCACGCGGGCGAGAAAATCGACGAGGCGCGCATAATAGTTTCCGGCGGACGCGGCATGAAGGACAAAAAAGGCTTTGCCCTTCTGCAGGAGCTGGCCGAAACGCTCGGCGGAGCCGTCGGCGCGTCCCGCGCGGCCGTTGACCTCGGTCTAAAGCCCAAAAAGCATCAGGTGGGCCAGAGCGGCACGACGGTATCGCCCAAGCTCTACGTCGCCTGCGGCATATCGGGCGCGGTACAGCATATTGTGGGCATGAGTTCCTCGGATATCATCATAGCCGTCAACAAGGACCCCGCCGCCCCCATATTCAATGTCTGCAAGTTCGGCCTGGTCGGCGACGCTTCGCAGATAATACCGCGCGTTACGGAATCACTTAAAAAGCAAGAACGGAAATAAAACGTGTCGGTATTTACCAGACTGTTTCTGCTGATGAGCATTGTAGGCATCGCGCCCGTAATTCCTACGGGCGCGCTGCTGTTTTATTACCAGTCGCAGGCAAAGGTAAACACGCTCGGTCTGCACGACAATCTGGCCGCCGTCGCCGCCACGGCGGTAAACCGTCATCTGGACAATCTGCCGCACCGGCTGGCGTTTACGCAGGACCTCGAAGCCGCCCATACCCGCGCGGCCGAGGGGCGCGAACTAAAAGCCGCGCTGCGGGCAAATCCCGATTTCACGCTGGCCGCGCTGCTCGATAAAAACGGCCGCGAAATAATAAAGGAAGGCCTGCCGCAGGCGCTGAGCGGCGCGGGACGGCTAGACCGCTCGGATGACCCCGTTTTCATAGAGTCCAAAATTTCCGGCCGCGTCGTTTTAAGCAAGTTCGACGCGACCAGACTTACCCCCTCCGCAAACATAGTTTTCCCATTAAAGCAGAACCGTTATCTTTTTCTTACCGTGGATTTTTCCGACCTCTGGGCGGCCATAAACTCCCAGAAAATCGGCCATACGGGACGCATTTTTCTGGCCGATGAAAACGGCCATATATTTCACTTCGCGGGCTACCGTCCGCCTACCGTTGACACCGGCAAACTGACCGGCCTGTTAAAAGGCGAGCAGGGCCTTATTGCCGATCTGCCCGCGGAGGAAGGCGACTTTGCCGGAGCCTTCCGCAAAGTGCCGGACCTCAACCTTTACGTGCTCACCATGCAGCTGCGCGACGAGGCGTTCTGGGACATTCGCCTTACCACTCTTTATATTTCCTTTTTCCTGCTGGCCATAATGACGGCCGCGTATTTTTCCGCGCTGTTTTTTACGCGCAGAATGGGCGCGCCCGTGGCCGAACTGCTAAACGGCGCCGACGCCATAGGACGCGGCGACTATTCCGGCACGCTAGATGTAAACAAAGGCTGGGGCGAGTTTCGCGGCCTGCTTGAATCCTTCAATTCAATGACCGAGGAACTGCGCAGTTACCACGCGGTGCAGGTCGATAAACTGCTGGATGAAAAAAACAAGAACGACCTTATAGCCGGTCTTATGCGCGACGGCATAATTCTGGCGGGCGAAGACTGCACCCCCCTTTACATGAACCACGCGGCGCGCGAAATACTTGCGGGCCTCGCCGCCGGAAAAACGCACAAAGAGGCCATAGCCGCCCTTCTGGCAATGAAGACCGACGCGCCCTCGCTGGAAATAATGGCGGACGGCGGCAAGCCCGCGCATTACAGGCTTGTGCAGGAAATGTTTAGGCCCGAAACCTCCGAGCCCGTCAGACTTCTTGTTCTGCGCGACGTGTCGCTCGAACACGAAATAGACGCCATGAAGGAAGACTTTTTCAACTCCGTCGCGCACGACCTGCGCGCCCCGCTTCTGGGCATGCAGGGCTACCTTAAACTGCTTGAGCACTCCTGCAAAAACGCCGAGGAAGCGGAATACATAAAGGCCATGAAGCAGTCGAGCCAGCGGCTTTTCAGACTCGTGGAGGATATACTGGATATCGCGCGCATGGAGTCCGGCACGCTAAAACTTCTGCCCTCGGTGTTTAGCCCGTCAGACTGCGCCGAACGCGCGTTTGAAGCCCTGCGCCCGCTTGCGCAGGAAAAGCGCATAACACTTGAGCTGGGCGAAAACACCGTATCCGAAATCACGGCAGACGAGCGGCTTATAGAACGGGTGTTTTATAACGTAATTTCCAACGCCATAAAGTTTACGCCCGAAGGCGGCAGAATCACATTTTCCGCGCGCAGCCAAAACGGCTCCGCCGTCATCAGAATAGCCGACACCGGCCCCGGCATATCGCCGGAGGAAGCGGAAAAACTTTTCAGGAAATATCACCAGCTCGAAAACACCGAGCGCAGAAACGGCTACGGTCTCGGCCTTGCCATATGCCGCCACATAGCCGAACTGCACGGCGGGACCATAGCGGTTTTGGACGAAGGCCCCGGCACCGTAATCGGCCTGACCCTGCCGCAGAACAACCGTGCCTGAACCGGCGTTTGCAAGGCGGGAGATAATAGTTACAATGTTTTCATTACACGGGGGCATTCGTGGCTGAAAAACAGGGATTTCCCAAAATAGTCGCGGCAGTGCTGGCGGCGATGATTGGACTGATGTCGCTGCTGTTCTGGTTTGACTGGGCGCTTTACGAGCAGCGCGTCCTGCCGCAGGCCGTATTGTCCACCATTCCCCCGCCCGTGCAGTGGCTTGAAAACATCGTCTACGATATAACGGTCGCCCGCATAGGCGGAACCGAACCCGACGCGCGCATCTCGATCGGCGCGATAGACGATGAAACCGTCACAAAACTCGGCTGGCCGTTTTCCCGCCGCTACCACGCGCAGTTGATAGACCGCCTTAAAAGCCTTGGCGCGAAAACCATAGTTTTCGATGTGATGTTTCTGGACCAGATTCAGGAAGACCCCGCCGGCGACCGCCTGCTTGAGCAGGCCACCAAGCGGGCCGGAAACGTAATTCACGCTGGTCTTGTAAACGCCTCCGTGCTGGAAAACGGCATCAGCTATTCCTTCCGCCGCCCGACGGGACTTATCGGCGATAACGCCTTCATTCTGGCAAACCCAAACGTTGACGACGTCGTGGACCGCGACGGCCACATACGCCGCATCATGCTGTTTTACCCCCGCGCCTATTACGACGGCCGCGCGGGCACGGGCTGCAAAAACTGCAAGGGCATAAAAATCGCCTCTTTAAGCGTGGCGGCCTACGCAAATTTTACTGGCGAGCCGGTCGAAAAACTTTTTCAAAGCCTCCGCGCCAAAAACATCCGCTGGATAAACTTCGCCCTGCCCGACACCTATCCCCAGCATCCGGGCCGCAAGAGCGCGCAGGACAAATTAATTTACGCCTCCTACCCGCATGTCTCGGTACTCGACATTCTTGACGGCACGCTTTCCGACGTGCAAAAGGCCCGCATAAAAGACGGCATAGTCTTTATAGGCTCAACATCCCTCGGCACATTCGACCATTACCCGACGCCCTTTCACATGACCGCCCCCGGCGTGGAACTGCACGCAAACAGCCTGGATAACCTGTTAAACAACAACTACATGCGGCCGGCCAGTCCGCTTTGGTCTTTTGCCGCCATGCTGTTTTTCATGCTGCTGCCGCTGGTCTTTTTCCGCAAGTCGCCCTACATGGGCGCGACGGCAACGGCCGCCGCGGCCCTGTGCTGGAGCATACTCTACGGCTGGCTTAACATGCGCGGCGTCAAAATATATTTCGCCATGCCCATGGGCGGACTGATGATGTCCTTTCTCTATCTGACCGTCTACCGCGTGGTGGTTGAAGGCCGCGAAAAACGCTGGATAAAAAACACCTTCGGCCAGTACCTGTCGCCAAAAGTCGTGGAAGTGCTGATGAAAGACCCCGACAAGCTAAAGCTCGGCGGTGAAAAGCGCGACATGAGCGTGTTCTTTTTAGATATCGCGCACTTTACGACCATCTCGGAAAAAATGGACCCCGAACAGCTTACGCTTTTCCTTAATAAATATCTGTCGGCCCTGACCGGCGTGATACTTAAAAACGAAGGCGTGGTGGACAAGTACATAGGCGACTGCATAATGGCTTTCTGGAACGCCCCGCTTGACCTGCCGGAGCACCGTATGCTTGCGGCACTTTCCGCAGTGGAGTGCATCGAGACAGTGGAACGCTTAAACAGGGAAAGCACCCTGCCCGTAAAACCGGCGGTGCGCATAGGCCTTAACGCCGGCAATATGGTGGTTGGCAACATGGGCTCGGACGTGCGCTTTTCCTACACCGTCATCGGCGACGAGGTAAACCTCGCCTCCCGCCTTGAGGGCGCGAACAAATATTTCGGCAGCCGCATAATGGCCAGCGAGGCCGTATACGGCGGCGCGAGGCAACATATTCTGGCCCGCGAACTCGGCTACATACGGGTAGTAGGAAAATCCATACCAATTCTGGTGCACGAACTGATAGCCCCCCGCGCCGCCGCCACCCCCGCGCAGGTGCTCCTGTGCAAGCTTTACGGCGAGGCCAACACTTTCTACCGCGAAGGAAAATTTGCCGAGGCGCTTACGCTTTATAAACAGGCGCTTGAAGCCGTACCCGGCGACGCGGTGTGCGAAACACAGATAAAGCGCGTTGAAACGCTGATGACGCAGCCCGTTCCAAAGGACTGGGACGGGGTGTACAATCTTACGTCGAAATAAGGTGAAACGATGATTATTTTCTGGCGGCTTGCGGCCGCTCATCTGCTGGCGGACTTTACGCTTCAGACAAATCTTATAAACCGGCTCAAGCGCCGTTCGCGCTGGGGTCTTGTGCTGCACTGCCTGACGCATCTGGCCATGTATCTGCTGTTTACCTGGAATTATCTGAACATGTTCTGGGTAAATTACGACTCCGTGAAAATCAAAGGCTGGGTCTGCCTCATCGTCATCACGCTGCTTCACTACCTGCAGGACCACTGGCGCGTGTTTACCATAACGCGCTATCACACCAAGGACGGAACCCTGCATTTTCTGTGGGACCAGTTCGTGCATTTCGGCATACTGTTTGCCTTTTCGCCGGTGCTGGGATTTACGTTCAACGGCGATTTCTTCCCCGAAAAATGGGTGGTGCTCATAAGCGCCTTCGTGCTTATTTCACACGCGGGGACAATTCTTATATACTTTATTGAGAAAGACACCTACGGCGCGTCTTTTCCCGCCGACCACGCGAAATATCTCGGCATGGGCATACGCATAGTGCTGTGGCTGTTCTTTCTAATACCGGGGCTTGCCTGGCTGCCTTTCGTGGCGGCGTGGGCGGGATACGCGGTATATCTCAAAAAGAGACGGCTGGTGGATTTTTCCCGCATGGGCTTTTATCTGGGCATGACCATGACGGTGACGGTGGGCATAATCTCCCATCTTATCTGCTACGGCTGACACGCGTTTTAACATGACCACATCTTACGGACCTGAAACAAAAATTGACGAACTGGCCTTCTGTTTTCTCGACATAGAAACCACCGGCCTTTCCCCCGCCACGGGCGGAAAAATCTGCGAAGTGGCGATAATAAAAAGCGGCACGGCGGGCAGGCTCGACACCTATAGCCAGCTTATAAACCCGCGCTGCCTCATACCCGAGGCGGTAATCCGCATACACGGCATAACAAACGACATGGTTAACGATAAGCCCGCTTTTTCGCAGGCCGCTCCCGCCATGCTCGATTTTCTGGAAAACAGCGTCGTGGTCTGTCATAACGCCGATTTCGACGTGCCGTTCATGGCCTACGAATTTGCCGCCATCGGCCTGCGCTTTCCGCCGCTTACCATACTCGATACGCTTAAATTCGCGCGCAAGCACGCCAAGTTTAAAAGCAACCGGCTGGGAAACATAGCCATAGAACTGGGCTTTTCAAACGACGGCTGGCACCGCGCCTTAAACGACGCCGCCATGACGGAGAAACTGTTCATGCACTTCGTCGGGAAGTTCCGCGCCTGCGGAGCGGAAACACTCGGCGCGCTTACCGATTTGCAGACCGGCAAAAAGGCCGGCATCAACAAGGAGAGGACAAATGAAAGAATCAGTTTTTGAACTAGGAACCGAGGCCGATCTGCAGGACCTGCTGGAAATCTGCTCTTTCGGCAGAAAGGTGGCCATGACGCCCGCCACCCGCAAAAAACTTTCAGGCGCGCGCAAAGCCCTCCACGATTTTCTGGCCAAGTCCGAAGCCGTCTACGGCATCAATACCGGTTTCGGCGATCTGGCCTCGCACCGCATACCGCGCGAGCAGTGCAAAACCCTTCAGGTAAACCTTATCCGCAGCCACGCCTGCGGCGTCGGCGAGCCCATGCCCGCCGAACAGGCGCGCGGCATAATGTTTCTGCGCGCAAACGAAATGGCCAAGGGCCATTCCGGCGTGCGCCCCGAAGTTGTCGACGTACTGGTGCAGTGCATAAACAAGGACGTAATTCCTTTTGTCCCCACGCGCGGCTCTGTCGGCGCGTCGGGCGACCTCGCCCCGTCGGCACATGTGGCCCTCATGCTTATCGGCGAAGGGAAGGCGCGGTACAAAAACTCCGGCTGGCTGCCGTCGGCGGAAGTGCTTGAAAAAGCCGGCATAAAGCCCATAGAGCTGGAAGAAAAAGAAGGCCTTGCCCTAATTAACGGCACGCAGGCCATGCAGTCCGTGGGCGGACTGGCGCTTATGGACGCGCTTAAAGTATGGCACGCCGCGACCACGGCCTCGGCCATGACGCTTGAAGCGCTCAAAGGCACGCCGGCCCCGTTTCGCGCCGAAATACATTATCTTAAACCACACGCCGGACAGCTTGAAACCGCGCAGTTTCTTAACGAACTTCTTGAAGACAGCGAAATACGCAAGACCCACCTGACCAACGACACCCGCGTGCAGGACCCTTACAGCCTGCGCTGCATACCGCAGGTGCATGGCGCGGTGCGCGACGCGCTTGAATACGCGCTCGACACCGTCGAAACCGAAATGACCAGCGTAACCGATAATCCCCTTTTAATCTGGAATGAAAAGTCCCCCAACTTCGCGGGACTGGAGATTATTTCCGGCGGAAACTTTCACGGCATGCCGCTTTCCATAGCTTACGATTCGGCCTGCGCGGCCATGACCGCGCTCGGAAATATTTCCGAACGCCGCATCTTCCAGCTTATCAGCGACCCGACACATATTCTGCCGCCTTTCCTTACAAAGAACTCCGGCCTTGAATCGGGCTTTATGATTGCGCAGTACGCGGCGGCAAGCATTGCCTCGGAAAACAAAACACTCGCACATCCCGCCTGCGCGGACTCAATCCCCACCTCGGCAAACAAGGAAGATTTCGTCAGCATGGGCATGTGGGCGGCGATAAAGCTCGGCATGGTGGCAAAAAACACTGCCGCCATAACCGCGATAGAACTTATAGCCGCGGCCCACGGCCTCGACATGCACAAACCGCTTAAAGGCGGAAAAGGTGTTGAGCGGGCGCGCGCGCTGGTGCGCAAACTGGTTCCCGAAATACACGGCGACACCTCGCTGGCCGAACCCATCGAAACGGTACGGCAGGCAATTTTAGACGGTCAGTTCGTAATAATTTAGGAGGAATAACGATGCAGACTTTCAAAAGAGGCGACAAGCTCCGCGCCCCGCGCGGCAATAAACTTTCCTGCAAGGGCTGGCAGCAGGAAGCCGCCATGCGCATGCTTCTAAACAATCTTGACCCCGAGGTGGCCGAACGGCCGGAAGACCTCGTGGTCTACGGCGGTCGCGGCAAGGCCGCCCGCAACTGGGACTGTCTTAACGCCATAATTCAGGAACTGACAAAACTGGAAAACGACGAAACCCTGCTTGTGCAGTCCGGCAAGCCCGTGGCCGTTTTCAAAACGCACGAATACGCCCCGCGCGTGCTTATCGCCAACTCAAACCTCGTCGGCCACTGGGCCAACTGGGATGTTTTCGACAAGCTCGAAAAAGCGGGCCTTATCATGTACGGCCAGATGACGGCCGGAAGCTGGATTTACATAGGCGCGCAGGGTATTTTACAGGGCACATACGAAACCTTCGCCGCCGCCGCGAAAAAACATTTTAACGGCGACCTGCGCGGCAGACTGGTCGTTACCGGCGGACTCGGCGGCATGGGCGGAGCCCAGCCCCTTGCCGCTACGATGAACGGCGCCGTGATGATTGCCGTGGAAGCAAATCCCGTAAGCATTGAACGCCGCCTGAAAACGCGGTATCTCGATAAAAAAGCAACCACGCTCGATGAAGCGCTCGCTCTTGCAAAAGAGGCAATGGCAAAAAAGGAACCTCTCTCCATAGGCCTGCTCGGCAACTGCGCCGAAATACTGCCGGAAATGGTAAAGCGCGGCGTGCACATCGACCTGCTTACCGACCAAACCTCGGCCCACGACCCTTTAGGCGGCTACATCCCCAAAGGCTACAGCGCCGCGCAGACGGCCGAACTGCGCAAGTCCGACCCTAAAAAGTGCGAACAGCTCGCGCTTGAATCAATCGCCATTCACGTCCGCGCCATGCTCGACCTTCAGAAGGCGGGCGCGATAACGTTTGATTACGGCAACAATATCCGCACCATGGCTTTCAAGATGGGCGTAAAGGACGCGTACAATTTCCCCGGTTTCGTGCCCGCCTACATCCGCCCGCTTTTCTGCGAAGGAAAAGGCCCCTTCCGCTGGGCCGCGCTTTCTGGCGACCCGAAGGATATCGAGGTAACCGATAAGCTGGCGCTGGAGCTTTTCCCCGAAAACAAACACCTTGCCCACTGGATAAAAATGGCCGGTGAAAAAATCGCCTATCAGGGCCTGCCCTCGCGCATCTGCTGGCTGGGCTACGGCGAACGCGCCAAATTCGGCCTCGCCATAAACAAGGCCGTGCGCGAAGGCCGCATAAGCGCGCCGATAGTAATAGGCAGGGACCATCTCGACTGCGGCTCGGTCGCAAGCCCGTTCCGCGAAACGGAGTCCATGAAGGACGGCTCCGACATGATAGCCGACTGGGCCGTTTTAAACGCCCTGCTTAACACCGCCTCCGGCGCAAGCTGGGTATCGTTCCACCACGGCGGAGGAGTCGGCATGGGATACTCGCTGCACGCCGGACAGGTGACAGTAGCCGACGGCAGCGCCGAAATGGACCGCCGCCTTGAGCGCGTGCTCACCAACGACCCCGGCATAGGCGTCGCCCGTCACGTTGACGCGGGCTACGACGAAGCCGTGGCCACGGCAAAAGCCAAAGGCATAAAGATTCCGATGATGAAATAAGCCGCTTAACAAACAAAAAAGCCCTCCGCTAAACGGAGGGCTTTTTTGTTGGGTCAGGTAACATCTCGTATTGGTAATTAAATGGTTTCCCGACGGAAAATTGAGTCAGATTATACTTTTAATAGTCTAATCAGGTCCCAAACAGACATACCGCCAAGTAAGTCATTTAGTTCCGCCAGTCTAAACCATCTCCAGCAAAGCAATGCATAACGGTCACAAAAACCAACACACAAGTTTACTGAACTCTCTTTTTGTCTGGTTAATTATTTGTACGGCTAAATCAGATGCGGCGTTTTTTTACTGTCCCTTGCCAACACCTGCGCAGGAAAACATGGCACGCCCCACAGCTCAAACACTGCAGCGACATTCCAAACAAAAGCACTTGTCAGTAGGTAAGTTGTCCGTAAACCCGCACGGGACATCTGCAACTCTTTTACTCACCCCTGAGAAAACGACTTACGGCAGTAAAAAACTTAAAACGCGGCCTGCCCCGGTTCAGCTTCCAATTCCTGCCACTGCGGGGTTTTCTGAAACTCGGACAAATCGTAACCCGCCGCCTTTATTTTTTCTGTCAGTTCGGAGTAAATTTTGTCATCCATTGAGGGCTTGCGGCTAAGTATCCACAGATACTTGCGGCTGGGATGTCCGACCACGGCATAGTCGTAGGACGGGCCGATGTCCATTATCCAGTAATGACTGTAAAACGGCCAGAAGAAGCGCACTTTAAGTTTTGCGTTTGTCCTGTCAGCCGCCCAGGCCTTGCCTTCGGATGCCTGCATGGGCGCGTCCAGCCGCTTTTTGTGACAGCTGTTAACAATGCGCACCTTGCCTTCCGGTAAAAGGGTATAGTCGGCAAAAACGCCCACGCAGTCTTTTTCAAAACGGTTTGGCAGGCGGGCGATTTCGTACCAGCGGCCCATGTAACGCTGTAAATCTATCTGCGCCACGGTCGGAACCGGCGCCTTGCCGGAGGCGAAAGCGGCCGCGCCGCACAGACAGAAAATAAGTGAACAAAGCAGTTTCTTCATTTACTCCTCCTGATAAGATACAGCACATGCGAGTAACTCCGGCGCGAACATCGGACCAGTAACCGGCCATCCGCCTGGAAAAAACATCCGTGCAACGCCGCGCAATTGCATATTTACTATAACAGTTACCGCACGGCGCGTTCAACGTCCGCATACAAGCCAACCGCAGCCAAGGCGCAGTGACGGCAGCCGCGCCGGCTTATGGGCAGTGTTGTATAATTTTTATATGGGCGGACGGGCAGTCGCCGCCGTCGCACACATTCGCCGCGTACGTTCCAGCGCATTTTGCGCGGGCCGCACATCAGGCCATGTAAACGGAGTTTCCACGCTATGAGCATATTCCATTCATTTTTCAGCACGCAGGGCGTAATGCAGTTACTCATCCTGCTGGCGCTGTCGGTAGGACTGGGCGCTTATATAGGAAGGATAAAAATCCGCACCTTCTCGGTCGGCATGGGCGGGGTGCTGTTTGCGGCGCTGTTTTTCGGCTGGGCCGCCGGAAGCGTCAACATGCAGGTATGCGACGCGGTCTGCGACCTCGGCCTTGTCCTTTTCATTTACACGCTCGGCATAGAAGTGGGTCCCGGCTTTTTCGGCTCGCTGAAAAAAGACGGCGCGGTATTGTCTTTTCTGGCGGCGGCCGTCGTGCTTTTGGGCGTGGGCGCGTCCCTGCTTCTTTATAAAACCGGCATTACAACAATAACCGGCGCGACCGGCGTGCTGTGCGGTTCGGTCACAAATCTTCCCAGCCTTGCGGCCGCGCGTGACGTGCTTACCCTTATGCCATCGGGCGCACTGCACGCGGGCGAACTCGTGGCCAGCGCGGCGGCGGCCTATCCGCCTGGCATGTTCATAGTGGCGCTTGTCGTGCAGATGCTGTTAAACACATTTGGCATAAGCCTCGCATCCGAGGAAAAAGACTACCTCAGCACGGCCTCGGCCGGACTGGAAATAATAAACTGCGAAGTTGGCAAAGCGGCCGTGGACTGCAGCTCGGGCGAGTTAATGTCTCGCAACAAGTTCGTCATATCGCGCCTTAAACGCGGTGACAGAATATGGGTTCCCCGCCGCGACGAAATTTTGCAGGAAGGCGATCTGGTCCTAGTTCTCTGTCCCGCCGACGCAACGGAAAAAGCGGCAAAGGCCATAGGCTCGCGCTCGCAAACCGACCTGCGCAACGAGGAATGCGGCATAGACGCCGAACGCATGGTGGTTACCTCGGACAAGGCGATTGCAAAAACCATAGCCGAACTTAACATGCCCGCGAACTGCGGCGCAATAATAACGCGCATAGTGCGCGCGGGAAAGCACATAACCGCGCACGGCCCGCTGGCGCTTGAGTTTGGCGACGTTATAACCGTAGTCGGTCCCTCCGACGCCCGCGCCCTGGCGGCGACCATGGTCGGCAACAAAAAAAGCCTTCTTGAACGCACAGATTACGCCGCCCTTTTCTGCGGCGTGTCGCTGGGCCTTCTGCTCGGCATAGTGCCCATACCCATACCGGGCCTGCCCCTGCCTATAAAACTTGGTCCCGCGGGCGGTCCCATAATCGTCTCCCTACTGCTTGGCAAACTGGGCAGTACGCGCGGCTTTGTGTGGCGCATGCCCGCCTCGGCAAACATGACGCTGCGCGAAGTGGGCATTATGCTGTTTTTCGCGGCCGTCGGCCTGCAGAGCGGCGCGGCCTTTGTAAACGCCCTTGCCGCCGGAGAAGGGTTTAAGTGGATGCTGTGCAGTTTTTTCGTTGCCTTCGTGCCGGTTGCCCTAATCGGCGCGTTTGCGCGGATATTCCTTAAAATTAATTTTCTGCGCATATGCGGCATGCTTGCCGGAGCGACGACAAATCCACCTGCGATGGTATACGCGAACTCGCTGACCTCCACGGATGCCTGCGCCGCCGCCTCCGCGCTTGTCTACCCGCTGACGACTATAATGCGCATCACCTCGGCCCAGCTTCTTATAATGCTGTTTTACCGCTGACCCGCGTACATTCTTGTACAATATACCGGACGGCACAAAATACGCGGTCCGGCGGGGATTATTATGAAAAAAACAGGCTTTACCGGCTTTGAAAATTTTTTAAGGACATTCGGCGCTGGCCTTGCCTGCCTGCTTGCCATGCTGATGCCCTGCCATGCGGCGCAAAAAACGCAGTTTGACACTGGCAAAATAAGCCTGCGCTGGGAACTGCTAACAAGCAAGCCGCGCAATACCGAACAGCTTACCCTGACAAACAAAAGCCGCAAATCCTTTCCAGCATTCGGCTGGACAATATACTTCAGCTATCCCGGCGATATTGACCCAAAATCGCCGACCGGCGGCATAAAAATAACCCACATAAACGGCGACGTATACCGCCTCGACCCCGCAGACGGTTTTGCCGCGCCCGCACCCGGAAAGAGTGTGCTGTTTACATACGCATCCGAAGGCAGAATATACAACCGCTCAATGGCCCCATCCGGCATGTATATCGTGTGGGAGGACCGCCCCGACAAGGGCTTTGCCATAAAAGATTTTTCGCTGGCCCCGATTACAGACCCGACGGCGGGCTTTGTAACGCCAGAACAGATTTACGCAAAAAACAGCCTTATAGCCGACCTGCCCGAAAACAGCCTGCAAAAGATAATCCCCACTCCGGTCAGCTATAAAAAACTGGAAGGAAATTTTATTCTTACCTCCGAAACCGCAGTGCTCGCCGACACGGCTTTTATGACCGAAGCCGTCTACCTGCAAACAGAACTCGCCAAAATGCTTACGCACAAACCCAAAGCCCCCGCAACCAAAATATATCTGCGCAAGGCAGACGGTGCACCGGAGGCCTACACTTTGCTTATTACCACGCAGGCCGTAACGATAACGGCGGCAGACGCGGCCGGAATTTTTTACGGCATACAGTCCTTGCGCGCGCAGATACCCCCCGCCGACTGGGCCAAACGCCGTCAGGCAATTGCCATAGAAGCGACCGAAATAAAGGACGCTCCGCGCTTTGCCTACAGAGGTCTGCTTATCGACGTGGCACGCAATTTCAAAACGCCGGAGGAGATGAAAAAAGTTCTGGACCTCATGGCTTTTTATAAACTCAACACCCTGCATTTTCATATTACTGACGACGAAGGCTGGCGGCTTGAAATACCCGCCCTGCCCGAACTGACGCAGGTAGGCGGCAGACGCGGGCACTCAATTTTCGGCGATATGCTTCCGCCCTCATTCAGCGCGGGGCCCGAAGCAGGCAAAACACTGGCAAGCGGTTTTTACACACGCAGGGATTTTATCGACCTGCTGCGCTACGCCTCAGTCCGTCACATACAGGTAATACCGGAAATAGAATCGCCTGGTCACAGCCGCGCCGCGATAAAGGCTATGGACATGCGCTATAAGCGGCTAAAAAAGCGCGGCGACCCGCACGCGGCCGATTATCTTTTGCGCGACTTGGACGATAAATCGCAGTACAGTTCAGCCCAGTCTTGGAACGACAATGTGATTTGCGTGGCCCTGCCTTCGACCTACCGTTTTCTTGAAACTGTAATCGGCGCGGTGCAGGACATGTACCGCGAGGCAGGCGCGCCGCTTGCCACCATACACATGGGCGGCGACGAAGTACCGGCGGGCACATGGGAGCAGTCGCCAGCAAGCCAGAAACTTATAAAGGATAACCCCTATATAAAAGACACCGCCGGTCTGTGGGACTATTATTTTTCAAAGGCCGCGGACCTGCTTAAAGCGCGCGGGCTCTACCTGTCAGGCTGGGAGGAAGCTGGCCTGCGCGGCACTATGCTCGACGGGAAAAAGAAGATGATACCAAACCCCGTTTTCTCGAACGCGAATTTCCGTGTCCACGTGTGGAACAACATGATAGGCTGGGGCGCGGAAGACCTGCCCTACCGTCTTGCAAACGCCGGTTACCGCGTGGTGCTTTCCTGCGTAAGCAACAATTATTTCGACCTTGCCTACATGAAATCGCCCGACGAAATAGGCTACTACTGGGGCGGGTTTGAAGACATAGATAAACCGTTCTACTTCTCGCCTTTCGACTACTATAAAACCACGCGCGAGGACGCCGCCGGAAATCCCGCCGACCCCGCCTTTTTTACAGGCAAGGACAGGCTGACCGATTACGGCAAAGCGCATATCGACGGCATTGAAGGCCTGCTCTGGGGCGAGAATATGACAAGCAACGACGCTTTTGAATACATGCTGCTGCCCAAACTGATTGCGCTTTCCGAACGCGCGTGGGCGCCAAGCCCGCTGTGGGCCGAGGAAAGCGACAAGGAAAAAAGCGAGAAGCTCTACAACCAAAGCTGGTCGGAATTTGTAAACGTGCTTTCAAAGCGCGAACTGCCGAGACTTGATTATATGTCGGGCGGCTTTGCCTACCGCGTACCGCCGCCGGGCGCGGAAATTAAAGACGGAAGACTTTACGCCAACGTGCAATTTCCGTCCTTTGTGCTGCGCTACACGACAAACGGCAAGGAACCGTCGGTAAAGAGTACGCTTTACAAAGGTCCGGTAAAAGCAAAAAGCGTAATAAAAGTACGCGCCTTCAATGCGGCGGGACGCGGCGGCAGCACAACCACTATCGGCCAGAACTAAGCACACTACAGGGGGGCATAATGCCGGACAACGAGGTAAAAACCATACGGGACGAGATTTTCTTTCAGTACGCCAAAATAATCGTATGCAGTGCACGCCACTGCGCAAACGGTAAAGAGGCCAAGAAAAAATATTACGGCTTTATAAAAAAGAAATTCCATGAACTGCGCGACGGTGAAATTTCGTGGTCCGACATTACCCGCGAGGACTGGCAGTTCGTTCAGTCCGAAAAACGCTGCATCTACTGCGGCTCGACGGAGCATTTACAGAAGGAACACATCGTACCGAAGTCCATAAAAATCAAACCGGAATGTGAAAACTGCGAGCGGATACTCGGCATACACAACCAGATTTACGCCTGCGCCGCCTGCAACGGCATGCAAGGCAAAGGCGACAAGGGCCTGTACACTTTTTACCACCTCGCTCACCCCGATGAAGAAAAGTTTTACGACATCATTCCGCCGCTGGCCGAAAAGAAATATCTTAAAACCATTTATTACTGTCACCAGTGCGCCGGAACCCTTATGCAGGGCGATCTGGACGGCGACGGCAAACTGACCGCCCTGGACCTCGATTTCCCGATAAACAAAAAATCCTGAACCACCCATTTACACAAAACGCCTGCCGCTCCGTCATGCGGCACAGGCAGAACGGGTACGTTTACAAATTTCGCCCGCGCGTCCGCGCGGGCGAATATTTTAGAGGGAAGGAACCGGCATCAGGACGGTATTTGCTCCGGTCTGCGGCGATATATTATCCACGAGCCCAGACGCGCATATAGCGCATATTTTGACAGTATGTAACCGGCCGCGGGCGCGGCCCCATGCCAGAGATAGCCGTCGGCTCCGGCTTGCGGCTGCCCCGCAAAATTAAAGCCGAGCGGCGGAACGGCCGGATTAACGATACTGCAGTCTATTATGAACTTGGGCGGATTGCGTTTGAGGTCGCCTATAAGCCGTGCGGCATCTTCCGAATTGTCGCAGCCGGGCGTAATCAGCGGATAAATATAGTGTATTTTAGACGGAGAGCGACGCAGCGAGGTAAAATTTATTCCCGATTCCGCGCCCCAGAAATAGACATAATCATCCGGCGAGGTGTTGTCCCCCAGCCAGTGCGCCATAAGCCTTTTATCCGACGGGGAAGAGGGACTCTCATACCTGCCGGACATATACATACCGGCGGAAACGGCGCTGGTCAGAAAAGGAGTTGCGCACACCATCAGGCTGACGATGAGAACCGATGCCGCTGCGGTTTTAAGTTCCAGCAAAGCTTCCATGGCAAAACAGGCAAAGAAAGCCATCGGAACAAACAATTCAAGATAGTAATGCCCGTAAAATCTGCCGCTCAGCGCAACAGCCTTCAATGCAAAGAGCAACCATAAGGCCGTGCAAAACACCGCGTTGCGGCGCGCGGACACAGGCCTTAAAAACGCAAACACAATTCCGGCAAGCGCAAGCGCCGCAAACAGCGGCCAGTCATGCAGCGGGGAGACGAAAACCATATGGTATGCGGCGTTTATAAATCCGTTTATAAATCCACGGGCCGCACCTGCTGAATAGGCAAAATTGTATAGAAAAATCTGGTCAACCGCGTCACCCAGCGCGCCATGCGCCGCAAAATACGCCGCGAAAAACGCCACTGGAATAACCGCTCCGGCAGACAAGGCAAGCAGGTCGGCTCCAAGAGGTTTTTTCCCGCCGTTGTCCTTACGGTACAAAAATACGGCAAGCAGCACTGACGGCAGCACGAACAAGCCCGTCTGCCTGAACAGAAACGCGGCCGAAACAAGCATTCCGGCGCAGAAAATATTTTTAAGCCTGCCGCCATAAGTGAGGGCGCAGTAAAGCGCGGCAAGGGCCATGGCCGCAGAATAAACTTCGGTCATGCCGAATGATTCGGCAACCTGCGGAGTGGCAAAATAAAATGAAAACAGCAGTGTGCCGGCAAGCGCTGCGGCATAACGGAAATACCGCCGCAGGAATGAAAACATAAGCGCCGATGCGCCAACCAGCCATGCAAGCTCAAAAAGCGCGGCCCAGCGCATTTCCGGCGAAAAAATCCTGAACAGTCCGGCATAAACAAAATAAAGAAGCGGAGGTTTGTGGTCCCAGACATCGCGGTAGAGCACTTCCCCGTGCGATATCCGCCAGCCGCCATAGGCATAACCGCCAACGTCGCGCCCCGGCGTGCCAAGAAGATTCGGAATCTGCTGAATAAGAACCGGCAGCACCACGGCAAGGAAAACAAAAAGACGTTCTCTTACAGGCTTAAGCCACAGAAGCTGAAAAAAACCTTTTACCGCTATGCCAAGAAACCTCTGCCGTCCGTCCTGCTTTCCGGCTCTCATGCGGTGAGTAACCGGAGTGTCTGCAAAACGCGCGCCGCCGGTTTTAGCCAGAATGGAGAGCGCGATATTGGGGGCCAGAAAATTATCGGGAACATCCTTTAAAAGTTCGCGCAGAAGACTTGTCTTCATAAGCCGGAAAGGACAGTTTGCGTCCCGTATGCTTGCGCCGCAAAACGGGCGCATAAGGCTTCTGATGATTTTGGTCAGAACAAGACGGGGCTTCGGGTCGCTGCGGTTTGAACGTATGCCGGTTATAAAATCGTTTTTATCCGCAAGCGCCGCCAGCCTGACAAAATCGGCAGGGTCAAACTGCTCGTCCGAATCCGTCTGAAACACCCATTCCTTGCAGGCCTCCCGATAACCAAGCAGCAGGGCACGTCCGTGACCGCGCGCGTTTTTGGGCTGTATTACAACTTTCACGCCCGGCAGTTTCTTTTCCAGTTCACGTAAAATTTCCAAAGTTCCGTCGGAACTTGAGCCGTCGACCGCTATGATTTCAAAATCCTTTATGTACGCGGAAATGACCGCATGCCATGAACGGAATACGCGTTCAACAACCTGCACCTCGTTATAAGTAGGGATAATTACACTGAGTGAATTCATAATTGTGATTCAGACCTTATATAAAACGTTTTACCGGCAATAAACTCGGCACTTCATCACGCCATGTAAAATTGTACCGTCTTCTGCGTTAAAGCGTCAATCGCTTATACAATCACTGCGTTTAGACGTGCCACGCTGTTGCAGACCCGATGAAGGCAAACTCGCATCGGTCACTTGCATGGCGACCTTGATGGGACCACATATGCGCAGGCAGGGAAAGCATTTTGTCTTGAAATGTGGTAAAATCTGCTATATAGTCGGGTCGGTAGCTTAGCGGTAGAGCGCCTCCCTTACAAGGAGGAGGTCACAGGTTCGATCCCTGTCCGGCCCAGTTTTTATAGTGCGCGCAGTTAAAAAGATTGACGGAAGCCGCGCATTTAGTTACAATAACATTGTCAGGTTTTGGGGACGTGGTGTAGCCTGGTTAACACGCTGCCCTGTCAAGGCAGAGATCGCGGGTTCGAATCCCGTCGTCCCCGCCATTTAAGTAAAAAACAGCCGCCTAAAAGGGCGGCTGTTTTGTTTTACTGCCTGCCATACCTCATTTGCCCCGCATTTGGCTTTAATGTTTAAATAAAACATCATCAAACAACGCCTTGGGGGGGCCTGATGCGCAAAAAAACAGCTTATATCGCCGCAATATCAGGACTGGTGCTTGGGCTTTCATCGCCTGCTCTGCCAGCGCAAACGGCAACAGCCTCAGAAGAGCATGTTTATGCGCAAGAGGCCCCGTCCGCCCTTTGGCTGCCTAATACATGGCAAAGCACTGCCAGCCGCGCCATAAAATACGCCAGCCGCTGGTACTGGGCACTGCCCGGCACGCTGGTGGAGTACGATGAAACCAGCGCCAGTTACACCATGTACAGTCTGGCCATTGTAAACCCATACCGGCTATTGCGGCAGGATATAGCGAATATTGGCGACGAACTTTTTATATCCGGCGGCAGCAATCTTCTTGTTTTCAATATGAAGACAAGGCAGTTCACTAAACCTTTATTTGACGGCGACAACCCCGGCATAATTGTACAGGACCCCTATACCGGCGACCTCTGGTTTCCTGAATACTGCTGCACACTAAATTACTTCAGCGCCGCAAAAAAAGTCTGGAGCCAGCCACTTAATCAGGCAGCGGCTCTGCCGCTCATAAAACAGCGCCCGCCTCAGCTTGAGAACCTCAAGATTGTTTTTGACATCAACCATGTATGGCTGTATGCCTCGGACAAGGCATTGATGTTTTATAAACGCTCCGGCATTCTGCAGCCGGATTATGACACCATATCAACAGAAACGCGCTTCGAGCTTGCCGCTGTCAGCAAAAAACATGTTTTCGCGTTCAACTCTGTGGATAATCCTCCCAGAACACATATGTTTACAATTGATAAATCCGACCGACGACCGCAAATTCTCACAGATAACGACAGTGCCGAAACAAGACAGCTTTTCCTGTCCGAACTGCCGGAGATGGCATGGAACGGTAATTTTGTCATGACATTGTGCGGCGGGAATAACCCAGAATGCAAAGCCTACAACAAAACAGTCACAAGGGTTATCAAGGGAAAAACGATACAGGAAAATGATGACGGCTTTTCGAATTACATTTTTAGAAACACTCTGTTTATAAGAAGAACGCCATTTGAAAAACCTATTGCACGACAGGTAACAATGCTGCCTGAAATGAGGTATTCGCAAATTCTGGCGGAACTTGAGAACGGGAAACTGCTGCTGCGGGTAAATGAAACCTTCGCCGTGCTGACAACCAGTTCACATACCATCAAATATTTCACGAAGCCAGGATTCAATATGGGAGACGAGGCCAGATGTATTTACTATGACAAAAGCCATGGTAAAGTTGAAATCTATACCCAAAGTCCATCTATTCACGAGGATGAATTATGGGAAGACGACGACGCATTGGGCGCAAAAATGCAGATTGAACTGGATTTAGCGTCCATGAAAACAACGGTGAAAAAAACTTTTGATGCAGGAATCGGGTATCCATGTCCCAAAGGCAGCAAAAGAGTTACAAATGAACTGCGCCTTTCTTCCGGCGGCACAGCCCGTATGCAGTTAGGCGGTCTTGTAATTACCCATTCAAAGTGACAAGGCTACGGACTTTAAACAAAAACAGCCGCCTAAAAGGGCGGCTGTTTTATTTTATAGTTTAATTTTGTTAGCAGAGATCCTTAAATAGCCATGCCTTTACCTGATTTCTGTCATGTAATGGACAGTGCCTTGCATAAAACTCTCAACGGCATTCTATATAACCACAAATAAAAAACCGGCAGGAAATTTTCCTGCCGGTTTCGTTTTACGCAAACAAAAGTCCGCTAATACGCGCCGCGTATGGAAAGCATGGCAAGCGGCGTTTTAAGGATTATCTTGAGGTCGAGACCCAGCGTCCACCGCTCGATATAGTACATATCAAGGGTAAAACGCTGGTCATCCTGCAGGTCGGAGCGGCCGCTCACCTGCCACAAACCGGTAATGCCGGGCAGCACGTTAAACACCTTGAGCGCGGTGTCGCCGTACTCGCTTTCAAGGGCTTCCTTTTCACCGCTTGAAACAGCCAGCGGGCGCGGGCCCACAACGCTCATCTCACCCAGCAGTACGTTGATAAACTGCGGAAATTCATCAAGACTCAGCCGCCTAAGCCACTTGCCCACCGGCGTTATGCGGGGGTCGTCCTTCATCTTGAAATACGGGCCGCTGCTTTCGGTTTTGGCCTGCAACTGTTTCAGGCGGGCCTCTGCGTCGCTGTACATGGTGCGGAATTTATACACACCGAACACCGAGCCTTTATAGCCGTAGCGTTTCTGGCGGTAAAGAATCGGGCCGGAACTATCTAGCTTAATAAGCATGGCGATTATCAGAAACGGTATCAAGCCTACTATTATAATGAACAGGCTGAAAGCCACGTCAAAAAGCCGCTTGCTGACATAATTTGACGACGTAAGCGAGGTATGGTGCAAGGTCATCACTGGCAGGCCGAGCGAGGCGTCGAGCTGAACCTCACCCGTGCGCAGTTCCATCATGCCGGGCATTATGGAAATCTTCACGCCTTCCAAATCCAAAGCGTCCGCAAGGTGAAGCAGCGAGGTTTGGTCGAGCGAGGCGTTTGCCAGTATTACATGCTGCACGCCATTTGCGCGGGCAAAATCCAGAATGTCTTCTGCCGAAGTGCCGGCGCAGCTGTCGCACTGCCGCCACGGGGCCATGCTAAGACGCAGTTTGGCAAGTTCGGCCGCCTTGCCGGTTCCCGCCACCAGCACGCGCATTTTCATGCCGCAGTGCGCAAGCAGAAAAGCCTGCAAACGGCGCAGCAGCATATTGCCGGCAAACACCAGCACGAAGGCTACGGGCAGCACAAACGCCAGCATCAGGCGGGAATTGCCGTACTGCTTGAGCATGAAACTAATTGCAAAGGTAAGCAGGGTTGCAAGCGTCACGCCCTGAATGCAGCGCACGGCTACGTCTTCGGGCGGAAGGTGCGGATCTGAATAAAGCCGCGCGGAATAAAAGAAAATAAGCAGCCAAAGCGGAATCACCATTGGCAGAAGTTCGGCGTAAACGGAGAAAGTCTGCATAACCGGCGGAGGAGGAAACAGCCCCGACAGCGGCGCGAAATAAAAGCGCAGCAAAAACGCGCCGTAAAACGCCGCCGCGACAAGCGCCGCGTCCAGTGCAAGGCCCGCCAAAGGCAGGAAGAATTTTCTCATAAACTTCTGTACCATGCGCCGGCCCATTTCGCCGCCGCATGCGTGTCTGCTTTTTTTCTTAGTCATAAAAAAGTTTTCAGGCCCCTTTCAGGCCGTGCAGTTTTCCGTACCAGTTCCAGGCGGTGGAAACTATCGGGGAGATATCGGCAAATTCCGGCTTCCAGCCAAGCACGCGCCGCGCTTTGGCGGCGTCGCCGACAAGCCTTGGCGGGTCGCCGGGTCTTGGCTCGGCGTTAATTACGGACACTTTTTTGCCGGTGATTGCTTCCGCCGCGGCAATTACCTGCTTAACGGAAAACCCTTTGCCGTTTCCAAGATTAAAACACTCGCTTGCCCCGCCGGCGGCCAGATAGTCGGCCGCAAGCAGATGGGCCTGCGCTATATCGTTTACATGTATGTAGTCCCGCACGCAGGTTCCGTCGGGCGTGGGGTAATTGCCGCCGAACACGTTTACGGACGTGCCGTTGGCGGCGGCCGCCAAGACGTTAGGAATAAGGTGTGTTTCCGGCGTGTGCCACTCGCCTATTTCAAGGTCGGGGTCCGCGCCAGCGGCGTTAAAATAGCGCAGGGCGGCGTAGGTCATGCCGTAGGCGGACGAGTAATCGGCCATCATCTTTTCGGCCATAAGTTTGGTACGGCCGTAAACGTTTATCGGAGCCTGAGGATGAGTTTCCGCAATGGGCACGCTCTGCGGCACGCCGTAGGTTGCGCAGGTCGAGGAAAAGACCAGATTCTTTACTCCTGTTTCTTTCATGGCAGACAGCACGGACAGTATGCCGGTAAGATTGTTGCGGTAATACTTGTCGGGGTCGCGCATGGACTCGCCAACCTCTATAAAAGCGGCGAAGTGCATTACGCAGGTGACTTTTTCCTCCCGCATCACGGCGATAAGTTTTTCGCGGTCGCACACATCGGCCTGAACGAATTTCCCCCACCGCGCGTTTTCGGCGTGGCCGGTCACAAGATTATCATAGACGACGGTGCGCCGCCCTTTGGCGGAAAGCAGTTTATTTATATGGGAGCCGATATAGCCGGCGCCGCCTGTAATAAGTACGGTCATGCAAACCTCTCTGGGAAAAATATGACTGAACCGCCTAGTGCTTTATATACTCGTCAGCCGCGTAAATAACCTTGGTGCCTTCATTGTCGAACTTGAAAGGCATTTCGCGCGCGTCGGCAAAAACGCGCCGCAGGTGGGCCTGATTTTTCTGCGGGCAGTAAAACAGCAGAAAGCCCCCGCCGCCCGCGCCCAGCAGTTTGCCGCCGGTTGCGCCGTTATCCATGGCGCGTTTGTACATTTCATCTATGGCGCTGTTGGTGACTTTCGAGGCCAGCTGCCTTTTAAGCAGCCAGTTTTCGTGCAGAATCGGTCCCATGTCATCGATACGGTTTTTAAGCAGGCTTTCGCGCAGTTTCCATACGAGCTTCACCATTTCCTTGGTTATATCGCGTTTGTCCTGCGCCTTCAAATTGTCCTTCTGCTCGGCCAGAATGCCGGAGGCCTGCCGCTGCTGGCCCGTGTAGAAAATAAGCAGGTTGGACTGGAGTTCCTTAAAAGTGTCGCGGCGAAGATGTATAGGCTCCACGCCAACTGTGCCGTTTGAATTGAAAGTGATAACGTTTAGTCCGCCGAAGGCGCAGGCGTACTGGTCCTGCTTGCCTATGGGCTCGCCGAGACGTTCAATTTCCACTTCGCAGGCTTCGGCGGCAAGCTGTTCCTTGGTGACGAATTTCCCCATGCGGGAGTAGATGTTATAGAGCAGGCCGACCGTAAACGCAGAGGATGAAGCCAGCCCCGTTCCGGACGGCACGTCGCCGTTTGAGCTGATTTCCAGCGCGCCGGTTATGTTGAACTGTTTGAGCACCTCGCGCACCACGGGATGACGGAGTTCGTTTACGTTGTCCACGGTTTCGGTGCGGGCGTATTTTACGCGAATCTTGTCGTTATCGAAAAAATGGTGGGACAGGACGTACATGTACTTATTTATTGAAGTGCTGAGCACCGCGCCCTGCTCGTGCGAATAAAAATCCTCTATGTCGGAACCGCCCCCGACGAAACTTACCCTGAACGGTGTTTTGGTTATTATCATTTTTAGCCTGTCCGTTTACGCGGGACAATGCAGCCCCCCGGCAGTATTATAAAATCATTATAAACTATTTTCATATGCCCTGTCCCCGCACGCGCTATTTGCTAAAATTCTTAAAACTTGTCCGCAGAAAAGGAAAACGATGACCGCCGATTATTTCAAATCCATTCCGGAAAAACTTCCCTTTTGGGGGCTGACGCTTTTTGCCGCCACGGTAAATCTGTCCGTATCGTTATGCGAGGCGGGTATAGTCCTTGCCCTGCTGGGCCTGATAATTAATGCCGCGCGAAAGCGTAAAGCTCCGGCCTTTCCGGCTTTCGGCAAACCGCTTGCCTATGCCTGGCTGGCGTTTTTTATTGTCGCGATTGTAACCGCGTCCTTCGCGCTTTTTCCGGCGCGCGCTTTTGGCTACATGCCGTCTGATTTATTTAAGTGCGCGGGCTTTTTCATTTTCCTGCTGGCTTTGAAAAAGGATGACGCGCCGCGCCTCGGAAACATCTACCTTGCAGGAGCCTGCGCGGCGGCGCTCTTTGGAATTTATCAGGTAATCACCGTCGGCGGCAGGGCGCACGCGACAGTGCATCCCGTAACATACGGAGAACTAATCGCCACTGCACTCGTCCTTGCCCTTTGCCTTTTTGCCGGCGCGGCTGAGCGCAAAAAAACCTTTATTTACGCTGCCGTATCGGCCCTGCTTGGCCTTGCCCTTCTGCTTTCGCAGACAAGGGGCGCAATGCTTGGCCTTGGCGTAGCAATGGTGCTTCTTATAGCCTGTGGCTACGGCAGAAAACGCATTCTCGTTCTTGCAGCAATGCTTGCATTGCTTGGCATCGGCACGGTAGCGGCAAGGCCTCAGCTTATGGCGCGGTTTCGCAATCCGCTGGCAGCATCGCGCGGACCACAGGATGTTTCGGCCACGGCGGTAAACAGCCGTATCTCAATGTGGCATACGGGCATGGAAATATGGCGCGATTATCCGGTTTTAGGCGTGGGGCAGAGCAATCTCGTACGGGTTTTTGATTACTATCATCCGTCCGAAATAGAAGGCAATCACGGCTGGGGCAACGTGCACAGTCTGTATATTCAGTTTCTTGCCGAGCGCGGCATTGCGGGCCTTGCCGCTTTGCTGGCGGTGTTCGTTCTTATGTGGCGGCTGGCTATTTTGGCATACAAAAAAGCCGCGACGCCGTTTACCGCTTGGGCGCTGTGCCTGCTGCCGGGCTTTTATGTGATGAACCTGACGGAGACTTCATTCCAGCATGCGGTCATAGCCTTCAGCGCGCTGTTTGCCGCCGCCTGCGCGGCGGCTTTTCTGCGTGCGGATAATTAAAAATTACCCGCGGATTTTTTTTAGTTAAGTAACCTTTGGTGTTGGTACTTCGTGCCAACCAGTAATGTTTTCAGTTAAGTGTACCAGACGTAACCAACTCCGCGTTATGTGTGAGGCCATGGATATTTCAGAATGTATTACTCCGGCAAAAATATAGCCGAACGGACTTTACTGTCTGAGGCCCACACACAAACCAACACGAAATGCCCATTAACTCTCATTTTTTTGCAGTTCTCTGGAAAGACTTCCTGACAGCCTTTTTTTGAAGTTGCCCATGCCTCCGCGCCTTAAGCATGAATCGCCGCAATTTTAACCAGTAGCCTCTATCAACAATCCGTGGGTATGGCGTGAAGCTGGCCATGATTTCGCCACAAACCGCAAGATGTTAAATGCATATTTGCCGCCGGAGCTGTAATTACAGACAACTGCTTTGCCATAACCGGTGCAGTTGCGGGCCACATCCTATTGCCGCATAAAAAGGGGCGCAATGCGATTAACGCATTGCGCCCCTTTACCTTGAAGATAGCTTTATGTGGCCGCCATGGCGCGGGCGAATTTCTCCGCCGACTCGCTCCACTGCGGTATACTTATGCCCAGCTCGCGGCTCAAGGCCGAGTTGTCCATGGCCGAGAAAAGCGGCCGCTTTGCGGGCAGTTTGAAATCCGCCGTCTTTGCGGGCACTATTTTCTTTTCTATGCCGAGCCATTTAAGCGAATTCTTCGCCCACTCGTAACGCGAGCAGTACCCGCCGTTTACCATATGCCAGCGGCCGGTCAGGCCTCGGCTTACGGCTTTAAGGGTAATGTCGGCTATATCCTCGGTCGAGGTAGGCACGGAAATTTCGTCGTCGGAAATATGCAGTTCCGGCTGTGTTGTCGCCCACTGCGAAAGCTTGTAAATGAAATTCTGTTTTCCCTGTCCGTAGACCCAGCTTAAACGCAGGACAAGACAGCGCGCCCCGCTGTTAAGCGAGAGTTCCTCGCCTTCCAGTTTCGTGCGGCCGTAGTTGTTGAGCGGGTTCGGCGTGTCCTTTTCCGTATAAGGACGGTGCAGCGCGCCGTCAAAAACGTAATCGGTGCCGAAGTGAACGAACATGGCATTGCGCTTTTTCGCGGCCAGCGCCAGATTGCGCGGTCCCTGCGCGTTTGCGCGGCGGGCGCAGTCGTAATCCTGCTCGGCCTTGTCCACAAGGTTATAGGCGGCGCAGTTTATAAACAGCTCGGGCTTAAAAGCCGCCGAGGCCTTCTCCACGGCTTCGGCATCGGCAATGTCGAGCGAGTCTATATCGCAGGCAAAAACCTCGTCGCCCGCCTTTTCAAAACGGTCCAGAAAGGCGCGGGCCAACTGGCCTCTTGCGCCGGTTATAAACACTTTCATGTTTGTTTTACGCGGCGGCAAAACCGCGCTCCGTATGCCTTATTTGGTGCGTCTGCCGTGCTCGATCACGCAGTCGACAAGCGCGTGGCAGAGGGCGGCATGCACGGTCTCCACATAGCCGTAACCGTCGGACGGAACGAAGAAATTCACCCCGCCTTTTTTGCGCAGGGGATTCTTTTCTCCAAAGCCCGTCATGGTTATAAGGACACAGCCTTTTTTGAGCGCCGCGTCGGCGGCAAGCAGAATGTTCGGCGATTTGCCGGAACTGCTTATGGCGATAAGCACGTCGCCTTTTTCGGCGAACATGTTTATCGGAATCTCGAAAACGTGCTCGTAGCCGCAGTCGTTTGAAAGGCAGGTAAGCTGCGAGGAATCGTTGAAGCAGAGGGCCTTCACTCCGCCGTTTTTCCATAAATCCACGGCGATATGACTTGCTATGGAGGCGCTTCCGCCGTTACCTATCACCATGACCTTGCGGCCTTTCGCGGCGGCCTTTGCCATGTGCTGAAAAGCCGCGTGCACGGCGGAGGAAGTGTCGGCCGGTTTACCGGCGATGTCGCTTTCCACTCCGGCGAAAGCGTCGGCAAGGCGCACAAAAAAATCACGGGCGAAGTTTTTCATTTCGTCGTTCTCCTATAAGGTAAAGTTGCAGTCTATGTCCTTAAAAAGCGGCAGGGCCGCGTCCTTGCCGGAGATTATGGCATCGCACGGCAAATGCCAGTCCACGCCCAGCGCGGGGTCGTTCCAGCGCATGCCGCGGTCGTCCTGCGGAGCGAAAGGCGAGGTGACCTTGTAGCTGACGTCGTTTATATCGCCGACGGCGCAGAAGCCGTGGGCAAAACCGGTCGGCACATAAAGCATGTGGTGGTTTTCCTCGTCCAGAAATTCCCCAACCCATTTGCCGTAACTTGGCGAGCCTTTGCGTAAATCCACGGCCACGTCGAAAATGCGGCCGCGCAGGCACTGCACCAGCTTTCCCTGAGCGGAAGGGTTCTTCTGAAAATGCAGGCCGCGCACCACGCCGCGCTTTGAGCGGGAGCAGTTGTCCTGCACGAAAACTTCAGGCAGGCCCTCTTTGGCGAAATCGCCGGATTTGAAAATTTCAAGAAAATAACCCCGGTCGTCGGGAAAAACTTTCGGCGACACAAGCACCACTTCCGGCAGGGCAAGGCGTTTGAAAGCAAATGGCATCAGCGTTTCTCCTTTAGCACGTTAAGCAGATACTGCCCGTAACCGCTTTTTGCCAGCGGCTGGGCGAGACGTTCCAGCTGTTTCGCGTCAATAAATCCGTTGCGGTAGGCTATTTCCTCGACGCAGGCTATTTTAAGTCCCTGTCTGCGCTCGACGATGCGCACGAAATCGGCCGCATCAAGCAGCGAGTCGTGCGTGCCCGTATCGAGCCATGCAAAACCGCGGCCCATAAGCCTGACGCGCAATTGTCCGGCTTCAAGATAGACATTATTTAAGCTAGTTATTTCCAGTTCGCCGCGCGCGGATGGTTTAAGCTTTTTCGTAAGTTCCACGGCCTTATTGTCGTAATGATAAATGCCAGTGACGGCATAATTTGATTTCGGCTTCAGCGGCTTTTCCTCGATAGTAAGCGCGCGGCCCCGCGCGTCGAAATCGACGACGCCGTAACGCTCGGGGTCGGAAACGTAATAGCCGAAAACCGTCGCGCCTTCTTTTTCCTTTGCGGCGGCGCGCAGTATTTCGGGCAGGCCGTGGCCGAAGAAAATGTTATCGCCCAAAATGAGCCAGACGCTTTCGCCAGCTATAAAGTCCTCACCGATGGTAAGCGCCTGCGCTATGCCTTTTGGTTCGGCCTGTTCCTTATAAGTAAACTTCACGCCCCACTGGCGTCCGTCACCAAGCAGATGCTCGAAACGCGGCAGGTCGGAAGGGGTCGAGATGATTAGAATATCGTCCACGCCCGCCAGCAAAAGAGTGGCGAGGGGATAGTAAATCATCGGTTTGTCGTAGACCGGCAAAAGCTGTTTTATTGTTGAAATGGTGACGGGATGCAGGCGCGTGCCCGCGCCGCCGGCAAGAATAATTCCTTTCATCTTTTTCCCTCCGTATATCATGTTAGTTTACTTATAGGGGACATCCGGTGCAAACACGGCGGGGCCGTTTGCGCGCTAAAAAGGTATACTGTGCCTTATGGGATTTTCGCTGATAATACCGACGCTAAACAGCGCAAAAAAACTGCGCCGCCTGCTGGCGGCTGTAAACGCGCAGACGCTTAAGCCGGACGAGATAATAGTAGTAGACAGCAGCTCCGGCGATAACACGGCCGCGGTTGCGCGGTCGCTCGGCGCGTCGGTGCTGGAAATTCCGCGGCAGGATTTCGACCACGGCGGAACCCGCACTCTTGGCGGCAAACGCGCGACGGGCGAAATACTCCTTTATATGACGGATGACGCCCTGCCCGCCGATAATGACTCTTTCAAGAAACTGCTTTCGGCCTTTGAAGACCCGAAAATCGGCGCGGCCTGCGGCCGCCAGCTTCCGGCGGAAAACGCGGAGCCGCTGGCCGAACATCTGCGCCTTTTTAACTATCCGGCCGCCTCATATAAAAGGACTTACGAAGACCGCGAGAAGTACGGCATAAAAACGGCTTTTCTGTCCGACAGTTTCTGCGCATACCGCCGCTGCGCGCTCGAGCAGGCGGGCTGGTTTCGGCAGCGCCTTATACTGGGCGAGGATTTGTGCGCGGGTCTGGACATTTTAAAAGGCGGCTGGGCACTTGCCTATCAGGCGGATGCCGCCGTGCGCCATTCGCACAACTACACGGCGCGGCAGGAGTTTGCCCGCTACTTTGACATAGGCGTTTTTCACGCCCGCGAAACCGCCATTTTCTCGCAGCTTGGCCGCGCTGAAGGCGAGGGAGTGCGATACGTTATTTCAGCGCTCAAATTTTTGTGGCCGAGACTGTGGCTGTATCCGGGGTTTTTCCTGCGCGTGCTGGCAAAATACTCAGGCTACCGGCTGGGGCTTGCACACAACAGACTGCCAAAAAGCTGGCGCGTTGCATGCTCCATGCACAAACGCTGGTGGGCCGCCGAAAGGGACTGACAGCCGATGACCACCGCCAAAAGCGAACGCAGTCTCACACAAGTAGTCATAACCAACACAGCCTTCAATATACTGGGCAAAAGCTGGGGCATCATAATCGCCCTATTTCTTACGCCCTACACAATCAGCTGCATAGGCGTGGAACGCTATGGCGTCTGGGCACTGGTAAGCGTGGTAACAAGCTATTTCGGCCTGCTGGACCTCGGCATAGGCTCATCCTATGTAAAGTACATAGCCGAGTATCACACCAAGCGCGACTGCCTGCAGATTAACCGCATAGTAAATTCCGGTCTGGCGTTTTACGGCGTGTTCATGGCCGTGGTGCTGGCGCTGGCCTATTTTTTCATGCCGCAGATTCTGGCGATTTTAAAAATCCCCCCCGCACTGTCACAGGAAGTCACCTTTGTTTTCTGGGTTGGCATTTTTACTTTCTGCGTGTCCAACGCGGCCAGCAGTTTCGTGGCCGTTCAGAGCGGCCTGCAGAGAATGGACATCTATAACAAGGTGTCGCTTGCCGTATCCATACCATACGCGCTGGGAACTGTACTGGCGCTTGAAATGGGCTACGGCCTGCGCGGCCTGATAGTTGTAAGCGCAATCACCATGGTGCTTGCCGGCGCGGCAAATGCAATAGCGGCATTCAGGCTGCTGCCGGAACTTGAGCTGTCGCCAAAATATTACAGCTGGCACACTTTCAAAACGCTGTTTTCCTACGGCTCAAAACTGCAGATAGCCCGCGTTTCATCCACCGTGTCAATGCAGATAGACAAGATCCTGCTCACATATTACCTTACGCTGGGCATGGTAACCATGTTCCAGCTTGCCAGTGCGATTATTGAACAAGCCAAAGCAATACCCCTGTTGTTTTTGGGCGCGCTTATACCCGCCTTTGCCGAACTTGACGCACGGCAGGAACACGGCAAAATCACGGACAATTATATACGCGGCACAAAATATGTGACCCTGCTGTCCTTTCCGCTATTTTCCATGCTGATAGTATCTGCCGGTCCGCTGTTATTGGCGTGGATGGGCAAGGGCTATGGTCAGGCCGCCATCCTGGTCCGCATACTGGCCGTAGGCTGGGCGCTGGCAGTGATTTCCGGCGTACGCTCGGCGGTACTGCAGGCCATCAACCGCCCCGGCATAGAAATGCGGGCGGGCCTTATAGCGGCGGTATTCAATATTCCTCTCAGCATAATCCTTATAAAAACCTTCGGCTTTTCGGGCGCAGCACTCGGCACAACCATAGCACTTGCGGCCTCGGGATGGTATGGCTTTGAGCGGCTCAACAGGGAACTTAAGGTGGACCGGACTTTCTATACGCGGGCGTGGCTTCCGCAGCTTACCGGCATATGCCTTGCGGCGGGCGCGGCGGCTTTTGGTGTCGGACTGCTGCTTGGCGGAGTAACGCCGGAAAACCGTTTTGGCGGACTGGCCGTACTGGCAACGCAATGCGTGGTATTTTGCGCGATATATATAGCCCTGCTTGCCAAAGCCAAGCCGCTTGATGAATGGGACTGCCAGCGCATTATGCAATGCCTGCCTAAAATTATGGCCGGACTGGTCGGCAGGTTCTGCCGGAGCTGAAAAAGCCCTGACGGCTAATAATGTATAATCACACAAACGGCTATTGATAAATCCCCGGCAAATGACGGAGAAAATACATGACATTTTTAGGCAAGGCATTCAGACTGCTAGGCAGGATAGGCAAAGGAACCGGCGCCTTTATAAACAGTAAATACATGCAAGCGACCGGCAAGCTGCCGGCAGTCAAATATCTGACCTGGGAAATAACCGACGCCTGCAACTCCAAATGCCAGACCTGCAACATCTGGAAGCACGGCAAAAGCCCCGACGTCCTCACCTTCGAGGAAATCAAAAAGGTTTTCAGCGACCCCCTCTTCAAAGACCTTGAAGTCCTGCTCATCACCGGAGGCGAAGCCGTTCTGCGCGACGACCTTCTGGACATTCTGCTTTTCGCGCATGAAAAAATGCCCAAGGCCCGCCCCACAATAAGCACCAACGGTCTGCTGCCCGACCGCGTGCTGGGCGTTGTAAAAGCCATGCTCGAAAAGGGTCTGTGCATCGACGTGGGCATTTCGCTCGACGGAGTAGGCGAGCATCACGACATGGTGCGCGGCGTACCCGGAAATTTCAAGAAGACCGAATATCTCATCGACCAGCTCGCCATTCTCAAAAAGCAGTACGGCGACAAGCTGGGCTATGTAGCCGGACAAACCCTGCATCCGCTGACTTTGCCCTACATAGACGAAACGCAGAAATACGCCAAGGAAAAAAATCTATCCTACTTCGTGCAGCTCTACGATGAAGCCCCGTACTACCACAACGAAGGCAGCACCAAAATATCAGACGAACAGAACAAGCAGATGATTGAAAAGGTATGTCAGCAGGAACCTTCTTTCCATAATGAAACCCTGCTTACCATTCTCAAAAACAAGATCATCAAGTTCGACTGCTTCACCATGCGCTCGTTTTTCATACTGCGCGCCAACGGTGACGTAATGCCCTGTCTGCGCCTGTGCGACATTAAAATAGGCAACGTGCGCGAAACCGCGCCATCCGAAATCTGGCGCAGCAAAGCCGCGCAGGATACCCGGAAGAAAGTGCGTTCCTGCATGGGCTGTGCCAATACCTGGGCCACCGACTGGAGTTGCCAGTCCAACCCCGTGCCTTTCGTAAAAGAACTGACCGCGGCCTTTTTCAAGTACCACTTTTCTAAATGAAAATAACCTTAGTACTGCCTTGTCTGCTTCTCTCTGGCGGGGTGCGTACATTTTTTGAATGCGCCAACGGTCTGCGCCGCCGCGGGCATAAGGTTACGGTGGTATACCCCTCATTCCGGCTTACAAAGCCGTCGCGCTTTGAACCGGACACGATGACCATGCTGGCCAAGGAAGCCCTGAGGGAACTATCGCATAAACCGCGGATAAACTGGTTTCCGCTTGAGGCGGAACTTTGCCGCGTGCCTTTTCTGAACTCTCCACTGATTTCACTGGTTGAACATAAAATTCCCGACGCGGACGTAGTCGTTGCCTCCACCTGGGAAAGCGCCTACAGCGTTGCCAGACTGAGCCCGTCAAAAGGCAGAAAAGCCTATTTCGTCCAGCACTACGAAGCCATGGGCCTCTGGAACAATGAGGACTGCTGGCGGCTGGCGCTTCAGGAAAATCCCGCGCCGCGCGGCATCTTCAGGTCCATGGCCGGCATAACGCCGCCGACGGCCATTCTGCGCCGCCACAAAAAACTCGTGGATGCTTCCTACTCCTTGCCGCTTGCAAAATTCACGACCTCGGTGGTGCTGGAAGAACTGATTACCGGCTGTTTTCGCCAGCCTTCCTTCGGCAGAATCCCCATCGGCAACAACACCGCTATTTTCTATCCCGAAGGAGCGAAGGCCGCCCGGAACGTAATCCTTATTCCTTTCCGGGGCTTCGGCTGGAAAGGCAGTGCGGATGTCCTTGAATTAATCCGCATACTCAAGTCCAGAAGAAACGATTTTCAAGTAATACTTTTCGGTCATGAAAGCATGCGGCAGGCCGTGCCGGCGGGCATAGATTTCCGCGGCAGCATATCGGACGCGGAACTAAGAAGGCTTTATACGCAGGCCGACATTTTCGTATCGCCCACATGGGTGGAAGGCTGGTGCTCGCCGCCCATGGAGGCGATGTCCTGCGGCACCGCATGCGTGTCCACCGACGTGGGCGCGCTGTCAGAATTTGCAGACGACGGGAAAACCGCCCTGCTGGTGCCGCCGCGCTCTCCTGAAAAAATGGCCGACGCCGTCTGCCGGCTTTTAGACGACAAAGCCCTGCGCGCAAAACTGGCAGGCGCGGGACAGGAAAAAATCTCCGCCTATACATGGGACAGGGCTGCGGGGGCCATGGAAAAAATTCTGACAGCCGTGGCGGACGGACAGGCTTCATAAGCACCGGCGCAGACTCTGTATTGAAATCCGCATAAAAAAGGACCCGTAGCTTTGTGCTTCGGGTCCTTTTAATTTCAGTATCGCAAGTGACTTATGCCTTTTTGCAGGCAATTATCACTATCTGCAGACAGCGCGAGGTTGAGGAAAAAGTCACTTCAAAACCGGCGCGGCGACAGACCGCCACGGCAAGTTTTTCATCGAAAACGTGCTGGTGCAGACAGCGGTTTTTGAAGTTCTCGCGGGAACGCGCGGCAAACTGCTCGGGCGTACCGGCCTGCGGGTCGCGGCTTAAATCGTGCAGGGCAAGAATCTCCGGCAAGTGGGTCAGGTCATCCTCTCCCGCATCACGCGAGAAATCCTCTATAAGATGTTCAAGCGCAGTAACCGGCCGCCTGTGGTCGAAGGTCATGTCTTTAAGCGGCAAAAGCATTATAAGCCAGCCGCCAGGCTTAAGCACGCGCCGCCATTCAGATAAAGCCTTCAGCGGATTTGCCACATGCTCAAGCACATGGCTGGAAAGAAAAAAATCGTAGGAATCCGACGGAATTTTACCCAGATTCGCGGCCTCGCTTACATACTGTCTGCCGCAGGCTTTGCCTTCCATGTACCTGTAGGTCATGCCTTCGGGAATATGCCCGGCCCAGAGGGTATCGGCACTAAAATTGCAGCCGTCCACGTTGGAGGCGGCGTCATAAAGGGCAAGCATCCCGCCGCGCGCAAAAATTGAACTGGGCCCCCCGATTTCAATACCGCGCTTTCCGCGCACAAGGCGGCGGCAGCGCACCCGCGTAGGAAAAGGGACCAGCCGGTCGGCCACGGCGGCACACACTCCGGCAAAGCCCTTGCCGCGAAATTTTGAAATCAGTTTTCCGAACACGGAATCTCCCCTTTTTCTGAATTATAGCGGTTGCGCGGCAAAACGGTCAAACAGTCCTGTTTTATAATTTAACGATTCCTCTCAGTCTAACTTCAGCTCAGCAAAAAATCCGCGCCGCGAAAATTTCGCGGCGCGGATTTCCTTATATAAAGCAAACTACTCTATCGTGGTCACTTTCGTGGCCTGCTCAAAGCGTCCCGGTTCGCGGTCGGCAAGCAGTCCCAGCGCAAGCGACATCATCTGCGGCAGCAGTATTTCCATTATCGGCAGCAGGCGCGCGGGCGCATGCGGCAGGCGGAAAGCCTTCATGTCGGACTTGCCGTCTGAAAGCGCGCACTTGGCGTTGTGCTTTTTAATGTCGCGGTAAAGACCGGCGTTGAGCGCGGCGGTCTTTTCGTTGCCCGACAGCACCAGCACGAACATTTCCTTGTTTAACATTTCAAAAGGTCCATGGCGGAAGGAAGCGCTGCTCATGCCCTCGGCGTGGAAGCGGCAGGATTCCTTCATCAAAAGAGCGCCGTCGCCGACGACGGGCAGCGAGGGTCCGCGTCCCACCACGAAAACGTGGTGAACGCCTTTAAGCACCTCGGCCAGTTCAAGGGTGTGGGCCTGCCAGTCTTTCAGATACTCGGCCACAAGGCCAGCGGCCTTGGAAAGTTCGGCGCAGACGGGCTCAAGATTTTCGCCGCACAGCACCGCGCCCAGCCACTCAAGAGCGGCAAGGGCGGTCACGAAGGTTTTGCAGGAAACGGAGAATTCGCTTCCGGCATAGGTGAAAATGCAGCAGTCGGCACGCTTTGCAAGCGTGCTCTTGGGTTCGTTGGTAAGACCGATGACGGTGGCTCCGGCCTTATTAAGGTCAAGAAGACGCACGATTTCGGCGCTTTCGCCGGACTGTGAAACCGCAACAACAAGCGTGTCCTTGGCGATAAGTCTGGGCTCGTAATGTATCAGTTCCGAGGTTTCGGCCATGACCACGGAAAAGCCCTCGGCGGTCAGGCGTATGTAGACGGGGTGCAGCGCGTGATAGGACGCGCCCATGCCGGTAAGCAGTATGCGGGAGAATTCCCCCGCCTTAAGACGTTTTACTATGGCCGCCAGTTCCTTTGAAACGGCGAAGGTCTTTACGGTATCTTCCAGCGCTTTAGGCTGGCCGAGAATATCGGCGTGATACGGTCCCTGTATTTTCGCGAGGTTGTAACCCATGATGCTCTCCTTTAATATGGCGGCGGAAGAAATATAATGTAAACCGCCGTGGAAAAAAAGCGTTACCTTTATTCTAATTATTTTAGAGCCTAGGTAAAATCGTCCTAATCAGGCAAAATGCTAAAATTGCGTAAGGAAACTCAAAAAAGCACCGGATTACCGATGACGGAAAAAGAAAACGACGTTATAGTAGCAAAGACCGCCGGCTTCTGCCCGGGCGTGAAAAAAGCCATAGACACCGTGCTTGCGCTGGCACAGTCCGGCCGCAAGAAAATTTACACGCTGGGCCCCCTCATACATAACCCGCAGGTAATACAGACACTCGAGGAAAAGGGCATACACGCCGTAAAGTCGCTTGCCGAAATAACGGACAAAAACAGCGTGCTGGTAATCCGCGCGCACGGCATAACGCCGGAGCTTGAAAAAACCCTGCGCGAAAGCGGCCTTGAAATAGTGGACGCCACCTGCCCGCTTGTAAAGCACGCGCACCGCATAATCGACCAGTACGCCGCGCAGGGCTACAGCACGGTAATAGTGGGCGACAGCGGCCACGCCGAGGTAATCGGCCTCATGGGCTACGCACGCGGAAAAGGCCACGTAATAGCAAACGCCGAAGAGGCAAAAAGCCTGCCGCATTTTGACAAGGTCAACATAGTTTCCCAGACCACGCAGGAAGAGGACATTTTCTCGGAAGCGGCCGCCATTGTAAAGCAAAACAGCGGCGAAGCCGTAATCTCCAACACCATCTGCCAGCCCACAAAGGACCGCCAGCGCGAAACAGTGGAACTTGCCCGCAACGCCGACATGATGATAATAGTCGGAGGCAAACACAGCGCCAACACGGCGCGGCTGGCAAAACTGTGCGCGGCGCTCTGCAAAAACACCGTGCATATCGAGCAGGAGGAGGAACTGCTGAGCAAAGACCTTTCCTCCCCCCGACGCATAGCCATAACGGCAGGAGCGTCGACGCCAAGCTGGATGACCGACCGCGTAAGCCGCTGGATTGCGCAGACGCGCGCCGCAGCATACAAAACACCGCTCGGCCGGCTTGAACGCATGTGGCATCTGGTGATAAACAGCTATCTTTACGCCGCGCTTGCGGCCACGGCGCTAAACTACGTCTGCATGCGCCTTCAGGGCGACGCCATACGCCCGCTTCTTCTGGGCATAACTTTCCTTTTTGTGTTTAGCCTCAGCATAATAAACCGCGCGGCCGACAAAGACAGCGGCACTTCGGAACGCCACAAAATGCTGCTTTTCCGCCGGCATAAAAGCGCGATGATAACGCTTGGTCTCATAGCGGGCGCGGCATCGGTCATACTTGCCGCCGGCCTTAGCCTTACCATAGCAGCCATAATAGTGCTGTGCCTGCTGGCGGGCATAATCTATCCGCTGAGAAACGAGCTCGGCACGGTAAAAATTGCCGAACTGCCCGGCTCGAAAGACATAGTAACCGCCCTCGGCTGGGGCTTTGTCTGCGCCTGCATACCCGCGCTTTACCAGCACTCGGTATTTACTAAGGCAAACTATCTGGCGCTGATTCTGGCGGTGCTTCTTGTGTTCATGCGCTCGGTAATGCTCGGCATAAGCGCGGTGCATACCGACCTTATAGTAGGACGGGAAAATTTCTACAAGGCGCTGGGGCCGTCCGCCACGAAGGCTTTTCTGGTCTGCATTTCGGGCGGCATAGTAATAGTGCTTCTGCTTCTGCACGCCATGGGCTGGAAGACAAAACTTGCAGGCGCGCTGCTTGCCGGAACTGTGTACATAATAGCCTGCGTGGCGGCCTATGCGATGGAGAAATACCCGCGCGGCCTGTGGGCCGACACTCTGGTGGACGGACAGTTTTTCGTGCTGGCCGCGCTGGCTTTGCTTGCCTGAGCCCAAAAAAGATGTTGTAATTTCAAAAAGATTTGCTAGAATGTAGATGAGGAGAAGGAATTCCCCTCGATAGTTAGAAGTCAACAGGAGAAGAAGCAAATGGCAAAAGGAAAAGTGAAGTGGTTTAATAACCAGAAGGGTTACGGTTTCATCACCCCTGATGATGGCTCCAAAGATTTGTTTGTCCATTACTCAGCAATCCCCGGCGAAGGCTACAAGAGCCTCGAAGAGGGTCAGGCTGTCGAATTTGACATGGAAGATTCCGACAAAGGCCCGAAGGCCGTCAACGTCAGAAAGGCGTAATAACGAAAAGCCTCTTATAAAAACCCCGGAGCTCAGCTCCGGGGTTTTTTTTATGTCCCGCGCCCTGTATCACCGCAAAAGAAATTGATAACATAGAGACCAAGCACAGCATTTTACCGCTTAAGCCGCACATAACCGCCGCTTTGCAGACAACCCGTCAGGCCCCTTTTGGCCGCGTCCAGCAAACACCGGCGCGGGAGAGTATATGAACACGTTTTGCTTTGCACAGAATTTTCACTGCGCTCTGACCGCGCCCGATTACATCATTCTGGCGGCGTCGGTTCTGCTGCTGGGCGTAATAACCTATTTTTCCGGCAGGGGCCAGACCGACACCAACGATTTCTTCGTCGGCCAGCGACACATCCCCTCATGGGCGGCGTGTCTGTCTTTCGTGGCAACCGAAGTAAGCGCCCTTACCGTTGTCGGCGTACCTGCCACGGCCTTCAAGGAAAACTGGCAGTATATGCAGTTTGTAATCGGCTCGGCCGTGGCCCGCGTGGTCATAGCCTATCTGTTCATACCGGTTTTCTATAAATACCGCTGTGTGACTATTTATGAATATCTGCGCCACCGCTTCGGACCGGAAACGCAGTACACGGGCTCGGCCTTTTTCTTTATCGGCCGACTGCTGGGCTCGGGCGTGAGGCTTTACGCCGCCTGTCTGGCCGTAGGGCTGATACTGGGCTGGAACCTATGGCTTTCAATAGTGTTTTTTACAATCTTCAGCATAGCCTTCATAGCTTTCGGCGGAATAAAAGCCGTGGTGTGGACGGGCGTCATTTCCACATTCATTTTCTATCTGGCCGGTTTTGCCGTTCTGGGCTTTCTGATGTTCAATCTGCACGGGTCGTTCCACTCGCTTTTCGCGGCGGCATCGGCGGCTGGCAAGCTGAGCTTCATAAACTGGGGCTTTAACATAATTGACCCCAACATAGTATGGATGGCGGTGCTAAACGGCCTGCTGGTATCCATGGCCTCATTCGGCACCGATCAGGAACTGATGCAGAGAATGCTTACCGTTGAAACCAGACAGTCCAGCCAGAAGGCGCTGGTCTCGACAATTCTGGGCTCCGTTCCGCTGACCATTCTTTATATGGCTGTCGGAACCGGCATATATATGTACTTTACCCAGCATCCGGCCCTGCCGCTGCCTGACAACTCGGACAAGATACTGGCGCACTTTACCAATCTGGTACTGCCGGCCGGTCTGCGCGGACTTGTGCTTGCGGCCATAATACTTGCCAGCATGCACTCGCCGCTTGGCTCGCTGAGTTCCTCGTTCGTGACCGATATTTACCGTACGCTTATAAGGCGCGGCGCATCGGAAAAGCATTACCTGCTGGTCTCGCGCATAAGCGTTGGCGTATTCGGTCTTATTCTGGCGGTGCTTGCCTACATGTGCTCGGCGCTGGAAGGCATACTGTGGTTCGCGTTCAAGATAACGGCCGTTACAGCGGGAAGCATGCTCGGCGTGTTCCTGCTTGGCATGCTTACGGGCGTACGCGTAAACAAGATGAACGTGGTGTCCATGATACTGAACTCCGTCGTAATGACCATACTGCTGGTGCTCAGTGAAAAACATCTTATAGGTCTTGGCTGGAGCTGGCTTATACTCTTTGGCACGGCGGGAACGATTATTGTAAGCATGCTGCTTGCCAAATACGAGCATATGCCCCCAAAGACCGAACCCGAACCTCTGGAACAGGACTGATTGATAAGTAAAACATCATAGGGGCATAATGGGACAAAAAGCCATCCCCAGTATTTAAGCGCGGGTGGGTGTCAGAAAAGCAATTGCACTTTGCCCCGTCGCAAGGCGTAAATATATTGCAAAGGCAACAAATAAGGCGCGGATATAATCCGCGCCTATTTATTTACAACCCGCACCGATATCGCCCTGACAGGCAGACTTTATCAGAGCCAATAAGAAACACCGCAAGCACAATACCGTAACAGTAAGCACCAGCTACAACCCTTACAGCTTAGCGTTGATCCGTGGTACTAAACCGCGCGGGTAATTTTGCTCCAAACACACCCGTGCCATAGTATTAAGCCATGTAAACACTAGGACAAAGGCATAACACTTTTTTCTCTGTATTAATAAACAGGCACGGATAATCTGATTCCAACCCCGCCCACTGAATGCAGTTAGCAACAAGATTCCGACCTAGGCCATGCCAGCAAGAAGACCGTCGTACAGGGCATTTTCAATGCGCATAAATCGGCGCGTGTGCTTTTTCTCCGAACATACCCGCGCCATAGCATTAAGCCATGTAAACACTAGGACAAAGGCATAACACTTTTTTCTCTGTATTAATAAACAGGCACGGATAATTTGATTTCAACCCCGCCACTTAATGCGGTTAGCAACAAGATTCCGACCTAGGCCATGCCAGCAAGAAGGCCGTCGTACAGGACATTTTCAATGCGCATAAATCGGCACGTGTGCTTTTTCTCCGAACATACCCGCACCATAGCATGAAGGCCTGATAACACTAAGGCCTTAACACCAGTACCAGCTGCACTGCAAATAAACAGGCGCGGGTATTTTTACTACCAATATATCCATTCAGCCCTGACAGCATAAAACATCACAACTGAGCCCGAAATGCGTATGCGAGGAGTGATTTTATGCCATGCCACCCTCCGCCATATCGCGTACGAAATAGCCCCCCCCGTAACTTCATCAATAAATAAGCGCGGGTAAGTTTAGTTCCAGCCGCCATGCCGCTGCCGACAAAACGCGAGCCCATACCGCTGACTATATAACATAAATACCCGCATCAGAGGCCACACACAAATAAACTGACACCACTTTTACTCAGAGTATCCTCATGCCACGTTGGTGTACGCGCAAATCCGTGCACCATGGCAGAACGTAAACTAATATATCGGCACATTTTTCCTTCACCATAATAAATTTGGGCGCGGGTGATTTGAATACCCCCGCCAGAAAACTATTTTAGCGCGGGTATTCACGCGCCATAGGCAAACAAAAAGGGCGTTCCCGTTTTACGGGAACGCCCTGTAAAACCGCACATTAACCGCTAGTCCGCCTTTTCAGCAGAAATGGGCGAAGCGGCGGTTTTAATAAACTGCATTTCAACCGACACGCCGCCCGAAGAAAAGCGAACGGTGGAAGGCATCGGGCGGCCGGTAGAGCTTTCAAACCCGCCAAAGGAAAGCGTCAGTTTGCCGCCTTTCTTTTCTGCCGATTCAAGGCGCAGACCGTATTTATCCGTCTCCAGTTCGTAAGCGGCGGTTTTGATTTTAGGATAGCCTTCAGCTCCGGCCGTGTGGGTAAAAACAGCGGCGGAATAAAAATCGCGCAGAACGCCAAGCAGTTCCTCGGCGGAAGTGCGCAGGCGCGGGTCAGGCTCGCCTGCGGCGGTATCCACCTCAAAGCCCTTGTCCGTAAGGCGCATGGTGCACAGCGGCGTAAACATGGGTCCGAGAATTTCCAGCTTAACCGTTCCGTCGGCCTTATACTGGAAAAGCGCGTTTACGGTCTCGCTTTTTCCGAGCGCGCCCAATGTTATTTTGGTAAGGGCGGAATAGCCTTTCATTGCGCCGTACACACCGGAGAGATAGGAAAGAGCGGCATCCGCGCGCGCGGCGGAGGAAAGCTTTTTGTCGCTATCGGCAAAAGCCTCGCGCGCCTGCCTGGCATCCGGTTTCGCGGCCAGCGAGTGACGGCAGGCATTTATGGCCGAACCGAAATTTCCGCGGGCCTGCTCAATTTTGCACAGGTGCAGCCAGACGGAATCGTCCTTCGGCAAAATCACACTGGCCCTGCTTACATAATTAAAGGCCTTTTCCTTATCGCCTTTTCTGAAATACAGCCAGCCCATTGAATCGTTATATGCGCCGTTGGCCCCGTCCTGCGCGAGAGCGCGGCCTATAAGGGCCTCCGCCTCGTCGAGCTTTCTGTTTGAATCAGCCAGCAGATAGCCCAGAAAGTTAAGAAGAACCGGGTCATTGGGATTTTTCTTAAGAAGCATGCGCAGTTCCGGTTCGGCCTCGTTATCGCGTCCGGCCTTTACAAGCAGTTCGGCGTACTGAATGCGCGCCTTGTCGTAATCGGGCTTTGCGTCCAGCATTTTTTTGAGCACGGCAAGCGCCTTGTCGGTGCGGCCGGTGTCGTCAAAACCAAGCGCAAGGAAATAACCCAGCTCAAAATTGTCCGGCCACTTGGCGAAGGCTTTTTCCATAAGGTCCACCGCGCCGGAATAGTCGCCGCTCTGCGTAAGACTGTAACTGGCGCGCAGCCAAAGCGCGGGGTCTTTTTCAAAATTGGCGCTTCGCTTTATATAGGCGAAAGACTGCGCGTAATCCTTGCGGTCCTCGGCAAATACCGACAGCCAGAAACAGGCTTCGGGATTGGAGGAATCTACGGCGAGCGCCTTATTAAAATATATTTCCGACTCGGCCGCTTTCGCGGCCGACAGATAAAGCTCGCCCATATGGGAAAGCATTCCCGCGTTGGTTGGATCGAGCGGTTCTATTTCGGCATAGGCGCCGAGCGCGGCTATGGTGTCGCCCTGCACCTCGAAAAGCTGGGCGCGCGCATAGCGCGCGGGCAAATAAGAGGGCGCGAGTTTTACGGCATCGTCAAACGATGTTCCCGCCTCGGCATACATTTTCTGCGAAAAGCGGATAAGACCTATTTCATAGGAAGCGCGGGCCTTTTCCTCTTCAAGCGGCATGGCGTAGCGGCGCAGATAGCTTACGGCTTTTTCCGGCTGGGCGCGCTTTAAAAGAGCCGCGACCTGATATATGGCGTCCGTGTTTTTAGGGTCCAGCTTTAACGCTTTTTCGTAGGCTTTTTCGGCCTCGGCGGCGTCGCCCTTGGCCCAGTTTGCAGCGGCATAAAAAGTCCAGTAACGCGAGCTGGAAGCATCCATTTTTACCAGTTCCGCCGCGAACTTGTAGGCCTCGTCCACCTGACCGGACTGAAGGTCCAGCTTCAACGCCTGAACGTAGGCATCCTCGGCCTGAGGGTCGGCGGCTATGGCCTTGCGGTAGCTTGAAAGAGCATCGGAAAATTTCCCGTCGCTTTCATAGGCCGCGCCCTCCATATAATCCAGATACGCCTGCTGCGGCGCACAAAAAGCCGGCGCGCACGACAGGCAGAAAGCGGCCGCCAAAATCAGTTTGTTCATGTCAGGCTCCGTTTACAAATTTCAAATCCATTAAAATAGCCGTTTCGCGGCCGTGGTAGAATTTCGGTCTGCGGCCGACGGGCGTAAAACCCGCGCTGTCGTAAAAAGCGAGACCGGAGGAATTAAGCTCGTTGACCTCGAGCGTGGCCGTGTCGCAGCCGCAGCGGTAAGCCTCGGTCACGGCCGCAATAAGCAGTTTCGCGCCAATACCGCGCCGCAAATGGTTAGGCGACACGGCAAGGTCCAGCACCTGCACCTGCGGCGGAACCAGCGTACAGCAGATGAAGCCTAGGATTTTTTCCTTTTCCTGCGCAAGAAAAATCCTGTAGGAGGACTGAGCTAAAGCCTCCGTGAAATTCTTTTCATTCCAGCCGGCGGCAAAATAGCTGTAGCCGTCAAGACGGACAAGTTCCGGCACGTCGGCCGGTTCAGCCCTGCGTATTTTAAGTCTCATTTTGCGGGAAGCTCGAACTTTGCGGGTTTAAGATAAAGCGGTTCCACGACGGGCGCATGGCACGGCGCGGCGGCTTCAAAAAGCGTTTTTGCCTGCACGGCCACGACCTTCAGGTTTACCTCGTAACCGGCGGGAATTACGGAAAGCGGAGTGTGCTTTTCGCCCCAGCCGCAGCAGTAAAGCGGTTTTTTAAAGGAGGTCAGATACTCACCCAGACGACCCTTTTCAAGCCAGCACGGCGCGGCAACTGCAACGCCCCGCGCGTCGAAAAGCTGGCAGAAATATTCCTCGCGGAAAGCGTGTATTACGCAGGCTATAAGTCCGCCTTCGTTTGCGGCCAGCCATTTTTTGCAGGCGGCGTTTTTGCGCATCTCGTGCACAAGCATTTCAAAAACCGTGGCGGCGCAAACCTCGCTGCCGCTTATGGCCTTCAAAACGGAGGCAAAGGTCAGGCCTATGCGTATGCCGGTAAAACGGCCGGGGCCGCGCGCGACGCAGACCTGTCCCACGTCGGTAAGAGAAGCTCCGCCGTAAGCCAGAGTCTTGTTTATAACGTCGATTAAATAGTTTTCCTGCTTGAGCCCCGCCTTGCGCACCGAGCGTATTTTGCCGTCGGCAAAACGCACCGCAAGCCGCATAGGGGTTTCGGAAGTGTCCAAAGCGACTGCAACGCCTTTGTTTTCTGCCATATATTACCCCAGAGCCTCCAGAAGTTTGCGCGATTTCTCCCCGCCCGCCCTGAAAACCAGTTCGCGGCCGTCGCCGTGCAGAAGGTTTATTTCTATTTCCAGTCTGTCGGGCGCGATTACGGAAGCCATCGGCGCTGGCCACTCCGCCACTATAACGGCGCGTGGGTCCTCCAGAATCGAGTCTATGCCGAGGTTGTAAATTTCATCCTCGCACAGACGGAACAAATCTATGTGAACCATGCGAAAACCGCCGCCGCGGTACTGCCGCATTATGCTGAAGCTGGCGCTTACGGGGCGTTTCATTTTCCAGTAACGCGCCATGCCCTGAACAAAGGTGGTCTTGCCCGCGCCTATGGGACCGGAAAGAAATATTATCTCTCCGCCGCGCATATGCGCGGCAAGGCGCGCCGCAAGTTCCTGCGTCTGGGCGGCGTTTTCAGTTTTGAAAGTGTTCGAAAGAGTTTCGCTGTTCATATCCGTCGCAGATTACTTTATTTCCTTCGGTCATTACGCCGAGTGGATAGACGCGCGGCAAAGCCTTTAAAAGCGCGTCGGCTTTTTTAGGCGATACGGTGAAAACTAAACCATAGTCCTCGCCGCCGTCGAGCACATATTCCTTCCAGTCGCGGCCGAGACCGCGGCAATAGTCGGCCAGCGCGGACGAACATGCCGAGGGCGGCACGCTAAGCACCGCGCCGCAATTTGACTGCGCGGCAAGGGTCTGTACGCTGTTTAGCAGTCCGTCGGAATTATCCAGCATGGCCGTTGCAAGGCGGTTGCTGCCAAGCGCGGCTCCGGCGGAAAGTTCCGGCGTGGGTTTCCAGAAGGCGTTTAAAAGGGATGGGTAGTTTTTCTGCGCGGCAAGGTCTTTTGCCAAAAGCATTTCAAGACCGGCGCGGGACTCGCCCGCGCTGCCTACGCCGAAAAGCAAATCGCCAGGCTTTGCCGTGGAACGCAGAACGGCCGCACCGGGCCGTATTTCGCCAAACACCGTAAGACCGGCGTGCGTAGTGGCCGAGCGGGCAAGATTTCCGCCCGCAAGGGTAATGCCGAAAGCGGCGCATTCATCAAAAAGGGTCGATATAAACTCGCGCACCCATTCAAGACCTATGTCGCGCGGCAACCCCGCGGCGCAGACGGCCGAAAGGGGCTTTACGTCACCCATGGAGGCGAGGTCGCTTAAATTTATTCTTAAAAGTTTGGAGGCCAGCGGACCGGCGCAGCCCTTGGGGGTGATGAAATGCGTGCCTTCCACCATTTCGTCGGTGGTAACGACAAGCTGTCTGCCGGGCGAGGTTTTAAGCACCGCGCAGTCATCACCGGGGCCGATAACTAGGCGGCTGTCTTTCTGCCTGCCGGACAGGCTTTCGATGAGCGTAAGTATTGTTTCCTCTTTTGAGCCTTGAGCGGGCATATTCTCCTCTGTATCCATAGTATATAATTTATTGACTTACCGTTTTAGGAGATGACCGGTGAAAATACTGCTGAAAATTGCCTTTTTACTGCTGTGGCCGCTGGCGGCAAACGCGGCCGGACTGCCGAACCTTGCGCTTGTGGAAAGCGTGCCGGAAGGTACAGTGTACGGTTCCACCCAAACACTGCGTCCGCAGGCTGTATGGCTGGACATGATTAAAGGCGCGCGGCACACGCTCGATATTGAGGTATTTTATGTTTCCAGTCAGAAGGGCAAAGCGCTTGAGCCCGTGCTTGCCGAACTGCGCAGGGCCGCCGCGCGCGGCGTAAAAGTGCGCCTGCTTGCAGACGCGGTGTTTTACAAAAAAATGCCCGATGACATAAAAGACCTGCGCGGGCGTAAAAACATAACGGTGCGGCTTATATACTTTTCAAAATTTTCCGGTTCCGGAATCATGCACGCGAAATACTTTATTGCCGACGGGGAGACGCTTTTCGTGGGCAGTCAGAACATGGACTGGCGCGCCCTGTCCCAGATTCACGAAACCGGCATTTTCGCGCGCAGCCGCCAGCTGGCGCAGGCCTTTTCGGCAGTATTTGAAACGGACTGGGAACTTGCGGGCGGAGGGTCGTTTAATGCCGACAAACGCAAAATAAAAACGAACTTCGAGCACTCCGTCACCATGAAATACGACGGGGAGGACGCGGAAATATATCCGTTTTTTTCCCCTCCCCAGCTTACCCCATCCGGCGCGGAATGGGAGCTGGACGAAATAATATCTGCCATAGACGGCGCAAAAAAAGAACTGGCCATACATGTAATGAACTATTCGACAAAAGGCCCCGGCGGCGGCTGGACGGAAATAGACGACGCCCTGCGCAGGGCCGCCGCGCGCGGCGTAAAAGTGCGCGCGATATTTGCAAACTGGACCATGGCCAAATCGCAGGACGAAGTAAAGGCGCTTTCGCAGGTTCCAAATATAGAAGTGCGGATATCATCCGTTCCCCAGTCAGCCTCGGGCTTTATAGAATTCGCGCGCGTCGAGCACTGCAAATATTTGGTAGCCGACGATGACACATCGCTCGTCAGCACATCGAACTGGGAATATGATTATTTTTACGGCAGCCGTGACGCGGGACTGTGCGTGCAGTCGGAAAAATTCGCCGCCGCGCTAAAGGATGTTTTCAATATTTCGTGGAAGGCCCCTTACACGGAGCCGGTGGACTTGGAACGCGACTACGCGCCCGTCAAAAGGAACAAGACGCGCAAGACAGCCGATTAAAACAGGACAATTAAAGAATTGAGGCTTTTTTGAAAGCCGCCGGTATGCGGGCAATAAGGTCACGCGCCAAAACGCCGCGCGTGCCAAGCTCGGCGGCGGCAATATCGCCGCAAAGACCATGCAGATAAACGGCCAGCCTCGCGCTGGCCATGGCGGTCTTTTCAAACCCAGCCGCATGGCCCGCCTGTGCCCATATGCCTGCCGTCATACCGGCAAGCACGTCGCCGCTGCCGCCTTTTGCAAGGCAGGGGTTTCCCGTAGTGTTTATATAGGCGGACACGCCGTCCGACACCACGGTTTTGTTTCCCTTGAGCACGCACACGCCGTCGGTAAGACGGCAGAGTTTTTCGGCCTGCACAAGGCGTTCATTATCAGTTTTTGCGGCGGCACAGCCAAGCAGTCTGGCCATTTCACCGGCGTGCGGCGTGCACACAGACATAAGGCCTGAAAGCGGACCAAAGCCCGAAGCGGCAAAAGCGTTAAGCGCGTCGGCGTCGGCGACCACGGGAATTTTAAGGCCGGCGATAAGCGCGCCCACAAACTGCCGCGCGTCCCTGCTCCCGCCAAGACCGGGACCGATTAACAGCAAATCAAAGGATTTCTTTTTATGCGCGGCTATAAGTACGGCCGCCGCACCTGCCGTTACAGTACCTTCGGCGTTTTCGGGCAGGGCAATGGTCATGGCCTCGGGCAGGGCCGCCACGAAAGCGGACTGCATGGAACCGCAAATGCCGACGGTGACAAGGCCCGCCCCGCTTTTTAGCGCCGCGTGCGCGCACATTACGGCCGCGCCCGCCATGCCGCGCGAACCGGCGGCGACAAGCACTCGGCCGAAATCGCCTTTATGCGACTCGGGCTTTCTCGGCGTCAGAATTTCAGGAAGGTTTCCTGCGGTTGTTTTTTGGGCGGGCAGCATTTTTCCTCACGGCAATCACGCTTGCCACCGCATACTTTCCGCAGTGGGAAAGAGAGATTTCAAAAGAAAGATTTTTAAGTCTGTTATCAGCGCAGACCACAAAGGGCCTGCCTGTTTCATCGCGTTTTACGTTTATGGCGTTAAAGGCCAGTCCGGCAACGCCGGCGGCTTTCCACACCGCTTCCTTGGCGGCAAAGCGGGCGGCAAAACGCGCCGCGCTCTGCACGGCGGAGGAACGGCAGTAGGCTATTTCCTCCGGCGTAAAAATACGTTCAAGCCGTCCGGCGTGCGCGGCCAGAAACTTTTTTATCCGCGCTATTTCTACTATATCCACGCCGGCGGAAAAAGCCGTCATTCAACAGTCACGCTCTTTGCCAGATTGCGCGGCTGGTCGATATCGCACTTGCGCTCCACGGCGACGTAATACGCAAACATCTGAAGCGGCAGCACGGCCAGCATGGGCGAAAAATATTCGTCCGTTTCCGGCAGGACAAGCAAATCGTCCACGCGGGTGTGCAGTTCCGCGCCCTCGTTTGTTATGACCACGAGATGTCCGCCGCGCGCCTTGGCTTCCTGAATATTGGAAACCATTTTATCCAGTATGCGCGACTTCACGGCCACGGCCAGCACCGGCATTCCTTCCTCGATGATGGCGATTGGTCCGTGCTTCATCTCGCCTCCGGCAAAGCCTTCGGCGTGGACGTAGGAAATTTCTTTTATCTTGAGCGCGCCTTCAAGCGCGATAGGATAATTTACATGGCGCGCTATGAAAAGGTAATGACCGCGCGCGGACAGCTTTTTGGCAAGTTCCTTTATTTTGGGTTCAAGTTCAAGCGCCTTGCGCATAAGCGCGGGAACGTGCATGAGACGCTTTGCGTAATCGATGCACTGCGTCTGGTCCATGGTGCCGCGCGCGGCGGCAAGGTGCAGGGCCAGAACGTAAAAAGCCGTAAGCTGGCCGACGAAAGCCTTTGTGGAGGCCACGCCTATTTCGGGCCCGCAGTGGGTGTAGAAAGTGTGGTGCGCCTCGCGCGTTATCGACGCGCCCAGCACGTTGCATATGGCAAGCGTGCGCAGGCCGCGCTTTTTAGACTCGCGCAATGCGGCAAGCGTGTCCGCCGTTTCGCCCGACTGGCTGACCGCTACTACAAGGGTATTGGGGTCAAGCAGGGGTTCGCGGTAGCGGTACTCGGATGCCACGTCCACGCTGACCGGAATTTTGGTGAAATGCTCCAGCACGTACTTTGCCACCAGCGCGGCGTGATAGGCCGTGCCGCAGGCAACTAATTGTATTTCGGAAATCTTTTTTGCGTAGTCGGGTGTAAGGCCGAACTCGCGTTCAAGCGTTTCGCCGTCAACAGGGGCAAGGCGTCCGCGCAGGGTGTCTTCCACCGCCGAGGGTTGCTCGTGTATTTCCTTCAGCATGAAATGGCGGTAACCGCCCTTTTCAGCCATGGAACGGTCCCACTGCACGGTGGTTACGGTCGGTTCGGTCTTTTTGCCGTCCTGTCCGAACACAGCCACGCCAGAGGGTTTTATAACGGCCATGTCGCCGTCGTTTAAGAAAATCACCTTGCGGGTATGGTCGAGAAAAGCGGGCACGTCGGAGGCGAGGAAATTTTCCCCGTCGCCAAGGCCGACCACGAGCGGGCTTTGCTTGCGCGCGCCGATTATTGTGCCGGGGCATTTTGCCCAGAGCACGCCGATTGCAAAAGAGCCTTCAACCTCGGCAAGCGTTCTGCGTACGGCTTCAAATAAAATGGGTTCCAGTATGCCTTCGCGGTTAGCGCGGCCGCCCGCGCTAAGGGCCTTTACTTTTTCCTCGATAAGGTGGGCCAGCACCTCGGTGTCGGTCTCGGACTGGAAAATGTGGCCGAGGCCGATAAGCTGCTGTTTAAGCTGTATGTAATTTTCGATGATGCCGTTATGCACCACGACGATATTGCCGGAGCAGTCGGTATGAGGATGGGCGTTTACCTCGCTGGGTTTTCCGTGTGTCGCCCAGCGCGTGTGACCGAGGCCGGTAGTGCCTGAAATGGGCTTTTCGGCGACCAGCTGGCGCAGCAGTTTTACCTTGCCAACGCTGCGGCGAGTCTGAATCGCGCCCTGCGAAATTACCGCCAGACCGGCGGAATCGTAGCCGCGGTACTCAAGCTGTTCAAGCCCGCCGATTAAATAGGGAACGCTGTTTTTGGAACCGGCGTAGCCGATTATGCCGCACATACGGTAAGTTCCTTAAATTCCAGCACGGCCGCCGAAAGACCCGAAAAAATAGAGCGGGATATTACGGAGAAACCGGACAGAACGCCCTTTACGCCGTCTATGGAGGCAACGGCCTTGGTGTTGCGGTAATCAAGTCCGCCGGAAACGTAAATGTCGAGTCCCAGTTCGCGGGCAAGCACTGCGGCCACCGCGATATCTTCCAGCGCGGCAACCTGCTGCTTCTGCGTGCGGGCGGCTCCGTAAATAGACGAGCACAGGCACACTGCGTCCGCGCCTGCGCGGTGGGCGTTGCGCACGGCCTCGGCGTCAGGGGCTATGTAAAGCACCGCCTCTATTCCGGCCTTTTTAAGTTTGCCTACCGGCGCGGCAAGCGCGTCGGCTTCCTTAAGTTTAAGGTGCAGTGCATGTTCGCGTCCGCCGCTAAACAGGCAGACCTGCGAGGGGCGCATTTTCAGCACGGCTTTTTCAAAATCCTTTGTGCAGGGCGTAAGCAGGCAGAAACCGGTTTTAAGTTCGTTGGCCAGCTGTGCAAGGTCCTTGTCCTGCAGGAAAGTCCTGCCGGCGCAGATAAAATCCGCGCCCGACGACAGACATTCGCGCGCGGCGGCCATTATATCCGGCCCTTCCTGCCCGCCGGCGGCGCGAAACGCCGCAATATGGTCAATGTTCACCCCGAGTCTTACTGACATGAGACCCCCTCTGCCGATTTATTGTAACAGGTTATGATTTCGGCGGCGATTGCTTCAATTACCGCCTGACGCGGGCCTTCAACCAGAACGCGCAGTTTCGGTTCCGTGCCCGAATATCTCACAAAAATCCGTCCCTTGCCGCCGAGGCGTTCCTCCAGCTTTTTCAAAAAGCCGTTAAAGCCGGGGATGTCGGCAAGCGGGGTTTTCTTTTTTACGTCTATGGCCTTTAGAACCTGCGGGTAGCGGGTCCAGAGCTGGCGGAAATGACTGAGCGGTTTACCCGAAAGGCGCAGAAGCCCCAGCACCTGCACGGCGGTAAGAAGGCCGTCGCCGGTGGGCGCGAAGTCGCGCATGATAATGTGGCCGGAGGCCTCGCCGCCAATGCTGAGGTCCTCTTTTTCAAGAGCCTGCGAAACGTTCTTGTCGCCGACAGACACGGACACGGTTTCAATGCCGCGCTCGCGCAGACTGTCTACAAGGCCTAGGTTGGACATGACTGTAAGCACCACTTTATCGTGCTTGAGACGGCCGGCTTTTTTAAGTTCCAGCGCGGCCATGGCGATGATATCGTCGCCGTCAAGTTCGGCGCCGGTTTCGTCGGAAAAAATAACGCGGTCGGCGTCGCCGTCAAGGCTGAAGCCGCAGGCCGCCTTGCGGGCCACGACCTCGGCGCGCATTTTCTGCGTATGCAGCGCGCCTATGCCGTCGTTAATATTCGTACCGTCGGGCGAGCAGCCGATTGTGAAAACCTCGGCGCCAAGTTTTTTGAAAAGTTCTCCGGCTATTTCATAGGCCGCGCCGTTGGCGCAGTCGATTACAAGGCGCAGGCCCTTAAGGTCCTGTCCCTTCTGGAAAGTCGAGGCGAGAAAAGCGACGTATTCGTGCGCAAGCTCCGGTCTGCGCGTAATGCGCGGCGCGGTCTGCGGCACACCGACAAGTCCGGCGAGCGCGAGCTCAATACGGCGCTCCACGCCCTCGTCGAGCTTTATGCCTTCCTGCGAGAAAAATTTTATTCCGTTGAATTCCGGCGGGTTATGACTGGCGGAAATTACCACGCCGAAAGCGGCGCTTAGTTTGGGCACTATATGGGAAACGCCCGGGGTGGGCACTATGCCCATGTCGACGACGGAGCCGCCCGCGGCGGTAATGCCTTTTGCAAGAGCTTCCAAAATCCGCTCGCCGGAGGCGCGGGAGTCGCGGCCTATAACGGCGGTCCAGCCGGTTTTCCCGGCGGTTATTTCGCACGCCGAGGCGTATGCTATCTTTTCAATAAATTCCGGCGTAAGCGGATGTTTGCCGGGGATTCCGCGAATGCCGTCAGTACCAAAAAATTCGTTCATTTTTTCTCCGTCACTTGGGTGCGCGCACCAGATACCAGATAAGTATGGCAAGAAAAAGTGAAACAAGTTTTGTCTGCCAGTTCTTAGTTATCAGTTCGGATATTTTCATATCAGTTGCGGGGGCTCTTTCTGAGCAGGCCCTTTTCCGCCTTGGACTTATAGAGGTCGTAGAGACGTTTTTCTATCTCGTCGGGGTCCACTTCGGTCTGGATTTTTCCGCCGCGAACGAGCGAGACGGAACCCGTCTCCTCGGACACGACGATGGCGATTGCGTCGGACGACTCGGAAATTCCAATGGCCGCGCGGTGACGCATGCCGAAAATCTTGGAAATCTGGTCGTCGGAAGCGACGGGCAGAATACAGCCCGCCGCCACTATGCGGCTGTTGGCAACAATCACCGCGCCGTCATGCAGCAGCGTGTTGGGAAAGAAAATGGTTAGCAGCAGTTCCTTTGAAATATCGGCGTTTAAGGTAGTGCCGGTCTTTACGATATCGCGCAGGCCAGTCTCCTGTTCAAGCACCACCAGAAAGCCGGTTTTTGTCTTGCTGCACTGGCGCACCGCGCCCATCATCTCGGAGATGAAATCAAACTCGTGCGATTCCAGAATACGGCCCAGCGGCCGCGAGCCCAGTTCGGCAAGAGCCACGCGCAGTTCCGGCTGAAACACAACAACCAGCAGTACCATGCCGGCCAGCCATACACGCTGGAAAAGCCACTCGGTCGCCTGCAGTTTCAGCGCGTGCACAAGCACCGTGAGTATGGCCAGAATAACCAGTCCCCACATCACCGACATGGCCCGCGTGCCCTTTATAAGCAGCACCAGCCTATAGATAATGAAGGCAACCAGCAATACGTCGATAATGTTCCAGATTATCGTAAACATTTGTTACACCGCCGGTGCGGGAGCAGGCTCGGGCGCGGGTGCGTCCGCGGCCGGTCCGGGCTGCTGACCGGGATTTATTATGGCATCTATTTCCGCGGCGTCCGCCACTTCCTTTTCAATCAGCTTTGCGCTTAAGGCGTCCAGCGCGGCGCGGTTTGCGGTAAGAAGCTGTTTTGTGCGGGCGTAGCAGTCGGCTATTATGCGGTGGACTTCCGTGTCGATAAGACGGGCGGTGTCCTCGGAATAATGGCTCTGGCGCGACAGGTCGCGCCCCAGAAACACCTCGCCGTCCTCTTTTTTGAGGGAGACGGGGCCCAGAATATCGCTCATGCCCAGTTCGGAAACCATTTTCTGCGCCATGGCCGTAACCTTGGACAGGTCGTCATGCGCGCCGGTGGTCACCTCGTTAAAAACAATTTCCTCGGAGGCGCGGCCGCCGAGCAGTACGCACAGCTTGTTGATGATTTCGGTCTTGGTGGTGAGGTATTTATCCTCAAGCGGAAGCTGCAGCGTGTAGCCGAGCGCGGGACCGCGCGGAATAATTGAAACCTTGTGCACGGGGTCGCAGCCGGGCAGCAGTTTTGCGATAAGCGCATGGCCGCTTTCATGGTAGGCGATGATGTTCTTTTCCTTTTCGCCTATTACGCGGCTCTTGCGTTCGGGACCGGCCATTACGCGTTCCACGGCTTCTTCCATTTCGGCCATGGTTACGGCTTTTTTGCCGCGGCGGGCGGCAAGTATCGCGCCCTCGTTTATGGCGTTTGCCAAATCGGCGCCGACAAAACCCGGCGTGTGGCGGGCTATTACGCTCAAATCAACGGAAGTATCCATTTTCACCTTTTTGGCGTGCACTTTAAGTATGGCGGTGCGTCCGTTAAGGTCGGGAGTGGGAACGTTTACGTGCCGGTCAAAGCGGCCGGGGCGCAGAAGCGCGGGGTCAAGCACGTCAGGGCGGTTTGTCGCGCCGATAAGCACTATGCCGGTCTTGGCCTCGAAGCCGTCGAGTTCGACAAGCAGCTGGTTTAGCGTCTGCTCGCGTTCGTCGTGACCGCCGCCGATGCCCGCAAAGCGATGCCGTCCGACTGCGTCCAGTTCGTCTATGAAAATGATTGCGGGAGCGCCCGCCTTGGCCTGCTCGAAAAGGTCGCGCACGCGGGACGCGCCCACGCCCACGAACATTTCAACGAATTCCGAACCCGAGGAGGTGAAAAACGGCACGCCCGCCTCGCCCGCCACGGCGCGCGCAAGAAGGGTCTTGCCAGTACCGGGGGTTCCGTAAAGCAGCACGCCTTTTGGCAGTACGCCGCCGAGCGTCTGAAACTTTTTGGGGTCACGGAGGAAATCTATCACGTCACGCAGTTCTTCCTTTGCTTCCTCACAGCCGGCCACGTCGGCAAAAGTGACTTTCTGCTTGGTGGGGTCCTGCTGTTTTGCGCGGGAGCGGCCAAAAGACATGGCCTGCTTGCCGCCGCTCTGCACCTGACGGATGAACAGGAACCACCAGATGAAGAAGAACAGCGCAATCCAGCCCAGATTGAGCAGCAGGTTCGTTACCCAGCTGCGGTCAGGCACGCCGGCAAACTGCACCTTGGCCTGTTCCATTTCCTCGATAAGCTTGGGGTCGCTAAGCGGCATGGTGCGGAAATTTATGGTCTTTTCGCCGTCCTTGTACTCGCCTTTTATAAGGTCGGAGGCTATCTGCACTTTTACGACGGAGCCGTTCTGCACGCGCTGTTTGAAATCGGAATAGGAAATATCCTGTTCCACCGGCGCGGTCTGCGTTTTCTGGTACACCACGATAAGCAGAAGGAAAACCGCCGCCCACAAAAGAAGCTGGCGGAAAGCGTTTGGTCTGTTCTTTTTATTGTTTGCCATATTTAGCCTTTAATTTTGGAAGATTTCATTACCCCGATATAGGGGACGTTGCGGTAAAGTTCGCGGTAGTCGAGGCCGTAACCGACCACGAATTCATCCGGCACCTTAAAGCCGCTGTAGCGTATGGGAACATGCACCTTGCGGCGGGAGGGTTTTTCAAGCAGGGTGCACACGGCAAGCGAGCGCGGACGGCGCGTGCTGAGGTTATCGAGCAGATAGCTCATGGTAAGGCCGGAATCGACGATATCCTCGACTATGATGACATCCTTGCCTTCTATGCTTTCGCGCAGGTCGAGCAGTATGCGCACAACGCCGGTCGATTTCTGGCCCGAGTAGGAGGACGGGCACATGAAATCCAGCGAGCAGTCCACCGTAATATTCTGCATCAGGTCCGACAGAAAAAGCACGCAGCCGCGCAGTATGCCGACCAGAACGGGCTGACGTCCTTCATAGTCCTTGGAAATCTGTTTGCCCAGCGCCTTTATGCGCGCCTGAAGCTCTTTTTCGCTGATTAAAACCCTTTCAAAATCGGGATGCAGTGTGGTAGGCAAAATATCCTCCGCCGAAATTCGGGACAAATATAGTTGTCTTAATAGAATAACTTTAATGCCCTCGGCAAGTCAACGCCTGTTAAAAGAAAATATAATTATATATCATCTTTTTTATGCATAAGGATTCGGCTGTTTACGTGGCGGGTCATACCGGCCTTGCCGGTTCGGCCATTTTGCGTGCCCTGAGACACGCGGGCTATACCAATTTGCTGACCCCGACACACGGCGAACTTGATTTGCTCGACCAGAAAGCCGCCGCCGCATATTTGCTTGCAACCAAACCCGGCTGCGTCATAGCCGCGGCGGCAAAAGTGGGCGGCATAATGGCAAACAGCACCTGTCCGGCCGATTTTCTGTACCAAAATCTTACAATCGAAACCAATTTAATTCACGCCGCCTATACGGCGGGCGTAAAACGGCTGGTGTTTCTTGGCAGTTCGTGCATTTATCCGAAACTCTGCCCCCAGCCGATAAAAGAGGAATACCTGCTCACCGGCCCGCTCGAGCCCACAAACGAAGGCTATGCCATAGCAAAAATAGCCGGCGTTAAAATGTGCGAGTATTATAACCGTCAGTACGGCATGAATTATCTGCCCCTCATGCCCACGAACCTTTACGGGCAGGGCGACAATTTCGACGCAAAAAATTCCCACGTCCTTCCGGCCCTGCTGCGCCGTTTTCACGAGGCGGCAAAATCCGGCGCGCCTGAAGTGACCCTCTGGGGCACGGGCAAGCCGAAACGCGAATTTCTGCACGCCGACGATTTGGGCGGCGCGGTCTGCCACCTGCTTGGAAAAGACGCTTACAACGACCTTACAAACGTGGGAACCGGAAAGGAAGTGACCATAGCCGAATTGGCCGCGATAATAGCGGAAGTTACCGGCTACAAAGGCGCGATAAAGTTCGACGCGTCAAAACCCGACGGCACGCCGCGCAAACTGCTGGATGTTTCGCGCCTTGAGAGCACAGGCTGGCGCGCGAAAATAGATTTGAAGCGGGGCATTGAAATGACTTACACATGGTATCTGGCCAACGAAAAAAATTTAAGGGGAGTAAAATGACAAAATCCATAGTTACCGGCGGAGCCGGTTTTATCGGCAGCCATATGACGGACCGCCTTCTGGCCGAGGGTCACGAGGTCGTGGTAATAGACAATTTCTCGACGGGCAGACCCGAAAATCTGGCCCACCTTAAAGGCGAAAAACGCCTCACCCTCGTACAGGCCGACATAACCGAACTGGAAACCATAAAGCCGCTTTTCAAGGGCGCGGACCGAGTATTTCATTTTGCCGCGCTGGCAGACATCGTGCCGTCGATAGTAAATCCCGTGGCCTATTACCGCTCCAATGTTCTGGGCACCATGAACGTGCTGGAAGCGGCCCGCCTTGCGGGAGTAAAACGCTTTCTCTACACCGCGTCCTCGTCGTGCTACGGGCTTGCGAAAGTCGCCCCCACGCCGGAGACGGCCGATATAGACCCAATGTATCCGTACGCGCTTACAAAGTATCTGGGCGAACAGACGGCACTGCACTGGCACAAGGTTTACGGCCTGCCGGTGGTGGCGCTGAGGCTGTTTAACGTCTACGGCCCGCGCTCCCGCACGTCGGGAACCTACGGCGCTGTGTTCGGCGTATTTCTTGCGCAGAAGCTGGCCGGCAAACCCTTTACCGTGGTAGGCGACGGCACGCAGACGCGCGATTTCGTTTTTGTTACCGACGTGGCCGACGCTTTCTTTACCGCCTCCGAATCCTCCGTGGCGGGCGAGGCCATGAACGTTGGCTCCGGCGGGACCTACAGCATAAACCGCCTGACCGACCTGCTGGGCGGCGAAAAGATTTTCGTGCCGAAACGCCCAGGCGAGCCGGACTGCACTTTCGCCGATGTGACGAAAATTCAGAAACTCCTGCACTGGAAGGCGAAAGTCTCCTTCGAACAGGGCGTGGCCGAAGTGGTGAAAAACATAGACTACTGGCGCAAGGCGCCGGTCTGGACGCCCGAAACCATAGCCGACGCTACAAAAGACTGGTTCAAGTACCTTTCAAAATAACATGACGAGCAAAAAAATAAAGACGATAGCCGAGCTTTCCGCCCTTTCAGCCAAACTTAAAAACGCGGGCAAGACCGTCGTGCTCTGCCACGGTGTTTTCGACCTGATGCATCCGGGCCACATAAAGCACATCGAGGCCGCAAAAAAGCACGGCGACATACTGATGGTGACCCTTACGCCGGACCGTTTTGTAAACAAGGGCCCAGGCCGGCCGGTGTTTAACCAGCACCTGCGCGCGGAGTCGATTGCCGCGCTTGCCGCCGTCGATTACGTGGCCGTAAACGAATGGGAAACCGCCGTAGAAACCATACGCTCCATACGCCCGAACGTTTATGTGAAGGGCTCGGACTACGCCGCGCCGGAAAAGGACGTAACAGGCGGCATAACCCGCGAAAAAGAGGCCATGGACGAAGTCGGCGGGCACATACATTTCACCGACGAAGTGACCTTCAGTTCCACCACTCTTTTAAACCGCTTTTTCAGCGCCTACCCGCCCGAAACGCACCGCTTTCTTACCGATTTTTCAAAACAGAACCCGCCCGAATCCGTCATCGATAAAATGCAGTCGCTTTCCAAAATGCGCGTGCTGCTCGTAGGCGACACTATCATCGACGAATATCACTACTGCAAGGGCATGGGCAAGTCGCCGAAGGACAATATAATCTCCACCAAGTTCGTAAGCGCCGAGCGTTTTCCGGGCGGCGTGCTGGCCTGCGCAAACCATCTGGCCGGCATCTGCGGCGAGGTGCACCTTGTTACCTGTCTCGGCGCGGAAAACCCGCAGGAGGAGTTCGTTCTTTCAAGCCTTCAGCCGAAAGTGACCCCGCACCTTTTCCGCCGCACCGACACTTGCACGGTGGTAAAACGCCGCTTCGTCGACCCCGTGTTTTTAACGAAACTTTTCGAGGTGTCGTATCTCGACGATTTTCCACTCCCCGACGATTTGTCGCGGCAGGTCTGCGCCTATCTGGAAAAGACCGCGCCGGAATATGACATGGTGCTGGTTTCCGATTTCGGCCACGGCTTCATAAACGGGGACATAATAAACGCGCTAAAAAAAGCCAGATTTCTGGCCGTCAACAGCCAGACAAACAGCGCCAACACGGGCTACAACCTAATCACAAAATATCCGCACGCCGACTATATCTGCATCGACGAGCCGGAAATACGCCTTGCCAGCCACAGCAAGTACGGCGACATGAAAAAGCTCATAAAAACGCTGGCGGAAAAAAGCGGCGCGCGCAAAATCTCCATAACGCGCGGCCACCTCGGCGCGCTGGTATACGACGCAGAAGAGGGCTTTTCCGAAGTGCCCGTTTTTTCCTCCAACGTCGTCGACCGCGTTGGCGCGGGCGACGCTTACCTGTCCTTTACGGCCCCGCTGGTCTGCTCCGGCGCGCCCATGAAAGTGGCGGGCTTTGTTGGCAACGCGGTGGCTGCGCTTAAAATAGGCATAGTCTGCAACCGCAGCGCGGTATCGCCGGTAGCGCTCTACAAATTCATAACGACCCTGCTGAAATAACATGGATAAATTCCGCATAGACAGTCATAAACTGATGTTCCATCCGGCCCGCGTAAGCGACTGGCTCAAAGGCGAAAACATCTACCCCATTTACGCCGAAATGTCGCCGTCGGGCGCGTGCAATCATCGCTGCGTCTACTGCGCGCTGGATTTCATGGAATACAAGCCGCGCTTTTTAGACACGCAAATGCTTAAAACCCGCCTGACCGAACTGGCCGGACTGGGCCTTAAAAGCGTGATGTTCGCGGGAGAGGGCGAACCCTTTCTGCACCGCGACATGCCCCAGATTGCCGTGCACGCGAAAGACAGCGGCATCGACGTGTCCTTTACCACCAACGCCGCGCTTTTCTTTCCCGAAAAGGCCGACATCTGCCTCGAAAAAACCGCGTGGCTTAAAGTAAGCATAAACGCGGGCACGCCCAAAACCTACGCCGCCATGCACCGCACCAAGGAAGAGGATTTCAATATAGTCCTGCGCAACATGGAATACGCGGCAAAACTCAAGGCAAAGCGCGGACTTTCCTGCACGCTCGGCATGCAGATGATACTACTGCCCGATAACGCCGCCGAGGCCGAAACCCTCGCAAAAACGGCAAAAGCCGCGGGCATGAGCTATCTGGTTATAAAGCCTTACTCCCAGCATCCGCTCAGCAAAACGAACAAATACAAGAGCGTGAAATACACCGAATACGCCGAGCTGGCCGAAAAACTGCGCGGCTATAACACCAAGGATTTCTCCGTCATATTCCGCCTAAACACCATGCACAAGTGGGACGAGGCCGACAAGCCCTACAAGCGCTGTCTGGCCCTGCCGTTCTGGACTTACATAGACGCGGGCGGAAATGTCTGGGGCTGCAGCATGTTTTTGGGCGACGAGCGCATGCGCTACGGAAATATCAACGAAACGCCTTTCCGCGAAATATGGGAAGGCGAGAAGCGCAAAAAATCGCTCGCTTACGTAGCCGACTGTCTCGACGCGGGCAAGTGCCGCCTCAACTGCCGCATGGACGAGATAAACCGCTACCTGTGGGAACTCAAAAACCCGTCGGAGCATGTAAACTTCATCTGAGGATTTTTATGGACGACAAAACACGTCTGGTCCTTTACCGCGCAATGCTTAGAGTGCGCATGTTTGAAGAGCGCATAGTGTCGGTCTACGCGCGGCAGGACATGAAAACGCCGGTCCACCTGTGCATCGGTCAGGAAGCGGCGGCCGCCGGAGTAGGCCTCCAGCTAAAAAAAGAAGACTATATTTTCAGCACCCACCGCAACCACGGCCACAACCTTGTAAAAGGCGCAAACATGCGCCGCATGGTAGCCGAACTCTACGGCAGAAGCGCGGGCTGTGACGGCGGAAAAGGCGGTTCCATGCACATTACGGACGTTTCCTGCGGCTGCATGGGCACTACGGCCATTGTGGGCGGAAGCATACCCCTTGGCGCGGGCGCGGCACTCGCCGCCAAACTGCGCGGGGACGGGCGCGTTGGCGTTTCCTTTTTCGGCGACGGGGCAAGCGACGAGGGCGTGTTTCAGGAAACCTTAAATTTCGCGGCTCTAAAAAAACTGCCCGCGCTCTTTGTCTGCGAAAACAATTTTTACGCCACCAACTCGCGCAGTGTTTCGCGCCATGCGGCGAAAGATGTGTGCAGCCGCGCGGCGGTTTTCGGCATGTACGCGGCCAAGGCCGACGGAAACGACGCCGAGGCCGTTTACAACGAGGCCGCGAAAGCGCTCGCGCACGTCCGCTCCGGCGCGGGTCCGGCTTTTCTTGAATTTACGACATACCGCTGGAAAGGCCATGTCGGCCCCGAGGAAGATTACCTGAAAGGCTGCCGGCCCAAAGCGGAACTGGACGAGTGGAAAAAGAAATGTCCGCTCGCCTGCTACGAAAAGAAACTGCTTGCCTCCGGCGTTTTAAGCGAGGCGGCAAAACAGGCCATGACGGCCGAAATAAAGGCCGAGCTCGACGACGCGTGGGCCTTTGCCCTTGCCGCGCCGTACCCTCAGCCGGAAGAACTTTTTACCGCCGTATACAGGGGAGCGTAAACATGCCCTGGACAAAAGTAATGGTTGACCACAAGGAATTCGAGGACACGCTGGCCCGCGAGGGTCTGCGCGGCATAACCTATAAGCAGGCCTTGAACGAAGCCCAGCGGCAGCTGCTTGAAACCGACGACAGGGTGTATATTATCGGCGAAGGCGTGGACGACGTGGGCGGCGTTTTCGGCTCAACCTCCGGCCTTGCAAAGGATTTCGGTCCGCGCGTGATGGACATGCCCATTGCCGAAAACGGCCTTACCGGCATAGCGGTCGGAAGCGCGATTTGCGGCATGCGGCCGGTGTTCGTGCACATGCGCTCGGACTTTCTGCCCATGTGTCTTGACCAGATTGCAAACCACGCCGCCAAATGGAGCTACATGACAAACGGCACCGCCGGTGCGCCGATAGTGATACGGCATCTGGTGGGAAAGGGCTGGGGCTCGGCGGCGCAGCATTCGCAGGCCCTGCACGGACTTTTTACGCAGTTTGCGGGCCTTAAAGTGGCCGTGCCCTCCACTCCGTACGACGCGAAGGGCCTGCTTATTTCGGCCGTGCGCGACGGAAACCCCGTGCTCTTTTGCGAGCACCGCTGGCTGTACGATTTCATGGGCTACGTTCCGCAGGAAATTTACGCCGAGCCTTTCGGCAAGGGAGTGATAAGACGCAAGGGCGCGGACGTTACCATAGTGGCCATATCGCTTATGGTCTATGAGGCAGTAAAAGCCGCAAGAATTCTTGAAAAGGAAGGCATAGACGCCGAGATTGTGGACCCGCGCACGTTAAAGCCCTTCGACGAGGATATGGTGCTTACTTCGGTAAAAAAGACCGGACGGCTTATAGTTGCTGACGCGGCGACCGCAAACGGCGCGGCGGCCGAAATAACCGCGCTTGTGTGCGAGCATGCGCTGTCTTCGCTTAAAGCCGCGCCAAGACGCGTCTGCCTGCCTGACACGCCGACGCCCGCAAGCCCCGCGCTTGAAAAGGTATTTTATCCCACGGCGGAAACAATCGCCGAGGCCGCGAGACAGGTTGTAAAAGCCGGTTAAAAATTCATTCTACGGCAGGTCACTTACATGGATGACATACAGCTATCGGTAGTAATGCCCGCGCTAAACGAGGAAAACAACGTGGGGCAGGCCATAGAGAACTCGCTTAAAGCCTTCGACGAAGGCGGCATAAGCGGCGAGGTCGTGGTGATAAACGACGGAAGCCGCGACGGCACGCAGGCCGTGGCCGACGGCTGGGCAAAAAAGGACGCGCGGGTGCGCGTCATCACGCACGCACAACCCTGCGGCATAGGCGCGTCCTTCTGGGACGGCGCGGTACAGGCGCGCGGCGCAGCGGTAGTCATGCTGCCCGGCGACAACGAAAACGACCCGTGGGAGATTTTCCGCTACTACAAACTGCTTGAGCACGTCGATATCGTCATCCCGTTCATCTTCAACAAGCAGGCGCGCTCTCTTTTCAGAAACGGCCTTTCTTTCCTCTACCGCTTTATAATAAACACGACGTTTCTGGTCTATTTCAACTACACAAACGGAACCGTTATTTACCGCCGCTCCATGCTGTTGGGCCTTACGCACCGAAACACGGGTTTTTTCTTTCAGACCGATATTCTAATCCGGCTGGTTAAAGGCGGCTACCTGTTTGCCGAAGTGCCGTATCACCTCGGCAAGCGGCGCGACGGGGTGTCTAAAGCCGTAAGTTTCCCCTCGCTTATGCAGGTAATAAAAGGCTATATACGCCTTGTCCGCGACCAATATTTTGCAAAGGACAAAAGCGGGCCGTCGTTTACAAGCGATTCCCAAACACTTAAAAGAAGGCAGGAAAACAAATGAGCGAACTTATTCTGGACGGGCACAAACTCGCCTGGCACGCCGACCGCGTGCAGGCCTGGCTTAGGGGCGAGCGCGTCGCGCCCATTACAATCGACTGCGCCCTTACGCGCCGCTGCAGCTACCGCTGCGTTTACTGCTACGGCCAGCTGCAGGCAAACGACGAAAAGCGCATGACAAAAGAGGTCATATTCCGTTTTCTCGACGACGCGGCCGAAATAGGCGTAAAAGCCGTCAGCTTTGTAAGCGACGGGGAGTCCACCTGCTCGCCGCATCTCTACGACGCTATTTTGCGCGGCAAGGCAAACGGCCTTGATATGGCGCTGGGCACAAACGGCTATCTTTTGAAGGAAGACAGGCTTGAGGAAATTCTGCCCGCGCTTACCTATCTGCGCTTCAACATTTCGGCGGGCGAACCCGCCCGCTACCGCGAAATAATGGGCGCGCCCGAAGACGGTTTTGAAAAAGTAACCGGCCTTATAGCCAAATGCGCCGAAATAAAAAAACGCCGCAACCTGCCAGTCACCATAGGCATGCAGATGGTGCTTATGCCGCAGTTTGCCGACCAGATTATCCCGCTTTCAAAGCTGGGTAAAAAGCTCGGCGCGGACTACCTTGTAATCAAGCATTGCAGCGACGACGAAAAGGGCAGTCTGCACGTCGATTACGACGGCTATTTCAAGCTGGAAGGACTGCTCAAGGAAGCCGAGGCACTCTCGACCAAAGACTACCTCGTGCGGGCGAAATGGTCCAAAATAATGAGCGGCGGCAAACGCTGTTACAGCCGGTGTTTCGGCCCCGCCTTCATGCTGCAGATTTCCGGCTCCGGCCTCGTCGCGCCGTGCGGGATGTTTTTTAACGACGATTACGCCAAATACCACATCGGCAATATAGCCGAACAGTCGTTCAAGGACATCTGGCAGGGACCGCGCTATAAAGAGGTTATGGACCTTATAGCCTCCGAAAAATTCGACGCGCGCACCATGTGCGGCACGCTCTGCCTCCAGCACAAGATAAACGAATTCCTGTGGCAGATAAAACACGGCGCTAAACTTACCGAGCCGTCGGGCGGAAAGCCCCAGCATATAAACTTCATCTGATCATGCTTAAAAACGAACTTACAATTGCGGCCAAATGCGCCCCGTCAAAGGAACTGCTTACCATAATAAAGGACAGCGGCATAAAGGCCGTGGAACTTTATCTGGACGCCGAGATGATGAAGGAACCGCTCGGCATCATAAAACTGTGCGACCTTTTTCCCCTGCGCTACGCCATCCACTCGCCTAACGACGGCTACGACCCGCGCGACATGGAAAAACTCGCAAACGACCTCGACGCCGGCGTAGTGGTCGCGCACAACACGCTGTGGGAAGACGAATGGCAAAAGGCCGCCGAAGTGTTTAAGGGTTCGGATGTAAAACTCTGCATAGAAAACACGGTAAGCGCGCACGAACCGCTCAAATTCATGCGCCGCTACGGCTTCGGCATGTGTCTGGACCTAGAGCATATTCAAATGGAATGCTGCGGGGTTTACGAACAGGCTGTGCTAAACATAATGAAAATGGCAAACCATATTCACATGACGGGCTACACGCACGGCTCGCACCTGTGGCACACGCCGGCGCACCACGCGCCGCTGCACAACAAATATCTGCTGGACCTTTTAGACAGCACGGGCTATAACGGCCTTGTGGTGTCCGAGGCCGACACCCGCTACCAGACCGCCGAGGAATTTGCAAATCTGGCGCGCTTTTTCGCCGAATGGCAAAGCGACCGCGACGCGCGGCGGGAGCAGTCTTCTCAATGAAAACCATGCTGTGGGGAAGCGGCATTTTCGCGGCGGGCTTTATACTGCACGTTTTGTGGTGGCGGATAAGCCTGCCAAAACGCCAGACAAAAACCCTGCTTATTCTGATGTTTGCCGTGCTGGCCGCGGGTCTGTTTTTTCTGCGTACGCAGGCCGCGGCGGACGAGCTTGCCCACATCGCGCTTTATGTCACGTCGCTCATTCTCGCTTACATGATAACCTACTCGGCCGTCGAGGCCGACAGTCCGTCGCTCGTTATCGTGCTTACGCTTGAAAAGGCCGGAACGCGCGGACTTACCGAGGATGAACTGCTTGCCCTCGCATCCGATAAAGTATTAATAGACCCACGCCTTGCCGACCTGCTTACGGACAAAATGGCCGTGCTGGAAAACAACCGCTACAGCCTTACCGGCAAGGGCCGGTTCATGGCCGGACTTTTTGAAACCTACCGCAAAATAATGGGCGCGGGCAAGGGCGGCTAAATGGAAAACTTTCTTATTGCCCCCGCCGCGCTGGCGGCAAACGTGCTGTGCCAACTGCTTTTATGCAGAGTCACCGGCCTGCTTAAATCGGTATACGCGGGGTTTGCGGCTGGGTTGTGCGCCGTGCTCATAATGCAGTGGGCGGTATCTCCTGCGGAAACGCTTTTGTGGGACGCGGCGGCAAACGTTGTAATTTACGGCGCGCTTGGCTACTGCTATTTTCACTTTGTAAATCTGGGCGAGACCGCGCGCCGCATACGCATAATGCGCGAACTCGCCGCCGCGCCGCAGGGTCTTACGCGCGAGGAAATACTCTCCCGCTATAACGCCGCCGAAATTGTGAAAATACGCCTTGGCCGCCTTGTGCGCAACGCTCAGGCTATAAGTGAAAACGGCCGGCTGCGCCTTGCGGGAAACAGTGTGCTTTTCATGGCGCACGCGCTTACAGGCCTTAAACTTCTGCTTCTCGGCCGCCGCACCTGCGACGGCGGCGGTTGTTAGCCGTCTTCCAAAATTACTATCATATCCCTGCTACATGCTATGAAGAACATTGCAATCATACAGGCATCGGCCAAATCGGCCTCCATGCCCGGAAAAATCCTTAAAAATCTGCTCGACAAGACCGTGCTCGAACACACAGTCCTGCGCGTGCAGGCCTGCGCGAACATAGAAGCGGTGTTTGTCGCCGCCACAATAAACCGCGAGGACCTGTCCGTGGCGGAACTTTGCGCCAGAAACGGCGTGGGCATTTTCTGCGGAAGCGAAACCGATATACTGGACCGCTTTTATCAGCTTGCAAAGCTAATCCGTCCGCAGAACATCGTAAAGATAAACGCGGACTGCCCGCTTTGCGGCGCAGACACCATAGACCGCGTGCTAAGCCTTCACGTTAAAGAAGGCACGGCCTACGCCTGCGGACCGCAAAACGCCCCGCAGGGCGCGGAAGCGGAAGTGTTTACCTTTGCCGCGCTTAAAAAGGCGTGGGAGAACACGCCCGAGGGCGGACGCACCGTGACTGCCTACATGCGCCAGTACCCCCTGCTGTTTCCGCAGGCGGCCCTGCCGCCTTACGAGGAAGACTTTTCGCAGAAGCAGTGGGCATTAAAGACCCAGCACGACTATTCCTTTCTGCGCGCCATATACCAGAACCTTTACCCGAAAAACCCGCTTTTCAGCCAGAAGGACGTGCTGGAACTGGTGCGCCAGCAGCCGCATCTTGAGCGCATAAACCGGCCAGAACCGGAAGTCGTGGCGGCCTAGCAAAAACCCCCTATTAAGAAAGAAACGGCAATTTGCTAATATATTCACGCGAGCGCGGCTTTTTGCGGGAGCATATTTCCCATTTTTGCGGAGAAAACAATCTATGGCTAGCAATTCAGAAATCAAATTCGGCACGGACGGCTGGCGCGGCATAATGGCGTGGGATTTCACGTTTGAAAACGTCCAGATGCTGGCGCAGGCAGTGGCGGATTACGCCCGCAGCGAGGAGTGCCCCAAAATCCCGCCCGAAAAAAACGCCATAGCGGTGGGCTACGACCGCCGCTTTCTCTCCGACCAGTTCGCGGCCGACATTGCCCGCATACTGCGCGCCAACAAATTTGATGTAATCCTTATGGACAAGCCCGTTACCACGCCCCAGATAAGCCTGCTCACGGCAAAGAAAGCCTGGCTGGGCATAATGGTTACGGCAAGCCACAATCCCTTTCAGTATAACGGCATAAAAATAAAACTCGACGGCCGCTCGGCCCCCCAGTCGCTTACCTCGCTTATCGAGGCGCAGATCGGCAAAAACGAACCCTTGCTCATCCACAGCATGCGCCTTGAAACCGAGAACACGCAAAAGGATTACCTGCACTATGTAAAGAGCGCGGTAAACACCAAGGCCATAGCGGCGGGTCTTAAAAAAACCGTCGTGGTGGACTGTATGCACGGCAGCGCGGCAGGCCTTATGCCCGCCCTGCTGGCCACGCCCAAAATAAAGGAAATCCGCACCAAGCACGACCCGCTTTTCGGCGGCGTTCAGCCCGAACCGATAAAGGCGAATCTTGCCGCGCTTACGCAGGCCGTTACGCAGGAAAAGGCCCTCGCGGGCATAGCTTTCGACGGCGACGGCGACCGCATAGCCGTCATAGACGAAAACGGCGAGTATCTGACACCCTGCCAGCTTTTCGCCGTGTTGCTAAAACACCTTATAGCCCAGCGCAAGCTAAAGGGCAAGGTGGTGCAGTGCGTGTCGCTCGGTTACCTTACAAAACGCATAGCAAAGGCAAGCGGCCTGCCCTTTGAGGAAGTGCCGGTGGGCTTTAAGCATCTGGCTGAAAAGATTTTGAAGGAAGACGTGCTAGTCGGCGCGGAAGAATCCGGCGGCTTTGCCTGGAAAGGAACCCTGCCCGAGCGCGACAGCATACTTACGGCCCTGCTGTTTCTGGAAGCGGCGGTAAAGAGCGGCAAGACCCCTTCCCAGCTTATAGCCGATATAGAAAAAACCTACGGCAAGTCGGTCTATCTGCGGCGGGATTACCGTCTGCACAAAACCATACCGGACGTCAGGGTATTTGCCGAAAAGCTCAAAAAGAAACTGCCCAAAAAACTGGCCGGACAGGTAATAGCCACGGCCGACACGCAGGACGGGCTCAAGGTGATTTTGGAAAGCGACGAGTGGCTGCTCATGCGGCCCTCGGGCACGGAACCGCTCATGCGCATTTACGCGGAAAGCGACTCCGCGGCAAAGACCAAGCAGCTGCTGGACGCCGGTGAAAAACTGGTCAGCGGCTATTCTAAAACCGTCACGCTTACGCGGCTGGGCTAAGGACGCGTCTTAGCTGTTGCGCGGGGCCCGCGCACAGTGCTATCATTTGGAACAAGGTTTTACAATAAAAGAGGCCCGTTCAAAAGGGACGGTGCACGGTAAATGGCAAACTCACTCACGCAGGAAGAAAAACTGATTTTTCAGGATATAGCCGACACCGGCGTCCTGCATACCTTAAAGGCCCTGTCTAAACTGTCGGGCCGCGACTGGTCGGGGTTTCCCCGCCGCTTTGAAATACTGGAAGCGGAACAGGCCGCGCGGCTTTTCCCGCAGCAGGAGGCGGCGCGTTTCTGCGGCGACCTCTATTTTGACGGGGAAACTCCCTTTTCCCTTATGTGCGTTTTCCCGCAGGAAAGCGCCATAAACCTCACCCATTCGCTGACGGACGGAAAGCGCACCACGGCCGACCAGTCCTCGCTGGAAATACTTACGGTGGCCGAGGTTTCCAACATTCTGGCAAACACTTTTCTAAACGTAATCGCCAACACCATAAAAATGCGCATACTGCCGACCGCGCCAAGAGTGCTGGTCGGTTCGCGCGGCTATCTGCTTAACAAGGCCATGGCGCGGGCAAACCTCAGGGCGGAATACATACTTTCAAACGACCTGCGCCTTGAGTCGCAAAACCTTTCAATGTCGGTAAATTTCTGTCTGCTGTTTGAAACCAAGTCGCTGCAGGCGCTCATCGGCCGGATACATGAGTCGCAGGCATGGAACAGCACCAACAAGCGCGTGTTCTGATATGGCAAACTGCTTTATAGTCGACGATTCGCCGGTCTTTCGCGGAACCATGCGCGAACTGCTGGCCAAAATGGGCCACAAGGTATGCGGCGAGGCGGGCGACGCCGATGAGTTTTTCGACTACCTGCCAAAAACTCATCCCGAACTTATTCTGCTCGATATTTTGATGCCGGGCAAGTCGGGCCTTGAGATAATGCGCAAACTGCTGCAGATGCGCCCCAATATGCGGGTGCTGGTGGTTACGGCGGTAAATCAGGAAGCGATAAACGAGGAGGCCCGCGCCATGGGGGCGCACGGCATCCTGTACAAACCCTTTGAGCCTTCCGAACTGGAGTACGCCATAAACCGCGCCATGGGGCTGCCGCAAAAATAAGCGAGCCGTACAACGGGGGAAGTGACTATGCCTAAAATTCTGATAGTAGACGATTCGGAAATAATCCGCGCGGCGGTGCGCACGCTTTTTTCAAACGGCGAGGCCGAAATAATCGAAGCCGGAGACAGCCGCGAAGCTCTTGAAAAATATTCCAAACAGCCGCCCGATATCGTCCTGCTGGACATTATCCTGCCCGGAGCATCGGGCCTTGAAACCTTAAAGCAGATGCGCAAAATATCGGCAAAACCGGTCATAATAATGCTGACGGCGGTAAATCAGGAAACGGTAAACGACGAGGCCACCAGCCTCGGCGCGAACGGCATAATATACAAACCCTTTGACCCGGAACATCTCCGCATGATGATTTCCAAATTCACCAGCTCAATGCAGGAAGGTACGCATCAATGAAAAACATCGTAATAGTAGACGACTCGCCAATCCTGCGCAGCATGATACGCGCGGTACTGGAACATGCCGGCTACACCATTGTGTCCGAAGCCGGAAACGGCACGGAAGCCATGCAGAAAATAGAGCAGCACAAACCGGACCTGGTGCTGCTTGACGTGCTGATGCCGGGCGAATCCGGACTCGACATACTAAAATCCGTAAAAGCCCTTGAAAACGCGCCCAAGGTGATGATGGTGACCGCCATAAATCAGGAAGCGGTAAACGAGGAAGCAAAAACCCTCGGGGCAAACGCCATTCTCTACAAGCCTTTCGAACCGGAAGAACTGGTCAAGACCGTAAAGGAACTGCTGGCGGCCTGAAACTTCCGCAAAAGCGCAATTGCAAAACGCCGTCCCGTAAGGGACGGCGTTTTTATTTGTCCGAAAACAGTAAAAATTTGAGTTAAGTAACATTTCGTGTGGGTTTTAAAAGGGGTTCCTATACGAGAAACCCCTTCAAGTTAAGGTTTTATACCTTAACTTGATGAAAAAGCACTGTAAAATTTGTCGTGCGATACTTCATCGCTGGGGCCGAACATCAACAGGGAAACAACGCTGGAAATGTCCCGTTTGTTTAACTACCAACAGTTTGAAGCGGGCAGATGTCTAGCACAAACATCAGTCTGATTTATTCAGAAACTGGCTTTGCGGAACAGATACACTAAGCTCTCTTTCAAAACATAATAATCGTACCAGAAAGACTTTGGCGGGCTGGTTCATTCGCTTCTGGGCAGCACCGCCCGCGCCCATATATCCCAAATTACTTTCCGACACATATCTTGTAGTTGACGCTGTTTATCTTGCAGGGCATCACAAATGCGTACTCATAGGGCGAACCGGTAAAGGTCATGTGTTCTGGCTGTTTGCGGAGCAAGAAACATTTGCTGCGTGGTATGCCTTTCTGAGCAAACTGCCAAAGCCGGCGGCGGTTATTTGTGATGGGCAAAGTGGGCTTCTGTCCGTCTTAAAAACGCGTTGGCCGGATGTGCCGATGCAGCGTTGTCTGGCGCATATTCAGCGGCTCGGGATACAGAAACTTACAAGACGTCCGCACACGCCAGCGGGGCAGGAATTGCTGGCGCTGGTCTATGCACTGCACAGTACCAAAACGGCACAGGACAGGAACGATTGGATTGCATCTTTCGCCGCTTGGGACAGCCGTTGACAGACATTTCTGAAAGAACGGACGTATGGTGAACATCCATCCGGCAGACGCAGTTGGTGGTACATTCACAGGTGTATAAGAGCACTAAAACGCACATTGGAACAAGCACTGTCGAACCTGTTTGTGTTTATTGATTGACCACGAATCCCGGCAACAACCAATCTGGTTGAAGGCGGGATAAACAGCCGGTTGAAAGAGCTTTTGCATCGGCATCGCGGCATGAATTTGAAGCACAAGAAAACGCTAGTGGCGCACTTCTTAAACAGCAGAAATGCGCCACAAAAACCCACACGAAATGTTACTTAACTC